>BNJS01000636.1_pt1:710000-1822500 | contig 2306820 bp, 3004 predicted proteins | sample 8540461 | NCBI WGS metagenome assembly BNJS01 (sample SAMD00202454, study PRJDB9452) | human saliva metagenome | isolation source: human saliva | place: Japan
AAGAGACTACTCGATAAACAATCATCAGTCAGGCTGACAATATCTCAAACTTCTCAGCTGTTTCAGTCAAAAAGACATCAACAGCGCATCATAAACGTCTCCAGAAAGGAGGTGTTCCAGCCGCACCTTCCGGTACGGCTACCTTGTTACGACTTAGCCCCAATCACCGGTTTTGCCCTAGGCCGATCCCTTACGGTCACGGACTTCAGGCACCCCCGGCTTTCATGGCTTGACGGGCGGTGTGTACAAGGCCCGGGAACGTATTCACCGCGCCATGGCTGATGCGCGATTACTAGCGAATCCAGCTTCGTGGGGTCGGGTTGCAGACCCCAGTCCGAACTGGGACCGGATTTAAAGATTAGATCGCATTTGCATACGACCGACCCTCTGTACCGGCCATTGTAACACGTGTGTAGCCCCGGACGTAAGGGCCGTGCTGATTTGACGTCATCCCCACCTTCCTCACACTTACGGCGGCGGTATCTACAGAGTGCCCGGCATCACCCGATGGCAACTGAAGAAAGGGGTTGCGCTCGTTATGGCACTAAGCCGACACCTCACGGCACGAGCTGACGACAACCATGCAGCACCTTCACAGGAGTCCCGAAGGACCTCACTATCTCTAGATCGTTCTCCTGCAATTCAAGCCCGGGTAAGGTTCCTCGCGTATCATCGAATTAAACCACATGTTCCTCCGCTTGTGCGGGCCCCCGTCAATTCCTTTGAGTTTCACCGTTGCCGGCGTACTCCCCAGGTGGGATGCTTAATGCTTTCGCTTGGTCCCTCATTCAAAAGAACGAAGAACGGGCATCCATCGTTTACCGTGCGGACTACCAGGGTATCTAATCCTGTTTGATACCCGCACTTTCGAGCTTCAGCGTCAGTTGTGCTCCCGCAAGCTGCCTTCGCAATCGGAGTTCTTCGTGATATCTAAGCATTTCACCGCTACACCACGAATTCCGCCTGCGTTGCGCACACTCAAAGTGAACCAGTTCGCGCTGCAAGTCAGACGTTGAGCGTCTACATTTCACAACACGCTTAATCCACGGCCTACGCTCCTTTAAACCCAATAAATCCGGATAACGCCCGGACCTTCCGTATTACCGCGGCTGCTGGCACGGAATTAGCCGGTCCTTATTCATGCGGTACCTGCAAATAGTCACACGTGACTAACTTTATCCCCGCATAAAAGCAGTTTACAACCCATAGGGCCGTCATCCTGCACGCTACTTGGCTGGTTCAGACTTCGTCCATTGACCAATATTCCTCACTGCTGCCTCCCGTAGGAGTTTGGACCGTGTCTCAGTTCAATGTGGGGACCTTCCTCTCAGAACCCCTACTGATCGTTGCCTTGGTGGGCCGTTACCCCGCCAACAAGCTAATCAGACGCATCCCCATCCATAGCAAAAACAAATCTTTATTCCACATCTGATGCCATCAGCGGAAAACCATGGAGTATTAGTCTACCTTTCGGCAGGTTATTCTCCGGTTATGGGAAGGTTGGATACGCGTTACTCACCCCGTGCGCCGGTCGCCATCAAGGTTTGCAAGCAAACCTCATGCTGCCCCTCGACTTGCATGTGTTAAGCCTATAGCTAGCGTTCATCCTGAGCCAGGATCAAACTCTCCATTGTAAAATAGTTTGAAAGGTAAAACCGTAAAAAGTAAAAGAGTAAAAACTCTAAACTTCAGTTACGAGTACCTTGAATAATCTGTTCAGAACGCTTATCCTTTATTGAAGTCAAGAAAACCTATTGTCTATATTGACGAGTCGTTTCTTTTACCCAAAGTACAACCAAAATCATAAAACATATTATAATAAAGGCGTACTCGCTTCTTGTACTACTTCTCTGTTTTATGTAAATCTATTCAAAGATCGCTTTCTTTTTGTGGCGTCAGTCTTGTGACAAGACTTACCGCCTTGCTATCAGAAAGGTTGGTCTCAAATATAAAAAGTGAGTCTTTTCCTGAATGCGGATGCAAAAGGTATACATTCTTTCACAAACCTCCAAATGTTTTCAAAGAAAAATTTCAAAAAGTTGAATAACAACAGCCTATTGCTGTCTGGTAAGCATTATTGTCATATAAAAGTTGAAGCCAGAATTCCATGCTTCCGCGCGACGCTTTAGAGCAAAAATCTCTTTTTCATGCTTCCGTGTGGAAGTTTACAGGAGTTCCTTACAGGATTAGGGGCTTGGTTTTCCAAAAATAATGCGGAATTACTATTTTGAGACAATTCCGCACGAAAAATCATGTTGTTTAATTTTTACCAGACAGCAATATTTGCGTTTCTTTTCTCTTTTTAGTAGTAGCTGTCTTTGCTTTAGGGTATCTGGGATGAATTAGATTTTTCCCTTGTCTCTCACCCTCCTTTATCCGTTGGAACTCCCTCCCCTTTACTTCCCTTCGGTCAGTGACCGTTGGTTTGGGGAGGGGTTCTTAGAGAACGAAACTTATAAAGAGGGCAAGCGCGAGGGACTACTTGAACAACGGCTCAACTCTGTAACCGCCCTTGCGGTAGGGCAGCTCACGCAGACCCTTCCATCATCGAAGGTCAGAGCGTATGCTGGGTCACTGTCCCATGGGAAAGCGCTTGACGACCAATAGTAGCCCGAGACTGCCAACGCTTCCCGAGTTGACCAATGACGTACATACCCAAGGTGGGCAGAGTGAAATAATTGTTTGCGTCAGCAGCGTCAGGGAGAGTCTGAGATACAGACCAGATTCCGCGACCTCTATCTGTTCGCCAATCAGTTCCGTCTACTGAGGTGTTAGGGGTTGAATCCGCTTATGTTTGCTTTCTTCTTAAACCACATACCACCTTTATATAAGTGCCCCATGGTTGTCCATAATTCGTCTTTATCCCAACGTGGTTCGCCCTTTGCAGCATACCATGTCATCTCGTTCACGTTGGGAAGGTCTTTACATGATGTGGGGTTGCTTTATCATCTCCATAAGTAGATGCTTCGTTGTAATAGCGAGGGTCACTATTATTTTTGGCGTAGTCGTTGGAGTTGTTGCGCCCGGATAATTATAGATGAGTGTTGGCTGGCTACCACCTTTATTCCATTCGTGTCCCTTCCAATAATGTTCCTGGGCATCCCACATGTAATAATAGTCGCCATCGTAATCATGCGGATTAAGATTAGCAGTGATATTATAATACTTGTTCTGGTCGTAGGGTTGCTGATGCTAATGTCTTGGTTATTGTTCCCTCTACTCTTGTTACAATGTCCTTTTACCCAATAACGTATCTTAAGTGTGTGAGTTCCTGGCTTTATTACGACGTAAGCACCATTGGTAGCTGCGCTGGTAGCGTTATTGGTTAAAGGAAACCGATTAGCGTATGTTCCGCTACCAAGTGTTAAAACGGTAATTCGCTTACCTGTACCTGTGCCTGTGAGTTCGCCTGTTGCTGGGTTGAGCGTGTAAGTACTGGTAATGTCGTTATCAGAGTTTACCTCTACCTTAGTTAAGTAACAGTTATGCAAGGCTGTGTTGGCTGTACGTGGCAAGAAGAAGGTAAGCTGCCTTGTGGTCAAGTGTAAAAGCAAAACCTTTCTTTGCATTTGACCATGCAGCGTCTGCCATACCGCAATCGCCAGATGTGCCAAAATGAGCGGTAGTATTTGGCTCTGCCTGGATCTGGTTTGCAGCGATCGTAACCGAGTTCTGATTGCCATTCTGACCTGGGTAATAAACCTTATAGGTATTAGTCTTTGTAAACTTACCAGGTACTTCGAACTTAAAGCTGGCTGTCTTTTCTGTTTGGAGCATTACGACTTTGCTTCCATGCACCGATATCGTCTTTAACTCCAAATCTTATCGCCTGCTTCCCAATGAAAGCGCCATTGCTTTCCATGGAAGTGCGAGTTCCTGGGTCACCGGTTGAGAAGATGGTAAAGTTATTATTGTTATCTGTTCCATTAGGATTTTTGTGCTATGTCCTCATTAGCACAGAAGCAAAAAGCCAAGGCAATGCCGAACACAAGTGCCAGGGACTTTAAACGTGGTGCGAATAGAATGTTAGTGTCATTATTTTATTCATTTTTCGTTGTTCTTTTTAGTCTATTACTTTCTGTTAGTCTTTCCATGATGGAGTTTCTTCCTCGTCTTCGTCCATCCAATCAAATGCCTTCTTGGCATCTCCTGATGTACCACCTGGTTGTGCTGGGTTGTGTTGACCATTAAAAGGAGAGCCTGCCATCAAATTAGTGATTTCGTTGACTTGAATTATCATGCATGCTGGTGCAGAATAACTCTTCTTTACTTGCTTTTTACTCATTACTTTATTAATTAAAATAATTGTTATTTCATTCTTATTTTTGTTCTAAGTCTGGTTTGCAAAGGGCATAAAAAGCGAACAAAGGAAACTCCGAAAAATCCTTTGTTTTATAGGGGTTACGGCACGCTTCGCGCGCGCGTATGCGAGAAGAAAAATGTCTTAATGAACGCTAGGTGCGAGTGTGTGTGTGTGTGTGTTGCAAATTATTTGGATTGACCAAAGATAAAGTGCAAAAAGTTGCAAAGAATTGAGAGATTCTTTGCAGTACTTCGTTCACTTGATATGTCATTGCTAATTGTTTCACGGCGGCAAAAGGTATAACATCTTCTTAGAATATGCAAAGAAAATCGTAACTATTTAGCAGTATTGACCTGTCTGTATTCTTTCTCGCACCTTATATAATATAAAGCCCATAAAAAATATAATATCAAGCTCACAAAACCATCGCCATTCCATCATTTGTCAACTTTTATTCACTCCAAAACGACCCGCGAAATGCTCACATCTACGCGTCCAAATCTCAAAGCGCAAGCCTCAACCAAGCAAAAAACAACCATCAACCCACGTTTTACAAGCCCCAAAATCGCAATAACGACCCTGGCCCGCAAAAAGCTATGCTTTGACCCAGCCAAAGCATAGCTTTTTACATCGTCATCGCAGCCCTTTTACACGCCAAAAGCATAGCTTTTAGGGGAAGAAAACAGCACCGCAAAGTCACCAAAATACGTAAATCATTGATAGACAGACAAATACAAAACACGTCAAAACTCGCGTATTTGCACACAAAAATATTTAGGCGGGAATATCGCAACCAGCAAACGCATTTTGTAAAGATAATTCAGAAGGATTATTGCGCAGGCAGAGTCAAGTAACAAGTGCGAATTTACGTTATCTTTTTTTGTTTCGCCGCAGCGTAGAAATTCTCTATCAGGGAATAGGGTTGTTTTGATGAATAACAATTAATGCTTGATTACCGACGCGGAACGTAATGAACCGCGCCATACGCCCGGCACATGGCAGCTAACTACATCTACTAAAATATAATTTCCATGTATGTAAATGGCGTGGCGCAAGCCGTAATGGCGCAGTTCATCACGTTCAGTTTCTGTATTATTTTTCTGTCGCAGCGTAGAAAAAGCGGAACCATTGTGGCTCCGCTTAAATGCAATTCTTGACAAAGAGAGTAAACGCACCTTGCCGTGAGTTTTGCCAAACCTGTTTTAGGACACAAGTGCTTGTAAATCCATCCTATAACTTACCGACCACGTCCAAGTCATTGCACACAGATCTCATCGGTAAAAATCCAGCCGCCTTGAGCACCGGATTTTGCCTGATAACGGATAAAACGAGCATTCGCATCGCCACGCCACTCTAAATTTTTCACCGTAAAATCGATCGAAGTATCAATATCATATCGCCTATCGTAAAGCTGTTTGAAATTCACTCCATCATCCGAAACTTGAATAATGACCTCGGCGGGCGTATAGATAACCGCACTTACTGATTGGAAAAAGCCGGCCTTGATTTGCGTAAACGGCTTTATCTCGCCCAAATCAATCGTCACATCCAGACGCCCCGAGCCAATAAAACCTTGCCAAGTTCCATCATGGAAGTCCCAACCGCCACGAATGCCATCCACCAAAGCACTGTCGCCGGAACTCCGATAGTTGGCAGCGTAGGGCGCATTGTAAACTACCTTTTTGCCTAAAGCTAAATGCTGAATCGGCTCTTTCTTCTCAGGCCGCTCTCCAATTTCCTTCCGCAAGTCAAAGGGATGATACCACAGCTCACCCCAAACATCCTGCATGTGCAGCGCTCTACGACGAAAGTCAGCAAAATTCGTTTTGCTATTACTCCACCCGTTTTCAGCTATCGCAAACAATCGTGGATAAAGCATGTATTCACAATGCGACATGGTTTCTACTTGCTCGGTCCACAGATTTCCCTGTACACCAAGAACATGACCGGCAATGCTGTCCGGCAACCGACAAGCCGGATCAAAAGAATAACACTGTTCCAGCGGCATATAGCTACCAAAAGCCTTTGGCTGAGAAGGAAGTCCTGATAATGGTCTAAATAGCAATACCGACCGGGCGTCATGAGTTACGTCATGGCCTGCTTTGGCGGCTTCGATACCGCCTTTCTCGCCTCGCCACGACATAACCACGGCATTGGGGGCCAGCTTACCCTCAGAATTTCATCCCAGCCTATCAATATTCTGCCATGCTTATTAAAGAAAACGCTCTATGCGTTCCGTAAGATAACTCTGCAATTCGGCCACGGTAGTCAGCTTCTCTTCTTTCATTCGCTGCTGACAACGAGGGCAAGTTTTCCATGCTTTGCGCGAGGCTTCGTCGCCACCGATATGGATATACTTGGATGGAAAGACCTTCATCACCTCTTTTTAATACATTTTCAAGGAAAAGGAAGGTCTGCTCATTGCCCACACAAAGTCGGTATTCTGCTTGCCCGCATGCTGACATAGCAGTTCGGGATAAGCATGCAACACCTCCGCACTATGTCCGGGCATTTCTATTTCGGGTATAACTATGATATGCCGGGCCGCCGCATACGCACGATTTCCTTCAAATCCTTCTGCGTATAATAACCTCCATAAGCGCCGTTGTCGCCCTTGCGTGCATAAGTCGGCCCTGTTCGCGCCATTGATCCCAGATTAGACTCCGTTCTCCATGCGGCCTCTTCCGTCAACTTCGGGTATTTTTATCTGTATGCGCCATCCTGCTTCATCGGTCAGATGCAAATGCAATCTATCCATTTTGAGATAAGCCATCGCGTCCAACTGCTTCATGATGAACTCCTTGGGCCAGTAATGACGAGAACAGTCTAACATAAGGCCTCGGTAAACAAAACGCGGTTGGTCCTTTACCTCACAACAGGCGATGCTACCCTGCTCTTCCAGCTGTCGCAACGTCTGTAAACCATAAAATAGTCCCATCGTTGTCGGAGCGTCCACGCGGATTTCCGTTGGCGTAACTCGCAACTGATAAGCCTGTAGACTCTTGTCATGCACCGCCTGCTTACTCTCACGCTGCGGACGAGTCAGATTCATTCGCAAGACGCGGTCTGCCCGTTTATCCATCTTCAAAGCCGGAAACGCCTCCGCTAATTGAAGCCGCAACCATTTGCGGTCCTTATGTTTTCACGTTGGTGACAAATCGCATCCGACCTGTCATAACCATTTTCCCATTCGTCTTGACACTACGAAACGGGCGCGGGTATCAGCTTTACCGAACCCGCTGTCAACACCTCACCGTCTGCAGCAAACACGCTGATAGTACACGAACAAAAAGTTAAGAAAAGGAATAAAAAGTGTTTCATGAAATAAAATAATTTATGCTTATGGATATAACAGCATGATTAAGCCTTCATTTATCTTCATTTCAAATGCTATGTATCCGTTGTTTTCGCATACCAGCTATAGAATAAATAAAGTCGAACGCAAAGATACATATTTTTAGTATAAGACAAAGCATATTGACGTGATTTATCCCTGATCACTACATTTTATAACCCGAACCCCGCGTATACATAGACTCCCCCGTGACAGCGTTTACCTAGACACAAATCTATTTCATGACAATGCTCGCAGAAGCTTCTTCGACTTATACCTATGCGCTAGAAGACCTCTGCAAATACATCAAAAATACTATTTTTCGTTTATAAAAAAGTGAAATTTGTTCATAAGTTACAATCACGTTTAGACCTTAATATATATCTTTGTATGCCAAACCTGTAAAAAGGAAGTCTGGTGCTGTTTGTCGGGCATGTAATTAATAAATTTAATAAGAATATGACATCAGAGGAACTATTTGAGAAAGTTTGTAATAAGGCTGTAGAGTTTGGTATGAACGCCAAAAACAATGGCCGAAATATAATCGAGCTTAAAGGAAATGCTATTATTAGAAAAACCTTCTGGACATGTCCTTCAACGATAGCTCCGCGTATTTTTGGATTTATTAATCCTGAAGAAGATACTGCTGGGCCTTATTCTGACTTTTCTTTTGTTGTTTTTCCTGACTCAAAGGACAATGTGAAGATCTGTGTTGTTAGCCTTGGAGTAGGTTCGTTCGGTTTCCGCAATGACTATCATTTGGCTGCTCTCCCAGGACTTCGCAGAATGTTCCTTAAGCTCTACGATGACAATACATTTTTTAAAACATCATTTGATGATATAGAAAGTACATCGTCTGACTTGTTAAAAGAAATACGCTCAAAGTATCATGAATTAAGTGGTGTTATAGAGAGGTATAAGACCGTATTACCTGCAAGTTGTATTGTTGATATTCAAAAGGAAGGTGGTTTGGACATCCTTTACGCCTGGTTAGCCACTTACGCTAAAATACGCTCTTGGGCAACGATGGATAAAAGAAAAGCTGTGGATGATTTTCTTTCTTGTATCGATTCTTCAAGCGATACTAACGAAGAACAAGAGATTAAAAATCTACTCGAAAAACGTAAGTATATAGTCTTGCAAGGGGCGCCTGGTACAGGAAAGACCTATACATCATTAAAAATTGCAGAAAGATACGATAAAACATTCTTTGAACAATTCCACGCAGAAACGACTTTCTCCGATTTTGTCTACGGTATAGAGCCAAACATGTCAACAGGCACATCAGCTTCAATTTAAAGGCAAAACAAAAGTGCATACTTTTACCAAGCCATAGATTACGCTGTAAAAGCACCCTGACGAAAAGACATTAGCTTATCATTGATGAAATTAACCGTGCCAATTTATCGAATGTACTTGGTCCTGTGTTCTATCTATTCGAGATATCAATCAGGGAAAAGAAATGTCAGAAATTAATATTGGTGACATAAAATTGTCCCAACTCCCAGATAATTTTTATGTTATAGCTACCATGAATACTGCTGATAGAAGCTTGGCTGTTGTAGACTTTTGCTTTACGCACGTCGTTTTGCATGGTACACCCTACGTCCTCGCAAAATAAAAAGCTGTTGCAGGAAAGAAATTCATGGAAAAGATCTACAATAAATTTGCAGACATCTTCTTCCTTTTTGCTGCAGACGATGAACTTAACCTTCAACCAGGTCAATCTTATTTCATTGTTTCAAAACAGGATTCTAAGGCCGAGATGAAGGACCGAATGATTTACGAGTTAATGCCTCTTATTAAAAGAATACCTGGCTGAAGTTTATCTGCTGAAGGCTAAAGACTCCTTCTGTGACTTGTTCCTCAAAGAAACAGGAAAATTAATGTATGAGGTAAAAACACAGATATATACTTTTTGACAAGCTGTCAACTTTGTCTTCAATAATATGGACTAGCGATAAAATTGAAACATAGCTGGAAATGGAGTGACCGTTCAATGGAGTCAGTCATGCAGAAATTTGTGGACCTTAACCTGAAAAACTTATCATATCTTGATATTTCAGCATGCGTAGAATCTGATAATGGAAAGCCAGTTATCAAGCTAACAACTTCAAAGTTTATAGGTGCCATACCAATTATTTCACCTATGAATGGCAAGGCTGTAGGAGATCTTGTAGTAACTGGCTGCTTCGGAAGAATGCAGGAGAACTAATAACCTTACTTGATGATAGCATAAAAGCCAGAGTATTCGGCTGAGCTTCAGCTTGTTCCAGAATTCTCAAATGACGCCACCCATATTCATTGAGTGTTGCAAAATATGGAGCTTTATGAGCAAGCAGAGAAGTTCAAATGGAAAATATTCACCAACGAAGCAAAACAAGCCACCAACCAAGTGGTTCAACGTTGTGGACGGAATATGCTCTAAAGGAATGCGCGTAACCCAATGGGGATCTCTGTATTCCATAACAAATGCAATATTCTTACCACAGATCATCCTGAATGGCAACAGTTAAACTATGTCCTTCAGCTTGCTATAGGAGAATTAGAATCTCAACGGACGCCAACGAGAACTCGCTATGCTTATTCATCGCAGATAGCTAGAATAAAGATAAAGCTTCGGGATAAACGGTGCAGCCTTACAGACAAAGTTAAAATCCACACATCAGATCCCTATATCATTAAACATCTTAAAGAACTTGCAAATACAATATTGATCAACAGCACTAATGAAAAGTTAGCGTGGCGTATGGATTATGCTGAGTTTTTGAGAGGTATGTTCAGTTCTTACTGTGCGACGTTTCTAAGAAGAAGGGGGCTAGAGAAGTTAATAATCCACATTATGGCATAAGTATAAAGAATCGCCCGTCGTGGGCACTTAACTATCTGGAACCAGATATTATCATTCAGAAATTGAACGAACAAGTTGTAGTTGATGCAAAATACAAGAGTCATCTATTTAATTGGAATAACAATAGCGAAGAGCTTAAAAATGCTTTCCGCCATGACTTACACCAATTGCTTTCCTATTGCTCATTGAGATGGTATGAACAAAAAGCAAGCTTTATTAGTCTACCCATTCAAAGACTTCACTTGTCATCAAATGACAGTAAATAACCCACTAACAACGACTAAAGCTCAAGTTTTTTGTGATAGGTATCCCATTAGAAAAGAATAGAATAGAGAAGTGAAAGGCAAACTTAATGAGAGTTATACACTTTAATGATTAGATAATTTCAACAAAGTGAAACGTACGCCAGTTCGGGAAAAGTTTAGTATGCGAACAGTTCTAACTGCCTGTATAGTAGAAAAAACAAAGCAGTTAGAACTGTTCGCATCTGCTTTTCCCCGAACTAACGATCTTTCTCAGAGCTACTCACTTCCTGTAAGTGCGAATTTGGATTTCCATGCCTGACGTCCCAACATGTTGTTCAATACCCAATGCAGTGTTTGGGCTTGATCTTGCGAAATCGCCGTATGCAATCCATGACGATCATCCATAATGTTGGTCGACCGAAAAAAGTTTGTTGCCGTTTTCTTTTTATTTCCGTATTATTTGAAAGATAGTATTTAGAATCACCTGCCACATACTTTGTTGTAAGATCTAACTCATCCTCTTTGGTCGGCATCAAACCATAAAAATGTCCTACATAATACACTAGTTCATTTGTTTCATTACTAGCACTTTGGGTCGCTAACAAATCCTGCATTCGATACATCAAACCTATATGACGCAATTCTATGCTTGAATCACTTTCCGGACTTGATGGATAAATTCCGGCAGGTGGATTATCCATATCTCCTCCTTCTGCTATAAGTTCTGGGAATGTTTGCCATTCAACCATCTTTGGACCAAAAATCTGTTATCTTATCTGCAAACTCGGATATCAACCACACATTGAAATATTTATTATAATCCCAAACAGCATTTCCGTTATTAATGATTTCATAAACTTGTTTTTGTGTATAAGGTTCTGCAGCTTCTTCGTTCAGTTTGAACGTAAAATCATAAACAACCCGATGTAACCCCGGTTCTGACATTTTCTCACCTATCGGATTATAAACAGCTGGAACAAATTTGATATGCGTATCAACACCAGTCGCAGTCTTCACGACTTTATTCGCAAAAACATTATTCAGTTTATCAAGTTGCTGACGGAAGATTTTCATAATCATAATTCACTCCATAATTTACAACTTCGTTTGTACTTTGAATGAGATGGAAGACTACTGGAATAATCACTTCAGGAAAGCTCTCCGGTCCAACGACATCTATCACAGCTTCATTAGACACAATTTTCTTCCCTTCTTTTAAGTCTTACTTTGAATTTTTCTGTTTTTCCTATCAGTCCTTTTGTCCGTGGTCGAATAGTAACGCGACACAATATTGCCATCTCGTCCGTCCATTCAAACCAAGAATTTTTGCATTTTCCATCGAGCAGTATCTGTTTCTTCCCTAAAACCGTATAATAGCATACAGGAATAAATCGACTTGATTATCAGCTGCTGCCAATAAGAAATCATTACTGGGCTTCAATACAACAGAATCTATTACCAAGTTACTATTAAGATTGGTATCTACCACCTCGTCTTGTTGTGGGCTACAACCTACCGAAGACATGATGCCCTAACAGGCTTGCAACCAGATATATAATATGTCTTTTCATAATGTATATTCGTAACAGTCTTTATAAAAAAATTAATTCCAGCCAGGATTCTGCTCTATTTTTCTTATTCGTACTGATTTCACTATAAGGAATCGGGAACGTATAACGAAAATCATCCGAAGCAAGTGTAAAAGTTTTCATATCAACACTACGTGTGAAACTTTCACCATAGCGTTTCATCGCCAACCACCGTGCATCAATTTCTGCAAAAGAACTCCTTTTTCCGTTCTAAACGAATCTCTGTAAGCAATGCCTCCGAATCTGTCGGCAGCATCGCTACAACAGATGTATAACGTGACAGTTTGAACGTTTTTTAGAAGCTGATTGCCTTCTGAATATCGCCTACAGTGCAGGCAGCTTCTGCTGCTATCAAATAAGCATTTGCAAGTCTAAATGGCATATACGCTCCAAAGCCTCGCTCAGCGCGGGTTTGACCCAGATTGTATTTTGCCATTCGGCCCGCACTGTAATGTAAGCACTTTTTGCGTATGTCATCCTCCCCATAAAGCGACAAATACTCCTGTGTTATTTTTCCATTCGTGCGATCTACATAATAAGAAGATATAAAACTCAGTTTTTGAGCCTCATATCCATCTACTATGCGGATAAAAAAATTCATCATTGATGGTTACAACATTCATTTTTCCGGACTACAATCAAACAATTCGCCCAAGCTTTTTGGCTCCTCCACTAATCAGATTACGGCACGCATAGCCTGTTCCGCATGTACCAACGCTTCTTTCCAATCAGATTCTTTGCCTGCACCTCCATCAGCCTTATACCAATAGATATCTGCCATAAAGGAATGAATAAAATCCTTGCGATAAGCAAAATTCCATGATTGTGTCGGAGTTATCTCTAACAAACGTAGTGCTTCATTTAAATCCTCTATAATTTGCGCATAGACTTTTGACTGGTTTTCTCGTTCCGGTTCTGCGTTACCTGCATTATCAGTCGGATTCAAAAACATCGGAATTCCTAATCTGCCATCTTTATATGGACTATAATATTGCAACAACTTATAATGCGCGTAGGCTCGCCAGACCAATGCTTCGCCTACAACCATATTACGAACATTGATATCCTTAATTTCTTTTGAATCTATATCTGAGATAATTAAATTAAGCGGTCCCAACAACGTGTAATACTGATTCCAAACCTGACTATCGGGCGACTTCCATGCCAACATATCATAGCCTGCCGTATTATAACTATTGCTTTTTCAAATCATAAAATGTAGAATATTGCCCGTCGTTCAACTCCACTTCATTTGAATAGATGGCAAAGCAAACGACTAATATCAAAATAAAGAGTCGCATAGTAATCCACACCAAAAAGAGGTCCTTGCTGAGGACAGTTGGGCGTAGACATCATTTTTACATAACTTGCCATCACATCACGGTAATCTTCTGCTGTTCTGACCACTTTTTCTCCTCGTGGTGTCATTGTTAGAAAATCACTACAGGAAGCAAATGTCGCTACCAATGCTATTACCATACAACCTACGAACACTTTATTTGAAAGCGACAGGTTGAGAAAAAGCTATTTTAAGTTTCATAGTATATTTATTTAAATTCCCAATGTTACTTTAAACGACACTTCTTTGAGATATCGGATAATTAAAAGGCACCCTGAGTTGCCACGTCCAAACCACGATACTTAGTAAAAGTTATCAGATTGCGAGCCATCATTGACAAACTAAGATTAGTTAAGTGTAACTGTTCGAGCACCTTAGGGACCAAAAGCGATATGACAAAGACAGATTCGTCATACGAAGATAATTCCCTGATGCAAATTTCTCCGATGTGTAATTAGAGACCATTGTTCTTCTGAATATGTTGTAAAGCGTGGAATGTTAGTTTCATCTCCTACTTTTTCCAGAAGCCTAAATACTTCTTCTCACGATTTGTTTGCGAAACTCCCAAATTAGAACTTCCAAAGCTTCCTGCATTGGGAGAAGACTTTAAGTCGCTGAAGAGCATCACGATATGTCCTGTTTTAAAAGTCAATTGGTTGTAAACTCAAAATTCCTATATTTGAAATAAGTTCCAAAGCCACCTGTAAACAATGGATTAGTACGTCCTAGATATTGCATAGATGCCAAGAAAAATCATCTGCCATATATTGATGACGAGCCACATTCACATAGTCTATCACATCAGGAATTGCATTAAAACTTTTGATAAGTGGCAAATACTTTTTGCTTCATCGACTCGCTGTAATTAACCCAACCATCCAACATAGCTGCATAATAAAGCTTTGCCTCATCCAGTGAGATAATACTGTGGATTACCTGTTGCCGAATTAACTCCTGCAAACTTCCATCCATAAACACTTCCCGTTTCATGGCCGACAAGATTGACCACACCTCCTTGAATATTTTTGATTTGCGTGTAGCCTGTGACCATGAGGGCTGGCGTATGAAGAGAACGTACGATATAGTTTTTATTTTGGGCAACATTAAAGTTTGTAGAGAATAGAATATCATCTGTATCAATCCACTTGATACGCATATCTACTTCCCATCCTTTATTCTCTGTGATACCACCATTCGCCATGATAGAGGTTCGTCCCGTAGAAGGAGGTATATTTAGATTAGATAGCACATCACTTGTACGATTATGATAGTACTCCGCAGTCAAGAATATGCGATTTAATATATTGATATCAACACCTAAATTGATGTCACGCTTCTTTCCCATCTGACTGTTGGGTTTCCGGGGAATCGTAGTTCTTCAGGCCACACGATTACCCATATAAGTATTACTACCCAAACGCAATACCGAGAACGGATAAACAGAACGATCAATATTCCCAGTATAACCTATAGATCCACGTAATCCCAATTCTTTCACAATAGAAGTCTTGAACCAAGACTCTTTATGCATATTCCATCTAAAACCAAGTGAACCAAGAGGTGTATAACGATTCACATTACCGATTACATCCGCTCCATCAGTACGGATATTAAAGTTTTAATATATAACGGTCTCTTAAAAGATTATACATTAATGACCCTATAAATGACACCGTATGTTGTTGTCCATCATAGGTAGAATACAATTTCTGAAGTTGCGGTTGCAAGTCTGCATATAAAGGACTTACATTTTTCAAATTGCGGCAATCCTGTTATCCTATAATCTTGATAATAAACCGGCGAGTTATAACTGAATCCATTATAGTTTTTACTCATTGCCTCAAATGCCCCAAAAGAGAGTTATGATATGATTCCTATTGATTTTGCCAGTTATAATCCGCTTGGAATCTAAATGCCCAATTATGCGATTTCCCTGACGATTCCAGTAACTCTCCATTATCATATTGAGAGGGATATATGGGTACAGCTTTATAAACTTCACGTGCTAAAAGCTTCCTGTATATAAAGAGGTGTATGTTTTGGCAGGAACTCTGAATACCCTGCGTATAGGCTTACACTTTTACGAGCGATGGCCTGTAAAGTCAGCCGTTCTATAGGCTGAAAACGAACGGTGAATGTTGCATCTATATCTATTCCCGTTTTTCTTATTAGATGTTTCTTCCAACTCACGTCTGATATTGAACGTATCATATTTCAGCTGATTGCCTCGTATCGTTGTAAAATTATTTGGCAGATAACTCCAATCAGGAAGCATAGTTACCCGCAGAATCAAATGGTTTCTCATAAGGATTGGCAAAAATTGCATATTTAAATGGATCAATAGCAGATGCATGATCTTTATTTTTCACGCTCGTTCAGACCTATATTCATAGAGAATATCCACTTTTTGGAAGGCCTATAGTCCATATTCAGCAATAAGCCCATTGTCTTATAGGAGTTGGCACGAAGAATTCCTTTGTTGCTCCATATAAGAAGCAGAAGTATAATAAGATAACTCTTCGGTTCCACCACGTAAGTTTTACATTATGCTGGTTTAGAAAATGCAGTTCGAAAATATCTCTTTCATCCAGTCTGTATTCGTATGTCTCAACGCATTCCATTCTTTCTCGTAATCTTCCTTGGTGATATAACCTCGAAGATAATCACGATACAAACGCCCACCACGGCCTGCATGACTCGCTTGATCTACGCCAAAAATTATCAATGATCATCTTCTCATATTCTAGCTTTTCCGCACTATTCATCATCCCCAGATTCACATTGGGACGGAATCCAACGGTAGCAGTTCCACTATAATTAATCTGCGTCTTTGAACGGAATCCCTTCTTGGTGGTGATAACAATAACACCATTAGCAGCCTGAGCACCATAGATAGAAGCCGCTGCCGCATCTTTCAAGATTGAAATAGACTCTATATCTTGAGGCATAATATTTCCTACGCCATCCTGCATGATGGTAGCCGCAAAGTTTCCACCACTCACTTCTGGAACACCCGACAACATGGGAAGGCCATCTACAACCCATAACGGCTCCGTATTGCCATTTAAAGAGTTTTCGCCACGAATCGTAATCTTGGCACGACTACCTGGGGCTCCAGAGGTTGTGGTACTATTCAAACCACCTACCATTCCGTCAAGCAGCTTATCTATACCCGTAAAACCTTGTGTCCGAAGATCCTTAGATGTAATAACTTTTGTACTTCCGGTAAGTGATTCGCGACGAATATTAACCATACCTGTGGCCACAACTTCATCCAGAGTATTGGCATCATCTTCCAAAACGATTTTAATAAAATCTTCTGGCTTAGAAACTACCACTTTCTTAGAATGCATCCCTACATATGAAACTGTCAACGTGGCAGCGCCATTCCATTTAGGTAAGTCTATTGTAAAATTACCATTCACATCAGCAATGATAGTCTGCTTCAAACCTTCTATCCGTATAGTAGCCATGGGTACCGCTTGGTTAGCATTATCCAGCACTTTGCCTTTCAGTGTGATTGGTCCTGCCTGAGAAAGCAACATTGTGTATGAGGGAACCCGATGCAGATAAGGGCATGGCTGACAATCCCAACAGACAAAAAGAGCAGACAACATATATATGTTTCATTTTCATACTTATTTATTTTTAAGGTTAACCTATTTGAGGAACTACTGGCGCAGCCATCACTTTATAATCAATCCTGTAGCCACCAGGATATTCTATATGGTATTCATGCTTATTGTCACCATAAGGAATTACCTTAGTGGTTGGCTCCGTAAAGGATTTAAAATGAATTACGCCACGTTCTCCTTTAACAGTTTGAAAGAATACATACGGGCTTTCTGTAGAAGCGAACTCTACAACCTCTTCTTTCATCGTAAAATGAACCCCTTGGGTATCAAGATTCTTATAATCCGACTCAGAAAAATTGGCCGGAGCTTTCATAAATCGAGTATAGGCCGTAAAATAAACATATTTATCTTCATACTTCCAAGTTCCAAAATTAAATTTCTGAGCCGAGAAAGGTTGCTTAACTGGGGGCATAAGTCTGAAAAGTTTTTTATTGGCATCCCAAACTAACACCACATCACAAAGTTCCTTTGCTTGTGCTAACTGTGCAGGTGTCTGCGTTTTTGTCCACGTAAGATTCAAGACGCTCTCCAATTGTGCAAAAGCCTTTTCATAGAATAATTCTTCACAAGTTGTCCGTTGGCTATTGAATAAATAGGGGCGTTTACATTATCTACATTTCCATAAATTTGTAAGTCTGTCCCTGTTATCAAACTCTGCACTCTATTATCCTTTTTAATTAAATCGCCATCATATTTTCCTTTCACCTCCGTACCCATAAAGTGTCTGCATCACAAAGGAAAGTGCGATATGATTTTCCGTCATGGACAGAATTTCTATCGTTCCTTTTGTTATAGGCATAATACGCGTATTGTTCGGTGCAGCCGTATTATACATCGTACTATAATAAGCTTTAAACGTTCCCGGGCTAGGCGTTGCAGCCCCTTTATAGGCTCCTGTAGGAAAACGTCCACCTTTAGCTGTTGCAAAATGAATGGTCATACACAAGCCATTTCCAGCTAAATCCTGTACCGAGGAATCATAATAAATTCCATTTTTCCGCTAAAGTCAAAAGTAAAAGGAGCTAGACTCGACTCCTTCGCCATCTAAAGCCACCCCTTCAGCTTTAACATTCTGTTCCTCACCATCAGCATTTACATACCGGTGTGTCCAAATGTAAGGAACAGTTTGATAAACTTCATTGTCATTACGTTGCGTCAACAATGCAGAAGACAGATTAAAACTCATGCCATAAACGTTGACTTCACCCTTTGTCAGGCTTTCGCTTGCCGGCTCTTCATGATCGCTACACGAATAGAAAAAGCCACATAGTGTCAACAAAAAGCAGAGAATAAAAACTTGATTTCATAAGTCTTTTCATTTGATTTAGGTTTATATCTTAAAAAGTGAATCTCATTCTGTAAAAATATCTCTTTTAAAGTAGCATCTACTTTTTCTGGCAGATGGGTGCGGACGAGAATTTTTCCTTCCAGGATCAAAAAGAATCAGTGTTGGAAACAGCCTGCACACCTACACTTTTCACCCCAACGCTTTTCTAGATCCATCACAGAGGGCCATGTCATATTCAATACAGCCTTGGCCTTTTGATATGGCAGCACTTTATCAAAGACCGCTATACTAACAACATCCAGTCCTTTTTGTCCCAGCTTATTGTAAAGCTTTGCAAGATGTGGCATAGCATGTTTGCACGGCACACACCATGAAGCCCAAAAATCAAGTAAAAAGAAATCTGCCAGTTTTACGAAAATCAGACATTCGTCTTTGCTGGCCGTCAGAATCTTTTAAACAAGAAATCGCGAAAGTGGCCACCAACATCTGTCGATCGAGCGCTTATAAGCGTTTCATATCGATGTTTTGTTGCAAGATTACGCTTTACATGTGCAGGCGCAGCTTCATAAGCTTCAATAAAATTTGCATCTGTAGCAAAAGGAATACTATTAAAAACGTAAGCAGCCACTGCATTATTTATATTAGCATTATAGAACCCATTGATTGTGAGACCGCAGCCAACTTTCAGATTCTTTTTCCACTTCCGCCAACAAATCATTGCGCAGACTTTCAACAATACTAGAGTCTTTTTGAATATTTTCTGTTTTCGCATAAAACCGATGCAGCCCTGCTTGGACAACTTTTTGCCATTTCGCCATAAAAGCATCGATAGTGAACCTTCTACCACTTTATAGCCATCTTTTTCGCTCACAACTTCGACAACGACATTGCCTGGCTCACGGGTAAATGGAACCTGAGTCTCTCCGAGGACCAGTAGATAGGTGTGCAGCGTATCGATTTCGGCAGACATTTGAAAAAGAATGGTTTACAATACGAACTGAATCAAGCTTCACATGCTCGCTATTGGTGACATAAACCCACTTTCCCTCCAATGCATGAGAAAGATGCCTTCCGGAAATTTCGGATCGACCTAATGATAATGTCTGAGGCATAGCCATCATTGTGTGAAAGATAAGAATCACTATTAAAAGCTTTCTCAATCGTTTCTCTTTCATGTTTAGTTCTTTCAAGGTAAGGTCAATTACACAACCTATTACAGATTATGCTTTTCCATAACATTACTATATTTTTACACAATCGTTTAAAAAGAAAAAGCTATCAAAAAGCAACTTTGCCTATATCCATTTTTAATATACGATTGCTTAATGCACAAGAAATACATTAAGGCAGCAAAGATAATACTTTTTCATAGTTTTTATATCGTAGCTATTCTTTTTATATGTTTAAGAACATAAAGACACTTCCTGTCTCAAAGAGATACTCTATAATAAAAAGTACCGAGTATTGACCATCGCAACTACCCGGCACAACCCAAAGGCTATCCTTCACGGAAAGCCGTTATTGAGAGATTTATAGTTTACAATAATAAAAGGGAAGCAGTTACTTTTCAGCGTCACCAGCATAACAGGCTTTGCCATCAGAATCATACTCCTTTATCGCTGCTTCGTCCTTCAAAACAGTTATACTTTCGATATCATTAGGATTCAGATTATCGATAGTTTTTCGGCTCGCTTTCCATCAATAAAGACTACATACGAAGAATTTTTCTTGCCTTCTGCTATGGAGAGACCGGTAGAACTGTTCTTCTTGAAGCTAACAGGAATATTATACTTCACTCTCACGGGCTTGCCGTGCATCTTACCTGCTTCCCATTTGGGCATACCTTTTATAGCATTGATAGCAGCTTGGTCAAGTTCAGGACTGATACTCCTAACCACTTTCGGTTCAACAACCGTACCATCCTTGTCCACAATAAACTGGACAACAACTCTTCCGCTTTGCCTCTGTTTTTAGGATATTTCACGTTATCCGCAAGGTATTTCATCATGGCCGCTGTTCCACCGGGGTATTTCGGCATTTCTTCTACCACTTCATAAGGGCGCTCTTGCGTATCGGTCGCCGGCCCTACATTCAGCGTCACATCACGATGGCTGCCCCTCGCTGTAAACAGTATTGTACCCGCACCCGCATACCTTATCTCTATAGCACTTCCAACAGGAACATCTGACGAGGCGATAACGACCATCCTTGTTCGTCACCATTTCTTTTTTTACTACCCGCAGCTTGACGATAGCACCAATAACAGGATTCCCTTTTCTCATCGCGTACTACACCCGAAAATCGTCAATTTCTTCATGGGTAATCCTACTTCATTCACAGCTGTTGTCGTTACATTGTTTGACATACCTGCAGACTGCGACGAAGCTGCAATCTCTGTTTGCAACAGCTGTTCGGCCTTATCAGTGAGCGACCGAGCTATCGGCACATTTCGACCGACCGTGTGAGCCACAGATTCAATGTTACTTACTATCAACAACGCGACCGCCAAAGGCGCGAAGAGCAGGTATTTGGCTTTGCCAATCTGCTTAGTTCTTCTTTTGTTCATCATTTTAATTCTTTTTAAGCGGTAAAACATTAAAGTTATTAGTCACATCCAAATGATTTGGATGATGAGCCAGACCGAGTAGATGATACTGATAGGCTTTGCGCGCGTTGCCATCAGCCAACACCTTGTCGTCGGCCAGGAATTCCAGATTGATTCTCACTTCATGTTTCAGCAGCCATGCGAACGGATTGAACCAGCAGAATATGCTGAACCATTCGGCCACCATCGTATCGACAGAGTGCCACTGTGCCACATGGGTATATTCATGGGTGAGTATTTCATGCAATTGATCGTCGGAATGACGGTCGGGATTGACAAATATCCAGCGGAAAAAAGAGAATGGCCCTCTTTTCCCATCAAGGCAATGCACCCGCATGCCAGCCAAACTCCGCACCTGTGTCTTGCGAGCCAGTGCCATAATACCGACCAACTGCCACATCATCCGTAACGACAACATAGCCACGACAAGCCAATATACATAGACAAAGACGTCAAACACCGTCAGTGTCGGCCCCTGAGCATAAACTTCTAAGGCCGGTAGCACGTTCACGGCATAACTCTCTGCGATGGTCGCCGTAACCGAAGTTTCTTCTATCCACCAAGCAATGTTGAGCACAGGCACCACCAACGCCACGCCATAAATGGCCCACAACGTGAAACGACGTAGAACAAAGAACGTGTCACGGCTCACCATCAGACGGTAGAAACCGTATAGCAGTATGAGTGCAAGATTGACTTTTAACAGGTAAACAGCCATAAACTTATCATTTTTCGTTTTCGATTTCAGCAATGATATCCCGTAAATCCTTTTCAGAGAGTTGCTCTTCCTTAGCGAAGAATGTCACCATATCCTTGAACGAGTCTTTGAAGTAGTCGCGCACAAAGCCCGTCATGAAGCTACGTTTATACTCCGCTTCTTCTATACTGGGCGAATAGCAATAGCCTTTACCTTCGCGTTCAGCCTTAACAAAGTCCTTGCGTTTCAGGTTGTTACCACCGACGCCACCGTCGTATAGGGCGGAGCGAGGTTCGGGCAAAACCTCTACAATCTGCTTCACGCACATCGGTCCAATCGCCAAATGCACTTCATCACGTCTTCTTCTTGCTTAGTAAGATTTTTCCATATCGTTCATTCTCGAGATTTAAATCTAACAGTGGTTTATATTAAGCACATTGCAAATCTACGAAAAAGTTCCTGTAACAACCAAATGTCTAACACGTTAATTAATTCTAAAAAGCACAAAAATGATTATTCTATCTGCTCATATTTGAAGTTTAAATACAGGAAAAACCTCTACCTCTTATCCAATATTTTTCATCTATTCCATGTCTTTCATAGCCATCTGCTGTTCTTATGTCTTCATGGTTGAAACAGAAAAATCATGTTCTTATGTCTTTATGTCACACGATGCTTCTATCCAATTATTCTCATCTATTTCATGTCTCTCATAGCCTCCTACGATTCTTATTTCTTTATGGTTGAAAACAGGGAAAAATCATGTTCTTATGCCTTTATTTTCACAGGCTCTATTTTACATTCAAATATGTCGCTATATCAAGGAATTCTAACAGAGAAAGGCCATAAAAAGAGATTTGAACCAGCAATTCAAATCTCTTAGTCTTGTGGGTAGTGATGGATTCGAACCACCGAAGCTAGAACAGCAGATTTACAGTCTGCCCCATTTGGCCACTCTGGAAACTACCCGAACTCGTAGTGTGGGCGTTGACAGTTCAGAACCGCCGACCCTCTGCTTGTAAGGCAGATGCTCTCAGACCAGCTGAGCTAAACGCCCTACTTTTTCGTAAGCGGATGCAAAAGTATATGTTTATATTGAAAAAGGTCCAAACAGACGCGCCATTATTTCATATATTTTAACCAAGCCTTTACTATAAGCAGTCGATCAAAACTACACCAAACGCAGCAGAAGCATAATAGAACATATACTTTATAATATATAAAAATACCTATTTATAATTATATAAACTTGTTTGCAATGATAATATTTTTACTATCTTTGTAGCCACTAGGATAAATTTAGTTCCTATTTAATAGGAACTTTTTAATAAATTATTTCCATAACTCTCACCCACTCCATGCTTACATTCAATACAGAAAATATCTTTCTTCTCGGATCTTTCCTTGTACTGATAAGTATTCTCATCAGCAAAACAGGGTATCGTTTTGGCATACCCACTTTGCTATTATTCCTCTTTACGGGCATGGCTTTCGGCAATGAGGGGCTCGGTTTGCACTTCAACACCCCCATCAAGCACAACTTATTGGCATGATGACCAAGCGAGGCAAGACGATTGTTGTACCCAATGGTCAACTTCCCCTTGAGGAAAGTGACATTCTATTATGTATTTCAGAACAACAAAGGTCGTCATTCCTCCAAAAGAATAAACTGAAATAACAACTTACACAATTCAATACTAACATTATCTCACAACTTATGAAGAAAAAGAAACTTAGAAACCATCTGCATTCATGGCGGATGGAAGCCTTCAAAGGGCGAGCCACAACAGCTGCCCATCTATCAGAGTACGACATTCAAATATGAGACCAGCGATCAGATGGCCCGCCTCTTCGACCTAAAAAGACGCGGGATATTTCTACACTCGCTTGGCCAATCCCACCAACGACGCTGTAGCAAAGAAGATTGCGGCACTCGAAGGAGGTATCGGCGCTGTGCTCACTTCATCGGGACAAGCAGCCAACTTCTATGCTATATTTAATATATGTGAGGCTGGCGACCACTTCATTACGACCAATAACATCTACGGAGGAACATTCAATCTCTTCTGTGTAACGATGAAGAAACTGGGCATCGAATGCACGTTCATTGATCCGAACTGGACCGACGAACAGGTAGAAGCAGCCTTCCGCCCCAATACCAAATGTGTTTTCGGCGAAACCATCTCCAATCCCGGCGCCTTAGTGTTCGACATTGAGCGTTTCGCCAACATCGCCCACAAGCACGGCGTGCCTCTCATCATCGATAACACCTTTGCCACGCCCATCAACTGTCGGCCTATCGAATGGGGATGCGACATCGCAACCCATTCCACCACAAAGTATATGGACGGTCATGCCACGCAAGTTGGTGGCGTATGTAATCGACTCGGGCAACTTCGACTGGGAAGCACAAGGTGACAAGTTCAAGGGACTGACCACACCCGATGATAGCTATCACGGACTGGTCTACACACAAGCATTCGGCAACGCGGCCTATTGCACGAAGCTGTTGACCCAACTGATGCGCGACTTAGGTAGCATTCCATCTCCCCAGAATGCGTTCCTGCTCAATCTCGGACTCGAAAAACACTCCACCTGCGCATGCGCCAACACTGCACCAACGCACAGCGTGTGGCCGAATAGCTCGAGAAAAACGAGCGTGTGGGATGGATCAATTACTGCGGTCTTCCTTCCAACAAGTATTATGAATTGGGCCAGAAATACCTGCCCAATGGTTCATGTGGTGTCATCGCCTTCGGACTGAAAGGCAGCCGAGAGGACGCCATCAAGTTTATGGACAACCTCGAATTCATCTCGATTGTGACGCATGTGGCCGATGCCCGTTCAGTGTGCTCCACCCCGCGAGCCACACCCATCGCCAGCTTTCTGATGAACAGCTGCGTGAAGCAGGCATCGCCCCGACCTCATCCGCCTTTCGGTTGGTATCGAGAACAGCGACGACATTATTGCCGACTTGGAACAGGCCATGCAGAAAATGTAAATTGCCGTACCGGAAAGCCACGATAACGCGGTCATAAGGTATAAACCGATTAAAAATAAAGCATTTAAAAGAGAGGGTGTATCAAAATACTGATATGCCCTCTTTTTCATTATCATTTATCAAGAAACAAATACCAACATATTGTTTCGTAAATCCAAAGCTACTTCGTTCTTTATAAGCAATAGCGCAAAAGATTCTTTTGAAAGATTAGAATTTATCGCTTGTCATTTTCACATTCGCGCACATATAAGAATTGTTGAAATGAAAATATGAGCAATAAAAAAGCACCAAATGATTGCTCAAAAAGGTGCTATCGTTCTCGTTTTTGCCAAACAAATCAGCGTGTGTTCCTGTATTCAGCATGAGCAAGGTCAGTTCTGTATCATTCTGTTCCCATATCAGCAACCAGTCAGACTGTATATGACATTCCCATTGCCCATCTCTGTTTCCATGCAATAAATGGGGTTTAAAACCGGCAGGAACTTTACCATTGGCAACCAATTCATTGATAACCTCTTTTAGTTTATCCATTGGCAGCCCGCGTTTCTTGCATCGTTTAAGGTCTTTTTCAAACTGATGCGTGGTCAAAAGTCTATATGCCATCAGACGCCCAATTTAGTAAACAGTTCATCTGCGTTGGCATATTCATTGACGCGTCCATGCTCTTTTGTCGTCAAGCGCTTGTTCGTAAGACGTGCGTTTGGTCGCAGTTTTGCGTATCTTCCACCCCATTCGCTCAACGAGTGATTTCAATAATGAAATATCTGCTTTGGGTATCTCTAAAGAAAAAGTGTCCATTGCGGTATCATCCGTATTCATTGCTTATCCTCCTGTTTATTAATTCGCATTGGTATATATATTTTTCTTGAACTTCATCATATATATCATTCTCCTTTTGCACATTGCAAATATACCTCTTTGTTTTGGCATTTTGCAAGTGTATATATAAAAAGCACAAACTTAAAAGTCACACTAAAAAGAGGATATTCCGCATCGAATATCCTCTTTCTATATCAATCGTCGCTGATTAGCAGCCCAATTGCTTCTTTAGCAACGCGGGGATTTCGCTCGTTTCATTAGCTACGGGAACGCCAACAGCCTCAAAGGCTGCTACCTTACCGGCCGCAGTACCCGATCCTCCCGATATGATGGCACCGGCATGGCCCCATCTGTTTGCCCGAGGAGCCTGACGACCGGAGATGAATACGGCCACGGGCTTCGTCACATGTTGCTTGATGAACTGCGCGGCACGCTCTTCGGCGTCACCTCCGATTTCACCAATCAGGGCGATAGAATCTGTTTCCGGGTCGTCTTGGAACATCTGAAGCAAGTCTTCAAAGTAAAGTCCGACAACGGGATCGCCGCCCACACCGATGGCGGTAGACTGACCCAGACCGGCCTGCGTCAGCTGATAAACCACTTCATAGGTCAACGTACCGCTACGGCTGATGACTCCCGTGCGACCCCTTCTTAAAGATATTGGTCGGCATAATGCCCGCCATGCTTTCCTCGGGCGAAATCAATCCCGGACAGTTGGGGCCTATCACCTTCACGCCTTTTATCTTAGCATAACGCTGCGCGGCCACGGCGTCCATCGTGGGAACGCCCTCGGTGATGCAGATAACGAGTTTCACGCCGCCGTCGATGGCTTCGAGCATCGCGTCTTTGGCAAACGGAGCGGGAACAAAAATGATGGAAGTGTCGGCGCCGGTAGCCTCAACAGCGTCTCTGACGGTGTTAAAAACGGGGATACCCGCTACTTCCTGACCGGCCTTTCCGGGCGAAGTGCCACCCACAACCTATGTTCCATACGCCTTCATCTTGGTAGCATGAAAGCTGCCATCACGTCCGGTAATTCCCTGAACGATAACTTTTGAATCTTTTATGTAGTAAAATACTCATGGCTTAATCGTGTTTTTAATGTTGCTTACTCAGTTCTACTGCCTTATGACCGGCGTCCGACATGCTGGTTCCCACGGCGAAGCGGGTGCCTTCGAGCAGTGCGCGCCCTTCGGCTTCGTTGGTTCCCGTGAGGCGAATCACGATAGGAATGTCGGTCTCAATGGTCTTGAAAGCTTCTATCAATCCCTTGGCCACGTCGTCACAACGTGTAATTCCGCCAAAGATATTGATGAGAACGGTGTTCACATGCTTATCGCTCAAAAGGAGTTTCATGGCTTCCACTATCTTCTCAGGGTTGGAACTACCGCCGATATCCAGGAAGTTGGCCGGCTCACCGCCGTATAATTTAATCATATCCATGGTAGCCATGGCCAGTCCGGCGCCGTTTACCATGCATCCGATGTTACCTCCCAAGTTCACATAGCTAAATCCTTTCTCCTTCGCGTCTTGCTCTTTGCGTTCTTCGGGCGTAGGTTCAAAAAGTTCTTTTACATCGGGATGACGGAAAAGCGCGTTATCATCAAACGTCATCTTGGCATCAATGGCCTTGAGCGTTCCGTCACCTAATTTAACAAGCGGGTTGATTTCTACGAGCGAAGCGTCTTTTTCAACAAACAATCGGTATAGATTTTTGGAAAATCTTTGTGGCCTGCTTCACCTGTGCCATATCGTCGAAGAGTTTGAAAGCTGCCTGCCGTGCCATGAAGTCTGTCATGCCGAGAACAGGGTCGATGATGATTTTCTCAATCTTCTCGGGGGTTTCTCGGGCCACCTGCTCGATATCCATACCACCCGAACGGCTCAACATCATCATAGGGCACTTAGACTTTCGATCGACAAGAATGCTGACATAGTATTTCGCCGCGATATCTACGGCTTCACTCACCAGCACTCGGTCGACCGTGAATCCTTTGATATCCATGCCTAAGATAGCCTCCGCGTGGCGACGAATCTCGTCTTCGCTGCCGCCAAGTTTCACGCCGCCGGCCTTGCCACGTCCACCCGTGTGAACCTATGCGCTTTGACGACGGCTTTCTCTGTTCCCAACTCCCGGTAAGCAGCTACAGCCTCTTCTGCCGAACGACACAACGCGTGTCGGTCTACTGACTCCATAACTTGCAAAAGAAAGACTTTGCCTGATATTCATGTACCTTCATAGTTATTAAATAATATATGTTTAGGAATTACTGCGTGAAAAATTACAAAAATATTTTTCCAAGGCAAGAAAGAAAAATCCAATATTTTTTTCCATTTTTATGCGATATTATCTTAAATCCGGAAAGGCCAAACCGCCTGATGATACACGTAACAGAACCCTTGTTTTGTCAGTTTTTATTCTACAGATAAACAGCCAAAAACAAGTTCCTACAAGTTTGAAATAACTTTACAAAAGGCTCAAAATGCTTTACGTTATTTCAAACTTATCCAACTTTGGTTGAAAATACGCGATTCTACGGCAACTTTACTATTTACCTTATACTCAACGAATTACACAAACGCACTCGTTGTTTGCCCAGAAACGACCAGCCAAAAAGCATAGCTTTTTACAAGCTCATTGTGGCCCTTTTGGCATGCGAAAGCAGCGTTTTTACAAAGCTAAAAGCATAGCTTTTTACCATCGGATTTGTCCATTAAGGGTGTTGTCATGGCTTGTTTTTGAGTCGATTATAATGCTTTTTCCGCCTTTTCGTTTTCTGGATGACTTTGTCGGAACAGCTGTTTTTGAGTGAATAAAAATTTACAAATCGAAGGATGATCGATATTGTTTTTGTTATTTTTAACGAATTACCCCCTAAAAAGGTTAATTTTTGTAACTTTGCGCTCGAATATATATAAGTAGATTGCTTATCTGTGATATATAGAGTTTTTAGTTTGTATTGTTTTTGTATTGAATCATTCTAAGAATAATGTAGCTCTGCGAAAGGCAGAGTGAATAATCGTAAAGCAGAAATCCTAAATTCTGATGATATGTGAAAGCCATCTTGCGTGTGTATGGCAGCAATAGTGAGACACGCGATATTAGCGGGAAGTGGTGTTACGGTTACGAATCCGCCTCATGAGAAGCAACCGGGAGAAACATGGGGACTCTAGCCCCGCTAAAAGCAAATATGTTCGACGAAGAGGAAGAATAATAGGCAAATCATTTAAAATATTATGACATTAAAGAAGTTTTACAGCATCATCCTTTGGGGTGGTTGCTGCGAGCTTGATTTCATGTTCAAGCGATTTAAACAACGAGGATAACACTCCTGTAAATCCCAATCAGACAGCCAAACGCTTGCTGGGCATCTCGCTGGGAGACGCGGAAACCCGCCTCAGGTGAGCATTCAAGACAAAAATAAGTGGATAGATGGCGATATCTTCCTTGCTTATAACATCACCGAACCTCATGGAGTAGAGGAATTGAGAGCGCATGGCGGTGGTGAAAGTACCGAGTTGAAGGGAGAAGTAGAATGTAAGGATGAAGACGAGATTGGTGTTTTTATCCTTATAAATTAAGTTATGGCCAATTACAGAGTAGCGTACATGTCAGTATGCAGAAAGGTGTGGCGTCTGAGAAAGGTACGGTTGTAGAGAAAGAGCAGGACGGCACGCTCATGACACTACGATTTTTTTCGACTACACTTACGGAAAAGGAAAAGTTAAAAGCCAGTGAGGATGGCAAGACAGCTACAGGAACTGTGCAGATGAAAAAGCAGTATGCGATTCTGAACTTGAAGTTTAAGGAAGGTGCTAATGCGATAACGAACATTAAGAAGCTCGTAATCTCGAATATTATTGAGGAAGCGAAGTTTGATGTTTTAACAGGGGAGTTGAAAGATAAGACAAAGGGTTCTATCACGATTGTGCCGGCCGCGTCACGCGATGAGTTTGATGTTGCCGTGTTCCCTGACGCGAATTTCAGTCCTAAATTTACAGTTGTTACTGATCATAATAAGGTATATTCTTATGCCGTAACAGGAAGTAAAAAAATAGAAAGTCAAAAGTATTATCCCATTACCATTTTGGTGGCTGAAGAAAAGCCTTATATTGAGATTGAGAATGTAAAGTGGGGCAAGTATAACCTGCAATACACGCCGGGCTTAACGACAGATGGCTGGGAAGAAGGTTACCATTTGGCAAAGAATCCATGGGACTATTTCTATACAGAAGGTGATTTGCCAAAAGTAACTTCTGAGCAAGTTGCTAATGACCAAATGTTTGATCACTTCCGTTGGGGAGATATCTCTAAGGCGCATAATTATGCGGATGTAAATAAAAATCATTACTACACCGATGGAACTAGTCTTACGGATGTCATTACAAAGGATGCGCAAGGCAATGTAGAGTTTGGTGATATCGCTTCCTATGCCTCAAAGAAAAAGTGGAGAATACCAACACCGGATGAATTTGAAAGCCTGATGAATAATTCAACAGAGTATCTTTGGATATTATAATTACACATATAAAAGATAAGGATGGTGTAAATCAAACCATCCCTATTTACGGAGCTCTTTATACCGGATGGTATCGCGCATGGATATATTGTGCCTAAGGGTGTTGAGGTAACAAAGAATGCGCAAGGTAAATTTGTGGATAAGCAAGGTAGGATTGTATTCTTACAAAAATCAAATCAGACAGGTGCAATTCCTGGTACTCAGTTAGAAGAGTTCACGGCGGAAAAGATTAATAAGGGAATCTTCTTTCCCTGCGGCAGGATCATATAATATATATAATGATGGAGCTCCTCGAATGGAAACCGTAAGTACACAAGGTATTTATTGGACAGCTAATGCTCAAAACGCGACTCAAGCTTATTCATTTACATTTTATTATGGAGTAAATTTGATGCACTTACCTACGGTTGGAAATAGAAATGCGGGCCAGAGACCTCCTAAGCAAGATATGTATAGTATCCGTCCAGTCTACATTGGGCAGTAAGCTAACTTAAGAAAAGTAGACTTGAAGTAACGGAAACAAACTTCATATATCATAATCCCATTGCGGGGAAAGAGAAACGAGCTTTACTCAATTCTCTTTCCCCGCTTCTTTTATCTATGTTTGCGCTCTTCATCAGCCATCTGATTGCGGAAGCCCCATGGATATGAACCGTAGGTTCTCTTTGCCGGGTATTTGATACTTTCACCAGCATAAAAAGTGGGAAGACAATTTTCGGTCTTCCCACTTTATAAACTTATGATTTACTCTTATTTGTAGCTACCGCTGAGCGTTGTGAAGTTGAGGTGAGTCTTCTTGCCCTTGATTACTTTTCACACGTGCCTGGTCGCCGCCTGCGCCACGGAAGTCTAATTGGCCCTTGGCGTTTACGATAAACTCGGTCTGCCACCAGTCAATGCCATCAAACTTGACGCACATTCGTACTTCGTCATCGGAGATGAACGCGGGAGAAACGAACTGGCCGTTTTTCCGTTTCGGGAATCGTAAAATAGGCCTTCGGGTTTCGCGCTCCATCCCTGCCGGCGAGGTGTTGCCGAAGAGATAGATGTTGGGTTTTTGGAATTCGATGGTGCGTGCGCCTGGAGTGTTGTCGACTTTAATAAGGTACCATCCGGCGTTGCCTGTAACGATGTTGCCTCCGTTGTCACTCGGATTCATGCCGGCATTGTCGGTGATTGTAGCGGAAGTGCCGAAATCATTACTCCAGTTGGGCTGTGGCGCGAACTTAAACTCTTCGCCTTTGTGGAGATACTTGATAACCCATGACATGGTGGGATGGCTGTGTATGGGGAACCAAAGGAACCCATGTGGCACCCCATCCATAGTGATCTCCGGTGAGATAGAGTATCGGATCGGGTATGATGGCACCGGCATAGAGCGGCGTAATCTCGTAGGTGCGGTCGGCCATATTGACAGATACCTTGATTTCGTTGCAGCCTTCGGGTACGCTGAAAAGGATTCTTGCTACCCAGATTCTTGCGTGTGTCGAACTTACCGGTGAGGTCGGTCAACTTTTCGGCTACGCCAAACACTTTGCTCAATCGCCATTCGCGGCGGCGTCTCAAGGCTTCGGCATCTCCGAAAGCAAACTGGGTGTCGCCTGAAGCGGCTGCGGAACAACGATGGTGAATACCGGATCGTCGTAAACATCAATGTCGCTATGCTCGAATTTCATTTCTTTGCCGGTGGCAGAAGCGTTCCAGTCTTTTGGTCCACCCTACGAGATAGTAGGCTTCTGAAATCTTCAGACCCATGTCGGCAGGAGTGAACGATATCTTGTGTGTGTCGAAATAGGTTACGTCGGGTTGACCGATTCGAACTTCAGAGCTTCCCGCTGTAACCGTGTAAAGTATGGTGCGAACATAGAGATCGGTCTTTTTCGGGTTGTGAGTAATCTTATTGAAGTAAGCTTTCTGGAGCTCATCGGGCGACACACAAATAGCGGTGGTGTCGGCCAAGCTGGCGGCATTTACGCTGATCTTATCAGAAAAGTCTTTCTTAAAGAGAAAATTCCACGCAGGCCTTAAAGATCGTGTTGATTGGCATAGCGCCTTTCTTCATCGATATGTCACCGATATGAATCGGTGTCTGAGCCCCTGTTTGGGCATTGATAAAGTCGGCAATGCTGACTGCCTGTGGAGCTTTCGCGCTATTGACAGCGATATCACTGACATTGAGGATGCTTTCCTGTGGATTTGACTGTGGACCGACTTCAGGGTCGTAGTCTCCGTTACAGGCCATGAGGCCTATACTCAGGAGAGCCATCATGTATATACTTATCTTTTTCATGTTCTTTTGTTGTTGTGATGGCGATGGGAATAGTGAGCATTCCCATCGCGGTTATACTCTTAGTCTTATAGTTTCTCAAACTTCACGATCTTTTGGTTCATGTCGACGGTCAGCTTCAGTTTACCGGCAGTGAAGCCTTTGAATAGCCACGCTCCCTTACCGGGCTTTACGCATGTTCCTTCGAAGACGCCGTTTGTGAATTGGCTTGTCATGGGTCGTCTTCGTTCTGAACCGATGGATTCGCCACCGTCCCAACCAGTCAGGCTGTTGTAGAAGCGGAATTGCAAATCGCCGGCCGGCATGTCGATGATTCCTGGAAGACACCGCTGCCTATCTTGGTTTCAAAGATTCTCCATGAAGCGAGAACGTCGGCATTGGCTTCGGCCGGTTCTTTCCAACCCGAACAGTTGCCAATGATGTAAATAGCTGCCGGACTCTTTCACGGCGCAGTAGCCGGCCATGTGTTTAAAAGTGATGATGTTTGAAACGATATTGGTATTGGGCACCTCTTCGTTTACCGAGGTGTTGACAGACGAAACAACACGCATGGCTACTTCGCGGTAGCCTTTTGTCAACATAGTTGCCTTTCATTCGTGACATCCATCTATCTCACACAACATAGCGATTTCTTCACCACTGATGTTGGCATTGCAGACATTGAAAGAGGTTTCCAGATATTTCGGTTTGTTACCGGTTACTTTGCCGTTTTCATCGACAATATCTTCCGTATTCCATTTCGCGTTTCCATTGTCCATAACGCCCACCTGTATTTTTATAGGTAGCAAAAAGCGTTGTAGCCATAATTGGGTTGCGACCATGTGAGGTTCACTTTGTTTTGGGCTGTCAACTGTACGTACTGTTCAGACATCGCCGGAGTAGTCCCAGTGTAAAAGCCGTTGGCTTTTTGAATGTCGGGATTGAGTCACGATCGTCTGAACATGATGTCAGTGCCGTAACGCTCACCAGCAACATCATTGCAAAATGATATGATCTTTTTCATTGTATAATCGTCTGGGAATTAGTGATTTAATTGTTGTAATCGGGATTCTGTTTCAGATTGGGATTGGCTTGTTTCTCTGTTTTCGGAATCGGGAAGATATTGCGATAAGCCCCAAACTTGCCACCATTCTGCACGCCGCCTTTCCATTGCCAAGTATACGAACTCGTTGCCGTAGTAACCATATCGGATGAGGTCGGTGCGGCGCAGGCCTTCAAAATAGAGTTCGCGGGCACGTTCATCAAGCACTTCGTCGAGGGTATAGGCTCTCTTGAGGTTCGTGTTGTTGGCACGCTGGCGCAGGATATTGATATATTCGGTACCCCTTTGCCTGTGTCAGGTTGGAACCGGCTTCACGTGCTTCTGCCTCGGCGTAAATGAGATAGGCTTCGGCCAAGCGCATCAGAATGATATCGTTGTCGACATGTGTTGTGTTGCTTGTCTTGCCACCGTCAGATCGCTGGCTGGTGAACTTCGTAGTAGCGATACCGTCTGTGAACCCGCAACTTTGTCATTGGTATATTTGCGGCTCTTCACTCTTTCCTGTTCCGTCGGCATTGTCACCATAGAAAAGGGCACGATCGTCACCGGCAGCCTTTACGATTGTTTCTGGTCTTCCAGTCAGACAAGGCATCGAAATCATTAAGAGTGATAAACTTCTCAATAAGATCTTTGCGTGTACGATTGCCACCCCATGCCTGATCGGTGTTCTGTGGATAGTCGGCGCCACATAGCTGTCATGCGTGTTGAGGCTACGAGGAATGTCGAAGCTCCCCATGAAGCGGTTGTGGCACCGTCGAGAATGAATGAGAACACAGACTCGTTGAATGCGCCGGACTGGTCGTTGTCGGCCATAAACAACATCCGATAGGCAGACCATTGTCCGTTGGCGCTTTTATGAGTCGTAGCATTGTCGCCCATCCAAATGGAACGTCCTGACTTGTTGATGACTTTCTCTGCATATTCCTTGGCTTTGGCCCACTGGGCGGTACCGGTATATTTCTCTGCGTTCAGATAGAGGCGTGCAAGGAGCATCCATGCAGCGCTTTGGTCGGCACGTCCGTAATTGGCGGTTCCTTTTTTGCGAACCGAAGGTGCCAGCATCTTATCCATATTGGTTTCGAGGTCGGTCACAATCTTGTTAAACAATTCCGCGCTCTGAATCTGAACAGGATTGTCAGAACTTACAACCTCAGTGTGATGAAGGATTGCCGAAATTATCGAGCAAATAATAATAGTAAAGGTCACGGAGGAAATGGACTTCCGCAGTCATTGAAGCATCGTAATCGGCACACTCTTTAAGATACTGGTTGCAGATGCTCACGCCGAAGCAGAGACGCCAGTACAGGCCATAGATAACTTCTGTTGGTGGGAGTGTAGCTGTTATTTACGTATTCGGGAATACCTTTGTCGTTCCATCCGCAGATAGCCTCGTCGGTGGTCAATTCGTTGGCATTCCAAATCAAGCGGTAGCATACGGAAAGACCGGCATCGCCGAGGTCAAGTTCCGATTTACCGGGACCATAACCCTCAAGTACGAATTCCGCATAGCATTTGTTGAAGAGCTTTTTGCGCGTCAACAGTCGTATTTTTGCGCGGGTCAATAGGCTTGACATTCAAATCGTTCACGCAGGAACTTAGTCCCATAGACAGCATGATGGCTGTAGCAGGAGTATATTTTTGATATATTTGAAGTTCATAATAGTTACTTTGATGAGATGTTAGAAGTTGCTGACACACCCAAAAAGCAGTGAGAGCGGACGCGGATAAATGACGTTGTCGATACCACCTGCTACATCCGGCTTGCTTCCATCTGGCTTTGCTGCCGAAACTTCAGGGTCGAGTCCGTCATATTTGGTAATTGTAAATACATTGCTGGCTGTTGCGTAAACACGGCCGCTTAAGCCCTTGTAGTTCGCACCTTTGAACAGGTTTTTCGAAATGAGTAGCCCAATGTCATTGTCACACTTCAGGAATGATGCGTTTTCTACGAAGTAGTCGGTGAGCGCGTCGTAAGTCTTATCAGAGAGTTTGAAGTTTACCTTTATTAGCATAAGGAGTTGTATTGCTCATAAAACCGGAACCGGAACCAATAAAACCTGGGAGAACGGTATGCCATCTTGTTTTTATTGAACACGTAATTGCCTCACACTGGCACGAAGTGAGAAGCCGAAATCCCAGCTCTTATATTGCAAGCGTGAACTGAGACCAAAAAGCCAAGGAGCAATTGACGACTTGTAGTAATAGCGATCGTTATCATCTATTACACCATTGGCGTCACGGTCTACAACGACACCTTTGAAGAGGTTTGCCGTCTTTATCATAAACTTGCTGGTATACCCAGAACGATCCGATGGGTTGTCCTTCTTGATGGCACATAGCTGTTGAGCCTGTACCCAGTCCGATATCACCATAAGGAATAGGTTGTCCGTCACCTGCAAGTTTTACTACCTTATTCTTATTATAGGTGACGTTACCTGTAATTTCCCATTGCCAGTCAGCTGTGCGGATAGGACGCACGGTAAGCGAACCTTCTACACCGGTATTTCTAATTCGCCGACATTCTTTGTTACTCTATTGCCGAAGTTCGACATGGCAGCCACAGGTGCGGCCATCAGCAAGTCTTTGGTCTTGCGGTGGTATACATCAATGCTACCCGACAGAATGTTTTTGGCAAGCGCAAAGTCGATACCCGCATTGTATGTAATGGTGGTTTCCCACTTCAAGTCGGGATTATAAGGTTCAGGAATGTATTGGTAACCATTGCCGGCTGCCGGATAAAAGTGCCTGTGTTTCGGTGGGTTGCTGATAAGTGGCGAAATACTGATAGTCGCCAATGCCTTCCTGCTGTCCGGTCATACCCCAACCGAGCCTGAATTTCAGTTCGCTGATACTTTTCACGTTCTTCATGAACGCCTCTTCATTGACTTTCCAACCGAAAGCCGCAGATGGGAAATAACCCCACTTGTGGCCTTTTGCAAATCTTGAAGAACCATCGGCACGGAATGTTGCGGTGAGCATGTAGCGATCCAATAGGCTATAGTTCATACGTCCATAGAAAGAAACAAGGTAATGTTCCGATTTCCATTCGCTCTTTTGTTCGTTATTGCGTTTGCCCGCATCGGCTCCGGCCGGATGAATGCCGTAATCATTATAGTTACCCCAATATTTTTCATGTCTCCATTCATAGCCTCCCATGACATCGAAGTGCTGGTTCTTGAGGAAATCTTTGTAGTATTGCAGGTAAGCCGTGTAGTTGAGATTATATTTATTCTCGGTATCATATTTATGATATCCGTAGTAGAAGTTGCTGGGAGACCAAGGCTCTACGTTTTGTTCTTTATTACCATTGCTCCAATCTCCGCTGAAGTTCATGTGGAGACGCAAGTCCTCAAGCCCATGAATCTGATAGTCCACTTCAACGTTGCCCATATAATCGTAGGCATGTGAACGGTCGTCGTTGGCTTCGAGCAGTGATACAGGGTTGGAACCCGCAAGGGCAATCTTAGAGTAAGGCCATGATTTGTCGAAGGTGGCAGGCGAGTTTTGTACCCATTGCCAATATCCATTGAAGCGTTTAAACTTCGGATCGGAAGAGGTTATGGGCTGTGTAGGATCAAAGCCGATGGCATTTCCGATAGCGTCTGTTTTGGCATAGCGGTTTTGAGCATACATGAACTTACCGTTGATGTTGAACTTCAGATGGTCGTCCATCAATGACGGATTTACATTGACACTGGCTGTAGTACGTTGGAAGTTAGAAGTCTTCAAAAATACCATCCTGTCCTGTATAACCTATGCTGAAGCGATAGGGAAGATTTCTTTAATCCGCCTTGCACCGTTACATTATGGCTCGGAGCTGATAGCCGTACGGTAAATTTCTTTCTGCCAGTCGGTATTAGCATTGCCGAGTAGCGCATAACGACTTGATCCTGTTCCGTAGAGCTTACCTACGAGTGCCCGATATTCGTCACCATTGAGCACGTCCATGTATTTCTTGACAATAGACGCGGATACGTTGCCGTTGTGAGCTACCTTGGCGCGCTACCTGCACGGCCCTTTTGGTGGTGATAATGATGACACCATTGGATCCACGGCTACCATAGATTGCTGTGGCCGAGGCATCCTTGAGCACAGTGAACGACTCTATATCGTTCGGGTTTACCATAGAGAGTAGGTTGGAAAGTCCCTTCACACCCTGATTGTCCATAGCAAGACCATCAATAACAATCAATGGGTCGTCGCTTGCGTTGAGCGAAGAACCGCCTCGAATGCGGATAAAAGCTCCCCGTACCGGGTCTCCTGAACTGCTAACCACGTTCACACCGGCAATCTTGCCACTGATCATGTCTTGCGCGTTGGTTACAAGACCACGATCATCAGGTTTAATAGCTGTTACAGAACCCGTAAGGTCATTCTTCTTGGCAACACCATAACCGATAACGACGACTTCATTAAGCATTTTCTCATCATTGCTCATTGTGATAGTCATGTTGGCTGAGGCTGTGATTTTCTTCGACTCATACCTAAATAAGTAATTGTTAATTCGGTTCCGGGAGTTGCGTTGACAACGAAGTTACCGTCCATGTCGGTAATGCCGATAGTCTTACCGTTAGCGGTAATGGTAGCACCATGATAGGCTCTCCCTGAAGCATCTTTAACATTACTCTTTGACAGTATTTTTGCTGTGCAAAGGCGCTGATAGAAAGGAGTAAGCCGAAAATAAAGGCAAACATCCTTAAAGGCAATTTGATTTTTACTCTGCTTTCATCATTTTGCTTTGTTTTTAAAGTTAATGTTATTTATATAATAGTAATTATCGCATTCCTTATAATAAGAAACTTCTGGTTTTATGGGTAATTGTTTTGTCGTTAGAGTAATTCGCGCACATCGTTTGCGCAATGGTTGGTAGTTTTGATGACGCAAAAATAGCTCGATTCTCAATAGCTTGTTCGTTTTTAGCATCGAAACTGTGTTTTTTGCGCGTGCAAACGTTTGCACTTGCAAAAGTACATTTGTGACGAGATAATGGATGTGGAATTGCGCTATCTTTGTGTACAAGGATGGAGCAACCGGCAAACAGCAGGCGCGTAACAGTACTGCTTTTTCTCCCAATCCGATTGTTTTCTATTGACCCCATTAACCGTGAATGAAAACTACGCCTATAACAATGAAGGATATCGCACGTGAGCTTGGTGTTTCCGTGTCAACGGTATCTCGTGCCCTGAAAGATAGTCCGCGTATCCAGCCAAGCGCACAGAAAAATGATTCAGGACATGCCCGTGGCATAATTTCTCGCCCAATGTGATAGCCGAGAACTTGCGCAACAGCCGGGTTAAGCCTCAAAAACTGATAGGTGTTATCATCCCCAGTTGAATCATTTCTATTTTTCTTCCATCCTCAGCGGCATTGAGGAGGAAGCCTCCGCGTATGGTTATCGTATTCTCGTGGCCCAAAAGTAATGAGAAATATGAAAGAGAAGTGGCCATTTGTCAGTCGTTTTATGAGAATAAGGTGTGTGGAGTCATCGTGTCACAGGCCAAGGACACGCAGAAATACGACCATTTTACCAAATTGATGACGCAGGGACTTCCCTCGTTTTCTATGATCGTATCTGCACGGGACTGAACGCCTGCCGCGTCGTCGTGGATGATTATCTGGGAGCTTACACTGCCGTCAACCACTTGATTGGCACCGGTTGCCGGCACATTGCTTTCTATGGCACATCGATGAAGCTTGAAATCTCGAAGAATCGGTATAACGGTTACCGCGACGCTTTGCTCAATAACGGAATCGAACCCGATGATCGCCTGATTCGATATTGCGACAACCGTGCTGCCGCCGAGGCCATTACGCCCGACATGCTGGCCTTAGATCCGCCCCCCGATGCCTTCTTTGCCGTCAACGACGATACGGCCATAGGTGTTCTCTACTCTGCGAAAAGACTTGGATTCAGGATTCCCGAGGATGTGAGTATTTGCGGATTTACCAATGGTGAACGCGCTATAGCCTGCGATCCCATGCTCACCACCGTCGAGCAACGGGGCAAAAGAGTAGGCGAAGAGGCTGCCAATATCTTGATAGGACAGGTCGAAGGCTCTATTCCCATGGATAAAGTGGAGAAGAGAATCGTGAGAACCCGATCTGATAATCCGGGGCACGACGCGCTAAAACGTAGCCCTCCCCGGTCACCACAGCTGAATGATGTGGCTGAAACTTAAAATGCTGAATAACCAAAACAATATATTACGAAAAATGAAACAAAAACCGGACATGAATTTCTGGGAGCCTATGGAATCTGAGTTTTGGATTCTTTTGGCGTACAGATTGCTTTACGCGTTACAGAGTGCCAACATCTCACGAATCTTCGCTACGTTAGGTGCCGACCCGCACAACCTGAGTTATTTCTGGATTCTTCCACCGCTGATGGGGATCCTGGTTCAGCCAATCGTCGGCACGTTGTCCGACAAAAACGTGGTGTCGGTTCGGTCGTCGCGTACCTTATTTATTTATAGGAGCCTCTCTGGCGGTGCTGGTGATGTGTCTGTTGCCCAACGCCGGTTCGCTGGGACTCACTCTTTCGGGCGCCATGATTTTTTTGGTCTTATGTCGCTGATGTTCCTCGATACGAGTATCAACATGGCCATGCAACCCCTTCAAAAATGCTGGTGGGCGATATGGTGAACGAGAAGCAGAAAGGACTGACCTACAGTATTCAGAGCTTCCTTTGCAACTCGGGTAGCGTAGTGGGTTTTGTCTTTCCTTCCTCTTTACGGCCTTGGTATCGCCAATACGGCCGCGCCGGGCATTGTTCCCGACTCTGTTATCTGGTCGTTTTATATAGGCGCGGCCATTCTGATCTTCTGTGTTATTTACACCACTTTGAAGGTAAAGGAGTGGAATCCGCAGGAATACGCCCTTTATAACGGCGAGAGCGCGGAGGTGAATGCCAAGGACGCCGGCAGCGGCGACTGGATAACGCTGCTGAAGAATGCCCCCAAGACGTTCTGGCAGGTAGGTCTGGTACAGTTCTTCTGCTGGGCTTCGATGATGTATATGTGGACTTACACCAACGGAGCCATTGCCGATACGTGCTGGAATGTAGATATGCTCGCCCCGAACGCTACGTCGACCGAAGCCTATCAAGTGGCCGGCAACTGGGTGGGAATCCTCTATGCCGTGCAGGCTATGGGCAGCGTAATCTGGGCTATGGTGCTGCCGCAGTTCAAGAACCGCAAGTTGGCATACGCTCTGAGCCTCGTATTGGGAGGTATCGGTTTTATGCTCGTTCCGTTCATTCCTAATCAGTACGGCCAGTTTGTAGCCTTCTTGCTCATCGGCTGCGCTGGGCCGCCATGCTGGCCATGCCTTTCACCTTTGTCACCAATGCTCTTGCAGGGCTACGGCCACATGGGAGCTTACCTCGGATTGTTCAACGGTACCATCTGCGTGCCACAGATTGCGTCTGCTCTCTTGGGCGGTGTGATTCTTACTGGTAGGTTCCAACCAGTCCAATATGATGCTTATTGCCGGTGTGCTGTTGGGTATCGGTGCCCTGTGCGTGTCGATTATCAGGAGAAATAGAATTTTTGCGATTTCGAAGATTATACTCTGATTTTTCGGCTTTTGTAAGTAATTGATAATCAATCTGATAGCAAACGCATTGCAAAAGGGCTGCTTTTTACCTCCTCAAAGCATAGCTTTTTACACGCTAAAAGCAGCCCTTTTACACGCTCAAAAGCATAGCTTTTACACGCTAATAGTTATGCTTTTAGAAAACAATCATACCGCGTTCCCCAAATCATCTCTTTTCTTTAGTTTTTTAAAATACATATTTCTCCATGCAAACGATTGCATTTCTTTTTCAATAAATACCATTCTCCGTGAAAAGCGGAGACCATGGATTATTGTTAATTTTGGAGCATATTTACTAACCATTCGCTATGAACTTATATTTCAATATTGACTATCAGACGGTCTTCGGTGAAGAACTGTTGCTGAATTGTATTGAGACCGACAAGGCCGGAAACGAACGCGTTGCGCAATATCGCATGGCTACGGTCGACGGTCTTCAGTGGACTTACGAGATGAATCTCAAGAAAGACAATCTCGCCAGAGTCCCTTACCTATTTCTATAGTGTGGACCGCGAGGGCAGCGAACGTCGCCACGAGTGGTCTACCGAGTGTCACACGCTCAATCTGAACCTGATTAAAGCCGACACGTATCAGATTTTTGATAAGTGGATCGACGTGCCTGAAGACTCCTACCTGTATGGTTCGGCTTTCATGGGTGTGTCAATCCGCGCAAGACCGTGGTGGTCAATCCAACGGCTTTTGCCAAGACCCGTGCGCTTCGTGGTGCGGGCTCCGCAGCTGCGAGGAGATGAACGGTTGGCCATTTGTGGCGCGAGCGAGGCTCTGGGCGCGTGGAATGTTGACAAGGCTGTGCCTATGTATGAGCACAATTTCAATGAGTGGATTGTCGATCTCAATGCCGATTCATTTGAAGACCGTGTTTTTGAATTTAAGTTTGTAGCCCTCGGCAGTGATGATTCGTCCGAGCCGATGTGGGAAACAGGGCTTAACCGCGTTGTTGAAGCACTCGACCTGAAAGATGGCGAGGCTGTTGTCTACGAGTTGGATCAGGCTTTCTTTGAGATTTGGAACCGCAAGTTGGCCGGCACATTGGTGCCCTCTTCTCGCTCCGGACCAATACCAGCTTTGGCGTGGGCGACTTCGGCGACCTCAGAAAGATGATCGACTGGGTGGCATTAACCCGTCAGCGGGTACTGCAAGTGCTGCCCATCAATGATACCACTACCACTCATACTTGGACAGATTCCTACCCTTACAGCTGCATCAGTATCTTCGCCCTGCATCCGCAGTATGCCGATCTCAGCGGGTTGCCCGCGCTGAAAGACGCCAAGAAACGCAACGACTTTGAAGCCTTGCGCCAACAGCTCAATGCTCTGAAGCAAATCGACTACGAACAGGTGAACCGGGCCAAGCTCGAATACCTGAAGAACTTTATGCTCAGGAAGGTAAGGCCATGCTGAATACGGCCGAATACAAGACTTTCTTTAAGGAAACACAGCAGTGGCTCGTGCCATACGCCCAGTATTGCTACCTGCGCGATACCTACGGAACGGCCGATTTCAGCCGTTGGCCCGACCATCAGACGTGGGATGAGGCCGATCGTGCAGCTCTGTCGACTACGACCAGAAAGGCTTATAAGCAGGTGGAGTTTTATTATTTCGTGCAATTCATCCTCAATTCGCAGATGGAGGCCGCCCACGAATATGCCCGCAAGAAGGGTGTTATCTTAAAAGGCGACATCCCGATTGGGGTCAATCGCTACGGTTGCGACGTGTGGATGGAACCTAAGTACTTCAATCTGAACGGACAGGCGGGGGCTCCTCCCGACGATTTCTCTGTCAATGGACAGAACTGGGGCTTCCCAACTTACAACTGGGAGGAGATGTTGAAGGACGACTGCGCGTGGTGGGTGCGTCGCTTCCAGAACATGCAGAAGTTCTTCGATGCCTACCGCATCGACCACGTATTGGGCTTCTTCCGTATTTGGGAGATACCTGTCGATGCCGTTCATGGCCTTTTGGGCCAGTTCTCGCCGGCCCTTGGCATGACGCGCGAGGAGATAGAAGCCTATGGTTTGCGCTTTCAGGAAGAGCATTTCACCACGCCGTTTATCGCCGATTGGATTATAGACCGCGTGTTCCGTGAGAACGCTCAGCGCGTGAAAGATACGTATCTGCAACATCTAGACGACGATATTTGGGCCATGAAGCCCGAATATGACACGCAGAAAAAGGTGGAAGCGGCCTTTGCCGATGTCACCGATGAGCGCGAATGCTGGCTTCGCGACGGCCTCTATGCCCTCATCAGTAACGTGCTTTTCGTGCGCGACCGCAAGGAAGCCAACCTTTTCCACCCGCGCATCAGCGCTCAGTTCGACTTCACCTACGAGGCTTTGTACGACAGTGACAAGGCTGCTTTCAACCGCTTGTACAATGATTACTTCTATCGTCGTAACAACCACTTCTGGTATCGTGAGGCTATGAAGAAGTTACCGAAGCTCGTTCAGGCCACGCGTATGCTCGTTTGCGCCGAAGATCTGGGCATGGTGCCCGACTGTGTGGCATGGGTGATGAGCGAACTCAAGATTCTGAGCCTCGAATTACAGAGCATGCCGAAGAATCCGAAGGTACGCTTCGGCTATCTCGAAACCAATCCCTATCGGTCTGTCTGCACCATATCAAGCCACGATATGCCCACGTTGCGGCAGTGGTGGGACGAGGACTACGACCGCACGCAGGCCTATTACAACACCATGCTTCACCGTTCGGGTAGTGCTCCTCATCCGTTACCGGGCTGGTTGGCCCGCGATATCGTGAGTCGTCAGCTGTTTTCGCCTTCCATGCTCTGCGTGCTGTCTATTCAGGACTGGCTGGCTGTCGACGAACGCCTGCGCTTGGAAGATCCCAATGCCGAACGAATCAACATTCCGGCCAATCCTAAACACTATTGGCGGTACCGCATGCACATGACGATAGAAGACCTCATGGCCAACGAAAGTTTCCGTGAGAATATCACGGAGCTTGTCGCCGAAAGCGGACGATAATCCCTATTGGTTTTCCTGCCCGTGCTTTTACGGGCGGGAAAAACTATGTTTTAACGAAATCATCACATTACTTTTTAAATCATGAACCGAATCAAATCTTTTCTGGCCATGATGCTGTTGCCTGTACTGGCAGCCGCTCAGACGGTGACGTCGCCCAATGGTAAGGTCAAACTGACGTTCTCTTTGACAGGCAATGGCGTGCCTACCTACGAGTTGACGTTTAAGGACAAGAGCGTCATCAAGCCCAGCCGACTGGGTTTGGAACTGGCTGAGGACAGGCACGCGTCACGCGAAATGAAGGAAACCGACCTGATGGACGGCTTCAAGATTGCCGACACCAAGACGTCGGCCTTCGATGAAACGTGAAACCCGTGTGGGGTGAGACGGCCACCATACGCAATCAGTACAATGAATTGGAGGTAGATCTTAACCAACCGGCTACCCATCGCAATATCATCATTCGCTTCCGGGTCTACGACGATGGCATGGGACTGCGCTATGAGTTCCCCCAGCAGGGAGGCGTTGAACTACTTCCTCATCAAGGAAGAGCACACGCAGTTTGCCATGGCGGGCGATCATACGGCGTGGTGGCTGCCCGGCGACTATGACACACAGGAGCAGGAGACGCAAGAAAGTAAACTCTCTGAAATCCGCGGACGCTTCCATGACGCGGTCAACTGGAGCAACTCGTCGGTGGCAGTCTTCTCTCCGACAAAGGTGTGCAGACGGCTTTGCAGATGAAAACCGCCGACGGACTCTATATCAATATTCATGAGGCGGCGTGTATTGACTACGCTACGATGCACTTGAATCTGGACGATAAGAACTTCGTTTTCGAAAGTTGGCTCACGCCCGATGCCACCGGACTGAAAGGTTGCATGCAGACGCCGTGTCAGACGCCGTGGCGTACGGTAATCGTAAGCGACGACGCGCGCGACATGTTGTCGTCGAATCTCATCCTGAATCTCAACGAACCCTGCAAGATAGAGGATACCGGCTGGATTCATCCTACCAAGTATTGCGGGGTATGGTGGGAAATGATTGTCGGCAAAAGCTCATGGAATTACACCGATGAATATCCTTCGGTCAAGCTGGATCGTGTCGATTGGACGAAGGCAAAGCCCAACGGACGCCATGGAGCGACTACGGCCAACGTGAAGAAGTATATCGATTTCGCCGCCGCCAATGGTATCGACCAAGTGTTGGTGGAGGGATGGAACGTCGGTTGGGAAGACTGGGCCAACCATTGGAAGCGTGATGTTTTCGATTTCGTTACGCCTTATCCTGATTTCGACTTGAAATATCTCAACGAATATGCCCACTCCAGGGCGTGAAACTCATGATGCACCACGAGACGAGTTCCAGTGTGAGGCAACTACGAACGCCACCTGGAGAACGCGTTTAAGCTGATGAATCAGTATGGTTACGACGCCGTGAAAGGTGGTTACGTGGGTGACATCATCCCACGGGGCGACCATCACTTCTCACGGTCTATGAACGAGCACTATCTTTATGTGGTGAAGGAGGCTGCCAAGCACCGTATCATGGTCAACGCGCATGAGGCCGTGCGCCCGACAGGCCTTTGTCGCACCTATCCTAACTTGGTAGGAAACGAGAGCGCACGTGGAACGGAGTACGAAGCGTTCGGCGGTAGTCGCCCCGATCATACGGTTATCTTGCCTTTCACGCGTCTTCAGGGTGGGCCGATGGACTATACACCGGGTATTTTGGAGACTCAATTAAGCACTTGGAGCGACAATAAATCGTGGGTTCGCACGACGTTGGTGGGCCAGTTGGCCCTCTATGTGACGATGTATAGTCCCCTTCAGATGGTTGCCGACTTGCCCGAGAACTACGCGAAGTTCAACGACGCGTTCCAGTTTATCAAGGATGTGGCCTGCGATTGGGATGATAGCAGATGCTTGGAGGCCGAACCGGCAGATTACATTACGGTAGCGCGCAAGGCTAAAGGAACTAACAACTGGTTTGTCGGAGGTAAGTGCGACGAGAATGGTCACAAGAGTATCGTCAGGCTCGACTTCCTCGATAAGGGCCGGAAATATGAGTGTACGATTTATGCCGATGCCAAGGACGCTCACTATAAGGATAATCCCAAGGCCTATACCATAACCAAACGGATGGTCAAGAAAGGCGATACGCTTAAGTTGACAGAGGCTCCGGGTGGCGGTTTTGCCATCTCTTTGATAGCTAAATAATAATTCTTCGTCCTTTTCTCCGCTTGGGTGGAGAAAGGACGAAAGTATCTAAGATCTAAAGCATAATGAATCTAAAGAAGTCTTTATTAGCCGTGTTTTCCGCAACGCTGATGACGCAAACGACACCCCTCTATGCAGCTTCCACAAATCTGCGGTTTGATTTTTAAGGAAGTTACTTACACCCCTCGCAAACCATTTTCAAACTCAATGCGCCACGGGAAGCCGGTTGTCCGCATCTATGCCGATGGCCTTCAAGGGGCTCCCTTGCGTGTGATCGGGATGAAAAAGATTGGTCGTGATCTCTGGTCGACCACCGTTCGGGGCAATCTGAAAGGCCGATACTATACGTTTGATATGGGAAAGGGCGAGACACCGGGCCTTTTGCCAAGGCAGTAGGTGTCAACGGCAGGCGAGGAGCCATCATCGACTGGTCTACAACGCAGCCCGCAGGCTGGGAAAACGATAAGCGACCGGTGAGCAAGTCGGTTCACGACCTCGTTATTTACGAACTTCATCATCGTGATTTCTCTATCGACGCGTCTTCGGGCATAACGAATAAGGGTAAATTTCTGGCTCTTACGGAGCCACGGGCCATCGAACTTCTGAAAAAACTCGGCATAACAGCCGTTCATATCTTGCCTTCGTTCGACTACGCGTCGGTGGATGAAACTAAACTCGACCAGCCACAATACAACTGGGGCTATGATCCGCTGAACTACAATGTGCCCGAAGGCAGCTATTCGACCAATCCCTTACGATCCGGCCACACGCGTCAAGGAATTCAAGCAGATGGTGATGGCCCTGCATAAAGCTGGCATCCGTGTCTTTCTCGATGTAGTGTATAACCATACGTTTGATATTGCCGGCAGCAATTTCGAGCGCACTTATCCCGGTTATTTCTATCGTTACACCAAGGATGGACAGCCCGGCAACGGCTCGGGCTGCGGCAATGAGACCGCTTCGGAACGACCGTTGATGCGCCAATTCATGATTGAAAGCGTGAAATACTGGGTCAACGAATACCATATCGATGGCTTCCGGTTCGACCTGATGGGCGTGCATGACATCGAAACGATGAACGCCATCCGTGCCGAAGTCAACAAAATAGATCCCCACCCTATTTATATATGGCGAGGGATGGAGTGCCGGCAGCTGCGCTTATCCGCAGGAAAAAAACTGGCCATGAAGGCCCACATGGCGCAACTGCCGGGCATTGCCGCCTTCAGCGACAACATCCGCGACGCGCTTCGTGGACCATTTTCGGATGACACGAAGGGGGCTTTTTCTGGCCGGTATCGCAGGCGAGGAAGAGAGTCTGAAGTTTGGTATTGTGGGCGGAATTGCCCATCCTGAGGTTGATATGAGTAGGGTGAACTACGACAAGAAGGCCTGGGCGGCCGAGCCTGTTCAACATATCAGCTACGTCAGTTGTCACGACGATATGTGTCTGGTTGACCGCCTGCGCGCCGAAATGCCCGGTATCAGCGCCGAAGAACTTATTCGGCTCGACTTGTTGGCCCAAACTGCCGTCTTCACTTCACAGGGTGTGCCCTTCATTCTTTCAGGTGAAGAGATGTTGCGCGATAAGAAAGGCGTGCACAACTCTTATAATTCGCCCGACAGTATCAATCGTCTTGACTGGAACAACCTCAAGCGTTACCCGCAGGTGTTCGACTACTACAGCCGCCTGATTCGTCTTCGCAAGAACCATCCGGCCTTTGGCAGCGGCTCGGCAGCTGACGTCAGGGCGCGTCTTTCGTTCCTTCCCACACAGGATTGCTTGGTGGGTTTCATGCTCACAGACTATCCCGGTGAGCCTTGGAAGCGTATCGTCGTGTTGCTCAACGGCAGTCGTGAAAGTCGCACGGTGGACATTCCGGCAGGCGAATACACTGTTGTTTGCCGCAATGGGGTCATCCGTGAGGAGGGAATGGGTAGCCAACAGGGCGGCACGGTGACCGTAGCACCCCAATCGGCATTGATTCTGCACAACTAAAAACTACATGAAATGAAAAAGATAATTGCCTTATTGAGTTTTCTTCTGGGTGCTGTGACGATGGAAGCGGCCCCGAAGATTGACCGAATAGAGCCGGCCAACTGGTTTGCCGGCATGAAGAATCCGAGCCTGCAACTAATGGTTTACGGGAAGAACATCCGCAATGCCCATGTCACGGTAGACTATCCGGGGGCACGTGTCGACTCGCTCGTGCGACTCGATTCGCCCAATTACCTGCTGGTTTACCTGAACTTGGAGGGTGCCCGGCCCGGAGAGATGACGTTGAAGTTCGATGGCAAAAAGGTGAAATATCCGCTCAAAGAGCGCGAGATGGCCGGCGATAAGCGCATGGGATTCACCAATGCCGATGTACTCTACATGCTCATGCCCGACCGTTTTGCGCAAGGAAAGAACCATCCGCACGGGTGAAAGGCCCTCAAAGCCTACAAGGAAGACCGTACACAGCCCAGTCTGCGGCACGGCGGCGACCTTGAAGGCATCCGCGAACGCTTGGATTATCTTAAAGAACTGGGCGTTACGGCATTGTGGTTTACGCCAGTGCTCGAGAATAACTCGCCCAATGAAGGCAATACAAGAACTTATCATGGCTATGCTACGACAGATTATTATAAGGTAGATCCACGCTTTGGTAGCAATGAAGCCTATCGACAACTGATTGATGAGGCCCATCGGAAGGGACTGAAAGTGGTTATGGATATGATTTTCAACCACTGCGGCTTCGAACATCCATGGGTAAAGGACATGCCGACAAGGGACTGGTTCAATACGCCGGAGTGGCTTCATGAGGCGCAAACCGGCCAAAAGGAGGGTCAGCGGGCCAAGGTGAACGACCGGTATCTGCAAACTTCCTATAAGTTGACGCCCGTATTGGACCCCCTACGCGTCGAAAGCGGACATGCGTGAGACCGTGGATGGCTGGTTTGTTTCTACCATGCCCGACCTCAATCAGCGCAATCCGCATGTCATTACTTACTTGATTCAGAACAGCGAGTGGTGGATTGAGACCGTCGGAATCGACGGAATACGCATGGATACTTATCCGTATGCCGACCGCAAGGCCATGGCGCAGTGGATGGAAAGGCTGGATGAGGAATATCCGAACTTCAATACGGTGGGCGAAACATGGGTCACAGAGCCGGCTTATACGGCTGCTTGGCAGAAGGATTCAAAGCTTTCGACCATCAACAGTTATCTCAAGACGGTGATGGACTTCAGTTTTTTTCGACAAATTAAGTCAGGCAAAGACCGAGGAAACCGATGGTTGGTGGCAGGGACTGAACCGCATTTACAACAGCTTGTGCTATGATTATCTCTATGAGAATCCATCGAGCGTGATGGCTTTCATTGAGAATCACGATACAGATCGCTTCTTGGGCGAGGGTCGGGACACGTTGGCACTGAAGCAGGCATTGGCTTTGTTGCTTACCATCAATCGCATTCCGCAACTTTATTATGGTACAGAGGTGCTTATGAATGGCACCAAGGCCGTGACCGATGGTAATGTTCGCAAGGATTTCCCGGGTGGTTTTCCCGGCGATAAGCGCAACGCGTTCACGCCAGAGGGCCGTACGGCCGAAGAAAATGCCATGTTCAACTGGCTAAGCCGACTGCTTCACTGGCGTCAGGGCAACGAGGTGATCAGCCGTGGCACGCAAACGCAGTTCATACCTCACAAAGGTGTTTACGTCATTGCACGCCGGTATGGTCGAAAAACGGTGATGACGGTGCTCAATGGGTTGCGCCGCAACGCCCAACTCGATGTTCAACGTTATGCGGAAATCATAGGTAAGCATGTTCAGGCTACCGATGTGATGACGGGACAGCCGGTCGATTTATCGGCCAATGTGCCGCTGTCGCCCCGCCAGACTTTGATATTGGAGTGGTCGAATGAGTAATTAATCGGGCTGGTCAGGCAAATTTGATCAGCCCGATTAATTAATATAGTAACAAGAGACCCGCAAAAGCGGCATAGCCTATCATGGCGATAGGATTGATTTTTAGGTATTTGGTGCCCACAAAAAGTGGCCACGAAGAGGGCAATACTGATGTAGAAATGCCATGGGTTATCGGGAGTAGAGAAGTTTTCGGCGGTCATCAGCAGCAGTGCGGCGGCCCCAGAAGTCCTACTACGGCAGGACGCAGGCCCGAAAACACATCCTCTACGAGTTGTTGTATGCATGTATTTCATCAGCATTTTACTGATAAGCAGCATGAGAATGAACGATGGCAACACTAGCGCGAACGTGGCTGTGGCCGATCCAAGGATAGCCATGGGCGCGTCGAAGTCGGCATTTTTCACGGCCATATAGCCACAGTGGGTGGCCGAATTGATACCCACGGGGCCCGGTGTCATCTGACTGATGGCGATGACGTTGGTAAATTCGCCCATCGAAAGCCAGTGCCAGCGACTGACCACTTGTCCCTGAATGAGCGATATCATGGCATAGCCACCACCAAAACCGAAAAGTCCGATTTCGAAAAACGTCAGAAACAAGTATAGGAATATCATAAGCGTTTCACTCCGTGGTCTTTAAGAATTGTCCGTAGATATAACCTCCCAGTCCGGCGGCTATGATTACGTAAATCGGATTGACACCCCAAAAGCCATATCAGCAGTGCTCCGCCAATGGGAATCCAGCAATTGGACAGGCCGATTTTTTTGCATTCTTGGCCAGTTCAAACGTAGGAACGGCAATCAATGCGACCACGGCCGGACGGATACCGGCAAACATGGCAGCCACGGTTTTTGTTCTTCTGAAGGCATGGAAGAACATGGCGATGAGCCAGAATGATAAGGAAAGAGGGGAGGGCTGTACCGAATGCCGTACAGATCGCGCCCTTCAGTCGGCGTAGTTTGTAGCCTATAAAAAAATGCTGATGTTGATGGCAAACACGCCCGGGCAGCTTTGGGCAATTGCCAAAAGGTCGAGAAATTCCTCCTCGTTAATCCATTTGTATTTGTCAACAACATCAGCCTTGATCATGGGGAATCATGGCATAGCCACCACCAAAGGTGACTATGCCAATCTTAAAGAATGTTTTTGAATAATGTGAGATACATTATTTATGGTTCAAATTAAGCTTCTTTTTTCTTGCTTTTCTATGCTTTTTGTCTTCTCTTCTATCCACTTACGGGCATTGACGAAGGCCTCAATCCAGGAGTTACCTCATCATTGCGTCGGTCGGCAGGGGTACCAAGCGTTCTGCCAAGGGAAGATCGCACGCTCCAAGTGGGGCATCATGGCCAGATGACGGCCGTCCTTCGAGCAGATACCGGCCACGTTGTAATCGCTGCCGTTGGGGTTGGCGGGATATTCGGCATAGTTGTATTTGGCAATGACATTGTACCTATCTTCGGCTTCGGGCAGGCTGAATCGGCCTTCACCGTGGGCCACCCAAATACCAGTTTGCTGCCGCTGAGGCTACGGAACATCACGCTGTCGTTCTGTGGAATGTTAAGCGAGAGGAAAATGCTTTCAAATTTCTTCGACGTATTGTGCAGAAGACGGCTGCGATGTTCGTGTTCGGGGTTGAGCAGATTGAGCTCTACCATCAGCTGACAGCCGTTGCAGATACCCAATGACAGCGTATCCTCACGTGCGTAGAACTTGTCGAGCGCCTCTTTTGCCCTTCGGTTGTAGAGGAAAGCTCCCGCCCAACCTTTGGCTGAGCCCAAAACGTCAGAGTTAGAGAAGCCTCCGCAGAAGACAATCAGGTTGACTTCTTCCAGTGTTTCGCGACCGCTGATGAGGTCGGTCATCGTCACGTCCTTTACGTCAAAGCCGGCCAGATAGAGCGAATAGGCCATTTCGCGCTCACCATTGGTACCCTTTTTCACGAATAATAGCTGCTTTGGGGGCCGGCTGTTGAGTGTCGGCCGTTGCTGTTTTTCCATCTGTCGGCGTTGAGACCATAGCTTTCGAGCGTGCCTTTGAAGTCGTTGTTGAACTTCATTTCTACCGGTTGCTTCTTGTAATTGTCGAATCGTTGCTTGGCCATACCATTGAAACTCTGGTCGCGATCCAGCAAATAGCTGGTCTTGTACCACGTGTCGCGCAGGCTGTCGATATCGAATGTGTGCTCGTAAGCATCGTTCTTTACGACAATCTTTCGGCTGTCGGGCGTAGGATAGAGCAATCTTGGCGAAGCCGATACCTGCGTCGTCGAGGAATTCTTTCAAATCGTTCTTGTGCGCGTCGCTCACTTGGATCACCACACCGGGGTTCTCCGCGAATAGCATTTTTCACCATATCGTTGCCTGTCAGGTTGTGCAGGTTGACGTGTAGACCACCTTCAGTGTTGGCAAAGGTCATTTCGAGCAAGGTGGTTATCAAACCGCCCGCACTGATATCATGGCCTGCCATAATCCATCCCCCGCTCGATAAGCTCCTGAATGGCGTTGAAGCAGTCGACAAAATACTCCGGATTCTGTACCGTAGGCACGTCGCTACCAATCTTACCCAGACTTTGAGCAAAGGGCACTGCCGCCCAATCGCTGCTCGTCGAAGCTGAAAATCAATATGATAAAAGGCTTTCGTGTTCTTGTCGTTGACAAGCACCGGGCTCACCACTTTTCGTACGTCGCTGACCTCGCCGCCGGCACTGACGATAACCGTTCCCGGCGCGATAATCTGCTGCCATCGGGGTATTGCTGCGAGCGAGGCGAATCCTTGCCCGTTGGTACGTTGACATGGATGGCACAGCAGAAGTCGCTCAATGCCTGAACACCCTCGTAGAGGCGTGCGTCCTCACCTTTCTGGCTGCGGCAGGGCCACATCCAGTTGGCACTGAGACTCACTGCGTTGAGCGGAGTTTCCTTATCGGCCATCGGTGCCCACACGATGTTGGTCAGTGCTTCGGCAACCGAGAGCACACTGCCGGCTTTCGGGTCGGCCAATCCGGCCTGCGGAGCGTGTCCAAGTGCCGTGGCGATACCCTTGCGGCCACGATAGTCGAGGGCTACGACGCCACAATCGCTCAACGGGAGCTGTATCTCGCCCCTGGCATTGCTGGCGTGCTATCTTGCCCGTAACGGAGCGGTCGACCTTGTTGGTCAGCCAATCCTTGCAGGCAACAGCCTCTAATTGGAGCACCTTATTTAAATATTCGTCGATTTTCTTATCATCTGTCTGTACATCGGCGTAGGTACGTGTGACCGTTTCATCTATCATAACGGTCTTCGGTGTGTGGCCAAACATCTGCTTGACATCAAGATCGAACGGCTTGACACCATCGCTTTGGGCAAAGCTGAAGTGAGCGTCGCCCGTCGTTTCGCCTACCACATACATCGGCGCACGTTCGCGTTCGGCAATCTTGCGCACGTGTTCGATATGCTTCTCGTCGATGAGCAAGCCCATGCGTTCCTGCGATTCGTTGGCAATCACTTCCTTTGCGCTCAGCGTCGGGTCGCCAATCGGGGAGTTGAGGCATGTCAATGCGACCGCCACAATCCTCTACCAACTCGCTCAAACAATTCAGATGGCCGGCCGAACCATGGTCGTGAATGCTGACCACAGGGTTATTGTCTTCCTCAACGAGCGCACGCACCAGATTATAGGCACGCTTCTGCATTTCGGGATTGGCACGCTGAATGGCATTGAGTTCGATACCATTGCTGTAACGACCCGTGTCTACCGAACTGACAGAGCCTCCGCCCAGTCCGATACGATAGTTATCACCACCCACGACAACCACCTTGTTGCCCGGTTGCGGTTCTTTCTTCAGACAGTCGCGCTTCTTGCCGTAGCCCACGCCACCTGCCAGCATGATTACCTTGTCGTAACCGTAAATCTGTCCTGCCCCGTTGGGGGTTCACGTCGTCGGCCGTTGTTTCGTATTCAAAGGTCAGTACGCTACCCGTGATGAGCGGTTGGCCAAACTTGTTGCCGAAGTCACTGGCGCCGTTAGACGCTTTGATGAGTATCTGTTCGGGCGTCTGATAGAGCCACTTGCGCACGGGGATAAGCTCTTCCCATGTACGATCGGTATCGGTCTGTCCGTTGTCGTCTTTCAATCGTGGATAAGCCGTCATGTAACAAGCTGTTCCGGCGATGGGCCATGAGCCTACACCGCCGCCCATACGATCGCGGTTTCGCCTCCGGTGCCCGTTGCGGCGCCGTTGAAAAAGCTCTACCGTTGTCGGGAAATTATGCGTTTCGGCCTTCAACGAGATGACACTTTCGATGTCTTCCACCCGGAAATAGTCGCTCGTACTTTGATCGGCGGGCGCGAACTGCTCCACAACCGGTCCTTCGGAGAAGGCCACATTGTCTTTATAAGCCGACATCACCTTGTTCGGATTCTCCTGTGTAGTCTTCTTGATAAGGCTGAAAAAGCGATGATTCTTTTTCCTCTCCGTCGATGACGAATTGTCCTCAAATATCTTGTGGCGGCAGTGTTCTGAGTTGATTTGCGCAAAACCGAAGATTTCGGAATCGGTCAGCGGTCGTCCGTTTTCCTTCTCCAGCGTGTGCAGATAGGCCATTTCGTCCTCGCTCAGTGCCAGTCCTTCCTCCTCGTTGTACTTTTCCAGGTCGTCCACATACTTAATGGGCTCCGGCCGATGGTCAATGGTAAAGATGTTTTGGTCCAGACCGTTATACATACGTTGCAACATGGGGTCGTGGGTAGCCTGTTCCGACTCCACGGGGAAGTACTCTTCTATACGCAAAAATGCCGTCAAGACTCATGTTCTGAGTAATCTCAACGGCATTCGTACTCCAAGGAGTAATCATTTCACGGCGTGGGCCGACGAAGTATCCATTCAGCGTTTGGGCTTCTTCAGGCGTGGCATCGCCATAGAGCCAACACAGTTTGTTAATCTCATCCTGATTGGGTTGATGGTTAATCTCTGTCGCAATCACGGTTTTGGGAAGGAGTTCTAAAGAAAAGAATCATGTTTAATTATTATAATTATGTATTAAACTCAATGTTGCAAAAGTTAGTCGAAAACTACGATATGACCAAATAAATCATGTGATAAGACGGATAAAGTTCTAATAAAGTTCCTAATAAAGTTCCGGATAAATGACAGAAAGGCTTTCCAAATCTGTCGGAAACAACGTGGCATGTCTATACTTTGATCAAGGAAAATCCGCGGACAACGAACCTTCTGTTGGCCCCAACGATTGGGCATTTCAGACCGTATGGTCAGAAAAACGTCATGTTGTTGAAATCCATTGGACTGCTCACACGGGTGGGCAGCAACAAAACGGAATATTGGAAGTTGAAATGATGGAAATCAATTTGATGTTAAAAACATCTTATTTATTTTTGTTATTCCAAACCATTGCGTTATATTTGCAAACGAGTTTATAAACAAATATAATCAAAACATTAAATACAAGACATTATGACTAAGTATGTATGCGATACATGTGGTTGGGTTTATGACCCAGAAGTAGGCGATCCTGATAACGGTATAGCACCGGGAACAGCGTTTGAAGACCTACCTGAAGATTTCGTATGCCCCGTATGCGGCGTAGGTAAAGAAGATTTCAGCGAAGAATAATATCGTTCTTCCGCAAAGATAAGAGGCCATGCTTCGTCTGGAAACAGATGGAGCATGGCTTTCCTTTTATCAAATCATTTGGCGTTTGATATAAAAGAGTTTGGCGTTTTGTATAAAAAGATTACCGAAAAAGCGCTCGAAAAAATCGTTCAAATAGCGCGAACGCACCCTCTTTTTAGTCGTTTGGGGATCATAAACGCCCTTTTTCCGGCGTGATTTTTTTATGTTTGGGCAGGTCAAAGCTATGCTTTTACCTTGCAGCATAGCTTTTAGCATGTAAAAGCTACACAATGACTAACATAAAAGCTATGCTTTTGTAAGCCAAAAGCATAGCTTTTTACAGGGGAAAAAAAGGCTAAAAAAACAGGTGTCAAAAAGACAGCCGTAGAATCGCTAAGAAACATAACCGTCTGACTAACAATCACTTACAAAAACTCACGAAAAACGCCGTTTTTTTCGGGTCAAAAAGTATTTTTATTTTTCAAATAACGCAACCACGAAGAGGCTTTTTGTAAAGATTATTCTTAACCATCAGCCCCTCAAAATCAGCCACGCGCATGCAAACGTTTGCATAGCGAAAAAGATGCTAGCGCTCAGGAAGTGCGGAGTTGACGGAATGTTCCTATTTTTGCAACAACACCTAATCCTTAATTCCGCAACATAATTGATAATTATTTTATAAGTTCCTGAGCAACATTTTTGTTGCCCAGGTTTTTGCCATGTCAGCGTTTTCACTTACCTTAGTGTTGCGAATCCAAAGACAAAGAAAACCGCAACAGGCATGGCAAAGGTAGCAATAAAATCGAAAGACTCACTCCTTTTTGGAGGCATATTTCCAATCATGGAGCAATTTACCTCCCTTCTCTCCTCTACAATTGACTCAACACTTGGGTTGAGATGCAAACTCTATGGTTATCAATACAGCGAAATCATCCGCTCCCTCCTATGCGTTTACTTCTGCGGCGGTTCTTGCGTTGAGGATGTCACCGCCCACTTAATGAGTCATCTTTCCCTTCACCCCCACACTCCGCACCTGTAGCGCCGACACCATCCTTAGGGCAATAAACGAACTGGCCCGGGAAAACATCTCATACACGTCTGATGCCGGAAAGTCCTATGATTTCAATACGGCAGACACACTCAACACATTGCTCCTGAATTGCCTGTTGTCCACAGGGCAGTTGAAAGAGGGCGGGGAGCTGACGTTGACTTTGACCACCAGTTCATTGAGGCGGAGAAGTACGATGCAAAGCCCACGTACAAGAAATTTCTTGGTTACTGGGTCCGGTGTGGCCGTTATCGGCGACATGATTGTCGGCATAGAGAACAGCGACGGCAACACCAATGTACGCTTTCACCAGAAGGACACGCTAAAGAGGATTTTGAGAGACTTGAAGAGAAGAAGCTGACAGTCAAACGCTTCAGGGCCGACTGCGGCTCATGCTCTGAAGACATTGTGGATGAGGTCAGGAAGCATTGCAGGACATTCTACATACGCGCCAACCGCTGCTGCTCGCTCTATGATGACATCTTCGCGCTCAGAGGGTGGAAGAAGGAAGAGATAAACGGCATCGTGTTTGAGTTGAACTCCATTCTCGTTGAGAAGTGGAAGGGCAAACCGTATCGCCTGGTAATCCAGAGACAGAGACGCATGGGCAGTGGACCGGACCTGTGGGAGGGGGAATATACATACCGCTGCATCCTGACCAACGATTACGAATCATCCATGAGGGACATCGTGGAGTTCTATAACATGCGCGGTGGCAAGGAACGCGTCTTTGATGACATGAACAATGGGTTTGGATGGGACAGACTGCCTAAATCCTTCATGGCGGAAAATACCGTGTTCCTGCTCCTGACGGCACTGATACGCAATTTCTACAAGGCCATCATGCAAAGGATTGAAGTGAAGAAGTTCGGGCTCAAAGGAAACCAGCCGTATCAAGACGTTTGTCTTCAAATTCATTTCAGTACCTGCCAAGTGGATTAAGACCGCAAGGCAATGTGTGCTGAATATCTACACCGACAACCATGCATATGCAGAAGCCTTCAAAACTTCTTCCGGATGATTTACATCACTTGATGGCCACTGATTGCGTATTGCCTCAAGTCGCTTTATGGGGTAAGGGGATGGTATGCGCATTGAAACGGACGCGAGGACTTAATGGTTATCTTACGAATCAAAAGTCCATTTCTCTTTATGTAGGTAGCACTTCGGGAATGGAGTTGCGGATTTAAGGCTAATATAAACAATCACAATGAAAAAGTTTTTCCATACTCACCATGTTATTAGTGAGTTTGCACATCACGGCGCAGTCGCAAGGATGGCCGGCCGGTTATGGCGGCGTCATGCTGCAAGGGTTCTATTGGGACTCGTTTGACGACAGTAAATGGACCATCTTAGAGAGCCAGGCCGATGAACTAAGCCCGTATTTTTCGCTCATCTGGGTGCCGCAAAGTGGCAAGTGTCTCAATCCGACTTCCGTGGGTTACGACCCTTACTACTATTTCAACCAGAACAGCAGCTTCGGTACGGCTGCCGAACTGAAGCGCATGATTGCCACGTTTAAGGCCAAAGGACTGGGCACCATCGCCGATGTCGTCATCAACCACCACAACACCATGGGCTGGTGGAGCTTCCCCGAGGAGACATACAACGGCACAACCTATCAGTTGAAAACCACCGACATCGTGGCCAACGACGACCATCAGAACACGGGTTACGTGACGGCTGATCAGGCAAGAAAAGACGGCGTCACGCTCGGCACGCACAATGACGACGGCGACGACTGGTCCGGCATGCGCGATCTCGACCACAAGAGCGACAACGTGAAGACCATCGTGAAGGCCTACGAGCAATTCCTGCTCAAGGAAATGGGCTACGTGGGCTTCCGCTACGACATGGTGAAAGGCTTCGCAGGCTCGCACATCGCCGAATATAACGACGCGGCGAAGGTGGAATACTCCATTGGCGAATGCTGGGATGGGCTCGACAGAGTGAAGAACTGGATTAACTCGACAAGCAAGAAGAGCGCCGCCTTCGACTTTCCGTTCCGCTACAATGTGCGCGACGCTATTCGCGACAACAACTGGAGCCGTCTGAACAGCACGCAGAACTTGCTGCACGACACCAATTATCGCCACTATTCGATTACGTTCGTCGAAAAATCACGACACCGAATACCGTGGTGCCAACAACTCTACAAGACCCTATTCGCAGCGATACGCTGGCCGCCAACGCCTACATGCTGGCCATGCCGGGACACCTTTGCGTATTTTTCAAGCACTGGCAAACTTACAAACAAGACATCAAGTCGATGATTGACGTGCGCAAGGCGGCGGGAATCACCAATACAAGTGACTACGCGTTCCTCGTCGGCAACCAGATGAGCCATGCCGTTATCCAATCAACAGGCCATAAGAAACTCATCGCCGTCGTCGGTTCAACGAAAAGAGTATACGCCCGATGCCACACGGTTTACCAAGGTACTGCAGGGGTTATCGCTACGCCTACTACCTGAGCAACGACGCCGAAACGGCTTTCATCGACCGTGCTTCGGGCAATTATCAAAAATAAGGTTGAGGTATTGTTAAGTGCCGTTTCGACCCAATCTGACGCCAAATTGGTCTATACGACCGACGGTTCTACGCCTACTACCACACATGGAACTGGGTAGCGAGCGGCACGAAGCTCACGCTGACCGACGATTGCACACTGACCGTGGGACTACTGACCGGCGGCGTGGTGAAAGGACTGTGTAAGCGCCTATAAGATTACGTCGTTCAACGCGCACGACATCAAGATCTACGTCCGTGCCGATGAGGCCGGAACGAGTGGGCGGACGCTACGAACGGCATCAACTACTGGACTTGGGGTGGCGACGGCAGCCATGGAGCAACCAACAATAACTGGCCGGGCGACAAAGTAACCCAAAAAGAAACTATCGATGGCAAGCAATGGGTTGTCAAAACCTTCCCGTATCAACAGCCCTACCGACTATATCAACTTTGTTTTCAGCGTAGGAACGGGCTCGCCTCAGACTGTTGATGTCAATAATATCAACAAGACAACCTTCATCACCATCGACAGTGCCACCAACGCCGGTGGCAAACATCAAATCAAAACGATAACGACGAGGAATCCGTTCGCTCACCGATTCAAATCTTCAAAATCATCATAAATGGTATAATCTGCGCGGACATGCAGGTCGAAAAAGCCGCTACAACCCGGCATTTATATCCACAACGGCAAGAAAATAGCGATTTAACGCTAACGTTCAGGCCCGCCCGTGCGGGCCTGTCGCTACTTTTCGTCCTTGTCGGCTACCTTCTTCGGGCCTCTCACGGTGTCTTTCCGTGTGAGGCCTTTCTTTATTTCTATATGGATACCGTCGCTCATTCCTACAACCACCTTGCGACGCTCGTAAACGCGTTGCCGCGTCGCCCTTGCCAATATAGACAAACGTGTCGTTGCCGACGAACTCAATGCGGCTTTCGGGAACCGTCATCCGCCCTTCACCTCAGCCAATACGATTTCGGCATTGGCACTGTAGCCCGAACGGATGTGTGTCTTACCCGACCGGGTAATGGCCGCTTTCAGTTCAAACTGGTTGGCGCCATTGCTCTCCACGGCCTTTGGCGAGATATATTCTAAGCTGGCTTGGAACTTTTCGTTCTGCAACGCGCCGATCGTTATCTTCATCGGCATGCCCGTTACGAGGCTTCCCACTTCGGTTTCGTCGATGTTGCCACGGAAGATAAGGTCGTTCATGTTGGCTACGGTGGCAATGGTCGTACCATCGTTGAACGTGTTGCTGAGAATAACCGTGTTGCCCACCTTCACCGGAATGTCGAGAATGAGGGCCGCTGATGGTAGAGCGGATGAGCGTGGAACTGGTGTTGGCGTTGCCACTCGACACGCCGTCGCGCACCACTTCTAAGTTATCGCTCGCTGCCTGCCGCTCTTCACGGGCCTGACCATAGGCCTGTCGTATCTTTTCAAACTCATCAGCACTGATCAGTTCCTTGTCGAACAGCTGCTTTTTGGCGCTCGTAATTGGCCGTGACCTGCTTCAGATTAATATCTGCCAGACGCACTCGAGATTGCGCGTTGCTCAACTGTCCCATGTCGGGAATCACCTTTACCCTGGCGATAATCTCACCGGCCTGCACCATTTGGCCGGCCTCTTTCATAATCTCGGCGATGATACCGCTGATTTGGGGCTTCACGTTAACCTCGTTACGTGGCTCAATCTTGCCCGTCACGACGGTGGTTTTGCGCAAGTCCATGACCTTCGGCGTAAACTCTTCGTACTCTACGGTCTGCGGTCGGCTCTGTATCCACAGGAAAACAAACGTTCCGATGAACACCAAGACGATGAGGCCCGCAACAATAAACTTCAGATACTTCTTCATATTCGTTAATGCGTATTACTTAATTTCTATAGCTTTTAACCGGTCACTGCTACTCGTCGCGCATGGCGTCGACGGGCTACTTTCATCGCACGGGCCGCCGGAGCCAGTCCGGCCAGCACGCCGAGTGCTCAAAGAGGACTACCGCGCCGATGGCCGTCCAGAAACCAATCTGGAAATGCGACCCGACAATACCGTCGGTGGTATTGGCCATCTCGACGAGTGGCAGGATAATGACGGCAAAGAGAATACCACTCATGCCGGCAACCGATGTCAAATGATACTCTCGCTGATGATTTGACTCAATATATTGCGTGGCGTAGCGCCGATGGCACGACGTATGCCTATCTCGGTGGTACGCTCGCGCACCGTCACCATCATGATATTCGACACGCCGATGGCCCCGGCCAGCAGCGTACCGATGCCTACCAACCATATCAGAAAGTTGACACCGGAGAACAGACTATCGACCATGCCGAACATGACCTCGGTATTGAATACGGTAACGGCTTTTTCATCGGTCGGGTCAATGCGGTGTGTGCGAGCGATGACGTGGCGCATTTGCCGCGTAATCGAACTCATGGTGACGCCCGGTTTGGCCGTGACACAAATCAGATGAACCTGATTTCCGTAGTTATAGGCTTGCTGCATGAGCGTCAACGGAATGACAACAGCTTCCTCGGCACGACCGTTAACACTCATATTACCCGTATTATAATCCACGCCTACCACGCTGTAGTAGATAGAATCGACGCGCACCAACTGTCCACAAGGGTCGCCGCCGCCGAAACAGCGTCTTATAGACTTTCTTTCCCAACACGCACACCTTGCGACGCTGCCGCATGTCCATCTCGTTCAAGTAGCGGCCGTAATAAAGTTTGGGCTCTTCTACCTTGGCATAGTCGGGCAACAGGCCCTTGACGGAACACCGTGACTTCTTATCGGCAAAGACAACGTTGCCGCCCCAACTGCTCAACACCGGCGAAACGACATCCGGTTCGGGCACCCTGAGCCTTCAAACGCTCCACGTCTTTATACTCCATCGCCCACTGACGTCCCTTCTGGAGGCCTTCAAAAACTTGGTCGTGGGCTGCGCAGAATGATGGCGGAGTTGGTGGCAAAAGCCTTCAAAGTTCTTGGAAAGCATCTCCTTCGAGTCCCTGACCGCCACCAATGAGCCCCACCAGCATGAAAACGCCTTGAAAACGCCGAATCCTGTCGGGAAAGAGCGGCTCTTGTTGCGCGTCAGCGTGTCGAGAAATCTCCTTGCATGTATCTATGTCTATCTTCATACGTAATGAAAAAGCAAATGGTTTATTCGGCTCTCAACGCCTCGATGGGGCGTATCTTGCGCTGCCTTACGGGCCGGAATGAGCCCGACAAGCGTTCCGGCAAGCACCATGACCAGCGTAGCCTCGACACAAACGTCGAGCCCCACCGTGGGATTGACAAACATCGCGACCGTGAACACGCCCGAATCTACCTGCGTGTGGCCGATGGTGGCGTCCATATACGCGTTGGCCGCAATGCCTGCCAACATGCCGATATAACCAAAAAAACGTGGTGATGATAATACTTTCGATGATGATGAGTTTTCAGGATGGCCATGGTTTGGCCCCAATGGCCTTGCAGATATGCCAAACTCCGCGGTACGCTCCTTCACGGTGATGAGGCATGATATTGGAGACGCCCACGATACCGCTGAGCAACGTAAAGAGCCCAATAATCCACAACGCCGTGCGAATAATGGCGATACCGGTGTCCATCTGCAGAACTTCCGTAAAAACGGTTTGCAACCATATCGCGCCCTCGTCATCAGGAGCGACCCGGTGGTTGCGATTCAGACTGGCCCGATAACGCTTCTCAAAGTCTTTGTTTTCTTCCTCCGTGTTAAGTCCATGAAAGGAAAAATGCAACTCATCGGCCTTGTCTCCACGTCCGTAAATGCCGCGAACGGTGTTGAACGCCGTATAGGCACCGCTATTACGGCCGCTCTGATCGCTCTTATAGATTCCCACAATCTGGAATCCGAAGGCCCCGACGTCGACCGATTGACCTATCAAGTGGGCTATATCGCCGGTGGCGAGTTCCCTTTGCCTGATCTTCATTGATGACCAAGACCTTGCGCGACAGCTCGTTATCAATCTGATTGATGAAAGCGTCCGTAACGCATTTCCAGCTTATTGATAGCGGCTTCGTTGGGATAGACGCCGTTGAGTGACGTGGCTGTATAGTTTCCACGATATGAAATCGTTACGCCACTTTGCGATATACTCGCCCCCATTTCGTCTACGTTTGAACCAAACAGGGCCGTCGTCGTCTCGAAATCCTTGTCGTCCAACGTAATTGGTCGGCTTTTCTTTCAGTCCTTCGAAAGCCTGCGATGTCCTGCCACCCAATACCGACATAGAGTTGTCCATGAAGCGACCGCTGTTCTGTATGGTGGCATTGATAAGCCCGTTGCCGGCACCCAACAGGAAAATCAGCATAAAAATACCCCATGCCACGGCAAAACCGGTGAGTGCCGTGCGCAGTTTGTTGCGCTTGGCCGTCGACCATATTTCCGCTATCACATCTCTCATACGTTCGTATCGCTTTGCTTTCTTCCTGTTACTTCATCACACTATCCATGCCAGAGGGACCCGCATGGTGGTCGAGATTCTCCTCAATGCGACCGATCAGACCGTCTTTTGATGTGTATAATCTTATCGGTTTCGTTGGCCACACCGCTCTCGTGCGTCACCACTACGATGGTCTTGCGCTCCTCGGCATTGAGTTGCTTCAGCAGTCGCATCACTTCCATCGATGTCTTACTGTCCAACGCGCCCGTGGGTTTCATCGGCCAGAATGACGCGGGGCTGCGTAATGAGGGCGCGGGCGATGGCCACACGCTGCTTCTGACCGCCACTCATCTCATTGGGATAGTGCTCGGCCCAAGGCAGAAGCTCCAACCGTTCGAGGTAATCGAGGGCCATCCGGCGACGCTCGACGACTGACGCCCTGATAAAAGAGCGGCAATTCGACATTCTCCACTGCTGTTTTGAAGCCGATTAGATTAAAACTCTGGAAGATAAAGCCTATCATGTGGTTACGATATTCGGCCGCACGACGTTCGCTAAGGTCCTTAATGAGCGTGTCGCCAAGGATGTATTCGCCGCTGTCATAGTTGTCGAGAATACCCAATATATTTAATAAAGGTGGACTTACCCGACCCCGACGCGCCCATAATGGAAACAAATTCGCCTTCCTCAATATCGAGATCAATGCCTTTGAGCACGTGCAAAGGCTGGGCGCCTTGGTAAGTCTTGTTGATATCTTTTTAAAGTGTATCATATACAGATCTATATATAATGCTATAATATAGACGCCAGAATGGTATACAATGTTGCGTACAAAAGGCAACAAAAAGTAGACTTAAAACAAGGAATCTTACTTCAAACGGAACACAAAAGGAACAGTGAAGTGTAGCCTAACATTCTTTCCATTACGACGAGCGGGCTGCCAATGGGTCATTTTAGCGGTTACAGCAGTGCTTCTCGCTCGAAAAAGATCGCGACACTCCTGCTCTTTCTGCTTCAAAAGTTCCAACGATGTTATCTTGCAGGAAGCACACTGGCCTAACTGTTTGTATTCATAACCTTTGATTCCTGCAACTCGCCATCCTCGGCTACGATGAAACTAACCAGCACACGCGCCTCAATCCCCACCTTCTGGCAGGCCTTAGGGGTATTTTCACATTTGACCGCAGGAACCGCGTCAGACTACCAACTCCGCCCTGAAACTGCGGTAACGAGAGTTTATACTTCTCTAATTCGCCGATGCTATCAAGTTCGGCAAGTCGCCGTTCCATCTTTCGGCTGTCGACAGTAGCAGATTTACGGTGCCATCGGGATTGATAAGATACATCGTGGGCAGCCATTTGATGTGATAATCCTTAGAAGTCTGTGTCTCTTTCCACTTCTTTGGTTCCGACAACTGAATACCTACAAGCTTGTATTGCTCCGTAACGCATTTCTTCCATTGCACGGAATCTGTATCGTAGGATATACCAATGAAGGACACACCCTTGCCAAAAATACTTTTCAGACATCGCTCTGACGGTGGGCATTTCGCGACGACAATCGGAACACCATGAGGCCCAGAAGTCTAAAACGACATAACCGCCCATGCCATCTTGCTTGAAATTAAATTTAGTTGCGTTGTCCAAACCATGTCGAAGCGTGAAATCAGGAGCCGGCGTACCCGGTTTGAAAGTTCGGTTCCATACTTAGCGTCAAGATCTTCGGTGGATTCCTGTGCATAGGCTGTCAGTGATAAAGCCAGCAATGCGATTGAAAAATAAAGTTGTTTTCATCGTTATTTCTATAAAACTATCGTGTTATTTCTTTCCTATCGTTAATGTTTGATCACAATATTGTATCACGGCAGGACGATGCGTGATAAATATAATGGTCTTGTTGTGCGACGCCAGAATATTCTGGAGCAACTCTCGTTCGGTCTCCGGGTCAAGGGCACTCGTCGCTTCATCAAAGAGCATCACCGAACGATCGCGCAACAACGCGCGCGCTATGGCAATGCGCTGCGCCTGTCCCTCGCTGAGGCCGTCGCCTTTTCTCGGCACATTTCGTATCAAGTCCTTCGGGAAGCTCGCGCACAAAGTCGGCACAGCTGCGGTGGAGTGCCTCATACATCTCGTCTTCGGTGGCATCGAGCTTGCCCAAACGTAGGTTATCACGAATCGTTCCGCTCAGTAATGTGTTGCCCTGAGGGTACATAAACCAGATTGCAACGATGACGGGGAGTTAAGCGTTGCGGATTGGTTGTTGGATGTTGATGGGACGATTTGCCCTCGCTATAAATCTCGATGCAGCCTTGTTGTGGGGCCAAGAGGGCTAAAATGAGCCTCACAAGCGTAGTCTTTCCGCTACCTGTCTCGCCCTAATATCGCCGTACACGAGCCCGGTTTGAAATCAAATGATAATCCTTGGAGCACATCTCCCTCGCCATCCGCGTAAGCATACGAAACCTTTGTGAAACGCACACCACAAGCCGGCGGCATTTGGATGGGCGCGCCCTGCTCTTCGAGCGGGTCTTCCTCGAGTTCCATCAGTCGCTCGGCAGCCGTAAACACGGATACAATGGCCGGTATCAACTTCGTCAAGCTACGCGCCGGCGTCTGAATGCGATTCACCAACTGCAGAAAAGCGGTCATGCCACCGAAGCTTAACGAATGATTCGACATACGGATGGCCGCCCTAGGGAACGCCAACAGGTAACCGGCCGCGAAGCCGAGGTGAGAATCAGATTACTGAAAACGCTAAACACCGTGCGCTTCACGACCCTTCGGCGCAACTCGCTCTGTGTATTCTCCAGCCGATCGACCATCGTGGCGTCGCTCTCCATGGTTTTTGATGAGCATTTTTGTTTTGAATCGTCTCCTGCAAAACGGTCTGAACCTTACTATCACTGTCACGCACCAACCGGGTGAGGCGGCGCATTTGCCTGATATACAGTTTGCTGATAACCATGAATATAGGTATCATGACAACGATAAGCAACGCCAGCATGTGATCCATCATAAACAAATAGGCAAGGCACCCATGAAAAGAGCCAGTGTCGACAAGGTACTGGGCAGCGTTTCTGTAAGAAAGGTAATGACATTGCTCACGTCGAGCTCAAGCCGATTGAGCACATCGGCCGAATGAAGGGCCTCTTTGCCCCGCCATTCACTGCGAAGAATACGGTCGAGTACTTTCTGTTGCATCTGATTTTGAGCCTTGATTCCCAATAGATTCTTGATCCAAACCGAGGTTACATTGAGCAAGAAATCGCCCAAAATTAAAATACCCATCAGTCCCACTGCTGTGTAGATGTCGCCTTCGACAACATGCGAAGCCACGTCAATGGCATGTTTCACGGCCCAAACCTGCGCCAAGCTGGTACCAACCATCAATAAACCGATGAGCGCGTTGAGAAAAATCTGCAGCCGATGGCCACGCATCACCTGCCAAAGCCATCTCAGAATGATTTTGGAACCGTATTTAGATTGGGGAACAGAAAGGAAATGAAAAATATTCATAGGGAAAACACTTGTTCAACAAGTAATATGCAAACGACAGCAACGCACAGGCTACTGTCGAGTATCGGCCCCCACATCAGTTTTTCTTGCAGGGTGGAGAAATAACGCAGATTTTTCTGCTTCAAAAACTTCACAACATAAGGCGCTTTTACGAGATCGTTGGCTGCGTGCCTACAGCCATTTTCTCGCTTCGACCATCAACTGCCACAAGGTAATTATGGCTACGCGACTCCACGTCAAAGTACAATCTCACTCGTATCAGTGATAACAATTGGGCGGATATTTAAGCTATGCGGAGCAACAGGCGTAATGCAAGACTGCTGCTCCGAGGCACAATAATCAGGCCACCGTTGCTCCAGATTATAGGCGGCGTAGAACCTGTAGGAGTAGAAATGATCGAGCCCATCGGCCTGATAATTAACAAGAAAATCGTCATTGATATAGGGATGCGAATAGAAATCATCGAAGCAGAATCGCGCTTCAATATAGCTATATCATTGAGGGCGTCAGGATTGGATTGCACCGGAAAAACCATCACTGCAATAATCTGGATAACGGTAGTGATCTTCTATTTCATAATCATGATTTAATACTTTCGTAAGTGTATGTTCAATTTCGTTTGGCAACACATCGGCCGGAATCCCAGGCGTCCCATATTGATTCCGATTATCGGTATTTCTAAATTCCTACCCTTCCGGCAGCTTTAGAAAACGTTCCGTCACCACATAGATATCACGTAATCGACATCGAACAAGTCATCGGGTCCAATAAGGCCGTGGCATTGTGCGCATCCAGAAACTTGATGATGCTATCTGTGTTGCGTTGAGTTTTCCTGTCGCTTACATTCGTTGCCGATAATCTGCAATTCAATCCTTGTGTTGACATAAAATGCAAGTTTTATTTCTTTTATATTACCATATAATAGCAATATTGTAAAACATTTCGTATATTTGCATAAGCAAAATACTGCTTTTTAACGATAAATCAATCCATTAACTATAAAATTATGGCAAAAGTGTGTAATTTGTAGCCAACGACTGAAGAGATTGAAAGGCTTGGCTCCGGTTGATATTTTTACGCCGTGGTGGTGTCGACATCAAGACCGTCAGCATAACTGGAGTGACTTTGTTGAAACGTCGCATGGTGTAATAATCAAAGGCCGACATGAAGTTTGAAGACGCTGATTTGAGCGATGCCGACATGTTATTGTTGCCCGGAGGGCTGCCCGGAAGCACGAACCTGAATGAGCATGAGGGTGTGCGCGAGGCTCTGAAAGCTGAACACGGCGGGCAAACGTATCGGTGCCATCTGCGCAGCACCCATGGTACTGGCCAGCTGTGGTATTCTCGATGGGCGGAAAGCAACCTGTGGTCCGGGTTTGAATAGTATTTCAACGCTTCTACTGCTTATACGGGCGAACTCTTTCAGGAAGACGACATATCATCACGGGTGAAGGACCGGCCGCAACCTTGCCTTACGCCTATCGGATTCTGAGCTATTTCATCGGCGAAGAGCGTGTGAAAGTTTTAGAAAAGAATATGCAGTTCACCCATCTGATGAACGAAGCGGAATAAGCGGATGAACTATCTATTATTAGTTGTAGCGGGCGGAAAGGGACTGCGTATGGGAGCCGGAGTTCCCAAACAGTTCCTCCCCGTGGGTGGCAAACCGATACTGATGCGCACCATTGAGCGTTTTCATGCCTATGACAAGGCCATGAATATCATTTTGGTGCTACCCGAAAGTCAGCAGACTTATTGGCAACAGCTGTGCCGTGACTACCATTTTGACATCTCCCACACAGTAGTCAACGGCGGTGCTACTCGTTTGAGTCTTCTCAAAATGGTTTAAGTGCATCGAAGATGTCCAAGGACTGGGTGGGAATCTACGATGGCGTGCGTCCTTTGTATCCATTGATACAATAGAACGCTGCTTCACTACTGCCGAAGATACTTACGCGGTCATTCCTGTACTGCCCGTGACCGACACATTACGCTACATCGACAAGGCGGGAGGCGGCAAAAACGCGTTGCGCAGCGACTATCGCATTGTCCAAACACCACAAGTTTTTGACATCGCTTTGGCTCGTCAAGCCTTTAATCAGCCCTATCAGAGTTATTCACCGACGACGCTTCGGTCATCGAAGCTTTGGGTTTGTCAAGTAGCCATGACCGAAGGAAACCGCGAAAACATCAAAGTTACGACTCCTTTCGACCTTACCATCGCCGAAGCACTGCTCCGTTGATATTCCATCCCCACTCTTTCTCACCACACATCCCTAACATTCACCACCCAAACATGACCTCCATCCTTGACCAAGACATCATGTATCTTCCCGGCGTTGGCCCACAGAAGAAGACCTTACTGGCTAATGAGCTTGGCGTAAACTCATGGCGCGACTTGTTAGAGACCTACCCTTATAAATATGTGGACCGCAGTAAGATTTATCGTATTGACAGAGTTGAACGGCCAAATGCCCTTTGTCCAGTCAAAGGCAAGATTCTTAGCTTTGAGGAATTTACTACTTCGCCACGTAAAAGCGCATTGTAGCACACTTTTTCCGATGGACATGGCGTGGTCGATTTGGTGTGGTTCAGGAGCTACACAATATGTTATAAAGCTATCAGGTGGGTGTGGAATACATTATTTTCAACCAAAACCAACCATCTACGGCGGCCGTTATCAGTTCGCGCATCCAGAGATTGAGAAGGTCGAAGACCTACAACTCAACTTGAGATGGGCATACAACCATATTACAATACGACCGAAAAGATGAAAAATCACGGCATGACCAGCCGTGCCATCGAAAAGGTAACAAAAACGCTCGTGAGTAAACTGCCGGAAAACGCCATCGGTGAGACGCTGCCACCATTCATCACTACGCCACTCCACCTCACTCTCCAGAGAGCAAGCTTTACGATTAATTCATTATCCCAAGAGCCTCGACGATTTGCAACGAGCGCAAGTGCGCCTCAAGTTTGAGGAACTATTCTACGTACAACTCAATATATTAAGGTACGCGAGTGATCACCGCCGCAAATACAAAGGTTATAGTTTCGCGCATGTGGGCAAAGCTTTTAATGACTTTTACGCGCAAAACCTGCCGTTTGAATTGACCGGAGCGCAGAAACGAGTGATGCGCAAAATCAGGTCGGACATGAACAGCGGCCAACAGATGAACCGTCTTTTGCAGGGCGATGTAGGTTCGGGCAAGACGCTGGTGGCCCTTATGAGCATGCCTCATTGCCATCGACAATGGCTTTCAGGCCTGCATGATGGCACCGACAGAAATCCTCGCCGAGCAACATCTTACCACCATCAAAGAATTTCTGAAAGGTCTTCCGATACGCGTGGAACTACTCACGGGTATCGTCAAAGGACAACAGCACAAAGCCATTCTGGAAGGATTACTACGGGCGAGGTGCAAAATTCTCGTTGGAACTCACGCGGTGATAGAAGAAACGGTTGCAATTTGCACGCCTTGGACTGGCCGTTATCGATGAGCAACATCGCTTTGGCGTGGCCCAACGTGACGTCTTTGGGCGAAGAGTCAGAACCCTCCACACATCTTAGTTATGACTGCTACGCCGATTCCTCGTAGCATTAGCCATGACAATTTACGGCGATCTTGACGTAAGTGTCATAGACGAATGCCACGGGACGCAAACCCATACAGACGGTTCATAAGTTCGACAACCAGCTGACGAGCCTCTATCAGGGAATCCGACAGCAGATTCATCAGGGGCAGGTATGCATTGTCTTTCCATTAATTAAGGAAAGCGAAAAAGCGACCTGAAAAATCTGGAAGAAGGTTATCGAAACGCTCCTCCAAGTATTCCCGGAATTTAAGATTAGCAAGTGCATGGCAGATGAAAAGCACAGAAAAAGAAACCGAGATGCAGCAGTTTGTCCAAGGCATCACACAGATTCTCAGCTACGACGGTCATCGAGGTGGGCGTAAACGTGCTCAATGCTCGGTCATGGTGATTCTCGACGCCCAGCGTTTCGGGCTTTCCCAGCTCCATCAGTTGCGTGGCGGGTGGGACGAGGGGCCAAACAGTCTTATTGTATCTGGTAACGAATCACAAACTGACCGAAGAAACACGTAAGCGCATCGACATTATGTGCGACACCAACGATGGTTTCCGAATTGCGGGAAGCCGATCTCAAACTACGTGGTCCCGGCGATTTGGAAGGCACACAACAGAGCGGCATCGCCTTCGACTTGAAGATTGCCGACATTGCCCGCGATGGACAACTGGTACAGATGGCCCGCGATGAAGCACGGAAAATCATCGACGACGATCCCACCTACGAAAAATCGCAGAACAGCATGCTATGGAACAGGCTCAAAGAGTTAAGAAAAACTAATATAAATTGGGCTGCCATCTCATGGGAGTTCTTCTGTTTATAGGCATTATAACGTCCCTATAATCAATCAGTTATTTGTTAAAAATCCAACAAAAACTGTTAATCCGACCATCACTTTATCCCTTTTTCTTATCTTTGTGCCATCATTAAAGGAAAATGATGGATTTTTCAAATGGTAATTACCATTTCATTTTGTACTCCATCTTCTTTATATTTGTGGATTTTTACTTGAAATCTACATACCTATTTAAACCTAAATAACAAAGTATGGATTTAAAGAAACATCTTCGAAGAATTTCTATAGCGACCTTATTTGTATTGATTACGCTTCCCTATGGCTGCACAAGACCTATTGTCGACAAGCTCCGGTCGACCGAAAGATGAAAGCTGTGGACACATTGATGTTCAAAACACTCACTGCACGTGAGGAAGTAGAATCACCGGCCGCACTACTCTACGAAGATTTCAACAACCAATACGCACATCGCATAGCCAATGTTCCCGATTCTTTCAAGATAAGTCTGCGTCATTTCTGCGTGCCGACTACCAGTCGCGTAATCACCTGAGTAACTTCGGTCCACGCTGGGAGGTCAGCATAAGGGACTTGACATCAAGGTTTATATAGGCGACACCATCCGTTCGGCATTCAGTGGCAAAGTGAGAATCGTGAAATACGAAGCTGCAGGCTACGGAAAATACGTGGTCATTCGCCATCCCAACGGCTTAGAGACCATCTATGGACACCTCTCGGCACAACTCGTAAAAGAGAATCAGGTGGTACGCGCCGGCGAACCCATTGGTTTGGGTGGCAATACGGGTAGAAAGTACAGGTTCCCATCTTCATTTTCGAGACCCGTCTTTTGTATCGCACTCAACCCCGCGTTGATGTTCGACTCCGCAATCGGGACATAACGGGCGACTATTATTTCTATAATTCACGCCGTATGACGACGAATCCAAACTGGCCACACGTCTTCGTGGTAAGATCGACAATGGTAGTTACGCGAAAGACCTTGGCCGCAACGAGGGCAACAACAATGGAAAGCAGCAACACTAACGAAGAGATTGCTTTCTATAAGGTCAAGTCGGTGAATCACTCGCTACGATTGCCCGGAAACGCGGCGTAACGATTGATCGTCTAGTGAACTGAATCACATCCACAAAATCAACACGAATCCGTCCCGGACAGATTCTCCGTTGCTCATAAAAAGTAATATAAACAGCAACGAATTATTAGCTAGACTTCTTCTTTATGGTAAAATAAGAGTCATATCTTTTCCGCAGAATGCGGAGACAGATATAGCTTTCTTCATGTCAGTATGTCATCTGCAAAGATTCAGCGACCCTTATTTCTTAAATATTCCGCGCACTACAAACCACAAGTGAACGGCTATCGTCGACAGCAAAACCATAGTGGCGGCGCATCACCTGGAAGCGTTCGAGCAGCGACGCACGATGATTCTCGACACTCATTCCGCCCGCTAAGTAGTTGACTACGACTGCGTTCACATTACGAAGGGCAACCGTCGACGCGCCGCGTCTTTCATAATCCGAATACACCAGTCCACATCGGCCGACAATTATAGCACGTAAATCAGTACGGTTGCGCTTGGCCAGAGTCAACACGTGCGTAGAAAGCCTGATGGCAAACTACCATTCCCTGCAAGAAAGAGCGCCACGTCAGCCGCTTGGGAGGCGACAGTCGCCGATGACGCAGAACTTTCCGCCTCATCCACAATGTCCGTATCACCATAAAGCACACCGGGATACGTTTCGCCTTCGCCCACACTGTTGAGCAATCATTTTCCAAAGTATCGCGCGAAGGCAGCATCATCGCCCCGCGTTCAAGAACACGAGATAATCTCCTGTTGCCATCCCATACCTTTATTCATCGCATCGTAGAGCCCGTGATCGGGTTCCGATTTGAAGACTACACGATGCAAACAATCTTCCGCCACTTCGTTTTCCTGCCGGATAGATTTTTGGATTAATTCCACGGTTCCATCGGTCGAAGCGCCGTCAAGCAAAATATGTTCACCTCTCTCCAGGTCTGTTGTCGCACGAGTCGAGCGTCCTAGCTAGACTTGCGGCCCGATAGGTACAGGTTATGAGTAAATGTTATCATAATCGGAAAATGTTAAAGGCCATCGCCTGATTATAAACTTCGATATAACGCATCAGCACGCTCTGTTGCGAGTAATTGCAGGCCACCTTAGCTACGGCCTGATGGCTGATGGCTTCGTAATCGGCTTCAAACAATACCCATTTCATGCCTTTTGCCAGGTCTTCTACCATCACGAAACCGGGCCACATAGCCATTCTTTAAATGATCTATCTCCTGGGAATACCACCCACTTTGAAGCCTACACAGGGTACACCAGCGCATGCCTCCATAATCGTGTTGGGAAGATTGTCCGACAGCGACGGCAAAACAAAAGGTATCTACGGCGTTATAGACACATCAACAATCGTCTTTTCATCGCTTACATAGCCCAGCGGATACGCGGGCAAAGCCAACTGTTGGGCCACTTCCTCAGAGTGTCCGCCAAAATTGCGATGGCCGTATCTTCTTTTTCGTTCGGGCTGTTGGTCCACCCATCGCCGCACAGCAGCATCGATGATCAATCCATTCCCCTTGCGCTTATCCGTCACTCGTTGCGACACGAAAAGAGACTGATATCCAATGGCAGCCCCACCCGACAGCGGGCATCGGCTTTATCACGACCAAAAAGACATGTGTATCAATCGGATTAGGATAGAAGTGACGTGTTGCTCCATCAACAGCGCGCTTTGCTTGGCCTGAGCCTCCAAGCCATCGGCTGCAGATCGACACAAAGAAGATAGTAGGCCCCTTGAGCATATTCAGCTCTTGCGCCAAAACGCTTGCCGCCAAATCGTTGTCACCGCCACCGCCCGGAAGCAGATAACAATGCTTGCATGCCGACTTAAAATGCAATTACACTGATGCGAATAATGGCAGATAGCCGTGGCCGGCTGATATCGTGCATCGTCCATACGACCGACTTGCCACTGGCCAATATCTTCCGAATGCCCCGCAACGAGAGCATGCCTTGGTTAATCCAAGAAAGGTGAATCACGTCGGCCTCCTTAAATTCGGGCAGCGTCGTGATGTCGGCACCCGGCATTGGCGATGTCGATTTCAAAAAGGCGGGTCTTTGAAAAATGCAGTCTGAGATAGATACAGAAGCGTTCCCATAAAAAATTGAAACGCAAACGAAGCGAATTGGGCAGCCCTACCACCGTGATATCATCGGTTTCTTTATCCCGCACCAACATTTTCGCCTTCACGCCGTTGTTGTTAGCGTTGTCTTTCAAACGGTTACGCACGGCAGCGCCACCCGGTTTTCTCACTTGTGTTTACTATCAGCACCTCTCATCGTATCGTAGCCAAGCTTTTTACTTATAGATACAGGTCAATGAATTTGAATCCGCACGAAGCGTCACAAGCCTCAAAAACGGCTTAATAACTACGCTCCATGCTTTCGTCCAAATACGATTGACCTTTGCAAATATAATTAAATTTCGGGAAAATATCCGTCAAACCCTATAAAATAAAGTGCCGGTACGTGCCTGTTCAAGCGTTCTGACCCGAAGGAGGAGCAAACATCACTCCAGCAAGTGAACTCTTAGAGGAATGACAACGCCTTCCAAGGAGGTTTCGTTTACGGCTTTCAGCATCAGTTTCAAGTTGGAGGAAGTATCCTTCCTTCTTAGCTTCTGTCACTAAAGATGGATTTGCAAGATAAATATCAAGCTCACGCCCCATGCCCGACGTAGGTTTCCACACGGTAACAAAAGAAGATCCGTTACCATTTTTTACTTCTTCGACTGATAAATCAATAAATTCTCCACCACGCTTGATGCTCTTCTGAGCCTTTCCTATCCAAGCGTTTACTGGATATACTTTCACTTGCGAAAGCTTGTCGCCGTCAGCTGACTTCTGAACTTCTTACCAAAATATTGTCCCAGTTCCGTGCTGCCTGCCAAAATCAACTCATCTTTCAAGCTGACAAGCGACTTAAATCCTCGATCGTTCGTTCAAACTGCGCCAACTTCGTTTCTGTTCCGTCGTTGGTTGTCAGTTCTACGTGACAGAAATGCTATTATTACCATCATTTCTCGTCTTATGAGCTATCATGCGCACATGAACTTATCATGGTCGTATTTCAGCAAAACTGGTATAGAATATGTCAAAGATTTCCTACACACGCTCGTGCATATAGAGCGACTTGGCCACTTTCGGTATTGGACCGTCACCTGATTCTGATAATACATGCTTTCTCCGTCTGAACAATCGACGGCGCACCATTCACGCCACTCCCCGTATTGCTCCTTCATGCCTTTGTAGGTAACGACAAACGAGATTCGTCCTTTCCCACTCATTTTCCGGCACATATTTTAACCACTGATTGTAGTCTTGTCCAAATCTTCGGCCGTAAACACGTAATGGCGGTACCATCGGGCGCGGAGGCCGTGAAGTCGATAAACCGCGCCAGCACGGTCGTGAATTTCGACGCGTCTTTCAGTCGATAGAGCGTGATCGAAGTCAAAAATCTTTCTGATAGTCAACGCCGCTTTTCCACGTTGCCACCACCCGTTTTGGCCATCGCTTCGTCGGTAGGTTTCCGCGCAAAACCCGCAAAGGCGACAACCTTCAAAGGCTTTGCCGGCCATGGTGCCCACAATCTTCAGAAGCAACATCGCCCTCTTGCTCATTGCGGCTCACCTCGCTGACACCCGTAACGCTGATTTCGCGTCCGCCGATGGTCTTCGCGCCACTGGCAGTCTTTGCTCCAAAGCCTGATAAACAGTCAGGCTCTTTGTCTAACCCCAAATAGGCTGTTAACTCCTCGTCCTTTATGCCTTCTTCTACCTTTTGTGATGGCGTCGGCGGATGATTCTTGTTATTCTTCGGCTCGTATTTGTCGCATGCCCATAGCATGATACATAAACTAAGCAACAACAAAACTTTCTTTCATTCTTGTGATTTCTTTTATCCATTTATCATATAAAAATAGAGGCTTTTTCGCCATTGATAGACGATAATCGCTATCGAATCGCGCACTCTCCATTTTCGTTTGCAAAAATAAGAAAAACAGCCAAGTTTCACATATCTTAATATAATATAGCTTATTCACAAGCTTATTAGTTTTTCTCAGAAATGGAAAAATATGCATTGTGTGCGCACACAGACTGTTGACTTAGGTCGACAATACGCTTCTTTTTGAATATAAATACTATAATTGTTTGCACACAGTCAGACTATTGTACCTTTGCATCATCAAAAAGGTTAATAGATTGTTTAGGTTAGTAGTAATAGATTTAATAGATTTAGGTTTTTAGTTATTGGTTTTAAGGTAATTTGATAGATTGTTTAACAGGAGGCAATGAAGGCCGTGAGGTTGTCATTTGTTTACGAAAAAGGATTTTTAGTTAAACATAGGCTAAACGCCGGAGCTCAGTGTTGAGTTCCGGCGTTTACATTTTACGCCCAGTCTTGTAGGTCTGCGACGCTCCCTTAGCTTCATGATAAGAGGACAGAAGAAGAGAAAACACGGTGTCATTTTTATTTTACAAATGCCTCTTCGTGGTTGCGTTATTTGCAAACAAAATACTTTGGCCCGAAAAACGCCATTTTTCGCTACTTCCGAAAGCCACTGACTGACAACTACTTAGCTTTTCCTGCCACCCCATTCCATAGATTTCAACGGCTCAAAGCATAGCTTTTGGCACGTAAAAGCTGCCTTTTTATCACGCAAAAGCTATGCTTTGAGCGTGTAAAAGGGCCACTATGAGCATGTAAAAGCATAGTAATGAACTGAAAATGACCTGTTTTCTCACTTCATTTAGCTCCTTAATATGAACATTTTTAGCTAGATGTAGCAAAAGAAAGGCGTTTTAGAGTGAATGAATGTTTACAAATCAGCCTTCTTTTGAGTGTATGAAGGCAATAAATCGGTATCCATCCCCCAATCAACCATTAGAAAAAAGGGTTCTATCATTTTCTAATGACTGATTGGATTAAAATCATATAGCATAATTACACTACTAAAAAGATAGCAACACATTTGCTATTTTAAGATGTTTTTACTATTTTTGCAATGTGTTATTTTTAATGGCACAAAAGACTTTTTAAAAAGCAAGAAGCGTTATGCTCGTCTCGAAGTCAGCTATTTAAGAAATTTAAAACTTTATCCAGAGAAACCACATAGTGATTTTTATGCGTAGCCATAGGATTACTTTTTTCTATTCCCTGAATAAGACTTTTCCTACAATCTCCAACTTAGACATGAACATAGTCAGTTCCACGCTTTTTCATATTTAAACATTTTTAAGCCCAAAAGGGACTGAATAGGCAGACATTATGAAAAATTGTAAAAATTAAAAATCTCGTTCTCGCAGGTTTAGTAGGTAACAACTATGTCTTCTTGCTACAGTGTAACTACCTAGGTTAGTACTATTAAGGCAGATGCCCCTGCCGTAAAAAGTAAACTCTGTAAAGAATCATCACTTCTTATATGGCTTAATTGGTGTTGGAAATACAAATATAGAAGACTCTAAGTATATAGGAGATCACAAGAACTACAAAGTAAAAGAAAAGTACCAGCTTGTAGATGGCCTCTTGAAACTCTCACCTTTGGTATCTATACCCCTACAACGACAACATATTATTTGCTCACTGATCAGGTTGGTAAATAAATTTCAACAATATAAATCCTCAAGAGGAGTTGCATAGGACAATACCATATAAAGCTTCTATAGATATTAGCTTTTATTATAAAGCTAATATCTATATTAAAATTGTACTCATTGAGCATCTATCTGAAAAGATAGGTGCTTTTATTTTACATATTCAACGTGATACCTATATATAAGAATTTATCCCAAATCAGCTCTTTAGAAATTAATAAAGATCCCTATTTCTAAGGAGTGATTCAGGATAAGAGTGACTCATCAAGCTTTCGACTTGTTATCTTATATGCTTATATCTGACTACACTGCTAAAATTGAAAAAGAACAATGCTTCCCTATTACGCTTTCTCATCAAACAGACGGCATAGGCGGAGATGCCTCTTCCCTGACCGGTGAAGCCCAATTTCTCTGTCGTTGTGGCCTTGATGGATACTTGATCTTCGTCAACGCCCATCACTTCGGCCATACAACGCTTCATGGCCCGCACGTGCGGATTAATCTTGGGCCGTTCGGCGCAGATGGTAGCGTCGATATTACCGATACGATAGCCCTTTTCGGCAATCAATCGAACTACCTCACGCAAGATAATCTTGCTGTCCATATCGAGCGTAGCACTGCTATTGTCGGGAAAATGATAGCCAATATCGCGCATATTGGCGGCGCTCAACAAGGCATCGCTGACCGCATGCAGCAACACGTCGGCATCGCTATGGCCCAAAAGGCCCTTCTCATGGTCTATCTTGATTCCGCCCAGCCACAAATCGCGGCCTTCTACCAACTTATGGACATCAAAGCCCATTCCTACTCGTATCATTTCCTGATGATTTTATCGTTTAAACAAGTCCTACTGCCATCCATATCGAAGCTCACCGTGAAGCGGAGCGTCTGGTCGAGCGGGCTGCTTTCTGGCCGTAGCGATGACATATCCGGCGTCAATCGACATCACATTCATCTTGAAACCGGCACCCACCGTGAAATACTTCATGTTGCCTTTGGCTTCACTCTCATGGTGATAGCCCGCACGCACGGTGAATTTGTCATTATAAATGTACTCGCCGCCCAATGACCACTGTACTTCCTGCAATTCTTCCTTGAATCGCTCCGGAGCGTCGCTGAAACTTTTGAAGATTCCACCGATACCGGATTGGTCGTAATAGTCCTTCTGCAACTCGCAAGCGTCGTAGTCGGTTCCCCGACTCGTCAGCACCCTGAATGGGATAGGTAGGCACCAAAAGTTTGTTGGCATCGGCCGAAATCGTAAACTTGTTCATACGCGTCGACAGGCACCAACAGGACGCGCCCTAAACGCAGATTGGTAGGGGATAAACTCACTGTTGTTGGAACCCCCGAACGTGATTTTTGCTACCGACATCTGATATATTCAACCCGAGACCCAACTGACATTCACGCTGTCCCCGAGCATAATATAGTTCTGATAGTAGGCCGCAATATCAGCCGCGAACGCGCTTCCGGGCGTCGTTTCCGCGTATAATCATAGGTCAGGTCGGAATAAATCCATCGGATGGCCGCGCCCAAGGAGAACTTTTCGCTCAGCATCAGCGAATAAGCCACGTCGAACGACATCTCATAGGGGTTGATGGTCATGTCATATTTGCCGTCGGACGAGCTGCTATCCCCACTTCACCCAAAGAGAAATAGCGCAGAGAGGCACTTACCGCACTGTAATCGCTCAATGCGATAGTAGCCCGAAAAGATAGCCCAAATCCATGTCGCTCACCAACTGACGCAACCACGGCGTATAGTTGATGGCCACGCCGGCACGCGAAATCGTAAACGGATACTTAGCGGGGTTCCAGAATTGCGACACCGCGTCGGGATCGGTTGCCACACCCACGTCGCCCATACCGGCCGAACGCGCGTCGGGCGCAATCATCTGAGAGGTTACGGAGAATCTTACGGGATGAAAAATCTGGTCTTTCTGTGCCGATATACCAAGCGTATATGCCAGCAAAGAAAGCAGACTTATAAGTCTTAAATGGTGAATCTTCATTTTTGTTTTTATACGTTTTTATCTATCATTTATTATCATAGTAGAAACGCATAAGACTATGATTTATTGCCTACAACAATCAGTTTCTCTGACTTTCGACGCACTTTTGCTACCATCGCACGCTACTTTCACACGATAAATGTAGATGCCCGGTTGCATGCGCGTGCCGTCATTCTGCCGCAAATCCCAATCTACACGATAGGTGTTTTCGGTAGAAACGCCATGCTCTACACGCGACCAGCAGAGGCGTCCCGACGTATTGAACACCTCAACGGTCACATCCATCCGACTGCCACGGCGGTCGTGACTAATCGAGGAAGGTCGGCGGTGCGCGCCGGATTATTGGTCACACCGATATGGCGGAGCTTCGGTGTCAGGCTCGAAGCCACTTCAAAAACGCAGTTCTGTCGTGGAAGAATTGTTGAATACGTCCCATGCCCCTGAAAGAAAGCTTGTGGGGGCCGGGCGCGAGTTCGGGGATATTGAAGAAAAAGCGAACCTTTCGTATAGCTACCGAAGTCGAACCGGAAATAATCGTTCAGCCGATAGGTCGTTGCCGCGTTGCCATCGATGACCAATTCCATATCGTGACCGATGCCCGCGCCCGACACGTTAATGCCGTTCATGTCCCTTCAACCCGGCCACAAACAATGGGGTAGGGATTCACCTTGTCGCCATTTTTCAAATTCAGGCGTATTGAGATAGCAGAACAACGAGGGGCCTATGCTGTCGTTCACGATGGTTTCCGAACTGCCCACCATAAAAGTCATCGCAGGCGCCATGACCTATCAAATGCCGCCCGCGTCGACCGCATAGAGATTCATCATAGCCGGAACCCGAACTGTAGTTCATGTCTTTGGGCACGGCAAAGGTCAGCGCGAAACGACCCGCACGCACACTGTCAGCACCTTGGAACAGAGTCTGGACACGATCCTTGAACACAAACACCTTATCAACCTCACTTTCTTCGTTCATCCGACAAGTAATTTCTTCCTCCGAATCACGCACCATCAGGTTGACAATGCCTTTAAACTGGTCTTGTCCCTCTACATGACCAACTACCCGAACGATAGCTCCGGCCTTCAAAACAGGCTTCACGTCGCCTCCGACAGCCACGCCGTTGATGGAGTCGATGACCACTTGGCAGGTGGGCAGATGAAGTCTTACGGCCGGATCGCCCAACAACGCGTATTGCAACTTGTTGATTGTAGGATCCTGTCCCGTTTCTATCATCTCTATCTTGGCCAATCGCTGTGCCTCTCCTATCGTGTTATAACGGCCTTCGGTCTGCCCCAATACGTATTTAACATAGGCCGCGTTGAGCACCTCGATTGTAGGAAACGTACACTGTTCGGGTAGTTCCGTAGAAAGCAAAGGAGCTCCATTGGGATTGAGAACGGCCGCCTCGCCGATGGTCGGTATACTCCCGTCAAACGGCATGATATCGCACGCAGCGGTAATCCACAGCGGCAGATTCTTATGATTGAAGGTTGCGAAATCTGTTATACGCAACACGCCCTCGTGAGAGATTTGGTATTCTATGCCATGGCCTGAATAATCCATGATGAGCGCGCCATTCTGCTGTTGCTGCTTGATGATGCGGGCAACATCAGGGTAAGTCTTTTTCCGTACTCGACGCGACTCGTTCGTAAGCGTCCCATTACTTTCTTCACCACAAAGCCCGGATATGCCTTCAGTGTTTCTTCGGCTACTTCATCCGCTTGCTCCATGTGGACGTTATGAGTGCCGTCATCGCCCATGAACATCAGCGTGTTCTGCCAGGCTCCGGCATTCTGATTGTTCACGTAGTTGATGGTCTTGTCCACCATTACCCCGGCCTCTTCGGGTGTCGTCACGGGGCATTCGGCCAACCGCTAGATCAGGTTTGCCGTAGAATTTTCACCATCGGCGGTGGTCAACTCTCATCGTCATCGAGCAACGTGTAGAAATCGTCCGTCACATAGCACTTGATGGAATTGAAAGAGTTCTCGCTTTCGTAACACAACAGATGATCCGCGGGGCTCTTTTGCCGTCCGTCGCTCGTCAGCATGCGATTGTCCCACAGCCCGTCGCCCATCAACAGCAGATAACGGGGCTGCTCCTGCACGGTCGAAGCACGGTCGTAGAGCATCTTCAGATAGCGTTTGTAGGCCGAAGCATCGGGCGTGCCGCTCGAAAAACTCATTATACAGCTCGTCGGCAGCCACGATTTTTGACGCGCAAACCATCCTGTTGCTCATGAAAACGCTGAAGTCTCACGGCCTGTTCCCGCAACTTCCGCGACTCGGGAATGATGATAACCATGTCGATAACGCCATCGCCATGCAGGTTCTGATTAGCTACCGCCCCCACATACTCGGGCGACGGGAACGTACCGGTGAGCTTTTGGGCGCGGCCACAGGTTTATCCCAAGCCATCGACACATAATCGAGGCGCATCGGACCGCCTGAAACGACGCGCAGACCGACTGTCGCCGACGCTTTCAGAGCGTTGACGTCATAGACGCCTATGGCCTGATTGCCATGGTCGTACGAACCGCGAAGCTTCACCTCAAGCGTGCCGAGCACCTTGCCGTCAAGCAATACTTCCACCTCAGTCTTTGTTTGAGCCGTCACGCAGACCGATAACCGGGCGCGATCGCTCAACTGTGGATTGGCAACGAGCAGTTCCTTGGTCTTCCCAGCACTGATAGCCTCGACGTCAAACAGGTTTCGGCCGCCGTGATACCACGAAAAACCATCGACTTCGTAGAGCGAATGGTAATCGATTGTGGAAGGATAAAAAGAAGAAAGGAAGGTGGTCGAATCCTGTTGCAACGCGGGCGCGTCAGATTCGGTCAGGAAATATAACCATAGTCTGAATAAGGATTGCGCGTACGGCGTGTGGCAGCCTTATCACCCACGACACCGGCCCTTGCGCGTAAAACAATCGGCGACCCTTCACGACACATTGGGCCACCCTCATGCAAATCATCGGTCTGCCGCAGATAGTCGCCCGTGAGCACTTCGGGCTGCAACGCTCCGCCATAACCGTAGATTCTGACCTTGCTTGCGTCGCTAAAGCCGGCCTTGCGCGCCAGTTCGTCGGTCAGTTGATAGACACCCGACGACGGCACTCGTATCTCAGCCCAACGTCCCGAAGCCAAAACAGAGCGCTCGGTATAACGCTCGGCCACGGGCACCGGCCCTTTTCGCAGCTCTCCCTGCACGTGTGGCGACAGGTTGCGAACGTGCTTCTATCTGGAGCATGAAGCCCACCAAGAAGCGATAACGGTGTTCGTGAAACGCCAAAGGTACCAAATCTATCTGCAAAGCGGCCTGCTTGCGGTCGTAAGTAATTTGCTGATGAATGGGCGGTAAGGCTGCTAACGGCTCGTTGGTCTTGCGCAAATAGGCGTCAACGTCGGCCGGCAACATGTCGAGATACTCGGGATAGAGCAGCTTAACCTGATAAATTGAGTCTTGATATTGGCCCGAAAGGGGCAAGGAAAAAGCAAAATGAGGGAGCAGGCTGTCAATCCGGACTTGATCATAGGTCAGATTAAAGAATCGTTGATAGGCTTTGCGCATGCAGCGTTAATAGCAAACCAACGATGCAAAAGAAAAACCTGAAATGCTTCATATTGCGATAAAAGTGCCCGAAACATGGGGCATAAATGAATTATTTACAATTAAATTCCAACACTTTACGGTCTTCCAAATAACCTTCCAAATGGTCGTTTATATGGACGGGACCGCACGCTGTGGGGCATCCGGTGTAGAGAATGTCACCCGTTTTGAGCGTGAAATACCGGCTGATGTAGGCAATAAGCTCGTCCACTTTGTAGAGCATGTCGCTCGTACAGCCCTCTTGCACGGTCTGACCGTTGATATCGAGGTGGAAATGCAGGGCCTGAATGTCACGGAACTTGTCCAAACTGACCCACTCACCGAGGGCCGCCGATCCGTCAAAACCTTTGCAAAGCTCCCACGGCTGGCCCGCCTGACGGAGTTTCTGTTGCAGTTCGCGAGCCGTAAAGTCAATGCCCACCGTCACGGCATCATAGTAACGGGGCGCAAAACGCTCGGAAAATGGTCTTGCCCAACTTGCAGATGCGCACCACGATTTCGGCCTCATACTCGATTCGTCCCAGATGATCGGGGATGAAAAAGGCTTATGATCCTTCAGTAAAGCTGAGTCGGCTTTTCGTGAAAATGACCGGGGCCTCTGGTTTAAAGAACGAACCTTCTAACGATTTATTGTGGTCGAGATAATTCATTCCCACTGCAAATATCTTCATAACGCTTCTATCATATCATTCTATTTACAAAGGTCTGCATGACACAAGCAAGCATATCCATGGTTTTTGAAATGGCCGGTCGTATGCGCACCCACACGCCGACAATATGAGTGAACGCAAAAGGGCAGAAAGTAGAAATTGCGGATGATAAATTTGCTCTAATCCGTATAATTTTTGTGTCACAAAAAGTATTTGTTTGCGTAATCATAGTAACGAAGAAAGAAATTCGATGACAGTCGACGAATATAAACAAGAGGTAAAACGGACGCGACCACAACTGCTTTTCATTGCCCGAAAGTACATGGGCAGTGAGGAAGAAGCCGAAGACGTTGTGCAGGACGTGCTGCTCAGTTGTGGCAGATCTGCGATACCTGCGCATACCGATTGACGGTTTCGCCACGATTCTCGTTCGCAACCACTGCGTCGATCTTCTTCGACGTCGGCCCTAAAGCCAAGACATCAGTGAAAAACTTCACCGATGAAAGTCACGAAGATGACGAACGAATCGAGAAAATGATGAAAATCATCGACCGATTGCCCACCCTGCAGCAGACGCTCATTCGACTCCGACACATGGAAAAACATGGAGATGAAGGACATAGCGGCCCTCGTCGGGAGTAACGAAGTGGCGGTAAGAAAAGCGTTGAGCAGAGCTCGGCAGGCCATCAGAAACAAGTATTTAAACGACAAGGAACATGAATAACGAAGAAAATATCAGACAACTGGTGGACCGCTTCTTTGAAGGCGAGACCACACTTGCTGAAGAACAACGGCTTTATCGCTACTTTCAGGGCGACGATATTGCGGCCGAACTGCTGCCGCTACGCGAAAATGTTCGTGTCATTGGGCTGCATCGGCACGGCACCGGCGAAGCAAACGACTTCGGAAAGCACTGCGCCAAGCAGGCTGAAAGTCAATTTCAGACGAAGAATCATCGGCGTGGCGGCTGCCGTAGCGGTATTATTGGTAGCGGGCACGGCCCTCATCCACATCGACCATGAGCAAAACTACTGCAAAGCCTACGTCAACGACCACCCTCGTGACGGATCAAGTGGCCATCATGAGCAGTGTGGACGCGACGATGGGCGACATCAACGAGGCCGGACAAACGGACGTAGACCGCCAACTGCGTGACATTTTTGGCAGCAGCGAGGACAACGCCCATCATTAGAAATCATCACAAATCAATACAACGGATATGTTAAGACGAATCTTACTCATACTCATCACGCTTTCCGATTTGGGGCATCACGTATGCCCAACAGGGACTGAACGTCAACGCATTGTTTGACGGCAAGGTCGTGACGAAAGCACAAACGCAGGAAGCAAAAGGTGGTGGAAGTGAAGGTGAAAGGCCGTGCGCTCAGCAAATACGACCTCAACTTCTACCGCAGTTACAGCTTTCAGGCTACACCGGAGCAGAAGGCCAAGGTGGACGAACTGGTGGAACGCGATCGGCAGAATGCCGTAAGCAGTGAGACAACACGGCGCGGTCGCAACACAACCATGATCCTAACCATGATTCCCCGACGGCGCCAACAACCGCTTCGTGTGCTACATTACCAAGCACAACGACAAGCAAATAAACCTTACCGTGGTTTATATGGAAGGACGGGTAAAGAACATCAGCGAATTGAGAAAATTAATAAAATAAAACGATAAAACTATGATGAAAGCATCACTTTTTAGCATTGGCGCTGGCACTTGGATGTCCGGTATTTGCCAACAACATTGTGGAGAACGACACGATTGTGGTTCGTAATCCGAGAAAAGTAACCATTGTAGCCGGCGATTCGCTGCAATCCATTCTGATAGAAGGTAGCAACGACAACCCGAACTATCGCTACAGCAACCGTATTCAGCTGGTAGACAGCAACTATGTGTCGACATCGACCATCAACCGCGACACATGGGACATCTCGTTTGGCCCTTTCAAGAAAAAAGGGAAAGGGGAAAACGCAGTTTGAATTCACGTCAGACTTCGCGCTGGGATTCTGCGGTGCCACGGACGCACCTGAACAAATGGATGTCAAACCGTTCAAGTCGTGGGAAATCTGGTGGATGATTGGCACCTACCGCTATCGTCCATGGCGCGACAACCACGCTTTTTCGGTGGGCATAGGTTTCGACTGGCGCAACTATCGCATGGTGGACAACTACCGTTTTACGGCCAACGACGACAAAATTGTGACCATAGAGAAGTATGCCGACAATGCCAAACCTCGCTTCTCGCGCATTCATACGGTCGATCTGGCAATCCCTTTGCGCTATGAATACAAGGCAAAACGCTTCGGTTTTTTCATTGGGACCGGTGGTGAATCTCAATACCAGCAGCAATCTAAAAACTCGCTATCGCATAGACGGAGCGAAACATAAGGACACTACAGACAACCTGAAGACCAACTTCGCGACCATCGATCTGATGGGTACGATGACGCTTTGCAGCACCACTTTTCTACTTTTAAGTACAGCCCGAGCAGCGTCTTCAAAAAGGCTACGGCCCACAGTTCAAGACGTTTTTCGTTCGGACTTATCCTGTAACGGCGGCACTCAACACGCCTCTTTCCCACAAATACTCTATCCAACAAGCAAGAAAATGAATATTTGAAAAAGGGTGCACTTCATTATGAAGTGCACCCTTATTATTTGGTTTTTAAACGTTAGCGGAATTAGTCAGCTACGAGAGTGAAGCGCTTGTAAGCAACAATCTCAAGGCCCTGAGCCTTCAACCAATCCTTAACGGTAATCTTGTCACCTTCTGCGAACTGGAATTCCTGATCAACGAGGCAGTTCTCTTTGAAGAACTTAGCCAAGCGACCCTTAGCGATATTCTCAATCATGTTCTCATTGAGGCTGGCAGCTTTCTCGGCAGCAACGGTCTCTTTGATCTGCTTTGCCTTGTCTGCGTCCTCCTGAGTGAGCCATCCCTTCTTCACATTACTTTCGATGTGATCCTCAGAATCTACGTGAGCGGGGTTGATACCAGCCTTCTTCAAAGCGGCAGCAACAGCCTTCTCAACCTGCTCTTCCTTGGTCTTTTTCAACGGCAACCTTGTACTCCCTCGTCCCTTTACAGACTGGGGAACAGAGCTTTCGTCGAGCGCAACCGGCTTCATAGCAGCTACCTGCATAGCAATCTTGTGACCGGCATCTTCGTTCTCAGCATTGAACTGTACCATGGTAGCCAGTGTGTGCTTACCCATGTGATCGTAAACAGATACGTTGTCACCTTCGAGGAAGTTGTAGCCATCCAGCTCCATCTTCTCACCGGTGATACCCGAACGCTGAGTTACAACAGCCTGAGCTTCCTCGCCGTTAGCCAGCTTCAGCACCTTCACCTCGTCCAAAGACTTGGCGCGGGCAGCAACAGCCGCGTCGAGAATTTCTTGTGTCATCTGGATGAAATCCTTACCATTGGCAACGAAGTCTGTCTCACACTTCACCGCAACCATAGCGGCAAAGCCTTCAACCTTCTTTACGAGTACGCAACCATTGGATGTCTCACGGTCAGAACGCTTAGCGGCGATAGCCAATCCACGCTCGCGGAGCAGTTCCTTAGCCTTGTCGAAGTCGCCTTCGGCTTCGGTGAGAGCTTCTTTACGTCAGCAAGACCTGCGCCGGTCATGGCACGCAGCTTCTGATATCTTCAATTGAAATAGCCATAATTATTGTTTTTTTCTTAATGTATTTGCTTAAAAAGATAGGGGCTTAGGGTGCTGACAGGAGCATACAGATCCTATCCAACACCATAAGACCCTATAAAATGATTATTTATTCTGCTGCGGGAGCTTCTTCAACTTCCACCTCAGCCTCGTCTTCCTTACGAGCCTTGCGAGCACGCTTTGGCTTTGCTTCGGCTACTTCTTCAGTCTGCTCAGCGGCAGCTTTCTCGTCAGCCTTCTCTGCCTTGCGCTCTTCCAAGCCTTCAGCGATAGCACCGCAAACGGCGTTGAGGATAACCTCTACACTGTCCTTAGCGTCATCATTAGCCGGAATAACAAAGTCGATGTTCTTAGGTTCAGAGTTTGTATCAACGATAGCGAACACAGGAATACCCAGACGGTTAGCTTCCTTCACCGCAATGTTCTCCTTCATTACGTCAACAACGAAGAGAGCGCTTTGGCAAACGAGTAAGATCGGCGATAGAACCGAGGTTCTTCTCGAGCTTAGCACGCTGACGGGTAATCTGCAACAACTCACGCTTTGAGAGGTTAGAGAAGGTACCATCGCTCATCAGCTTGTCAATGTTTGTCATTTTTCTTCACAGCCTTACGGATGGTTGGGAAGTTGGTCAGCATACCGCCGGCCCAACGTTCGTTTACGTATGGCATGTTAACTGCTGCCGCTTTATCAGCAACAACGTCCTTGGCCTGTTTTTTTAGTAGCGACAAACAAAAATCTTCTTGCCCGACTTAGCGATCTGTTTCATAGCTTCGGCAGCCTCGTCAATCTTGGCTACGGTCTTGTTCAGATCGATGATATGAATGCCATTACGCTCCATAAAGATATAAGGAGCCATAGCGGGGTTCCACTTACGCTTGAGGTGGCCGAAGTGGCAACCTGCTCTGAAGTAATTGGTCAAAAATTAGTTCTTGACATTTTTTTCTTTTTCCTTTGTTAAATTGTTTACTTTCCTTTGAAATTCTCTTAGAACCAGCCCGACAGTAATCTACGCCGCCGACAGTCCCCTTTTGGAACCGCGAAACATAAAGTCTGCCGAGTTTGGATACTAAACTTTTTGTCCAGTGATTAACGCTTACTGAACTGGAAGCGACGACGAGCTTTGGGCTGACCCGGCTTCTTACGCTCAACAGCACGGCTGTCGCGAGTAAGGAATCCTGCGTCTTTCAATGCCTTCTTGTCGTCGGCGTCAACCTTAACGAGCGCACGAGCAATCGCGAGACGCAATGCTTGGCTCTGACCGGTGAAACCACCACCGTAAAGGTTAGCCTTTATATCATACTTGCCCTCAGCCTCAAGGAGCTGCAGTGGCTGCTTAACCACGTACTGCAGAATAGCTGATGGGAAAAATTCTGTCAAATCTTTCTTATTGATAGTGATCTTACCGGTACCTTCTGTCAGGTAAACACGAGCTACAGCGCTCTTGCGGCGACCAATTGCATTAATGATTTCCATCTTGATTCTTATTATTTATACTGGTTAATATCAATTGCCTTAGGCTTCTGTGCTGCCTTATCATGCTCAGTTCCTTCGAATACATAGAGGTTGTCCAACAAAGCACGACCCAGACGTCCCTTAGGAAGCATACCCTTTACGGCGTGACGGATCATCTTGTCAACACCATTCTTACGTGTGCGAAGATCAGCCGGCGTATTGAAACGCTGACCACCGGGATAACCAGTATAGCGGGTGTAAACCTTATCTGTTTCCTTCTTACCGGTGAATACCACCTTAGAAGCGTTGATAAGAATTACGTTGTCTCCACAGTCTACATGCGGTGTGAAGCTCGGTTTGTACTTTCCGCGAAGCAGCTTGGCTACTTTAGAGCAAAGGCGACCTACAACCTGATCGCTGGCATCGATTACGACCCACTCTTTCTTAGCTGTTTCCTTATTAACGGAAATAGTCTTGTAACTTAAAGTGTCCATTTTAAATAATTAATTTTACTACTAAAAAAACTTTTTATTATTACATTCGATAACAGAGACCTCGCGGCGCCTCCAGTCTAAAAAGAGACCATCCACAGCATTATCTCTGATGCGACAGCCGATTCCCTAACCGCTCTTCTCGGCCAAAAAGAAAAGCTATTAACACGACTGCGCTATGAGAATCCCTAAGCGTATTCCCACAATCGGACTGCAAAAGTTACATATTTTTATTATGAGTTTAACACACGGGACATATTTCACACTATACAAATTACAAAACATTAACTGTTTTAAAAATCATTAACATCACGCTTTTAATAATTCAATCCCACACAACCATTTTTCCTTCCGAGCAACATCGTCGGCGATTTCTGAAAGATCTGCACACCCTCAAAACCACCCATTTCTCCCACCCAAAGAGAAGCTACACGGCCAACAACGAAATATGAAACACGGCCGATTTGTAAACTTTTATACACCCAAAAGCGACCCATTTTTTGATAGCATCCAGACTTCCGCCAAGTAGTATTTAGCAAGAAAAAGAGCGTTTATGAGTCTTTTTCCCCATGTTTTTCATGCTTTTAACCCACAAAAACATAGATTTTCCGGCTCAAAGCACAGCTATTACCCGCTCATAGCTATGCTTTCACCTCACAAAAAGCAGCTTTTTAGTTTGTCAAAGCAGCCCTTTGCGGTGTAAAAAGGGCTGCTTTTGACAAGAAAAGAAACAGACCTCTACTCTTCTAATCTTGCATAAACTACTGGTTATCAACGCAATAACCAAAACCTCAAAATCCTTGCGTTTTTTGGGGCAAAGATTCGTTTCGTGAAAAATAAAGGCACTTTTTAAGGGGTCATTGTCAAGTTTTTTCATTGCCCCATAGCCTCTTCACTTTTAATACTGCATTTAAATTCTTGTCAAAATCATCAATTCTTTTTCACCCTATCGTTCATAAAAAAATAGAAACCTTATCAATTCCTAATGGCCTATTTGTGATTAACAATAAAAATAAAGGTTTTGAAAAGACAGATATATGGAGTCAGAAATGAAGAACACTTCACATTAAGACTATATGCACTGCACCATAGGCGTCTACGCATTTAACGGAAGAACCCTTTAAAAAGGTATTGTACTAAACCAAACAGAAGAGTGGTATGATACTTATTCCGAGTTCAGGTTTTTTATTAATTTTTATATTCTTGATCTTCTGAAAGTCTTTCGGCGACCGCCGTTCGGCGTAGGCTTAGGTGTCGCCTTTTAGAGGGCGACACCTGTAAAGGGGCAATCGCGAGAACTACTGAAGCGCCTCCGCCCTGAACCCGTAGTAGCGGTCGAAGTTGCCCACGGCGACGTGACCACTGTAGAAGTACAGGCAGAACGCGAGGTTAATGCCCCATGGGGTAGCACTCGACGACCAATAGAAGCCCGAGCTGCCAACATTGTACAGCTGACCAGAGCTGTAGCAACCCAAGGCGGGCAGGTAGAAGTAATTGTTTGCGTCAGCCGCATCGGGGAGAGTATGAGATACAGACCAGGTTTGATTTATGCTCTTTGTCCGCCAATCAGTTCCGTCTACGGCTGTGTTAGGGTTGTATCCGCTTATATTCGCCTTCTTCTTAAACCACATACCACCTTTATATAAATGACCACCCATAGTTGTCCATAATTCGTCACCGTCCCAACGTGGTTCGCCCTTTGCAGCGTACCATGTCATCTCGTTCACGTTGGGAAGATCTTTACATGATGTGTGGGTAGCGGGGTTGCTTATGCCACTACCTGGGTAACTCTCGTTGTAGTAACGTGAGTCTGCATTACTCTTAGCGTAATCATTTGAGGTTGTTGCGCCTGTAAGACCTTGGCTGAGTGTTGGCTGGCTACCACCAAGTTTCCATTCGTGTCCCTTCCAGTACTGTTCCTGTGCATCCCACATATAATAATGGTCGCCGTCGTAGTTTGTTACATCAAGGTTAGCGGTGATATTATAATACTTATTCTGGTCGTAGGTTGCTGATGATAATGTCTTGGTTATAGTTCCCTCTATACCTGTTGCAACGTCCTTCACCCAATAACGTATCTTTAGTATGTGCGTACCAGGCTTTATTACGACGTATGCACCGTTGGTAGCTGCGCTTGTAGCGTTATTGGTTAAAGCGAAGCCATTAGCGTATGTTCCACTACCACCTGTTGAAACGATAATCTGTTTGCCTGTACCTGTACCTGCTAGTTCGCCTGTTGTTGGGTTGAGTGTGTAAGTACTGGTAATGTCGTTGTCAGAATTGACCTCTACCTTTGTCAAGTAACAATTATGCAAAATTGTGTTGCTGGTACGTGGCAAGAAGAGAAGGTAAGCAGCCTTGTGATCGAGCTCGAAAGCAAATCCTTTCTTTGAATTTGACCATGCGGCGTCTGCCATACCGCAATCGCCTGATGTACCAAAATGAGCAGTAGTGTTTGGCCTCTACTTGGCTCTGATTTGCAGCGATTGAAACTTGGTCCTTATTGCCATTCTTACCAGGGTAATAAACTTTATAAGTGCTGCTTTTAGTAAACTTACCAGGCACTTTAAACTCAAAGTTGGCTGTCTTTTTCTGTTGGAGCATTGCTACTTACGCTATGCACCGTTATCGTCTTTAACCCAATCTTATCGCCAGACTCCCCAATAGAACGTACCATTGCTTTCCATTGATGTACGTGTTGTTGGGTCGCCTGTTGAGAAGGTTGTTAAGTTTGCATCGTAATCTTTGCAATTTTGGTTCTGATGCTATTTCATTGGCACAAGAAGCAAAAGCCAAGGTGATACCAAATGCGAGTGCCAAAGACTTTAAACGTGATGCGACTGAATGTTGTCTCATTGTTTTATTCATTTTTCGTTGTTCTTTAGTTTATTACTTCTGTTAGTCTTTCCATGATGGAGTTTCGTCCTCATCTTCGTCCTCGTCTTCGTCCATCCAATCAAATGCCTTCTGGCATCTCCTGATGTACCACCTGTTGTGCAGGATTATGCTGACCATTAAAAGGAGATCCTGCCATCAAATTAGTGGTTTCGTTTACGTGGACTATTTCACACTTTGGTGCAGAATAGTTCTTCTTTGTTTCTTTTTCTCCATTGTCTTATTGATTAAAAATAGTTATTATTTCGTGCTTAATTTCTTCTTATTTCGTTTACGTAGGGACACAGCGAACAAAGGAAACTACTAAAAAGTCCTTTGCTTTACAGGGTTGTACGGGCACGCCTCGCGCGCGTAGGTGAGAAGAAAAAGTGGGAGGTTAGGCCTGGCCTATATGAGAGAGAGAGAGAGAGAGAGAGTATAAAATTATTTTGGAACTACCAAATAATTTGCGATATCATCTTTCTTCGTTAAAGAATCTAACGCAGCACAAGACGTGTTTACGCCTTTATTATCTATGCAAACATTTGCTGAATTAATATTCTGTATAACTCTATCGTTATTACGAGTTAATTTTAATTTAATTGGGCGCAAAGGTAGTGAGAATATATGATACAAACAAGAAATTAGCTAATCTTTTATCATTCTGTCCAACACGTTCAAGAAGCATACCCATCAAGAATGGGACAAGAAATACCTCATGTCATTTGGTCTTATTACTAACAGGGGAATCTCATTAATGCGGGCGCACTATTTGCCGATGATAGCTCCTGTGTGGCAAATCACGTCTCTATTGCACACGATGGAACGGAAAGGAGAAAGGCGATGCCATCAATGACGCAGAGTTTACGAGTAATGTATTAATGTTGCTTCGTAAAAGTCTAACACCAAAAAGAGGCTGGGAGAACTACTCATGGACGAAAGAACAAACCGGAGTATGCGGAACGTGCCGTACTGGAAGCAATGGTGAATCATTTCATCCACCGTGATTACACGGTGATAGGTGGTGAAGTTCATCTTGACATTTATGATGACCGCCTCACTGTAACATCTCCGGGCGGAATGTATAATGGATTATTAATTCAGAATTTGGATATTGCCGATGTATCTTCTGAAAGACGCAATCCCATACTGCAAACGTGATGGCACAATTGGGCTATATGGAGAAGCGAGGCAGCGGACTTTTCGCGCATCTGCAATGAAACCAAGGCCTTGGATGGGTATAAGGATGAACTAAAGCCCGTCTTCAAATCCACTCCCACTCAATTCCAGACCATCATTTTTGCCACTGCCGACACACAGAATGTCGGGAGACCATGACGGAGACATGTCGAAGACGAAACTCAATGAGCGTCAGCAGAAAATGCTCTATCTCATAAAAGAGTCTCCGACAATAACAGGTAAACAATTGTCAGAAATATTGTCGGTGAGCCAACGCACTGTCGAACGTGACCTTTCGCTGTTGAAGAAAAAGGGAATTCTAATGCGTCAAGGCAAGGATAATGACGGAATATGGATCATTGTTTGTTGAACTTTTTCCCAAAATGGAACAGTAGGTGCACTTACGATTTGATTCTAACGGTGTTTTATTGCTATTTATCAGCGCCGCTTTTTCCATGACACTCATGTTTGCCTTTCATGTAAAAACAGAAAGTAAATCTACTATTTTTTAGACATAAGTACATAAGAACATATTTTCTTCTGACACATATTGTCTGGGATAGGCGGTCGCAAGCGACCACAGAAAGCCGAGTGAAACAGAAGGAAGATAAAGAAAACGGAATAAGACCGACCGATTCCATGCTTTTTAATGACGGCTCAGGGCGCAAACTTGAGCCGTGGTAATTCGTTCCAAGCTCTCGTGTGAAGTCGGGTATCTCTACGGAACGCTACCCTGCCGAACGGAAAGGCTCGTCAGTTCGACCAACGACGACCATTCCACAGCGTCGTAGACATCCATATCGAGCGGCAATCCTTGTTGCAAACAATGAATTAGGCGATAATCCATCATGAAATCCATACCGCCGTGAAAGCCGATTGGCGTGCCAGTTCGCCATGAGTCTGGTAAAAAGGGTGGTCATAACGGGCAAAGAACGCTTGCTCTGTTTATTTCGTCCACGCTGGAATGAGCGATTGCATCCGTCCATGGCTTCCCTTCTCTATAAAACCCTGCGTACCGCTCAACAGATAACGCCTTTCGTAGGGTCGGGGGCTGGATATATCGTGCTGAAGAACGATGGTCTTGCCTTTCAATGTAGTAAGAACCGTTGTATTCATATTGCCCAACTGACACTGGAGGCCATATCGCGGCCCACTACTTCGTAATTGAACTGCCCATTGGAAACCGATACCAAACGCTCGAGCCGATCTCCCGATGAATATTCATCGTCTGCACAACGGCCCCAGGCCATGGGTGGGATAAGGGTTGCCCGTTGTCAGCCAATGACCGATATAATCGGGACGTTTGGTAAAGTCGATGTTGCGCAAATCATGGACACATAACTGCCCTCGGCATGCGTGATTTCGCCGACAATGCCTTGCGAACAAAGATGCAAGGCAGCCATCTCAAACCTGTCGTAGCAGCAATTTCAAGCATCATGCAATGGCGTCTCGTAGCGCTCGGTCGCATCAACGATACGCCAGCAATCGGCTATCGTATTCGCAATCGGCACTTCGCAGGCCACGTGTTTGCCGTGCTCCATGGCATAAACCGCGATATCGGCATGCCATCTGATACTGGAGCAGATATAAACAAGGTCGATGTCATCGCGCCGACACACCGCTTTCCAGTCGTCGGCACCGCCATATTCATCAGGTAGCGGCTTGTTGTGCGATTTCAGAATAGCTCGTGCCTCATCTCTGTTTTCCTGTTGCAAATCGTAGAACACACGGATAGCGACGCCATCCAAGTGCATATAATTGACCAAAGACTGCCTGCCACGACGCCCCAATCCAATAAACGCGATTCGGACAATAGGAAGTGGCGCGCACTGAAGTGCCAACTACAGAGGATATTTTCGAGTTTCGAGATTATTCATTACACCTTATTTAATATTACACGCACAAAAAGGCTGTTTATTCTATTGACGTGAAAACAAGAAAAATATTGTAATCTCCCGCTTGTTCGCGTCGTAAATTATCTTTAAAACGGGATAGAGGATGCTATACAGGACTAAAAATAGTAAAAGAAACCGACAAAAACACGCCTCCCTCGCAACAGGACAGCGTGCTTTTGTCGGATAAGCGACACGCGGATTTTCCGCAAGAGATTAATACTGCATCAACTGCTTCACCTTGTTCACAAGTTCCTTCGCCACGCAATGAGAAAGAGATGGCCTTGCCGTCTGGGTCGACCAACACAATCTTTGGTATTGCTTCTACGCCCAACATCTTGGCCGTCGGCGAGCCCCAACCTAACAAATCAGATGCGTGAATCCACTGTGGCTGCACCAATTCGTGCTTTGCCATCGCGTTTTTCCAGCTATCAGCCTTATTATCGAGCGAGAAACTGATCAACGCAAAACGTTCGGGTTTGTCTTTTATTAAGTCGTATAACGCACGGATGTGAGGAAGTTCGCGCAAGCAAGGGCCACACCAACTGGCCCAGAAGTCGAGGATAACGAATTTACCTCGATAATCTGACAGGAATTTTGTTGTTCCATCAGCCAATGGGAGCTTAACATCGGGTAACTCCGCACCTTCTTTCAAGTCGCGTGATTTCACATAATTGGAAAAAGAACGATAATAAGGATGCTGATGCAACACAGGCGAAATAGACTTCACAAGCCAACCGGCATGATACGCCTCAAAGTGAGAACTCAGTTCGTGTTCGAGCATAAAGGGCGCCAAAGGAGAGTCGTTGTGGCTCAACAAAAACTCTATACGCTCCGCGTCGCACTGCAACAAGGCTGCAGCGCCCAATCGCAAGATCTGCGCACTGCCTGCCGGAGTATCCATAAAAGTCATTCCATGTTCACGAGTCAATCTCGTCATAGAATCTCTTTGCGCTTCTACACAGCGTTCAGAAATCGCTTTATACTCCAGATTCAACTTGTTTGTAGGCGTTCCGTCGGCAACACTACCACCTGGAAAGGCTGCGTTCGGAATGTTAATGGTCACGGTTCCCGGCTCCAACCAAAACGGAACATATCCATTATCAAAGCCCGTAATGAAACACATTCTGACGGGCTCACCCTTAGACAAGCGACGCGTAAAAGAGAAACTGCCACGACTGACAACTGCCGAGTCGACATTGACAAAACGATCAAACTCGTCTCAACTCTGCTCAAATATACTTTCTTCACAGTAGCATTTGCAAAGCGCAAGGAATCTTTGGCCATGCGGCCTTGGATTTGACACGTATTCTGTGCGTTCGCGCATATCGTTGACAGCAACACGGCGGTCACTCCACAGATGAAACGGGTTATAATTTTCTTATTCATAGGTTTCTACCCTTCCAAAATATTCTTTATTTTATTCACCATCTCTTCGCCTCTCAAATCGAAAGCGACAATCTGTCCTTTTTGATCTGGGGTTCACAAAGTACCGTGACGAGGCTGGCCTCTCCTGTAGAGTTTTGCGGCATCAGAGTTCCATCCCTTCAGCGTTGACACATGCAACCAATGTGGGTGAGTAAGTTCATTTTCGCAATACACCCGTCCATTCGGGCTTCTTGCTGTCGATGGAATAGCTCAAGATGACAAAATTATCATGCCCTTCAGAGAGTTTCAACACTTGTTTCATAAACGGAAACTCACGGCGACATGGTCCACACCAGCTAGCCCAGAAGTCGAGCAACACGTACTTGCGTCTTTCAAATCAGAGAGGTTCATCGTCTTGTTGTCAGGTGTAACCGCCAAAATCGGGACCTTCGTTGCCCACTTTCAGCGTAGAAGACCGCAACATATTCATGATTTCACGATACATCGGATGCGACTTTAGCGACGGATCCAGGCACGAAGCAACTCGCGCTCTACAAACTTCGGAACGAATAGCGCATCAAGCCGTAACGAATGATATACAATGACACGGGCGACTGATAGTGTTGGGGACCAAATTTCATCGCCGCGATTTTTGTAAGCCAGTGTATTCGCGTTGAATACCGCCGTCTGATAAGGCATGAACTCCGCAGGAATATCTACAATATCCGCGTGTTCATCCATCAGTTTTTTCATGGCCAGCCGTGCGTTTTCGCTCACTTTGTCATTTAGTTTCTGATAAGTGGCATAGATATCATTGACCTCTGTTCCACGTACTCTTGCCCCAACAGGGAAGCGTGCGTCGAAAGCGTCAACGATGATATTACCCGGTTCCAAGAACAAAGATACAGCCCCATTGTCAAAACCCGTAATCGTATAAGCCTCTGTCATAGCAGGCGCGGTTCCTTTGAACGTAAACTGTTTGTTCTTCACTTTGGCAGAGTCGACAACAACGGCCTGTCCATCCACTTCATGGCTCAAGTAGACCATGCTGACCTTCGCGGCAGTATTGCGCAGGGAATCAATGGTCATCGTCTCGTATGGTGAATTTACCTCCTTTGCCCTGCCCCACCAGCGTAAGGCAGTAGCAAAGATTAAAAATAATATGTTTCTTTTCATCATCTGAAAATAAATAGATTTACATAATTGATTTTAAATGAACCATTCCGTTCAGAATTGCTTGCTCAGAAAGTTCTCAAGCGCTCCACGAAGGTCCTTTTGCGATTATAGTGATTATCGGCATCGAGAATAAAAATAGCAGGTATGGCTGTCACATTATAGGCCCGTGACGTTTCGTCGTTCCATCCTTTCAATGACGAAACCTGTATCCAAGGCAGCGTCCTTCTCACGGCTTCCACCCAACGGTCGCGCTTATCATCAAGCGAAATACTCTACAACTCCAGTCCCTTATCATGATAGGTGGCATAGAGCCGTTTGAGCAACGGATTGTTGAGTCGACAAGGACCACACCAACTGGCCCAGAAGTCGACAATCTCGATTTTGCCGGGCATTTTACTCAAAGCGAAAAGGCTGATTATCAATCGTGGCAGGGTGAAATCGGAGCCGGCTTACCGCCTCGATAGTTTGGCGAGGCGGGTAATGCGCTGTTGCAAAATACGCCCCACACACCGAATGACGAGCACCTTGTCCTAATTTGTCATATAGTTTCCGACAATCCGCACACCCAAATCACCGCTTTGAGCTTCGCCAGCGTCGTGGCCGACAATGATGTCATTATCGGCATGATAGCGGTCGACGATGTCGTTCGCAAACCGCGGCGATAGGTTTCCAGCGAATCATTCAACAGACTTGCGCTCTGAACTTCATCGCTCAGGCCATCATAACGCTCTGCATCTGCTTAATTTCGGTTTTGCGCTGACGAACAGCATCGGCATAATCCAAATACGCAGTCTGCAAACGACCACCTTTGGACATAACCTGATTGCTGCCATTTGACAATGACGCTTCGGTAGCGAACACCGGGTTCAGCAAACAAGACGAACCCGCCGGTATAACCTTCCACGGCCAGCGTGGCAACGACCGGTTCGTCTAATTGTGCCTTCAACACAAAGCGAGAGTCTTTGAAATCAACACGTGCCAGCGTATCTAACTTTGCTTCTCCCGTGCGGACAATCATCAGCATCGTCCTCGAGCAATGCCGTCAATACTCCCCGCAATAACCGTTTCATCCCCCGCGGCCCATCCCTTGAATGGGATGCAAGCCAACAGGAGTGCGGTATAGAAAAATATAAATCTGTTTTTCATCTTTACTATCGATTAGGGTAGTGATAAGAATATTCGTGAACGAATTGTATATCGGCAATCTTACCAAACCTCATGACCATCTTTTGTCAGCGAATAAACCGCTGAGCGGAACGTTTCGTCAACGTCTCCACCAACCGTTAGTTTCACTCGGTCACGGCACCTTTATCACCTTTTGTTCAAACCAATGCTCAAATAACGGCCAAGATCGGCAATCTATAAAGCATCGTATTCTCCTCCGGAACTTCACATAAGCCACTTCTACAACCTGTCTGGTGCTGTATAGACAACGACCTTGTCGCCATTACTAATGTTGTAACGGATAACATTGGCACCATCGATATAGAAGACATAATTGGTTGGGAACCACGTATTGTAGCGAATGGAACTAACATCGCTCGGCGAAAAACCTTCGAGTACCTGTCCTTTAATCGTATAGGCCGGTGCGTCTGTGTCCGCAATGCCTCCACCTGAGTCTCCGTTATTACCTTTATCAGCATTAACAGGCGTCAACTCATAAAGATAATATTGGCCAGAAGCATCTTTAAAGATAAAGAACGGATGTTCTTGCTCATAATTCTCACGATATTGAATATAGCCATACACGCCAGTCTTTCCTACCGGTGACAAGGCTTTAGAAGTTTTGAGAAATCAACATGCGCATCCTTCAATGGGTTATTCAACTGTGCATAATAGGCTTGTGGTTCTCCCCAAATACCATAACCGTCATCTCGGTTTACATGTAGGAATCGATTGTTCTTGCCATCCCAGAAGATAAAGTTCTCGCTTGTGATGACGCCAGCGGTTACTTTGTAGTTTTTCTCCATCTTCCGCCTGTGCCGGGAACTTAAAGGACAATCTGGCACGTGCCGTAACGAAACGTCCGTCCTTACCTATTATATAATAATAGTCAGACTGATTGGAGGGGTCGCCCACCATACCGATCTGGTCAACAGTAAGAAGGCCCTGCTCGGAGAACGGCAAAACATAATGCTTGAAGTTATCCAACTTGCGATCAAGACCAAAAGGTTTAAATACCAAGGCTTCGTCACCATTTTGGAACGCGACGAGATTATCGCTCTCTATAACCTGAAAGTTACGATTAAACGTTACGGTTGCCTGATACATCAGCCTCACTCGCATTGGCAAAAGGATTACCAAGCTCTGGATGGACTAAAGCATAGGCATTGGTGCGAACATTTACCGCAGCGCCTACTTTCTCGACATTTCCCAACAGCATGTTACCCGGTGTTCCATGGAGCACGAACAGACTGTTCTTGAATATGGGACGAGTGGCTACATTAAACTGCGCATAACGTGACAAATCCGTCGTTTTGTCGTGAATTCGCAACAGCACATTATAAGTAATCGGTTTCCCAACGGCAGGACTACGTCCATATAGCCCTTTAGTGGTAACCGTGTCTTTTCGACCTTTTTCCGTCACGTGTATAGTTGCGCATCCACGTAAAATCCAAATTGTCCAGATTGTTCATGAGTGACTGCTTGCAAGTGACAAGCACTCTCTGAAGCGTATCGGCTGCTGTCAGTGGCTGCGTAAACTCTATTGTAAGTCCGTTCAGCTGTTCTTCAGCCTCTGGCATGAACTTCACAGAGTCGATTGCATTCATCGTGTCAAAGGTATAATCATAATTCCCTTTCATCCTGGTAGCACGAAGCGAACAACAGGAGGAATGCCAATGGATATAATATCTTTTCATACGTATTTTTATTCTGTTATTTATTCTACTTCGAAAAGTGAAAGCGTAGCTGCCACCAGCCACTTCCTTCTGAACAACTTATTACATGCTTAATTGTTTCTTCCCCACCCTAAAGAGGAATCCCAAGAGATGCTACCCCACTCATTCATAATCGGGAAAAGCTGATTCAAAGCAAAATCAGAGCCTTTCGCTTTCAGCCAGACCTGATCATAAACTGTATTTTGCTTCGGAATACTCGCCATAGTATTTTGTCACCCACTCTGCGGCTGTTCCTGCTCTACCCACGCAGAAGGTGCTACCAAATCATAGTCCATATCTGCGAACATCGGAACGTAGAACTCCGACTTGTAAGAGGCACCCTGACGCCAACCATCATGATAGAACGTATTATACTTTTCCATCATTCCATGCACAGCTACGGCATTGATTTTTTTCAATCCGGCCTCATCCGTATGGAATGTTTCGTATTCATTACGGGTAGTCATATCTATAGAACGGCAAATCGTTGCGAAATTAGATGCCTCGATAAGCACCTAAATACTGTCTCGATTTGTTGATTCCAATACCATGGTTGCGGATAATCAAAAACCTCCCTCGCTGACAAACGGAATGTCAACGGCAACAGGGTCTGAAAGATGTTGCTGCTTCCATATGCGCAGACTATCCACACTCTTCATATTCCATCTACAATGGTATTATAATCATTATTATTCTGTAGAACTGATTACTTTTTGACTGTTGGCAAGGAAGATATGCTTCTCGACCGACCAATCACCCAAATACATCTGTATCATGCTCCACGCGTCCCACTCTCTGGGCTTTTACAAACGCTTCTTTGGCATGTATCTCGTATTCCATAAACTTTTACACCCGCGCCGATTTTGCGACTCCGGATCATCATTGGCTATGTATACGACAGCCACATAATTTGTATCGCGCACCTCAGGACGGCTGACATTGATCGTCACTTGTTCTACGGAATCCGGATGGAACATATCTTGCGGACACTCTACTGGCAACAAGCGATATCCTTTCGAGTGCTTTGACTTTAGAACAACCCGACGAGCAGCTTCGGGTTTCAGCCCCATTACTTTAATTTTCAATGTTACGGGCAAGGCTTTGGGGATTACCCAACACGTAATCAGCAAAATTGATTGTTGTCCGCAAGGCCGAAGGGGTGCCATATTAAAATAGACACCATCTACATGCGTCGTAGGTTCCTACTTCCTCACTGACTGCAAGCACTGATAGCAAGAGCCACACCAACGGCAAATAGGATATTTGAAATTGAATATCTCATAATCTTCTGTTTCGTAATGGTTCATTAATGCGTAGTCTCTTCCTCTGGAGTCCAGCCATATTGCTTCTCTGCATCCGGCAAAAGGGGAAGATAAAGTTTTCTCTGTCAGATGAATATCCGTCGCATAGGGTATCGTAGTCAAGCCTATGACTTGAGAAAGAACCAATATTGACCTTCTGCATAGAATTCCTTTACGGTATTCCTTGTTCAAAGCTGCTACCTTTCCTTCATTGTCGGTATATTTTTCATTGAGTGAGCAGAATAGCCTCGACGATTTCTCACATAGTTGATGTAGCTCTCGAGCGCACGTTATCTTCTGTAAACTCACACAGGATGTAATACATCTCCGGTAACCTAACCAACGGAATCAATTCTTTGAGATTGGTGTTGTACTTACGAGACAAAGCAAGTTTCTGGGTATCAAACACATTGAAGGCTGAAGTCTTCGAGCGGAAATCATCGCGACGGTTACCAGACACTTCAAAGAGGGCGTCAAACTTTGACTGACGAGATCCACATACTGCGTTGTAAACTTATCACCCACACCCAACGCGAAGACAGGCTCTCTTTCATACGATACATGTTCAAGCCACAAATACATTCATCAAATAGCGCAGGATCATTCTGATTACTGGTTTGCAATGCCAGTCCACAATTATTGATTACTTCATTGGCACATGCTATCGCATTGGCTCCATCACCCATATAGGCATACACTCTGGCCAATATAGCATTGGTGGCATGATAGTTAAACCTGTAACGCCGCTCATTGTCGCGCAAACTAGTATTCTTTTCATAGCTTAACAATCGCGAGCCTGCGTCAAGTCGCCAATAATGCGTTGAAGAACCCTTTCGCCTTCAGCTTCGGCTGCTTGCTATTATCTGCCACAACACGATAAGGAATCGTTTCCCATATCGGGGGCTTGAGCATTTTTGCGGTAATTAGTGCGTCCCCAGGCACGCAATAAATCAAAATGACAGAAGGCCCGTATAGCCAGTGCTTCGCCGCGAAGCATCTTTCGTTCCTGCTCGTCTTTGATGACACTGTTACCTTTTTTATCCAACCACTTTATAAGATTATTGCAGTTGGCTATCACATTATACAATGTTTGCTATACAACAGTTATCCTTTGCTTGGTACCATAACCATTGGTTGTTGACGTTTCATAATTATAGATGGACGTAATATCCTGCACTCCATCGGGTATGTAATCGTATTCTTGTGCCAATTGGTCAAGCAGACCAAACGTCATATTTCCGGCATAGGCGTTATCAGTGGTTAATGTCAGGTAAATACCTGTCAATGTACTTTGAAAAACCACTCTCACTTTCAAACATCTTCTCAGCCTTCAAGTCTGTCTTAGGACTTTCATCAAACCACCCAGAGCATGACGAAAGCGACACGAGGCTTAGGATAGAAAAGGAGAAAGCCTTGATTATATAATTCTTTTTCATATTCGTAGGGTTTAATTATTTGAAAATAGCAGAAATGGTAAAATTAAAAGAGCGTGCAAAAGGATAACTCAAACCACGCTCCATTCGTACAGTTGATATACGGAACAGGTCGTTCGTGGTAAAGCTCCGTTCAAAGCCTGTAGATTGAAGCCTTTCATAAAATTATACTTTTTCTGCATTAAAGCGATAACCAAGACTCAAGCTGGCCAATTTAACTTTCGTTGTCATTCATGATGAAACGGGTAGAGGCCGGTGTTTGAGAACCGTTCAAATCTATTCGCTTATATCGGGTCACGCCACCCGGCTTCTGCCAATGTCTTTTTGCGGCACGCCGGTCAAGATTGTAAGCTATGTTGCTATTCTCAATCTTGTCCACCAACGTTTGGTTATAGACAATTCCACCCCATTTATAAGTAAATCCTAAGTTAGCAGAGAAATCTTTCCAGTTCAACGATGAACTAAAAGTTCCGCTGGCATCAGGGTTGGTATCTCCTACCGGCACTTTGTCGGCAGAGTCCCATACAAATGTTTTTGATTATCGCGAGTCAGGAACACCTCTTTTCCTGTCTGCGGGTCGATACCCAATGAACGCACGGCATAGTAGGTGGTCGTAGACTTTCCTTCTTGATAAACAGGCAATGGCGCATTCTTTGAGGCCAAACTGCTTCTCATTCATCTTACGCAGGAAGTCAGATATCTTTCTAATCTTGTTCCGGTTATGATTGAGACCTACCGCAACCGTCCAATAAATTTGCTTGCGGATGTTCTGCAATACAATTACGTTCAATGTCGCGTCAAAACCTTGATTCTGCAATTCGCCCGCGTTAATAATCTGAGAGTCGAAACCCGTAGAAGGTGCGAGGTCGTAAGTGGTCAGCAGTTGTCGAGTTATATTATTATAATAGTTAAAGGACATGTTCACTCTATTCTTCCAAAAGCCGAGATCCATACCGAAGCCTAAGTTATCCGTCTTGGCCCATTTCAGATTCGGATTATTGAGACGCGACAACACCGCACCCAACATGGGGAAAGAAACGTAAGGCCGCATCGTCCCGGAGAAGGTATAATACTCTATCGCGTCGGCAGGACTGAAGTTCTGCGAACCAGTCACACCATAGGTAGCTCTCAACACTAAGTTAGAAACACGTCCTTCAAGGAATTTTTCACGATAGGCGTTCCAACGTGCTCCGACACTCCAAAATGGAGTCAGTGAATGGCGGGCATAGCTGGAATTGATTTCACCACTGACATTGAAGTCTGCCGAATAGCGCATGTCATAACTATAAGACAATTGTCCTATCAAAGCCATGGAGCGAGCTATGCTTTCCGAACCTCCGGGATTACGCGACATCTTATTACCAAAGATGAAATCATCCATATGAGAATCTGGATATCCCGTAGCACTCAGATTGACGTAGTTGCTTCTGTTCTCCTGTACATTCCAGTTACCGAAAACACTTATCAGATGTTTACGCAAAGGCTGATTCCAGTTCACACCAAAGTTGCTCGACCACGAAGTAGACTCACCGGTATTCTTCATGTAGCTTCCTTTCAACGTCTTATCCAATTCGTTGATAAAGCTGTATGGTTGGCCGGCAAGAATTGTTCGGCACGGGCGATTCCTCGTGTATAACTCAACTGTTCAGTGATACGTAAGTTTTCAAACAAACGATATTCCAGATTCAGACTCGATGCAATATTAGTATTATTCGTTAGATCCTTGATACCAACGTTCGCATTGTACAGAGGGTTGGCTATCAGCACACTGCTGGCACCAATGTAGTTATCCAAATCTCTGTAATATCTTACCATTGTCGTCATAAGGACGATAGTAGGGATTGATTCTAGAGTATTCAGAGAACGAACCATAAGGAGAATTATGTCCATCCGTTTCGGCAAGGTTGATAGAAGCACCAATGGTAACTTTCTGCTTGCGATAAGTCATACTAAAGTTTACGCTCTTCGTATTATTAGCAGAACCTTTCATCACACCCGGAGAGAAGGTTGTATTCAAGTCCAAACCATATCTGAACAGTTCTGTTCCTCCTGCAGCCGACAAGGAATGACGATGTTGGTATGCTGTGCGCAAAAGGCTTGCTGGAGCCAATAGGTATCAACACCGGCCAGCACATTACGCCGCAACTGGTTATAACGATTCATGGCCGTCGCGTTTGATTCGCTGTAAACGCCAGCCATGCGTTCCATTTCTAGTTTTTCCGAAGCTGTCATCAAGTTATAATCCGTCAGGTCAGGAGCCATAACCGTAAAGCCACCATTGTAGCTCACAGATAAGGCTCCATCGGGTGCAAACCTTTGTCTCAATGACAATCACACCATTAGACGCACGAGAACCATAAATAGCCGTAGCCGCAGCATCTTTCAGGATGGTAACATTCTCAATTCGCTGCGGATCCAATTGCAATATACGACTCATCGGAACGATGAAACCATCCAACACGAACAAAAGGAGTATTGGGTTTACTCGACACATTGTCAAGCATCAGGTCCATCGTATTGGCACTCGACATGGTACCGAGGCTCTGGTCACCACGCATTCTGAATTCGGGTTGTGCATTCGGTCAGAACCCAATGAGTTATTTTCCATAACCTTGAAACTCGGATCAAAGAACTGCAAACCTTTCAGGAAGTTGTTAGGGATTCAGCTGACGCAACTTCTCACCCGACACTTCTACGTAGTTACCCGTAAAGCTCGACTTGCTTCGTTTGCTGATACCGGTCACCACGACTTCATCCATATTGATGGCACCATCAGATTCCAGATTGATTTTCATATCGTTGCTCGACTTCAAAACCTGCAACGATATTGTTTTATAACCCAAATAAGATATTCGTATCGACGCTTTGCGAGGTACCTTAATCTCGAATTTTCCATTTACGTCGGTCACACAACCTTGCGTTACAGCCGTTGTCGTGCTTCCATCCGTAATAACGATGGTTGCGCTCCGTCAGTGGCTCCGCCGTCTTTTTATCCTGAACGATGCCATGGAGAAAACACTCGTCTTTACGTGAATCGCCGGTAACTTTAGTCTGTTGATAAGCCGATATAAGGATGTGCCGTCCCTCACCATACGTCACCAGCACGTTCTGGTCGCCAATCAAGTCGCCGATAATTTTATCAAGAGGCCGATTGGTCACATTAAGCGTCGCCGGCTTATCAATTCCGACGAGTGAAACATCTCTGAACTCTATCGTAGCACCGGCGGCACGGGCCACAAGTTCCAACATATTTCCTAATGGAATATTACTCTTCCGCAATGTCACGGGCGTATCTTTCCATGAAGATTCCGGCGTTCCTTGGGCATATAGCGAACAAGGCATAAGGACAAACAACATGCAAAAGCATATCATACAGCCCCTTTGTAATCTTTTTATTTTTTTCATGTTTTGACTTCTTTTTGATGAAAAACGGCTCTGCCTGAGAAGATTTGACCGTTTTCGATGAAAGGTTATATCAAAAGACAGCTTTATCTGTCAGAAATGGTAATAATAGTAGTGAATCGTTTATTGCAACAAACTATCCAAAACACTTGTATAGGCAGCGTTCCGATTATACTTTTCCTTATATTCTTTCACAAGAGGCAACACTCTTTCTATCTGCTTACCATTGCGAATAAAGTTGCAAAGCAACATATAAAGGGCTGCGTCACGTTGTGTACCTTGTATAAAAATTTAGCCAAAGCTTCATACATCGTTTCGAGTTTATCAGGCATTACATAGGTTTGTCCGGCTTCCATGGCTTTTCTTCTCTGTGCGAAGAAACAATAGCGAATCAAGAAACTTGTATAATCGGGACATGACAATGAAACTGCGTCATCGCGCAACTTCACTCCATCCATCAACTTCCAATAGTCTCCGATGCCTTGATCTTCAATAGCCACATGGCGAACCTCCGCATACATTTTCGGATACTCCACGAACGACATATAAGACATGGCTTCCTGTTCTGCTTCGATATAAGTCACCAGTTGCGGATCGGCCACATCTTTAGATTTGGCCACCAACTCTTTCAGTTTCTCAGGTAGCGTCCGCGCATCTTCGATACGCTTCTGTGGCTTGATGTCCAAGGCCGCGCACGACAGTAATTGTGACTTTAAAATTCAACTGTCGGTGTATCTGACGAAGCTCCTGACGCAACCGATTGGCTGCCACGGCACGCTCTACTCCCGAAAAATGTCAGTTGGATTTGTTTTACCTTCCTGTCGCAACACAACGTGCAAACTGTCCCCGGCATTCATTAGAACTTCGGTTCTTCCGTTAATCAGCATGACTACAGGCGAAAACTGAGGCGTAAAAGAATAGGTAAATTGCTCTCCGGGATTATTATGGAACTCAGCTGTTATTGCCGGAGATTGTAAACAATCGTAATATACCATTTCTTGTTTATACCCATAGATTTCCGAACTCAATGTCGTTTTCTTTTGGGCATATACGGTGCCAACACTACACAGCATGGCAACGTATACTGAATAATTTCAACTTATTCATATTTAGTTAATTAATTTAGGGTTGAAAATTATGATTAGATTCTGAAAAAGATTAATGCGCCATGCGCTTCATCGGAGTTTTTATATTCTTTCTTACAAAGGCAAGATCTTTCATCCGATGAAACAAATCCGTGCCCATTCTTTTCGGCAACATCACCACAGTGACCTTACCGGCATGCTTCATGAATTCTTTTCATAAACCATTGAATACGCTTTGCTGTTTGAGCTGATATGATAAGTGGATAATCCGCACGATTATCTACACCGTTATGAACGTATTTATAAATCACGTCGTCCCAGTAGGCATTTCCCTGCGTGCCCGTCTCGAAACGTTTTCTCACATGACTTTTCACCTTATCTAATAGGCTTTCATCTACATGTTGCGACAGGCGAGCAACCTCTTCGTTGATGGTCCGCAACACACTTTCTTCCTTGCCGTGGTTGTACCGGACACATCACCGTCAACGTATATACGGGCTTATCCATCGTGAGCGTAGCCTCACCTTTCGCGTCGCAAGTGTAGGCGGCTTGCATCTGAAGCCTGATTTTATCCAGCAAAACTTCCGACAACACTCGGCCGGCTATGTCCATCATCATCGCGTTTTCCGGCGAATAAGGCAAGCGGTCGTTATGCCATAGCAGGTAGATGCTCGATTTAGGCACACCCATGGAACTGGCGAATACGTTGGCAACATTTTTCTTAGCCACCTCAGCAGGTTTCCTCTCGGGCAAAGTTATTGAACGTGAGGGAACGGCTGCCAATAACGACACAAATATTGCTCCATGAGCGCGTCGTCGAAGTATCCCGTGAAATAGAAAGTCCATCGGCTCATGTCCGACGTACACATTCTTGCAATCTCCAATATACGCTGGTAACTGGCCTTATCCACATCTTCCTCCTTAACTGGTTCCATCCAAGGATGATGACCATAGAGTGTGGCGTTAATGCTGTCAGACATCATCGCGTCCGTGTTATTGAGCTTCGACCGCAACATCGTTTTCAACTGGCGCGTCAATGCGCCATACGAAGGCTCATCGGGGCGAATCGCCGTCAAATAAAGGTGTATCACCTGCATGAAAGCTTCCAGATTTTTCATCTCTGTTTTGCCCCTCATACCTATATAGCGATTATCCATCCCCATACTGATTTGCAACTGACGATCAGTCAAATACCTTGAAGTTTCCACAGCCGAAAGATTACCAAGCCCACTAATGCCGATGGCATAGTTGAACAACTTCAACTCCGGCAAATCCTTTTCTGTGAAACAAGCACTGCCTGCAAGGTGCCTCCGCGCGCATCATCACAGGCTGCATCACCATATCTGTCTTTTTCAAAAATGACCTTAGCACCATTGGAGAGTCGCACCTGTAAAATCCATATCGGCATGATGCCGCTTGCTGACTATACTCCCAGCTGTTGGCAGAGCCGGCATGGCGATCGCTTGCGTGTGCGGTGCCCTCGTATTTACCCAACTGAAGTGTTCCTGCCGTACTGACCGCTTCCCATAATTGCGCTTTTGTCGGTCCGTACTGACGAGCCTGTTCGTGATTGAAATTAACAATAGCCAGATTCTTTTCCTGTCAAGACAAACAAACGACGCAAACGTTTGTTGCACAAGAGTTTGCAATCTTGCGTCCGACATATTCTGCCATACGCGCTTAAGAAAGGAGAGCGAAGGCATTGGCGTACCATGTAAAAATGTTCCTTACATGCGTCAACCGCTTCTTCGTTGCTTGCTGATACACGCAGACTGTTCAACACAGCCTTTCTGAAATCACCGCATTCGGCCAAGCTGAAACCATCATTAGCAGCCCGCAACACTTTCGGCCACCGCCATTTGCAAGGCAGAGACTGTAGAAGTTATATCTTTGGGTACTACCGAAAGCTCCAAAGCTTTCTTGATCGAGGCGTATATATAATTGCCGTTTTTCAACGTTGCTTTTATAAAAGGACAATCCGCCTGCTCTGCCCGCTGTGCCAACCGCTTGTTAAGTAATGTCACAAAAGCCAAAGTCGCGTATTCGTCCATAAGCCCACCGACCTTACCTTCAATCAACTCCTGTGGGGTGTCGTATTTAACGAGCAACTTTACATAACCGGACTTCAACTCCTTGTCATAGTCTACAATAATAATAGGACTATCGTTGTCGGGTATCGGCTCCTTTACAACGGACAAACCATTTTGAGGATTACGCAATTTTGAAAAGCGTTCACGAATCATCTCCACCATCTTAGAGGCATCAATATCACCCACAACAATAATGGCTTGATTCGAAGGATGATACCAAGCATGATAAAAGTCCACCAATACCTTCGGTCGGAACGTCCGAACGATATCCATAGAACCCATGGTTGTGCGTCGTCCATACTTGCTTTGCGGGAAAAGCATTGGCAAATGTTTTTCCAATAGCCTGCCTGAGGCATGGTTGCGCAAGCGCCATTCCTCTTGAATAACAGCACGCTCCTCATCCATCTTACGCTCAGACAAAGATAGAGAACCACTCCAATCTTGGAGAATCAGCAAGCAAGAATCCAAAGTTGACGGACGTGTCGTGGGCACATTGCTAACGCGACACACCGTCTCATCCACACGAGTAGTGGCATTTAAGTCGGTTCCGAACTGCAAACCGAGCGACTCGCAATAAGAAATAAGATTATTATCGGGGAAATGGGTCGTGCCTTTAAAGCACATGTGTTCCAGGAAATGCGCCAATCCACGCTGATTATCATTTTCCTGAATGGCTCCCACCTTATGTATAATATAGAAGTCTGCACGCCCTTTCACGTGGCTTTGACGCTTCACATAATACGTCATGCCATTGCCCAACTTGCCTGTCAAGACTTCCGAATCTGAAGATATCAAATCCGAAGACTGTTGAGCAAATGTCGTAGAAACGCACATCCACATGCAAACCATTATTATCAATTTCATTAGATACATAAGGCTTTTCTATTCATTCTCTTGATTACAAATGTAGAAGTTATTCTTAAATTTGTAAAGATACAATCTGTTAAATTAGCTTAACGTGTCTATATTATCACCGTTCCACAGCACTGATTCCCGCTCCACTATGGTAAAAAATCATAACGAGAACATTATCAAAGCGTATATGCTTTATCGTTATCCGATGATTAAGGGTTCGAACACGAATAACTGTAAAACCCGAATGTAAAGACAACTACACCGAGTGCCGGAAAAACAAAGTTCCGATGCGGTCAAAAGCCACATCGGAACTTATGGTTTATTCTACGCTTTCTGCTTTCAGATCTCGTAATGCCACTCTTGAAAGCTCCCGCCCGGTGGAGCGGAAACACGAGCGTACTGATGTAGTACATGTCGCCACGCTTACCAAAGTTGATTTTTCGAACAGGCAAATCACCCACAAGACGGCCGTTGACATACAGACTGGTTTTCTCCTGATTGCCTGTTACCATTACGCGAGCCTTCTCGCCGGGGAAGAACTGATAGTCGAACGTATTCAGATAACCATCCCGAGCAAAGCCAACCTTACCGGATATCGGATCAGAAAGATAGAACTTCGTATCGCCAAAGCAGAAAAGCTCGGTACCACGGGCTTCCTGCCGTGCCTCGATATCGAAACTTACGCGATAGTTCCAGCCAATCTGGTCTATCTTTTGCGCCGCTCCAGACCCTAACGACAGGCTGCTCCAGCACCGTTCCCGTCGGATAAAGTCCCGCGTAATTCAGCCCCGGAGCCTCGCTCAACGACTGTCCTGCCTTGACGAAATCATCATAATCGAAAGTCGGTTTTGCGCCCGTCCACATCTTCGTGGCCATCGTCTTCAGAGCCGGGAGCACACGATAATGCACATCCTTATCACTGATTCCATTACCCACGATATCATTCCACACGGCAAAAGCGCCACCTTCAATCTGTCGATGACGTTCTTCAAATTTCATTCCGTTGATATGAGCGGGTGTCCATTCATTATAAAAGGGCTTTCGTGTTGAGATAATCGTAATAATATCCTGCCTTCGGAACGATATAAACACTCCGATCGGGCACGCTGACAAGCTGATAACCGAGCTTCATCATCTCGTCCGGTTTTTGAATAGTCGTTCGACCAACTATACATCAGCACGTCCTTCACCTTGATAGGCGTCGTACCTTTTCGCATGACTTTGTTGCCCCTCAAACAACAGCCTTACGGCCGTATTTTTTCCACCAACCGAATGTAATGATCCGTAAAAGCACGGAACTTTTCCACCACATTCTGGTCCTTATTAGAATATTCGTCTGTACCGACATGAACGTATTTGCTGGTGGAAAACGGGCGCCGGGTCCCTACGAGATACTCCGTAAAAAGCGAATCACAGAAATCCCAAGTCTTAGGATTCAGCAAGTCAAGATGGTCGGGTGGATAGTCCTTACTGATAAGTTCGGGACGATAACGTGTCAGCGAAAGGCAGTGAGCCGGTACGTCAATCTCTGGAATAATCTCAACTCCTACGCTATCGGCCAGCTCCTGAAGGGCGATAAAATCTTTCTTTGTGTAGTGTCCGTCACGAGCGGTCAGCCCCTGAAACCACTCACTTTCCATACGAAAAGCTGCAGGAGTCCGATCCCAATCGGCATTGAAAAACGAATGAAAGGCATTGTCGTTAAGATGAATATGGAACACGTTCATCTTATAATAGGCCATCATGCGCACATAGTCGCGCAGCATATCCATCGAAAAGAACTTTCGTCCGCAGTCGAGCATGAAGCCACGGAAAGGATAATCGGGCACATCGCGGGCGAAACCTTGGGGCAACGCACGGTCTTTTCGACTGCTCGAAGAGTTGCAATAGGGTTCGTGTCGCCCAATAAAGGCCCTTTCCTGTGCGTGCCGTAACGATGGCTTGCTTCTTGACGGTCATTGTATAACCTTCCTCACCCAACGCTCCGCCACCTTTCAGACTCAATACGATGTCACCTTTCTGCGCCTTTCCTTGTATAATAGTAGGCTCTGTGCCAAACATTCGGCGGTAATCTGCGGCCAACTGGCGGGCAACACGACTTTCCGTCACTCCCTTACATACGATTCGGCCCGAGAAAATCATCGTTCCTTCTCCACCTTTCCATTCCTTGATTTCAGGGATAGTAAATGGTTTCGTGTTGACGGCAAATGCCGAGAAGCCCAGATTTGCCCATACGAACAGCAATAATAGTTTCTTCTTCATAAAATTATTAAGATGTTTACAAGAAACGGCAAAGATAATGATGAATTACAACAAACTCACATTTTTCGGCAGAATATTTACGATTTATGCATTGACGTGAAACGAAGCAGAATATTGTAAGTGCCACGTTATTATCGCCCCATCACGCTTATCTTATAGTTTCTTGAAATCTCGAACAGCTTATAAAGGCTTCCACCCTCCTACAAGTCCACCTGCACACCAGCCATATACAAATGTGAAGCGCCGTCTTTGGCCGTCAGTCGGACAGCTGCATCGAACGCAATCAGCCCCACTCTCACGCCCAAACCAGCACCCAGGTAGTCGTCATGGTCACCTGCATGTCCACCCAAACGCAACGAATAACGCTTAGCCAGCGTATAATCGACACCACCACTCAACATTCCACTGACCTTGGACTTCCCCGACGGCAGATAAACACCACTATCCAGCGTTACATCCAGTTCCTGGTTGCGCACCGTAGCCAACTTCAACGCACCACCGCTATGCAACAATGGCGACAGTGTTTGCCACCGGTCACCCGTTCCGACGACACCCAGATCGCGCACAGCCAGGTTCAGTTTATACCTCATCAGTCCCTTCTGTCCGTGAAAAAGCCATGCCTATTCCCAGCCGATAGGCATTGTCTTGCACGTCGGTTTTCTCAGATATCATGCCCAAAATGCCATAAATGGCGAAGCGTCCCATCGCATGGACATAGCCCACATCCACACCATACGAATACAATCGCATAGCGTCGGCTACGGGTTTCATGTTGATATCGAGCACCGGGCCGGTCTTGCCCTGAGCAAAATAGCGTGCGCCACCCATCAACAGGTGCTTTCCCGAGCGGTGCGACAGGCCCAACGTATGCAAGCCCATGCTGCCGCCGGCCCCATCCACCAGTCCGAAAGCGTAATTTGACACATCGTTGTTTGGGTATCGTCAAAGCCTACGGATGGATCGGCATAGACCAACGCACGCTCGGAAAAGCCGAACACGCCACCGCCGTGCGCCAGTGAAACGGCCGACACAGGCATATCCACGATTGCCATACGCCTTCCTTGCGCATGGACGGACAACGCCACGACCGTCAACGCTACGGTTGAATACAGCTTGTACATGATGGTTTTTCATCTTATTTCTTTACAAATTTATCCTGATAGACCACTCCCCGATTCACCAAGCTCACCACATAGCTGCCACGGGCAATGCCGCTGACGTCCATCAGCAACGTTCGCTTCTGCCGGTTCAGCGCGGCAACGCTGAAACGCTTGCGCAACACTTCCTTGCCGGCCATGCTTCTGACGACAACTTCCGCATCACCTTCTACTTCCCTCGCCCACCTTTATATATAAGGTGGTGGTCGCTATAGTTGGATAAACGGCATAAATGCCTTCCTTTTCATACACGAACACGGGTATCGAGAAGACGCCTGTCTGGCCATGCACGTCGGTTGCCGAGAGTTCTATCGTGCTTTCTCCGAATCGTTTGCCCGTTATCGTCATCTCGCCGTCTGCAACCTTCACCTCGACAGAGCCGTCATGTTTGGTTTCATCACACCAGTCCGTCAGGCTTCTCGTCGACAATCCAGTCTTTCAACGCCACCGTCTTGTGCTGTCCGCGCTTTATGTTGAGCGTTTCAAAGCCGGCTTTCAACGTCGGTGTCTTGTCGACGACAATTTCAATAAACAACGTAAACGAGGAGCTTGCGCCGTACTCGTCCTTCACCGTAAGGGTGAGAGGATAAATACCAGGGATGTAGTTCGTGGCTTCAACATGCAACATGACCTTGTTGTCCTGTGTCGTTATCCCCACAGAGCCTGCATCGCGGAATTGATAACTGCACTTATGGTTCTCCTTGTCCGTGATGGTAAACACCACGTCGGCCTTGTCCCTACCGGCCAAAGTCAGACGATTACCGTCCATGCTGACCGCTATTGTTGGTGCCTCGTTGTACAACGTCGTGACGCCATTCTGCAAAATCACCAGCGGCGATGTCTTTCCATTGCGTGCTACGGCCTGTATCGCAAAAATAACAAGTGGTATTGGCCGCCATGCGCATGTTGGTTCTTTCAAACACTTCATCAGCTTTGGCATAGTTGGCATTGATCAAAATGCCGGGTGGCCTGCCCGCAATTGGCTTGTGTAATAGGCTGTTCCGACATGTAAAGTATATAGTTTTGGAGTGAGCCGTCACTTCCCTTGTTGGCCGACTTCCATGCGATTGTCACGCTGTTGTAGCCACTTTTGCTCTTCTCTGGCAGAAATTGAGGCGCAACGGGTTCCACCGTCATGTCATAATCGGCCAGCGCTTCCATCGCGTCCACGTACCCCAGCCCCATGCCATCGAAATGGTTGGCCGACACATACTCGTTATAATTCATCTGCTTCACCCCTGCAAGCAGACGTCGACGCAACTCCGCGGCCGTAAAAGCAGCCCCTCCGTATTTCGAAACGATCAAGGCGGCAATGCCCGACACATGCGGACAGGCCATCGACGTACCTTGCATATAGGCATAACCGTTCTTTCCTTCCGCGTTCAGCGGCACCGTACTGAGCACAGCCGACGTCGGCAAGCCGTTCTCGCGCGGGTATTTCTCCTTCACGGGTTGCGAACCGCCCGGTGCAGCCAGGTCGACGGTTTCACCATAGTTGGTATACCACGACGCCTGAAAGTCAGGGATTGAAAGCCGCCACACTGACAACATCGTCGTCAGCGGCCGGATATGTCGGCAAACGCAGCCCGTCGTTGCCGGCCGCAAAGATGACAAGGCCTCCCCTGCATCACAGGTTTCTCGGTCTTGTCCCCGCCTGCATACTTGTTGAAGTAGGCGATCGCCTCCTTCACCACTTGCGGAGTGGCCTTGCTTCCCGCGCCATAGCCCCATGAGTTCTGGCTGATGACCGCACCGTTATTGGCTCCGTAAACAATCGCGGCTGCATCCAGATTTTCTGTTTCCCGTACCGATCGTTTCCGTCGACTCGGGATCTGTCGGATCATAGTTGGGATTATCCTGAATATCTGACAGCACATGATGCGCGTTCCGCTGTCTGCCGTACCGTCGCCGCCGGCTATTCCACACACGCCACGGCCATTGTTGTTGCGCGCCGCGATGGTTCCGGCCACATGCGTGCCATGCCTTGTCGGCGTGACGACACCTTTGTCGTCGGCGAAGTTGTAACCGTAATAATCGTCCACGTAGCCATTATTGTCGTCATCCAGCCCATTCCCGGGAATCTCTCCCTTGTTTGTCCAGAAGCTGCCTTGCAGGTCGGGATGGCCCGTATCTACGCCGCCATCCACCACAGCCACGACAACCTCTCTCTTTCCTGTAGTGATTGTCCACGCGGGTTCTACGTTGATGTCGGCACCGACAATGCTGCTCACCACCGGATTGCCTTTTTTTATCCGTATAGTTGCCGACATTGCCACGATTGTTGAAGTCCCATTGCCGGCTGTAGAGCGGGTCGTCAAAACGCGAGGGGCCTCCATCGCCCCGTGTCGAGGCCATGTCGGCCGCCTGAAAGCTCACCTTCTCCAGCTTAGCGGCAAACACCGGCTCCACAAACGTCGCCACGTCATCCCTTGCCGCGTCACCGACAGCCCGCGTCATCGACTCCGGAGCCTTTGACAGCTGCATGGTGTACCACAGGTCAAGGCCCTCCCGCTGCTGCAAAGCCTCGTCCTTGCCGGCATAAGGGAAGATGCGGGTGAGCCGAACGCCCCCCTGCGCCCGCATATACTCGTCCAGACGATGGCTGCCCGTGGGTATGGTCAGCTCCCGTTGCGTGCCATCCAGCTGCGCCACGATGTCCTTGTGCAACTTCACACTCAGCTCTTGAGCGGCATTACCGTCCGCAGCCGGCGTCTCGACAGCCTGCTTCGACTCTGTAAAAGCGTCGGAACAAGCCCCCGAAAGCAGTGCTATGAGGAGCCAACCAAGGCCTGATTGCATCTTTATTTTCATCTTTTCATCCTTTAAAAGCACACTTGTTCAAAAACGAAGAAACAGTCCTGTCCGTATATTGACCATTTTCCCTATAGTCGGAATTCAAGTAACCACCTTTTACAAAGCCCCCTGACAGCGAGCTTTGTCCGACAGTTTTCGCAAAGCCCACGAGCCTGCCTTCGAGCGTTTGATGGCTTTCTCCGCGCAGCAGATAAGGCGTATAAGCCATGGCTTCCTGCACCGCATCGGTCGTCGCCGTCACATTGTAACTGTTGTCCCCAACCGCTCTGCATGCCGGCATTCAGCCCTGTCTCCCACGCAAAGTGCCCACGTTGCCATTTGTACTTACGCCCAACGACATCGTCAGAGTCTGGTTTGCCACCTTCATCTGTGGACTGTCATAACGCTCTTCGTCACGCTTCCAGCCTACGGCCGCCATCATGGCTACGCTCGATTGCAACCTGACGGGACTGATGACCTTCGACCGCAAGTCCACACTGACGCCACTGCTGTGATAAAGTTGGTTTGTTCCGACTTTCACATAGTCGAACAATCCCTCGTCGGCATGCTGCACCTGCTGCTCATAAATATGCTCACTGCCGCTGTGCGCATATTCTTTTGCCGAAAACTGAAACAGCCAGAAGCACTTGTCAAACCTGCGCTCGACAATCAGCTGTTGGTGGAAATGGTGCGTGTGCGAGCCAAAGAGCTCCTTGAAATTGGCTTCTTCGCTGTTCATCGAACGATACTTCCAGCCAGCCGCAAGCGTCCAGACCCACAAACCATCGTGCATCCAGGCCATATCCGCCCCTATTCCATGCAACGTCTGCTGACGGCCATAGCTCACGGCGCCCTGACTTTCACGCCGATTCCACAAGCCGAAGCCATAGAAAACCATAAAACGCACGCCATCCAGCAGGCTCTTGGCCGCAATCGACTGGCGACTCCATTCCGGTCTCAACGTCAAGGCAACGATATTCCGCTGCCACACGCGCGACATCCCCAAGCCAACGCCCACCGAATGGGTGTAGTTGGAATGCCGCGGATTCTGTCTTCGCGCCTGGGCAATGCCCTCATAGCGAGCCTCCAGCCCCCATTGCCACCCTCCAAGGGCGAGGCTATAGCCGCCATAAACGGTATATATCTCTCGATTGACGGCACTCTGTCCCAACGTGTCGGCCACGAAGTAGGGCGCATAGTCCTCCGGATGGGTGGCATAGTTGAGCGACGTGCGCATCATCTCGCCACGCTGATAGGCCGCCATGCCGAAAAGCGTGCCCGAACGCTCGGTATGCAGTTCGCCATCGGCCAGCAACCGGCCGAACGTCTGCCGCTTGCCGTCATAGTGGATTAAGCGTCCCGTGACATTGACGTTGTCGAACGAGGCCGCCAAGACATTGTGTTCGGGGCGATGCAGACCATCAAAGGCGCTGCTGTCGGCACGCCCCATCATGTAGTCGACAAGCGACACCATGGAGCGGGCCACATACAACCGGCTGTTTTTCCAAGTCGTTGTTATGCCACCGACGCTCGTCCACCACCGTTTGTGAAGAGGTGGCGTACTTCTTCAAGCCATATTCCAAGTCGCTTTTGCCCCTGGCGCCGGTCGATAGGGCCAGAAAAGCGGAAGACTGATTATCGTTTTGTTCATGACAGGACTGCTTTTTAAAAAGACATGGTGAGTTCCGCGCCGAAGAAAGGCTTCTGCCAGTTGCGTCGCGACTGCGCGTAACCGTCGCGATACTTGGGACTCACCTGCACAATGTTGTTGGCAAAGAAGGCCAACTTCACATGACGGTTGAATTCCTTGGTGGCTTTGATACTCCACAAGAGCGACACGGGCTGCTTGTTTTCCTTATACCGCGACGCAAGATAAGTGCGCCGAAGGCTCTTCAGCAGCTCGTCGTCAGCCAATCTGAACGTCCTGACCTCGCCATCCGTGTCCATATAACGCTCGGGATAGGCGTTGACGTCGGTCACAAGTCGATATTTCTCAAACCACACCACCTGAATGAAATTCGTAAAGATGAGCTTCCACTTGGGCAGATGGGTATTCACCCACGCATTAGTGTTGAAGTTGGAGCCGATTTGCTTCTCCGATCCGTCGAAGATTCCTACGTAAGGATACATCTGTTCGCCCACCATGACGGACGGGCGATACATCACCGGCACGCCACTGGCATACTCCGTGCGATAGTAGGCGCCATTGATTTCCACCTCACTCCTGACCGCGGCCATCGTCGGAATGTGCAGACGGTACTCCAATCCCTGCTTCACCGTGCGGGCACTGTTGGTCGGCACCTGCATCTCCATGAACGTCCGCATCTCCCGCGACTTGAAATCGGCCTTCGTGAGGTTTGGCTTCCACCGGATGCAACAGCTCATAATAATAGGTGTAATGGGCCGGAACATAGGTGGTGAAGTAGGCTACACCGCCTTTCATCAACTCACGAAAACCGGTCAAATTCAGCTCGAAGCCCCGCCAACGCAGGTCATATCCCACCTCCAACTTGCTATTCTTATTGGCAGAAAGCCGCTCATTGACCGGATTCTGAATCTTCGTATTCGTGATGAGCAGCCGCTTCGAGGCGTCCGTAAAGTAAGCGTTGAGCGCGATGAAGTCGTGATACACCTTGTCGGGATAGAGATAATCGGCCGACGGCAGCTTGTTTTTCCACGCCGTAACCAGCCCGCAGCGTGTGGCTCATCTCGTCGCCACCCGCCTTGTGATAGAACGTATAAGCCGCTTGCAGACGTGGTTCGAGCAGCATTCGGCCATTGATCTTGTAGTTGGAAGGCAGGTTGAACATGGTGGTCGACCGCGCGCCAAGCGAACCATTCAACTCATGTCGCCCGTGACGGTAGCGCAATTTGCTCTCCAGATAGCCGGCATGATTGACCAGCGATGGGATGCCGCTGTTCTTCCGCGGGCGAATGAAGTCGGCGGAGGGGAACGGCGGCGCATCGGATCGACCACGGCGCCGTCTCCAAAGTTCTGGTGGTCGTGAGCGAAGTGCCCAACAACAGATTATAGCTGAGTTCCTTTCCGAGATTGCCCGACTTCCGGGCATTGAGTTGCACGAAAAACATTCAACGGACGGTTGTCTCATTTTTATAATAGGGTGTCGTAGGTTGAAGGCAGATGACGCCCTGCTCTCACCTTCTCGCAGGCTTTGTTGCAGCGGCATGACCGTGCGGTTGATGACATGTTTGTGATGTTTCAGAACGTTGCGGGTGTAATCAGCCGAGCCAATCAGCTCAGATTGTCGAGCCACGGTGTGTTGAGTGCCACGTTCAACTTGCCCGACAGCGTGGCCCGCTCATAGCGCGAGTTGTATTTCTCATGGTAGGTCTTGATTAGTTCGTCGGTCTTGTTGTTGCTGAACGAGGTCACATAACTGCCCAGAAGGTTCATGTCGACCGTCTTGCCCCACCACCGTCGCTGGTTGTTCCAGTTGAGTTGCGCGCTCACTCGGTTGTAGGGCTCCGCGCATCTTCCATCCGTGCCTGCGACCGCACAATGTCGGCACCGGCATAAAGCGTTCCCAGCCGCTCGGAGAGGTGAAATCCCCTGCCCACATAGGCCAACTTGTTGAGCGGGTCGAACTTCACACGGGCCTGCAGCGGGCTGGCACCTTGCTTGGCGTTGACCCGTATGATGCCGGAGCTGAGGTTTCCCTCTTTGGCCGACGAGATACCGCGCGTCAACGTGACGTTCTCGATATGGTCGGTGGATATCGTCCGCAGGTCGACACCCGTGTTGACGGTCACGTTTCCCTCACCGTCTGCCGCCGACTGGCCCGTAACGCCGGCCATCTGAATGCGCATGCCGTCGTTCTGCACGGGCACGCCATTGACCGTCAGCCCCATGCCGAACGAGGTGCTCATGTCCGTTCCCACCTGACGGCTGCTGATCAGCGCGCCATCCTGCATGTTGTTGCTTCCCATCTTGCCGCCGGGCAACAGCACGAAGATGTCCTTCAGCGACGTGGGTTGGATGTATTCCAGTGCCTCTTGCTCGATGGTGGCGTCGCTGCCGGTCTTGTCGTGGTACCTGGCCGTCACGGTGACATCCTTCAAACCGAAGCTCTGTTCGTCCAGTTTGATGTCGAGTATTTCGCCACCGGGCTTCACCTGCAACTCCACCGTATGATAACCCATGCAGCTGACACGCAGATGAGGCTCCTGCAGTTGCGGGAACGACAAAGCTTGAAGTTGCCGTCCATGTCGCTCACAGCGCCCTTGGCGGCTCTTTCACTATAAACGCTGGCAAAGGCAATCGGCTTTCCGTCGGCCCGAGCGGTCACTTTTTCCACGGATGACTTGCTGCGCCGCTGCCGTCAATGAGGTGGCCAACAGCAGAATGACCCATGCGCCTTTCACATATCGCATACCTGTCAAATCAATGTATCTTGTAGGTTGTCTGAATGCAGAAAATCTCCTTTCTCCCTCGCATGGGGGAGAAAGGAGACGCTAAACTAAGGAGAGTTTGAATGGACAAACTATTTCTTGGGGTAGCTCTTCTGCCCATTGGGAATCACCACAAAGTCATTCTGACTGTCGTTGGTATCGAGCACATATCCCTTTTCGGCGGGCTTACGCTGAACAAACAAGCTCTTGAAGCCACCGTAAAGGCCGTCGTCTTGAATCTGAATGCTGCTCTTGTCGACCGCTGCGGGCAATACTTTATGGAAGAAATTGTCCTTGCAACCCGTCTCGGCAGCGTCGATTATCCAACGAGTCGGTATGATAAGATAGTCTTGTTGCATGTTTCCATAGGCCCCGGACACCTTCATCTTCACCAAATGCTTGGGTACATAGTCGCCCAAATTCTCATCGGTACGCAAGAGCATGAGCGGCGCATGGCCCGCATAACCCCAGCTGAAAGCCTGGAACATGGAGTAGTTGACCGTAGATTGGGCACCCTCGGCGTTGTCGGTTGTCATCGAGTACTGATGAGGCACGTACACTTCGAAGTCGGCCCCGGTCAGATTGACGGCTCCTTTTCTTTGTTCCACCCTCAGGAATGGTCGATGGCCGTGTGGGCGATGACGAGCGATTCACCGGGCTTCACCAGGTGTTCGCGGCCGCTACCGGGTATCGTATAGAGCTGACTCACGACGATTTGGTCTTTCTGAAGATAAGCGCTTTTCACGCCATCGTCCTCTATCGCGTTGTAATCTCCGCAGATGGCAAACGACAATCCGTCGGCGTACAGCGGGCGATCGCTCACGTTTCGGATGGTGAAATACTTTCATAATAAAGGTTTGTGAACTCGTCGACCTTGGAACAGTTGAAGAACAACTCGTCAAGCACGAAGGTTTTGGCCAGCGTCGACTGCAAATCCTTCACCTCGACCCTGCACGCCTTGTTGGCTTCGCTGAAGGTAAAGTTCTGCAAACTGCCATACATGGTGCCCGCACCGTCGACAAGGTCCTCGGCCACAACGTCGTATTGTCCCAGCGGCACGCTGAAAACGGCCACGCCAGAGGCGTTGGCGGCGACGTAAACTCGCTGGCCTGAACGCGACTCGGTGAGCTTCACGGTGAACTTGGCGTAATCCACATTCGTTTTACTACTGCCCAATTGCACCGTCAGTTGGCTCAACTTCTCGGTATTATCGTCGCTTGAGCATGAAGAAAAGTTGACAATGCCAAGCAGAGCGATAAGGAATAAAAATTGTTTTCATACATCTTTTTGAATTAGAGGAGCAAAAGTAGCACATTCAAATCATGCGGACAATACTTAAAAATAGGGTATTACAAGCGGGCAAGGGCCGCCATCGTGTTGTTGTCGCAGCCTTTTGCCGTCTCATTGCTGTGCTTTCGGTTTGCAAAAGGGCTGCTCTTGTCTCCTCATCGCTGTGCTTTTGACCGACCAAAAGCAGCCCTTTTCGCAAGCTGAAAGCCGGCCTCGTACCTTTGCCAGCGAATAAAAACAACTGGTAAAATTCTGGCGCATGAACACGCATCATTCCCCAACCGAGAATAGAGGAACTCGACTATCTGAAAGGTATTCTTATCTTGCTGGTCATCAGCTTTCATCTGGTGTATATCGGCTAGTCGTACCCTTTATCTCAAGCAATGGGTCTACACGTTCCCACATGCCCGGTTTCCTGCTGCTGTCGGGTTATCTCATGAATATCGGCAAACAAAAGGTTGATTTCTTGAAAACAATTTTTATGGTTGGGCGTCCCCTATCTGTTATTGAAAGCGGTTATACGTTGATGGCGTCACTACTGCCCATCCACGACCATATCGACCACCTCACGCCGATGGTTTTTATCGACAAACTTCTGGTTCATCCGCTGGGCCCTTATTGGTATCTGCACACGCTGATTCTATGCGGTTGCGTTTATTACATCATTGGCAACTGCACGGAAAACAAGCGATTACTGAAGTTTTTCGCTTATGGTTGTAAGCTGTTATGGACTTTCCCTACTGGGATTTATGGATTTTTCATGTGCCTGTTACTTCCTAGCCGGCGCGCTGATCAAACAATATGGCTACTCTGTTTACCGATGTATTCAAAAGGTTCTTGGATAGCCCTGATTGTTTTGGTGCTGCTTTCCACCGACGCGTCTCTTTTTCACAAGGCCTCTGTATATGGTATCATGATCGTCTATTGCGCGATGAGTAGCATGTTGCTCATCCTTCGTTTTTCTGCCTCAACGTTTACGGCAAGGAACTTGTTTTTCTGGGACGCAACTCGCTACTTCTTTATCTTTTTCTCCTGTTTTTACGATTCTTTGCAAGCAGCTGCAACCTTTTCTGGCCTTCGACCGCTCAGCCCCGCTCTTCTGGATGGCATCTCTCGTCATCTGCGTTTGCGGTTCGCTACTCATCGGAAAGGCATTAGACCTCCTCAACCTCAGCCCTTTCATCTTTGGAAAGCGCAAGGTTGTAACCATGTAAAAGTGTTTATTCCATTGATTTGATTAAATGCTCATACATCACGTATGGCTCAAACAATGGCTTCCAATCAACTGTAGCAGTTTGGAAATGTCCAAACGAAGCCTTGTTGGTGGCGGATAAGGCGCGTTGGGGTCTACGTCGATGACGACCTTACTGCCTTTTTCCGAAATGTCGCACCATGTATTCGGCCATCTCCCCGAATGGTGCAATAGGTGTCGGGCGATGCCACATTATAGGTTTCTCCGGCCGTTCCACGCGTAAGAATGAGCAGAATGGCCGCCACCGCGTCAAGCGTATAGCAGTGGTCGCTGGCCGCTTCGCCCCGACTTTTCAGTACCAAATCGGTACCGGCGACAATGTTTCGGGCGAACGTCGTCGTCACCCGACAATCCGTCTGTGGCACATCGGGGCCGAAAGTCTGGCACAACCGCACCATTCTCACGGGCAAACCATACTCCCGGCAATAGGCCAGACAAAGGTTTTTCGGCCATCCGCTTACCCTCCGGATAGCTGCTTCTGACCGACTGCAGGTCAACAAATCCCAAGTCAGACTCTCGCAACGGATGCTCATCATTGCTCACCGCGCCGTAAGCTTCCATCGAAGAGAGATAGACAAAGGCCGAAACGCGCTGCCGAAGGGCCATTTGCAACAGCCGATCAGTACCCATTACAATCGTCTGAATGGTCTCTACGGGGTGCGAACAAAAGTATTTTGGAAGAAGTAGGTGCCGCCAAATGCACCACATAATCAAAACTCCGGGTTGCCCAAAAAGCGTCAAGATGGACCATGTCGCCCTCCACAAACTGCAGGTCATCCGTAGCTTCAAAGAGTGCTTCGGCAGCCTTGCGGTCGCGTACCAAAGCTAAAAATCTGCGTTTTTTCGGCCCGCTGTCGGTTCCACGCCTGCACACAATAAATGAGCGTGCGGCCCAGCAGTCCCGTTGCGCCGGTTATCAACAGCGTCTTGCCCGCCAGCTCCGCGTCGGGCGCAAAGTGCGCCGTGAGTCGGTCGATGTCTGCTTTTAACACCTGATTCATCACAATCCGAATATCTGTTGGTCCTCGTGTACCTGTATCATCGCACGCAAAACGAAGAAGTCGGTGGGTGTGGTTATCTTGATATTCTCCATCGGGCCAATGACTGTTCCGGGCTTACAGCCATACGCGCTCATCATGGTGCAGGAGTCGATGAGTCATGTCGCCCCTCGGCCTGTGCCCTTCGATGTGCCTCGAGGATGTCGGCCAAGCGGAAACTCTGCGGCGCACGGGCAATCAGAGAGTGGTCGCGCGACGGAATCTCAAGCGAACCATCGGCCTGGCGCACGATAAACGTTTCCGCTGCCGGCACACACGTAACGCAGGAACCGCACTCTTCGACTTTACGAATGTTGTCGGTAATGGTTTTCTTCGGTAATCAACGGGCGCACACCGTCGTGAATCAGCACCGTGGCATCGCCCCCTTGGCATACGATTCGGCTGCGCAAAGGCCGTTGTAGATGGAGTCCTGCCCCCGTCGTTCCACCCGGAACAACCGCCACAACCTTGGTAATTTCAAACTTCTTGAGCTGCTTATTCAGATACGGAATCCAACTTTCGATACACGCAACAACAATGGCGTCTATCTCAGGATGGTTATCAAAGAGTTCTAATGTATAGATAATGATGGGTTTCCCATGAAGATCGAGAAACTGTTTGGGCTTCGATTTCGTGTGCATTCGTAGCCCCTGAACCACCCGCAAAAAAATAACGGCTATATTCATGCTTATATGTTCTTATCGTTACAAAGATAGGCTAAACAAACGGAAAGTCAAAGTGAAAGTTTATTTTTATTTGCTTTGGACTTCCTTGAAGAACTACTATCTTTGCAATATGTTCAGAATTTACTTAGAGAAAATCAAGCTGGCCGTGCAGAAACGCACCAAGACGGCACAGACCCAAAAGAGCTATTCCACTTGGAAAGCCAAGGGCTACGAGAATGAACCGCTCGTAACCGTCATTTTTCCAGACCCATAACAAGAGTTTGCAGATATGCCATGTGCTCCGGAAAATCAGAAAATGGCCCATCAAAACCGAAGTGATTGTTATCGACGATGGCTCTTCGCTCGACCACACGGAACGCTTAGCGAAGGAGCTGAATGGCGCCAACGAGTTTCTGGTACGCTGCAATGATCTCTACGAGAACGTCACTTACGACAAGACCATTCGCATGGCCAACGGTCAATACATCGCTTTGTTGCAAGACGACGACGATTTTGCCGACACACAGTGGATGGACGATGCCCCTGAACTACTTCAAACAATATCCAGATATGGCCATTCTGGGCGGTAACTGGAAGGTGAATCTGACTTTCGTCAAGGAGACCGAGCAACGCGTCGGCACCCGTATCGACGAAGCCTCACGCCCTTTCTGCTTCGCGCCGTCGGTCAATCGTGCGCCCATGTGGATCAACAAGGCGCTCTTCGATGCCAAACTGCATCGCATTGACTTCCGTTTCGCGCCTTTCCAGTACGATGATGACGAACTTTGTCTGCGTGCCTGGCTCGAAGGATGCACCGTAGGCTGGTACGACGCGGGCTTCCATTCGTTGGCCGCGGGGGCATGCGCCTTTGGAATAACAGCTTTTCTGCCGAACAGGCCCGGCGCAACGGCCATCTGCTTTATACGCTCTATGCCGATCGCATGGATACCATCCTGCAACGTGTGGCCGACAACAACCGCCGTCTTACCGAATAATTCCGACTATGGCAACACTCAAGGAGAAGGCGGCAACGGGCATTTTCTGGGGAGCTATCAGTAATCTGCTCACCCAAGTCATCAGTGCCATCATCGGATTCTACCTCGGTCGTATCCTCGTTCCCTGCCGAATACGGACTCGTGGCCATGCTGGCAATCTTCTCGGCCATAGCGGGCGTGTTGCAAGAGAGGTGGCTTCACGGCGGCACTGACCAACTGAAGGAAGTAACCGACAAGGACTACAATGCCGTTTTCTGGTTCAGCACACTCGTCAGCAGCGGCCTTTACCTTGTTTTTATTCTTCTGCGCGCCGCTCATCGCGGACTTCTACGAACAGCCCGAACTTGTTCCTCTCTCCCGATTGGTGTTCGCTTCGTTCGTCGTGGCAGGCATCGGCACGGCCCACGCGGCCTATATGTTCCGCAACATGATGAACAAGGGCAGGCCATCATCAGCACCGTGGCCTCTATTACATCGGGCGTAACGGGACTGGTGCTGGCCTACAACGGGTTCTCTTATTGGAGTTTGGCTTGGCAACAATTCGTTTTTCATCGTCGTGACCGACCTCGGCCGCCTCTACTACGTGCGCTGGTTGCCCAGTCTGAAGATTGATTTCAGCCCCATCCGACGCATGTTCGGTTTCAGCTGTTCCATCATGATTACCGCGCTCATTACGCAGGTGAACAACAATATGCTGTCCATCATCTTCGGTAAGTTGTTTTCGACAAAGTCATTGGGCAACTTCACGCAAGCCTTCAAGTGGGATTCGATGGCTCACACCTTTGTTTCGGGCACTATCAATCAAGTCGCCCAACCCGTATTATCATCCATCAACGACCAGGAAGAGCGCCAACTTCACGTCTTCCGCAAGCTACTGCGTTTCACGGCCTTTATCTCTTTTCCCTGCCATGTTCGGTCTTTTCGCTCGTTGCCCGCGAGTTTATTCTGCTCACGGTGCGCGATAATTGGGTCGACAGCATACCGCTTTTGCGCATTCTCTGCATCAGCGGTGCCTTCCTGCCGTTCTTCACTTTGTATCAAAAATATGGTGATCAGCCGCGGCCGTTCCAACATTAATATGTGGGCAAACGTGTCGCTTATCCTGCTGCAACTGACGATATTCATTATCTGTAGTCGGTTCAGCATTCTCCACATGGTGGTACTCTATACCGTTATCAACATTCTTTGGATAGGCGTTTGGCAAACCATCGCCCGCCGTATCATCCGGTTGAGCCACCTTGCTTTCCTTAAAGACATCCTTCCTTTCATGCTTTCGGCCGCCGTTTCGTGTGCCGTGGCCTACCTGCTGACCATCAACATCAGCAATCTATGGCTCATCCTGATACTACGCATCGTCATTGTGGCCACGCTGTACTTCTGCATTACGAAGTTCATGCACGCACAAATACTCGAAGACAGTATTGCCTTCTTCATAAAAAAAACCAAAAATAAGTGATTAGCGAATATGCTGTCGCTGGTAAAATACGGCAGTCAGCGGAAACAGAAAGGCCCTAACGAGATTCTTGGGGTCACTACCTGTCGTGTGAAAGAGCTGACTGCGATGGCGAAGGCAGAACGCTTGGAAACGGATGAAGTTGAAAACGCCCCGCCGGGTCTGGTACTTCATCATGCGTAAGGCGGCCCGATGGCTGGTTGTATCGACCTTTTAAATGTTCCAAAAGGTCGAGCCAGCGCAGGTAATAGTCATTACCCGACCTTTTAATTTCCCGATAATGCTTCACGCACCATACAATCATACGGAGGCCGTTGCCCACCGTGGGCACGCTATCGGCGTTCGACGAGTATGTGGACGCGCCATGGTAACGCCGTTGATTTACGAGTTTGGCGTCCACATAGACCACGCTTTCATAGACGGCAGCCACCACGGATAAGATCATATCGTAGTAGTTGTGCCGGAAAAATGGCGCAATCCATAGGCAGCAAGTCAAGCAGTTGACGACGAAAGAACATCGTGTGGCCCTGCGATTTCGGCACAATACATCATGCGCAAGGCCGTCGTGTTGGGTCGCCGTGGGTCTTGGTAGACGAAAGAACCATCTTCGGAGAAGGGTACCGACCGACCGCCGCACAGCAACCGATGGCCGATGGCCGCTAACTGGCGTTCCAGTTTGTCGGCTTCCCACAAGTCATCCTGATCGCAAAGGGCAATGAAATCACCTTGCACACGCCGCATGGCCGAATAGAAATTGGCATTTACGCCCATGGATGTCGCGTTCTGAAACAACCGGATGGCAGGGTATCGCGTGGCATAATCGCGCAGAATGGTCAGGGTTGCGTCGGTAGAACCGTCGTCCTGAATGATGATTTCATCGGCAGGACGTGTCTGCCGTAGCACGGAATCGAGCTGTTCGGTCACGAATTTGGCACCATTATAGGTGCAGATGACAACGGAGATGGTGGCTTGCTTCATCATTTGCGGATGGTTTGTCGGATGGTGGCCAACGAAACCCGCTCATCCATGTTGAAATAAACCTTTTCGTGATGCGACATCCGTTGCTCTACAGGCGGCAACTGCATGTAATCGCCGAAGAAATGACGTAGGTATTCGTCGTAACGCAGGGGCAAATCAACTTCCAATCCTTCGAACATAAACGACTTCGTTCCGGCTATCCACGCCTTTGGATAGACCTCTTTGGCATGATAAACGCCGCTATAAGTGACAACATTTGTAGCCTTTTTCAAACGGATAAAGGCGACAAATGGCGTCCATCTTGCGCAACAAATAACGCCGATAAGCGCCACGGGCTACGAAACCGATGGTCTTTCTGACGAAACGCCCCCACTCGTGTGGCTGCTTCCAACAGGGCCAGATAGTCCGTGAAACGATAACGGGTGGAGATTGCTTCCATGCGATTCTGTATCTTCTCGAAGCACCGTTTCAGTCGCAAAGCCTCATCCTTGTCGTCCGCCGTACCGTCGAGAGGAAAGATATCAATGAACATTCCGTAGACACAAGGCGTATCGACTCGCTCCATGATGGTGGTATCGCGGCGGCAAAGTTTCGAGAAGTGCATGAAATAATTGTCCGTGTTGTGGGAGTGCATAGCTCGTAGCGTCCCGTATCTTGTCGGGCGCAGATATCCATGAGCCGATCATAGTCGGGACGCGGCATAAATACGTCGATATCATCGTCCCAAAGGGATGAATCCTTGGTGGCGAATGGCACCGATAGCGGTACCTCCGGCACAGTAATAAGTAAGGTTGTGGGTCTTGCAAAGGGCGATAAAATATTGGAAAATGTCGAGCAAGACGGCATTCCAACGAGGTTGAAGCGCAGGCGAAAGTATCATCATAAGCGACTATATTATCTGTTTACAAAGATAATGCTTTTTCGTGGCCACTCGAAATAACATGCTTTTTATTTCAAAGTACCCGCTTTTTGCCTATATTTGCATACAAAACCTACCGCAAATATGACCAAAATTGCTTTTTGATTTCGGCTCATACCGACCCGCAGCACCTTTGCCGTTTGGTAAAAAGTCTGCCCTCATCTTCAGAATTCTTTATTCATATCGACGCAAAGTCTGATATCCAACCATTCCGCACGCTACTACAACAGTCCAACGTACACTTCGTGAAACCTCGTATCGACGTGATGTGGGGCAGTATCGGTGTGGTCGACAGCCAGATGTCGATGATTCGGGAGGCCCCTTGACTGCGGAATTAAGTTCGATTATTTCATCTCCATGAGCGGACTCGACTATCCGTTGTGGAGCAACGAACGGATATTAGATTTCTTCGGACAAGCGCCCGGTCGCCAATATTTGCACGGCGTGTGCATGGAAAAATCAGCAGGAAGCCGCCCGCATTTATCGCCAGCACCGCCCTTACAACTATAAATCGTGGCGATATGGCACCATGAAGAGCAAGTTTAGGGTGGCTCTGCGCAAGATACTCTACTCGATTGGCGTTAGAAAACCATTGCGTTTTTGTGGCCGAAGGCAAGGAGTACAAACTCTATAAGGGTTCGATGTGGTGGGCCATTACGCCCGATTTGGCGCAACTGGCTTACGACACGTGGAAGAAAAACACGCAGTATGTGCGCTATTTCCATGATTCGTTCGCACCGGATGAAACCTTTATTCACACGTTGGTGTTCAATTCGGACTATGCCAAGCACAGTCTGGGCGAGAAAGAGCGCTTCACCCGGTTAGAAGACATCACGCCACTGACGTTCATCGACTATACCCACGACATCAAAGTGTTTGACGAAACCGACTACCATTTGCTCGTCGGCTCTGGAAAAATGTTCTTCCGCAAGGCTGTAACGGGCAAAAAGCGACGCGTTGCTCGACCGCATCGACCGGTTACGCAAGGACTAATGGCCCAACAAATAACTGCCAATCAGGTTCAGGTTGTGGCCGTAAAAAGAGGATTATCAACACGAACACGAGGAGTCGGAGTCCCGTCAATACCCTGCGCATGCGTACGGATTGCGTATGTCTTTCATGGAGATAGCGAAACAGGAAGGCCGTCATGACGGGCAACAGGAATAGCCAATGAGCAGCCATGATGTACACTTCCTTCAGCGCGAAGCCCAAAACAAAGTGGAGCAACAGCGTAAACGCGAGCCAAGAGCCACACAACCACATGAACCGATCGTGCCTTCCACAATAAAAACCAGCAACGGCCAATAGCAGAATCAGCCCAATAACGACATACTCCCACCCTTTTTGATAACCGACAATGACAGGACGACCTTTCACTTGGTCTTCCAACAGATGGTCGGTGTGCAGCCACACCGATTCGCCGATGAAGTTTTCAACAAACGAAACCGTGCGTGAGGTCGATGTATCGAGCCACATGGCCAGATTGAAAAACATCCAACGGATGGGCTTCAGGTAGCTTTTTGTTTGTTTTTGTAACGCTACCACTTTCTTTTCTTTCTTCTTTTTCTTCTCCAACGCACGTTGCTGACGCTCTATCCGTGGCTTTACGACGTGCTCTTGTTGGTAATAACTAAGCCCGAAAAGCACGAATGTAGGAATCACGAACGACAACAACAGCCGTCGCCAGCGCAATGTTTGCCGACGGGCGCAGAACAGTTGGGCCAAGAACGTGTAGACGCCATTACTCAAGAGTGGTGCCGGCAGTCAACAGATAGAGCAATGTCGTCTGGGATACCGACATGAAAATGACCACCCCGCAACTTGCTTCCCGCCACATACAAGGTGAGCAACAGCAGGTAAAGCGACAGGCAGAAATGATCCGGGACGATAGCGGTCAACAGGATATAACCTAACGAAAAGAAGCCAAAAGCCAACAGCCAGGCGTCAATCGTCGCCACACGCACCACCTCTTTTAATATTCTGAAAAGGTAAAGAAAAGCATAGAAGGCCAGCACCGTGTGAACGGCAGCCACGATAAAGATAGCGTAGTTGACCTCAGTCTTGGCCATCAGCCAATGATTTAGTTGAGCAAAGGGATACCAGAAGTAAGCTAACAGCGGATGACGATACACGGCATAGTAGACATCCCACCGCGAAAGGGTCAGATAAATATAGGGATCGAAGCCAGAAATGGTGAATTTGGAGGCGAAAATCGACCAAAACCCAAGTTGCCACCACGGGTAAAGCGTTCAAAATGATAACACAGCATGAACGCTTGGGCCACCAACAGCATGACCAACGTGGGCAACGAAAGCAGCAATTCCTGCTTTGAGAAACGAAAGATACGTAGTTTTTCCATCTTCAAACTCCCCCTTTTCTCGCCTTTTACAGGAAATATTTCAGGATAATCTGTCCGTTGTACGCCCACAGATAGATTGTCAGAAAGGCCACAACATAGCGCAACAACTTTTCGTGACAGGGGCTTCTTGAAGCCCTCGAACAGATAACCGACGGCTATTGGAATGATAAAAATCCAACCGCCACTCATGATATAGACTTCATTCAGCGCAAAAACCGATACCGAAATGCAGCACGGCATCGCACAGGAAACAGCAAAAACACGAGGTGCAACAAGCCACCGCGACGCCCCATCCACAGTCCTAAGACGAACAAAAAGACGATGACCGCCTCTATCAGATAATTGCTCACGGCCTGATAACGCACGATAATCGGTCGCTTTTGGTTGGCGTCCTGCAACGCGAAATCACGATGCAGCTGGATTGATTCGCCAAAGATATTCTCCACCAAACTCGACCAGCGGGGCGTCAGAATCGTAATCCATTTGGCAATTTCGCCATCACCAAAGTCGGAACCGTTGAGCTTGGCCTGCGTCTTACGGACTCCTTCACGCATTTTCCTGACCTTCTCCGGATTCTTTTGCTCCAGTTTCTGCTCAATCTTGCGCACTTCCCGCGCCTGCGGCATTTCAAAACGATAATAATTTAGCTGCTGTATGCTGACCAACAGAACGATTGGCAGCAATCCAATCATCAAAATGGGACGCCAACGAAACACGCGTTTCCCCTTGACAAAGAGGGCTGCCAAATATACCTTAATAATATTAGAGAAGGAGAATCCGCCCGTCAAGAAGACCAGCAGACCCAACTTCCACGACGCTAAGTCACGCTTTTCGTGCATCGCCTGACCGCTGACATAGAGTGTCATAAGCAGCAACAGCATGGAGATAACGAAGTGATCGGGTACGATACAGGTCAGAATGACGTGACCAAAAAGAGAAGAAAAAAAGGCGGTGAGCAGGTAGCTGTCGGCTCGGGAAAGCCCCATCAGTTCGCGCAGGACGCGGAACAGGAACAGTCCTGAATAGACCGCCGAGAAGAGCACAACCAATGCCATGCAGCACCACGGCGCAGTTATGTCCCGTCAGCGCCATGAGCCCCTGATTGATCCAATAGAGCGGATAGAGCAGCGAAAAGAACAGCGGATGACGCTCCGTAGCGAAGTGAACGCGCAGTCCGGATATGGTAATCACGACCAGCAGTCGTAGCCCGACACTTCAAAGGTCTTCCGAAAGATCGACCAAAAGCCACCATGGACACCTAAGAAATACTGATGAGCATGCTGTTGAATGACAAGGGCGTTCAAACCGATGAATACCAACAGCAATATCAGGGCTAACCCCCGCTCTTCCTTGCGGATTCTGAACAAACGAAAGATGGACATGCGGATGAATTAAGATAAGAGATAACCCGTGAGGAGCCAGCCGTTCCACGCGAAAAACGCCAATGACAACAGCCCCACGACAACACGCCAGAGCCGGCGAAACCTACCGCCACGCAGGACAAAGGCCATCATGAGCGGCAAGACGAATATCCAATGGGCGGCCATAATATAGACTTCCGAAATGCCGAAGCCCAGTCCTAAATGGAGCACCACATCGGTAGCGAAGAACGAAAGCGCTAACCAAAGGAAACGGTCTTTGCGCCCGAAGACGATCCCCGACAGACAAAGCAGCGCGACAAGGCCGATAGCGATATAGGGTAGGGGGTCGAATAGGTCACGATTTCAGGTCGCGCGCGCAACACGTCCTCCAAAAGATGCGACCGATGGAATACCATCGACTCGCCCATCAAGTTCTCAATAACTGCCGACCACCGATCGGTCGATTTATTAGTCCAGCTCAACAGGCCCGTATTCTGGAAGGGAATACCGGTCTTTTTCGTGATTCTTGCGATACTGTTCACGTGCTTCTTTGCCCAACTGAACCTTCACGGCCTTGGCCACGAGGCCGAATCCTGTATTTGCAGCGTATCTTTGATACGGGCTTCGAGCTGCCGGCGGTGCTCCTGACGTTGCTTTCGGGCCAGGGGCCATGCGTGCGTCGACGCGCGGCTGTTCAAACACCTGATACTCCGCTACGGTGAAAAGACCGAGCAAAAGCGACGGGAGGACAACCGCGAAAGCGAGGAAACGAGGTCGGAAAAAGCGGCGACCATTGACAAAGAGGGCTGCCAGAAAGGTCTTCAAACCATTGTTGAGCGACACGCCCGCCGTGAGAACAAAGAGCCACACGGCTGTTCCGACACGCATTGGGCGGCCTTCGCGCAACAGCCGTCCACTGATCCAAAGCGTCAGTAGCAACAGCATGAGCGACACGCAGAAGTGGTCGGGCACGCAGAATGTGAGCATGACGTAGCCCAACGACATGAAGAAGAAGGTGAGTAAATTGCTGTCTAAAGTCCCCAAACCAATAATCTGTCGCAGGATTCGACGCAGGAAAACGAGCGCGTAGCTGCCACAAAAGAGATTGACGCATCCCATCAGCAGCATACAGAAGTTGCTTCCGAAGAGCCACAACAGCCCTTGGTTGAGCAGATAGCCCGGATAGAGGAAGAAAGCGATGAGCGGATGGCGGTAGATATCGTAAAGCCGGCGACCACTCTGTCATGATTTCGTACGTCCAAGCGTCGAAACCCGAAACATGGAAACGCCCGATAAGCAACGAGTGGATGCCGGTTGTTACATCGCCAAAGCGCTGCCAACCGTAGTACACGGCCATACTTTCAAGCAGCAACAGATAAAGTCCGATCCACAGGGCGGGCCGTTGTTCTTCCTTGCTCAACTTGAAAATACTTGCCAATTGCTTCATTACGATTTATGGATTGGTCATGCAAAAAGTACATAATTAATATGTAGCAGTCAAGCGAAAACACGCTTTTTAGGCTTTCACCATGGGCCGATGGCCGTTTTTTTCAAGCCATTTGTCGTATCTTTTGCCACACAGAGAGGGCTGCGGAAAGAATGGCTTTTCCCACCGCTACACGCCTGCAATACGATTCATCCGACAAACAAAATAGAAAGAAATATGAACGCAACGAAAGACAAAAAAAGAAACTCTTATTCATCTGTTTAGGTAACATCTGCCGTTCGCCGGCGGCCCATGCCGTGATGCAAAAAGATGGTGGACGACCGCCATCTGACGGCACAATTCGAGATTGATTCGGCCGGTATCGGCGACTGGCACGTAGGAGAGCTGCCCGACCGGCGCATGCGCAAGCACGGAGAACAGCGTGGCTATCGCGTCAACCACCCTGCACGACAATTCAAGGTCGCGTCGGATTTCGACCGATTCGACCGCATCATCGTCATGGATGAGGAGAACTACCGCATCATTACCGGGCAGGCACGCACGCAGAAGGAGGCCGATAAGGTGGTACGCATGGCCGATTACTTCCGCCATCACGCCTCCGCCACCGTTCCCGACCCCTACTATGGCGGCGACCGCGACTTTGAACTGGCCCTCGACTTGATAGAAGATGGCTGCGAAGGACTGCTTGAGGAATTGGTATAAAAGCAAGAACTATTTGATAGAAAGTACAAAGTCGGGAAAAACAAAATAAAACTTTTCCTATTAAAACATCAGTTCAAACTATGGCATTAGCAGTAATATAAACGCTCTGCTTAACAAGCAGAAGATAGAATCCAACCGAATTGAATTCAAAAAAAGGGTGGAATCCCGCAAGTATATATCATAGTATATGTGCTTTCGCCAATGATTTTGATGATCTTGGTGGCGGATACATTATAGTCGGTGTTGATACTGATGATACAACAGGCATGGCCATCCGTCCCGTAGAAGGGATTCCGATAGAAAGGATTGATGGTATTTTGCAGGAAATGACAGGATATAACAATAAGTTAGCACCTTACTATTTACCTCGCACCTCTGTTGAGGAAGTTGACGATAAGTTAGTTATCGTCATCTGGTGTCCTTCTGGCAGTTATCGTCCTTATTCAGTGGCTGGTAATGTCACAGCTAAAGGTTCTAAGGAATATTTCTATATCCGCAGCGGAACCAGTACTATTGAAGCCAAAGGCGAAGCTCTTGTTGAGTTAAGAGAACTCGCCAACCGTATCCCATTTGACGAACGAGGTAATCGTGACATTCAATTAGAAGACATTTCCTTGGTTCTTCTTCGTGACTATCTTGTCAAAGTAGGAAGTAAGTTGGCAGATGATATCATTGCCCAACCTCTTTCCGGCACTCTTAATCAAATGGAACTATATACAGGACATTAAGAAAACAGACTCATCCGTAATGTTGCTGCCATGATGTTTTGCGACAATCCAAGCAAGTTCTTTGCTTATACACAAATTGACGTGGTAACATTCCCTGAAGGCAAGATAAAAAAATCCGAATAACTTTATAGAGGTAACCTTTAGTGGTAGTGTCCTCAGATGATAAAACAAACGATGGACTACATCAAGAGCAATGTACTCAAAGAACATGTTCGCAAAAATTTCCGGCAGACAAGAGGCCGAACGTTTCTGGAATTATCCATACGATGCCATTGAGGAAGCTGTAGTTAATTCATGTTACCATCGAGATTTTTCACAACATGAACCGATTGAAATCACCATTGAACCTGACAGAATATCTATTCTCAACTGCCCCGGACCAGACCGTAGTATATCAAAAGAAGACATAGAGAAAGGCGATATACTGAAAAGCCGTCGCTACCGCAATCGCCGTTTGGGCGACTTCTTAAAAGAACTTGACCTAACAGAAGGGCGATCTACAGGCATTCCCACCATACAATCAAAGTTGGCAGAGAATGGTTCACCCCGTGCAACATTTGAAAACAACAGATGATCGTCTCACTTTCCTTGTAACAATTCCAGCCCATAAGGTATATATTGAAAGTTCGGAGACAGAGATGGAAATGACAGAACAAAGCTCGGAAAATCAATCAAATAGTTCGGAGAGACGCCATAAAGGTTCGGAGAGACGCCATAAAAGTTCGGAGAGAATCTTAGAGTTGATTAAACTAAACCCTAAAATTTCAGCAGCAGAGATCGCTATGCAAATAGACATGTCGTCGCGAGGTGTAGAAAAACAAATCAAAAAGCTTCGTGAAGCAGGCATTATTAAACGTAATGGCGCGGATTTTTGGAGGCTATTGGGAGATTTTTAATTGAATTGTAACACATCAAAAGGCATGTTATTGGGAGACCAAACAAAGTCGCGGAGAAACGAACAAGACAGATTTGACGCACACCAACGTGTACAAATTATACGTAGGTCTTGATTGTTAATGATTCGGAAGAATCTTGACAACAGGCGAAAAATGGCGGCATTATTCTGAAACAAGAAAGGTTTGGGACGAAATAACGCGATTTTGGCGCAATTTATAAAGCGTTTATAATCAAGTAATTATAAATTAAGATGGTGTAAAAGGGCTGCATAAAAGGATGATTTAAGGGCTTTTTGGGCTGTGAAAGGGGCACTTTGAGCCGACGAAAGCATAGCTTTGAGCGTGTAAAAGGGCTGCTTTTACATGCCAAAAAGCATAGTTATGACACGAAAAACGGCTGTTTGGGCACTATAATCTGTCCCAAACAGCCGTTTTTATGCTCAATGCGATGCGCCGGAAATGTTAAAAACACGATGTTTTTTTCTTACAAAAACGGCAACATTTTCTTCTATTTCTTAAATCGTTCGGCCTGCGAACGGATGAGTTCGGCGTCGTTGAAATAATCAATCCGCATGGCCTTCCGCACCTCGTCCATGGTCTGTGCGGCCACCCTCACGGGCAGCGTCGGAACCCTTTTTTTCAAGATGTTGTAGATCTCGGGGATATCCTGTTCGAACTCCTGACGGCGCACACGGATGGGGGTCGAGCATGCGGTTGAGCACCTCGTTGAGGAACTTCTTGCACTTCATATCGCCCAAACCACCACGCGTATAGTGGTCTTTCAGTTCGTCGAGATTCCGGTATTCAGGCCAGAAATCGGCAAAATCGGCGTCAGTAGAGGACGCATCGAGATAGGTGAACACGGCGTTTCCCTCCAGATGACCGGGGTCGGAAAGGTTGATATGCGTAGGATCGGTGTACATACCCTTCACCTTTTTCCACACGGTATCGGCATCATCGCTCAGATAGATGCAGTTGCCGAGGCTCTTACTCATCTTCTCCCTTGCCATCGGTACCGGGCAAACGGCGGGCCGTTTGGTTCGTGGGCAACATGATTTCGGCTCCACCAGCACGTCGCCATACGTCTGATTGAAGCGGCGGGCCAGTTCGCGGGCTACCTCAATCATAGGCTCTTTGGTCTTCGCCGGCAGGCACGGTAGTGGCCTTAAACAGCGTAATGTCGGCCGCCTGGCTCACCGGATAGCAGAAGAAACCAAGCGGAATGTTGGCTTCAAAGTTACGCATCTTAATCTCGGTCTTCACCGTCGGGTTGCGCTGCACACGACTCACGGTGATGAGATTCATGAGATAAGTGGTGAGTTCGGCCAGTTCGGTAATCTGACTTTGAATGAAGAGCGTACATTTTTGTGGGTCAAGGCCGGCCGAAAGGTAATCGAGGGCCACCTCAATGATATTCTGTCGAATCTTCTCGGGGTTGTCGGCATTATCGGTCAGCGCCTGTACGTCGGCCATGAACACGAGCATACGGTCATAGTTGCCTTCGTTCTGAAGTTCCACACGACGGCGCAACGACCCTACATAGTGGCTCAAATGGAGCTTACCGGTGGGACGGTCGCCTGTCAAAAATTACTTTTCCCATTTTCGTATTGTAGTTTTTTTAATGTTTAAATGAATGATTTTCAGAATGACTTACATATAGCCCAACCAACGCAGAATGTCGTTGAGGTTGGCCACAATCATAAGCAACATGAGCAATCCGATACCGATATATTCGGCCACAATCATGAAACGCTCCGATGGTTTGCGGCCCGTAATCATCTCGTAGAGCAGGAAAAGCACGTGTCCGCCGTCGAGAGCGGGAATCGGAAGGATATTCATGAAAGCCAGAATAATGCTTAGGAAGGCGGTCATCTTCCAGAAAAAGATACCAGTCCCACTGTGCGGGGAAGAGGCTACCGATGGATCCGAAGCCGCCCAGACTCTTGGCTCCGTCGGCCGAGAATACGTACTGCATGTCGCTGATATAGCCCTTGAGCACGTTCCAACCGTAGGAAATACCGGCGGGGAAGCTCTCAAAGAAGTTATACGATACATGCGTAGAGGGTAAAAGCTTCTAACGACGGGAAAGCAACGCCAAGTCGCAACTCGGGCGACAAGACAACACCCGTTGAAAGCGTGTCGCCGGTGGCCTTTTGCAGATAACTGATGGTGACGGTACGTATCTTCAAGCTGTCGGCGGGCGTCTTGGCTTCCGTCATGGCGTCGTCGAGACGCGACAGCTGTTCGGTAAACTCATTGGCAGAATCAACCGCTTTTCCGTTGACGGACAACAAACGGTCGCCCTTTCTGATTCCCTATCTTGGCGGCAGGAGTGCCCGATAGGACCGAATCGACCCTGTGAAGGCAGGAACGGACGGCAGAACATCGGTGTCGATTTCAGCATGCCGAGCAGGTTGATTTCGCCCGATAGTTGCACACGAGTGGGTTTTTCCGTTACGGATTACATCAACGTTACGCGCCAGAGATGCTTCGGAAAAGGTCGGCATTGAAGTCCTGAACGCGCCTTCATCGGTTCCGACAAGGATATCGCCATCCTGAAAGCCCACATTCTTGGCCTCCTGATTGAACTTCATACCCATCTTCATATCCTGAACACGTACATAGTTTTCGCCCCAAGCAAACATAATCATGGAGTAAATGAACAATGCCAACAGGAAATTGACCAGCACGCCGCCTGTCATAATGAGCAGACGCTGCCATGCCGGCTTAGCGCGGAACTCCCATGGCTGCTCGGGCTGCTTCATTTGTTCGGTATCCATGCTCTCATCAATCATGCCGGCTATCTTACAATAGCCACCAAGGGCAGCCAACCGAGACCATAGGTCGTGTCGCTGTTCTTGGGTTTGAACTCGAAAAGATGAAAACCGGGATTAAAGAATAGATAAAACTTCTCAACTCTGACACCAAAGAGCTTGAGAAAAAGAAGTGACCTCCCTCGTGGAGGAGCACTAAGAGGGAGATTGACAGCATAAACTGCAACAATCTGATCAGAAATACTTCCATAAATAATAACGTTATAATTGGAATCTAATAAATACTAAGAAATTATCGGACTTGCGTTTACCGGCAGATACATGGTAGACGCAAACCGGTTTTTATAATAATTCGCTTGCGATACGGCGGGCTTCTGCGTCGGTTCTGACGTAAGTTTCGTAGTCGGGAGTGGCTTCGAACGTGGCCCGTTGCATGGTCTGCTCGATGATTTCGGCCATACCGAGGAAGCTACAGCGATCCTGTCGGAACGCGGCGTTCACCACTTCGTTGGCCGCATTGAGGATGCAAGGCATGTTGCCACCCTTTTTCGAGCGCGGCGTAGGCCAGTGCCAGACACTTGAACTTATTGAGATCGGGCTCGAAAAACTCCAGCGGTTGCCGGAAAAGGTCGAGCCTGTCGCCATCGAGACGCAGACGTTGGGGAAAGAAAAAGGCATACAGGATGGGTAAACGCATATCGGGCACGCCTAATGGGCCTTAACGCCGCCGTCGGCAAACTGCACGGCACTATGGACAATGCTTTGTGGGTGAATCAAAACCTGTATCTTGTCGGCCGGAACACCGAAAAGCCACTTGGCTTCCATCACCTCAAAGCCTTTGTTCATGAGCGAAGCGGAGTCGATTGTGATTTTTAGCACCCATGTCCCAAGTAGGATGTTTCAGGGCGTCGGCAGCGGTAACGGTGGCCAATTGGTCGGCCGTGAACTGGCGGAAAGGTCCTCCCGAGCAGGTGAGTAATATCTTTTCAATCTCGTTCATGTCCTCGCCGACGAGGCATTGGAAGATGGCGCTGTGCTCACTGTCGACCGGCAGGATGGGCGCGTGATACTCTATGGCCAGCTTAGTGATGAGTTCGCCGGCCACCACGAGCGTTTCCTTGTTGGCCAAACATATCTTCTTGCGAGCCTTAATGGCACGAATGGTCGGTGCCAAGCCCGCATAGCCTACCATGGCAGTCAGCACCATGTCGATGGGCGCGGCCTCAACGATTTGCTCCAAGGCTGAAGCACCGGCATAAACCTTAATATCAGGCTCGTCGGCAAGCAGTTCCTTTAAGCGCTCGTAATGCGTTTCGTTGGCTATCACCACAGAGGCGGGCTTAAATTCATGGGCCTGCGCGGCGAGTTGTTCTACCCGATTGTGGGCCGTGAGGCAATATACCTCATACAAGTCGCTATGCTGTCGGATGACATCGAGCGCCTGCGTACCAATGCTTCCGGTAGAACCGAGAATACAAATTTGCTGTTTCATACGTTAATAAAACAATGTATAAATCGTTCGTTTCAAAGTTCGAGAATACCGTCAGGGCACACGGACATGAATCCGATGCCCCTGCCTTGTCGACCTGTTCTATCAGTTCGTCGGAGGCAGGAATCAAGACTTCGCGGCCATCGGCTGTCTCTACTTCGAATAAAATATTGATGGTGGTATCGTCCACGTGCGTGATTGTGCCGACAACAACGTCCTGTGTGGCATCAACCAAGGCATAGCCAATCAGTTCGGCCCATGATGCCTCGCCCTCGCTGGCGGTCGGCCTGCTCACGTGGAAAATAGACTTCGCAGCCCGTCAGTTCGCGAGCCTTCGCCTCGGTGTCGATGTCCACAAACTTCATCAACACCTGTTCGTCATTGCGAAAACGGTATTCCTCCATGAAAAAAAGGTACAAGAATACCATCAATCAGCAAGATAAGATAATCGGCTTCCACCCGATCGAAGATGTCATCGGTGAACATCATGCTCACTTCTCCTTTGACACCATGGGGCTTGCCCAGCTTTCCTATCTTATATACGTCTTCTTTTTAATCATTTACACGGGTGATTTTGGCGCCCAAAATGGTTTAATCGCGCCTCTATATTTTCACTAACCACGGTCTATCTGCGCAATGTTGGCAATGCGGCTTGTTCCCTCGGCACTCATGGCAGCAATGAGCAACGCGATACCCGCACGAATATCGGGACTCGTCATGCGCCCCGCACGCAACTTGATGTGGCGGTCATGCCCTACGACCACGGCCCGATGGGGGTCGCAAAGAATAATCTGAGCACCCATATCGATGAGCTTGTCGACAAAGAACAAGCGACTTTCAAACATTTTCTGATGAATAAGTACCGTGCCACGGGCCTGCGTCGCCACAACAAGAAGCACGGAAAGGAGGTCGGGAGTCAAGCCCGGCCAAGGCGCGTCGGCCAAAGTCATGATGGTGCCGTCAATAAATGAATTGACAACATAATGGGGTTGCTGCGGAATAAACAAGTCGTCACCGATGATTTCAATCTGAACGCCCTAACCGTTGGAAGGCTTCGGGGATGATACCTAAGTCTTTCACCGAAACATTCTTGATGGTAACGCCATCGCCAACCATCGCCGCCATGCCGATAAAGGAGCCTACTTCAATCATATCGGGCAACACCGTATGCCGCGCTCCACGCAGCGTTTCAACGCCAATGATGGTCAGCAGGTTGCTGCCAATGCCACTGATGCGAGCCCCCATGGCGTTCAGCAGGTGGCATAACTGCTGGATATAAGGCTCACAGGCCGCGTTGTAAATGGTGGTTGTGCCGTTGGTCAGCACTGCGGCCATGATAATATTGGCCGTACCGGTGACCGATGCCTCGTCGAGTAGCATGTAACAACCCCGCAACGACTTGCCTTGAATGCGGTAGACGTTGCGTGCTTCGTCTCTTTCAAAGCGTGCGCCCAAGTTCTTAAAGCCCAGAAAGTGGGTGTCTAAGCGGCGCCGTCCGATTTTATCACCACCGGGTTGTGCCACGGTAGCTATACCGAAACGGCCTAAAAGCGGCCCTATCATCAGCACACTGCCCCGCAACGACGCGCATTTCTGCACAAACTCCTTGCTATCAAGATAGTTCAGGTCAAGCGAATCGGCCACGAAAGAATAGTCACCATGCCCATGGCAGGTGACTTTCACGCCTATTTCTTTGAGTAAAAGGATGAGATTGTTGACATCCAAGATGTCTGGAAGATTCTGGATTCGCACTTCTTCTGAAGTCAGAAGCGAAGCGCAAATCACTTGCAAGGCCTCATTTTTGGCGCCTTGAGGGTTATTTCGCCCTTCAATCGGCGTCCTCCTTCAATGATAAATGACTCCATTGAGGATTATCTTTTCTTTTTGTTAGCCTTCGTAACAGGCTCTTTGTTGCTTATTTTTTCAAATTTAAAACTACTGAGGTCAAGCTGTATCTTGCCATCGGTAAACCGTGCCAAATCGGAAGCAACCTTTTTCATCGTCTGCTGAACCATGACTCCAATGGGTTAAGTTACGCTTCATCTGGTTGGCCGTGAGCTTAACGAGTTCGTCGCGCTCCTCTCCCGGCTCCATGGTCTTCAGCCGTTCAAAGATTTCAAACATCATATTGCCGTAATGTCGCACGGGAATGCGACTCATGGGATAGGGCATCGATTCGGGTTTGGCGGCTATTCTGGTAGCCTGCGACACATCAACGGGGTAGTCGATATCGAGTTTAAAATTGCTCATCAGAGCCAAATGATCCCATAGTTTCTGCTTACGTCCGGCGGCATCGCCATCCTGTGAGAACATCCGATCCATAATATCCACGATGGCCTCTGCGCAACTTTGGCGTTCTTCCTTCGTAGGCAAAAGCTACGGCATAGTCTACCATGCTTTGGATTTCACGACCATACTCGGGCAAAACCAGCCTTTCGCGCTGGGTGTTGTAATCTAATCCTTCTATATTCATGAGTGTTTTATCTTCTTTACAGGTGAAGAGAAGCCAGCATATCCTTTGATTTCTTAGCCACAAAATCCTTCAAATAGAAGGGAACAAAATAGGCTACATCCTCAAATTTCTCCAGGGCAATGCGACGTTCGGCCAACGGGAACATGTATTTAGCAAGCGGCTGAACGCCTTCTATCAAATAAGCATTGGGATGATTGATGGTCTCCATACACTTGGCCGCACCGTTTCCCATAAAATATACGGGGCCTTTATCCAAGTATTCTTTATATGTTTCGGCGTCTACTACATCGGCTTGAATGGGCCGTATCTCTTTGAGCGAACGGTCAAAGAGCTGTGCATAGACTTCCATTCGGCGTGCGTCGAGCATTGAACACAGCAAGGCATTCTCCTCTTTTATCTTTTCCTGCAACAGAACAGGTACTGTCATTAGCTCCAATGTTGGAACTGCAATCAACTTAACGTCACGTCCATAGCAGATTCCTTTGGCCATACTGGCTCGATTCGCAATCCTGTGTACGATCCGGGACCACAACTGATGGCCACAGCATCCAATGGTATGGCGTGATTGTCGATAAAAGACAATGCCTCGTCAACGAACTGACCCAGCTTGACCGCATGATTGGGACCGCTATGGTCCTCTTCGTTGAAGATACACGCTGCGTCGTTACTTACCGCAACGGAACAAATATCGGTGCTGGTCTCTATGTTCAATATACACGACATAACTATTAAATCTTCTAAATAACGTGCAAATGTACGCCTTTTCTCCCATTTTTGATTACTTTTGCAGAAATTTAACGTCAAGCTGAGTATGATACAATCAATGACTGGTTATGGAAAATCTGTCATAACCTTTAAGGAGAAGAAAATCAACGTTGAGATAAAATCTTTAAACAGCAAATCTTTAGACCTTTCTACACGTATCGCGCCTTCTTACAGAGAGAAGGAAATGGAGATACGCCAATTGATTGCCAAGACGATGGAAAGGGGCAAAATAGACTTTTCTATCTGGATAGAGAAAGACGCATCGATTGACGCCGCGCCTATCAACACAGCCGTTGTAGAGAAATACTATCGGCAAATCAAAGAGATTTCAGCTAGCACCGGCATTCCGGAACCTACCGATTGGTTCTACACTTTGTTACGAATGCCCGACGTAACAACTAAAAATGAAACCGAAGAACTTACTGACGAGGAATGGCAGGCAGCAATGACAGCCATTCAAAACGCGCTCGACCACTTGCTTGCTTTTCGCAAACAGGAAGGCGAAGCCTTGCAAAAGAAGTTCACGGAGAAGATTGACAACATCGCAAACTTGCTTGTTCGCATTGAGCCCTACGAAAAAAGTCGCGTAGAAAAGATACGCCAGAGCATCGTAAAAGGGCTGGAATCAATTCCGGAAGTGGACTACGACAAGAACCGATTGGAGCAAGAACTCATCTATTATATAGAGAAACTGGACATCAGTGAGGAGAAACAACGCCTGACTAATCACTTGAAGTACTTCCGTGAGACCATGAACGAAGAAGGACATGGTGTCGGCAAGAAGCTGGGATTCATCGCCCAGGAGATGGGACGTGAAATCAACACTACCGGTAGCAAGAGTAATCAGGCCGAAATGCAGAACATCGTGGTGATGATGAAAGACGAACTGGAGCAGATTAAGGAGCAAGTGCTGAACGTATTGTAGGCCTCCCCGAGCTACTTTCCATCCATCCCCGCCCTTCCAAAGGGAGGGCAAACTGCTTGATACATGAAAATACATGCGTAGCCACCCGACAGAAGCTGAACAAAAAGCTATGGCAATATCTTTCTCACAATCAACTTGGAGTACATTTTTAGACGACAAGATCCCGTATTTAATGATATCCTCAGCTTTTGCATACCTCGCCTCACGACTCTTCATTGAAGTAGAAGGAGGCTATCATTCCACAAGCATGCAACGCGAAAAAGACAACTAAAGAACAGCTTGGTTTGAAACAAAAAGAATTCACTATAATTTGCTTTTTCAAATGAGAAAGTGTTCAACCGAACCGACAATGCCTTGAATATTATAAAATCAACATTGAAAACTTATATGACAAAAGATAACCAAACGAAAGAATTTTCAGGTAATTTCTCTCAATATTGTGCACCCTCCCTTGGGAAAATCGAGGGAAATTACTCATCTTCTCTGCTCCTTCGGGCTCGGGCAAGAGCACGATTGTGCAATGGCTTATCGCCAACCACCCGGAATTTAACCTGGCATTCTCTGTCAGTTGCACGTCGAGAGCGCCACGAGGCACCGAGCGTGACGGCGTGGAATACTTTTTCTGACACCCGAAGCCTTTAAAGAAGATTCAAAATGACGAGTTTCTCGAATACGAAGAAAGTGTATGAGGACCGCTTCTACAGCACGCTCAAGAGTCAGGTGGACAGTCAGACGGCCAAAGGAGAGAACGTTATCTTCGATGTCGACGTGAAAAGGTGGTGCCAATATCAAGAAGTTTTTACGGCGAACGGGCACTCAGTATCTTCATCCAACCGCCATCGGTAGAGGAACTTCGCCGCCGTCTTGTAGGCCGTGCGACCGACGCTCTCGAGGTGATTGAGCAGCGATTGGCCAAAGCTAACTACGAATTGACGTTTGCCAACCAGTTCGATTATATTGTCATTAATGACGACTTGGCCAAAGCCGAGCAGGAAACCTACGAAATCATTGCCCGCTTTTTGGGTAAATAAGCTATTCGGATGAGCAGAATCGGTATATTCGGAGGTTCTTTCAATCCCATTCACGTCGGACATATTGCCCTCGCCCGCCAACTGCTCGCTGTGGGTGGACTCGATGAAGTGTGGTTTGTTGTGTCGCCACAAAACCCTTTCAAGCGCAACGCTTTCTTATTAGAAGACGCCAAGCGACTTGAAATGGCGAAGCTGGCACTGCAAGACGAGCCACAACTAACCGTCAGCGACATCGAATTTCATCTACCCCGACCATCCTACATGCTTCATACACTCCAGCATTGACGCACGCTCATCCCCAACACCACTTCTTTCTACTTATCGGAGGCGACAACTGGACCGCCTTCGACCGCTGGTTCGGTTATCAGGAGATACTCGCCCACTATTCTATTATAGTCTATCCACGCGGCGACTCCCCCATTACAGCCTCCGAACTGCCCCCAACGTTACCCCTTGCCAACACGCCCTTGATGGACATCAGCGGTACACTGATTCGTGAAAACATCCGCAAGGGCCTTTCCATTCATGGTCTGGTACCCGCAAATATCGAAGCGTTAGTAGTTAAAAACTATCGAGAAACAGCCGAATGATAACGTTTCAAAACGGCATTTGTCCCCTTTTTTCATTCTCACTTGTAAACGATGCAGGGATTATTGTGCGATTACCAAAATATTACCGCTACGTGGTAACAACATTACCACACGTGTGGTAATTCAATTACCAGCCCATGGTAACGACATTACCACGCAGCGGTAATTCCACCATTTGTAGTGTACTGAAATTGATTGACTGCTTTTATAGTTAAATGCTTCTTATGTTGACAAACTTCATTCTTATGTTAGATTGAGGTTGTCAGTGTACTATATAATAATGAAAGAATTGCAGACCATGCTGTGATATTGAGCTTTCACAACTCTCTTATGACCGATTTGGGATCAAGAAATCAAAAATACAACTGTTTTTATTACTACATTCTCAACCAAACGCACTCCTTTCGGAAAAGATTTGCTATGAAAACCACGCAACCACCCCTATGACCTTTTCCATGTCACCGCTCATCCGCAAGCGTCATGAATAGTTTTCAACGTATCGCAAGGAATTATCAGGAAAAAAGCATATCTTTGCAAAAAATCAAGATTCCGATGAGCTATCTGAAGACTATTGGTAAAATACCGGGCTGGCTTTTCCAACCCATTCGGATCAATGCGCTATTTTTTTCCGTCCATGTATTTGCTGGGATGCCTTTGTGCATGGACCACATTGCCCGACACCCGCAATGCTCATCTGTATGAAAACTTATATCAGGAACTCTTCTTCGACCTTTATTTCGTCTGCCTCTTGCTGGCGGTCATTCCACGGAAAGTACGCCGATGGGTACGACTGGCGGCCTATATCATCTTGTATATAGTAGCCCTGACCGACGTCTATTGCTTCACGAGGTTCGGTTCAACACTCAATCCATCCATACTCATGCTCGTTGGCGAGACCAACAGCCGCGAAGCAAGCGACTTCCTTTCGTCATTACTCTCCTTCGACGTCATCTTCAGCAAGGTGGGATGGATTCTGTTACTCATTGTTTTTCAACCTTATTCTTTATTATCTACCCCGTTTTAAACGGCTGATATTGCCCGGATACGACTCCACTCTATCTTCCGGCAAGGCTTGGGCGTGCTCTGCGGTCTGCTGTTGCTATGGGGTGGCGTGAGCAGTTGGCCCAACAAGATGGCTACCGTCAAGCTGATGAGCGGTAAGACGATAGGTCAGGTGGAGCATACGCTCACCGAGAAAGACCATGCCGTGCTCTATGTGCCCATCAGTCGACTGGTTTTCAGCCTCTATGCCAATTCTTTGGCAGCCCGACAGGTCGTCCAACTCATCAAAGCAGCCGACAAAGTGACGGTTGATAGTTGCTCGTTCCGCTCGCCCAACATCGTTCTGATTATCGGAGAGAGCTACGGCAAGCACCATTCAGGGCAATATGGCTGCTTTATGAACACCACGCCGCAGCAGGTGGAGCATGAAAAAGCGGCCGACTGATCAAGTTCAGTGATGTCGTATCGTGCTGGAATCTTACGAGTTTCGTGTTCAAGAACGTGCTTTCCACCCACGTCGTGGGCCAAAAAGGAGAATGGTGCGACTATCCGCTCTTCCCCGAACTGTTCCGCAAGGCAGGCTATCAGGTGACGTTTCTTACCAACCAATTCCTCGCCAAGGCCAATCAGGCTGTCTATGACTTCAGCGGCGGCTTCTTTCTGAATAATCAAACTTTAAGCAAAAACCAGTTTGATTTGCGCAATGACGAGCTCTATACCTTCGACGACGGACTGCTCCAATGCTACGACCGCTTCCAAGAACAAGGTAAAATCAAGAGCCACAGCCTCACGATATTCCATCTGCTGGGGCAGCATGTCAATTATAAGCTACGCTACCCGCGTAACCGCACCTACTTCTGGGCCAGCAGTTACGAGGACAAACGTCCCGAACTGAACCATAAACAGCGCAAGGTGCTAAGCCAGTATGACAATGCCTGCCGCTACAACGATTCCATCGTAGACCAGATTATCAAGCGTTTTGAAAATCAAGAGGCCATCATTATCTACATGCCCGACCATGGAGAAGAGTGCTATGAGGGTGACAGAGGCTTCATTTGTCGCAACCACAGCGCCGCCATTGACTACGATTTGGCTCGATATGAGTTTGAGATTCCGTTCTGGATCTATTGCTCTCCACGCTACATCCACGCTCACCCCGACATCTATCAACAGATTCTCCAGGCGCGCAACCGTCCTTTCATGACCGACGCACTGGCCCATCTGCTGCTTTATCTGGCTGGAATCCACTCCCAAGACTACGATGATCGCTATAATGTTATCAGCGACCAATACGACGAAAAACGCCCGCGCATCCTCAAGGGCACCACTAATTATGATAAACTCCGACTTCAATCAACCGCTGCTGAGTAGAACAGAGTGCAACATACTGCGAGGAATAGCCATTTTGGGCATATTTCTTCACAACTATTGTCATTGGCTCAAACCCTATCGTCAAGGAGAACGAGTATCAGTTTTTCCAGAAGAACGCGGACTGGTTTCTACAGGTTCTCCACATCGCCCGATATGAATCTACCTCTCCATCTGCTTTCATTTTTTTCGGGCACTACGGCGTTCGGTCTTTCTCTTTCTCAGCGCCTATGGGCTGGAAATGAAGTATGGTGCCCATCAACACCCAACCATTGCCGCCCAAGAAGCATCCGCAAACGCCCAACATCCAACTCCGATCACTTTTCTGAAACAACATTACTTAAAAACTTTTCAAGATGATGATTGTCGGTTTCGTTGCTTTCACGCTGACAGACTATGTCACCCGCGGCCCACACCACTACACATTCCTTGACATCGTGGCCATGTTGGGCATGTTCAACAATCTGTTGCCCAATCCCGACAAGATTATCTGGCCCGGACCATACTGGTTCTTCGGTCTCATGCTGCAACTTTACGCCGTTTATCGACTACTTCTCTACCGCCGTTCGTGGAAAGCCACGGCTGTGCTGATGGCCGTTTGCCTCGTCATCCAACTCTTCCTTGCCCCGAAAGTGAAGCGCTCAACCGCTATCGCTACAATTTCATGGGAGGCATGTTGCCTTTCGGCCTCGGCATATTGTATGCCCGCTTCGGTCGCCGGATGTCCACACAATCCTATCTCAATTTTATTTGTCGTGTCAACCATCCTCATCGTCGTATGTAGTCTCAACTTTTATACATGGACTTTCGTCCCTCTATTCATTTGTAGCGGTAGTATTGGCCTTGCCAAAGTTATTACCCGAATCAGTCAGAATCCGCTTGGCGCACAGTTGAACACCTTTTTTAACTGGATGGGCGTTATCAGTTCGGCTCTCTTCGTGTGCCATCCCGTCACCCGCAAGATATTTATTCCCATCAGTCGAGGCGGAGATGTGTATGCCGGATTGGCTCTCTACATCACAGCCAGCCTGCTTTTTGGCTGCCATGTGGCCGGCTATCATGAAAAAAATAGTGGAAAAATAACATACCACCTCTGACATCTTAAAGTAAAAAAGTTCTTCGTTTCCCTTTTCAGAATTCCAAATTCACACCTCTCAATATATGCGCATCAAGGACATCGAACTCTCCAATATCTCCCGCTATCGTGGCGAATTGATGGGAGTAGCCATCATCTTCATCATTCTTTTCCATGTAGAACTGCCCCGGAATGACCTTTTTTCGGTTTAGGGCCGCATGGGGAAATATCGGTGTTGACCTCTTTCTGTTTCTTAGTGGCATTGGCCTATGGTTTAGTTGGACAAAGAATCACGCACAAAAAACAGAGCAAGAAGATCCGCAACTCTCTTTTTCGCACAAATATCGGGACTTCCTCAAACGGCGATTCCTGCGTATTTACCCTGCCTGGCTCATCATAGCCTCGCTCTATTACATCCCTCGTTTCCACCCCACCACGCCCATGTCATGGATAGATTTGATAGGCGACATCTCTATCAACTGGGACTTCTGGCTTCACGATGAGCTTACTTTCTGGTACATTCCTGCCATTATGATGCTTTATCTATGGGCGCCGCCCTACATGGAACTTATCCGTCGCCACCCCATTTACCGATGGCTGCCCGTCGCCATGGTCATGTGGTGTGTTATCGTGCGATGGGTAACCCCCGTTCACGACCTTATGGGCCACATTGAGATATTCTGGAGCCGCGTACCTATCTTCTTTATCGGTATCAATATGGGCGAGATGGTGCGCCGAAAAAGACCATCGACGGCACGGGTATATGGATGATACTCCTCATGTTCACCATGACACTGGCTGCCTGCGTCTTTCTCGAACAGAAAAAGCATGGACATTTCCCCCTCTTCGTTGAGCGAATGCTATATATTCTATTAACTATTACAGCCATTCTCTTACTAAACAATCTATTTCAACGCATCCCCAAAATTGGGTCAAAGCTACGCTACGGTTCTTTGGCACTTTGAGTTTAGAGATCTATCTCATCCACAGTCATTTCATTCTTGATTATCTGCCGTCTCCATGGAACTATTGACTTACCTTCTTTATATGTGTCATCTGCACGATGCCATTGGCATGGCTGCTCCACCGCATATCAGATCTGATAGGCCAAATACACGTCCACCCACATATAAAATACTGCGGAATCCGCTCGAAAAAACATACAAATAAAGATGAAACATAACAACGCTAACATTCATCCAGACAAGGAATTCAACAGTCCCCAACAGCCTATGAGTACTTGGCATGGAGCTTTGGCACTGATACGCCCCCACCAATGGATTAAGAACTTATTCATTTTCATTTCCCATGTTCTTTGGTGGCAGTCTGCTCAATAGCAGCGATATCTATGCCTGCGTCATTACTTTCCTGGCCTTTAGCTTTGCCGCGTCATCCATCTATTGCTTCAATGACATCTACGATGTAGAAGCCGACCGACGCCATCCGGCCAAATGTCATCGTCCGATTGCCGCAGGAGTTATCTCAATCAGCAACGCTTATCTGCTAATGATAGCAACGCTTACTAGCTCTATAGGCATTCTCACCTTGTTAAAACAGCATTTCTGGGCTGTAGCCGGTGCCATTTTTTTCTATTGGTGCATGAATATAGGCTACTGCATCAAGCTGAAACGCTATGCCATTCTTGATGTTTGCATTGTCAGTTTTGGCTTTGTACTGCGCGCATTATTGCCGGTGGCGAGGGCAACCGATATCGTACTAAGTCGCTGGATTGTGCTTATGACCTTCCTGCTGACACTGTTCTTGAGTTTTGCCAAAAGGCGTGACGATGTTCTTCGGATGAATGAAACAGGCGAGGCACCACGACAAAATACGAGCCGTTACAACCTCACATTCATCAATGAAGCCATCACGATTACGGCCAGTGTGACACTCGTTTGTTACATCATGTATGACGGTAAGTCCCGAAGTTGTAGCTAATTTCCACTCCGATTATCTTTATCTTACCAGCGTATTCGTACTACTCGGCCTGCTCCGTTACATCCAGTTGACCGTGGTAGACAAAAAGAGCGGCGACCCCACCAAAGGTCATTCTGCACGATCGTTTTACACAGCTGATTGTGCTGGGATGGCTCATCTCGTTCCTGCTAATTATCTATTTCATCAAATGAGAACATACATGAGCCATTCACATCTATCTTCCTCACCCATCAAACGCCCATTCTGCCCATGAGAAAGATTATCTTGAGCGATTTCGATGGTACACTCACTACCCGCGATACATTGTTGGCTTTCATCCATTATACCCACGGAAGCCTCCGAATGGGTTTAGGATTTATTCTGTTTAGCCCCATTCTCGTTCTGATGAAGTTCCACCTTTACCCCAACTGGAAAGCCAAACAACACCTCTTTAATTGGTTTTTCGGTGGCATGTCAGCTTGATTATTTCAACAGGCTTTGCACAGACTTCGCTCAAAAGAACAGACATCTGTTGCGCCCCGAAATGGTTCGTTTGCTTGCAAAAAACTCGACAAGCAGGAACAGAAGTGATCATCGTGAGTGCCTCAATAGACAACTGGGTGGCACCATTCTTTGACGATGATATCCGAATTGTAGGCACACAGATTGAAACAATGGACGGGAAACTGACCGGTCGCTTCAAAACCCACAACTGCTATGGCCCTGAAAAGGTAAACAGAGTGAAGCAGTTACTGGGCGATGAGCCAAGAAACAAACTACAGATAACGGCCTATGGTGACAGCCGAGGCGACCGTGAGATGCTGGCTTACGCCGATTGGGGCTATCTGGTAAAAGCAAATGGTGATATAAAGGCCGTTAACTCCGGCAAAAGAAGGCTGCTCTGAAGATAGGCGCATGCCATGGAAGAAAAACAAAACATACGGAGAAATGATTAGATTCGGTATCGTGGGCGTGACGGCTACGGCCATTCAATATGGCATTTATCTGCTCTGCCTTCACCTTTTGGCAGAGTTTTTCCCCTCTACGGCCGACAATCCGTTGGCCACAGCAGCCAACACGATAGGCTATCTCGTCAGTTTCGCTTTTAACTTCATAGCTTCCACGCGCTACACTTTCCATGTGAAAGCCAATGCCAAACGAGGAGCGGGCTTCGCCTTGAGCCATTTAATCAACTATTTGCTACAAACCGGCTTCCTCAATCTTTTTCATTCTGTTGGGCCTGAGTAAACAAATAGCCTATGATTCCAATGTTTTGCGTGTGCGTGCCCATCAACTTCCTGTTAGTCCGTTTCGTCCTGGAAGCGGTGACAAAAGAACAGCTTTGACTGCTGTCCACTATCTTGATAAAAGACTGATTACAAATAATTTGCAGAGTTGTGACATAAAGACATAAGAACATATTTCTTTATAAGCGTTCTTATGTCTTTATGTGTTTAAAAATCTCTCTTTACTCGGCCCGTTTGTCGGTAAATTTGTAACCCGCAAAACTGCTGACGGGGGAAAGAGAATATCGCGTCATCGATATTACCACTATGGAAATTGCTGACCTTAATCGTTGTCCAGAAGAACGCGACCTTAATTTTTCAAGCTCACGGGTGCATAAGTACGACCATCAATGAGTGCTTTTCACATGCTTGATATAGCTCGAAACACCATCTTTAGCATCGAGTGTAACCTCGTAATACTGCTTCTGTCCCTTGACATGATAAAGTGTAATTATCGGCATTGAAAGTAAATTTACTCGCGTATTTGTCCCGATTCGGCGGGTGGGATCATGCAACTCGATGGTTTGTTTCTTGGTGTCCACCTTATAAAAACTACATCCGTCACACAAGAAGCATAACGTTTCTCTATGAACTTCTGTTTTTTTACCCTTATACCAGATCGTGCCTGTCGTTTTGTAAAGGCCTACGATGTTGACATTATAACTGAGCATGCAACCTTGTGGGCCAAAAAACCATGGAATAAGTCTTATCGAAAATACGGCGCGCCTGTGCCTCGTTAGTCGACAAAGCGGCTACAGCCGACAGGTTGACTGACAGCAATGCCGCCAATAAAATTGTTCTGAAAAATCTCATTTTTACCTTAATCTGTTTTATTCTGCTTTCTCAAGCGATTGTTGCGAAGTCGTGTTATCCTGCGCAATGCGCACTTTTCGTTTGGATTTTCCTCTCCTCCAAACGTTATTAGTTGACGGGCTGCCGTCACAATACTCGAGACCGGAAGATTGCGTCGTGCGTTTCACGTCATCGAAAGCCTCCTGTGTCTTGCGCAACTGGTCATCAACTTTCAGGAAACGCTCATAGAACATCTGCACACGGTCGATAATCGTGTTAGCCACCTTCATAATTTCCTGCTGATTTTCCACCTGTCGCACCTGCTTCCAAGTCATCTCAACACGCGCAACATCATGTAAATTCTGGCTTCCGGCAATGACAACCCCTTTATCGTAGGCCTCTTTCCATAGACCGGGCTCATGGGCAAGGGCCAGTTGCAACGCTCCTTCGCTGAAAACATACATCATCACGAAGTCAAGACGATGGCGACCATCGCGAATATACTTGCTATAATTCTTTTCTGGAAAGCTCGTTCACGTGGTTGCGAACCGACAATATATGCCTCCGCAAAGGCGTCTTCGCGTTGCTGGTCTGTATCTGCATTGTGGTAATCCTCAAACGCCTTGAACGACATTTTCGAATCGATGATAACATCTCGGTTATCGGGGAAATGCAAAATAACGTCGAGGAATCAGCCGATGGCCATCCTCTTCGTATATCGTATTGCCGTGTTCGTCCTTCATCGTGGCCTGCTCTTTCAAATTGCAGTCCCTCTTCCAGCCCCATACTTTCGAGCACCTGCTTCAGTCTTAGCTCCCCAAAGTTACCTTGTGCCTTATTTTCACTGGTCAGCGCACTGGCCAGTTTGTCCACTCGTTCGCCCACTTCGCGAGCCTGTTTCAGGTTTTCCTTGATACTCTGGTCGAGCCGTGTCATTGATTCATTCTGCTGGCGGTCACTCTTTTCCACCGCTTCCTTCATCTGTTTGATATTTTCGTGCAACGGATTGAGTATCGAAGAAAGTTGCTGTTTATTGTTTTCCGACAGTTCCTCGGCCCGCTCTTTCAGAATCTTTTCCGAAGCCGAGTTCATCTGTTCACGTATCAGCCGCAGCTGTTGCTCCAACTGTTCACGCTGCGCTTGCCGCAATTCGCTCAGCTGGCGCTCGTGATTCGTCTTCAAATCCTGCTTCTGCGTTTCAAAATCGGCCCGTAATGAAGTAAGCAACTGTTCGTAATGCGCCTGCAAATTTTCTGTCTGACGAGCGCCATCCGTAACTTTCGACTCCAAAACATCACGCTGCGACTGCAACGACGACAACGCCGATTGAGACTTGTTTTGGCACTAAAAGATGGCCCACAACCAGTCCAACCAGCAACAAACAACCGAAATTAATATTTCCATGAGCGTATAAAAAGAGGTGAAAGTGAATTAATTCTCTACGACCTCGTTCAAATCAACAAATTCCCCATGCAGCCGTCGCCGCTGAATGAGCAAATCCGACAACTTCTTCTTTCGTTTTAGGAAGAGCATCCTTCGGAAGAATATATTCGGAATGGCCACACCGACAGCAATACAGAGCGTCACCAGCGAAGCCATAATGCCGTTGTGCATGGCAGCCGTCACTTCGCCCACAACACCGCGCATACCAATGAAAGCAAACAAGCAGCGATACATCAGCACACCGGGTATCATTGGGATGACACTGGGGATAGAAAGGCAGTGGTGAGGTGTGTGAAACCAGTGCATAGCTTGTGTGGCAATAATGCTCACAAGTGCCGAACCTGCGAGCGAACCGGTTATCAGTCCCATATCCAAACCTATATTTCCACTGCTCGGACCCTAAATTTATGAAGTTTCGGGTACACACGGCGATAAGTCCACCCATAGCAACGATGGGCGGCAAACGGCGTGGAATATTAAAAGATGGTGCTAAAAACCAACAGCCGAAATGGCAGCGGCCAGCGCAAACTCCCAATAATCATGGTGCGGCGTCATACTCAAATCGGTCACGAAATTAGTGATTCCGCATACGCCAATGGCAAAGGCGATACCGAAAGCCATGGCCATTACCATCAACAAAGTATTGATAAAGCGCACCAAGCCTACCTGAACGTAGCCATCGAGCATATCGCTTACAAAATTGATGATAGGCACGCCGGGCACAATAAATAAAGGCACAGGCCATTAAAGGATGCCACGGGGTAGACGAAACCATAAACGATGGCAGAGCCGAAGCTATATTCGCGTCCGTCAGAAAGGAACGAAGAAAGCCAAGCCACGATGGTCGACAGGAAGGCCGCAACCGCTATATTAACATAATGATTACTTCCTTTATGATTAAGAAAGGTGCGGAATCGCATGCCCAAAATGGCTGCGATCGACGCGTAGAAGAACGCGGTCCAGTCGCAACCGAACTGAATACAGAAGCCACCGCAGGCAAATCCGGCTGCCACAGCTACCTGCCAATCGGTGTAATTTCGCTTCTTTCGCTTGATTTGGTTCAGCTCTGCCTCGTATTGATCCAGCGTATAATCTTCTATGATGGCCTTCCACGACAGCTTGCTGACGGCAGCTATGGCATCCATATTGATGCCATGCTTCTCGCAACGCTGAAATTTGACAAACGAATGGTGGTCATCACTGAGGTTCACCATGAGCATTGTATAGTTGACAAAGATATGAAGATGCTTCTCAGGCAAGCCAGAAGGCTGCCGTACGCTTCATATTACGAATGATACGAGCCGTGTCGGCCGAGCTTTCCACAAGCAGTTGCCCGGTTTTAAGCAACAAATCAAGCTTACGGCGCAGTTCAAGATTGGCAGGAGTTTGAAGTTCTGTAGACATAGATTACCCTAACACTAATATTAAAATCTGAATCGTGACGATACGAAGGAACATCGCGAAGGGATAAACGGTAGAATATCCCACGGCGGGAGAGTCGCTTTGGGTCAGTTCGTTGGCGTGGGTGAGTGCCGGCAGTTCGTGTTGGCACCGGCCAGTACACCGATGAGCGTAAAATAGTTCAGCTTCATGAAATAACGTCCTATGGCCGCACCGATCAACAACGGAAGTATCGTAATCAGAACACCATAACCCAGCCATTCCAAGCCTTGCTCACTGATAACCGTTGAGAAGAATTCACGTCCTGTTCCCAGGCCTACACAGGCCAGGAAGATACAGATTCCCACTTCCCGAATCATCAGATTGGCACTGATTGTGGTATAAGTCACCAAGTTGTGCTTAGGTCCGAGCCAGCCAATCAGCAACGCTACGATGAGCGGACCGCCCGTCAGACCAAGCTTCAAAGACGCCGGTATGCCGGGAATGATAATCGGAATATTTGCTACGATGCAACCCAAGGCGATTCCAGGAAGATAGGAATCAGGTTGGGGTTGTTCAATCAGCGCATCAATTACCCATCACTTTCTCCAAATGGCTGATGGCAAGTTCCGAACCAACCACCGTCACACGGTCACCCATTTGCAGATGAAGACCCGAACTGGCCACAAGGTCGACGCCGGAGCGGTTCACACGCGTAACGTTCACGCCATATTTAGAAGCGCAGTTTCAGCTGGGCAAGCGTCTTGCCGTTGATTTGCGGCTTCGTCACAAGGATGCGACGCGAAATCAACTCGCTGTTATAATCGGTCCAATCCACTTCAGCGGGTACGCCGAGGCAGCGCGGTGATGGCCTCCATATCGTTCGGTTGGGCTATCACCAACAACTTATCACCTTTATTTAATATGGTATCACCATTTACCACCTCGTTAAATTCGCCGGTAGCGGCGTGCAATATCCGTGCAACGATGAAGTTGCGCTTCAGCAACTCGTGGATATGCTCCACCGTTTGTCCCTCTATCATTTCATTTTCTATCGCCACCGTAAAAACTTTCTTACGGTGAGTTCTTCAAATGGCCTAAGCCTTTGGCTGCCGCGCTATCCTCTTCTTTCATGTTGACACGCAAGAGATGGCGCAACGCCATGAAGGTAAGTATCATACCAATGACACCCATCGGGTAGGTCGCGGCATAGCCCATGGCAATGTCGGGCGAGATCAATGTGGTTCAAATCGCTGTTCGCCTGCTGGGCGGCACGCAGTCCGGCGTATTGGTAACGGCAGCCCGAAAGGATTCCGGCCATAGTGGTGATGGGAATTCCGGTCGTAAAATGCAATACCACCGTCATGGTTATGCCGACCAAAAACCATCAGCAATACCAACATATTAAGTGGCAATCCGCCACGACGGAACGAAGCAAAAGAAGCTGGGACCTACCTGAAGACCGATGGAATAAACAAATAGAATAAGACCAAACTCTTTCAAGAAGTGGAGCAAATGCTCATCTAGATTAAAACAGAAATGGCCAAATACCAGACCGATAAACAACACCCATGTGAGTCCCAGTGAGATATTAGCCACTTTTATCTTGCCTAAGGCCAGTCCTATAGAGATGACCAACGCTAAAACCATGACGGAATGAGCCACTCCGCCGCCCCATAAATCGGGGAAACCCGCCAAACAAATTACGAATCAATTCCATTTTGATACTTATTAATCAAGCGGCTACAATTTTTACAAAGTCATGCCGCAGCTGTTACCCATATTCAACGATGAATCTACCTTTGCGACCGTAATAAAAACCCTCTTACGACTGCAAAAGGTAGTAAGTCCCCACTTAACGGGGCAAACAACAGATTTGTTTACGAGGAAGTGGGCGGAAGATTGGGAGTGACAACGAACACTCAGTCCGTCAATCAAGCCCTTCGATCAGTCCGTCTACAATATCTATGCGCTCTGCCTGCGGATGTTTGGGCAGTCCGGGCATACGCATAATCTTACCGGCCACGGCCACAATCATCTGCGCACCGGTATTGAGCACAAAGTCGCGAACGGTAAAATCAAAGTCACGAGGTACGCCGTAGTTCTTGGCATCATCGCTAAAAAGAATACTGTGTCTTGGCTATGCACACGGGGAAGTGGCCGCAGCCCATCGCCTCAATGGCTTTCATCTGCTTCATCGCCGCGGACTTGAATTTCACACGACCCGCGCCATAGATCCCCTTGGCCAGCTTTTCCACCTTTTCTACGATGCTGTCGTCCAACTGATAGGCATACTCTATCTGTCGATGGTTTTTCGGCAATGGTATCGACAGCCAGTTGGGCCAGTTCTTCGCAGCCTTCGCCGCCACGCATGAACGCCGCGTTAGACGCGAAGCCCACACCCATGGCCTCACAATGGCTTCTCACCAGGTCGACCTCTTCTTCCGTATCGGTGTCAAACTCATTCAGCGTCACGATAACGGTCTGTCCCATCGCCTGTAAGTTCTGGATATGCCGATCCAGATTGGCAAGACCGCAGGTCAATTCGCGCTCACCATGACTTTCATCAGCCCCCACACACATGCCGCCGTGCATCTTCAAGCCACGTGTCGTACACACCAGAATGGCCAGTTTGGGCTGCAATTCAGCCTCACGACACTTGATATCCAGAAACTTTTTCCGCACCCAAATCGGCAGCAAACCCGGCTTCTGTCACCACATAATCACCAAGACTCATCGCCATTTTTGTAGCAATGATACTATTGCAGCCATGGGCGATATTGGCAAAGGCCCGCCATGAATAAAAAGCCGGCGTACCTTCGATGGTCTGCACGAGATTAGGTTGCAGCGCGTCGCGCAACAAAACGGTGATGGCTCCGGCCACGCCCATATCCTTGACGGTAAACGGTTTTATCCTCGATCGTGACGCCCAGAAGGATGTTTTTCTATACGGCGACGCAGATCGTCCTCGTCTTTTGAAAGACAAAGGATGGCCATGATTTCGCTGGCCGGCGTAATATCAAAAACCACTCTCGGTAGGAGATGCCGTTGGTCTTGGCCCCAGTCCGGTCACGATATTGCGCAGACTGCGGTCGTTCACATCAAGTACGCGCTTCTGCCAATACACTTCGCTCGAGCGCGAAACCATCTTCCAAGTGCTGGTAAAGATAGTTATCGAGCAGGGCCGTAATCATATTATGCGCTGCGGTAATGGCATGGAAGTCGCCCGTAAAGTGCAGATTTATTTTCTCCATGGGCAACACTTGCGAGTAGCCACCGCCACAAGCGCCACCCTTCATACCGAAACACGGCCCCAGACTGGGTTCTCTTAAAGCCAGCACCGACTTCTTTCCAAGCCGGTTCAAAGCCATCGACAAGCCTATGCAAACGGTGGTTTTGCCGATTCCCGACTGCGTCGGCGACATGGCCGTGACCAGAATCAGATTGCTCTGTTTAATCCTTTCGGGATTCATTAAAGTGGTTGGCACCTTGGCAATGTACTTGCCATACCGATCCAAATCGGCAGCATCGACGCCCAAGTCTTTGGCAACGTCTTCAATGGGACGCATCTTACACGCGCGTGCTATTTCTATATCAGATTTCATAATCACAACAAAATATTTAGGTTGATGCTACAAAGATAATGTTTTTTCGACGAAAACACACACAGTCGGCTCCATATATACCTACGAATGATTAGTCCCGGCCCACGCAGATTCATCCTTTTTAGGTATTGCGGCGCATCAATGAATCCCCTATCTTTGCACCCAGAACAGGAATGGACAATGATTAGCCATTTTTTTGAATAGATCATATTAATTTGAATAGCGATTGAGGTAGGCTGTGAAGCTTGCCTCAGTTGCGTTTTATACCTATCAATCCCAACCACTCATTTACCTTTTCGTACTACCATTCCTGTTCGACAAACGCTTTTTTGTAAAGTTTTACGTATGAATTTTAACATTTCTGAGCCACGCCATCTAGCGCTTCCAACAGCCCCTTTCTTCACTTTCAGAGCGTCATTTCTACCCTTTCCGCAGCTCATTGCTACGCTTTTTACATGCTCAAAGCAGCCCTTTTTACATGCCCAAAGTTATGCTTTTACACGCTAAAAAGGGCCGCAAAAGGAGCCCAAAAACATACATAATGAGGTGAAAATAAACGAGAAATAGCAAGCCAAAAACCATAAAACACTGATTATCAAATGTTTGTAAAACCTCGAAAATTGCGTTTTTCGGAGCCGCGGATTATTTTTGTGAATAACAGCAAGCAGCAACGACTTCGTGTAAACATAATTTATCAGAAATTAAAAATATGTCTTTATTTACTTGCCTGCTTCAAATATAAATTGTACCTTTACCCTGCATTTCCGCCGTAGCGCATTTTTCTTATGAAATGCCACGAACGAACACGCAGCTTTTCTATGCCTGTTAGCCGGGTACACCCTGAATCGCGCAAGTCTATACTTCTGTTGTGACAATCTCTAAACCTAACTCTACCCAACGACTTATCCAGGCAAAGATATATCATAGCAATAACAATCATCTTAACATGAAACAAAACCAACGACATGCTCGCAGTTTGTCCTATATGTGGACTTGTGGTATCCCTGTCGGTACTGCTTCCATCTCAAGCACAAGCTACCGTCACAAACACGCCTAAAGCATTAGCGATTTCTACAAACAAGTATTCTGAACACGCTATTTCGAACACTTCGCCCTTATTTCAACAAGATTTGAAGGCCGACAAGCTACAAGGAACCGTGGTAGACGAAAAGGGCGAACCCGTCACAGGAGCCACCGTCAGGTGAAAGGCACAGGTGTAGGTGCCGTGACAGACATGGATGGCCGCTTTACTATTACCGCCAAGCCGGGTACTTTTGCTTATCATTTCATACGTGGGCTATACGGATGCCCAAGTAAAAGGCACACAGAACATGCGCGTTCGCCTAAAAAACTCAACCGAAAATCTCAATGAAGTGGTTGTCGTGGCTTACGGCACATCCCGGAAACGTGACGTAACCGGCGCGCTATCTTCCTTCAAACCCAATGAAAACGACGCCATGAAGTCTGTTTCGATTGACAATCTGTTAAACGGAAAAAGTGGCCGGTCTTGTCTGTAAACACGGCTTCGTCGGCTGTGGGCGCAGCCTCCCATCGGTCACCATTCGTGGCGCAAGCTCTTTACGCGGTGACAACCAACCGCTCTATGTTATCGACAACATACCGCAAGCTTCTACCGGAGAGTTCTCTGGTTCGGGCATTGGTGGCGACTATCAGATAGCTCAAGACCCGCTATCGGCCCTCAATCCCAATGACATTGAGGACATAACTATATTGAAAGACGCATCGTCTACGGCCATTTATGGTAGCCGTGGTGCCAACGGCGTGATTCTTATCACAACGAAAAAAGGCCATAAGAGCAAAACCAAAGTTAACGTGTCGGCCAACTTTACCGTAGCCAATACAGCCAAACAGCTGGATATGATGGATTTGACCCAATATGCCTCGTATGCCAATAGCCGATATATCAATACCGCAGCGACACCTTTCCATTTGGTTGGCAATGAAATTCGCTATGTCTTTAGCGGCAGTTATGACAAATACGACCCTAATGATCCAGAGACTTACAGAGCTTGTCAAATACCGCAACTGGCAAAAGAGATCTATCGTTCGGCCCTTTCGCAAAACTATTCTGCTTCGCTTAGCTTCGGTACAGGCAAAAGTAAATTACTATTTTTCAGCCAACTACAAGAACATCAACGGCACCGTAAAACAGACTTCCTTACAACAAGGCGACCTGCGAATGAATCTTAATGCCAAGTTGTCGAAGACTGTGAAGCTCGATTTTAGCATCAGTGGCTCGCTCCGAAAGAACGACATGATGGCAGGAGGAAACACTTTTGGGAGGCTCAACGGGTGCCGTATCGCGCTCAGCTATCGACTATGCGCCCTTCCAAATGCCCGATGACGACCCTTCTTTCTCTAACGAAAACAAGACTACGGTGTTTAGTTGGCTCTCTGATTACACGGACGACACGACCGACAAGAGCTTGAAAGGCAGTTTTGAATCTTACATGGAATATTCTGCCAAACCTTAGTTATAATCTGCGCACAGGTGGCAATCTGAATCACAATCAACGCACCCGCTTCTATGGTTTGCAGTTATATCAGGGTATGAACAACAACGGATTACTCAATTTGGGAGAGCTAAAGAAAAAGTAATTATTCCGTAGAGAATATCCTGAATTATAACATGAAGTTTGCTAAAGTAGGCAAGTTGGATCTTACGGGTGGTATAACTTTCGAAGATTATAATTACCTTTATAAGAACAGACTGGGCAACCAGTACACCATTAATGATGATGGGAAGTTTGTAAATACCAATGGAAATGTCATTGCTCCAGCCAGTTGGGATGGCATAGACTATGCGGGTGTTGTCATCACAGCCACTCCTTGGCAAAAAGATTACCAGCTTTTATCTTACTTAGGTCGTGCCAACTTTGCGCTCTACGACCGCTATCTGCTGACGGCATCTATCCGTGCCGATGGTTCAAGCAAGTTCAGCGAAAGGCCATCGATGGGGCTATTTCCCTCTGCTTCTGTGGCTTGGCGCGTAGAGAGGAGCTTTTATGAAACCATTGACTTGGGTTAGCTAGCTAAAAGTTACGTTTGAGCTAGTGGAGTTACGGGTAACCAAAGTATCGATCCCTATTCTACCTTTGCGATGTATCAGTCGCTTGTCAACAATTTTTATGCAGACGGACATGGTAAAAAACAAGATGCGTATTCTGTAACCAACCTTGCCAACAATGGACTTACATGGGAAAAGACCGGTTCTTGGAACGTAGGAGTCGACTTCTCGCTATTCAAAAACACGGCTTAGTGGTACACTCGACCTATACCAGAAAAAGACAACCGACCTGCTTATATCACGCAACTTACCGGGTTCTGCTGGTTTCGCCGCCACTTATTATAACCAAGGCTCTTTGACCAATCAAGGTATTGAATTCGCATTAAACGCGCAAATCATTGATGGCAAACGCTGGAAATGGAACTTAAAAGGCAATCTTGCCAAGAATCATTCTAAGATTGTAGACCTTGGCCTCGACCCAGCGATTTCCGGTTCATTGGGCAAACGTGGCTGGTTATGGCAATTCACTGGGTGATCACGCGAGTAGGTCACATTTTCTTACAAGGTGAACAACCGGGGCAGTTCTTTGGCTACAAAACACAGGGTATTATACAGGCTGATGACATCACGCCCGAAGGTGTGAAGTTTACGAAACCCGACGGAACGATTGGCTATACACTCAGTTTAACAACGTAAAGCCAAAGGCGGGTGACGTAAAAGTCGTAGATATGAATAACGATGGCATTATCGACGCGAACGACCGTACCATTATCGGTAATCCTAACGCAGATTTCACATACGGTTTTTACACGTAGGTTTCTTGGAAATCCATATCACTTTCGGCCAGTTTCATTGGCGTACACGGACGTGAAGTACTCAACACTAACAACCGATACATTGCCACACCCGGCACTCGAACCAATAGTTTGCTGAAAGTTGCGTATGAAAACATGTGGACCGAGAAACATCCTTCAAACGTATACCCCAGTTCTACTTACGTAGTAGGCAACTATGTTTACGACCGTTATATCGAAGACGCCAGCTATCTGCGCTGTTCAGACATTACGCTGAGCTACAATATAGGCCGCAAGACTATGAAAAAGATAGGAATGAGCAACGCGTCAGCCCTACTTATCTGTCAAGAATGCCTTCCTCATCACCGACTATTCAGGCTACGACCCGAGTAGAACAGCTTTGCTTTCGATGGCCTCCGCCCCGGTGTTGACATGAATTCTTATCCCAATTCACGTTCGTTCGTATTAGGTTTAAATTTGATTTTCTAAAAGCAATTTGACAATGAAAACTACATACATATTTTATATTACCCGTATTAGCTGTTATTTTATCATCATTGACAGCGTGCAACGACTTGTTGGACGAGAATCCCAAGTCACACTCTGAATAGCAAAACGATCTTTCAAAGTGCCGATTCGGCCGAGATGGCACTCTTAGGTTGCTACGGCTATCTGTCATCGGTCTACGGTCAAGAGATGCAAGAGGTTCCCATTGCGGCATCAGGATTGACTTGGGGACAGCGGAAGGGCGATTTCGCGTCCGATTTGACCTGCTCAACATTCAACCGACCAACGATGCCGTGAATCTACTGTGGAATATACTTTACAAAACAATCGCAGAGTGCAACGCATTCACTAGCCAGCATAGACGAAAGTACGCTCAATAGCAACGTAAAAACACAACAGAAAGGCGAAGCTAAATTCATCCGCGCCTTGTGCTACTATGACCTTGCCGTTCACTTCGGCGATGTTCCTCTACGTGTTTCAGCATCATCCTCCGATAATATCGCTGCCCAACGTACACCCATCAAACAAGTGTTCGACTTAATCGTGGCCGATTTTACGGATGCGACTCATATTGCCACCACGTCGAAAGACGGCCGTGCCAACGCATGGGCTGCTAAAGCCTACCTTGCCAAGGCCTATTACAAGATGGCTTGCTTAGGAATCGACACACAGACAAACCTTCTGAAAGCGAAAGAAATGTTTGATGAGGTTTACAAGAATGGCCCTACGCACTTGATCCAAGCTTCAGTAAGCTGTTTGGAACATACGTAACCGACTGTAAGGAATCCATTTTCCAAATCAATTATTCGACTGTCACCACCTCCGGACCATTCAACCGAGGCAGCAACCGCTTTGCTCCACAAGCATCAACAACAGGTGTTAACTGGAGTAGTTATCGCGTGAGCAAAGCTAATTACGACCTTCACGAAGGTACCTATCCCGGCGATCCGCGCATCAAAACTACCTTTTTGACGCAATGGCGCACGCGAGCCGGCAACAATCAAGCGAATCCCAAGAAACAGGTGGGTACGATTCTGACTGCTAATGATCTCGACTTATACCTATCCTTATTGGACTTATGCCTCTGCTAAAAACTTGGTTCCTGCACAAAGACCAAGTTGATGAATGTAGCCAAACTACCTTATGACGACTTTGCCGATAGAACAAATCCCAACCCCGACGTACTTAATAATTATGTACGGCAACTACGGGAAGACCGAAAAATAATCAGCAAATGACAACGGCTGTAAATAAATTCACCTCGCCGAGCAACAGCAATAAGTGGCCTTTTTATGGCAAAATGTACGATCAAACACAAAAGCGCACAGATGTCTCATCAGAATTTGATTATCTTCTAGATTTGCAGAATTCCTCCTGAACACGGCCGATTGCTATAACGATTTGGGCAAAACGACACAGGCCGCCACATTAGTGAACCTCGTTTTGTCACGTGCCCGTCACTCAGATGGAGCCTCTGCGACTCAACCTGTCGACATTCCAACGTCTATTTCGCAAGAAGCACTGCGCGAACGCATCTATTTTGAATACATTTTTGAACTCAATGGCGAACCCACTATGTTTGAAACGACTCGTCAACACGGCGAAAAACTCTTGAAAAAGCTCTTGGAATACACCAACAAGCATCATCTTATCAACATAGCCAATAAACGCTACGCCACTAATGTCAACAATTTCCTCGATTTCGTATTCAACAATGGCCAATTAGACGACAATTTCCTTCGTCGTAATCTATTGCTGCCCATTCCTCAAAGCGAAATCGATACCAATGCTGGAATCTCATCAAATGACAATAATTTCGGTTATACCACTAAATAACACTCATCAAATAAGTCTTCTGCTCGGCATACCGGACAGAAGACTTATTGTTCTTTCTATTGGTTCTACTTACACAACAACACTTTACATAGTCGGAGTTCTGCTTTTATACATGAGCTTCGACTTTTCAAAAATAATCTACACGGGTTTCAAAGCAAAGCTAACTTTTTTCAATCGATTTGTTTGCGCATCATCGTTAAATTAAATACTTTTGCGAAAGCGTAAGTTTTACACGCAAAAGATTACTCTATGAGTAAGTCAAGTTATCTTTCCACCCCCTGTATATGAACAAACAAGGAGTAGACCACTTACTGAAGACAGCCCTCATTCAGGGCGATGAAGCGGCTTTCGACATCGTCTTCAGAATGTATTATCCCAAAATCAAGTTTTTCGCAGCCCGCCTTTGCGGCGACAAAGATGAGGCCGAGAATATTGCGCAGGATATTTTTATGCAGCTCTGGATTAGGCGTAATCAACTGATAGAAATACAGAATCTTGAAAACTACATCTACGTGATGACCAAAAAAACGCGTCGTTCGAAATCATCAGGCGTTCACTACAACGACAGCGGATAGTACAAGAAACGGTTGCCGAAGAGCCGGATGACAACATCATTGACAACGAACTACACTACAAGGAACTCATGGCCATCGTAAAAGAGGAAATAGAACGCATGCCCGCACAACGCCGACGCATCTTCCTCATGAGCCGTCGCGAAGGACTTTCTAACGAACAGATAGCACAAGAATTGGGATTAAGCAAGCGAACTGTGGAAACTCACATCTCGCTGGCATTGCAACAGCTGCGCCACCTCATGCCGCTACTCGAACTATTAACACTCATACTGATGCTCACTCGGGAGCAACAACTCTAACAACTCTTCCTTTTTATCATTAATTAACACGCCATGAATTACGTGTGATTCATGACTTATTCATCCTATTTATAAAACAGCATCTTATCCATGAATCTAAACGATATTCAAGAGCTTATTCACGCCTACTTCGATGGTGTCATTTCCTGCCGACAAACGTCAGCTACTGAGGCATTGGCTCCTTCTTCCTACGGATGCGGAGAAGAAAAATCATGCTCTAAAGATGGTCTGGAACCATGCAGAACCCGACACTACCGATGTAGATACAGCCTTGAAATGTTCCGAAACAACCGCCAACGCTATGAGAAGCAACGCCGCAAGCGTCGCCAACTGGCACAATCGCTTCGCTGGGCAGCCGTATTGGCTATTCCGCTGCTGACAGCTGCTGCCGCCTGGAAGCTGTCGGCCGACTATCACGCGCAGCCTCAACTGGCTGAATTTCATGTGGGCGAAGGAAAAATTGACAGTCTGACGCTGAGCGATGGTACTAAGATTATCGTCAACTCGGCTTCAAGCCTACTCTATCCTGCCACTTTCAATCCCCATGGTGACCGCCGTGACATCTTCCTCGTAGGCGAAGCACACTTTGAAGTGGCCAAAGACAGCCGCCGTCCGTTCGTCGTACACGCGGGCAACCTCAACATACGTGTATTGGGAACTCATTTTAATGTACGCGCTTATGGCGATGATAGCGACATCATCACTACGCTCGAAGAGGGTAGCGTCAAGCTATCCGACAACCAAAATGCGATACTCATGAAGCCCGGTGAGCAAATCGCCTATCGACGAAGTGACGGTCTTATGCGCCGAAAGCAGGTCAGGGGCCGGCGATTTTTAGGCTGTGGACACATGACAACATCGATTTCCACAACCAAACATTAAAGGTTATCCTGGAACAAATGGCTGCTCTCTACTACGTAAAGTTTGACGTTGACAAGACTCTTGACCTCGAACAACGCTTCACCATGAACTTTAACCGCACTGAAAAACATTGACGAAGTAATGACCGTCATCAGCCGATTGAGCAATCATTTTCAATATCATAAACATGGTAACATCATCAAACTCTATAAGAAAAGAAAGGAGGCAGCCCCATCAAGCACAGATACCTATACCTAATTCCAAAAACATTACTATCAAATACTTTAATTCTAAAACTTATGACTCTTAAATTCAACCATCATCTAAGGGCATTCCGGCAGAAGCGGCATTTAGCCCTTCTCGGTCTGTGCCTCGCGTTTTCCACCCACGTGGTAGGCCAAAACCAAATCGTTAACCTGGAAAAAGACCACCAACAGCGTGCAATCGCTCATCAAGGCCATCGAACAACAGACCTCATTGTCCATCGATTACAAACAAAACACGCTCAATCTGAACCGTCAAATCAAAACCGACTCAAAGTCGGAAAAACCTCTTCCTTACTCCAACAAATGCTCAAAAGGCACTAATTTGGAATATAGTCTGTCGGGACGTCACATCATTATCACACCCAAAGAGGCAAGAAGCCAAGCTTCACAACAAGCCGGTACACAGCAAAAAATCAAAGGACAGGTACTCGACCCACAGGGAGAACCGCTCGTGGGCGTCACTATCAAAGTGAAAGGCACGAGCCAAGCTACCGTCACCGACGCAAACGGCAATTACACCATCAATGCCCAACGCGGCGATATTCTGGAGTTCTCTTACATAGGATTTAATACCAAGGAAATAAGAGCAGAAAGTGGCAACTGCAACGTAGCCCTTAGCGAGAGTGCCGAAACGCTCGATCAAGTCATTGTGATTGGCTATGGTACGGTGAAAAAAGCTGACTTGGCAGGTTCTGTAGGCGTTTTGGACAGCAAAAAGTTTAGCGACCAACCCATCACACAGATTTCTGATGCCTTCCAAGGTCGTATTTCGGGCGTACAGGTTGCCAACAGCGGTGTACCCGGCGGTACGATGAAGATTCGCGTGCGTGGCGCAGGTTCGGTCAATCGCAGCAACGACCCGCTCTATGTCATCGACGGTATTGCCCGCGAAAGTGGTTTACAGGGTATTAACCCTGAAGATGTGCAGTCGGTACAGATACTCAAAGATGCTTCGGCTACAGCCATCTATGGCTCGCGCGGTTCCAATGGAGTGGTACTCATTACCACAAAGAATGGTCGTGAAGGTCAAACCAAAGTCAGCTTCGATGCCCAAGTGGGCGTAAGCAATGTAGCCAAACGCTACGACACACTGTCACCCTACGAGTTTGCTACTGCCTATAATGAGGTATATGCCAACACCTTCAATGATGAAAATCTGAAGGCCTTTAAGAACGGAACGAAAAGGTACGAACTGGCAGGACGCCATGTTTCAAACCGGCATAACACAGGACTACAAGATAGCACTCAGCAGTGGCAACACCACAAACCAATATTATATATCGGGCAACTACATGGGACAGACGGGCACCGTCATCCAAACGAAGAACGAACGCTATCAGGCCCGTGTCAATCTCTCATCCGACATCACCAAATGGCTGAATATCAACGCTGACATCAATGCCTCTCACACAAAGACAAAGAACTTCAACTTCGGAGCTTCTACCGACAACGTGCTGTGGAACATGTTGAACTTCTCGCCTGTTTCCGACATCTACGACGCTCAGGGCAACTATACAAAGCGCGACTTCTACTGTGCGCTCACGTCAGACAACCCCGTTGGCATGATGAAAGAGAATGAAGGACAAACCCGCCAGGCTCTCTTCACAGGCCATATCGACCTAAGATTCAACATCATGCCGGGCTTAACATTCACCACGACCAATGGTGTGGACTACGCGGATGTGAAAAACTACTACTTCACTTCCAAGAAAGTGGCCGACTCTAACGGCATGTCAAACCGTGACGCCCAGCGCATGACGCTACAGACAACTAACAATCTAACCTACAACGGCAGTTGGGGACTACACGCATTGACCGCTACCGGCGTATTCGAAGCTACTCGATCAAAGTATCGCCACATGTATTTGTCGGGCGACCACCTACTCACCGAGAGCGTTAAATGGTGGAATATAGGGTTGGCCAGCAGCCGCAAGGAAAACAACGGCTACTCTGCCTGGACACTATTGTCATGGGTTGGCCGCGTCATGTACAACTACGCCGACCGCTATCTCGTTACCGGAACTTTCCGTGCCGACGGTTCTTCCAAATTCTTCAACGACAAATGGGGCTATTTCCCATCACTTGCCGTGGCTTGGTCGTTGGGCAATGAAGAGTTCATGAAACATCAAAACATGATTCAAGACGCAAAGATAAGACTGAGCTATGGTCTTGTCGGCAGTCAAGCCATCGACCCTTATGAAACACTTGGACTGATGCAACAGACTGGCTACGCTTTTGGTGGCAACTCTAAATACACAGGTTTCTGGGCCGGCACGAGTGTAGCAACACCCAATCTAACGTGGGAGAAGACGCATCAGTACAACATCGGCCTTGACTTTGCCGTACTCAACAGAAGTCTTCGCTTCTCGTTTGATTTCTTCAAGAAGCTCACCAAAGATGGCCTCCTCAAGAAAGCAATGCCCAACTACGATGGTGGCGGCACTTATTGGGTCAACGCGGCTGAAGTTACCAACCAAGGTCTCGACTTCTCTATCGACGCAAATATCCTCAACAAGGGCTACTTCAATTGGTCGAGTACTCTGACAGGAACGTATCTGAAGAACAAGGTTACATCGTTAGACAACATTCCCTACGTCACGGGATATACTCCCGCAACGGGTCTTACCGACGCTGTCACCCGCATCGTGGAGGGCAAACCCATCGGTTCTTTCTATCTTTACCAATGGACTGGGTTAGATAAAGACGGACACGACACCTACGCCGACCTCGACAACAGTGGCACCGTATCGGCAGGCGATCGCTCTATCATCGGAAATGCCAACCCTGATTTCACGTTGGGATGGAACAATCACTTCACGTATAAGAACTGGGAACTTAACGTTTTCTTTACGGGAGCTGGAGCACAGCGTTTGAACCTGATGAGATACTCAGCAGCGTCAATGAACGGCAAGTCAACCTTCGTTACATTAAAGGAAGCTTATTACAACTCCTTCGGCAAATCAGACAATCCTCGCTACCCTGCCTTGAACGTAACGGGCAACAACTATCAGGCCGCATCTACCAAATGGCTTGAAGACGCTGACTATCTGCGCCTCGATAATCTTACGTTGGCTTATAATCTCTCTAAGAAAGTCACTAAGTTTGCTGACCTTCGCATCTCTCTCAGCTGCCAAAATCTGTTCACTATTACAGGTTATAAAGGCATGGACCCTGCAGGGTTGTCGTTCATGGACACCTCGTTGGGAAGTGTAGATATCAACGATGGTATCGACATGGGGTGCCTATCCGCTCTCCCGCACATTCACCATCGGTGTGAAAATGAACTTCTAATCACTTAATCTTATACAGCTATGAAATTTAGATATATATTATATAGCGCGTTAGCTATGGCAGCCCTGGGCACCTCATGCAGCGATGCGCTCAACGAAGATCCCAAGGGTAAACTGACGCCCGAGACCTTCTTTTCAACTCAAGATGAACTAAACATGGGCACCTATGCCCTCTACCGCAAGGTCTGCGATATGCAAACCAATACCAATCCTATGATGGCAGCCTGGCAAGGTGACGATATTACGACCAATCCTGGTAGTAACAAGCAGGACCTTGCCGACGTCGACGCGTTCCATCCGAGCGATGGCAACAAGGGTGCTAAATGGCTTTGGGAAACTTCCTATAAGGTAATCAAGGCCGCAAATGGTATTATCAACAATGCAGGAAAGTGTCCGACAACTCCAGAAGAAATCAATATCGCTATGGGACAGGCCAAGTTCTGGCGCGCGCTCAACTACTTCTATTTGGTCAGAAGGTTCGGTCCGATTCCACTGCCATTGCAGGGAGATGTAGATTACAGTCGCCCGTTGGCCACTGTTGAAGAGGTTTATACGCAGATTGTAAGCGACTTGAAAGACTGCGTAAACATTCTTCCGACCAGCTATAGTAAGGCGCCGCGTCATATCAACAACACTAATATCTACATAACAAAGCAGGCTGCCGAGGCAACTTTGGCTTCCGTCTACATGGCAATGGCAGGTTGGCCCCTCAACAAAACAGCCTATTACAAAGAAGCCGCAGCCATGGCAAAGGATGTTATCGATGGCGTGAAGAGCGGAAAGTACGAATATATCCTTGAACCAGAGTACAAACACGTTTACTCTATCAGCCATAACAACACCAACGAAACCGTTGTTGGAATCAGTTTTTCAGGCTCTTTCACTTGGGATGAGGACTCTGAAATGTCGAAGAGCGACCTTTTCGAATCGCTCGGAGGCTGGGGGTGACGGCTGGGGAACCATTAAATTCTGGAAAGATTTCCCGCCGGTCCACGTAAGGATGCCACCTACAACCCCAAGATACTGAAGAACAATGGCCGCAATGGCGAAACAGAACTCATCGATTGGTGGCAGACTGAGGAGTGCCATCCTATGTTCTGCCAACTCACAATGGGTGAGGGCAACGGAGATTATGATTACACCAAACCGGCTTCTTATACATCAACAAATGGTCATCGCCATCGTCTTATCCGCTATTCAGAGGTATTATTATGGTATGCCGAGGCACAAGCGCGTGCAGACGGTACACCAAACACGCTGGCCTATGAGTGTATCAATAAGATAAGAAACCGTGCGGGCCTCCCCAATCTTACTTCCGGACTCAGCGGCGAAGCCTTTGCCGAGGCTTGTTTCAAGGAACATGGCTGGGAAGTGGCAGGCTATTGGAACGCGTTAGTAACCCGACGTGATGACCTTATGCGCCTCAACAGGTTGGAACAAACCTTCAACGACCGTGTAAAGAATGAGCCTATCGAAGTAGCTCCGGGCGTTTTGGTGAAGGAAACTGTGCTTGTTCCCGCTAACGTAAAATGGCAGGCAGAAAAGAGTATCTATCTTCCCTATCCCGCATTTGACGCTGAATTGAACCGCAATCTGAAGCGTTAGTAAATCAAATATACATTCTTGGGTAGGCTTCCGCAACCTGAAGACGGGAAGCCTACCCTCTTTTTACATCAAATATTCTAATGAAACATTTATACCTGCTACTTTTTCTGTTGGGTATAACCACTCATCTACATGCTACCGATATTCTTATTGAAGCCGAAAGTTTTAAAGATAAAGGCGGATGGCAGGTAGATCAGCAGTTTATGGATCTCATGGGATCGCCTTTATCTGCTGGCACACGGCATGGGAAAAACCTGTCGAGGATGCTGCCACGGCTTTTTCATTTGCAGACAACCGACACCTATTATATATATGTACGCACGTACAATTGGACTGCGCCATGGGTTTCGGGCAAAGGTCCCGGAGGCTTTGCCGTCATGCTGAACGGCAGTATCATCGGCACCGCAGGCCACGACGGGCAGGCATGGGAATGGCAATGCGTGGGCCAAAAGAAGCTAAAGGCCGGAAGCCATCGCCTTGCGCTCCGCGATTTACACGGTTTCGATGGCAGATGTGATGCCATTTTTCTAACCAGCCGTAAAGATTTCATCCCTCCGAAAGATGCCAATACTACTTGGAGAGCTTCGCTTAACCCTATTCAGACCACTACCCAGAACTTTGATTTTGTAGTCATTGGCGGCGGCATTGCCGGCATGTGCTCCGCCGCTTCAGCCGCCCGTCTGGGATTAAAAAGTAGCTTTGGTCAATAACCGCCCCTGTATGGGGAGGCTGCAATAGTTCCGACATCCGCGTGCACTAGGGCGGAGACATTGAGGTGGGACGCTATCCTAAGTTAGGCAAAATGATATGTGAATTTGGCCCTTCACGCGAAGGCAATGCCCAACCGGCCCATTATTATGAAGATGGAAAGAAAGACTCGTTTCTCGTCAATGAGCCTAACATCACACTATTATCCAACTATCATGCAGTAGCCGTTAAGAAATTAAATCGTAAAATTACGGAAATAGCCGTACAACATATAGAAAACGGCCGTCAAATCATTCTCAAAGCACCACTCTTCGCCGACTGTACAGGCGATGGAACTATAGGCTATCTGGCTGGGGCCGACTATCGGATGGGGCGCGAAAGCAAAGCAGAGTTCCACGAAGAACACGCGCCCGAACAGGCAGACACGATGACGATGGGGGCTTCTATACAATGGTATTCCGTCAAAGGCAAAGAGAACTTTCCTTTGTTCGATGATGGTATCGCGCTGAACGATAAGAATTGCGACTTCGTCACACGAGGCGAATGGACTTGGGAAACCGGAATGGATCGCAATCAGATTACCGAAGCCGAACAAATACGCGACTATGGACTCATGGCTGTATACTGCACGTGGAGCTGGCTCAAGAATCATTCTGTCCGAAAAGCTGAATATCGCAACCGGAAACTGGGTTGGGTAAGCTATATCAGTGGCAAACGAGAGTCGCGAAGACTGCTCGGCGACTACATCCTGTCCGAAGAAGACATCATGAAAAACGTACGCCACGAGGATGCTTCCTTTGCTACCACTTGGAGCATAGACCTCCATTATCCCGACTCTGTGAATCAACGACAATTTCCCGGTCGCGCTTTCAAGGCCGATACCCACCATCAGGTACTCAGTCAGCCCTACGATGTGCCTTACAGATGCCTGTATTCGCGCAATGTAGAAAACCTTTTCATGGCCGGACGCAATATCAGTGTCACCCATGTAGCACTGGGAACGACTCGCGTGATGCGCACTTGCGGCATGGAAGGAGAAGTCGTCGGCATGGCTGCCTACCTCTGTCGGAAGCATCACACATCGCCTCGGGGAGTCTACTGGTATCACTTGCCCGACTTGAAAGCGCTGATGTCAAAAGGTGTCGGACGACCCGACGTCGTATTCAATCAGGGCTATAACGCCTGGAACCCATGGAGTAGAACCAATCCATAACTATTTTTTCAAACCTCTAAAAGACCATATTTCCTATGTTTAAGAATCTTTTTGTCGGTACGTTACTTGCCTTCGGGACACTAACAAGCCATGCGCAAGCACTCATTCCGCAACCTGTACAACAGAAAAAACATGAGGGTTACGCAGACCTTACATCCAATATACAAATCATCACACGGCTGCCTAAAGGCGAAAAAACAGAGCTCAAATCGGTTGCTCGTGCCATGTTCCAACAAGCACCCCGCAGCCCTCGCAAACTCGTCATTCAATTATTGACAGACCGGAAATCAACCGACGCGTGGAACAACGCCGCCTTACAAGGCTATCGGCTACAGGTGGGCAAAGACACCATTCGCGTCGAAGCCCCCAGCGGCATGGGTGTCTTCTATGGATTGCAGACCCTCAGCCAACTCATTGAGCACAATCGCATCCCCTGCACAACGATTACCGACCGGCCTAAGTATGCCCATCGAGGGTTTTATGCTCGATTGCTCGCGCCATTTTTGGTCTGTAGATTTTATCAAAAAGCAACTCGATGCCATGGCCTTCTTCAAACTCGACCGCTTTCATTTCCACCTAACTGATGGCGGAGGATGGCGACTGGAGATTAAAAAAATATCCCGAACTGACCCGGAAAACGGCCCTCGAAGCCATGCCGATTGGGACAAATGGATTGACAACGGTCGGAAATTTTGTAACCCAAACGATGCCAACGCATACGGCGGCTACTATTCGCAGGAGCAAATCAGGGATATTGTTGCCTACGCAAAGGGAGCGATACATCACTGTTATTCCCGAAATCGAAATGCCGGGCCACAGCAATGAGGTACTCTATACCTATCCCGAACTCTCGTGTACGGGACATGGTGATGGCTTTGACCTTTGCGTTGGCAATCCGAAAACCTTTACTTTCCTAACCGACGTCTTACAAGAAGTCATGCAACTCTTCCCTTCTAAGTACATCCATGTAGGCGGCGACGAAGCCGGCATGCGCTTTTGGAAGAAATGTACGAAATGTATGGGACTTTATAAAACCCATCACATGACCGACACGGTTCAGATTCAGAGTTATCTGATGGCACGTATTGACAGCTTTCTGACCAGCCATGATCGTACCATGTTGGGCTGGGACGAGATTCTTGACGGCAACCGCGTGTCGCCCGGAGCCACCATCGTGTCGTGGAGAGGAGAAAAAGGAGGCATCAAAGCAGCCCAAATGGGCCATCATGCCATCATGTCGCCATCGAAGAAGTGCTATTTAGACATGTATCAGGCTGACCCACAAACCCAGCCTTTGGCCATCGGCGGCTACACGCCGCTGGACTCTGTCTATGCCTACGACCCCATGCCGGCCGTTTTAAGAGGCACGGCAGGAAGCGCGTTTATCGATGGCATACAGGGCAATCTGTGGACAGAATACGTCGGAACGGAATCACACGCGGAATACGCGACCTATCCTCGCCTGCTGGCTATCGCCGAACGGGGCTGGGGTACGACCACTACTTACGATCATTTCAAGAAGCGTGTCGTGACTATCGCTGAGAAAATGCGGGGTAAAGGTTATACTGTTTTCGATGTAAATAAGACTCGAAAACCATTCAACTTTACCGTTTTACAATGGAATATATGGCAAGAAGGCACCATGATAAAGGGTGGTTTTGAAGCCATCGTAGAGGAATTGGCCCGACTGAAGCCCGACTTCGTAACGCTGAGCGAAGTGCGCAACTACCACGACACCAACTTCACCGACCGCCCTCGTGCAGGCTTTGAAGAAGAAAAAAACATCACTTACCATTCGTTTCTTTCCTACGATACAGGCGTATTGAGCCGCTATCCCATCACTGATTCTGTTGTCGTGTTTCCTCTCAATAAGGACCATGGCACCATCCATAAGCTGAAAGTAAACGTCGACGGCCGCTCCATTGCCATCTATACCGGACACTTAGACTATCTGGATTGCTCATATTATAATGTGAGAGGCTACGATGGCACCAACTGGAAAAGAAACAACCCCGTCCGTCATCGGTAAGCGAACTGCTGAAAATGAATAATCTTTCATGGCGCGACGATGCGACAAGAGTGTTTCTAAACGAGGCGCGCCACGACCTGTCTGAGGGCACTGCCGTCATCTTCGGCGGCGACTTCAACGAACCATCCCACCTCGACTGGACGGAGGCCACGGCCCAACTCTACGACCATCACGGCTTCGTCGTACCTTGGACGGTATCAAAAATGATGGAACAGGCGGGCTGAGGACACATATCGGGAGCTATACCCCAATCCTGTGACCCATCCGGGATTCACCTATCCATGCTACAAACCCACTGGCCGACATCAAACTGCTTACGTGGGCACCCCAAAGGGCCGATGAGCGCGAACGCATCGACTACGTATACTACCAAGGCAAAAGATCTGCGCGCCACAAGCATTCAGATCTTCGGTCCCGACGCTTCGGTGTGCCGGTTAAAGCCCATCAAGGACGCCGAAGCTGATCCCAAATTAGCACCCATGGGTATTTGGCCTACCGACCACAAAGGATTGCTCGTACATTTCACGCTTGGCCGATAAGCCACAGAGGCTTGTTACAGCCGCAACCGCCGCCACAACCAACGGGGAATGCGACGCCAGAATGCCGTCAGCACGGCCCAACGCCAGTCGATAATCACCACATGGCTGCGCCGTGCTATGGCTCTGACGATTGTGCGGGCCACGGCAGTCGCGTCGAGCAACATGGGATAGCGCACGTTTGCGGCCAGCAAGGGCGTATCTACAAAGCCCGGACGGATGTCGGTGAACCCTATGCGCAGCCGTTGACTGTGGGCCAGCTGTTCCAAAAGCCTGCAAATAAGTAGACTGCATAGCCTTGGTGGCACTATAAGCCGGTGCCGGGCCAAGTCCTTTCGTGCCTGCTACCGAGGTGATACAAGCGATATGCCCCTCGCCTTGGCGCGCGAAGTAGCGGTAGGCAGTGCCTATCATCCGCGTGAAACCGACACCATTGGTCATCATGGTGGAGGTTTCGATGTCAGCCCTCAGCCCTCGATTTACTTTTACCTATGCCCGACGCGTGGAAATAAAGGTCTACACGCCCCATCGTTTCAAAGAGTTGTGCCAATCGGGCAGGAGCTTCAGCACCGGTGACATCAATAGATGCCACACTCACTCGCTCGGGAGCCATAGCCCGTAGTGCCTCAAGCGGTTCTTGTCGGCGGGCAGCCAACACCACTGTCCAGCCCCTTTCGATTAATAGTCGTGCCACCTCGCGGCCGATACCGCTGCTGGCACCCATAATAATTGCATGATTCATTCGTATCGTCATTCATCATTTCGGCAAGCATACCACACTCGTTTTAATCTCCAAATGCAATCTGCTGTCTGCAAAGATAGCGCAAGCCTTTCATCAAAGCAAGCAAAAGGCAAAAAATGAGCGAAAGAATAAGCATGCAAATAAATTACAACCATTTGACACACAAACACTTTCATTTCATAACTCTTTAACTTTATTTATACTAAATCTGTAATTTTACTGCCTTTTTAGGGTATTGACTCGTATTGAAATAATACCTATTTTTTTGCAAAAACCGATTAGGTTACTAACATTTAGGAGGACACAACTATGAAAGAGAAAAAAAGACTTTATTACCCCCAAATCCTACAGGATTTTTACCCGCGAGAAAAACAAATGACGATAACGAACAATACATGCTTGAAACCGATGTATGGTTCAATTAATTTTCAATTTACGCTCTTATTACACATCAAATAATTTTATTTACGAAGCCCCGGCTGCGATATCAGTCGGGTCTTTGTATATGATTGCGCAAACACTTTTTGAGCCTCCGCGCGCACTGAAACAACTTTTACAAAAGGCCCAAAATGCTTGCGTTATTTCAAAATAATGATACATTGGCCGGAAATACGCGATTCTACGGCAAGTTTTGTATTTGATTTATAATCAGCCATTTACGCAAAAACGCGCCTTCTTTTTGCCCCATATCATCCCGTCAAAACATGACTTTTACCCGCTCATTGTGGCCCTTTTAGCGTGTCAAAGCAGTGCTTTTATCCGCTAAAAGCATAGCTTTCGCAAGGTAAAAAGCATAGCAATGAGCCGACAAAACATAAAAAAATCACACTTTTTATAAGGGTGTTTATGGCCAAAAAGAGATAAGAAAATAGATAACTTCATGCTATTTGACGCATTTTTTAGTCGTGTTTTTTGTGATAAAGAATTTACATTTCCAAAACGGAATAGGTCGAAACGGAACGTGATAAATCACGCCCTTACGGCTCACGCCATGTTATTTACAAACACGAAAATCATAGTTTGATAAATGTTTTTCGTAACTATTCAGCGATAATTGATATATAAGTGCATATCAATTATCGCTGAATAGTTACTGTTTTTCGGCAAAAAAAGTAAATGTGTGTTATAGAATCGCAACCGGAAAAAAACGACCTCTCACAATCTCTAAAAATGATGTGTAGGAGAGAATACAGACTGATCGATACCGCTGAATAGTTACATATTATGAAAGTTTTTGTCGGAAAACAAAAAGGGCTGAAATTATCTCTTGGATTTTTAGCCCTTAACTTTTTATATGAGGTTCACCTTCTTCTGCTGACTGCGCCACCTCATGGAGCGCATCAGCTGGGAAAGAGCTGGTGAAGCACAGAATCAGTGAAGCCAACCGAGCGCACAATATCTCCCTGTTGCTTTCTGCTGCCGACACTTTACTTGATATTTCTTGCCTGTCTCACGAAGCAAAAGAAAAGCACTACGCTCGTAAGCCTTCCAAAAAGACCTTCACGATGAAGATAAATCTTAATATCTTCACTTTCCTCTAATGCAAGTATCGAAGATAATTTCATATTGTTGTCGACAATTGTTTTGTCTTTTTGTTTTGATTATTTTTTCGTCGACCGCCTTACGGCGGTTCTTAAGGTGTCGCCTTTTAGAGGGCGACACCCGTAAAGGGCAATCGCGAGGACTACTCGAACGTTGGCTCGACCCTGAACCCGCTGACGCGGCCGCCGTTGCCCACGCTGACGTTACCACTGCAGAAGCCCAGGTAGTACGCGAACTTACTGGCCCATGGGTAAGCACTTGACGACCAATAGTTGCCGTAGCGGCCAACGACGTACAGCTGACCAGAGTTGCTAGCAACCCAAGGCGGGCAGGTAGAAGTAATTATCTGCGTCAGCCGCATCGGGGAGAGTCTGAGATACAGACCAGTTGCGTCCGCTGCCATTTTATTCGCCAATCGCTTCCGTCTACAGCTTTGTTAGCGTCAAATCCGCTTATATTCGCCTTCTTCTTAAACCACATACCACCTTTATATAAGTGACCCATGGTTGTCCATAATTCGTCACCGTCCCAACGTGGTTCGCCCTTTGCGGCGTACCAGGTCATCTCGTTAACGTTGGGAAGGTCTTTACATGATGTGTGGGTAGCTTTATTATCTGCACCGTAAGTAAATGATTCGTTGTAGTAACGAGGGTCACTATTATTTTGAGCGTAGTTGCTATTACTGTTACCGTTCAATACTGGCTGCCATGGATTTGCTTTATTCCATTCGTGACCTGACCAATAATTCTGCTGGGCATCCCACATGTAGTATTTATCGCCGTCGTAATTACGTACGTTAAGGTTAGCAGTAATGTTGTAATACTTATTCTGGTCGTAGGTTGCTGATGATAATGTCTTGGTTATAGTTCCCTCTGTACCTGTTGCAACGTCCTTAACCCAATAACGTATCTTTAGTATGTGCGTTCCTGGCTTTATCACCACATAAGCACCATTTGTAGCTGCGCTTGTTGTGTTGTTAGTTAAAGGGAAACCATGAGCGTATGTTCCACTACCACCTGTTGAAACGATAATTTGCTTACCTGTACCTGTACCTGTTAGTTTGCCTGTTGCTGGGTTGAGGGTGTAAGTATCGGTAATATCATTGTCAGAATTTACCTCTACCTTGGTTAAGTAACAATCATGCAAAATAGTGTTGCTCGTGCGTGGTAAGAAGAGGAGGTAAGCTGCCTTGTGGTCGAGTGTAAAGTTAAATTTATGCTCGCTTGCTATGCGTGTTGCTGTTGCCATACCACAATCGCCTGATGCACCGAAGTGAGCGGTAGTGTTTGGCTCTGCCTGGCTTTTGGTTTGCAGCGATTGTTACTTGATTCTGATTGCCATTCTTACCAGGGTAATAAACGTCGTAAGACATATGAGCTGTGTATGTGCCAGGAACTTTGAACTTAAAGTAAGCAGTTTTACCTGTTGGCGAATTGCTACTTGCGTTCCAAGTGCCGTTATCGTCCTTTACGTAAATCTTATCGCCTGCTTCCCAAAAGAATTTACCGTCACTTTCCATAGATGTGCGTGTTGCAGGGTCACCTGTTGAGAAAGTTGTTAGGCTTGCATCGTAATCTTTATTATTTTGGTTCTGCGCTATTTCTTCATTGGCACAAGAAGCAAATGCCAAGGTGATACCAAATGCGAGTGCCAAAGACTTTAAACGTGATGCGACTGAATGTTTTCTCATTGTTTTTATTCATTTTTTCGTTGTTCTTTTAGTTTATTACTCTCTGTTAGTCTTTCCATGATGGAGTCTCTTCCTCGTCTTCGTCCTCGTCTTCGTCCATCCAATCAAATGCCTTCTTGGCATCTCCTGATGTACCACCTGGTTGTGCAGGATTATGCTGACCAGGGTAAGACGTATTCATCAAACAAGTGGTTTCGTTTACGTGGACTATTTCACACTTTGGGGCAGAATAGTTCTTCTTTTGTTTCTTTTTCTCCATTGTTTTATCAATTAAAAATAGTTATTATTTCGTGCTTAATTTCTTCTTATTTCGTTTACGTAGGGACACTAAAAAGCGAACAAAGGAAACTCCGAAAAGTCCTTTGTTTACAGGGTTTGCACAGCACGCCTCGCGCGCGTATGCGAGAAGAAAAAGTGGGGAGGTTAGGCCTGGCCTATGAGAGAGAGAGAGAGAGAGTATAAAATTATTTGGAACTACCAAATAATTTGCAATATTTTTCATCTTTCTTCGTTAAAGAATCTAACGTAGCACAAAGCGTGTCTGCGCCTTTATTTCCTAACAAGGTGCAAACATTTACTGAATTAATATTCTTTATCATCGTTATTACGAGTTAATTTTAATTTAACCGGGCACAAAAGTAGGGAGAATATATGAAACCAACAAGAAAATTAGCAAAAAGATACGGAACTTATAAACTTACGGGAACGCTTGGCTAAGTATGAAAAACCCTGACAAAAACTCTAATAACAGTAGCACTCCGCCAAGCAAGGAACGTATAAAGGATGGGGTTATCAGAAGAACAAGAAGCCTCCGTAAGCCAAGTGGTAAGAAGCCGGGAGGGCAAAAGGGACATGATGGGCATAAGTTGTCTTGCTCTTCCGTACCTGACGAGATAATCGATGAGGTACCCAACTATTGTATTCGTTGCGGAGAATCTTTATCAGATGCAGAACGTGTGCTTGATTATGTGACGCAGGTTATTTCCATTCCAGAGTTGAAGCCCGTAATCAAGGAAATCCGACACTATGTGATGATATGCAAGAACTGTGGTGAACGTATTCGGACGGCACCGAGACGGCGATCAAACAACGTGGTATATGATTCAAGCGTAAAGACCTTAGTGGTTTATCTGAGTGTCGTGCAATTTCTTCCTTACGGTCGCATAGCAAGTTTTTTTGCGTGAGGTATTTGGACTCACTCCAAGCGAAGGCTCGCTGGTAAATGAGGCTAAGAGAAATGCGCAACCTGTGATTGATAAGATTAAAGAATATATCAAGTCATCAGCAGTTGTTGGTTTCGATGAGAGCGGCTTGTACTGTAACAAAAGACTCGACTGGGCATGGATTGCACAGACAGTTTATTACACATTGCTTTTCCGTGCTGATGGAAGAGGATCGAAGGTATTGGCAGACAAATTTGGCGATAGCTTGGAACGAATGACTCCCGTTACCGACCGCCATAGCGCATACTTTGCACTCCATTTTCTCAATCATCAGGTATGCCTTGCTCACTTACTCCGCGAACTGCAATATCTCTCAGAGTTGAAAACTGAGCAAGAGTGGTCTGGAAAAGTAACCAATCTGTTCCGTGAAGTCATTCACGAGCGGAATACCAATCCGAACGACGTTATAGACAAGGTGTCATGGACCCGACGTTTAGACAATCTGCTCAAACAGAATATAGAGGAGCTTGGTAAACAGTTTATTACGTTCAGAAAAGGCTTGGTCAAATGCAGAGATTACATTTTCAATTTCCTCGAAAATCCGATGATACCATTTGACAATAATGGAAGCGAAAGGGGAATACGCAAGCTAAAAATCAAACTGAAGAACTCCTGTACATTTCGTTCAGACTTCGGAGCAGACGCTTTCCTTGAACTTCATTCGATTGTAGAAACAGCTAAGAAGCACGACAAAACTCCATATAATGCGATTCAAGCCTTATTTAAGGTTTGATAAATTGATATGCACTTATATATCAATTATCGCTGAATAGTTACTGTTTTTCGGCAAAAAAAGTAAAAGTGTGTTATAGAATCGCAGCCGGAAAAAAACGACCTCTCACAATCTCTAAAAATGATGTGGAAGATTCACAAAAAGTGAAGATTATCATTCAAATTCTTTCCAATGTTTGAAAAATTGGGAAAGAATTTGTATCTTTTAAATTGATATTCCAATCACAGAACGATGAGCATAATCGAGACTCCCCTAAGATTCAAGATGAAGACTTAATAGAAGTTTTACTCTCTCCGCTAAGCGAAGATATCTCTGCGCTGGTCAATAAAATTAATGAAGCATACGAATACTGGAATACGGTCAAATATAAGAAGTGCCCAAAAGGATGTACACCCAAAAAGTTATGGACTTACGTCAAGGCATCACGTATCAAAAACATGATACGCATTTGGGATAAATATGGTATCAACCTCTCTATCACCCACCAGATGCAACGACAATGCCATGAGTTTGACATGAATTTCGGTGGCTCATGGGGAACCGGCGGTCTGCTACCCAACGAAAACAAAGAAAGATATTTGATCAGTTCGCTCATGGAAGAGGCGATATTCTCCAGCCAAATGGAAGGAGCCGCCACGACACGACAGGTGGCGAAGGAGATGTTGTACAAAAAGCCAAGCCCAAAGACAAGTCGCAGCAGATGATAGCCAACAACTATCAAACCATTCAGTTTGTCGTTGAAAACCAAAACACGCCGTTATCCGCCGAATTGCTTCAACACGTTCACCATCTCATGACGGAAAATACCTTGGACGATCCGCGGGACGAAGGGCGTTTCCGCACTAACGACGATATTGTCGTAGAAAACGGAATCACCCATGAAGTTGTTCATCGCCCTCCGTCAAGTTCCGATATACCTACATTCGTAAAAGGACTTGTGCCGTTTTTTTCAACGAAGATACGCCATCGGAGTTTATCCACCCTATTATCAAAGGAATCATCATCCACTTCATGATGGCCTACATGCACCCCGTTTACAGACGGTAATGGCCGAACAGCTCGCGCCCTGTTCTACTGGTATATGCTGAAACAAAACTATTGGCTGACAGAATATCTGTCCATATCACGTGTTATCGCCAAGTCGAAGAATTCGTACGAAAAAAATCTTTTTATACGCGGAAGCGGACAGAAACGACATCGGTTATTTCGTTGCTTACAATCTGCGTGTGCTGAATCTTTCGTTCCAGCAGCTACAAAGCTATCTGAAAAGGAAACAAGAAGAAAAAAAGATTGCCAATACTTTCCTGCTACTGGGCGACATCAATGAGCGGCAGGCGCAAATCGTCAAGATGTTTGCCGACAATCCTCGAGAAGTGATTACGGTAAAGGATGTTCAGAATAAATTCTTTGTCAGTGCCACCACGGCAAAGAATGACATCATGGAGCTTGGTACAACGTGGTTTTGTTGTTGAATTTTGCGTTCAACAAAGTAAAGAAAAGGATATATCAGGGTGAGAGTTTTTGAAGCGTCTATCCAATCGCTTTTTAAGATAATCAGATTATTTAGCGAAGCGGCAATCGTATCATCCCCCTAATAAGAACTTAGTTTGGCACTTACCAAACCATCAAAAAGGTGTTTTAATATGGTTATTTCTTTTTGTTGCGCTGCGCCGACTGCTTTATCTCTTTCACCATGACCATGCGTTCCTCGTAAATAGGGCGCCATTTGTCGATCTTTGCCTGCAAGTCCATGCTGCGATGCTGCAATTCCTGATACTCCTCCGTGTCCGTCTGATTGCTCTGACTGAGGCTCAGCATGCGCTGCAACATCTGTTTCTGCCAATCATCTGCCTGTCGGAGCTGCGCCTCCAGCTTCTCAAGACTTTCCATAAAAGGCAAGTACGCGGTCGATATGATTCTCGTTTTCCATTCCCTTTGCGAATTGAAAGTTGTTTCTTTATGGCGCAAAGTTACTCAAAAAGACCAAACAACAAAAGGGTATGGCCTTGTAAAATACGGACGACAGGGCTGTTTCGAGCCGGTACATCCATGCTTTTTATATCGCTCCGGACGCAAGATTGCGTCATCCGCGATGTCCGTTTTCTTTGATATACTTTGCCTGCGTCTTGCGGATTCCGTGGGGATTAGGCTCATCTATCAAGTCGTCGATCAACCATTTTTCCGCGCTCTTTAATCAGCGTAAGACCGATAAGATTGTCCTGCATGCTGTGGAGAATCAGCTCTACGTGGGCCGTTCGGCCATCAACAATATTCATCACCTTGACGTTTTTATAGCTCACGCTGTCCCAATCCTGCCCCTGAATCCAATAATCATAATCCCAAAGTCCCATCTCACCGACGTGTTTTGCGTCAATTCTATCGACGGCGGCCGCCTGTGCATTCCATGCCGACGAACAAAACTTCTGGAATTTCGACCTGTCGGGTACATTTGCTTTGGCGTCGTTATATTGTTTGCAAATAAAGTTGTAGATTTCTTCCACACGATTTTGCACCTCCCGTACAGCCGTTTCATCCTTTACCCGGCTTTCCATCTTGCTATCGGCATGGCGATATGGCGTTTGTCGGGCAGCCTGATGGTTTACAACCGGCGAAGAAACAAGCTATCGACACCAGAAAGATGGCGACAAAGAGATTTTCTCGGTTTTGTTCATATTGATTAGCCGTTTATCAACGAATTGTTTATTGATTCTTTGGAATGAGTCACACACGAACTTACAGTGCACGTCAAGTTCCTCACTGCAAACTTATATAAAACCCGCATATTTTACAACCATTCCATTCATAAATAAAGTTACCCACATGGTTTCTCCGACACGACAACACAACAGCAACAATTCTGGCAAGCTAATTTCTGTTGCCGAAAGGGTTGTCAGCAGGTCTGTCGGAGCGTACCATGTGGGTCGCCCTATCACATGATGATCGACAGGAGGCTTAGAAGTTGATGCCCAGTGTTAAATTTAAGCAGCCGTTGCGCGTGTCGGCGAAATTGTCTTTGCCTACATTGGCCAATCCGATGTCGTAGCTGGTTTCTAGATATAGCATTTGGAACGAAGTACCCACGCCTAATTTCAATCCGCCATCGAAGCGGTTGAAGGTGTCGTTATAGTCGTCATCGAAACTATTGTAGGCCGCACGGTGATTGTAATCCTTGATTTTTCCGCCCACACCATAGGCCAAATAGCCGCCCAAGAAAGGCTCAATGCTAACATCGCGATTGGCTCGGCACTTGTATTTTAGCACCAATGGCACCTCAAGATAATTGAGTGAGTAGGTAAACTTGTCTTTCTTATAGGTGCTTTTGCCACCTTTCTCGGTGTAATAAAGTCCTGATTCCAGAAAGAGTGGCGCACGATTGGATACTTGCGCGCCAATGGCAAGGCCGACATTCAGGCCTGTTAACGCACTATTAGAGTCGAACAGAGGTGATTCGGGTTAACGGTCGACACGCCCAAACCTACTCTGAATCCACTATAAACGGTACTATTGTGGCGGTTGGACTGATATTGGCGGTAATAACCGGTCCGCTGTCGAGGCGTGTGTGCGCGTCCTCTGGAATAATACTGGGCATCGGCCGGCAGCACTGAAAGCATGCCTGCGATGATAGTTAAGATGATTTGATTTTTCATAACTCTCTATTTTTGAATTGTTATAGCGACAAAAGTAAGAAAAGAATTTGTGCCATCAGGGGTAAACACCTATGTTTGGATGGGGATTCCCCTAATTCAAATAACTTAACCTTTCCACCTATTTTTATATATATATAGGAGCTTTCGCAAATCCATCGTATGAAGAACGTGGCGTGAACGCATAAGCTTTTTCTTTAAAATTAAATAATAACACCCATTAATTGTTAAATACATGTTTTGACAACTTGCTTTTATTCTAACTATCGCTTATTTTTGTGAAAATACTAATAAAAGTAAGTTGTAAATCACTAAACCAACAGAAAATTTACTCATTACACAAACCTTTTGAAACCTACAACTTGATAGCAAAATACTGATAACTTAGTGATATTGCCGAAGTTGTAAAAGACTCTCACTTTTGTTAGAGCTAAAACAAGAAAAATTACTTTCACTAATTTTTGGCCTCAGCTTAAAAACTATCGAAACGGGTTATTTTTATTTTATCCATCGGAGAAATACGAACCATTAAACCTTAACAGATGTAAACGACATGAAAAGAACTCTTGAATCACATGGGCAATATTATTTTTCGCCTACCTCAGATCATTCGTTTTCCAGCGATTCATAGCTGTATTCACATCCATGCTGCTTACCTTTTCGTTCTCTACACTTGCCTCAGCCGCAAGCGGAAGCTTGGAGACAGGCGGGCTTTTACGACAGCAAGGAAGCTATACCCGCTACCTTGCAGCAGCAAAGAAAAATCACCGGAGCAGTCGTAGACAGCAAGGGCGAGCCGCTCATCGGTGTCAGTATCAAAGAAAAAAAGGAACATCCAACGCCACCGTTACAGACTTTAACGGCCGGTTTGAGTTGTCAGTAAATAACGCCGACACCCAACTCATCGTGTCGTATGTTGGCTTCGTTTCGCAGACATTGAAGGCACAGTCGAAGATGCGCATCGTATTGAAAGAAGACGTGAAGGCACTGAGCGAGGTCGTAGTCGTGGGCTATGGCGCTCAAAAAGAAAGCCAACCTGACCGGCGCTGTGGCTAGTGTCGATGTGAGAAGTCGCTTTCAAGTCGCCCGATTGCTGATATCGGACGCGGTTTGCAGGGCGTGGTGCCGGGCATGAACGTACTTGTACCGACCGGAGAGATTGGTTCTGACCCGCTCATCAAAAATCCGCGGCCAGGTAGGATCTATCGAAGGAAGCAACGCGCCATTGATTTTGCTGGACAATGTTGAAATTCCCAGCATCCAAATGGTGAATCCCAACGACGTGCAGTCTATATCGGTACTGAAAGATGTTGCCTCTTCGGCCATCTACGGATCGAAAGCCGCTTTCGGTGTTATCTTGATTACAACCAAGAGCGGAGCCAATAGCAATCGCTTTGAAGTAAGCTATTCCAACAACTTTTCGTGGCAAACTACGGCCAAGAAACTGGAGATGGGTGGTGTAGACGGCTTGCAATACACGCTCGACGCACAGACTAACCGAGGCGCTCCGATGCCTGCGGGTGGCTTTTTGGCGCGTTTCGCCGGAGAGCATGGTGAAGATTCGAGTGGCAAGAGCTATGGGAGTTCGGTAAAGTGGAACGACCCGGTGCGCTATGGTCGCGACTGGTTCTTCGATGGTAAAGAGAAGTTTGGCTATCGTATATACGATGGTGTCAAAGCCATGGTGAGTGACTGGACACCAACTATGTCTCACAACCTTTCAGTTACAGGTAAGTCGGGCAACACCTCTTTATATATAGGACTGGGATATCTTAATCAGAATGGAATGATGCGTACAGCCAAACACGATGACTTCCATCGTTACAACGCGTCATTCAATATTCAGTCAGAGATTAATCGCCTTTTGACGATTCGCGCCAGTACGATTTACTCGGATCGAAACAAACGCTACCCAGGTGTGGGCACCACTTCGGCCGACCCATGGTTGTATCTTTACCGCTGGAGTCCGTTGTTCCCCATCGGAGTTACCGAACATGGAAATCAACTGCATGAGCCTTCCTACGAGCTGGGTGCCGCAAATACGGACAACCTGCAAGACAAATATTATAATATAAACTTAGGTTTCACGCTGAACTTTACCAAAGACTGGGAATTCAAAATGGACTATACCTATGACCGACAGACACGCGAACAGAATCAGTCGGCCATACAGTTCAGAGGCGGACAAATGTGGTACGCGCCCGTGGAGTGGAAGGAAAACGGCTATCCAGTATACGTTGATGAGCAAGGAAACAGAACGGACACGGGTGGTATTCCCGCATACCGATTCCCTGTTTCGGATTATTACTCGAACATTACAGCCAATTATGTCGACCAAATGAGTCGCGGCGAGGACAACAACACGTTCAACGCGTATAGCACCTACAATCTTAGACTGGGCAAAGAGCAAGAGCATCATTTCAAGTTTATGCTGGGAATGAAGCAGGTTACCAGCCAATGGACTTATCATAGCACCAGACGAATGGGGCTGATAGATCAGTCAAACCCACAGTTTTTGTTAGCTGACGGCGAGTGGACCGGCCAAGGAAACCGCAACTGGGAGTCACAATTAGGCTTCTTCGGACGCTTGAACTACAGCTATGCAGACCGCTATTTGCTGGAAGGAAACGTACGTAGAGACGGTTCTTCCAAGTTCCCGAAGCATCTAAGATGGAAGACTTTTCCCTCGTTCTCGGCAGGATGGGTGTTTACCAATGAAACTTTCGTTCAGCCTATTACCAAAGTTCTGAGCTTCGGTAAGCTGAGAGCATCATGGGGTTCCATTGGCGACCAGACGGTAGCTAACTCACTTTACCGGTCGATACTTTCACATGGCGAATCAAAATGGCTGAATGACAAGGGCCTAAAACCGGTTCTATACGGCACACCATCAATCATAGACAATGACATTACGTGGCAACGCATCGAAACTTTGGACTTCGGCGTTGACCTGCGTTTCCTCAAAAATCAACTCGGATTGACGTTCGACTGGTTCAAACGCGACACTAAGGACATGATTATTCCGGGCGAAGACCTGCCTGTAACGTTAGGAACGTCTGCCCCCAAAGGTAATTATGGTAATCTTGAGACAAAGGGATGGGAACTTGCACTCGACTTCAACCATCGCTTTGCCAACGGACTGGGACTGAATATCAATGTATCGTTAGCGGATGCCACCACTTTCGTTACCAAAGGAGCTGATTATTTGACACCTTGGGAAGACCGCGACTTATCTACCGGTTACTCTACGGGTAGACGTTATGGAGATATCTATGGATTCGTTACCGACCGATTGTTCCAGAAAGAAGACTTTATATACGATGAAAAAGGAAAAAAATCGTAACGACCAATGTTATCTATAAAGGTACATTGCGAAGAACCAACAAGCAATCGACGCAATATCCGGTTTATCAAGTACATTATGAAGATGGCGACAAGTTGATATTCTCTCCCGGCGACGTGAAGTTTGTCGATTTGAATGGTGACGGTTATATCACTCCCGGCTCAGGAACGAACGGCGATCCCGGCGACCAGACCGTCATAGGAAACTCAACACCACGTTATGAATACAGCTTCCGCATCGGACTGGATTACAAAGGCTTCGACTTCTCCGTTTACTGCCAAGGAATCGGCAAACGCAAGATATGGGGAGCGGGCCAGCTGGCTATTCCCGGATACTCTGCTAAAGAAGGAGCAATCCCCAGAACTTTCGCGACCGACTATTGGACGGAAGACCGCACAGACGCGTTTTATCCACGTGCGTGGGACTTGGGCGGCAACAACACGGGCTTCTCTATGCAACGACAGAGCAAGTATTTGCTTAACATGGCCTACTTGCGTGTAAAGAATATTAGTTTAGGTTATACGGTGCCGAAGCTTTTTGCTGTCGAAAAGTAAAACTTACCAAAGCAAGAGTGTACGTATCGTTAGAGAACTTCATTACCTTTGATAAATTGCGCGGACTACCTATCGACCCAGAGGCTATCTCCGGATATTCCATGTTCAGCCACCGCTACAACCTATCGCGAACCGGTACAGGAACACCAACGTTCAAGTCACTGTCGTGTGGTGTACAATTATCTTTCTAACACTTAATACGATACAATTATGAAATTAAAGATATTTTGCATTCATAGCCGTTTGCGCTTTTACCCTTACAAGCTGTAACGACGTGCTCGACCGTCCCTCAATCACCACCATGGAAGACGATAAATTCTGGACTGGCGAAGACCGCGTACGATTGTATGCCAACAGCTTCTACACGAATTTCTTTGTAGGATATGGACTTGGTTATGGTGAGACGGCATACACGCCGAACATCAATTACTCGTTTAACGACGATATGGTGAGGAAATCCACGCAGGCACAATTTCTGCGTTCGGTGCCTTCAAGTAAAGGAAGCACGTCGCTCGGTCTTAGTTGGGAGAGCCAGTTTTCGGGTCCGACGTGGAACTTTGCGTGGGTGCGCAAGGCCAACGTAATGATCGATCGCATCAAGCGCCTTATGCCCGACGTACTTACCGATGCACAATATCAACACTGGATGGGAATCGGACGTTTCTTCAGAGGCCTGGAATACGCACGTTTGGTAAACGTGTTCGGTAACGTACCGTATTATGGTTACGAAGTTAAAAACACAGATAAAGCAGAACTTTACAAGGACCGTACTCCTCGAAATGAGGTAATGGACTCTGTTTATAACGACTTTAAGTATGCCATGAGCAACGTAAGGCTGAACGACGGATTACAAAATGTTGATCGCTATGTCGTGGCTTCATTCGTTTCGCGCTGGTCTTTGTTCGAGGCGTGTTGGCAAAAAGTATCACTATGCGAATGACGAACGTGCCCGTAAATTCTTCCAGTTGGCCATCGAAGCGGCAGAATTGGTCATGAATAGTGGGAAATACGATATTGTAACAGACTTTAGAACACTCTTTTGGTTCAACGGATCTTACCAGCTCAAAAGACTGCATCCTTTATCGCAAATATGATGCCGCACAAGGCGTTACCCATTGCGTAGCTTCCTATTGCAATATGAATTCACCTAACGATATCGGTCCGAACCTCGATCTTATCAAAGCCTTTTATCTGTACGGACGGCAAAGATTGGCAAACATCTACGCTGACAACAGCCAAAGATTTCACGTTGGACAACCTCATTCGCACACGTGATCCGCGTTTTGAAGCAAGTTTTTATGGTGAACCGACTATTATGGCGAAGAGCTGTGCCTTGTATGTTACGAAGTTTATACCACGCAACGCGCTTGATTACATCAAAAACGGAGGCTCACCCGCGCCTGAATTCCAAGGTGACAAGAATGTTACGGGCTATCCTGTCATGCGTTATGCCGAAGTGTTGTTGAACTGGATAGAAGCCAAAGCAGAGTTTGCTACACTTGGAGGCCCTGCTGTTACACAGGCTGACCTCAACAGGTCTATTAACAAAATCCGCCAACGCCCACTTGATCAAGCAGCAAAGGACAAAGGTGTGAAACAAACAGCACCGATGGATCTTGCGAATCTGAATGACGACCCCAAGAGAGATGCTGACGTTCCGGTTTTAATTTGGGAAATACGACGTGAGCGAAGGATGGAATTTGCCTTTGAGTTCTCACGCATCGTCGATCTCAGACGATGGAAGAAACTCGGATATATGGACACAGACAATAACCCCTGACCTACTCATGGGTACTTGGGTCAACTTTTTCTAAGGAGTTAAGTGAGGGAACTAAAAGCAGCCAATAAGGGAAACTCGCGTAAAGGACGCAGCGGGAAACCTTGTCGTCTATGACGGAACTAATGCCGCAAAGATGATAGGTTTCTTCTATCCGCTTGAGAATTTAGGCCGATTCCCATTCCTCGGCGTACCAAATGTAAATCCTTATCTCTCACCAATCGGTGTGAACGATATAAAGGAATATGACAAAAGAGGTTTTCATCTGACCCAAAACGGAAGGATGGCCACAAACCAACGATTGACAACCGCTAAAAAACAAAGTTATGCATAAGCTAAAATATATAACATTTGCAGCCATTGTTTTAAGTTGCTGCGGCATAGTAGCCTGTGGAGACTCTTATCCGGAGAGCCATATAGAGCCTTACGCCACTGATTTGCTGTCGATAAAAATAGTAAATGCTGGGCCAGGGCAGAACGAAACATTGACAGGAAAAATTGATGAAGAGAATAAGATGGTCAACTTCCACGATTGGATACGGCCAGCAACTCTCTGCTATTAAGATTGAGGCAGAGGTTTCGGCTGGTGCCACCGTACAGAAGACGGAATACGACTTCTCTATGGATCCAGAAGATACCTATAAAACTCTTTTTATTAAGGGTAAGCAACCATAATCGGTATAAAGATTATTTTTATCAAGGTAAGAAAGCATGTTGATATCTATGGCGCTGATTTTAAATACGTGAAAGTCAACGAATTCACTGGAGACAGACGCTATGCTGATTACGCCGGTTCACTCACACGTGGAGCCGATTTTTGATGGTACACATGTATTGGTCGTTACGCGCAGTGCCACACGTCCGCATCTGTTGAAAGTCTCTGATCTCCAAGCCGACAAACGGATACCCATTCCACTTGATCTCACCGACGTAAGCGGAGGCACATTCCCTTATAATACGGGAGCTTTGGCCAACGGCCACATCTATCTTGCATCGCTATCGGGTGGGAAAGCCTCACCGTTGAAAATCTATTACTGGGATACGCCCACGTCTAAACCTGAGGTAATTGCCAACATTAATATTGCAGTATTCCCGGAGCAGGCGCCCGTCATGGTGATAACATGTCGCTCAACATCGACAAATACGGTAACGGATTTATCTTCTTCGGAGATAACCTCTCAACAGAAATCCTCCGACTTACCGTAACCGGACATAAAACCATCAATAATCCAACGGTTCTTTCTTCAAACCCAAATATGACAACTAGCATGAGTATGTATCGCATAGAAGATACTTCGCAATATCTTTTGGCTGGTTTACGTTTCCCCATTGCATTGACCGACGAGACGGGCAGTGTCAAATATCAGTTGAAACAAAGTCATATCGCGGCAGAATCGATAGCCGCACGCATCTTCACCTTTAATAAAGCACGCTACCTGATGACTTGTACTGTAGGCTTCGGAGGTTCAACCAAGGCTACACCGACCCTCAATTTGTATGACATCACAAAAGGTAGAACGGTACAAGAAGCACTCGAGAAGTTCGACGCGGGCAATAACCACAATCCTGTTTATAGTTTTATTCTGGGTGGGGCATTTGTCACCGCACCCGGTGTCAACACCAATTACTATATTGAACGCGATGCCAACGGCAATGACCTGAAGCTTTATCTCTTTGCGTCACGTATCAATTCAGGATTCGTTATTTGCGAACTTCCTGCGACTGTCGACGAAGACTGACCGAACTATAAATCTAAACATGTATTCAACCTAATTATAAAATCGATATGAAAACATGGAAAAAAATCGCCGTGATGATGTGTGTCGGTCTAATCACAGCATGTCACGACAATAATAATACTGAAGAACCCGTAACAGAGCCCCAACAGCTACCCAAAAAAGAACTGCGCGGCGTATGGATGGCTACCGTATGGGGACTGGATTGGCCTCGCGGAGACTACGATGCAGAAACGCAAAAGGCCAAATATATAGAATATATGGACTTGTTTGCCAATAATAACATCAACGCAGTCTTTGTTCAGGTGCGCGGTATGGCCGACGCTTACTACGATTCTCCGTATGAGCCGTGGAGTAAATATATCACCGGTGTCGCAGGAAAGAAACCCGACTATGATGTTTTGCGTTTTATGATTGACGAGGCACACAAACGTGGCATCAGCTTTCATGCTTGGATTAATCCCTATCGTATAGCTACCAGAAAGAATAAAAATGAGAAATTCCCTGAGCTAGATGCCAAAATTCCTGTTGCGCTGACCAAAGATTACAGTAACATTCGTGTTTACAATCCAGCCTTAGCTGAGGTTCGACAGCGCATCAACGATATCGTAAAGGATCTCATCACAAAGTATAATGTAGATGGCATACATCTCGATGACTACTTTTATCCCGCTTTGCCGGCTGGAGAGAACCTCAATGACAGTACGGAGTTTAAAGCCAACGTGAAGAAAAATACCGATGGAGAATACAGGGAAATGAGTCTGGCAGATTTCCGTCGCAACAATGTAGATCTTGCCGTAAAGGCATTCACGACGTGATCCAAGCAACGCGGCCCGAAGTAGTATTTTCTATCAGTCCCGCAGGTAATAACGACAATAACTTCAACCGCTTGTTTGCCGATGTGCTGAAATGGTCGCGCGAAGGATGGACAGAAGCTATTATACCCTCAACTCTATTTTTCCTACGGGTTCAGCCGAAAACAGCTTTAACCATTTATTACACTGGTGGGCACAGTTCACTTACAACAATGCGATTTTCGTAGGATATGGTCTCTATCGTTTCGACCCGGCTTCTGAAACTGCAGCTTATAAAACCTCAGAAAACTTGACCAATCAGTTTGCTTTTGCCTCTACAATACGCAAGGTACAAGGTAGCGTGTTATATAGTGCAATCAGTCTGCTTGACAATAAGGCCAACATTATGGACGTAATTCGTAAAACCTATAAGCAACCGGCTATCTTACCCTATTTGGGCAAAGCCAAAGCGGTGCTTCCACCCTCTCCTTCAAGTTTACGACTCAACGGAAAAGAATTGCAATGGACTGGTTCGGCTGACGCCTATTATGGCGTTTATCGCAGCAATGGCGCAGGAAAGACGGCAACACTGGTGGCCATTACACGCGACGCAAGCAGGGAATTACCACAGACGGGCACTTACTTTGTAACGGCAGTCAACAAAAAGGACAACGCTGAAAGTCAACCGTCACAAGAAATCGTTTATTGATGCCTTCAAAGTTCCACCTCATTACGTCTGTCCTCTCAATGAAGTTGCGAAAGTTCTGCCGATTAGAGATAAAAAGTAATATCTTTGCAGCCTATGGAGAACTTTGCAGCAATCGACTTTGAAACCGCCAACAGCGAGCGTACCAGCGTATGCAGCGTGGGCATTGTCATCGTAAGAAACGGAGAAATCACAGACACATTCACTCACTCATCCAACCCGAACCCGAATTATTACACGTATTGGTGCACCGGGTACACGGGTTGACGGCCACGGACACCGACCGTCAACCCGTTTTTCCTGACGTATGGCGACGAGATAGCGTCGCGCATAGAGGTCTTCCCTTGGTAGCACACAACAAAGTTTTTCGACGAGAGTTGCCTGAAAGCCGTATTCCGCTGCTATCAAATGGATTACCCCGACTATCTGTTCTTTGATACGCTTCGTGCCGCGCGACATAAACTCCCACATCTTCCGAATCATCAGCTTGACACTGTGGCCAGAGCCTGTGGCTACGACATGACTAATCATCACCACGCCTTGGCCGATGCCGAAGCATGCGCACGCATAGCCATCCAGCTGTTGTAAAGTATAATATTCTTATTAAACCATCAGTTATACAGAAAAATAGATAACTTTGCCTTCGGTAAGCATTTCTAATATTCATAACAAAGTTATAAACAATTACCTACAAAAGCAAAACGATATTAGCAAAAGATTTATAACTTTTTTATACAACATTCTTTTCCCGGATTCACATAATGCTCTTTTCGGACTTGAAAAATAACAAACAATGAAACAAAAAGACTACGATATGTTTGATGGAAGCTGCGGTATTAGCCGTCGCTCCTTCTGTGATAGCTAAAGCCATCCAAAACCGTTAAGCCCAATATCATTTTATATTATGTGCGACGATATGGGGGTATGGCGACCTGGGATGTTATGGTCAGAAGTATATCAGCACGCCCAATATAGACCGCATGGCCGGTGAGGGCATGCGCTTCACACAGGCCTATGCCGGTGCCCCGGTGAGTGCTCCTTCACGAGCCTGCATGATGACAGGGCAGCATTCGGGCCACACCGAAGTGCGTGGTAACAAAGAATATTGGGGCGACAGCAAACCTATTTTCTATGGAAAGAACAAGGATTACAGCGTTGTAGGCCAACATCCGTACGACCCCAAACACGTCATCCTACCCGAAATCATGAAGGATAATGGTTATCGAACGGGCATGTTCGGAAAATGGGCCGGCGGTTACGAGGGATCAGCGTCTACTCCCGACAAGCGAGGCGTAGATGAATTCTTCGGTTATATCTGCCAGTTTCAGGCACATTTATACTATCCTAACTTCCTCAACTCGTATAGTCGCATGCAAGGAGATACGGCCGTCAGACGTGTGGTATTGGAAAATAACATCGCCTATCCAATGTTTGGCAAAGACTATTCCAAACGTACGGCCTATTCAGCTGACTTGATTCACAAGCATGCCATGCAATGGCTCGACGCTCAGGACGGCCATAAACCTTTCTTCGGTGTATTTACCTACACGCTGCCCCACGCCGAACTGGCGCAACCCGAAGACTCTTTAGTGGAGACATATCAAAAGAAATTCTTTACGGACAAAACGTGGGGAGGGCAGGAAAACTCACGTTACAATGCGGTGGAGCATACACATGCCCAGTTTGCGGCTATGATAACCCGACTGGACGCGTATGTGGGACAGATACTGGCGAAGCTCGAAGAGAAAGGACTTGCCGATAATACACTGGTCATTTTCACCAGCGACAACGGCCCACATGAAGAAGGTGGAGCCGATCCCGCGTTTTTTGGACGCGATGGTAGCTACGAGGACTGAAGCGCCAGTGCTACGAAGGAGGCATCAGAATACCTTTTATAGCCCGCTGGCCGGGGCGTGTCGCAGCCGGTTCTACCAACGATTTGCAAGTGGCTTTTCTACGACTTAATGCCTACTTTCTGCGAACTTACAGGCGTAAAGAACTATGTGCGCAAGTACACCAACAAACAGCTTCCTGTAGATTACTTTGATGGAATATCCTTTGCTCCTACTCTTATCGGCAAGAATGAAGCACAACAACGACATGAGTATCTGTATTGGGAATTTGCAGAAACCAACCAGATAGCCGTCCGAATGGGAGATTGGAAGTTGATCGTTGTAAAAGGCACACCCGTTTATATAATCTATCGGTCGATTTGCATGAAGATAAGGATATCGCCGCCCAACATCCCGACATCGTAAAGAAGATGGTGGAAATCATTCGTCGCGAACATGTCGACAGTCCGCTATTCCCCATCACCATGCCTCTTTGATGAAGCGAGAACCATCTTTAATTATCAAGTTCCTTATAAGGCTATACAAAACGTATAACAACCCATTATTGAATTTTAAAAGAGCCATTACCAATAAATTACCACGGCGTGGTAATATCATTACCACGTAGCGGTAAGACGATTACCAACCGTGTGGTAATCGTCTTACCGCTGCATGGTAATCATGCAAAAACGTAGGATTTGATTTATAAAGTCTTACTTTCACCATTCGCAAAAGACTGATTCGAGTTTGTTTTATATCCACGCATGATTAATATAAAAAGTACAAAAACATCCAAAAAAATACTCCGTTTTGGATAACTTTCTCTAATATTATTTTATTAACTTTGCCCATTCTTTTTAATGGTACTTACTTGTAACTTACTGATTATTTGATATTTATACGTAACACCTTATTAAGAGAATCGAGTAAAAAGTATTCAAAAACGGAAAACTTATAAGCAATAGCAATGGAAATAATAAAACGCAATGGCGACGCAGAAGTTTACAATAACAGGAAGATTGCTGTAGCCATACGCAAGAGTTTCAGTAGTACCAATAAAGAGATTTCCGACGCGGAGATATGCAGAAATGGTAGCAGAGGTGGAGCAGTTTATCGCAAACAATCCGGCTCTGCGTACGGTGGAGGATATCCAAAATCAGGTGGAAAAAGTGCCTCATGGCACATGGCTACTACGAGGAAGCCAAGAACTACATCCTGTTTCGCTTCCAGCGGAATGAGCAGCGCAAGGCTGTCAACGACATCGCCGCAGCTGTTGGCGACAGCCAGTTGGCCAGTTTTTGCACGAAGTAGCCCACGAATATCGTGAACGGGCCTACAGCATGATTACGTTGCTGGAGAAATTCACCAGCTTCTGTAAATCGGACATGACCCGCAAGGAAGCGATTGACGCTCTCATCAAGGCTGCCGTAGAACTTACCACGCCCGAGGCACCGGCAGGGAGATGATTTCCGCGTGTACTTTCTTATCATGCGGAGCAGAAAATCTGTGTTTTGGAAGAAGAACTGGGGATTGCCAACTTCTATGACAAACTGAAATACGTGACGACAGAAGGGCTCTACGGCAATTATATTCTGGAAAATTATACGGAAGAAAGAAATCAATCAGGCCGCGACATTCTTGTGTCCCGACCGCAATAAACTACTAAACTTCTCCGGACTCGACCTGCTGCTGAAGCGATATGTCATCAAGACCTATGCGGGTAAGATATTGGAACGTGTGCAGGGAGATGTTTCTTGGCATCGCGCTTCATCTGGCTATGCCCGAGAAAAAGGAGAACCGACTCATGTGGGTTCAGCGTATCTATGACTTGCTGAGCCGTTTGGAGGTGACAATGGCTACGCCGACGCTCTCCAACGCCCGCAAGCCCAATCATCAGTTATCAAGTTGTTTCATCGATACCGTGCCCGATAGTCTGGATGGTATCTACCGCAGCTTAGACAACTTCTCACAAGTGAGCAAGTTCGGAGGCGGCATGGGCATGTACTTCGGTAAGGTTCGGGCTACGGGCGGCAACATCCGTGGCTTCAAAGGGGTGGCCGGCGGTGTCGTCAGATGGATGAAATTGGTCAACGATACGGCTGTGGCAGTAGACCAGTTAGGCATGCGCCAGGGTGCCGTAGCCGTCTATTTGGACGCGTGGCACAAGGATTTGCCCGAGTTTCTGCAACTCCGCACGAACAATGGCGACGACCGCATGAAGGCACACGATATCTTTCCGGCCGTGTGTTATCCCGATCTCTTCTGGAAAATGGCGGCAGAAGACCTCAACCAGAACTGGCATCTCTTCTGCCCGAACGAAATTATGCGACTCAAAGGCTATTGTCTGGAGGACTGCTATGGCGAAGAATGGGAACAGAAATATCTCGATTGCGTGAAGGATCATCGTCTTTCGCGCCGCGTTATCAGCGTGAAGGACATCGTAAGACTGGTGTTGCGTTCGGCTGTAGAGACCGGAACGCCGTTCACCTTCAACCGTGACACCGTGAACCGTGCTAACCCCAATGGGCATAAGGGCATGATTTATTGTTCTAACCTCTGTACGGAAATCGCCCAAAACATGGCTCCCATTGAGAGCGTTTCAAAGGTCGTGGAAACGCAAGACGGCGATACGGTGGTGGTAACAACCACCCGTCCGGGCGAGTTTGTGGTCTGCAACCTGGCCAGTTTGTCGCTCGGTCGCCTGCCATTGGAGGATGAAGAACAGATGAAAGAGAAGGTTGCCACGGTTGTCCGTGCGTTGGACAACGTCATCAGCCTCAACTTCTATCCTATTCCTTACGCCCGTATCACCAACCAACGATATCATTCTATCGGTTTGGGTGTCAGCGGTTATCACCATGCCTTGGCCAAACGGCGCATCAAATGGGAAAGCGAGGAGCATCTGACGTTTATGGATAAGGTGTTTGAAACCATCAACCGGGCAGCTATTCTGGCCAGTTCGGAGCTGGCAAAGAGAAAGGTTGCTATCCGTATTTTTGACGGTAGCGACTGGCAGACGGGCGCTTACTTTGATAAACGTGATTATACCGGTCCTGAATGGCAGACCGTACGCGAGACGGTTGCCCGCCAAGGTATGCGCAATGCTTACCTTTTAGCGGTGGCACCAACAAGCAGTACAAGTATCATTGCCGGCACAACAGCAGGTCTGGACCCCGTCATGAAACGCTTCTTCCTCGAAGAAAAGAAAGGCAGTATGCTGCCACGGGTGGCTCCGGAGTTGTCGGACGCTACTTATTGGATGTATAAGAGTGCTTACCTGATTGACCAGAAATGGAGCGTGCGGGCATCGGGTGTTCGTCAACGCCACATCGATCAGGCCCAGAGTATGAACCTCTATATCACCAATGACTTTACAATGCGACAGGTACTCGACCTCTATCTCTTGGCTTGGAGAAGCGGCGTGAAGACCATCTACTACGTGCGCAGCAAGTCATTAGAAGTAGAAGAGTGTGAGAGTTGCTCGTCGTAAAGAAGCAGAGGAGATGTTTTTTAAAGATGCTCTTTAGAAGTTAAAGGGAGATAAGGGGTGAAAGGGAGTTAAGACATTAGTTTTTCTAATCACGAGATATTAAAATAATAAGATTAAGCTTTCTCACTAACAGATATCAAGGAGTATTAAATGGTAAAACCAATCGTATTAAATAGCCAAACCAATGTCTTAACTCCCTTTCACCCCTTATCTCCCTTTAACTCCTAAAAACATCTCCCAATAATATTATAACTAAGAACAAAACAATGGAAAAATCAACTTAAAAAGGAATACGCTTTTTCAATCCGTCGGGCGACATAGACCTGCGTTTGAGAAGAATGATTGGTGGAAATACGACCAATCTGAATGACTTCAACAACATGAAATACGCCTGGGTGAGCGACTGGTATCGACAGGCTATGAACAACTTTTTGGATTCCCGAGGAGATTAATCTGTCACAGGATTTCAAGGATTATCCCCGATTGGACAAGGCAGAACGCACGGCCTACGATAAGATATTGAGCTTTCTGGTCTTCCTCGACTCACTTCAAAGCAATAATCTGCCGGCCATCAGCGAGTATATCACCGCCAATGAGGGTGAACCTCTGTCTGCACATTCAGGCCTTTCAGGAATGTGTGCACAGTCAAGCTACAGCTATATGCTCGACACGATTTTGCAGTCCCGAGGAGCGAAACGATATTCTTTATCAATGGAAGACCGACGAACACCTGCTGCGACGCAATCAGTTCATCGGCGACTGCTACAACGAATTTCACGAGAAGCGCGACAAGTTCAGCCTGATGAAGACGCTCATAGCCAACTTTATCCTCGAAGGCGTCTACTTCTACAGCGGTTTTATGTTCTTCTACAACCTCAGTCGCAATGGTAAAATGTCTGGTTCGGCACAGGAAATACGCTACATCAACCGTGACGAGAACACCCATCTGTGGCTCTTCCGCAGTATCATTTTGGAACTAAAGAAGGAAGAACCTGATATGTTCACGCCCGAAAAGGTGAAAGTTTACGAGGAAATGATGCGCGAAGGTGTGCGTCAGGAAATTGCGTGGGGCCAGTATGTCATTGGCGATGACGTGCAAGGACTCAATCGCCAAATGGTTTACGACTACATCCGCTACTTGGGCAACCTCCGTTGGTCAGGTCTCGGCTTCGGTTTCTTGTATGAAGACAATCGTAAGGAACCCGAAAAATATGCAGTGGGTGAGCCAGTATTCCAATGCGAATATGGTAAAAACCGACTTTTTTTGAAGCCAAGAGCACGGCCTACGCCAAGAGTACGGCTCTGAGAGATGACTTATAAAAACAAAATAAGAATCAGTCGCGTTGCCGATTGAGAATGTCGATCAGTTCACGCATTCCCTCGCTGGCACCTTGCTGTATGAAATGAACTTGTTGGCGACTGTTAGCCATGACAGGCTCCGGATCTATTAAATAAATCGGTATACCCGGTCGTGTATACCGCAATAGTCCCGCAGCCGGATAGACATTGAGTGACGTTCCGATGATAACGAAGATATCAGCCTCTTGCACTTGGTGCGCGGCTGGTTCAATCATCGGTACGCTCTCGCCAAAGAATACAATATAAGGACGGAGCAGTGAACCATCGGTAGCCAAGGTTCCGGGAGCAATCTGGCTATTATCTTCCGGCAAATCGATAATGTACTGAGGATTATAAGGGTCACGACTGGAGCATACTTTCGTGAGTTCGCCATGCAAGTGAATAACATGTTTTGAACCGGCACGCTCATGCAGATTGTCTACATTCTGCGTGATAACGGTCACTTCGAAAAGATTTTGCAGACCAGCCACCAGCCGATGACCTTCATTAGGTTGAGCCTGATAGAGTTTTTTACGAAGTGTGTTGTAGAAATTAGTGACTAATGTCGGATCAGCTTCCCAACCCTCGTGCGAAGCAACTTGCTCAACAGGGATAATTCTCCCAAAGCCCATCCGCGCCTCTGAAAGTCTTGAAACCACTTTCAACCGACATGCCGGCACCGGTAAGAAACATAGTTTTTTTCATAAGTATAAGTATTAATAAGGCAAAAATACTTTTTGCGACAACCCCATTGGCACTATGCCAAAAATAGATTAAATTATTTTTGCTCTGTTTAATAATTAAATTATCTTTGCAACGTTTTTAAAAACATGATTTTTAAGATAGTTGATTTATATTTAAACAGATTTTTATGGATAAAAAGTAAGTTACGCTTTAGGCCTTGGTATTGGCCGGCAACTGTCACAGATGGGCGCTACGGAAATCGTAGCAGATGATTTTGCTCAAGCCATCAAGGACGTTGTCTCAGGCGCAGAACTCAAGATCTCTGATAGCGAAGCGCAAACCATCGTTAATAAATTCTTTGAAGAAAAAAACAAGCCGCTCAGGCTGGCGCAGCCAAGAGTGAAGGCGAAAACTTCTTGGCCGAGAACGCTAAGAAGGAAGGTGTCGTCGTGCTTCCCAGCGGATTGCGGTACCAAGTATTGAAAGAAGGTACAGGCAAACAGCCCAAAGCCACTGATCAAGTAGAGTGCCATTATGAAGGTACGCTTATCAATGGCCAAGTATTTGACAGCTCTTACCAACGTGAACAGGCCGCTACTTTTTGGTTTGAATCAAGTGATTGCTGGTTGGACTGAAGGTGTGCAGCTTATGAAAGAAGGCGCGAAGTATCGCTTCTTCATACCTACAACTTGGCTTATGGCGAGCGTGGAGCCGGCCAAAGCATCCCTCCCTATGCCGCGCTCATCTTCGATGTAGAACTGTTAGCAGTCAAATAACAACGAATAATAATCATTAAACATACGCTTAATAAATGAAAAACTTTGCAATTGTAGCCACAATGGCTATCTCTGCCGCCACTTTTTATGTCATGCGGCAACTCAACTCCTAAGGCAGATTTGAAGAATGACGTTGACTCAATGAGCTACGCCATGGGTTATTCACAGACACAAGGGTCTCAAAAAGAATATCTCGTTGGTCGTATGCAGATTGATACGACTTACATGGATGAGTTCCTCAAAGGTTTGAATGTTGGTGCTTCAGCAGGCGACGACAAGAAGAAAGCTGCTTACTATGCCGGCATTCAGATTGGTCAGCAAATCTCTAACCAGATGATTAAGGGTATCAACTCAGAGGTATTTGGTGAAGATTCTACAAAGAGCATTTCGCTAAAGAACTTCCTCGCAGGCTTCGCCGCAGGTACAACGGGCAAAAGGTTCTGTGAAGATGACCATGGAAGAGGCTATGAAACTCGCACAGACAAAGATGTCGCAAATCAAATCCCAAAACATGGAGAAGCAGTATGGTCCTAACAAGGCTGCCGGCGAAAAGTTCTTGAAAGAAAACGCCAAGAAGCCTGGTGTAGTCACTATGCCTTCTGGTTTGCAGTATAAAGTGATTAAGGTGGGCAACGGTCCTATGCCAAAAGATACATCTACAGTTGTAGTAAACTACGAGGGTAAGACTATCGATGGTAAGGTATTTGACAGCTCTTACGAAAAGAAGGAGCCTGTTACGATGCGTGTCAACCAGAGTAATTCCAGGTTGGACCGAAGCTTTGTTGCGCATGCCTGAAGGTTCAGCATGGGAAGTTTACATCCCACAGAACTTGGCTTACGGCGAACGTGAGGCAGGTCAAATCAAGCCTTTCTCTACCTTGATCTTCAAGATTGAGCTGGTTAAAAGTAAAATAAGACATTTCTCTAAATGAAGAAATATTTTTGTTTTTCTGATGTTATCCTTGGTCATTAGTCAACTTGGACTACAGGCCAGGATAACAAAAATAAAACTACCCGAGAAATCACATTCGTTAAAAGCTTGTTACAAAGGCAGACTCCTTGAGTTATGCCGCCGGCGTTACCATGACCAATGGGCTACGTCCGTTCCTTGAACAGCAGCTTAAAAGTAGATACAAACTACATGGCGGCTTTCAACAAGGGCTTTGCGGAAGGGCGAACCAAGGTGGGCGACAAGAATTTGACGCTTATATTGCCGGTTTACGCGTCGCGCAGATGATTGCTCCTAGGTAGAAAAAGCTGGCCAAAGACCTGAGTACAGCTTCCGTTACCTTTGAATACCCGCATCTTTGACGAAGCTTTCTTAACTGCCGCATCGGACGAACCGACACTCTTGCAGAAAGATTCGGCCGACAAAAATGTTCCGCTCGGCCATCGAAGCAGCTGCGGAGCGGCTTCCGCAGCCTACAAGCAGAGCAACGAACAATGGCTGAAGGATAATGCGACAAAGGCCGATGTAAAGACAACAGCCAGCGGATTGCAGTATAAAGTGCTTACAATGGGCAACGGCCCCATGCCACAAGCAACCGATCGGGTGACCGTGAGTATGCCGGAAAGACCATTGACGGCGTTGAATTCGACAGCAGTTACAAGCGCAACCCGCAGACAACGACTTTCAGTTGCGGCGAAGTAATCAAGGGATGGACCGAAGCTCTCACGATGATGCCGGTCGGAAGCAAGTGGGAAATTTGATATTCCACAGGAACTGGCTTACGGCAATCGACAAGCCGGACAAATCAAACCCTATTCTACTTTGATCTTCACCGTAGAGTTGGTGAGCATTGAGAAGCCTGCTGAAAAAGCAAATAAGCAAAGCTAAAATAATGACAAAATGCGCGGAAAAACAAATGTTTTTGCGCATTTTTGTTGTTATATCATTTATAATCTCTATTTTTTTGCTTTATTCATTGAACCTTCCACATTGAATCCTAACATCATTTATATATGGATAAGATTGACAATCTGGATAAAAAAATCCTAAACATACTCTCAAAAAACGCACGCATCCCGTTTAAGGATGTAGCTGCGGAGTGCAATGTATCACGCGCCGCCATTCATCAACGTGTACAACACCTCGTGGAAGGAGGCGTCATTACAGGCAGCGGATTTGATATCAACCCCAAGAGTTTGGGCTATTCGACATGCACTTATGTGGGATTGAATCTGGAGCGAGGCAGCATGTATAAAGATGTGGTAGAGCGTTTGGAACAGATTCCCGAAGTGGTAGAATGTCATTTTACGACCGGTCCTCACACCATGTTGGTGAAACTCTACGCCAAGGACAATGAACAACTGATGGATTTGCTCAACGCTCGCTTGCAAGAAATACCCGGAGTGGTGAGCACCGAAACCCCATATTTCGCTGGAACAAAGCATCAAACGTGAGATTCCGGTAGTGATAACAGATAAATAAAGCATCACATGTCCCCTCTGCCAGAGGGGATTTCTTATGGAAAAATTTGATTTAGAATCGCATTTAAATTCTGTTTACGCGATATTTCCGAGCCGATCGTCGTCCGATTATCGGCCTTACTGCTAATTATAGTGATATAGACATTACGTTGCGCGACCGCTATTACAAACAAGTAGTAGCTGCCGGCGGCATACCCGTGGTACTTTCCTCCCGTGGCTGATTCCGCTGTAATCATCAATACGCTGGATCAATTAGACGGCCTCATCTTCACCGGAGGGGCCGATTATAATCCTTTGTGAGCGGCGAACAGCCCGAACGCGCGTTGGGCAATATCAACCAAGCGCGCGATTTGGCCGAATTACTGACCGCCAGACTGGCCTACAACCGACAACTTCCCATGTTAGGAATCTGCCGAGGCATGCAAACACTGGCCGTGGCACTGGGTGGAAAAGGTCATGCAGGATATCCATTCCTCAACTCCCGATTCATCGACAGCTCTTCATCGCATCAAGCACAGCCAGGACGCAGCCCGCAATGAGGCCACGCACGCGGTTTCGTTGGACGCGGACAGCCTGTTGGCCGAACTTTATCAGACCGACCGCATCTTCGTCAACTCTTTTTCCATCACCAGGCCGTTGCCGACTGCGGAAAAACGCTTTAAGGCGACGGCACAAGCCTCAGATGGCATTATTGAAGCCATGGAAAGCAGCGAATTTAAGGATATTATGGGCGTACAATGGCATCCGGAATGGCTCGAAGAAGATGGACTCAAACTGTTTGAGTGGCTCGTTTGCAAAGCGAAAGACTTTGCGGAGGCCAAAGCCACGCACCACCGAGTGCTGACGCTCGACACCCATTGCGACACACCGATGTTCTTTCCGCAAGGCGTTGAGTTCGGACGGCGCGACTCTCGCATTCTCTACGACCTGCACAAGATGACCGATGGGCGTCAGGACGCCGTTACGATGGTGGCCTATCTGCCACAACCGCAACCCGACGAATCTTTCTCTTCCAAGCTCGACCTGCACGGAATTGCGACTCACAACCCCTTGTTGGCGCAAAAATACATGACCCAAGATAGCAGGGAGCAGTGGAATATTACCCCTACGGCTTATACGAACCTCATCTTCGACAAGATAGAAGAGATTGTCAATGCCCATCCCAACGCTATTGCCATCGCACGAACGCCCGAGATTTGTAGTGAGAACAAGCGCAATCAACGCAAGAGTATCATGCTCGGTATCGAGAACGGCTTAGCCATTGAGCATGATTTGACCCGTCTGGAACACTTCAAACAACGTGGTGTTGCCTACATGACACTGTGCCACAATGGCGACAACGCTATCTGCGACAGTGCCCGAGGCTGCCATACGCATGGCGGCGTAAGTCCCTTCGGCGAGAAGGTGATACACGAAATGAACCGCCTGGGCATGATGGTCGATTTGAGCCATGGCGGCGAAAAGAGTTTTTACGACGCCCTGAACATCAGCAACAAGCCCATAGTTTGCAGTCATAGCAACGCGAAAGCCTTATGCGATGTGCCCCGCAATCTGACCGACGACCAACTGCGGGCCCTTGCGCAGAAGGGAGGCGTGGCCCATATCACGCTTTATCATGGCTTTTTGCGGCAGAGCGGCGAAAGCCACTATCCACGACGCGCTGGTCCATCTGGAACATTTCATCCGGATTATGGGCATCGACCATGTGGGAATTGGCACCGACTTTGACGGCGACGGCGGCATCCGTGGATTGGCCGACAGCTCTGAACTCATACAATTCACCATCCGGCTGTTGCGGCGACGCTACAATGAACACGACATCCGCAAGATATGGGGCGGCAACTGGCTGCGTGTGATGGCAGAAGTACAGAATATTTAAAAACAAGAAAATCGTAATGAAAAAAAGTCTATGAAAACAATATTGGCACTCGCGTTGGCGGGCCTTTTAGGCGGAGGAGCCTATTTCTATAAAACGTCAAAAGCCGAAACAACAATGGTGGAAGAAGCAGAAGAAGTGGAGAATGTGAAACCGGTAGGTCCTGTTTTTCAATGCCGACAGCGCTTTTTGCTTTCACTCAGGCACAATGCGATTTCGGCTACCGCGACATGAATTCAATCGGACACGACCGTTGCGCCGCCTGGATTATCAGCCGTTTCAAGGCTTATGGCTGCAAAGTAATGAGTCAGAAAACAGACGTAAAGGGCTATGACGGCACCGTGTTAAAATGCCATAATATCATGGCCAGCTACAACCCGGCCGCCACAACCCGTATTCTGCTTTGCGCCCATTGGGACAGTAGGCCTTGGGCGGACAATGATCCCGACTCCGCCAACTGGAAAAAGCCCATCTTGGGCGCCAACGACGCGGCCAGCGGTGTGGCAGTCATGCTCGAATTGGCACGCCTGATGCATACCGACACTCAGCGTCTGCCGGACAATTTAGGTGTCGACTTCGTTTGTTTCGATGCCGAAGACTGGGGAACACCGCAGTGGTCGTCCGTAGCCGATGACGAAAACTCGTGGGCTTTGAGGCGCGCAGTACTGGAGTAGTCACCTGCCCGCAAACTACGAAGCCCGCTATGGCATACTGCCTCGACATGGTTGGCGGCGTAGGGGCTAAGTTCTATCGGGAGCAATTCTCCATACAATACGCGCCCGAGATTGTCAAAAAGGTGTGGCGCGCGGCCCGTCAGGCCGGCTATGGCAGCTTTTTCCCCAACAGCAACGGCGGTGGCATCACCGACGACCACGTTCCCGTGAACCAAGTGGCACGCATTCCGACCATCGATATCATCCCCTATTATCCCGATTGCAGCCAGAGCAGCTTCGGCCCGACATGGCATACCTGGCCGACGACATGAGTAATATCGACAAGAATACGCTCAAGGCCGTGGGCCCAAACGCTCGTGCAGGTGCTGTTTACCGAGCGGTAAAATTAAAGTGATTTATTTTGGAGTTAGCGCATTTTGCGCTAACTTTGCATCATAATAACCGAATTAAACTTCCCCTATGAATATTGAAAGTCAAATTAGTAGTTCTGTTATCGCGTCGATAAAAGAACTCTATGGTCAAGATGTGCCTTCCGGAATGGTGCAACTTCAGAAAACTCGTAGCGATTTTGAAGGTAATCTGACCTTGGTTGTATTCCCTTTCCTGAAGATTTCAAAGAAAAAACCAGAAGATACCGCGCAGGATATTGGCCAATATCTTGCCGACAACTGCAAAGCAGTGGCCACCTTCAACGTCGTGAAAGGCTTCCTGAACCTCACGATAGCCGACACGGCTTGGGTAGAACTGCTCAATGCTATCAATGCCGATGAGTTTTACGGTGAGAAAAAGGCCACGGCCGACTCTCCATTAGTGATGATTGAGTACAGCTCGCCCAACACCAACAAGCCGCTTCACTTAGGACATGTCCGCAATAATTTGCTCGGCTGGTCTTTGGCACAGATTATGGAGGCCAACGGCAACAAGGTTGTGAAGACCAATATCGTGAACGATCGCGGCATTCACATCTGCAAGAGCATGCTGGCTTGGCAGAAGTGGGGCAACGGTATCACACCCGAACAGGCCGGAAAGAAGGGCGATCATCTTATCGGCGACTTCTATGTGGCTTTCGATAAGCACTATAAGGCAGAGTGCGACGTGCTGAAAGCTCAATACATGAGTGAGGGAATGGACGAAGAAGCGGCTGCCGAGAAAGCCAAAAGCGAAGCTCCGCTCATCAAGGAAGCCCGCGAAATGCTCGTGAAATGGGAACAGAACGACCCCGAAGTGCGCAACCTCTGGACCCAAATGAACGACTGGGTATATGCCGGTTTCGATGAAACCTACAAGGCATTGGGCGTTGGCTTCGACAAGATATATTACGAATCAAACACATACCTCGAGGGAAAAAAGAAGGTAGAAGAAGGTCTCAGCAAGGGACTTTTCTTCAAAAAGGATGACAACAGTGTATGGGCAGATCTTTCTGACGAAGGTTTGGACCAGAAACTGTTGCTTCGTTCTGACGGCACCTCGGTGTATATGACACAGGATATCGGCACGGCCGAAATGCGTTTCAACGATTTCCCCATCGACAAGATGATCTATGTGGTGGGCAACGAGCAGAACTATCACTTTCAGGTGTTGTCGCTGCTGCTCGACCGCTTAGGTTTTAAGTGGGAGCAAAGAGCTGGTTCACTTCTCCTATGGCATGGTAGAACTGCCCAACGGTAAGATGAAGAGCCGCGAGGGCACGGTGGTGGACGCCGACGACTTGATTACTACCATGATAGACGATGCCCGCAAGACGAGCGACGAGCTGGGTAAGTTCAAGGATATGACCGAAGAAGAGAAGCAGGAGATAGCCCGCGTGGTGGGTCTTGGCGCGCTTAAATACTTCATTCTGAAGGTAGACGCCCGCAAGAACATGCTCTTCAACCCGGCCGAAAGTATCGACTTCAACGGCAATACCGGGCCCTTCATCCAATATACATACGCCCGTATTCGCAGCATCATGCGCAAGGCGGCAGCCGACAACATCGCTTTGCCCGCTACTTTGGCCACCGATACAAAGCTCAACGCGAAGGAAATAGAGCTGATTCAGAAGATCAGCGAGTTTGGCGCGGCCGTCGAACAGGCCGGTATAGACTACAGTCCGAGCGGCATAGCTAACTACTGCTACGAACTGACCAAGCTGTTCAACCAGTTCTATCACGACTACAGCATCCTCAATGCCGATAGTCAGGAAGAGAAAATTACTCGTATCGTGCTGGCACAGAACGTTGCCAAGACCATCAAGAACGGCATGGCACTGCTCGGTATCGAAGTTCCCGAACGTATGTAAAAGACTCCTTCCGCATTGGGAAGGAACATAAAACAGTTGATAAAAGCCTTTCTTGTGGCAATAAGAAAGGCTTTTATTTTCTAATCATAGAAAATGGCTAATCAAAACGACATGCTCAATCCGCCCGACTGGCGCAACGACACCGTACTGCCTTTGCCTCCTGAGGTGAAGGCCAACGCTTGGGCTGTAGACGCGGCCTGCTCGGGCAATCCCGGACCGATGGAATATCAGGCCATCGACTTACAGACGGGCGCGCAGGTATTTCACTTCGGCCCCATGCAAGGCACCAACAACATCGGTGAGTTTCTGGCCATCGTCCACGCGCTGGCCCTCTTAGAGAAGCTGGGACTACACGACAAGGTGATTTATTCCGACAGTTACAACGCCATTCTGTGGGTCAACAAGAAGCAATGCAAGACCAAGTTGGTGCGCAACCCACAGACCGAGCCTCTCTTTCAGATTATCGCACGCGCCGAAGCATGGCTCCGTACGCATCCTCTCCGCACGCCTATCATTAAGTGGGAAACGAAGAAGTGGGGGCGAGTGCCGGCTGATTTCGGGCGAAAAAAACCGATAAAACAGTAGCCAAGCGCCAGCCGTAAGGGCGTGATTTATCATGTTCCGCTCATACACAAAGACACGCACAATGCGTGATTGAGCACATTCAGATATAGAGTTTGCTTCCTGTTGTAACCTGTTTTTTGTCAAATCGCCTTAAACAAGATATATTTTGATTGTGCGGAACGTGATGAATCACGCCCTTACGGCTCACGCCATCCCATTTCTAAATACGAAAACGAAAAGCTTAGTAAATATAAAACAGTCGCCAAGTGCCAGCCGTAGGGGCATGATTTATCATGTTCCGCTCAAATACAAAGACAATATAATGCGTGATTGAGCATGTTCAGATATAGAGTTTGCTTCTTGTTGTAACCAGTTTTTTTGTCGAATCGCCTTAAACAAGATATATTTTTGATTGTGCGGAACGTGATGAATCACGCCCCTACGGCTCACGCCATCCATTTCTAAATACAAAAATAAAACCTTAGTAAATATAAATCAGTAGCCAAGCGCCAGCCGTAGGGGGCATGATTCATCATGTTCCGCTCAAACACAAAAGATAATATAATGCGTGATTGAGCACATTCAGATATAGAGTTTGCTTCCTGTTGTAACCTGTTTTTTTGTCAGAATCGCCTTAAACAAGATATATTTTTGATTGTGCGGAACGTGATGAATCACGCCCCTACGGCTCACGCCATCCCATTTCTAAATACAAAAATAAAACCTTAGTAAATATAAATCAGTCGCCAAGCGCCAGCCGTAGGGGGCATGATTTATCATGTTCCGTTCAAATACAAAGACAATACAATGCGTGATTGAGCACATTCAGGTATAGACTTTGCTTCTTGTTGTAACCTGTTTTTTTGTCAAATCGCCTTAAACAAGATATATTTTTGATTGTGCGGAACGTGATGAATCACGCCCTTACGGCTCACGCCATCCCATTTCTAAATACGAAAACGAAAAAGCTTAGTAAATATAAAACAGTCGCCAAGTGCCAGCCGTAGGGGCATGATTTATCATGTTCCGCTCAAATACAAAAGACAATATAATGCGTGATTGAGCATGTTCAGATATAGAGTTTGCTTCTTGTTGTAACCAGTTTTTTTGTCGAATCGCCTTAAACAAGATATATTTTTGATTGTGCGGAACGTGATGAATCACGCCCCTACGGCTCACGCCATCCCATTTCTAAATACAAAAAAATAAAACCTTAGTAAATATAAATCAGTAGCCAAGCGCCAGCCGTAGGGGCATGATTCATCATGTTCCGCTCAAACACAAAGATAATATAATGCGTGATTGAGCACATTCAGATATAGAGTTTGCTTCCTGTTGTAACCTGTTTTTTGTCGAATCGCCTTAAACAAGATATATTTTGATTGTGCGGAACGTGATGAATCACGCCCCTACGGCTCACGCCATCCCATTTCTAAACACAAAATAAAACCTTAGTAAATATAAATCAGTCGCCAAGCGCCAGCCGTAGGGGCATGATTTATCATGTTCCGCTCAAACACAAAGACAATATAATGCGTGATTGAGCATGTTCTGTTTGTACACAAAAACAATACAATGCGTGATTGAGCACATTCAGATATAGAGTTTGCTTCTTGTTGCAATCTGGATTTTTGTCGAATCGCCTTAAACAAGATATATTTGGATTGTGCGGAACGTGATGAATCACGCCCCTACGGCTCACGCCATCCCATTTCTAAATACAGAAACGAAAACCTTAGTAAATATAACCTTACTTACTTTTCAACACAAAACGCTGCGAATTTTTCTTGACAAAACTGCGAAAAAGTTATGTTTTTTTGAAAACGAAAAGGGATTGACGGGGGAAAAACGGCAAGGAAATGAACTTTGCGTTATGCGCTGATTATCAATGATTTATTTTTAAAAAGAGGGTTACAAAAAGAGCATTATACCTTGTCAAAGCAGTGCTTTGAAGTTGTAAAAGGGCTGCTTTGAGCTGCTAATCGTGGCCCTTTTAGCATGTAAAAGCTATGCTTTTGAGCAGCTCAAAAGCATAGCTTTTTGCAACTAAAAACACGAAAAACTGCTCCATCATAGTATGAAAACAGTTCGCCAAATGTTGTTTTTGGACTTTCGTAATGCTGGATGGAGCAAAAAAATCGAACCGTTTTTGATGAGCGAATATTGACAAAACCGTGATATGCTTTTTTTAGTTTTTGGTTCAAAAATATTTACAGAATTCATCGAATATACAACATATTTCTATTAAATTTGTATCAGCCATAGGAGTGGATATTTATTTGTTTTTTTCACCTAATAAAGTCACAAAAACATTTCACTCTTACGCCTCTAAGAGAATTTCTTATATCCAATTCACGTTAAAAAGAATTATCAGATGAAAAAGAGTTGCGTTCCTTTTTATTTTTTTATGCCACATGTTGGTCGGTAGCCTGTCTGCCCAAGATAGAACTGCGGATTATTATGCTTATGTCAAAAGCCACGGCATTGCACCACTGACATATCTGGCTGACAAACTCCGCAGCCATGCCGTTGTCGCGGTTGGTGAAGACCATTGGATCAAAAGAGCATCCGGACTTTTTGTGCAGCTTTTTTTACGCAAGATAGCCAACGATACCCTTACGAACGTCGACATTCTGGCCTTAGAGTTTTGGTAATGAAAGCGACCAGAAGATCGTCAACGACTTCCTGAAAGCTGACACATATAGGGAAGATTTGGTCCTCAAGATATTGCAGCATGCCCCAGACAATTATGGCAATCCGTATTTGGAGTATGTCAGAATTTTTCAAACAGTGTGGGAAACAAACCAACAGAAGTCGCCTAAGCACAAGACACAGATTATCCTGCTCGATCCCAAATATGTGCAGGCGAGTATGGACGGAGAAGATTTTTGTATATACAGGTTCACGTGACGACCATATGTTTTCGGCCATCCGAGGCTGTATCGTCAAGAAACAGCATGTGCTTTTTATGCAGGAGCGGCACATACACAGGCCCAAATAAAGGGGCGTAAAAGTATAAAGAACGTTATTATAATTTCCCAAGTGCGGGCTTTTTTGCTGAAGAAATGTTATCCCGACGACGTGTTCATCGTCAATCTTTGAGGGAGCCTATATGGGTAGTGGCGGCTACGAAAAGGATGAGCATGGTCATTGGTTGCAAATTGATGGTGGGACTATAGACCGTGCGTTCGCGATGAATGGCAATCGGCCGGTGGCTTTCGACATGGGCGGAGCTTTCAATTCGATCACCATCAAGCAGTATTATGCCAACCCGAAAAGGCCTGGCGATTGGGGAGGAGATGTGCAAAGCAGGCTCGCCCTACAGGCCGGACAATCTAATGAAAGACTGGATTGACGGCATTGTCTTTGTTGGTCCAGTTTCCAATTTCTCTGGACAGACGTTGCATAACATCTATGACGACGCATTTCTAAAAAAATAGTGGAAAAGCGGTCGAAAGGCAAGTTCAAAAAGAGCCGACGATGTCTTTGAATATCTCCGGAAGATACATCCGATACTGCAATAGTTTGAATAAAAACAGTCGCCCCTGTCCGCTTGGAATAGCAGACAGGGGGCGACCGAATGATAGCCCATAATCAAGAGGCAGCGGAGCGACCCAGCGTTTTTAGAATCATGGCCTTTAGTTCGGGATACTTAGGCGCGGGGGCAGCGAACGATACCATACGGCCTTCGCTGTCGACAATCATAAACCGTGGTACGCCCGTGACATGATAATCAATCGCAAAACCTTTCGTCCAACTATCAATAAAGATGAGATTGCCAGTAAGTTCATGCTTTTGGATGAGTTCTTTCCAGCGGTCGTTCTCTACCCACGTGCCTACACAGACGCTGAGAAAGGTGACTTCGGGAGTGTCGAGTTCCTTTTCGAGTTGCTTGAAATAGGGAATCATCCGGATGCACGGCGCACACCAAGTGGCCCATACGTCAACCACAACCACCTTGCCACGCAGCTGGCTCAACTTGAGCGGAGTGCCATCGGGACGCTTTCCTTCAAAATCGATCGCCATACTGCCCGGTTTCGACCATGCCAACTGCTCTTCGATGGGGCGGAACGCCTGCACGAGAGCATCGGACAACGGGCTTTTCTCCACCGAACGGCGCAGCGCTTCGTACTTCTCATAGTATTGCAGCCGACTTGCGACCTGATAAAGATAAGTCTCGCGGAGGGGCTGAGAGGCCAGCAAAGACTGGCGGGCAGCATAATCGGTGGGCGCAATGTTCTGCTGTTCTGCCAGATAATCGGCATACGTCACGAGCATATCGGCGGCGTAAGGCAGACGCAACAGGTCGGCACGGCTAAACAATCGCTTGTAGGTGTCGAGATCGGCAGCGGTGATAAAAGCCCTTTTCTATGTCAGCAATATGATTTTTGCGATAGGATAAAAGCATAGAACGCCAAATCGGTATCTATCTTCTGCCGCAGCAAAGTGACGGCCGCAGAGTTGCCTTTTGAGCTGCTGTTTCATGGCGACGGCAGCCTGTTTCAACGCCCTAAATTCACGAACGAACACAGCGGGGGCCACCGTTTGGCCACCGGGAATGTAGTTGAACAGATACGCATGCAGCTGAACGGCCGCGCTCTTATTAGCCCAAGCGGCGAAGCGTTGGCCTTCGGGACTTAATCCACTGAGTACGTTCAGCCGCTCATGCGAGTACTTCACGGCTACCTGTTCGCCGTCTTTCAGATAGATAGGATGCGTCACGTTATCCTTTCCGGAAAGCATGTAAAGCCCATTGTGCGGCAAGGCGGCCTTCAAGACAAACCTACCTGTGGCGTCAGCCTGCACGGTTGCGCACAGGCTGTCGGCAAACGGCGTGGCGGCATAAAGGCTTATCCGCTCTCCATTCTCGGGATTGATGGTGCCACGAATCACGACTTCGGCCGTAGCCGATAGGCAAAGATACGCGCCAAGGATAGCTAAGAATATTCTTTTCATCGTTCTTGGCTTTTAGAATAAGGTAGAAGTATAAGTGCCGCTCGATGTCTGACTCATAAAGCTGGCGCGTTTCACCTCACCCTTTCCTTCCATCACCTTGACGGCAGGGCTCACCGCACCCGCGCTGACGGGGTAAAGATAGAGCTTATAGCTGCCGTTTCGAGTGGTGCCTACGGCCAGATAATCGAACCACGAACTGTCTTGTCCGTAGGGCGAATACTTCAGATACTCCATGTAAGTTACCCTCTCGTCTGCCGGCCAGCTGACATTCTGTTCGGCCTCGGCCATATTTTCGAGGTTGCAGGTGCAGAGTTTGTTGTCTTTTACATAATAGAGAATCTTGTTGTTTTTGGTTCAGCGTGCGGTATTTTTGCTTTGAGAACGTTGAGCGAAGCGTCGATTTCCTCCATCTTGCTGATGGGGTTCAAATCCATGGTACTGGGTTGTCCGTTCAGCGTCAGCAGGTAATACTTTTCCTCGTCTGTCTTCTTCATGAGCGCCATCGCTACGCCACCGGGCGTATAGGCGGATGTGGTGAGGCCGCCCATGAACAATAAATCCATTCCCATATTCTTAGAAGAAGGCACACCATCGGCGAAGTAATCCAGACGCGGAGACTGACGGCTGACGCTGCAGAACGAACGATTCTTCTCGTTGAAGAGCAGGGGCAGCGAATTGCCTGCGTGCCGAACTGGCGATAGTTTATAGTCACCCAGCGACTTCAGAATAAACTGCTTGTAAATGTCGTAACGTGAAAAGAACAGCGTGTAGACCGTGTTGTCTACGTAGACATGTACGTCGGAGGGACCCGCAAACATAGCGTGTACCTCGCGTTTAGCGGGTTTGTCTATGAACAGTCCGTCGTAATCAAGGATGGTTTTGCCCGTAAAATAATCTACGGCCATCAGGTCCTTGCTACTCGCGACAAACACGGCATTGCCTCGTTTGTCCCTCTTGTTCACTTCGTCAAAGCGCCAATAGGAGAAGTTGAAGTACAGATCTACGGCCGTTCCTGCAAGTGGCGGCCATTGGCAGCCTGTATCACGTCGAGTTTTGTTTTTCTTTTCGGAAAAAGAAATCGACGTCGGCGCTGTCGCCTTCGCTCTTCAACACCCACCAGCCCGTTGCCATATCGGTGGTTACATAGAGGTTGTATTCCTCGTAAGCGAATACTCCTGTCTCTTGATCTTTTGCGCAAAAGCGCATCTTGTAGCTACCTACGTTCATGTTGACAGCATAATCCAGATTGCGATTACGTGAGATCGTGTCGGGCTTATCGCCCCCAAGATGCCGATGCGGGAACCACTGTCCAGAAGCAATCATATTGTCGGTTATCGGGATAAATCTTCGGGTTGATTTGTAATCTGTCGCCCGTAGGACTCACCGTATAGGCTTCGTCCACCCTTCTACGCGGATGTCGACGGGCTGCAGATAATCATAATTGCTTTTATCCGAGAAGCAACTGCTCAGTAAAAAGCGCAGCAAGTCCGCCGAGAAAAATATTTATACGTTTCATAGATTTCTTGTTTATAGATTGGCGATGGGCAGTGCCCCATCATTCAAGATGATTGTAGAAAAGAAATTATATACCTGTGGGGAAGGTCACCAGCGGACTGTTCTTGTCTGTCGGATCTTCGCGCAGCGGTGCCGCTCCCGAAGCCTGATTGGCCGGATCGTTATTAAATGCCTCCAACGCTTCGATGAATTTACCGCGCCAGTAAATGGCAACCGACTTCTCCCCGTTGATCTTCTTGACCCACGCGTCGTCCACTTTGTCTCCTACGACCTGTACCATGAGCTTGTGCTTGGATATGCTATAATTGCCCAAGTAGTATTTTTGTGGTGTAGTTCCAAGTGGACGGTTGCTCTATCTTATCCGAGATAATAACGGTGCGTTCCAGCAGACGACGCTCTCCGAAACCGAAGTCGGCATTCTCCTTCAGGCGCAGACGCAACCTCACTTTGTCGGTTTTTCAACGAGGCGTCACGCAGCACCACAATGCCGATATTGTCTCTGATACGTCCGGCCTTAACCACCATCAGCGGCTGGATGTCGGCATCGGTGAAAGCTACATAATGCACGCCGGCAACCGCTTTGTTAGGTAGTTCGGTCACGGTAGAGTCTTGCACCTTGCCCAACTTGTCGTAGGTGTAGGTGATTTTATACTCGGTCACCTGTTCAAACATCACCTGCCGATCCTTATTGGCCGTTCCGCCAATGACTCTCACGGGAATAAACACGGTGTCACGCACCCGTGTATCACTTCCCCACACGAACGAGTAAGAGTAGTCGGCCGGCGCATTCTTGTCCTCACTGACCAATTCCACCCGCGCCTTATCATTGAATATTAGGCGTTCATCTTCCTTACAGCTTGTCAGCGCAAGGGCGAACAACAATGCCATATAGATTGTTTTCTTCATAATCTCCACTTTTTAGTTTACATAAACAGCCTCTTTCTTCGGAAGAGGAACTACATAAGTCTCAACCGAACCGGGCACGGACGTCCACAGATTATCGGTTATCGCCATTCGTTTGCAGGCATAGAAAGCCTGGCCTTCGCCGTAAAATTCCTTGTGATATTCCTGCGTCAGCAGTTTAATACGCTCGCTTTCGCCGGTCATTGCAGCCGGAGTTACGTCGCGTGCGGCACACAATGCCTTATAGTAAGTTTCGGCTTCGGCCAACGGACTGCATTCCATGGCGATGAGATACATCTCGGAAAGACGGATGAGTGGTATTACATTCTTCGCCAACGAAGGCATTTTATCGGTCTGAACGTACTTCAAGAAGTAGAACGGACGATTGTAATAGCTGATATTAACCTCTTCCCACATATTGACAAAGCGGATATCTGACGTTCCGTTTTCGTAGAGTTGGGCGTTGAGTTCTTTCTTCGGCTTCTGATAAGTGCGGCCTGAACCGATGGATTCAGAAAGGTTATTGGCCTTTAGATTGAAGATGTGCTCACTTGAAAACGTGCGGTCTCCACGGGCACAATCGTCTCGTGTGCCCAGCCGGAACATAACTTTTCCATCCGTCGACTTCGCTTCCATCACCATTTTGGCGTATTTCAAGGCCTGCTCCTTGTTACCCATCCACAGATAAACACGGGCCTTCAAGGCACAAACCGCATAGTAATTCATGCGCATTTGGCGTGCTCCCCAGAAGTCGTCCTCGCTGCTCGAAGCTTGGTTCAAGGCCTCGATTGATTGCTCACGGATGGGATCTACCTTGGACAAAGCAGCCTCAGCGTCGTTCAAGTCCTGCATCAACTGAGCCGTATAGTCCGCGTAGTTGACAAATGCGTTGGGCTTGTTCTTCACCTCTTTCACGTAAGGTAGAATCTTCGTTGCGGGCACATTGCCGGGCATTGGACCGAAAAGGCGCAGCACATCGAAGTGACAGAAGGCTCGCAGACCTAACGCTTCGCCACGCAACAGGTTGTAGTTGCGGTCGTCGAGGATGCTGCGGTGTGTCTCTATACCGGCCAGTAAACCGTCTACATCGGCCACAACCTTATAGAGATTGTTGTAATTATTCTCCATCACAGTTTCCACTACGTCGGCCTTATAGTCGTATTTTTGCAGATATTCGCCTATCGAACCCGACGTATAAGTCCAGTGTTGTGCCAGATTTTCAATGCTTCCGCATGTGAGTTCCTGCCCATAAAGGCTGTTTTGTTTCATGCGGATGTAACTTCCTATCAATACACTTCTGCAACCTTCGACGGTACTAAACATCTCATTGCTTTCCTTTTCGGTAGATGGAAGCACGTTTAGAAAGTCGTTGCAGGACGCTGTCATGCCCATAAGGAGCAGGCCAGCGATGATATTCTTGCCGTATTTCATTGTTTCGGAGTTTAATCGTTAGAAATTAACTGATAAAGTGAACGAGAACCGACGTGAATAAGGATAAGATAGTCCGCGTTCCTGTTTCACACTGGAAAGATAGAAAAAGGTCGCTCAGGTCGCCGCTCAACGTGAGGGCCTGAACACCAAAAATACCGCCTGAGCCATGGATTGTTACTGAACAGGTAACTAAGATGAATGTTTTGGCAGCTCAGCGTACGCTCGTTCTGCACAAAGCGCGAGGTGGCGTAGGTGGGCGTCTGGTTGGTCAATCCTTTGAAGAAGGTGTGATCGTCAGACTTCTGCCAGCGATCCTTAAACACCCTTTCGTCTACATTGTAATGCTTATCGGCATTCTCAATGCGCGAAACCAGCGTCGAATTATAGATCTGTCCACCGAAGCGATAGCCGAAGGAGACGTTGGCCGTAAAGTCTTTCCAACGCACCATACTGCTCAATACGCCACGATATTTAGGCTGGTTCACGCCACAGGCAACGCGATCGGCCGCGTCCCAGGCATAAGTTATCTCACCGTTTTTCTTCCGATAAAGCTCGTAACCGGTACTCGGATCGATTCCCAATGAGGGAACGGCATAGATGGTATACTGCGATTCGCCCTCACGTATCACGCTGTTGGGGCAATGCCGCCCGTGAGCAATCGCTTGGCATACTCGTCTTTCATAGCCTGCGACAGTTTCACAACCTTATCTTCGTTATGAGCGATAGAACCGGTAAGCGACCAAGAGAGGCGCTTTTTGCTCATCGCGCAGCAAGAAAGCGGTAGCTTTGATTTCAAAACCCTTATTCTCTACCTTACCGATATTCTCAATATACGACGTGAATCCGTTAGACAAAGGCAGGTTGAGGGATGATAACAGGTTGGAAGTTCGGTCGAGATAAACGTCCGCAACAAAGTTCAGACGATTGCCGAAGAGGTTCAATTCCATGCCCGCATTCCACTTATTGGTCTTCTGCCATTCGAGTTCGGGGTTCTCCAAAGCCTTCTGATAGGCGCCCGTCCATCGGTTATAGCGGTCGTTGAGATAATAGTTATAGGTGGCCACAGCCTGATAGGCACTAAACTTCTGCGAACCGGTCTGACCGTAAGAGGCCCGTAGTTTCAGGCGATTGATGAACCGCACGTCTTTCATAAACGCCTCATTATGCACATTCCAACCAATACCCGCCGAATAGAATGGCGCAAAGCGGCGGTTCTTACCGAACTGCGAAGAGCCATCGACACGATAGGCCACGTCCGTATAGTAGCGGTTGTCGTAAGAGTAGTTGGCGTTCATCACCAATCCCACGGCTCTGGTGCGCGCTTCACCGCCCGAAGGCTTGCCGCCTTTCTGATATTGCAGGGCGTTTGATGGGAAATCGAGCTTTTCATCGGTAAATCCTTCCACGACGAAATGATAGTTACGCGAGAAGTTCGATGTAACATTCCAGTTGGCAGCGGCATACACCAGATGCTTCTCCGCTAAGAGTTTGGAGTAGCTTGCGGTAAGCGCGATCTCGTAATTGGTAACCTTTCCCGTGCCATACTGGTAGCGACCTTTGCGCAAACTGCCCTCATCGGTCTGGTATTCGTCGGCTTCAAACATCGTATGTTTGGCCGGTCTGAAATAATCGCTCTCACGATTTGTCCATGTAAAGCCCACTCGTCCACGGGTAATAAAGCCATCAAATGGTCGCCACTCAATAGAGAAGTTGTCCGTGATGTCGGTATATTGCTGACTATCCTTCTGATTAAGCAGCGCGTTGTAGAGCGGATTAGACGGGAGATTGCTCGAACTGCCGTAGAAGTCTACGTTTGTATCGAACATCTTTATCAGGTTTCCATTGTCGTCGTATGGTTTCCAATAGGGATTGAGCTTGGTGTAATCAGAGAACGAACCGTATGGCGAATTGTCCGAATGCGTGTATCCGATATTGAGGTCGTTGGTAAAGAGCAACCCCGAATGACGATAAGACAGAGTGATGCCGCCATTGAAACTATTGCGTCCCGAGCCTTTCATGACACCCGCCACCTTATTATATTGTAGCGAAGCCGCATAGCGGAAACTCTCATCGCCACCTTCCAATCGGATATTATGGCGCTGTCCCACGCCCGTGCGTAATGGTTTCGACAGCCAGTCGGTATCAACGCCACGTGCCACCTCACGCAACAGTTTGGAATATCTACGCTTCAATCTGAAGTCGCGCGTAGGATCGGTACTATCGTAGTAGCCCGAACGACGTTCCAGTTCCAACTTATCGGCCGCGTTGAGCAGATGATAGTCGGTCAGATCGGGAGCTTCGATGTTAAGACTTCCGGTGTATGTAAACCGCAGACGACCAGCCTTGGGACTCTTGCGCTGAATGACTATCACGCCATTGGCTCCGCGCGAACCGTAGATAGCGGTGGCCGAACCGTCTTTCAGCAACGTAATCGATTCAACCTCATCCTCGTTTAGGTCCATCATACGGGTAAGACTAATCTCAAAGCCATCCATAATGATCAGCGGCGTATTGAGGTCGGTGCGCGTATTGTCCCTGCAAGTTGGTGATAGTGGGCAGGTTGGCGGTGCCTCGGATCTGCACGTCGGGTAGGTGGTTAGGGTCAGAACCGAACTGGTTGTTCACCAACATATTGAACGAAGGGTCGATGTTGGCGATAGAAGTGAGCAGGTTCTGTTACCAAAACTCCTTCAGCTCCTTATTGGTGATGGTAGAAACCGCCCCCGTAAAGGCATTCTTGTTTTTTTCCGGAAGATACCTGTTACGACCACGTCCTTAATCGTTGTGTTCGACCGCATCGACAAATTGCGTGTCACGTCGGCCGTTCCCCGATTCGACTGTTACATCGGCCGTTTCCATACCGACATAAGAAAAGCGGATCGTGACACGCGTGTTGGGAATGCTTATCTCATACATTCCGTCCAAGTTAGTCACTCCGCTTGCCTTGCCGCTTCCGTCATAGACCGTCACACCAATCAAAAGGCTCACCTTGTTCGTTTTTTTCACTTGTCCCTCACCGTTCGCCGGTCGCTCTTCATCTTTTGCTGGCCGGCATTAGATTTGGTTACTGCATTTTGCGCATGGCTCACCGGCAAGACACTCGCCGCCCAAAACATGGGCAACAACATCGTTGCAGTGCGCCAAAAACCGTTTGTTTGCATTCATAACAAACCTCCTCGTTTAGTTAATTACATCTGTTGTCCAGTTGCCTCGCAAGGCAATGAAAAACAACAATATACCGCAAATATCTGTTCATGTACAGGTATCACCAAGGTTAACATAAAAAGAAGAGTTACGCCCTGTACATTTGCAAATGTAAAAGTTTCTTTTGTAAAGTTCCAAAGCGATAATAAAAATGCAAAAAAATATTCCATTTTTATTGCAGGTGGGTAGAATAGCTATCACCAACCAGTGTCAAGAAAACGCTGCGAATTATCTTGACAAAAGGGTAAAAAGTCGTGTTTTTGAAAAACGAAAAGGGATTGACAGCGAAAAACGGCAAGGAAATGAGCTTTTGCGTTATGCGCTGATTATCAAGCGTTTATCAAAATGGAGACTTGTAAAAAGGGCATTATACCTTGTCAAAGCAATGCTTTGAGGTTGTAAAAGGGCTGCTTTGAGCCGCTAATCGTGGCCCTCTGACCATGTAAAAGCTATGCTTTGAGCGGCTCAAAGCATAGCTTTTGCAATAAAAAACACGAAAAACAGCTCCATCATAGCATGAAAACACCTCGCCAAATGCTGTTTTTTGGACTTCCGCAATGCTAGATGGAGCAAAAAAACAGAGCCGTTTTTATGAGCGAATATTTACAAAATCGCAAACGGCGGTTGCGTCTTTCTACGAAAAAAATATGTGAAAGATATGGTCTGCAGGCCAAAAACGGAGAAAAAGATTACTTATTCAGTTTCCATGTTACGCCGTCTTTGGTGTCTTTCACCTCAAATCCGGCGTCGGCCAAAGCATCTCTTATCTGGTCGCTCACGGCCCAATTCTTCTCGGCTTTGGCCTTGGCGCGCAGGTCGAGCACCATATCGACAACCTTTCCGTAGGCTTCCTCGCGCTGTTCGTTGTTGTCTGCCTGCTCACTCCGCAGCCCCAACAACTCGAAAGCGAAGAGTTGCATCGTTTCGGTCAGTTCTTTCAGGCAGTCGGCACAGATCTGTGTTGTATGATCGAGCAGCGTATTGATGACATGGCAGCCTTCGAAGAGGTAGCTAATGACGAGTTGGGTTTGGAAATCGTCGTTCATCGCGTCGTAACAACGCTGGCGCAGCTGCTTCACAAACTGCTCTGTTTGGGCGTCGCACTTATCCGATACGGGTACGCGAGCCAGATTTCCCAGTCCGGTCATCAGACGTTCCAATCCTTTCTCGCTTGCTTTGAGGGCGTCGTTGGAGAAGTCTACGGTGCTGCGATAGTGGGCGGAGAGGATGAAGAAACGTATGGTCATGGGGCTATAAGCCTGTTCCAAGCCGGCATGACTGCCCGTAAAGAACTGCTCCAACGTAATGAAGTTGCCCAACGACTTACCCATCTTCTGACCGTTGATGGTGATCATGTTGTTGTGCATCCAATAACGCACCATCTGATCGCCCTGACTGGCCACGGCTTGTGCTATCTCGCACTCGTGATGAGGGAACACTAAGTCCATTCCTCCGCCATGAATATCGAAATGATCGCCTAAGTATTTGCGGCCCATAGCCGTACATTCGCAGTGCCACCTGGGGAAACCTACGCTCCAGGACTGGGCCATCGCATGATATGTTCGGGCTGAGCTTTCTTTCAAAGGGCGAAGTCGGCCTGATGACACTTCTCGCCTATGCCGGCCAAAGAGCGGCTTTCGTTGATGATATTCTCCAGATTGCGACCCGAGAGGATGCCGTACTTATGGTCTTTTGTTATACTTTTCGATGTCAAAAATACACGCTGCCGTTGCTCTCATAGGCATATCCGTTGGCCAGAATCTGCTTCACCAGTTCCTCCTGTTCAATGATATGACCCGTGGCATGTGGCTCAATGGAAGGCGGAAGCACGTTGAGCGCGTCCATGGCCTGATGGTAACGATTGGTGTAATGCTGCGCTATTTCCATCGGTTCGAGCTGCTCCAAGCGTGCCTTCTTCTCAATCTTGTCGTCGCCTTCATCGGCATCGTGCTCCAAATGGCCCACGTCGGTGATGTTGCGCACGTAACGCACCTTGTAGCCTAAGTGCTTCAGATAACGGAAAAAGGATGTCGAACGTGATGGCCGGACGGGCATGTCCCAAGTGCGGATCGCCATAAACGGTTGGGCCACATACATACATACCCACGTTGGGCGCGTGCAACGGCACGAATTTTTCTTTCGTACGGCTGAGCGTATTATATATTAATAATGTCTGTTCCATAAGTGGATGATTAATAATTGTTTTTGCAAAGTTAATGGAAATATGATGAAAAACAAAGCATGCCGGGCCTAAACCATGGCCCTGCGGCTATTCCGCGGCATCGCCGTTGAGCAACAACTGACGGGCAAACTCCCAGATAACGATACCGGCCGTGACGCTGACATTAAGACTGTGCTTGGTTCCGAACTGCGGAATCTCAAGACATCCATCGCTCATATCGACCACGCTTTTGCTTCACGCCTTTCACTTCGTTGCCAAAGATGATGGCGGTTTGGGAGGTCATCGGTGACCGCGAAGCATCCAGTTTCAGGTCTTGCAGCTTCGTAGAACCTTGAACTTGTTCGATACTATAAACAAAATAACCGTCGCGATGGAGCTGTTCGACGGCCTCTTCAGCGGTCTCGAAGTAGCGCCAGTCTACGCTATCCTCGCCTCCGAGAGCCGTCTTGTGAATCTCGGGATGGGGGCGGTGTGGCCGTGATTCCGCAGAGATAGATGGCTTCCACACGAAAAGCGTCGGCCGAACGAAACACACTGCCCACATTATACAGACTCCGCACATCGTCAAGAACAACGATGAGCGGCAGCTTCCGGGCTTCCTTGAACTCTTCAACGGAAAGCCGGTTCATTTTCAATAGTTTTGAGTTTGCGCATCTTTAGTTGGAAGAATACACCAGCGCATAGGCCTTGATACGCTTCACCATGGCCAATAAGCCATTGCTACGGGTGGGCGACAAATGGTCGCGCAGGCCTATACGGTCGATGAAATAAAGGTCGGCATCGAGGATTTCCTGTGGCGTATGCCCGCTGACAACACGGATAAGTAAGGCTATAATGCCCTTTACGATGAGGGCGTCGCTCTCTGCCGTAAACTCCAAATGGCCATCAACAACATCGCATTGCACCCATACACGGCTCTGACAACCATCAATCAGGTTCTGCTCTGTTTTGTATTTATCATCCAATGGTTCCAATTCGTTTCCCAAATCGATGAGCATTTGGTACTTATCCATCCAATCCTCGAAGTCATTAAATTCCTCAATGACTTCGTCCTGTAATGCATTGATTGTTTTCATCATGCTGCAAAAATAACACAATCTATCCGAACTACCAAAGCTATAGGATTGAAACTTCCGCCCGGCGGGGCATGGGATTAAAGCTTCAAGAACTTCACAGACTGGCGTATGATTACATTCTTCAACTTCGGATACTGCTTTTCGTAGAAACGACTTACGCTACGTTCCAGTCCTAACTGTGGACTGATACTTAATCTTTCCAGCGGTTCTTTCACGCGATAATCCGACAACAGGTCGAAATAAAAGGTGGTGGCATCAGCCTGTTTTACCTCGTTCCATACAGCGGCGTACTTCTCCAACAGCTTGTCCGTCCTATCATAGATATACATGCGATAGGCTTCGGTCGGTATGTATGCCCTACTTTTGACGACATACTTTAATCCGGCGAAGCGTTCCCGTGCGTCTTTGGCAATGGCTAACGAGTCTTCATGGGACACGCCCTCTACCATACAACGCACTTCATCGCCCGCCGTGATGATTGTTCTCGTGCCCCACGCCTGTTCAACATCGGTCACAACCACTACGAATGAGGTTGCAGTTCCCTTAGCGTCGGTCACCACAATACGGGCAGAACCTTCTTTTACACCATTCACTATCACCTGTTTTGGCTGGTCGTTGACACACCGCACCGTAGCCACACGCTCGTCTGACGACACAGCCGTGATACTGCCCGACGCGCCCTGCACGTTGACGCTGCCGCCTTCGGTGGTATACACCTTGAGCGTATTGTCCTTCAGGCTTATCTGTTTGCCCGTCAGGATGTCGCCAATCACTTCGTCCTGTGTGAAAAACAGCCTTTCGTCGTCGCTGCATGCTGTCAGCAGCAGCCCACCGGCCAACGCCAGCATGGAAAAAAAGAAAATGAATTCGTTTCATGAGAGATCCCTCCGTTTTATACTTGTTTTCTACTTGACAAACGACGTAACGTCGGAAATCTTGCAGCAACATCTGCGATATTTTTCATTCCGTATGAGGATGATAAAGTGAAAAGACCTATATTATAATAAGGTGTAATAGCTGTAAAGTCATTGTTGAATAGAAAAAGCATCCTCATAAATGAGGATAAATTAGCCTTTGTGCTGCATTTTCATAGCCGTTCCTTTCCTTCAAAAATCGCAACAGATGGGTATTGCATACCAGTAGTACCCTCCACTAACTTTGCAGAAGATTATCATAAATAAAACTAAAAACATTTTTTACACAAATGAAAATCAAAAGATAGTTTTTGCCTTTTATTGCTTCTCTTCTGTGTTTTGGGATTCACCTCTTGCAGTGATAACGATGGCCCCTGGTTACAGTGCTTCGGCCCTGAAAAATGCCGAGTTGATGACCATTCTGAAGTCGAAGGGCTACACTTTCGACCAGGAAGGCAAGCTGGAACTCAACGACTTGGCCAACAACACCACGTCGCTCGACCTCAGCGGTACCAAGATAGCCGACTTCACAGGCCTCGACATCCTGCCCAACCTGAAAGAAGTGAAGCTTTCGAACAACGGCTATGGTCCTTCGTTCGACTTCGCGAAGTTGCCCGCACAGATAACGGGCGTTGATCTCACAGGCAATGAGATTTTTGACTACGCGAATCTGATTGACGTGAAAGTGGAAGAGAACGGTGATGAAACCATCACGGACCGCCATTCACTCACAAAATTGTATTTGCCAGCCGAAGCAAAGTATGACATGAAAACGCTTGTGCGCTTCTACCGTCAGCATAAAAACGACGTAGATGCGGGGAAACTCGACATGAAGATGGCTGACGCAAAGGGCAACCTACAGGCTTACAACACGCTTCGCGAGATTCCGGACGCGTTCCTTTTGGCCTATTTCAAGGAGACCTTCCCCAGTATCATGGCCTCAGATGGAAAGCATGTAGACCTCTCCAAACGATTGGACAACAAGGATAAGACGGCTGATTTTTCTGATTTATGGAAGCAGTAAAAGACCCTCACCCAAAAATCGGTAGAAGGCGTGCAATATATCTTGTCTAATCCTTATTGGGAAGGGAATAATTTTATGCTGGATATTCCTGAGAGAGTGGAACTCCCCTATTTGGAAATAGCTGATAAGTTACAGCAATTATTCCTCTTAAGAGTTGATGTTACTCATGGTATCAACTTTGAAGGAGCCAAGAGTCTATGCCGTGTAATGCTGCAAAAGTGTTGCGAAGATGTCGGAGGTGGATTTGTCGAAGAGTTCCTTATTTGGACAAAGAGGGGCTTCTACGGAATTGTCGGAGATGGGAGGAACGATCATCGCCTTGGTCGACTGCCCCGATCTGACGACGGTGACATTCCCTCAAAAAGAAGTATTGCGGGCAGCTCAAATGGAGTTTGTGCAACTGCCCAAACTCTCCTCCATCGACCTGTTGCACTTTACGGGAGTTGGTACATTGAATTTAGGTAACCCTAAATGCAGCGTGCAAACTGACTTATCCCGCTGCATTGAAAGAGTGGTTTGACTATGGAGGCTATGTGCCGAATGACCAACTGGCTACGGATTTTGCCTGTACGGAAGATATTTTTAATCATCAGGAAACCAAGGACTTCATCAAGAAGTTCTATAAAGGAAGCACTCTAAGCGTCTGAGTTGTTCATATGGTTATCTGTATGCCGACAATAGTGGTTTAGATATCCGCGGTATCAATTGGATAAGTTCGAAGTATTTAGATTTAATCTAGTAATAAACATTGTAATATGAAAGCGACTCAGATATTTCTTTGTGGTCTTTTTGCCGCTGTCCTGGGACTCACGTCTTGCAGCAGCGACAACAATCTGGAGCAGAAAGACCCCAACGTGGAAAAATGTGAACGAGGCCAAGAATATTCTCAATGGCGACATTGTGTTGTCGACCAAGGCTACTATGAACGGCGTCGACAAGACCTTGTTGCCCAACGGTTGCCCGACGAAGTTCGGTTTCGAATGGGAAAAGGATAGCATGCAGCTGTCGCTCAAGGGATTCACCGTGGGCAACATGCCGCTGATTGTCTATTTCTCATGCAAATGTAAGTTCATGCAGCTCAACTCCTGGGAGAAAGACGAATACAAAGGGGAAGGCTGGGTGAAGTTCAAGGGAAAGGACGGCAACGTGACGGGCGACCCGAAAGACAACTCGGGCGTGCAGAAAGGCAGCGGTGCCGGCGTGGACGGCTATCTGAACGTGAAGACGAAAGAAATCATCTTCATCGTGAACTACAACATGATGAACGTGCGGTCGGAATGCTTCCTGCAGACCATCGACAGGAACCGCATCAACAACTATGCGGCGGAATTCGCACAATATGAGAAAGACTTGGCTGCCTACAAGAAGGAGCACGGACTGTAGAGTTTACCAACACAACAATTACAAAAGGGAACGGTAGCCTGGAGTTGGCTTCCGTCTCCCTTTCTTGTTTTGATATGAAAATTCAGCGAACGTACATTATCCTCCTGTTCCTTTGCCTATTTTTCGATGACGACTTGGGCGAAGCGACAAGTAAAGTTTCAGGTGAATGAACAGGGAACACGACAACCGGTGGTCGGGGCGACCGTCCGAGTGGCTGTCGGTCAGGACATGGCTAACGCGGTCCTTGCCATTACCAATGCCGACGGACAGGCGACGATTGATGTCGACAACGTGAAAAACAGCCCACTATCAAGTTGAGGCCACGGGCTTTGCCACGGTGAGAGGCAGTTTGGATGTTGCCGTCAGCGAGGTGAAGGTGACTCTGCGTGAGGACGTCATGCAGCTAAGCGGCGTCGTGGTGACCGGTTCGCGCACCGAACGACCGGTCAAGTTGTCGCCCATTACGACACAGGTGCTGGGCGGAAAGGCTTTGGTGGACGCGGGCTACAGCGACTTGCAGCACGCCCCTTCAGCAGGAGACGCCGGGCATGAATATACAGAAAGTGGGCTTCGGCAATGAAATCTCCATGCAGGGACTCGATGCACGCCACGTGCTCTTCCTGCAAGACGGCGAGCGCATGACGGGTGATATGGCGGGCAATCTCGACTATGAACGCTTCAATCTGCACGCCATCGATCGTGTGGAAATCGTGAAGGGGGCCAGCAGTACGCTCTATGGAAGCCGTGCTTCGGGCGCCGTCATCAACCTGATTTCAAAGAAGACCGTGAAGCCGCTCGACATACAGGCCGGCATGCGATGGGCGCAGATGAACGAACGCAACTACAAGAATCCGTCGCCAAAAGACTTTCTGCACATGTTTGAGAAGAACAGCGACCGTCCCAACTTGCAGGCATGGGTATCGGCAGGCTTCAAGCAAGGCACCTTTACTTCGCAGACGGACGTGTGGTACAGCGAGAGCGACGCCTTCTACATGTACCAGTCGGACCATGACAAAAAAAGGTCTACACGAAAGAGGCCAACCCGTTTCTGCCCCACGACATCACGCTGACGGGCGTGGCGGCCCGTTCGCCCATGGGCATAGAGGGCACGGAACATGTTTCTGCGGCCCAGAAGCTGTATTTTGAACCGAACAAGAAACTGTCGGTACAGGCCTATGGTTCGATGTTCTTCATGAACTCGTATGACTTGATACAAGATATGACTTTCTCGCAGAGCCGTGACTTCATGGCCGGCCTGAAAGCACGCTACGACGTGGGTGACTGGTTTACGGTGAACTTGAGCCTGCACAGCGACTTCTACGACCGCTTCAAACGTCACGAGCGGCTGGATGAACGCAAGAAGGTGTACAAGAGTCGCATCCTGGAACCGCGGCTGACGCTGACAAGCGACTATTTTAAGGGGCACAGCATGATTCTCGGCATAGAACATACCAGCGACGACCTGACGAGCGACCGTTTCGTAAACCGCAGGATGACTACCCGGTCGCTGCACGAAACGGAGTATTTCATGCAGGATGAATGGACTGCCAACGACCATTGGATGGTGTCGACAGGTGTGCGGACCAACTTTTTCCAAGGCTTTCGGCTTCATGTGGATGCCCAAAATAGCCTTCAAGTACTCCCCGACAGCCATTGGGCCATCCGTGCCAATTACTCCATGGGCTATCGTGCGCCCAGTATCAAGGAGCTCTTCTTCAACTGGGACCACTTGGGAATGTTCCAAATCAAGGGAAACGAAGAATTGAAACCTGAGAAGAACAATTACTTCTCTATAGGAACGGAATACAGCAACGACCACTTCTTCATCAATGTGAACACCTACGGAAACTACTTTCGTAAGAAGATAGAAGGCGTATGGCATATCTACGACATGCAGTACAACTTTGAATATACGAACCTGAGCAGCCAACGCATGCTGGGTGTCGAGGCGATTGTCAAATGGCACTTGGCCGATTGCCTGACGCTCAACGGTACCTACAGCTACGTGAACCTGAGCAAACAGAACGGCGTACAGGTGAACACGACCTCTCCGCATGCCGCAACAGGAAGCGTCGACTACACGCTCAACAAGAAAAACTATCGCCTGAAGACCATTTTCAGCGCATCGCTCATGGGTGAAAAGAAGTTCGACGTGCAGGACCGGGTCTGGGTGGAAGAGGAAAAGAAGAGCTACGACGCCTACTTCCGCTGTACACTGCCGACCTACGTACTGTGCAATCTGGCCGTGGTGCAGACATTATATAATAAGGTGAAAGTGACGGTGGGGGTGGACAACCTCTTCAACTATGTGCCCCACACACTGGGTTCGGGTATCACGATGTTCAACGTGCCAGCCACCTGCGGTGCCAAGGGTTATGTGCAACTGGAATTCTTGGTAGAGGATATTGTGAAAGCGTTAAAAAGAAAGAAATGAAACATCAACTGTCAACGATTTTTACTAACTTTGTCTCTGGCATTGGCGTCATGCGTCAGTTATGAAGCCGAACCGTTTACGGAAAAGTGTTGCCGCGTGTTACGGGCTATACGACGGGTATCACCAACGATTGGCTGTATATCAATCTGCGGACGGGACAGATTTTCAATCTCAACAAGCCCAACGGTGATATTGCCGAGGGTGACCAGAAAGAGCGATTGGACTGGGACATTGCCTTTTGCGGATATAGGATGAGGACGAACAGCGGCACGTCGGGCAAGGGCCAAGGCGGTGCCGCCGATTTGGGATATGGCCAGTATGAGACGTGGCAGACTGCCTCACAGCTGCCGACCGACTTGCAATGGACAGTGGACGACCACAGCGTGTATGTCACCATGTCGCAGAACGACTGGAACAAATACCTGATTGCCAACAAGCTGGACTTCAATCAAAATCCTTGGTTCGACCCGAACAAAGGACCCGCAACGACACAGACCGACGCCAATCCTGTTTTAGCAAAGGCGATGACATTCACCGGACCGCCTCCTGTCTATACACCTTCATTCCACACATACGTCGTGAGAACGGCAGATGGGCAGCGGTATTTCAAGCTACAGATTATTAGTTGGTATAAGGCCGACATAGAGATAGGCGATACGGGCGGACAAATGAGTTATTATTGTGATGAATTGAAATAAGACAATGGAAACGAAAATCGAAAAGAATCATTGGGGAAAAACGATAGCGTCTTTCCTTCTTGTGCTGTTTACCATGCCGTTGGGGCATGCGCTGATGATTCTCATGGAGAAATTCATGAGCGAAGGAGCAATGCACGTCGCCGGTTTCATGCTGGGATTGGCAGGACTGGCCATGGTTATAACGGGCGTTTTCGTCAAGGGCGACACCCGACAGACCCTGTGGGGACTGATTGGAGGATTGCTCTTCTGGACGGGTTGGGTAGAATTTCTGTTCCTCTATTACGCCCGTCGCTACGGCGTACAACCCGAAATGGAGAACGATGTAGTCGTAACCAAGCCCGAATATCTTATTATGCCGGCATCGTTCGGCATGTGGATGATGACAATGGTCATGTATACATTCAGCACGAAGAACGGATGCGACTTCATTACGTGGATACAGAAAGTATGCTTTAAGGACAAGCGGCGCGTCATCGTCACACAACCCATGACGCGCCATACGAGTATCGTCACCTTTATGGAAATCAACATGATCCTGTGGGCGATGTATCTGCTGCTGATGTTCTGCTATGATAAGAACTTCCTTGGCGACCATCACCCCGCAACTTTCCTTATAGGACTGGGCTGTTTCATAGGAGCGGTATTCATGTTTAAGCGCGAACTGAAGATTGCGGCATGGGGAGCCAACATCCGTATGGCCATTGCCACTGTCATCATATTCTGGACTCCGGTGGAGATATTGGGCCGAATGAATTTCTTCCACGAGTTTTGGGTGGAGCCCGATAAGTATGTTTTTCCAGATGATTTCTATTCTGGTGGCATTCGTTATATTGGGTATCTTCCTGTGGAAAAAGGGCTCTGTGAGAAAGACAGAGTAATTATCCGCGACCGATATACACACTTCTCCTTCAATAAAAATGAAAAAGCTGTTTGGCGTAAGCATCATAAGTGGCTCGGACTGGTGCTGGGATTCTTCATCATCATGTTTTCGCTGTCGGGACTGGTGCTGAACCATCCTTCCCTATTTGCGAAAATCAACATCAGTCGATCGGTGCTGCCCTCAGATTATCAGTATAATCACTGGAACCGAGGGCTACTGCGGGGCACAACAAGATGGCAGGGACATGTGCTGGCTTATGGAAACAGCGGAATATGGTTGACTGATAGCGCGGCTTCTTCGTTTACAGACTTCAACAAAGGGCTGCCCGACGGAGCAGATTTCCGCCAAATCCGTGGAATGACGGTTGCGCCTTCGGGCATGCTCTTCGCACTCGGACAATATGGATTGTATCGTCTGCAAGCCGGCAACAGCTGGTACGAAGTGGAACTTCCCCATCAGGAGGAGAAACTAAGCGACATCGCCATACTGGGCGACAGCCTTGTGATTACAGGCCGGTCGCACGTATATCTTTCTATACCGCCTTACAAGAACTTTGAAAAACTAACTTTGCCGCAGGCAGAAGGCGACGACGGCAAGGTTTCGCTATTTCGCACCATTTGGCTTCTGCACAGTGGCGAACTCTTCGGTACAATAGGCATCCTCGTCGTCGATGCTATCGCATTCATTCTTATCTTTCTCACACTCACGGGCATCATCTACTGGCTCGTTCCCCACAATGGTAACGGACGTGGACGACGCCTCATTCGTCGTTTCGTCGCATGGCACGACCAAGCAGGCAGACTGACGATTGTTCTGACATTGTTCCTCTGTATAACCGGTTGGTTGCTGCGACCGCCTGCACTATTAGCCATTGCCACGGGCAAAAATACCTCCGTTACCCTTCACAACGATGGATAGTAATAATCCATGGCACGACAAGTTGCGCACGCTACGCTACGATATTACGGTCGGCGACTGGTTGCTTTTACTCATCAGAAGGCTTCTATTCCCTACAGAATCTCTATACACGGCCGAAGCCGATGAGCATTCAGCCGCCGGTGAGCGTCATGGAGTCAACGTAGAAGAGAAAGATAAGGGCGGCAGATGGCTTATCGGTTCGTTCAGTGGCATGTACAAATGGGACAGGCAAAACCGCATAGTGACAGACTACTATACAGGTTTGCCCGCACGACAGATCACAGGAAAGCCCATCGGAACGCATGCCACGTCCGGCTATAGTTCAGACTTCGACACGGCAGACATTGTCATCGACTACCATCGAGGTACCAACGCCTTTCCGATGCCTGAATGGATGGCCTCGCTACCGATGTCGTTGCGCAACGTCTGCATAGAAATACACACGGGACGTATCTATACTTTTCTGGGTACAGGTAGCATCTTCTACATCTTTTTAATAGGTATCGCCGTCTTCTGGTGTATCTGGACCGGTTGGAAAATACGCCATCGGAAGCGATCCTCCATTGCAAATAGATTTTTCAAAATCTTCTTGATAATTTGGTCTTGCCTGCTCATAGGAATCTTCATGTCATCCAGAACGGCTCAGCAGAAGATTCGTGGGGGTAAATGCTTTTTTTATTACTTTTTTTATTGCTGTCTGGTAAACTTTTTGTTATATAAAAAGCTAAGGGCTGAAATCCAAACGAGGATTTCAGCCCTTTTTGTTACTTTTTTTCTTTCTTCAGAAAACTTTCATAACATGCACAAAAGTAGGCGTAATTCCATTGTGCGGAAGGCGGTTTACGTTAGAGAGTTCCATGCCTTTAGCTCCATAACCGAGATTGCCGGCTAAGACAACCATAACATGGGACACCCTGTCTTTTGTTTTTCTGCCTTCTGTTTTAATTAGATTGTTCTCTCAAGTGAGGGATTAATGTTCTGTTCAGCTAATGGAATGGGCCAAGTATAGTCTTGAGGGTTACGGAATTCTCGTTTTCCCTACATACCAACGAGCAGTGCCCTGTGGGGTCAACCTCTTTTGTTGCTTTAGCGTATTGTTTTGAATTTGGATAGGGTGCGCCCCATATTTTGCCGTTCAACACCTCGTGTGCAATGTTCCATCTCAACAAGTCCCAATAGCGTATGCCTTCATAAGCTAGCTCAACGCGACGTTCATTTCGTACTATTTCGCGGAGCTTATTAGGGGTTAGCTCGTGTATTCCAGGCATATGCACGTCTGTTCTGGCGCGAACTTTATTGATTGTTTGATCAAGAAGCGATTGAGTGATTGGTTGATTGCTCTCCACCATACATTCTAAATAGCTCAATAACACCTCTGCATAACGGATAATTGGGGTTACCGCACTATAGCTTGTAATATTTTCTATGGGGTTTTCATCAAAGTATTTTCTCCACATAAAACCTGTTCGTGAAGCTTCGGAAGAATAGTCTAAGCGCTGTTTCAATGATGCTTCATCATCAGGACTTGAGTGATAGATGGCTCCTTTAAACATACTTCCATTGTAATAAATGGTGTAATCTAAGCGTGGATCACGATTCTTACCTAAGTTATTGGGATCAAAGCGCGGATCATCATAGCTGAAAGGGGTTCCGTCTGTGAATTCATATGCCTCGAAAAGTCCACCAGCAGGGTTTGAAGAACTCCATCCTCCATCCTTTGCAGATAATAGATGTTGTGGAAGCCCTGAACCGAAATAGTTTGCCAAGTAAGCAATGTAGAAAATATTTTCTTTGTTGTTTACCCCTGTGTTTGGCAAAAACAATGCACGATAATTAGGCGCAATGTCATTATCTCCTAAGTCAATAATCTCGCGATAAGCTTGTGCTCCTTCTTGCCATTGCTTCAAAAGCATACATGTTCTACCCATGAAAGCCAAAGCTGCTTGCTTACATGCTCTGCCTGTTTCACTCGAAGTTATGTCTTTGTAACGTGGAAGATCGTTGGCTGCAGCTTTGAATTCATCAATGCACCACAACAAGATAGCACTTTGCTTTGCCTTTTCCACCTGATTTGCTTCCTCACCCGACAGAAGAGTTGTCACCAAAGGAATATCCTTAAAGTAACTCGCTAAGTAGTGATATTGTGTTGCTCTGAGAAACCGAGCTCTGCAATCATTCGCTTCTTTGAAGCATCATCGGGCTGTTTTTGAATGCCTTCAAGAAATCGGTTGCACATTTCTATACGTTTATATGCGGCATCCCAATATAGTTTTATAAACCTATTGGCATTATTCAACTTACCACTTGAAATCTGGAAAAATGCATTGTTCTCTCCTCTTCGATCGAAACCATTGTCAGAAAGATGTTCCATGTAAAGTAAACCTGCATACGACCAAAAGTCTGAAGGCGCAAATTCCACACCATTAGAAATGGGGCCACGGTAGAGAGGATGTTAATGAAAGAGGGGCATTCTTTGAATTGTTCCAGAATGTCGTTTTCAGGCAAGTCTGTTAATGGATAACGTTCCAAACTGCATGACATGAATAGGATTGAAGTCAGTAAAGCTGCAGGGACACATCCCAATATCGATTTTATAAATAACTTTTTCATACTTAAAAACTTAACGTTAAAACCTAAGGTGTAAGTGGACATCACGGGGTAATAGGGTTCCATTATTATTGGTATTCTCTGGATCCCAACCTTTTTATAATGATCGATTGAAATAGGATTGTCTAACGACAGATAGATACGAGCGTTAGAAACACCCCATTTCTTAGTTTGATTTTGTGGGATTGTATAGCCCACTTGAATATTTCTAACCTTTACAAACGAGGCATCCCGCACCCAAAAGTCAGAAAGTTGTGTATTTGGACTACCAGAACCAGATGTGACTTCTAGTCGAGGATATCCCGGATAGCGATTGTCTTGTTGAACATTCCAGTTCTCTTCCATCTGCCAACGTTGTATGTTGCCTTCCTGATTGAAAGCTAAACCGGCATAACTTGTCAACAAACCTTTCACACCTGCGACCCCTTGAATCAACATATTAAAGTCTATTCCCGAATATGCCAAACCGAGATTGAGTCCGAATGTGTATTTAGGAATGCGTGAGCCCAAGTAAACTTTATCTGCATTTGTTACCTTATGATCTCCCGGTAACATCAACAAATCGAATGTCACCGGCACGACTTCCTTTTTGCAATTGCAGTTTGGTCATCCCATGATGCAACTTCATTGTCATTCAAAGAATACGCCATCAGTCTTATAACCATAGAACATATCCATCGGATATCCGATAAACAAGTCACTACCATTACCTACCATTCCATTGGTTTGCAGAATGTTTCCCATACCCAAAGTGAGTACTTTGTTCTTGATGATCGACATATTTCCATTCACATGATATTGAAGTTTCTTGTAATGGTTCTGATATCCTATCTCAAATTCAAACCCTTTATTCTCCAATTCTCCTGTATTAACCTGAGATATAGCAAGACCGAATATGGCCGAATAACTTGCTGCCGGTTTATAAAGAATATCTGTTGTCTTACGATAGAAGTATGTCGCATTGAAAGTTAATGTATTCTTAAAGAATCCCGTTTCTATACCAACATCCGTTGTTTTCGTGCGTTCCCATTTCAATGTTGGATCAACATACGTTGTGACAGCAGCCCCCTGCGTATACACTCCACCGAAAACATAGTTCTGTCTTGAACCTAAAGTATAAACAGATTGATAAGGATAGTTACCAATGTTGTTGTTTCCGAGGACGCCATGCGAGGCTTTCAATTTTAAGTTAGAGAAGAAATGAAGTGATGGAACGTCTTTCCAAAACGATTCTTCTGACACTCTCCATCCTACAGCTACAGAGGGGAAAAATGCATATTTGCTGCCCTGTGGGGAAACGAGACGAACCATCATAACGTGCTGTTGTTTCAAAAAAAGATAACGTTGGTCATAGTTATAGACGATACGCCCAAAGAAGGATTGCATGGCCCCAATCATAGCCCCCACCACCATTCAGTTGTCCATCTGCTCCACCAGCATCCAAATATGGAGTGTCATCTGAAGGGAATTTTTTACGAGATCCCGACATATTGCGTGAACCTTCATCCTCCCACGCATAGCCGGCTAAAGCCATAATATCATGCTTTTTAAATTGAACGTTGTAGTTGGCCAACAGCTGGAACGTCTTGTAAACCGTGGATGCCATCCGTTCATTGAGTGAAGAAGGACCTGTTCCTCGACCATCTCCCAAAAATCATGTTACAGCGATAATCATTGATGTTTGAGGCTCCGTAGTGATAACCTCCTACACATTTGAGCGTCAGACCTTTCAAAGGAGTATATGCCAATTCTGCATTCGCCTTGAAATGATGGTCATCTGTACGATAGAAAGAAGCACATTCCGCCCACGATATAGGCGTACCTTGAAGTTTTGGACCCTAAAACCGAGACTGCCATCTGACATGTATGTAGGTGTCAACCCAGGATAACGAACTGCCTGTTGAATAATAGAAGTCACGCCTGAAAGGTCGAGTGCGCCCGGAGTTGAAGGCTCATGACGATCTGCAACACTTCCACTTAAACGAATGTTGAGCTTCAATTGTTTTGTGATTTCAGCGTTTAGATTGAGTCGTCCTTGGTAATTGTTATAGTAGTTATGAGGCACTAAAACCATTTTTGTCTCATATATCCTAATGAGGCCATATATTGCATTCAGCCATTTCCTCCATTCACATTAAGTTCATGTTTCGTTTGAGAGGCAGTTCCACCCAATAGCTTTTTCCAAATAGTTTTTCATCAGCATATTTGTCTGGATCGCTACCATCTTTATACTTTTGAATCATCTCGTCAGTATACGTGTTTCTTCCCAACAGCCATATTATAATAGGTGGCATACTCATAGGAATGAGCGAACTCTGGCAATGAGAAGGCTTTACTCATACCCATGGACCCGTTATACGAAACACGAGTACGTCCATTTTTTCCACCTTTTGTTGTCACAAGGATGACTCCATTGGCTGCACGAGAACCATAGATGGCTGCAGACGAAGCATCCTTTAACACCGATATATTCTCAATATCTGATGGTGTCAAGTCACTCCAACTACCGGGAAGTCCATCAACTCAAGATTAAAGGTTCGGGGGTTTGCGCCAAAAGAGCCGACGCCACGCACGCGTATAGAGGCTCCCATCCTTACCGGGATTGCCACTCTTTTGCGTAATCGTCACTCCCAGAAAGATGCCCCGTAAGCATGTTTGATACATTTGAAACACCACGTGATTCCAATTGTTTGCTGCTCACAGTAGATATAGATCCCACGACATCTACCTTCTTTTTGGATGCCATAACCTACGACAACGACTTCATTTTAAGTCTGAAATGTTGCTCTGAAGCGTAATCGTCATAGATGATTTAGCTGTCACAATGCTGTTAGCATAACCGACAAAGGACACTACCAAATGATCTACCTTCAGGCACTTCAAGCACAAATTTTCCATCTAAATCAGTAATCGTACCATTCTTTGTGCCTTGTTGAATTACGGTTGCGCTGATGATTGATTCGCCTTTGCTGGTCAACAACAGTTCCTTTTACTTTGATTAAAAGACTGTTGAACGACGGCTTTTGTCTGAATGATTAGAGTTTGCCTTTGACGCACATGGCAGTACACCATACAGCGTCAAAACAAGAATCAGACGATTGATACATAAGTTTGTTCTCATAGTATAAAACTTTTGGTGAGTATTTTCACGATAAGGTGACACTTGTATGTTGTCAAACAAAAGCGCACATTTGCAAATATAATTACTTTTGTTTAATATTCCACTAAAAATCTTTTGTTGATAGAATTTTTGCTTACTTATTTATCTAATTTTTCTTCATTTGATTACCGAATGACGACAATTGAAAAGGTATAGTTTGGCAGTCAAACGGATATGGATAAAAATATCGCTGTAAAACCTGATTTTACAGCGATTATCCTTGTTTTGAAGGCTAAAATGACATATTGTTTGACGTCCTTTTGAAACCTATTTGTGGACCAGCCTGGGCTTGAAACCAGGGACCTCCAGATTATGAGTCTGTTGCTCTAACCAACTGAGCTACAAGTCCTACTTATGCCTTTAGGATAAGTTTTGTGGCTGCAAAGATACGGTATTTGCCGCAAACATCCAAATATTTTTGTAATAAATGCTGCGTTGAGGGGGCGAAATAGCTGTAACATAGTTACTATAACGGCTATTTTACAGCCTCATCGAGGGCTTTCCAGTGGGCTTCTGTCATGGAGTAAGGAGTGAAAAGACAGATTCCGGCAGCACCGGCAGCTATCGATCCCCGGATGGCTTCACCCATTTCGGAGGGCAAAAGACCGGAGTTTTCGGGATCAACGACCTGATCCTATGTTCCCAATCCTTGCAAATGAAGAGTCCACTGTAAACAGGCGTCTGCCGATGGGCCACGCTTTTCACCTCTTCTGCAGTAACGCGTCCAACCCATGTAGCCGGTTCCATGTAGAAGTCATTGTAGTTCATGGGGAAGATGGCGTCAAGATTCCAACGATCCCATTGCTGGCGCACCATCCAACGAGCGTAACTGTCGGGTCCCGGAAATACATCGGCACTCACTTTCTTGCCCACGGCATGCACGCTATCTATAATTGTGTTGACTAAATCGGTCACGGCGTCACAACGAAATTGGGCCCATTCCTCAATCTTTGATGGGTCGGTCACCTTGCGGATATCCACCCCCGTCTTGGTCTGAAAGGCTGCTACACAGTCATCGCAGTAACAATAGTCAGCAGCAGGGTATTCGCCATTCATGATCAGGCCATATTTATCCCACAACCCACGCGCCAGAATAACATCGGCGTAGCGAATATAGTCGAGCTGTATGTAGTCTACGTTGGGTATGCGTGCAATCTCAGTAAACTTCTATCAGATATTTGCGCACATTAGGGTTGCGTGGGTCAAGCGTTTTATAGTATTTCACGTATGCCGGATGGTCATACGCCGATTGTCCGAGCCGGTTAACGGTGTACCATGATGAATCAAGATCGGCCTGAAGGATGGTCGGAATCCAAGCGTGATAGACCAATCCCAGCTGTTTGGCTACCTTTGCGGCCACGGCAATCTTATCTTTATCCATGCCGCATGCTGACGCATACGCCCACCACGCCATGCTTTTTCCACGCCTTGAAATCACGTTTCAGCGATTGTTCTGTCGTGTTGGTGTCCCACCCCACCCATACATATAGGTATCCACTTTAGCTTCTGCACTCAGAATAGTCAGCAAAAAGCAACAATAAGAGCATTATTTTCTTTTTCATCATACCGATTCTTTCGTATCGCAAAGATAGTCTTTTGTCTCTTCGCGGCCTTGCGCGCGTGCGTTAAATAATATTGATTGACAACTCTTCCTTTGTTTTTGACTAACTTTGCATTCATCTATATTATATGACAACGACATCTTCTTTTATGAAAGGGAACGATTCTTTTGCGGGACTTTCTGACGAACAGGTAGTCGCCAGTAGGAAACAGCACGAGCGAAAACTTACTAACGCCTCCCCCAAAGACTTCCTTATGGACACTTTTATTTCAGCAAATACAAGGATCCTATCATCCAAATTCTTCTTGTGGCAGCAGCTGTTTCGCTTTGTATTTGCTTTTCATTCAACAAGATTTCATTGAAACCATCGGTATCTTTCTTGCCATCATCTTGGCCACCACCATCGGCTTTTACTTCGAGCGCGACGCAGCCAAGAAGTTCGATGTGCTCACGGCGATGGACGACGAACAATCCGTGAAGGTGCGTCGAAACGGTTCTGTGGTCGAAATACGGCGACGCGACGTGGTCGTGGGCGACATTGTGCTGATCGAAACGGGCGACGAAGTGCCCGCCGACGGGCGATTGGCGCAGGCTATCGGTCTACAGATTGACGAGTCTTCGCTCACGGGCGAGCTTTATTGCCGACAAATACGTACCGACGGATGACACGCCGACCGACACGGCCGATGGGGCTACTTTACCCGGTCGATATGGTGCTGCGGTCGACGATGGTGATGAGCGGACGCGGCGAATACGTCGTGACGGCTGTCGGCGACGCCACCGAGATAGGACAAGTGGCCCGCAAATCGACCGAGATGACATCGGTAAAGACGCCGCTCAACATGCAACTCGATAAGTTGGCTGTCATGATTTGCAAGGGAGCAGGCGTTGCCATCGCCGCTTTCGTCCTTTTCTTGGGCCACGACATACTGACCGACAGTCTTTGGCAGAGCGACGACTACATGCGCATGGCCCAGATGGTGCTCAAATACTTCATGATGGCGGTCACGCTGCTTGTGATGGCTGTGCCCGAAGGCCTCCCCATGGCCGTCACGCTGGTTTTGGCGCTCAACATGCGGCGCATGTTGCGGTCGAACAACTTAGTAAGAAAACCACATTCGTGCGAGACGATGGGAGCCGTGACGGTCATTTGTACCGACAAGACGGGCACACTGACGCAGAATCGGATGCGTGTGGCGCAACCCATTCCGGCCGAAAGCCAACCTGATGAATGGCTCGACATCGCGATCGCGCTGAACTCCACGGCCGAACTTGACGGGCAGAGGTCATCGGCAATCCCACCGAAGGCGCCGCTGTTGCTGTGGCTTCAAGACCGAGATGTAGACTATCGCACCCTGCGACAGCGTTATGCAACGACCGATCGCGAACCGTTCTCTACCGACCGCAAGTATATGGCCACCACAGCCGTGATTGACGGCACGCCGCATCGCTTTGTAAAAGGTGCTCCGGAGATCGTCATGGATATGTGCGACATGGCTGCGGAGGAACGATTGGCTGTCGAACAGAAACTCTCAGGCTATCAACAGCAGGCCATGCGCACGTTGGCTTTCGCCGTGGACAACCGCTTTCAGCAAGTGTTCGCTATCAGCGACCCCTGTTCGTGAGGAAGTTCCGGCCGCCATTAGTCGCCGCCATGACGCCGGGATAGAGGTGAAAAATCGTCACCGGCGACACCGCTGCCACGGCTGCGGAGATTGCCGACAAATCGGTGTTATCGCAAAAGAGGAAGCTCCTGTTGCCACCGATCCTTTGACATCCGACGCTTGTATCACCGGCCCTGCGTGGTCGGCGCCTCGATGATGAAGCTTTCCGCTTGGCACCCTTCATCAAAGTGATGAGCCGCGCGCGTCCGACAGACAAGCAAAGACTGGTAGAAATGCTGCAAAAAGCATGGCGAAATCGTTGCCGTAACAGGCGATGGCACCAACGACGCGCCGGCTTTTGCACCATGCCCACGTAGGTTTGTCGCTCGGTTCGGGCACCGGCGTGGCCAAGGAAGCCAGCGATATGACCCTGCTTTGACGACTCATTCGGCTCTATTGTCAACGCCGTCATGTGGGGCCGCTCACTTTACAAGAACATCCAACGCTTCCTTTTCTTCCAACTGGTTGTCAATCTGACGGCTCTGTTGCTCGTATTAGCCGGCTCACTCGTAGGAACCGAACTACCATTGACGGTCACTCAGATTCTCTGGGTCAACCTTATCATGGACACTTTTGCCGCCATGGCCCTGGCATCGCTTCCCCCTTCGCGCGAGGTGATGGCCGAGAAGCCTCGTAATACGGCCGATTTCATTCTTTTCGCCCTCCATGTTGCGGGGCATCATAGTGGTCGGAATCCTTTTCTTTATCGTACTGACGGCCTTTCTGGTTTATTGCGAACGAACGCTGCATAGCGGCATGAGTGGCCACGAACTCACGCTCTTTTTCACCACTTTTGTCATGTTGCAGTTCTGGAATCTGTTCAACGCCAAATGCTTAGGCAGCCATCATTCGGCTTTCCGGCGACTATGGGCCGATCGTGGACTGCTTTTCGTGCTGCTCATCATCCTGGGTGGCCAGTGGCTCATCGTGGAGTTTGGCGGCGCCATGTTCCGTACCGATGGCATGTCGGCCCACGAGTGGTTCGTCGTTGTGGCGTCCACGTCGCTCGTGCTTTGATTGGCGAGGCCTATCGGTGCGCGTGTCGCGTGATCGGAAAGAAAAATAAGACGTATGGATATCATCAAAGTCAATTCAGACACAGGCAATCTCCCCCACCGTGGCCACCATCGGCTTCTTCGATGGCGTCCATCGGGGCCATCAATACCTTATTCGGAACGTGGTAGAGGAGGCACGACGCAGCCACATGACGTCGACCGTCATCACGTTTGACCGCCATCCCCGCCAAGTACTGCAGAGCGACCACCGCCCCAAACTGCTAACCACGCTCGATGGCAAGCTGCTGCAACTCTCCAAGACCGGTTGCGACCAGGCGGCCGTGCTGTCTTTCAGTCGCGAGATGGCCGCCTCTCCGCCCATGATTTCATGCGTTACGTGCTGGTTGATAAACTGAACGTCCGCAAACTCTTCATTGGCTACGACAACCGCTTTGGCCACAACCGTTCAGAAGGGTTCTCCGACTACGTGCGTTATGGGCGAGAGATGGGTATCGAGGTGATTCGTAACGCGGCATTATCCGTGGATGGAGTCCATGTCAGTTCGTCGATGATTCTGCCCCTCCCTGCAGGAGGGCGAAGTCGCGATGGCCCATCAGTGCCTGGGACGTCCCTATATGTTGACCGGAACCGTGGTCGGAGGTTATCGCAATGGGCACAAGTTGGGCTTCCCCACGGCCAATATCGATGTTGCCGACACGGGATTGCTCATTCCATCGCCCGGCGTTTATGCCGTCCGAGTGCGTCCGGAGCACCATGCCACCATGATGAACGGCATGATGAATATAGGCATTCGCCCCACGTTTGATGGTCGCGAGCAGACGCTCGAGGTGCATATCTTCGACTTCGAGGAAGAACTTTACGGGCAGCGAATGGAAGTATGGTTGACCCATCGTATCCGTTCTGAGCGGAAATTCGAGAATATCGTGCAGTTGGCCGAGCAGCTGAAGGCCGACCGACGCCAAGCCGAAGAACTGCTTCTAGCCCGTGATAACCAACCGTTTAATCCTTAAAAATAAAATGATATTTGTATGACAAAAGCCGATAAGACAATTCCTCAATGTCATCTTTTATGTGGTAGTGTTCTTCCTTTTGCAAGTTCTGACGCACTGTTTGGCCACTTTAGGCTTTTTACGTTAAACAAGGAAGCGGCCTTTGCGGAGGCCTTCGGACAGCTAACCCTGACGTGGTCTGTCGACCGACATTGATGTCATTTTTGGTGAGCACCTTGCTCAGCAGTCTGTTGACGATATGGCTGTTTCTGCGTGCCCGTTGGACCCCTTTCAGCCGCGATTATCTGCGCAGTCGTCCTTGGTCGGCACTGATATGGGTGGTTTTGGCAGCCTTCGGGGCGCTCGCTCCTTCGATATGGCTCAACGAATTGCTCTCGCTTCAGATGCCCGAGAGCGCGGAACACATCCTTACCGAGATGATGCGCCATCCCATGGGCTATCTGTTTATCAGCATATTGGCCCCTGTGGCCGAGGAAGTAGTGTTTCGTGGCGCCATTCTTTACAGCCTGCTCACGGTGATGCAAAGGGCGGTGGCGTTGAGGGCGCGATCGTCATTTCGGCCGTCATCTTCGGCATTATTCATGGCAATGACGCCCAATTTCTGCACGCGACGCTCATCGGTCTGCTTTTAGGATGGATGTATGAGCGCACCCGCAGCATCTTTCCGGGTTTGGTTTATCACTGGATTAACAACTCTATTGTTTTCGTTGCGGCCAACCTTTATCCCGGTTCTACCACCGCAAACCCTTAGCGAACTGGCCGGCGGAAGTCAGTTGCGCGTGGCGTTGTGGGTTGTTTTTTCGCTCTGTATCTTCGTGCCCGCGCTGTTTCAGCTGAACCGGCGGTTGAAGCGAGGATAGATGTCGTGATTGAAAAACGCCCTTTAATCGTAATCCGTTGCCATACCGGGCAGCGGATTTTTGTTAAATTCGTTGTGAAAAAAATCGTACAAACCGCTCTTTTTATTACGCGTCAGGAAAAAAGTTTTTCGCAAATAAGCCAAAGCATTTTGATGTTCGCGCCAAATCAACAAATCGCTGATACTCAATCGCTTGCGCAAAACAGCAACGTTTTTACCAGTCAAAAGCCACCTAAAAACATCGAAAAAGCCACCTAAAAGCAGCCCTTTGAGGAGGTGAAAGCATTGCTTTTTGGCTCGTAAAAAGGCTGCTTTTACCACGCAAAAGCTATGCTTTTACATCGAAAAAGGGTAAAACGGGCTGGCGTTAGGGGTAAAAATGCTGTTTCATCTCTATTTTTCTCTAGTTGAAGCATTTTTTTGCTAGATTCAAATAGTAGGGTGCGACACTTTTTCGGTGAATAAAGGTTTACAAAACCTATGAAAAACACCGAGGTTTGCCTTTGCGGCGGGGGCTCGCAGCCCCCAAGAGCATGACAGAGTGATAATTTTTAAATGAAAAGAGAAACCGAAGTTTTCCCAAGATTAATTAACTTTGTATTTGATATGTATAAACAATTAACCTCGGAGCAAAGATACACAATATCTGTCTTACTCCAACAAGACCTGCCTAAAAAAGAGATTGCCACGGCAATAAATGTTCATGTGAGCACGCTGTATCGTGAAGTCAAGCGTAATTCTTCCCCTACACGGGCAAGTACCGCTATACCGTGGCCCAACGAATCGCCGATAAACGTAAGCTGCGTTATCAAAGGCCACGTAAGCTAACGCCGAATGTGCGTGTCACAATCATCGGATATTTGAAAAAGGATTGGTCACCCAAGCAGATATCAGGTCGGCTCAAACGATCTGGAAGGCCTACAGTTTCTCATGAAACCATTTATGAAATGATTCGTCGTGACAAAGCCTGTGACGGCAATCTGTACCGCCACTGCAGGTTTTCCATGAAGCATGTCAACCACTGGCTCAAAAGAAAAGGTATCGCACGTCCGGACAACAGAAAGGGTATAGACTAGAGGCCTCCCTGAAGCAGACGGGAAACGCTTCGGAGATTGGGAGGCAGATACCATCGTCGGACCAAAAGATCGGGAGCGCTGACACTTATAGAGCGCAGTACAAAATAAGATTATCATAAGAAAGCTGCCGCCCTATTATAAAGCTGCACATGTCAGACAGGCTATCATAGAGGCTCTGTTGCCATACAAAAACACACGTGTTGACCATAACAACAGATAACGGACCGGAGTTCGCTTGCTACGAAGACATAGAGAGAGAACTCGAATGTCAGGGTTTATTATGCAAGACCATATGCACCATGGCAGAAAGGGGCTGGAAAACGCAAAACATGCTTATCAGACAATATATACCAAAAGAGATTCAATATCAGTCAAATGTCAGTACAATATATAACTCATGTTCAGAAAAGAATTAATGAAAGACCAAGGGAAAAATTGAGGTTTAGAACACCCGAATTTGTTTTTAACAAAAAGATAACGTAAATTCGCACTTGGTACTTGACTCTGCCTTTGTACCGTTTTTGTGATAAATATTTTACATTTAAACCACCCTCGCTGATTTCGTTCCGTGCCCATGTGGCAACGTGATTTTTTTCAGGGTTGCGCACGCGTGGACAAGCCTTGTCGCACACAGGTATTTGGAGTATTCTATATCCGACGCAAAAAAAGAAAGTCGCAGTTGATTCTTTCCGAGTTACGAAAGCATGCTTTTTCGTAAAAAATAATTATCTTTGCCCAATAGATATCTGACGATACGACTATGACATTACAGCAACTCGAATACGTAATGGCAGTTTATCGCTTCAAGCATTTTGCCAAAGCTGCCGACTATTGTAACGTTACCCAACCCACGCTCAGTTCGATGATTCAGCGCTTAGAGGAAGAGTTAGGCATGAAACTCTTCGACCGCAAGCGCCAACCTATTCAGCCCACGAAGGCCGGAATGAAAGTGATTGAGCAGGCATGGAACATACTCAGAAGGGCCAAAAGGCTGAAAGAAACGGTTGAGGAAGAGAAACATTCACTCACGGGCACCATTACCATCGGCATATTACCTACCATTGCGCCCTACCCTAATCCCCCGTTTCTTGCCGCAATTGATGACCGATTGGCACGATATGGATATTCGAGTGATGGAGCTAAAGACCGAAGACATGAAGCGAGCCATACGCCACAGCGACATCGACGCCGGCATTTTAGCACGGATAGATGGGCTGGAAGAGATGTCTTGCGAAACGCTTTTTCTACGAACAGTACTACGGATACGTGTCGCAAAACTGCCCGCTCTACCAAAAAGAGCACATTAAGTCGACTGACCTCAATGGTCAGCAACTGTGGTTGCTCGACGAGGCCACTGCTTTCGCGACCAACTGGTGAAGTTCTGCGAACTCAAGGCGGCCGCCCGCAGCAAACGCACCTACCATTTGGGCAGTATCGAGACCTTCATGCGCATCGTAGAACACGGTTCCGGGCATCACGTTTATACCCGCAACTGGCCATCCCCCAGCTCAGCAACGAGCAGAAAACCTTGATTCGTCCGTTCGCCATCCCCATCCCCACGCGCGAAATCGTGCTGATGACTTCACCCCCATTTCATCCGTATCACGCTGCTTTCAGCAGTTGCTCGACCGCATTCGCGCTTCGGTTCCGTCGGATATGCTGAAGCTCCAGCACATGCAACAGAGTATTTAATCATCACGACAGCCCGACCACAGCGTAAGTACAGGTCGCAGTCGTGATAAAACACGTTTCACATGAAGCGCATTTACACTATATTTATGCTCATGGCACTGCTTCTGGTCAGCCTGCCGTTCGAACGGACAAAATGAGCAATACACAAGAGAATAAAATCGCAATGAACATCGACGACACCACCCGTTACGCTAAACCCGACGAAGATTGGCTGCGCAAAACCTAACCCCGGAACAGTATGAAGTGACCCAGCACGCCGCCACCGAGCGTCCTTTCAGCAACGCCTACGACCGGGAGTTTAAGCCCGGAATCTATGTCGACATCACCACTGGGCAACCGCTCTTTGTCTCGACCGACAAATTCGACTCGGGATGTGGCTGGCCCGCTTTCTCAAAACCCATCGACGACGGACTCTTAGAGAAACTTACCGATCGTTCGCACGGCATGGTAAGAACCGAGGTGCGCAGCCGTGTAGGTGGCGCCCATTTGGGACACGTCTTCAACGACGGGCCTAAAGAGCAGGGCGGACAGCGTTATTGCATCAACAGCGCTTCGTTGCGCTTCGTAGCCACAGGAGAAAATGGAAGCCGAAGGCTACGGTGCTTATCTGAAATTATTGACTAAAAAGCATATCACAATGAAAGAAATTTACTTGGCTGCCGGATGTTTCTGGGGTACGGAACATTATTTCAAGCAGGTGGAAGGCGTAAAAACCACAGAAGTGGGCTATGCCAACGGCATTACGAAGCACCCTACGTATGAGGAAGTATGCACCGGCAACACGCTGTTTGCCGAGGCCGTGCACATCAGTTATGACCCTTCGACCGTCAGTCTTGAATTTCTGCTCAACCTATACTTCATGGCCATCGACCCCACATTGCTCAACCAACAGGGCAACGACCGTGGCACACAATATCGCACGGGCATCTATTACACCGACAACGCTGACCTGCCGGTCATCCGTCGCGTCATGGAGGAACAGCAGAAGCAGCAGTCGAAGCCCATCGTGGTAGAGGTGAAACCCCTCAAAAACTTCTATACCGCCGAAGAATATCATCAGGATTATCTCGACAAAACCCTTCGGGATATTGCCACATGCCCAAGCAACTCTTTGAATATGCCCGCAAGGCCAAGATGAAAAAATAGAAAAGAAGAGGATAGAATAAGCGGAATCATTTGTTAAAAATGTCGTTTCCCCGCAAAAAAATACAATGTTTATGTATTCATTGTATTTTTTAAATTCTATCTTTGCTATATATAATTATGTAAAAGAGTATCTTAATTAGGTTTTACCTTGTGGTAAATATAATCGAGAAACAGCCCAAATTCTAAATGCTTATGAGAAAAGATTTTATACTTCGTAGGGTATCCTTAACGTGTCCCTTTCTCTTTTTCCGACCAAGCTCATGTGCTATGGAATGCCGGCAAGTCATTCCCTGTCGAAGACAAAAACCATATTACCTTGAAATAATCTATACTTTATTAGTAAAGAAAAACTCCTCCCTAAGCCCGATTTGAAGTTGATTCAAGCCGGATTTTACGAAATAAAACGCATATAAACAGAGCATAATTACATGAAGCAGCGAAGTAAATTCAGTATTCGAATGGCAGTTACCCTAACGTGTATCACGCTTGCACTGCCTATTCAGGCTACAATTGGCACTGCTACGACAGCAAGTCAGGTCGCCCAACAAGAGAAACGGAAGCGTATGGTGACCGGTAAGATTACCGATGACGCAAACGAACCGTTGATAGGAGTGACCATTCAGCAGGAAGGAACTAAAAATGTCGCCATCAGTGATGCTGACGGCAATTATCAAATCTTGATTCCACAGAACGTGGATTGTAAACTGTCCTACTCCTACGTAGGGATGGATCGCTTGGTCATCACGATAAAGAAAAGGTGACGATAAGGTAACGGAGAATGTCATCATGAAGAGTGGTAAGCAGCTTGAAGACGTGATTGTAACAGGTTATTACACCCGTAACAAGCAGACCTTTACCGGTGCCGCCCGCACTTATAAGGGCGATGAGTTGCGCAATATCTCGCCAACCAATATTCTGCAGGCCCTCTCTACGCTTGACGCGGGCCTCACCATCGCGCAGAATAACGCGGCGGGTAGCAATCCCTAACAACATTCCTGACCTCGTAATCCGAAGCACTACATCGCTGGCAACAGACAATGAGGCCGGCCTCAACGCCCCACTCATCGTCATCGATGGCGTGGAGCAATCGCTTCAGGCCCTTTACGACATTGACATTAACGACATCGAGCGCGTGGATATCCTCAAAGACGCCTCGGCCACAGCCCTCTATGGTGAGAACGCGGCCAATGGTGTCATCGTGGTAGAGCGCAAACGTGTCAGCCAATCGCCTGTGAAGGTGAGATACAGCTTCACACCAAGCATCAGCTTTGCTGACCTCAGTAGTTACAATCTCTGCAACGCGGCACAGAAACTGGAACTGGAACGCCGGGCAGGGCTTTACAATTCGACCACAGGAAGCTTGGATCAGAGCTACTTTGATCGGCTGGCACCGGTGAGCAGTGGTATCAATACCGACTGGATAGCACGCCCCGTGCGCAATAGTTTCTCGCACGCTCACTCGATATCTATATCAGGTCGCGGCCAAGGACTTGACTACAACGTAAACGGAAACTACAGCGATACGCAGGGAGTAATGAAGGGTGACGGCCGCACACGTCATGGTATAGACATCTATCTCTCCTATCGACAGATTGAAAACATGATTCTAACCCTACGTGCCAGCCACAATGAGGTGCATACGAAGGACTCTAAATACGGTTCATTCTCTGATTATACGAGTGCCAACCCTTATGATTCACCTTTCGATGATCACGGCAATCTGCGACGTACGCTGTCTTACAATATGAACAATCCGCTCTATGAGGCATCGTTAAGTAGCTTCTCGAAGTCGGAAAACAGAAATAACAGTTTGTCGCTTGACCTCCGTTACAACTTCAAACCAACCCTTTATATCACCGCACAGGGTGCTTATTCTTCGGTACGGGGCACAAGTGACGCCTTCAAGTCGCCCTGATAGCAACCTCTATCTCTCCACAACCGACAACACCGCCCGTGGCTCTTACCTGCTGGGTAACACAGGAAGTGAGAACTGGACGGCTAAGGCTGTGGGTAACTGGATTATCAGTTTCGACAAGGATGGTACCATGCTGACCACCAACGTGGGTGGTGAGATTAAGCGTCAACGTAGCTTTTCGCGTTATATCAGGGCCACAGGCTTCTTGAGCGACGGCCTTGCCGACATCAATTATGCCACAGGTTATCCCGCCGACTCACGTCCGGGAGGTTCTGAAGACATCGCTACAAGCGTTGGAACCTTTGCTTCGAGCAACTTCGTTTGGAAGATGCGCTACTTTGTCGATGGCTCTTATCGTCTTTCGGGATCATCGAAATTCGGAGCCAACAAGCGATACGCGCCCTTCTGGAGTTTGGGTGCGGGATGGAACGCGCACAACGAATCGTTCTTTAAAAACTTGAAATGGGTTAATACGCTGCGCTTCCATGCCAGCTATGGTTATACAGGTAGCGTGAAATTCGCGAGCTATCAAGCCGTGACAACCTATCGTTATACGAACGAATACTTGCATTATTCAGGGCGTAGGGGCCATTCCCTTACGGCATGTCTAACCCGGATTTGACTTGGCAAACCACCAAGAAAGCTAACATCGGGTTTACCTCTTCGTTCTTCGGTGACCGATTCAATATCAACTTTGACTATTATAAGGAGAATACAGACGACATGCTTATCGATATGTCGTTGCCTCCCTCATCGGGTACAACCAGCGTAAAGAGCAACATCGGACGCCAAGAAAGCTCCGGATATGAGTTTAATATCTGGGCGAAAGTGTTGGATAAAAAGACTGGACTTGGAGTCTGACCCTTAACGGGCTGCACAACAAGACCACGATTGTGGGCATTAGCGACGCCCTGAAACGCTGGAACGAGAAAAACGCGACCAGCAACAAAGATGCTTCACCTCGACTGCAATATCGTGAAGGAGCCTCGCCGTCGGCCATCTATGCCGTACGTTCGGCCGGTATAGACCCCGCTTCGGGTAAGGAAATCTTCATTCGTAAAGATGGAACCTATACCTATAATTATAGTACGAGCGACCAAGTAAACTGCGGCGATACCAATCCGACATTACAGGGCAGTATCAGTTCGCAGCTCAGATGGAAGCGACTCTATCTCATCGCCAGCTTCTCCTATCGCTTTGGCGGTGATATGTACAATGGTACACGTGCTTCGAAGATTGAGAATATCGATCCACAGAAGAACGCAGACGCACGTGCCTTCACCGAACGGTGGAGCCAACCCGGCGACGTTGTTCCTTATCTGAACATATCAACCACAGGGGGCAAGTCGTATATACACCGACCGCTTTGTAGAGCGCGACAATGAGTTGTGGTTCTCCAGCCTACAGTTGCGCTACGATATGCCCAATCGCTGGGCCAAGAAGATGCTTTGCTGAAAAGGTTTTCGTTAGTTTAGGAACTTCTGACTTGTTTAGATTGACCTCGGCTAAATACGAACGCGGAACAACCTATCCCTATAGCCGCGATGTAAACTGCACAATCAACATCACATTCTAAATCTTCAACCCATCAAAGGAAACATCAATATGAAAACAATCATCAAAAATATAATGCTCTCTGGGTGCTGTATGCTGACACTGGTGATGTCAACCGGCTGTGACAACTTCCTCGATGTGCGCCCAAAAGCAGAGAAACTGGAACGCGACCTTTTCTCTACACCGCAGGGATTTGAAGACGCTATCTATGGCGTATATGGCGAAATGCAGTCTGACGCGCTCTATGGCATGAACCTCACATGGGGTATCAATGAACTTCTGGCGCAACAGCTCTACTGCGGTAGCACAGCCGGCGAAGCACTGTGCAAGTACAACTACACGGAAAATAGTGATGTACGCAAGATGTTCAGCAACACTTGGATCAAAGCCTATGAGACCATTGGCTATGCCAATAACATTCTGGACCAGCTCAAGAAATATAACGAGAAATCTCTTCCGCTTTATAATTACTACAAAGCCGAAATGCTCGGAGTAAGAGCTTTGATTCATTTCGACTTGTTACGCCTCTTCTGTTCGGTCGACATGGCTGCCACAGGTATACCTTATGTGCGTGATTACTCGCCTACGGTAAAGCCCTTCGAAAGTGTGGAAGCTAATTACAAAAACATCATTGCCGACCTGACAGAGGCGATAACGCTGCTCGATAGCGAACGCGCCGCTATCACTTATCCTCGCAATAACAGCAATTATAATAAGTTTTTGAATCATCAGGAGACCCACTTAAACCTCTATGCGCTCGAAGCTATCTTAGCACGCGTCTACTGGATGAAAGGCGATAACGCCAATGCGGCCAAATACGCGGTAGACGTTATCAACAGTAAAGGCTTTCCCACTCGTGACAGAAAACGAGGTAAAAGACTATGTGGCAGGCGTACTTTTCGCCCAAGGAGACCATCTTTTGGCCTCTACTCCACCAGCTATGCAGCTACATCAAAATCTTATCTCTACGAGTTTCGCAGCTTCTTCTCTTATACACCTTATTATAATGGAACGGCCACCGGCACGAACTATCAAGAACCTTATACGGCCCTCTATGCAAAGAATATCACGGGTACAGAACAAGATCGACGTCTTGATCATTTCAAACAGCACGCAGGTTATGCCCTTTGGCTGAAGATGGTAGACTACTACACGATTGAGGGAAGTAAGCGCGGCGACAGTCAAGAACTTATTATGGGAATCTCTGTTCTGCACAGCGCAGAACTTTATCTCATCGCGGCCTCGGCGTTGCTTGATACCGACTATAACCAAGCAGTAGCGCTTTTCGACGCGGAAATACAGAGCCGGGGTCTCACATCTTATAAACGACAGGACAAGAAACTCACCCACGAGATTCTCTTCGATGAGTATCGGAAGGAGATGTTTGGCGAAGGACAGACGTGGTATAATATGAAACGGTTGAACCGAGATATCGTTAGCAACTTAGAAAAGTCGCACGATTCCCTGCCAGCCAGAACATCTATAATATTCCTATTCCACAGGAAGAATACGAATACAGAAACTTGAAATGAACATGACGATGAAAAAGATAATATTCAGTATGCTCCTGATGGCGGTCGCCTTGCTGACCTCCTGCTCGGAGCAAGAATACAAACCATACGATACCAAGCAGATCGACGCGGTATTCTTTGATTACAAAAATGCCAACGGCGATGCAGCCGACAGCGTCAATTATGCCTTCAATTACGATATCGCCAACACGCATACGTTAGAGCTTCCGGTAACACTGATGGGTATGCCGGCCGACCACGACCGCCAGATTACGATTAAAACCTGTGGCAGATTCAACGGATATGGTAGAGAATGTAAACTACACCATCGAAGGTGCCATACTGCCAGCCAACTCCGTAAAAAGGTACTATTAAGGTGAACCTACTGCGTGATAAAGATTCGGAAATTAAAACCAAAGCCAAGCGTTTGGTGCTGCGCATCGAAGATGGTAATGACTTGAGGTGCGTGGGAAAGAATATATTCCGGATCATCTACAGCGACATCCGACCGACAAAACGTCCCAGCTGGTGGACTACAACATCCGACCTGCTCTACCTATTCGTTTGAGGCGGCCCAAATATTCTTTTAAATATTTCTACGAGCGTGCGCCCAAAGCCAATGCGGATATCTATAATGAGATTATTAGCCGGTATGGCCATTACTTCGTCAAGGCTAGGCAAAGTCAAGGCCCGATGTCTATGTACGACGCGTTTCTCAAGATGTATGTACTGATACCAATGTACAAAGACCATCCTGATCTGGAATGGCAGGACATACCACAATTCTAAACTACAAACATAGAACCCTATGAAGATACATTATATTCTAACGGTTATATTTGCCTCTCTAGCCCTTTCATCCTGTATCAGTGACGATAGTACGGAGGGAACAAATATTCTGCCAACGCTCACAATTGCGGATAGCAAGACGACAGACATGCCTGTGCTGAACTTCAATTTAGGAGAAGACTGCGTTATTACACCGGAACTCGCCTATAATGGTACCGACACACTGACTTATAATTGGTATGTAGGTACCTACAAGGAGGGCGTAAAAGGTAAGCTGGAACGTGTAAGCGGACAGCGCAATCTAAACTATAAGTTCCTATCCGGTGGTAGCTACTATGCTCATTTCACGGTATCGGACGGTAAAGTTGGTGCCGTGGCAGATTATCAAATTAATATCAACCGCACATTTGAAAATGGTTATCTGCTTGTAAGTAACGATGAGGCTGGCAAAAGCAATTTGGCTTTTGTAAAAATCATGACCCCTGAGGAGATTAAAGCGGGCACACCACAGATTACTATGGAGCATGTGATAGAACGTATGAACAGCGATATCAAACCGGGAAGCCCTCATCGGAGCCATCCATGGTACCATTGTGTGGCCAAAAAAGATTCATCGCGTCCTAGCCTCAACAGCCGATCAGTGCTATTTTTTTGACCCAAACACTTTCACGATTACATCAAGTCTCAACTACAATAACGTGAAAGCAGGCTTCAAAGCTAGCAGTTTTCATCCCGATTCATACAGCCCCTTTGTATACGACAATCAGCAAAAGCAGTTCATTCATATGAATCTACAATACATGTTCGGCTATGAATATGGTTCTTTCAAAGGCTTGACATTTGATGATTGTTATCAAAACACCTATGCCGCATGGGGTAGCACCTATTATATCACGCTGTTTGTGGACTATGCTACCAGCGAAGTGAAGGAAATGGATTTCAATACGGGCAGCTTCATTTCTACAGGAAAGCGCCTCGCAGGACAAGATATCATGTCGGCTTTCATCACGGAAATCAAGGAATACATACCTCATGAACTGATTCTGACTCGCAGTAAAACCGACCTTTCGCAGTGGTTCCTGCATGAATACGAAGGTATTCCATACTTGGCTGACGACAACATGGGCAATATTACACAAATAAAGACTACCGATCAGACGGCAGTTCCCACACAAAAACACGTTTTTGCCTTTTTCAGCTAAAAAACAATCGTTACTTCTATCCTGTAGGAAACGCCATCTATGTGTTCCCTGCCTTCAAGCGCGACACCTATGCCCGACAAGAATCAATGGGCCATCAGCTTTACGCAGGATGAGATTGTTACCTACATGGACGTGAACGCGACAACCGACGAACTCTATGTAGCCACTTATTCATCGAGTAGCCATCGCGGTAGTTTTTATATCTTCAACTGCTCCGATATTAAGACCGATCAGCAAGGAAATATCAAACCAACGGCCGCTCATAAAAACGTAGCAGATCGGATTTCACAGATTATTTACAAACCAAGTCTATAATATAATGTATAAAAGAATATTTGTTTGCGCCATGATAGTGCTGCTTTCGAGTGGCTACATATCTGCGCAGACATTGCAACTCACAGGCACGTACGACTCCAAAGCCATGGGGGATTTAGTCCTCTTTGCCGCTCCGATGTCGTTACAGGACCACAAAGCGGAGAAGCTGACGCTGCGAGGACAGAACTTCAGTGGTAATATAACCGCTGCTCAGCATGGTTTTTACAATTTATATGGTGCTACACAACAAACCCAAGTGCAGATACCATTCTATCTACAGCCGGGAAAAAGTATCCAAAGTTGAATCTGACGTTTAAAGATTTGTGTCCACAGCTGAATATCGATGTCAATAACAAGGCACTATCAGCCTATAACCTCGTGGTATGGAACAAGCAACGAGACATCTGGATGAAAGCTCAGAACATCACATCTGAAGAACTTCGCACGATGTTGCAGGGATATCGCACCGCGGCAGACTCTATATTGAAAATCCATAAGGCCTTACCGATTGTCCAAAAGTACATTCACCTATGGGCAGACATGTCCGCCTACAATAGTTATATGGTGGTCGAACGATACTTAAACAAAGATTCGGGCGCACCAAAGATTCGCTTCAACACGGTTTATGCCATAGACGAAAAGGCACTAGATACAGAAATGGCACTTTATTTCACAGCTGGCACCCAGTGTATCATGTCGACTATCAGCAAAGATGCCCATTTAGACAATATGCTGACAGCCATTACGAAGAAATATCAGACACCCGCTATCCGTCAACACATGTACGAATACATCGTTGACAACTTTGTTTCAGGCTTCAATTATAACAAAAACTACGACGAAGGACTGGCTGCAGTCAAGGATGCCGTAGAAAAATACCAGCTGAAATCAGACTTTGTGAGCACGTTTGAAAGCCGTAAAATGACGCTATCGGGAGAGAAATTCCCAACCAATGTCAAAATGATTGATATCGACGGGAAGCCCGTTGACTTTAGTCATCTGAAAGGATCGTATGTCTATATTGATATATGGGCCTCGTGGTGCCTGCCTTGCCGCAAAGAAATTCCCTTTCTCCAGAAACTGGAAAAGGAACTTAACAATCCATTGGTGAAGTTTGTCAGTATCTCTATTGACCGCACCGAAAGCGATTGGAAGGGAGCGATGGAACACCTACACTGCACCGGGCACCAATGGTTGAACGCAGATAACTCGTTAGCAAAAGTGCTCAACGTCAAGGGAATACCCTTTTTCCTCATTTACGACAAAGAGGGGAAGCTGCTCAAGTATAACGCTATGCGCCCCAGTGACCCTAAACTGAAAGAGTATCTTGAAGGGTTAAAGTAACAGAACAAAGATATGACAGCGTAGTTTGTGGTTAAATATTATAAAAAAAGAGGAGGGGTTCGTTACCCTAACCTGCCATAGCAACGTAATATTAATTATAAAGAGATATTAAACAAAGCATTTTTAATCAATGAGAATCTAAACAATATGAAGAAAGCAATGACTCTGGCCTTATTGCTCATGGTCGCAATCTTGGCTAACGCACAAACCAAAACCCCTGTGCGGTTCACTACACAACTCAAAATGGATAAGTCCGCCATCGCGGAAATTGTCTTTAGTGGTAAAATCGAACCCAAATGGCACGTCTATTCGACGAATCTTCCCAGTGGAGGACCTACCTCCGCTACGTTCACTATCTCTAAGATTGAAGGCGCGGAACTTGTCGGTAAGCTCGCACCACGTGGCAAAAGAGATTTCTAAACACGACCCTCTCTTCGACATGCAGCTCCGCTATTTCGAGAATAACGTGACGTTTGTTCAGAAAGTTAAGTTCTACAAAGCCCAATTATAAGATTGAAGGTTATCTGAATATGGTGCCTGCGACGACCAGAGTTGCATGCCGCCTACCTACGTAGAGTTCAGCCAGAGTGGCGCATCACCGGCTGTTGCCACGGAAACAAAAGCCGAAAAAGCTGACGAGAAGGCAGCCAAAACCGATGATCAGACAAAAAGACGAAGTCGCAAGCACGGAAGAGCAGACTGAATTACAGACTGACAACTCAACCAAACAGCAGGCTGACAGCTTGGCCCAGACCGATTCGGTAGCTTCGACTTCCCTTGCCGATTCGGAAAAAGACATCTTGTGGCGCCCCGTTATTCAGCAACTCCAACAGTTTGGAGGCAATAACGACTTGGCCGGACATGGTGTTCTTTACATCTTTTTTTATGGGATTGATTGGCGGTCTTTTGGCTTTGGTCATGCCCCTGTATCTGGCCCTATCATCCCCATGACGGTGAGTTTCTTCCCTGAAGCGTGCCAAAGAAGATCGTAAGAAAGGTATCAAGGATGCCATCACTTATGGTATCAGTATCATCGTTATCTACCTTTGGACTCGGGCTTACTCGTTACCGCCATCTTCGGTCCCAGTACGCTCAACGCCCTTTCTACCAATGCGGTGTTCAACATTTTTCCTCTTCCTTTGCTCGTTGTTTTTTTGCGGTCAGCTTCTTCGGTTGGTTTGAAATCAAGTTGCCGGACAGCTGGGCCAACTCTGTAGACTCCAAAGCCAGCAATGCCACAGGACTGCTTTCTATCTTCCTGATGGCCTTTACCCTGGTATTGGTGAGCTTCTTGCACGGCACCTATCATCGGTCTGTTGCTTGTTGAGACCGTTACTTCGGGCAACTGGCAGGTCCGGCAGTCGGAATGTTCGGTTTTGCGCTGGCTTTTAGCCATACCGTTCACGCTGTTTGCCATGTTCCTGACGCTCTGCGAAGAAGAGTCCCAAGAGCGGTGCTTGGATGAATCAGATCAAGATTGTGCTTTGGTTTTTATCGAGTTGGCTTTTTGCTTTGAAGTTCTTCAGCGTAGCTGACTTAGCCTACGGCTGGCACCCTGATGGATCGCGAAGTGTTCCTTAGTCTTTGGATTGTTATTTTTCTTTGCGCTGGGTTGTTATTTCATTGGCTGGCTCAAGTTCCAAAGCGATGAAATCGGTGGCGACATCAATAAGCCCATGCCTGTAGCCAGTATCATGATGGGACTTTGCTCCGTTGCCTTCGCGATTTACATGATTCCCGGTCTGTGGGGCGCACCCTGCAAGGCTGTCAGTGCCTTTGCGCCACCTATGAACACACAGGATTTCAACCTCAACACTAAGGTTGTGGAAGCCAAATACACCAATTACGAAGAAGGTATGGCCGCTGCGAAAGCATTGGGCAAGCCTGTTTTGATAGACTTCACGGGCTTTGGCTGCGTCAACTGCCGTAAGATGGAGGCATCGGTATGGACCGATCCGAAGGTGGCCGATAAGCTAACGAAAGACTATGTATTGATTTCGCTCTTCGTAGACGACAAGACCAAGCTACCCGAACCAATACAGGTAACGGTCAACGGACAGGAACGCACGTTGCGAACCATCGGTGACAAGTGGAGCTATCTGCAAAGTTATAAGTTCGGTGCTAATGCTCAGCCATTCTACGTGGCTGTCGACAACGAAGGTAATCCGCTTACTGCCAGTCATTCTTACAAGGAAGACGTACCCGATTATCTGCAATTCTTAGATAACGGTCTTTCTGCTTACCGTTCAAAATAGCTCAAACGTATGATTGACAAGAACAATCGCGAACATATTTTGGCGCTTATCCGGAAAGAAGTAGTCCCTGCCGTAGGCTGTACAGAGCCGATGGCAGTGGCTCTCTGTACGGCAAGAGCCACGGAAAACCCATGTGCCCGTCCCGAAAAGATTACGGCGTTGCTCAGTGCCAACATCCTTAAAAACGCTATGGGCGTAGGCATTCCCGGCACAAAGATGATAGGTCTTCCCATCGCCATTGCGCTCGGTGCCCTGATTGGTAAGTCAGAATACCAATTAGAAGTGCTGAAAGACCTGACACCCGATACCTTGGAAGAAGGCAAACGTTATATTGATGGCAACTATATTGACATCAAGCTCAAAGAGGATATCACCGAGAAGCTCTATGTAGAAGTCATCTGTCAGGGCCGGCAATGATACGTCTAAAGCCATTATTGCGGGTGGTCATACCAACTTCGTGTATGAAGAACGCAATGCCACCGTGCTGCTCGACAAGCGCGCCTGCTCGCGTAGCGAACAGGCAGAAGAAGAGGTTAAGCTTGACCTTCACACGGTTTGGGACTATGCTATGACAACACTCTGTTGAAGAACTCGACTTCATTCTGAAGACAAAAGACTATAACTTGAAAGCTGCCGAAGAAAGTATCAAAGGCAACTACGGTCACAGTTTAGGCAAGACAATGGATCGTCCGCTCAGTCGTGGTATCTTTGGCAACAGCATCTTCTCGCACATTATTTCCAAGACAGCTTCGGCCTGCGACGCTCGTATGGGCGGTGCCATGATTCCGGTCATGAGCAACAGTGGCTCGGGTAATCAAGGAATCTGCGCCACAAAACCCCGTGGCGGTCTACGCGCAAGAGAACGAGAACACGGAAGAAGAGCTCATCCGAGCCCTCACGCTCAGCCATCTCACGGCTATTTACATCAAGCAGAGCCTCGGCAAACCGTCGGCACTCTGCGGTTGTGTGGTAGCGAGCATCGGTAGCAGCTGCGGTATCACCCTATCTGATGGGTGGCGATTACGCCCGCGTGTGCCACGCCGTGAAGAACATGATAGCCAATCTGACCGGTATGATCTGCGATGGCGCCAAGCCCAGCTGCGCTCTGAAGATCTCATCGGGCGTCAGCACGGCCCTCCTCTCTGCCCTTTTGGCCATGGAAGGCAAGCATGTGACAGCGGCAGAGGGCATCATCGACGAGGATGTAGACCAATCCATTCACAATCTTACCAGCATTGGCAAGGGAAGCCATGTGCTCTACCGACGACATGGTTCTCAACATCATGACCAATAAAGGAAAGTAATAACGTACAATGAAGAAATACATCATCGGCATGCTTTGCCTCGTTGGTTCCGCAACAGGACTGGAGGCTGCCAACCATCTCACCGCGCAAGCCGTGCGGGACAGTCTCGTTTCTATTGTAAAAGAATGGAAAGCGGCGAAGAAAAAGCAATACCAAAAGGCCTGGGATCAGCGTGTAATTAACATTGACGGGCTCACCATGCCGTTCTGGACGACCTATTATGGCGAGGAACCGGCAGGCGGTTACAACCTCTACATCTCACTGCATGGAGGCGGAACGGTACCTGCCGAGGTGAACGACCAGCAGTTTGACAATCAGAAATACCTCTATGAGCCGGCCAATAGCTTATACTTTGTGCCGCGCGCCCCCTACAATGCTTGGAACATGTGGTGCAAACCGAAGCTCGATCAGTTCTACGAGGCCATCATCCAAATGTGTATGGCGCAGGCCAACATCAACCCCGACCGCGTCTATCTCATGGGCTTTTTCGGCCGGCGGCGATGGTGTTTTGGCGCATGGCACCACGCATGGCCGACTCCTGGGCTGCCGCTTCCATGATGGCAGGCCACCCCGGCGACGTGTCGTTGCTAAATCTTCGCAACACGCCTTTCATGATTTGGTGTGGCGCGGAGGACGCTGCTCACGACCGAAAACAAACTCGACAAGGAGCGCGGAGAGCAAATGGACTCTCTCCAAAAAGGCGGATACCGGTGGCTATATCCACGAAACACATATCGTGGAAGGCAAAGGCCACTGGATGGATCGTGTAGACACGGCCGCCGTCAGTTGGATGGCACGCTACACCCGCAACCCTTATCCGCGCAAGATTGTGTGGCAACAGGCCGACGTTCGGCGTCCGTCGTTCTACTGGGTTACCATTTCAAACAAGGAAATGCTGCCCGGCAAGACCGTCAGATTAGAAGTACACGACAACATCATCGACATTTCGCAGTGCGACTACCGCCGCCTGACCTTCGGACTGAACGACGAACTCGTCGATCTAAATCGCAAAAGTCATTGTTCGTTCTCAAAGGCAAGACCATCTTCAAGGGTAGTTGTGCCGCTCCGCGCAGACATTGCGCAAGACTCTTTACGAGCGCAACGACCCGCGCTATGCTTTCCCGGCCGAGCTTACCGTACATATTGATCGGTAAAGTATGCGTAAACATAGAAAAAGCCTGATTGAAACGACTCTCAATCAGGCTCTTATTTTTCCAGTGAATTTTACCGGATTACGCAGTCCTTTCATACCGATAAGGAAGGCTTTTGGCCGAGCCAAACTTGAGAAACATATCCAGTCTTACAGGCACATGGTTGTCGTCATCGGTCACATAGAAGTCAACAATACGCTTTATACTTGCCGTCGCTCAGCTCCTTATACGACAAATGCAGGCAGCGATACTTCTGTTATTGTCTGCTTTGACCACCTTCTTGCCGTTATATACGAGGCACGCGGGTGTGCGACCATTGCCGTCGGCTATCGGAAAGTTGACCGTATTACCTTGTTTCCATCCCTCGGGATTGAACGAACGGGCCCGCAGAAATATACTCATCATATCGTGAGACGCAGTCACTATAAGAATGTTGCCCCCACGAATGGGTGCCATTTCCATGCAAGCGGTGCTGGCGGACATTGCAATTACCATTGGAATACGAATAAAACACCTCGTCCACCGTGTAGCGATTACCCTCGTGCGCGCCCTTACGATAATAAATCGGAGCCAAGTCGAGCGTGTTGTAACACAGCAGCGTGTCGCGCAACACAAACAATTCGTCAACCCTTACTGTTACCTCGGGTCGTAAGACTTTGCCCTATAAACCGGCACGCCATTGTAACGACTCTGCACCGTCGACATCGAAGCGAAGCCCGCTTTCACCCAAACAAACTTCCAATTATAATATAAATTGTACGACAGAAACTCACCCGACGTGAACGCCGTATTACGGAATGAGCACTGCGCCGACGCATTCGCCGCCAACATCATTAACAGGGCTATGGGCCCAACTACGTAATTTTTTTCATCTCTATTTTTTCCTTTCTGCTTTTGTTATTTCAAGCCTTCACGCGTCCGGCTCTACATATTTTTCTTTATATACTCTATACCCATTTGAGCCGCACGACGGGCATTTCTGTTCGCGATCTTTTTCTGTTTATCGGCTTTTTGCTTCACCAGCTTGCCCGGTTTCTGCTCAAAGATTCGTTTATCTTTGGGATTCCACGTCTCGGTGATGTCCCATTTGGCCTTGATACTGATTTCTTCAGGATAGTAATAGACCTCTTCGGGCTGCCGATCCTGGTCAAAGTCGCCGGTATCCCAGCGTCCGTTGCGATTGTCGTCAACAATCATGCGCAGGTAATACACGCCTTCTTTCAGATAGAAAAATTCGGCTTGCCCGTTATCGGTCACCACTTTTTTTCACCGTTTTGCCCGAACCATCGAGCAATTCCAGCAAGAGATGCTTGTCCTTCGTGTTGAGAATCGTCACCAACAGCGTACCATAGGTATCGTTTTCGTTCACCTTGAACCCCATCTTGCCGGGCCTCGTCACGTTGCCCTATATATCGGTGAAGGCGATGGTATCGAGTTCCAAGCTATATTCTATACCGGGTTTCCATTCGGCTCGCAGCATCAGATGGCGAGCAAAGTTCAGACTGTCGGCCATCGAAGGGTCGTCGTCAGCGTTCAATTTGCGCGTCAGTTCATATCGTGCCTGATACCATAGCGTGTCGTGTTTGGCGTAAAGATGGATTCGTGACGTATCAATGCGGGCCAGCGGAACCTCAGAATGGAAATACAGATTGCGGTCGGGATCGAGTTGTTGCGGCACATCGGGTTGCAATTTCAATGATTTCGGTGGCATAATGCTGTCATAGCGTTCGCCCCGTTTCTTCTTTTTCTCCTCCGCTTTCTTCCATCGCTCTATCTCTTTTGCTGAGCTTTCAGCCGCCGGGCATAGGGTTGCTTGGCCAATAGTTCGAGCGTATCAACCTGCTCTTTCAGTTGGCTCATGCTATCGGTCATCAGATAGGACAGCGCGATGCGCAAAGTGTCTTGATTAATCAATGTTGTATCGCGCAGCCAATAGGTCAGCGTGTCCTTCTTAGCCGTCGTTTCCATGACGAAAGCGTTGCGCCTCGTCAAAGTTGAGTCCTTTGATGACGGGCAAACCGCTCGTTACCATAACTGAAAAAAAGCGTGAAATGGTCGGCCACGGTTCGGTCGGTCTTGAGCAGAAAACGGTCGGTCACGACCGGACGAAACGCTCTGAGCGTGATGTCGTCGGGCAGAAAGTGGGTGTAAGGCACTCTATTAATCGCGTTAATATGCAATGAGTCGGTCCAGATGGTATCCTGGCGGACATCGGGCTTTGAGCTCGGCACGATCAAATCATGGTTGAAAGCCAGCAATTCGCTCTTTTGGCTGTACATATAATTGCCATCGGCATCTTCCAACGCGTAGCAGCGATAGGTGCCCGGTGCCACACCCTTGATGACGAAGTGGCCCCGGCTGTCGGTGCGACCCACACGCAGCATGGGTAAGGTGCGGAAAGCACTGTCGGCCAGGGTTGGCATACAAGCCCACCAAAGCCCCTTTGATGGGTTCCAAATCCTCGGCACTGACCACGTAGCCCGACACCTCCATCGTATCAATATGGTCGCCCGTAGAGAAGCTATACGTGTAGTTGCCCAGCGGATTGCCCCTCGTTATTATCGGAGATGGCATCGCTGAAGTCGATGGTATACGTGATATTCGACTTCAGAGAGTCTACGAGTTTCACGTCGATAACTTTGCCCGCGGCTTTGATTTCGGGTGCCTCCAACTGGGGGCGACACGATGACATTCTCGGTAGCGTTTTTCATCTTGATAAACTCATTAAACTCGATTCTCACTCTTTTAGTCTTCACATTCGTGGCGCGGTCGGCCGGCGTGGCACCAACCACCCTCGGCGGCGTCTCGTCATACCAACCGCCGTCGGGATTGCCCATGCGGGCACAGCCCATGAGCACTAATACAAACAGCACCCACAGGCCGGTATATCGTCCCTATCTTCATTTTTATTCATTCAGCAACAATAGTTCGTCTATATTTTTCCTATGATTACTCAGTCGGGGCACTTTGTGCTGGCCGCCCAACTTGCCGTTCTGTTTCAGCCAGTCGTTGAAGAGTTCCGGCCGGGCTTTCACAATCTCCAGAGGTTGCAACGTGATGTCGTGGAAGCGTTTGGCCTCATAGTCGCTGTTGATTTCCTGCAACTTCCGATCCAGAAGGTCGGCAAAGAGCTTCAGATCGGCCGGTTCTTTTGAAAACTCGATAAGCCATTGGTGCCTGCACTTGGCGTTACTATCCATAAATACCGGCGCGGCCGTGTACTCCCGCACCTCGGCACCGGTCTGCCTGCAGGCATAAGCCAGTCCGTTATTGGCATTCTCCACGATCAGCTCTTCGCCGAAAGCGTTGATAAAACACTTGGTGCGGCCCGTAATGATAAACTTATAGGGATTGACGCTCGTAAATCGGATGGTGTCGCCACGAGATAGCGCCATAGTCCGCACGAAGTGGTGATGACCATGGCATAGTTTCGTCCCACCTCGACACCTTCCAACGGCACAATCGTGGGATGATCCTGCCCGAACTCTTCCATCGGGATAAACTCATAGAACACGTCGTAGTCGAGCATGAGCAGCATCGACGGGTCGGCAGGGTCGTTCTGAATACCGAAAAAGCCTTCGCTGGCGTTGTAGGTCTCCATATAGCGCATCGACGGCTTCGTGACGAGCTTCTCGTATTGCGGACGATAAGGCGCGAAAGCGATACCGCCGTGGAAAAACACTTCCAGATTGGGCCACACTTCTTCCAGACGCTGCTTGCCCGAAAGCTCCAACACGCGCACCAACACGCTCAACATCCACGAGGGAACGCCACTAAGACTGGTCACATTCTTACGCAGGCACTCCTCGGCGATGCGGTCGCGCTTCACCTCGAAGTCGCTCAACAGCGCCGTTTGCTTCTTGGGCACGCGCGCTAAATTAGCCAACGGATTCATATTCTCTATCAGAATGGCACTCAGGTCACCCACAATCGAATTGGCCACATTATAATTCGGCGAATGGCTACCGCCCAAAACCAAACTCTTCCCGTCGAAGAGGCGGCTGTCGGGATGGTTGCGCAGATAGGCTGCCACCACGTCGAAGCCACCGACATAGTGGATATGGTGCAGGCCTTCGTGCGTCACCGGGATAAACTTACTCTTGTCGTTTGTCGTGCCCGACGACTTGGCAAACCACTTGACGTGGCCCGGCCACAACACGTTGGCTTCGCCATGACGCATCCGGTCGATATCCCTGTTTCAGATCTTCGTAGGTGTTGAGGGGTATGCTTCGCGCAAAATCTTCATACGACAACGTATTGCCCAGCAGATGGTTACGCCCGTATTCCGAAGACCAACCACGACTGATAAGCCGACGCAACACACGATGCTGCATCTCTACCCCTTCATGATCGTAGCGTTCCAGCTCTTTCTGCCTCGGAAGGAAAACCAACTCCGCTATTTTTGGTTAAGCTCATGCTTATTTCTTTAATCGTTTAAATTGCAAAAAGTAACTCAAACTTTTGGAATCGGGAAATTATTTACTCATTTTAATATCCGCGCAAGGGTCGCGCGCAAGGTAACACGGGGGCTGCCAGAGGATAAAAGGGCAGGCTTCATTACGCGTCAAAGACCAATCGACTCGTCCATAACGACTCGCCATTTTTGTAAAAATTCGCTCATAGAAAACGGTTCTTTTTTTAGCTCTATCTAGCACTGCGGAAGTCTGAAAAACAGCTTTTGACACGGCATTTCCATGCGATGACAGAGCTGTTTTCCATAGTTTCGTGTTGCAAAAAGCTATGCTTTTTAGCCACTCAAAGCATAGCTTTTGCAAGGTAAAAGGCCATAATAAGCCGGTCAAAGCAGCCCTTTTACAACCTAAAAGCACTGCTTTTGACAAGAGGCAATAGCCTTTTGCGACATCATTTCTACGCAAATCACTGATAATCAGCGCATAACACAAAAAGCCATTTCTCTGCCATTTTTTTCCCATCCAAACCTTTTTTTGTTTGCAAAAACACAACTTTTTTCGCCCTTTTGTCAAGAAAAATTCGCAGTGACTGCCGCTCATTTCTTTTTATCATAAAATTAACATAGAAGACCAACGCGTGTAAATATAAAATTTAACGCTTCGCTATGATGCATTCATGCATAAAACATTTCTTATGGATATTTTTGGCTATTTGGTTGAATATAAGTACCTTTGCATCGATTTATAATAGCCAAAACAAGATCCATTAAGAAGAATATATACAATATATATACGCAAAAAGTGTTTATCATTGTATCCGTATTAGAAACTTATTCCCCTATTTGACTTCACGTTATTCCTTTTAGAGGTATAATTTAAAAACATAATCATATAAAATAGAGAAATGAAAATATTCAGTTTTTCAACAATCAACACGCAAGGGCTAACATTGCTTATGCTACTCCTTGTAAGTAGTGTCACGTCGTGGGCGCAAATGGTAACCATTAGTCCACAGAGTGGAAAAATCATTTCGGCAAAGACGAAGAATACTCATGCCACAGAAGGAGGTTTTGGCGCGGGTTTTGGCGCTATGTGGAAGCACAACCAGCTTCAGCTGACCCTACACTACTTCCGACAATCCAAAGTTTTCTTCGGCCGGCGTATTTAGCAATCACACTTGCGACATCTATGCTTACAGCCGTTCAGGAAATGCCAAAGATGAGCGTATTATTCTAATCGCTGGTTTGTATAATGTCTATAGCAACATTTCACTTCCCAAAGGCTATCGAATCACCAAATACGAGATTACGATAAAGAATAACTTAACGCTTGCCCAAGATGGTGCTGTGGTTGGCAACAACTCTGGACAAGCTTGGGCTCAACGCCACTTACTTTAACGCATTCTAGGACTTGGAAGTTTGGCGAAGTCGCTAAAGACAAGGTTCCAGATGACTCCCCAACAGGGACAGAGCCCACTTGGCTTCCCGGACTTACGCCTATTTCTATCACCCCATACACCCCCGTCAATGAAACGCCCTACACCATAACGCGCGGCAATGGCACGACCGACAATTTGGGCAGCGACCTCTACTTTTGCTTTCATGGAAATGGGGCTAGCAGATTAGCCGCTATCACTATCGAATCTATCAAGATTTGGTTTGCGCCAGACATCAAGTTCTCCGTACCTTTATCCGCAGGAAATAGTATCGATGATAAAGTATCGCTCACCGAGAATGATTTTTCCATTGGCCGACTGGATATCGGTTCGGTAGCACCAAGAGAAAAAAACCACAAAACATTCTATGCATACGATCAGGAGAATCTTTCAGACGCATTGGCCTCAGTGAAGCTTTATCAAGAAGGCGCGGTTGATAATGGTACTTGGAATGAAGCAAACGGACTCAAAACGATTGCTTCCATGCGCATTGATAACACAACGTGGACGGCATTTATGAATGGCACGTATTACGCGGAAGCGCCGACAACGATAAGCATGAAGAAAGAGAACAATGGTACTTTACACCGTGCCTGCCGGCTATCGCATCGTAGGCGCGAAGTTTACTGCTACACCGGGTAAGACACAATCAAGCAGCACCGCCAAGGGTTTTTATATTACCTCTACAGATAATAATAACACCACATACTATCTCAATTATGACAACGCACCATATTTAACTTGGTCTACTACGCCCTCTACCATATGGAAGCAAGATCGTTATAGCAGAATATACGCGACGGTTGGTGGCTATACCTATTATCTATATAAAAACACTCACAACAACGTATATATTTATACACACACTTACAGCTATTGGAGATTTCTCAGCAATGGAGATCTCGTAGAATACTATAGTAATCATCCGGTTCGCAAATCAGGAAATAATACTCAAGTAAGCTATTGGTATCTCGCTAACTCCAGTCTCGTTCAGCGCAGAGCAACACAGGCAACCTATACGCCACAAAGCTACACGGTGACTATTTATGACAAGAATGGCACCGATGTTGCGCAAACACTGAATATTGCGCCCAGCACCGGTGAACAAACTTATGAACTGACAGGCCTCAACAACGACGCCGTGAAGTTCAGTATCTCTGATTTGTCTTCAGCAACAGAGGCAACCAATCCCGCACTGATGAATGTGGAGATTGTCTTAGAGCCACTCAACCCATTTACCAGTACCGTAGACGTAGTCTGCAAAGGAAAGAACAACGAAGAAATCACACGTACATTCACTTCTACCGACTTCAAAATGGGTGGTGAGAAGTTTGTCTATAAAGTGCCCAAAGGCTTTGTTCACCCCGAGTCTGTTCAGTTCTCTTTCCGCAATCTGCAATCAAAGTATGCCGACGACACGTATGGCAACTGCACCAACTCGCCTAAAGAAAACTCACGCTATAATTTCGTAGCTTCTACTTATTACAATCTGGTGAATGACGACTTGTATACCAACAAGACAACGGTAGCCGATCACACGTACAAAGATAAGATTGACGTTGAGGTTGTCGGAAATATTCCGTTCAAGTTCAACAACATGGAAGAGTTGAACAATACAAGTTCAAGCACGACTACAAGATACCTCACCGAGCAGTTGTTTACTGCAGCCGCTTATGCGTCTATGACCGGAAACGTAACCATTTACAATAACGGAACACCGACGACAAGTAACAATGTGGCAGCTATGTTTAGCACAGAACAAGCCACGCTAAAAAGACTTACAACGTAAGCACATGTATCTCTTCACCACTGATGAAACGCGCTACAATATTGCGCCGACCACCAAGGAAATGCACCGTGCCTTTGCCTACTACAATACAACGATCGAATTGCAGATGACAGACTACACGCCGAAAGTTACCTGGAAGAAGATTTACGATAAGACCGATTACTATAAGAGTAGCAGCGATAAGGACAACACTGACGCGATGTATGGCGCGGAAATCACCACATCTGAAGACGCAGGCTACGATAATGCCAGCAGAAATGGCGGTTCTACCACAGCGATTGCCGCAACCGAGACCTTTGGTTACCTTACTTTGAACCAGATTAAGAACGCGATGACCAACGCGCTCTCGGCTTCTGATCCTAATGCGCCTAAGGAATTGTCGCAGGTTCTTTACGTAGACAACTCAAAACTATACACGATTGTTGCTCAATCCAGTACAGAAACCTCTCCGCTATCAGCAGCCGATTTCAGACAAGCGTTGGCTAAGAATGCCATTGTCTATCTGCCATTCCGCGCCACAGCACAGATGACAACGAACAATCTGGGTATTAACGACACCCACGGAAGCACGAATTTCACTTCTACACAGAACTTCCTGCTCGAGGATCGCAACCCCTTCTACGCGCCTTATGATATACAACTGGGCACAAGCAATTACGCAACCTACAAGCGTAAGTACACACAGACCGGAAGAGGAACAACCGCTTACTCAACCATCGTTTTACCATACAGCCTCTCTGTAGGCGCGGATGGCCTCCACGATGGAAACAACGGCGAGCTTTCTAAGTTCAAAGTGTACACCATGAAGCCCAACGGATTCTCTTACAATGGCAATCCTGAGCGTGCGGGCTTTGATTACAACAGCCCAACGGCTATGTTCAACGCCCTGACAAGCAATACGGACGCCAATACTCCCTACCTGGTTTCACTCCCATACGATGCTTCTAACGCAACCGTATTCGAAGCACGACAGGCTGGTGCCCTCATTAAGGCTACGCCAGAGCACGACGCTAAGGGATTTGTAAAGAGCACTATGGTAGCCAGTCAGTACAATGGAGCGTCTACCCAGCTTACTAATTACTACACGTATAGTGGCAGTCAGGTACAGAATAATGGCACAGGAGATAAAGTATTCTACTTCTCTATCAACAGATTCTTGGCTGTCAAGAACTCAAAGAACCCCATTATCTACGTTTATCCATTCCGCTCGTTATATGAGTTTGGAACAACCTCACAGGCTCTTGCCAAGAATATGATAATGTTCAATATCGGATTAGACGACGCTTTCGGAGATGTAACCGGCATAAACCCTGTTGAAGAAAAAGCAACATTGGCTGTTACCGTAGCCCAAAGCAGCATTATCGCAACGGCTACGCAAGACACCCGCTTAACCATCTACACGGTGACAGGTCAACTTGTAAATCAAACTGTGATTAAAGGTGGAGAAACTCGTGCTTTCATGGTACCTTCAGGACTTTATATTATTAATGGAAAAAGATTATCGTAAAAATAAGAAGAACTATGAAGCAAAAATATATCAAACCAGAAATGGAAGAAATACGGGTAGATTTCCCTCCTCTATTGGATCTCTGACCCTGATCACGCAGAAAGTAAGCCACATCCGGACGACTGGGACGAAGAAGAATTTGATTCCTACTGGCCTACGCCTTCAGCGTCGTCATACTTACAAGATTAGTTTGAAAACCAAAGCGTCACCTATGTGACGAATCAATATCACATATAAAAGAGTTCGGCTCGGAGTTTTCGCCCGAGCCGAACTCTTTTTGCGTCATATCCCTCAATATCAAAAGAACACCTCCGCCATTGCGAAACCGCGCAATGGCAGCAGGCAGGCGATGCCCCTACAACCAGCCGATCAGCAGCATGATGATATGAGCCACAAACGCCGCCGTCAGGCCGCCGAAAGTGTGCGAAAGAATAGCTTTGCCCGTCAGTTCACGATAACCCAGCGAGTCGAGCATGGCCGTATGCGTACTCAAAAAGCCGCTCCAGCACATACCAATGGCTGTAAATACGGCGATAGCGTTACCATCAACCCACCCATGCGCAAGGAAATTGGGCACCAAACTCAAAGCGGCGCCCACGGCTCCCAATGCTGTGATGGGGAAAGCGATTTGGTGAGGATCCGTAAAACCAAACAAAGCACCAAACAACCAGTCAAGTTTGTTGGCCAAAGCCGGCAATAAGTCGATGCCTTCGTAGGCCGCGCCCGTGTAAGAACCATTGCTGCCGGGCCCGAAGGTCAGCACCATTACCAGCGTGGAGATAATCAATACGCCGGGAATGATGGCCAATCCCACGTCAACACCGGCCTTACCGCCGTCGAGCAACGCGTTTAGCGTCCGCAGGAAGACTGATTTTTCTTCAGGATGTTGTATCTCCGGCAATTCCCTGTCCGCTTTCCGAGTCATTCGCGTTCTCCACAGCATAGGCCGGATAAGCCTTTATAACGAAGTGTTGCATGCATCGTGTGGAAACCACACAGCCACAGGCCGCCGCGAAAAGTCCCACCATCGGTTCGAGGAAAAAGCCTTGTCCCACCATAAAAACAATGACTATCAGACCCATACCAAAGGCTGTGCCGAAGTTGGTAAGCGATATATACTGGTATTTCTTGAAGTAAGAGCTGAATCTTTTGTCCTTCGACAGCGAAATAATCGCGGGATTATCAGACAGAAAAGTCATCACCGCACCCAGCGAAGCCACACCCGGCAGATTGAACAAAGGGCGCATCAAGGGGCGGAGAATCATTTTCCAGCAGGTCGACCACGCCAAACTCTACGAACAATTTACCAATGGCACCCGTCAGAACGCAGATACCCATCAGGTAGAACACCGTATTGAGCAGCAGGTCGTGTCCGTGTGCATGATGGTGTTGAGCATGTGGGCCACGCCCATCTGATAACCGATAAAACTAAAAAAGTGTCGCTACTATCGACAAACAGATAATACCAGACCATTTCTTTTTCAAAAAAACTTTTTCATGGAATGTGCGGAAAAGATAATTTATGATACATTAGGTAGCGCGGCCGAGTACTCTTTATTCAAAGTCTCGAATGCCGTTTTTTTATGTTCCGCAAAGATAGTGTTTTTTATACACCACCCTCATAAAAACGAATATTTAATAAAAAAATATGCTACCAACCCATTACTTTTTCCTTCGCTTTCAACAAGCGATAGCCGATGATGCCGCCCAGAATAGAGGCCAGGAAGATACCAACCTTGGCCTGATTATGGTTCTCGGGCGAATTGAAAGCCAGCATCGTAACGAACATTGACATCGTAAAACCGATGGAAGCGAGGAAGCCCAGACCGGCCACCGTGCGCCAACTGATGGAGCGGGAACGCCTGCCCAGTCCGAGTTTCTCGGTCAGCCACACGGCAGAAAGGATGCCAAGAGGCTTACCAAGAAGCAAACCGCACGTCACACCGAGCGCTACTCCATTCGCGCTCAACATGCGAACGTCCATATCGACAAACGAAACGCCGGCATTGGCCAAGGCAAACACAGGCATAATGACGAAAGAAACAAGGGGATGAAGACCATGTTCGAGCCGCTGAAGGGGTGGTATGGCCTGAATCGAATCGGCTTTCACCTTCGCCAAGATTTCCAATTGTTCGGGCTCTAAGGTCCTTACGTCATTGGCTTCGGCCTGTTCAAACTGCCGGGTGAGCTTCTTTACGCGGGCGATAAACGCCGATTCGGGGATGCGAGAGTCGGCCGGAATAACCATCGCCGCCAAAACGGCCGAGATGGTAGCGTGAATACCCGACATCAGAAAGGCCACCCAAACGCCACCGATGCCCAAAACGCCATAAAACCATACATTCTTGATTCCCAGGCGGTTGCCCACAAACATCGTCAGAAGCAAGCCCAAACCGATCGCCAGATTGAAGAAAGAGATTTGAGAAGTGTAGAAAAGGGCAATGACAATCACCGAACCGAGGTCGTCTACGATGGCCAGCGTGGTCAGAAAGATTTTAGCCGACACGGGAACGCGGTCGCCCAGCATATAAACCACGGCCAAAGCGAAGGCAATATCCGTAGCCATCGGGATCCCCCAGCCATGCGCTACGGGCGTTCCAAGGTTGAAAAAGCAGATAAATGGCGGCCGGAAAGAGCATGCCAAAGACGGCTGCCACCACCGGCAACACAACCTTCCGCAGGTCGCGCAGCTCGCCTCCGATAAACTCGCGCTTCAGTTCCAGTCCCACGACGAAGAAAAACATCGACATGAGTCCATCGTTAATCCAGTGCTCCACGCTGAAGTTGAGCAAGGGTCGACCATCGACGATGAAGCCGAAGTGATGTTCCAAAAACCGCGAATACTCATCACGGAGGGGCGAATTGGCCAATATCAACGCCAAAACAACAAACACGGTCAACACGATACCGCTTGATTTCTCACGGTGCAGAAACTGCATCGTGGGGATAATCAGCCGGTTCTCAATATTCTTTTGATAAAGTTCTCTCATACAATCTATTAAAGATAAATTATAAACACAAAGCTATCCTAAATCTTTGTTGGATACAAAAATAATAAAAATAAGTAAACGGACGAAATTATTTCATAAATATCGCTCGGTCTGAATTATCTTTACAAACGCCTTCTGCTGGTTGCGTTATTTGCCACAAAAAAAGATTTTGGCACGAAATAACGCAATTCTCGCGATTTTCATAAATCGCTATCAATCAATCATTTAGCATTTTTCGCCATGCGTTCATCACCCTTTCTTGCCCTATTTTTGCCCATTTTGGGGCTTTCATTGTAGCCCTTTTGCGTTGTAAAAGCTGCCCTTTGACACGCTAAAAGCTATGCTTTCACCACGCGAAAGCGTAACTATGACCTCACAACCATGCGTTTTTGCATTTTAAACCTCTATAAACGGCCGCTCCACTGAGCCAGATGGGCACATTCAGAAGCTCGTTTTTGTGTGAATAAAACTTGACAAATTAGATTTGATGTGTGAATATTAAAAAGGTGAAAATGGTTGCTTATTTTCGCCTTTTTTATTAAGTTTGCATCATAAGTTATACTCTTCTACGAAAAAGGAACAACAATGAAGATGGATATACAAAGCATAAAATACTTCTTGACGACAGGTATGTTCTTCAAAACAGAGCATCGATCGAAACTAAGAAATATACTTATCAAACAGCTGCAGAAACTCTATCTCGCTGTAAAATTCTTTTTAGAACGCGACCATATAGCCTCTGCTACGCAACTTTCGTTTTCAACGCTCATGGCAATCGTACCTATTGCCGCTATGATTTTTGCGATTGCGGACGGCTTTTTGGCTTTGGTAAGTTTATTGAAAGACAGTTCCGTGAGATGCTGTCGGCACAACCAGAGGCTGCTACTTGGCTGTTAACGCTCACTCAATCTTATCTTGTTCATGCTAAAACAGGACTCTTTATTGGAATTGGATTGGTGATCATGCTTTATAGTGTGTTCTCGTTGATAAGGACAGTGGAGTGTGCTTTCGATAGTATATGGCAGGTGAAGGATTCTCGCCCATTTAGTAGGATCATCGTAGACTACACCGCGATGATGTTTCTTGTGCCTATCAGCATGATCATATTGTCGGGACTGAGCATCTATTTCTATAGTTTTATAGAGAATTTAAAATGGTCTTCGTATTCTTGGAAATATCGCGAGCTTTTCTCTTCGATACCTTGTGCCGTGGGCAATTCTTACTTTTATGTTCATTGTACTTTATGTTTTTATGCCCAACGCGAAGGTAAAGATTACTAAAACAATAGGCCCCGCAATGATTGCCAGCCTGGCGATGCTCTGCTTACAGGCTGTTTATATTCATGGACAGATATTCCTTACAAGCTATAATGCCATCTATGGCTCCTTTGCGGCACTTCCGCTGTTTATGTTATGGATTCTTGCGTCGTGGTATATCTGTCTTTTCTGTGCTGAACTCAGCTATACCAACCAGAATTTAGAGTATTATGAGCGTCTGATAGATGCGCAAGATATATGTCATAACGATCTTATGGTGATGTGCGCGACTGTGTTGAGTCATATTTGTCAGCGTTTCGCAAATGGTGAAACTCCCTCATACAGCCTTGCAGATAAAAAGCGGCAACGCATATTCCGGTACGTGTTACTATGGATATTCTACATCAATTAAAAGAGGTAAATCTTGTTTCGGAGAATCATTCGCCTACTACTGACGAGGTCACTTATACCCCTACACACGACACGAATAACATTACTGTGGGTGAAATGATTGCCCGTTTAGAATCCGCGCCTTCATCGAAAGTTGCCCTTTAGGTTTTTCACCTCACAAGGCGTGGAACCGTGATGTATATAATAAGGTGGAAAATGTACGTGCTGCTTATCTGAATGAATTGAAATTGATCAATATTAAGGAATTGATAAATAGACCAAAAAGAATAAAGAGGCAGAACTTCGGGTGAGTTGCGCAAAGAAAAACGAACATGATTCATCACGTTTCGCCTATTCGTCTTTATATACTCGTATCTGACAGGCACGGAAATAAAGAAAGGCCCGACAGCGTTTTTCCCTGCTGTCGGGCCCATGATTGTATGGATTTGAATAAAAAGAAGTCGGCTAAAGCCTGTGCGGAGCGTCAGAGACGAACACTAACACCGGCATACCAAGTAGCGCCAAAGACGGGAGCGTACATGAACGCGGCGTCATCGGTGTGCTTTTCGTCCTGAATATAACTGAAGATGTTCTTGCCACCGGCATAAACCGTGAACATCTCACCCAAGCGTTTGGCCACGCGACAGTTGAAAAAAGCATGAAGGCATCGGTCTTCTTTATCTTAGAGTCTTGCATGCCGGCTTCGGCCATATAGTCGATATACATTCTGCCTTGGAGCGAGCTGGTGAGCGTGAAAGTCCACGTATTAGGCGTGTATTCCAGCGTAAAGTCGCCGGTCATGCGTGGGAAACGTGAAATCTGCTTGCTGTCTTTCTCATACTGTTTGTACTCTGCCTCACGGCTCTGAACACTGGCCAAGTTGGCCTTAGCGGTCTTCAAATCATCCGCGTTACCACCGGCCAACGCCTCCTTTACAGCATCCTCCAGACCACTGATGATGTCGTCGAACTTCCATTCGTCGCGCACGTTCTTGTATTCGCCTTGATTGAAAGTCCAATTAAGGTTAGCTGTCAGGTCTTTCATGAGGCTAATCTTAGCACCCAGTTCAACTCCCTGCACGTAAGCATCGCCCTTATTCTCCCACTGATAGGTATAACCCAGAGCTTTTACCTTATCATCGGCATCGCCAAAGGCTATCTTGTTCTGCAGATTCGTGCGGAAGAGGTTGGCACTCAGCTGATAGTTCTTGCCATAATAATCGCCCGAGAGGTTGAAACTGAGCGACTTCTCGGCTTTCAGATCAGATGATTTCCATACGCGGGGCGAACCCGAACAGAGGTGTAAGTCCTCGGAGAAGCCGTAAGGAGCACGAAAACCGGTACCCACATTGGCACGAAGTACGAGGTTGGAAGTAGCCGCGTATTTGATGGCCACACGGGGATTGACGCTCGTTTCGTTGAACTTGGTCTTCGGGAAGTTACCATCGAACACCACTTTGCTTGACGAGTACTCCTCGCCCGAGCTATGGCTATCGAGGCGCAGACCCGGAACCACGCTCAACTGCGGGGTTACATCCCCTCGTCCTGCACGAACAAGCCGAACTCATTGGCGTGCTTCTTACCGATAGAGGTATAATCCGTGCCATAATAAGCGTCTCCGGGATTGCCCGTGATGCAATAGAGGCCCGTCTCACGCAAGCGAGTGAAATAGCCCCTGCGCGCCAAACAGCAGATTATGGTTGCCCATCTTCGTGCCAAAGGTGAGCGACGGCGTCACCGTATTCTCCTTAGCCACGTAAGGACGCATGCTGCTGACATCGGGTTCTTGGCCGTTGTGAGTATCCTTATACGAACCAAGATAGGTGTCGTTGGTAGCTTCGCGGCGGTGATGCACGTAGGCAACCGCCAAATCGAGGCGCGAATGTTGGCCCACAGGCAACGAATAAGAGAGTTCGGACGTGAGACGCTTCGTATTGATGTTCTCCGTCATTTCGGTAAAGGGGTTCAGATACTGGTCGTCGGTCATGACACCGCCCCGGCGTTCCTCGTCGGTAGCCTTGCCACGGAGGACGAGTTTATCGTTCTTTGCGAAAGGATTGTAGAAGTACAGACCGAAACCCAGATTGTTCACCTTTTTCGTTCACACGGTCGGAAATGCCGTCCTTGTGCTTCACTTCCTTGCGGCCCACGCCGTCCTGAGTAGCGTCGACGGCGTCCATCTCCGTCCGTTGCGCGAATACATTGAAGCCGATGTCGCTGTTACGCCATGAACCGGAGGCGTTATAGTTCTTATAACCGAAGTTACCAAACTGCAAATCGCCCTTGATACTGGGATCATAGCTAGGCTCTTTCGAGATAAGGTTGATGGCTCCGGCCACTGCGCTGCTGCCATAGAGGGCCGATCCCGCACCCTTAACGATTTCGATGCGGTCGAGATCGTTGGTATTCATCTGCTGAAGACCATAGACGCCGGCCAATCCTGAATAAACGGGCTCGCCGTCGATAAGCACCTGCGTATGTTCAGCACCCAAACCCTGCATGCGCACTTCGGAGAAGTTGCAGAACTGGCATTGCTGTTCCACCCGAATACCGGGCGTATTCTCAAGTGCCTCAAACACGTTTTTGCGCGTTCTTGTTGGTGATGGCCTTCGATGTTAACACCTCTGTACGGATGGGAACGCTCTTCACATAGTGTTGCGTGCGCGTACCCGTTACCACGACCTGATTAACCGACAGCTCATCGTCTTCCAGTTGGAAGTAAGCTCCCGTAACTTTCGCACTCTGCATCTGCACATCGAGTTCCTGATCTTTATAGCCCACCATCGAAGCGATGATGGTCTGCTTGCCTAAAGGCAGATGGACTAACTTAAAGTGACCCGTGCCGTCACACACGGTCTTTAGCTTCGTTCCTTTCACCTTGATGGTGGCATAAGGTAAATGCTTTCCGGTTGTCTTGCTTTTGACATCTCCGAAAAGCATCGCGTCGGTTTCCTGTGCGCCAACTTGCAAGGTACACAGTAGCCCGATCATAAAGAGTAAAATCTGTTTCATAACAAAATTATTATTCAAATAAAATTAAACGGCTGCAAAGGTACATCGCTTTAAACGTACAAAACAATACCTATATATAGGTATAAAAAGGCTTTGCGGCACCTATTTCTGCAGTTTTTCCTATACCATAAATATAAAATTACACCCTAATTATATAATAGCAGTCGCATTTTACTTTAGGGAAACAAGGAGTCTTAAGATAGACAACGATTTGGTCTTACTACACTGCTGAATAACAACTTTTTGATAATCGGCACATGCTAACCGCTTGGAATACGATAATTTTATGTAAGTTTGCAATATCTATTTACAAAAGACCTAAACCATTGAAGTATATATCCTGCCTGAAAAACGCGTACGAAGGCTGTCTTTTTATTTGGCCATGGAAGAGTACGTAGCCCGTCACATCGAAGAACCCGATTGTTTCTTTATGTGGCAGGTAGAACCAAGTGTTATATTCGGACGTAATCAACTGATTGAAAATGAGGTGAACTTAGACTATTGTCGGGCCAACAACATTCTCACCCTACCGCCGCAAAAGTGGAGGAGGCTGTGTCTATGCCGACATGAAAAACATTATGTTCTCGTATATTACCGACGAAGATAATGTCAACTTCACATTCAATCGCTATATAAATATGGTGGTGCTGACGCTCACGAAGCTGGGTGTTGACGCACGGGCCAGTGGCCGTAACGACGTGATGATTGGCGATCGGAAGGTCAGCGGATCGGCTTTTCTACCGACTACCCGGCCGCAGTATCGTCCATAGCACCATGCTCTACGACACCGATATGCGCAACATGGTGGGCGCGATTACGCCCAGCAACGAGAAGCTGCTAAGTAAGGGCGTAGAAAGCGTGCGCCAACACATCGCGCTTCTGAAAGACTATGCCAACATATCGTTGGAAGATTTCAAGACTTTCGTCAGGGAAAACCTGTGCGACGGCGAAATCATGCTGACCGAAAACGACATCCACGGCATTGAAGAATTGGAGCAAGAATACCTTACTCCGGCCTTCATCTATGGTAAAAACCCAAGCTATACACTCATTAAAAAGAAACGAATAGACGGCGTGGGCGAACTGGAAGCACGCATGGAAGTGAAGAACGGATACGTGGGGCATCAACTTGGTGGGCGTTATTTCCTGACCGGTGCCCTCGACGACCGAAATACTACAACCTTTAATGGGTGCCGAACTGACGACCGAAGGACTGCAGGCTGCGCTACCTGCCGACACAGAAACTGTTATCATGAATCTGAAAAAGGAAGATTTGATACAACTACTGCTCGACTAAGCCTGCGGGACTTCACCCCATCAACTCGATTTACCGAAAACTCTTTCTTATAATAATTGACTTATGGAAAACAAAAGAACCTGTCTCTACGACAGACACGTAAAACAGGGAGCGCTGATTTCGCCTTTTCGGCGGTTTTTGACATGCCCATCCAGTACAGCAACATCACGGAGGAACACCAAGCCGTGCGCCAACACTGCGGTGTTTTTGATGTAAGCCACATGGGCGAAGTGACGGTGAAAGGGCCTGATGCCGAACGATGGGTGAATCATATCTTCACCAACGACGTGACAGATGCCCCCATTGGCGAGGTTTTCTACGGTATGATGCTCTACGAGAATGGCGGAACGTAGACGATCTACTGGTCTATAAGATGGCCGAGCAGGGTATTTCATCGTTATCAATGCCGCTAATATCGACAAGGATTGGGCTTGGATGCAACAAAACGCGGAAGGTTTCGACATTGATTTGCAGAACCGCAGTGATGATTACGGCCAGTTAGCCGTTCAAGGACCGGATGCTGCCGAGATTATGGAGAAGGTATTACGTCTGAACTGCGACGACTTGACATTCTATACCGTCAAAACGATTGACGACATCATCGTGAGCCGCATAGGTTATACGGGCGAAGATGGCTTTGAAATCTATGGCACACATGCTTATATACAGCGGGCTTGGGACGCGCTGATGGCGCAGGCGTAACGCCTTGTGGCTTAGGTTGCCGCGACACGCTGCGCTTTGAGGTGGGACTGCCGCTCTATGGCCATGAACTATCACCCGAAATATCTCCCGTTATGGCCGGACTGAGCATGTTCTGCAAACTCGATAAACCCGAATTCATCGGTAAGGAAGCCATCGTCAAACAGAAAACAGAGGGCGTTTCACAAAAGGTGGTGGGCATAGAGCTTGACGACAAAGCTATTCCACGAAATGGTTACACGGTTCTAAAAAGATGGACGGGAAGTGGGTATAGTCACAACGGGCTATCATACCATATCAATAACCGACAAGAGCGTTTGCATGGCTTTAGTTGACACAGTACGCTAAACTCGACACACCGCTCGACATCAGATTAGAAAGAAGGTATTCCCCGGGCATGTTGTCCAGAAAAGATTCTGATAAACATTATAAGAAATAACAAAAACAATTTTAATTTTCTCTTTCAAAAATATTTCACACTTCACATTAATAATAATATAGCTAAGTTTATAGAAGGACTCTATTACTCAGAGTCACACGAGTACGTGAGAGTAGAAGGCGAGTATGGTTACGTAGGTATTACCGACTTTGCGCAGCAACAGCTGGGTAACGTGGTTTACGTAGACCTTCCTGAAGTTGACGACGAAATAGAAGCAGACGGAGAGTTTGGAGCTGTGGAGAGCGTTGAAGGCCGCCAGCGACTTGATTAGTCCTGTGAAGTGGCACCGTCGTTGAGGTGAACGAAGCCCTGGAAGACACACCGGAACTCGTCAACCAAGACGCTTTTGCAAACTGGATTATGAAACTTGAACTATCAGACAAGACCGAACTGGACAATCTGATGGACGCCAAGGCCTACGAAGAATTCTGCAACAAGTAAGCCATGGATTATAAATACTTCCCCCATACGGAGAAGGATATCCAAGAAATGCTCGACACCATCGGCGTAAAGTCTTTGAAAGACCTCTACGCTGAGGTGCCGGCGAAGATTCGTTTTCAAGGCGAGATACGATATTCCTTCGGAGAAAAGCGAGGCTTGAAATCAGGCAACTTTTCGACAAACTAGGTCGCAAAAACCGACCGCTGACGTAGCTTTCTGCCGGTGCCGGCGTTTACGATCATTCACACCTTCCGTGATTCCTTCCATCGTAGCACGGTCTGAATACCTCACCAGCTATACTCCTTATCAGGCAGAAATCTCACAGGGAACGCTGCACTATATCTTCGAATACCACAGTATGATGGCCGAACTGACCGGCATGGACGTGTCGAACGCCTCTCTATATGATGGAACGACAGCTACTGCTGAGGCAGCCATGATGGCCGTTGCAGCAGGAAAGAAAGACAACCGCATCCTTATTTCCGACACGGTAGACCCGAAAATTACGGAGATGGTGAAGACCTACGCGCGCGCAACAAATGGAAATCGAGACTGATTGCCCAAAAACGAGGGGAGTCACCGATAAGCACGACATGCAAAGCGAGCTGAAGCACAGTTGGTGTGGCAGGCGTTATCGTACAACAACCAACTACTTCGGCATTATCGAAGACTATACAGGATTTGCCGATAGTTGCCATGACAACAAGGCATTGCTCATCATGAACTGCGTTGCAGCTGACTTGGCAATCCTGAAAACGCCCGGTGAATGGAATGCGGACATCGCTGTTGGCGATGGCCAAAGCCTGGGAATACCCATGCAGTTTGGCGGTCCCTACATCGGTTACATGTGCTGCAGGAGAAACTGATACGCAAAATGCCCGGTCGTATCATAGGGTATGACACTGGGACAACCGCGGCCAGAGAGCCTTCGTCCTGACCTTACAGGCCGCGAGACAGCACATCCGACGTCGAAAGCCACATCAGACATCTGTTCTAACCAATCACTCATGCGGCCTTGTTTGCAACTATCTACATGGCACTGATGGGCAAAGAAGGATTGAAGGAGGCTGCTCGACAGTCGTATTGCAATGCCCATTACCTACACGAACAGCTGTTGGCAACAAATCGTTTCACGGAAGTATTCCCCCATCCGTTCTTCAATGAATTCTGCGTGAAGTATGACGGCGTGTTGATGGGCTGCTCAAACGCTTTTGGAAATGGCCGGAATCTTCGGAGGAATCAAAGTAGGTGATAACCTACTGATGATTGCCGTCACGGAGAAACGTACGAAAGAAGAAATGGATAAACTGATTAAAATAGCTGCATCATGAACAATAAATTATACGGAAACTTGATTTTCGAGCTCTCCAAAGAGGGCCGTCGCGGCTATTCACTCCCACAACACCAGTGCGAGAAGTATAAGATTCCCCAAGCACTGTGCCGCGAGAAGGATGCCGAACTACCCGAATGCGACGAGCTGACGGTCGTGCGTCATTACGCAATCATAGTGCCAACAACTTCGGCGTGAACAACGGCTTCTACCCTTTGGGCAGTTGTACGATGAAATACAGCCTGTATTGATGAGAAATGGCAGCACAGCCTGCCTTCCGTGACTGCATCCACTGCAACCAGCCACAACCGTAGCCGGCGCCAAGGAGGTTTGCCACGACTTAGAACAACTTCTTTGCAAGCTGACAGGCATGGATGCCTTCACACTGAAGCCTTATGCGGGTGCCCACGGCGAACTAACGGGACTGATGGTGATGCGCGGTTATCACGAAAGTCGCCATGACGACAAGCGCACAAAAGTGCTTATTCCCGACTCAGCCCACGGTACCAATCCTGCTTCTGCCGCCGTATGCGGTCTGGAAGTACTCGAAGTGAAGAGTTTGAGCGACGGAACAGTCGACGTAGAAGACTTGAAAGCCATCATCAAAGAGCAGAGAGAAGAAATCGCCGGCATGATGATGACCAATCCTAATACGTTGGGACTGTTTGAAAAGAGCATCCCTGAAATTGCAAAACTTGTCCATGACTGCGGCGGACTGATGTATTACGACGGCGCCAACCTCAATCCGATGCTCGCGCGTGCCGTCCGGCGACATGGGTTTTCGACGTGATGCACGTTAATGTTCACAAAACCTTCTCCACACCTCATGGCGGTGGCGGACCGGGAGCAGGGCCCCGTCGGCGTAAAGCAGGACTCGAAGCCTTCTTCCCCGCTGTAAGTCCGTACGAAGGCAACTTCGCCGTGCTGCTGCGCACATACGCCTATATCCTTTCTTTAGGCAAGGAGCACATCAAAGAAGTCGGTCCGTTGGCCCATTGAATACCAACTACATCAAAGAACGGCTAAAAGACCTTTATCTTTTGCCCATCGAAGGCCTCTGCAAGCATGAGTTTGTCTTCGACGGATTGGCCGATAAAGTCAACCGGTGTTACGACGATGGACGTCGCCAAACGCCTCCTTGACTATGGTTATCATGCACCAACGATTTATTTCCCGCTGCTTTTCCATGGGTCACTCATGATTGAACCAACCGAAAATGAGAGCAAGGAGACGATTGACAGCTTCATCGAAGTGATGCGAAAGATGGCGCAAGAGGCGAAGGAACAGCCCGAAGGCTGAAAGCCGCACCCATCGGACACCTATCGGACGTGTCGACGACGTGCAGGCGGCCAAACATCCTGTAGTTACTTATCAACAAATGCTGCATGACAACAGCTGATCTTATTATGCATAGGTGGCGGACCCGGTGGCTATGAAGCTGCCGGGTACGCTGCGAAGCATGGCCTCAACGTGGTCATCATCGAACGGGGAAACGTGGGAGGCACCTGTCTCAACGTGGGTTGCATCCCAACGAAGACCTGGTGTCACGAAAGCCGACGTGCTCCGTGCGCCTTTCAGCCGACCCACAGGCCACTATCGACTTCCAACACGTGCGCCAACGCCAGACGGAAGTTGTGACTCAGTTGCGTGGAGGCATAGAAACGCTACTTTCCGCACCCAACATTCGGCTGGTAAAAGGCGAGGCTCAGTTTGTGGATGGACACACCGTGACGACCGGCGATGAAACTTTCACCGCCCCCAACATCATCATCGCCACCGGTTCTGAAGCCAAAATGCCCCCCATCGGACAGCTTGACAAAGACCGTATCATGACATCTTCCGAACTATTAGCCATTGACCACGTGCCCGAAAGTCTTGTGATTATCGGCAGCCAGGTGTCATCGGAATGGAGTTTGCCAGCATATTCCAGACTTTCGGAAGTGAGGTTACGGTCATCGAATATCTGAAAGAATGTCTGCCCATGCTCGACAGCGACATTGCCAAACGACTCCGCAAGTCGATGGAAAAGCGAGGTATTACGTTCCACATGCAGGCGGTGTCACCCGCCATTACGGCCGAAGGCGTCCGTTCGAGCGCAAAGGCAGGCCCAAACCATCAATGCCGAAGCCATTTTGGTGGCCACTGGTCGCAAGCCTTGTTTGGAACAACTCCGCTTGGAGGCTGCCGGTGTCGACTTCACGCTACAAAGGTATCACTGTCGACGCACAGTTCCGCACGTCGGCCCTGCAGGCATTTACGCCATCGGCGATGTCAATGGGCAGATGATGTTGGCCCATGCCGCCTCGATGCAAGGTATTCGAGCCGTGAATCAGATCTTAGGGTCTGACCGACCATATCCGGTTCGACATCATGCCATCAGCCATCTTCACCTATCCCGAAGCAACCAGCGTAGGCGCGTCAGAAGACCATTGCAAGGAACAAGTGCAAGGCTATAACTGTCTGAAAGGCTACTACCGAGCCAACGGAAGGCCGTGTCCATGGACGAAACGGAAGGTATGGTCAAATTGCTCACCAACGCCGAAGGCCAATTGATAGGCTGCCACGCCTACGGAGCCCTGAGTGCCGACATGGTACAGAACTCCAGCGAGTCTCATGTGCATGGGTGTTACCGTCTCGCAGTTGCGCGACATGATTCATATCCACCCACATTAGGCGAGAAATTCTGCATGCGGCAAGTATGAATTCTTGACATTTTTATAACTTTGGTCCCAAAACAAGAATGTGGGAAGAAAGAATAAACATCGAGAGTGGCTCGACTATGTACTCATCGCGCTGGCCATGATGATTGGAAGCGTAGGTTTGGGTGTCTTTTTGATTGCCAAACCACATCACAATGGGAGGAGTTGGGCATTGCCTCCATCCTCTATTAGAGGACTCATATTCCCTGTCACGGTCAGCTATTTGGTTATTAACGTCGCGCTTTTGCTGGTAGCGTTCTGGATTCTTGGCTGGAAATTCTGCGCCAAGACCATCTATGCCGTTGTCGTTTTTACGGGAACGCTGAGCGTCGTTCAATACCTCATGGGCGATAACCACTTTTTGAAAGACCAACCCTTCATGGCCACCGTCGTTGGAGCATTCTTTATGGGCAGTAGTTCTGGCCTTGGACTGGCGTGCAATGCCAGTACCGGAGGTTCCGATACGATAGCGGCCATGGTCAATAAGTATCACGACATTTCATTGGGACACATTGTTTTCATGTCTGCGACTTGATTATTATCGTCGAGTTACCTGATGACTTCGCGACTGGGAAATGGTTATCTACGGTTATGTTTTTCGTATTTATCTTCGTCATTTTTATCGATCAGGCCGTCAATATGATGCGCCGTTTCCGTTCAGTTCTTCATCATTTCTGACAAGAGCAAAGAGATAGGACAGGCCATCAACGAACGGGCGCAGCGAAGGGCTGTACCATCATCGACGGGCATGGATTCTACAGCAGTAAGGATGTAAAAATACTGTTTGTGCTGGCCCGACAGACCGAATCGTCCACCATTTTCCGCCCTCATTGAAGAGATCGATCAACGCTTTCGTTTCACAGAGTGCCGTCATCGGCGTCTACGGGTTAAAGCTTCGACCGCTTCAAACAGAAAATGCGCAACACCAAAAAGCCCAAAGCCATAGAGTCCTAAGACTGTGATATTCCATCCACTGCATCTTTCCGCAACCCTCCCACCCGCTTCAACAACCCGTTTTTGCTATGAGCCCGACGCTATAGCATGGCGGCAACGACCCATTTACAGGCTGCTTTGCGTGGCGAAGCAACGGAAGGATACGCCATCGACGACGCTTTTCGGCGGGAAACGGCACAAGGCAAAATGTTCGGTGTGCTGGTCGTGGCCGATGAAAGCACAGGAGCCATCGGTTATCTGGCCGCTTATTCAGGGACAGATTGGCGGGCGCAGCGACCAAGAAGGATTCGTTCCGGCCGTGTTCGACTATCTCCAACCCGATGGTTACTTCAAACAACACGAGGCAGAAATCAGCCGCATCAACCAATCCATAGACCAATTGGAAAGCAACGAACGGATGAAGGCTGCGCAGGACATCGTCCGTCAACTCGAAAACACGCCGACAAACCATCGAAAACTATCGGCAGGAGATGAAAGCGGCCAAGGCCCGCCGCGACGAACGGCGCAAAAACGCCGACCTGACACCCGAAGAAACACAACGGCTGACACGTGAAAGCCAATTCATGAAGGCCGAACTGCATAGATTGAAGATGTCGGTGAGCAAAGAAGCGGCTTTAGAGAGAGAGATACAATGCCTTTCAAGACGACCTCGACCAGCTGCGTCGACTCCGTCGTCAGCTCTCCGACCATCTTCAACGCTGGCTTTTTTCCCAATTCAACATGCGCGACAAGGACGGACAAGAGGCCGACCTGCTGACCATTTGGGCACACGCCGACACGCCTACCGACATAGCCGCCGGCCGCGCGGTGAGTGTTGCGAACCCAAGATTGCTGCAATATGCTTTCACCCACAGCCTTCGTCCGCTGCAAATGGCCATGTTCTGGTGGGGCGAAAGTCCGAAAGACATCATCCGCCATCATCTTCATTTCTACCCGGCTTTGCAGCAGCAAGGTGCAAGCCCATTCTGCAATTCATGCTCGGCGACCTGCTACCGGCCGACCTCAATCTACCTATTTCATCCGATTCCACCAGCGACAGCGCGGCCACCGCGGCTCCACAAACGCTGAAACGGTCTATTCCGATTCTTCTATCATCGCCGTCAACAAACCGGCGGGCCTCCTTTCCGTTCCCGGCAAGGGTCAACGCGTGTCGGCCCTCACGCTGTTGCGCCGCATGTTGCCCCATGCCGAAGGCCCGCTGCTGGCCCATCGCCTCGACATGTCGACCAGCGGCCTGCTCCTCGCGGCCCAAACGGAAAGCATGTACCACGCCTTGCAAGACCTTTTTCTGCGCCACCGGATTCATAAAACCTACATCGCGCTGGTCTGTCCGCATGCCGATTCGCCCCTGCTCGACGGCCGCCAACAAGGTACGATCAGCCTGCCGCTCAGTCCGGACTTCCTCGATCGCCCCCGACAACGGGTCGACCATCGGCATGGTAAGCCGGCCGTCACCGACTATGAGGTCATCGGCCGCCAGACCGATGCCGACGGCCACACGATTCTTCGCTTAGCCCTGCGCCCACAGACCGGCCGCACCCATCAGCTGCGGATGCACTGCGCTCATGCCGAAGGCCTCCACGCCCCCATCGTAGGCGACCCGCTCTATGGCAATTTAGCCGCTCCACGCATGTACTTACATGCCGCCCGACTTGTTTTCGACCATCCCACGACAGGCCGGAAGATGAAATCGAGTGCTCGCCCTGACTTCTAATGTTAACATTAAATTGCCTTTTTAATTTGCATGTATCATTTTAAAATGCGGATATTTGCAACATCAAACAATCCTATTATGTTTTCACAAGAAGAAATCGACAACTATCGTGCTGCCGTTTTGGCCGCTATGATAGCCAAAGAGGACACCAACGGGCAGAAAATCATGGAAGAAACCGAAGCCAAAAAGCCTGCTGCAGGGGTTTCACCGACGACGAATTGACCGACGGCATGCCTTTTAATACGCCCGAAGAAATGGCCGATATGTTGTTATTCGATTGATATTCCCATGACTTTATTCCGAAAAAGCCCACTCCGATGACTTTGCTTCTGGCTGGCAACTGATAGACAATGCCCGCTGGAAAAATGATTCGTGACGGGCGCTGCCAGTGGACACCCGACTATCCGTCGGAGGCTGTTATCCGGCAGGATATCGACCTGGGGCACGCTTTCGTGCTCACGGACGAGGGAGCGATTGGTGGCTTTTCGGCGCCGTCGTCATGAACGGCGAACCGGCCTATACGCAACCTTTCGGCCCGATGGCTGACCCACGGCAACTACTTCGTGATCCATCGGCTGGCCGTCGATACTGAAGTCCGAGGCCGGGGCTATGGGCGCCTTTTTCATTCAAGAAGCCGAACAATAGCGCGCTCCGACAGGGCGTCGGCAGTCTGAAAAATAGACACCAATTTCGACAATCCACAAATGCTATCAATACTGCGAAGCATGGGTTACGTAGCGTGTGGTGAAATCGATTACGGCGAAAAAGGCATGCGGATGGCCTTTGAGAAACGCCTTTCGGCCGAGTAATTCCAAAAGATTCCGATTTTTATTTACGCAACTAAATACCTAAAAGATTATGACCAAAACAAAACATCAACGCTCACAAGCCCAAATGGTTGCAGACGCTTTCAACAAACATTTCAGTCAGCCCGCCGAATGCTTCTATGCCTCTCCGGGCCGTGTCAATCTCATCGGCGAGCACACCGATTACAACGGTGGCTTCGTATTCCCGGGGGCAGTTGACAAAGGCATGATTGCCGCTATCCGCCCCAATGGCACACGACCGTACACGCTTTCTCCATCGACCTCAACGACGAAGCTACGTTCGACCTCAACGACGAGCAGGTCCGAAAGCCAGCTGGGCGCGCTATATCTACGGTGTTTGCCGTGAAATGATGGCCCGTGGCGTAGCCGTTCAGGGCTTCGACACAGCTTTCGCGGGCGATGTGCCCCTCGGTGCCGGCATGTCTTCATCGGCCGCGCTGGAGAGTTGCTTCGCTTTCGCCATCAACGAACTGTTCGGCGAAAACAAGATTGAGAAGTTCGAGTTGGCCCGCGTAGGTCAAGCCACCGAGCATAAAGTGCGCAAAGCGTGAACTGCGGTATCGTGGATCAGTTCGCTTCTGTCTTCGGTAAGGCAGGCCATCTCATGCGTCTCGACTGCCGTTCAGGGCGAGTTCGAGTACTTCCCTTCAATCCGAAGACTATCGTTTGGTATTGCTCAACTCCTGCGTGAAGCACGAACTGGCTTCATCAGCTTATAACGACCGCCGCCGCAGTTGCGAGAATGTCGTGGCCCACATCGCCAAACGCCACGAAGGCGTGGAGACCCTGCGCGACGCTTCATGGGAATGGCTCGAAGAAGTGAAAGCCGAAGTGCCCGAAGAGGACTACCGTTGCGCTGAGTACGTACTGGGTGAGAAGGATCGTGTGCTGGCAGTTTCCGACGCGTTGATTCGCGGCGACTACGGAAACTCGTTGGTCAGATGATGTATCTCACGCACGAAGGAATGAGCAAGGACTACTTTGGTATCGTGCGAAGAACTCGACTATCTCAACGACATCGCCCGCGAATGTGGCGTTACCGGTTCACGTTTGATGGGCGGTGGCTTCGGCGGTTGCACCATCAACTTGGTGAAAACCGACCTCTACGACCAGTTTATCGCTACGGCCAAGGCTAAATACAACGAACGCTTCGGTAAGGAACCACTCGTTTACGACGTAGTGATTGGCGATGGTTCACGCCGTCTGGAAGCCTAAGACAACAACTTCGATACAAATAGAAAGCAGCAATCCACGAGCGGGATTGCTGCTTTTATTTTTCCATAGCCCATCTGTTTTCAACCTCATCCGCGAAAACAGCAATACCATTGATAATCAACGCGTTACAAACTTGCATTCTTTTGCTTTGTAAAAGCATAGCTTTTAGCCGGTAAAAGGGCTGCTTTTAGCGTGTAAAGCTATGCTTTTTAGGAGGTCAAAGCTATGCTTTTACAAAACGAGTACGCAGCGTTTGTCGCAAAGCCGTTCATTTCCGCCTTTTTTTCATCGTGGCGATTTCGCGTTTTCAACACCGATTGACTCGTCAGAAAAAGCTTGTAAACCAACATTCCGCACATAAAAACATATGCGGCAACTTCCGAACTTCAGCCCCAAACAACCTACCACATTATTATATATACGCTGCTGATTAAACTCATCATGAGGTCGCCATTCCTCCGTGTTAAAATACACAAAACATACTTTATGTTGGTTAATAATCATGTGCGTGTTATACTACATTATTAAAAACAACATACCTTTTGCGACACGATAATAAAAATTACAAAATAAAAAGGTCTACGATGTCCTAAAAATATAATAACTGCATTCAGTTTACTAACACCTATTTTTAATTATTTGTCATGAGTTTGTCCCGCTTTTTTATAAATCCGGGATGATTGTATACAGCCTTGTTCGTAGCAACAGTAATTGATATATGGTCAAATTCCCGACAATACCTATACTTTTATATTTATTAATTTATTATGAAAATTACAGAAAAACGTTTCATGAAGATTGAAACATGCTTTGTAAGGTCGCTTTTCGCGCTATGTCTCTTCGTAGGCATACCCGTGCAACACGCCATCGCGCAAAACGCAACGGGCACCAACAAAAGCATGAAGACTATCACGGGTGTTGTGACAGACGCCACGGGAGAACCGCTCATCGGCGTTGCCGTCAGGGTAGCGGAAACTAAAAGAAGCCGCCATTACCGACATGGATGGTCGCTACTCGTTGTCTACCAGCGCGAAAAATCCACATCTTACTTTCTCGCATGTAGGCTATGCTCACAGACGATTGCCGTGGGCAACCGTGAGAAACTCGATGTTGTGTTGCAGGAAGACAACAAGACCTTGAACGAAGTCGTAGTAACGGCGCTCGGTATCAAGCGTTCGGAGAAAGCCCTGAGCTACAACGTTCAGAAAGTAAGTGGCGATCAGCTCACCACCGTTAAGAACGTGAACTTCGTGAACAGCCTGAATGGTGCCGTAGCCGGTGTCAACATCAATGCTTCTACGACCGGTGTAGGTGGTCCTACCCGTGTGGTGATGCGTGGTACGAAGTCTATCACGGGTGGCAACAACGTACTCTACGTAATCGATGGTGTGCCTATGCTCAACAAGAGTGGTGGCGACATCGGTGGCGGAAGATACTCAAGCCAGCCCAGCGGTGAAGGTATTGCCGACATCAACCCTGATGATATCGAAAGCATCAATGTGCTTACCGGTCCTTCTTCTGCCGCTCTCTATGGTTCGGCAGCGGCCAATGGTGTCATCATGATTAACACGAAGCGTGGCGCGGAAGGCCAAGTGAAGATTGCCGCATCGAGCAGCATGGAGTTCTCTACGCCCTTCATCATGCCCGAATTTCAGAACACCTACGGCAATATGCCCGGTTCGTTCGACAGCTGGGGTGCCCAACTGACGACACCTTCGACCTTTAATCCAAGAGATTTCTTCAAGACCGGTCACAGCTATATCAACTCTGTTACGCTGACCACTGGTACAAAGACCAACAAGACTTTTATCTCGGTAGCGACAACGAATGCCACCGGTATTCTGCAGAACAACGAATATAATCGTTATAACTTCACGGCTCGCAATACGAGCGACTTCCTGAACGACAAGTTGCACCTCGATTTCAGTGGCAGCTACATCATTCAGGACACCAAGAATATGTATCGTCCGGGCGAATACTATAACCCGCTGACCTCTGTTTACCTCTTCCCCCGTGGCGACGACTGGTCGGCCGTGCAGCTCTACAGCGTTACGACGCTACGCGCAAGCTGGCTACGCAGTATTGGCCCTATGGTGATCAGGGTATGCAGATGCAGAACCCCTATTTCATCACCAACGACACGATGACGCCAACCAAGCGTAAGCGTTACATGTTGATGAGCAGTCTGAAATACGACATTTTGCCTTGGCTTAACGTTACCGGTCGTGTACGCGTTGACAACACCAACACTGAGGCCGAAAGCAGATTCCATGCAAGCGGTCAGGGCATGCTCTATGCCGGTACGTTGGGCAATGGTATCTACAACCACTCGCAGAGTACAGACCAGCAAACCTACTTGGACGTGATGTTCAACTTCGACAAGAGTTTCGGTCAGGACTATCGTCTGACGGCCAACTTCGGTTCAAGTCTCGAGGACTATCGCTCAAGTTCAGTAGGCTTCGGCGGTCCGATTCTGAAAGTTCCCAACCTTTTCTCTCCGCTGCGCTTGATCCTACCAATACGCGTGCTTCGGATTCAGAGTTCCGTAAGCGCAACACCGCGGTATTCGCCAGCGCCGAACTCTCGTGGAAGGATATGCTTTACCTCTCTATGACAGGTCGTAACGACTGGAGTTCGCTGTTGGTGAACGCCAAAGAGCCTTCATTCTTCTACCCCTCGGTAGGTCTTTCGGCCATCGTTTCTAAGATGGTGAAGTTGCCTGAGGTTATCTCTTTCATGAAAGTAAGAGGTTCGTTTACTGAAGTAGGTTCGCCAATTCCCCGATCGCTATCGTGGTGTAACACGCGGAACGCTTACCCTATCCCATCCAGAATGGTATTCCTTCTACACGTACCATCATGCCTTTCATGACTTTAAGGCCGAGCGTACCCGTTCATACGAGTTGGGATTGAATCTGCGTATGTTTGAAAGCCGACTCAACTTCGACGTTACATGGTATCACTCTAACACTTATAACCAGACTTTCCTTTCTGAACTCTCGGCCACATCGCCCTATTCAGGCATTTACATTCAGGCCGGTGACATTGCCAACTCGGGTATAGAGTTGTCATTGGGCTACAACAACAAGATTGGTCAGGTAGACTTTGAGTCACGTTTGGTTTACAGCCGCAACGTGAATAAGGTGAAGAAGCTGGTGCACGATTACAATACCGGTATCGACGGTCAGATTATCAACTTCACAGAGACCTCTGCCGGTGGTGGTTTGATTCGCGAGGGCGACAGCATGGGTGATGTTTACGTAAGCAAAGTGCTGAAACGCGACGCTACCGGTGCCATCGCTATTGGTCCCGACGGCAGTCTGTCGTCTATGGACTTACCGAAAGGACAGCGTCTCAGAATCGGCAACACGAACCCCGACTTCAATATGGGCTGGACCAATAACATTTTCATGGAAGGGCCTGAACTTGTCTTTCCTCATCAACGCACGCTTCGGTGGTATCGTAACATCGGCTACTCAGGCCGTGCTCGACCAGTTTGGCGTATCTAAGGCTACGGCTCAAGCCCGCGATCGCGGCTATGTAGAAGTGGCCGGTGGTGTCAAGGTAGACCCGAAGAAGTATTATGAGGTGGTAGCCAACCAGCAACTGATGGCCTACTATTATTATAATGCCACCAATGTTCGCCTGCAAAACGTCAGCCTCAGCTACACTTTGCCTAAGACATTGCTTGGTCAGGGTTGGCCTGGTGTGACCGTAGGCTTCATTGCCAACAACCTTTGGATGATTTACAACAAGGCTCCGTTTGATCCGGAAATCGCCTCTACCACCGGTACTTACGGTCAGGGAAGCGACTATTTCAGCGCGCCCAGCCTGCGCAACATCGGCTTCAGCCTGAAACTCCAATTCTAAACAACATGGTTTTTATGAAAATAAGATAAATTCAATATTGTACATGGCAGCCATGGCAGCCACTGTACTCACTTCCTGCCAGACAGACTTCGCGGAAATCAACCGCGATCACCGTCAGCCGACAGAGGAAGAGCTCCAGATGGACAACCTGTCTATCGGTGGTTTCGTCACCGCCTTTGAACAGAGCGTATTCCCCGTAGGGTCAACCGGTACAGGCTATGTAAACGATTACCAAATTCCCTTATACGCTTGGCGGTGCTTGCTGGATAGGATATATGGCTCCTTCTCAGAACAAATGGGAGGGTCGTGGATTCCCAACCTTCGCGCTCAAGCCATGGAGTCAGTACACTTACAACGTGATGGCAGGTACGCCTTCCGTAATTGGCTCGAAATGAAAAAGCGTACAGTCAACGATCCTGTAGGTTTTGCCGTAACTCAGATTATCAAAGTAGCTGCCGTACACAGGGCTACCGACACCTTTGGCCCCATTCCTTACTCTAAGGCAGGCGTTGAAGGTTCGACACAAGCCGAGTACGACTCACAGCAGGATGTATACAAAGCCATGCTCAAGGATTTGGACGATGCCGTTCAGACACTGAGCAAGGAGGCTTATAACGTATTCCCCAAATACGATATCATCTATGAGGGCGACTACGTGAAGTGGTGCAAGCTGGCCAATTCGCTCATGCTTCGTCTGGCTATGCGCGTGGTTTATGCCGACGAGGGCTTTGGCTAAACAATATGCCGAAAAAGGCCATCAGCAACCCACACGGCGTGATGGAGGCGGTAGCCGAAGGCGCTATGCTCTATAAAGGTGCCGGTATCACGCTGAAGAATCCGCTAACCATTATCAATGGTGCCTACAACGATGTTCGTATGGGTGCTGAAATCTATTCGTATCTGAAGGGTTACAATGATCCACGTATCGGATCTTACTTCACACGAGGTACCATAAATAACAAAACAGATTACTACGCTGTACGTACGAATATTCCCAAAACGGACTATTATCTTGACAGAAACAAAGTCTCGTTGCTGAACGTTCAGGACGCCACACCCGTATACATCATGAAGACCTCTGAGGTTTACTTCCTTCGTGCCGAAGGTAAGTTGCGTGGTTGGAACATGGGTAATGCTACAGCCAAGGCATACTACGAGAAGGGTATCGCTACCTCGTTTGAAGAGAACAGTATCAGCGCGGCTCAGGCCACTGCGTATGCCGCCAATAACACGGCAAAAACCGGCTGACTTCGTGGATGCTATCAACTCTCAATACAGCGCCGAAGCACCTTCTGACATCACCATCAAAATGGCAAGATGACAACAATCAGTTCGAAAAGAACCTGGAACGCATCATCACCCAGAAGTATCTGGCCATCTATCCTGACGGTCAAGAGGCTTGGTCAGAATTCCGTCGCACGGGTTATCCCCGTATCTTCAAGGCTATCTCTACGAAGAGCGACTGCGACGTGAACGGCGATCAGCGTCCTACACGTATCCCGTATTCGAACGATGAGTACACCAAGAACCTTGACAATATCACCAAGGCCGTGAAACTGCTCAATGGTTTAGACAACGGAGCCACACGCCTGTGGTGGGACAAGAAGTCAAATAAATAATCCTTAACGCTTATTCAAATGAAGAAATATATTATTTTCAGCTTTCTGGCCACCATCCTGCTCAACATAAGTTGCAGCGAATGGACAGAAACCGAGAACGAAAACATTGACAAGCTGTTGGTCGAAGCAGACTCTACCTTGTCTAAAGCACATCAGAACTATCTGGCTAACCTGCGTGCTTACAAACAAACAGACCACCAGCTTACCTTCGGTTGGTTCGGTGGTTGGACCGGCGAAAGCCCTGCTTCACGCTGTCTTTACAACTTGCCTGACAGTACAGATGTTATTTCACTATGGGATGGATTTACCAACCTGTCAGCAGCCAAGCAGGCAGACTTGAAACGAGCACAACAAATCAAAAGGCATTCGCGTTTTTGGCTGTGCGCTTCTCTTCGATATTGGTAAGGGCGTAACCCTGCACAACCAAAGTCTTCTATAGACGCAGGAGAGTCTTGGGAAAGTTATAACCACAAATATTGGGGTTGGGTTGACGGTGATGAGAATAAAATCAATGAAGCAATCGTTAAGTATGCCAACGCCATTTGCGATACTATCTACAAAGTATAACCTTGATGGTTTCGACCTTGACGCAGAACCTAACTACGCTCAGCCTTTCCAAACGAAGAAAGAGATGTGGAAAGGCGATCGCATGAATCTCTTTATCCGTACCATGGGTAAGCGCGTCGGCCCTAAAGGCTGAGACAGAAGAAGGTCGCAAGAAGTGGCTGGTTGTAGATGGCGAGCCTTATTGGTTCTCTGCAGAAATGGCTTTATACTTTTAACTACTACATCCTTCAGGCCTATGATTGTAGTTCTTATGTAGACTTAGACAACCGTCTGGGTGGCCTTTATCGCAAGGTTCTCTCGCTACAATCCGCAGAAGAGATTGCAAAGAAGCTCATCATCACAGAGAACTTTGAAGCTCATTCCGGAAATGGTGGTGTCACCCACAGAACTCGTGATGGCAAGACTGTTCCTTCATATATTGGTATGGCTCTGTGGCAACCCGAGAAAGGACGCAAGGGAGGTATCGGAAGCTACCACATGGAAAAGGACTATGCAGCAAGTCCTATATATAAATACTTACGTCAAGGAATTCAAATTATGAACCCTGCTGTAAAAATAATAAAACATAAGTAATATGAAACATATCATTAAATTCTTTGGAATTGCTTCCTTAGCATGTCTCACATGGTCTTGCGCTAATGTGGATTATGACCAAGTTGGGGACGAGAGCAAGTTACCAAATGCAGTCTATATTGATGGTGCAGATGTAGCCCCCTTGACTAAGCTAACTGTTGACGGCACGGGAGGAGAAGGAACTTTCACTGCTCGCGCAGCTAACAAATTAAGTTCAGATGTAAACTTAAAGTTTGCCGTAGACGAAGAAGTTTTGGCTAAATATAACGAAGCCAATGGCACAAACTACAAACTCCTGCCAGCAAACTATTTCAGTTTGTCAGCAGAGAATCTCACCATCAATGCAAATTCCATTGCCAATGGTGCGATAGAAGTGAAGGTTAAGCCCCTCGGTGACGATTTAGACGCATCTACCAAGTATGCTATCCCCGTGAAACTTGCTTCTGTAGAGGGAGGAAAACTCTTGGAGTCAAGTGCCACTAAGATTTTCGCTATCAACCGCGTACTTTATACAACATCCTTACGTCAGCAGGGCTTCTATCTCAAGACCGTATTCCCGACACCATATAAAGGATTGCAGGAGTGGACAATGTCTTACGCCATCAAGCTCGACCGCAATAAAGACAATCAGGCTGTTCTCTCTCCAGACTTCTACTCTCGCGTCACCGCGGATGGTGGATTGCAGATGAAGGTGGGCGAAACAGATGATCCAAAGGCATTTGCTAAAACAAAGTTGCAAACCAGGAAAGTGGTATTACATTGCGTGGGTTTATAATCGTCAACATGTTAAATGTTACATCAATGGCGTACTTGACAACGAATTCGACGTACCAAAGGTTGAGACCTTCACAAAGTTGAATATGAGTTGGGGAGCTTTCAATGGTTATGTTCGTGAGATTCGTCTTTACAACAAGGCACTCACCGCATTCCAAGTCATGGACAATCTCTACATCGAAACACCAGAGAATCCAGATCTACTCTTCTATGCGCCACTGAACAAGAAAGTAGGCGTAAAAGATGTTTCCAAGAACAATCATCCTATCAAGGCCTATCTTCCTGGCTCTAGCGACAAGACAGAATACACGCAGACTTTCATTTGGAAGGACGAAAAGTTCCCTGAATAATATCATTCTTTAATTACACAGACAATGAAAAAGAACTTATATATTATAGCCCTTGTTCTCGTCGCTACAGCTTTCACAAGCTGTAGCCACGACTACAACTACGATGAAGAATATGATATTGCTGGTTATTTCAGTGGAGCTGATCCACGCAACAACTTGGTTTATTTCCCAACCAATACCATGGAATATTCCAACGAGTTTGCCGCAGACATTCCATTGGGTGAAGACAGCCACACCTTTAAGTTTACAGCAACCATCAGCCGCAATCTGACCAATGCTACCAAAGTACAGGTAGCTCATGCTGCAGATGCTCCACTGCTTGCGACAACTTACAAAGGATATCAAGTGGTGCCAGCCAATCAGGTTACGATTCCTAATGGCGGAACATTTGAGTTTGGTACAGATGCTACACAAATCGAGATTCCCGTGACGGTAACAACGCTCTCTAAAATGACTAAACCAACAGTTGTTCCTTTTCAGAGTTACACCCTACAAACGATCACCTGTCTAGTCCCAAGACTGTCAAGCAGGACTACGCATACATCGTTATTACACCCAAGGAAGTTTGGACTGCGGAACTAGATGGTACTGGTTCCGTCGTGAAACTCGATGGTGCCATGAATAGCTACACCAGCGGTGAAACTTTGCCCTATCCTGTTTGCTACAGACAAGGTGTTTAATGAGGAATGCAAAGTCGGACTGGAACGCGACAACTCTATCTTCAAGAGCGGTGAAGGCAAAAACTTGCGCCTGATGGTATCGAAGTAGCATCGGCAGAAAAGGCGAAAGGCGAGTCGTACATTCAGACTACCGTACAATTGCAACATCCTGAAAAGTTCACGACTGCAGGTGAATATGTACTTCCCATGCGCGCCGTATTCTACGACAAGAGCGGAAAGAAACACTACATTACCGGCGGAGAAGTCCTCATTCCTATCAATGTTGTAAATGTTGCTCTTGAGCCTTCTTCAGACGAACCTTCAGGAACAGAAATTCCAAGCTCTGACTTTGACTTTTCACTCTCTAACCAAATGCTGTATGGCTCTATCGAGAATCTAACAAATGGTGTTACTGATGAATATGGCTATATGCCACAAGGTATAACCAACTTGACGATTGACCTACAACAGCCTGTGAACGTGAAGGGCATCAAGATTGGAATGTTTGTCAGCGCAGAGTTTGCTTACTATGCGGACAAAGTAAAGGTTTACGGAAGTACCAATGGTACAACATGGACACCTCTCTCTGAAGACATAAACATCAAGCAGACGACATGGAACAATATCAATGCTACAAAGCAGGTGAATGTACGTTATCTCAAACTCGAGTTTAGTGTTTCAGACTACTTAGGCTCTCTGACAGAAATCAAAAATCTTCAAATAGTATAATCATACGTATTTGATTATCATGACTCGCGGCGTTCTGAAAAAGAACGTCGCGAGTACATTTATTTATCCGCATCAAAATGTGCTACACCACCATGACTCCAAACAGCCCACAAGATAACCTCTATTCTCTTCGCCGCGCATTCATGCTTGCGGCCTTCATGCTCACCACATGTCTACCCCTTTCGGCCAAACAGGTGACCATACGACAAGCCCTCGATATCGCCCGAAAATATATCACGATCGATCGCCGTTCGGCCCAAAAACATACAGACACGGAGCAGCCAACAGCCAACCATAGAACCTTTCTACATATTCAACGACAACAAGGGCAAAGGCTTTGTCGTGGTCTCGAGCGACGACGCCATGGGCGAAATTCTCGCTTACAGCGACAACGGCCAACTGGATACGCTCAACGCGCACCCCGGCGTAAAACTGCTATTGCAGGCCTATCGGGAGAGTTTTTGCGTGGCTGAGGCAGCATCCCCAAGCGGCCAAACCGGCAACACGGGCCGTCCCCACCTACAAAACCGTGCAGCCATTGCTCGCCTGCAAGTGGAGTCAGGGCTATCCCTACAACAAGAAAACGGGTTACAACTACACCGGTTGCGTAGCTACAGCAATGGCACAAATCATGTATTTTCACAAATGGCCCGCACAAGGGAGGGGCGAAAACAGCTATACCGTGGCTCTATGACAACCGAACGATACATGCCGATTTCAGTAAGTCGCGCTACGATTGGGCCAACATGAAAAAACTGTATGACTATAACAACCCCTATAACGACACCGAAGCCGACGCCGTTGCCCTGCTGATGCGCGACGCGGGCTTTGCTTCCAACATGCAATATACCGGTTCTTCGAGCGGTGCTTACGACAATATGGCCGAACGTGCCTTGCAAAAGAACTTCGATTACACTACCGCCTTTGTGACGCGATCCGACGAAGGAACGGCCGGTTTCACCGAAATCGTACGACAGGAACTGCTCAATGGTTTTCCTGTCTACCTTTCCGGATTTTACAGTCTGGAAGGAAGCGGACATGCATGGGTGACCGACGGCCTCAACGACAAGGGACTTTTCCACATGAATTTCGGCTGGGAGGACAAAGCGATGGTTACTTCTCGCTCACCGCAACAGATGTCGCACAAAGCGGAAGCGAATTTGGCGGACGGCCATTGTCCTTCAAATTCAGGCTCACCGCTATCCTTGCCCACCCCAACAAGGCCGATGCGAAACCCATAGACCCATCTCTTTTGGCCGACAGTCCTAAACTAAAGTTCAACTTAGGCGGCAGTCTGCGCTTACCCGAAGGCCACGCCAAAACCTTCGCTACGACAACAATACTTCCTGCGGAGATGTGCGAATTTATCAACAAAGGCAAGGATTTCAGAGGCGATATCGGTGTCGGCATCTTCGATATGGAAGGCAAACTGCTGAAAATATGCCCATCTGACGACCACGCCACAGGAGGTTTCACGCAACGCATGTACGCCAACTACGACAATGGCGCCACGAAAACCGACTATCTTATCAACGTTCCGCAAAAAGATAAAGGTAGACGTTTCAGGACTTACCGACGGCTATTACCAGCTTCTTCCCATTTGTGTTCCGAAGAAAAATGACGGTAAATGGGGGCGAATGGACACGCATGAAACTGGCTCCACGCATGGAAATAGAAATCAAAAACAAGATGGTGCGCGTGTCGGAAGAAGGCTTCTTCGATGCCGGTTTCCAACTTTCTGAACATCCATCGAAGAGGAGTTTCAAGCCCGGAGACGAGGAAAAGGTATATTTCGCCGTCAGAAACAAAGGTGGGTTAGAGCGCACTTGCTACGCCAAACTCCAGCTGTTGGACGCGAACGATAAAGTCGCGCTGGAAATCCGTCAAGAGAATAAAACGGACTTCACGGGATTCGACGTCACGCTGTTGCCCTTACCATCAAGATTCCCGCCGATTTCACGGAAGGACGCTATCGTACCCGACTGGAGTTGATTTACGACAACGGCAATGGCATTGACGATTCCGAGGCCGAACGACATACGGTTGCCAAGGTGCACGGCAATGACGAAACGCTCTTCGACATCTCGTCACAGGCCACCCGCATAGAGAATACACCGACAACCGACTTCCGTCTGACCATCGATGGCAACACATTAACCGTGCAAGGCAAAGCTTTGCAATGGATAAAGGTCTTCGATCTGACGGGACGACTGCTCAAGCAGGCCGCAGCCACGAGCAAGCACAGTGCCGTTCTCTCGCTTAGCGGCCTTCCACAAGGCGTTTATCTCATGCAGGCAGCCGATGGCGGACACGTCTACGCCCGTCGTTTCCTGAAGCGATAAGCCTACCTCCGACTTTTGATCACAATCATATAAAAAGGCGCCCCCTGACCTATCAGTGGGCGCCTTTTGTGTGATGACACGTAAGACGTTACTTACTCATGCTATAAGGACGGGCGTCTTGAGCCGTGGCGCGTTGCTTATTGGGCACTGCCGACAGGTCGAAGCGCAGGGCGGCGCCCCCGCAACAGGTCGGTATGCGTCAGGTAAGTCTTGTCGTATTCCGCGCCGTTGACCGTCAGGCGGTTGATATAACGGTTGGCCGACGAGTTGTTGTCAGCATCGATGGTCACCGTTTTTCCATTCTCCAAATGCAGCGTCACATGCTTGAAATAGGGTGTTCCCACCACATACTGGTCGCTACCGGGGCATACGGGATAGAATCCCATGGCCGAGAACACGTACCACGCCGATGTCTCGTCCGTTGTCCTCGTCGCCGCAATAACCATCGGGATGGGACGTATAGAGGCGATCCATCACCTCGCGCAGCCAGTACTGGGCTTTCCATGGCTGCCCGCTGTAGTTGTAAAGGTAAATCATGTGCTGGATGGGTTGGTTGCCATGAGCGTAGTTTCCCATGTTCATAATCTGCATTTCGCGTATCTCGCGAATCACGCCCCCATAGTAACTATCGTCGAAAACAGGCGGAACGACAAACACGGAGTCCATCATTTGATTGAAAGTAGCGTCGCCCCCCATCAGATGAATCAGTCCCTGCGGATCGTGAAACACGCACCACGTCCAGTGCCAAGCATTGCCCTCGGTGAAGGCATCGCCCCATTTGAAGGGACTGAAGGGGCTTTTGGAAGCTGCCGTCTTTGTTGCGTCCACGCATCAGATTGACTGTTTTGTCAAACACGTTACGATAGTTCTGTGCCCGCTTAGCAAAAGGCTCCAGCTCCTTTTTCGACTTTCCGAGCGCCTTACCGAATTGATAAATGCACCAATCATCGTAAGCATACTCAAGCGTTCGGGCCACATTCTCATTGATATCCACATCATAGGGCACGTAGCCCAACTTATTATAGTATTCGTATCCCTTACGTCCCGTGCTGCTAACGGTAGGATGTACGGCATTGGCACCATGCTTCACGGCCTTCCACAAGGTTTCGGTGTCGGGCGTGCGAATCCCTTTCAGATAGGCGTCGGCCACGATGGAGGCCGAATTATTGCCCACCATACAACCGCGATGGCCCGGACTGGCCCACTCAGGAAGGAATCCGCTCTCCCTGTAAGCGTTGGCCAAACCTTGCTGCATCTTGGCGTTCATCGACGGATAAACCAGATTGAGGAAGGGGAAAAGGCAGCGGAAGGTGTCCCAAAAGCCTGTATCAGTAAACATATAGCCCGGCAACACCTTGCCATTATAGGGACTATAATGAACAGGATTGCCGTCTTTGTCGATTTCGTAGAAGCTACGTGGGAAGAGCACCGACCGATAGAAGCAGCTGTAGAACGTACGCAGATGGTCGATATTGTCGTCTTTCACCCTCGATACGGCTCAACACCTCGTTCCAACGATGGCGTCCTTGCGCCACGATTTCATCGAAACCGCTGTTGCCCAGTTCCTTTAGGGTTCTGTTCGGCCTGCGCGTAACTGATGAACGACGAGGCCACCCGGGCGTGCACGGTTTCGCCCCTGACGGGTCTTAAAGCCGATAATGGCCCCGGCATGCTCGTCCCGCAGCTCGGTCGTTCCTTTCTGTACACCCTTTGGATTGGCTGTGGCGGTAAAGTCGAAAGGCTTGTCAAAGACAATGACAAAGTAGTTTTTGAAACCTTCGGGCACACCTCCGTTGTTGTAAGTGTTGTAACCTATAATCTTGTTTTTCCGAAGGAATAATCTTCACATACGACCCTTTCATATAGGCGTCGACCACCACCTTGGCGGCATCCGTCTGCGGAAAGGTGAAACGAAAGATGGCCGCGCGCTCCGTCGGTGCCACTTCGGTCACGATATCATAGTCGGCCAGATACACCCTATAATAATAAGGTGTCGCCTTTTTCGGCCTTATGCGAGAACCAGCTGGCTCGCTTTTCCTCGTCAAAGACGGCCTTTCCGGTGATGGGCATGAGCGAAAAACGTGCCGTAATCGTTAATCCACGGACTGGGCTGATGGGTCTGCTTGAAGCCCCGCAGCTTATCGGCGCCATAGGTATAGGTCCATCCGTCGCCGTTCTTGCCGGTCTGCGGCACCCAGAAATTCATGCCCCAAGGCAGGGCAATGGCAGGATAGGTGTTGCCGGTAGACAGCGCGTGCTTCGATTCAGTGCCCACAAGCGTACTCACATAGTCAACGGGTTGTCCGCCCAACTGACCATAACCGGCCACGGAAAGACAGAACAACACGGCTGATATCAAGACTTTTTCTCATAAGAATATAAGTTTTTAGAAGGTTTCTTTTAAGGTTACGATGCGTCACGGCTACACGAACGGCCCGCGCATTGTCTGAAAGCAAAAATTACAGTTTTTTATTCGGCGACAGCAAAATTATATATGGAAATATTGGTGTCCGGATCAACTTCTAAGCAATAGGTTCTCCTCTCCGCCATGCTTATCGACCAGTGTTGCCCTTCATTTTTGGCTTCAACCAGTCGCCACACACCAACCACGCCATGCACAAAATAGGCGAAATTTCTATGAAAAAAATCATACAAAACACTTTCGTATTTTTGCTTCACGACAGAAGTTGGCCTGAAAAAGCCCCGTATTTCGAGCTTTTGCGAAAAACAGCCAACTAACTATCAATCAGCGTTTTACGAAAAATCGCAACGCAAACACGCGTCAAAAACCACCTGATTCTTTGAAAAAAACGACCTAAAAGCAGCCCTTTTAGCTGCTAAAAGCATAACTATGACACGCTAAAAGCATAGCTTTCGCAAGGTAAAAAGGGCTGCTTTGAGCGTGTGAAAGCTATGCTTTTGACCAAGAAAAGCGTAAAAATGACATCGACGAAAGTACAAAAAAACAGGTTTCAACCCTGTTTTTTGATCTATTTGGAGTATTTTTTCGGGTCGTTTTTCTTACCACTTTCTTTACAAAAATAAACATCAAGCTTACGGAAAGTCTATTTTTGACGCGAAATTTGGCCTTTCACGCACACTGTTTTCGATTTATTTCATTGAAACCGACACGTTTTTTCTTGTCATCAATTATTTTTGCATTTTTTGCATGCAAGATTTCCACCATCATCAAGTTATGATAATAGACCATCACAAGAAAAATAGTCATGAAAAGAATTTTCTACATGCTTCTGTCGCTGCTTTTGTTTCAGCCTCACCGCGTGCACCGTGTACGATGAATCGGAGCAACAACCCCAGCATCAAGGCGCGAATAGTTCGGCACCGTGGCAAGGTCGCTTTGCGATTGAACTGACCGGCAACAGCACGCAGCCCCTCACGACAACGCTGCTTGTGACCGGATCGGAAATAACCTTCGGTCAACTGCCGGGTGCCAGTGGCGCCATCGTGACTTTCTATCTGCATACGGGCAGCTCGGGTACCACTGAATACTTCTGAGCTGACGCAGAAAGAGAACACGACCGCGCCTAAATGGGTGGCCGTTTATCAGAAGAAGACGGGCTATGGAGCGGCGTTGTAACGCTCAACGGGGCTTCTTATCCATTCACCGCAACCAAACGGATTCTCTAAAAGGCGGATGGAATTGGAAGAAAGCATCTTGGACGGAATCAGGCGGGGCGACCGCCGTGCCATGCGACAGCTGTATGACAGTTGCGCCGCACGAGCCATGGCCGTCAGTCACCGCTATGTGGGCGATGCCGACGCCCGCAAAGACATCGTTCAAGAGAGTTTTATCCAAGCGCTGACCCACATCGACGACTTTCAATATCGGGGCAAAGGCTCACTCATTGCGTGGCTGTTGCGCATCGTCGTCAACCTATCAATTGACTATGTACGCAAGCACGAGCGTTGGGTGCTGACCGACAGCATGCCGGAGACGCCCGATGAGGACGAGCCGCCCGTGGAACAGTTGCCTCCTCGAGGCCATTACCGAAATGCTCGGACGGCTTCCCGCCGGCTATCGGATGGTCTTCAACCTCTATGTTTTCGAGCAGCGGTCGCACAAAGAGATTGCGCAGTTGCTGCATATCAAAGAAAACAGTTCGGCTTCGCAGTTTTTCAGGGCCAAGAAAATGATGGCCCGAATGATGAAAGAATACATTAAGACGCAAGAAAAAAATGAAACAAACAGATTGACGGACACGCTTCGCAAGCAGATGGAACGGCAGGAAGAACTTGTCGGCAACGAGCTATGGGCGGGCATTGAGCAGGCTCGACGCCCAATCGGCTGCCACGGCCACGCGGCGGTTGGCTTTGCGTCGTTGGATAGCGGCAGCGGCCATCCTCATAGCGGCCGTAGGAGGCAGTGTTTTCTGGTTAAGTCGCCAAATAGATGTGCCTACCGAACAGCTGGCCACGGAGCAAAAGCTACCAAATCGACGCAATACGATTCGACAATCCATGGGTATAGAACCCACTGAAACACGCCCCCTTGTGGCCCAAAACAAGGCAACACGGCAGGAAGAAACACAGCCCCTGCCCCGCCATTCTATAACCGATGATGGTGCCGATGTGCCTTTATTGCGCCGAACCGAGCGCGCCTCCCTTCGACGATTCTGCCGAAGAAGCACCGCGCCAGTCGCCCTCTGACACCCTGCGCAGCCTCTTCCGCAACCTTTGAGCCCCACAACAGAGCCCTGTCGTGCGTCACCATTCCACGCCCGGTGTCAGTCTGCGCCTCTATGCCGGCAATGGACTGCGGCCTCATCAGCGGCAAGATGGTGTGGTCATGTCGTCCGAAATGCAACGCCAATACCACATGAACAAGCGCAACAGTCCCACGATGTCGCGAGCAGCAACAAACGATGCCACGGTATATCTCGTTGGATATGGCGAAGAGGCGCATCATGACCTGCCAATATCCGTGGGATTGACGGCCGACGTGCCCCTAACGGCTTCGTGGAGTCTGACAACGGGCGTGGTATATACCCAACTCAACGCCACCCTGACGCGTCACATGCGCGAACATATCATCACAACCCGGCAACAACTGCACTACGTGGTGTGCCACTGACCATCAATTACCGGTTGTTACATGGGCGGCGGTTTGCTGTTTACGCCATGGGTGGCGGACAAATAGACTTCAATGTCAAGGCCGACACTCGAACAGAAGGTACGCGCCAACCCACGAAGAAAGACCAACCACAATGCTCTCTGATGGCAGGAGTGGGCGCCATCCTCAGGCTAACACCCGTTGTGGGCCTCTATGCCGAACCTTCGATGCGCTATTCGTTCGACAATGGCAGTTCGGTAAAGACCTTTTTCAAGGAAAAGCCTTTCAGTCCGGCCTTGCAACTGGGTATTCGCATGCAAATGAAATAAGAGAAAACCTTTAATCACAATTTAAAAAATATGAATGTAAAGAAACTAAGTATTTTACTTTTAGGAGCCTTTTCTGACGAGTTGGCTGACAACCGTCATGGCACAAGAGGATGATATTCCTCGGCGTGAAGTATCAGTGGGCATGGGCTTCGGCACCCTCAAATCTGGGAATAGATTGGGGGTATGACGCAGACCTTATGTACATGCCGTATGATGAAAGTCCGCTTGCTACCTACCGCCGTCTGAAAATCTACGACGACGGAAGTGTCCAATCACCCTGTTACAGCATCGCTTTTCGTCAGGACTTTAAATGCGGTCGTTGGATGAGTTATGGTCTGACGGCATCGTATGAATACAAAGAAGACACGTGGAGGAGCAGAGCTACCAAACGCGTTACGAAAACAGCTATCGAAAGTTACTTCACGTTGATGCCCACCCTGCGCTACTATTACTTGCGCCACAAGGGCTTCCGCATGTACTCTGAAGGCGGTTTGGGCATGTCGTTGTATTATCAGCGGAGCATGAGAGAACAATCGGGACATTACAAACTCAACCTTACGGGTCAGTTCACGGGCTTCGGTATTCAAGTGGGCAAGCGTGTATTCTTCGGTACTGAATTAGGTTACGGCTGCTTAGGCGTGGTCCGATTGATGGCCGGTTATCGTTTTTAATTTTTAAAAAGAATAGCAAGATGAAAAAGAATATATACCTTTTGACATGGCTTATCATGACGAGTTGCTGTCTGACGAGCTGCATTTACGATTCAGGATCAGGACGTGACGCGACGGCACCGGGATTCAAAGCCTACGAATACGTACGCAAGGCCAACGAACCGCTGACCGACATGCTCTTCATGGCGTATCTGTCGCACAAGTATTTTGCGCTTCCGACCGAAGCGGAACGTAAAAATTCACGAAAGAATACTTCCCTAAATGCGAAATTTACGACACACTGAAGGCAGACGGAACCCGCAATTGAAAGTACTTTACCGCCAATCGGATTACTATTTTTGAGCACTTTCTCTTCTCGGAGACGCCCCAAGGACTGCTGCAAGCCAGCATGTTTTCGGCCCATAACAGCGAAGAGATACAGAATGTTTATCGTTTTCAGGCGCGAATAGGCAAGGATAATCAATGGACGCTGAGCGATTACAAGGTCACCGTGAAGGAAAACACCCCCAAAGGACATCCTGACATCAACGAGTTTGACTGTAATGCCAAGAATTTAGACGTCGTATGGGTAGAGCCTAAGAACGATTCGCTGTATTGCGACCTCACCGGAACGATACAAATGGCCAGCCACGAAACGCCGTCGCTGCAGATTGAGGTGAAAACAAGGCAGTCTCTGCGAGCGCAACTGAATCGTGAGAACCCATATTCGACCTTTTTCCCATGGACCAAAGGGAAGCTGGAACTGACGGTTACGGACAGTGAAACAAAGGATACCGACCATGTGAGCGTCACGCTGTCGGGCAATGCCGATCGCCGTGTGCTTATCGGAATGAATAATACTTCACAACCATGGTAAGCCAAACATTGCCATACTCCCACTACTCATCATCATTATGCCCTTCATTGACAGAAAGGGAAAAAGTCAAGAAATGGCGGAGAGTAGCGTATTAGGGCGTGGCAATGTTTTATCTTTAATCAAGTTTAAGCGCAAAAATAATCTGCCAACTGGGTCAAAAACCTCATTTTTTTCTTTCGGGTTGAGGTCAAAAGGAAGAAGTGATCTTTCGTCATCATCATTGGCGTTATTGAGGCGATCGAAGTCAGAAATATAAGACCGATCTTGTATGATTTTTAAATTTCTCATATTCATCATACGCTTTCGCCCTTTGCTTCCTCTTGCGAAATCGTTCCTGATGACGTATTAACTTCATAATCCATTGTTGCGAGATATTGAGCAAGTCGTTTACGCCAATCGTCCATAGTGGTGATAATGTGACGCCGAGCACGAGTTTCGGCGTAGTCAAGAAATGAAGTCGCTATCGTGTTAAGTTGATTTAGCTCATCTTCCGACAGATACTCTTTGCTATAATCGTGTCAGACTTCTGCACACGTCCATCAGGAGCTTTCTTCCAAGTGGTCAATCCCATGTGTGGTTGTTCCGCATCGGCTCGATTATAAACTATCTCGGCTGCGGTGTTATGCGTCACAGCCAAATGCATCATATTCTGTACCATCTTGAAGAACATGTGAGTACTCTCTGCTTTAGAGTCATAATCAGCACTGCACTCCGCGTAAATATCGGTTATCTTCTGATAATAACGCCGCTCCGAAGCGCGTATCTCACGGATGCGTTCGAGCAAGTCGTCGAAATAATCTTTGCCAAAATGCTTACCTTGTTTAAGACGTTCGTCATCGAGCACATAACCTTTGATAATAAACTCTTTTAATACCGCGGTTGCCCAAATACGAAATTGTGTAGCTTGATAACTGTTTACACGATAGCCCACAGCAATAATGGCATCAAGATTATAAAACAAAGGAGTACGCTCCACATCACGCTCTCCTTCGGTTTGAACTATCCCAATCTTTCGGATAGTTGCCTCTTTCCGCAACTCTCCGGTCTCATATATCTGACCCAAGTGATAGTTTACTGTCCTTACATCCACTCCAAACAATTCTGCCATGCGCTTCTGCGACATCCAAAAAGTATCGTTGTTGAAAAGAACTTCTATCTTTGCTTCTCCTTGAGCGGTCTTGTATAACAATATGTTGGAACTCAATGAGTTTTGCAACAGTTCGGTTGTGGACACCGTTTTGCTGAAATACTCTCGCGCCTGTTTGACAAGCATTTTCCTACTATCGCCATTTTCCGCAATAATCATACATGCTATACGTGACAAATAGAAAGTATTGACCTTGCGGAATGAGCCACTGCCGAGTTTAACCATATCAACCGCATGGTTGAAATGGTCTTCAATTTTCAGGCCTTTAGCACCGGCCATTTCTATCGCTTTATCGATTACCCGTTGAAACTTCCAATAGGCAGAGTAGCCCATAGCATTACAGAGATCGCGCGAACTCCAATACGCTTCGTTGTTATCGTATGTCCCTACGAATCGTATCAAACGTTGATTGCATCTCCGGTATATTATTCTTTTCTGCCATACTCAATGTCTTTCTAAGATTCCATCCATTTGAACCTACAAGTACAAAGATACACTTTAAAGATTGTTGCCCCAAACAGAAATATAAATTAATGTCTGTCAGTATCAAAAACAATTATAAATTCCAAAGATTTTTCAACCGGAGGTCGTAGGCGTTATGTTTCGCTGCCTCTTTTGTCAAGAAAAGCGAGGTGTTTTTAACATTTCAAGATAGTGGCTTTTAGAAAATAAAAAGCTGATTTGTACACGATTTTCGAGCAAAAATCACACGGTTGGGGCTAACCGTTATGCTTTTAGAAAGTGAAAGCATAGCTATGACAACGCCAAAGCATAACTATGGGAAGGCCAAAGCATAGCTTTCAGAAGGTAAAAAGGGCCACGATTGAAGGGCAAAAAGGGGCAAAAACGAGGGTAAGCTATGAGAGGCAGCGGGCACAAAATAGCGAAACATCTGATTATTAACCACTTACAAACTTCGTCGTCGTTGCGTTTTTTTCGACCAACAAGCGGTTGGCTCGAGAAAAACGCAGCCATTTGGGGGCTGTTGTAAAGATATTTCATAAACATAAAAAAAGTGGTGTTTAATTTTTGGAATATCATGCTTTTTGGCGTACCTTTGCAATAAAAGTATCTTATGATGGCTACGCTTCCTTTATGGCAAGAGGAGTATTGGGTTTTGCTGATGCAACTCTATATGAAAAACCGGTGGGCGTCAAGGCTTTATACTCCAAACCTTTGATCGACTTGAGTCTCGAGCTTCATATTGAGCCCGCGTATCTCTACCAGCAGCTTTTTCCGCATTCGCAGAAAGGATACGCCCAGCATACAGCAGCTCTGGAACACTTATGCCGACCACCACAGCCGTCTCAGCCGCGAGGCCAAGCGTGTGCGACGGATGAAAGGTTACGGTAATGCCGCCGGATTTTATGAAGGAGTAGACATTCATGAGACGTTTGAAAAGGACTTCAGACCGCTTCCGCAGCAGCCACAGCTCACTCCCGTCATGCTCATTCGCATCCTCGACCTCTACTTCAGGCTCACGCCCATGACCATGGTTGCAAGCACTTCGGAGATAAAAGAGGAGGCCCGACTGCTGAAAATACCCTGCCACGCTCATCGCCAACGCGATGGAGGTGTTTCAATTCTGCGATCCCTACCTCAACCGTGGCGACCTTATGATCGATCCCTTGCTGCAACCCTGCAAGGACATCTGGAAGCGATATGGCAACGATAATCCCGAAAAATCTGGCGGCGGTGGCGGCCCAACTGAAGGATTATTTCAAATAACGAAACGCATGGCACAGAAGTTAATACAGACCCAAGAGCAGAAATTAGCGCAGTTGCAGCGTCTTTCGCAACAACAAATGCTGGTGGTGCGCCTGCTCGAAAATGCCCATTACCGAATTGGAAGAGAATGTCAACGCCCAGCTCGACGACAATCCCGCGCTGGAAAAAGGTCGACGAGGGTGAGGACGATATGCCCGATCTGCGCGACGATGGCAGCGTGGCAACCGATGAGCCCGAAGGTTTCGAGGAGGAAAACGAGCGCGAGGAGCGCCAGGAAGCCCTCGATGACGCGCTCGAAAAATATCGGCTACGATGACCAAATGCCCGATACGCAATGGAGCCAGCGACAGAACGCCGACTACGAAGAAATCGTCTACGGCGACACGATATCATTCTATGACAAGCTGAAGGAGCAAATGGGCGAACTGGAACTGACAGCCCAGCAGGAGCATATCATGGAATATATCATCGGAAGTCTCGACGACGACGGACTGCTGCGCAAGGATCTCGACACGATTTGTGACGAACTGGCCATTTATCAGAACATCGACGTGAGCGTGGCGACCATCGAAGAGGTGCTCCGAAAGTTGCAAACGTTCGACCCCGCGGGCATTGGCGCACGCTCGTTGCAGGAGTGTCTGTTGCTCCAAATCGACCGCCTGCTCGACGAAGAGCGGGAAAAATAGACAGTCGGGAAGGCTGACCCACCTCATGCGTGAGGTTATTACCAACTGCTTCGAAGACTTCACACGCAAGCGATGGAGCCGCATTCAGGAACAACTGCGGCTGACCGACGCCACCATAGAGGCACTAAAGGAAGAAATTAAACGCCTCAATCCGAAGCCGGGGCCGCCATGGGCGAAACCATTGGGCGCAGCCTGCAACAGATAACACCCGATTTTATTGTCGATACGGCCGACGACGGCACCGTGACGTTCTCGATGAACAACGGCGGATCGCCCAACCTTGCCGTCTCGTCTTCGTTCACGAAACTGGTAAACGACTACAAGAAACGCAAGGAAAAGCTGAATCGACAGGATCGGGAGGCAATGGTCTATGCCCGCGACAAAGTAGAGAAGGCGCGAAACTCATCGACGCCATACAACAGCGCCGCCATACTATGTATGTAACCATGAAAGCCATCATCGCATGGCAGCACCGGTTCTTCACCGATGGCGATGAGGCCGACCTGAAAACCGATGATTCTGAAAGATATTGCGGAGAAAACGGGGCTCGACATCTCGACCATCAGCCGCGTGAGCAACGTAAAATACGTGCAGACACGATGGGGAACGTTCCCCTGCGCTTCTTCTTCACCGACGGCTACGACACGGGTAGCGGCGAAGAGACCTCCACTCGTAAAATCAAACTGGCGCTGAAGGAGATGATCGGCAAAGAAGATACGAGCCGTCCGTTGAGCGATGAGGCTCTGGCAAAGGAGATGAAGAAGATGGGTTATCCCGTGGCAAGGCGCACGGTGGCGAAGTATCGCGAACAGATGGGGATACCCATTGCCCGCCTCCGCAAAGACTGAGCGCCGGCAAAACGTTTTTGAAAGAAGAGAAAAAGAATATAATCAATCGTAAAGTGATTAAAGAGAAAGAATTAATTGCGGTGGCACGGGCCGTCAGCACGGTATTCAATCCATTCTATCTGCCCATGGTGGGGCTGATAGCGTTGTTTTTCTTCAGCTATCTGAAGATGCTACCAACGTTCTACAAAGCCACCGTTCTGGTAATGGTCTACGTGTTTACGGCCCTGCTGCCTACGCTGCTCATCCGCTTCTATCGCAATACGCAGGGATGGTCGCTCTTTGAACTGGGCGCGCGCGAACGGCGCATGGTGCCCTATGTCATCGCCATTCTGTGCTATTTTATCTGCGTCTACCTCATGAGAATCTTCCACATGCCCCACTTTATGGGCAGTATTCTGGTGGCGGCATTGCTGATTCAGGTGGTCTGTGCGCTCATTAATATATGGTGGAAGATATCTACCCACTCGGCAGCGATCGGCGGTGTGGCCGGTGCCTTGCTGGCATTCGCCATGATTTTCACCTTCAACCCGATGTGGTGGTTCTGCTTGGTGATGGTGCTTTCGGGTGCCGTGGGTACCAGTCGCATGATTCTGCGGCAACATTCGTTGTCACAGGTGGTGGTGGGTTTTGGCATGGGACTCGTCGTTTCTTTCTTCGCGATACTCTTGTGAATAAATATGGAGGAGGAGAATTTAGAGGAGATAAGGAGATTAAGATTAAAGGGAGATAAGGAGTTAAGGAGTTAAAGGGAGTTAAGACAATGGTTGGGTTATCGGATATAAACGGATATAATCAAGATAAAGCGTTGATAAGACAAATATTTGTCTTAACTCCACGACAAGCAAATAGAGCGACAACTCCCTCTACTCTGCAACTCCAAAAAGACTAACGTCTTAACTCCCTTTCACTCCTTAACTCCTTTAACTCCTCTACATTGCAACCCCAAAAGACTAACGTCTTAACTCCCTTTCACTCCTTAACTCCTTTAACTCCCTCTACATTGCAACCCCAAAAGACTAACGTCTTAACTCCTTAACTCCCTTTAACTCCTTAACTCCCTCTAAACTCTCCTTAACCCCTTTAAAAACAACAATAAATCATAACAAAAATGAAACCATTAGTAAGTATTATCATGGGCAGTACGAGTGATCTGCCCGTCATGGAAAAAGGCCTGTAAGTGGCTCAACGACAACGAAATTCCATTTGAAGTGAACGCCCTTTCGGCCCATCGCACACCCGACGCGGTTGAAGCTTTCGCCAAAGGAGCCAAAGCACGCGGCGTGAAAGTCATCATTGCGGCGGCCGGAATGGCTGCGGCACTGCCCGGTGTCATCGCAGCGTCGACCCCGTTGCCTGTCATCGGCGTACCCATCAAGGGCATGCTCGACGGTCTCGACGCCATGTTGTCGATCATTCAGATGCCTCCCGGCATACCGGTAGCCACCGTTGGCGTCAACGGAGCACAGAACGCGGCCATTCTCGCCGCCCAAATGATTGCCCTGAACGATGAGAACGTGGCAGCCAAAAGTAGACGCGTGGAAGGCCGGACTGGGTGAAAAGATTGAGAAAGCCAATAAGGATTTGGCTGAAATCAAGTATCAGTTTAGGGTGTAGCATACGATGGATTTATTCAATTTTCAGCGCCGTGCTACGACCGTCGTGCATGTCGGTGCCATTGATATGGGTGCCGACAACCCCATTCGGGTGCAGAGCATGACCACCACCAACACCAATGACACCGACGCTTGCGTAGCGCAGGCCGAGGAAATCATCAAGGCCGGTGGCGAACTCGTGCGACTGACGACGCAAGGAACCAAGGAGGCGGAAAAATCTGCAACCTATCAACGCACGGCTCAGAGCTGAAGGATATGACACGCCTTTGGTAGCCGACGTCCACTTCAACCCTAACGTGGCCGACGTGGCCGCACGCTTTGCCGAGAAGGTTCGCGTCAATCCGGGCAACTACGTAGACCCCGCCCGCCGCTTCATCAAGCAAGAATATACGGACGAGGAGTACGCGCGGGAACTGAAAAAGATAGAAGATCGCTTCATTCCTTTCCTGCGGATATGTAAGGAAAACCATACGGCCGTGCGCATTGGCGTGAACCATGGTTCGCTCTCCGACCGCATCCGCAACCGCTACGGCGACACGCCGGCCGGCATTGTAGAGCTGTATGGAGTTTCTCCGTATCTGTAAGCGAGAGGATTTCAATGATGTGGTGATTTCGGTCAAGGCTTCCAATACGGTGATTATGGTGCAATCGGTGCGCATGTTGGTAGCCGCGATGGACAAGGAAGACATGCACTATCCGCTCCACTTGGGCGTAACGGAAGCCGGTGAGGGCGAAGACGGACGCATCAAGAGTGCCGTGGGCATTGGCGCGCTGCTTGCCGACGGCATTGGCGACACGATTCGGGTGAGCCTGAGCGAAGAACCGGCCGCCGAAATACCCGTGGCACGCCACCTCGTAGACTACATCGGCAAACACGCGGGCCATTTAGTGATTCCCGGAACAGCCTCGAAAGACTTCGACTGGCTGCGTCCGCAGCGACGCAAGACTCGTGCCGTGGCCGGCATTGGCGGCAGTAATGTGCCTGTGGTCATCGCTTCGCAATCGCGAGAGCAGGCTTCCACCGTTGCCGACACGGGCCAACAGCCGGCCGATTACCTGTATGTGGGCAGTCAGTTGCCCGAAAAACCGGTAGACGGACAGAAGTACTTAGTAGATTACGACACATATCTTGCCTTGCAAAATGCCCAATCGCCGTTGGTGGCTGAGGGACGGCTGGCACCCGTTTTCCCCACCGATGCCATCCCATTCATCGGCATGACCAAGGCCGAAGTGAAGTTTCTGGTGCTCAAGTTCGGTGCGCCGACCGAGGAATATCAGGCCTGTCTGCGCCTCCATCCCGAGGTGGTGGTAGTCTGTGTCAGCAATCATCAGAACCGATTGGGCGACCAACGTGCGCTGGTTCATGAGTTGATGAACGCCGGTTTGTTCAATCCCGTAGTCTTCGCGCAGATGTATCGCCATTCAAAAGCGGAAAAGAGCGACTTCCAATTGGAAGCTGCCGCCGACATGGGAGCCTTTGATGATCGACGGATTGACCGATGGATTATGGCTTCTGAACGACGGTGACATCCCGCAGGAAACCATCGTCGACACGGCCTTCGGTATTCTACAAGCCGCTCGTTTGCGCGTCAGCAAAACCGAATACATCTCCTGTCCGGGCTGCGGTCGCACCCTTTACGACCTTCGAGAGACCATCGCCAAGATTCGCGAGGCCACCAAGGATATGAAAGGACTGAAGATTGGAATCATGGGTTGCATCGTGAATGGTCCCGGAGATGGCCGATGCCGACTACGGTTATGTGGGAGCAGGCGTCAACAAGGTCAGTCTTTATCGTGGCCAGGTGTGCGTTGAAAAGAATATACCGCAGGAAGTGGCCGTCGAACACTTGTTGAGCGTTAATCAAAAGGGTGAGCAACAGTAGTTGCCCACCCTTTTTAAACTCTAAAAACCATCCATTAGCCTCTATCCTTTTACCTATCACTCCACTTCCTCTTCCGTATACTCGTAAAGTTTCTTGTAGAAGGGATGGCGGGTCAGCGTTCTGACGTCGCCAAGGATAATCAGTTTCATGCGAGCGCGGGTTATCGCCACGTTCATTCGCCGCAAATCACGCAGAAATCCAATCTGTCCTTCGTCGTTGCTGCGTACCAGCGACACGAGGATAATGTCGCGTTCCTGCCCTTGAAAGCCATCGACCGTGTTGATACTGATGAGCCGCCGATAGGGTTTGAAGAACGCTTCATGCTTGATAAGGCCACGCAGATACTGCACCTGCGCACGATAAGGCGAGATAACACCCACATCGATGCGCTCGTCGAGTAGTCGTTGCCGGCCAATCTTCGTGAAGTAATCCCGCAAAGTGTCGAGCGTGAGTTGGGCTTCGGCCTTGTTGACGCGCCCGAAAGAACTGCCCACAAAGGTCTCGCCATAGGTTTCCGCCGTGTTTTCCAAGCCCTCCGGATGGACAGAAGCCGCGTCGGCATGCTGACTATCGCGCCATTCGATGGGGCGATCGTAATCGAGTATACCCCCTGTATCTGATCTGTGGCGCGCTCTCCACTTGCCCGTGATAGAACCAATCGCTCGAAAAATCGCATGATTTTTCTCATTCATTCGGTATTGTATTTTCAGCAAAGTAACCGCTTCGGGCTTGTTTTCGACAATGCGTTCCATGAGCGTTTTGCCCAGTCCGGCCCGCAACGCGGCGATACTTTTCACCGTCGGAGGCAGTTGGCAGTGGTCTCCTGCCAGCACGACACGCGTCACGCGCCGCATCGGAATCCAGCAGGCCGCCTCCAAAGCCTGTGCCGCTTCGTCGACAAAGAGTGTTCCGAACTTCATTCCTTCAAGTGTGCGATGGGCCGATCCCACCAATGTTGAAGCGATGATACGGGCTTCGCCGAAGAGCTCGGCGTTGATTCTGATTTCCAATTCGGTGGCGCGCGCTTTCAGCCGTTCCATCTTCTGGTGGCGATTTTCGCCTCCCTTGCGCCGCTGACCACGCAACTCGCGGATCGCCTTGCGCAAACCCCACAACTGCGGGTAGTCGGGATGGGCCTCGAAACGCCGCTCGTAGGTGAAGCCCAACATCTTATCGTTCACCCGGGTGGGGTTTCCGACCCGCAGAACGTTGACACCCCTGATCCACAAGTTTCTCACAAATCCAGTCTACTGCCATATTACTTTGCGCGCAAACGATCACCTGACTCTCGCGCATCAGCGTCTCATTGATAGCTTTCTACCAATGTCGTGGTCTTGCCGGTGCCCGGCGGTCCGTGGACGACAGCCACGTCCTTAGCCCACAACACCTCGTTCACGGCCCGCTCCTGAGTGGGGTTGAGCCATGGAAAAAGTAGTCGGCTGAAAGGTGAATCGCTCCGCTTTTCGGTTGGTATAGAACAGTTCGCGCAGTTGCGCCAGCCGATTATCCTTGGCCGCAATCACTCGGTCGAGCGCGTCGAACATCGTTTTATAGCTCGTTTCGTCGAACGACAGCTGCACACCGACCGGCGTTTCGGCCGACTGAAGGTCGAGCAGAGGCGCCGAGTCGGGCACAATGACAACCATGCGGTCGCCGTCTACGTAGGAAACCGTGCCCGTGAAGTGATAATAATATAAAGAGGTGGAAGATGATTGTTGAGCGTTGATGGGATGTGGGGTATTCTTTTCGCGGAAGAACATGACCGGACGGCCAAACTCAAAGTTGTGTTCGATGTCCTGTTCGGTGGTACGGAACACCTCGATGGCCCGCTGATTGAGAGAGTTGTAGAAGCTCTTGCCCATCCGCAGTGGAAACCACGCGTCGCCACGCTTCACCTTTTCGAGGCCACGCCGGCGGCCTCAGTCTGTCGTCGAAACTCTTCTTTCTCAGCGTAATACTCCATTTGGAGCAACAGTTTCTGACGTTTTTAATTCTTCAATCGCTAAGCTCATACTCCTTATTTTTAGGTAGAGAACGTGCCATTTTCAGTATTCCCTACCGCATTTAATCCTTAAATTCCAATTCCAACTGCACCCATTCCCCTCTTTTTCAACCCATCTCCGTCGGCCGGATTTGATACCGACAGTCCGATTAGTCGAATGGGATGCGCGGCCGAATAGTCCACTTCGGCCAGCAGTCTCTTGGCCAACGACAGGATTTCTTCTTTGGTTTTCAGATGTTTGCGCTGCGTTGCGCTGCGCGTTATCTGCTGGAAATCGTTGTATTTCACCTTCAGCGTGAGCGTCTTTCCTTCAAAAATCGTCTTTGGCGATACGCTCCACGAGTTCGAGCACGGTGTGATAAAGCTCTATAATAACAGCCGACTTTCGACTGATATCCTCAGAAAACGTATGCTCGCAGCCCACCGATTTACGCACGCGCTCCACCACAACAGGCCGCCGGTCAACACCTCGGGCGAAATCATAGAACAGCTGTCCGGCCTTTCCGAACACCTCTTTCAGATGTTCGAGCGAACATTTACGCAAGTCGCGGCCCGTGAAAAATCCCCATATAGTGCATCTCGTTCGGCCGTTTTGGGGCCCACGCCCCACAGCTTTTCGACACGCAGTCGGGCGATGAAGTCGAGTGCTTTGTCGGGATGAATGGTGCAAAAGACCATCCGGTTTGCGCTCGTCCGAGGCAATCTTGGCCAGCAGTTTGTTGTAGGAAACGCCGGCCGAGGCTGTCAAGCGCAGTTCGTCCTTGACGCGTTGCTTGATTTCGCGGGCGATGTCGACCGCCAGTTCCATGCCGCGCTTGTTCTCCGTCACGTCGAGAAAGGCCTCGTCGATAGACAACGGTTCGATGATGTCGGTGTAATCGTGGAAGATGGCATGCACCTGAGCCGACACTTCGCGGTACACTTCGTAGCGCGAAGGCACCACAATGAGCCGCGGACACATGCGTTTGGCCAGCATCATCGACATAGCCGAGTGTACGCCGAACTTGCGCGCTTCGTAACTGGCCGTAGATACGACGCCCCGCTCGCCGTCATGACCGATGGCGATGGGCTTTCCGCGCAGCTCGGGATGATCCCTTTGCTCAACGCTGGCAAAGAAAGCGTCCATGTCGATATGAATGATTTTGCGTTGTGGCACGCTTAATAGATAATACCTATTAGTAGGTAGCTATACAAAAGTACGAAAACTTTTTCATTTTTCAGCCATACTTCAAAGAAATGAAGAAGGTTTGGAGATGGACGGAGCCACCCATGAAAGCCCTTGTACCACCTAAACGCGTGAGGAAGAGATAACAAGTACTCTCCTTTAGGTTTGCAAAAGGGCTGCTTTTTAGCTTGTAAAAGCATAACTATTAGCGTGTAAAAGGGCTGCTTTTTAGGAGGTAAAAGCTATGCTTTTACACGACAAAAAGGGCTGCTTTTAGAAACACCCTACATGACGGCTCTTGCTCCGCGCTCATCATGGTTAGATTTCCGTCGGTCTTTTAAAAATCACAATAAATAGTGATTGCACAACCCACGCAAGCGTTCTACCTTTGCACTATCATTCTGATAATCGTTGCTCTGGCAACTTTCACCATCTATTTTTTTAGCAAATTTAAAACAAAAAAACAATGAAACTCAAATTATTTCTTTTTCATGGCCCTCGCCGGCATTTTTCTTCACTTCATGCAGTAAAGACGAAAAAAACGACTCCGTTTCGGCTGTAGCCGAGAAAGTTGTAGGCGTATATGACGTTCACACATCGGTCAATTCCCCCCGCTTTACCAAGCCGATGGAGAACGATGGCGACAAAGTGACGGTGACGAAGGTGGGCGAGAATACGGTCAACGTCATTTACGCGGGCAAGACTTGGGGGCGTCGGCACCTTTGAAAAGGCTACCGTGGCCGCCAATGCCGACGGCAAGGAGTATGCCATTTCAGGAGAAGGCACGGTGAAGATGGGCATGGATCCCAAGAATCTCAAGGACTATCCGGCTACGCTGAAGGCCACCATCAAGGACGGAATGAAAGTCTTTAATTTCAAGATTACGGTGCCGAGTGTCATGGGTGGCACGGTTATTACATTTACGTCGGTCTCTACCACACCGCAATCCGGTAAATAACCAGCATCCAGCCTATGCGATTTAAATTATTCATGTTGGCGGTTCTGTCGACACTGGCCTTGGCCGTGTCAGCCGAACCGACAGTTGACGGTCCCTCTGTTACAATCAGAGGGACCGTTGTCGATGAGAATGGACAGCCCCTTCCGGCCGCATCGGTGGTGGTGGAAGGGACTACCATCGGCACCGGAACAACAAGTGACGGACACTTCACACTGCAGTTGCGCCACCCCAATCCCGTGTTGCGCATCAGCTTTATGGGCTATCAGACCCAACGTTACAAGGTTACCGATAAGACTCAGAATGACATCAAGGTGCGTCTGACGCCATCGAACAATCAGCTGAATGCCGTTGTCGTAACGGGTTCACGTATAGAGCGACCGCTGAAAGACGTGCCTGTAGTTACCCGTATCATCTCCGCAAGAGATATCGAACGCATCAATCCGGCTAACCTTACACAGTTGTTGCAATATGAGTTGCCCGGTTTGCAGTTTGGTTACAACTCCATGAGCCAGACCGAGGAAATCAGTTACCAAGGTATGGGGGCGAATACGTGTTGTTTTTGCTTGATGGCGAACGCGTATCGGGCGAAGGCGCAGACCACAACATCGACTTCTCGCGCTTCAACGTCAATGATATCGAACGCATCGAAGTAGTTCGTGGCGCGGCTTCCACACTGTATGACAGCAACGCTTTGGGAGGCGTGATCAACATCATTACCAAGAATGCCAATCGCCCGGTGATGGCCAACGTGTCGGCTCGCTATGCCGGCAGCAACGGACAGAACTACGCTTTGCAGGCCGGCACACGCCAAAGCCGTCTCTCGACCCTTACATCGGTGGGCTACCGCCAACGCGATAGCTACGTGATAGAGGAGGACAAAGGAAAGAAAATGACCACCGTCAAACCCGACGGCACTCAGGAAACCGAGCAATATGCCGGCATTCCGACCACGATTCATGGTTATGAGATATGGGATGTGAGCCAAAAGATTGGTTATAGCTTTACCGATCATCTGAAAGCGGACGTAAAAGCGAGTTACTATCATAACCGTCAGGCCCACCGATTAGGCGAAAAATTTCACCGTGTATTTGAAGACTACGCTCTCAATAGTCGGCTCAATTGGATTATCAACAAGGATCATCAACTAAACTTTGTTTACCAATTTGACCGCTACAACAAGAACCAAGACACCATCAAAGGTAGCTCTGCCAATATCTACGCAAACCGCATGCACGTGGGACGTCTCAACTATTCGGGCCACATTGGCAAGCATCAGCTATCGGCCGGCATAGAATATACCCACGAATATCTGCACCATTACTTCATGCCCGACTCAGGTTCGGCAAGCCGTTATCAGGCAGCCGCCTTCCTGCAAGAGGAGTGGCAGTTGAGCGATGAACTAACGATTGTGGCCGGATTGCGGGCCGATAGAGAGAAACTCTACCACTTCCACTTGACGCCGAAGTTGACTTTGATGTACCGTCCGTGGCGTCAATTCACCTTCAGAGCTAATTATGCCGAAGGTTATCGGTCGCCTTCGCTGAAGGAACTCTATCAGGAATACGACATGGGTGGTCTGGGAATGTTTACCCTTTGGGGCAATCCGAAGCTACGACCGGAGAAGAGTCGGCAGTACAGTCTGTCGGCAGAATACAATTATAATGGGCTTAATACTTCGGTGTCGCTGTACCACAACCGTTTCAAAGACAAAATTTCCTATGCTCGCTTGGACAATGGCACACGTGACATGCAGTATGTCAACGCCGAAAAGGCACGTACCACGGGCGTTGAAATCGTAGCTCGCTACCGAGTGGCAAAAAGGCTTTGACGTTACGGGCAGCTACGCATACGTGGATGATTACGAAAAACGAACGGACTGAACACCAGTACCGTGCGTCCGCATAAAGTATGACCTTTGGCGCCTGCTATCGCAAGACATGGTTGAATGTAGACTGGACCGCCGCGCTCAACGGGCAGTGGACATCGCGTCTGCGCACCAACACACTCAACCGTGACGGAAGCTATTACTACGTCACCTATGATCCGCGAACCATGTGCAACCTTCATATTTCGGCACGTTTCCTGCGTGGCATCAACGCGGGATTCATGATCGAAAAACCTGCTTAACTACAAGGACAAGTCGAGCGACCGCACCGTTCAGGTGCCACAGAAAGGACAGAACTATGTGGCTACGCTACAAGTGAATCTGGCCGACGTGTTCAAGTGGTAATCTCTTAATATTCAATAACTCTAAAATAGATGAAACGACTTTTTAAACAAACGTTTTTGTTAGCCCTCGGATTAATCATCCTCGTGGCATTCGCTGTTTATGGCTGGAGCCATTGGATTAGTTCTACCCGGGTAGCCTTTATCAATTATCAGGCTATCGAACTGGGACAGATCTCCAAGGCCAACGATAATCCGTCTATTAAGGTGACGCAAGTGAGACCTCGAACATCTGGACGAGTTGAAAGACTACGACATGATTATGGTCACGGCGATGGGCCTTCAACTTGATTCTGTGCAACGCGAACAGTTGCGCGAGGCTTCGCTGTCCGTGCCCACCTTTACCCGAATGGTCACCAATCCGGCCAACAATATCAACACCGTTGACTCCGTGAGACGGCGATTTTTCTGCAGCAGTATCTCGAAAATGGTAGCCGCCGCAACTACCGCAGCATGCTCAATTATATTCGTAAGTTCATCGATGGCAAGAAATTCCGCAGCGTCGAACCCGATGTGGTAGAACAACGGCCGGATAATATGTTGCTTCATATCGACCCCAAAAATCCCGATGACGATGAATTGGGCTTTAATACGGTGGGCGAATACAATGCTTTCCTGCGCCAGAACGGCCTCTATCGTGAAAAAGCACCAAGCATTATTGTCACCGGAATGATGGGAGTAGCCCCTTCGTTGGTCGATGGATTTGAACGTCAGGGCTTTACGGTTTATCGGGTGAACAGGCTAAAAGAGTTTGTCATGGCTCATCATATCGACTCCGTTCGACCGGCAGCCGTTATCAATATGGCTCATGGTCGTGTCGGCGACTATCTGGTACAATATCTCGAAAAGGCTAATATCCCGATGTTCGCGCCACTCAACGCGAATCAACTCGTTGACAAATGGCAGAATGACAAACAGGGTATGATGGGAGGATTCATGTCGCAGAGTATCGTTGTTCCTGAGATAGACGGTGCCATCCGACCCTATGTTGTCTTTTGCGCATCGTGTGAGGCAAAGACGGACTTCATGAGGCTTTTGCCGTTCCCGAACGGCTTGATGCTTTGTCAAGACCGTGAGCAACTACGTCAGACTACAGTCTAAGCCCAACGCTCGCAAGCGTGTGGCCATCTATTATTATAAAGGTCCCGGATCAAGCGCTATTACTGCGTCTGGCATGGAGGTAGTTCCTTCTTTATATAATGTACTAAAACGGCTCCACGGCGAGGGTTACAACCTCAATGGTTTTGCCCCAAAATGCCGATCAATTTGAGAAAGGCATACAGCAACATAGCTATGACCACAAGCCTATGATCTTTGGTAATGTAGCGCTGTTGCCACAGTTGATGAGCGGCGAAGGTACCGATTCGTTCAAGATTATTCACGGAACCAATCAGGATCCACCGCAGGCTTACATTCGTTCTTACCAGTGGACACAACGCCAGTTCAAGGCCGACGCGCTCATTCACTTCGGTACGCATGGTTCGTTAGAGTATACACCACGCAAAGCAGGTGGCCCTTTTGCAGCAACGACTGGCCCGAGCGTCTCGTCGGCACTCTGCCCCACTTCTACATCTATACCATAGGTAACGTGGGTGAAGCAATGATTGCCAAGCGCCGCTCCTACGCGCAAATACAGAGCCATCTTACCCCTCCTTTCATGCAAAGTGAGCTTAGGCAGACCTATGCCAAATTGGAAGATGCCATCGAACAATATAATAAGGAGATGCAGAATACCGACAATCGTCCGACCCCCGCTTCACAACGGGCAGCCTTGAAGGTAAAGCGATTGACGGTAGAAATGAATATCGACCGTGACTTAGGGCTAGATCGAAAACAGATGAATGTACCCTATACACAGGAAGAAATCGAGCGTATCGAATCCTTTGCCGAGGAACTGTCTAATGAAAAGGTGACAGGACAACTCTACGTGATGGGCCAACCCCTACGCGGCAGAGCGTATCGTGAGCAGTGTCTACGCCATGTGCACCGACCCGATAGCCTATGGTCGGCTGTCGATAGATCGTCTGAAAAAGCGCACGGATGGTCAAGCCGACCGCCATCAGGGAATCTTCGATCGGCGCTATCGTCAACCGGCGCGCGCATTGGTGGCCCGCCTGTTATCCAATCCTCGTCTGGCTACCGATGAACTGATTTGTCGTGAAGCCGGTATCACAACGCAGGAATTGGCCATGGCACGTGATGTAGATCACATACAACAGGCACCTGATGCCATGTCGATGATGATGCAAATGAGTGCCGGCATGACTGCACAGCCCGAAAAGGCTAAGAAGAAAGAAAACCTTACGGTGAGTCAATTGCGCGAAAAGGGTGTAAGTCGTCAGCACAAGGTGCAGCAGATGCCTAAATTCGTGTACGACAAGATGGCTCAAACGGGCAAATTCCCCGAAAAAAATGATGCTGGAAATCCGCCGAAAACAGAAGTGGTATCCCGGCAGCAAAGAAGAAGCACAGGATAAAGCCATGGCGGCTAAGGGCTCTAAAAGGCAAGGGCAAGCACGGTGGCGCGGATGATAAGCAAAACCATACCGGTGCCCGCAGAAAGTATTCGCAACAGCAAGTGCAGCTGGCTCAGGCCATCAATGCTTTGGAAAAGGCTATAAAGAATGTAGACTTGTATCGTCGTGGAATAGCTGAAGCACCCGAAGCTGAAATGCGTTCGCTCATCAATGCCCTCAACGGAGGCTACACGCGTCCGTCATCGGGTGGCGATCTCATCGTCAATCCTTCTACCTTACCCACCGGCCGTAACCTTTACGCGGTCAACGCAGAGACCTGTCCCACCGAGAACGCTTGGGAAAAAGGTTGCCAGTTGGCCGATAATACCATCCAACTCTATCGCAAACGCCACGGCGGACAATATCCCCCACAAGGTGAGTTACACGCTTTGGAGTTCGGAATTTGTAGAAACCGAGGGCACCAGCATTGCGCAAATCCTCTACATGTTGGGTGTAGAACCCGTATGGGACGCCTTTGGTCGGGTGAATGATGTGCGCCTGATACCTTCCGAAAGGCTCGGTCGTCCCCGCATAGACGTGGTGGTACAAACCAGCGGACAGCTGCGAGACCTTGCTGCCAGCAGGCTTTTCCTCATCAATAAAGCCGTACTCTTAGCCGCGAAAGCAGGCAATGGCAAGTATGGTAATGAAGTGGCCAAGGGCGTAAAAGAGTCTGAACGGACGCTCGAAGACGCCGGAATGTCACCGGCCGAAGCCCGTGAGGTAGCCACATATCGTGTCTTCGGTGGCCTCAATGGTGGATATGGCACAGGCATACAGGAAATGGTTGAGCAAGGAGATAAGTGGGATAAGGAACAGCAAATCGCCGAAGTGTACATGCATAACATGGGCGCTTTCTACGGCGATGAGAAGCGTTGGGAAGAGGTTAGACAAACGGCCTTCAAGGCTGCGCTCACCCGTACGGACGTTGTTGTTCAGCCTCGCCAAAGCAATACGTGGGGCCCGATTAGTCTGGATCACGTATATGAGTTCATGGGAGGAATCAATTTGGCCGTTCGCAACGTAACGGGCAAGGATCCCGATGCCTATATGAGCGACTATCGTAATCACAACCGCATGCGGATGCAGGAGGTGAAGGAAGCTATCGGAGCCGAAAGTCGCACGACCATCCTCAACCCCGCCTATCTGAAAGAAAAGATGAAAGGCGGTGCGACCACAGCCGGCGACATGGCAGAAACCATCACCAACATCTACGGATGGAACGTGATGAAGCCTAAGGCCATTGATAAAGAGTTGTGGGATGGCATCTACAAGACCTTTATTGACGACCAATACAAGCTCGGCACACGTGAGTTCTTAGAGCAAAAGAGCCCGGCCGCGCTCGAAGAGATGACGGCCGTGATGCTGGAAACCATCCGAAAAGGGATGTGGAAAGCCACGCCCGAGCAGACACAAGAGCTCGCTCGCTTACACGCTGCTACCGTTGAGAAGTATGGAGCCTCAGAATCTCCATTCGTAACACGCAATGAAAAAGCTGCGGGCATTCATCGACTCGAAGCTCGACGCGCAACAACAGCAGACTTACCGCAACCAAATGGAGTCGGCACAGCAGCGCGACAACCAGGCAAAAGCCGAAAAGGGAACCGTGTTGGAGAAGCAGGAATTGACTTCTGAACAGGTAAAACAACGACAGCAGCTCATCAACGGAGCCATCATCGTTGTGGTAACACTCGTTGCGTTGGTAGGCATTGGCTGGTGGGTGCGCCGTCGTCGTAAACAGATGGAGGGATAATGGAAACAGTCGTAACCATCATGATGATGCTCACGGTGGGCTGTTTTCTTCTGAAACAGACCTTCATGGGTGCTCGACAGATCCTCATCACGGCCATTATCGCTATGATGTTTGTGGCTCTGATGTGGCCTTTTGCCATCACGCAGAGCAAAACACAGATTGCGTCATGGCTGGCCAACCCACAGCTCATGCTGGATGTGGCCGTGCTGTTGAGTATCGATATCGCGCTCGAAATAGCTTTTTGCGTGACCGATATCGACATACATACTTCACGAAAGGTAGGTCGTAAAAAGCGAATATGGTTTCGCTTTTTGCGCTACTTCCCGGTTTGCTCATCTTCCCTATCTTCTTTTCGCTGCTCGTGTGGACCATTTTCGCACTCCCCGGCGTTGACTTTTCGCTGATTAGCTGGTCGTTGGGCATAGCCTTGTTGTTTGTTATTCCGCTACTCACGTATCTGTTACGCTTTGTGGTGCCCGAAGAAGTGTTGCGATTGGAACTTCTTTTTCCTCTGCAACCTGTTGCTCGGTGGACTCGGGTCATCGCTACGGTCAACGGAACGACAGCCGTCAGGGGCATATCACAGGTAAACTATGCCGCGTTAGGGGGCCATGGCAGCCCTTATCCTCGTATTCGGTTCCTTCGGATTCGTGGCACGACGCATTCGGCAAAAGCGTGCTATCGCACGGCTACAACATAAATAAGACAGGCGGACTACATGTCCGCCCATTCATAAAACCTCATTTTAGAAAATTTAAAAGACATGAAATTTATTTCCGACATTTTTATTTTTGGATTTCCTCAGGGCTTGCTCGTACCCGTGGTAGTGCTACTTATTTATTTCTTCGGGCGTAGTCTATTGCTGCTCGGCGGCTTCTTCGGTCAGTATCTGAACATGCGCAAAGAGAGTGCTATCGAGGCTGAACACCTGGCTGAAGGCAAATCGGTCGCGGCCGCGTATGCCCGTTTAATCGCTTGAAAACAAGCAGAGTCCGGCTCGTATGGAGCACCTTCTGACCGAGTATGAGACCTATTGCGAGAAAGAACTTTCTTTACCAAACACACTCATAAAGATGGGTCCTATGCTCGGATTGATGGGTACTTTGATTCCGATGGGACCCGCTCTTGTGGGATTGTCAACAGGTGATATCGCCACCATGGCCTACAACATGCAGGTAGCTTTTGCCACAACCGTTATCGGACTCTTTGCCGCCGGCATCGGATTCGTCACCAAACAGGCCAAGCAACGTTGGTATAAGAAGAGTCTCAACGACCTTACTTATCTCGTCGACCTGCAGCAGGAAGGGGGAGAAGGCATGAGACGGCGCAGAAAGTATGGCTTCATGGGCGATGATGACGACCCCATGAGCAACGTGGGCAACCTTTTCGACGCGGCGATGGTGTTTGCCGTAGCGTTGATGGTGGCTCTCGTGACGCGTTACAGCATGACGGAAATGTTCTCGAAAGACGATTTCACGATGGTGAAAAACCCGGGAAAGGAGAATATGGAGATTATTTCAAGGAGGAAAAGAAAAATCAATCGCTACACGCCGTCGAAGAATCAGAACACCAAAGGCACGAAAGGCAAGAAGGTTGGTATTGCCTACGAACTGGACAACGGCGAGATTATCTATGTGCCCCAGTAAGTGATAGACGATGTATAGTGAGCGGCGATGGCATGTAAAAATGTAGGTAGTGTTGCCAAAAGCCCGTAAAAAACGGCTATCTTTGCGGTTATATGAACGATACGGACAAGATAGCGGCCGAACTTTTCGGCCGGGTGGGACAGATTTTAGACCTGACCGACGGGGCCATCGCCAATAAATTGATGCACGAAACACTGGTGCAGGTATGCCATGAGGGCTTAGCGGGCAACAATTTGGCCTTCGGCAACCTTTTCTCACAGGTGGATTTCCTCTGTAAGAAGCACCATGTGAATGTGCCCGATGCCATCGCCATCCAGCGCATGCGCCGCGAAAGCAATCGTCCCGGACAACCCGCGCCCGATGAAGTACGTTACAACAGTCGCGCTTTAGCACTGTTTATCTCGGCCGTACTCGATGTGGATGTGCCGTCAGAGATTGTCAGACGCATTCCCCACACCGACCGACCGCACGAGCATCTGCAACCCGTAGACTATCGTTGTGTGCGTTGCATCGTGAAAGAAACCGACGCCAATGGCTTCATCGCCACCATCGATCAAGACAGCGATGAGAAAAGAGGTGACCGTAAGTCTGACCGATGACCAGCAATATCTTATCAGTTTGTTGCGCCCCGGCATGCAACTCAACCTGATTGACGTATCGGCTCCCACGTTATCGCAGGGCTATCGGGCACGCGCCACGGCACGGCTCATCATCGTAGAGCCCGATTTCCTGGTCGATATCAGTAGTATTGCCCGCTGCTTTACCGACTACGGCCATCACCCATTGTCCTATACTGTCAACCGCATGACACCTTCGGCCAACAGTCAGGCCATCCTTGTGGGTCACTTTGCCGGCAAGGGCACTCGACGACATCATCAACGGCGAAGGCCGTTACGAGTGGAAGGAGACCTTTAAGAAGAATTTTAAGGAGAAAGCGCTGGAGTTTTGTACCTGCGAAGACCTCAACCGAGACAGAGCAATTCAAAGCGGCGGCTCTTTCCCAAAACCCAGAATATACAACAGATTGTAGCCGAACTATTCGGCGAGTTTCGCTCATCGGTATTTGAACCTCGCACAGCGTTCAGCTACGATCGCAACCAAGCCATCCTCGAACCTTCCTTTGTATGTGAGCAACTCGGCCTGCAGGGCCGTGTCGACCCTCATGACGGCCGACATGAAACTGCTTGTTGAGCAGAAAGCGGGCAAGAACTTCAACATCCAACGCAACCTTCCCAATGAGTACGGGTCGTACCAGAAGGAAGACCATTACGTGCAGCTGCTGCTTTACTACGGCGTGTTGCGACAGAATTTCCACGTGGGCAATCATCAGACTGACATCCGATTGCTCTATTCCAAATATCCACTGCCGGGTGGATTGGTAGTCGTTAATTTCTATCAAAAGTTGTTTCACGAAGCCATTCGCTTGCGCAACGCCATTGTATTCCAAGAGTTTGACTTCGCCCTTCATGGCTTCGCTCCCGCGCTCAACAGCCTTACACCGGCTACACTCAACGAAAAACAGATTACCACATCTTTCTTCCAACGCTACGTTCTGCCCCGTCTGCAGGCCGTCACACAACCTTTACAGCAGTTGACAGACGTAGAGCGCGCCTATTTCTGCCGCATGATGACCTTCGTCTATCGCGAACAATTAGCCACGAAAGTAGGACAACAGGAAGGCGTGGGCAATGCCGTGGCCGATCTGTGGAACATGCCTTTGGCCGAAAAACGCGAGACCGGCAACATCTATACGGGATTAACCATCGCGTCGACCGAGCGCAGTAGCGACTTCAGTGGTATCGACCTGATTACCCTGAGCGTGCCCGATCAGGGCGAAGACTTCCTCCCCAACTTCCGATTGGGCGACATGGTGTACTTCTATGGCTATCAAAAAGACGCGCAGCCCGATGTCCGCAAGGCACTGTTATATAAGGGAACACTCATCGAAATACGCACCGACCGCATCCGACTGAAGCTCATCAACGGGCTCAACCTGCATCAACAGGCCGACCAATATGCCATCGAACATGGCGGAAGTGATGTAGGCACCACGGCCGCCGTACGCTCGCTGCACCAGCTGATGACGGCCGACAGTCGTCGCCGACAACTCTTGCTGGGGCTGCGTGAGCCCGAATGCGAAGCCTCCGCCAGACTAACAAGAACTTATCACCCTAACTACGACGACATCATTTTGCAGGCACGACAGGCCCGCGACTACTTTCTGCTGGCAGGACCTCCCGGAACCGGCAAGACCAGCATGGCTCTGCAGTTTCTCGTTAGGGAAGCCTTAGCCGTAAAACCAGCCGACGAGGGCATTCTGCTGATGGCTTATACCAACCGTGCCGTAGACGAAATATGCGGCATGTTGACCGATAATGCCATCGACTACATCCGCATCGGCGACGAATACACCTGCGACACGCGCTATCGCGACCATCTGTTGGGAGCCATTGTCGAAAGCCACGCCGCGCTTGGACGTCGTTCGGCAACGCTTATTGCAGACCCATGTCATCGTAGGAACAACAAGTACGCTGCAAAGTAAGTCGTATCTGTTCAGTCTAAAACGTTTCGCCGTGGCCATGGTTGACGAGGCCAGCCAGATATTAGAGCCCTAATATCATGGGACTATTGACCCAATGCGGCAAGTTCATTTTTGATTGGCGACCACAAGCAACTGCCCGCCGTGGTTCAGCAGGACGATGCCGTGTCGGCCGTCACAGAGCCATCGTTACGGGCCATCGGGCTCGATAATTGTCGGCAATCGCTCTTCGAACGCCCTACTCCGATTAGAACGACGGGCCGGCCGCACTCGCTTCGTGGGCCTGTTGCGATACCAAGGCCGCATGCACCCCGAGGTCGCTTCGTTTGCCAACCGCATGTTTTATAAGGAAGAAAACCTACAACCCGTGCCCCTGCCCCATCAACAGGAAGAGCGTTTGGACTACACCGCGCCATCCGTCGATACCTTCGACGACCTGATCAAACGACAGCGCATGATCTACATTCCTTCGGCTTTCTGTCACGAACCCACGCTATCGGACAAGGTAAACACGGAGGAGGCATCCATCGTGGCCGATGTATTGCGCCGCATCCACCGCTTTTACGCCACTCGGTTTGATGCCGACAAGACGGTGGGTGTCATCGTTCCCTACCGCAACCAGATAGCCATGATTCGCAAACGCGTAGAGTTGCTCGGCATTCCGGAGCTTGAACGCGTCGAGTATTGATACGGTAGAACGTTACCAAGGATCGCAGCGCGACGTCATCGTCTATTCATTCACCATTCAACAGTATTACCAGCTCGATTTCCTAACGGGCAATTGTTTCGAGGAAAACGGGCGCGTCATTGACCGCAAACTCAATGTGGCCCTTACGCGGGCACGCAAACAGATGATCATCACGGGCAACGAACAGTTGATGAAAGCTAATCGCATCTTTGCCGAACTCATTCGCGACATCGATGAAAAAAACAAGGAAGTTGGCGGTAAAAAGAAATACTAAATCAAAAATAGATAAAGATTAATAACAAAAGGCAAAAACTTGTTTTTTTGTAAAATATTTTGTGTTTTTCGTTTTTAAAAACGATATCTTTGCCCCGAGTTTTATAAAGAAATCGAGTACAAAAAAACTGTTTGTACTTCTATTTTTTTAATGGCGAGAAAGGCTGCTAACAGCCGTTCTCTTATGTATAATTTAATTGTTACAAACAATGAAAAAGATTGTTTTGGCTGCAATGTTGATGTTGTCTACAGCAGCCGCTTTTTTGCTCAACATTCAGTAGGTTCACTCACTTTGCAGCCTAAAGTAGGCTTGAACGTCGCTACCATCACCGAGGCAAACGCTGACGCCAAGGTAGACTTCGCTACAGGTGTAGAACTGGAATATCAGGCTACAGACATCTTTAGCCTGTCTGCCGGTGCCTTATATTCAAACCAAGGTGCTAAATGGGATGGCGTTTCTGTTACGATTCCACTTTTAGGAGAGGTTTCTACCAGCGGCACAAAGTTCAATACCAGCTACGTAAACTTCCCTATCATGGCTAATGTTTATGTAGTTCCCAACTTTGCGGTTAAGCTAGGTGTGCAGCCCGGTATTGCTATCGACAAGGATGGGAGCAATATAAACACCTTTGATTTCTCTATTCCAGTAGGTGCGTCTTACGAATTCAACAACTTCGTTGTCGACGCTCGCTACAACTGGGGAGTGACCAAACTATGGGATGGCGCTAAGCCAAAAAACAGCGTTTTTCCAAATTACGTTTGGTTATAAGTTCTCTATTTAAAAAGCTTATAAGTATAGGTTCTTCCTAAAATGCTGCCCTCTTCGATGGGCATATTACGATTAAACAAAGAGGATGTATCATCATTCGTTTGATGATACATCCTCTTCTTTAGTATATATGAAAGTTTAGTTTTTCATCCGTATTTCCCCTGTTTGGGAAACATTATTCTTTTACGCGCGTAAAGTATCGCACAGGATACCATACGGCAATCCAACCTACAGCCATGACCGTGATAAAGACAAACAGGACGTCCGTGTAATGCACGCTTACCGGGTAGGCATTGATGATGAAACTGCCACTGCGTTCCCCCATTTTTACCAATCCATACGTCTGTTGCAGCCAGCAGAGCAACAGGCCTACACCGATTCCGAACAGCGCGCCTAAAGCCGATATCATGCGACCTTCAAACAAGAATATGCGTTGTATTTGTCGGTCGTCAGCGCCTAAGTAGCGCAAGGTCTCCACATCCTTCTTCTTGTCGATAATCAACATTGAGAGCGAGCCGATGATATTAAAGCAGGCCACAATCAGAATGAACGTCAGGAAGATATAGGCCATAAACTTTTCTATCTGCATAATCTTGAAAGTATCGGCCTGTTGCTCAAAGCGGTCAAGCACTTTATACTTTGTACCGGCTATTTCTTTCATCTCTCGCTTGACCGCTTCAAAGTCGCTGCCATTCTTCAGTCGCAATTCAAGTGACGAAAGCATACCGTCCTGATCGAAGAGCAGGCGCGCGAACGTAACGGAAGTAAGGATATAGTTGCGGTCGTACTTACTTTGGTTGACGGCAAACACCACGCCGGGCGACAATAATGAATCAACAACAAAAGCCCGACTGCGGGTTCATAATGTCGAATTGTCCATCGCGTTGCGGCGCGTAGATACGCATATAATCATTAAAGCTGGCCGATGTACCCAGCGTATTGGCCAACCGGATGCCCAAAATACCATATTGCAGATTGGCGGCATGCAGCGAAAAATTCGCCGTCGCCATAGAGTATTTCCTTGATATGAGTGAGCTGCTCGAAGTTGTCATCCACACCTTTTATGACCACCATAGCCTGCTTGTCCTGATACATAGCTAAGGCCTGGTCTTCCACACACTCCGTAGCAACAGCCACCTGAGGCAGCTGTCTGATCTTTGTCAGAATGGGATCGTCGGCCGGCGCCGTCTTTCCTTCTACCGGAACGACTTTCAGTTGTGGGTCAAAGTTGGTAAAGAAAGAGGCTACCAAATCGTGAAAGCCATTGAATACGCTCAACACGATCACTAATGCCATCGTCGCTACGGCCACGCCCATCACCGAAATGATAGAGATGACATTGATAGCGTTGGTCTTTTTCTTTGAAAAGAGATAGCGCTTCGCAATATAAAAAGGGAATAACATGGATGAGTGGTGGATGTCGGGATAACTCCTATTTCTTCAATAGTTCGTCAATATGTTCTATATAGTCAAGACTATCGTCAATGAAGAAACGCAATTCGGGGATAACGCGCAACTGATTACGCACCCGCTGGCCCCAGATCGTAGCGGATAGCCTTGTCGTTGGCAATGATATTTTTCAACATTTCCTCGCCTTTATCGCTTGGGAAAATGCTGAGATAAGCAGTACAGATACTTAAATCTGGGCTTACACGTACACGGGTGACGCTTACCATAACGCCATGCATCATGCGTGTCTGGCTTTGAAAAATCGTAGCCAGCTCTTTTTGGAGCAGGCGTGATATGCGGTTTTTGTCTTGTTTCTTGCATAATTATCTTGTTTAAATCATGTGCAAAGGTAATCAATAATATTGAATAAGGGGCTGAATCACGGCGCGACACCTTGTTTTTTTACGGATGATAGTCAGTCCGTCTCGCAATGGAAGAATCACTTTTTCCACCCGTGTGTCGGCAGCCACATGGTCGTTGAAAGCCCGTATGCCTCGCGTCTGGTGGTCGTGATCGTACGCCGGGTCGATTACGTGCCCATCCCAAAAGCGTGTTGTCGGCCAGGATAAAGCCACCGGGATTGAGCAACGGCAGCACCGTTTCGTAGGTTTCGACGTAGGTTCGCTTGTCGCCGTCCACAAATGCCATGTCAAACATTACGCCCAGCCGCGGTGCCAGCCGGTTGGCGTCACCGATGCGGAAGTCAATCAGCTCAGCCAGTCCCGACCCTTCAATCCACGGCCGTGTAAAATCCTCCATCTCATCATTAATCTCGAACGTATAGAGTTTGCGCGCCACTTGCGGTTCTTCGGCCATCAGCGTCTTCAGTCCTTCGGCCATGCACAATGCCGAATAGCCCGAAAAGGTACCCACTTCGAGCACATATCGAGGCCTGATCATCTCAACCAGCATCTTGAGCAGCCGTCCTTGCAGGTGGCCGCTGGCCATTCGGCCATGGATGGTATGGATATTTGTGGCCCGATAGAGGCGATAAAGGTAGTCGCCCTCGGGGTCAATGTGAGCAGCGATGTATGGATCAAGCATAGTTGAATATATAAAATATGAAATGTAAAGTGTGGAACGCGAAACCGCCCACTTCTCATTTCAAATTCATGAGTCCCTCCAGGGCCAGCTCATAGCTCTTCAGTCCGAAACCGCAGATAACGCCTACACAAGCCGAAGCGATATAAGAGTGGTGGCGAAAGGCCTCGCGCTGATGTACATTGCTGATATGCACCTCTACCACCGGGCATTGTAAGGCGCGTACGCAATCGTGCAACGCGATGCTGGTGTGGGTATAAGCACCCGCGTTGAGCACCACGCCGTCATACGAAAAACCCACTTCCTGCAGTTTATCAATCAACGTTCCTTCGCAGTTGCTTTTGGAAGTATTCAATCTCTACGTCGGGAAACTTGGCGCGTAGCTGTGGCAGATAGCTCTCAAAGCTGCTGTCGCCATAGATGCCTGGCTCACGAACGCCCAGCAGATTGAGGTTAGGACCGTTAATGATTTGAATTTTCATCTTTTTATTCTATCTTTGTAATGAAATCAGTGTGACCCTTCGACCAAACAGCCTCTTGGTTGTTGACAGACAGAACAGTTACTTTAGGGCAAAAAAATAACAAAATAAATGGAAAGCGACAAACATTCAAACGCGAATATTGTAAAGTCGTATATCAGGTATCTGAAGTTGGAACGCAACTACACAACCAACACCATTGCGGCCTATCAGCACGATCTGCAATGGCTCTTAGATTATTGCGCACGGCAGCAACTCGACCCGTTGCACGCCCGATTGCATGATTTGCAACACTTCTCGGCCACGCTCCACGACCATGACATCAGCCCCAAGTCGCAGGCCCGCATATTGAGCGGCGTGCGCTCGTTCTACCGTTATCTGCTCCTCGATGGTTATATCGAAGCCGATCCATCGGAACTGCTGGAGTCGCCACAGCTTGGAATGCATCTGCCGGAGGTCTTGAGCACGGCCGAAGTCGACCTTTTGGAAAGCAGTATCGACCTGAGCAAACCCGAAGGACAACGCAACAAGGCCATCATCGAAGTGCTGTTCAGTTGCGGACTGCGTGTTTCCGAACTCACCCATCTTAAAATTTCTAATCTCTATCTACACGAAAAGTTCATTCGGGTAGAAGGAAAGAGCCGCAAAGAGCGGTTTGTGCCCATCTCGTCGAAGGCCATCAAGGAACTCGAATTGTGGTTCCTCGACCGTGTTCACCTCGATATCAAGCCCGGCGAAGACGATTTCGTGTTTCTCAATCGCCGTGGTCGCCACCTCACCCGCACGATGATTCTCATTATGATTAAGCGTCTGGCACAGGGAAGCAGGCATCAAGAAGACCATCTCGCCGCACACCTTGCGCCACAGTTTTTGCCACAGCGTTGCTGCGGGGCGGAGCCGATCTGCGGGCCATACAGGCCATGTTGGGCCACGAAGACATCAGTACGACCGAGATTTATACCCATGTAGACACCACAACGCTGCGCGAGGAAATCCTTAATCACCACCCCCGGAATATCAAGCCATCAAAGGGTAAGCCGCCATGCGCCAGCCGTAGGGGCGTGATTTATCACGTTCCGCACCCACAAAAACACTTAATCAGTAGCCATGCGCCAGCCGTAGGGGCATGATTCATCACGTTCCGCACCCACAAAAAAACACTTAATCAGTAGCCATGCGCCAGCCGTAGGGGCGTGATTTATCACGTTCCGCACAACCCAAACCACGCAACCATGATTACCCCATCCAACCATTTCAGGCATGAATCATAAAAACAAATATGGAAAAGGAACGTGATGAATCACGCCCCTACGGCTCACGCCACAACAAATCGGGCTTCGTTCACTGTGAAATTTTCGTACAAACCACTCATTTATTTTTGCGTCAGGATTTTTTTGATCGCAAATAAGCCAAGCATTTTGATGTTTCGCAAAAACCATCAAGCAACTGATAATCAACCGTTTACGCAAAACTGAGCAGAAAAACGCTTATCAAAAACACGCTAAAACACTCCTAAATACCACCCAAAAGCAGCCCTTTTTACCCGCTCAAAGCATAGCTTTGACGACGTAAAAGGGCTGCTTTAGCATGCTAAAAAGCTATGCTTTTTACATCCGGGAAATACAAAAACTGCGTCGCGGAAGCACCAAAAACACCTTTCAAACCCTATTTTTCTCTCTAGTTGGAGTATTTTTTAGGGTCGTTTTTCGTACTACTTTCTTTACAAAAAGAGCAGTATTTTTTAACCTTAAAGTCTTATTAAAAATTCATTTGTGTTATTAGTGATGGAGCAGTTACCACGCTTAAACTTGTCGTTTTAGCGAAAAATCGCAGAAACTCACGTTCCCCCGATCATTAAGGTGGGGCCGCCTTTCGGCACCACCATTACTCTAACCAATCTTTTACCTAATAACTAAAAAAACCTAAAAACAAAAAAACATGAACAAATACGTTTCCTTACTACAACAATCTTTGATTACCTTAACTAAAAACCTATTCTTCACTAATCCTAAAGTCGTTTCCTTAACAATCTTCTCTTACCTTAACTAAACCTATTGAAGCGATCCTTTTATAACAATCTCTTTGGATTTACCTTAGAGTCTCTAATCCTTACTGATTTATTTTTATGTTGCAAAGATAATGACTATCTAACTTTGGCGCAATGAAATATATCCTCTTTCATTCCAAAAACGCGTTATTTTTGATATAAATCAAGCACTGTGTGCGCACACAATCATAAAAACAGGGGTTGTTTTTGCTCACAATGGCAAAAATCGAACTGGCTGTTTGGAAGGGCAAAATGCAGATTCACAATAGAAGCATGCCGGCATATCAAACGTTTTTCGTATATTTGTGGCTGCAAAGATATTACCAAAAAATCATAAAACAATAATCAAAGTCAATCATCAATTATCAACATGAGAAAAACCTTTCTATTCGCGTTGATGGCTTGTGCCACCAACGTGTTTGCCGCGCAGCAGCCCGGCGTTGTCCCAACCTACACCGAATGGCACGACCTGCAGGTGAACGAGGTCAACCGTTTCCCACTGCACACCTCGTTTTTCGCGTTTGAGAACGAAGCCATGGCCCTAAAGGGCGACAAGACGGCTTCGGCCAACTATCTGTCGCTTCACGGCGCGTGGAAGTTTAACTGGGTGAAGAACGCTGATCAGCGCCCCACCGACTTCTATCGCACGGACTATGACGACACGGCTGGAAGACCTTTCAGGTGCCCGGCCTGTGGGAACTGAACGGATATGGCGACCCCGTTTTACGTGAACGTGGGCTACGCGTGGTTGCACCACTTCAAAAACAATCCACCGATGGTGCCCGTCGAGAACAACCACGTGGGTACTTATCGCCGCACGATCACCCTGCCCGCCAACTGGAATGGCAAACAAATTATCGCGCATTTCGGCTCGGTAACGTCTAATATCTATCTTTATGTCAACGGACAGTATGTAGGTTACGCGGAAGATAGTAAGGTAGCGGCCGAGTTCGACATCACGAAATACGTGAAACCGGGCCAAAACCTCATCGCGTTCCAGACGTTCCGCTGGTGTGATGGTTCGTATTGTGAAGACCAGGACTTCTGGCGTCTGTCGGGTGTAGCACGCGAAAGCTATCTCTACGCCCGCGATCCGAACATCCACATGGAGAACGTACGCATCGTGCCCGACTTGAAAAACAACTATCAAGATGGCGAGGTGGCCATCCACGTGACGGCAAAGGGCAACCCTATCGCTGAGTTCGCGCTCTACAACGCGGCCGGCATGAAGATTCTCAACAGCACGCTCGACTTCAAACGCAACCATGTGGGCTCGGCACGCTATACCCTGCGCAACGTGAAAGCGTGGACGGCCGAGACACCTTATTTATATAAGGCAGTTGTGACGCTGAAAGACCGCAAAGGGCAACGTGGTGGAATCAACCACGCAGAATGTTGGATTCCGCAAAGGTGGAAATCACGGGGTCACAGCTGTTGGTCAATGGTAAGCCTGTTCTCATCAAGGGTGCCAACCGCCATGAGATGGATCCCGATGGCGGTTATGTCGTCAGCCGCGAGCGCATGATACAGGATATCAAGATTATGAAGCGTCTCAACATCAACGCCGTGCGTACCTGCCACTACCCCGACGATCCGCTATGGTATGACCTCTGCGATGAATATGGCCTCTACGTTGTGGCCGAAGCCAATCAGGAATGTCATGGATTGGGTTACGGCGATGACTCGGAAGCGAAGAAACCACAGTTTGCCAAGCAAATCATGGAGCGCAACCAGCACAACGTGAAATGTACTTCAACCACCCAAGTATCATTACTTGGAGTCTGGGTAACGAAACCGTAGACGGCCCGAACTTCGAGGCAGCCTACGATTGGGTGAAAGCGGCCGACCCAAGTCGCCCCGTACAGTGAAATGGGTAAGAAGAAGCCACACACCGACATCGTATGCCCGATGTATAGGTCGCCCGAAGACTGCGAAGCCTATGCTAAGAGCGATGCGCCCGAAGACCAACGTCCTTTCATCCAGTGCGAGTACAACCACACGATGGGTAACTCCAGCGGCGGATTGCAGGACTACTGGAAGCTGGTTCGCAAATATCCGAAATTCCAAGGTGGCTTCATCTGGGACTTCGTAGACCAGGGCTTTTGCACCGCAAACCGGGCAAACTGATGCACCTGAACGTAAACGAACAGACGCCTTACAGCAAGCTACTCGGCATTGAATACTGCTATGGCGGCGATTACAATACGTATGATGGCTCGGACAACAACTTCAACTGCAACGGTATTATCGGCCCCGATCGCCAGCTGAATCCCCACGCCTACGAGGTGGCTTACCAATATCAGAATATCTGGGTGACACCGGTTGACTTGAAGAAGGGTGTGGTTGAGGTTTATAACGAGAACTTCTTCCGCGACCTGAGCAACTATAAACTAGTGTGGAACGTGCTGGCCGATGGCAAGAGCGTGCAGCAAGGCGAAGTAAACGACCTGAATGTAGCACCGCAAGAGAAAGCAAAACTCACCTTGCCCATCCGTGACGTAGACGCCAACGAGGTGCTACTCAACCTGCGGTTCGTAGCCAAGACGGCCGAATCGCTCGTCGACGCCGGACAGACGGTGGCTTACGAGCAGCTGACTTTGAAGGCTTTCGCGCCCGAAAAGGCTGTGGCTGCCGACGGAAAGGTGAAGATTGTGAACAAGAAGAAGGATGCCGAACTGCTGTTGACGGCCGGTGGCATGACCGTAGCGTTCAACCGCACGAGCGGTCTTATGACTCGCTACGAGGTAGATGGTCGCAATTACATTGCCGAAGGTGGTTCGCTGCGTCCCAACTTCTGGCGTGCGGCTACTGACAATGATATGGGTGCGGGCTTTGCTAAGCGCTTTAAGGTGTGGAACAACCCCGAAATGAAACTCACGTCGCTGACAGCACAGACGCGTAAAGAGGGCAAAGGTGCTCCTGCCGAGGTTGTGGCCGTATATGATATGCCCGTGGTAGGCGCGCAACTCACGCTCCGCTATCTCGTCGACACACGTGGAAAGATTGAAGTAAGTCAGCTGTTGGAGCCCAAGGCCGGTGCCAAGGCTTCAGACATGTATCGCTTCGGTATGGTAATGGATATGCCTTACCAGATGGATCACACCACTTTCTACGGTCGTGGCCCTATCGAAAACTACAGTGACCGTAAGGCTTCACAGCTCGTCGGCATCTATAACAACACGGCCGACAACATGTTCTTTTCCCTACATCCGCCCACAAGAGACGGGTACGTTTAGCGATCTGCGCTACTGGAAGCAGGCCGACACCGAGGGAAATGGCCTGAAAGTGACCGCCAACGAGTTGTTCTCGGCCAGTGCCCTGCACTATAACATCGCCGATTTGGACGATGGCGAGGCTAAGGAACAGCGCCATAGCTATCAGGTTCCTAAGAGCCGGTACACCGTTCTCTGTGTCGACGGCGAACAATATGGCGTCGGCGGACAGGACAGCTGGGGCGTATGGCCCTTCGAGCAGATATCGTATACACTTCGGCAAGAAGGCCTTTACCTTCACGCTTTCACCCCTGAAGTAAAGCAATCGTAGTGTTTAAACTTACCTATTAAGTAGGTGATAAAAACAAACACCTACTTAATATCTTCAAAAAGAATGGAGGCCGGTCAAGAAAAGAATCTTGTCCGGCCTCCTTTTTATGAGGCTATAAAGAACGATAGCGCTTATTCGTTGTAGCTCTTTATAGAAGAGTTGTAGTCTACTTCCTTATTAGGAATCACCCATGTCCAAGCGTTGTTGTCCTCGGGCTTGATAGTAACGGCAAACTGAGCATGGAAACTACCACCCTTATCGGCCGTATGACGCTCGATAGGCAGGTTCCAACGCTTTGTAATCAAACCAGTCGTAGCCTTCGCCCCATAGCTCAACGCGACGGTAAAGACGTACTTGGTCGAGCAGTTCGCTACCCGTTTTTGTCGGTCGAGAACGAGGGATCGCGCTTTGAATCCTTCACCAAAAGCGGTCAACAGGCGCGTGCTTCGGCCTCCTTACCTAAGTGGCAGTCGGCTTCTGCTTCGATCAGATACATCTCGGAACTACGGAATAGACTGAACTGACCTACACCCGGCTGCTCTACATTCTGTCTCTTGAACTGCATGTAAGCATAGATGGTCGATGTAGAGAAGAGCTTATCCGCGTATTTTGCCTTGGTATACTTCTGCAAATCCTTGTCCGCGGCACCGGTAGACTTATTGTAAAGCCATCTTGCCCGGGTCGAGAAACATCCCCTTACGGATGTCGGTGGCAGGAATCTGGTCGTACAATTTCCTTGCTGATAGCGGAAGGATAGTTGCGGCAGGTACTACCACTACCATTGCTACTTTCATACGCGAAGAAAGAATAGTAGTGCAAAGTCTCTTCGGTTGAGTTGTAAACACTCCAGATCCACTCGCTGGTGGGGGTGTTAAAGCCACTCGCGTAGGCCTTAGTGTCCATCAACGGGTAACCATCACGGGCCAGTGCGGCGTACTTAGCGGCGGTAGCCCAGTCTTCACGGGTGAGAGCCGCACGGGCATATACGGCATACGCCACGTTCAAATCAGGCGCGTAGTTGGCATTTTGCGGCGCGGCTTTTGCCCGAAGCGGTGTAGTTGGTGATGGCTTCGTCCAAATCTTTGTAAATCTGCGCGTAGGTTTGACCCAGCGTAGAGCAAGCCAACGAGTCGGTAGAATCATCGAGTCGGAGAACGATACCACGCGAAGCACCCTGGTTGCTGTCCACCCAGCGCTTGCTGTAGAGCTGCGAAAGCATGAAGAAACTATAAGCACGGAACGTAAGGGCCTGCGCTTTGATGAACTTCTTGTCGGCCTCTTCGCCCGAAGCCGCGTCAACACTCACGATAATCTTATTGGCATTGCCCACCAATTTATAGTAGTAGAACCAAGGATAGTAGGTATAGAACGGGGTAGAACGCTCGTGATTCTCGGCATTCATGAGCGAAGACCAACCCGTGAGTTTACTCTTCTGGTAGTCATTACCGGGATAGTTGCCATACCATGTCTTGATAGTTCCTTCGCCATTCGCGCCCTGTTGCTTTAAATATTGAACGGTCATCATCTTCGATAAACCATTAACGGCCAGCCTGAGGTTTGCGGTTGAAGTCAGAATGGTTTCCTGACTGGCGGCATCTGTAGGCTTTGTTTCCAGATAATCCTCGCTACATGAAGCGAACAACAACGCGGCTCACGCGCCCATGAGATATATTTTTCATTTTTCATAATATGTTGCTTTTAAATCATTAGAACTTTACATTGATTCCGAAAGTGAACACACGTGGTGTTACCAAATAGTTACCCTGAGTGCCACTGAAGCTCTGTTGCGGGTTCATACCTTGACGTGCTGTCTTGGTAAAGAGGTTTTCGCAAGCGACATTAAAGGTAATATCATCAAGGTCTAACTTGTGAACCCATACGCGTGGAAGGGAGTAAGAAAAGTTCAAAATTCTTGAATACCAGGTAGCTGGCACTAACAAACCAACGTGAAGAAGTGGCGTTATTGTCAGAGCTGAGCTTATTATTGACCTGTGGAATACCATCATGCCAGATGCGATTAGCAGAGGTTTCGGTCATACCTTCGGGTACGCTTGTCCATGACTTCATAATATCGCTGGCCAAAGAGTGAGGTGACGTACCGGTAGACATGAGGTCTGAATATACGCCGTCGAAGACTTTGCCACCCAACTGGTAGGTAAACATGGCCGAAAGCGCGAACTGCTTGTAACGCGTATTCAGCGAGAAACTTCCGTAAACCTTAGGAATCGGAGATCCATGGTATTCCTTCAAAGCGTAGGTAGTATTGTTTACATAATACTGATCACCAATTTTTGTAGCCTTAGCAGTCATGTCAGTACCCTTCTCGTTACCCACGATGGTGCCGTCAGAAGCCTTTACATAGTAATCGTTCAAGTTGGCTTTATAAAGAGAATTACCCGTCATCTGATCTACGCCGACATACGTATAGGTATAGAACTCATAGCGGCTGCGACCTTCTTCTATCTTGTAGATACCGAAATGATACCATCCTTGTTCTGTTCGGACAATTTCACAATCTTATTATTGATGAAAGTAGCGTTCATTCCGAGGTTGACTGTCCACTCACGGGTGCGGTAGAGGTCTACGTCGGTGTTGATTTCAAAGCCACGGTTGCTGATAATTCCGAGGTTCTTTGTAATCACCGACTCTGCGGAAGTAGAACTGGTTGCGCCGGCTGACAAAGGAAGATAAACATCGAAGATAAGGTCGCGGTTGCGACGGTCGAAATATTCCACGCTCAGATTCCAACGATTAAAGAGCCGTGCGTCTACCGCGAAGCCGAATGCGGCACCCGTCTCCCACTTCAAGCTGCGGTTTGACAACTGCGTAAGATAGTAAGCACCGAGTTGGCGTTCTGTTCAGCCGTGTAAAGGGCCATATAACCATAGTAACCGGCACCGGCATCGTTACCTACTTCACCATAGTCGGCACGTAATTTCAGGCTGTTGACCCATGTCAGCGGCTTCATGAAGTCTTCTTTGCTGACCATCCAGCTTGCGCCAAGGCTGTAGAAGGTACCCCAACGGCTTTCTTTAGCAAAGCGAGAAGAGCCATCGCGACGCAAAGAAACTTCGCCGGTGTACTTGCATCATCATAAGTATAACGCACGCGACCAAGGTGAGATTCGGTGCGATAGTTGGCATCATAGCCGTCCATACTCGTGATAGAGGTGAAGTTGAGACAGGTTATCCTGACCCGCAAACACTTCCTTGGACTTGCGGCCATCGGTCCTATCGTAGTTGTAATAGTAGTTTTCGTGACCGAGTAACACGTTCACGTCGTGCTTATCGAACTGATGCCCCCACTTCGGTTGCTGCTGGAAAAGTGTAGTTCTTGTGGCGATAGAAGGTGCGACCTGTACGTCCTTGATTACCCTTACCATTACCGATGGTCGCGTTGTCATACGTGCGAGACTCCGTATTGCGAACGTTCAGTTCACCAATGAGTGACAAGTGAAATCGTCAAAGGAACTTAAAGTCGACATAAGCAGAGCTTTGCAGCGTGTTCTTAAAGAAACGTTGAACATCTAATTCGTTCTCCCAGATGACATGACGGTCGGCATATTGGTTACGTGTCTGTATCTCCTGACCGTCTTTCGTATAGTAACCGGGGTCATATTGCTTGTATCCCTTGCTGTCATACAAATAAGTTCCATCAGCATTGTGCAGGTGAACGGGATAGATTGGCGCGATGTTGCGGCAATACATGAACGGATTAGTGAACGAAGCGCCGCTATCTCCTGATGAAAAATTCTGACTCTGATGGGTTCCGTTAATAGAAAATCCGGTGTTAAACCAAGTCTTTGGACGGAAATTCAGCTTAGCACGGCCGGAGAGACGCGTAAAATCAGAGTTCTTCAGATAACCATTTTCATCGAGATAACCTATCGAGAAGTAGTAATCGCTCTTGCTTGTGTACTGACTTCCACTCAAGTTGTACTCCTGACGGGCACCATGACGGATGGTCTGATCGTACCAATCGAGGGTCTCCTCTGTAGCCATCAGGATGCTGGCATCACTCACAAGCTTACCATTAGCGTCAAATAACTGTTCCTTATCTTTATTAAAGATGTTCAGATAGAGGAACTCGTCTATCAGGTTCTTGCTGGTATAGCTTGCCGCTGCTTCAGGAGTATCGCCGGCAGAGATACGTGCGTTCTTCATATTTTTCCCAGCTGGCATTCATAAACTGACGTGCGTTGAGGGTCTTATATTCCTTCATACCACGCGAATAAGTACCAAGACTGGCCTTCAGCGTGAACGACATCTTGTCGCTTGGAACCCTTTTTAGTAGTGATAAGAATTACACCATTGGAGGCACGGTTACCATAAAGCGCGCAGGAAGCGGCGTCTTTCAGAATAGCAATACTCTCAACATCATTGGGGTTGATGTCGGAAATGCTGCCACCGAAGGGCACACCATCGAGCACATAGAGCGGTGAACTGCTACCATTAACGGTACCGAAGCCACGCACACGGATGGCCGCGTCTGTTCCCGGTTCACCATACGTGCTGTTAACCTGAACACCTGACGTACTACCTTCAAGTGCTGACACAACGCTTGATACGGGACGTTTGGACAACTCTTTTGAATCTACCTGCGTCACGGCACCCGTCAACGTCGACTTCTTGGCCGAACCATAAGCCACCTGTACAACGACTTCGTCCAGATTCTTCGCATCGTCTGCCAGATAAACCTTCATGTCGGGCTTGATGGTGACCACCTGTTTGGTCATGCCCACATAGAAATTTCGACTTGTTTGGCCGTAGGCAGGCACATTAGGGATGAAAAACCGACCATTTATATCGGTCCACCACCGACTCGGGTTCCTTTTACTAAAACCGAAGCACCCACGACGGGTTCGTTATCGGTTTGTGAATAAACAGTACCTGTGATGGTACGTTGCGCCATTGCTATCATGGAGCTAATCCAGAAGCAAAGGAGCATACTCAGCAGTTTCTTTTTACTCATAAATCTCTCGTTAAAATAAATGTATATAAACTAATATTCTCTCTTAGAAATAAATATTGATCATTAGGTTTATTGACAAACTATCGCAAATATATCAAATATTTCTTAAACAACAAGCAATAAGTTACTTTTTGTTGGTTTATAATATACATTTTTGTTAAATTTACAACAATAAAATGGTTACGAAGTCTTTTTCCACTCTTTTTGCAGACAATCGGGCCATATAAACTCTCTTGAATTATATTTGCAAGCAATTTATAACTCTTTCAACATGTACAAGTCTTTTCTTATTCTTGTTTTTAGTCTTTCATCCGTGAGCTTCGCCTTTGCGAAACCACAGGATACCGCCGTTCAGAACCCACAGAACGACATCAGACAAAAGAAATCATTAACCCATTCTGTTTATGACGAATGGCAGAGTTGTGAACAAACCGAAACTCTCCACGCACGGACGCTACGCCGCTTCGGGGAAGTAAATCCTCAGCAAGGGGACGGTATCCTTTGGTTGCGCAATGGCTCCGGACAACTGCTCAAGCTGCCCAGAGGCTACCAACTGCAGTTTACCGACGACGAACGGTTTGCCGTTGCCCTCGTAAAACCTACCTACGAACAAACCCGACAGGCCAAAATTAAGAAAAAGAAGAAGGACGACATGCCGCTCGATTCATTGGTTGTTATTCGTCTGAACGACTTTACGACACGGATGTTTCCACGGGTGAAGTCGTTCGAAATAGTAACATAATAATAAGGTGGTAGCTTTCACGTTGGGTAAGGACGACAAGAGCAAGGACAAGAAGAAAGAAAAGAAAGACGCGGCGGGCGATATGATGCTGTATTATTTCGCCAACGCCGATACGCTACGGCTGCCCCATGCCGAGAGTTACGCCATGGCCAACTATGGCCGTCGACTGGCTTACGTGGAAAAGACCGACAAGCACAAATGCGTCATGAAGGTAATGGATCTCAACAGCAGACAAACGATTACCATCAACGACACGACCGCCTACGTTGCGCGCCCCTCTTTCAGCTGGCAGGCTGATAAACTGCTCTTTCTCGCTTCGGCCGATACGGCCAAGACAGGCAGCAAGCACTGCGCTATCTATGAATATAAAGATAGGTGGAAAGCTACGTACGCTGCTTGCGGCAGACTACAATACCGGCCTCGAAGAGGGCTGGGGCGTTACCGAAAACAGCGCGCCTTTCTATTCACGCGACGGCAAACAGACTTTCGCGGGCATACAACCCTACGTCAATCCCGACGATACGACGAAATACGACTTTGAAACAGCCGAGCCAAGCATCTGGCGTCACGACGCCAACGAGCTTCCGCCCATGCTCAAAGTGCGCATGACCGACTATCGAAAGCAAACCATTCTCTGCTCTCTTGCGGGCGGACAGCTGGTGCCACTGGGCCGAACCATGTACGACCGCGTGCGACTGGCCAACCATGGTAACGCTCCTTACGCCCTATCGACCGACCAAACTGCCGGCAAACTGGCCGAACAATGGGATATTCAGGGCAAAACGCAGCTATCGTTGGTCGACATCCGCAACAGCAGTCGCACGCCGATTACCGACAGTCAGCTCGGAGGCGCCATCATTTCGGCCGACGGCAACCACGTGGCATGGTTCGATCTGCAACAGAAACAATGGATGGCATGGAGCCGAAAAGACCGACAGACACGCAATCTTACGGCTCGACTGAAGACCGCCTTTCATGATGAGGACGACGACCATCCCATGCTGGCCGAACCATACGACCGCGCACAGTTCACCACCGATAGTCGACAGTTGCTCGTGGCCGACCGCTACGATGTCTATCTCCTATCTGTCGATGGCAAAGAGAGCCGCTGTCTGACACAACGAGACAGGCCGACGCGACAGCCTGCAATACCGTTATGTCAGTCAACCAAGACCGGATGACATCGAAGGAGTGAACCTGAAGCACCCCATTTGGCTGCAAATGTTCAACTATCGGGACAAGACACAGGGCTTCGCTATGACCGATCCGAAGGCCAACCTGCGCGTTGTCGACGCGGGACCTCATAGTTACGGCACGCTCGTAACGGCCGATTCGGCTCAGGTATGCCTATATAAGAAAGGTGATTTCGCCCATCCGATGGATCTCTACATGCACACCGACAAGACGCAGCAACTCTCTCACATCAATCCACAGCAGCAAGACTACCTCTGGGGCACGGCCGAACTCTATCGTTGGAAGGCTTTCGACGGCACGCCACTTGACGGACTTCTCTACAAACCCGAAGGTTTCGACCCCAATAAGAAGTACCCTGTGATGATTTATTTCTACGAACGACGCAGCGATAACCTGTACGCTTACTACTCACCGGCCCCCAGTCGCTCGATTATTAACATTCCGTACTTCGTGAGCAACGGCTATGTGGTGTTCGTTCCGGACATCGTTTACCAGCCCGGACACCCCGGCGAATCGGCTTACAACTGCATCGTCAGCGGTGCCCAGTCATTAACCAAGCTGCCATGGATCGACGCCGACCACATGGCCATTCAGGGACAGAGCTGGGGCGGCTATCAAGTGGCCTACCTTGTGACGCGCACCAACATGTTTGCCGCTGCGGGCGCGGGCGCTCCCGTCAGCAATATGACGAGTGCCTATGGCGGTATCCGCTGGGAATCGGGCATGAGTCGCCAGTTCAGTATGAGCAGACACAGAGCCGTATCGGCAAAGACCTGTGGAAAGGCTACGACCTTTACATCGAGAACTCGCCCCTATTCGGTATTCCAAAGATACAGACGCCGCTGCTCATCACCCACAACAATGCCGACGGAGCCGTGCCCTACTATCAGGGTATCGAAATGTTCATGGGCATGCGTCGACTGGGCAAAGCCGGTATGGCTCATCGAATACGACAAGGAAGCCCACAATCTGCGGGAGCGTAAGAACTGTAAAGACCTGAGCGAACGCCTCTCCACCTTCTTCGACCACTATCTAAAAGGCGCGCCTATGCCCGACTGGATGAAGCCTAACACACCTTATATAATTAATGGCAAGGAAATACGGCGACAATAAAATACAATACATGAATCATAAAAAGCGGCCTTTTTCGTTTGCGAAAAGGCCGCTTTTTCTTCAATCATCAAATCATCTTTTTGTGGTTTACAAACAATGGGGGATTACCGCTGCGTGGTAATATCGTTACCAACCGTGTGGTAATATTGTTACCGCTACGTGGTGATTGAATTACCGCGCGTGTGTACTACGATTACCACGCAGCGGTAATATTTTAGTAATTGCCCGATTGTAGTGGCCTATTACTGCTTTTATGATTCTCTCATGAAGTGATTTGGGGATAAATATAACATGTGGTATCCCAAAAAGCAGCCTTTTTCACAAACGAAAAAGGCTGCTTTTTGTATTTTTATCGGCATATCATTTTTGTTGCCGACATTGATTTTTAATTTCTATCTGATAAACAACAGTTCCCTGTACTTAGGCAAAGTCCAGAGTTCATCGGCCACAATAAGTTCCAGCTTATCTATCTGATAGCGCACGGCATCCATCTTCGGAACCACCGTGTCATGATAGGCGATGGCTTTCTCGCGTTCGTTCAGAATCTTGTTGGCCACCTTGCGGGCGTTGACAAGTTCTTCGATGCCCGTTTCTATCTGTTGTGTGCGTTCCGCAATCTCACGAATAATCTTCACGTTGCGGGCCGTCAGCGTCTTGCCCTCTTCCTTTCCGAAGATGTTAAACATCCCTTCCACGTTCTTGGCCAAGCGACTCTGATAGTGCGTAGCTACGGGAATGATGTGGTTCATGCTCAAATCGCCCATCACACGGGCCTCTATCTGAATCTTCTTGGTATAGATTTCCCACTTCACTTCGTTGCGGGCTTCCAGTTCGCTGCGACTCCATGACGTTCATTTTTCTCAAACATCTGAATGCTCCGGGGGTCGAGATAGCGGTCGAAACAGAGCGGACATGAGGCCTCGCAGTCGAGTCCGCGCCGTGCGGCCTCCTCTTTCCACTCGTCGCTATAGCCGTTTCCATCGAAGCGGATGGCGTGACAGTGCCTGATGTCTTCACGAATCACGTCGATAATGGCACTCGTCTGGTCTTCGCCACCGGCTATCAGCGCGTCTACTCGCTGCTTAAAGTCGGTCAAAGCCTCAGCCACGGCCGTGTTGAGTACGATGAGCGCACTGGCACAGTTGGCCTCCGAGCCCACGGCACGAAACTCAAAGCGATTGCCCGTGAAGGCAAACGGACTCGTTCGGTTGCGATCGGTGTTGTCGATCATCAGTTCCGGAATCTCCGGAATATCGAGTTTCATGCCCGTTTTGCCCTCGACGTTGAAGAGTTCGTCCTTGTCGGCCTTCTCGATATGGTCGAGCAAATCGGTCAGCTGTCGCCCCAAGAACGACGAAATGATGGCGGGCGGCGCCTCGTTTCCACCCAGACGATGGGCATTCGTGGCTGTCATAATCGATGCTTTGAGCAGTCCGTTGTGCTTGTAGACACCCATTAGCGTCTCGACAATGAACACCACGAAGCGCAGGTTGGCCTCCGACGTCTTACCGGCCGCGTGCAACAGCACGCCCGTATCGGTGACAAGGCTCCAGTTGTTGTGCTTGCCCGAGCCGTTGATACCATCGAATGGCTTTTCATGAAGCAGCACCCGGAAGCCGTGTTTGTGGGCAACCTTCTTCATCAGACTCATCAACAGCATGTTATGGTCTACCGCCAAGTTGCATTCTTCGTAGATAGGTGCCAGCTCAAACTGCCCCGGTGCCACCTCGTTGTGGCGTGTTTTGCAGGAATACCTAACTCCAGCGCCTGCGTTTCCAAATCTTTCATGAAGGCCTGAACCCGCTCGGGAATGGTGCCGAAATAGTGATCGTCCATCTGTTGATTCTTAGCCGAGTCGTGACCCATGAGCGTCCGCCCCGTCAACATCAGGTCGGGGCGTGCCGAATAGAGGCTTTCGTCTACCAAGAAGTATTCTTGTTCCCAGCCCAGATTGGTCTGTACCTTCTTCACGTTCTTGTCGAAGTAGTGGCAAACGCTCGTGGCGGCCTCGTTGATGGCGTGAAGCGACTTCAGCAAGGGGCTTTGTAGTCGAGCGCTTCGCCCGTATAAGAGATGAAGATGGTGGGTATACAGAGCGTGTCGTCGATGATAAAGACCGGTGATGTGGGGTCCCCAGGCCGAATAGCTGCGGGCCTCGAACGTGTTTCTAATGCCACCATTGGGGAAGCTCGACGCGTCGGTTCTTGCTGAACGAGCAGCTTTCCCGAGAACTCTTCAATCATTCCGCCCTTTCCGTCGTGCTCAACAAAGGCGTCATGTTTCTCTGCCGTGCCTTCCGTCAGTGGCTGAAACCAGTGCGTGAGTGCGTAACGCCGTTCTCTTGGGCCCACTGCTTCATGCCGCTGGCTACCGCGTCGGCAATGCTTCGGTCGAGCCTACAGCCGTTGTCGATAACATCTATCAGCTTGTTGTAGACCTCTGCCGACAGGTATCGGTACATTTTTCTGACGATTGAACACATACTTCGCAAAGTATTCGGACGGCCTTTCCTTCGCCGCAGGCACCTCAAGGGTCGCTTGCGAAACGCTTCGGCAACTACTTCAAATCTCAAGTTCGACATAAGATAATATTTTGATTTCCTTAAAATGGCGGTTACACGGGCAAAAAAACATGAAAAAGAGATGCCCCAAAAGGGCTAAAAACAAAAAGAAACTCCCACGACAGGTGAGAGCTTCTTGCTATATTCTTTACCAAAACTTGTTGTTTTCTTCGCTATATTCAAAAGCCGACCGCAGCCAGCTTCTTTTTCCAATTCACGACGATTTACGTCCATATCATCGCACAAAGCGTCGAGCGAACAGTAGTCGTCACGCAGCAACATATTGACAGCGCTGAACAATATCATCGGATCGTTGGGTAACTTATCCATTATCTTTCATTTTGTTTTAAAACGATTGCAAAGTTACTTGAAATCAACGGCTTGACGAAGGAAATTAAATATTTTTTTCATATAAAAAGGCCTTTCCGTTCTGATTATCTTTCATTTCCTTTTGGTTTATCTCCTAATTGAACTATCTTTGCACCGCTAACAAGTGATATCGCAATGAGTAAGAAGCAGATTCTTCTGATTAACGACATGGCCGGTTACGGCAAGGTAGCTACGGCTGCCATGCTCCCCATCCTTTCTTATTTCGGCCATTCTACCTATAATCTGCCGACAGCGTTGGTTTCTAATACGCTGGATTATGGTAAGTTCAACATTCTCGATACAACAGAATACATCAAAGGCGTGTTTCCCGTTTGGAAACAGTTAGGTTTTTCGTTCGACGCCATAGCCACCGGTTTTATTGTTTCAGAGCTTCAGGCGGGCATTATTGCCCGTTATTGCATGCAAGAGGCCGCCAAAGGCACCATCATCTATGTGGATCCGATCATGGGTGACGAGGGAAAGCTGTATAACGGCGTCACGCCGGCCACCATCAACTCTATGCGCGAAATGCTCGGCGTGGCCCATCTGTGTTATCCCAACTACACTGAAGCCTGCTATCTGACCAACCGTCCCTACCAACCGGAGGGCGTCAGCCATGACGAAGCCTTGAGTCTGCTCCGCCATCTGCGCAAGATTGGCCCGAAGTCGGTACTCATCACCAGCATACCGGTCGACGGACAACCTTCGGTCATGGGCTACAACCACGAAGACGACAGCTATTTCCAACTGCCTTACGACGAGATTCCCGTGCATTTTCCCGGTACGGGCGACATCTTTTCGGCCGTACTCATAGGCCATTTGCTCGATGGCGAGCCGCTCAAGGACAGCGCGCGCAAGGCCATGGACGCCGTCTATACGTTCATCAGCCTGAATAAAGATAATGAAGATAAGAACCGAGGCATTCCATTGGAACAATACCTTGACGTACTGAATCAATAAATTCATGGCCATCCAGAAGCCTTCGGGCCGCCGATGGTCGCTTTCCATAACCCAATTTGCATTTTATGTGGCTCGAATCTCTATTCAGCATCCATTCAGCCGTGCAGGCCGTAGCCGTCTTATCGGCCATTTGTACCTTGGGACTTGCACTTGGCAAACTCCACTATAAGGGCATTTCGCTCGGCATAGCCTTTGTTTTCTTCATCGGTATCATCGGCGGTCACTATGGTTTCACGCTCGATCACGATGTCCTGCTCTTGCCGAGAGCTTCGGACTCTCCATGTTTGTCTCACGCGCTTGGCCTCTATGTAGGCCCCAACTTCTTCGGTTCGCTGCGCCACGAAGGTATCCAACTCAACCTCTGGGGGCTGGCCGTCATCCTTACGGGTACGCTCATGGCCATCCTTCTGTGCTACATCCTGCCCGTGAACGTGGCCGACATGGTTGGTATTCTTTGCGGAGCCACCACCAATACGCCTGCTTTGGGTGCCGCCCAGCAGGCCTTGCAACAGATGGGACTGCAGAGTGGAGGCGCCGCCTTGGGCTGTGCCGTCACCTATCCGTTGCTGTTGTGGGTGTCATTCTGGCCATGGTCGTCATGCGCAAGTTCTTTGTGAAGCCCGCCGACCTGCTAAACCTCATTTGTCGACAGACGAAGATCACACCTACGTGGGACAGTTTATCGCAGTCAATCCGGCATTGGAAGGCAAGACCCTCGCTGCCATCTCGCAGATGACCCACCGCCGTTTCATCATCAGCCGTATATGGCGCAACAGACAGGTCATCGTGCCTCATGCCACCACGGCTCTGCATGTGGGCGACAATCTGCTTGTGGTGACCAACAAGGAGGAAGTGCCGGCCATGGAAATCCTATTCGGTCAGAAGGTCGAAAAGGACTGGAACCGAGAGCAAATAGACTGGAACGCCATCGACTCGAAGGTGAGAAAGCCGTGTCATCGTTATCACCAAGACGGAGCTGAACGGCAAACGACTCGACCAATTGCAGCTCCGCAGCACCTATGGTGTCAATGTAAGCCGCGTCACTCGTGGTGATATCAAGCTGTTGGCTACCGACAAACTGCGACTACAATACGGCGACCGCCTGACCATCGTGGGTCCGCCGGCCGACATCGACCACGTAGAGGCTTTCTTAGGCAACGCCGTGCAGACGCTGAACGAGCCTAATCTGGGTGCCATCTTCTTCGGAATGTTGCTCGGTGTGGCCGTCGGCACCATCCCCATCGACATCCCCGGCATGACGGCTCCCGTGCGTTTAGGCATCGCCGGCGGCCCCTATCATCATGGGAATCATCATCGGAGCGCTCGGACCACGCGTGCATTTCATCTCTTATATGACCCGCAGTGCCGGACTGATGTTGCGCAAACTGGGCCTGTCGCTCTATCTGGCGTGTCTCGGTATCGACGCCGGCGGCCAGTTCTTTGAGACCATCATGCGCCCCGAAGGCCTGATGTGGGTGGGCATCGGCTTCCCTGCTGACGGTGCTACCCGTGCTCGCCGTGGGCTACATTGCGCTCCGATTGCATAAGTTCGACTTCGGAACCATCTGCGGAATCCTCTGTGGCAGCATGGCCAACCCCATGGCCCCTGACCTACGCCAACGACACGATAGAGGGCGACTCGCCATCGGTCAGCTACGCCACCGTCTATCCGTTGGGCATGTTTATCCGTGTGATTATCGCCCAAGTGATGGTAATGTTTCTGGTATAACCCAATAACTGACTGTAAAAGGGCTGCTTTCATGTTGCGAAAGCAGCCCTTTTTACGATCTAATAGTTATGCTTTTAGCGGCTAAAAGCATAGCTTTTTACAAGCTAAAAAGCAGCCCCTTTACAAAGCTGCTTTTTCAGCTCTCATTTATATACCATTCAATCCTTCGTTTTATTTATCAAACTTCAATCCCTTCGTTGTGGGCATAGCACCTTTCTGTGTACATACATAGGCACTCACCTTAACGGCCCGTTTATGGGCTTCTTCAATGGTTTTGCCCTCCAGGATGGCGGCCGTGAAGCTGCCGGTGAACGAGTCGCCGGCGCCAACCGTGTCGGCTACTTCCACCTGTGGTGTCTCTACGAAACTTATTTTTCTTAGGCGCGAAGACGTAACTTCCGTTCACGCCGCAGGTGAGTACGAGCATTTTCAGGTTGTACTTGCCCAAGATGAGCCAGCACTTGTTCTCAATATCAAGGCCTGGATAGCCAAAGAGGCGACCGATCGTAACGAGTTCCTCGTCGTTGATTTTCAGAATATCGCAGGGCATTGAGTGATTCGCGGATGATTTCCTTGGTATAAAAGTTCTGTCGCAGATTGATGTCGAAAATCTTGAGGCAGTCCTTTGGCGTAGCCTCCAAGAACTTCGGATGGTCTCTTGCGACACCGCGTTGCGCTGAGCCAGCGATCCGAAGCACACGGCTCGGGCGTTCTTGGCCACAGCTTCTACTTCGGGCGTGAACGGAATGTTGTCCCAAGCCACATCGGTCTTAATGTCGTAGGTGGGTACTCCTTCATCGTCGAGTTCCACTTGCACGGTACCCGTAGGATAATCTACGGTGGGCATGATGTAATTGAGTTTCTTTTTCGTCAAACTCCGTGCGTGCCTGATCGCCCCCATGTCGTTACCCAAGGCACTGATAGCCATGGCGTCGAAGCCAAACTGGCTGACATGATAGGCGAAATTGGCGGGCGCGCCACCCAGTTTTTGAACCTTCGGGCAAGCAGTCAAACAGCGCTTCGCCCAACCCTACTACGTATCTTTTTGTTCTTTGTTAGCCATAATGATTTTTCTTAGGAGTTATTGTTTTTGAGGAGTTAAGGAGTTGAAGGGAGATAAAGGGAGTTAAGACATTGGTTCGTCTCCATCAACATCTTGCCACTTCTAATACCTTGTTACTCGTTCCCATCAATATCTTGTAGGAAAAAGACGAGCAAACATCCTTTTTTTACTATTTTTATTTTTATCTTTTTACCTTTGTAATGTAGCTAAAGAGTAGATCACGCCAATAGCCATGACGATAACGGCACCTCCTGACCAATGGCATCGCTGGCCAAGCCCATCATCAAGGGAAGATGGTGCCACCGAAGAGGCCCATAATCATGAGTCCGCTCACCTCGTTTTTCTTTTTCAGGAACGGCCTGAAGGGCTTCGCTGAAAATGATGGAGAAGACATTGCTATTGCCGTAGCCCACCAACGCGATGGCAACATAAAGCATTAGTTTGGATTGACCGAAGTACATCCCCACCATACTCAATGCCATCATCAAGATGCTGATGATAAAGAATGTACGGTTTTTCATCACTCGCAGGAAGAAACTGCCCGTCAGACAGCCCAACGTACGGAAGATGAAGTAGAGGAAAGTGGCAAATCCTGCCTCGGTAAAGTGTCATCCCAAGGCGTTCTATCAGAAGTTTTTGAGCAGTCGTATTGGTTCCCACGTCGATTCCCACATGGCACATGATACCGAGGAACGACAGCAGGACAATGGGTTTACCCAGCAATCGAAAGCAGGCGATGTATTCGCCGCCAATAGAGGTGTGGCCTGTCGTGACGTCTTTCTCTTCCTCTATGCTTGTTGTAGAGAGCAAAAGGGTGGCCACAATGCCGATAACCATATAGATGGGGAACAGCACTCGCCAGCCAAGACCGAATGCCGGTATCGTGGCCGTGGCACCCCACATGGCAATATAAGGAGCCATGAACGAGGCAATGGCCTTTATAAACTGGCCGAAAGTGAGGGTCGAAGCCAGATTTCCGCCCTTAATGACGGTGCTCACCAGCGGATTGAGCGACGTCTGCATGAGCGCGTTGCCAATTCCAAGCAAAGAGAAGCTCACCAACATCACGCCAAAACTCTCGGCGAAGATAGGCAACAGCAAGGAGAAGAGGGTGACAATCAGTGACAGCAGTACGGTCTTCCTGCGCCCGATGCGATTCATCAGCACTCCCGTAGGTACAGAAAAAATGAGGAACCAGAAGAAAACAAGAGAGGGAAAGAGGTTAGCCGTGGTGTCGTTCAGGTTCAAATCGGCCTTCACGTAGTTAGAAGCGATGCCTACCAAATCGACAAATCCCATCGCGAAAAAGCAAAGCATGACGGGAATCAGTGCCATTTTTGTTTGATTTACTCATAAATATTTAGGTTTAAATTTCTTATCCATAAACTTTTGCAAAGCGGCTCTATCGCCGTGAGAAAACTACGTACCGCGTTTGAATGTTTTTAGGTTTTACGACCGCAAAATTAGTGGTTGACAAAATAAGAGTATCGCTAAAATCGTTCATTTCATGGCAAAAATGTTACATGCATCATTTTTACAACGAAATGAACGTTTTTCTAATCTATCATCAGTGCTTTATTTCAGGTCGTAAGTCACGTAACGTGCCTTGCCCCGGATACTTATTTTCGTATAGGGTTCGCTTGGGAATACAAGGTTGGTTATGGCCACCTTGCCCTCGGCGTCAATCGCTTCGACGCTGCACTTATCGATGAACACCCGCAGCTGACCGAGCTTTCCGAGCGTGGGAGCCGTGGTAACACAGGGAAAGCGTCGCTGAATTGCACGTCGCCGCTCTTCGTGCGATCCATCGAAAGGGTCTGGCGGTCGGCGTCATAGGTCAGAACAAGCTGCTCGCCCCGTGCGTTCGACAGGGTCACGGTGGCCGAATGGCGGAAGTCTACCACCAGTTCGCAGGTGGATGTCAGCGCTTTGCCCTTCTTGCCATGCAACGCCAGCAGTTCTTTCGATGGTGTTGAACTCAGGAAAGTGTCGCCTTTGTATTCAAATAATCCCAAATCACGGGGCACGGCGTTGGCCGAACGATATTGCGTTGTGGGCACTTGGTTGGCATATTGCCAGTTGCTCATCCACGCCAAGGCCACCCGTCGGCCGTCGGGAGCGTTGTCGAAGCTGACCGCCGCATAATGATCTTTGCCGTAATCCATCCACTTGGTCACCTCGGGTTTCGTATCGCAGACGAAGCGATGACCATCAAAATGCCCCGTAAAAGTACTGCGTGGCCGAACCGCCAAAAGGGTCCGCCGGGGTTGATATTGCACAATAATACCCACTTATCTTGACTCGCCGACGTTGCGTTTTTAACAGGAAGCCTGAACAAGTCGGGGCATTCCCACACGCCACCATGGTTGCCGTATTCGTGGCCAAAGCTGCTTTCATACTTCCATTGCTTCAGGTTCGCCGACGAATAGATCTGCATTTCCTGCCCGGCGGCCAGTATCAGGTACCACCGACCATACTCTTCGCTCCAGAACATGTGCGGATCGCGGAAGTCGGGAAGGGTCGACGTGATGACCGGATTGCCACTGTACTTCTGAAAGGTCTTGCCTCCGTCGGTGCTGTAAGCCAGACTTTGCGTCTGATTAGCCCCCGCGCTGGTATACATCGCTACGATAGCACCGGCGCCGAAGCCCGCCGTGTTGTTGTGGTCTACCACCGACGAGCCGCTGAAAATCGTCCCCAGCGCGTCCGGTTCTATGGCTTCACCCTCATATTGCCAGTGAATGAGGTCGCGAGAAGTGGAGTGTCCCCACGTCATGTTTTCCCATGTAGAGCCGTAAGGGTTGTACTGGAAGTACAGATGCCACACGCCGTCCTTATAGAACATACCATTGGGGTCGTTCATCCAGCCGTAAACGGGCGTGTGATGATAGGCGGGACGGAAGCGTTCGCGGTTACTTGCGTCGAAGGTATCGGCCGTTTTGAGCAGCTTCCACACCGCAAAATCGTTGATATTACCCGTCGAACGGCGGTTGCCGGAGAAGGTAATATCGAGCAGCGAGGCTCTCCCTGAAGGTCTTTTAGGTCTACCGGCACCATATAATCTTTCTTATCAAGCGCCAACCGACAATTAAACTCCTTCACAACGGTGTGCCCTTTAATGACGCGCACACGTGCGTTCTCCTCCTTTTCCTCCACGGGCAGCAACAGATAACGTGCGGTGGTCTGCAAACGATAGATGGCATGGGTGTCACTGAGCGCGTTCATACTACCGATAGCGGTTCTGTGCGCCGGCTGTCAGGCCCGTCATGAGACAGGCCACGGACAGCAATGTTTTCTTCAAACTTGTCATACGATATTTGGTTTTAAGGTTTTTAACGACCGTTCTTATTGATAACCATTGTTCTGGGTGTACAATCCCGGAATGTAATAGAGCTGATTGTAGGGCACGGGGAAGAACTCGTTCTTGTCGGGCGTGAACCTCGCGTCCTTGTAATACTGCGCGAACTTCGTGCCATCGTATTCACTGTTCACCTCAGTTTTGAAATATCGGTTCAGCGTTTCCGAAGCAATGCCCCACCGGCGCAGGTCAAAGAAGCGCTCATGTTCCATCGCCAGCTCCAGACGGCGCTCCCAACGCAGACACTTACGGGCCGTAGCCTTGTCTTGGAAGTAGCTATCGGGATAGAGCGCAATCTCACATTGGTCGGCCGCATAGGCGATATGCTTGTTCACGGAGTTAGCGGCACGCTGCCGGATGGCATTGATAATCGCCTTGGCGTCGGCCAATCGTCCGGTTTCGATGAGCGCTTCCGCACGCATGAGCATGACATCGGTATAACGGAACATGTATTCGTTCATGGCGAAAGCCTGCCAGGGATTATTGTAGGTCTCACCCTTGCTGCGCTGTGGTACTTCTTTCAAAGACGTGTAGTAGCCATACGCGCTCGGGTTGCGCGAGTTATCCTTCGTCAGGGTGTATTCTTTCTCATACTTATAGGGGGAACGTCGGCATGCCCACCGTGTGGAACAAGCGCGGATCCCACTTCTGTGTGTTAGGCTGACCGTTGACCGGATGAGCCGGTGTTTTGTCGAAATCGTCAAACTCGGGCAGTCCATTGCGGGTCTTGAAAGCATCTACTAAGTTCTGCGAAGGCTTGTGAAAGTCCCATCCGCACGACCATATTCCCCAGCAACCGTTCAGCGTATTCGACCAATTGCCGCGTCCGAAGGTCGTATTGTCGTCCTTATAGTCGGAGCATTGGATAGAGAATATCGACTCCTTGCTGTTCTTATATTCGGGCAGGAATATGTCGCCGTAGTCCTCCAGATAGCCGTAGCGCGACTTACTCACGACATCCGTGTAGTCAACAACCTTCTGCATGTAGTCCGCTTTGATGTGGCTGATGCCCGTTGTCTTCTCATAACCGTCGCCCCAAGCCAGTTGCAGGTAGCATTTGGCTAAGTAAGAAGCCGCCGCAATCTTGTTGATTCGACCGCCTTCCTTCTGTGTTTCGGGCAGAACGTCATACGCCAACTTGAAATCGGCTATGATTTTGTCGAACAACTGCTCGTAGGTAAACGCGTCGTTGTGGGTCTGTTCCTGCGCGTTGGTCTTGAAAACCTCCTCGTCAATCCAAGGAATCTTGCGGAAAACGGTGATGAGCTTATAATAGAAGTGTGCACGGAGGAACTTCACCTCAGCTATGCGCTCCCGTGTCGTGGCCTCGCCCAGCTTATCATTGCCGTTTTTTTCGAGCGACACCAGCGCACGATTGCAGCGCGACACGGCCGCATAGAGCCGATACCACAGTTCGTCAAGCGGGCCGATGGTAGACGTCAGGTTTGTCAAACCTCAAAAGGATGATAGTCGGTGTCGTTAACGCCCGAACCACCTTTCAGGCAATCGTCGGAAGTAACGTCGCCGTAGGGCCACAGATTGAACGGAAACTGATACCAGCAGTCGCCTAACATGGCGTAAGCACTGTTGACCATGCTCTCCGGATCGGAGAAAGCCTTGTCTTCATCGACCACGGCCGTGGGCTTATAATCCAGAAAAATCATTGCAGCTTGTCAATGTAAGACTACCTGCGAGGGCCAGAATGGCAATATATATCTTTTCATTTTGCTTATCGTTTATGTATTATTTAAAAACCAACTTGAAGGCCGAATGATACGGAAGTAGGAATAGGATAACTCCAGTTGGGGTTTTCGGGATCGGAACAGGTGAGGCTGTTGCTCTTGATGGTCAGCAGATTCTGGCCCGATATGTACACACGTGCCGTAGCAATCCGCAGTTTCGACAGAACGGATGTCGGGATGTTGTAGCCCAACTGCAAGGTACGCAGTTTCAGATAAGAGCCATTCTCCACGTAATAAGACGAGGCACGTCCTTCGTCGGCGGTGTTATTGGTAGTCAGGGCCGGAATGGTCGAGCTTGTATTACCTGTCGTCCACGCGCCCAACATGCGGTTACCCTTGTTGGAACCGGGGTCGGTGATACTCCAAAAATCGGTCTGGAACTTCAGATTATTATAGACATCCTGATTGTATACGCCCTGCCAGAACATCGTCAAGTCGAAGTTTTTGTAGTTCAAAACAGCATTCAGACCATAGGAGAAGGCCGGAACGGGATCGAAAATCCATGTTTGGTCGGCCGAGGTTATCTTTTGGTCGCCGTCCAGATCCTTATATTTCAAGCCACCCACGCGGGCATTGTCCTGACCCGACGCGGCCACTTCTTCCTTCGACTGATACAATCCGTCTGCCACATAGCCCACGATGGAGCCGTATGACTTGCGCGACTGAACGAGATTTTCCTTTGTGGTATGCGCGTAAGAGCCGGTTGTCGACGCGGGCAGACTGGTCACTCTGTTGCGGAAGAAATCGAGACTGCCGTTGAAATCAACGCCTAACCCATTGGCAAAAGTCTTACGATAGCCCACGGCGAACTCCATACCCCAGTTGCGGAGCGATGGTCCGTTCGACCAAGACGCGCCACCTTCGCCCATCGCGCCTAAGTAAGCGGGATTGATCAGCATATCGTCCACGTCCTTGATATAGGCATCGACATTACCATAGAGCGAACCGCCGAAGAACATATAGTCGATACCGGCGTTGTATTGCGTTGCCGTTTCCCACTTCAAGTTAGGATTGGCCGTCTGCGTAGCTCTGTAACCGGAGGGGAAAGTGCCCGAACCGGCCAGACGAAGGTCGTAAGCGGTAGAGGTAACACGGTCGAGTCCGTAGTCACGGGTGTAGAGTCCGAACTGCGCGTTGTTGTCGATGGCCTGATTACCGGTCTTACCCCAAAGAGTCGGAGCTTCAAATCGTCGAGCCATTTCTGCTGCAACAACTGTGAAAGACGGAAACCGAGCGAGGCTGCGGGGAACGTTCCCCAACGGTGATTGGCACCGAAGCGCGACGAACCATCATGACGAATGGTAAACAGAAGCCAGCAAAAGGTCTTTTGAAATTATAGTCTACCTTACCGAAGAAAGAGGCCAACCGATAGCCCACCTTCGCACCGGAATTGCGCATTGTACCCTGTGGCGGCATTGGGCACATGTAGTCCGTGTCCTCCAAAGCGTAGTCTTCGGAGTAAGCACTGAAGTCTACGACGCTTTGCTTATTGATTTCGGAACCCGCGAGCAAGGAGAAGTTATGTTCGTTTAGGAGCGTAAAGTTATAGTTCAAGGTATTCGACCACGTGTAGTTTACGTTGTTGGTCTGGCCCCAATGTGGTCTTGGGCATATTGTTCTTCACCACGTCCGACGTGAACGTATGGGTGAGCGCGTTAATAAAAGAGGTAGTGAAGTCGATACCGAAGTTAGAGCGGAAGAGCAAGCCCTTGATGGGTTTGATGTCGACAAAGGCATTGCCGAAGAGTCGCCAGAAATCTAAATGGTTGTCCTTGTTGTGATATTCCTCGCGCACAGGATTCTGGCGGTCGCTCATACCACCCACCGGACCACCGAAAGTAACACCATCTTCTTCGTAAACGGGTACGATAGGCGCCATCTTCAAGGCGTTTTCCATCGGCGCTACGTCCACTTGCTTGGTGTAGGTAACGGTGAAATTCTCACCCATACTGACCATCTTATTAATATGATAGGTAGCGTTCATACGTGCCGACAGGTTTTCAAAGTTGGTATACTTCAATATACCATCGTTCTTCTTGTAGCCCAGCGAGAACATCGCGGAGTGCTTCTCGTTGGCATGCGAAAGAGAAACGTTGTAATTGCGGGCAAAACCGGTGCGCGAAATCTCGTCTACCCAGTCGGTATCGGAGAAGCGCATGGTCTTCTTGTTATTGATGAAACCATCGTAGCGACCATTAATCGTATAATTCACGTATTTCGACAAGGCCGGATTCCACACGCTGATGGCGGTTCCGTTGGCCGCGTTGATGTTGATTCCGTAGTTCTGAGCGTAGGTCACGGGGTCGACGCCGTCGTTAAGGGCAGCCTGCACCATAGCCGTAACATATTCACGGGTGTTGCTGAGCTTCATCTTGGACTGCGCGGTATAGAACTGCGCCGTCAGATTGGTTGAGAAATCAACCTTTACCTTATCCCCTTTCTTGCCTTGTTTGGTGGTAATGATGATAACACCATTGGCCGCACGGCTACCGTAGATAGAGGCCGAAGCAGCGTCCTTGAGCACCTGCATGCTCTCAATATCACTGGCATTGAGCGAGTTGAGGGCCGAGTTGGTTGGCACGCCGTCAACAATATAGAGCGGATCCTGCGACGTATTGAACGAACCGATACCACGAATACGCACCGTACCCGTGCCACTGGGCGAACCATTAGCGGTGATATTCATGCCCGGAACCTTGCCTTGCAGCGCACGCATGGGGTCGGCATCGGGCGAAAGTCTTCAGCGCGTCGGTCTTCACGACGGCCACCGAACCGGTCAGGTCGGCCTTGCGCTGAGTCTGGTAGCCCGTTACGACTACCTCGTTCAATTCTTTCGCGTTTTCTTTCAGCTGTACACGCATGTTCGCTTCGGCTTTCTGCTCCAGCGTAGCATAGCCAATATAGGTGAAAACGAGGACAGCGCCCTGCTTCACTTTCAGCTTGAAATGACCATCAAGATCGGTTACGGCACCATTGGTCGTCCCCTTCTCCATTACCGTAGCACCGATGATAGGCTCATTGGCCCCATCAACAACGGTACCACCAATCTCTACTTGCGCATAAATGAATGCGCAACAGAACATGAGTAGCATGCTCGTCAGAATTCTTTTCAGATTGTTCATTCGTCTTAACTATTAGGTTGATATTTTTCTTTCAAGATTCTGCGGCAAAAGATAACATGATATAGGCCGAGCCGCATGTCACAAATCGTTCATTGATTAAAACGTTTTGTTACATGTAACATTTCTGATAGAATATGAACGAAAAGTGAAAGCATAGCCATCATGCGCCAGTCGTTGGGGTATGATTTATCATGTTCCGCCTCAAACGAAAGACATAATCAGTAGTCATGCGCCAGCCGTAGGGGCGTGATTTATCATGTTCCGCCTCAAACGAAAGACATAATTAGTAGCCATGCGCCAGTCGTAGGGGCATGATTCATCACGTTCCGCCTCAAACGAAAGACATAATCAGTAGTCATGCGCCAGCCGTAGGGGGCGTGATTCATCACGTTCCGCTCAAACGGAAGACATAATCAGTAGTCATGCGCCAGCCGTAGGGGCATGATTTATCATGTTCCGCTCAAACGAAAGACTATACAAAGCATGATTGAGCATATTCCAATATAGGATTTGCATCCTGTTGTAACCTAGATTTTCGTCGAATGGTTTTTAAACAAAGTATATTTGGGGAATGAGGAACGTGATAAATCACGCCCCTACGGCTCACGCCATCCCATTTCTAAACACAAAAAAATGAATGCATTAGTAAAATATAAATCAGTAGCCATGCGCCAGCCGTAGGGGCATGATTTATCATGTTCCCGCCTCAAATGAAAGACATAATCAGTAGTCATGCGCCAGCCGTAGGGCATGATTCATCATGTTCCGCCTCAAACGAAAGACTATACAAAGCATGATTGAGCATATTCCGATATAGGATTTGCATCCTGTTGTAACCTGGATTTTTCGTCGAATGGTTTTAAACAAAAATATATTTGGGGAATGAGGAACGTGATAAATCACGCCCCTACGGCTCACGCCATCCCATTTCTAAACACAAAAAAATGAATGCATTAGTAAAATATAAATCAGTAGCCATGCGCCAGCCGTAGGGGCATGATTTATCATGTTCCGCCTCAAACGAAAGACATAATCAGTAGCCATGCGCCAGCCGTAGGGACATGATTTATCATGTTCCGCTCAAACACAAAAGGCAATACAAAGCGTGACTCATCACCTTCCGCACCAGCAAAAACGCGAATATTCGCTGTGAAAATTTATTACAAAGCGTTCAATTATTCTGCAACAAGAAAAAAAGTTTTTCGCAAATAAGCCAAGCATTTTGATGTTTGGCGAAAATCGACAAACAACTGATAATCAGTCGTTTGCACAAAAACAACCGATAAAACAGCTTATCAAAAAAACACGCTAAAAACGCCCCAAATAGCCACACAAAAAGCAGCCCTTTTACCCGCCGAAAGCATAGCTTTGGCATGGCAAAAAGGGCTGCTTTTGAGCTGTCTAAAAAGCTATGCTTTGACCCCGTAAAAAGTAAAAACAGCAACGCAACAGCACAAGAACCACCTCTTCAACGCTATTTTTTCGCTCTATTTGGAGCTTTTTCAGTCCGTTTTTGTGATAGGAATTTGACAAAAATAAAAGTATTGAAGATATAAAGAACTATTTTTTTAGTTTGAAGACATAACGACAAAAGGACATATTTTTGTTTCTATCTCATTGTTCGCGTTTTTTCATCCGCGCTATTGCTTTTTGTCAAATAATCCTACTTGTAATTTCAAAAAGCTTTTTGTACCTTTGCACAGTCTTTTTACACAAGATTGTTTGAAAAAGATTTTTAGAGGTGCACAACCCTAACAAGATGGGCACTCAAACTATTGAATATAAAACACAAAAATTTAATTTAAAATGAAAAAGGAATACGAGAGTATTTAAAACCGACACTTACATTGTATCAGGTGCAGGCAACATCTTCATTGCTTGCCATCAGTGCGGAAACAACAAATCCTGTAGAGGGTGGCGACCCAACAGGTGGCGATCCTTCGACACCTAATCCATTTGCGGGCACTCCGGCAAAACGACAGTGGTTTGAAACAGAAGAATAATTTTAATTTTTTATCAGAAAAGAATATGAATAAGAAGAATATCTTATTTCCAGTAGTTTGCGTCCTCATGGCAACACCGTTGCTAACGGGATGTCAGGATGACATTGATGATACGGTTGAAGAGAGCGCGAGTGTGTACACGTATCATCTCGTTGCCGACGCAGCGCAAGACGCGAATGCCTCAACCCGTGCTTTAGAGGTAGACGGACAGAGTAAAAATACTATCTACTTGGTCGGATAATGACAACATCATGACTTATGTGTTGGACGATAATCTTAATGCAGACAACTATAGCCAGATTACATGCGCGACAGGCGGAACCGCTACTCGCTTTGATGGCGATATCTCTTCAAAGAACGCAATTACAACAGATAAAGAGATTGCTTTCTTCTATCCCGGGAACGCGGCTGTGGGCAACGAAAAGACCATAACGCCCGCTACGCAGACAGAAGAAAAACAGGTGGAAAAGTATCTGGCTACTATCATGACATTAGTGATAAGACTCAACAGTTTGTAGAGTTAAACCTCACCAGCCAGGATGGCACGGCAGAAACCATTGGTAAACGTTTCGATTATCAGTGGGCAAAGAAAAAGCCTGAGAACGTGAATGGTAAAAAGATCAAAGTCAATATTGGCAAAATGAAACGTATCATCGCGATATGGGCATTGCGCTTTACCGACGAAAACAATCAGCCGCTTCAGAACATCGACTCTATCTATATCTCTAATATGAAGGGTAGTGATGTGCTTGACCTTAACACCGGAGAGTTAATCCAAAAGAATCCCGAGGACGAGAGTATGAACATCGTTCTCAACGCGGGTCAAAACAAAACCTTCACTTCGGTCGGTGGAACATACACCTATGCCGCTCTTCTTCCGGGCACTTACAATGATGTGGTGATTGTGGCATACGTAGGCAACAAACGCTATAAGAAGGTATATGCCTCTCTAACCTTTGAAGCGGACAAGGTATATCGTAGCAACATCTTAAAGATGGAAGAGCCTAAGCAGGAACCTTTCGTTCTTGTGCAGGGCATCCAATGGGCAACAGGTAACTTCATTCATTATCAGGAAGGCAGCCAGGAATTCTGGGGTATTGCGCCTGCGCAGTGGTGGATATCACGCCGTGCCGTTCTGTTAGGTTCTAATCGCAAAGAGGTTAGTTCGGGCGGAACGCTTCAGTCATCGCAGTTTGAAAGCAGTCCTACACAGACAGCAGATGATTTAGACCTTTTCCGTTATGGTTCTATTGCTCAGGCATTAAATATTACAGACATTGACCGCTGGATACCTGGAGGTGATATTTCACAGAAGATTAGCGGGGGCAAAGGTGATATCGTTTGGTATTACACGAAAGATAAGCATAAGAAGTATCGCATGCCAACTGGTACTGAGCTAAAAACACTTTATGAAACGGCAAACGCGATTCCGGCCTACTGCTACACGGATAAAAAGACCATTGTTTACGGCGCGTACTTTACAACCAGCAACGGAACAAGAATAAAAATGTTTCCCACAAAGGTAAGAACATATCATAAATACACTAATGTTACCGCGCTTGTTCTTGCCAATAAAGGATTGTTCTTGCCCATCACCGGTAGGCGATCAGATGGAACTTCGACAGCTGGATATAGAGACATGACTTATCGTGCCGGCGCTTATGGACAGTATATGGCTTCTACGGCGGGCCTGGGGCTGGCCGACGACTTCTTCTTTGGTCCTACAGAATGGAATTTTTAGCAGAAACTCTAAGGGACAGGGAAGGGCCATTCGTCCCTATCTTAGTCAGCGATGATAAGACTGCCGATCCTGTATTCCCCACCATTTGCCAACATCAAATAAGAGCATAACTATGCTTTTCGGGGCATCGTTTGAAGGCTAATTCAATTATGAATCTTGTGCTTTTTGATCCGTATAGAAAGCCATTAGCTATATAAAAATCCCACTATAGTAGGACGGAAGTCTAACGATAGTGGGATTTTTGCATGCTTTTTTCCCTAACCTTTTTTTCATACATTAAGGGCGATTTTCTACCCATCGCCTCAGCCATTCTATAAACCGTTGTTTCCATCCGATGGCCTCCGGGCTTGTCTTTCGGGCCGTCGCGCCGAAGCCATGACCACCCGTTTGGTATTGGATATATACGTGGGGCACGTTGTGGGCCGTCATCGCGCTGTCCATCAGCATGGCGTTGCGGTAGTCGACGATGGGGTCGTCCTTGCAGTTCATCAGGAAAACGGGGCATTGGATGCGGTCGGCATGGTGCTCCATCGACAGCGAATCGCGCATCACAGGGCTGCGTCGACGCCATTCGCCCAACAGTCCGCGGCGGCTGCGCTTATGCGTAACGGCATGAGAGAGCGACACCACGGGATAGATGGGCGCGATAAAGTCGGGGCGCAAGGGGCCGGTGAGGTTTTTCGGCTGCCATCAGCGACAAGTGACCGCCGGCCGAAAAGCCCATAATGCCTACGTGGCGATAGCCTTCCGCACGGACAAGGCGCATGGCTCGTTCGATGGCCCGCAGCTGATCGGGGTATTGCCGACCCGGAAAATAGAGCCGACTACGGAGGGCGAAGCCTGCCCATCCGGCGGTGGGATAATGCAGCACGTAGGCCGCTATGCCCTCGCTGTTGAGCCATCGGGCCACCTCGCTACCTTCGTATTTCTTGCTCAACCAGCAGTAGCTGCCCCCCGGACACACGATAATGGCCGTGCGGCAGGTGTCGCTCGGCTTGTATATCTTCAGTCGGCGATCGTTTGGGTCGCTCTTCTGCGCGCCAACGGTGGAACAAAACCACGAATAAGAGCGGCAAAAGACTAATCGTTGCTTTCATACGCGTTGATTTTATGAATGATAACATTGCGGCCTACGATGGCTTCGGCCGTGCTGATGGCCGTCAGTGGCACGCCGCAAAAAGCCATGTAGGTTGACATTCTGGCCCGTCAGCAACAGGTTTTCGCATTTCGTATAGGGTCGATACGTGCGAGCGGGCGATGTTGTCCGTGTCGCGACGCAACCCATAAAGAGCGCCCTCGGGTTCGTCGTAGTAGTCGCGAATGGTGAGCGGCGACGAGGCAAAAGCTGTGGGCTATCGTGGCTTCAAAGCCCGGATAGAGCCGCTCCATGCGACTGATAATCTTTCGCAAGTGCCGCTCTTTCCATTCTTCATACGCCTTTCCACGGCGTCCGCATTGTGTATCTTTCCAGCGTTCTACCACCTGATAGGGCATGATGGCGTTCACAATCATCTTGGTTGCCCATGAACCTTGCTGTCTGTCGGCCGGTGTCATATACATAAAGCCCCGTGGCCAGCAAGCCTCATCGTACTCATTGTAGTTCCACACGCGCCCATAATCCTCCTGATAGTAGCACGTATGATTGATATAGGGAAAGCTTTGGGGCTTGAAGATGAAGTAGGCGCAGAACGACGAGTAGCTATTGGGTGCCTCGTCGAGGCGCGCCCTGAATGCTTTGGAAAAGCAATGGCTGTCTGTCATGCCGATTAATTGGCGGGGATGGATGGCACTAATGTAAGTGTCGGCGGTGTAGATATGGCCTTGTTCGGTCTTTACGGCAGTTACCCGGCGGTCGTTGATATCAACCGCAACGACCTTATCGCCACTGATGACACGCCCTCCACCCGCACGAATGATATCCGCCAAGGCGTCGGCCAACTGCTGGCTGCCACCCGAAAAGCGACTCGGGCCGTTGATATAAAGCACGTTGATGAGCGCGTGGATATAGGCGGGCGTGTGTCCTTCCACACCATCGTACATCGGATTCATGTAGCCCAATACGTCGCGCAGGCGCGGGTCACTGATGAAATGGGCCAGCAAGCGGTCGGCCGGCCACATGAACATCTCGCCATGGCTGAACACATGGTCGTTGGTGGGGCGCAGAAAGAAGAAGTCTATCTCGTCGACCATTTTGTAGAGAGCCTCTACATATTGCCTGATTTCATTGCGCTGATGTGGAAATTCTGTGGCAAAAATAATCACAAAAAGCCTCCTTTCCCTGTGGCACACGATAGGTTTTGCCATCAGAAAGATAAGTAATCTGATCCATGCAATCGGCATCTACGTCGATGATACGCAGTTGATCTCTGATGCCTAAGTAGCGTAGCAGTCGGTCGATGCTCTGCCCCTTGCGCAGACTACCGAGCAAGTGCATCCCCGTTTCAAAGGTCTGCCCATAGCGTTGAAACGTTTGCAGGCCACCGCCGATGGTCTTATTCTTCTCAAGGATGGTAATCTTATGGCCTTCTTTGGCGAGCAGAGCACCCGTGAAAAGGCCGCCAAGACCGGCGCCGATGATAATAATATTCATTTTTCTTTCTTTTTTTACAAGAGGCTGATGCGGCATTGAGGAGCGATCGGACTTAAACAGTCCTTTATTTCTCCGAAATCTGCCTGAATAGTTCTTCGCTTCCGAGCAGTTCGGAACACGTGATGATGGTGCCAACGAGGACGCCCAATATGCCGTGGCTATTGATATTCTGCCCCGTGAGCAGCAAGTTGGGCACGCGTGTCAGATGATGTACGCGAGCCGCGGGGCCCAACGTGATGTCACGCGCTATGCCATACATGCCTCCGGCCTCCGTTCCCGTGTAGTCGCGATAGGTCAGCGGCGTGCTGGTGAAGTATTCTTCTATGCCTTCGGAAAAAGCCAGGAGGTCGTGTTCCACCGCCGCGATAAGCCTTTCGGCATGCTGCCGTTTGAAGGTTTCGTAGTCTTCGCCTCGCCGCCCGATAGTGGTTCCTTCCCAACGGGCCACGTCGGCATACTGCATATACGACAGAATAATACCGCTTTGGGCATACTGCTGTTGCTGTTCCTGACACGTGTGCATGTAAAGATAGCCCTTGGGCCATGTTTCCGCCGTGTAGGGACTCGCATCCCCAAGGCGTCGGCGAGCGGTAAACCATAGAGATTATAGTTCATGTAAGGCACCGCATGAGGCTTGAATTTCAGATAAACGGAGAAGCCGCCGATGGTATTGGGCAGTGTCCGGAGTCGTCGGCGATAGGCAGGTCGCAGCAAAGGAGAGTCGGTCAGATCGAGTATTCGGGCCGGATGAAGGTCGGAAATCAACACATCGGCTTCATAACGGTTGCCGTCAGCGGTGAGTGCGGCAACAGCTCGTTGGTCATCGCATTCGATATGTGTCACCTCTTGTTTTGTGATTACCTTACCACCATAGCGTTCAATGGTAGCTTGCAAGGCAACAGCGATGAGGTCGCTGCCGCCCACCACACGATAGGCACTCTGGTTATAGAAGTCGGTAACGAAGGCATGAGTGGCAAACGGCGTCTTATCTTTCTCGGCCGCGTAGAGCGGTAGCGCGCCCATGAGCACATCACGCAGCAGCGGATCGGCCACGGTTTTGCTCCATCACGTCGTTGATACTCCGTGTTAAATATTCGGGTTGGATGGCCTCCATCGTCTCGGTATGGCGCAAACTGTGGAGCCGTGACGCGCCCGCCACCTGCCGGATGAGGTCGTAATAACGTTCCAAATCAGCCTGCGCGTGAGGAAAAGAGGGCAAAAGTTGGCGGATGAAGTTGTCGTGACCATTAGCCATACGATAGGTTTTCCCATTGAGTAGAATTACGTTGTAGCCCAAAGGGTCTAATGGACTCAACTCGATAGCGTCGCTTACTTCCAAATAGCGCAACATCCGGTCGAGCGTCTGGCCCGGTGACGCGCTACCGATGAAGTGCATTCCCGACTCAAACTTCACCCCTTTGCGTGAGAAACACTGCAGACAGCCGCCTATCTGGTAGTGCTTTTTCCAAGACGGTCACGTCATAACCGTTCTTGGCTAAGATGACACCGCAGGAAAGACCGCCTAATCCGCTGCCAATGATGACACACTTTTTCTGACTCATACTTTCGTTTTATAGTAATCGCGCAACTGCCTATACGGCTGCAGATAGGCTTCCGTCTCTATCCGACGACGCATTTCGGCATAATGTTTCTGATAATGGTGGCGCATGTTTTTAGCCATCAAGCGTATAGCTTCGTTGGCTTCGGCACCATGGTCGTCGTAACGATCGAACCGAACGCGCTGCCCCACTTCGATATTAATTTCGCCCGAGCGCAACAGGAAGTCGCGTTTGGGCAGCACATAGCCCGCCCCATGGAGATAAAGCGGCAGTATATCGGCTCCCAATTCGTGGGCCACATAGAAAGCTCCCTTATGAAAACGCCTCACTTCGCACGTCTCGCTGCGGGTGCCTTTCGGGATAAATCACGATGTTGTAACCGGCTTTATAAAGCTCGCGCAGCTTGGTCATATTCTTGTCAAGTCCATCGGCGGCCGGCAGAAAATCTCCATAATGGAGCACGTCGCCGTAGAAAGGATTGTCCCATGTCCACGCGTTGGTGATAATAATAATCTTGGGTGACAGCTGCAACACGGCCATAATATCGAGGTGACTCTGGTGGTTGCAGATGATGACAGCCGGCTTTTCAAAAGTTTCGCCCACCTTATTATATATATGACACTTCACGCCGGGCAACAGTTTGAATCCCTTTCGGGCCAAGGATTGGAACAAACGATGGTAGCGGTCGCGCCTTTCCGGGTCGTCTTTCTTCTTTCTGAAGAACCATCGCGTATAGGGTTTGGCCCCGAAATACATAAAAGAAGGAAGAAAATCATGAAAGACAGCGAACTGACAATGCGACGCAACGTGAGTGGGAGCTTGTCGGTAATCCACAGTTGCGCATCGGACGGCTCTTCGGTGGGCAGATGCCCTGCCTCGCACAAGCCAACGGAAGACCAATGGTGGCAGGTAATAGGCCATGATTACGACCGTAAACATGCCGATTATCGTCACAACGGCCAACGACCGCATGGCCGGATGGCGGGCCAGAATGAGGCTGCCGATACCGATAAACATGAGCAAAGCCGAAATGGCCACGCTGTGTTTGTAGGAGCTGAGCCGCTTACGGCCCGTGGTATGTTCGTACATCAGCCCTTCGGTAATGAAGATAGTATAGTCGTCTCCCTGACCAAAGATGAAGGTGGCGAGGATGATATTGACAATATTAAACTGGATGTCGCCTATCTGCATCATGCCCTAATATCCACAACCAGCTGACGGCCAGCGGCAGAAAAGATAGCAACGACAATTCGAGTTTGCCGAAAGAGAGCCACAAGAAGAAGAAAACCACGAATCCGCAGACCAGTCCGATGTAGTTGAACGAGTCGTTGAGCACCCGAACGAGCTGGTTGCCGATGTCCTTAGAGGAGAATACAAAAATAGGGCGCGGCAGCTTGTTGATTGATGTCGCGCTTTAAAATGGAGTCCGCGCCGGCCGACGGCAAGTAGTTGACAATGCGTGTTTGGTCGGGCGATTGCAGGATGTAAGTGCCGACGAATGGTTGCAAGATTGGATTGAAATAAGACAGCGGACGAACCGAATTGTGGTCGGTCGTCAGTAGTTCGTAGAACGGTTGGAAGGCTTCGGGCTTCAATCCTTGGCGTCGGGCCTCAGCTTTCACACGATTGATCAACTGCCGAGCGTCGTGGATAGTCCACAATTGCCGCCATGCGGTCAGTGAAGCGCGTTGCCGTTCGGCCGTGGGCGAGAAGTCGCCGATACCGTGAGGCTGATAGCCATGCGCCTGTAACTGACTAAGCAGGCGGTCGTTGGCCTGGAATGCCTGCGTCATGGTTTTACCTTCGGCCACGGCATAGAGCGCGGCTTCGTGCTGCGTGCCCGCTAACCGCTGCATATCGGCACGCTGATCGGGCGTCATATAGTTGATATGCGTGAGGTCGCTGTCGAAAGATGTCTTGGTGGAAAAAAATAACCGAAGACCATCGTCAGCATCATGACAATGGGCAGAACAGCTCGTTTGACGGCCTTGCGGTTGAGCCAATCCTCGGCCCGTTCCATAAGAGGCAGCAGTATACCGGCGCGATGTTGTGGCGCGGCGGCGGGTCGACGGGCATAAAGCGGAAGGAAAACGAGCACGAAGAGTATCGTACCGATGAGCATGAGTGCCCCGAAAAGGCCGAGATCGCGCATGGCCTGGGCGTCGAGCCATACCAAACAGAGGAAAGCTGCCACGGTCGTGACGTTGCCGATAAGCAGGGGCGGCACCATTTCTTTCAATGCCTGCCGACGATTGCCGACCTCACGGATATGGTCGAGGAAGTGCAAAGGATAGTTGACGGCGATACCGATAATGACGGAACCGATACCCAGCACGATCATCGAAACGCTATCGTGGAACAAGGCCATGCCGCCGATGGCAAACAACCAGCCGAAGACAATGGAAACGCCAATCCACAACATGTCGCTCAGTCGACGATAATGCCACCAAAGCAGAAGCAGAATGAAGACTGAGGCGATAGCGACGGCCACGATAGCGTCGGTCTTGATGGTCGTGGCATTGGTGACGGCGATGAGCGGTGCCCCGATGGCGCTGACCTTGAGTTGCGGATAACGGGCTTCGATTGTACGGGCGGCACTATCGAGCAAAGCGGCTATCTCGCCGTTGCGTTGCGTTTCACTGGCACCGAAGCGGCTGTTGAACGTCACCATCCCCGTGCGACCGTCGTGGGTAAAGACATAACCATCAATCAACTGAAACTGACGCTCCATGCGGAAACGCTGCATGCGCTGCAACACAGGTGTAAAAAGGTGGAGCGGGTCGTGGCGTAGCGTCGTCATGGCGATACCGCCTGTGGGAAGCATCAGTATCTTCTTGTTCTCTTCCATTTGGCGGGCCACGAAATCGGGTGACCGAAGCAGGGAGTCAATGTGGCGCGCGTCACTGTTGGTGATGAAATAAGGGAGTTGGTGTTGACAAAATCAATCATCTTGAGTGCCGCTGTCTCGTCGGCACTCACCTGTAGTTGCTCGATGAGCGGACTGTTTTCAATCTGCTTGCCAAAAGATTCCATGGCTTGCCCGATGGTTTCCGTATCGACGGGACGAAGGGAGTCCTTCGACGAGAAGAGCACAGCTACGCGACTTTGCAGCGCAATCTGTTCATATACGTCTTGATACTTTTCGTTTTGAGTGTCGTGGGGCAGAAATTTGGCAATATCTTCTTCGTAATGGACACGCGAAGACAGCAGCGCAACCAGTGCGCAAATAGTCAGCAACACGGCGGAAGCCCACAGTCTGCGTGCGGAAAAGTAATGATAAATATGGAGGAAAAAAATCTTGTCATTGATTCAAAAAAATCATCGATGAAAAAGTTTCTTATAAACCGCCCTCGGTCCGTTGTACAGAATCAGCTTAGGCAGATAGAAGAAAAGGGAGCCTAAACAGAGAGCGGTATTGAGCAGACTGATACGCGTGAAGTCGACGGCCGGTCGGAAGTGGGTGACTCTCTCGGCCTGCGGAGGGTAGTAAACCCGTACGTTGACCGACCTAATCGCTACATCCATCCAAGCCGCAACGACTAATAATGACAGCTCGGCTTCGTAACGTGAAGAGAATATCCAGCGACGACTGACACGCCGGAGCGGATAAAGACGATAGCCACTCTGCGTGTCGGCTACATGACGGAGCGTCTGTACGGTAAACCAAAAAGTTGGAAAAGCGATTGGCAAACGTGTTTCGACGCTGCGTACTGTCAGCGGTCAGTTGGCGAACGCCCACAATCAAGGCATCGGGATGGGCTTCGTGCTCGCGTAGCAACAGCGGTATGTCTTCGGGAAAATGCTGTCCGTCACTGTCGATCGTTATGGCATCATCATAGCCCAGCGCAAGCGCCATACGGAACCCCTGCTTTAGCGCGTAGCCCTTGCCACGGTTCACGCCATATTCTATCCGATGAATGATGAAAGGCAACTGATGAAGGGCGGCGTGCGTATGATCGGTACTGCCGTCGTTGACAACAATGATATCGGGCGTAATGGCGTGGACGCGGGTCACGATGTCGGCAATGGTCTTGCCGTTATTATATGTTGGAATGATGACACAGACTTTTCCCATGTTTAAGGTGGTTATGTGTTCAGACAATAGTGTCCAGACGTGCGATGAGCGAGAACTTCGTGAAGACTATTTCGCCGTGAATGACGGAACCACGGAGCTTCACTGTGCCGTCCGTCAAGTCCAGATAATCGAACAGAATGGTGGCTTCAGGATGACGAACGGGTGAGAGGGGCTGAATGAATTTCAAGTTTTTGACTTGTTGCAAGCGCAACGGAGTCGTGAGAAACCGCTCTGCCAACTCTAAAATAATCTTGATAATACACACGCCGGGCGTAATAGGCTGGCCCGGAAAATGCGCCCGATAGATGAGATGATCGGCATTGAGACGGATATCGGCCGCGTGTCGCGCCTCGTCTAAGCGCGCTATCGTGAACATGTTGTTCGTGAGTTTCATCATGTAGTCTTGATTTCTGATAGTTCAATCGTTATCTTATCGCCGCCGGGCTGTGACATAATGACCTTTGGAAACCATCTTGGTTCGTCGGTCGAAATAGAGACTGATGGATTGGAAAAACTTCTTCAACCGTGGTTCTTTGGGCGACAGTTCGGCCTTCCAGATATTGCCTCCGTCATACATAACGACCGTGAAATCACGGTTGCTGCGCAAGTTCTGTCCCGTCATGCTGCTTTTTACCATCTTCACAATGCTTTGAACGCTGGCCCCCGACAGATCTATGGTCTGGTTTTTTCCATCAGATTGAATGGTTGCCTTGTTGTTGCTGAGGGTAAAAGTGTAGCGATAGGGCCTTATGTATTTCCATGTCAGGTTGCCTTTGCTGTCATAATCCATATAACCATTGGCCACAACAGACTCTTCCATGTATGAAGCCTCGGTCTTCTGCACGAATTGACAACGCAAAGTCTTGGTGGACAGCGCTTGCTTACTGATTGCGTTGACCATCGATTGCTGCCGGGCCGGCGTCACTTTGCGAAACGATTGCGCACCGATTGTAGTCATCTGCATGAGCAGGAGCATGACTATTAAAAATCTGATATCTGTATGTTTGTTTCATAAAAACTATGCTAAGCTGGATTATGATAACTTATATATAAATTCTTAGGCCTATAACACCTGTTCTCCTTTTCCTATTTTGCCACCAGAAAGCAGCCGGTAATGATGAGCAAAACGCCTAACCAACGGGTGGGCGGGATGGTCTCGTGGAAGAAGAGCAGCGCTGCCAGCATACCGAAAACATAGCTGAGCGAAACCATGGGATAGGCCATGGAGAACGGGAAGGTCTTGATGATATACATCCATAGCACCGTGGCCGCGCCATAACATAAGCCACAGCCCAGCCACCACCAGTTAGTGAGCTGATCGGTGATGAGCGACCAGGCCCAACGGAAAGGGCCCATCCGCAGTAAAGCGAACTTCAGGAATACCTGACCGCTACAAAGCAGCAGGCTTTGAAGGATGGAAAGAAGAATCAGCCGCATAGTTCTCGGGTGATGATTTCGGCGGTATCGCCGTTTTGTGGATGATGACGCAGACGAATGTCTACCAGTTCTTTGCATGCGCCGACGCTTTTTCGCTTGACAACACGACAGCGATGGAGCGGTCTTCAGCCACGCAGACGGTGCCGGCTGCTTGAAGTTTTGCTTGGAGTGCGAGCGTAATTTCATCGTTGGCACATACCAACGCCGTGCGGATACGCCCCGACTTGATTTGGAGGAAGGCGTCGAGCAAGGCACTCTCGAATGAGATTCGTCCATGGGCATAGGTGCTATTGTAGCCGTGATTGCCCATGTGAATGGCAATGAGCGACGCAATGGTGTTGTGGGTAGACTGCATGAAGTTGGTGGGCATGCTCATCTGCTCACCCTCCGTGGCCAAAGCGTCAAGCATTCGTTCCGTATTTTCGATACAACCCATGGCCGTTCCGTTGATAATAGCGTCGGGCTGGTCGACACCACTCTCCTTGATAGCCTTCAAAGCCGTCACGAGTGCCCTTCGTAACAAGCGGCCATAACGGCGCGCCTTCATAGGGTTGAGATAGTCACGGTATTCCGCTTCGGGAACATTCGTCACTTCCGCGATGATATATACCTTATTCTCCATAACGTGAAAGGATAATGGCGGAGTCGTTGCCGCCGAACCCGAAAGCGTTGCAAAGCACGTTTTCAAGCTTCGGCAGCGGGCCGCCGGTGTAGGGAACAATGCACTGCGGATCGGCGGTTTGCCAACCGATATTGGCCGGCACGAACTGATGGCGCAGTGCCAAGAGGCTGAAGACGGCCTCAATGGCACCCGACGCGCTCGTGGTGTGACCCGTTAACATCTTGGTTGACGACACCGCAGGCAGTGTTTTGCCGAAAACACGGCGCAGGGCTTGGCTCTCACTGGCGTCGTTATTGGGTGTGCCGGTGCCATGGGCATTGACATATTGAATGTCGGAAGGTAGCAATCGAGCCTCATCCAAAGCCTGTCGGATGGCTAAGAACGCTCCTTCGCCATCATCGGACGAGGCCGTCTGATGGAAAGCATCGCAGGCATTGCCCGTGCCCAGCAGTTCACCAAAGATGTCGGCGTGGCGTCGCAGCGCGCTATCTTCGCTCTCCAACACGATGAAAGCAGCGCCCTCACCCAGATTGAGACCGGCTCGTGTGGCGTCGAAAGGCCGGCAACGTCGCTCGTCGAGTATCATGAGCGACTTGAAACCATTGAGATGGAAGCGGCTAAGACTCTCGCTACCTCCAACGACAACGATGTCGCGCAGACCGCTTTTCAATCATTCGCGCGCCCATAATGATGGCATTGAGGGCCGCGCTGCAGGCCGTAGAAACGGTTGTTGTCAAGTCGAAACAACCGAAATAGTCGGCAATGGCATTGGTAGAAGCCCCCACAATCGTGTCGATTTAGGATGTCGGCATCGAGCCGATCGGGGTAGAACGCTTCGGTACGATCCATTCCGGCCACGGTCGTTCCGTCCAATAAGGCCAAACCTTGCACAGCCGGCGTGCCCGCTTCATTGATAAGACGGGCTTGCAGCAAGGCTTCTTTCAGGGCCAGCATGCCCATAAGTTCGGTGCGACTCTCACGCTTAGTATAAGGAATATTGAGTTGTCTGCACAGCATTTCATTGCTAAGTTTCACCTCGCCCACAGGAAATTCCGTGTGCTCCGTCGGCAGAAAGCGCACCCGTTCCACCCCCGACTGTCCTCGTCGGAGGGCTTCCAAGCTCTGTTCTTGGCCGAAACCGATGGCCGAAACCACGCCGGCGCCTGTAATCAATACTCGCTTTTGCATACTTATTTTGTGCGATTCGCTGCCACATAGTCAGCCATTACACTGACCGACTTAAAGATATCCTTACCTTCTTTCGGGTCTTTGATTTTGATACCGTAGTTCTTTTCGAGCAGCACGATGAGTTCGAGCGCGTCGATAGAGTCGAGACCGAAGCCGTCTTCGCCGAACAACGGCGCGTTATCGTCGATGTCGGCCGTCGTCACGTCTTCGAGATTGAGTGCTTCGATGAGCTTTGTTTTCAGTTCTTCTTTGAGTTCCATATTTGTATTGGTTGTGTTCCGTCGTTGCGGAATATAAATAATTCTTTATTTTTATAATGAGTTTCAGTGCCGCCGTAAAATGATGATTATCGGGTACTTCTATCCAACCGGCGATGGCACTGGTAGTCGTGGAGTCTGTGAAAGCGGCTTCCGTAACTTGTCGGATGCGCTCGTCGTCACGTTCGTTGAGGATAATGAAGTTGGTCTCTCCGTAATAATGATTGCGAATGGCAATCTCTCCGGTCACGATATTGGGTAGCGTATAGACAAAGACCGATGGACTTGGAAAGAAGTCCGATCGATCGCGAATCGTCTCTTCAAAGGCCTGATCGGCCTGAATAGACGAGGAATGATTAAAGAAAAAGGATAGCCCGATCGGCCCGATCGGTAAACCGTGGCGCGCCTTCGGCCTGCAGGAGCAGCTCGGAAGCGATGAATCCCAATTTACAAAGGATATCCATCTTGAAGAATTTAGGGTAGTCGTTCACGTAGATACGATAGAGTTCGGTAAGCATTTGACTACCGCTCCGCGACGTATCGATGCGCTTTCCGTCTATCACGGCACTACTGTTGTCGATATTTATTTCGTGAATCGTCTTCATTTCTTCGTCTTTTTAAACCCTTTTCAATACGTAATGATACCACCCTACCTTATACTTTGACACAGCGTAAGGCCGCGTTCGTTCCGCCAAAACCCGAAATCAGTTTGATAAAAGCCTGTCGGTCGGTGGTCAAACACTCCTTGGTCACTCGGATCGGCTTTGATACGCCTAACTCATCAAAGCCTCGTGTGGGCAGAATCGTGCCTTCATCGAGTCCCCGCATGGTCAGGATGGTTTCCAAAACACCGGCCGCTCCCATCGTATGACCATAGTTTCCTTTATACGCATTCACGGGAATGGCCAACAAACCGGCCCGTTCGATGGCCTTCGCCTCCATCTCATCATTGTATAAGGTGGCTGTTCCATGCGCGTTGATAACGGCTAATTCTTCGGTCAGAGGACAGCGATGAAGCACAGTTTCCAAGGCTCTGAAACTCCCTTCGGCCGCTTTCGACGGACTTGAAATATGGTGGGCGTCGTTGCGGATGGCTCCGTCAGCTAATTGCCAGTATCCTTTGGCTTCATCCACGCGCCGCAACACCATCGTGGCAGCTGCTTCGCCGAGGTTCAACCCCATACGATTCTCGCTGAAAGGCTGGCACGCAATGGGCGAAAGAGCCTTAAACGACGCGAAACCGCTCACAATAAAGGGCGACTGAATATCGGCTCCTATCACCACGGCGTGGTCATAACGACCACTTTCGAGGTAACGCATGGCTACGATTTGCGCACAGACACCTGACGCACAAGCGTTTGATACAACCATCGGTTCTACCCGATTACCGAAAAAAACGAGCAATCGCACGAGCGGTTTCGCTTAACTGTAAGCGATCGTCGGGTACGCCTTCAACGCCTTGTTCCAATAAAGAAATGTTGCCTTTGGTGGTTGAAAGGATAAAAATACAACGCTCCGAAGCAGCGTCAATGCCACTTCGGGTAATGGCTTCGATGGCCGAAAGAAGGGCCATCTGTTCAAATCGGGTATAGGGGAGTGTTGCTTTCACGCGATGATTGAAAAGCCGTTTCCAGCTCGCCTTCTTCAAAAAGCGACGCGATAAACGGTTCGGGCAACGACCATTTGTTTACGAATCGTTGCAGCCGTGTGTCGCCCCGCTTCACCGCCTGATAGTTTTCTTCGGTCGTGAAGCCCAATGGCGATGTGATATTATCGGCAATCTTGACTATCATGGGGTCAACCATTTCTTTTTCCAAGCCGCATAGAACGCCGGATTTTTCCCACATCAGATTGTAGTCGCGATCAAGAAACACCTGCACGGAACGGCCCGTTACGAGCAGTTCGTTGGTGTTGCGGTCGTGTATTTCGTAGTCGAAAACAATCTTAGCGGCGTCGGTCGGTCGGTAAATAATGTCGATTCGGGGTTCTGTGCCATAGCGCATGGGCTTATGATAATGGAAATTCAAGTCCACTAAAGGCGCGTAACAGCCATTATCGAATATCGTCATGTAGCCTAAATCATACGCTCGTCCGAAGGCTTCGCGAGCATCTTCAAAGTACAGGGCGTATGAACCATGCCAAACAAACTGCATGGAGTCTACTTCGCTGAATCTTATTTCAAAGTCCTTGGATGTTCTCAGTTCCATATTTTTACGCAATCACTTCATCGGACAGTGCTATTTTCATCTGTGCCGAGGCTATTTGGCGGCCGTTGCACGTGATGGTTGCCGTTACCAGCGTCAGTTCCATCACCTGTTCCATCACTTCGATGACGGTTTCAAGCCCTGTCGCCGACGTGCGGACGAGCCACTACCGTCATATCGCGGATGGCACCAATGAAACCAATCTGTATGGCTCGCTTCAGAATATATTTGTTGATGTAGCCCAAAACGGGCAGCGCAGGTCTGCGCAATGTTCTCGGCCAAGGCACATTCGTTGAGCCATCCGTCTTCAACGAAGATGTTATCGGCCCCTCACCGTCAAGCTGGTAGCGGTTATCTTCTCATCGAATGCCGTCAGCTGGTCCACCATGACGAAGGGCTCCCGCTGTGGCAGCAACTCATGTATGTCGATTTCGTCGAGCTTCATTGGTTCCAGAAGTTATAATAATTAAACCATTGGGTAGGATGTTTTCTGACGATGGTTTCCAGTGTCCGTGCATATTGCGACGCTAATTGAGCCGCCCGTTGCTTCATGGTGCCCGTACCAGCGTCGAGTTGCTCTATATAAATGTGGTAACGCTTCCATCCGGTCTTCATCACATGGATGGTCAGCACCGGCACTTCACGCTGTGCGGCAATCGCGAAGGGGCCCATCGGGAAAGCGGCGTCCTCGTTGAGGAAGGATAGTTTATAGTGTCGATTGCTGCCAAAGACACGGTCGGCCGGAATACTGACACTCTCGCCGTCGGACAAACAATTACTGATTTCAAACAGATGGCTCATGTCTTTGCGAATCAGAATCATGTGGAGATTGTTATCCTCAAACATCCGTCGACGGTTTTCCATCACCGTTTCGGCCTCACCGGCATACACCAGCACATTGAATCGTTTGCTTTTGGGCCACCAATGTATAGCCGGCAGCCCTCGTAATTGCCTACGTGCGCGCTCAGAATAACGAAACCTTCCTTTGCCGTTGGCCCAGCCGTTGATAGCATTCATAATCGGGAATATCGAAGCGCACGCGTCCTCCCGCGTACACATAGAAGCGGTCGAGAATAATCTCGGCAAAGCGACAGTGGTTGATATAGGTGTGCCAAAAGGCTTTGAGCTTCGATTCATCAAACCTGTTGCGGAAGAAACGATATTGTGCCAGATAGCCTTTGCGGGCAAAGAGCATACAAAAGGGAATCACGAAGAGGTCAGCAAAAACCATAGAGGCCCCACAATGGCACATACCTCATCATACGAATGAGGCTTCGATGCATCCAGTTGGCACCCCCTGTTTTTACCTTTCCATTCTTTCGTTTTTTCCCATCTCTGTCTATCCTGTCCTGAAGAACGTCCCCTGCTAAGGTAGTTCCAGACTTGCCGGCGCGCTTAGTTTACCTTGCTTTCTATATAGTCACAGAAGTCCTTCAGCGTTTTTTTACGCCGCCCATTTCTTCAGGGCTGAATCTTGAAACCGAAATTCTTTTCCACGATAACTACGATGTCAACGAAGTCAAGACTATCAATTCCGAGATCGTCTTTCAACAATGCTTCCGGCGCGATCTTATCTTCTTCTACTTCTAAATCATCAATCAGAAATTCTCTTACTTTTTCTTCTATTTCCGTTCTTTCCATATTTATATAATGTGTAATATTGAATATCAGAGGTGATATGTGGAAGGTTTACGTGTGAAATGTGATTTTTCATTCCACGCTTCTCAATCCATTTTCTTCACTTTTTATAATGCTATGTCCTTGGCCCCAAATGGTCGTAAATTTCGTCAACAGCAAGTCCCGCTTGACCAATCAGTCTGATTAAATCATCGCTGTGATACATTTTTGCTATTGCCGTTGGCTATATCCGTGAAGTACAGACTAATCTGAGTGAGGCAGAACGCTGCCGGTTCAAAAACGCTGTCTGTCCCATAAGGTCTCCATGATATAGAGGCGAGTGTCGCTGTTCATCACGGCCGCGGCCCGCTTCAAGATACCCACAATCTGTGTTTCGCTGAAGCAATCGAGAAACTGACTCATCCAAATCACATCCCAATGACGATGATTGGGCAAGGCATTTGTTTCATCAAGCAAGTTCGTTCCAAAAGCCTTCTATGCGGTCGGCTCCCGTCTTTGCCTCTGTTTGTTGCCGCATCATGGCTAACTGTTGAGGCAAATCTACGATCGTCACGTTGACATTTGGGTCATAGTCTACGCATCGCAATGCCCAGCGTCCTGTATTGCCGCCCACGTCCATCAGTGTCTTGGGCTTGTCGGCAAATACGATTTTTCAATGCTTCTTCAAAAGAGCTGTCGCTATAAAAATGATCAAAAGGCGAACCAACTCTTCTGCGCTTCTTCGGGAAGTTGCGACAAGCCTTCGTAAACGGTAGGCCAGTTGCCGAGGCGTTTCAATCCTGCGGGCCGTCCTTCTTTCAGCGCTTCTTCCAGATCGAACATCCCTAAGTAGTTCACATCGTGATTAAAGTCCATGTTCACACGTGTGGCCGGATCGTTCACGAGAAACCATCCGGTCTTTGAAATCGTGAACCGGTCGGTCGCTTTATTGATTAATACCGTGCCGATCGTCAACGATGCCTCGAGCAGACATTTGGCCGCATAGACCGATATATCAGCCTTACGGGCCACCTCTTCTATCGTGAGTTCCTCATCGCGTAGCATTTCCAGTATGCCCCACTTCACCATGAGGCGCGACACCTGAAAGACAATAGGTCCAAAAGCGATAAACTCTGCCAGCCTTTGCGCGTCGCGGGCTGGCAGGCTTTCCTTCGTATATTTCTTTTCTAATGATTCTGAAAGATACATATCTTAGTGTTTCTCGGAAAGTTTGACCTCTTTTCGTTTGTCAACTTTCTGTGCGAATCTTTTATTTCAAGCCTTTTTAATCATTTTTTCCAAGCTTCTTGCCCGCGTCTCTGAAGCCATCGCCCCATAGATTTCCCATCGAGACCGAAGACGCCTCCTTTGCCTTCAACCGTGAACTCCTGCACAATCTTGCGCTTGGACGTCTCAACCAGCTGGCATTTGATAACATTATTCCCCTTCTTCGTGATATTTTTGAGGAATCAGTTTGAGGGTGTACTTCGCGTCGCATTTCGTCTTCAAGAACATATTGCGGCTTCTCAATTCTTTGTTAGCCGTAGATATCATTTCGTCAATTTGCGGTTTCAAGTCCTCCTTCAGTTCCTTTCGGGCATCCCATTTGGGTTGTTCGGCCTGACGAAAAATCTAACCAATCGGAAACGTTCTTGCCATCGATGGTCAGACTTTTTCCAATCATAGTCTACATTAATTTTTGTTTCTCCTTTCAACATGCTGAAATCATATTTGCTACCGGCAAACACTTGGCACATGGAAAAAACATCACTACTGCAAAAATAATTCTTTTCATAATCTTATATTTTTTTGGGGTGAAACAATCAAATCTTCTGAATGACAAGCGCCGAGTTGGTCCCTCCGAAGCCAAAGCTGTTGCTCAGCACGGTGTTTAGTTCGCGTTCAACCGTTCGCGTGGCCAAATTCAATGGCTCAGAATATTCATCGGCGTTTTTCAAAGTTGATATTGGGTGCCACGAAATGATGGCGCATCATCAGAATAGAATACACGGCCTCGCTGGCTCCGGCCATCCAACACTCGTGGCCGGTCATGCTCTTGGTCGAAGAGATGAGGGCATGCTTGTCGCGGAACATAAGATCCAAGGCCATCGCCTCAAACATATCACCTTGCTGGGTACTTGTCGCGTGAGCATTGATATAGTCGACATCGTCTGCCGCAATGCCAGCCATGTCCATAGCTCGGCTCATTGCCGTCACGCTACCATAGTCGCTGGGCTGCGAGATTCCGGCACCATTCGACGAGAAGCCATAACCGGTGACTTCGGCCAAGATAGTCGCTCCACGCTTGACAGCACTTTCATACTCTTCTAACATCAGAGCCGCCGCGCCGCCACTCGGCACCAATCCGTCGCGATCGCGGTCGAATGGGCGCGAAGCCCGCAGCGGTTCGTCCATCCGGGTAGAGAAAGCACCCAGCGCGTCAAACGTAGCCATGCTGTAAAAGTTCACTTCCTGCGCGCCGCCACAGAGCACTCGATCCTGCAATCCCTGTTTGATAAGCATAAAACCCAGTCCTATACTGCGGCTGCCGCTGGCACAAGCCGCGCTCACACTGAAGTTGACACCCCGCAACTGAAAGATACTGCTGAGGTTCATGTTGACCGTAGAGTTCATCGACTGGAAGATATAGCCCGAGCCCAACAGCTGAGTGTCGTGCTTCTCCTCCATAATCTTAGCGGCTTCGATTACCGGTTGAGCCGACGAATCGTTGCCAAAGATGATGCCCACTTCGTTTTGCTGCAGGAAAGCGTCATCTATGCCGGCCTGCGCAAAGGCTTCGCGCGAAGCCATGTAAGCGTATTCGGCCTCTTCCGACAGCCCCACACGCAATCTGCGATGGAGCAATCCCTTCAGTTGAGGACGTTCTACCAACCCCGTCAGGGCCGATTGGTAGCCATATTCGATACGTTGCGGCTCAAGTCCAATACCCGATCGGCCTTGTCGCAACGCTTCTGTTACTTGTTCTTGGTTGGTTCCCAGACACGACCAAATGCCCATGCCTGTCACTACGACTCTTCTTTCCATCATCATTATGTGTAAAGTCCTCCGTTAATTTGTATCACCTGCCCGGTGATATAGGCCGCTTTGTCGCTGGCTAAGAATGCCGCCAAAGCCGCCACTTCTTCAGGTTTGCCGAAGCGTTCCATAGGTATCATCTTCGACAATTCTTTCTCATCGAGATCGCGGGTCATATCGGTGGCGATGAATCCCGGCGCAATGACGTTCGCGGTAACACGCCGTTTGGCCACTTCCTGTGCCAAAGCCTTCGTCGCTCCTATCAGCGCGGCCTTGGCCGCACTATAATTGGTTTGCCCCGGCAGCCCTTTGATGCCACTCAATGAAGCGATATTAATAATGCGACCATCACGACGCGTGAGCATATTCTTCAGCAGCCGGCGGGTCACGTAGAAGAAACCATTCAGCGGAGTGTCCACTACGTTGTGCCACTCTTCGTTCTGCATGAAAATCATTAGTTGTCGCGCCGAATACCCGCGTTGTTTACGACCACGGCAATGTAATCATCGGGATGTTTCGCTTCCCAATCGGCCAACGCCGTTTCGATAGCTTCCGGATTGGCCACGTCGAATGGCAGCAGTTCGGCTTGCCCGCCACGCTCCGTAATTTCATTCAAAGCAGCCCGCGCGGCTTCCGTATTGCTGTGGTAATTGATAACAACGGGTAATCCCGCCATGGCCAGTTCGCAGGCTATGGCCTTACCAATGCCACGTGACCCTCCTGTTACAAGCGCGTATCTCATAATTGATTTTTCTGGTTTTTTTATCCTTTATATATTTACACAAAAAGTAATAACAATTCTGCATTAAGCCAAAGAATTACACAGAATTTAGTCTTTCCGCCATCCGCGTGCTGTATGTCTTTCGCCTCCTTTTTTTGTCTTTTTCGTCTTTGAAATGAATGTGAGCGAGGACGCAGAGCTTAGGTACAACAGCCTGTTTATACAGGGGAAGAATGTTTCGAAGTCCTCCTGTCAGAAGGTTCTTATTTGAGTAATTTAACATGGCTACCTTTGGGTAGTATGCTTTTTTTATTTACGTTTGTAATCATTTAATGTAACTCCGTAAATCTTTCTGTTATTATATGCGAAATAGAGAATGTCCGTGTTGTCATAAAAGGATAGCAATCAAACAATGCTTGATGTATATCTATCGTGGTACAAACTATTCAACAAGGTGTAATCATTGTGGGAGTATGGTTAAGCTTAAAAGGGAACCAATTCCTTTTATGTATTGCGTATGCGCGGGCTTCTTAAGTATTTATCTTCCAATGCAATTTTTGTTATACTTTTTGTGATTTTTTTCTTTTCTTAAATCTGCTTTATTTAGTTTGCCCATAGGAATCTTATGTATAGCGATTTGTATACTATTCACTTTCAAAAAAACATTTTCTTCCAAATTTCAAAAATAATATGATGGTTGCTATCAAAAATCACTATGATTCTGTTATATAATTGCTTGTTAAAAAAACGTCTTTTTGGGGTTGAGTTTATAAAGACTTTGCCACCCGTTTGTAAAAACATAGCTTTCGCCTTGTAAAAAGCATAACTATTACACGCTAAAAGCATAGCTTTTTACACGCTAAAAGGGCTGCTTTTTACAAGGCGAAAGCTATGCTTTTAGAAAACAAGACTTTGAAAGAAACATCCATACATCAACCAACCACTTGTAAATCACTAAGTTATCGATTATCAAATCAGTAAAAAAATATGGAAATGAAACAACATATTCGTGAACTTTTTAGAAGATGCGTTGCCTTTGGTCGACATCGATTCAGACTTCCTTTTCAGCGAACTCGACTCGCTGGGCGTTACCACCATTCTGATGATTTTGTCGAAAGAATACGACATTGTCTTAGAAGCGGAGGACGCAACGCCCAAGAATCTGAAGACGCTCGATGCCATCGTAGCCATGGTAACTCGCAAAATAGCCGACCGAAAGTGAAGACCATCGAGGATTTTTCTGTGTCGCAACGCTCGCTTTTATGCCGACCGACCGGCCATCGTAACACCTTGCGACACGATTACTTACGCCGAACTTTGGCAGCGAGTGTCGGCCAAAGCCCGGACGATGGCCGCGCTACGGGGGCGGGCGGTGGTATTTAGAGGCAGTCAGACGGCCGATTTTTCTCATCCATTATTTCGCCATTCATCTGGCGGGCGCGGTGGCCGTGCCGCTCGAACACGACGTTCCCGATAGTCGACTGACCGAACTCGAGGCCGAATTGAGCCACTGCGTGCTGCCCACAGACGTAGCCGACGTGCTTTATACCACCGGAACGACAGGCCGTTCAAAGGGTGTCATGGTGAGCCATCGGGCCATTTTGGCCAATTCCGACAACCTTGTCAAGGCCCTGAACTTCAGCCACGATCTCGTATTTGTAATCTGTGGCCCGATGAATCATATCGGTTGCCTTTCCAAAGTCTACCCCGTCGTGCAGTGCGGGGCGACGCTCTATCTGCTCGAAGGCATGAAAGACCTCAACGCTTTCTATCAGGCATTGGATTACCCCTGCGCCAAGGCGGCCACTTTTCTGGTTCCGGCCAGCATCCGTATGCTGCTAACCTTCAGTGCCGACCGCCTTCAGACCTACGCGTCGAAGCTCGATTTCATAGAAACAGGCGCGGCGCCCATTGCGCAAACCGACATGCGGCAGCTCTGCCGGTTGCTTCCTCACAGCCGACTCTACAACACCTACGCCTCTACCGAAACGGGAATCATCGCCACTTACAACTTTAACGACGGCCATTGTTTTGAAGGTTGCGTCGGCACCGCTATGCCGCATGCCCGCTTCACGGTCGATAGCGACCGGCGCATCCGTTGCCAAGGCGACACGCTCATGTCGGGATACGCCGGCAACGAGGCCCTTACGGCAAGCGTACTGACTGACGGCGAACTGCTCACGGCCGATTTGGGCCGCGTAGACGCAGAGGGACGGCTCCACCTCATGGGTCGCAGCGACGACATTATCAACACGGGCGGACTGAAGGTTGCGCCCGAAGAGGTGGAGAAAGCGGCCCTCGCGATGGGCAATATCGCCGAATGTCTCTGCGTGGCGGCCAATCATCCTGTCGTAGGAACGGTGCTGCGGCTGCTCGTCGTCATGCGCCCGGGCCATGAACTCAAGGCTCGTGAGCTGGCCCGACATCTCCGCGAACGCCTCGAAGCCTACAAAGTACCCATGCTGTATGAGCAGGTAGAAGCGATTCGTAAAACTTTCAATGGCAAACCCGACCGCAAGAGTTATCGCTAAAGTGCTCTTTGGGTTGCGTTCTATGAGGAAAGAATCCGCCGAAAAAACTATAAAAGTGGTGAGGGTTTGATATTTAATGTTATCTTTGCAATAACAAATGATGATTGGATGATAGATATCTGTTGCATTGGGCATGTTACGCTCGACAAGATTGTAACCCCACGGAAGACCGTCTACATGGCGGGCGGGACTTCATTCTACATGGCTTACGGCATGAAACAGCTGCCTCCGAAGGCTTCGTTCCAGTTGATAACGAAGGTGGGAGACGAGCAGCGCAAGGAGATAGAGCGGATGCGTCATGCCGGTATCGACGTTGTATGCTACGATAGTGCCCATACCGTTTATTTCGAGAATCGGTATGGCATGGACACCAATCATCGAACCCAACGTGTTTTTGGTCAAAGCCGACCCTTTCACGCTCGACGAAGTGGAACCGCTGAAGGCCGAAATATTCCATTTGGGTTCGCTCTTGGCCGATGATTTTTCGCCCGAAGTGGTGGCTGCTTTGGCCGCCAAGGGCCGTGTTTCCATTGACGTGCAGGGATTCCTGCGCGAGGTGAGGGGCGAGAACGTGCATCCCATCGGATGGAAAAATCAAACCGAGATACTGCGATATACGGATATTCTCAAACTGAACGAGCATGAAATGGTGACCATCGGCGGCAGTAATAACCCGCGCGAAGTGGCCTTGGGTCTGGCGGCGATGGGCGTGCGTGAAGTCGTGATTACGCTGGGCAACTACGGTTCGTACATTTGGGCCGACAACAAGTTCTACGAAATACCGGCCTATGAGCCTACGGAACAGGTCGATGCCACAGGTTGCGGCGACACGTATTCCACCGGCTATCTCTACATGCGTTCACAGGAGCCGATTGTTTTTGAAGCCGGTAAGTTCGCGGCGGCCATGTGCACCATCAAGTTAGCGCATAGCGGACCATTCGACGCCACCATCGAAGACATCGAACGGGTGGCGGGACAATCGTTTCGGTAACGGAATCACCCCCGCGCCAACATCGAAATATATAATATTTGCAACCGAACAATAACGATTTTTCATGGAGAATTACGATGACATCCGTCCTTATCGCGACGAAGAAATACCCGCGGCCATGTGTCGTATCGCCGAATCGGAAGCCTTTCCGCTACTGGCCTCATGGATATTTCCCGATCGGGGATTAGAAGAAGTGCGACAGCAGTTGCTCTCTTACCATACGATCAAGGAATTTCAGTATGGCGTGATGATGGCCGCCACGCTTCAGATTATCCGTCGCAGTATAGATCAACTCACTTATAGTGGCTTTGAACAACTGCGACCCGACACGCAATACCTTTTCGTTTCAAACCATCGCGACATTGTTCTCGACGCGTTGCTGCTCCAGAAGTTGCTCGTCAAACACGAACGAGAGACCACCGAGATTACCTTCGGTGCCAATCTGATGCAGCCCGGACTGGTGACCGACATTGGCAAGTCGAACAAAATGTTCAGGGTGGAGCGTGGAGGACGCATGCGCGATTTCTATATGTCGTCGTGCCATCTGAGCAATTACATTCGTCATACCATGCTCGAGCGGAACGAAAGCGTATGGATAGCCCAGCGCAACGGTCGTACCAAGGATGGAAACGACCACACCGACCAGGGAATCATCAAGATGTTCTGCATGAGTAAGCCGGAGGATAAGATCAAAGCGTTGAGCGAACTCCACATCATCCCTGTCAGTATCAGCTACGAATGGGAAAGTTGCGACATCCTGAAGGCCATCGAACTCTACGAAAGTCGTTGCCGAAAATACATCAAAAAGCCGGGTGAAGACCTCAATAGTATCCTCACGGGCATCATTCAGCCCAAGGGAAAGGTCCATATCACGCTATGTCCCGAACTGACCGAGGCCGACTTGCGCCAGTTCGACAGCTGTACCAACAACGAATACCACAAACGAGTGGCCGAATTGCTCGACCAACGCGTCAACGCGGCCTATCTATTATACCCCAATAACTATATAGCCCACGACCTCCGCTACGGACAAACCTGCTATCAGGAGCATTACAGCAAAGAACAACTGCAACAATTCCTGCGTTATATGGAGCGTCTCAACGACTACGACATCACCGATCCCGACACGCTAAAAGACATCTTCCTTGGCATTTACGCCAACCCCGTACGCAATAAATAAACATCTTTTTCCTCCATTTCTGCCTTTCCCAATATTAGGAAAGACCATTTTAAATCAAAAAAGGCCATCGCTGAAGAACGATGGCCTTATTTTTTTACTTCTTTTTCTCGGTTTTGACGAGTTTGAAGAGTTTGTCATTAGGACGAACCTTGCCCGGAACGGGAACGGATACACGCCATCCTTTTTTCGGCTTTGTCCACCGGTTTGAGGTCGTAGCGTATCTCTTCGGCATCGAGATACATCACGCCGGTGGTCGGTCCGGTGATGAGGAGCTTGTCGCCCAGACTCATTTCCGAAGCCTCAACGGCCATTTCGGCCACGCCGAGTTTAGAGAAATACTCACAACCTTGCCCACAAGCACTTTCTTTTCGGTGGCGGCACTGCCGTAATTTTTGGTTCCATTCGCCCAATGTCTGCCCCTGATAGTAGCCATCCCAGAAGCCACGGTTGAATACTGTGGCCAGTCGTTCATCCCATTGGTCTTTCTTTTTCCTCGGTAAAAAGTGCCATCGACCACGCTTTGGATGGCCTCGCGGTAACAGCTAACGACGGTATATACGTATTCAGGACCACGCGCCCTGCCTTCTATTTTAAACACGGTGACACCGCTCTCTATCATCCGATCGATGAAGCGAAGGGTCTTCAGATCCTTCGGACTCATGATGTATTGATTGTCAATCTCCAGCTCATTGCCCGTCTCGTTGTCGGTGACGGTGTACGAACGGCGGCATATCTGCACGCATTCTCCACGGTTGGCCGAGCGGTTAGAGTTGGCCAGACTCATATAACACTTACCACTGACAGCCATACAGAGGGCACCGTGGCAGAACATTTCGATGCGGATGAGTTCGCCCTGGGGCCCACAGATGTGCTGTTCTTTAATCTGTCGGTGGATGTCGGCCACTTGTTCCATATTCAGTTCGCGCGCCAACACGACCACATCGGCAAAGCGTGCGTAGAATTTCAGGGCATCGATGTTCGTGATATTGAGCTGCGTGGAGAGGTGAACCTCTACACCCACCTCGTTGCAGTAGGCCATCACGGCTACGTCGCTGGCGATAACGGCACTGATTTGGGCCTCTTTGGCGGCATCGATAATCTCGTGCATCGTACTGAGGTCTTCGCCATAGATGATGGTATTGACCGTCAGATAGCTCTTGATGTTATGTTCGGCGCACGTGGCGGCAATCTCCCGCAGGTCGTCGATGGTGAAATGATTGGCCGAATGCGACCGCATATTGAGCTGACCGATGCCGAAATAAACTGAGTTGGCACCGGCTTGGATGGCTGCCGTCAGACTTTCGCGCGAGCCTACGGGTGCCATGATTTCAAGTTGTGTGATATCCTGTTGCATATTCTTTTTAATATTGATTCTTTTAAGCATAGTTTTGACCGCACAACATCTCCGTAAATATACGCGCGTGCGTTCAAAAATAATTCTGCAAAGTTAGGCAAAACATTCGAGATTCTGTGCTTGGCGATTCTTTAATTGTAGAAAGCAATGGCAAATAATACGCTGATAATACGTAACTTTGCACGTATGAATCCATATATCAAACAATACCCCAACCTCATGTCGGGCAAGAAAATCATGTATGTCCATGGTTTTCTTTCGTCGGCAGCCAGCGGCACCGTCAAGATGCTGCAAGAACTCATGCCCCAAGCCACCATCGTGGCCGACGATATCCCCGTACATCCCGAAGAAGCCATGACCTTTCTACGCGCCATGGCCGAACGCGAACGCCCCGATCTCATCATCGGCACGTCCATGGGCGGCATGATGACCGAAATGCTGACGGGCTACGACCGCGTGTTAGTGAATCCGGCATTCGAGATGGGCGACACGATGAGCAACATGACTGGCCGTCAGGAGTTTCAAAACCCACGCAAGGACGGTGTTCAGGAACTGATGGTCAACAAGGGACTCATCAAGGAATACAAAGACATCACACGGCAATGCTTCGCCCAAGTGACCTCCGAAGAGCAACAACGGGTCTATGGTCTCTTCGGCGACAACGACCCGGTGGTCCACACTTTCGACCTTTTCCACGTCCACTATCCCAACGCCATCCGCTTCCATGGCGAACACCGGCTCATCGATAAGGTGGCCGTGCACTATCTGGTGCCTGTGATTCGCTGGATTGACGACCGACAGAACAAGGCCGAACGCCCCATTGTCTACATCGACTTTGCCTGCCTCCACGACACCTACGACCACCCGACAAGCAGCATGCACAAGGCTTACGAAATGCTGTTGGAGCACTACAACGTCTTCATCGTGGCACCGGCACCCACCAACGACCACGCTTCGCTCACACGGGTGCAGGACTGGTGCGAGGAATACTTGTCGGCACCAGCCTACAACCATCTGATTTTTGCCAACCAAAAGGCACTGCTCTACGGCGATTACTTCGTCGACTCCGCGCCCGCGTCCGACTTTATGGGCACCGGCATTGCCTATGGCAGCGACGAATTTAAGACTTGGGAAGAGATTATTATCTTCTTTGAGCGCCTCGGAGGGCAATGATATTTAGTTGTTGGGGTGTGGGGTTGTGAGGATGAATATTTAGCTTTACCGTTGACGTTTTATAAAAGAAGCAATTATTTATCCTCACACCCCCACACCCTAACAACTTCTTTTTCAACCTCTCATCAGCTCTACGGGTTGAATACCAAACTCATCTTTAAAGCATTTTGAGAAGTAGCTGGGCGACGTAAAGCCCACCGTATAGGCCACTTCCGATATATTCATGCCTGTGGAACGCAGCAATTGGTCGGCCTTATTGAGCCTCGACTTACGCAATAGTTCCACCGGCGAAAGGCCGGTCAGCGCCTTTACCTTGCGATAAAGCTGCACCCGGCTCAGTCCGATTTCGCTTCCCATCACCTCAACACTGAACTCTGTCTCCATCATGTGACTTTGAATGATGTCGTGCAACCGTGCGATAAACTCTCGATCGCGTGCCGATGGCTGCGACGGATCGTCTGTCTTGGCTGCCACAGTCGGTGTTTCAACATCGTCAGCGACGACACTGGTCGACAGGTTGGCATAGCTCCTACGCAGTTGTTCGCGACTTTGCATGATATTATCAATGCGCGCCATGAGCACGGTCGAGCTGAACGGCTTCGTAATATACGAATCGGCACCGCTCTTATAGCCCTCCGCCACCTGCGACGCTTCGCCTTGGCTGTCAGCAGGATAACGGGAATATGGCTCGTGGCGGTATCGCTCTTCACCTGCTGACAAAGTTCCAGGCCGTTCATCACGGGCATCATGATGTCCGAAATGATGAGAACCGGCCCATGCTCGCGGGCTTGACGCAGTCCCTCCTGTCCGTTGGCGGCTTCTATAATACGGAATCTGTTGTGGAGCACCACGCGCAGATAGTGGCGGATGTCGGCATTATCGTCGACGATGAGCAGCGTTTCACGGCTGTCGTCGGGTTCCGATTCCACTTCTCCTACGGCTGTTTCCGCTATTTCGGGCACGTTTTCGTCCGAAACATTTTTCCTTTTTGTCAACGCGGTTTCCCGCCGTATCAAATTCTATTTTCTTAAAGTCGAGGATGTCGCTCACTAACTTCATCAGTTCGTTGGCGTTGCGAGCCGTCGAGCGCAGCGTGTCGAAGTCGTGGTCTTTCAGTCGTCCTCGGTTCACGATATGGTTAATGGGGTCGGCGATAAGCGTCAGGGGCGTGCGTATTTCGTGGCTTACGTTGGTGAAGAAGTTGAGTTGCTGATCCTGCATCCGCTCGCGTTCCTCGTTGACGCGTATGCGTTCGTAGTAGTAGCGGTAGGTCATAAAGATGGCCGCCACGAGCAAAACGAGGATAACGACGGCCATCAGCAGCAGCCATCGCTGCGTGTTGTAACGGTTCAGATAGTCGCTGGTCTTGCCGTACAGGCGGTTGAGGTCGTCGCTCTGACGCGCTACCTCCTCGGCTTGCAGCAGCAGTACGTTGGCATTCTCACGGGTGACGAGGGCCGACCGCAGCTTTTTCTCACGTGCGTAAGGCTGTTGGGTCAGTATCTTCATGGCCAGTTCCATTACCTCGTCGCCGTGCGTAGGATAGATATACGACGCTTCGAGCAGTCCGTCGCGCACCTGTTCGAGTCCGCCGCCACGTGTGGGCAGCGCGTCGACGCCACAGAAGCGTGTCGTGGCTTGTGAATCATGCGCCATCGTGGCCTTACGGGCACCCATGGCCATGCGGTCGTTCTGTCCGAAAACAAAGTCTATCCGGCCTTTCTCCTGCTTCAGAAAAATTGCGCATGGCTCGTTCGGCCGAGCCTTCGGTCCAATCGCCCTGCAACGTGGCCACCAATTCTATATGCGGATAGGCCTTCAGGGCTTCCACGAAACCTTCGTGGCGCTCGATGGCGGGCGACGAACCGCGCAGTCCCATCACCTCGACCACGCGCCCACGGCCTTGCAATCGCATCGCAATGTAGTCGCCCAACTGCCGTCCTATCTCTCTGTTGTCGGCTCCGATGTAGGCCGAATAGTGATTGCTGCCCGACTTGCGGTCGTAAACAATAACGGGGATGTGGTGCCGGTAGGCGTTTTCGATGGCCGGCGTAATGGTGTTGGTCTGGTTGGGGGCTACGATAATGAGGTCGACACCACGGTTTACAAACTGGTTGATCTGTTCAATCTGTCGGGTATCGGAGTCATCGGCCGAGGCAAAGTGCAACGTCACGTTGTCGTAGCCATAGACAGCGGTGCGCAGTTCCTGATTAAACTTATCGCGCCAGATGTCTTCCGAACATTGCGAAATGCCGATTTCATACTTTCTGTTGCCGCCCGAACACGACAACAGCAATGCCGCAAGAAAAAGGATGAATAGTTGCAGGTGGTTTTTTTTCATGTCAGTATCGTTTCCAAAGGCTGATTTCGTCAAGCGGCGGGCTGCCCCATGATGATGACAAAGATAGAAAAAATGCACCATTCTTCAAAACAAAACCCACCTTTCTTATGCTTGCAAAATCGAAAAACATGTTTTTGAATCTGGCAACGAAGCCCTGTCTTTGTGTCGTATCTACCTATTCAAGAGGCAAAAACTGATTCGAAATCTGCCTAATTAGACATAAGGAAAAAGCGGAACATGATGAATCACGCATTGTATTGCCTTTGTGTTTGAGGCGGAACGTGATGAATCACGCCCCTACGCTGGCGCATGGCAACTCGTTGACATGTGCCAATCAGGTAAGAATCTTAAGAATTATCTGGTCATAGACCTCTATTCCATCTTTCAAACTTATCAAGAGAAAGCACCCAACTTCATTTTTTTTGTAAAATTCCTATCACAAAAACGGCCTCAAAAAATACACCAAATAGAGAGAAAAGACAGAGATAAAAAGGTGTTTTGGGTGCTGCTGCGATGCTGCTTTTGTGTTTTGCGAAGTGAAAGCATAGCTTTTGCGTGCTCAAAGCAGCCCTTTTTACCCGCTCAAAGCATAACTTTGACGACGTAAAAGGGCTGCTTTGGGGTGGTATTTTGGGGTGTTTTAGCGTGTTTTTGACAAGCGTTTTCTGCGCCATTTTGCACAAACGACTGATTATCAACGACTTGTTAGTTTTTACTAAGTATCAAAATGCTTGGCTTATTTGCGAAAAACTTTTTTTCTTGTTGCAAAATAAACGAACGCTTTGTAAGAAATTTTTCACAGCGAATAATAGCCGTTTTTTGGAGGGCGTAACATGATGAATCGCGTATCGTATTGTCTTTTCGTTTGAAGCGGAACATGATGAATCACGCATTGTATTGCCTTTTGTGTTTTGAGACGGAACGTGATGAATCACGCCCCTACGCTGGCGCATGGCGGCTCGTTGACATTTACCTATGCATTATTTTTCCACATTTAAGAACGGCAGGGCGTGAGCCGTAGGGGCGTGATTCATCACGTTCCGCCTCAAATAAGAAAAACATATCATACATGATCCTTCGCGTTCCGCCGCTGCGTTTACAGCCTGCCTCAATGTAATTTTTCATTGCCAACCCTATGATTTTTAAAAAAAGGGTAATACTAACTAATGCTTGATTGCCGATGCGGAACATGATAAATCATGCCCATACGGCTGGCGCATGGCGGCTCGTTGACATTTACCAAAGCTGTGATTTGCGTATTTACAATGACTCCGAAAGAACGATGAAAAACAATTCATGATCGTTCTTTCGGAGTCATTTATTTTTAAAAAAACCGGTGTCCGTTAATGAATGGCGGCACGACAGCCTCTTACTGACGCAGCAACCACTTCACGGCCTGCTCGGTGGCGGCTACATCGCTGACGGCGCGAGGCATGTAACCGAGGGCGCTTCGCGCTTGTAGAAGACGTTGCGGGCACGCTTGGCATAGCCATGGCGATAGAAATCGGTGTACCACTTCCATGTTGTAGCCGTGTCGGCATTGAGTACCAAGTAGCTACCACGGGCTTCGTCGATGTATTTCTCGAAGTCGGCACGAGCCGCCGCGGGCCACGCGTCGGGTTGCATACCGGCGTTATAGACCAGATGATAGCGGTCGAAGAGGCCGGGCGTATAGGTGTCGTTCGGGCGGAAGACGGCTACCTCGAAACCATGACGTGCACCCATGGTGGTCAAAGTCTGAAGAGCGACGTTGTCATCCGCACCCGTGAGCAGGAGCACACGCTTCTGTGGAATGGTGGCTCGCCCGTTTTGCATGAGCGAAAGGTTGATGGTGGTCATCAGATCGAGCTGCGCGTTGTCTTCGGTTGTTTCCCAATACATGCCGCCCAGCAGCCCTTGGTCGATGATATACTGGCACTTGGCCGCGATGGAACGGGGATTCTCGGCGCCCCATACGAGCTGACCCGACCAGTCGGTGAGGTAAGGTACTTGTCCGATAGGATCCCAATGCTCTTGGTAAAGTCCGCCCGTATAGCCGGTTTTCATGTACTTGTCGAGGATGGCATCGCCGTGGTCGCCACGTCCATAGAGCGGCATGCCGAGGCAGAGTTTCTCCTTGGGCACGCCATTACGGATGTGAGCCCTCAACGGCTTCGCTAACGGTGATGCGACCCGAGAGAGGCGAACGGAAGAGCGTTGTGTGATGTTGGGGTGGGTTGGCCACGTCGTAAGCCATGATATTGACAAAGTCCATGTACTTGATACAGGCCGGGAAATCGACATACTTGCCATCGGCGATGGTGGCACAGGTGAGGAGTTTGTCCTTGCCCAGCACCTTGCGCAGGTCGCGCATCAAGAGGGTGAAGTTCTTGGTGTCGTCGGGCGACGAGGAGATTCCGGCCTCGCTGCTCGTGGGATATTCCCAATCGATGTCGATACCGTCGAGTCCATACTCCTTGACGATGCGGCCACAGTCGCGCGCAAAGGCCATGCGGCATTTGGCATTGGCGGCCATTTCGGAGAAGTTACCACTGGACCAACCGCCTACCGACAACTGAATCTTCAGACCGGGCTTCAGCTTTTTCAAGCCCACCACTTTCTTCAGAAACTCCGGATTCTGCACATCGCAGCCGTCGAAGGTCTTGTTTACATGACCGAAAGCATAGTTGATATTGGTCATGAGCGACGGGTCGGGCAGGGCGCAAATCAGTCCATGAGCACACATAAGCTACGACAATCTTTCTGTTTGGGCTGTGCCGTCACGGAACCGCACGCCAACAACAGCAAACAGGAAAATAAGATACGAGAAAGAAATTTCATCACGATTACTTAGGATTTGAATGAAATAAGATTAGAATAATCACTCTACAAAAATAGTGTTTTTATAGTGATTAAACGGAGCTAACCGGTGTATTTTTCACGATTTAGGGGCAAAATCACGAACATTATTGTCTAAACGAAGCTATTCGGCATGATGAATGGCCTTCTGTCGGACGATATAAAAAGCCTGCCAACAGTGCGTTGACAGGCTTTTTGTTATTTTAATGAGTGGCAGACAAGAATGTCTGTCTACGCATTTTATTTCTTGATGGCCCACCACAATGGAACCATCATGGTGTTCTTCTCTGTTCCCAACAATTTCAGAGCATTCTGGTATTGTTCTTTATCAGAGTTTTTCGAATACAGAGGGGTATCTCATGCGCTGTGTAAAGTGATACCATTTCTGTCCGTCCTTGTAGCTATCAGCTTTGAAAAGGCCGTCGAAGTCTGAACCGGTCAGAGCTGTTTCGTTTCCAGGGAACTTCAAAGAACGGCAAGCCTAAGCGACGACGGTCGTTCCAACTCTGCACTACACCATAAGGAGTGTTGAGCGATATACTTCTGTGTGATAATCTTTGTGAGCTTATCGTTGAGCTTATGACCTTTGTAGAGAATCTTGCTTGCGTCAGGATAGTGGTAAGTCATCTTCTTGGCAGCTTTGGTATAGCCATCCTTATAGTCAGCTTCAAAGTCTACAGGTTCGGTCGTATGGTCGAAGTTTACAGAAGTACCTACTCTGTTGTAGTTGGTAGAAGCAAGATATTGGTCGACATATTTGTTCTACTCCATAATAAGCGAAGTTAGACTTCACGCCATTTTCGTATGCCGCTTTGGCTGTCATCAGGGGTTGCCCAACCGTAAACAGCACCTTCGGCCAACAGGAAGTAAGTTTCCCCAAGGAGCCATCCAGATGCGTTTCTTACTGTTGTTGCGATATTCCTTGCTGAGCATCGGTGTTGTGTCCCACGCGTTGTTCAACACTTGATTGAACGCGATAGTTTCTGGGAGTCCACGCACTACGTGTACCGGCAGGATAACCATTCCATGTGAAAGCAGCGTCAACCTTTACCTGAATCTTCTTCTTATCCTTGTCGGTGGGGTCAATCATACCATATTTAGCATGGTTCTTTTTGACCTTGAGAAGCTTGATCTGGCCAGTTGGTTGCGGTTGTATCATTGGTAAGACACCATACTACCAAAGCACGGGGGTCAAGAAACTCGGGGAATACCATCCATCCACAACTGCTTGGTTGGGTTGTCGGTCAACGCGGGATAGTGCTTCTCGTATTTCTCACCCTACATAGTTAATCGGCTTGATATGCGAAGCTAAATCGGGACGATAACTTGTTACAGGAATGTCGCCCAAGCCAGCCAAAAGGTTACACATAGATGAAGAGATGCAATGATCGCTCCAACCACGGTTCATCACTCCTTCGTATGCAGACCATCCACCATTCTCTTTGAAACCGAAAAGGTCGGCATCTTGGGTCAGAAGCGGTAATTTTGCGGCTTCTTCAAACTCGCTTTTTCGCTTTTTGCTTTGTTCACTTCTGTCAACTGGAGCGCGTAGCGAAGACGCAAGCTATTGGCGAGTTTCTGCCATTGTGCGGCATTGTATTTGAAGGCAGGATCACCCTTAGACTCTGATTCTGTCGGGGTTACTTTCAAGTCAAGCGCACTGCTTGCTTCTTTCAGCTCGGTAAAGAAGAAGTTGAAAACGTCTTCTCTGAGTTGAACTGAGGAGCAACACCTGTAAAGGCATTGAGTGGGTATGGACCAAAAAGAGTTAACAAAATCGGCAATCAACATCACACGCCAAATACGTGCAATCTGTTTCACATTCTTATAGAAACCTATTTCGTGATCGTTCGATCCCTTGTTCTTGTCCGCAAGCTCGATAGCAGCGGCCGCGTTTTTAATCCAGTTGGAAGTATAAGTGTACAAACGATCGTTGAATTGGTCGTTGTATCTTGCACTTGCGCCCATGGTATTCTCACCAACAACGCGCGCGATGGAAGCCCAGTTGTAAACGAATACACGCTCTGCAATATCCGGATCCATCTGTGCCTCATAAAAAAGACTTGTTCAATGAATAGTCTGGATGCACTGCGTCATCGCCTGCAGCCGACGGATTTACATTGATTTCTTCGAAATCTGAACAAGAGCTTAACATGGCAATGGCCAATGCAGCTATTGACAAAAATTTATATGTTGTTTTCATATTGTTCTTTATATTAAGTTTTAGAAACCAAGTGAAACATTAAAGACAAACGTCCGTGACGTAGGAGGCGCTGCATACTCGAAACCAGTTGCATTCGTATTGGTTGCGAATACAGACTCTGGGTCAAGGCCATTCATATGACTCTTCAACATCAATACGTTGTTGCAAGAAACACCAAGCTTAACTTGCTGCAACAACATGCTCTTTGGCTTGAAGCTATATGACAATGAAAGGGTACGCAGGCGGACATTCGTTGCGGAATAAAGGTTGGCTTCGCCAATACCAAAGGTTACCGGTTGAACCCGTCAAAGCCAACCAATATTGTTGCTGTGTGATTTCCTTTTTGTTTGCGGTATAGCCACCATTTCCATCAGCTACTACACCATCTACAACTAACTTATCGCGCTTGCCACCGGGGGCGGTAACTGCAGCAACACCATTCTTCTGGAGCAACATATTGGAACCAGAGAAGATATGACCACCGAAACGACCGTCAATCATGAAACTTAATGCGAAGTTCTTGTAAGTAAACGTGTTGGTCCAACCTAAGAGGCAGTCAGCCTGCTGGTCACCAATCTTCTTTACCTTGGGATCACCTTGTGGAATACCATCTGCATTGAGCAATAGTTTACCATAATCGGCACTCTTCTTATCGGTAACACGGAGGAATGTTGTTCCCCAGATTTCACCATAGTTGCCGCCGGCTTTAGCAATAATCTTCAGGTTGTCGTATCCACCGAGGATATACTCTTCGATACCATCGGTAAACTTGATGATTTTGTTCTTGTTGTTTGAGAAGTTCACCTGAGTATCCCAACGGAAATCCTTGGTCAATACTGGTGTCGCATTCAGCATAACTTCAAAACCAGAGTTCTGGATGTCACCCGCATTAATTTTCTTCTGCTCGTAACCAGACAATGAGTTCATTGGGAGATTGAGCAACTGACGACGTGCGTTAGATTTATACCAAGCTATGTCAAGTCCCAAACGGTTGTTTAGGAAACGAACTTCCAAACCAGCTTCCCATGAAGAAATCAACTCGCTGCGCACGCTGCTATTATATAATGTAGAACCCTTTGAGGCACCGACACCATCTGTGTACGAAATGCTACCAATAGAATAGGTATTGTAGAGTTGATAAGGTTCAAGGTCGTTACCAACTTGCGCGAAAGAAACACGCGTTTTTGCGTAGCTGAACCATTTAGGCAGAGGTTTGTCCATCTTACTGAACATGTCGCTTACTACCCGCTGATGCACTGATAGATGGATAGAAATAAGAACGATTTTCCTTGCTCAATGTAGAAGACCAGTCATTACGGAATGTTCCTTCAAGGAAAGCCCATCCGTCATAATTGATACTCAATGAACCATAAAGAGAGTTGGTCTTGCGGTGACTGAATGAAGGACTTACTGAACGGTCAGAATCCTTACCATTTGTCAACCAGAAGAGGTTTGGCGTGATGAGTTCTTTGAGCGAACTGGAAAGGCCTGTGCTCTTGCGCTCCATCAAGTTACCACCCAAAGTAGCAACACCACCAAACTTGCCGATTACGTTATCTTTCTGTGCGGTGAGCAACAGGCTGAAGTTGTTCTCGTAGAACTTTTTGCTCGCCGAACGAGTAACGACCCGTTTTCGAAGAAGGACTTCCAGCATACAATTTGGTTTCGCTCTCTGTAAAATACATATCGCTTCCGGCTTTTGCTTTCTGCGCTCAACCAATCGTTGAATTGGTATTTCAAGGCGAGAGTTCAGCAAGAAACGATTACGGGTGTCTTCGTTTGTGTTGTAGTCTTTTTGCCCAGTAAGGATTCTGGCCGCTACCTTTTTCCCACCAGAACATGTTTCCGTTTTCAGGATTAACCGACTGTTTGAACTGTGTGATGTCCAAAGAAATAGGCATGGTGAACATGGTGTAGAAATAGTTGTTGGTGTTAGCACCAGAAATAGGACGGTTCTTTGCGTAAGAACGGATGTACTGCACCTTCGCGTCAAGACTCCAACGATCGTCATTACCAAAAGTTAGTAAAGATGCGCGACATCAAGTTGCTACGATTGTATTCTGCACCCGGAATCTTGCTGCCGTCGTCCATACGAGTTCCTGAAACATAAACAGATGTTTTGTTGAATTGCTGTGAGAAAGAAGCACTCTCAACCAAGTTAACACCCGTCTTGAAGAAATTCTTCACGTTGTCAAAATAGCGCATGTTTTGTTCCTTGCCAGCCCAGTCGGTGTACTTTTTGTCCGGCAATCTCGGTCCCCAGTTGCTTCCTGATGTTGCATTGTGAACACCTTCGCTACCCTGACCGAAAGTTGTTTGACGTTCGGGGGTTCAAAAAGAGTCCTTCAATAGAAACAGAAGAAGAAATGGTAATACCGAGTCCCTTTGACTTAGCTCCCTTCTTTGTTGTGATAAGGAGAACACCGTTACCCGCGCGCGAACCATGAGGGCTGCAGCAGAGGCTCCTTTCAATACAGAGAGTGATGCAATATCCTCTGAGTTGATGTCAGCCAATCCGTTACCCATATCGGTTCCGGGATTCCAAAAAGTCGTTGTTACCAGTTCCCGTAAAGTTATCCAATGGCACACCATCGACAACAATCAGCGGCTGGTTTGTTCCTGTTACGGAATTGCTACCACGTAACTGGATTTTTTTGAAGAACCAGCAGGACCATTGCTTGAGCGGATAATCTGCAAACCAGATACCTGGCCACTCAACGCGTTAGCCAAGTTGTTTTCGCGGGCAGCCACCAATTGGTCTCCTTTCAATTCCTGAATGGCATAACCCAAAGCTTTCTTTTCGCGCTTGATACCGAGAGCTGTCACCACAACCTCATCGATATTCTTGCTGTCTTCCTTCAGAACAATGTTCATGGAACCTTGACCCGAGGCTGTCACTTCCTGTGCCGTATATCCGACGTATGAGATTTTGAGCTTTGAACCTGCTGCTACGTCGATCGAGAACTTTCCATTAACATCTGTAACGGTAGCCTTTTTGCTGCCGACTGCTGCGATTATTACACCCACAAGTGGCTCACCACTTGCATCAGTAACAACACCTCTGATTACAGATGTCTTTTTGTTGCGCAACACTGCTTTCTGAGGAAGCCACTGTTGACGCAGACATGTAAACTGAACCACTTACTAAAAAAATCCGAACGCAAGTGCCAATACTTTAGTATTAGCAGATAATGGACAATGCCAAGATTGGAAGCGTCCCAAATAACTTAACTTGGACTTTTCATTTTTTACATTGTTTGGTTTAAATAATAAATATTTAAGGTAAATTTGAATGGTGTAAAGGTAATCCTTTAAATTTAACATTATACCCTTTCTTTTGTTAAATATACATAATTAGTTGCGAATCATTAAAACTTTCCCAAGAATAAACCAATATAACGAATCTTTTCGTTTGGTAAAAGCCTCCTATAAGTTATCTCTCTGCCCAATCGCCCCTGATCGAGTTTGCGATAATTGATGGCTTCAGCCAGATGTTCGGTTGTCACACAATCGCTTCCGGCGAGATCGGCTATCGTGCGGGCCACTTTCAGAATGCGGCTGTAGGCTCGGGCCGAGTGAAAGGCGTTCCATAGCCATGCGCAGCAGGTCGATGCCGGCCTGATCGGGCTCAGCGTACAGATGAATCATGCGGTCGGTCATCTGGGCGTTGCAATGTACGCCCTTCACAGCCTTGAAACGCTCGGTCTGAATGGCACGGGCACGAATCACACGCTCACGGATGGCGGCACTCGGTTCACCGGGGTCGGCCTTTGAAATATCCTTAAAAGGTACGGGAATGATTTCCACCTGAATATCAATGCGGTCGAGCAGCGGGCCCGCTAATCTTGTTCATGTAGCGGTGTATCTGCCCGGGCGTACAAACACAATGATGCGTAGGATCTCCATAATAACCGCAAGGACAGGGATTCATACTGGCCACGAACATAAAACTGCACGGAAAGTCGATGCGATACTTAGACCGCGAAATGGTGATATGACGGTCTTCGAGAGGCTGGCGCAGCACTTCGAGCGTGTGTTTGTTAAATTCGGGCAACTCGTCGCAAAAAGAGTACGCCATTATGGGCGAGCGAAATCTCACCCGGTTGCGGATTGTTTCCACCTCCAACAAGGGCTACTTCTGAAATGGTATGATGGGGCGAACGGAATGGTCGCTGACTAATGAGCGACGTATCCTTACTCGTCTTGCCGGCAATACTGTGAATCTGGGTTGTCTCAAGCTCTCCGAGAGCGACAGCGGCGGCAGGACACTCGGCAACCGCTTAGCCATCATGCTTTTGCCCGAACCCGGCGGACCCACCATAATAAGGTTATGCCCACCCGCAGCCGCCACTTCCATGGCCCGCTTTACGTTTTCCTGCCCACGGACGTCAGCAAAATCAAGATCAAAAAGCATATTGTTTTTCATAAAACACACGGCGGGTATCAACGACGGTGGGCTCAAATGATTTCTCACCGGTCAGAAACTGAATCACCTCCACAATCGATTCCATGCCATAAACATCGAGATTGTTGACCACAGCAGCCTCGTTCACGTTCTGCTTCGGCACGATAAGTCCCTTGAAATGTTCGGCACGGGCCCTAATCGCGATGGGCAATGCCCCACGGATAGGCTGCAAACGACCGTCGAGTCCCAGTTCTCCCACCAACATATAATGACCGAGTTTTTCGGAAACAATGGTGGCATTGGCTGCCAAGATCGCGATGGCCAACGGCAAATCGAAGCCACTACCCTCCTTACGCAGGTTGGCAGGAGCCATATTAACCGTAATATCAGCCTTCGGAAACTTATACCCATTATACTGCAGAGCAGCGGCAATGCGGTCGCGACCCTCACGAACGGCTTCGTCTCCTAAGCCCGTGAGATGATACATAACGCCCGGATTCAGGCTGACCTCTATTGTTATGGTTGTCACTTCCAGACCATTGACGGCCGCACAATATGTTTTAACGAGCATGGTTTTAGGTATAATAGGTGCTTATGGTTAGTATTTTTAGATGGCAGATGATAGGAAGCAGATTTATTACTTCTTCCCTAATAGTTGTTCCATCTTCTCTCTCATTTCCTGCGGCGAAAGACCGCGAGCCACAATATTGCCTTTTTTCAATACGATATTGTCGGGAATGGAGGTCAAACCCAGCTGACGCACCAGTTTTCCATCAAACATCAGCCCGTCACAGATGGTAGGCCACGTGATAGAATCCATTTCCTGCGTATCGCGACATTTCTTTACCGTGGCGTCCACATTGATACTTAACACCTGCAAACTGCCATGATTCTTGCGCTGCTGCTCTTCAACAGGCGCTGAATTTCCATACTTTCATAGCTCCACGAGGCCCAAACATTGATAACGGCTACTTGGGCAGCGCGCAGATTGGCCGCCGACACGGGGCGACCTTTCATATCGGTGGTATAAAAGTCTTTGAGCTTGCCCGAGAAAGCGACGTCTTTCATCTGCTTGATATCCGGCAACAGCCGGTTCAACAGTCCATTCTTAGGCTGCAAGGTTGTCATCAGCGTCAGCAACTCCAAGGCTTTGGCATAATCGGGCTGCGGCATCTGCACAAAATACTGGTTGACTAAATAGGGCGAAACGGGCGAATCAGGATGGTCTTTCACAAACTGTTCGGCATATTTCTTCATTTCGGGAGGTGACGCACTGACCACCTGCTGACGGAATTTCGTCATCAGTTCGTTATCCTTCGTACCTTTCACCTCCAGCTCTTTCAAGTGAGAAGCGTCACCCTTTATTTCTACTTGCTTACCGGGAGCCGCAAAAACAGGCTGCTGAGAGAAGTTGGGGAACACGATCATCAGCACGCAGGGCTGGTCACAGGGTATCTCGTAGGCGAAACGACCACCATCTACCTTGATCGTATCTATACCAATGATTCCGCCATCGGGGCTATATACATAGAACTCACCCTGGTTTAGGTTGATGAGTCGGCCGTCAATTTCAAAATGATAGCTGTCCGTCCCACAGGAAACCAAAACCAGGGTGAGCAGTAAAAGTAGACTTAATCTAATTTCTTTCATCGTTTGATATTAGCAAATTCCAAATCCTTTTCGGCATATTTGGCCAATGTTGGATCTTTTCTGGATTGCCTCTTTCAGGAAAGTATTCGCCGCAAAGTTGTTGCCTTGACGTGCAGAAAGGATCGCACGCAGATAACTTGTCATGGCGTCAGCATTCTTAACATTCTTCAAAGTCTGCTCAGCGGTAGCGTAGTCTTTCACTAAAATTTGAGCCAAAGCCGCGCTGTTGCTAACTGAATTCTTCAGTTCGTCTGCCGCGTGGCTGTAATTTCCACGAGCTATATTGAGGTTACCGAGCACGTCGTTGAAGCCGTTGGCATTGATGGCGTTTGAAAGATAGCCCTCTGCTTCGTCCAGATTACCCTTCTGCAGACTCATGAGAGCCTTGTTGGCATAAGGTTCCTGTGCTTTTAGGGATTCACGCGCAGCGCGCGCTCAATATAGTTTTTCGGCCATCGCGTTGTCACCTTTGTTGAAGGCTAGCGCGGCTGAGTTGCTGTAAGCGCGATAGTCTTTATCATAAAAGTTCTGTGGTTTTTCTTATAGATGGCCTCTTTCTTGGCAACATTATCTTCGAGTGAAGCCGCGTAGAGAATCTCCTCTATATCCAACTTAGCAGGGTTAGTTGCGTATTGTTCTTTAATCTGCTCGTCGGTACGACCAATCGTTTCGTAATTGATAATGAGGCGAGAGCGACGCAATTCGGGCAAAATCTGATCGGCCAAATCACGGAAACCTTCGCTCATATTGCGAATCTGGCGCTCGCGCTCCTGTGGATCTTTATACATGGCAAGCACACGTAGGATAACATCCTTGTCCTGAATGTTGCTGGCTTGCACAAGTTGCTGGAAACCATCCCAGTCCTGTGCCGTATAGTGAGCGTCGATATCTGCCTGCACCTTGGTGTTCTTGAGCTGACTCTTTACGTAATCCTCACTGGTATCCTGACGTTTGTTAGCCAGTCTGTCGTTGAAACTGAAACCACCTTCGGGCGATGCGTAAGCGGCTACTTCCACATTCTTGATGGCCAATTTCTCACGATCGGCGTTGATTTTTCTTCAACATTCTAACGAACTCTTGCACGCTGTTATTCTGCAATTCGCTCTTACGCAAGTTGGCCTGATTAACAAGGAATCTGATGTTAGCTTCCTGTTTCTTGGCATTGATGCGCTGGAATGAGTCGAGAGCGATGCAAGCACCGCCATTCATCATGGTCTGCTTATACAATTCTGCGGTAGCAAGCACGCCGTTAGCCACCTTAACTGCCGGAATCTTTACGATTTTCTTACCCACCTTTGCTTGGAAAGTGAGATACATTTCGCTCTGTTGCATTTCGGGAACGTAGTCGAAAGAGGTCTTCATGGTGTAGCGACCACCCAAACGATAAGAGATCGTCTGGTTGTTACCCATTACCTTTTCGCCCTGGAACGTAGTGCTGGTACCATGCGCGGTACGTTTCTTGCCATAACGAAGTTCCGGAATAACCCGTACAGTGGCGTCCTTCTTCAAATATTTTTCAGGGAACCGGCCGTTGATAGTTGCGGGAACCTTGCCTCCGGTTGTTTCAAGCGGATTAGGTACAACCGTAAAATTATCTGCCGATAATGGACCCATCTTTGAACAAGATGAAAGCAATACGAACGAACACGCGGAAAATGCAAAAGATTAGATGTTTACGCATAAGATAATGAGGTTTGTGTGTGTGAAGTGCCGCGAGCGGGACTCGAACCCGCACAGCCATTACTGGCCAAGGGATTTTTAAGTCCCTCGTGTCTACCAATTCCACCATTGCGGCATTTCGAATTGTTAAAAAGGATATTCGATTGCAAAGATAATTGTTAATCACCGAAATGCCAAACTAAATTAACTTTTTAATATTTATTGTGCACAAGCAGCAAGCGGCCTGTGTATTGAGCCGCATACTCCATGAGTTTTCTTGCCTTTTTGCCCGACACAACGACACCGCGCTCGTTCAAATCGTAGACATCGATGACAATGGGCGCATGTCATTTGCGTGCCATTGCCATGAAACGAAAGCGGAAAGACCCGCCGCTGTTCTCGGACAGGCAGTTGGGACATTGAGCGTCGAAAGCCAATAATCCGTGAAAAACGCTCCGCCCCACTATGATTCCATTGTCGGCACCCATGTCATGAGGCCTGCATGCGCTCCTCGGCCGTGGTCAGTGGCACGCTCTCCGACGTACCGGTACCGGTCAGCAAATCCACATGGCGTACCGAGCCACGCACCGACAGGCTGACGCGAACGTAGGTTCCGGGAATAAGAGGATTGGTAACTTGGTTTAAAACCGTGTTGTTGTGAATATCGGTGTTAAACCTGAAATTGCAGCGATAGGAATTGCTATACCGCGTTTCTTCGCCACACGACGTGAACAATGCGAGCAATGCTATCGCAAAAGCGATGGTTTGCTTAACCCAATAATTATTTTTCCGCATAACAAACGCGTTCTAAATGAAATTCATGCTACGTTTTTGTCCATCTATGCCACGACACGATTGTGGCATAGATAGACCACACTGCCCTCGTGGGCGCGCCGAATCCGGCAATCGGGCGCAAAGGTTTTTTCCCATAGTTTCTTTGCCATAAGCTTCTATTTCGTCGACAATGAGGGACGGAAAGCGCCTCTACTGACAAGGCCGAACGCCACCGATAAAATCGGCCGTGGCATACCTGTTTTGCGATAGCTGTGCTTTCGTGTTGTAAAAGCAGCCCTTTTACCGTCTAAAAGCATAGCTTTTACCTCCTAAAAGCAGCCCTTTTACAAGGTAAAAGCTATGCTTTTAGAAAACGGTTGCGCAACGCCCTGAAAATGGGCGTTACGCTTCGTAGTTGATCATCTGCAACACATCGGCAATCTTTTCGATGCCTTCCTGCAGCGGTTTCGACACCATTCCCTTAATAAAAGGATTGAGATCGGCCTTAATCGTAAGTTTCATCTTGCTGGTGGTGGCCGTTACCGGAAGTATCTGAATCCAGAAATTAAACGGTAAGGGCTTTCTTCGGTTTCAAACTTGATGCATTTGGGAGCTTCTCGTTCCACAATGCTTAGTTTGACACCACCCATGGGAGTTGTTATAGAGATTGAATTGGTGTCAAAAACCAAGTCTTTCGCCTTGTCTTCGGGCAACCGGCTTTTCACACGTTCTATATTACTTAGGTCGCTCAAGAGATTATAAACATTCTCTTGAGCGTAATTGATGGGGCGAATAGTACTTTCAAATGTGGCCATAATGACTGATGGGGGTTAGGTGATCTATGCTTTTATGCCTTCCACGTGGCCGGATCTTTCCGCCATTCGTGCAACAGCGCAACGTCTTCCTCGGCAATATAGCCTGTTTCAAGGGCCTGAGCCACAACGTGTTCGTAGTCGGTGAGCGTTTCAAGTTGAACGCCGGCCTCTTCAAACGCGGTCTTGGCCACGGGGAAACCATAGGTATAGCTGGCTACCATGCCTATCACTTCGCAGGCGTTATTGCGGATGGCGTCGACTGCTTTCAGACTGCTGCCGCCCGTTGATATCAAATCTTCAACCACAACAACCTTCATGCCCGGCTTCAACTCGCCTTCGATAAGATTCTCCAAGCCGTGATCTTTCGGTTTGGAACGCACGTAGACAAAGGGAAGGTTCAGCTCGTCGGCCACCAACGCGCCCTGAGCAATGGCTCCGGTAGCTACGCCGGCAATGGCTTCGGCCTCTGGAAACTTCTCAAGAATGATATGCACAAGTTCCAACTTCACGTAATTGCGAAGTTCGGGATAAGAAAGTGTTTTTACGATTGTCGCAATAAAAGGGCGACTTCCAGCCGGAAGCCCAAGTAAAAAGGGTTGTTAGGCTGCAGTTTAATAGCCTTTACTTTTTAATAATCTTGACGCAAAAATCCTTTTTAATTGATTCATGATAGCGAGGTTTATATGGATGAATAATGCAAAGTTAGTTGAATTATGCGATAAATCCAACAATGCCTTTTTATTTTTAAAGATATTTAGGGTAGGCCGTCATGGCTTGGCAAAGGCCAAGCTCAAGAAGCTGAAGCGCACGTCGCCGGCTGCCGACAGGGCTTCTGCGGCAGCCAACATGGTGGCACCGGTTGTCACGACATCGTCGACCAAGAGGATGTGTTTGCCGCTTACTTGTTTGGGGCGGCGCAGGGAAAACTGCCCTTCAACGTTTTTCACGGCGGGCCAATCGGCTGATTTGTTGGGTCTGACTCTCGGTGAATCGTGTTCTTTCGAGCGCATTACCAATCAGGGGCAAGCGGGTGATATGGCAGAGCCCGCGGGCAATGGCCTCGCTTTGGTTGTAACCACGATCATGCTGGCGGCGACGCGTTAATGGAACGGCGATCACGCCATCGATGCCTTCAAAGAAACCGGTAGGTAGAAAACGACGGGCGGTGAGTAGCCCCAACTGGTATCCATATTGTGGCCGATGGTGATACTTGAGGTCGTAAATGACTTGGGCTGTCTGCGTGTGAGGTTTGTAGAAGAAGAGCGCCGCGGCCTTTTCTACGTCAGTCTGCCCCCAGAAAAGTTGGGCCATCGGGTTGTCCAAAGGGCATGTTCGTAATCCGTAAACGGCAGTTGAAGCAGGCACGAAAGGCATGCGACATCCTCGTCGGGCGTGAGACGCTGACCGCAAACGACGCATGGGCGGGGGCCAGCAGGTCAATCAATCGGGTAAGAATGTCAGTCTTCATCCATGAAATCGGTTTCGGCGTCAACATCGGTTATCTGGTCGACGCATCTGCGAATGATATCGATACCAAAGCCGCGGCCCATGGCAAACTTGATAAGCTTCATCGAACGCTCGTAATCGCTCTTTGCCTTGATGGTTTTCCATTTGGCTTGCAGCATGGGAAGCAGCACTTCCTCGTAGGCCGTGGCGTCAATCTCCTCAAAAATGGGATCTGATATTTCTTTCGGAATGCGCTTTTGATAGAGCGCCAGTTCCACTTTCCGGCGGCCCCACTTGTTGAATCGAATCTTATCGTTGATGAAGAAGCGGGCAAAACGGGCGTCGTCGACATAGCGTTCCTTGACAAGATAGGCCATGATTTCGGCTCGGTCGGCGTCGTCCAACTGCCATTTGCGCAGTTTCTCCTCCATTTCGGCAGCACAATGTTCGGCCTGCGAACAGAGCGTAGTGAGTTTAAACAGCGCTTGTTGTGGCGTCATTTTCTTATCTTTAAGCATGATTGAGGGCGAAAATAAAACGTTGTTTGCCGAACTGATCAGCCTTTACTTCCACTTGATTCCATTCATTTTCTTTCAACCAAGTCATCAGTTCGGCGGCGTAAAGTGGATTAATTTCAAAGGCCAACAGCCCGTTGGGCTTCAAAGCATGGGCCGCGAAACGGGCGATGGCATGATAAAACAAAAGCGGATTATCATCGGGCACGAAGAGCGCGGTTGATGGTTCAAAGTCAAGAACGTGCCTTTCCATCGTCACGCGTTCCTTCTTACAAATGTAAGGAGGGTTTGAAACGATGATATCAAAGTGCTGTGGGGTCGTCGATTGGATGTCTGTCGCAAGAATATCGTGCAACTCTAAATTCACTTTGGCTCCCATCCGCTGGGCGTTTTCTCGAGCAATCAGCAGGGCATCGCCCGAAATATCCCAGGCACTGACGTCACTGTTCCACAGGTCTAAGGCCAGTGTTACGGCGATACAGCCACTACCTGTCCCCACATCGAGAACCTTTAAAGGCGCGGGGGCTGAAGAGCGCAGTAAGGTTGATTGTATCTGTCGATGATGGACGCGCATAATTCGGCTGTCTCAGGGCGTGGAATAAGGACGCCCGGCGCCACCACAAACTGCCGTCCCATAAAAATCGGCGGTGCCAATAACATACTGAACGGGGTCGCCTGTCAACAAACGATCCATCATCGATCGTAATTCTGCCTGTCGTTCGGCCGCCATCGCTTCCACACCACCACATACTATATCGGTCATGGTTAATCCAAAGCGTTCTTCAAGCAGCAGTCTCACGATGGCCTTTGCCTCCCCCACTTCGTAAAGAGATGTGAGTTCGGCTATGAGTTGTTGGTAATTCATACCCACAAAAATAGGGAAAAATATTGAATCAGCCCACAAGTCGCATGCAAAGAACAAAAGAAACACAAAACAAAGAACAAAAAAAACACAAAAAAAGAGAGCCTTCGTTACATCCGTAACCAAGGCTCTCTAAATAAAAGAAGGCGGCGACCCATCTCCCACATTGCATTGCAGTACCATCGGCGCAGGCAGGCTTAACGTCTCTGTTCGGAATGGGAAGAGGTGGGACCCCGCCGCACAACCACCCTAAAAAGGATGAATATCGCACACAAGCAAAAACTAAAAATAAACGTCAGCCAATACTAAAAAGAACAACTAAAAACATGAACAAACCGAAAGTCTCGGGCAATTAGTAGCGCTCGGCTTTGACGTCACCGTCTTTACACCTACGCCCTATCAACGTCCTCGTCTAGGACGACCCTCAAGGGAGTTCTAATCTTGCGGCCGGCTTCGCGCTTAGATGCTTTCAGCGCTTATCCAATCCAGACTCAGATACCCGGCGGTGCCCCTGGCGGAACAACCGGTAAACCGGAGGTCTGTCCAACACGGTCCTCTCGTACTAGTGTCAGAACCACGCAAAACTCCTACGCCCACGATAGATAGAGACCGAACTGTCTCACGACGTTCCTGAACCCAGCTCGCGTGCCACTTTAATGGGCGAACAGCCCAACCCTTGGGACCTTCTCCAGCCCCAGGATGTGACGAGCCGACATCGAGGTGCCAAACCACCCCGTCGATATGAGCTCTTGGGGGGGATCAGCCTGTTATCCCCGGAGTACCTTTTATCCTTTGAGCGATGCAGTTTCCATACACTTGCACCGGATCACTATGCCCCAGTTTTCCTGCCTGCTCGGCATGTCTGCCTCCCAGTCAAGCGCCCTTATGCCATTGCACTCTATAAGGCCGGTTACCAATCGGCCCGAGGGCACCTTTGGAAAGCCCTCCGTTACGCTTTTTGGAGGCGACCACCCCAGTCAAACTACCCACCAGCAGTGTCCGCGCAAACGGCGCGTTAGACCTCAGACAGCCAAAAGGGCCGTATTTCAAGGATGGCTCCACGGATGCTGGCGCACCCACTTCAAAAGCCTCCGGCCTATCCTACACATCGGATGACCAAGGTCAATGCTAAGCTGTAGTAAAGGTTCACGGGGTCTTTTCGTCCCATCGCGGGTAATCGGCATCTTCACCGATACTACAATTTCACTGAGATCATGATTGAGACAGCGTCCAGATCATTACACCATTCGTGCAGGTCGGAACTTACCCGACAAGGAATTTCGCTACCTTAGGACCGTTATAGTTACGGCCGCCGTTTACCGGGGCTTCAATTCAATGCTTCCCAAAAATGGTGACATCTCCTCTTAACCTTCCGGCACCGGGCAGGTGTCAGGCTGTATACATCATCTTTCGAGTTAGCACAGCCCTGTGTTTTTGTTAAACAGTTGCCTGGACCGATTCTCTGCGCCTTCCCCGGAGGGAAGGACCCCTTATCCCGAAGTTACGGGGTCAATTTGCCTAGTTCCTTAACCATGAATCTCTCAACGCCTTAGTATGTTCTACCCGACTACGTGTGTCCGTTTACGGTACGGGTACCCAAAAGGATATGCTTAGCGGATTTTCTTGGAAGTATGATTACCGGCACTATTGAATCCTTCCGAGGAAGGTTCCATACTATCAGGTTCGGCTCTCGTCCCGGATTTGCCTGGGAAAATCAACACCTACACCCTTCAACGGACTATTCCGTCAGTCCGCGGCCGTGTCACTGCTCCGTCTCCACATCGCTCCTAAGGGTAGTCACGGAATATTAACCGTGTCTGCCATCGCCTACGCCATTCGGCTGAGACTTAGGACCCGACTTACCCCGGGATGATTGACATTGCCCGGGAAACCTTAGTCTTACGGCGAGGGGGAATCTTACCCCCTTTATCGTTACTTATACCTACATTTGCGTTTCCACGCGCTCCAGGATCAGTTATCTTCACCATTCTGCGCACGTGGAATGCTCCCCTACCGATACTTTTTTTATATACAATGCTATCCCGCGTCTTCGGTTTCTGTCTTATACCCGATTATTATCCATGCCCGGACCCTCGACTAGTGAGCTGTTACGCACTCTTTGAATGAATGGCTGCTTCCAAGCCAACATCCTAGCTGTCATAGGGACCAGACTTCGTTAGACTAACTTAGACAGAAATTAGGGACCTTAGACGGCGGTCTGGATTCTTCTCCTCTCGGGGACGGACCTTAGCACCCGCCCCCTTACTGCACATATGCTACCCATGAGCATTCGGAGTTCGTCAGGACTTGATAGGCGGTGAAGCCCTCGCATCCTATCGGTCGCTCTACCTCTCAGGGGAATCTATGCACGCGGCACCTAAATGCCTTTCGGGGAGTACGAGCTATCTCCAAGTTTGATTGGCCTTTCACTCCTACACTCAACTCATCGGGAAGCTTTTCAACGCTTATCCGTGCGGTCCTCCATTCCGTGTTACCGGAACTTCAACCTGGTCAAGTGTAGATCACTTGGTTTCGCGTCTACCCCCTCCGACTATACGCCCTATTAAGGCTCGCTTTCACTACGGCTCGGGGAATAAAGCCCTTAACCTGGCCGGAGATGGTAACTCGTAGGTTCATTATGCAAAAGGCACGCCGTCACTGCAAAAGCAGCTCCGACCGCTTGTAGGCGGATGGTTTCAGGTACTATTTCACTCTTCTAATAGAAGTGCTTTTCACCTTTCCCTCACGGTACTCGTTCACTATCGGTCTCACAGGAGTATTTAGCCTTACCGGATGGGCCCGGCAGATTCGCGCAGAATTACTCGTGTTCCGCGTTACTCAGGATACCGCTATGGCTCATTGTGCTTCACATACGGGATTATCACCCTCTATGATTCTACTTTCCAGAAAAATTCTGTTCACACGTTGAGTACAATAACGCGGTCCTCACAACCCCGACGGCGCGTTGCCACGTCATCGGTTTTGGGCTATTCCCCGGTCGCTCGCCACTACTGGGGGAATCATTGTTATTTTTCTTTTTCCTCCGGGTACTAAGATGTTTCAGTTCCCTGGTTAGCTCCTACGCTAAAGCGTAGGTGACCGTTCTTCAAACGGCCGGGTTGTCCCATTCGGAAAATCCGCGGATCAAAGGTTATTTGCACCTACCCGCGGCTTATCGCAGCTTATCACGTCCTTCATCGCCTCTGTGAGCCCTAGGCATCCGCCATCCGCCCTTAATTACTTTCTTGATTACTCATACTTTTTAGCTGTTGTCGTAAAATTAAAAAGCAAAAATTCGCCTCTAAAATTATAAGTCTTGAACTTAGTTTACTTTTACAGTCTTGCTTTGTGTCAATATGTCAAAGATCGAAAGAAGAGAAAGGTAAAAAGTAAAAGGGTAAAAAGTAAAACTCTTAGCCTTGACCTTTCCTTCAGATGTGGAGAATAACGGATTCGAACTGTTGACCCCTGCTTGCAAAAGCAGGTGCTCTAGCTCAGCTGAGCTAATCCCCCAAAAGGGATAAAAAGTAGTCCCAGGCGCTTAAGGCCTGAACACATTGCCTTCAAGGCCATGTGTAGTCCCAGGCAGACTTGCTACCTTTACACATTGCGCTAACGTGCTATGTGTAGTCCCAGGCAGACTTGAACTGCCGACCTCCACATTATCAGTGTGGCGCTCTAACCAACTGAGCTATAGGACTGTCTCCGGTTGGTTGTCTGTCCAAGACCTGGGCGCGACTACCGATGCCCGGCTTCTTTTTCTCTTTATCGAAAAACAGATTTGTGAGTACAAGAAGAAAAAGAGACTACTCGATAAACAATCATCAGTCAGGCTGACAATATCTCAAACTTCTCAGCTGTTTCAGTCAAAAAGACATCAACAGCGCATCATAAACGTCTCCAGAAAGGAGGTGTTCCAGCCGCACCTTCCGGTACGGCTACCTTGTTACGACTTAGCCCCAATCACCGGTTTTGCCCCTAGGCCGATCCTTGCGGTCACGGACTTCAGGCACCCCCGGCTTTCATGGCTTGACGGGCGGTGTGTACAAGGCCCGGGAACGTATTCACCGCGCCATGGCTGATGCGCGATTACTAGCGAATCCAGCTTCGTGGGGTCGGGTTGCAGACCCCAGTCCGAACTGGGACCGGATTTAAAGATTAGATCGCATTTGCATACGACCGACCCTCTGTACCGGCCATTGTAACACGTGTGTAGCCCCCGGACGTAAGGGCCGTGCTGATTTGACGTCATCCCCACCTTCCTCACACCTTACGGCGGCAGTATCTACAGAGTGCCCGGCATCACCCGATGGCAACTGAAGAAAGGGGTTGCGCTCGTTATGGCACTTAAGCCGACACCTCACGGCACGAGCTGACGACAACCATGCAGCACCTTCACAGGAGTCCCGAAGGACCTCACTATCTCTAGATCGTTCTCCTGCAATTCAAGCCCGGGTAAGGTTCCTCGCGTATCATCGAATTAAACCACATGTTCCTCCGCTTGTGCGGGCCCCCGTCAATTCCTTTTGAGTTTCACCGTTGCCGGCGTACTCCCCAGGTGGGATGCTTAATGCTTTCGCTTGGTCCCTCATTCAAAAGAACGAAGAACGGGCATCCATCGTTTACCGTGCGGACTACCAGGGTATCTAATCCTGTTTGATACCCGCACTTTCGAGCTTCAGCGTCAGTTGTGCTCCCGCAAGCTGCCTTCGCAATCGGAGTTCTTCGTGATATCTAAGCATTTCACCGCTACACCACGAATTCCGCCTGCGTTGCGCACACTCAAGTGAACCAGTTCGCGCTGCAAGTCAGACGTTGAGCGTCTACATTTCACAACACGCTTAATCCACGGCCTACGCTCCCTTTAAACCCAATAAATCCGGATAACGCCAGGACCTTCCGTATTACCGCGGCTGCTGGCACGGAATTAGCCGGTCCTTATTCATGCGGTACCTGCAAATAGTCACACGTGACTAACTTTATCCCCCGCATAAAAAGCAGTTTACAACCCATAGGGCCGTCATCCTGCACGCTACTTGGCTGGTTCAGACTTCCGTCCATTGACCAATATTCCTCACTGCTGCCTCCCGTAGGAGTTTTGGACCGTGTCTCAGTTCCAATGTGGGGACCTTCCTCTCAGAACCCCTACTGATCGTTGCCTTGGTGGGCCGTTACCCCGCCAACAAGCTAATCAGACGCATCCCCATCCATAACCAAAACAAATCTTTATTCCACATCTGATGCCATCAGCGGAAACCATGGAGTATTAGTCTACCTTTCGGCAGGTTATTCTCCGGTTATGGGAAGGTTGGATACGCGTTACTCACCCGTGCGCCGGTCGCCATCAAGGTTTGCAAGCAAACCTCATGATGCCCCTCGACTTGCATGTGTTAAGCCTGTAGCTAGCGTTCATCCTGAGCCAGGATCAAACTCTCCATTGTAAAATAGTTTGAAAAGGTAAAACCGTAAAAAAAGTAAAAGAGTAAAAACTCTATAACTTCACTTACGCCTACCTTGAATAATCTGTTCAGAACGCTTATCCTTTATTGAAGTCAAGAAAACCTATTGTCTATATTGACGAGTCGTTTCTTTTACCCAAGTACAACCAAAATCATAAAACATATTATAATAAGGCGTACTTGCTTCTTGTACTACTCTCTGTTTATGTAAATCTATTCAAAGATCGCTTTCTTTTTGTGGCGTCAGTCTTATGACAAGACTTACCGCCTTGCTATCAGAAGGTTGGTCTCAAATATAAAAGTGAGTCTTTTTCCTGAATGCGGATGCAAAGGTATACATTCTTTCACAAACCTCCAAATGTTTTTAAAAGAAAATTTCAAAAAAAGTTGAATAACAACAACATACTCTGTTTCTTAGTTACCTCCATAATTGCTGACCATAGCCCCACCTCATGCATTCCATCTCCGCACTCTTTGCGCAGACATGCAGCACTATAGCATAAAAAACTTCGGTATTTTATATGATAATTCTTAGGAATACGATTGTCTGGTACAGCCGTGAAAGTGCTGAAACCATGATCGTGCTTTAATACCATTTTATTTTTCTGTTATCTTATATATTTTATATTTCCAATCACGAATTATTATAATACTATCACCTTTCAAAAACCATCTATCTGAGTAATAAACATCGGGTATAACATATTCTTTCAAAAATACCATCTATCTTAGTAAATACTTTTACATTTAAAATCTGATCCAAAAATAATAGTAATGAGAGCTAGCATCATCAGGAACCCAATACTTATAGCTATCATTATCTATTTTAGATTTAATACTTTTCCCACAAGACAAAAACAAAATGATAATGTTAATAAAAATACTAATCGAAAATATTTTTAATATATTCATGAGATTTTTAGTTTATTGTTTTTAAAATTATTGACTATCAGGAATCATTTGCTTGAAATAAATATGAGATTAGAAATGTAATTTATCTCGTATTTGATTTCTACGATTTGACAATCTAAAATAGCGTTGTCGATAATTTTCGTCATAATTAAACTTTTTCATCTTTTGCTGCTTTTCTTAAATAATCGTTTAATTGCCCTAGTTGCCCTTGTTGATAATCCTCTCCAGTCTTCCTAAAATCTGAATTTTCCATTCCTGTTAAGATTATCTCGACATGTCTTATATCATCCAATCTTATTTTGGATTCATTATCTTTTTTATGTTCATTTTCATGTCTTAAAGTTCCTTTAAGGGCAAAAAGATTGTATAGGGTATGGTGTAATTTCCCGTTTACCATTTTAACATAGATACTACTACCTAAAGTTTGTGCTAATACGCCATCTCCATATTTATCTGTATCGTGCAGAGGTGCGATACCAACAAATCCTTTTCCACCGTTATTATTATATTTCACACCAATGCTACTTGCATAGTGCCCAATTATATTTGCTCCTATTTTTCGGTTATCGATATGTCTTAAATCTAAAGTTTGAAAAGAGACAAAATGACCATTTTGCAGAACATACATATTTGGATCGTCACCGTGAGAATACATATATATACCCTTTTGATTAAAGTAGTCATCCATTCCATTGGGATCATAGCGATTGATTGGATTATTATGACAATACACATACGGACTGACGTCATAGTATTTCTCCGCCAACGGATCCACGGCCGTCCAACGTCCAATGACGGGGTCATACATACGGGTACCGTAGTCATACCAGCCAAGACCGTGCATGCGGTCCAGTTCTTTGCCGTTGTATTTGTTATTTTTCCATCTTATTTTATTTTAGGAGGAATAAAGTTTAAGTCTTCAGGTCGATGCTTTTCATAAATCATATCAAAATCTGGAGAAAAAAATAAATATTTTTCTCAGTCACGATCTCAACACTATCAACATCGTCGAATATAAGCATATAATGTTTTTTTGAGCATTTAAGAAATCTTTTTTTATCAATCTATGATATATTTCTTTTTAAATGGTTTTTGATTCTGCAAAGCATCCTGTCCAGATGCTATTAGTATCGTTTTATTTCCTATTGTAAAAATACTGTGAAGGATAAATTCTCGAAAAACGAACTCGCCTTCTCCTATGGAATATGATCCAGCTCTCTCAACAACAAAAATTTCGTTATAAACAGCACGTCCTCCAAGATTGAAATTATTGCAACTATGATTCTCATATCTAAAAATCATTGTTGACTTTTAAAAGAAATACATTGCATTTCTTGTCTCGTTTAACATAGTTGGTTAGCTCTTTCAGAAAACTTTTCTTGAAATTTGAGGTGTCAACAAGTTCTAATCCATATAATTTTGGATTGTTTTGATTCTTTAATATCACATCTTGATAATGACAATATAAAGAATACTAAAACAAAAGCTATTAATACATCTTTCTTCATTTTCCAAATCCTTTCCAAGCAGAATCTGCTGCATATTTCATGAAACTTCCTTTTGTAAAAAGCTCCTTTCAACAAATCATTTAATTTAAAAAGGTGTTGTATCAATGTTTTGGTAATCCTGATTGGCAACTACATACCAGACATTTCCATCATGAGACATCGTAAATACAGGGCGATTTAACTTTGCAGCAATTTTTACTATCATTATATTTATCAGTAAAAGAAGGGTTCGCATCACCACTTCCTTTTTTTGATGTGTATGGATCTGAGCAGAGACCTGAAAGATTTCTTGACTATGCTTAACTTTACCATTTCCTAAAAATGATGTATCCAAGTGATGAAAGATTACTTGTATTAAAAGTCATTATTATAGTCGGGTAAAACAAGTATATGTTTATTAGCTAGAATAAAGCCACTAACTTCCCGACCTCTACGATCGCTCTGTCTATAATGTTTATCAGCTTGATTCCACATTCTGTTATATGCTGCCGTTTCATCGGAGTACATAATACTACCATCGGATCTATAGTTTATGGTTTTAAACTGGTGGGAACTCCACAAATACTGCTGTCCTTTTTGCAGATCACTTTGAGCATGCACATTAGGAGAATACTGGTATGTTCCATCCTTATCCTTATACCAGTCTTTTCCATCTGGATCTATTCTATCAACAGGATTATTCTCGCAATACGTATACGGACTAACGTCATAGTATTTCTCCGCCAATGGATCCACGGTCGTCCAACGACCAATGACGGGGTCATACATGCGGGCACCGTAGTCATACCAGTCAAGACCGTGCATGCGGTCAAACTCCTTACCGTTTCTATAGATCATCTTCAGCACAGCCTCCGTTTGGTTCTTATCGAGATCCTCTCCACGAACGTAGGGTATTCGTTGGTATACATATAATATATCCACCATAGCACAATTCTACTATTCCTGTTTTTAATTGATATACTGTATACATAGCTTCCTAAAATCTTCTCCGCAAAAATATTATATTCATTGGGGATATATACTTTTATTTCTAAAAGATTATATAAGGAGAAGGGGTTCCCGTGGCTATCTTATAAATAATATTATTCTTTTTTATCAATTAATTTTTCATAACTTATCCACGGGCCTATAATCGTCGGCTCTGGCTCTGTAAAAGAATCTGGAAGAGTCAGAGACATTTACACAAAGATACATACCAATTTTAGGATCGCATGGAGGAACCATAGATAAATATTTCTTCAAGGTCAATGGAAGTTTTGGCAAAATCAGTGCACTTACCGTTCTGTAATATGTAAATTTCATCAATAATAAGCCCATCGGCTATCGTTACCATAGGATAACTCATAACATTATTTGAAACCATTACTGTATCTTAGATACCTTTTAGTTTAGTATCGACTAATTCCCATTTTTTGTTTAACGCACGAATAATTATATGTAAAAATACACTGATTACCCATACGTATATTTATGTTCTTCTTTTATACATTACACCTCGCCCCTAAGACATTAATTACAAATTGATTGTTTGATAAATATATGCCAACAAAAAGCACTTTTATTCCTTTTTCAACTTAATTTTTAAATGAATAGGGTAATCCATTTATATTATTCAAGCTAAAAGTAACATTTTGCATACTTTTATATGGAAAATCTGCGGGTAATCCGTCCATGCAAATATAATAGTTGGTAGTGTCCATTAAACTATATCCCTTTTAACTAAATCATTATTCCGGGAAATATATGAATTTATACTTGAAATTATAATTTCGTTTAATTCACTTTTTATTTTGTCCCATTAACTGATTTGATATTGTAAATAGAACTATAAAAGAACCAAATCTTTTTCATAAAATTACTTTTTAGGAGTAACAAATTGTTTTTAAAGGAACAACAGCTTGAACACCTTCAGAAGTATAAATATATACTTTTTCCATCCCCACGTCCAAAAACATAGTGAGTATTTCTACCTGCACCACCAATGTCTACAGAAGAAGGAAATTGATTAAATGAATAAGTTGTTGTTGTACCGCCAATAGTACCAGGGGAGGAGACAATACAATATTTCCACTTGGATGACTGTGAAATGTAGAAAAACCATCAGGCAATTCTATACTTGCACTTGATTGGACAGACGGATTCGCAACTGTACCAGGAATTGCTATAACAACAGCGCCATTTTTGTATTGAACCTCCGTATTCCCTTATTGTTTGAAGCATCCGTTCCTCCATTACCATTATCTTTACTTATCTCATCTACCATCGCTTGACGGTTTTCAGAGGAACTTTCTATTTCTATGGAATTAGTATATGCTATTCTATTATTTAGGAAGGCTTCGGCATTACCAGAATTTGCCGTTATAAAATCAATGGTAGCCTTTTGGTCTTTCTTGGAAAATCCTGCACTTGCGACTTTGTCGCTACTACTTTCAAATCTTTTTTCTGTAGTTTTAATTACTAATATTCTTTTATCGTCAATACCATCATTGCCTATAACTTTTCCGTTATGCCAAAAATCAGCTTTTCCACCTATGTCATAGCGATTGATTGGATTATTATGACAATACACATACGGACTGACGTCATAGTATTTCTCCGCCAATGGATCCACGGTCGTCCAACGACCAATGACGGGGTCATACATGCGGGCACCGTAGTCGTACCAATCCAAGCCGTGCATACGGTCAAACTCCTTACCGTTGTATTTGTAAGGCTGCACCTCATCACCACTACTTTCACCCATCAGACCACCAAAGGCATAGTAGTGGTTTACCTGTTCTACCTTGCCATCTTCTTGCACGACCACGCGATTGTTACCCAAATGGTCTTGTAGGAAGTAATGGTACAAGGGTGGCTCACCACCTGAATTTAAGGTGATATATCCCACATCAGTGAGTATTTTGCGTAGTTTTCCGTTCTCGTAAATCATGTTTCCACAATAAACGGTTTTCAAAGTCATGGCCACATTAGTCGCTTGTGGAGGCACGATGCTCCCCCATAGGCACCATCAGGTTGGTCTTCGAAGTGGTATAAGTCACGCTCAGCTTCTTTCCTACCGCATCATCCATATTCAGCCATGTGCCCTTCGCTGAACTGCAGCTTCGATGGTAAATTTAGCAAATTATATTCAATCTTCGAAAATTTTCTTGTTAAAAATCTTGCGTTAGGTTGCCATTGGCATCGTAAACATACTCTGTTTCCACGTTGGCGCCATCGACAAACTGAAAAGCGCCGTAATAGGTAGCGGCAGCCGTAGCAGCGTCGGTAACCTTCGACAGTTGATTGCCATTGTAGGTATAGGTGAGGTTGTCTATCAATCCAAACCCACTGTCGTGTTTGCCGTTGCGTTGCAGGGTCAGGATGTTTCCCGCTGCATCGTATGTCAACAACTCATTGTACTTGTTGTTAATGGAAATGTTGTTTCCTTCACCATACAGCGCTTTGGTCAGACGGTTGTTCTGGTCGTAACTGAATTGATATCCCCTATATATGTTATCTACGCCATTTAATTTCCATTTCATGGCACTGATATTGCCATTGAATGTTGGAGTTTGTGGAATGAGACCGTCTACATCTACATTATAGGTAAGTGTTTCATTAAAAAGGTCTCCCGTGATGGCTGTCATCCAATTGCGTACGTTGTAAGTGTAAGATGACGTCTTGCTCGCCTTTTTCTGTGTTTGCAACCTTCCGATTTCGTCATAGCTATTGACCAGTAGAGGCTTTTCCTGAAGTCATTCAGCTTGTGCGACACCGTGAGCAGACGTTCGGCATGATCGTAGGTATAGGAATAAATTTCTGTTTGAATTGGTTGACCTGCTGCTGCGTGAACATGCTTCCGATGCTTCACAGTTCCCGTGAAATTATAAGCTAAGTATTCATCCTCAAATCCCCCCAGGTGATTAGTTGCATGAGTTTGAACAATGCGTCCCCGATAGTCATAATAATTGGCCAACACAGTGTACTTGTTAGGCTCGTTCAGCTGATAAGTACGTATACCTGTGAGTAATCCCTTGGCACCACCAGCATATTGAGCATCATACCCAGAAGTGGTTACAAATACCATCTTTGCCTTCTCTTGTGCAGACATCATGTCGATGAATTGATAGTCATCGTAATAGTTCACGGTAAGGAGATTAGAAGATGGAATATTGATATTGGTTGTATATCCAGCCAAGCCCCCCGTTCCTCTAAACTCGCTCGAAACAATCATGTTGCTAATATCAGGAGAAGCCAGCGATTTCAATATCCCCAATACGGTCTGCCGTCCGAACACATCGTAGAGCAAGAAAGTCCATTCACCCTTATGCCTTTGATTACCATCCTGACTGAAAATCATTCTGTCAGCCTTATCGAACTTCATCACGACAGGTTGGCATCCTGGCAGTTTCTTCAAAAATACAGTTATCGTGTGAGTCGTATTCATAATAATAGGCAAAATCTTGTATTGGTTGACTATTCATATTCCAGGATGCATTGGTGGTAGTGAGTAGGTATGATGCATTCGGAGGAAGGACATAGCGTAAATGTTCGAAATCATCATACACAAAGTAGGTATCCTGCTGCTCATTTCCATTCATGGCACGTTTTAAGACGACATGGTCCTGCTTATCCTTAAATTCATATACCGTATGATTGTCCTCATCTGTCAATTGGGTGACAAACAGTTCTGAATTAGCATACAGGCCTTGTTTCTGCAAAGAATTATTGGGCAATACGATATACAGCGCACAGGAAAGATTTGTGTCGGTAGTGTTGAGCAAGTAATTCGTCTTTACAGACTTGTCGGAATTGTACCAATTTTGTCCAGTTCCAAACTGTTTCAAGACACGGTTCAAGGGAGAGGGCTCATAAACCGTTTCCTGATACGCTTTTGAGTCATGATAGAAAGACTGAGAAGCGGATTGAACGACAGACAAGTCAGTGTATCCTCCAGAGCCAGCGATTGGTACAGTAGACCACTTCTTGCTTTCTCGTCCGACTTCGTCGTATTCCTGAAATGTCACAAGGTCGTTTTTACTTGGAGAAAAACCTTTTAAGACAGTTTCCATCGATCGTCCCAGTCCATCAAAATACTCAATCTTATCTCTATATACAGAAGCAGCGTCATTTTGCATAGTGCGGGTCAAGATATAGTTTTCATTGGATGTGGGGATATCTTTCGGCAAATTGATAATAGTATCGTTATTACTCCCTATTCTTACATCAATCTTCAAAGTATTAGAATAAATAACAACATTCCCCGATTTCACTGAACGTCTGTAATATTTTTGAAGTGGTCAACGGAGGACACGAAAAGGTTCTACCTGTTGCTCCTGGTATATCATGCCATACGGATCCATCGACCGATTCTTGCCATTGATATTTATATCTTCCATCTCCACCAGAGGCATCTGTTACACTTATAAATGTTCCAGGAGATGTTCCAGAATTAACCTCCATAATTTGACTCATTATGGTTCCTAGCTTGCAATGGCTTATTCAGCTGTATTTCCACAGGATATCTTAATAATATATTCCTTGAATTATTCTTTTCATAAAAACAAATTCAATTTTGCCATCTGGTTTCATCATGAACAGGTTTCGTTTATCAGACACCTTATCAATAGAATGATCAAGATTACTCGAAGCAATACATCTAAATTTAATGTTATCTGAACCCGGCTGCCATCATTTGCGATGTTGACATCAAAAATACAGGTGCTCCAATTGCATAATTATGAAGATACTCTCCATTTACAGATATCATCTGTGTTCTGACCCAGCTCTGTAAAAATCAATTTCTCGGGATGTACAGTTAATCTTCCCTGTGCTTTTTGATATCTGGACACAAAACCAAGATATAACAATAAGTAGCACTATGCCTATAATTCTATTGTGATGGTATGTATTCATGTTATCAAGTTGTTTAATGAATATATGAGATGAACTTTTAGAATGCGACTTGGACAGTATTAATAGCTGCATAACACCTAAGAAGATAACTATTATTCTATGTCTCAATCTGTTCCAAATGATATCTAATGTTATTTTTATAATGATAATTGTATTCTTGTATAACTTTTTTTGTCATTGTTCTTAATGTGTTTTAACCGTCCAAAACTATCGAACTCATAATAGGTCGTAATACCATTTGGCTCTGTCTTGCTAGTCATACCTACCAATGGTTTGTAAGTATAGTAGGTGACAAGAGACTGAGGAATGCTCAATATATTCGAAAGGAAATTCTTGATGTCGTCAAGAGAGGGATTAGTGCGGTTGGCAAAATTCTCTACCGAATTCTTACCTCCCAATCTGGAACAGACAGCCTCGTAGGTCAAATTCTTTATCTCCGCTATCGGATGTTGATTAGTATAGCTCCAAAGGTATGTGGTTGTGCCATCTTTATCTTTAATTTCAACAATATTCTGATGATTGTCATATTTGTATTCTGATTCTATCGAATAAGAAAAAGGCACTTTTGTTAAAATCAATCGTTGTAGTAGGAGGTAAGTTCTCTGTCTGGTCATACCTATCATATTCAAGAATATTACCATATTGATTATATTTGTAAAATTCTCCACCTACTATATGATTTTTTTAATTATTTTTTTCTTTTCAGAAGAGGCAAAGAAAAATACCTTTTTCATATAATAAATTACCTGCAATATCCCCTGTATAGAAAAAGTTTGTTGATTGAGAAATATTGGTGCTTGTTAGGGGCTGTGATTGATTTTTATATCGTTAAATTTATTATATATATAATTCGTATATACCATTATGCTATCCCCACTAGCAGTATAATCAATAGTATTTTCTTGGACTAAATCATACCTCATTCTTGGCAAAAATATATTACTAGCCCAATATTTACAAGGATTTTCCCCATAAAAAAATATAATATAAAGCCCATACAACCATCGTCATTCCATCATTTGTCAACTTTTATTCACTCCAAAACGACCCGCGAAATACTCACATCTACGCGTCCAAATCTCAAAGCACAAGGCCCAACAAGGCAAAAACAACCATCAACCCACGTTTTTACAAGCCCCCAAAACTGTAATTACGACCCTTTTTAGCTCGGTAAAAGCTATGCTTTGCCCCTGCCAAAAGCATAGCTTTCACATGCTAATCGCTGCCCTTTTACACGCCAAAAGCATAGCTTTTTAGGGGAAGAAAGCAGCACTACAAAGTCACTAAAACACGTAAATCATTGATAGACAGACAAATACAAAACACACCAAAACTCGCGTATTTGCCCACAAAAATTCCGGCGGGAATACCGCAACCAGCAAACGCATTTTTGTAAAGATAATTCAGAAGGATTATTGCGCAGGCAGAGTCAAGTACCAAGTGCGAATTTACGTTATCTTTTTGTTAAAAAAACAAATTCGGGTGTTCTAAACCTCAATTTTTCCCTTGGTCTTTCATTAATTCTCTTCTGAACATGAGTTATATATTGTACTGACATCTGACTGATATTGAATCTCTTTGGTATATATTGTCTGATAAGCATGTTTGCGTTTTTCCACAGCCCCTTTCTGCCATGGTGCATATGGTCTTGCATAATAAACCTGACATTCGAGTTCTCTCTCTATGTCTTCGTAGCAAGCGAACTCGGTCCGTTATCTGTTGTTATGGTCAACACGTGTGTCTTGTATGGCAACAGAGCCTCTATGATGGCCTGTCTGACATGTGCAGCTTTATAGTTGGGCGGCAGCTTTCTTTATGATAATCTTGTTTGTACTGCGCTCTATAAGTGTCAGCGCGCCCGATCTTTTTGGTCCGACGATGGTATCTGCCTCCCAATCTCCGAAGCGTTTCCCGTCTGCTTCGGGAGGCCTCCTGGTCTATACCCTTTCTGTTGTCCGGACGTGCGATACCTTTTCTTTTTGAGCCAGTGGTTGACATGCTTCATGGAAAACCTGCGGTGGCGGTACAGATTGCCGTCACGGGCTTTGTCACGACGAATCATTTCATAAATGGTTTCATGAGAAACCGTAGGCCTTCCGAACCGTTTGAGCCGACCTGATATCTGCTTGGGTGACCAATCCTTTTTCAAATATCCGATGATTGTGACACGCACATTCGGAGTTAGCTTTACGTGGCCTTTGATAACGCAGCTTACGTTTATCGGCGATTCGTTGGGCCACGGTATAGCGGTACTTTGCCCGTGTAAGGGAAGAAGTACGCTTGACTTCACGATACAGCGTGCTCACATGAACATTTATTGCCGTGGCAATCTCTTTTTAGGCAGGTCTTGTTGGAGTAAGACAGATATTGTGTATCTTTTGCTCCGAGGTTAATTGTTTATACATAACAAATACAAAGTTAATTAATCTTGGGGAAACTTCGGTTTCCTCTTTTCATTTAAAAATTATCATCTGTCATGCTCTTGGGGGCTGCGAGCCCCCGCCGCAAAGCAAACCCTCGGTGTTTTTCATAGGTTTTTGTAAACCTTTATTCACCGAAAAAGTGTCGCACTTACTATTTGAATCTAGCGCAAAACCGACTCGCCCATCACGCGCCGTTACGCACTTCTCAAATAGCCATGAGATGCAATATGGTGCAATAAAACATCCTCAAAAAAATAATTTCCGATATCCTTGGGGTTCCCAAGAATGTTATATACTTTTGCCAACGAGGATATAACTAATAACAGGCTTATGGTCGTAACTCATTCTTTGAAAATGAAAAAGAATTTGAGTAATAAAACATTAGCACAAATATTAAATACGAAATGGACTGGAGATATACCTCACAGACGAAGATTCTTCAGTAAATAGACATTTGTATTATTTATACAATACTCCAATATATAGGTATGGGATTGAAGACATAAGATTTATAATAGGACAAGAAATACTTTTTAGAAGTATTTGTACCAATAACACTTTGACATTCTATATGACAATGTATTGGCAGAAGGAGATTTCTATGAAGGAGACTTATTATATTATGTCTTAACAATAAATCCTACTTATTGGGCAAACAACTCTTGTCAGCTAATTAAATTCATAGGTTTGCTGTTGAAATATCAAGAGACAATAGACTCATATGATGTGCCACGAAGTTTGAAGAGAAGTTATGATGAGTTTATAAAGAAATGGCATAAAATTAATGTAATAGATTAAATTGGTGGTATTAACTCTTCTCACAACCGTATCGGCAGGTTGATGCTCAGTGAGGACGGCAGTGGCGCTATCGAGTATTACTACGGCAAGATGGGTGAGGTGTTGAAGACCGTGCGCACACTGATTGTGCCTAATCAGGCAGTGGCAACCTACGTCACACAGTGGAAGTACGACAGCCACAACCGCCTATTGGAAATGATTTACCCCGATGAGGAGAAGGTAACCTACGGCTATAACCTCGGTGGGCAGGTAGACCATGTGCGTGGCTACAAGTCTTACGGCTACGATTATGTGAACAAGATAGGTTATGACAAGTTTGAGCAGCGCACCTATCTGAAGTATTGCAATGGAGCGGAGACGTTCTACAGTTACGACCCTGCACGCAGACGTTTGCAGAACCTCGTAGTAAATGCTAAGGCAGGTACTATCATGGACAATGCCTATAGTTATGACGCAGTGAGCAACGTACTCGGTATCAAGAACAATGCTCCACTCCCACAGAGTGGCAAGGCAGGCGGACAGATGAGCCATAGTTATACTTATGACCCATTGTATCGTTTGGCAAGCGCAACAGGTACTTATAAGGGAACGGACAATAAAGCCGCTTCTTATACGTTATCTATGGGCTACGACAACATGCACCGTATCACGAGCAAGAAGCAACACCTCTCGCAGACAGGTGTACAGTTCGAGGGCACGCTCAACGCAGGCTATGAACTCGCCTACACCTATGGTAGCGCAGAGGGCAAGAAGTTCCAGCTCGACAATGTGCGTGATATCAACTACCGCACGGAAGAAACTCCTACGGACAGTACGAATATCAACAACGGACACAAGTACACTTACGATGCCAATGGAAACCTTGTCTATATCAATACCTCTCGTGTAAAGAAAGACGGCAAGGAGGATGAAAAGGCAACCGAGCAGAAGTTCCGTTGGGACGAGGAGAACCGCTTGTTGGCTGCCGATGAGAATGGTTTTGTGAGCAAACTATTGGTACGATGCTGATGGTGAGCGCACGGTGAAGACCAGTGGCGAGAACGAAGCCATATACGTAAACTCTGAGTTCTCTGGTGGCAACACCGGTACGGCACGCTTCTCGCTTTTATGTCAGCCCATATCTCGTTGCCGGACAAGGTGGTAAGTACACCAGCATATCTATGTGGGCAGTCAGAGAATTGTCAGTAAGCTTGGCGACTTGGCTTCTTATGGTGCAGACCCAAGACGAATACCTTATGCAGGCAATGAGGCTGATGGCTTGACCATCAACTACAAGGATAAGTACAATCAGCAGTTACAATCCATTAAGGATAACTACAAGGCGTTTGACCAACCCTTATAATGGTAAGGACAATGACGACTACGTGAATGGTCAAGGCTTCTGCTGCAACGATGGTACGCCGGAGGCAGCACAGGCAAGGGCACGCACAAGAGCTGTAAACGGCAACTTCAAGCCGAATGACGACTACGAGAAGATGCAGTTCTACTATCACCCCGACCACTTGGGCAGCAGTAGTTACATCACCAACTTGGATGGTGAAGTAATGCAACACATCGAGTATGTGCCGTTTGGAGAGGTATTCATTGAGGAACGCAACAACACGTGGAACACACCTTACCTCTTTAATGCCAAGGAACTGGACGAGGAGACTGGTATGTACTATTATGGTGCGAGGTACTACGAGCCAAGGTTGAGTCTGTGGATGAGTGCGGACCCGTTAGCTGAAAAATATCCGAATTTTTCATCATACATATATTGCATAAACAACCCTAATAAACCTTATTGACCCTAAGGGTACAGAAACTCATGTTGTACAAAATGAAGATGGATCATATACTGTTATTGGTGGAGAACTAAATAAAGATAGAAATATTTATTTATATTTAAAGGATAAAAAAAGGAAATTATACAATTAGAGGAAAAATCAATTGGAATTTCAACATCTACAACATCTTTCTATAACTCTGATAAACAGAAATGGGCTATTGGAAGTACCATCGATGCTTGTGATGACAGTGGTGATAAGTTCCTTACTAACTTAATTACCAATAAACCTTCATTATTTAATGATTATATGAGTAATGCGAGAACGGGACAATTGTACGATTTTAAATATTCAAATGGAACAGTCAATACTGCCGATGATGGTAAAGATATATATCGAGGTATGCCCATTGGTATTACAGGAAATGGACAAATTATATTTACATCTGCAAGAGATGTTGGTAACATAGCTGCAGGCTACATAGCTGGAATAAACGGTATGAGCTGGAAGGCCTCACGAATAGCTTTTTGATGCATACCAAAGTAAGTCTTCTGGCAAACCAACGATAGAAGGAATTTCTACGAGAAATGCAGAATACTACGGTTGGCGTATAGGTAGCAATATAAAAAATTACACTCCTGACCAAAAGGCAACCAATCTGATGCGGAGTATTGTCGATGGATTAAAAGCAATCGGAAAGTATTTATATAATGGGGTAAAGAATGCCTTTTTAGGCTCGTATATGGGTATAGCTTTTAGAAGAGCGATTTTTAATCGCTCTTCTAATTTTCAATTATAATAATATGAAATTCGGAAGATTTTTACTTTTTATTTTTTTATTTATTACACTAATCAATTCGTGTAATAATACAACTTTCTATTATAAAATTCCTGTAGTAGAGCAAGTTATGACAATACATTCTCCATTATTTAAAAGATTATGTATATGTTTGTGTTGGAACATCGAAACTACTTGAAATAGATAGTGTGGATTTTAAAAATCTCAAAAGGTGAAACGACAGAGGTATCGTTGATTTTCAGCAAGCAGAAATGTGATACAATTTACTATTCTGATAGATGGAACGATGTGTTCTTTATAAATAGAAAGAAAAATACCAAAAAAATAAAATGGTATGATGCCCGATTCTATTTCAAGGATAAAAACAAATAGATATGTCATAAACCCAGATTATATTGAAGTTGTTATTAAAAGATGATGCAACTTTTTGTTGTCTATCAATTAAATAAGTCATATCAAATCTTAAAACCGATATGAGCAACGTGCAGTTCGCGGAGAACTCAATGCAGGCTACGACCTTACCTATACTTATGGCAAGGATGCGGGCAAGAAGTTCCAGCTCGACAATGTTCGTGATATTAACTACCGCACGGAAGAAACTCCTACGGACAGCACGAACATCAACAACGGACACAAGTACACTTACGACCTCAACGGGAACCTTGTCTACATCAATACCTCTCGTGTAAAGAAAGACGGCAAGGAAGATGAAAAGGCAACCGAGCAGAAATATAAGTGGGACGAGGAGAACAGACTCCTTGCAGCCGATGAGAACGGATTTGTGAGCAACTATTGGTACGATGCCGATGGTGAGCGCACGGTGAAGACCAGTGGCGAGAATGAAGCCATATACGTAAACTCTGAGTTTTCGGGTGGCAATACCAGTACGGCACGCTTCAGCCTTTATGTCAGTCCATACTTGGTTGCAGGACAAGGTGGCAAGTACACCAAGCACATCTATGTGGGTAGCCAGCGTATTGTATCTAAGCTTGGCGACCTCGCAAGCTATGGTGCAGACCCAAGACGTATCCCGTATGCCGGCAATGAAGCTGATGGCTTGACTATCAATTACAAGGATAAGTACAACCAGCAGTTACAATCCATTAAAGACAATTACAAGGCGTTTGACCAACCTTATAATGGTAAGGACAATGATGACTATGTGAATGGTCAGGTTTGTCTAAAAGACATTGTCGGCTGCACTCGGGAAAGCTTGAGCAAGCTCACTTTCCTCTCGTTTGCACGACAATTCTGCTGCAATGATGGTACGCCGGAGGCGGCACAAGCAATGGCACGTACAAGAGCTGCAAATGGCAACTTCAAGCCCTAACGACGACTACGAGAAGATGCAGTTCTACTATCACCCCGACCATTTGGGAAGTAGTAGCTATATCACCAATCTCGACGGTGAGGTAGCACAGCATATCGAATATGTGCCGTTCGGTGAGGTGTTCATAGAGGAGCGCAACAATACGTGGAACACTCCTTATCTCTTCAATGCCAAGGAGTTTGATGAAGAAACGGGGTTGTACTACTATGGTGCAAGGTATTATGAGTCAAGGGTTAGTTTGTGGATGAGTACAGATCCAATGGATATGCCATATTCAAGCACTTATACTTATTGTCATAATAATCCAATTAATAGAATTGATGAGAATGGATTAGCTGATTATTTTAGTACGAGTGGAATATTTATACGTTCAGACGGAAATGATAAAGATCCTTATATCTATATTCAAACTAGAAATGGAAACGTCATATTATCTGACTATAACTTTGGTAATTACAAAAGTGGAGGACTTAGAAAAAAATGATGAGAATAGTGTACTATTATGCATAGGAACAACCCAACATGCCACAGCAATAGGAGTAGATGCGTCAACTCCAAAAAGGTACAGACGCAAATACTTTTAGCATATACTCTCAATGATAAGATTATTCGTGTGTTGGTTAAAAAAGGATATTTCAATAAAAATTATCACAAATATATAATATGAGTAGTACTATCTCACGAAAATTTCCACACACAAATACGTGGAAAATCTCGTGAGGAAGAAATTCAAGTTATAATGAGACAAATGCAAGCACCAGAGTTCAAGAAGACAACAGCTTCATTTAAGGAAGGAACGGCTGGATATCTTCAAAAGGAATTACAAAAATTATACAAAGAAAATAATCGCATATTTAATAAGTATATAGAAAAAGCATCCGAACTTTTTAAAAAGCAAATGGGGTGAAAATAGTGTTCCAACTTATTTAAATGGTGGAAATGAAATACAATTTTAAACATAGTGCAGTCCACTGGCAAGAAGCTAGTGGACTGTAAAATATATTACTTTTATTTTTATAGGTTCTATTGTTGTTTTTGGGGATAATATCATGTGAATCTCTATAAAAAGTGGTGCTGAAATTATTTGTGGAGACTCTTATTGCTTTTTGGAAAACAAAGGAACATGAAGATGACAATCATTTTATTTATTATTATTTTTAACAAAGATGGGCAATGGTTTATTTACGAGCATATTGATAGAAATAAAATACAAAAATATTATCTACGCGATCAATTATGGAGCGAGAAGTGGTCGCTATATAAAGATAGTCTATTAATTTTAGGAAGTGATAAATATAATATAAAAAGCATCAGTGATTCAGTAATTGTTATAAGCAGTTATGATAGTATCTATAAATTATACAAAAATAGACAAAAAAAGCAAAACTTTCAGAATGTTGCAGAATACTTTGAATAACGATATTTTAAAGTATTGGTAATGCCCTAGATTGGGAGTTGTCATTATAATATATGGTAATTATAAATCTTCTCTCAAAAAGAAAATGTTCCTTGGTTATAAATAGATAAAACTATGAATATAAAAACAAATAACTGTATGCAAAAACGGATACAGAGATTTAAATTTATCCTGAATCAAAAATGAATTTGGATTATGGATTGCACATCTAGCATGTTTTTGTAGTCTCTGTAAATGATGTTCGTAGTGCCTATGAAAAGGATGGAATAGAAGCCGTACAGAAATTATTCACAAAGGATCCTAATGGAGATATGGATCATAGATCTTTAGCAAAAAAAGATAAAAACATGTGGAGTGTCTCTAATTATAATCAAGTAAAAAGAGAATTAATAAAGAGATATCCTTCCACAAAGAAAGAATTTGATAAAGAGCAAAGAAAATATGAAAGGGAATTTGGTAAAATAGCAAGTGGTTTCTATCGATTATAGTGGCATCTTTATTGATGCCACTATCTTCATGTAGTGAGAGGAGGGAAAGTTTATCCTCTAATACACGTCAATCTTTCGATATAACATATTCAAAAAGGAAATAGTAATAGAATCATCAACAAAGACAGGGAAGGACCATTTTTTAAAAAGATGGTGAATACTTTAGCTCGTCTGATTCCATATTATTTTTCGGTAGTTAGAGATACTATATTAAATGCAACAAGTAGTGGAATAGACTATAAAACAATAATAAAGAAAGAAGGGAATGGGCAATTTACGACTTCTAATTATTTAGTAAGTAATACCGGATGTCTCTTTTTCTTAATTTCATATAGTTATGATTCTGATTATCATATTTCAAAAAAATAGTAAAAATGTGCTAATGTGGTATATCAGTAATATTTTGACAATTATAAATTTGAAACGAAAGATAGTTTCGTTGGTTAGCCTATATATAATCGATTTGAACTTACCCATACAAGGGTATGTCCCAACACCCTTATAAGGGTAACGGGCAATACCCTTATAAGGGTGTTCATCATTACCCTTATATGGATATTAAAAACCGTAAGCAATAAACAGGAAAGAACAACGTTAAATAATTGATAACCACAATTAATTAGATATTATGATTGAATTTGAAGTAAAATCAAAAAAAGCAGTATATATCGGTGAATATAAGAGACAGACCCAAGACGAATACCGTATGCAGGCAATGAAGCTGATGGTGTAACCGTAGACTATAAGGCAAAAATATAGTCAGCAACTGCAATCCATTAAAGACAACTACAAAGCGTTTGACCAACCTTATAATGGTAAGGACAATGATGACTATGTGAATGGTCAGGTTTGTCTAAAAGACATTGTCGGCCACACTCCGGGAAAGCTTGAACAAGCTCAATTTCTCTCGTTTGCACGACAATTCTGCTGCAACGACGGCACGCCGGAGGCTGCACAAGCCCGTGCGATGGCACGCACAAGGGCTGCAAATGGTAACTTCAAGCCGAATGACGACTACGAGAAGATGCAGTTCTACTATCATCCTGACCATTTGGGTAGCAGTAGCTACATCACCAACCTTGATGGCGAAGTGGCACAGCATATCGAGTATGTGCCGTTCGGCGAAGTGTTCATAGAAGAACGCAACAATACGTGGAACACGCCTTATCTCTTCAACGCAAAAGAGTTTGATGAAGAAACAGGTATGTACTACTATGGTGCAAGGTACTATGAGCCACGTCTTGGCTTATGGATGAGTGTTGACCCTATTTCAAATTATGATCCGCGAAATGATGACAATTATCTTGATGGGGAACATAATGGAGGTGTTTATAACTCTTTAATTTATATCCATATGAGTATTGTTATCAAAAATCCCATACTATTGGTTGATTATACTAGAAACAAGCAAATAGTAGTGTATTATTAGCACGAATTCCTAGTGGTGATTATAATTTTACGCCCGCAGCGTCCCATTTATTGCATTTGGTCAGCAAGGTGAATGAATACCAAATTCGTGTTGCTACCGTAAGATTTGAAGAAACAGGTATATTAAAAGGTTCAGTAGGAACTGCCGGGTCATCTTTAACAGCAGGTAAAGATCCAGACCATGCTGTAATAACTCATTTTTATAAAGAAATGAAGAATAATATGACCTACAAGGAAACCAATGGAAAGTTCTTTTATGAATTCTTTATTAGAAATGCACACGAAGTCGGACATATTCCACAGGTAAATGGTATTCAACATCTGGTAAGTTCTCTTGGTCAATATTTAAAAAATGTAATATCTGGAGAGAATTGGCATGATGGTAGATATTCAACGAAGGAGCATGATGCAGACAAAGGAGCACAAGAGTTTCAAAATTCAATAAATTTATTGATAATAAAAATTCATGGCTTAAAAACCTATTTTATAATAAGAAAAACTCTCAAGATAAGATAATTGAGACAATTGATAAATGGTGGAATTTATACGAAAGATCTAATCATAATAAAGGTAATGAATAGGAAAGTAACGTTTATTATATGTTCTTTATTATTATGCAGCTGTAATAGAGAAGTTGATTTTTACTTTAATTTTGGCTCTCAATCCTTATGTGTATATAAGAGTTCTTTCTATAATCTTAGTATTGAGAATGACTCAATTACTCCAGATGGAAAATCATACGAAGGGCGATATCCTTATTCTGGACTGATTCAGCAAATTCTCCTCCCCAAAGAATATATTTAGACAGAATCCCCAAGGGCTACTCTGTTTATCGTGGTGGAATAAAATCAAGCGAAAAAAGAATAAGTCTAAAAGGAAAACTCCGTCTATACTATAACATCAACAGGGATAGCTGCTGTGGGCTGTAGTATTAAGGTATGGACTAATCATCGAGGCGAAGTGATAAAAGCTATTCAAATGCCACAATTGGGGAATGCCAATGGAGATTCCTAAAGCAATTATGAATATTCCAGAATCCTCCTTGTCTGTTATCAGATAATGGACCATGTTATATTGCTTCCTCGCTCAAGGAGTATCTCGGTAAGGTATATAACATCAAGCATATTCATGGCAAACCCTTGCATCCGCAGACGCAGGGAAAGATAGAACAATATCACAGATCGATGAAAAATGTGATAAAACTAAATCATTATTTTTGTCTCTCTGAATTGGAAAATGCTATCGATGGGTGGGTGAAATATTATAATGAGAGAAGGTTTCATGAATCGTTAGATAATCTTACACCCAAAGACGTATATTTAGGGCAAGGGGAGAAAATTAAAAAGATAAGAGAAATAATAAAGCAAAATTCAATCAACAAAAGAATTTTTGATAATAAAACAATGAAACATCAGAGTAAATAACTACATTTGCAGTTGTGCACTTTTATTTGACAGCGTACAGTGGTAACTAGTTTGTATGCTAATCCTCTTACAGCAGGGCTTGATATGTGGAACAAATGATAGGCGAGGCAAATATTTCTTGGTACGATTTAGGAAATAAAGTTTTTTGTTTATGATGGTGGATTCAAAAATCAAATATTTCACTATTTTACCATCTTCCATTCATTAATAATAAAGAAAGGGGGAAAAGCGGATTCGGTTATGGCAATACATATCAAAACGTATATGTGGACGGAATCAAAAAGCAGCATTATAATGATTTATATTGGGAATATCTCCAAAGAAAAATGAGTACAATGACTAGACCATAAATGAGAATGAGAAGATCTGTAGTAATCATATTGTTTGTGGGAATTCTTATCATGAGCAATAGTTGTTCAAGACATTTTCCTTGTGGTATATATGTTAATCGCATAAATAAATATGATACAATAAGATTGTATCCAGATGGGAACTTTGAACAAATTATTTATAATAGACAAAAAGCTTTGTTTACCATAGTATCTCTAAATGGCAACAAACATTAAATGGGATTTCTATAGACTCTATTTTTACTTTTTATGAGAATATTGACTCTTTTATATACTATAGAAGTAAGTAATAAACAACGTAATGAAGGAATGAACTATGATGGATTCGAGTATAGATATGATAATGGTGTTCATATTATCTACTGGAAAGATTATGATGATAATCCCGAAAGTGCTACAATTTTCGAATGGGTAGGGAACTTAGAATAGACCATTAAGTATATATCAATAATAATGTGAAAATATTGGATCGTGCTTTCTTGCGATAGAGTTCAAAAATCGGGTAATGCAGTAATGGTTTAGATTGGAAATTATTAGAACAACTACTTGATAATCAACTTAGTTTTAAGCAATTAGGGTATAAAGGTAGGGATAAATTCTCTGCCTTTTGCTATTTTTGTAACCCAAAACAAAGGAAAAATGAGCTTACGAGAATGCTTCGGAACTTTATGCTCCAGATTGGAAGTTGAGTTTCAATGTCCGTATTGCCACTCAAACAATATTATCAGAAGTGGTAAAAGTAGTACAGGTAAACAACGCTACCGATGCAAACATTGCCAGAACCGTTTTATTACCGACTACACATACAAAGCCTATCTTCCTAACATTGTTAACTGACCAAAGCGGGATTGGGCAATCACAGCACGATACTAACGTTGGGCATTATGATTTATCAGCATTCATTCTTGTTTACTCTCAAGGGATTTTGTTAGTTGCACTGCTTGTTGTTGCAGTCTAATAAGAAGTTGGGAATAGGTTTCGAGTTTGCTGAACAGTTGTTGAGCTGTGGCGACAGAATGATAAGTATTGAGGGCTTTCACGGCTTCGTTGTATAGCACGCCCTATCTTATGAGTCATGGCAACGATTTCGGAGAGTTTCTCCAAGTAAGGTTCTTTTGCAGGGTCTTGGGTGATGACCTTAAAAGATTCACCAAGAAGCCTTGCTCGGACAAAGTCGCTCTTTGTCTTTGCTCCCGACTTGCGGTAGAGTCTGATAAGCTTCTGCTGGTCTTCGGAGTTCGGTATTCTGATGTGCCTTTCTAATGACCTGATGCAGGTGGCGCAGACGGTTGGAGACGGTGCTCTCCTTGTTTCCTAAGTCCCTAAGCATGAACAGACGGTAGCTTTCTATTAGGTCCTTGTCGGCTTCTTTGGGAAGACAATCCTCCTTCCTCCTTGTTTTCAGAAATTGTAAAAAGCTCTTCTTGCTGTCCCCTAAAAAGCCCTGACGGTAGCCTTTCCTATAGTCTTGCCCTGCAATTCCTCCTTACTTTTCGCAGACAGCTTGGTAAATCTCTATGAGTGTCGGTGTGGGCTTGTTTTGATGCAGATACTGCTCTTTGAGGTATTCTGCCGTGATGTAGTTCTCTTCCCTTAACGTATGTTCATAGAGTGCGTGAAGTCGTTTATCTATTGAGTCCAGTTGATGATTGACGGCATTCGCTCTGTTAGCTGCCACTTTTATGCGTCCCTATCTTTGATTGCCAATCAACGGGAGAGGTGTGCAATCCTGTTGAGAATGAAGCAGACGCACCGTTGCAGGTGATACGGCAGCGTATAATGCATTCTTCTCCTTTTCTTGCTTCCAACTCCTATACTTCCGCATAAAAATATGTCATTTGCTTTGAAAAAGTTAGTTATATCGCCTATCTTTGTAGATGAAAGCAGACAGGGCAATTTGGCGTTCTGCCAGCAACGGAAAAACAAAGAGTAACGACGAACCAATGAAAACAATCAGAAACTTCGAAGACATGATGGCCGACCTTTCGAGAAACGGCGTCAAGAAACGGGTGGCCGTGGTCTGCGCCACCGACAAACACACGCGATGGGCCGTGGAACACGCACAAGAATTGGGATTTGTAGAGCCTATTTACATAAACCATACGGACACGAGCGTGGCCGCGCAAGAAGCCGTGAGACGTGTCAGAGCGGGCGAAGCCGACCTGCTGATGAAGGGAATGCTCAACAGCGACACACTACTGCACGCCGTTCTTGACCACGAGAAGGGGCTGTTGCCCAAGGGTAATGTGCTGACACACATCGGTGTGGCGGAGATTCCTGTCTACCATAAGCTCATCGCCTCATTCCGACGCGGCCGTTATCCCCTATCCCACACCGGAACAGCGCGTGGCGCAGGTGCGATATATGGTGAACCCTGTGTCACCAACTCGGCATCGACGAACCCAAAATATCGCTCATCCACTGCTCGGAAAAGCCCAACAAGAAGCATTTCCCCTTCACCATGAGTTACCAAGACATCATCCGCATGGGACAGGAAGGCACCTTCGGCCCCTGCATCATCGACGGTCCGCTCGACCTGCAGACATCGTTCGACAAGGAAAGTATGATACTCAAGGGCATCACATCGCCCATTGCGGGTGACGCCGATGGGATTATCTTTCCCGATATTGAGGCCGGCAACACCTTCCACAAGACCCTAACGCTATTCTGTGGCGCCAAAGTGGCCTGCCTCGTACAAGGGCACGATAGCGCCCATCATCATGACTTTCGCGAGGCGACAGCCAAAATGTCGAAATTCTTGAGTCTGGTACTTGGCGTAAAAGGATATTAGTTCCAACGTCGCCGCTCAGAAGCAAACGCCCGTTGGCATTTTAGCTTCGCAGAGCAAACCGAATCAAAACCATTATTATTCAATTCAGCATACATTCCTTCACGACCCACGCCCGGCCTTGGAAAAGCCATCGATCAGCGCTGCCTTACGCCACGAACGGCGATTCGCAGCTTGCGAAACAAAAGGCTCACAACACGCCGACCGAGGGAAAAACCATAGCGGGCAGGTCGACGAGACGAACTCGTTTACCCTATGAGAATCCTTGTCATCAATCCCGGTTCTACATCAACCAAAATGGCGGTGTACGAAGACACCAAGCCACTGATACAACGCTCCATCACCCACTCTATCGAAGAACTGGCGCAGTTTGACACCGCCACCAGCCAGTATGACTTTCGCAAACAGCTGGTGCTCGACGAACTCAAACACATGCACCTCGACTTCAACTTCGATGCTGTGATAGGGCGCGGCGGACTGGCCAAACCGGTGGTCGGTGGTGTATATGAAATCAACCAACAGATGCTCGACGACGTGCGAAATGCCGTTCATCAGCACGCCTGCGACTTAGGATGCCTCATCGCTTACGAGATTGCGCGAGAGATACCGGGCTGCCGCAGCTTCATCGCCGACCCGGGCGTGGTAGACGAACTGTCACCATTGGCCCGCATCAGTGGCTCGCCCATCATGCCACGCATCTGTATCTGGCACGCTCTGAACCAACGGGCCATCGCCCGCCGCTTTGCCCAGCAGATGGGAAAGCGCTACGAAGACCTCAACCTCATCATTTGCCATCTGGGCGGCGGCATCTCGATTGCGGCCCATGAGCACGGAAGAGCCATAGACGCCAACAACGCGCTCGACGGCGAAGGCCCATTCTCACCCGAGCGGGCCGGCTCGTTGCCCGCCGCCGACCTTATCCGTCTCTGCTTCAGTGGGCAATATACCGAGGCCCAATTATTGAAGAAGGTGGCGGGCGAGGCCGGTCTTATCGCTCATTTGGGCACCAACAACGTGAAAGAAATAGAGCAACGCATCCGGCAAGGCGACCAACACGCCGAACTAATTCTCAATGCCATGATCTATCACACGGCCAAAAACATTGCCGCCGAGGCTGCTGTGCTCTGTGGAAAAATCGACGCAATCCTGCTGACAGGTGGCATGGCGCACAGCGAATACATCATCAGCCAACTGCGGCGGCGCATCGACTTTCTGGCACCTACCTACTGCTACCCGGGCGAAGACGAGATGCAAGCCTTGGCTATGAACGCTTTTGAGCGTGCTGCAGGGGCAGCAAGAAGCGCAAAAATACCAGTAGCCACCCCCATCTACACCTTATTAATATATAAGTGGTTCAAAACGGCTGCCGACGAAGCCTACAACGCATCCATCCAAAAAGACTGACAGAAGCCTGAAAATGCGGCAAAAAGCCACAGAAACTACCAAATGCAAACTCAAATAGCAAAAGAGAATCTTGCCAAAGATTTTGATTTATTTAACCTAAATCGTTTGCAGAATACGATTAATTTACGAAATGAAAGTTGCTTTTTGTTTGGTTTTTCCGTAACTTTGCGGCAGTAAAGGCAAAGAGAACAATACCGGCAGAGCAATCGCTGCCATATCGCTCTCAGAATCATTCCTATAGCATTCTATTTTAACAACTTAAATACATTTATACAATGGCAAAGTTTGACAAATCAGTACTCGAAAAAGTACGGTATCACAGGTACAACAGAAGTTGTTTACAATCCTTCTTACGAGGTATTGTTCGACGAAGAGACAAAAAGAGAGCCTTCAGGGTTTTGAAAAAGGCCAGGAGACAGAGCTTGGTGCAGTAAACGTAATGACTGGTATCTACACCGGTCGTTCTCTAAAAGATAAGTTCATCGTTGACGATGAGAACTCTCACGATACAGTATGGTGGGATTCTGAAGAATATCACAACGACAATCATCGTGCGTCTAAGGAAGCTTGGACCGTAGTAAAAGACATCGCAAAGAAAGAACTTTCTAACAAGCGTCTTTTTCGTTGTTGACGGTTTCTGCGGTACTCACGCAGACACACGTATGAAGATTCGTTTCATCGTTGAGGTTGCTTGGCAGGCTCACTTTGTAACTAACATGTTTATCCGTCCTACAAGCGAGGCCGACCTCGAGCAGGAGCCAGATTTCGTTGTTTACAACGCATCTAAGGCTAAGGTTGAAAACTGGAAAGAACTCGGTCTTAACTCAGAGACTTGCGTTATGTTCAACGTAACAACTAAGGAGCAGGTAATCGTTAACACATGGTATGGTGGTGAAATGAAGAAGGGAATGTTCTCTATGATGAACTACTTCTTGCCTTTGAAGGGTATTGCTTCTATGCACTGCTCTGCTAACACCGACATGAACGGCGAGAATACCGCTATCTTCTTCGGTCTTTCTGGTACAGGTAAGACTACTCTCTCTACCGATCCGAAGCGTAAGCTCATCGGTGATGACGAGCACGGATGGGACGACAAGGGTGTATTCAACTATGAAGGTGGTTGCTATGCTAAGGTTATCAACCTCGACAAGGAGTCTGAGCCAGACATCTACAAGGCCATCAAGCGCGACGCTCTCCTTGAGAACGTAACTGTTGATGCTAACGGTAAGATTGACTTCAACGATAAGAGCGTAACTGAGAACACTCGTGTTTCTTATCCAATCTACCACATTGAGAACATCCAGGCACCTGTATCTCAGGGTCCAGACGCTAAGCAGGTTATCTTCTTGTCAGCTGATGCTTTCGGTGTATTGCCTCCAGTATCTATCCTTGATTCAGAGCAGACTAAGTACTACTTCCTCTCTGGTTTCACAGCTAAGTTGGCCGGAACAGAGCGTGGTATCACTGAGCCAACTCCAACATTCTCTGCCTGCTTCGGTCAGGCATTCTTGGAGCTCCACCCAACAAAGTATGCTGAGGAGTTGGTTAAGAAGATGGAGAAGAGCGGTGCTAAGGCTTACTTGGTTAACACTGGTTGGAATGGTACTGGCAAGCGTATCTCTATTAAGGATACACGTGGAATCATCGACGCAATCCTGAACCACTCTATCGACTCAGCTCCAACAAAGCAGATTCCTTTACTTCAACTTCACTGTTCCTACACAGCTCGAAGGTGTTGACACCAACATCCTCGACCCACGCAACACTTACGCAGACGCTACTCAGTGGGAAGAGAAAGCTAAAGACCTTGCTGCTCGTTTCATCAAGAACTTCAAGAAGTACGAAAGCAACGAAGCCGGTAAGGCTCTCGTAGCTGCTGGTCCTCAGCTCTAATTATTCGCTAAATCACTTTGTCCGCAGCCTTGAGTTGCGGACATAACGATATCTTATGAATCCCGCTTTCCATCATGGAGAGCGGGATTTATTTTCCCACACCCTACCATTGCCTGCCGATTAGTTACGCCTACACTAACGCGCAAGAGTTCATTGCCCCTTATTCTACGAAAACACAAGCCTTTTTATCGAAACACAAACACACTTCGCTCGTTTTTGCGACGAAAGGAAGCAAAAGGATTTAAAAACTTATTTAAAAATAAAAATAAAAAAACGGAAATTTGGTGTGTTCGTACACAATTCGTATATTTAGCAATGTGTTCGTGAGAATACTTTTATTGTTTTTTCATTAGGTTAGTAGTTTTGATAAACATTTAAGGTAAAAGATTATGTTATTAGATTTTTGACACATTAGACGAACTGGCAACGTTATAGAGCTAACGAAGAAGATTCGCAAAACGTTTCTTCGCCAGCGTGATGTAGATTAAAGTAGACCGGCACGAGTGATCGCACCGGTCTTATTTTTTTCAAACCCGCAAAACGCCCTCAAACTAACCTCTTTTTAGGCCATTCTACCCAAAAACACTAAAACAAACTTAAAAATATCCCTATATTCCTTATTTTTACATAATAATAAGTTCAAAAATTCAGCTATTTGGGTTTTTCTGATTAAATTTGCAACCTAAAACTGACAAAAATAAAAAGGAATGAAGAGGAATATTTTATCCTTCACATTATTACTGACAACAGTTCTTTTGCTCACCCTCATGCTTGGGCAATACAGAAGAAGACAACGAGACATATTACGATTCGGCCATTACGGCATTCAAGATAGGCACGCTGAACAAATACGTTACGACGACCGATCCCTCCGGTAAGTCTACGGTAACCAAGACCACCGTAGATGTTTCTAAATACCCATTCTACATCGATCAGACCAATCACGTTATCTATAATCCCGACTCGCTACCCGCAGGCCTTGACCTGAAGCGGGTTATTGCTACTTGTACTACCAAGAATAGCGGCATTGTCACGATTAAGAGCATGAAGAGCGATAGTATTTTCTCGTTTTCTTCCAAAGACTCTGTTGATTTTTCAGAACCAAGAACACTTATCGTATACAACCAGAACGGCTCTGTCAACAGAACCTATACGGTAAAAGTAAACATGCACAAGCAAACGTCTAACCAGTTTGATTGGACTGCTACAGAACAGAACACGCAAATTGCCACACTAAACGATATGAAGTTGATTGCCTTCCAAGGAAAGATGATTCTGGCAGGTACAAAGGATGGAATGGGAAAACTTTACATGACATCCGAACAGAGCATGACGAACTGGAAAGAGTTGACAACCAATATTTCATTAGCCTCAACCATATCCACCAATCTTGTGGCAACGGCTAACAAGATCTATTTGCTCAACAACGATAAACTTTACGCTTCGGCCAACGGAACAGACTGGGAAGAAGTTGCGACACCAGCCATCTCTAAACTAATAGGTGCTTCGGCCACAAAAACTATACGGACTGACCGCAGCCAACGCTATTCTTTACTCGATCGACGGCAAAAGCTGGACGAACGAAATCATGGATGGCAATGCCGCTTTCATGCCTACACAGAATATTACAATGGTAAGTCAGCCGACAAAAGTAAACGAAAACATTAACTACCTTGTACTCGTAGGAAACCGCGCCGAAGACTTTTGCAACCGACAGCACGGCCTGCGTTTTGGGGCAAAAGTTGAAGACAATAGCACCTACACCGCAACTGAGCCTTGGAGTTATTATCCCATCGGGAAAGATAATTATTACAAAGCTCCCGCCTCGCCAATCTGCAGATAGCCGGCTATGGTAACAGCATCATTGCTTTCGGAGGTGACGGACTGGGTGCTCACAAAGGCAAGGCTTTCAGCGCGTTCTATGTAAGTAATGACAAAGGAATCACTTGGAAGAAAGACGACAGCATGAAGTTGCCCAGCACTTTCGATAGCGATAAGACACAATTTGCCATGACAGTCGACAGCCAAAACTTCATTTGGATTGTTTGTGGTGGCAGCGGAAAGGTATGGAAAGGCCGCCATGCAGGCAAAGGTTGGACATTCGAACCCAAGACATTTGAAAAATAAGAAATACGAATGACAGCAAGGGGCATGCTGACAATATTGTTCATGCTCGCTGCCCTGCAGAGCCAGGCACAGCTTGATGATGAATATCGTTGGGAATTAGGGGGCGGATTAGGCCTCACGGGGTATCTCGGCGACTTCAATGGTAATATCAGCAACGACCAACAACCATCTGCCACCCTTCTTTTGCGTAGGGTTTTGAATCCTTCGATGGATTTGCGGCTTGCCGGAACGTTCGGAAAACTAAACGGGAACGCCAAAAGACGTCAAGACCGTTTACCCCGAATTAACAGAAAAGCGTTACGCGTTCAGCAAGAGTCTGGTTGACGTGGGCGTCGCCTATGAATACAACCTATGGCCCTATGGCACCGGAAACGATTACAGAGGAGCTAAACCTTTCACTCCTTACGTGATGCTCGGACTGGGAGCAACCTATGTCAGTGGTAATGGACAGAATCATTTCACGGCCAACATCCCATTGGGGGCTGGGCTTAAATACAAGCTGAATGAACGGCTGAACATCGGTTTGGAATGGGCCGTTCACTTTTAGTTTGAGCGATCAACTCGATGGAGCGAAAGACCCCTATGGCATAGAAAGCAGGGGGGCGTTTAAGAATACCGATGGTTATACGACCCCTGCAATTAAGCCTCACTTACAGTTTTGCGCCCAAATGTACCAACTGTAATAAAGATTTTTAAATACAAAGATTCAGCGTTTCACAAGATATGACAGAATCCGACTACAAATTGGACATGAACCACGTGCCACAGCACATCGCAATGATTATGGATGGCAATGGCCGTTGGGCTACAGAGCGTCATCAACCACGCTCGTATGGTCATCAAGCCGGTGTAGAAAACCGTGCGTCGTATCACCTCTGAATGTGTACGCTTGGGCGTAAAATATCTCACACTATATACTTTTTTCTACCGAAAACTGAGGTCGTCCGGCCGACGAAGTCAGTGCGTTGATGGGCTTGGTACTGACCTCGCTCGAAGATGAAATTTTCATGAAGAACAACGTACGCTTCCGAGTGATTGGCGATCTCAGTCGCTTGCCCGATGATGTACGGCAGAAACTGCGTGAGACAGAAGCGCATACAGCTAGCAATTCGGCCATGACCATGGTGGTGGCACTCAGTTACAGTGCCCGTTGGGAGATAACCCAAGCCCTCAAAGACATTATCACCGAGCATGGAAAGCAAATCAAGGATTCTGCTCTTCATCCGCTTTTGCCTGCCGATATTACCGAAGACTTGATCAGCAAGCACATGCAGACTCACTTCATGCCCGACCCTGACCTACTCATTCGTACAGGTGGCGAACTGCGCATCAGCAACTATCTGCTGTGGCAGATTGCCTATTCAGAGCTCTACTTCTGCGATACCTATTGGCCCGACTTCAACGAGACCGACCTGCACAAGGCCATCTTGAGTTATCAGAATCGCCAACGCCGCTTTGGAAAGACCGAGGAACAGGTGGAAGAAGAAAGAAAATAAGCGGTTGAAGCTATGAATCAGCCGCCATCAAGCATAGAAAATACTTATAAAGAATATGCATATATATAATAAGGTGTTAGTTACCCTTGCCGTCATGATGACGTTTGCCATGGGAACAAAAGCACAGGATAAGATTGTTCATCCCGACATTTCATACGCCGGGACTCCTCGCTCGTGCATCATCGCAGGCTTAAACGTCGATGGTATTGAAGGTTACGAAGACACGCAACTCGCCGGTATCTCCGGATTGACGATTGGCAGAGAAATAACAGTGCCCGGAATGGAAATCACCGATGCCGTAAGACGTTACTGGAAATACGGTCTTTTCTCGAAGTTTCAATCGGTGTCGACTCCATCATTGGTCGAAAGATTTATCTACATATTCATCTGAAAGGCCGTCCACGCGTTTCTACCATTAATTACAATGGCTTGAAGAAGACCGAACGCGAAGACATGGAGAAGAAGCTGGGACTACTCATGGGCTCACAGATTACACCTAACATGATAGACCGAGCCAAGATTCTGGCCAAGAAATACTTCGACGACAAGGGATTCAAGAACGCCGAAATAGAAATTGTGCAGCGTGATGACATCGCTAACAAGAATCGTGTCATCCTCGATGTCAGCGTTGACAAGAAAGAAAAGATGAAAGTGCGCAACATTTTCATCGAAGGCAACAACTCATTGAATGCCAAAAAGATTAAGGGAGGTCTGCTGTCGAAAGGCGCATTCTCCAAAACACACGAGGCAGGAAAGCTCAGTTCGTTCCTAAAAAGCCAAGAAATATACACCCGAACGTTGGGAAACGACAAGAAAAATCTAATCAGTAAGTACAATGAGTTAGGCTATCGCGATGCCACCATTCTGAAAGACAGCGTGTGGAACAACGACGCGAAGCACGTCAACATATACATCAAGATTGATGAAGGCCGCAAATACTTCATCCGGAATCTGGTATGGGTGGGCAACACCGTGTATAACACCGACTATCTCTCAGCCATATTGGGCATGAAGAAAGGCGATGTCTACAATCAGAAACTAATGCGCAAACGCTTAACGGAAGACGAAGACGCAGCCGGAAACCTCTATTACAACAACGGTTACGTATTCTCCAGCATCACGCCTACTGAAGTGAACGTTGCCGGAGACTCTATCGACTTGGAGTTGCGTGTGCGCGAAGGGCCACAGGCTCACCTCTCGCACGTGCGTATCAATGGTAACGACCGCCTTTACGAGAATGTGGTTCGCCGTGAACTTCGCACCAAAGCCGGGCGATCTCTTCTCAAAAGAAGCCCTTACCCGCTCTTTGCGCGAGCTTGCTTCGATGGGTCACTTCGATCCGGAGAAAATTAGCCCCGACGTAAAGCCCGATTACGAAAACGGAACGGTTGACGTAAACTATAACCTTACACAGAAGAGTAACGACCAAATCGAGTTTTCGCTCGGTTGGGGACAGACAGGTGTAATTGGTCGTGTCGGACTGAAGCTCAACAACTTCTCCATGGCCAACCTCTTCAACAAAAACAAGGAGCATCGCGGCATTATGCCCATCGGCGACGGTGAAGTGCTGAGCATTGGCGCACAAAACCAATGGAACCTACTATCAAAAGCTATAACGCAAGCTACTCTACCAATTGGTTCGGTGGCAAACGTCCTATCCAGTTCAGCGTGGGAGCTTATTTCGGTAAGCAGACCGACATTTCGAGCACTTACTACAACAGTGCTGCCATGCAGAACTATTACAACAACTATTATTACCGCGGTTATGGCGCAGGCTCGTATGGTTACAACAACTACGAGAACTATTACGACCCCGACACTTACATCAAACTCTATGGTGTAAATGTCGGATGGGGTAAGCGTTTGCGTTGGCCTGACGACTACTTCACGCTTTCATTGCAGCTGGCATACCAGCGCTACATGCTGAAAAACTGGCGACGGCTTCCTCATGAGGAATGGAACGGCCAACAACATCAACCTCAGCATCTCGCTAAACCGTACCTCTACCGACAACCAACTCTTCCCACGCCGTGGCTCAGAGTTCTCTTTCAGCCTCTCACTCACACCACCTTGGAGTGCGTGGGACAAGAAAGACTACCAGAATTTGGCCAACAACTCCAACTCACCTACCTTCGCCCGTGAGCAACAAGAAAAGTATCGCTGGATAGAATACAACAAGTGGAAATTCAAGTCGAAGACCTATACCGCCCTCACCAACGGCCAGAAGTGCTTCGTGCTTATGACGCGCGTCGAGCTGGGTTTTGCTCGGTAGCTACAACAAATACAAGAAGAGTCCGTTCGAAAACCTATTATGTGGGTGGTGACGGTATGACAGGCTACTCATCGGGCTATGCCGAAGAAACCGTTGCCTTGCGTGGTTACGAAAACGGTTCGCTCGCTTATAACGCCTACGCCTACGACCGTTTCTCGCTCGAACTGCGCTATCCGCTCATGCTCGGCAACACAACCATCTACGGACTCACGTTCCTCGAAGCCGGTAACGCTTGGTATAACACCAAAGGATTTCAATCCTTTCAACATGAAACGTTCGGCCGGTGCCGGTGTCAGAATCTATCTGCCGATGGTAGGACTCATGGGTATCGACTGGGCATACGGCTTCGATAAGGACAATGTCAACGGGCGTAAGGGAGAAGTCAGTTCCACTTCATCCTCGGACAAGAGTTCTAAGAAAGGTAAAAAGGGTAAAAAGTAAAAAGGTAAAACTACCATATTGCTCTGGAATAGAATTATTTAAAAAGAAAAGAACATGATAAAAGGTATCTTAAAAGAAAGGCTTGGGCATGATGTTGCCCCTTTTACCTGATTGCTTTCTCACCATTAACGGCGTCGGCACAGAAGTTCGCGCTGATGGATATGGAATATATCATGAAGAATATTCCGGCATGGCAACGCGCCAACGAGCAAATAGAACAGGCCAGCAAGAAGTGGCAGGCCGCGGTAGAAGTGCTCAACAACGAGGCTGCCACCATGTATAAGAACTATCAGAACGAAGCAGTCTTTCTCCAACGAACAAAAAGAAGGCCAAGCAAGAGGCCATTATGAACAAGGAAAAAGAAGCGGCCGAACTGCGTAAGAAATACTTCGGCCCCGAGGAGAACTGTTTAAGAAGCGCGAAAGTCTTATCACGCCCATCCAGGAAGACATCTATCAGGTGGTAAAAGAGATTTCGGAACTGCGCGGTTACAGCCTCGTACTCGACCGCTCAAGTGCTACCGCCATCATCTTTGGCAGTCCTAAGATTGACATCAGCAACGAAGTGCTCGACAAACTGGGATATTCCACAAGACAAGACATGCGATAATCGGGGATAACAACGCGAATCATCATCCCCCGACAAGCATAAAACGAAAACAATTCAAATCATAATAAAAACTTAGAACAATGAAAAACTTTTTAATGTTGATGCTGTGTGCGCCTTTAGCTATGTTTGCGCAGAAGTTTGGTAAGGTAAAACACTAGGTAGTGATGCAGGCGATGCCCGAAGTAGCAAAAAGCCAATGGCGACTTACAGGCCCTCCAGAAGCAATATGAGAACGAACTGAAGTCTATGCAGGACGAACTCAGCCGCAAATCGCAGGAATACGAAAAGACAAAGGCTACCATGAACGCTACCAAGCAGCAGAAACCGAAATGGAACTGCAGACCATGTATCAGAAGATTCAGCAGACCTTCCAGGACAACCCAGCAGACTTTTGACCAAGAAATCAAACGAACTGATGGAGCCCATCATCACCAAAATCCGCAACGCCATTCAGGCTGTGGGTAAGGCAGGTGCCTACACTTCTATCTTCGAAGATGGCAGCACCCTCTATCTCGGCGACACTGTTGAGGACCTGACAGCCGACGTGAAGACGCAGCTCACTAAGATGAAGTAAACCAACTCATCATCGTTTCCTGCATTATGGAAGCGAAACAAGATATGCAGGAATCGGCACTTGTCCGATTCCTGCTCTTTTGAAATCACCCAATGCATATTAAAATGAAAAAGCTTTTCTTAATCCTGACCGTTGCGTTTTGCGCTTTGAACGCCACGGCACAAAATACAGAGACCGCCACCGCGCAGCCCCTGCCTGCCAACACGAGAACTTCTACCCTGAAGTTTGGATATTTCAGTTACAATCAGGCCATGGAGTTCACGGCCGATTATGCCTTAGCACAACAGAATCTCAAGGATTTGCGGGCTAAATACGATGCCGAAATGAAGCGGGTAGAGGATGAATTCAACAAGAAATACGAAGACTTTCTCGACGGACAACAGAACTTCGCGCCCTCCATTCTGAAGAAGCGTCAGGCTGAACTGCAAGATCTTATCGAAAAAAACATGGCTTTTAAGAAGGAAGCACAGCAACTTCTGAAGAAAGCCGAGCAAGAAGCACTGGCTCCCATCAAGCTGAAAGTGAAGCTGGCCGCAGCTAAGGTTGGCCAACAACGCGGCTATGCCTTCATCCTCAACATCGATGGCGACACCCTTCCCTATGTCGACAGCACCATGGGCGAAGATATTACCCCGGCAGTTAAGGCTGAACTGCAATAACTGCCATTCTACCACCCCACCCCTTTCATCCTATTCCCACCATGCAGCTACCCAGTAATCCCGGCCCCATCGGCGTTTTCGACTCGGGCTACGGCGGTCTGACCATCCTTCATGGCATCCGCCAGTTGCTGCCCCAATACGACTACATGTATCTGGGCGACAATGCCCGTGCCCCTTATGGCACCCGCTCGTTCGACATCGTATACCAGTTTACGCGTCAGGCCGTTCTGAAACTCTTCAGCATGGGCTGTCAGCTGGTCATTCTGGGCTGCAACACCGCGTCGGCCAAGGCCCTGCGCACCATTCAACAACACGACCTGCCCGGTTGGGACGCTTCGCGCCGAGTATTAGGCGTCATCCGCCCCACCACCGAAATCATCGGCTCGCTCACCCATAGCCGTCACGTGGGCCTGTTGGCCACCGAAGGCACCGTGCGCAGCCATAGCTACGACATCGAAATAGCCAAACTCTTTCCCGACATCCGCGTCAGCGGCGTGGCCTGCCCGTTCTGGGTGCCCCTTGTAGAGTATAACGAAGCCGACAGTCCCGGCGCCGATTATTTCGTCAAGAAGCGCATTGACGAACTCATGAGCAAGGATCCGGCCATCGACACCATCATTCTGGGTTGTACCCACTACCCAATCCTGCTGCCCAAGATACAGAAGTATGTCAAACCCGGCGTGCGTGTCATCTCTCAAGGCGAATACGTCGCCGAAAGTCTCGCCCACTATCTCGACCGCCACACGGCCCCTGCGACAGGAACTTACGCTCGGTGCCACCTGTCAATACTTCACTACCGAAAATCCCGATAAGTTTAAAGAGAGTGCACAAATATTCCTCAAGGAACAAATCAGCGTCCGCCATTTGGATTTAGAATAAAAAAACAGACGATTTACGAAACCGCAACGACTGCGAAAAACTTTACAAAAAGCCTCCAAATGGTTGCGTTATTCTGAAATAAAAATATCTTTGGTCGGAAAATAAGCGATTCCCTGCGCAATTTCGTATTGCGTTTATAATCAGCCAATTAGTCGCTTTCGGCATTTCAGCACGCAGCTTTCGACTGCCGAAATGCCCATTTCGCACCCTCAAAGCAGCCTTTTCACCCGCTAAAAGCATAGCTTTTACAAGGTAAAAAGGCTGCTTTTTACCATATCAAAGCTATGCTTTCGCGTCGCATGGCACGAAAACGACACCGCGCGAAGGCCAAAACCATTTTTCAACGCTATTTTTCGCGCTGATTGAAGCATTTTTCAGCTTAAACAAGTGTTGCAGATTTTTGAAAGATTTTGCTTGAAAAATGGTAGTTATAAGAAAAAAATCCTAACTTTGCGGTTGGTCTGCTATGTTGTTACAACCTTATGTTACACCTTAACTCAATTTGTATTTACAGAGTGTCAGACTCTAAAGCATTTGAATAGATTTATAGGTACCATAAAAAAATCAAAAATAAACGAAACGGTGTAGTTAATCTAAAAAGAATAAAGATTACTAAATATTTTTTTACCATGGTTCTTAAAAACTAAATTAATCTTTGGGATTTGTTTCCTATTTATCAACATTTGTCTTCATGGACATCCGTATTATCGTCATGCGATTCATACAGATACTATGGGTATGAGCAAAGTGACTTCTGCGGATAGTGTCAAGTCAAAGACAGATACTCTAGCTGTAAAGGAGAAAGAGAAGAAGAATGAGTATGATGAATTGATAAAAAGGAGGTAGCCAGCTAAAAGGGCTTTTTACAGTTCGTCATATAGAGGATAAATGGTATTTTGAAATTCCAGACAGCTTGTTAGGACGATATTTCTTGGCTGTGACGCGGCTGACTGGTACACACGCAAGATTTTGGTAAATATGCTGGTGAAGAGATGAACGAGGCCACTGTTTATTTTGAGAAGCGCGATGACAAAACCATGTTAATGCGTGCTTATGTGCTGTCGCAGTTGGCCAATGAAAATGATAACATCTCCCGGACGCTTAAAGCATCAACGATAAATCCTATTGTGGCTTCTTTCAAGATTATTGGGAAAAACAAAGATCCTAAAATGAATCTTATCGATGTTACGAGACTTTTCAGGTCAGAGAACCAAATAATGTCTTTCTCTTCGAATGGCAGCAAAACACTCCGCTTGAGTGGACTGATAGACGATAGGACTTTCATAGACACATTGAAGGTATATCCTATCAATATCGAAGTGGTGTCTACGCGAACTTATAATGCAACAGGATACAATCAAGCTGCAGCACAGACAGGGACAGTAACCTTGGGATTGAATACCAGTATTGTGTTGTTACCAAAAACACCTATGCGTAAGCGCTTGTGGGATGAGCGAGTAGGATATTTTACAGATGAGGTGACTTATTTTAGTGATAAGCAGCATAAAGCAGATAAAGAGGAATTTATTGGAAGATTCCGTTTGGTTCCGAAAGATGTAAAACGATACAAGAGGGGCGAATTAGTAGAACCCATAAAGCCAATTGTTTTTTATATCGACCCTGCAACGCCCAAGAAATGGGTACCTTATCTTATAAAAGGAATAAATGACTGGCAAGTTGCTTTTTGAAGCGGCAGGATTCAAACATGCTATAATCGGAAAGGAATGGCCAGACAACAGGCCTGACATGAGCGTTGATGATGCTCGCTTTAATGTAATACGTTATTTGCCGGCTGAAATAGAAAATGCCTATGGGCCTCATGTCGTTGACCCACATGGTGAGAGATTATAGAAAGTCATGTATGTTGGTACCACAATGTGATGAATTTGTTGACAAAATGGTATATGACCCAATGTGGGGTTCTTGATAAGCGGGCACGGAAAATGCCTTTTGACGATCAGCTGATGGGTGAGCTTATCCGTTTTGTGTCATCTCATGAAGTAGGGCACACTTTGGGATTGCGCCATAATATGGGCGCAAGCTATGCTACCCCTGTAGAAAAACTGCGTGATAAAGCATGGGTAGAAAAGCATGGGCATACAGTCTCTATTATGGATTATGCACGTTTTAACTATGTTGCCCAACCAGAAGATGGAATTAGTGAACAAGGGCTGTTCCCGCAATTAATGACTATGACAAGTGGGCTATTAAGTGGGGGTATCAATATCGTCCAGAGTTTAAAGATGAATTTAAAGAGCGTGACGCCTTGCGCAAGGAGACAACAAAGGTTTTTGAGCAATAATCCAAAGCTGTGGTTCGGCGGTGAAGGAAAGAACGAGGACCCACGTTCTACGGATTGAGGATTTGGGTGACAACAATGTGAAAGCATCTGATTATGGAATCAAGAATTTGAAGCGTCTGATTATAAAACTACCCGAATGGACAAGGCAGTCGGATGGTAAGTATGATCATCTTAAATTAATGTATTCTAATGCTTGCAATCAATTTAATAATTATGTAGAGCATGTCCTAAAGAATGTTGGGGGACGTTATGTTAATAATTTGCCTGGGCGGAAACCTTATGAAGTAACACCTAAAGAGCGGCAAAAAGAGGCTATAGTCTTTTTAGAAAAGCAGCTCTTTGATGCTCCTGTATGGTTGTATCCATCTAACATTACTTGTATAACAGGACATGATGCCATCACGAGTATTTCTCGTCAGCAAACTCGTGTATTGTCTTCCTTACTCTCTATGGAGACGTTGACTAAAATATACAACAGCTCGTTTGATGATCCTGCAGCTTATCAGTTGCCAGACTATCTTACAGATGTGTTTAACGCAATATGGAAACCTCTTGAGAAAGATTCTGAAATTAAAAACATTACTCGCAGAACTTTAGAGCGTTCGTTTTTAGGATGTATGGATCAAATACTTAATCCTATAAACACGAAGCCTGTTACACCTGTTCCTTTAGCAACGTTGATGGGAGCACAGCCATCATCTTCTTCGAGTGTAACAAGTGATGCACTGTTGTATGTACAAATGCTTATGAATAAAGTTGAAACTTTCTGTAAAGCCCAGAGCTTAGTAAGTAAAGATGTAAATGCTTTGCATTATGCAGATTTGTTGAGACAAATAAAGTTGATTAAAGAAAAACGTACAACGGTGAAGTAAAAAATCTACCTGCTATCGTTGTCCACAACGATAGCAGGTAGAAATACTGTTATTAGTTAGCTTATGCTTATGGTATAAGTACGATTGAAATTAAAAATTCATTAGTGCCCCATTAAATCGGGGTCAGTAACAAATAATCCAACAACCCTGAGAGAGGGTAATATGGTTTCCTATTGGTAACACAAAAGTAAGAAATCAAATAGGCGCATACGAAAAACTTTTGCAGAAGACTGTATTTCTATTAATAAAAAAAGAACGATTATTCTACTCTAAAGGAGTAACTATTCAGCGATAACCGATAATACAGGGCATATTAATTTATCAAACCTTAAATAAACGTGAGTTCGACGAATTCAAAACAAAGTAAGCTGTGTATCAATAGTCCTTTGCACATTGATGCACGGCTTCTGAAAACAGGCAATAGGCAGCAATTGCCCCTAATAAGTTGACGATGAAATTGTCAAAGCATCTATGTCTGGAGCGTTCCACCTGCGCAATGTTCTTAAGTTCATCATTCACCGTTTCTATAATGGCTCTTTTTCTGAGTAAAAGTCAGTCTGAAACACGCATTAAAGCTCCTTTCATGTTACTTTTCAATTTGGTAATAATCTGTATTCCGTCAACGAAAAGCCTTTGAAAGAGGTTCTTGCTGATGTAGCCCTTGTCACCGAATAGCTTACCATATATAAAATCTATGAATGCTTTGTACTCCAAAGGCTTACGGTCATCAATATCTCCCGGCGTTATCATAAAGTTGAGAAGCTCTCCTTTCTCATTGCAAATCAAGTGCAATTTGAAACCGAAGAACCAACCCATAGAGCATTTTTCCTCTTTGGGCTATGCTTTTGAAAACTTTGTGAATATGTATTCTTTGGTTTTTGCAGACACGCAGTGGTGTGCTGTCAACGAAGTTTATGCCCGTACATTTGCCCAACAGTACCTTCTTGATAAACAAGGTTAAGGGTATGGCTACATCCCTTTCCAATTCTACTAAACGGTTATAAGAAACAACTTTTGGAAATAGATGGCGAAGATGCTTGCATACTTTTTCAAGATAGAAATGTTTAAAGCAGCGATAACCCGAATCGTGGAAAAGAATCATTATCAGCATGACTTCTGCCTTTGACATGGTGGAACTGCGATGATATTTTCTTTTTCCAATAGGTTTTTAGCGTATATTTTGCTGTCATTGCATCAAAAAAACTTGCAGAAGTAGTCTGCCATACAAAATATTTTGATATGTCCGTAACTTGCTCTTTCATAGATATAAAGGTACAAGAAAATCTGAAATACGCAAGAAAAATGAGCATCTTTATAGCCTTTATACGAAGATTTTTAGAGGAGAGAATACAGACTAGTCAATACCGCTGAATAGTTACCTAAAGGGACATTATTAAAAATATATATTTAAATTAGCATTAAAATATAAATGGAAATGCTATATTTGCAAAAAGATATAAAATGCTGATACATAGCGAATCTATTTGTATCTATCTCTTATGATATAGAACGGTGGATATATTCGTTTTTTTCCTTTTTATAATAAAAAAAGTTATTTTGGTGTAAAATTATCTAAACATATATAACTTATGAAAAAGCCTTTTTACTTCTTTTTCTCTTGGCTTCTTCTATCGTAATTTTCGTTTCCAGCTTGTGCACAAAATGGTAGCGCCATTACTATGAATGTTAAAAACAAAGCCTTAGCAAGTGTATTACAGTTGCTGGAGGATAAATCAATTATAAAATTCTCTATGATAAGAGTGATGTTGAAAAATATACGGTAACATTGGATGTTGCTAATGCTACGGTATTTTTCCATATTAGACCAGGCACTTAGCAAGACGGAATTGAAATACACTGTTGATGGAAATATTATTAATGTAGAAAGAAACAATCAATCTTTTGTTACTCATAATAGTACTACTGGTATTGAGGAGCAAAGCGTAAAGGGGTATGTATTTGACAAAGATACCGGTGAACCTGTTGTGGGCGCGCTGATAAAAGTAGTTGGAACTAAAATAGCTGCAGTTACCAATCCGGACGGTTTGTTTCGGCTCAATGCTTTTAACTTGGCATCTTCAAAACAAATTAAAGTAACCTGTATAGGGATGAAACCAATAATCTTGCCTATCAGTAAGGATATGAGGATATATTTAGAAAGCGACGTAAAGCAATTGAAAGGTGTATTGGTGACAGGCATATTTAGAAAAAGCAAAAGAAAGCTATACAGGTGCAGTATCTTCAATCGATAGCAAGCAACTGGATATGTATAAAAGGAACAAACCTTTTGCAAACCCTTAGAAATATAGACGTATCGGTAAATTTTCCTCTTGACAACGCATTAGGAAGTAATCCCAATATGATACCTAATTTCAATATTAGAGGCAAGGCTTCATTGCCAATGAATGTTGAAGAATTTAGTAAGGGAGTTAGTCAGACTGTTAATACACCTCTTATTATTATGGATGGCTTTGAAATATCTCTTACCAAACTCATGGATTACAATGATGAGCAGATAGAGAGTATTAATATACTTAAAGATGCAGCTGCTACGGCAATCTATGGTTCGAGAGGGGCTAATGGCGTGATAGTGGTGATAACAAAACAAACCAAAAGAGGGGAAATTAAGAGTGACAGCTCGGGCAGGATTGAGCTTTAGAGATACCAGACCTTTCGTCATATCATTTGCTCAATGCAGCCCAAAAATTAGATTTAGAGCTTAAGGCAGGACTTTATACTCAGGATAAACAGAGTCAGCAGTTGCTGTATAATAAGGTATACGCAAGCAGATTGAAAAATGTAATTGATGGTATTGATACCGATTGGCTACATATACCATTGCGTACAGGTGTAGGGCAACGCTATAATGTGCAGTTAGGTGGTGGGTCGAATGCTTTTAAGTGGGCAGCGTCATTTGGGATATAATGGGATAGAAGGCGCCATGAAAAATAGTCATAGGCATACGCTTACTGGTGATATTACATTGCTGTATATGGTAAAAAAAGTTGATTTTTAGAAATTATACCAGTTTTTCAAATAACAATGCAAATGAGAGTAATTATGGAACATTTAGCCAATATGTAGATGCTATTCCATATTTCTCTCCGTATGATAGACAAGGAAGATTAGTTCCCAATTTTCCTCATTTGGTAATAGGTGCTTCACCCTTACCCAATCCATTAAGAGATGCCTCGCTTAAAACAATCAATTCATCGGCTTATCAGCTGTTTATCAACAACTTCTCTATAGAATGGCTTATTACTAATGCTTTACGGTTGCAGGCTAAATTAGGAGTGTCAACTAATCGTAGCCATTCAGACTATTTTTTTACCAGCCGAGCATTCGTTTTTATCGTTCTGAATACAATACCGCTGCAGGAATATTGAGAAAGGGATTGTATAATTATGGTACAGGGAATGAGTGATTTGTTGAGTGGTAATGTAACGATGAGTTATTCGAAAACTCTTGCAGATAAACATCAAATATACGTTGGGTTGGATTATAGCGTGTCATCGCAAACAATTACAAATTATTCTTTTTGAGGCAGAGGGATTTTTCCAATTCTGATTTAAGTTTTTATGGCAAATGCCAAAACAATATAAGTTTCAGAAAGGACCTGGAGGAATCGTTCTACCGTACGAGATGGTAGGATTGACAGGAAATGCCAATTATACTTTTGACAATCGGTATTATGCCGATATCTCCTTCCGTGTTGATGGCAACTCCAGATTTGGCAGTGAGAAACGTTTTGCTCCTTTCTATAGCCTCGGTGTAGGGTGGAATCTCCATAACGAAAAAGTTCATGAAAGAACTTAAGGCATTTAGTAATTTTCGTCTCAAAGCATCCTATGGTATTTCAGGCTCACAAAACTTTTCAACAGAAAGTGTGGAATGCGACTTATCGTTACTCTCCTGACAATATGTATTTATTGTGGTCGTCAGCAGAACTCATGGGGATTAGGCAATCCATGGCTTACATGGCAAAATACACGAGAAACAAATATTGGTGCGGAGATGGGATTGTTAAAAATAGAATCATGATAGAGTTTAATTATTATGATAAGAATACGACCAATTTGTTGTCTTCTATGGATTTACCTTTTAAGTTCTGGGTTCCCCAAACTATATAGCTAATATTGGTGAGATGAATAATAAGGGGATAGAAGCCTCACTTAACACCTATATAGTTCGCAATTATGAAAGGAAATTTAATTGGATATTAGGCGGACAAATTGCTTATAATCAAAATAAGATAGTAAAACTTTCAGACGCCATTAAAGCCCAAAACCAACGTGCATTGGGATTGGGGGCTGATATAAGTCATCTGTATTATGAGGGGAACCTGTTGATGCCCCTTTATGTAGTACGCTCTGGCAGGTATTGATCCAAGTACAGGGTACAGAAGTGTATTACGACAAGGATGGAAACTTATCGAAAGATTGGAAATCGCAAGATAGAGTGTTTGTTGGTAGTTTGCAGCCCCTGTGGAGAGGTAATCTACGTTCCACCATTATGTATAAAAACTTTACACTTAATGTGTCCTTTGGTTATCATTAGGGTGGTATCCTTTATAACTCAACCCTAAAAACAGGGTAGAAATAAGGCGAGATGCATTGGCAGATAAAAATGTAGATGAGCGTGTGTTGTCAGCTCGTTGGTTAAAACCTGGAGATCTTACTTTCTTTAAGGGTATTAGTAATGAATCTACAAGAGCAACATCCCGTTATGTATTTAAAGACCGTAAGCTGGAATTGCAAAATATCTCATTTTCAGTATCGCTGGAATAATCAATGGCTACATGACAAGACAGGCATTGAGTCGTTGGTTTTGGTATCAATGCGTCGAATTTAGCTTATTGGTCATCGGTAAGATATGAGCGTGGTACAAGTTATCCTTTCGCTCGAAATATACAAAAGCTCTATTACATTGACATTTCTAAACGTGATAAATTTATGAGAACGTTTTTTAATATTGTACCGATTTTTTTCTTGATAGTTGGTTTCTTTTACGTCCTGCAATGACTGGTTAGATGTACAACCAGAATCACAGCAGCGTGAGAAGGATTTGTTCAAAACGTATGTGGGATTTAAATCCTCATTATCAGGATGTTATTCAACAATGGCTTCGCGTGAACTCTATGGAGAAAAACTTACAATCAGTGATATCGAATATTTAGCATGTCTGTGGAACAAAACCGAATGCTAACTATAATGTTGTAGGTTCCTTTTTGTACAATCATCAATATAATAATGTAGATATAGATAACGAAATAAAGTATATTTATGGTGCATTATTTAATGTTATTGTTCAGGCTAATAAAATTATAGAACACAGCAATGATGCAAAACATGCAATCTATGATGAAAAGTCGAGAAATGTAGTATTAGGAGAAGCATACGCCTTGCGTGCATATTGTCATTTTGACATATTAAGATTGTTCGGACAAATACCGCAAAACGCTACAAAAAAAGTTATGCTGCCTTATTCTCTTGCATCTGGAATAAATTATGTTGCACCGTATTTGGAATTTAGCCAGTTTGTGGACCAGTTAGAAAAAGACATAGAACAAGCAGAAAAACTTTTAGATGGTTCGGATCCCATACAACAATATGATTATGATGGTCTAAATAAGAAGGGTAGAAATCCCGTGTCCTTGGATGATGACTTTATGCAATTCCGTCAATTCCGTCTTAACTATTTTGCTGTTAGAGCCATGAAGGCACGTCTATTTCTTTACATAGGCCAAAATGAAAAGGCTTATCAAGAGGCCAAATACATTATTGATGCAAAAGTAAATGGCAAACCTTTTATGAAATTGTCGGGAAATGAAGATATTGCGCGTAATCTTTATAACTTGCCAAATGAGTGTATTTTTGCTTTGAGTAATCACAAAATTCCTGAATATGTGCCAGAGTTGTTGCTTGGTTATAATGGAAAGGTAAATATAGAGCGCGACCTCGTTATTACGTTAAGTATGTTGAATAACGTTCTTTATGAAAACGCTAATACTACCAGTGACAATCGTTATCTAAAAGTATGGGATAAAATGTCGACAGATGTTACAGGACAAAAAACTCCTACATTGTTGAAATATAGTTATCCAATCAAGGAGTATGAGAGCGCTGGCAGAAGGTCGGAGTTGATTACCAAACTACAGTTTATGCCTCTTATCCGTTTATCAGAGATTTACCTTATTGCAATGGAAACTACACAAGATTTAGCAGAGGCTAACACCCTTTACAAAACATATATGAAATCACACAATGTGAATATAACAGAGGGTTTCAGTTCGCTAAATGATTTAAGACATGAGGTGATGAAAGATTATCATCGTGAATTCTATGCAGAGGGAGTAATGTTCTATACATATAAGCGTATGGCAGCGAAACAACTAATGTTTAATCGTGATCCTATGGCAGAAGAAGATTATATTCTGCCTCTTCCTACTACTGAGGCAAATCCGAATGTGAAACTTTCAAAATGATGACAAAATGAAAAAAACAATATTTTTAGCATTAGCAATAATCGCTTTGCTATCGTCTTGTGAGGAGAAACTGCCTTTGTATAGTGATTCGCAAGCTTATCTTAATTTTGATACCCACAAAGAAGATACGATAAGGAATTATTCCTTTGCCCTTTCTGGAGGTAAACAAAAGGATACGGTGTGGGTTAGACTCAATACTATGGGATTTGTATCTGACAAGCCAAGGGCTTTTAAGTTAAAGCAGGTTCCTTTTGGCAAACTAAATGCTGAAGCTGGCAAGCATTATGTAGGATTTGACACAAAGGAAATGATGCCGTATTTTATAGTGCCAGCCAATGCAGTAAGTGTAGATGAGCCAATTGTTGTTTTATGTGATCCAACGTTAGACAATGATATCTATAATCTACGCATACAAGTGGAACCTAACGGAATATTTATGCCGGGATACCAAGAGCAAAAACTTTTTCAAATAACGATTACCAATAAAATAAATAAACCTGCTCTTTGGATAAAAAGATAGCTTATTATTTTTGGAGATTGGGGACCTAGTTAAGCATAGGTTTATGATTGATGCTACAGGTAAAGCGTGGGATGATAATTTCATCCAGTCTATTTGGAGTGATTCATCATATACGCGTTATTTGCAAAGCAAATTGAAGCGTGCGCTTGACAAATTAAATAAAGAACGCGCTGAAGCAGGCAAGTCTATGCTGAAAGAAAAAGATGGTACTATAGTTACTATAGGAAGATAAATAATAAGAGAAAAACTGAAACAATGAAAAAGTATATTATATTATTATTGTTAGCTGAAGTATCTTTCTTTTCTGCTTGTACGGAAGATTGTTCTGAATACCTTAATTCTGATAATTTTTATTAATATATCAGGAATAGCAGAAGAGTACAAGGTTGTTTCTTTTTCTGAAGAAAAAAACTTCAGATAAAAGCCTTCTGTTGAGAGTAGTTTTCCAGAGTCGGATATGACATATTTTTGGACATATTATAATACGGAAAAATGCAGAAAAGAAAAACCGATAAGAAAGGAAGAAAATATTATATAAGTCCTGATACTATAGGCAGAGATAAGAATTTAGATTTCCTGTAAAACTTGGTGATGGAGAATATACGTTAGTGTTTACGGCTAAATCGAAAAGTACAGGATATTTTTCAGCAATATGTTGCTAAGCTACAAACACAATCTTCGCTTTGCATGGTTTCTATATCTTAAAGGAAAATAAAGATGGTGATACTGATGTCGATTTGTTCAAGTATACAGATAATAAACTTATTGCTGATGTTATTATGACAAGTCAAGGAAAAGCGTTGCGTGGTAAGCCGCGTGCGTTAGATATCAATCATCAATTGGCTTATATAGATCCCAATACAGATGAAAAATCTGGGACCAACATGCTATGTATCACTACCGAGCAAGATCAGGTGTACTGGATACGTGCATTGGATGGCAAAACCGTCAAAGATTTTTCTAACTTCTACTATGAGCAGGTTTCCAACATAAAACCTTATAGGGTAATAAGAGGAACATACTCTGAATATCTTTTTACGGATCAAGGAATTTTTAATGGCTATACAGCTAAATACGGAAATGGTCTTTTGGGAGAGATTGCAGGATATGGATCAAGCCAACATGTCGTGCAGGCTACAAAAGCACAAAATTATTATTTAGTATATTGGTCATTGCCAGAGCATGACATAAAAATGTTAAATTTTAGAGGACAGTTGTTTGATATCGAAAAGGATGTTGAAGAAAAAGAAAATCAATATGAAACAACGAATCTAAAAAACTTGGAATGTGTGTATGCAGGGTTAAATTTTTATGGAGACATCTTTTGCTAAGGCTTATTTCTTATTTGAAAATAATCTGAATCATCAAAAACTTCTTTATGAGATTTTGTGTCAAAAAAACAAAGCTGTATTAAATAATGTCAAAGTGATTGAGCCCACTTCTCACTATGCCAAGGCGTCTTTACGAGCAATTTGTGCAAAATCGGCTACAATAGCCCTATGCCGTGGACCAGAATAAGATTTATTCATATAGTCTTGTTGGACCGGCAAACGAGAAGGAACTAAAGTTTCAAGGGCTTCCTGCCAATGAAAAAATAACATTCCTAAGTAACCGTTATTTTCTACATGAAACGGCAAGTTTCGATTATCTGATAGTAGGAACGCAGACGGGCAATACTTATAAACTGTATTTTTACGAAGTTACCGGTGGCGAACCAGCAGGTGCACCCAAATACACAACTTCAGGAAAAGGCATCTTAAAGTCACTGGGATACGTTGATCCCACGGTGGCAGATATGGAAGATGGTGCCATTGCACCCGTGCTTGATGAATGATAAAATGTGCGCTAACCCTATTACTATATAGAGTTAGCGCACACTTTAAGATGCTGCACAGCCTTGCGTCTGCGCCCCTCCGCGAGAAGTGCCCTGCCTGGTTACTCGTTTGGCCGCGAAGAGAGGATTCTCGGGCATGATCATTGATGGGATTCTTGAAGAAGAACTGCATACGCACGTCATCCAATGGCTTCGACGCGTTGTCAATGACGCCTTGCAACATGAGGTTGGCCTTCTCCAGCTGGCCATAGAAGAACAGGTAAGCATGTGAGAACTCCACGGCATTAATGATAGCCTTATCGGCAAGTGAAGATGGTTGTACTTGCTCGCGCTCGCAACGACTGCGAAAAAGCTTTTACAAAAAGCCTCCAAATGGTTGCGTTATTCTGAAATAAAAATATCTTTTGGTCGGAAATAAGCGATTCCTGCGCAATTTCGTATTGCGCTTATAATCAGTTTGTTAGTCGCTTTCGGCATTTCAGCACGCAAATTTCGACTGCCGAAATGCCCATTTCCGCACCCTCAAAGCAGCCTTTTCACCCGCTAAAAGCATAGCTTTTGCATGGTAAAAAGGCTGCTTTTTACCATGTCAAAGCTATGCTTTTACATCGAATGCCACGAAAACGACATCGCGTAAAGGCCAAAAACCATTTTTTTCATTGCTGTTTTTTCGCGCTGATTGAAGCATTTTTTTCAAGCCGTTTTTCGTGATAAAAAGCGGACAAATCTATCTGTTAATCTCTCTTGTATCTTGTTGAAGAAATTATCATAAATCAAAGCATAATTCGTAAGAATTTGTATCTTTTTGCTTTTTGCTTTGATTTTACATTTTTTTATTCCTTAACTTTGCTTACATGACATCATCATGAATCTCACCTTCTGTCTTGATTTTTAACGACTATGCAGAAAAAAAGAAATCCATATTAATGGTCGTGGCGCTCATAACCGCCCTCCTCATCACGGGCTGTAAACGCCAACCGGTATCGAAGACGGTCTACACCGACCGCCAATGGCTCATGCTGACACTACCGACAATCATACAACCAACATCGACTCTCCGTAGACTTGTGCTTAAGTTTTAAAGAGGCCAAGAATCCGGCATACGAAATGGCCGCGTTAGCCGAACTGGCACATGGCTATCAGACCGCCAGCCGCTACATCGAGGCCGTAAAGGTACACCGCCGGCAGCTCTCGCTGGCCCAACAGCTGAACGATACGCTGATGACGGCTTCGGCTTTCAACGACTTAGGCGTCAACTATCGTCGCATGGGGCTTTACTACGAAGCTCTCCTCCATCACTCGCAGGCCATCGCCACGGCCCAAAAGAAAAATCATTGCCGCAAACTCATGAAATGCGAGGCCATCGGCTACAACGGAATGGGCAACGCCTACCTGTCGACAGGCCACTATCTGTCGGCCGACAGCATGCTGCGCAAGGCACTGACCATCGAAACGCAGTTAGGCAGTCATCTGGGAATGAACGTAGATAACGCCAATCTTGGCCAGGTGTTTGAGCGTCGTGGACTCTACGATTCGGCTCGGGTTTATTTCCAACGCGGCTACGAGCATAGCATCTTGGCCAAGAGTGCCACCGGAAAGGCTTACAGCCACATGAATTTCGGCCGCCTCTACCAGCACGAAGGCCGATATCAAGACGCCGTTGCCGAGTATCAGTTGTCCATGGATGTGATTTCGCCCAAACGCGACCTATGGCTTTGGATTCAACCTTGTATTGCCATGGCAGGCGTTCAGGTCGTTATGAAAAAGCATGACGAGGCACTCAAATACCTCAACACAGCCCTGCAGGCAGCTCAGAAAATAGGTACGAAGGGTTTCTGTCCGAAATCTATTTCCTTTATTCCGACTATTATCGCAATATAGGCGATTTTTGAGAAGGCGCTCGAATGCTATACCAAGGCCGACAAAACACGCCAGCAGGTGTTTAACAACAACAACCTGTTCGAAATCGAAAACGCTACAACAACAACTCTCGCGCCGTCAACGCGCAGGAATACGTGGCCATCACCGATGCCCAACTGGCCAACGGACGCTCCATCTCGCTCATGTTGGGCATCACCATCATCGCCCTGATCATGGTGTCGATCATGCTCTGGTACGTGGCGCAGTCCAGATTGCGCAACAATGACATACAGAAAGAGTTTATCCACATGCGCGACCGGTTCTTTACCAATATCACACATGAGTTCCGAACACCGCTCACCATCATCTTGGGACAGGGCGAAGAAATGGCGCAAGTGGAAAAGAAAGATATAGAAAAGGTAAACAACGCGGGCAAAATGATTTGTGCGACAAGGTAAGCAACTGCTTCATCTGGTCAATCAGTTGCTCGACATCAGCAAGGTGCGCATGGCACCCGATTCGCCCGATTGGCAGACGGGCGACATCGTTCCCCTACCTGCGCATGATTATCGAGGGTGGTGTATTGCTGGCCAAATCTAAGGATATCACCATCCATTTTACGCCCCGCAAAAACGTTATCATTGCCGACGTTGTACCCGACTACCTGCACAAAAATCATGCGCAACCTCATTAGCAACGCCGTCAAATTTACACCGCCGCAAGGCGAAATCAATATTACCTGCCGGCAACAACGCAATAAGGTTGTCATCATGGTGGCCGACAATGGCATGGGCATGGACGAAAAGGAGGCCAAACACGCGTTCGAGGAGTTTTATCAGGCCAATACGAACTGCCGTACGCAGGGCACCGGCATCGGTCTTGCGCTGGTGAAACAACTGGTCGACGCCATGCAGGGGCAGCATCAAGGTGGCCAGCGCGCCCGGAAAAGGTAGTATCTTTACCATCACGCTGCCTCTGAAACACGGCGAAGGCAACTGGGGCGTGCTGGAACTCGAAGATTCCGAAGAACCTTTTGAGCCGGTATTTGTCAACACAACGACGCCTCTCCAAACGACAGAAGAAGGCAATACGAGGCCCCGACATATCTTGATTGTTGAAGATAATGCCGACTTGGGCCAATATATCGGGCAGCTACTGTCGGCCAACTATCAACTCTCGTTCGCCGTAGACGGACTCGATGGCTTCGAGAAAGCGCAACGATTGCAACCCGATCTTATCATTACCGACTTGATGATGCCGGGCATGGATGGCTTGGAATTGTGCCGTAAACTGCGCGCTTCGCACACAACCTCTACCACACCTATTATTATTGTTACCGCCAAGACCGCACAAGAAGACTTGGAAGCGGGCCTCAAAGCGGGTGCCAATGCCTACCTTTTTCAAACCCATTAGCAGTAACGAACTTCGGATTCGAGTAGAGTGGTTGCTGACAGAACGCAGACTGCTGCAAGAGAAATTCCAGCTGGCAGCCTATGAACTTACGTCTATCAAGCGCACGCTGACGCATAAGGAACAGGAGTTTATGAAGGAATTTACCAATGCCGTCTACGATCAGATCAACCAGTCGGACATCAATCTCGACGAATTGGCTTCTAAATTATGCGTGAGCCGTCGCACGCTGCATCGCAAAAGTACACGACGTGATGGACAAGACGCCTGCGGCCTACGTCACGAAGATACGTATCGACTATGCCAGTCGGCTGCTTAGAGCTCGTCCGGAACTATCGATTATCGAGGTGGCCCACGCCTGTGGCTTCAACGATCGCAGCTATTTCGACCGAACGTTCAGGTCCGAAAATCGGTATTACGCCAACACAATTCAGGAAAACCGCCATCGACAAGTAGGTATTATAATTCTCGTACCTACTCGATGATAAAAAGATGGGCACAGCAGGTGTTTCGGTGCTGCTATGCCCATCAATCTTTCTCTTTATTTCGTCACTTTCAGCTTCTCCAGACGGGAGAGTGAACCGTGGGTTTCGCCATCAAATACGTAGGTGGGCGTAAGTCGTGTGACACCCGTATGATTGCGGCGGTAGGCTCGCACCTCCACGGTTTCGCCTTGGGGCTGGTTGCTGTAAATGCGAAACTCATAATAATTGACGCCATGAGCCCTGACGCTGCACACCGATACCTCGAAGATCGTCGTCCACAAAGGCCGCGAGGACGTAATCAGCAGGCGAAAACTCCGGAAGGCCGTCTATCGTTGTCGAGGCGTAAACAATCATGTCGTAGCGGTAATAACCGGGTTTGTTGAACTGCCAGCTATCAATGACGCGCACCCGACACGAGTCACGCAACTCGCCCGACACGCTGACGGCAACAATCTTGCCCTCGCCGGGCTTCAAGGCCATGACAAGGCCGTTCTGAACCGAAGCGGCGTCGCTGTCGATATACCAAAAAAACCGACCGCAACGACACCGAGTCGGGGGTGAAAGCGGGTGTCAGACGCAGCGAATCGCCCACCATCAATACGATGTCGTGATTGTCTATCGTCATGCCCGTGGGCACGACGGAGTCAGGGAACTTCTATTTCAAACCACTCGCCACACGATGCCAGGCAGAGCATCGTGCAGAGTGCCGCCAACCAGAGCGGCGCGTGTCTTTTCTTATCGTTACGCATAGAATCTATGTTTTTTTAATTGAGGGTTATTTACGAGGGCGTTTCACTTCCACCATGTTGGAGAAATCGGTGGTCCGCCCGTCCTTGAATCTTACTCTGACGAGGTACTGCGCCTTGCTGCCGGGAGCCAGTAGGTTGTCGGTATAGACCGGTTCTTCGCCCTTCTTAATGCTGCGCATGAACTTAAACTCGCTATCGTCATCGCCCTTGCGCAACACAACGCTATAGTAATCAGGGGCTGATGGCTTCTACTTCTTCTTTTGTTGAAGCCCCCATCCCAGCATCACTTTGCCTTCTTTTTCTTTCCATACGCCGTCAAGTTTGACGCGAACGGGGAAAGGTTTCGGACCTTGCACGCGAGCCTGAGCATACAAACTCATGCCCGAAGAAACGCCTGTGCGGTTAATGCTTTCTACGGCATACTGGTAGAAGTCTTTACGATTGTAGGCGGGTTTGTCGATTAAGCTGACCCGATGGCGGGCATCGAGGCTGTCGGCGCTGACCGAACGTAGCAGCGTCCACTGTATGTCGCTTTCCGAACGACGATAAATCTTGTAGCGGGCGATGTCGTTCTGTGGCGATGGAAGCCAAGCTGCGTGTACCCGTTCTGACTTTTTCAACCCAGATGGTATCGAGCACGCAGGGCGTGGGCGGCACGAAATTGGGCAGATAGCGCACGTGCAGCTCGGAAAAAGCACTGCTATTGCCCTCGCGGTCGACGGTCTTTATTTTTGTAATAGCGGTGGCGTTGGCCTTGGTTGATGTTGATTTTCTCGGTGTAGAGGGTGTCGTTTCCCTACCCGGTCGTTGATGAGCGCGAACTGGTGGGTGGAGTCGTTGGCCATGTAAACTTCGTAATGGTCGGCGTCTATCGAGCGAGAGGCGTGCCAAGCCAGCGTCATGTTGCCGTCGACATCGATGACCGAGCGCAGGCGCGTTGGAGGGAAGCGGCGGTATGAGGGTCGGCAATGATCATCTGCATCGGGATGGAATGGCTCACGTTGCCGTTCTTATCGTAGCAGGCAATGGTTACAAGGCCTGTTCGGAGTCCCTGTATATCAATGGTCACTACGCTGTCGCGGGGGTCAGCACCTTCTCGGTGAGTGGTCGCCACTGGTCGCCCAGCAGTTTCTGATTGAAATAACAAGGCAGGAAACCGGCAAAGTCGGGTTCAAACTTGTCTTTCTTCCATCGCAGAATAGCCTGGGTGGGCATCTTGGTTTTTCTTGTCACGCAAAATCTCTATGCGCCATAGACGAGCTGCTTCGGGGGAACGAGGTCGGGAAGCGTCACGCTGTGCTCCTCGGAGGGCAGCGTGCGTTCGCCGAAAAGCGTCGTAACCATAGACGCGATAGACGTAACGACCCGGTTGCAGACCACGATGGACATAGACAGAGCCTGTATCGGGGGCGGCCTCATCGCCACGCTCCATCGACATATAGGGCTTCCGGTTGGCCTTATGCCACTGCCGGCTGTCGGCCATGCGCCATTCTATGTCGTAGAAACTCCAGTTCAGGTCGGGCCACGACAGCATGATATCGTGTGGACCGAGGATAGAATCGGTGAGGCGCGCGCCGAAAAGCAGGGGCGTGGGGTCGCCTTCACAACGACATCAAGGACGCCCACGCGACGATGATAAATCACAGAGTCGGGCACGAGCGGCACGATGGCATAGTCGTAGGTGCGACCCGGTTCTACCTTGCGGTCGGTATAGGCCAGCCCCATGGCTTCGGCCAGGTCGACGCGTTGCTCGGCTACCACCATGGCATAGCTGTAGATATTCTGCTGTTGCTCGGCTACTTCGATAATCGATCCCAGGTTTTGCTTACGGCTTTTGGTGCGATCCAGCGTCAGGTCTTTGGTGCCCCACACCGTTTCGGCGGCAGCGGCGGCCAGAGAGTCTTTAACTCCGAAGCGCTTCTTAAACTCCTCGAGGCTGATGGGACGACACTCGGCAATCGTGTCGAGCGTGGCGCCTTCCTCCTTATCGAACGATACGCGCAGGACGCGATAGCCGTAGGGCTGCGTCAGTTTCCAAGCCACGTAGTCGTCGGGGGCCCAGCGCAGCGTGACACTGTTGGCCGTCGCACGGGCCACGGCCTTAAGTTCGTGTACTACGGGCTTGGCTGCAGCCTGAGTTTGGCTGCTGTCGGTCCTCGCTTTTTGTGCATGCGCTGTCAAGGCAATGAGCAGGGCTGTAATATATCTTCTTGTTCTCATAGTCGGAGTTGTTACCATAATTTTGGGTAAGTATTAAAGTTATCTTTCCAGTTCTCAACAATATATCTGTTGCTTCTGAGAGTTGAAGGGCGCACATCGTACTTTCCTGTTTTCAATGTTATATCCAGATAATCTGAAGACATTGAAATCATAGCTTTGGATATATGTTCTCGCCATATCTTTATCTATACCAAGCGTTACGTTTTCTGCCCAAACTTTACGATCATTTTTTACCATTTTAATGATATTCTTATCGGCCAACACATTCAGTCCATAGATGTAAGCCATTTGGACATATGGGATCGAGATATACCGCATCAAAGGATGGAAATGTTCTCTACGATAATCATTGAAACGTTCCGAATAGTTAATCTTATTGCGGATCTCTGTGTCATAAAGGAAAGTATTCTCGGAAGCAGTTGCTCCTGTGTATGGATTATTTCCCTTGAAGCCCAAGAAGGCTTCATTAATTTGTTTGCGTATATGATTACCTTCCTTCCGACTTGCCTTGTTCCAAGCCTCAGGAGTTTCTAATATCTTGCGATACTTGTTTCCTACAAATCTCATCATTTCTTCGCGCATACCACGTAACGTATATATCATCATCTGCGCTTGCAGCAAATCACTCCTAAAAGCACTTGGTAAGTAACTTGAACGCGTAGTCATGAGCTGTGCTTGATACATTTCCTACTTTTACTTTGTTTCCAAAATTAGTTTCTTCGGCATCAGGCACGCATTGATTGCCGCGTGGCTTGATTTGGATGGTAGAGGCTATTTGAGCAAGTTGGTTAACATCACCAATTCCAAGATTATAAACACCATCATATCCACGATTCTCACGTCCGGGGTGAGGCGAGAATCTTAACTCCATTGCCGGCGAACTGACAAAATCGCGGTTGCAGAAAGCAAATTTCTCCATGGGATAACTGCTGATGGTTCCATAGTTGCCCCAATATACAAAAAGCTAAACTTGGAGCTTTTGACCAATTGGAACAGAGATCCTTATCCGTAGCTAACCGCGAAGACATATCCGGAAGTTGATAAGAATGAGTGGACTTCACGTATATTTGAGAAGATTCTATCAAGTAGTTCTCCTAATGAATTGCTTAGACTTTCTTTATATCCAGACTTGGCTTCACCACCATGTCCACGACCTTTGGTTTCAACAAAGTTATGAAATTTCGTAGTTTCGAACTCACAACGATAAAGCTGAACGGTGAAGGCGGCTTCGTCATTATCACGGTCTTTAAATGTTCGCATCATCCGACTCAAAGAATCGAGGTCCAATGGTTTGTTCGAGTTCTTTCCGATAGTCGTTGATATACTCACCCAAATCAAGCTGAACATTCGCTTTTCTGGAACCTTTCTTATTCGAAGATTGGGCAGAGCTGGTGGTTTTTTGTTCGCGAGCCACAAACACCTTCATAGCCTCTTGCACCTTAACTGCATGTGCCTGTTGTTTCGTTGGATCAACCTGTTTAATGGTAATACGATATTTGTTATAAGGTTTTACAAATTTCGCAAAAAGAAGCATTATTGGCCAGTTGCCAGATAATATACTCATAACCTTCTCCTGATTCTTTCACTTCTTCCATCGGCAGATTGCGACACCGCGAACCTGCATAGCTCGATATTTGGATTGTATCTACTCGCCATGGATCATTAGCAGGTTTCTTAGCAGGCTTGACCGGTTCAACCTTAGCGTGTCGTGAGCTTTCTTCTATGCGTGAAGCAATATCTTTGCCTAACAGGCGATTGATTAATCCAGATAAGCTCGCATCTAGTTCGATCTCTCTTGCTTCTTCACGAGGTCTTTCTATAGGTTTATGAATAACGACCGTACTCGTAAAATATGTTGCGTTTTCAGCTTTCTTTTTGGCGATGGCCTCATCCAATCCTATAGCCTTTCCATTCTTGCCCATCGGATAGAATTCGCCGTCAAATGTGCAACCAATCTTAACTGTGTGCTGATCAGGAACTTCCCATTGCTTTGATTTTGGATTGTAAACCTCCAAATCGGCCTGCACTTGAAGACCATTTTGCCACTTATCGCTTCTCGATCCACAAAGTGACAGAATCGGCTTAGCGGCTTCATCTAAATAAGCCATTGATTTATACGTAGAGGTACTTTTCTCTGGCAACGAAATCTTTATGTCTTGTACGATCTCGGTAGGCAAATCACCTGTACGGAAGTAAACGATAGACGTGTCGCGCCATGCTCTATGCTCATCTTTAAATCGTGTGGTCGAGTCGTTGAAGATAGGATCTACTTCATGGCCTTTCACAAGTTCCTTGGCATATCCCATCAGTATCAGCTTATAGAACTTGTTGGCATTGAGTCAGCCTAATCCTGTGAGGGAGAAAGTCTCCTTGTTTGACGTTTTGTTAAACAAGAGATGAACTGCCGATGGCTTGGTAGCCTATGGCATCATCAAACTCTTCAAGTTTCATCTTACTATCGACATGGAAAAACATAGACACGCTCTGATTGCTTTGCGTACTTCATGTAGTCTTCATCGTATTTGGCTTTCTTATAAGCTGAAGCTTCATCGACAAGACGTAATTGTCGATCAATGGTCATATTGGTGGTATAGCGTGGTTCGGTATATACACTCACCTTATTCTTTTCACTCCATCCCGTTTCCTTAGATTCGCTTCCGGGTTGTGCCTCTTCAAATATCTTAATGTCATCAAGTGGATTTTTCAAAATTAGGCATGCAGACCCTACCGGCTTTGAGTTCTATCGAACCATTAAATTTAATGAGTCCACCGAGCAACCTGGCTTTGGCTTTCACCTTACCATATACCCACGACGGATTGGGGATACCACCTTTGAATACGACGCCTGCGGCCGCATCAATTATCGGCAGCTTACCTTTAAATATCCAAATATCGAGCATTAGTCCCATTTCACCTTGTGCGTACGCGTAAATCTGGCCGTTGGCATAGTAGCCGTTCTTACCAGCCGGGCGTCCATCGCCACACTTAGCCGTCTTTAGTTTCTTAAGTGCTAAGTCGAATCCTGCCATTAGGTCTACGTCGGCGTAACATACTACGGCATTCAGAGCCAGTTCACCGGTGCAGCTGGCACCCAGCATGGCGCCACCGCTGCCACTGGGAGTAAACATTTCAAATACTTTTCGTCTTACTATTTAAAGTTCTTTCTTGCTTAACCTCATTACCCAAGAATTCTGCTACCTTTTTGAGGCAATGGTGGCAGCTGACCATCATTGGGTAGCTCGTTACCTAAACATAAATAGGCATCAGCCATTTCCTTGCAACGTACATACACAGGACTTTCAGGGGTCACCTGCTTGGAAATCCATGCGAATGAATTGACAACGCTGCTCGCTTTCAGGGGCGACCTAAGTATAAGTGCCATTTGGTTTTATTACTCTTCTCTTTCTTATCTTCCAATGTCACTTTCAGTTCCAAATTAATCTTCATGCCAGCCTTCGCCGAAATATTGCTTTTCTTATCCTTTTTCTCCTTTTGTTTTGGTAGAAGAGGTATGGCTGCTTGCATTATCTTCATTCTTGGCATCGAAGGCATCTAAGTTTGCCTCTCCGTCTCCTTGCTCAGGTGCTTTGATTTCCACGCCTAAATCTTTTGAGCAGCTCTCCAGCCTTATCAGCCATATCTCTAACGGCATCATAGGTGACATTGAGCGTCAGCGATTTCTCGTCATCATCATTCAGATAGGCAAACTTTGCTTTGGCCTTAATGAGTGCATCTTCGGGTTTCTCTGCATAGAGTGCGTAGACGTCGCCTTGCATGATGAAATTGGAGAGTCTATTGTTTTTCCTTATCATAGACAACGGTAAGTTCCATGGGAGCCGACACGAGATTATCGGTACCTATCGAGCTGACGGTAAGTCCCTATGACTCCACCATAACTGCCATACTTAGGTGTTCCGGCAATATCCGTGTTGAAATAAAAACCACCTTTGAATCCGTTCAACTGGACGGCAGGCGGGATTTGTATACCAGTCTTCATCTCGGCAGAAACTTTCATGGAAGCATAAGAGAAGATCTTTTCGTTGCCACTTTGCTCTGTACGAACACCTTCGCCCCACGAGCCTTCTACCGCGAGTTTAAAACATACCTCGCATGTCTATTTTCAAGCCACCGCTATAGCCATTGCTTTTTTTGCGTTTTACCATTCACGGTAAGTTCTGATTCGCTCATTTCAAAACTTCCTTCGACATTAACACCGCCGAAGCCCGACTTTATGATTGCCTTGGTAAACTGGCAGCGATCCCAGTTAAAGTCAAACTCTTTAAGATCGACCTTTCCCCACAGCACAATGCCTGCACCAGCCACAAGCTTATCATCCATGAAGCCGATACTGCCTTCAAGGTCAAGGCCTATCTTATCCGCATTATGGCGCATGCCTATATTATCAAGCGTGAACGTGAATGATCCCAACTTCTTTTTTTAGGCGAAGCCAATTTCCACTGTCCTAAACAGAGTAGAAGTTTTTGTCTGGAGATTCATACTCATGAGACAGGTACGCCATCCAAGGCTTTTTTTGCTCGGCCTTAATTTCACCATCTACATTATTAGCAAGCTCCTTCACCGTTTGAGAGTCAGAAGGCTTCTCTTTTTGTGCCTTCGCTCTTATGGGTTTGCTCCGTAAGCGCTCGCTTGTCACTCGGTGTCTTGAAATTAGCCAATCGGAGGCCCGAGAACGCAACATCAGGAATCCACAGATTCAATTTAGTTAACCTCTTGGGACCTTTAATAGAGATCTTTCCGCCCATGCAGAGTTCCACACGGGTTTTATTGTTTTCAGACTCTACGAAGAAGTAGGTCTGTTCCTTTTCCAGTGACATCGTAGCAAGGAAGGCGTCAAGATACAATTCCTTTTCCACCTGCTGCGTCTTAAACGTATATTTAAACGAACTGCCGCTGTCCTTCTGCGTTCTGGCAATCGCGCAGTCATAGCCTATCTTACCCCTCTCTTTTTACCTTCCGTATTATTCTGTTTGAGTAGCGGTACACTAAACTGACCATTGAAGCCGGCTTTCTTGAAGTTATTCTGTAAGACATCGAAGTAGATTTCGTCTAACGATAACGACCAACCACCAACCTTACAAGTCCTCAAATCAACAATATTCTTAGCAGAGATGTTGAAGGTGATACCTGACTTGTCGAGATAAAAGCCCCTGACGCTTAGCGAAATGCGCTTGTCTTTATTCTTACCGCCTTTTCCACCCTTTTTATCGTCAGCTACTTCCACCACCGTCGGGAACTTCATCGTGAACTCGTCAAGATAGAATCCCTTCCAGACTTCTGCTGTTGACCCCGTACTATTGAGTTTTTTAAGATCATAGTCCTTTGGAAGCTTAAAGCCTGCCACATTGGATTTGGCCGAGTGGTCGAACGTTATACCCTTGCCCGTCGCAACGAAGGTATAGCCCGGGGCATCCTTCACCTGGAACGGATCGAGCGCTACCGTGGCTGTCCAGTCGTTCCAGCTGTACATACGCGTGCGTACATTTACTATATAAGGCGCATCAGATACAATGTTACCGTTGCCGTCATCTTTGATCATGTCGGGGATGTTCATATCCATCTCCACGGCCAGACTGCTGATTGTATCGGCATCCCACTGCAGATAACAACCGTCTTCGGCATTGGAAGGCTTCTTAGGAGCCTTGAAGGTGTAGTTGTATTGAGAATCAGGATCCTTGACCGTCACGTCACTCAACAACGACAAACATCCCGCTTCAGCAAACAGTGCGTTGGGCCTGATGCACTGACGGGGCGCACCGAACACAAGCACGTCGGAAGAGGTGTAGTCGCTTTCAGGCATGACGAAGAAACCCATGACGTTCATCCAGGATGTATTGGCAGAGAACTCCGCTTTCATAATCTGAATGTCGAGCGGGGTTTTATTGATGTGCTTCGGCAACTTCAACGGCAACGTGAGCGGACCCAGTTCGGTATTGGCCATATTGTCAATCAACATACAGCCGTCCTGCAGCCACTTGTAGTATTTAGCCAAGTCCTTATCCTTCTTCAGATAGTTAGTCAGATAACTACCATAAGTCTCAGTAGATCCCAGAAGTCAAGCCCCCAGCTGTCGAGACATGTCGTAAGGAATGAAGTTGCGGTCTACCTCGGCCGAAACAACCTTACCGTCGTATACCTGACGCTCCTTATTGATAAAGAGCGTATCGAACTTCACACTGATCTTAATCTTTGAATTCAGCGGCATCCAGGTCACGTATCCCGTTCCCTTGTAGCACTCCTTGCTTTTTGCCTCCGATAGTTACGCTTGTCTTCTCAATCTTCTCTACCGTCAGGTCGAAGTCTCCCACCTTTACGGTCTTGCCCTTGAGGTTGTCATTAGAAGTCGCCCAACGTCTTGTCCTTGATGGCATCGGAAGCACCCGGATGACAATCGGGGAAGCGTTCGTCCAACGGTGCAAGGTAAGTAAGGTCGGCAAAGTTTCTCTCGTCTTCGCCAATCTCTATACCGTCCTTGCCGAACGGATAGTTCACCGTGACACGCAGTCGGATCCGATCGGAGCTACCGACAGCCTTCTTCAGTTCATCCCACGGAATAGAATCGGTAAGTTCCGTAATGTCTTTCTTCACGTATAACGGCTTACTTGCCTTGAGTGAGTCTTCCGTCTGTCCCGTCTTCCACTTCCACACTTCAACCTTATAATTCAGGGTGAGCGTGTCGGATTCGGCAGCAAGGCCTTCAGACACGACAGATCGATTCCAAGCCACAGAGATAGGCTTACCGGTCTGTAAGGTAAATGTATGAGCATCCTCACGGTCGGGACGTGGATTGGTCAATACAGGCTGCGCAATATGATACTTGCATTTCAGAGTATCGGTAGAATCTTTCTGCGCCGTAGAGTCAGCTTCCTCCGCAGAGTCTGTTTGCTCCGAGTCTGTTTCCTCTGTTGTTGTTTCATTTTGGTCATAGTCGGAGCTTCCCTTTTGATTTGGAATTTCAAAAACAAGTAGTTCGCTCTTTCCTTCATTCTGCAACAGCACGTGGTTGTTCTTTTTCGCCCGTGTTTTACCCCTATGGGTTCGGCCGTCACCTGACAAACGTACATGCCGGGAGAGCTGGCTATCCTCTTTATGATAGTCGTCGGCAGCATGCAATATGTACTGAGCAAGCCCGACCGTCGATAGACATCGGCCCCGTATTGTATGGCTTCATCGGCTGTCTGACCCAAGATGGCTTTTCACGATACGCAACGAATAACGATACTGACGCTTTCCGGCACATGCCGTCATAGGCGGTAGCCATTCCAGTCTCGGTCCGAATGGGTCGTATTGGGTTTGCGGGAAAAAAATTCACCACGCCTTCTCCTATCAATATTGTTAGCGCCTTTTTTTGGTCTTTTTATACTTTCATAGGGCTTCTTCTTGTTAGGTACATGGATTTTCAAGAAATCATATTCTATAAGCGATGACGGCGCAAAGGATTGGATGAACCGTGGCGCTGAGCCCGAGTAGCAGACGTTGAACATACAATGTCCCATGATGGGATCGCTGAGCACCTCAGGGTTACGGTTGCCGGGATTATAACGATACGCCGTGATTTGTCCCGAGTAGGTGCCTTCGGGTAGCAGCGCGATGATGCCACGTGTGTAGTCCGTCAGCGTACCGCCGGTCATGCGGAGCTGGTTGACGCTGAGATGACGGAAAAGTTGCTTCTGCGCAACGATATCCAAAACCAGTAACTTGTGAGGTAACAGAACGAGTGGCTGCTGAGGTAAAGCCTCGGGTGGCGTCGACAACGACAGTTTAGAATCCGGCGTCACCTGCTGAATCTCAAGACCCAGATAGACGTTGAGAACCTCATCGGTGACATTCTCTAAAGATATTTGAAAGTATTTGCCGGGATCGCCGATATAATTGAGCACGGCGGGAGGCATCGGGTCGTACTTAGGACTGACCATTATCTTCACCTGTCCCTGTCCCATAGCGTTGAACGTGAGGGCAACAAGAACGGTTAGGGTCGCGAGGACGCGCTTGAGGATGATATTCATTGCATTCATAGTTATCGGTTCTTACGGCGTTTTACTTCTGATTCTTGGAGGCTTTACGCTTGAGTTCAAGCAGCGTGAAGGTATAGTTGTAGCTTAGGTTGCAGGTTGGGTCATAGCTGGAGTACTTCGTGACATCGACGATGTTCACGTCGTTGTAACGGCTATAGCCTGCGCTCAATGAGAATGAGTGGACTTTCTTCAGCGTGTAACCGGTATAGAGGTCAACGCCCATCGACCAGTTCTTGTTCTGGCCGGAGATGTGATTGCGGCAAACAGACAGCGTCAGCGAAGCCGTGAGGTTCTTATCGGCCAGAAAAGAACGGCCGGCTGTACCGGATATGACGTCTGAACTGTATTTACGCTCATAGCCTTCTGATGTCTGGTGGCTGTAGTTCAGCCCGAAATCGGTCTGGATGCGCTCCACGTTCACGCCATAGCCTGCGCCATAAGAGATCGTCTTCACGTCGCTCTGGCCCGTCGAAAAACGGTTCAAGTCCTTATTTTGTGTGTAACCACCCGTAACACTTACGGTGTGGCTGTTGCCACCGGCCTCAAAAGAGTAGCTCGGGGCAACGTGTAGGTTGTGCATGATGCGGTTCACGCGCGTCGTATCGTTCACCGGCATGGTGCCCGCACACTGCTGCTGAAGGTAGCCGCTGTAGCCGGCCGTCACATTCAGATTACTCGACAGGTTCACAACAGCATTGGCCGAGTAAACATAGCCACGCGTTGTATAGAGTTGTTTGTTGTTGAGGTTGTCGTTCTGATAGGCGAAATTACCGGAGAACATGACCTTGCGCGTGGGCGAACCGCTCACCGAAATCCCCAAACTCTGATAGTTATTGCTGATATAACTCGGTCCAAGAGACATGTAGTCGGGCTGAACCAGCTTATAGGAAACGGAAGTAGAGAAGCGGCCCAGAGACAGGTTCAGGTTCACATCGCCCGCAAAGCGGTATAGCGAACTATAGCGGGCGTCGAAGATTTTTTCCCATTTGTCAATCTCTTTCGAATGGATACGTTCGGATTCGAGGTCGGTTGAGAAGATCGACGCGGCCACATTCGCCGTGAGCGACATCCACTTGGCCACGGAGGTGTGTCCGCGAAGAGCTACCGACAGATTCTCCTTGGCTTCAGTCGTGCGCCGCCATTCCGCTGCAAAGAGAGCTGAGACGGTCGTAACCCCTTGAAGATATAGAGGTCGAGATAGTGGCGACTGGAACCATAACCAACTTTAAAACCCCAGCCTAAACGGCTGTATTGGGGTTTGCGTGCGTTGGGATCCAGCGGATTATCATTGATGGCATGGCGCAGACGACCGTAGAACATGCCGAAGCGCAGCTGCTGAGCCTTGTATTCAAGTCCGGCTCCTTCGAAAGGGATATTATAAATGTAAGGCGACATCGACATGACGTGCGTGCCTAAATGGAGCGTCCAGTTCTTATATGTAGGGACTGATATTGAAGGAGAAGCGAGGATAGCTGAAGTTAATGTCGCTGTTGGAATAATAGAAAAGAAAAAGGCATATTGAACCCATAGAAGCTAAGATTGAGGTTGGCATATACCGAATTGCTCAACGGAGAGGTCAGACCACTGCTCGCTGAATGGTAGGAATTTTTGCGTGCCTACGGCACCCGTCATGATCAGAGGGTCGCTCTTGGCTATCTGGGAGATATCCTGCGACCGTACCGTGGCAGGAACCAGGCTGATGAAAACGGCTACAAGGCCGCTGTGGAATAGGGTTGCTTTCATCGCTTCGAAGGGTTAGATTGACTAAAGGTGATTAAACCGGATGATGTCCCATGCCGGATTGCATGGGACATTTCCGATTAGAAGAATGATTATCTGACTACCTTCTGAGAGAGGGTGCGTCCATCTGTCGTCACGACAGTTACGATATATACGCCCAAAAGGCAGTCGCGTCAGATCTGTTTCATTGAGGAGTTGCGTGTTACCGTTGACACTGCTCACACGGAAACTCTTTACTTGGAGTCCGTTGAAGCGGAGTCGCCCGGCGACCACCGTGATTTCGGAAGACTCAGCGGTTATCTGTCCGACAGAAGTGGTACCGCCGGCTTTCATCACGACCGGTTTTGCCAGACTGCCGGCTATCTTATCGAACTTCATATCACCCGCGAGCAGGCGGTATTCACCCGTCACTTTATCGTAGAGTTTAAAGCTGATGGTTTCGCCGCCCCTTGCCATGCACGGTAATGAAGTAGAGACCTTCCACCAAGCGACCTTCGCCGCGACACTCATCGCCTACAAAAGCACCCACGGTATAGTCGGAGGCACGTACCAAATCGGGGATTTTAGCGATGATGGTCATATTGTCCGCAAAGGCCGAACTGTTATAAGTCCATACACTAGACTCAGAGGGAGCATTGCGTTTGGCAGGTGATACGGCAGCAGGCTGTGAAAGAGTGCTTTCGCTTACAAGAGACAACTCGTCCATGCCCTTGCTCAAATCGGGATTGTAGAACATATACCCTTCGCCGGCCTTTAAGGTGGTAAGATTTCCTATCCAATCAGAGCCGTTGTATTCGGCAAAACCACCATCTTTCGATACAATGCGTGAACCTGTCAGAATCTGTCTGCCGAAAGAAATACTGCTCAAGGGACGGTCATACTGGTAAGGATAGCCCATCCAGGTCCAAGGTTGTTTCACTTGAATATGGAAAGCTTGTGTCGGCTGGTAGTTAATGGTAGAAGTGGTGACCGTGGCATTCACTGGAGATACGTCATCTTTGAGCCGCACCTTATAGCACTTGTTCATGTCCAAGCCTTTCAGAGTGCCGAAGTAACCATACTGATCATCGTTATAGAGCAGGTCTTTATCGGAGCGAATCTCAAGCAACTTGTCACCATAGACTTGTTGCAGACGAGGCTTGTCAATAGCCGCTGCGAAATAAGCGCGCCACTGCCATCCGGCGGCATCACGGAGTTCTTGGCTGATGACGATAGTGCCACGTCCCATAGTCTTGCCGTTATACTGCACTTCAATCGTTCCTTTGCCCACCGAACGAGACTTGATGGTCCAGTTATGACCTGTCGCGTCGGCAGCGACAACCTCCGCAAACTTCCATCCAGAAGGGAAGGTGGTGTCGTCATTGGTAATAACAATGCTCAACTTCGCAGGATCAAACCCTGCTGTAGCCGGTACAGGTGTCACCTTCAATTCATGTACAGAGCGATGGCCCATGACTACATTGTCAAAAGTAAAGGCTGTCAGATTCTGAACAACAGTGACAGTAAACGTTTTCGTCACAGTGCGGTCGTCATTATAAAGCACCGCGGAGCCTGCTTGGAAGCGTGTTTCCTTATCTGTATAGGTAACAGTAAGGTGAGCTGTTCCCAAACTATTGGCATAAACATAATAATTTGGCGCAGGATCAACACCGACCTTTACGATATTGGAATTATCAGAGGTAAACTGATATTTGTTAGCAGCAGGTGCGGTTGGCGCAAAAGCGAAGTTACCTAAAACCTCTGCAGAAATATCCTGATAGCCGTTGCCGTTAGGATGCCATTCAATCGTAAGCGGATCTTTTGTTACGGTAAGACTCTCGATGTGGGGTTGCACATGAACCGTGAACGAGCAGAATATGCTATCCCTGAATGTCGACGCGTAAACCACAGCATCGCCTTCTTCCACGGCTGTGAAATCTCCGTTGTTTTCCATCCGAACAGAAGTCCCATTCTCAATCCTAAATTTCAGTTTGTTATAGACAGACCCTGCGGGATTGGCATAGACATTTCCCTTCACAAGGTCTGTGATGTCCTTACCTTTATATACATAGAGGTCGGATACATAGGGTCTTTAAAGACGTGGCGCGTTGCTGAACCTTCACTTTCAGCGTGGCAGAGAACGAACCTGTCGTAGCTGTTATCGTATAGTCGCCCACTTTTTGTAGGCAACCAGCCGAAGTGGGTCACCTGCTCCACGAGAGCTGTGGGATCGCTGGGGGTCAGTTGCAGCCGCGCGGTAGCACCATCGGGAAGTATCTTGAAAGCATTTTTGAACATAAGTGGTCAAGGTGCGCTCATCGTTCAGATTGACTACAATGCCATTCTCATAGCCGGAAGCCAGTATCAAACCCGTGACAGGCTGTTCAACAACGACAGAAGCCCTGGCCAATTCTTTGTTGCCATATTTATAAACGGCCCACATGGTGTTCATATTATCATTCTTCTTCAGACCGGTCAGGAAATGACCGCCCGTAAGGGATATATAACCCGGGTAATCACCTTCAAACTTCGTATTGATAGGTTTGTTGGCATTGGAAGGCGTAATCTTCACGCAGCTATTCAAATCTATCGTCTGACCCACGTTCACATGAATGGGATTAGGTTCGAGTGCTATCAAGGTGGGCTTGATAAAAGTCAGCAGATGACGATTGGAATATGGCCCTGAAGAGGGTGTAAATCCATTTTGATACTTATAAGGTGTTGTACCCGCAACGGCATACTCTACCAACTCTTCATCATAATTATCCTTAGCCAGCAATCTAAACTCCACGGTCTTCCCATTGTCGGCCGCTGTTCCCTCGATACGAAGGTCAAAATAGCAGACTTCACCGGCAGCGGGAGTGAAATACGATGCTTGGGGGACAGCCTTGCCACGACATTCACCATTGATGAAAGCACGCAACACGTAGCCCCAAAGATTGTTGCCATTGATGGGACTACGCCCTGAACCATCTACCAACTCGGCATAAACAACACACTGCCCACTATAACGACCATACTGGAAATTTTGCCAACCACTACCAGCATACGCTCCTAAATACGACAGAAGTAGGAATAGTGTAATAAGTGTAAATACTTTTTTCATGACGTCTACAATCGTTCGGCCACAAAACCGAACACTTTATTGAAAGTGAATATTTTTTTATTTTTATACCTCTCTACAAGGTTAGACACTACAAAAAGAACAGGAAGTGTCTCTTTGTTTTTACAAAAATTAAATTACTAAAAAAATAAAAAGCTATGAACTATTTGGCCAACTTTATGGAATATATTGCCAATCTTTCATTCGTTCATGGACTACGAAAGAAATAATTTTTGCGTAACTCTTTGATAATCAAACCCTATTTTGTCCAAAAGCAAGCGTTCCGTATTAACCCTTCATTTATGTCTTTCAAACAAACGAAAAAAAGACATTTCTGACAAAAAGCAAGATGTTTTTCACATTGCGATATGCCTGTTTACCAAAAAATTACCACGGCGTGGTAATCTCTTTACCAGGCCGTGGTAACAACATTACCACACGGCTGGTAATCATATTACCACGTAGCGGTAATTCCGTCATCGCTTACTATTTAGTACTATAAAACGCAAACAGGCCGGATGATTCCGGCCTGTTTGACTTTACTAAAATGATGTTTTAATTTGTTTTTTTATTCTGCCAAAAGTCTTGATACTGGTATATTTTCGCCAAAGATTAAGGCGTCGGCAAGGAGGAACTCCATGGCGATGGATATAGTCGCGAGCCCCTTCGAGCATACGATGTGCCACCTGTCCATCCAGATGAGGGTCGTAGTTGCTGATAATCCATTGACGACGGCGACGCAAATCGGCATCAGTAAAGACGCTGTCGTAGGCCATCGTGAGGTCTTCGGGCTGACGAATGTCCTTCCAATAGATGTCGCGAGCAATGGTATTGAGCGTCACGACGGGTTTGTCGAGCAGCAACATCTCGTAAACAGTAGACGAAGTGTCGCTAATCATCATGTCGGCCATGAGCGTATATTTCGACAAACTGAAGTCTTCTACAAAGGTAATGGCATCGTATTCGCGGGCCCAGCCGGCGATATTCGTCTACCCATTCGGGGCGCGTCAGTGGATGGAGTTTGATGAAAAGGTGTACGCTCCGCTCTTCAGTCAGCCGTATGAGTGCCTGCTTGATGTGTGGCAACGAAGTCAGTTTGGGCGAAAAGGTCGGCGCGTAGAGGGCTATTTTTCTCTTTACCGGTGGTCTGTAACAACTGCCGACGCTCATCATCGTGGTCATGGCGATGGGCGAATATCCAGTCCTGACGCAGCCAACCGGTTTCCAACACCTCAAAATCCTTGTACTTACGGGCCAGCTTTTTCAAAATGACTGGTGAAATAAAGGGCCTTGCGTAAAATATGTATCGAAGTAACGGCGGATAATCCAATGGTCTTTCTTTTTCGGCCGCATAACCATGAAACACCTGAATTTTTGACGCCCGGAAGATAGTAGGGCACAATGTTTCCGGGCACAAAAGATGGCCTCGGGACTGAAGTCGTAGACCTCCTGCATCAGTCCTGTCCAGCAGACATCAGCCTGCAACGGGAAGTCAGGGTATCTTCTTTTGATGCACATACCACAGCACTTCATTGCCCCCTTCGCGGTCTGCTTCGTCTTGAATAGGCTTTAGGATATCGATGGCATATTTGTTTTCACAGAACAGAACGATTCGCATAAAATCTTGATTGTTTTGCACAAAAGGTATGGTTTTTCTCATGGCTTATCAAAAGATTTACACTATCTTTGTGGGATAAATCTTTGTGTTCAGTTATCATGACATTAGATAAGATGTTGAATTTTACGGTCGGTCCCGTTATGTCGAGCGACGCGGTGAGAGCTATGGGAAGCGAACAGGTACCTTACTTCCGCACAGCAGAGTTTTCGGAAACCATGTTGGAAAACGAACGACTGATGCTTCAATTCACGAAAGCGCCACAGGGGTCGCGCACCGTATTCATCACCGGCTCGGGCACAGCTTCGATGGAAGCTGTCGTGATGAATCTTTTTCTGCCCGCGACAAGGTTATCGTTATCAACGGCGGCAGTTTTGGTCACCGCTTCGTACAACTTTTAGAAATTCACCAAATCCCTTTCACTGAGATTAAGTTGGAGATGGGCCGTCAATTACGGGCCGAACAGCTGGCTCCCTATGAGCAACAGGGCTACACGGGCTTTCTTGTCAACTTAGACGAGACGTCTACGGGCGTGCTCTACGACATCCAAATGATTAGTGATTTCTGTCGTCGCAACGGCCTGTTCCTGGCCGTCGATTCGATCAGTTCTTTCTTGGCAGATCCTTTTCGACATGGCCGCGTTAGGCGTGGATGTCATGATTACCGGATCGCAGAAGGCTCTGGCGTGCCCTCCGGGCATATCGGCTATCGTATTGGCACCACGTGCCATCGAACGAGCCAATGCCAGTGAGTGCCGCACGATGTATCTGAATCTGCGTGATGCCTTGAAAAACGGTGAGCGCGGACAGACGCCTTTCACCCCTGCCGTGGGCACGTTGCGCCAGATTAATGTGCGACTGAAAGAGATTGCGCAAGCCGGTGGCGTGGAGAAAGAGAATGAACGAGCCGCCCGTTTGGCAGCCGATTTTTCGACAGAAAATCAAGAATCTACCCATAGAAATTGTTTCCGAGAGTCTTTCTAATGCCGTGACACCCTTGCATCCGCTCCATGGTTCGGCCTACGATATCTTCCTAAAACTGAAAGATGAGTATGGTATTTGGATTTGTCCGAACGGCGGCGACATGGCCGAAAAAGGTATTCCGCGTGGGACATCTTGGCGCGCTGACGCCCGAAGACAACACAACTTTGGTTGAAGCTCTCAAGGCTGTGCTTTTGCAAAGTGTGAGCGTGTTAGGATGTTAGCATGAATCGTTTGTTTTAGATGATGTGACAAACGAAGAAATCATTCATCCCAATCCCCTAACAACTAACAACTTCATATCCGACAACCCCATAACCTGAAATATGATTAAAGTCATTACTTATGGCACCTACGACCTGCTTCACTACGGGCATATCCGGTTGCTCAAGCGTGCAAAAGCCTTGGGCGACTATCTCATCGTAGGCGTTACGGCCGACACTTTCGACCGCGAACGGGGAAAAAAATCAACGTACAACAGCCGTTGATGGAACGTGTGGAGGCCCTCAGAGCTACCGGACTGGCCGACGAAATCATCATCGAGGAATACGAAGGACAGAAAATCGACGATATACGGCGTTACGACGTCGACATCTTCACGGTAGGTTCAGACTGGAAAGGCAAGTTCGACTACCTCGAAGAGTATTGTCAAGTGGTGTATCTGGAGCGCACTGAAGGTGTATCGAGCACAGAAATTCGTGCGGAGAAGCGAGCCTTGCGCCTCGGTTTGGTAGGGCGAATCGCCCATTCTGAGCAAGATAGAGCATGAGAGCGGTTTCGTAAACGGCATGGAAATCAGTGGTGTCTACACCATCAACGACTGCTGCCTGCCCGACAAACTCAAACAACTATCCAAGTCGACACCGTCCTTTGACGCGCTCTTGGAGAAGAGCGATGCCCTTTATATCATTTCCGAACCACGGCTGCACTACGACCAAATCAAACAGGCGTTGCTCCAAAGCGCAAGCATATTCTGTGCGAATCGCCCATCGCCATGCGCGTTGAGCAGTGGCAGGAGCTGACAGACATCGCCTCCCGACAGGGTCTGGTTCTCATGGATAGCATCAAGACCGCCTACTCTTTAGCCTACTATCGACTGCGACTGTTGGCCAAGAGCGGTATCATCGGCGACATTTATTCGGTAGATGCCACCTGTACCAGTCTGTTTAATTTCGATGCCTATAAACAGAGCGACAAACAATTGCCCGAGTGGAACAGCATTTTGCGCTTGGGGACCGACAGCTCTGTTGCCCATCTATCAGCTTTTTAGGCACCGACTATTGTTCTAAGACCATCACCACCCATTTGGTCGATGACAAGTCCGACTTCGACCTTTTCACCAAGATTTCGTTCATCTATCCACATGCCGTGGCCTCTATGAAAGTGGGACGCGGTGTCAAGAGCGAGGCGAATTGGTCATATCGGGTACCAAGGGCTACATCTACGTGCCCGCGCCATGGTGGAAGACCGACTATTTCGAGGTGCGCTACGAAGATCCGGCCAACAATAAGCGCTATTTCTATCAGCTCGATGGCGAGGGATTGCGCTTTGAGCTCGTCTCCTTCTTGCGTTCCATCCAGACTGGGCGACCCGTCAACTATGTATCGTCTGCCGTGTCGGAAGCGATAGCCGCTACGATAGCCGATTTCGATAAACGCATTGACACTATCCTTATATAAAATTAAGGATAGCGTATGTTATGATATTATTTGCGACAACTAATTATTTCATATTTTATAACCATATTAACCGTATTATCACTCTGTAATTAATTATGATGAGAAAGATTTTTATTGGTACTGGCACTGGCGGGTGTTCTCTATCCACAGGCTGGTATGTCGAAAAAGAAAAGTAAGAAAAACACCGCAGTGACCTTACCTACGCCTAAGGTAGATGACTGGAGTAAGACCGTGAAAGGGTCTAAAGAGTACAAAGGTATGTTTACCGCATACTTGAACAAGGAAGGCAAACTCTACTTCGAACTTGCCGACTCGGTCTACAATCAGGATTATATCCTGAGCAATCGCATAGCCCGCACCAGCAATACACACGATTACGTGGCCGGACAGATGATTAACACGCCGTTGCTCGTACGCTTTGCCACCGACAGTACGAAGGTATATATGTATAAAGTGCAAGATGTGGCTGTTGTCAATCCGACCGATCCCATCGCGGCATCATTCAAATCCAACTTTTCTGACCCCGTATTGAAGGCCTTCAAGATTGTGGCACGGAAGCCCGGACGCGTACTTATCGACATGACGGCACTCTTCGGTGGCAACGACAAGTTGCTTACGCCTATCAAAACCGATAATCCACTCGAAACCATGCTCGGTGGAAGCAAGGCTCTCAAGGGCAGTTTCAACGCCGAAGCCTCAGGAATAGCCGAAGTAAAAGCTTTCCCCTACAACATCGAAATTAAAACCAACCTCAGCTATGACCTGACAACCGGCAATCAACCCTACACCGTACAGGTACACCGCTCGCTCTTCGTGGCTCCCGAAACACCTATGCGGGCCCCGTATCCACGATAATCGGGTGGGCTATTTTATGACTGACAAAAAGCTCTATTCATCCTCGGCCGACCGCGTAGAGTCGCAATCCATCATCCACCGCTGGCGATTGGAGCCTAAAGAAGGTGATTGGGAGAAGTACTACGCAGGTCAATTGGTAGAACCCAAGAAGCCTATCGTCTTCTATGTAGACTCCGCCTTCCCCGCCAAATGGCGCGAAACAGTGAAGCAGGGTGTGATGGACTGGAACAAAGCCTTTGAAGCCGCCGGTTTCAAGAATGCCATTATCGCTCGCGACTATCCCAAGAACGATCCCAACTTCGACCCCGACGACATGCGTTACAGCTGCATTAAGTATGCCGTTACGGAAACAGCTAACGCCATGGGGCCAAGTCATGTAGACCCACGAACAGGCGAAATCCTTACGGCCGATGTCATTTGGTATCATAATGTCGTATCGTTGCTCCACGACTGGCGCTTCGCTCAGACAGGTGCCGTAGACTATCGCACCCACAAAAAGGTGTTCGACGACGATCTCATGCGTGAGTCGATGCGCTATGTGACCAGCCACGAGGTAGGTCATACGCTCGGATTGATGCACAACATGGGTGCCAGCTACTCCTTCCCGGTAGACTCGCTGCGCAGTCCATCGTTCACCCAGAAGTATGGCACTACACCCAGTATCATGGACTATGCCCGCAATAACTTCGTGGCACAGCCCGGTGATCTCGAACGGGGTGTAAAAATGACACCACCCATCCTCGGTGTAGAAGACATCAACGCTATCAAGTGGGGCTACAAACTCATCAAAAACACACGCACATCAGAAGATGAAGTGCCCACACTGAACCAATGGATTGCCGAGAAAGCCCATGATCCCATGTACACGTTTGGCGCTCAACAGGTGTTCGGCACCGTGGATGTGAGTGCTCAGACCGAAGATTTGGGCAACGATCACGTAAAAGCGGGCAACTATGCCATCAGCAACCTGAAGATTATCATGCGTAATCTGGAAAAATGGACAGCCGAACGCGACGAGAACTACGACAATATGAAGAACACCTATAAGGTATCGTATCACAATATGGTCGTCATCTGGGCCATGTGCTGCCCTATCTGGGTGGTGTCATCTATCACGAAGTGCGGCAGGGTGACGGTCGCTTGACCAAAACCTTCATCAACCGTCAGGCACAACGCCGTGCGATGCGATGGATTGTAGCTCAAGGTCGCACCTACCGCAGCTGGCTCTGCCCACAGAAGTTGCTATTGAAGTTCGATCGTCCCGATGAAATCCGAACTGATTTTACCAACACGATCGTTGTATCTATCTATGGTAGCACTACTTTGCAGCGCGTAGACGAAGGTCATAAGTTCAATGCTACCCAAAACTATAGCCTTGAGCAATATACGAACGATGCCTTCCGCGAGCTATTCGGCAGCACACTGCGTGGTGCATCTCTCACTGAAGCCGACATGCAACTACAACGCGCAGCCATCGATTTCTTCGTGAAGGGTAGTGGCATCAAGGCCGAATCGAACACCAAGAAGCTGTTGGGCATAGACGATAATGCCACATTCGACCTGCAACAACAACTCAACGCGCCCGAATTGCCGTGCGAATACAGCGACCCGAACACATCTTTCGTGCGCATCAACTATGGTTTGCCCACACTGAAAGAAGAAATCTACAAGCCCCTCATGCTGCGACAGCTCAAGCGTGTGCAGGCTCTGTACCGACAGAAACGTGCCTCTGGCAGCCAAGCCACACGCAACTTCTACAACTATCAGTTGTTGATGATTGACAAATTATTTTAAATAAGACGCCTTTCCACGTTCCGCTTGGGACGTGGAAGGCTTACTGAGAGATTTTTTTATTTATAACTTGTAATTTATTATCTTATGAAGAAAGTAAAAATTATTTTTTTACTCTGCTTGCTTCTGGCAGCTACCCTCAGCAGCCTACGCCCAGAAGCAAACCGTGAAAAGACCATGTGGTCGACGACAAGGGCGAACCTGTGATTGGAGCCGTTGTTAAGACTGCCGACGGCAAGATGGCCGGCGTAACCGATGCCGACGGAAACTTCTCCGTATCACTCCAAAAGGGCAAAGGCACCATCATCGTGTCGGCTATCGGACTGAAAGAAACCCACTATACAGTCGTGCCCGGTCATGCCGTGACCGTGAAGATGGGCATGGACGAGAAAATGCTTGACGAACTTGTGGTTGTCGGTTATGGCACTCAGAAGAAATCATCGCTCACCAGTAGTATCGAAGTCATCAAAGGTGACGACCTGACAAAGCTACCTACGACCAATATCGACCAAGCACTGGCCGGTCAGGTGGCTGGTTTGTCGGTTATGACGCTGACCGGAGACCCTGGATCGCCACGCGAATCCGTACTTAACATCCGTGCCGTGACAGGCGCGACAGCCTCTCCGCTGCTCGTTATCGATGGTGTTCCACGCTTTTCAGACAACACTTCTGAGGGCGAACAGCGCCTCTCCGACCTCAACCCCGATGACATTGAGTCGATCTCGGTGCTGAAAGACGCGGCCGCAGCGGCTGTTTATGGTGTACGTGCGGCCAACGGCGTTATCCTCATTACGACCAAACGAAGCAAGAGCGAAGGCCGTGTGCGCATCAACTATCGTGGTCAGTACAACGTGACCGAGGGCGACTCAACTGCCCAAATTCCTTAACAGTTACGAGTATGCCAAGCTCTACAACAGAGCTGTAGAGGGCGAAAGTCGCTACGAGCCTTTCACCGACGAAGAATTGGAAATGCTCCGCACACAGAGCAATCCCGACCAACTTGCCAACTCTAACATGCTCGACTACCTGAAGAAGCATGGCTCTAGCACGATGCATAACCTAAGCCTGTCGGGCGGCAACAAGTTCGTGCGCTACTATATCTCGGGAGCCTACAGCAACAATACCGGTCTTTACAGTGGAACAGGCACACGCCGACTCAATTACAGCACCAAACTCGACGCTACGTTGGCTCAAGGACTCACCCTTAGCCTCGACTTTACGGGCGTACGTTCGCACAACAAGAATACGAATTACTCCACGATTGAGCAGGCTTATATGTATGATCCTACTCAGCCACTCATACTTAGCAACGGCGAACTGGCCAGCGTGGTGGTGGCAATCCGCTCATCAGCGTCTACGGACGCGGTGGTTATGTGCAGAACACTATTAATATGCACACCCTTTCTACCCGACTCACATGGCAAATACCTTGGATTAAAGGCCTTTCGGCATACGCCAAGTTCACGTCGGACAACAACGACTCATACCAAGACCGCTTCAAGAAGCCTGTGGCTCTATATAAATATGATAAGAAGGCACAGCAAATTATGGTAGAAAAGAACTCCATCTACCCCAATGCCAAGATTACGATGTTCAACCAAGACCAATTCATGGACAATAACCTTTATGAACTGGGACTTAACTATGACCAAACTTTCGGACGCCATCACGTAACGGGTTTGCTCGTGGGCAACTATCAGGAATATCGGCATCGCACACTCTACGCTACCAACAACAATCTACCGGGCATCTATCCCGAAATATTCGGCAATGCCACACAGGCCGACGCGCATGGCAACAAGAACAAGATACAACGCCAGTCGTTCGTGGGACGCGCCACTTACGGTTTTGCCAACCGTTACTTTGCAGAGTTCAACTTCCGCGTAGATGGTAGTGTCAAGTTCCACCCTGATCATCGCTGGGCTTTTCTTCCCATCATTCTCCGCTTCATGGATTATGACCAACGAACCATTCTTTAAGAATTGGAAGCAAAACGTGGTGAGCAATGTCAAGATGCGTGCTTCAACGGGTCTGTTGGGTCGTGACGGCGGTATTAGTGACTACAGCTACTTGCTCACCTATATCTATTCGCCGAGCAACGGCTACAATATCGGTGGCGTTCTCCTACCTTCAGTACAAGCCAGTGGTAGCTATCCCAATCCGGAACTGGAATGGGAGAAGAGCCGTGACTATAACCTCGGACTGGACTTAGGATTCTGGGGCAATCGTTTCGGCGTAACCTTAGAATACTATTGGCGTTATCGCACTAACCTCATCACAGCGGCACCCGGATATCTCTATCCTTCTTCCACCGGTGTAGCCACCGTGCCCAACATGAACTATGGTAAAATCAAAGCATGGGGCTACGATCTGACCGTTACCCATCGCAACACCATCGGACGCGACTTCCGCTACAACGCAGATTTCACGTTATCAATGGGCCGCGACAAGGTTCTCGACTATGGTGATGAGACCAACGAACTGGAAAATCTGCGCCGCAAAGGCCTCTCAACAGGTGAAATTTTCCTTTATGAAGCTGATGGACTCTTCCAGACACAGGAAGAAATCGACAACTACAAACTCGACCAGAATGGATCGTGGCAAGGCAAAAAAACTATGGTATCAAGCCGGGTGACATCAAGTATAAGGATCAGAACGATGACAACGTGCTCGACGAAAAAAAGACCTTATCCACATGAAGGCATCGGCTTATCCCGACTTCAATTATGGTCTGAAGCTGGGTGTTGAGTGGAAGGGAATCTTCCTTAACACGATGTTCCAGGGCGTGGCTGGCTACAAACAATATATCAGCGATAGCTACTCGTTGGAGAATGGTACGCTCCAGCGCTTCCAGGACTATCACCTGACAGACACATGGACACCCGAAACCCCCAATGCCGCCTATCCGCGCATCAAGATTACGCCATCGGTGACAATAACCGTATGAAGTCGACCTTCTGGTTGCGCGACAATAGTTTCATGCGTTGGCGCTACATCAACATCGGCTACCGCTTGCCGCAGTCTTTAATCAAGCACTTGCCCGTTAGCACGGTACAGCTTTTCGTTCACGGCCAGCAACCTCCACACATGGAGTAAGCTCAAACACATGGATCCAGAGTCACACATGGGCTACCCCATTCAGCGTTCATACGGCTTCAACGTGAACATCGGTTTTTAGTCGTTCTACCTTCAAAACATTTCAATTATGAATAAAACATTTTTCCACAGATATATCACGGCTGGTTGCATGGCACTGGCCGCCATGCTGACGCTGAGCAGTTGCAACTCGCTCTTCGACGAAGCGCCCGAAGACAAGCTCACCGACGAGAGCATTTGGACAACCGAAAACCTACTCGATGAATATACCATGGCATGGTACAGCAATATGAATAGTGGTTGGAAATCAATGATGTCTACTTCATCGTTCTTCGGCATGAAGTATATGTCATACATTACGCCCGCTTTCTATGCAGATCAGTCTACCTACGGCATGGCTAACTGGGTAAACTCGGGTGTGGGCGAGGAGATCGCATCAAAAAGAAAGCACTGTTATCCTTTACGGAAGCAACCGCTGGAAAGCTTATTACTTGCAGATTCAGAGCATCAACCGCTTGTTGGAAAATGCCGATAAAATGCCCACAACCTACAAACAGCGCATTCTGGGTGAAGCTCACTTCTTCCGCGGCTACTACTATTACTTGCTGATGCAGCGCTTTGGTGGCGTGTTGCTCATCGACCACACCTACGATCCGCTGCATAGCGACGAGCGATTCCCACGTGCCAGCTACACCCAAATGGCCGAATTCATCGCTCATGAGGCAGATTTAGCGGCAGAAGCGCTGCCCGTGAAGCACGACAACCGTAATCTAGGACGTGTCACCAAGGGCGCGGCACTCATGCTCAAGGCTAAAACTTACTTCTGGGTAGGTAGCCCGCAGTTCCAAAAATAAGGAAAAAAAGAATACTATGGTTTCACCGATGACCAAAGCCGCGCCTACATGCTGAAAGCCATTGAGGCCTACAAGGCTGTCGACGCACTCAACCAGTATAAGCTCATGCCGGTGAGCGGTAGCAAACAAGCAGACATCGCACAAAGCTACCACGACTTGTTCTTGCAGCACAACAATGCGGAAAGCATTTTGGAATACCAGCACGGCGAATCGAAACTGACCAGCGAAGGAGCCCATTCACTTGACCAAATAGCCATGCCACCCGTACTCACGGGTACGCAATGTGCCTATTGTCCCACACAGAACCATGTAGAAGAATACGGCATGCGCGACGGAAAGGCTTTCGATCCGCAGAATCCTTACGCCAACCGCGACTATCGTTTCTATGCCAACGTGCTCTACGACGGCACCGTTTTCCGCGACAGCGTCATGGAACTACACTACATCATCGACAAGAAAGGTAAGGAAGTGGCCCCAAAGCGGACTCACCAAATACGGCACGGGACGTAGCAACGGCTTCAGCCGCACAGGCTATTACATGCGCAAGTTCCTTGATCCCAAGACAACCTTCCCCTACAAGGACAACGAAGGAAGTAAGCAAAACTACCCCATTTGGCGCTATGCCGAGTTACTGCTCGACTACGCTGAAGCCGCGTTCCGTACAGGCGACACCAAAACGGCTTTAGAAAAAGGTGAACCAGGTACGCCAACGCGTTCACATGCATCCGCTCAGCGATATCACGCTTGAGCAGATTCAGAACGAGCGCCGTGTGGAAATGGCTTTTGAAGAGACCACCTATTGGGACAAACTTCGCTTGGGAACAGCCGTAAAAGACCTCAATGGTTCGACCAACCCGCTACGCCTCATGAAGATAGTCTATCGCACAGACGGCACCAAGACCTACACCGTTGAAGAGCTGAAGAATCAAAAGGCCGAGCGTGCCTTCCGTGATTATCAGTACTACGGAGCCATTCCTTGGAACGAAGTACGCTTCCAAGGTATCGATCAGAACGCAGGTTGGGTGGAGAAATAAGAAACCTCTTCCACTCATCTGCTACCTACGATTAGGAGCAAACCATGATTACCCAATGTCGTTTCTTACACCGTTACGTTGCAGAAATTCTTTTGGGTAATCATTAAAAATCCGTAAAAATCAGCTGTTTATCAAAGACGCGATCAGATAAATAGTGTTTTTTATAACTAACTTTGTAGCGTTTTTGTGAGTAAAGGTGCTCATTGGGCAAACCATTTACTCACAAATGTTTTAAGATAGTTGTGTGACAACAACGATTGAAAAAGAATGTATATTTCAATGATATATATTTATTAGATGTTAGTCAAAACAATAAAGTTTTTAATTTTTAGATGAACGTTATTACAAAAAAACAGTTCAATTGCCTGATGGCAGAACCATCACAATTGAGACCGGAAAAGTTGCAAAACAGGCTGATGGCTCAGCGGTTCTCCGCATGGGCAACACAGTGCTTCTCGCAACTGTTTGTGCAGCAAAGGAAGCAGTTCCGGGTACAGATTTCATGCCTTTGCAAGTAGATTATCGTGAGCAGTACAGCGCCGCGGGTCGTTTTTCCCGGTGGCTTTACAAAGCGCGAAGGCAAAGCTAACGACGACGAAGTTCTTACTTCACGTCTTGTGGACCGCGCGTTGCGTCCACTTTTCCCATCAGATTACCATTGCGAAGTTTATGTACAGGTGATGTTGCTCTCTGCCGACGGTGTAGATCAGCCCGACGCATTGGCCGGCTTTGCTGCATCTGCAGCTATGGCTTGTTCAGACATCCCCTTTGATTATACGATTTCAGAGGTGCGTGTAGCACGCATCAATGGCGAATATGTCATCAACCCGACCTTCCAACAAATGGGCGAGGCCGACATGGACTTAATCGTCGCTGCCACCAAAGATAACATCATGATGGTAGAAGGTGAGATGAAAGAAGTGTCAGAACTCGACCTAATCGGCGCGCTCAAGGCTGCCCACGAGGCTATTAAGCCCATGTGCGCGTTGCAAGATGAACTGGCCAAGGAATTAGGGTACCGACAAGAAGCGTGAATATGATGACGAGGGTGAATGACGAAGAACTGCGTCAACAGATTAAGAACGAGCTTTATCAGCCCGCTTACGACATCAATCATCAGGCTTTTGGAGAAGCACGCACGCCACGAAGCTTTCGACAAATTGCTGGCTGACTTCATAGAAAAGTATGACGCGACGCACACCGATCTGTCGGATGATGAGCGCGACGAGAAGCATGCTCTGGCCGCTCGCTACTACGAAGATGTGATGCGCGACGTGATGCGCCGCTGCATCCTCGACGAAGGTTTGCGTCTTGATGGCCGTGCTACCGACGAAATCCGCCCCATCTGGAGCGAAGTTTCTCCGCTGCCAATGCCACACGGAAGCGCACTTTTTCCAGCGTGGTGAAACCTTATCGCTCTCTACCTGTACGCTCGGAACTAAACTCGACGAGAAACTCGTTGACGATGTTCTGGTGAAGAGTTACCAGCGTTTCCTCCTCCATTACAACTTCCCACCGTTCTCTACGGGTGAAGCCAAGGCTCAACGCGGCGTAGGTCGTCGTGAAATCGGCCACGGCCATTTGGCATGGCGCGGTCTGAAGGGCCAGATTCCGGAGGAATTCCCCTATACGATCCGCCTGGTGAGCCAGATTCTGGAGTCTAACGGTTCGTCATCTATGGCCACCGTATGTGCCGGAACACTCGCGTTGATGGATGCCGGTGTACCGATGAAGAAGCCGGTGAGCGGTATTGCCATGGGCTTGATCAAGAATCCGGGCGAAGACAAGTTCGCTATCCTGAGCGATATCCTCGGCGATGAGGATCACTTGGGCGACATGGACTTCAAGACAACGGGTACATCGCGATGGTCTGACCGCCACACAGATGGACATCAAGTGCGATGGTCTAAGCTTCGAAATTCTCGAAAAGGCACTCATGCAGGCCAAAGCCGGTCGTGAACACATCCTCGATAAGATGATGGAAACCATCTCTGAGCCACGCGCCGAAATGAAAACCGCAGGTTCCACGCATAGAAGCTTTCGACATTCCGAAGGAGTTTATCGGCGCGGTAATTGGCCCCGGTGGCAAAATTATTCAGCAGATGCAAGAAGATACAGGTGCTACGATTACGATTGACGAAAGCGACGGCGTAGGAAAAGTACAGGTATCAGCCCCCAATAAGGATAGCATCGACGCGGCAATCGCCAAGATTAGAGCTATCGTAGCAATTCCCGAAGTAGGCGAAATCTATGAAGGCACCGTGCGTTCGGTGATGCCTTACGGCTGTTTCGTTGAGATTCTGCCGGGTCGCGATGGTCTTCTTCATATCTCAGAGATTGATTGGAAGCGCCTCGATACTGTTGAAGACGCCGGAATCAAGGAAGGTGACAAGTTGCGCGTGAAGCTTTTGGAAATCGATCCCAAGACCGGGAAGTACAAACTCTCTCGTCGTGCGCTCCTGCCGAAGCCCGAAGGCTACGTAGAACGCGAGCGTCGTCCACGTCCGGAACGTGGTGAGCGTCGCCCACGTCGTGATGGCGAACGTCGCGAAAACAGAGGTCATCGCTTCGGACATCAGGATACACCAGATCAGGGTTTCAATGCTGAATAACAAGCAATATTAAAATTGCTCTAAATAATTAATCCCCGTGGTTCTAATATGGAATCACGGGGATTTTTTTGTTTGCTTATTATTCAGTGATAGAACGACATTGGCGAAGCAGTCTAATGCCTGTATGAATCACGTCTTTCACGGGCCGTCGAGCACCGATATTGGCCGAAGTTTCAACCCAATTCTGCTCCCACTCCTTGAAATCAAAGGGCTGCCGGGTTCTCAATACGTGAAAATAATATTGCCATCGTGGCAGATAGTAACTGCGAATAAGCCCCGACCATATTCGGGCAGAGTAGTCGTCGACAGGTGGTCCCCATATAGTTACGACGCGTTTGGCATTACGTTCGTACTGCAGAGCGAGACTATGATTGCCTCGGGCCGCCGCCGTGGCAAAGCCAATCCATCGGTCGAGTCGCAAGGTAGGATGGCTATCGAGCAACGAGTCGACCGTAAGGGCTATGTCGGTAAAGGACCGTTCGAGTGCCATGCCCGTGTCAGGGTCGCCTTCATTGTAAGCTTTCGTGATTTTTACGAGTGAGTATTTCCATCTTAGCTCCCGCATAAAGAGCCATCAGTTCTGCCAAGTCGGCTTGATAAAGGGCAGAGTGGCCGAGTATGGGAGCATTTGTAGCAAAGGCCTCAATGGCCATAAACAGACTATCGTTCATGCAGACCGTGCCTTTCGTTGCGATGCCGGGACGTAGTTGCCAATTAAAACGTGGGTGATCAGTAAAGCTCCCCATACACCGAATGACTGATGTTTTGCCAGTAGGTTTCCATGGCCATAGTCAACTGACCGTAGCGACATGCCGTGTAATCGGAGAGCCAACGATCGAGTTGTATCGGCTCTTCAGTCCATCCTCCATCAGCCACCAGCTCGTAGATTACTTCATTATTCTCCAGTCCTTCTGGTGCCATGCCGTAGCCTTTCGAGCCTTCCCTTGCGGGCAGAATGGAGAGCATTAAATCGTCCGTTGGCATAAAAAGCGAGATTACCGGTGAAGGCCGACTTACCCCCCATGTTGGGAATAACGCTGTATATCCATGGTTTCCCGTGAAAACCATCAAACATTTCCCAGTTAGCACCATTCTTCCAAAAGAGGTGGTTGTAGTCTTCGGCCATGTCAAGGATGAGCATGCGGTCGTCAGGAACTTGACTAAAAAGGGCTTTCATGGAGGCACTGTCCCATATATCACGCTGAAAACCAAACATCCATCCCTGCAAAGTCCACACGGCACGAGGGTTGGCTGCGGCGATGGCCGCGTAGATCTGACGCCCATAGTCGGCCAACATTTGGTGCTTCTTGTGGGTTTCATCCTTACCGAAAGGTAATTGCATTTCGTTAAAACTATCGGCCAGATAATACGTGTTTTCACCAAATTCACGTTCCCATTCCTCAATAAACATCTTGCCCATACGGTGGAATAACGGCTCGTCAGCAGCCAACATCCAGTTGTGAAAAGCACCACCGGCCCACGATGTTTCGGTAATATGAGCCTTGGGAAAGAGCTTTTGCAAGCCCTGCGGCACGAAACCGGCAAAGGCAGGACAGATGGGTTTCATACCCAAAGCGCGCATGCGATTCAGTATTTTGTGGGCTAATTGCAGTTGGTCATTATGCCACGAAGCCGTGAGAGGACCATCAATGCCGCTGATATTACCCATTCTCATCCATGGAAGATGAGCCGGCCCAACGAAGTAAGCGTTGATTTCGTCCTCCGCCATACCAATTTGGCGCAACACACGGGCATAGATGGCCTCATTGGCAACCAGCATGAGCGGCATATCAACACCATGCAGAGCCATCCAGTCAAGCTCTTTTTCCCATCGGGGCCAGTCCCAATAGGGCATCGTATAGCCGTATGTCACGACGTTAAGGTAATAATGATGTTTGAAGGGAGAAACCGTCAGACGAGGCTTTTGGTCTTTCAACCGTTTGGGAAGGTCACATCGACTACCCGTCCACGTGAAGATTCCGGCCTTGTTGCGCCTTACGTAGTCATAGAAACCACGACATAAGGCCACGTCACTACTCCCTTTGATGGTTAGTTTTCCGCCGGACGACGATGTCTCGAAGCAGTCGTAACCATCTATGGGCTTTAAAGTAAGCGACAGGTTGAGGGGAAGTTCGCGGCCGGCAAAACGCCTAACGACGGCCTCAGCCTCCTTTGCTGTCTGCCCCCAGCAGGTGAGCTGAAGGGTCAGAAGCAAGAAGAAACATGTTTTTCTCATCAGTCTTGATGATTTATAGATTAAAGAAGGTGGTGTTTTTTTGTGGGTTGTTATTGGCGCAGCGTGGCCGTTTCGGGGTCATAGCTATCGAGCTTCTTCGCGAAATGAGCCTTAAAATCGCTCCAGCGATAGTAGGGCGCGATGTCGGTAGCGATGGGCAGCGTGGCCTCATTCTCATTGCGCAGCACCTTAAAGATGATGTCGCTCATATCGCCGGGGTTGGCTCCAGACTTGCGATAGAAGATGAACTGAATGTTGCAGGCCATGGGGAAGATATTATAATCGCACCACTTTTCCTGATCGATCTTTTCAAGATCGTTGATCGACTTGCCCATTCCGTCGAGGTCGAGCAGGCAGGTCAGCGGCATAACCATCGTGTCGTGACCATAGCGCAGCGTTGCTCCGGGGTGGTCAAGGCGCAAGCAGCTGTCGGCCGTCTCAATGATATTACGCAACAGATTGCGCTGGCTGAAGGGCTGAATGCCGCCACTGAGCGGACTGCCACCATAGTTGATATACCACCACGCGTTGTTAGTCTTCCAATAGTTATAGATTTCGGTGTCGTTGAAGATGGGCCACAGCGAAATCTGATGACGCAGTTCGGTGCTCTGGATGTTGCTCGCGTTCTTCATCAACTTGCTGAACAACTTACCGCTATCTACATTGTTCTTCCAGTATTCCTTATCGTTGAAAAAGCAGATTCATCACACGTTCGGGCTTAACATACTTGGCTTTGAACGGCACAAATACTTTTTGATTTCGTCGCTTTTTCCTCCTTGCCTGCAGTTTTTTTGTCCTCCAGATTCATGTAATACATATCGTGGTGGCTGGCATCGTGCGTAATCCGCAGCTCCGGATTGACTACCAGCAACTGGTGCAAGGCATTTTCCATCGAGAGGATGCAGCGGATCACCACCGTACTCTTGGCGTCGATGTTCGTCGGACCTGCGAAAACTTCCGGGAAGTTACGAATCATGCGCAGCGCGATTCCTTTGTGCTGCTCGGCTCCACGCTGTGTCAGTTCGCCATAACGGTCGCGCGCCGCGTCGTCCAACAACTGCATTTTGCGCAACACATCCTTACCCGTGGCCGTCAGTTTGCCGGCTTTGTCGGCCTCTTTCAATATGGCTACCGGTTCGGTATAGTCCTTCGGATCGATGAGCCATCGCGAACCATGACGTCCATAATGGCTTATATAATAAGGTATATAGCCTTCGGGCGTCGGCGTAAGCTGGCCGGTAGGGCCGGGATAGGCCCAATAGGCGTCGGCCGCCATGTCGCGGTTGTTCTTAAAGTCCACTCTTGGATTTTTGGGCAAACAGCGTTGCCGCACAGGCTAAAGCCAGGAAAATACTAAAAACTTTTTCATTATTATTAAGTGATTGGTGATTTATCGGTTTTGGCGAATGCGCTTCACAGGCCTCACAAGCCCATGACGCTTTCATGCACAGGTCGAAAACAACCTAATATTTAAAGGAACTGCCACCCAGAAACTCGCGCAACAGACTGGTAGGTGGCAAATCCTTATACGACAGTGGCGTGAAATAATGCAGAAACTTGAGCAGCCGATAAGCCTCGCTATGTTCCTCGCAATTCTCCGGAACCTGCTGCAACAGCGGCTCGGCCTGCGTCTTGATGACCGCCAACTCGTAGAGCATGGCCGAGTTGAACATCACGTCGGCATTCTCCTGATAAGGAAATATCCATTTGTTTTTCGCCCGCTCTGACGCTGGGCCAGCGGCGAATAGTCTCCCGGGCGTCCACGCCACGATACTTATAGTCGCGGATGATGCGCCGCAAAAGGCGGTTGTCGGTAGTAGGGATGTAGTTGTGGTCGTCGAGGAGAATGGTGGTGAGGGCCGAAGCATACACCCTGAACTTCCGCGACTCGGGTATCCGCGCCGTCAGTTCGGGATTGAGGGCATGGATTCCCTCCACGATGAGCACGTTATTATCGGACATGCGCACCCGCTTGTCGCCCTTTTCGCTCCGTCCCGTCTGAAAGTTATACCGTGGGAGTAGCACTTCCTCGCCACGGAAGAGGGCCTGAAACTGCTGATTGATGAGTTCCAGATTCAGCGCGTATATGCTTTTCGTAGTCATAGTCGCCACTTTCATCCTTCGGTGTCTGCTCTCGGTCGACGAAATAATCATCGAGCGATATTTGCAACGGCTTGATACCATTGGCCAACAGCTGCACGGAGAGTCGCTTGCACGTCGTTGTCTTGCCCGAAGAGGACGGCCCCGCCAGCAGCACGAGCTTCACTTCGGGTCTCGAAGCAATCTGATCGGCGATGGAAGCGATCTTCTTCTCCTGCAAAGCCTCGCTCACATGGATGATGTCGGTGGCATGTTCGGCGGCCACCGCTTCGTTGAAGTCGCCCACCGTGCGCAGTCCGAGGATGCGTTGCCACGCGTGGTGCTCCTTAAAAATGTCGAACATCTTGTCCTGCCGCGTCATTTCGGGCAGCACACCGGGGTCGGTCGCCGAGGGGATACGCAGCAACAAGCCGTCGTAATAAGGTTCCAGACCGAAGAGATAAAGCTGCGATGTATTGGTGAGCAGCGCCCCGTAGAAGTAGTCTACGTAGTCGTCAATCTGGTAATAGGTCGTGTAGAGCGAGCCCGAGTTGCTGAGCAATTTCACCTTCGCTTCGTCGCCCTTCTCCCGAAATACGGCCAGCGCTTTCTCCGTGAGCACCTCGTAGCGACGAACAGGCATGCGGGCGTCGATGATCTGCTGCATGCGCTGCCGAATACGATCTACATCGGCCGTAGTAACAGCGTGGTCGAGCTTCAAATCTACGTAGTAGCCGTTCGACACGGGAATATCAATCACGACCTTGGCGTTGCGATACAGGTCGTGAACGGCCTTACAAAGCACGAAGAACAGCGTACGGGTGTAGTTGCGCGAGGCCGAGGCCGACCGCATATCGAGAAACTCCACGGTCTTACTTCGGTACACGCGATAGTGCATACCCTCCACTTTGTTGTTGACCTTGGCACAGATTGGGCCGTAAGGCATATTTAGATTAAATTCCCGGAAAGCGTCAGAAAGTGAACTGCCAATAGCTATGTTTTGAGTTTTTGTTATTTTTTTGCAACAGATTTGTATTACTTGTTTCATTCGTATTGACCGTTTTTAAAGCTCATAAGGTTAGACGAATGTAAAGTTAGTAATAATTATCGACTTGCTGATTACTAATTAGATAAAAAAATATGTCGATTTGGATTTTTTTAAACTTATTGGTGCACTGGCTCTCTTGATGTTTGGTATGAAGTCAATGAGTGACAGTCTCCAGAAGATGGCGGGGCCGCAGTTGCGACACATTTTTGGGCGCCATGACCACCAACCGATTCACCGGTATTCTCACAGGAACCTTTATTACAGCAGCCGTTCAGTCGTCAACAGCCACGACCGTGATGACCGTTAGCTTTGTCAACGCGGGACTATTGACGCTCGTTCAGGCCATTTCGGTCATCATGGGTGCCAATATCGGAACCACGCTTACAGCTTGGATCATGAGTGCCGGCTTCTCTTTCAACATTACCGATTTCGTATGGCCGGCCTTTTTTTCATCGGTATTATTCTCATCTACTCCAAGAAACGAAAACTCATAGGCGACTTTCTCTTCGGCATTTCATTCATGTTCTTAGGCTTGGGCACATTGCGACAGGCCGGAATCGACATGGATTTGGCCCACAATCAGCCTGTTCTCGACTTCTTCGCTTCGTTCGACCCCAATAGTTTCGTTACTACCATCGTATTCCTGCTCATCGGTAGCGTGCTCACGATGTGTGTACAGAGTTCGGCTGCCATCATGGCTATCACGATGATTCTGTGCTCTACCGGCGTGCTGCCTATCTATCAGGGTATCGCATTGGTGATGGGCGAAAACATCGGTACGACCGTCACGTCTAATCTGGCCGCGCTGACAGCCAACGCGCAGGCTCGTCGGGCAGCTTTGGCCCACATGTTCTTCAACGTATTCGGCGTGTTGTGGGTACTCGTTATCTTCAAACCCTTCATCAATATGGTGTGTGGATGGGTCGGCTACGACGTTGATATGGCCAAGAGTGAGCCGGGTTTCTTAGCCAACGCGGCCAAACTGAGCTTCGTACTGGCAGCTTTCCACACGTCGTTCAACTTGGCCAACACCTGCATCTTAGCGGGATTCATCCGTTGGATTGAGCGATTCGTGTGCTGGGCCATCAAGCCCAAGGCCAACAAAGACGAGGAAGACTTCCGTCTGCGCTTCATTCAGGCCGGCATTATGAAGACTCCCGAGCTCTCCGTTCTCGAAGCACAAAAGGAAATCAGCTGCTTTTGGCGAACGCATCCAGCGTATGTTTGGTATGGTAATGGAACTGCTGGAGACGAAGGACAACGAAACTTTCGTCAAGCTCTTTACCCGCATCGAGAAGTATGAAAGCATCAGCGACAACATGGAAATAGAGATTGCCAAGTACTTGGATCAAGTGAGCAACGCCCATTTGAGCGACGAAACGAAGGGCAAAATCAGAGCCATGCTGCGCGAAATCAGCGAGATAGAAAGTATCGGCGACAGCTGTTACAACATCGCACGCACCATCAACCGCCGCCATTCGGGCAAGGAAGACTTTACGGCAGAGCAGTATGAACACATCCATCAGATGTTCGGACTGACCAACGACGCGCTGACGCACATGAACATCATGTTCGTGAAGAGCCGCGAAGCCATCGATGCCAACGCGTCGTTCAATATCGAGAACGAAATCAACAACTATCGCAACCAGCTGAAGACCCAAAACATCAGCGACGTAAACGAACATCGCTACACCTATGCCATCGGTACGATGTATATGGACATCATCGGCGAGTGCGAAAAGCTGGGCGACTATGTAGTCAACGTGGTGGAAGCCCGCATGGGCACACGCCAACACGCTGCCCTAAAACGGCCGTCGGCGAAATAAAAAGACCGATTGTTTTGCGTTTCCGTTTCTTTACCGTAACTTTAGCCGCATGAAGCTGCGGATACATTTCAGTCATCGGGAAGAGTTGTGGAACGCGTGGAGTCACGCCTCCGGAATCCTCATCGGCGCAGTGGTAGGAGCCATATTCCTTTATATGTGCTTCACCCACGGCAACGGTTGGGCTACCGCAGGCGTGATTCTTTATTTATTCGGCATGCTCATGTCGTACATCGCCTCGACGGCCTACCATGCTCTTTCGGCCTGGAGCAAGTGGAAAGAGCGGCTGCGACGGTGGGATCACGCCGCCATCTACTGGCATATTGCCGGCAGCTATTCGCCCATCACGCTCATCGTGCTGCGCGATCAGGGGTATTGGGGTTGGAGTCTGTTCGTCTTTATTTGGCTTTGCGCCTTGGTCGGAACGGTCATGAGCTTTGTTCATCTCAAAGATCACAGCAATTTAGAAACATGTTGTTTCGTGGGCATGGGACTGAGCGTGCTCGTCGCTTTCAAACCTTTGGTGGACGCGCTCTCCACGGCCGACCTCATCTGGATTATAGCCGAAGGCGTCTGTTACATCACCGGCGCCGTGTTCTACAGCCTCAACAGGCGCAGATACATGCACACCGTATTCCATTTCTTCGTCCTCGCGGGCAGCATTTGCCATATCATCGCCGTGTGGAGGATATTGATGGATCAGTTGTTTTCAAATTAATCGTTGGCAAACAGCAAGGCTATGATCCACAATAACGTATAAGATAATCGTTTTTCTCTTTGCTCTGAACAGTTGTATCGTTCGGATTATGGTAGTGCAAACCACGACAATAATTATAATATAAAAAGGATTAAACATGATGCTTAATCCTTTGTTTGTCTTTTCTTCCAACTTCTTTTCCTAACCATATTCCCATTGGAATGAATATTAGTATTCCACTCAAGAAGCTAATCATTGTTTCTTTTTAAATCTCGAAAACCCAAAAAGAAAGGGGAATTAAGGTTATTAGTATCGCTAATAACAATATTATAATATAGCGCTTCATTTACGATCTGATTTTTTTATACGATAGGTAAATTTTTGCTGTAAATTTATATCAAATTCTGTGTTTTCCAAATATTTCTTTTTAAAAAGATGCAAGAATACTACGAAAATTAGATTTACTTTAAGAAATGAAAGCTCATCAACTCTTTTTTTCATGTTAGATGATCAAATCTTAACGGTCATTTGTGAGTGAATAAAATTTGATAAATTACTCTTTTATTGAGTGTATGAAGGCAACAGAACGAGATTCAAGGGAGTAGATTATGCGCAAAGAGATGGGGGGCAGGGGCGGTGATTCATCACGTTCCGTTTCGGCCTTTTTCCGTTTTCACGCCACATGCCACGCAATAGAAATGTAATATTTCTATCATAAAAAAACGCTCTCTAAAAATTCTTCAACCAGAGAAAAAAACAGAGATAAAACGGCGTTTTCTACGCTAACGGCAAACCATTTTTATCGTTTTCCGATGTCAAAGCATAGCTTTTGCCATGCCAAAGCAGCCCTTTTAGGAGGTGAAAGCATAGCTTTTTAGCATGTAAAAGGGCTGCTTTCATCGGGCAAAAAGCTATGCTTTTTAGCCCGTTTTTTTCAGTGTTTTTGCCCCCTTTTTGTGATACCCGGGCTTCGTCCTTCTTCACAAACAGCTGATTATCAGCTGCTTGCCTACTTTTCGCTAACTATCAAAAATGCTTGGCTTATTTGCGAAAAACTTTTTTTCCTGACGCAAAAATAAAAAGAGCGGTTTGTACGATTTTTTTCACAACGAATTTAACTAAAAACGCGCGCAAAAAGACTACTTTATGCTCTAACCACCCGCCTGCCCGTCTGTTCACCGACATGATGATTACCGACATAGCTTTTTTTATCTATCGCTTGATAAATTTTATCTGTTGCATCCTTTTCCGATAAGCCCTACCTTTGCATCAGAAAAAAAGAAATATTATTTACAATTAAAGAAAGGACAAGAAAATGAATACTTTAGATTACTTACATCTCGATGAAAACAAAGTGGTCAACACTGTAAACGCGCTGGGTTTGCTGCTGGCCGACTTCAAGTGTTTTACGCTAACCTGCGTGGTCTTCACTGGAACGTGCAAGGAAAAAGGCTTTTTCAGCCTGCACGAGAAGTACGAAGAACTCTATAACGATGTAGCAACGAAGGTGGACGAGATTGCCGAACGCATCTTGCAGCTGGGCGGTCGCCCCGAAAACCGTTACAGCGAATACCTGAAAGTGGCACGTCTGCAGGAAGACGGCTTTAAACCGACAGGCCGCCACGGCATGCAAAAGGTGCTCGACACGCTCTCGCTGCTCATCAAAGCCGAGCGCGAGGTGCTGGCAGTAGCCAACGAAGCCGGCGACGATGTAACGGTTGCGCTCATGGGCGACTACTTGCGGTCGCAGGAAAAGACGGTTTGGATGCTTGTTTCATTCCTCAATCAGTGTCCGTCCTGCCACAAATAAGCCAACATACGATTCATACAAAGACATCATTTAAAAGCCAAAGGGCATGTCATCTTTTTGACATGTCCTTTTTGTTGGATAACGCCACCGCTATCGGCTACCGCTGAGCCTCCGAAACAATCAGAAGCCCCATTAAATCGTCGAAAAAAATTTGGGCGTGTCCGCGCTTTCGTTTATTTTTTTGCAGTGTATCTATATCAACATCTGATGAGCAAATAGATGTACCAACTACGAATCAAACGCGTATACGCGGCGGCAGAAGAAAGCGACGGCTATCGTATTCTGACCGACAAACTGTGGCCTCGGGGCATGACCAAGGACAAGGCTGCCATCAACGAATGGGCCAAGAGAGACAACGCCATAGAATACACCCACGACCACTTTGGACGTGTGATAACCGAAAAACGAAGTATAGGAGGCAACGGAACCTTTGTCTTCTCCTACGAATACAATGGCAAGAATCAACTTGCGAAAACCCATTATCCCGGTGGATTGGAAGTAACCTACTCGTATGATGACAACGGCTTTAAAACGGAAACCGCAGCAAATGGCTACACGATAAACAAACTGGAATCGTATAATGGCTTGGTCACCGTAAACTTGTTTAAGAAAGCGTTGCAAGCAGTCCGTAGACTTGATGAAAGAGGATTTGAAAGCAATGCCATGCTTATCAATGGAGGGACTTCTATAGAGTATCTGACTACTGAATATGAAGGTACTACCGGTAATCTACTGTCTCGGAAGCGTAATCAAGGACCTATAGAATCATTTGAATATGACAATCTTGATCGGCTGACAGGCGTTAAGGAAGGATATGCCGAGCGCATGAAGATTTCCTACGCTACTAATGGGAATATCCTGTTCAAGACCGGTGTGGGGAATTATAGTTATGAGGAGACCAATCGCCCACATGCTGTTGCCGAAGTAGATAATACGGATGGCAAGATTTCCAGTGACGTTCTGACCACTACATTCAATGATTTCGGGAAAAATTCAACTGATTGCTGATGAAGGCAAAAGGCTTCGCATGGATTTTGTCTATGGTCCGGAACAGGAACGATGGATATCAGAATTGTCAAAGGATGGTGCCGACATTCGGACGACCATCTATGCAGGCAATTATGAAAAGGTTACGGAAAAAGGAATAACGCACGAATTTTTATTACCTCGATGGCAATACGATACTTATCAAAAGAAAAACGGTGCATTTAAGTCCTATCTTGCCTTTACGGACAATTTAGGTAGTATTATATCCGTTATCGATGAGAATGGGACTAGAGTTTTTGAAGCCTCATACGACGCGTGGGGCAAACAAACAGTGACGCTCAATACCATCGGCTTGTACCGTGGCTACACAGGTCATGAAATGCTGAATGAGTTTGACATCATTAATATGAACGGTCGTCTGTATGATCCTGTTCTCGGTCGCTTCTTCAGCCCCGACAACTACGTGCAGCTGCCCGACAACAGCCAGAGTTTCAATCGCTATAGCTATTGTCTGAACAATCCGCTGAAATATACAGATCCGACAGGAGAATTTTGGAACCTTATCATTGGTGCTGCTATTGGTGGCCTTTTTAACTGGGCTGCACATGATTTCCAATATAACGGGAATGGTTTGAAATATTTTGCTATTGGAGCTTTGGCAGGAGGCGTAAGTGCAGGAGTGGCATCGGGGAGTAAACGTTGCGATGGCAGGAGGTAACTTCTGGACAGGAGCTGCAGGGTTAGCGGAAGGCATTTCTTCAACAGGCTTCTTGGCAGGCGCCGCGGCAGGTGCAAGCGCAGGGTTTGCAGGCGGGCTTATCTTGGGAACAGGTAATTCATGGGTAGGAGGCTCCAGTTTTGGAAAAGGTCTTCTAACAGGATTGGCATCAGGCGTAATCGGAGCTTTAGAAGGTGGTATTGCAGGAGGTCTGCTGGGCGGCTTGGATGCTTTTAGACAAAGGCACAAACTTCTGGACGGGAACTACCAATTTAAATATGGAAGGTGCCTTATCGTGTAAACATTGCTTGTCACTAGCTAAGTCAGATTACAAGACAATAACAGGAAAGTATGTCGGACATTTTGAAGATCAGATGGTCTTTGAAAGTAAGGTGTTGGGTACCTACGAAAAAGGTTACCAAGGAATGACGCTTCCAGGACGAGGTGTTGTCGTTGGTGATGGAGTTTTTACTCGAGGAGCAGCTGTTAGTTCAACTTCAGCTGGGCGTGCAATGCTACAACATGAATACGGTCATATTCTTCAGTCTCGGATAGTAGGTACATCAGCTTATTATAAAGTTATTGCTATAGAAAGTATGGCTAACTGCGAGTACGATAGGCTATTTGATAAATCAACGCATGATACTTTTTGGACTGAGACATGGGCAAACCATCTATCAAAGGATCACTTTTAGAAGTGCATGGCTTGGAAAAGAAATACTAATCAAAGGCATGGAGGCTTTTTACTACCCATCGCGTAGTATAACTCCAGAACTTATGAGAAAAAAAGTTCGGTTGGGATTATTCGTCTCTTTTTTTATGGTATTTGACATCTTTCAATTTATAAAATATGAGAATAAATTGTAAAATATAAGATATTGATACTTTTATCTATCATTTTAATAGTATTTAATTCATGTGTTATGGATTATAAAAGAAGTTTTTCATTCGATTAGAAATTGTTCAAACGATACACTGCTGATTTGTTTGACAGACTCAGACTCTTTTGGAAGATTGGATGTATTGGGGTAAAAATTCCGAGGATACTGTTGGTCCTCTTTTTACTGCGTATCATGTAGAATTAAGTATACACGGCAAAAAGGAATTATTGAATACTTTATTCTGCGCATTACCGGATTCAAAACCAGAAGCTGTATTTTCTATCAAAAAAGATACGTGTTATATTTATGCTATAAAATGGCAAGTAGCAACACGTTACTCGATGGATGAAATCCGTGCGAGAAAGCTTTTATGATAGACGGACTGTAACTAAGAAAGACTTTACTAATTGTGTATTCGAGTACAGAACTGCAGATTCGCATTGAGATCGTTGATAAACTATTCAACAATGGCTGCTGCAAAAAAAGAACGAATAAGACGGCCAACTCCCGAAAAGTTGCTAATCTAAAAGAGATTGTCCATTATACCATAATAAATAAAATGTGTAGAAGAATATTAAACATCGCTGTCTTATTCTTCTGTAGCCTCCTGACTTCGTGTCTTGGTGTGTTCTATATAGACTTAGGCAACCACTATGCTTGGCTGGAACACAGAATAATAGTTAAGATAAAAGGAGAAACGGAAAACAGCCTTTCCTGTGATATTCTTATCCGTCCACAGGTCTTGAATTATGACTATGACAATAAATTCATTATAGCCTATCAGGTTTACGATGGTGGATTTGCGTATGATTCCAATCAAATTGCGGAAGAAAAAGACAGTTTGTTAATCCAATTCGCAAAGCTGAAAGAAATGAAACATTGCTATTGGATTATAAATAAAGAGACAGGTCAGGTCATGGGGCCTATGAGGAAGTCCGAATTTGACAGAAAATGTGAGGCACTTCATGTGAAGGCAAAAATGCGCCATTTCCACGAAAAAGAAATTCTGGGAAGGCATGAGTATGGAAGATATTGATCCGGACAGCACTCAGAGGAAGATAATGGACGCGACCATGGATACGGTGCCGAAAAGGGAACTCTGCGCAATGAATATAATTCTCTCAGCTCTAGCAAAAAAACGCGCGCAAAAGACTACTTTGTGCTCTAACCACCCGCCCTGCCCGCCTGTTCACCGACATGATGATTACCGACATAGCTTTTTTTATCTATCGCTTGATAAATTTTTATCTGTTGTGTCCTGTTCCGATAAGCCCTACCTTTGCATCAGAAAAAAAGAAACATTATTTACAATTAAAGAAAGGACAAGAAAATGAATACTTTAGATTACTTACATCTCGATGAAAACAAAGTGGCCAACACTGTAAACGCACTGGGTTTGCTGCTGGCCGACTTCAAGTGTTTTACGCCAACCTGCGTGGTCTTCACTGGAACGTGCAAGGAAAAGGCTTTTTCAGCCTGCACGAGAAGTACGAGGAACTCTATAACGATGTAGCAACGAAGGTGGACGAGATTGCCGAACGCATCTTGCAGCTGGGCGGTCGCCCCGAAAACCGTTACAGCGAATACCTGAAAGTGGCACGTCTGCAGGAAGACGGCTTTGAACCGACAGGCCGCCACGGCATGCAAAAAGGTGCTCGACACGCTCTCGCTACTCATCAAAGCCGAGCGCGAGGTGCTGGCAGTAGCCAACGAAGCCGGCGACGACGTAACGGTTGCGCTCATGGGCGACTACTTGCGGTCGCAGGAAAAGACGGTTTGGATGCTTGTTTCATTCCTCAATCAGTGTCCGTCCTGCCACAAATAAGCCAACACACGATTCATACAAAGACATCATTTGAAGCCAAAGGGCATGTCATCTTTTTGACATGTCCTTTTTGATTGGATAACGCCACCGCTATCGGCTACCGCTGAGCCTCCGAAACAATCAGAAGCCCCATTAAATCGTCGAAAAATTTGGGCATTTCCGCGCTTTCGTTTATTTTTTTGCAGTGTATCTATACCAACATCTAATGAGCAAATATATGTACCAACTACGAATCAAACGCGTATACGCGGCGGCAGAAGAAAGCGACGGCTATCGTATTCTGACCGACAAACTGTGGCCTCGGGGCATGACCAAGGACAAGGCTGCCATTGACAAATGGGCCAAGGAGATAACGCCTACCAATAGTCTGCGGCAGTGGTTCGGCCACAAACGCGAGAAATTTCAGGCGTTCACCGACCAATACATCGCCGAACTCAACGCCAACCCCGCTGCTCCTGCCTTTGCCAAACTGTGTATTGAGTTGCTGCAAAGACAGAATGTAACCCTGCTTTTACGGAGCCAAGGACGAAGAATGCAACCATGCCATCGTGCTGCGAAACTGGATTCTAAAACCAAGTTATTCACTCGTCTGCTTGAAATCATTTGCTCGGTTTTTCTCCTTTCGTGTAGTTTTTTTCTATCCTATCGTGCGTATCGTGTCACGCAAAATACGAATAAAAAAAGCAAGTAAAAAAACATGCAATCATAATAACGATGAAAAAGAAATTCATGACTTCATTGCTCCTGATGTGCGCGTTCGCGTTGGGGAGCCAACGCCCAGCTACTGTATAAAAATATCGGGCAAAGGGCTAACGAAACCCTCGTACATCTTTGGCACTCACCATCTGGCCGGCGGCACGTTTGTCGACAAGATAGCCGGTATTAAGGACGCGGTGGCCCAGACCGAACAGGTATATGGCGAAGTTTCGTTCGACGACATGATGAATCCCTGACTCGTTGAAGCAGATGCAAAACGCCATGATGCTGCCCGAAGGACAATCGCTCAAGACGATTCTGACGCCCGAACAATATAAGAAATTCGACGATTTTTCTCGTCAAAACCATGGGCGTGGGCATGAGCAATCCACAGATTGAAGCACAGTTCGGACGCATGACTCCGGCAACGCTCGCGACGCAACTCACCGTGCTCATGTATCTGATGCGGCACCCGGGCGAGTTCGATCCCAACAACCAACTCGACCACTATTTCCAGAAGCAAGCCAAGGAGAGCCACAAGCCTGTGGGTGGTTTCGAAACACTTGCCTTTCAGAGTCATCTGTTGTTCAACAGCAAGCCGATAAAACGCCAGATAGAAGAGCTGATGTGCCTCATCGACCACGAAGCCTACTACCTTGAAATGGTAGAATCCATGAGCAAGGCCTACAACAATCAGGACATCAAGGCGCTGAAATCGGCCATGGACACGAAGCTCGGCGACCGGTGCGACGCCACGCCCGAGGAGGAAGACGCCCTCCTCGGCCATCGCAATGCCAACTGGCTCCGCCTCATGCCAGCCATCATGCAGGCCCGCCCCACGCTCTTTGTGGTCGGCGCCGGCCATTTGCCGGGCGAAAAGGGCGTGCTTGAAGGACTGAGAAAGATGGGGTATCAAGTAGAATAATACCGCCACTCGAAGGGACGCCGTGCTATGAGACGGTGTCTTTTCGTTTAATAAAGTATAATTATCAAATATCGCACATTAAATTTGTACATTCTTGTTGCATATTTATGTATCTTTGCGACTTTATTATAAAGGTTATCTAAAATAAAAATTAACATCAATATTTTTGAAATGAAACTCAGAAACTTATTCGTCGCTGCGTTGCTCTTCTGCGCCGGCATGGCACAGGCACAACAGGAAGCAACGATTCCGGTGGATCCGGACGTGAGAATCGGTAAGCTCAGCAATGGTCTGACCTATTACATCCGACACAACAACTGGCCCGAACATCGTGCGAACTTCTACATCGCACAGAAAGTGGGCTCTATTCAGGAAGAAGAAAACCAGCGCGGACTGGCCCACTTCCTTGAGCACATGGCCTTTAACGGCTCAGACAACTTCAGGGCAACAGCCTCATAGAGTGGTGTCGGTCGAAAGGTATTGAGTTTGGCGCCGACCTCAACGCCTACACCAGCATCGACCAGACGGTATATAACATAGACAATGTGCCCACTAAGTCGCAATCGACGCTCGACTCTTGCTTGCTGATTCTGCGCGACTGGTCTACGGGATTGACCCTCGACCCTGCCGAAATCGACAAGGAGCGTGGCGTTATCCACTCGGAATGGCGCGATCGCACCAGTGCGGCCAACCGTATGTTTGAGCGCAACCTGCCAGCTCTCTACCCCGGCAGCAAGTACGGACTGCGTTTCCCTATCGGACTGATGAGCGTTGTAGACAACTTTAAGCCAAAAGAACTGCGCGATTATTATGAAAAATGGTATCACCCCGACCATCAGGGTATCATCATCGTGGGCGATGTAGACGTAGACCACATGGAAGCGATGGTCAAGAAACTCTTTGGCGACATCAAGAATCCTGTCAACGAAGCTCCGATCATCGAAGAACAGGTGCCCGACAATGCCGAGCCTATCGTCATTATCGACAAAGATAAGGAGTATCAGCAGTCGGACGTTGACTTGATGATGAAGCACGACGCATTCCCCGATTCACTTAAGAACAACATTAATTACTTGGTGTATAACTTCGTGCGTGGCGCGGCCATCAGCATGCTCAACAATCGTTTCGTAGAAGCGGCGCAGAAGCCCGGTTGTCCTTTCTTGAGTGCTTCGGCCAGCGATGGCGATTATATCTTCGCCAAGACCAAAGGCGCTTTCACGCTCAGCACTTCGCCTAAAGACATCACGCAATGTGCCAACGCGCTCAAGGCAGCCTTCGTTGAAGTGCTTCGTGCGGTTAAGTTTGGCTTCACCGCTACGGAATACGACCGCTACAAGGTTAACTTTGAAAGTTCGTTTGAAAAGTTCTATAGCAACAAAGACAAGCGCACCAACACCTCGTTCTTCAATTCGTACAAGAGTCATTTCCTCAACAACGACCCCATTCCTTCGATTGACTACCAGTATCAGATGATGAAACAGCTCGTCAAGATGATTCCGCTGGAGGCCATTAACCAATTCCTGCCCGAGGTTGTGCATGAAACCGATAGCAATATGGTTATCGTCAACTTCAATACAGAGAAGGATGGCAACGTATATCCTACCAAGGAACAGCTGACGAATGCCGTCAACGAGGCCCGCAAAACCGAAATCACCGCCTACACGGACAACGTGAAGAGCGAACCGCTCATCAAGAAATTGCCCAAGGCCGGCACGATCAAAAAAAGGAAACCAAGAACGCTAAGTTTGGCTATACCAAACTGACACTGAGCAACGGCGTAAGCGTTATTCTGAAGAAAACCGACTTTAAGAAAAGACCAAGTGACGCTATCGGGTCAGGGTGGCAAGGGCAACAGCACCTACGGATTGTCTGATTACGTGAACACGAAGCTCTTCAACGATGTCGTTGAGAGCAGCGGACTGGGCGCGTTCTCTTCAACCGAACTGCCCAAAGCACTGGCCGGAAAGATTGCGGGAGCTTCTCTCCATGGGCGAGCGCATGATGGCAATCAGCGGCAGCTCCACTCCGAAGGACGTAGAGACCATGTTGCAACTCATCTATCTCTACTTCACCGACATCCGCAAGGACGAAAGTGCTTACAACACGCTCATGCAACAGATGGAAGTCGCGCTGAAAAACCGCAATCTCTCGTGGGAAACAGCCTTCGGCGACTCTGTCAACAACGCGCTCTACGACCACAGCCCCTACGCTCGTCCGATATTGGTAGACGACTTGAAGAGCGTCAACTACGACCGAATCCTGCAAATGGCTAAGGAACGCACGGCTAATGCTGCCGGTTGGGACTTTGAAATACTGGGCAATTTCGACGAAGCAACTATCCGTCCGCTCATCTGTCGCTACCTCGGCGCGCTGCCCGCAAAGGGCAAAGGCGAGAAGGGCGTGCGTCGTCTGAACCTCACCACCAAGAACGTAGACAATACTTTCTATCGCAAGATGGAAACTCCGAAGGCCAATGCCTCATCTTCTGGATGAGTCATAAGATTCCTTACACACTCGAAAAGAGCATTCAGATGGACATGGCCGGCCAAGTTCTGTCGATGGTATACCTCAATAAGATTCGTGAAGAAGCCGGTGCGGCCTACTCTTGTGGCGCGCAAGGTGCTCTGGCTGTCAGCACCGATGGTGTGAACACAGCCCAGATGGTAGGTTTCTGCCCGATGAAGCCCGAGAAGAAAGACCTCGCCTTGAGCATCATGAACTCGGCTGTGAAGGAACTGGCTGAAAGTTGCGACGCCGAAATGCTTGAGAAGGTAAAGACGCTGATGCTCAAGCAGGCCGACGATCGTGCGAAAACCAATGGCTATTGGGGCAACATCATCTATGCTTACGAGCACACCGGACACGACAACCACACCGACTACAAGCGACTGGTAGAGGCACAGACACCCGCGAATATCTCGGCTATGGTTAAGCAACTCCTCTCTGTAGCCAACAAGGTTTCGGTTGTTATCCTTCCCGAAAATATCGACAAGAAGTAACAATCCACCGACCATACCGTCATTACATACAAAAGCATTGCTTCGCTCAAACACGAAGCAATGCTTTTTCTTTCCCAAATATTCACATCATCATCGCGAAACGAAATGAGGGGAGTATTATGGGATATTAGTTTATCAAATGATGACTATTTATTCGGCTTAATCCTTTTCAGATTTAGCATTTTATAAACAGCTGAAGACAAGACTGGTTCTTGGTAGAAAGGCAGGCTTGCCAATGATTCATAAGCACTCTTATAGTCGCCGCAACGGGCTTGTGACGCAGCCAAATACATCAAAGAGCATTGGCAAGGGTACAATTGAAAGGCTTTCTCTCCCAACTCCGCGATATCAGTCAGTTCTGCTTTTTGACGGTTTATAAGCTGCTGAGAAAAATCACCAATAATATAAGTATAGAACATTTCCATATAAATATAAGGTAAGCGACTCTCATTCGCCTTACCAATAGCAAGAGATTGCTTCAAGGCTGAACCATAGCGATGGGCAAAGATATCCTTTTCCATGGCCCTGAGGCCAGCAAAGAGTTGTTTGTCGGGAAAGTTTATATGACCAATACATCTTAGGACTTCAGCCTGTTGCTGTTTTCTCCTCGGTCTGCCATTGGTACCCGCACCAAATTCATATAGAGTTTTTCCAATATTCATAACCAAAGAGACGTGTATATTCATCATTATAGCCTACGAAAGTACGCCATACGGCATCGTCTACCACTTTTTGGGGAAAAAAAGAATCACCATTTTGCCCACTTCCTTCGTTCGCTGTTCGTCTGCTCCTAAATTTTTCCAAATAACGATTCATATAGGTACGAACGGAATCAACATGTATCTTAGGCATGACATCCAATACAAATTCTTCTATGAAACGAGGAGAACGATCACCTTCATTCCAACGCCGTTGCAGAGCTTGATAGCGCACACCAATCGTATTCCGAAGTGCTTTCTCTGATTGCTTCAAGAAATCTTCTGCAGGAAGAAAACCACTTTCAACATCCAAAAGATTACCCTCGGCATCCAACCAATAGAACGTTGGAAAGGCACTCGGTGTATATTCGGCAAACAGACCGAAATCTTTTCTGCCGTTCAGCATCGACATGTGCTGAAACAAATTTGCTATTCATATAACTTCCCACCTCAGCTTTGCTGAAAACGTCACGATCCATCTTTTTACAAGGACCACACCAAGAGGTATATACATCTATAAAAATTGCTTTCTTCTCTGTTTGGGCCTGTTGTTTCAAATCAGACCAACTCACATTACGAAAAGCCACTCCTTGGGCCTGCATATCTAATACATTCCCAAGGAGAAGTATCCATAGGACACAGATTTGAAGAATCTTCATCTTGTCTAATATTTACGCTCAAAGTCTACAATACGATCTGCCAAACCATCATAACGACCTATAAGTCGCAGATGTAGTCCGCCATCTGTCCCCACTTTCAACGAAGCAAAACCTGCAGGAAGAGTATTCTTTGCTTTATCTCGATAAGCTACAAGAAGCGTATTACTCTTATAGTCAAATTCGATATGATTGATGTCGACACTCTCTCCCAAGTCATAGACTCTCATACCGGTCTTGTTTTCTGCATTATAGAGATAAACGGCATTGCCACTGGCATAGAACATATAACCGGGGAAACGTGCAGAGCATGCGAAAGTCGAAGCCTCCTTAATCTTTTCGCTTGTCAGAACATCATCACCAAGGTCTGAAAAATACGTATCGGGATCGGCTCCTTCTACCCAAAAGCCTATACTACACTTGAGTAAATGCCGCGTTCCACCCGTTTCTTCAAATATACCCATAAACTGGTTAGCACCCGTTTCGCTGCGTACGGATATATTGGCATATAGACATTTCATTCCAACTTTGTCGGGATTGAAGAAGCCTCCGGGTATATAGACTAAATCGGTCGTCTTCGTTGCGGTAGTTAGGAATGCGGTAGTAATGGAGTTGATGGTATAAAAACACATGTTTTCATTATCATAAACCACTGCTCGAGCTGGTAATTGTTCATCATCGTTGAAGTTTGCATTATCAGCAATATGGTAGGTTTTACCCGGTACAAGCATATTCGGCTTTACCGTCGGCGCATTCATATTGGTAGCTCGGTCGTAGAGTTTACCATCGTTAACCAAGTAATGGCGCATACTGGCCTTATAATAAGCTTCAGGCATGATCTTCTCTGGAGAACTCATGAAGAATTCACCATAGGCTCGTTTTTGTTTCATCGAAGTGGCATCAAGAAAACAACCGCCACGGATATCTTGACAGAGCACCATTACTTCATTTAGATATTCATCATCGAATTTATTAAAATAGACACGCTTAGGATTTGTTCCTAGCGTTTCGCCATTATTCACCTTACCGTAGACATCCATAATAATATCTTTTTGGCCATCAGGCATAAAGTTAAGGATCGCTTTACCGCCATTATCACAAAGGATCAGTAGCCCCTTTGTAAAAAGAATTGACCACATTTAATTTAAATTCTTTCTCATAATAAACGAGTGTCTGTTTATCCATCACCTTGAATTTCAACGTATGTTCTCCCGGTGCAAGAGCAACTTTAATATCCAGATTTTTCTCATGCGAGAGCGTGTCGGCATGAAACATCGTATTATTGTCGTAAGCTATCCAGAAATAACTGAACTGTGCATCGCTGTTTTTTTGAGGTTGCCAGTGTGGGATGAATACTCAGCAACTTATCAATATGTACATCGTCATATTTGTCTTGAATGCCACTGATTACAACTTCATTCAGTGGCGTAGGGTTATCATTGGTTTCATCATGCACACACGATGTCAACCCAAAAACCGTTATAAGCAATAAAAATAGCTGTTTCATATCATTTGTTCCTTTCATTTTCTTTTAAAGTGGAGACCAATCGGCCGTTATCCATTGCTTGGTTTCCTCATCCCAAATCGGAGTTTTAAGTAAGTAGTTGTATACTAACCTTCCATACGACATATACGTTTTGAATCATGGCTCCTCGTAACTTTGGCTCAAAATCAAATCCCTGAATCTGAATACAGAGACGATGTTTAGCCTTCGAATAAGCACCATAATATATGGAAAGAATCCTCCAATAGCTAGGTTTAACGAGCTGATTAGTAATAACGACACGAGCCGTTAGTCTGTCATTGTAGCCCAAATCAAAGTCCGCGTTGGGCACTAGTTGCAATACGAGTGACACGCTACCATTATTCAATTCCTTGTTATATACCTTGATTGGAATTTCGGCGACCACTTCGCCCGCAGGTACCTTCACTTCTGTTTTGGGTAGACTATAATGCACGCCGGCTTTGGCTGTCGAGGTAGGAGCTTCCTTAAAAGCTATAACTCGGTCTTTATTAATCGCTTCACCAATAATTTTTAAGAGGCACGCTCAAGGTAGCAGTATCCTTGATAACGGCAGCAAAGGAATAAGGGATACTGTCGGCCTCGGTAACACTGCTGAAATAGACACAAGGCTTGTTCTCGTAGCGCATCCGTTCATTTTCCGTACAGCCCATCATAAAAGCCGCACAGAGTCCCGTGACCATTATATAAATATATTTGTATTTCATAGGAATCATTTTTGAAAAATAGGTATTCGTGACGGGCAATGGCAACACATACACCTTTTCAGGCGTGGTCACTGCCGTTTGATTAATCGGTGTTACGGTATTTCTCAGTCGTTTGTACGCGTAGAACAATTGTCCTTCACCTATAAACTCTTTGGCATACTCCGCAAGAATTTTATTCTGCAGGTTGTCGGCAGTAATTTCTTGATCGGGTAAGCCTCGATGATACTGTAATGTATTGAAAAGCTTGGCCGCTTCAGTAATTTCGGGAGCCGTTTCTGCTGCTATGAGATACATTTCTGATACTTTCAAAAGAGGAATACGTTTCGATGAATTATACTTCGAAAGGATATGATAAGAGCCTGTCGCCTCTATCCACCACAAACGGCGATAATCCATGTCGAGCGTTGCAGGAAAGACTTTCTCCATTTGCTTCTGTGTTGTAGCTAAATAACTACTACTGGTATTAGCCGCATAGAAATAATGTTTCACCACATTGTCATATAATTCCTTGCTTTCGAGTGCAAAGATATTTTCCTGTACGAAACCGTTCTTGTCCGAACTGGCAACATCAGAGCTCGTTATCAGCGGAAACAGATTGCTGTCAATAACTTCCTTTGCCAGTCGGAAAGCCTGTTCACGGTCGTCTCCTTGCTGGCGATAGAGATAAACACGTGCCAAAAGTGCCGTTACGGCATAATAGTTCATGCGATATTCGCGACCTTTCCACACTCCTGTGAGACCCTTCAGATTGTACCGGGTATGATCAGGGCCGTAAGGATCCACGTCTTTCAGTAACTCCCGAGCCGCTTTCAAGTCTTCGACAATGCGACTAAGTACAGCTTCTACTGTCAGTTGCGCAAAAGTTGTATTCGTAAACTTATCGACATACGGAATAGCGGCTTTCCGCAAACCGCCATTCATAGATGGTGCAAAGGCGAAAAAGACGCAACAAATCGAAATGAAGAAACGCACGCAGGCCCAGTGCCTCGCCTTTAATGAGTTCATACTCATGGACGGGGAAGACACTCTTCTTTCCGTCAATCTGTTCTAACAAACTATTCGTATTAGCCACCACATTATAAAGTTTTTTCCAGATGGCATCCTTGCGGTCTTCCTCCTTTTGGTTAGTATAATTGTAGTTGTTAGCATATTCAAATACATTGAGCGAAGCACTTGCCGTCGAATAGTATTGTCCCAATACATCCATATAGGTCATGGTAAGCTGCGCGCCATACAGACTTTCGCTTTTCATTGCGCCATAGCATCCCATCAGCGCATCGCGGAATCCTTGCTCGTTGCTCAATAGGTCTTCGGATTTGAGTTCCGACTTGGCCGAAATATCAAACCAGTTTTCACAAGCGGTGAGACTGCATATTAAAATCAGTCCCATACCTATTATAAATAACTTCTTTTTCATATTCGCAAATAGGTTTAGAAGGTTAATTGAACGCCCAGTGAATAATGATGGGCATAAGGATAAGCCGTACCCATCTCGCGCCGGATGGTTGACGTGCGGAGTACGTCGTTAGCCGTAAGAATAATTTTTAGATACTCGGCACCAAACGAACGGATAGCCTCGCGACCAAAAGTATATGCCAAACTCAATGAGTTAGCAGACAGGAAATTATCTTTCTCCACAAACCTCGAAGTAGGTTTAGTCGTTGAGAGGTCGTCAATCCGTTTGTAGAGAGCTGCCTTACCCGGCGTGCTCCAACGGTCGTAGAGAGCCCGACAGTCTACATTCAGATAAGGATTTACATTCTCCACCTTGTCCACTAAAGTCTGGTTGTAGGCATAACCGCCAAAGCGATAGAAAAAGTTAGCATTCAGTTCCCATCCTTTATAGTAAGCATTCAGGCCAAAAGTGCCACTCATAGTCGGATCAGTCGATTTATATGAACATAGTCTTTCTCGCTCCAAGTGCTGGTATAGCTGCCATCTCGCTTGATAAAAACCTCATTACCCGTAGCCGGATCGATACCTGCTGACCGTACAACCCATATCGAATTAATAGAAGCTCCTTCTTGGTAGCGCACGTATGGTCGCGAACCGGCTTCCTTGTCTGCCAAGTCGTTATAAGAACTAAGGCCCGAGGATATTTTCTTCAATTTATTGGTATAGTGCTGTCCGTTGACAAACAGATTGACCGAAGTGTACTTATCTCGATACACGACGGCCTTAACATTGAAGTCAAAACCTTTGTTCTGTGTCTCGCCAAGGTTGTCTTTTGTAAACATCAAAGCCTATGTATGATGGCATATTGACATCGACCAGCAGATCTTTGGAGTTTTTCTATAAAGTAGTTGAAGTAACCGCTCAGTCGGTTGTTACGGAGTGAAAAGTCAACGCCCAGATTGTTTTTTCTGCGTACGCTGCCACTTCAAAATTGCGGTTGCCGAAAGCTTTAATGACTGCGCCCACGTAATCTTGATAAGCCAACGAACTGTCATAATTGTACATCATCATAGCCTGATAGGGGTAGAAGTTCTGGCTTCCTGTAAATCCGGTGCTCAAGCGAAAACGTAACTGATTAATCATGCGACTGCCCTTCAGCCATTTTTCATGATGCACGTTCCATCCCATTCCCGAACTCCAGAAGGTTCCCCAGCGGTTGTTGCTGCCGAAAAACAGACGAACCGTCACTACGAAGTGAAGCGTCGATGAAATAACGGTCGGCATAACTAAGGTTAGCATTGCCGAAGAATCCCATCAATCGACTCGTAGTCGCATAGCCTCTCACATGGTCACCTTCCTTGAATCTGACGCCGAGCGAAGGGTGATTGAGCGACTGATTGGCAAATCCATAGACAGTATAAGCATTGTAGTCGGATTTCGATTCCTGTATGTTCCAACCGGCATTAAGGTTGAGCGTATAGTTTCCGGCCTGCTTGAAATAAGACAAAACTACGTTAGCGTCATAAGAAGTCTGCAACGTATGGCCCTTGGTGTAGCTTCCCTTGTCTTCCGTTTTACCAATAAAGTCGGTATGGTCTGCCGGTTTGAAATTGTCATAGCCGCGATTGACGCGTTCCAAAGAGAAGTTTCCTTTCAGACGCAGTCCTTGGATAATATTCCATTCCACACTGAAATTATCTACAAAGTCATCATAAGTAGTCTGATCTATCGTATTGAGCATGGTGTTGTACATAGGGTTGGCCACCTGCGAACTGCCCCTTGCGGGAGTGTAATTATCAAAAAGCACCTGCTTTAAGTTGCCACTCGCGTCGTAAGGATAATAATACGGATTCAGATAGGTATAGGTACTGAAGGGACCGTAAGGCGAGTGTTAGACGTAATCTTGCCATACGACAACTCATTGCGGAACCGCAGGTTGCGATAATTGTACAGCAGGTTCAGACTTGTACCCAGTCGACTACGGTCGGATCCCTTCATCACGCCGGCGTTCATCAAATAGTTCAGGTTCAATCCATAACGAAAGCTGTCATTACCGCCCTCCAACTGCATGGTATGTTTCTGACTGATTCCCACCGATTTGAGCGGTTTAGCCAACCAATCGGTATCATAACCTTGAGCCACCAGCTTTAGTCTTTCATTGTAACTCTTCAGATATTCTTCCTGCACATACACGGCATCACTGCCCTTGTAGAGTCCCGCCATATCTTCGTACTGCAATTTTTCACGGGCGTTGAGCAAGTGATAATCCGATAAGTCGGCAACTTCCATATCCACGCTGCCGTAATAATTCAATCTGAGTTTACCGGCCTGAGGCGACTTTGTCTCAATAACGACCACGCCATTGGCCGCTCTCGAGCCGTAGATTGCCGTAGCCGAAGCATCTTTCAAGATCGAAATACGTGCTATTTTGTTAGGATCCAGGTCATACACCTTTTTCCACACTGACCTCGAAACCATCGAGGATGAAGGTCGGCAAGTTGGCATTCCCCTTATACTCCGCGTTCAGGTTGGTCACCGAACTATTGGGCAACGAGTTCATGCCACGCACCTGTACGTTGGGCATCGTGTTGGGATCTGAGCCCATGGCGATATTTTCGGTCAGTCGGAACGACGGGTCCAGCGACGCGATGGTCGATAGAACATTCCGGTCGGACACGGCGGCCAGTTCCGTTCCGCTATAGTTTGTGGCCACGCCCGTATAGGTTTGCTTGTTTTGAGTATAGTAACCCGTCACGACCACGTCGCTCAACTGCTTCACGTCAGCCACCATATTGATTTTTCATATTCGGCTCTATGGTCAAATTCTGAGTTTGCATGCCAACATACGAAACCTCCAATCTGCGAGGCGTATCACCCGTATAGTCAAAAGGCAAACTCGCCATCGGTGTTGGTCGTGGTCAGTATTTTTGGTTCCCCACAACCCGTATCTGTGCGCCGATAACAGGCTCTCCGGTGTCGTCATATACAACTCCTTTGACCCGTCGGTTGCGTCCCATCTGTGTCTGTTGGCTAAAAGTAATGATATTGCCGCTCACTCTGTAGGAACACTTAATGAGCCGCGCAAAGCTGTTCTATCACTTCGCTGACCGCTTTCTGACGAGCGGCAATGGTCACGCTAGGGCCATGTTCCGGGCCAGTTCATCACTATAAAAGAAGTTCACTCCCCGACTGCTGCTTGATTTCCTGCAAGACAGTGGGCACCGCGGCAGACTTGAAGTCAATGGTAATCTTTGTGTCAACCGGCTCTCGGGCAGACATGCCGGCACTGACCATCAGGCACAGTAGCAACAGCAAGAGTCTGCTCATTGTTTTTCACTTGGCTTTCTCTCATATAAAAATATTATTAGGTTAATAAACGACCAATTGGTCTTTCTCTATGGCTATTTCCAAATCGGTGGCCGTGGGAGTATGAACGATGAAGCGACGGATTCTGTCATGTGCCACAAGAAAGTTGCCTTCGCCCTCCAGACATACATTTCTGTCGCCACGCCCAAATGCTTCCGGATAAATCAAACTTGAGTTATCGGCCAAATGAACCATGGTAAACAAATTTACGATAATTTTATAAATACAGACCAAAAATCTGTAAAAAAACGATGATACACCCTTCCTCGTATCCAAATTCATCAACTCTTTCTCTATTTTTTTGTAAAGAAAACAGTAAGAAAAACGACCATTCTCGGCAGCACCATCTAGCGTTGAAAAAGTCCTTATTGAACATTGGAAAAGCCATTTTGAAGCTCTTTTGTTGTAAAAGTAGTCCTTTTACGTGCTAAAAAGCATAACTTTTACAACGCCAAAGGGCAGCTTTTACCCTGTAAAAGAGCCACGATTGCAAGCCCAAAACACGATAACAAGGCCCTTTCCAATGCCCCGTTTTCCGCCATTGATTCATAACCAGTTGATAATCAGCGAAATCCGAAATCGCGCGAGAATGCATTATTCCCGGCAAAAGTTTTTATTTTTCAGAATAACGCAGCCATTTTGAGCCTTTTGTCCTAAAAATCAGAAGGAATTTAGCTGTTTTGAGTGGGCTAATTAGATAGAAGGATAAAGAGGGGGAACGTGATAAATCATGTATAATATGGTTTCTTGTTTGAGCGGAACGTGATGAATCATGTATGATATGGTTTTTGTTTGAGCGGAACGTGATGAATCACGCCCCTACGCTGGCGCATGGCGACTCGTTGACATTTACTAATGTATTTATTTTCGTGTTTAGAAACAGGATGGCGTGAGCCGTAGGGGCGTGATTCATCACGTTCCGCTCACATATAGAAACTCTGCAACTTCTTTGCCGTCTTCGTATAAAGGCGGGCCGTTAGTTGTTCCGCTCACATATAGAAACTCTGCAACCCATGATTCATCCTTTTCCTCCCTCAAACATAAACTCTGCAACCCATGATTTACTCCTTTTGCTCTTGTAAACAGAGATAATACAACCCATGATTCATCCCTTTTCCGCTTGCTTTTTGCGCTATCGTTTAGGGAATATCTATATTTTATGCGTATCTTTGCATATATTACTGAATATTCGGAAGTTCATGACAGAGTGAAACTTGCGAATTTCTTATAATCATTATCAAGATATTATCAATAGAACCTAAACTTATGATGATTCAAAAGATTAAATCATTCTTATTCGCGGTAACATTTTCGTCGCTGGCCATGGGCAGTATGGCCGCCGGTGACGCAGTGCGTTATGTCAATCCGATGATCGGGTCGGGCGGCCATGGTCATGTATTCGTGGGTGCCAATGTACCTTTCGGTTACGTGCAGTTAGGCCCCACGCAGACAACTCGGGGTTGGGACTGGTGTTCGGGCTACCATTACAGCGACTCGTTGCTCGTGGGCTTCGGCCATCAGCACCTTAGTGGTACGGGAATCGGCGATTTGGGCGACGTGGCCCTTGTGCCGATGGCTTGCAAATGTCAGAAAGAACTGAAGTTTTCGCATGCCTCCGAGACCGTTCGACCGGGCTATTATGCCGTGAAACTGCAACGTCCCAACGTATTCGTTGAGCTGACGGCCACCAAGCGTGCGGGTTTCCATCGCTATACGTTCGGTGCCAACATGAAGAAAGCCTTCGTAGCCATCAACCTGAATCAAGGTATCGGTTGGGATAAGATGACCAATTGTAAGTATAATCAGGAGGAACTACCACCGTTACAGGCCATCGCATGTCGACAGGATGGGCTAAGGACCAAAGAACTTTCTTCGTAGCGGAGTTCTCTAAACCCGTGACAATGGAAAAGAAGAGCAACGACAGCGTTGCTATTTTCTCGTTCGACAATAGCGACGGCAAGCCATTGATGGTGAGAGTGGGCATGTCGGCCGTCAGCGTAGACAACGCGCGGCAGAACCTCCGGGCCGAAATCAAAGACTGGAACTTCAACGGCGTGGTGGCGCAAGCCGAACAGGCATGGGCCGATGCCTTGGGTAAGATTGAGGTATCGACCACGGACAATCGCTTGAAAACCATTTTCTACACGGCACTCTATCACACGATGACCGCTCCGTCGGTATTCAACGACGTCAACGGCGAGTATCGTGGAGCCGACGGTAAGGTGTATAAGGGTGACTTTACGAACTATACCACTTTCTCATTGTGGGACACTTATCGTACCGCACAGCCGCTCATGTCGCTCATTCATCGCGATATCCTGCCCGATATTGCCACTACTTTCATCAATATTTATCGTCAACAGGGCAAGCTTCCCGTATGGCATCTGATGGGAAATGAGACCGATTGCATGATAGGAAACCCGGGAGTCATTGTGCTGGGCGACCTTGTGCTGAAGGGATATGTGAAAGACCGTGAGGCAGCGTTCGAAGCCATGAAGCAGTCGGCTATGCTCGACGAGCGTGGTATGAACTCGTTGAAAAAGAATGGCTACGTGGCTTACAACGAAGATCCTACTTCTGAGACCGTGGCCAAGACGCTGGAATACGCCATTGCCGACGCCGCCATCGCCAAAGTGGCCAAGTTGCTGGGCAAGAAAGGCGACTATGCCTACTTCCTGAAGCGCAGTCAGTCGTATAAAAAAAGCTCTTCGATACCGAAACACAGTTTATGCGTGGTCTGAGTTCGGACGGCAAATTCCGTGTGCCTTTCAATCCTTTCCATGCCGTACACCGACAGGATGATTATACCGAAGGAAATGCCTGGCAGTACACTTGGCTCGTACCGCACGACGTTCGTGGCTTTGGTGAAACTCTTCCCCAACGAAAATAGTTTCGTGACTAAGCTCGATTCGCTCTTTGTTGTCGAAGGAGACTTGGGCGAAGACGCGTCGCCCGATATTTCGGGACTCATCGGTCAGTATGCGCATGGCAACGAACCGAGCCACCATATTATATATATGTATAACTATGTGGGCCAGCCTTGGAAGGCAGCCAAGCTGCTGCGCCGTACGATGGACGAGATGTACACCGACCAGTTCGACGGTTTGAGCGGCAATGAAGACGTGGGTCAGATGTCGGCTTGGTACGTTATGTCGGCCATGGGTTTGTATCCGGTTGACCCGGCAGGCGGCAGTTTCATCTTCGGTAGCCCCATTCTCGACGAAGCTAAGGTCAATGTGGGCAACGGAAAGACCTTCCGCATCGTGGCCAAAAACAACAGCAAGGACAATCTCTACATCCAGAGCGTCAAGCTGAACGGCAAGAACTATACGAAATCGTACATCGAATACAGCGATATGATCAAGGGTGGAACGCTCGAGTTTACCATGGGCGCTCAGCCATCGAAGTTCGGTACGGCCAAGAAAGACCGTCCGTAAATAGGTGTGAGGTGAGAGTTGTTGGGTGAGAAACGGTTCTTTTTAACCATCGCCTCTCAACTCTCTCTTAACGCTTTACCCCTTTATACCTAAAGTAACAACAACAATGATAACCAATAAAAAATGCTTTGCGGCAGCCGGTCTGGGCCTTTTGCTGCTCGCTATGCCCGGTCGGGTCGTGGCACAGTCGAACCTTACGCAGAAGGAGTTTGGTAAGGAATACATCGATGCCATTGCCGTGAGCACGCGCTATGTATCGAAACGGCCGGTCGAAGCCGATCGTTTGTTCCGCTCGGAGGTGCTCGAAAAATACATCAAGGACGTTAAGAAGAAGCTCAAAGACACGCCCTACTTGGCTTGGATGTTTGAGAATTGCTACCCCAATACGCTCGATACCACCGTCCATTACATGGAAGACGAGCAGGGAGAGCCTGATACGTTTGTGTATACGGGCGACATCCACGCGATGTGGGGGCGTGATTCGGGTGCGCAGGTCTATCCTTACGTGAAGTTCGCGAACAAGGATAAGAACCTGAAACGCATGCTGGCCGGCGTGATTCGTCGACAGTTCAAGAACATTGTCTTTGATCCTTACGCCAACGCGTTCAATCGTTATCCCGATATCAAGAGCTATTGGATGAGCGACGACACCGATATGAAACCCGAATTGCACGAGCGCAAGTACGAAATCGACTCGCTCTGCTATCCCATCCGTTTGGCATACGAATACTGGAAGGAGACGGGCGACACGAGTATTTTTGGCAATCTGTGGCTTCAGACCATCGAGAGCGTGCTGCGCACTTTCAGAGAACAGCAGCGTAAAAACGGACTTGGCCCTTATCATTTTACCCGTGTGACCGACCGACAGCTCGACACCGTGTGCAACCGAGGATGGGGAGCGCCCTGCAAGCCTGTGGGTCTTATCGCTTCGGTGTTCCGTCCTTCCGACGACGCCACGACCTATCTCTTCCTCGTTCCCTCTAATTTCATGGCTGTAACGAGCTTGAAGAAGGCGGCCGAAATCCTCACTTCTGTTAATCAAAGGGGCCGATCTGGCCGCTCAGTGCACCGCTTTGGCCGACGAAGTACACAACGCCCTGCGCCAATACGCTGTCTATCAGCACCCCAAGTATGGCCCTATCTACGCTTTCGAGGTCGACGGCTTCGGCAATCAGCTGATCATGGACGACGCCAATGTGCCCAGTCTGCTGGCCATGCCTTATCTGGGCGACGTCGATATCAACGATCCCATCTATCAGAACACCCGCCGTTTCGTGTGGAGCGAGGACAATCCTTACTTCTTCCGTGGCAAAGCGGGCGAGGGAATCGGTGGCCCTCACGTGGGACTCGACATGCCTTGGCCCATGAGTATCATGATGCGGGCCTTCACGTCGCAGGACGATAACGAAATCAAAGCGTGTATCCAAATGCTCATGGATACCGACGCAGGCACGGGAGTCATCCACGAATCGTTCCATAAAGACGATGCCAACAACTACACCCGCCCATGGTTCGCGTGGCAGAACACGCTCTTCGGCGAACTCATCTCAAAACTCGTGAGCGAAGGAAAGGTAGACTTGCTGCGCGGTTGTAAGAAATAGTAAACTTCATTCGTCAACGCGTCAATTCATAAATCGTTCACTTCTCAATTCGTTAACTTAAAAAAACATGTCATTCAAGAATAATCCTTCCCCCGTAGCGTGGGTGCCCACGCTCTATTTCGCCATGGGAATGCCCTTCGTGGTGCTCAATATGGTCTGCACACTGATGTATAAAGGTATGGGCGTAAGCGACCGACAGATTGCTTTCTGGACCAGTCTCATCATGCTTCCGTGGACATTGAAGCCCCTCTGGAGCCCGTTCCTCGAAATGTATAAGACCAAGAAGTTCTTCGTAGTGTTGACACAGGTGCTCTCGGGTGTGATGTTTGCGCTCGTAGCCTTTGCCCTTCACCTGCCTTCGTTCTTTGCCGTGACCATCGCCATGCTGTCTGTTATCGCTTTAAGTGGCGCAACCCACGACATCGCCGCTGATGGAACCTACATGAGTGTGCTCTCTAATGAAGAGCAAGCGAAGTGGATTGGCTGGCAAGGCGCGTTCTATAATATAGCCAAAATTGCCGCGACGGGTGGTCTTGTGTTTCTCGCCGGCACCTTCATCGACGCGTTTGGCGTCACCCGTGCGTGGATGATCATCATGCTTATCATCGGTGCCATCATGCTCGTGCTCGGCGCTTACCACTTCTTTATTCTGCCTTGCGCCGACAAACCGGCCGAAGAAGGCAAGACATTACGCGAATCGCTCTGCGAACTTTGGAGCGTATTCGTAGACTTCTTCCACAAGAAACACATCATTTATTACCTCTTTTTCATCATTCTTTATCGCTTTGCCGAAGGCTTTGTGATGAAGATAGTGCCTCTTTTCCTCAAAGCGTCACGGGCCGAACAGGGCTTGGGACTCAGCGAACAGGAAATCGGACTGCTTTTATGGCACGTTCGGCGCGGCTGCTTTTCGTATTGGGAAGCATTCTGGCGGGCTACTACATCGCCCACCGTGGGCTGAAAAAGAGCCTCTTTTCGTTGGCGTTGGTGTTCAACCTGCCGTTCATTGCCTACACCTTACTGGCCCTCTACCAGCCCGAAAGCCTTGTCATCATCGGCAGCGGTATCGTGTTGGAGTATTTCGGCTACGGCTTTGGCTTCGTCGGACTGACGCTGTTCATGATGCAACAGATTGCTCCGGGCAAGCACCAGATGAGCCATTACGCCTTTGCGTCGGGCATTATGAACCTCGGTGTGATGCTTCCGGGTATGATCAGCGGTCTGGTGAGCGACGCCTTGGGCTATCGCCACTTCTTCGTTTTCGTGCTCTTCTGCACCATTCCGGCCCTGCTCATTACCTGGTTTTGTGCCCTTCACCTATGAAGATAAAAAAAGTAAAACTTAAACTAATAATAAATAATCATTATGACGAAATTGATCATTTCGGGCAATCCGTTGCCCAATATGCCTTGGGAAGAGCGCCCCGAAGGTGAAAAAAACGTGATGTGGCGCTGCTCGAAAAACCCCATTATCCCACGCGATCTGCTGCCCACGAGCAACAGTATCTTCAATAGCGCCGTGGTTCCGTTCGGCGAAGGCTACGCCGGTGTGTTCCGTTGCGACGACACCAACCGCCGCATGGTGCTCCATGTGGGCTTCTCTAAGGACGGCGTGAACTGGAATATCAACGAGGAACCGCTGCGTTTCGAGTGCGACAATGCCGAAATCGGCCAGTGGGTGTATGGCTACGACCCCCGCGTGTGCTTCATTGAAGACCGTTATTACGTGACTTGGTGCAACGGTTACTACGGGCCGACCATCGGTATCGCGTGGACGAAGGACTTCAAGACCTTCCATCAACTCGAAAACGCTTTCCTTCCCTACAACCGCAACGGCGTACTCTTCCCCAAGAAGATCAACGGCAACTTCGCCATGATGTCGCGTCCGTCCGACACCGGTCACACTCCTTTCGGCGACATCTTCTACAGCGAAAGCCCCGACATGGAGTTCTGGGGTCGCCATCGCCACGTGATGAGCCCTGCCGCCTTCGAGGTAAGCGCATGGCAGTGCATGAAAATCGGCGCCGGTCCTGTGCCCATAGAGACCAGCGAGGGCTGGTTGCTGTTCTACCACGGCGTGCTTCGCTCCTGCAACGGCTACGTTTACAGTTTCGGATCGGCCCTGCTCGACCTCGAACAGCCTTGGAAGGCCATCTATCGTTCGGGTCCTTACCTCATTTCGCCGCAGAAACAGTATGAGTTGACGGGCGACGTGCCCAACGTTTGCTTCCCTTGCGCCGAGGTTCACGACCCCGGAGCGGCCGCATCGCCGTTTATTATGGCTGCGCCGACACCGTAACGGGACTTGCCTTCGGCTATATCCCCGAGATAATCGAGTGGACAAAGAGACCAGCATCATCTAAAATGCTTCTGTTGGCGATGATATTCTAAATCAAACAGAAGATTTTTTTATCAAACGATTTAGATACAAACCAACTCCCCAAGTAAGACAAGCCCCCAAGGAGAAACGCAAAGTAAACTCCTTGGGGGCTTTTTGTTTATTTTACAATCGTAGCTTTGTGAGGTGGGTATTGCTCGATTGTTGATTTGCTCTTTACCCATCAGCCCCACACGGCAGCCGCGAAATCTCTTCGTGGAGATTTGGAAGTAAAGGTGAGAATCAATATCTTTGCGTCAAAAAAATAAGAACAATATGAAAAATCATTATATCAAACGAAATAGAAACCGTATGCCCGGGTTTCGTGTGTGCCTGTGTCGAGGCGCAGGTTGAAAACACGCCCTACAGCGAAGCGTTGTGGGCCGAAATCAAGAAGAAAAGTGAGCAATTCAAGGCGTCGCTCACCACCGAAACGCTCAAAGACATCAGTAGCATTGCGGCCACACGCCGTGTCTATCGGGCCTGTGGCAAGGATCCTTCGCGCTACCGGCCGTCGGGCGAGGCGCTCGTTCGGCGTGTATTGCAGGGGCAAGGGAACTCTATCAGGTGAACACGTTGGTAGACCTGCTCAACCTGGCCAGTATGGTTTCGGGCTACAGCATCGGCGGTTTCGATGCCGCCAAGTTCCAAGGCGACACGCTCACGCTGGGTGTTGGGCGCAAGGATGAACCCTATGAGGGTATCGGGCGGGGGCTTCTCAATATCGAGGGACTGCCCGTCTACCGCGACGCCGAGGGAGGAGTGGGAACGCCCACGAGCGATAACGAGCGCACCAAGATAGACCTTTCGACCCGCCATCTGCTCGTGCTCGTCAACGGCTACGACGGCAGCGAAGCGCAAGTGAGAGCCACCGCCGAGTATATTCTGGAACTTCTGCGGAAGTATTGCGGCAGCAACGGCGGTAGCTATACGATAACGAGCGGAGTTGGTACAAAAAAATAACAAGGAACAAAAGCCCATTCCGTGTGTCGTGATGGGCTTTCGTTCACTATGAAAATTTTCGTACAAACCGCTCGTTTCTTTTTGCGTCAGGATTTTTTTGGTCGCAAATAAGCCAAGCATTTGAGTGTTTATCTAAAAACCAACAAACCGCTGATAACCAATCATTTGTAAGAAACAACCCGCTTTTTGCGCGTTAAAAACCGCCCCAAACACCGAAAAACACCGAAAGCAGCCCTTTTTACACGCCAAAAGCATAGCTTTTGACCGGGTAAAAGGGCTGCTTTCGGCGTGTAAAGGGCTGCTTTTATGCGGTAAAAGCTATGCTGACCACGTGAAAAGTGAAAAAAACGATCCTGCGCAAGCCTAAAAATCACCCTTTCATCTCTATTTTTCGTTCTAATTGAAGCATTTTTCGACCGTTTTTTGTGACCGATTTTTTTACATTTTATGCCATGCGCAATGCTTTATATGCCTTTTTTTTGTGTGACGGAATGTGATGAATCACTTGTTGTATGCTCTTTGTTTGCGGGGCGGAACGTGATGAATCACGCCCCTACGGCTGACGCCCTGCCAGTTACAAACACGAAAATTACACCTTTAATAGTTATCCATGAGTCGCCATGCGCCAGCGTAGGGCGTGATTCATCACGTTCCTCACATCTCCAAACAGGTATTCTTGATTCCCTCAACCCCTTTATACGCAGACCATAAAAACAAACACAGCAATGGAAGGGGATAAATCGCGCATGGTATCATCTTTGTTTGCGGGCCGAAATGTGATGAATTATTCGTCGTATCATCTTTGTTTGAGAACGGAACGTGATAAATCACGCCCCTACGGCTGACGCCCTGCCAGTTACAAACACGAAAATTACACCTTTAATAGTTATCCATGAGTCGCCATGCGCCAGCGTAGGGGCGTGATTCATCACGTTCCTCACATCTCCAAACAGGTATTCTTGATTCCCTCAACCCCTTTATACGCAGACCATAAAAAAACAAACACAGCAATGGAAGGGATAAATCGCGCATGGTATCATCTTTGTTTACTGGCCGGAATATGATAAATTATTCGTTGTATCATCTTTGTTTCAGAACGGAACATGATAAATCACGCCCCTACGGCTGACGCCCCTGCCAGTTACAAACACGAAAAATTACACCTTTAATAGTTATCCATGAGTCGCCATGCGCCAGCGTAGGGGCGTGATTCATCACGTTCCTCACATCCCCAAACAGATATTCTTGATTCCCTCAACACCTTTATACGCAGACCATAAAAACAAACACAGAAATGGAAGGGATAAATCACGCATGGTATCATCTTTGTTTACTGGCCGGAACGTGATGAATTATTCGTTGTATCATCTTTGTTTGAGAACGGAACGTGATAAATCACGCCCCTTATCCCAATTCTTTCATGCTTGTTTTTTTGAAGTGAGGTAAGCTGATACTAACATAAAAGCAGGGCAGTCCGGCATTAGCGGACTACCCTGCTCTTGTGTTATATCATATCGTTGTGTCTACATCGTGCGATGAAAACAGGCGGATGATGTTGTTCTATCGCCCTACCGATGTCCCTTGGCGTTGCGGATGGGGTCGTCATACTGCACTTGCAGTTGCAGCAACTGACGCTTCAGACCCGCCGTGAGTTTCTCGGTGCCGGGCTTGCCGTAGATGTTGTGCATCTGCGAAGGGTCGTTCTTCAGGTCGTAGAGTTCCCAGGCATCGATGTCGTTGTAGAAGTGCATGAGCGAATAGCGACCCGTGCGGATGCCGTAATGGCGACATACGGAGTGCTCGGCCGGGTATTCGTAGTAGTGATAGTAGAGCGATTGGCGCCAGTCTTTGGGCTGCTGTCCACGCAACAGCGGCAGCAACGAACGGCCTTGAATGTCCTTGGGCACCTTGACACCGGCCAGTTCGAGGAACGTGGGGGCGTAGTCGATGTTCTGTACCATCTGGTTTACCGTGCCCTGCTTGCCACCCGGCAGGTACATCAGCAGCGGCGTGCGGAACGATTCCTCATACATGAAACGCTTGTCGAACCACCCGTGTTCGCCCATATAGAAGCCTTGGTCGGACGTATAGACGATGAGTGTGTTGTCGAGCAGCCCTTTCTCGCGCAGATAGTCGATAACACGGCCCACGTTGCGGTCTACCGAGTGAATCACCCGCATGTAATCGTGCATGTAACGCTGATATTTCCATTCGGCCAATGCCTTGCCCGACAGGCCCGCCTCTTTGAACCGCTTGATGATAGGGTCGTAATGGCGATCCCACTGCGCACGCTGCGATGGCGACATGCGCTCGTAGTTGGCGCGGCCCATGGCTTCCAGTTCCTTGTTTGAGTGGATTTCGTTCTCGTGGTCGGCCATTTTGTTGTCGTAAACGATATCCATATCCTTCATGATATTCATCTCTTGCTTGGCGGCGGCGCGTCGTCCCTTGTAGTCGTCGTAGAAGTTGGCCGGCAGGGGGTACACTTTATCGTTGTAAAGGTCGAGGTCGCACGTGTCGGGACTCCACACCCGGTGGGGCGCTTTGTTGTGCATGAGCAGACAGAAAGGCTTGTTCGGGTCGCGCCGATTGTCCATCCAGTCGATGGCCAGATCGGCAATGATGTTGGTCACGTAGCCCGGTCGGCGCAGTTCTTTGCCGTTGCACAGGAAATCGGGGTTGTAGTAGTCGCCCTGTCCGATGAGAATGTCCCAGTAGTCGAAGCCCGTTGGCAGCGACGTAGGTGCCATTTGCCAATCATCGCGGTCTGATAGCCCTCCTTTTTGGAGCAGCTTCGGGAAGGTCTGTTGGCCGCCGTCGAAGGTCTTTGAGTTGTCGGTGAAGCCGTTGGCGTGGCTGTGTTTGCCCGTCAACATGCAGGCTCTGGAGGGTCCGCTCAGTGAGTTGGCCACGAAACTTTCATTGAATCTCACGCCATGCTGCGCGATCCAGTCGATGTTGGGTGTCTGAATGAAGCGGTTGTCATAAGCGCTGATCGTCTGAAAAAGAGTGGTCGTCGCTCATGATGTACACGATGTTCATGGGCCGCTGTTGGGCCTGTGCGGGCACGAACGCGCCCAGCACCACCGTGCCCGTGAGACAATATAAAATTCTTGATTGCATGATAGGAATGAGTTAGATAATCAGTTATTCCACCCCGGAGGCTGTTTCCACAGGCCACCGGTCAGCGAGAACATTCTCGACTGCGTGAAAGGAGGTAATTGTATATTTGATAAATATGCCCACAAAAGTAGCGTTTTTAAGCTGTAATACCAAATTTACGTTCCTACTTTTCCCATTTCGCCCATGAAAGAGCGCAGCGATATGGCCCGCGAAATCTTGATTGGGCAGCCCGAAACCACAACTTTCCGTTCGCGGAAAATCTCTTGTATGCCCCGTGTCGCAACTCCATGATATTATCGCCTGTTCAGAAACGGGTTGCAAAAGCGCAGCTTTGACCTTGCGAAAGCTATGCTTTGACACGCTGAAAGGGCTGCTTTGACACGCTAAAAGCTATGCTTTCGCAAGCTCAAAGTTACGTTTTTCGCAAAACCAACCGTAAACCCTTGTCCGGCAGTCCTTTACAACCAACTTCACAAAGGCGTTGCGCCCGTGATGACACGGGGTTGGATTTTTCTGCGCAAAGGCTTGCTTCCGCACCGGCGTTACTATGGACTCAAAGAGAAAAAACAAAAAAAAATGTACGTATCAAAAATATCATTTACCTTTGTGAAAACAAACAAATAAAAACAAGAGTCATGAAAAAGTATTTATTCCTTATGCTTGCTTTTGGTGGGCATTATGTTTTTCATTTACGAGTTGTTCATCAGACCTCCGTTTGTAAAAGCTCACTTACACGGACGAGGAAACAAAGAAACAAAAAGACAGAAACGGCAAGAATCGAAGGCAAAAACGCTGAAGCTGAATGACATTGTCTATACGAAACAATAAAATTGAAAGGCGGTTGAAAAACTGCCTTTTTTCGTATGTTCGCTTCCGTAAGGTGGTCGGACGAGGGAAACGATTGGGTTTGTGCCGATGGTTCTCTCGAACGAAGGTGTTATAAAAAACGAAATAAATATTTTTGAAAAAAACGGGCTTTTTTTATTTTTACCTTTGTCCCTGATCAGGCCATATCGGCTGATATAATGGGGTTCCATAGTTTAATGGATAGAACGGAGGTTTCCTAAACCTTTGATCCGAGTTCGATTCTCGGTGGAACTACTTCTTGTCATCCTCAACCTTTTTAATACCTTAGATACATGATAGGAGCGATTATAGGCGATATTGTTGGATCGCGTTTTGAATTTGCAAAAACAAACCAATCAAAACTTCACTTTGTTTACGGATGAATGTGGTTACACCGATGACACGATTTGTACGGTGGCCATTGCCGACGCCATCATGAATCATCGGTCTTACAAGGATTCGCTGCACGACTGGTGCCGACGCTATCCCAACCCCATGGGAGGCTACGGCGCACGATTTCTGACGTGGATTGAGAGCGACAATCCGCAACCCACGGGCAGCTGTGGCAATGGTTCGGCCATGCGGGTGAGCCCCATAGGATGGCTCTTCGACGACTATCACAAGGTGCTCGACGAAGCTCGGAAGTCTGCCATCGTGAGCCACGACCATCCCGAAGGCATCAACGGTGCCCAGTGTGTGGCCACACTCATCTACTGGCTGCGCACCTGTCGCATCACGAAAGATGAAATCTGAGTGCCGTGAAACGCAATTTCCACTACACCATTCCTACGCTTTCCGACATCTATAAAATAGGTAGCGAAGATCATTTTCGATGGCACCTGTCAGGAGACCGTGCCATACGCCATCAGTTGTTTCATGGAGAGTCATAACTTTGAAGACGCCATCCGCATTGCCGTAGCGGCCGGTGGCGACACCGATACCAAGGCCGCCATCTGCGGTAGCATCGCCGAAGCCTACTACGAGATACCCGAATCGCTTATCACCCAAGCCTTCGAATATCTGCCCCACGACATTCTTAGCGTCATCGAGCAGTTTTATGGGCAGATTGGTATGCAGATGGAGTAAGGATGTTTTAAACCATCTTCCTCACTCCTTAAGACCGGAAACAAAAGAAAAATCGTATCTTTGTGGCGTTGATTCTATTGAATAATGAGAAAAACGATAGGAATTATCATGCTGCTGGCCTTTGTGGCGTTGCACGCGATGGCACAGACGGAGAACGGAAAACCGGGCCATGTGAACCCTGAAGACCGTGAGGTGGACATCAATAAGCCCACCTTCGTGCCGATGGTGAAGGTAGGAAAGGTGCTTGATCGTGGCGACTCCATCCTATACGTGGAGCTCAACAACGTGTGGTGCTATCCCCGACAGCAGTTCGGCAGCCCCGAACAGATGCAGGCTTACAACCGATTGGTGGCGAATATCAAGAAGGTTTTGCCCATCGCCAAGGAGGTAAATCATATCATTATTGAGACTTACGATTACCTACAGACGTTGCCTAATAAGAAAGCACGCGACGAACATCTTAAATATGTGGAGAAGAGTATCAAGCAAGAGTATACGCCCCGCATGAAAAAGTTGACTTACTCACAGGGCAAGTTGCTCATCAAACTGGTTTATCGCGAGTGTGGCAATTCGGCTTACGGCACGTTGCAGGCCGTTCTCGGTCCTGTTCGTGCAGGCTTCTGGCAGGCTTTCGCATGGACTTTCGGAGCGTCATTGGCCAAGAAATACGACCCCACAGGTGTCGACCGCATCACCGAGCGCATCGTCTTGCAGGTGGAAGCAGGACAGTTGTAGAAAGCGGTAGCCTAATTTTTCCTTTCTTTTTATTTTTTTCGTATTCCCTTTTTTTATTATATCTTTGCCTATTATTCAAATATATTACTACAACATTCCGTAAAAAGCACAAAAAGATGGCTGAAGAGCTTGAAGTAAAAGAACTGGAGCAAGTCGTTGTTAGATTCTCTGGTGACTCCGGTGACGGCATGCAGCTGGCCGGCAACATTTTTTCAACAGTTTCCGCTACCGTCGGAAACGGTATCTCCACTTTCCCAGATTATCCTGCCGATATCCGAGCACCGCAAGGGTCGCTCACGGGCGTATCGGGATTCCAGGTACACATCGGACAAGGCCGCGTCTATACGCCGGGCGACAAGTGCGATGTGCTTGTGGCGATGAACGCGGCCGCGCTTAAGACGCAGTATAAGTACGCCAAACCACAGGCTACCATCATCATCGACACCGACAGCTTCGGGCCAAACGACCTGCGCAAGGCTGAGTTCCACAGCGATGATTACCTGGGAGAAATGGGTATCGATCAAGATTGCGTTGTGGCATGTCCCATCACACAGATGGTGAAAAGCGTGCCTGGCCGACAGCGGAATGGACAATAAGTCTATCCTGAAATGCCGCAACATGTTCGCGTTGGGCATTGTCTGCTGGCTTTTTCAATCGCGATCTGGAATTGGTAGAAAACTTCTTGCGCGACAAGTTCGCTAAGAAACCAGAGATTGCAGAGAATAATATTAAGGTGGTAAACGCGGGTTATGACTATGGTCACAACGTGCACGCCAGCGTTCCGGCTACCTATCGCATCGACAGCAAGACCAAAGTAGCCGGTCGTTACATGGATATCACGGGCAACAAGGCCACGGCCTACGGACTCATTGCCGCTGCTGAGCGGGCCGGATTGAAACTCTATCTGGGTTCTTATCCCATTACACCGGCCACAGACATCCTGCATGAACTGGCTAAACATAAGTCATGCGGTGTTATTACGGTGCAGTGCGAGGACGAGATTTCGGGTTGTGCCAGTGCCGTAGGCGCGGCATTCGCCGGCGCTTTGGCCGCTACATCCACCTCGGGACCGGGCATTTGCTTGAAGAGCGAGGCCATTAACCTGGCTGTTATCGACGAATTGCCACTCGTCATCATCGACGTTCAGCGTGGCGGACCGTCGACCGGACTTCCTACTAAGAGCGAGCAGACCGACTTGTTACAGGTGCTTTACGGGCGTAACGGCGAAAGCCCGATGCCCGTTATCGCCGCTACCAGCCCCACCGACTGCTTCGACGCCGCCTTCATGGCTGCCAAGATGGCTCTGGAGCACTTGACTCCCGTGGTGCTGTTGACCGACGCTTTCATCGCCAATGGCTCATCGGCATGGCTGCTGCCCGACATCAACGACCTGCCTGAGATTCATCCTCACTACGTCACCGAGGAACAGAAATATAAGTATACGCCTTATCAGCGCGACTCCAAGACGCAGGTGCGCTACTGGGCACACCCCGGACAAGAAGGCTATACACATATTCTGGGTGGACTGGAGAAGGACGGCGAGACCGGCGCAATTTCAACAGAGCCTGAAAACCACGACCGTATGGATCGCCTGCGCTTCGAGAAAGTGGCCAAGATACCTGTACCCGATGTAGAGGTTCAGGGCGATAAGGACGACGCGGATCTGCTCATCGTGGGCTTCGGATCTACATACGGCCATCTTTACACGGCTATGGAAGAGCTGCGCCACGAAGGCTACAAGGTGGCATTGGCACAGTTTAAGTACGTGAACCCACTGCCGCGCAACACAGCCAAGGTGCTAACACAATACAAGAAGGTAGTGGTGGCCGAACAAAACCTCGGTCAGTTTGCCGCTTTGCTTCGCATTCGCATCAACGATTTCTCGCCCTATCAGTACAATCAGGTGAAAGGTCAGCCCTTCAACGTGAGCGAATTGGTGTGGTTTCAAGAAAATCATCAATTCAAAGGACGAGCATCGTGCGGGCAGCACCTTCGAAGAGCGTGTTATTTTTTAAACTTTTTGTCCTTTCCGCTTAGGAAAACGACACAGAAAACAATCTATTCCGTTACTTAGAAATAAGAAAACCATGAGCGAATTTTACAGCACAAGATTATAAAAAGGTCAGCCGCGCTGGTGTCCGGGCTGTGGTGACCACTTCTTCCTGGCCAGCTTGCAAAAGGCAATGGCCGAAATCGGCGTTCCTCCCCATGAGACGGCCGTCATCAGCGGTATCGGTTGTTCGAGCCGATTGCCCTATTATGTCAACACCTATGCTATGCAGACGATTCACGGACGCGCAGCTTCCGTCGCTACAGGCGTAAAAAGTGGTGAATCCGGGCTCTGCGTATGGCAGGTAAGTGGCGACGGCGATGGTCCGGCCATCGGTGGTAACCACTTCATCCACGCCATGCGACGCAATGTTGATATCAATATCATCCTACTCAACAACCGCATTTACGGCTTGACAAAGGGACAATATAGCCCCACAAGTCCACGTGGCTTCGTGTCGAAATCAAGTCCTTATGGCACGGTAGAGGACCCGTTCCGCCCCGCCGAACTCTGTTTTTGGCGCACGTGGACGCTTCTTTGCCCGTTCCGTAGCTACCGATGGCAAGGAAACCGAGCGTATCCTGCAGGCCGCCCAACAGCACAAAGGAGCTTCGGTTTGTGAGATTTTTGCAAAACTGCGTCATCTTCAACAATGGCTGCCACGATTCTATTTACACCAAGGAAGGCCGTCGCAAAAACGCCATTTACGTAGAACACGGCAAGCCGTTAATCTTCGGTGAGAACGATGAATATGGTTTGATGCAGGAAGGATTCGGCCTGAAAGTGGTGAAGATAGGCGAAAACGGCATCACTTTGTCTGATATTCTCGTACACGATGCCCACGCTATCGACGACACTCTGCAGCTCAAACTGGCCATGATGGACAACGAAGACGGCTTCCCGGTGGCTCTCGGCATCATCCGTGATGTAGAAGCACCCACCTACGATGAGGCTGTCAACGCCCAGATAGAAGAGGTGAAGGGCAAAAAGCCTTATCATAACTTCATGGAACTGCTCGAAACCAACGACATTTGGGAAGTAAAAAGAGTAATGATTTGAATACAAAAGGATGAAATAAACGGATTCAACCTTCATCTATAACAACAAAAGGGAATGGCTCGTATGCTCCATTCCCTTTTTATTAATGTTTACCCACGCAACGTTTTATTGTCTTTGCGCGCATTAAGAAAAGCCTTTTTCACACGGCGTTTGTTAATCAACCCCTGCGATTCAACCTAAGATTCACCCAAAAATTTTCTTGATATCATTCAGCTTATTCAATGCTTCGAGCGGCGTCAGGGCGGTTCACATCGAGGCCTAATAGCTCATCGCGAATCTGCGTCAACACCGGATCGTCGAGCTGAAAGAAGCTCAGTTGCATATCCTCGCTATGCTCTTTTTTATCTTCGTTGTGTCGGGCCGCCCCGCACGACCTACGCCCGCATTGTCCGCTTCCAGCTCATGCAGGATGATATTGGCCCGCTTCACGATAGAGCGCGGCATGCCCGCAATCTCCGCCACGTGAATACCGAAGCTGTGTTCGCTGCCCCCTCGCATGAGTTTGCGTAGGAAAATAACCTTGCCATCAACCTCCTTCACGCTCACGTTATAGTTTTTGACACGCGGGAAGTTGCGCTCCATTTCGTTCAGTTCATGATAGTGCGTGGCAAAGAGCGTGCGGGCCCCCACCTTGGCATGCTCATGCAGATACTCCACGATGGCCCAAGCAATGCTGATACCGTCGTAAGTACTCGTGCCACGCCCCAATTCGTCGAAGAGCACAAGGCTCTTGGGCGACACGTTATTAAGGATATTGGCCGCCTCGGTCATCTCTACCATGAACGTAGACTCACCCAACGAAATGTTGTCGCTGGCCCCCACGCGGGTGAAAATCTTATCGACCAGTCCCACACGAGCACTCTCGGCCGGTACGAAACAGCCCACCTGTGCCATCAACACGATGAGTGCCGTCTGGCGCAACAGGGCCGATTTACCCGCCATATTGGGCCCGGTAATCATCATCACCTGCTGTTTCTCCGTGTCGAGATACACGTTGTTGGGCACATAACGTTCGCCCACGGGCAGCTGCGTTTCGATAACGGGATGGCGTCCTTGCCGTATGTCGAGCACATTGGTATCGTCGATCACCGGCCTCACGTATCTATTCTCTTCCGACGTCTTGGCAAACGACAACAAACAGTCGAGGCGTGCCACGAGATTAGCGTCGGTCTGAATCTGCGGAATATAAGCCTGCATGGCCTGAATCAGTTCCATGAAGAGCTTACCTTCGAGCGCCAATATCTTCTCTTCGGCCCCTAGAATCTTCTCTTCATACTCTTTCAGTTCGGGAGTGATATAGCGTTCGGCCTGCGCCAGCGTCTGTTTGCGAATCCATTCGGTCGGAACGCGATCCTTAAACGTGTTGCGCACCTCTAAATAATAGCCGAACACATTATTGAAACCCACTTTCAGACTCGCGATCCCCGTCCGTTCCACCTCCTTCTGTTGTATCTCGAGCAGGTAGTCCTTGCCGTGGCGGCTGATGGCTCGCAGTTCGTCCAGCTCCTCACTGTAACCTTCGGCAATGACATCCCCCTTGCTGACGAGCTGCGGTGGGTCGGGTTGTATCTCCTTATCGATACGGTCGCACAGCGTTTCACATAGTTCGAGTTGCTCTCCGATGCGCTTTAGCGGCGCGTCTTCAGCTCCAAGACACGCTGCCTTCACCGGTTGCAAAGCCTGCAAAGCCCGCTTTAGCTGCACCACTTCGCGCGGCGATACGCGTCCCACGGCCACCCTTGAAATGATGCGTTCCAAGTCGCCGACACGATGAAAGGCCTCATCCAGTTCCTGACGGAAGTCGGGATGGCGGAAGAAATACTCCACCACGTCGAGCCGTTCCTCAATGGGTTTCACGTCTTTCAGCGGAAATACGATCCATCGTCTGAGCATACGACCACCCATCGGCGTAGCGGTGCGGTCGATTACATTCAGGAGCGACGCCCCGCCATCCCTGCATCGTGTGCAGAAGTTCGAGCGAACGAATGGTAAACTTGTCTAATCTTACGTATTTTTCTTCCTCAAATCGCGCCAGCGAAGTGATATGATTGATGTGCGTATGCTGTGTAATTTCGAGATATTGCAGAATGGCTCCACTGGCAATGATGCCGTTGGACAAATGCTCTATGCCAAAACCTTTCAGCGATTTCGTGCCGAAGTGCTTCAGCAGTTTCTGCCGCGAGTTCTGTTCCGTAAAGACCCAGTCGTCCATTTCGTACACACAATAGCGTTGGCCGAAACTCTTTTGAAAAATCCTTACGGCGACTTCGCTCGTACAACACCTCCCTTGGGCATGAAGTTGCCCAATAGTTTTTCCACGTGGTCGATGGTGCCTTCGCCCGTCAGAAACTCGCCCGTGGATATATCGAGCAGGCTGATGCCGCAACTGCCCTTGCCGAAAATGCACCGCTGCCAGGAAGTTATTCTCCTTGTAATCCAGCACGTTGTCGCTCATGGCCACGCCCGGCGTCACGAGTTCGGTAATGCCCCGCTTCACCATCTTGTCCATTTCGGTCAGCCCCCGCTTGCCTTTCATCTCCTGCCGCTTCTTCTTCGGGTCTTCCAGCTGGTCGCATACGGCCACGCGGCGGCCCGCCCTGATGAGCTTGGGCAGATAACTGTCGAGCGCATGATGGGAAAACCGGCCATTTCCGTGTCGCCGCTGAGCCCGCCGTTGTTGCGTTTGGTGAGCGTTATGCCTAAAATGTTGGCGGCAATGATGGCATCCTGACCGTAGGTTTCATAAAAATCGCCGCAACGAAACAGTAAAACGGCGTCGGGATGTTGATCCTTCATCGAGAAAAACTGTTTCATCATGGGCGTCAACCCGTTGTCATTTTTAGCCATAACCTATTGGAAATAATCGATATTGTTGAACAACAAAAGTACGTAAAAACGCCTGATTCCACAAGTATTTAATGCTTTTTGACGTCTATATGCCGATTTTTCGGCAACGTTTGCCTTACCTTTGCAGCCATCATTCAATACCTTGCAACGCAGAAAAGATGAATACAAAACTACAAGGCCACAGCGCGCTGCTATTGGCTAATACTATCTTCGGACTCGGCGTCCCCGTCACCAAATATCTTCTCGACCATTGGATATCGCCCATGGGCTATATGGCCACGCGCTGCCTTGGCGCGGCCGCCATCTTCTGGCTCATTTCGCTGTTCATGCCTAAGGAAAAGATCACCCGCGCCGACCTTTTCATCATCATGTTGGGCGGTCTGATGGGCGTCGTCGTGTCGCAAACGCTCACGGCATGGGCCCTTACCTACACCACCCCCATCTACTTCTCGCTCATCGCCACGCTTACGCCCGTGGCACGCTCGTGGCCGCCGTATTCTTTCTCCACGAACGCATGAGCGTCAAGGGCCTCGTGGCCGTATTCATGGGCATTGCCGGCGCCATGCTCATGGTGTTTATGGGTTGGCAGAGCGGCCGGGGCAGCAACGATCTGCTGGGCATCGGCCTCACCATTCTGAGCGTACTCACGTGGGTGGCCTACCTTATCATCACTCGCAGGGCATCAAGTAAATACACAGCCGTGACGCAAATGAAGTGGATTTTTTTCTGGTGTCGAGCATCGCCGTGCTACCTTTTTCGTGGAACGACCTGCTCTCGGCCCCCTCTATTCGTCGGCCACGGCATGGCCCGGCCTCCTCTCGATGGCCTTCATCGTGCTCTTTGCCACCGTCGCCGGCTACTTTGCCATCCCCTTCGCCATGCGTTATATCGAGGCCACAACCGTCAGTATCTACACCAATCTGCAACCCATCGTAGCCTCGCTCGTAGCCATCGCCCTCGCCCAAGACATTCTGACATGGGACAAACCCATCGCCTTGGTGCTCGTGTTGCTAAGCGCGTGGCTGGCAACCCGGAAATAGGCATACGCTGACAACGATTTTCCCTATACCACAACAGGAAAGAAACAGAGGGGAAGCCCATTCCGATACGGGCTACTTCACGAAGAAAGGCTCTGCGGGTGTTGCGCAAACCGGCCATGCCGCCACCGTTAAGGCTGTCTATTCTGTCGACGGTCGCCGACTGAAAGCGCCGCAAACGGGCGTGAACATCATGAAGATGAGCGACGGAACGACACGCAAGGTCGTGAAGAGATAAAGACTTCAATAGGTTTAACGGGCATCGGCACAGTGATAAACGGGCCACCATTCTGTTGCCGATGCTTGCTTAAAATATCAACCCCGAGCCACACTGTCAGCGCAGTGATGGCTCGGGGTTGATGATTAAGCCTTTTGCAACAGGCCGCTCCCATGATGATGAAGTGGCCTGTGAACCTGCTAATAGCTCTCTAATATTTTTTATTGCATTATTGTACTTTAAATTTTTCTAACGTAATCGGCTGTTTTACCATTCGTTGTCTTGACATAGAGCGTAGTCACGTAATCACCCACAGGAAGTGGTTTTCTTGATTCTTTTTTTCACAAAGGTGCGATCATTGTCCGCTATCCAATGGCAACGCCAATGGTGACACTCACGGGGTTTAATCCATAGGAGATTAAACTCTGCCCAAATCTCGTCCCATGGGCGTCCCATATCCTTGCCATTCTGCGTATAAACCCGAAAAGTGTTTTCATTGGTCACTGCATCTCGGTAGTAGACACTTCAACACTGGAATTGCTCTGATTTGTAATCGTGAGGTCGAATATGATATCTTCACCATATTTGAAGACCGATGTAGCTTCACCCTTGTCGTTCAGTAACTTAAAAATCTACTTTGAAATCAGTGATGGTTCCGTCTTTGTCTGCATGATCAGCTTCACACGCGGCAAGGAATAGCACAAAGAGTTGAGCCATTAAGGCAATAAATAGTTTTGATTTCATATATTGATGATTTGAGTTGGTTATGTTGTTTGCTAACTAAAGGTAGGCTATGTCTTTATTATAAATATAGAAATAATTATAATTAGCTGCTCTTTATTGATTTATAATTATGTTTTTATTAACTCAAGTTTGTGTGCAAAATTATATGTATTTTATTAAATCATCAAGCAAATCGGCTTTTTGTGGCGTTTCGATCGGCTTTTTTGTGATAACTCGATTGGTTATCGTTGCAAAGAAAAGGGTACCACGCATCTGCGACGTATCACGAATATAACCGAATATTCACGAATACAACATTGAATTTACGCCTCCGTATTTTTTTGTGATATTCTGTTATATTCGATATGTGCCGAAGACATGACGTTTATCTTTGTCATTGCGAGAAAAAGGCTTTAGCGCACGGTATCGATACAACCCGGAAATAGGCATAGGCAGACAACCGATTTCCTATACCACAACAGGAAAGAAAGAGAGGGGTGGAGCTTTCGTTCACTGTGAAATTTTCGTACAAACCGCTCATTTATTTTTGCGTCAGGATTTTTGGTCGCAAATAAGCCAAGCATTTGAATGTTTGTCTAAAAATCAACAAAACCTCTGACAACCAATCAGTTGCAACAAACAACCCACTTCTTGCGCGTTAAAAACCGCTCCAAACACAAGAAAAATCATCCAAAAGCAGCCCTTTTACCCGCCGAAAGCATAGCTTTGACATGGTAAAAGGGCTGCTTTCGGCCTGTAAAAGTTATGCTTTTATGCGGTAAAAGCTATGCTTTGACCTCCGAAAAAGCCAAAAAAACAACCACACGAGAGGGTAAAAAAACGTCATTCCAACCTTGTTTTTTTCACGCTAATCGAAGTATTTTTAATGGCCGTTTTGTGACCGATTTTTACATTTTTATGCCATGCGCAATGCTTTATATATCTTTTGTTTGCGTGGGAGAATATGATAAATTATTCGTTGTATCATCTTTGTTTGCGTGGCGGAACGTGATCAATTACTTGTTGTATACTCTTTGTTTGCGTGGCGGAACGTGATCAATTACTTGTTGTATACTCTTTGTTTGCGGGGCGGAACGTGATCAATTACTTGTTGTATGCTCTTTGTTTGCGGGGCGGAACGTGATGAATTACTTGTTGTATGCTCTTTGTTTGCGTGGCGGAACGTGATGAATTACTTGTTGTATGCTCTTTGTTTGCGGGCGGAACGTGATGAATCACGCCCCTACGGCTCACGCCCCTGCCGTTTGCAAATACGAAAAATAAGACTTTGATAGATGTTAATCGGTCGCTCCTATGGCTCACACCGCATTGCGAATCTATCCGAATATGGGCGAAGTCTGTCTATATAATTTGCACCATTCTGAGAAAAGGCTTATCTTTACGGCCTATTTCTACATGATGGTTTGCCTTTAAATTCCTAAGCGCGATGAAGCGCCTGCGGAATATCAAGCGATAAACAAAACTTATGATACGGAAAACAGGATGGAAACGTGCAAAACACGCTTCCTGCTATCGGATTGGATCTTACGGAGAAGGCCACAACCTATTGTGTACCCACGGCCTACGAATCTTCTTTTCTCCCATCCTATCTATCACGCATTTCATGATGAAAACATTTAAAAAAATAAAAAAATATGAGAAAACAGATTTTACTCTCTTTCCTCCTCGCCGTCGTGGCGATGACGCTGTTCGCTATGCCGCAATCCGCGCAGGCACAAACTCAGGAAGCTTATGTCGTACAAAGTGGTGACGAAAAAAACGCTCACTTTCTATTACGATGCGCAAAAAGGAGTCGCGCGCGGGAACCAAATGGGGCATCGAGGAGAAGCACATGACGGTGCCTACTCCGGCTTGGACGGGAACGTGGCGAAACGCGAATACAACGGTTACTCACGTCGTTTTCGATGCTTCGTTTAAGAATTTCCGTCCTAAAACGACCGCTCATTGGTTCTTTAAGTTGGAAGCATTGACACAAATCAGGGGCATAGAGCACCTCAACACCTCAGAGGTAACGAATATGGGTTCTATGTTTTTATGGTTGCAAAGCGTTGAATCAGTTGGATGTAAGCGGGTTTGATACGCGGAACGTTACCAACATGGACGGCATGTTCAACGAGTGTAAATCCCTGACGCAACTCGATGTAACGTGGTTTAATACGGAGAAAGTAACCAATATGAGTCGCATGTTCAACGAGTGTAAATCCTTGACCCAGCTCGATGTAACACGATTCAATACGGAGAAAGTAACCAATATGAGTTACATGTTTGCCGGTTGCAAGGCCTTGAGCCAACTCGACGTAAGCAAGTTCGACACGCGAAACGTAACCGACATGAGCTATATGTTCAGCGACTGCGTTTCGTTGGCCTCACTCCAGGTGACCAAGGTGGCGCAGGCGAAGGCGGCAGGCTTGGCAAATGGCGGTTGGCATAGAGTGCCAACATCCTTCAATGCCGCAAACTTCAACACGACGAACGTAACAACCATGACGTTTATGTTTGCCGATTGTGAGGCTTTTGACTACGCTCGACCTCACAAGTTTCAACACGGCGAACGTAACCGACATGAGCTATATGTTCTCGGGGTGCTCTTCGCTGACCACGATTTACAGCAATGACGCGTGGACGTGTGACTATACCGAAAGCATGTTCGATGGTTGCGTAAAGCTCAAAGGGTGCGGTGGAATACGCAGAAAGCAACAGCAACGAAACGATGTTGAATCCCAATACAGGCTACTTCACGAAGAAAGGCACCACAGGCATTGCGCAAACCGCTCATGCCGCCACCATGAAGGCAGTCTATTCTGTCGACGGTCGCCGACAGAAAGAGCCGCAAACCGGCGTGAACATCGTCAAGATGAGCGACGGAACGACGCGCAAGGTCGTGAAAAAGATAAAGCGTTTCGATAGATTATTTGCCATCGGTACGACACAAACGAGTACCCCGATGCTTTGTAAAAACATCAACCCCGAGCCATACTGTCAGCGCAGTGATGGCTCGGGGTTGATGATGAAGGCCTTCTGCAACAGGCCGCTCCCCATGATGATGAAAGGCATGAAGGGGATGTGGAAGCGGGCTTCGCCATGGCCGGCGACCAAGAGCATGAGCGTGCCGAACAACACAATGGCTGCGGGCAAGAGCAGGAGGCGGCGGCGTTGTTGCGCTACGGCCACAAGAAAAAGGAGTAGCAGGGCGGCGTAAATACATAGATTGAAAAAGCGCCAAGGCTTGCACGGGGGTGGGATGGGGCAGGTCGCGCCACAGCGATCGCATGCTCAACGGCTCATAGAGATAGGGCGATGTGGCCTTATCGGGCAGAAAGGCGCAGAAGTTTACGTTGTCGGAAATATAGGTTTCGATTAGTTTGCGAGGCATTTGGGCCAAGTATCCGATCGGATGTTCGGCCATCCATTGCAACGTGTTACGCCGCCAAGGTCGTTGCGCTGCGGCGCGTTCAGGTCGTCGGGCGTTTGGATGAGGCTGTAATCAGGTTCCGGCGAATGGTCAAGGGAGTATTGCAGTAGCGCCATCCAGCCCGTTTGGGCCTGACAAATGAAGTGGCCCGTGCGCATTCGGCAGCTGCCGCCAATGAGCAATAAGGTGACGAGATAGCCCAAAGCCATGGAGAGAATGGCGCGACGGCGGCGGCGTGTCCACGCGTACACGGCCCAAGCCAGCAGAAAGACGAGGGCGAAGGGCCGAATCCATTGGGCCACGGCCAGCAATATGCCTGCTGTCAGCGACCGACCGTGCAGGGCCTGATGCAAGGCGAGCAAGGCGAGGAAGACGAAAGGGATTTCGCTCAATACGGAAGTGCACTCACCGTAGTTGGCGGGATAGGCTACGTAGAGAGCAAGGGCGAGAAGGGCTGTGCGCCGACCGAAGAGCCGACGGGCAACAGCGGCCGTGAGCCAAGCCGTCGCGCCTTTGAGCAGAGCGTAGAAAAACGAGTAAGGGAGTGATGGAATGGGTGAGCCACAGGCTGAGGGCCACCAGTTGATGGCTCCGCTGTTCCAGATGAACGGCTCGTGATTAATTTGTTGCAGTGTGGGATAAAGGCTGCCTTGTTCCAAACTCTGGCGAGCCAGCAGCAGATAACCTTCGGCATCGGGATAAGGCGTGTAGCCATAATGGGCCAGCAGCAGGAGCTGAACCATCGTAAAAAGGGCCGCGACGCCCCATGTTATCTGACGATAGCGATTTTGCATACCGTTCCTTTTCGGCCGTCATTGGTGGCCGTGAGCACACTGTATACACCGCCGGCTACACGTCGGCCCCTGCCGGTCGCGGCCATCCCACGTGTAGCTGCCGCCCAAACTTCGGCCCTGATGAACAAGCGTTCCGTCAACGGTGACGATCTTCACGTCGGCATCGTAGCTCAATCCGGTGATGGTAATAGGCCCCTGTGTAGTCGGGGCGCACGGGATTGGGGTAAGCATATACGTTGTCGGAAAGCATTTCGTCGGCAGGATCGGTGGCGTCGGTCACGTAAGAGCAGAGGCCTTTGTCGGTAGCGATAAAGAGGCGACCGGTCTTTCCGTCGATGGCTAAGCTCTCCACATTGTCGGAAAGCAGGGGACTGTTGGCGCGAGTGAAATGCCGCACTTCCTGAATATTGTCCGATCCGATGAGATAAACGCCGCTGCCGTTGGTGCCCATCCACTTGCGGTTGGCGCCGTCGATGGCCATGCCAGGTGATGTCGACGCCGCTCAAGAGGTAGTCGGCCAGGTTGGAACCGTCGTTGCGGGGCACCTTTACCTGCGTGAACACGGGACTTTCTTTCCCCGTTTCCTCTATTCCGAGCGCGAGCGGGCTCGATGTTGGTGCTTATCCAGAGGTTGCCCTCGCGGTCTTCGGTGACGCCGCGCACATGAGTAACGGTGAGCGTTGCGCCGTCTTGGTTGACGAAATTGCGGATTACTTTCAGCTTATCGGTCGCCGGTTCGTAGCATATCAGGGCGGGAAGTCCCCAGTGGGAGTTGACGAACCAGAGGCGGCCGCGCGTGTCGAATAAAGCACTTCGCATGAAAAGAAGCTCTGATTGCCTTCCATAAGGCCTTGTTGGAAGTGGGATACCCATTCGCCCGTGGGCTTAATCTCGATGATGTTGCGGTCGGGCGAATAGCTATTGAGCAGCCACAGGCTTCCGCGACTGTCGAAGGTGAGGCCCGATATGATGGTATAGTCAGGCGCTACGCCCGTGGAAAGTTCGCTGTTGGTGCTGTTGAACGCGCTTTTAAGCATTCCGTGCTCGAAAATGAACAGTCCGCTGCGGGCCCCTACGGCCACGCGAGCCGTGTCGGTGGGGTCGACTGTCACTGCTTCCGAGGCCACGAAGCTCAGTCCGCTTTTTCTCTTTACGTGCTCATCGAAGAGCAACCAGCCCTCGCTGTCGCCCTCCATCTGCTGCACCATGCCCGGTGTTCCGTCGTCGGTGAGGTAATTGAAGCCCCCACCGGTGGCATAAAGTCGGCCGTTGGCCCAAGTCAAGTGATGGAATTTGTTGTAGCGCGGGCCACCGGGCGCAGTTTCTGTACCCTCATTCAGGAGCTGCGGGTCGATATTTTGGGGCCTTGGCGTGTATTCGCCCGTGCGTTTCCAGTTGGTTTTGTCGAGCAGATTGGCCGTGAGCGTGGCCGAATAAAGTCCGTTGGTGGAGCTGGCAGCATAAAATCGGCTGCCCTCGATGTAACAATAGTCGACGCGGAAACCGAGATTATAGGTTTCGCTGATTTCCGCTTTGCGTGCGTTGAGCTTCACAATGCCGAAGCCCGTGCAGAAATAAGTGTATTCGCCGTGCGTGTAAAGGCTGTAAACCGTTTTGTCGCCCGTCACGGTGGCGGTGTGATAGGCACTCAGATTCGTAACATTATCTTGGTTGTCGAGCAGGTCTATGTTCTGATTCGTGTAGACAATGACGAGCCGGCGGGCTGCCGTGTTGTAGCTGATGTGGGCGATGTCGCAGTCGCTGAGGCCGCGACTCTTGTCGAAAGTCTGCACACGCTGGTCGCTACGGTTGTAGGAATAGAGCGCGCCCGATGCCCTGACGTGAGAGCAATTTGCCCGCTTGCTCCACCTGTTGCGGGTCGTTGTAGGCTGGATAAGCCCTCCAAGTGCCGGTCTGTGCCATGCCGTGAAGCGACAGCAACAGAAAAAGCGATAATGAGTTGGTGGGTTAATGAGTTGACAAAATGTCGAATAAGGTTCAAGTTATTTCAAGTTAACGATGAAATGAGTTAACAAAGTTGACGAATGGATGATTTAAAGTTCACTTGAAACCAAGTCGTCAACCAATTTCTTTACGGCTCTTGCACGATGGCTGATGGTGTTTTTGACGGCTTCGCCAAGTTGCGCGAAGCTCTCGTTGTAACCATCCGGCACGAAGATAGGGTCGTAGCCGAAGCCCGCCGTGCCTTGTGGGGCGGTGCTGATGTGGCCTTCTACAATGCCTTCAAACTGATATTCGCGCCCCCGAGGATGGTCGGCATCGTGCCGGATGAGCGAGATAACCGTGCGGAAGCGGGCCTTGCGGTTGGTTTTTCCTTCCATTTCGCGCAGCAGTTTGGCCATATTGGCCCGGCTGTCGTGGTCGGTTCCTTCGGCATAACGGGCACTGCGTACGCCCGGCGCGCCATCGAGGCTTTCACTTCCAGCCCCGTGTCGTCGGCAAAAGCAGTCCAAACCATAGTGGTTGAATACGTATTCGGCCTTCTGGCGGGCATTTTTCTTCAAGCGTATTGCCTGTTTCGGGGATATCCACATCGCAGCCGATGTCTTTCAACGACACGATTTCAAAGTTGTGACCGAGTATCTCCCGAATCTCTTCCAGCTTGTGTTTATTGTTCGTCGCAAATACGATTTTCATGCCTGCTCAATCTCTTTCTTTTTCTTTATCTTCACTTTCATTTCATCAAAGCCCTCACCGTATACGCCGATGACGCTACTTTGGCTGACGAAAGCGTTAGGGGTCAATCATCTTAATCAAACGGAATATCTCCGTACTCTCATTCTTTTTGGCCAGCACACAGCACTTTCACCTCCTGACCCGTGTACCATCCGTGACCATCGAGTATGGTAACGCCGTGGTTAGTCTGCGTTCCGATTTCGTCGGCAATCTCCATATACTTGCGCGAAAAAGATCATAAACTGCACCGATTCGCGCCGTGCGTTCATCACATAGTCGAGCGAGAAATTCTCAAGCGTCATCACACAAAGACCGAACATCACCTTATGGGCACGCTCAATGTAGGTTCCGAACTGCGGAATAAACATACAACTACCGATGATACAGAAGTCGACGGCAATCAAAACGGTGCCTAATGAAATGTTATGATACTTGTTGATAGAAGCCGCAATGATGTCGGTGCCACCCGTAGAACCATTGTTCAGGAACACCGTAGCCAAGGCAATACCCGTGATAACACATCCGATGACCATTGACATGAAGTCTTGTCCCTCGCCTAAGAGCTTGATCGGCAGGCCGTTGGGCTGTTTAGGAAGGATGTCTTGCGCCACAATCAGCATGAAATAGAGCGTGAAGATGGCGAAGATAGTCTTCATCATGAACTTGAATCCCAGCACTTTCAACGCGACGACAAGCAGCGCCAGGTTGATAATAATATAGGTGTTTTCGATACGGAAGCCCGTGGCGTAGTAGACAATGGCGGCCAATCCCGTCACGCCGCCGGCCACAATCTGGTAGGGCATGAGGAAAACGGTGAATGAAATGGTGTACAAAAGGAGACCGATGGTGATGAACAAGTAGTCCTTGGTCTCATTCCAGATTTGCTGTTTATGCATCATTTGATGACAATATTAATGATTTTTCGTGGTACGATGATTACTTTGACGATGCTCTTGCCTTCCAAATACTTCAGACTTCGCTCGTCTTCGAGAACAGATTGCTCTATCAGTTCCTTAGAAGCGTCAACAGGGAAGAGCTTCTGATAGCGTGCCTTGCCGTTGAAACTGACCGCCAGCTGCACCTCGTTTTTCGGTCGAGATAGGCGTCGTTCCATGCAGGGCCAAGCCGCATCGCATACGCTTCCGCTCTCGCCCAACTGCTGCCATAGCTCTTCGGCGATATGGGGTGCGAACGGCGCGATTAAGATTATGAGGTCGCGAAGCAGCACGCGGCTGTGGCATTTCTGCTGCCCCAGTTCGTTAACGGCAATCATAAAGGCCGAAATCGCGGTGTTATAAGAGAATTTCTCAATATCTTCGGTCACCTTTTTGATGAGCTTATGCAGGCTCTTCAGGCTGTCCTTACCGGGTTCTTCGTCGTTGATAACGCTCTCACCGGTGCGGTTGTCGAAGTAGAGATTCCAGAATTTGCGCAAGAAACGATGGCAACCATCGATGCCGTTGGTGTCCCAAGGCTTGCTGGCTTCTACCGGACCGAGGAACATTTCGTACAGGCGAAGCGTGTCGGCACCATACTTTTCGACGATCATATCGGGGTTGACAACGTTGAACATCGACTTCGACATCTTCTCAACGGCCCATCCGCAGATGTATTTACCATCTTCTAAGATAAATTCGGCGTCGTTGTATTCGGGTCGCCAAGCCTTGAACGTCTCCACATCGAGCATATCATTGTTGACGATATTCACGTCGACATGAATCGGCGTGGTGTCGTATTGGTCTTTCAGTCCGAAAGAAACAAAGACTGGAGCCGACGATGCCACTTCCTCGGCCGACTTATTGACACGGTAAACAAAGTTGGAGCGACCCTGAATCATACCTTGGTTGACAAGTTTGCGATAAGGTTCCTCCTTGCAACTTACGCCACAGTCGAACAGGAACTTGTTCCAGAAACGACTATAAATAAGGTGTCCCGTGGCATGCTCTGTGCCACCGACGTAGAGATCCACGTCTTGCCAGTAGTCGTCGGCCGCTTTTCCCACGAGGGCCGTCGTGTTGTGGGCGTCCATATAGCGCAGGTAATAGGCCGAACTGCCCGCGAAGCCCGGCATGGTGTTCAGTTCCAATCGGAAAATAGAAACATTGTCGACGCGCGAGGTCTCCGTTACTTCCCGGTTTTTCTCGTCCCATGCCCATCGCTTAGCGCGTCCCAATGGCGGTTCGCCCGTCTCGGTGGGCTTGTAGGTTTCGATGTCGGGCAACTCCAGAGGCAGACATTCCTCGGGTATCATCTGCGGCATGCCATCCTTATAATATACGGGGAACGGCTCGCCCCAGTAGCGTTGACGCGAGAAGATGGCGTCGCGCAGGCGGTAGTTCACCTTTACGCGGCCCAGTCCGTGGCTCTTCACGAACTCCTTGGTCGTGGCAATGGCTTCTTTCACGGTCAGTCCGTTCAGGCTGAAGCCGTCGAATGCCACACTACCGGCTTTCGGCGAGTTCATCACCGTGCCCTCCTTGGCGTCGAAACTCTCTTCGCTGACGTCGGCACCCTCGATCAACGGGATGATGGGCAGGTTGAAATGCTTGGCAAAAGCATAGTCGCGGCTGTCGTGAGCAGGCACTGCCATAATGGCTCCCGTGCCGTAACCGGCCAGCACATATTCGGCAATATAGATAGGAATGTTATCGCCCGTGAACGGATTAACGGCATAACTGCCGCTGAATACGCCCGTCACCTTGCGGTCGCTCATACGATCCAGCTCGGTGCGCTTCTTCACATAGGCCAAGTATTCGTCCACTTCGGCCCGCTGCTCCGGCGTCGTCAGTTCGTCTACCAGTTCAGATTCAGGCGCCAATACCGTAAACGTCACGCCGAAAATGGTGTCGGCACGCGTTGTAAAAATAGTGAAATGCTTCTCGCTGTCGGCCACCTTTGAATTCCATTTCGGTACCTTCGAGCGGCCAATCCAGTTGCGTTGCGTTTCCTTGATAGATTCCGTCCAGTCGATGGTGTCGAGTCCGTCGAGCAATCGCTGCGCGTAGGCCGACGTGCGCAGGCACCATTGCCGCATTTTCTTCTGCACCACGGGATAGCCGCCACGCTCGCTCACGCCGTCTACGACCTCGTCGTTGGCCAACACTGTTCCCAAGCCCGGGCACCAGTTGACCATCGTTTCGCCCAGATAGGCGATGCGGTAGTTCATCAGCGTCTGTTGCTTCTCCACCTCGCTCATCCGCTGCCATTCTTCGGCCGTAAACCGCAATTCTTCGCTCTGCGCCACGTTGAGCCCTTCGGTGCCTTGCGTCTCGAAACGCTTCACCAGCTCGTCGATGGGACGGGCTTTCTGGCAGTCGTTGCAGAAGTAGCTCTTGAACATACGCACAAAAGCCCACTGCGTCCAGTGGTAATAATCGGGGTCACAGGGTACGCACCTCGCGATCCCAGTCGAACGAAAAAGCCTATTTTTATCTAACTGTTTGCGGTATCGGGCGATGTTTTCTTCCGTCGTTTTTAGCCGGATGTTGCCCCGTCTGAATGGCGTACTGCTCGGCCGGAAGCCCGTAAGCGTCGTAGCCCATGGGGTTCAGGACATTGAATCCACGCAGCCGCTTGTAACGGGCGTAGATGTCTGAAGCGATGTATCCCAATGGATGGCCCACATGGAGTCCGGCACCCGATGGATAAGGGAACATATTGAGCACGTAGAATTTCTTCTTCTTCTCATCTTCAACAACATGGTAAGTTTTCTGTTCGGCCCATTTCTGTTGCCATTTACTTTCAATGTCTCTGAAATTATAATCCATTTTATGATTGCGTTATTTTATTTTTCCGTTATATCATGTGTAGTGATGGTTGCAAAGATACATATTATTAGTGAGAAATATCCCAGAAAGGAATACGAAAAATTGGGCGGATTTTCAAACCCGCCCAATCATCAGTCATTCGAGATAACCTTCGAGCCGCCCGCCGGTGGCCCTATTGTCTATTGATTTCCAAGGCTATCCACGCCCAAAGCGCCGAGCAAGGTCGTAGCCATCGCAATGATCACTTTGATAATGAGTTTCCATGATTTTAGATTCGCCTTTTGCCATTAGTTGCCTCCTTCCTCCGTTGAGCCGGGTGTGCTGCCCGACTTGGTAGTCGTAGTCTTGGTTTTCTTGGCTCCGTCACGCTTGGTGGCTTCGCGCAATTCCATTCCTGACAACAGTGCTCTCGTGCGGACTTTGTTTGAACGGTCTACTTTCGTTTCGGGCTGGAAGAGCACGTGAACGTTCTTCAGGTTCTTTTCCAACGAGAATTCTTTTCACCGACTCGGACGCACGGGTAGAGATTCCAATCTTGAAACTGCCTCAATCCGTTGATTTTTACGCGCATGGAGCGTTGCAACATGTCGGTCATCACCTCGGTCAACTCTGTCAGCACGGCCTGCACGTCACTCCTTTTCATGGAGCAGTTGCGCTCGATGATCGCGGCCAAATCATTGGTTTCCGCTACGCCGTTGTGAATAGCACGGGCAAACCACTTGCCCTTGGTCTTGCTTTCTTTACGATTGTCCTGATACATTTTTGTAATTTACTGCCATAATGTTTTTGATTAGTTTAAATGGTTAATGAAATGTTTAATTAATAATTGTTTTATATAAAACGAAGCTTCGAAGTCTTTCAGTTTTCTATTTTTAATTCCCTCTGTAATACGGTATCATGATTCCCCGGTTGTGTTCCTCGCGGTAGCTCACGTGAATCCATTCGTTTCCTGCAGGTCGTGCTCCAAAATCAGCTGGTCGTACTCCAGCGTCATGAAGATAAACTCCATCATTTCAACGCCTTTCTTTCGATTGGGAACGCGGATGTCGGCCGCTTCTCCCAAGAGATGTTGCGAACGGGCGACCCCTCCCACCGCCCTGTTAAGCCACTCGCTGCGGTATCCGCTCGTCACGTGGATGGGCCCAAACTCCTTGCGAAGTGGCTCAAGCACTTTCAGACAGAGCATTTGCAGATTGTGAACTACTGCCAACGAGGGCGTGTTGTCGATGTGATTGCGACGGGCCGTCTCCGATCGCACCATTTCGTTGAGCGTGAAATGCGGCGTCAGCCTCAACGCGCAGCATGGTTGTGTGTTTTCTTTTTCATGTGTTCTTTCTTTGGTATTATTATAATGATGTAGTTTGTTAGTCCTTATCTACTTGCTTTGTCGCCGGACTTCCATTTCTGTCGTTCTTTCCTTTCGACATTGCAAAGGTATCACGGTTTATGAATCCATCCAAGCACACGTGCGATACAGTTGTGCATACATCCGTTTTGGGCCGGTATATATCATGCTAATCTTTGATATGATACCCCCTTTCGCATCATTATTTTTTTGCTTAGGCGATGGAATTGACTCGGAATTTTCTTTACAACAACTACCCATTTCCTTGCGTTTTTTGCCATCAAGCTGTACTTGGGTGGGGTGCAAAAATGAGGGATTTTTGATGGTTTCGCAAACAGCTGATAGTCAGCGGATTATGTGTACGGGTGCGTAAAAGGCGGATGGGAGGGTGGTTTTCGGGGGCGTTAAAATGGGGGCGATGAGGACGTAAAAGCTATGCTTTTGAGCGGATGAAAGCTGTGCTTTGAGACGGTAAAAGCGGTGCTTTTGCAGGGTGAAAGCTATACTTTGAGCGGGTAAAAGGGCTGCTTTTGCGAGTTGAAAGGTGGAAAAAGGGCGAAAAAGAGGGAATGAAATGTTGGGTGATGGCTTTTGGGTGACCTTTCTGTTGCTGGATGAGGGGCGGCCGAAGTGTTAAAAACGCTCTGCTTTTTTTGACAAAAATGGCCGGAAGAAAAGCGTTACGGGGAACTGAAACAAATGGTTTCGGCTCCCCGTAATTCTGTTTGTGGGTTGTTTATTCTTCGTATCGGTCGATGGATTCCTTCATGCGGCGGCGGCCGATGTTGACCAATCGTTCCTGACTTATCGTAGTCGAAGCCGCCGTAACGCTTCATTGAGATGTCGACAAGGATGTCGGGTGGCGTGAGACGGATGGAGAGTTGGGCGTTCTGATGAATCATGATAGAGGCCGTGCGGTTGAGCAACGTGTACATGTTAAACTCGGGATGCATGTCGTCGGGCATGATGCGCTTGAGCAATCGCAGGGCGCGCGAGTTTTTCGAGTTCGTGCTTTTCGGCGGCTTTTTGACGCGCGTCTGTCCCAGATAGTCGTGTCCGCTGACGTTGACCGCCACCAGCAGGTCGCCCTTGGCGCGTTCTACGCGGTTGAGAGGTAGCGGATTGGTGATTCCTCCATCAATGAGCGTTTTGTTACCGGTCTTCACCGGCGATAAGAAAGCGGGCAGAGAGATGGATGCCCGAATGGCGTCGTAGAGGCTGCCCTGCGTGAAGACGACTTCGTGGCCCGACTCCCAGTCGGTGGCTACGGCCGCGTAAGGTATCGGGAGGTCTTCTATCCGTACGTCGGGCACAATCTCTTTCAGTGCCGTGATGATGCGACGGCCTTTCACCAGATGGTCAAAGCTTAGAGAAAAAGTCGGTCAGACTGAAAATCTTTTTGCGATCGATGGTTTCCATCCACTCCTTGAAGCGATCCAGATGGCCCGTGGCGTACATGCCGGCAACGAGCGCTCCCATCGATGTTCCGGCAATGGAGCGGATGTTGTAGCCCCTTTCGAGCAGCTCTTCGATGGCTCCGATGTGGGCCAATCCGCGCGCGCCGCCGCTCGAAAGCGACCAGTGCCACGTTCTTCTTGTCGCCCCGGATGTGGTGGATAACGATATCCTTAATCTCGGTATACCGTTCTTTGAGGTCTAACGTGTTGATATCCATAATTGCAAATTTACAAAATAAAGTGTCAAACTACATGTTATTACCAAATAAATACTAACTTTGCAAGGAAATATAAAGCCGTATTTAAAATGGAAATTATTAACCTCAGCAATCAAAAATTCTATCATTAACCAGTATATGGCCGAGATTCGGGATAAGGAGTATCAGAAAAACCGACTTCTTTTTCGTAACAATATCATGCGTATTGGTGAATATGAAGCCTTTTGAACTCTCGAAGACGCTCGACTACGAGCCCAAGGATGTGGTTACGCCACTCGGTGTTTCGTGTGTCAACGTGCCGACCGATAAGATTGTTCTGGCCACGATTTTCCGTGCCGGATTGCCTTTTCATCAGGGTTTTCTGAATATTTTCGACCATGCCGGCAATGCTTTTGTCAGCGCTTATCGTGAGTATAAGGACGCTGATCATCATCAGGTGGGTATTCATGTGGAATATCTGGCCACGCCCAGTATCGAAGGCAAGAATCTCATTATTACCGATCCGATGCTGGCTACGGGTGGAAGTATGGAACTGGGTTACAAGACTTTCCTGACCAAGGGCACGCCCAAGCGCATCCATGTGTGCTGTGTGATTGCTTCGCCCGAAGGGATTGACCATATCCGCAAGACGCTGCCTCGAGGACAAGATCACCATTTGGTGTGCCGCTATCGACCCCGGCATGAATGAACACAAGTATATCGTACCGGGATTTGGCGATGCCGGCGACTCGTGTTATGGTGATAAGCTGTAAATAAGATTTAAGAAGGCGTGGCAAAAGTGTCACGACCTTATACCTTTCCAATTCTTTGAGTAGGGGTTTGTTTTCATTGGATACTAAAATCCCCCGTCACTCGTTGTACGAATGGCGGGGGATATATGTATCGTCTCGTATCGGTTATGCACGCGTTATCCCACTTGGCTTCCGGGTTTCACCTGATTGAGCGTTGTGGTAACGTTGAGGCTGCCGTCGAAATTGACAGCGGAGAGAATCATTCCCTGGCTTTCGATGCCCATCATCTTGCGCGGCGCGAAGTTGGCTACGAAGAGAACGTCTTTGCCGATGAGCTGTTCGGGCTCGTAATAAGCGGCAATGCCACTGAGAATGGTGCGGTCGGTACCGCTGCCATCGTCGATCGTGAACTGCAAGAGTTTCTTACCTTCTTTACGCGCTGGCAGTCTTTGATGTGTCCCACGCGTATATCGAGCTTCTCAAAAGTCGTCGAACGATACTTCGGGCTTGATGGGTTCGGCCTTGTAAGCGGCGGCTTCGCTGGCCTTGCGGGTAGCTTCGAGCTTGTCGAGCTGCTGCTGGATGGCCTCGTCTTCTATCTTTTCAAAGAGCAGTTCGGGCTCAGCCAACTGATGACCGGGCGTGAGCAGCGAGGTGCTACCGAGTTGGCTCCACTCATCCCGGGCATGTTGATGAGGCGGCGCAGCTTTTCGCTGGAGAAAGGAAGGAACGGTTCGAAGGCGATGGCGAGGTTAGCCACGAGTTGCAATGAGATATTGAGAATCGTTTCGACACGCTTCGGGTCGGTCTTCCACACCTTCCAAGGCTCACACTCGGTGATATACTTGTTGCCGATGCGGGCCAAGTTCATGGCTTCTTTCTGTGCTTCGCGGAATTTGAACACGTCGAGATAGCTTCTACCTTAGCTTTTCACGTCTTGGAACTCAGCGATGGTCTGGCGATCCACGTCTTCCAGCGGGCCGCAAGCTGGCACAACGCCGTCCCAATACTTCTTGGTGAGCTGCAACGCACGGTTGACGAAGTTGCCATAGATGGCTACTGAGCTCGGAGTTATGTGCGTTCCTGAAAGTCTTTCCACGTAAAGTTGTTGTCCTTGGTTTCGGGCGCATTAGCCGTCAACACGTAGCGCAGCACGTCTTGCTTTGCCCTCAAAGTCGCGCAGATATTCGTGCAACCAGTACGGCCCAGTTGCGTGATGTTGAGATCTTATCGTTCTCCAGATTGAGGAACTCATTGGCCGGAACGTTGTCGGGCAAGATATAATCGCCGTGGGTCTTGAGCATCGTGGGGAAAATAAGGCAGTGGAACACGATGTTATCTTTGCCGATGAAGTGTACCAAGCGTGTATCGTCGTCCTTCCACCACTTTTCCCACGAGCCCCACTTCGCGGGTTCGCGGTCGCAAAAGCTCCTTGGTGTTGCTGATATAGCCGATGGGGGCGTCGAACCATACGTAAAGTACTTTGCCCTCGGCGCCTTCTACGGGTACGGGGATGCCCCAATCGAGGTCGCGCGTCATGGCACGAGGTTGCAAATCCATGTCGAGCCAGCTCTTGCATTGGCCATAGACGTTGGAGCGCCACTCCTTATGATCTTCCAAGATCCACTGTTTCAGCCATGGCTGATAGTCGTTGAGCGGCAAATACCAGTTTTTGGTTTTGCGAACGACGGGCTTGGAGCCGCTGATAGTGGAGTGTGGGTTGATGAGTTCCATGGGACTGAGGTCGCTGCCGCACTTCTCACACTGGTCGCCGTAAGCGTTTTCGTTGTGGCAGTGGGGGACATTCGCCCATGATATAGCGGTCGGCGAGAAACCGATGAGCCTCTTCGTCGTAATATTGTTCGGTCTCCTGTTCGGTGAGTTTGCCGTCGTCGTACAGCTTTTTAAAGAAATCGCTGGCCAGTTTTCTGTGGGTGTCGCTGGTAGTGCGGCTATATACGTCGAACGAAATGCCGAATTCCTTGAACGACTCTTTAATCATCGTGTGGTAACGGTCTACCACGTCTTGCGGCGTAATGCCTTCTTTCTTGGCCCGGATGGTGATGGGCACGCCGTGTTCGTCGCTTCCGCCGATGAAAATGACATCTTGTTGCTTCAGTCTCAGGTAGCGAACGTAGATGTCAGACGGTACATACACGCCGGCCAAGTGGCCGATATGGACGCCACCGTTGGCGTATGGCAGCGCGGCGGTGACGGTAGTACGTTTATAATTTTTCTGTTCCATGTTGAGTTTGTATCTTTACTTTGGCTGCAAAGATACTCTAAATCAATGAAATATGCGATACAAAATGGGGAAAAATGACCAGTTCAGGCCCTCCTACTAACAACTCGTTTATGACAAATAGTTCTGCAAATATTGCGCGGTGAGGTAGAAGAAGATGGCGGCGAAGGCAAGGTCGCGCTGGTAAATGATGGTTTTGACTCGTTTTTCTTCATCGCTTCTCCATACTTGCCACGCGTCGATTATGGTGGTTAACAGGCCGATGCCGAAAATGATTGCAAATATTAAGTCTTTCATAAATACCGTTGTGGTTGCTGATAATATTTCTTTTACAAAAAGTAATATTAAAATTCAATCCGTTGTTTGATGCTTATGTTAATTTATATACCTTCCCAATCAATCTTTAAAAATTTTTGAAAACAACGGCCTCGAATGACCTCTATGGCTGACTGAAAACACAGAATGTATATTGGAAAGATGCTTGGCTACCAATAGAAAAATTGATGGAAATAGTTAGTTGTAATACAAGAGAGCCGCATGGAATCTGTTCCATGCGGCTCTCTCATATATAATATGTAAAAAGTGATTACACTTTATTTGCTCTCTGCAACTTCCAAAGTATCTTCCTTTCGGATGGCCCGACCCATCACGATGAAGGCGATAGGAGGCGATGAAGATTGAACTCAGCGTTCCGAATACAACACCCATAGTCATGGCGAAGGCAAACGGCTGGATACTCTACCACCGAGGAACAGGATAACGAGCAATACGATCAATGTAGAGAATGACGTATTGATGGTACGTGCCAAGGTTTGGTTGATAGAATCGTTGAACAACTGCTGAATATCTTGCTTCGGATGGAGTTTCAGGTTCTCACGGATACGGTCGAATACAACCACCTTGTCGTTGATGGAGTAACCGATTACGGTCAGCACAGCACCAATGAACGTCTGGTCTACTTCGAGCGAGAAGGGCAGAACGCCCTGCAAGAGTGAGAACAAACCGATAACGGTAACGGCATCGAGGGTCAAAGCAACGGTTGAACCCTACAGAGAAGGCGATGTTGCGGAAGCGTACGAAGATATAGAGGAAGATGGCAATCAGGGCGATGAGCACGCTGATGATAGCACCATAGGTAACATCCTTGGCCACCGAAGGACCTACCTTCGAGCTGCTGATGATAGAACCGCCTTGACGAACATCGGGATTCTTGAAATCCTCAATGCTCTTCTGGCTTACCATGCCGGCCTTCTTCAGACCATTATAAAGCATGTCTTCGGCCTCGTCGTCAACCGTCGGGCTGTTAGACTCAATCTTATAGTTGGTCGAAATACGGATGGTCTTGTTGTCGGTACCCAATGAAAGGGGCACTCGATGTGCAACCGGGGAAGATGTGTCCCAGTACTTCGCGAACCTGCTCGGGCTCTGTTGATTTCTCAAACTGTACTACATAGTTGCGACCACCGGTGAAATCGATACTCTTGGCCAGACCTCTTACAACGAAACTGCCGCAGAACAATACGATGGCAGCTGCCGCAACAATAAATGTTGTCTTGTAAGCTGACATGAACTTATAGTTCTTTCCTTGCATCAGATTCTCTGAAATAGAAGTCCAGAACTTCAGGTGCATCCAGCTGTCATGGTTCAATTTGTATTCATAAACCAAGCGAGTGAGGTATACGGCACTGAAGAATGAGCAGACGATACCGATAATCCATGTTGTGGCAAAGCCTTGGATAGGACCTGTACCGAACATATAGAGGATAACACCGGTAATCAATGATGTCAAGTTAGAGTCGAAGATGGCGCTGAAAGCGTTGCTGTAACCGGCACTGACGGCCTGTTTCATCTGCTTGCCGCTGCGCAATTCTTCCTTAATACGTTCATAGATAAGCACGTTGGCGTCGACCGCGGTACCCAATGACAGCACCATACCGGCGATACCACTCATCGTTAGCGCGGCTTGAACGACGTCAGAATACCCAACGTGAAGAATACGTTGACAATCAGCGCGCAGTTGGCAATCATTCCTGGTATGAAATTATACATGACAAGCATGTAGAAAATCAACAGAACGAAAGCGATAACGAACGAAATGATACCCTGTTGGATAGAGGCAGCACCCAAAGTAGGACCTACAACCTCTTCCTGAACGATGCGGGCAGGGGCCGGCATACGACCGGATTTCAAAGTATTAGCCAAGTCTTTGGTATCTTCGATGGTGAAGTTACCCGAGATAGACGACTGGCCACCGTCGATTTCGCCGTTCACGCGTGGAGCGGAGTAAACCACGCCGTCCAATACGATGGCGATGGCTTTGCCCACATTGGCTTTGGTAAGGGCGGCCCAGCGGCGTGCACCTTCAGAGTTCATGCTCATCGAAACCTCAGGCGCGCTGGTCAAATGGTTGAACTGGTCGCTGGCATCGGTCACTACGTCGCCTTCGAGGGGCGCACGACCACTGGTAGAAGTTACCTTCAGCGCGTAAAGTTCAAAGATATTCTTGGCCTGAATGCCATCTGCCGGCTTAGCACCCCAAAGGAGTTTCACGTCAGAAGGCAATATTTGCTTAGCCAAGGGGCTGTAGATGAGCTTGTTGATGGCTGCCGTGTCGCGAACGCTTGCAGTAACCTACGAGGGCCAGAGAGTTCTGACTCGTGGTCTGGAAGCATAGCCAACAGCGGTGAAGCTTCGGCTTCTTCCAACTGCGCGTTGGTGCTTTCGGCAATATTCTTCTTGTTGTTTTTATCTTTCAAAGTGAATTGAGGCGTTGCCTTCTTTGTGGCAGCTTCCTGAGCGGCAACCTGTGTTGTGTCAGCCTTGGTCGTGTCGGCTTCGGCACCACCATTGGCCAAGCGGCTGTCAAGCTGTTGCAGGTAAGGAAATGATTTCCTCCGCGTTGTAGGTCTCCCAAAATTCGAGGTTGGCACTACCCTGAAGCAGCTTACGCATACGCTCCGGCTCTTTGATACCCGGCATTTCTACCATGATACGGCCTGTCTGGCCTTCGAGTTTCTGGATGTTGGGCTGAACCACACCGAACTTATCGATACGCGTGCGCACTACGTTGAATGAGTTGTCGATGGTCGATTGTACTTCTTCGCGCAGTACTTTCAACCTCATCGTCGCTACTCTGTGGTGAAACCTTGCCCTGCAACTGCTGGGTCGCGAAGATTTCGCCAAGCGATGACCCGGCGCGTTCTTTCTTGTAGGCTTTTACAAACAGAGAGATAAAGTCTTTCTGGCTGGTTTCTTCCTCTGCTCTGGCTTCTTTCATCGACTTGGTAAAAGCGGCATCGGTCTTGTGATCGGCCAATGTTTCTACAACATCAGGCACAGAAATCTCAAGAATGACGTTCATACCGCCTTTCAGGTCGAGGCCAAGACCAATTTGGGTCTCCAAGCACTTCTGATAAGAGTAGATTCCTAAGTACTTCACAGAATCCTTGTAATCCTGTTGTGCGATGGGATCTTTCAGCTTTGCGGCCTCACTATCATAGTAACGTGTAGCTACAGAAAACGAAAGATAGAAAATGCTTGCAAGTGTCAGAAGGACAGCTGTGCAAATTACAATCCTTTGTTTTGCATTTTTGTTTGTTATGTTATTAATTTATTGTTTTTCGAATCTTACGTTTCGTTAACTTTAATAAACTATATATTGAAGTCGTGCAAAGATAATTATTTTTCGGAGTTTTAAAAATGGGCTTTATTATTCATTTTTAAGTATTTATCATCGGCTTTTTGCGGGCTATTCGATTGTAAATTAGTCGTTTAAACCGCCTCTTTTTAGAATCGAAATGGCCCTTTTATAGCGTTCAAAATTATCTTTTTCATCTGGTATTAATGGCCCGTAAATCATGGTTTTTTCTTTTTCAGCCAGCAGACAACGGGGTAATGGTCGCTCATTTTGATGCTGTTGTCGACCTTACAGACATAGGGTTGCCAATCCGAAGAGCACATGATATTGTCGATACGCACCCAAAAGCGTGAGTGGTGATAGCTGATTCCCGGCCCATTCCCGGTCTCTACGTAGCAATCGGTCAGGTTTTCGGCAATCTTATGGCGGGTATAAGAGATGGGGCTGTCATTGAAGTCGCCACAGAGAATGATGCTTCGGCCCTTGTGTTTGCTGACGTAGCGCGCCACGGCATCGGCCTGAACAGCGCGCTTTTGTGTGGCGGTGGCCAGTTTCTTGATGATGAGTGCCGGTTCTTTTTTGGCCTTTTCGCCCTTCAGTTCGCCCTTGGTGAAGGTTTTGAACTGCTCCTTTTCTTCTTGCGAAAAGCCGACCGACTCTAAGTGATTGTTGACAACGATAATCGTATCGCGCCCTATCTTCAGTTGATAAGCCATGCTCATGTTGCCGGCCGATGGATAATTAATGTGTTCGCGCGCGAGGATGGGAAACTTGCTGTATAGCGTCAGACTGTTGCAATTACCTATGCAGGCCGTGTCCTTGTATTGATAGAGCGGGTCGAGCACGGCATCGACACGGTTTTTGCCCAATTCGTTCGTCGCGGCTTCCTGCAAACAGAGGATGTCGGCGTTCTGTTTGCGCAGATAAGAGAGTATGGCGTTGTCGGTTCCGGGCGGTGTTTCCCAGCCGGCAAAGAGCCAAACGTTGTATGATATGACCTTGATGGCGTCTTTGGGTACCTCTTTTTGAGGTTGAGGGGTATGTAATTGTGGATGGGTCCGTAGCAGAGGAGGTAGCCGAGTATAGGGATGAGCACGGCGCGGGGCTTGATCATCACCCATAGGATGAGGAATCCCATGTTCAGCATGAGAAAAGCGGGAAAGGCCAGTCCGATGATGCCCAAATAATAGTGGCCGGCCGGATTGATTCGATCGGAATAACCCACCAGCAACATGAGCACGATGGTGACGATGTTGGCACCAGCGATGACATGCAACGTGAAGTTTTTGATTTGCTTCAACATGTCAATGGTTAGCCGCGGTTGCTACTATCAAAGAGTTTTTGCTTTTCTTCGGCTGACAGACTGTCATATCCGCTGCGGCGAATCTTGTCGAGAATCTGGTCTATTTCTTCCTGTTCCCGTTGTTTGCGGGCATTGTATTCCCAGTCGCTATCGTGCGAATGGCCGGTGTGGAAGGCCTCTTCGTCGCGCTTCTTGCTTGCCGAACGCTTGGTCCGACGTTCCCAAGCGTTGCGTAGGTTGTCGAAAAACGCTTCGCCACCGGCGCGTCCGTAGCCCGAAGAGGGCGCTTTCGCCAGTAACGAATCATAAAGAATCCGAACACCATGCCACCTAAGTGGGCCAAATGGGCCACATTGCCACCCGTACCGGCCATGGCCGAGAAGAGTTCGATGCCGGCATAGAGGGCCACAAACCACTTGGCTTTGATGGGAATGGGCAACGGGAAGATGAAGATTCGCTCTTCGGGAAAGATCATTCCGAATGCCAACAGGATGGCATAGATGGCTCCCGAGGCACCCACCGTGGTGAACTGATTGAGCAGGGCGGCACTGTTGTGAGACACGGTGCCGATGTCGCCAAACGAAAAGTTAGGAATCTGGTCGACAGCCATTAGATAGAACTGGCCAAACTGGGCCGCTTCCTGAAACAGACCGGCTCCGATGCCGCACGATATATAATAAAAAGAAACTTCTTGGGGCCCCATACGTTCTCGACAACGCAACCAAAACATCCACAGCGCAAACATATTGAGACAGCAGATGACTAAAGGTGGCATGCATGAACATGTAGGTAATCAACTGGTAAAGGTGGAAGTCGAGGGCCAAAAAGAAATGAAGACCAAACGTGTCGTTCAATCTCAGGTTTCCGTAAGCGTCGGCACCGGCTATATAACTCACCAGAAATACCATGACATTGATGACCAGTAGGTTCTTGGTGATGGTAGGAATCGTTCGCATAAGTGTGATTTTTTTATTTCATTTTATCCTTAAACAGGCAGGAGCAAAAAGTACGAAAAATATCGCATAAAAGCTTGTAAACAGCTGTGTTTAAGCACAATTTTTTTCAAAAATATGCCACTTTTTCATGTTTGAATTATAAAAGGAATGCTCTATATTTGCCAAGTGTAAAGAATGTAACTATTAATACATAACCATTTAATACTTCAAATTATGAACAAGACAGAATTAGTTGACAAAATTGCAGCAGGTGCTAACTTGAGCAAAGCTGACGCAAAGAAAGCATTGGACGCTACTGTTGCTGCCGTTAAGGAAGCACTCGTAGCTGGTGACAAAGTACAGCTCGTAGGTTTCGGTACTTTCAGCGTAAATGAGCGTCCGGCTCGTGAGGGTATCAATCCCGCAACAAAGGAAAAAGATTGCCATCGCTGCTAAGAAAGTTGCTAAGTTCAAGGCTGGTGCAGAACTTACTGAGGCTGTCAACAAGTAAATCGTATTCCAATAACGATTGGTAAAAAGGTGATTCTTACGAGAATTGCCTTTTTTTGTTGCTGTTTAGAATGACTTTGGGTAGGAAATTGACCGACAAAAGGGCTGCTTTGACATTGTAAAAGCAGCCCTTTTAGCGTGTCAAAGCAGCCCTTTTACAATGTAAAAGCATAGCTTTTAGATGTGTAAAAGCTATGCTTTTTGCAAAAGCAGAAAGAAAAAAATATCAAAAAGAAAGTAAAACGAGGAGCCTGTACTTGCGTAGACACGAAAAACAGAACAAAATGCTTCCTTTATGTTGTTTTTGACATAAAGACATAAAAACATAGGTTGCAAGTTCATCTTTAAAAGACATAGGAACATAAGAACATAATTTTTCCCGGTGGGACGTCGCTGCGACGGAATAAAGACATAAAGCGAAGAGGGACTTCTATCGAATTCCTTGTAGATGAACGAGTTATGATAGTTTACCGAAAGGGTGTTGCTGTTTGCCGAAAGTGGTATAATAGTTTATCGAAAGGGTGTTGCTGTTTGCCGAAAGTGGTATAATGGTTTGTCGGATGGGGTGTTGCTGTTTACCGAAAGTAGTATAATAGTTTGTCGGATGGGGTGTTGCTGTTTACCGAAAGTGGTATAATAGTTTGTCGAACGGGGGTGTGGGCGTTTGGCAAAATGGGGGTGGTTGTTTGTTGAGGGGCTAATGGTTATTTGCTGATAAGTTATCGTTTATGGCTAGGTTGTTGGAGAATCGGGGTTGGTTGTTTGTTGTTTCGGTTTGTTGTTTCTCCCAGTTTTCCCATTCTTTCATGGCTTGTTGCCAGTCGGTAGCTGTTCCGTTGTCGATGGCTTCTTGTTGTCGTTTGGCCTCATCGCGTGCTTTGTCTCGTTGTCGCTTGGCTTTCATATTGGCGATGGTGGCGTCATCCAGGATTTCGATGGCACCTCGGCGGAGTGCTTCTTGTAGTTCATCGGGTCCGAAAGCCTTGCCCTGGTTCGTTGAAATCGGAGATATTGAATTCGTATTCTACGCGTAAGTCATGGCGAATCAGTTTCTGTTGCAGGCGATTGCCCGCATTCTTCAGTCGCAACAACCGACTGATTTCATCTATTTCTTTTTGTGCGAATTTGTTTCTTCCCATCTGTGTTCATTATAAAAAGGTGGAGGAGGCATGGATCATGTGCGACAGAAAAGCGGCATTATCGCTGCAAAGGTACGGAAAAAGCAGGCACAAACGACTTAGAAAGACTGTTTTTTTGAAAGTGAAGAAAGAAATTGCCAGCAAGCATTTCCATCAAAGTTCCCTCTTCGCTTTATGTCTTTATTCCGTCGCTTGCGACGTCCCACCAGGAAAATTTATGTTCTTATGTCTTTCTGTCTTTTACCTCTCAGTTTGTAACCTATGTCCTTATGTTCCTATGTCTTCTACAACTCACCTTACAATCTATGTCCTTCTGTCTTTCTGTCTTTAAAATCTCACCCTGCAAAATATGTCTTTATGTTCTTATGTCTTCTACAACTCACTTTGCAAACCATGTCTTTCAGTCTTCTTTTTTGGCTTTTTGTCTAACAAAAAAAGTGTCAAGCGATTGATAATCAATTGCTTGACACTTTACTATGTTGTCCTACGCGGACTCGAACCACGACTGAGAGAACCAAAAACTCTAGTGCTACCATTACACCATAGGACAAACATGAGCAATCATACTGTGACGATTGCGGGTGCAAAGGTAGTAGATTTTTCGTCTACTACCAAACTTTTTGCTCTTTTTATCGCCCGAAAGCGTCGATTATGCTTGTTTTTCTGTGCTTTTACTTAAAGAATCGATTCATGTTGCGGAGTGCTTCTTGCAGTTCACGCGCGTTGAGTTGATAGTTGGGCATGGGTCTCATGCGTCGGTCGAGCACCTTTAGAGAGCCCGAACCACGCTTCTCTACGATGGTGCCATCGGTCAAAGTGAAGGCATAATAGAGGTCGTTGCCGGCGAGATGCCAGTTTCGTGGTGCCCGATCGGAGAGATAATGGCCCGTAGAAAAGTCGGAAGGCGGGTTTGTTACGCCCACAACCTGATGGAGCAAGGTGGGCGAGAGGTCATAATGCGTGGTGCGATAGTCGCGCTTGCCGGGCTTGCAGCCGGGGTAATAGTAGATGAGCGGCGTGCGTGAGGCATGAGGCCGTGAAGTAAATCCAGCCTATCGGCGTCATCATGTCGGTGCTTGCACCACGGAAGATGTAACTGAAGAAGATGAGGGCGAGGGCAAGTGTCGCCAACAGATAGTAGCAGAAACCTTGCCGGAGGTCTGACTTGTTCAAACGTTTCGTCATGAAGAGTATTGAAATCGAGTGTTGATGGATAGGGAAAAAAGACCATACGTCGCGCGACCCACCTTGCAACGGTGTGAGCCTCCGGACGCATGGTCGTTATGTCAGAGAAACAGACCGGTGGTCTATTTCACGGTAATCAAACAATAGTTTTTCTTGCCACGCTGCACGAGCAGATACTTTCCATCGATGAGATCATCGGCTGTCACGGGCTGATCAAAGGCAGCCAGCTTCTCTTTGTTGAGACTTACGCCGCCGCCTTTCACCATTTTGCGCATCTCGCTCTTGCTCGGGAAGATGTCCCAGCCGTCTTGGCAGAACAGGTCTACGGCTGTCTGGCCGAGCGTTTCCTTGCCCAGCTCGTAGTGGGGCACGTCTTTGAACACGTCGTTGAGCGTTGCTTCGTCGAGTTGAGCCAAACTTTCTTTGGTTGCTTTTACCGAAAAGAATGTTGCTGGCGGCCATTGCCATGTCGAGATCTTCTTTGGAATGAACCATTACGGTAATCTCTTCGGCCAGTCGTTTCTGGAGCGCGCGGCGACCCGGATCTTGCTTTATGCTCCTCTACGAGGGCGTCGATGGTGGCCTTGTCGAGGTCGGTGAATATCTTGATATAGCGTTCGGCATCGTCGTCACTCACGTTGAGCCAGAACTGATAGAATGTGTATGGCGTCGTGCGGTTGCGATCGAGCCAGATGTTTCCGCTCTCGGTCTTACCGAATTTCTTACCATCGGCCTTGGTGATGAGCGGACAAGTGAGGCAGAAAGCTTCGGCTTCGTTGCTCAGCGTGCGGCGGATGAGTTCCGTTCCGGTCGTCATGTTGCCCCATTGGTCATTTCCTCCCAACTGCAAACGTACGCCGTGCTTCTCATACAGGTACAGAAAATCGTAGCCTTGGAGCAGCTGATAAGTAAATTCGGTGAACGACAGTCCGTCGCTTGCTTCGCCGTTGAGGCGCTTCTTCACGCTGTCCTTGGCCATCATGTAGTTGACGGTGATGTGTTTGCCCACCTCTCGCGCGAAATCGAGGAAGGTAAAGTCCTTCATCCAGTCGTAGTTGTTGACGAGTTCGGCCTTGTTGGGCTCGGTGCCATCAAAGTCGAGGAACTTTGAAACCTGCTTTTTGATGGCTTCCTGATTATGATACAGCGTGGCCGAATCGAGCAAATTGCGCTCCTGACTCTTGCCCGAAGGGTCGCCAATCATACCCGTTGCGCCGCCAACGAGCAAGTAGGGCTTGTGACCGCAGCGTTGCAGATGGCGCAACATCATGATACCGCAGAGGTGACCGATGTGCAATGAGTCGGCCGTAGGGTCTGTTCCGAGATAGGCCGAAACCATATTCTTTTGCAGAAACTCTTCTGTTCGGGCATGATCTGAGCCAGCATACCACGCCATTTCAGTTCTTCAACAAAATTCTTCATATCTTATTTCTATTTGATTGTTCGGAGGTTGTATGGGTTAATGGGGCGTATTGGGCCTGCCGAGCCTGTTTGCGCCTGTAAAATCGTTATGGAACGGGGTCGTATCCGCTGCCTCCCCAAGGGTTGCATCTCAGGATTCGCCAGATGGCGAGTAGCAAACCTTTGATCGGGCCGTGCTTCATGAGGGCCTGACGGGCATATTCTGAGCAAGTGGGCGTGAATCGACAGGAGGGTGGTGTCATAGGGCTGATGATGTGTTGATAAAACATGATGGGTAATATCAGCACCCATACCAGCGCCTTGGTTATGCCGTGAATGATGTTTTTCAGAACATTCATATCTTCTCGCTGATTCGTTGCAGGATGCTCGTCACGTTGCGTTCTATCAAAAGCCGATTCGGCATGCTTGTCGGAGAGCCAGACGAAGGCGATAGCCACATTGCGTCTCCGTAGGATTTGCTTGTTTTTGCGGAAGGCTTCGCGCACCTGTCGCTTCACCCGATTGCGGTCTACGGCACGATGAAAATGCTTTTTTTCGGTACGCTGACAAGGAATTTTGGACATGGCGTTTGAGCTTGAAATCCCGCTTCATCATGGCAGTCTTCCAGTGATTTATAGACGGCTCTGAGCGGAAATATCGTCATAGAGCGGCTTTTTCCGCCCTTGAAGAGGTCGTCTATCAGGCTGAGGCTGTAGATTCGTTCTTCTTTTGACAAAGTGAATGATTCCGTTTCTGCCATATTTATATCCGAAAAACGCGCGCTAAGGTGCTCGCTGCGGTTTATTTATGCTTTGACAAGAAAGCTTCGAGGGCACTCGACATGGAGGGATATTCCTTTGAAGGAGCTTCAAGATGGAGTGTCAGTCCTTCGTCGGTAATCATTTTTGCCGTCGCAGGACCAAAAGCGGCTATCTTGATGTCGCCCTGTTTGAACTCGGGGAAGTTCTTTTTGAGAGCTTTTACGCCCGTAGGACTGAAGAAAACAAGCATGTCGTAGTCGAAATTCTTGACCTCTTCAGGCGTCAGGTCGTCGCTCACGGTGCGGAACATCACGCATTCCGTGTGTGTCAACTTCTTTGAATCCAACAGGTTTTTCACGTTATCGTTGTGCACACTGCTCAACGGCACAAGATACTTTCTGTCTTGTGCTTCATCATTGATGGAAGAAGGTCATCGATTTTGCCTGTTGTTCCGAAAAAGACTTTTGCGTTTACGATATTGCGTATATTTCTGAATATAGAGCGCAATGGTCTCTGTTACACAGAAATATTTCATTTCTTCGGAAATTGTAACACGTAGTTCCTTAGCTAATTTGAAATAGTTGTCTATCGCGTGACGCGAAGTGAAGACAACGGCTGTGTGATTAAGGAGGCTGATTTTTTGTTGACGAAACTCCTTGGCGGTGATTCCTTCTACCTTAAAGAAAGGTCTGAACACCATTTCAACATTGTTTTTCTTCGCGATATCGAAATAAGGAGACTTTTCACTCGAAGGTTTGGGCTGCGAAACCAAGATTTTCTTTATCATCTTTGTCCTAATAATTTATCTTCAAATAGCTATTTGTAAGTACCAATGCGCCATAAAGAGAGAGCAGGGGTACGATTTCAAGAGCACAAAAGTACAAAATATTTTGCAGAAAAGCACCTTTACGCCTGAAAAAGATGATGTGAGTCTTGTAAAAGGTAAGTAATTTGAACAAGATGATAACAAAAAAATAGCATAAATACTTACTGTTTTAATGCTCAGACTGAAATATACTTGCAACATCACAATCGGGAAAAGGAGCAAGCCTTGTATCGAAATAATGAAGAGCATGGCGTGAAGCCATCGGATGTTGGCATGTTGCTCGAAGAATACCCAGTTGGTGAAAAACGTAGGCCAAGAACTTCACGAGGAAGTAGGCAATAAACAGTCCGCCGTAGATACCGATGGCCTGGTACTGCTCCACGGCAAAGGTATCGACGCTTACATCGAAAGTGCTGAAGAAATAGATGATGGCCAACAGCAGACTTGTTTGTAGTAAAAGAAGAGCTGAAAGCGGATTTCGCCCGATGTTTCGCTTTTGTGTTACCGATTCATTTCGGGGGATATAGAAGAAGTCTTTGGCCTGTCGCTTGATGAAATTGCCTAACTGGCGCAGGGCGATGAGCACCAAGATGAGGACTCCGAAAAGTACGCCGGTGATGAAATTGTCATTCGCCGGCGTGTAGGGAACGGGGTCGCCGGCCACACCAAGACGCCCGCCCGTGAGTTCGGGATGAAACAGGGAATCCTTCGAAAAGAACGACTCCTTATAATATTGGGGCAGACTGACGTCGCGATAGCTCTTCCCACGGGCCAACCGGGCAGATGAAGCGTGTCGGGACACTGACTCCAGTGGATTTCTCCCGGCTCGAAGTGGGCCTGAATGGCCGAGTCCCTGCTGCGCGGGTGTGGCATTCTTCGGCAGCCAACTCAGCACTTGGGCCGGTGTCAGCTGCCGATGAACCGTGGGCTCGAGGCTTTGTAGCTCGTCCGCGGTTTGTTCCTGGGCGATGGAATCGGTCTGCAACATAAGACGGATGCGCTATTATTAAAGTCCGAAAGCGGCTTTTGATGGCTTTCTGTCTGATCGAGCTTCTCCCACGTGAAAAAGCTCTACGTCGATGGTCTTCGTTTCGTGGTAACGACTGGTGAAGGTCTTTTTCACTACTTCGTTCTTACGTCCCATGTGGCCATAGGCTGCCGTTTCCAAATACATCGGCTGACGGAGCTTCAGCAAACGTTCGATGGCTTTGGGCCGGAGATCGAAGAGTTGCTTGATTTTTCGGCGATCTGGCTGTCGGTCAGGTTGGTTTTGCCGCGTCCGTAGGTGTTTACATAAACGCTTATGGGCTGTGCCACGCCGATGGCGTAGGCCAACTGCACGAGCATTTCATCGGCAACGCCCGCCGCCACCATGTTCTTGGCGATGTAGCGGGCCGCGTAGGCCGCCGAACGGTCTCACCTTCGATGGGTCTTTTGCCCGAGAATGCGCCGCCGCCGTGGGCACCCCTGCCGCCGTAGGTGTCGACGATAATCTTGCGACCGGTCAGTCCGGTGTCGCCGTGAGGGCCGCCGATGACGAACTTACCCGTAGGATTGACGAAATAATGAATGTCGTCGTTGAACAGCGCCAATATCTTTTCGCCGCACTCGGCCTTGACGCGCGGAATCAGAATATGGACAACATCTTCGTGAATCTTGGCCAACATGGCCTCGTCGTCGTCCATAAACTGGTCGTGCTGCGTGCTCACGACGATGGTGTCGATGCGCTGCGGCGTATTGTTTTCATTATATTCAATCGTCACCTGACTCTTGGAGTCAGGGGCGCAGATAGGTCATTACCTTGCCTTCACGGCGGATATCGGCCAGCACTTTCATGATGAGATGCGACAGATCGAGCGACACGGGCATGTAGTTTTCTGTTTCGTTGCAGGCGTAACCGAACATCATGCCTTGGTCGCCGGCACCTTGTTCGTCTTCGTTCTGGCGGTTGACGCCGCGGTTGATGTCGTCGCTCTGCTCGTGAATAGCCGTCAGAATGCCGCACGAATTGCCGTCAAACTGGTATTCAGCCTTCGTGTAGCCGATGCGTTGGATGGTCTTTCGGGCGATGTTCTGTAGGTCGATGTACTCCGACGAGCGCACTTCGCCCATGATAACCACCTGTCCCGTGGTACAAAACGTTTCGATGGCGCAGTGTGCCTGTTCATCGTAAGCTAAAAACTGGTCGAGAAGCGCGTCCGAAATCTGGTCGGAAACTTTGTCAGGATGTCCCTCGGACACTGACTCTGAAGAAAATAAATAGCTCATTTTTCCATTACTTTTAAAAAGCGTGGAATAACACCAAGTAACCGTAAAATCTGAGAGGGATTTTTGCAGTTTTAGCATTTTTTTATGTGGTTGCAAGCAGCCAAATTCTTCCACAAGCGTTATTAATAATCCATTAAATCGCCGCAAAAGTTACGACTATTTGCCCTGAATTGCCAACAATTTATCGCTTTTTCACATTCCGAACGTAATGAGTTCGTCTCTTTCAAGTCATGACCCCACAATTTGCGAAACGGCTTATATCGCTTCTGAATTTTTTTAGGACAAAAGGCTCAAAATGGTTGCGTTATTCTGAAATTAAAAACTTTCGTCTGAAATAACGCATTCTCGTGCGATTTTCGGATTTCGCTGATTATCAAATGGTTATGAATCAATGGTGGAAAACGGGGCATTGGAAAGGGCCTTGTTGTCGTGTTTTGGGCTTGTAATAGTGGCCCTTTTACTTGCCAATAGCAGCCTTTTGGCGTTGTAAAAGCTATGCTTTGAGCGGGTAAAAGGGCTGCTTTCGTAAAAAAAGAACGCCAAAAGGGCGATTTCGATGGTCAACAAGGGCAGTTTGAATGCTGAAGAAGAGCGATTTCAACGCTGGATGGTGCTGGCAAGAAAGGCGTGTTTTTCGTCAAGAAACTTTACAAAATTTGGTTTTTCAGATAAACGTTTTGGTGGTAAGAAACCCACAAAACTATGGCCAATCATCAACTTAGAATGAACTACAACCGCAAAGCGAAAAAAACTGATTTGGCAGAGCGAGAGGCGCTCCAAACGGCTATTCGTCTAAAAAAGAATGAAAATTTTGCGATCACTGCATTTTTATTAATTTTGATTATCAATCTATCATCCACGTTATCAAATCATTGAATCGATTCAATATGAAATTAAACAACATTGTTCTTTCGGCCCTACTCGCTCTTTTGGGGCTCCACGGCCTCAGCGCAGCAGCCCGTAGACTATGTAGACCCATTCATCGGCACGACCAATTTCAGCGTGTGCAACCCGGGTGCGGTGCTGCCCTCACGGCCTGATGTCGGTGGTTCCGTTCAACGTAATGGGCTCTGATCTGAACCAACACGACAAGGACGGTCGCTGGTGGTCGGCTCCCTACGAGTATCATAACAAGTTTTTCACCGGCTTCGCTCATGTTACGATGAGTGGCGTGGGCTGTCCCGAACTGGGTTCGCTGCTCACGATGGCCACCACAGGGCCGCTCGACGTGGACTATCACAACTATGGTTCGGAGTATCAGGACGAAAAAGCTACGCCCGGTTACTATGCTCTGACGCTGAAGAAATATGGCGTTCGGGCCGAAACATCAGCTACCCTGCGCTCGGGTATTGAGCGATATACCTTCCCGAAGGGCCGCGCCAACATTCTGCTCAACGTGGGAGATGGGCTCAGCAACGAATCGGGGGGAATGGTGAAGCGGGTGAGCGACACCGAAATAGAGGGCTACCGACTGCTCGGAACATTCTGTTACAACGCCCAAGCGGTATTTCCTATCTACTTCGTTATGCGGGTGAGCAAGCGTCCACAGACCACGGGTTACTGGAAAAAGCAACCGAAGTTTACGGGTGTGAAGAGCCAGTGGGACAAGGACAACGGCCGCTACAAACTCTATGAGAACTACAACCGCGAGCTGGCGGGCAACGAGGTGGGCTATTACTTCAGCTATGACTGCCGCGAAGGCGAACAAATTGAGGTGCGCATGGGCGTATCGTTCGTGTCGATGGCCAACGCCCGCGAGAATCTCGACGCCGAACAGCAGGGACTTTCCTTTGCCGACATCCGGCAGAAGGCCCGCGATACGTGGGAGAAAACGCTGAGCCGCGTCACCGTAGAGGGTGGAACGGAGGCTCAGAAGCGCGTGTTCTACACGGCATTGTACCACAGTCAGTTGCACCCGAACATCTTGCAGGACGTGAACGGACAGTATCCCGAAATGGAAAACGGCCGCACGGGGCACACCAAGCGCAACCGCTACACGGTGTTCTCGCTCTGGGATACGTATCGCAACGTGGGTCAGCTCGAAACATTGCTCTATCCCGACCGCCAACTCGATATGGTGCGCTCGATGGTCGACATGTATAAGGAATGGGGATGGATGCCGAAATGGGAACTCTTCGGTCGCGAAACGTGGACGATGGAGGGCGATCCGGCCATTCCGTTCATTACCGACACGTATCTGAAAGGGCTCCGCGACTTCGATATCAACACTGCCTACGAGGCTTTCACACGCTCGGCCAATCTGCCCAGCAAGGATAATAAGATGCGACCCGACAACGATCCGTATCTCGCCAAGGACTATGTGCCGATGGGTGTGTACGCGGCCGACGAGTCGGGTGACAACAGTGTGTCGCGCGCTGGAATATTACATTGCCGACTATGCGCTTGGACGCCTCGCCCATGCCCTCGGTAAAACGGCGGACGCCAAGAAATACTACGCCCGTTCGTTGGGTTACAGGCACTATTACAGCAAAGAAACGGGCACGCTGCGCCCCTTGATGAAGGACGGCAGTTTCCTTTTCGCCGTTCGATCCCGAAGCAGGGGCCGACTTCTCTAACGCTCCGGGCTTCCACGAAGGGTCGGCCTGGAACTATACGTTCTACGTGCCGCACGACGTGAAGGGGTTGGCCCGCTTGATGGGAGGCGACCGTAAGTTTGTGAATAAGCTGCAGATGGTGTTCGACAAGGGCCTTTACGACCCCGCCAACGAACCTGATATTGCTTATCCTTACCTCTTTAGCTACTTCAAAGGCGAGGAATGGCGCACACAGAAGGAAGTGAGTCGCCTCTTGGCCAAATACTTTACCGACAAACCCGACGGCATTCCGGGCAACGACGACTGCGGTACGATGTCGGCCTGGGCCATCTTCTCGATGATGGGCCTTTATCCCGACTGCCCCGGTTCACCTCATTACACGCTGACCACGCCTACCTTCGACCGGGTGACTTTGCATCTCGACAAGCGCTATTATCCACAGGGCGACCTTGTAATCGAGGCTCGTCGCTCGGCTCCCCGACCGCCTCTATCATCAAGAAAATGACTTTGGGTGGCAAGCCGCTCAAGAGCTATCGCGTCAATCACGACGAACTGATGAAAGGCAAAAAAACTGGTTATCGAAATGTAATCCCGTAATTTTCATAACTTCATCTTTCAGAAGTTAAGAGTAAACAGACAAAGGCCGGCTATACTCCTGTTGGAATATGCCAGCCTTTGTTTATGTCTGAATCCATCATTCGTTTGTTTATATACATATTCAAATAAGTAATCATTAAATCACTAATCATATAAAAAAATGAAGATTACAAAAATCGTTCTGTCAATGCTTTTTAAGTACGGTAATGATAACCGCTCACGCAGACAAGCCCAAAAAAAGCAAGATCCATTATTAAAAGGCCCTTTCTTTATGCAACCTTACTTCAACGCGTTTGGCATGCGTGTGCAAGAAGTTGATACTACGGCTGCAGCCAAAGGATGCGTGGATGTATTTGAACATCAAAGCGTGCGAGAATACTTCTTCGTAACGAAAAAGAACGCGGAAACATCCATGAAATATACAACCGGAGAAGAAGGCTTTCGGATAGATAATATCGTTTACCATGTTTATAGAGAATACCCCTCTGTAGAAGAAACAGAAGGCTTTATGTGGAACGAAATACCCCCAAGACTGGCAGAGATTTCTGAAGAAGAATATGTGGAACATACGAGAGAAATGCCGTCGTATGGTGGGTATATGTTCATCTATCTATCGTTCTGACGTGAAATGTTATCGTTTACCTGCAATAAACGGACGACCCACGATCTATGCCGGTGTATGTGTTTCGGCTTTTCCCGAGAAAAAGAAAAGTTGCTGTAAGCGCTAATATCTATTATTGGGAAGATGGTGGCGCGGTAAAAAAAGTAAAAGATAATCTTATTTTACAAATATAAACGAATATAACCGAATATAGTTTGACTTTGTGTCATGCCTATATTCGGTTATATTCGTTATGCGTAGAAGACGCGCGGTTAAACTTTTATCCTCCGAACGCTTCGGCTTCGGCCTGCGCGATGATCTCTTCACGGCTCATGCGCTGGACACTGATGTGGCTCAAATCAAACTCTTCGCCATCAAGATCTAAATCATCGACCACGTCATTGTCGGTCGTAAGAGGCGCGGCAGCAGGTTGTTCGGTCATGTCAGACGCCTCTTCGGCCATTTCATTGTCCGACCGATACATCGGCGCACGACGCTTCCGGCGCGAGTCATCCTTGTAAATCTTTTCACGGAAGGCCGTGGGATGCTTCTGTTCGGTAGACTCGACAGGCTCCTGCGTGATGATAAAATCTTCCTTAGTGTCCGTTCCGGGCACCTTCTCAACAGGTTCTTCCTCCATCTTCGTGCGATCGGCCTTGGCGACGAATACGCTGTCGATGAACTGCGGTTCCTTGCGTAGCCGTTCGAGTGTGAGCTTCGAGGCCTTCTGCTGGCTCTCTTTCTTGCTGTAACCCGTGCCACTGCAACCTTTTACGCCTTCGAGTATCACGCAATAGTTGAAGATGGGACTGCCGTTCTCGTCGCTTTTTCTCGTCTACAATCTCAAAATCAATCTTCACACGGTTCTTCTGGCTCCATTCAATCAGCTTACTTTTGAAGTTCACCTCTTTGTAAGCCACCTTGTCGATGTTAATCATTTCGGCCAACACACGCTTTTCCATGAAGCGCATACAGGCGTTATAACCATGATCAAGATAGAGAGCGCCCACGAGTGCTTCGAAAGCGTTGCCGCCCATGTAGCTGTTATGCGACGAACTACGGCCATTGCTGAGTATCAATTTGCTGATACCCATTTCTTTAGCCAGCCGGTTGAGCGTGTCGCGCTGCACTAATTTAGAACGTGTATTGGTGAGAAAGCCTTCGCGTTTGCCCGGAAAAATGACGGTAAACGATGTCACCTACGATGGCGTCGAGGATGGCGTCGCCCAAGAACTCAAGTCGTTCGTTGTTGACGGGCTTTCCTTTGGCATTTCGCCGCATGATGCTCTTGTGCATCAAAGCCAGCTTATAGTAGCTGATGTCGTGTGGACAGACGCCGATAATGCGGTAAAGAGACAAATAAAGCTCCTTCTCCTTGCGGAAAGGGAGCCTTATTCGATCAATGATCTTATTCAGCATACTTCTTGAATACTACGCAGCAGTTGTGTCCGCCAAATCCGAAAGTATTGCTTAAAGCTACGTTCACCGGGCGCTTCTGTGCCTCGTTGAAAGTGAAATTCATATTATAATCGAGCTGTTCGTCGTCGTCACCTTCCTCGTGGTTGATGGTTGGCGGAACAATATCGTTCTGAACAGCCAGTACACATGCTAAAGCCTCAACAGCACCGGCAGCACCCAGCAGATGACCCGTCATACTCTTCGTAGAGCTAATGTTGAGTTTGTAAGCGTGATCGCCGAAAACGTCCTTGATAGCCTTAGCTTCCGAAACGTCGCCAACGGGTGTTGACGTACCGTGAACATTGATATAATCTACCTCTTCGGGCTTCATGCCTGCGTCGGCGAGTGCGTTGAGCATCACGAGTTTGGCACCCAGACCCTCGGGATGAGACGCCGTGATGTGGTGAGCGTCGGCACTTGAGCCTTCGCCTACCATTTCGGCATAAATCTTCGCGCCACGAGCCTTCGCGTGTTCAAGCTCTTCCAGAATCAGACAGCCCGCGCCTTCGCCCATAACAAAGCCATCGCGGCTGGCACTAAATGGACGGCTGGCACGCTCGGGGTCGTCGTTGCGGGTAGAAAGGGCGTGCATGGCGTTGAAACCACCTACTCCACATTCGCAGATAGCTGCCTCGGCACCACCGGCTACGATGACGTTGGCCTTGCCCAAACGAATCAAATTGAACGCGTCGGCCAGGGCATTGCTCGATGAAGCACACGCGCTGGTGGTGGTATAGTTAGGTCCATGGAACCCAAAATAAATACTGATCTGACCCGAAGCGATGTCGGCAATCATCTTGGGAATGAAGAAGGGGTTGAACTTAGGACCGTCAGCCATGTGCTGTCCGTAGTAGGTTACTTCGTCCTGGAATGTCTTAATACCGCCGATACCTACACCGTAAACCACGCCAATACGTGTCTTGTCTTCTTTTTCAAGGTCAAGACCGGCGTCTTTCACACCCCTGCATGGCGCTAATCATAGCCAACTGGCAATAGCGATCCATCTTGCGGACTTCCTTGCGGTCGATATAATCGGTTACATTGAGGTCTTTTACCCTCACAAGCAAACTGTGTTTTGAAATTACTTGCGTCGAATAACGAAATAGGTCCCGCGCCGCTTTTTGCCGGCCACAAGGTTCGCCCTAAGTTTCTTCGGGGGTATTGCCTACAGGAGTAACAGCTCCAAGACCTGTTACTACTACTCTCTTTAATTCCATCTATAAATAAAAAAATTAATTAGGAATTAGAGATTAGTGATTAGAGCCATGCATCAAAAACAATGGATGCATCGGTCCAATCTTAATCACTAATCCCTAATCGTATAAAAAAATAAGCTGTAACTAAATTACTTAGCGTTCTCTTCGATATACTTGATAGCGTCGCCTACTGTCTGGATAGTCTCAGCCTTGTCATCCGGAATAGAGATACCGAATTCCTTCTCGAATTCCATGATCAATTCTACAGTATCAAGTGAGTCAGCACCAAGATCGTTTGTGAAACTTGCTTCTGACTTAACTTCGCTTCGTCAACACCGAGTTTGTCCACGATAATAGCCTTTACTTTGCTTTTCAATTTCTGACATAATTGTAACTTTTTAAATTGGTTTATAAATAATATTCAGATTAAAAAAATCGGTTGCAAAGAAACAAATTTTTTTCTTCAATGTTCCAAATAAATCAAGTAAAAAAATAGCACTATTTTTTTGCACAGGTACCCCCTATTGTGCAATTTTATAACAGCTTTGCCACCTTTTCCAGCACCATTTCGGGTGATATGTTCTTCAAACAGGCATAATCGCCACGCAGACAAGGTTTGTTGCCGTAGACCGAACACGGACGACAGGGCAGGTTTAGTCCGATGGCATTGTCAGGGATTCTGGTGCCAACCCATGAAACCGGCGAAGGGATGGGTGGCTCCCCAGATGCTGACAACGGGCGTAGCGGTGAGCGAAGCTAAGTGCATATTGGCACTGTCCATGCTTATCATCACGTCGAGGTGGCTCATCAGAATCAGTTCATTCTTTAATCCACCGACAACGGCTGAGGCATTGACGCAATTCTTATACTTCTCGGCCAACCATCGATTACCACTTTCTCGTCGCCACCGCCACCAAAGAGGAATATACGGCATGAAGGATGGCGCTGAATGAGCTGCACGATAACCTTCTCCATGTTTTGTTCAGGATAGATTTTACCCTTGTGAGCCGCAAACGGAGCGATACCTATCCACTGCTGAAACTTCTTTTTCTCACCTATTACATGAGGTAGCAGGCGCAGATGGCCTCCTTCGGGTGGAAAAATGCTGGTGAAAGTGGGTTCCACCGTATAGCCTAAGCGAGCCAATACCTCAAGATAATTATGAAAAGAGGTGGGCTGCTGCTCCATCACCTTATCATTATTACGCGTCAGACGATGCTTGCCACGACGGTGTTTGTTGATGTGCGCCACATGATAGTGACCTAAATTGAAGCGCAGGCGCAGATAATTAGAACGCAGAATGTTATGAAAATCGGCTACTGCCGTGATATTCTTGGCCACTAACCGACGATACAGGGCGTTCATACCACGCAATCCCGCGTATTCTTTCTTGATATCGGCGCCCATGAATCCCACATTGGGTGCCAAACCTTCAAATAATACTCGGGCAAAAGGCCTGCTTAACACCGTAATACGCAGGTCAGGATATTGGCGCGCTAACGAAGCCACGACAGGTACTGCCATGGCAATGTCGCCAAGTGCCGAAAAACGAATAATCAGTAAATGATCTTTCATTATTGGGTGCTATTGGGTTGTGGAGGTGTTGGGTTGTGGGGATGAATAGTTACTTTGTTTTTATTAGTAAGTTGTTGTTAGGGTGTTGGGATGAATAGTTTGTTTAAATATAGACAGAGTAACTATTCATCCCAACACCCTAACAACTTCACAACCCAACAACACCTTACTTCTTATACAACACCGGATTGGTAGCGGGATCGTTATACATTTTCATCTGGCGATACACCTTCATATACTTGCGACCGGCCTCGATGTCGTCGAGCAACTGGTCGATAGCCGTGCTCAGGTCAACTTGCTGTTCGAGCAGCACGTCGAGCTTAGACTGACACTTCGCGCGATGCTCCGGCGTGGCGTCGTTGCGCTCAACTTGCTCCCGCATGTGATAGATTTTTAAGTGCCAAAATACTCAGACGGTCTACAGCCCATGCCGGACTTTCGGTATTGATACGGGCATCGTCCAACACCTTTACGCCGCTATACTTCTGACGGAAATAGCTATCGATCTGCTCCACCAAGTCCGTACGATCCTGATTACTGCGATCGATGCGACGCTTTAGATTCAATGCCTCTACGGGATCGATGTGCGGATCGCGGATAATATCCTCGAAATGCCATTGCACCGTATCAATCCAACACTTCAGATAGAGTCGGTTTTCAATCGACTCGCGCTCGTAAGGATTATGAATAGGTGTTTCAATGTCGTCCTTCACATGGTAGTCAGCAATCGCTTTGTTGAAAATCTCGTTGCAAGTTTCTGTAAATGTCATGTCTTTGGTTTTTTTGATTATCCTGCAAATGTAAAGATTATATTTTATATTTCCAAATTATTTTTGGTTGTTGGGTTTGCGAGGTTGTAAAGGATGAATAATTACTCTGTCTATATTTTTAAACAAACTATTCATCCTTCACACCCCAACAACCCCACACCCTTTTATCCACAATCTGTTGAAAACTCTGTGGATAACCCCTTTCATAACTTTGTGGATATCCACACACCTCACATCAGTCACCTGCCTATTGTGGATATCCACACACTTATCCATTGAATTTCAAAACATTTTTCAACAGTTTTTTCCGGCAGAAAAAGTTATCAACTTATCCACTTTCCTCGTTGCAATCCCCATTTGTGGGAAAAACCACTATAAGCCATTGATTCTCACCTTAAACAATTTACTATCATTCGTGGACTGCCAATCTCTAAACGTGGATATCGAAACCACCAAACAAACGAACCAAAAGTTATAAACATATCAACACCCTATCATCCTACTCTTTCTCTTTTTAAAAATCAGAAAAATAAAAAGATAATAATGAAGCGTGGAAAAAAGGGCAGATACGTAAGAATGGAATCAAGGCATAGGATACGTAAGAAAGCGATCAGCAAAACGACCGCTGAAAATGCTTCAACCCAAAAGGAAAATAAAAATGAAATCGCGCTACTTGCCCTTTCATGCTAAGGAAAATAAAAATGAAAACACTATTCTCGCCCTTTCGCGCTGTCGTTTTTCGATATATTTCGAGTCAAAGCATAGCTTTTAGAAGGTAAAAGCAGCCCTTTTACACGCTAAAAGCTATGCTTTTAGAGGTAATAGTTACCCTTTTACAAGGTAAAAGCTATGCTTTTTAGCTGTTTCTTTTGGGATTCTTTCTCCCCGACTTTCCGTTTTGTATTTTTAATATTCAAACTACTTTTGGGTGAAATAATATTTCCATGAAAGCCACTACCTTTGCAGCCGAGAATCACACATATATCCTTTATAATCACAGAGAAAATGAAAGACGAAAACGTAACAATGATGTTTCAGGGCCACATTCATACATTCAGGAAATCGGAACTTAGGCCGCTGCAGGAAGAGGCTCTGCAAGAGATGCGGCAACTCGTTATGGAACTGATGAGCGGCAACGACACTACGCCGCTTGCATGGAAAAAGTACCTCGACCGACTTAGTGGAAATGATTAACGATGTCTACATGGTGTGCGACGTGAAGGACGCCCGTGGATGCAGTTTGACCTTTACTTATATGGTAGAAACTATCTACCGCCGCTTCATGAAACCCGTGCCCAAGAATCCACGGTCGTATGCTTACAGGGCGAAAATGCGCAAATCGGTGCGCCAGAGTTCGTTGCTCGACCGCTGGGTGTTGATGAAACTCAATGGCATGGAGCCACGAAGCGTGTTTGTGGGAAGAAGCGGGAGAGAATGAAAATAAAGAGAACGGGGAACTGAAGGAATGAAAAAGATACTTTGACGCGTGAGTTTATGGATTTAATATGAAGTGGTACGATTACTCCCAAATAGGGTTTTCTTTCCAATTATCAGTGAAGCCAAGCATATCCGCCCCTCTTCTCACATAATAATATTAAAAAAAGAGGGTTGTTTATAGCGTAAACGTGGAATAATCGTTATCTTTGCCGATTATACGCGTATAAGATAGAATGAACTTGAACTTATTAGTGACGGGCGCAAGTGGTTTCATCGGTAGTTTTGTAGTCGAAGAAGCCTTGCGCCGAGGCATGGAGGTATGGGCCGGAGTTAGGAAAAGTAGCTCGCGTCAATACCTTCAGGATTCACGTATTCATTTACTTGAACTCGACTTTTTCTTCCGCGGACACGTTGCGGGAGCAGCTTCGAGGGTCATCATTTCGACTATGTGGTGCATGCCGCCGGAGCTACCAAATGCCTGCGTACGGATGACTTTTTTTCCGTATCAATACCGAGGGAACGAAGCATCTTGTAGATGCTTTGCTGGCGCTCAACATGCCCCTCAAGCGCTTTATCTACCTGAGTAGCCTCAGTGTTTTTGGTGCCATCCGTGAGCAACAACCCTATCAGGAAATTGACGAAAACGATCTGCCACGGCCCAATACGGCTTATGGGCGGAGCAAACTCGAAGCCGAACGCTATCTCGACAGCATCGGCAACGACTTTCCTTATATCGTGTTGCGACCCACGGGGGTCTATGGGCCGCGCGAAAAGGACTATTTCCTGATGGCCAAGAGTATCAAACAGCACATGGATTTCTCGGTGGGATTCCGCCGACAGGACATCACTTTCGTGTATGTAGAGGACGTAGTGCAGGCCGTTTTTCTGGCTTTCGACCACGGAATGAACGGTCGGAAATACTTCTTGAGCGATGGTAACATCTATCAGAGCAGTGATTTCAGCGATTATATCCACGAAGCGCTGGGACGTCCGTTCCGCGTTAAGGTGAAAGCACCGCTGTGGGTGCTGCGCCTCGTGACGAGAATCGGGGAATACTGGGGACACATAACAGGGCGCATGACGGCGCTCAACAACGATAAATACAATATTCTGCGCCAGCGAAACTGGCGATGCAACATAGAACCGACGATGGATGAACTGGGCTATCACGCCCGTTACGACCTGAAACGAGGCACCGACCTCACCATCCGTTGGTATCAGGAGAACCACTGGTTATGATTATTAAAGATTTATTCAAGATAGAATCCTCTCCCCGACGCGGCCTACTCCCTTTGGAATGGGCCGTACTGGGCTACATGATGTTCACGTTATTGATGGTGCTTTTCACTTTTACGCGCCTCGAAAACCCCGAATCCATGATATGGGATCGGCTGAAAGTGGGCATTATGACGGCAGGTTTGTGGGCCAGTTACAGGCTGTTGCCCTGTCGGTTGGTGATGTTTATTCGGGTGATGGCACAGTTTGCGCTGCTAGCCTGGTGGTATCCCGACACGTATGAGCTGAACCGCGTGCTGCCCAATCTTGACCATGAGTTTGCTTGGGCCGACCAATGGCTCTTCGGTTATCAGCCGGCGCTGGTCTTTGCTCAGCATTTTCCGTCGTATATAGTGAGCGAACTCATGGATATGGGTTATGCCGCCTACTATCCGATGATAGCGTTGACAGGACTATATTTCTTTTTCTATCGCTATAAAGATTTTCATCGGGCAACGTTCGTGCTCATCGCGTCGTTCTTTGCCTATTATGTCGTGTTCGTACTGGTGCCTGTCGTGGGGCCTACTTTTTATTACAAGGCCGTAGGAATGGGCGATATTGCTCGCGGTGTGTTCCCCAATGTGCACGATTATTTCAATACTCACCAGGATTGTTTGCCCAGTCCGGGCTATCAGGATGGCTTGTTTTATCATCTGGTAGAAGACGCCAAGGCCGCCGGAGAGCGACCAACGGCAGCCTTTCCCAGTTCGCACGTAGGCATTTCTACGGTCTGCATGCTACTCATCGGTTGGGCACGCAATTATCGTTTGCTCCTATTGATGACCCCGTTCTACATCCTTCTCTGTCTGGCTACGGTCTATATTCAGGCCCATTACGCCGTTGATGCTTTTGCAGGATTGCCTACGGGAGTATTGACTTTCTGGCTTTTCATGAAGATTTATCCTAATCCGGTCAAAAGACGGAGGCGTTCATAACGCCCGGTTGGATGATTCTATTTCAAACAATAAGTAAATATGAAGAAACTATATATCGAAACTTACGGTTGCCAAATGAATGTGGCCGACAGCGAAGTGGTGGCGTCTGTGATGCAGATGGCCGGCTACGAGATATGCGAAACGGAGGAAGAGGCCGATGCTGTCTTCCTCAATACCTGCAGTATTCGTGAGAATGCGGAAAACAAAATATATCATCGGCTCGAAACGCTCTACGCGTTGCAGAAAAACGTGGCGCCGAACAGATCAACCCTTTTTCGCCCATTCTTGGGGTACTCGGCTGCATGGCTGAGCGTGTGAAGGACGACTTGATACAAAACCATCACGCCAATTTGGTGTGCGGTCCCGACTCTTATCTTAATCTGCCCGAAATGATCGCGCAGTGCGAACTGGGTCATAACGCGGCCGACGTGGAGCTATCGACCACCGAAACCTATCGCGACGTAATTCCGCAACGCATCGGGGGCAACCGAGTGAGCGGCTTCGTGAGTATCATGCGTGGGTGTAATAACTTCTGTCACTACTGCATTGTGCCCCTATACGCGTGGACGAGAGCAGCCGCGACGTAAAAAGTATATTGAAAGAGGTGCGCGATTTGCACGATAAGGGTTTTTAAGGAAGTGACGCTGCTGGGACAAAATGTCAACTCTTACGGTCTGTTGCCCAATGGAAAGCGACCTGCCGACGGCGTTTCGTTCGCCCAACTACTACGCAAGGTGGCCCAAAGCGTGCCCGATATGCGCGTGCGTTTCACCACTTCTAACCCCGAAGACATGACCGAGGACATCCTCCATGCTATTGCCGACGAACCCAATCTCTGCAAACATATCCATTTTTCCGGCACAGAGTGGTAGCAACGCCACGTTGCGCGTGATGAACCGCAAGTACACCCGCGAGGACTATTTAAGCAAAGTTGAGGCTATCCGCCGTATCATTCCGGGTTGCGGACTCACCACCGACATCTTTGTGGGTTATCATAATGAGTCGCAGGAAGATTACGAACAGACGCTCAGTCTGGTCAGGAAAGTGGGCTTCGATTCGGCATTCATGTTCAAATACAGCGAACGTCCCGGCACTTATGCGGCCAAACACCTGCCCGACAACGTACCCGAAGAGGAGAAGGTAGCCCGCCTGAACAAACTCATTCAGTTGCAAACGGAAATCAGTGCCGAGCAAAACAAGAAGGATGAGGGCCTGGAATTTGAGATACTTATTGAGCGTTTTTGCCAAGCGCGATCGCAATCATCTCATGGGACGAACCGAACAGAACAAGGCCGTTATCATTCCTAAGGGTAATCATCATATCGGTGAACGGGTGAAAGTAAGAATCACCGGCTCTACCAGTGCCACGTTGTTTGGCGAAGAAATATAATTCAGTCTGACCCCGACAGGTAGCGTCAGACCCTTTTAAAAAGCCATTTCATGAAAAGAATTCCTTCAAGTTCTCCTTCGGTTTGTGCCGCCCTACAAACGTTACTTGGCGTGGAGCGTGTTCTTCAATATCCTTTCGGCCATATTGAACGTGTTCTCTTTTGCCACGCTGATACCCATGCTCAGTATTCTTTTCAAGACCGGCGATGGACAGAGTGCTACGTCGCTTATGCCCGTTACGCTCAGTAACCTGAAGGATTCGCTGATGAACAACATGGACTACTACGTGAGTCAGCTTGTCAACAGCTGGGGTGCCACCACCACATTGCTCATCATCGGCCCTCATGTTGGCTTTCATGACCATGCTCAAGACGGCCGCCTACTTCCTTTCTTCGGCCACGATTATTCCCATTCGTACAGGTGTGGTGCGCGATATTCGCAAACCAACTCTATCAGAAAAATCAACGCGTTGCCCATCGGTTTCTTCAGCGAGGAGCGCAAGGGCGATATCATTGCCCGCATGAGTGGTGACGTGCAGGAGATAGAAAGTTCTATCATGTCGAGCCTTGACATGCTTTTCAAGAACCCTATTCTTATCGTTATCTACTTCTCGGCCTTAGTGTTGCTGTCGTGGCAGCTGACGATTTTCACCATTGTTTTCGTGCCCCTTTTCGGTTGGTTCATGGGATTGGTGGGACGCAAGCTCAAGGCCCGGAGCATCAAAGCGCAGGCCCTGTGGAGCGATACGATGAGTCAGGTGGAGGAAACGCTTGGCGGTTTGCGCATCATCAAAGCCTTCTGTGCCGAGGAAAAGATGAACCGCCGCTTCGATCGCGTCAATTCGGCCTATCGAAGTGACATCATGCGGGTGAATATTCGTCAGCAAATGGCCCATCCTATGAGTGAGTTTCTGGGTACGGTGATGATTGTTGTCGTGCTGTGGTTCGGTGGTATTCTCGTGTTGAGCAATAAAACCATCGATGGGCCTTCGTTTATCTATTACATGACGCTGCTTTATAGTATCATCAATCCGCTGAAAGAGTTTTCCAAAGCGGGCTATAACATACCGAAGGGATTGGCTTCGATGGAACGCGTAGACAAGATATTGAAGGCCGAAATTGATATTAAGGAGAAAGAAAATCCCACTCATATCAGCAGTTTTGAGCATCAGATAGAATTTCGTAACGTTAGTTTCGCCTACCGTTCGTCATCCTCGGGCGAGGGCGAACCGCTCATTTACGTGCTCAAGAACATTAACCTCATCATTCCCAAGGGTAAGACCGTGGCTTTGGTAGGTCAGAGTGGGTCGGGTAAGAGTACGCTTGTCGACCTGATTCCACGCTATTACGATGTGCAGGAAGGTGAGGTTTTGATAGACGGAATCAATGTGCGCGACCTTGGTTTGCACGATCTTCGCCAACTCATCGGTAACGTTAATCAAGAAGCAATCTTATTTAACGACACATTCCGCAATAACATTTCCTTCGGCGTAGACAACGCTACGGAGGATCAAATCATAGAAGCGGCCAAGATAGCCAATGCCTATGACTTCATCATGGCGTCGGAACAGGGCTTCGATACCAATATCGGCGACCGTGGCGGAAGGCTGTCGGGAGGTCAGCGTCAGCGTGTAAGTATTGCGCGTGCCATCCTAAAAGAACCCGCCCATACTGATCCTTGACGAAGCCACTTCGGCACTCGACACCGAGAGCGAACGGCTCGTTCAGGATGCTTTGGAGCGACTAATGAAGACGCGCACCACCGTGGCTATCGCCCATCGCCTGTCTACCATCAAGAACGCCGACGAGATATGCGTGCTTCACGAGGGCCGTATCGTGGAGCGTGGTACCCACCAAAGCCTCATCAATAAGGATGGGTATTATAAGAAGTTGCACGATATGCAGGCTTAAATCTATGCTTAAGTTGTTCTACATGCTTTCGTTGTTGCCGTTGCGCCTGCTCTATGTACTGGCCGACTTCGAGTATCTGTTGCTCTATTACGTCTTCAGATATCGGAGAAGTACGGTGCGACGCAACCTGACAAGCTCGTTTCCCGAGAAGAGCGAGAAGGAAATCCGAAGCATTGAGCGCGACTTCTACCGATGGTTTGCCGATTACTTCTTCGAGGCTCTCAAACTCTTGTCCATCAGCGATAGTGAATTGCGGCGTCGGTTCCAAACCATCGGTTCCGAACAGGTAGAACAGTGCTTTCGCGAGGGCCAGAACGTGGCGGCCATTTTGGGACATTACTGCAACTGGGAATGGCTTTCGTGCGTGGGAATCGACCTCGATGAAAGTCGCGTAACGGGCTTAGTATATCATCCGTTGCGCAATAAGACCTTCGACAATCTCTACCGTCGTATTCGTTCGCATGAAAAGAACGGCATTCCCATTCCAAAAACAAGACATCCTGCGCTACCTTGTCGATTACCGCCGTCGTGGTATTATGTCTATCTTCGGCTACATCAGCGACCAAGGACCTAAGTGGAAGAACATCCATTTGTGGCTACCTTTCCTCAATCATCCCGAAACACCGGTGTTCACAGGTGGCGAACGCATCATGCGCAAGATGAATAACGCCGTGTTCTATGTAGAAATGAGTCGTCCGCGCCGTGGTTATTACACTGCCACCTATCATCTTATCACCCGCAGTCCCAATGATATGCCCGAGCATGGCATCACCACTCGCTTCTTCCAAATGCTCGAAACGACTATTCGTCGTGAACCACGCTACTATCTGTGGACGCACAACCGCTGGAAACGCACCAAAGAAGAGTTTGACAAGCGCTTTGAAGTGGTAGGTGGAAAGAATATTCCGAGAACAACCTAAGCCGCTCAAATGGATGTGAACGAATCAACCTTATAAACTTAATAAGTATAATAAAAAGAAATTCAAAACTAACTTCGATATGAAGATCAACCCCAAATACACTCACTTACAGGCGTGGCTCGAGGCCCTTCCCACCCGCTTCGAGGCCGAAGGCGAACACGTCTATGGGGAAAGCGTAATCTTATCAAGAAATTCACGGCACCCGATGGCACCATCCTTAACGTGAAACGCTATTGCCGTCCGGCGCACATCAACCTGTTGATTTACTCTCTTGGCATCCGCAAACCCAGGGACAGCGGGCTTGAAATATCCCCGACTGCTTCGGGAGGCCGGTTTTTGAAACGCCCGAACCGGTAGCTACATCGAAGAACGCCACATGGGCCTGCTCGGTTACAGCTATTTCATCAGTCTGCAATGCCCCTACCCTAATGATATGTATCAGTTTGGGCGAGCTAAGAAAGGCTCCTACGAGGATTTCTGTAGTGCTTTCTCTCGCTATACGGCCCGCCTCCACAATGCCGGAATCATGCATCTCGATTATTCGCCGGGCAATATACTGTCGGGATCGCTTACCCGATGGTAAGTTTGTATTCTCTTTGGTCGACATCAACCGTCTGCGTTTCGGCACGGTTAGCAAGCAACAGGGATGCGCCAACTTCGCTCGCCTGTGGGGTTCCATCCGTTTCTTCATGCTTTTGGGCCGCGGTTATGCCACCGTTCGTGGCTATAACGTCAATGAGACCGAGCGTCTCATCTTGTCCGCACGCCGTAAGTTCTGGACCAAATACTTGAAGAAGCATAGTGTTTCCTATCGTGTAGAATTGTAAAAAAATAAAAGTTCGCTATCGTTTTTAGCGATTATTCCAATCAGTTATTTTGATTCGTCACATCGTATGAATATTCTCGTTATCCGCTTTCGCCAGATGGGCGACGCCATTCTTTCAACCGTAGTGCTCAATGCGCTTCGCCGTATGTTTCCCGACGCCACCATCGACTTTGTGCTCAACGAAAACCTCTGTCCGCTTTTTGAAGGACATCCTGCCATCGACCGCATAATTCCTTTCAGTTATGACGAACGTCACAGCCTATGGCGCTATTTGCGCAAGGTGTGGCAGACGGTTCGTCGTGGTCGTTACGACGTGATTATCGACATGCGCTCCACTCCCAACACCCTACCCTTCGTACTTTTCTCGCTACGGTCGCGCTTTCGCGTCGGACTGCGCAAGCGTCACGCCTTATCGTTCTACAATCATACGGTCGAACCTTGTCGCTCCGACCAAAATATCATAGACCACAATCTGTCTTTCCTGCGACCGCTCGAGTCAATAACGCCCATTCCACGCGACGCCACCTTCTCGCTCCATATCACCGATGAAGAGCAAGCACGCTATCAGGCCTATCTTCGCGCTGAGGGTGTCGATTTGCAACGCCCCATTCTGCTGGTCGGCGTCACCGGTAAATTGCTTAATAAGACTTGGGACGAAGATCGAATGACGGAAGTGTTGCGTCGGATGATACAGACATGGCCCAATCTTCAATTCATTTTCAACTATGCGCCCGGTCGGGAGAAAGAGAATGCGCTGCGCGTCTATGAGCAGTTGGGCCGTCCGAAAAACGTTTTTATCCAAGTAGAAGCCCGCAGTCAGCGCGAGTTGGTGGCCCTCTGTTCGGCCGCAACAATGTATTTCGGCAATGAAGGCGGAGCCCGCCACGTGGTACACGCCTGCGGCAAACCCTCGTTTGTGGTGTTTGCACCGAATATCAGCAAGGCCAAATGGCTGCCTCAGAACGATATTCCGACCGAAGGCATTACCGCTTGGGAGCTGGGTGCTACGCCGGATATGACCAACAGCGAAGCTTACGCCTGCATCACGCCCGACGCCGTGTGGGAGCGATTGCAAAAGTTTATGGATAAAAATGTGGATTTAGGAATCTGAAATAGCGGTTAGATTGTCGGATAAGTCAGAGTATTCTGATGAGATCTATCCTCTAACCCCCAATAATTCCTTATAAAGCGCAATATACTCCTTGGTATATTGCTCGAAATTATACGAGCGGGCATACTCAATCTCAGCCCTATCGACCGGCTTGAGCAGTCCTTTCTTCACCTCATCGGCCATGTATTGTGGCTCGAAATGATCCCAATAGAACGCGTAGTCCTTACCAATTTCGGGCAGACAGGTCAGTCGTGAAGAAAAGACATGCTTGCCAAACTGCATCGCTTCAATCAATGGCAGCCCGAACCCCTCGAGCCTACTGGGGAAGAGAAAGGCGTCGCAATGCTGGTAGAGCCACACTTTCTCTTCGTCGCTAATCGTTCCGGGCAGGAAAATACGTCCCGTATTGAGTTCGGCAATGCGCTGTTCGAGCTGTCGGGCAAACTTAAAATGCTTGTCGCCACAGATATAGAGTGAGTAACCCTCCATGTAAGGCATCATCTCTACCAGCTTCATGAAGTTCTTTTTCTCACGGATTTGTCCGATGGTAAATAGAATCTTGTTGTCGTCCGTAACGAAATCGGGCTTACGCATGGGACTTCCGGGCAACCAGCCCACGCCATTGTAGATCACGCGGTGGCCCTTGCCGCGGAACCCCATGTGGCGAGCCACCTCATCCTCCACAAACTTCGATATCGTCGTCACGTAGTCCGACTGCGCGATGTAGCGCTTCTGGCGCCACTGGTGCTTTCCAAACGCTGTAGAACTGCTTCTCGTAACGATAGTTCAGGTCGTGGATGGTGTATAGCTGCAGCCGCCCCGGAGCATGCTGACGGAAGCGGAACAGCTGCGTCGTGGCGTGCCACAGGTCGACAGGCTTGCCCAACGCCGCAAGGTCGGCCTCGGCACATTCCTTGCGGATGTAGTCGAAACGCGGCCCGAGGAAGCCCACGAACCGCTCGGGCACCATCAGGATGAAATGCAGTTGGTCGTCGCGTTGCAACGCCAGTTGCTTGCTGAATTCTTTTTCTACATAGCCAAATCCGCAGTAAGTACCTAAATGCGAAAGGTCGATCAGAATATTCTTCATTTGCTCGAATACGATAAATTATGTCTGCAAAAAAATAGTGTTATTTGTCCAATAATCCCCTCTTTCTGATGAATTTCATGCCCGTCTGAAGGGATTTAGCCGTTCAGACGCAAATGGTTACGCATATTTTTCCATACCTTTGCAGCCATAATAGTAATGATAAAAAACAATGAAAGAACAACAACCACGCATATCCGACGCCGAAACGCGTGAAATGCAGCATTATCTTTTAGATATTCTGACGGCTATCGACCGTGTTTGTAAAACGCACCATCTTAATTATTATCTCATTGCAGGCACCATGTTGGGTGCCGTACGCCCTAAAGGATTCGTGCCATGGGACGACGATGCCGACGTGGCGCTGCCCCGTGAGGACTATGACAAGCTCATCGCACATGCCAACGAGTGGCTTCCGCCGCATCTGGAGCTTGTCAGCGGCGTGCAGAATCCATACTATCCCTATGCTTTTGCTCGTATTCAGAACAAGAATACTACCTATATCCTGCGACGTTGCTTCAATTTCGTGGGCGGACTACCTGTCGATGTGTTTCCCCTCGATGGCATGACACGCAATCCCTTGGCCCGCTATATCCACTACAAACGCTACGACGTGCTGATTCGTTTGATGTATTTTGCACAGCGCGACCCTTACAAACACGGGCGCGGAATCAGTTGTCTCTTTATCAAAATATGTCATAAGCTCTTGTCGCAGTCGTGGCTCCACCGTCGGCTCGACGCCCTGCAGCGCCAGTATTCCATTGAGAAGACCGGACTTGTGTCCGATCACGACAACAAACCCGAGCGTGGAATACAGCCCCGTGAGGTCTATGGCAAGCCCACTCCCGTCAGCTTCGAGGGCCACACTTTCATGGGAGTGGAGCGTCCCGATAGCTATTTGCGCTACTGTTACGGCGACTACATGACGCCGCCCAAGCAAATGCCACCGCAAAACTTCCGCTATCTGGACATGAAACAGCCCTATGAGGAATACATCAAGGAGCATTCCGGCAAATAATTAACCCCTCTGGTTCCCCAATCTCTTCGTTTTCGTGTTTGTAGCGTTATGGCGTGAGCCGTAGGGCGTGATTTATCACGTTCCTCTCACGCATAAAAAACTCTGCAACACATGATTTATTTCTTTTTCTCTGCCAACAGAGCGACTATAATACATGATTCCTCCCCTTTCGTTGCAATATTTGTTTGTTTATGTTCATCGTATCAAATTGTTGGTGTAATCATACATGTCTGTTTTGTTTATGCGGAACGTGATGAATCACGCCCTACGCTGGCGCATGGCGACTCGTTGACATTTCTAATGTATTCATTTTCGTGTTTAGATATGGGATGGCGTGAGCCGTAGGGGCGTGATTTATCACGTTCCTCTCACGCATAAAAACCCTGCAACACATGATTTATTTCTTTTTCTCTTGTCAACAGAGCGACTATAATACATGATTCTCCCTTTCGTTGTAATATTTGTTTGTTTATGTTCATCGTATCAAATTATTGGTGTAATCATACATGTTTGTTTTGTTTATGCGGAACGTGATGAATCACGCCCCTACGGCTGGCGCATGTCGACTCGTTGACATTTACTAATGTTTTCATTTTCGTGTTTAGATATGGGATGGCGTGAGCCGTAGGGGCGTGATTTATCACGTTCCTTTCACGCATAAAAAACCCTGCAACACATGATTTATTTCTTTTTCTCTTGTCAACAGAGCGACTATAATACATGATTCCTCCCTTTCGTTGTAATATTTGTTTGTTTATGTTCATCAGTATCAAATTATTGGTGTAATCATACATGGCTGTTTTGTTTATGCGGAACGTGATGAATCACGCCCATACGGCTGGCGCATGGCGACTCGTTGCATTTTTAAAAAAATATGCGGAACGTGATAAATAACGTCTCATACGACTGGTGCATGGCACAAAAACGTAAAAGAATCAGTCACAAAAACGGGCTCTGAAAATGCTTCAGATAGAGAGAAAAACAGAGATAAAACGGTGGTTTTTACCCTTACGTGTGGTTGTTTTTCGCTTTTTCCGAGGTCAAAAGCATAGCTTTTAGGTTGTAAAAGCAGCCCTTTTACACGCCGAAAGCAGCCCTTTTAGCTTGTAATCGTGATGCTTTTACAAGGTAAAAGCTATGCTTTCGGACGGTTTTTTTCTTAATGTTTCAGGGGTGTTTTTGATACGCACGAAGTCTACAAAATCAAACAAACGACTGATTATCAGTAACTTATTCGTTTCGCTACCAACTGCTCAAATGCTTGGCTTATTTGCGACCAAAAAAATCTTGAAGCAAAATAAACGAGCGGTTTGTACGAATTTTTCACAGTGAATTAATCCTCTTTCCATCGCATCACCACGCAGATGGTGTTCTGCCGCAGATAGTTTTCGTTCATGTAAATGAGGCCGCCGAAGGGATTGTTGGTGCCCCATGAGTTTTTGGCTACATAGAGTTTACGGCCCTTGCGATTGCGAACGATGCCGATGAGAGCCATGCAATGGTCATCGGTGGTTTGTCGTTGCTCGAAGAGGTGCTGGCGCAACGTCTGGCTGATGTGCAACCGTGGATTGATGAAAGCCTTGCCTTGGGCAAAGGAAAAGCCATCGTTGGAGATGTCGCCCTCCCAACATACAGGGGTGGCCGTTGCGCAGGGGAGCGATCGATTCGGTTGATGAGCGTGTCGAGCGGTAGGTTGAGAAAGAGGTCGCCCATGCGGTTGTCGGGCAGTTCAAGGGCTATTGGGCGACCGAAAGGATGATGGGTGAAACTGGTTAGGGCTTGGTATTCGTCGGTCCGACACACGCTATTGGCAAACGACTGGGGCGTGTACGTGGCACCGAGCATGTAGACTTGGTCGGCCGGCATGACGCCAACAGACTCGTCGAGCAGGTTGTCGACCCGCTGTTGTAGCTGCGATAGGCTCGTGGCATGGCGTGCCATCTGTTGGAGTTTGCGCCCCAGCACGTTGTAATTGGCCCGTGGCCGACGTTCGGGGTAGCTGTCGTAGGGCATGGCCCCATAGGTTTGCAGCAGTCGGATGAGCATGGGGGCCGTTCCGCGTAGCGTGATGTCCGGGCGTCCGTGGCCTAAATAATGGCTGCGAGCCTGTTGCGCGAGGTACAGACGGGCGATATAGTCGGGCGAAAGATGGATGGAGTCGCCCCTGCATCAGGCGTTCGGACTCGATGGTAGCCAGCATCGCGTAGACCCAACACAGCGCGCTCTGTCCCTGATCCTTCACGGGCGTGGTCTTCAGCATGACCTCCGGCGTGAACCGAGGCTGCCGATGGGCCTCTGCCCTACCCTGTTTTGGGGCTGGATGACCGCAGCCGATGGTGAGAAAAACCACCACTCCACAGCCCATCCGAAGCAAAGACGTCTCGGTCAGAAAGCTTGTTTCGTCTATGTTTTAATATCCTCATGTTAGCCTCCATGATTGCTTTTTAATCGTGTTTTTCGTCAATCGCCCCACTCCTCGGGCGAAACAAGCGTGGTCGTATAACCCATTCGCTTCAACTGAACGGCCATTCCCATGAGGTAGAGTTGGTGCAGACAGGCCACGTAGGCACGAAAGGCTTTTGGGCGTTCCGGGCTCTAACGGCTGGTGGCGCAGCAGGGTTGTAGACGCGCGAGGCGCAGTCGCCCGGTCAGCCGTTCCAATGCCGTGAAGTCGTCGCCTTTGAGCTGCAGCACCTCCCTGACGCACGTATTCGTCCATCAGATCGTAGCCCCGCTTGTCGCGCAGGTAACTGTGAGATCGTCTATCTTACCATAGATTTCCCATTCCGTGTCCCACAGCTTGGCCAATGCCATGCCCACGTACATCATCCAGCCCAGCGACACCACGGGATAGTTCTGAAACTCGCGCACGCCATCTTGCAGATAAGCCTCTCCTATCTTGGGCCACAGTTCCTCAATATCGGGACATTCGGGCATGCGATGGTCTATTTCGTCTTTCGCCTGCAAGTATTTCAGCAGGTCGTTGTGTAGGGTTTCTTCAAAATTCATCATGTTGTAAAAATGCGTATGATCCTTGATATCTATATTTTCTCGTCACTTCTTGGTCGCTGTTAATTCGTAATGAAACAAGTCGAGCAGCTGGTTCACCTTATCCATTCTCAGCGATGCCTTGCCTTGTTCTAAGCTGCGCACGAAGCACAAGCCCACGCCCGACTTCATCGCAAGGTCTTCTTGCGTCAGTCCGTGTTCCTTTCGCAACGCCTTTACCGTCATTGACAACTTCGTTTTTCTCCATCATGAATTATATTATATCGAATACAAAGTTATAAAGAATAAGCAATTTTATATTACTTTGCATATAAATTATACGGATATTTAACGCTTTATATGCGTACTAATGTAGTTTTGAAGCTGATAAACCACGCTCCTGCCCTTTCCCGTGTTATTCAAAAACTTGTTTCGTTTCCGATTAATCACTATATTTGCACATAACTGACGAAACAAAGTTTTATATTTCAATTCATCCGATCTCATAAATTTAAACGATATGACTTTACAGGAAATACTCAATCACAGGCGGGCCGTGCGACATTTCGACCCCAATAAGCCGCTCGATACGGAGCGAGGTGAAGCAATGTTTGGAGATGGCGACGCTGGCTCCGACGAGTTCTAACATGCAGTTGTGGGAATGTTACCACGTGACCGACCGAGCGGTGCTTGACCGGTTGGCCCATGCCTGCCTCGATCAGCTCACCGCTCGCTCGGCTCAAGAGATGGTAGTCTTCGTCACCCGACAAGATCTTTACAGGCAACATGCCAAAGCCGCGGCCCAATTTGAGAAGGAAAACATACGGCGCAACAGCCCCGTCGAGAAGCGGGAGAAGCGCGTTAACAAGTGGATGCAGTATTATGGCAAGGTGATGCCCCTACTCTACAGCCGCTTTTTCGGACTGAAAGGATGGCTACTGAAAGGTTTGGCCTGGCTGATAGGCCTCTTCCGCCCCATCGTCAGACAGGTTTCGGAGCACGACGTGCGCGTAGTGGTTCACAAGAGTTGCGCCTTGGCCGTGCAGACTTTCATGCTGGCCATGAGCGAGGCCGGCTACGACACGTGTCCGTTGGAGGGCTTTCGACAGTCGGATTGTCAAGCGATTGTTGCGCCTGCCGGCCTCTGCCGAGGTCAATATGATTATCACTTGTGGCGTGCGGCTGCCCGGTGGCGTGTGGGGCGACCGCTATCGCCAACCCTTTGACCAAACCTACCACCGCGTTTAGCCTTCGATAGGGAAAGCCCTATCCGTCTTTAGGAATATCACTTTGTAGGTTTAGGAATATCACTTTGTAGGTGCTAAAGGATTCTTCTATCTTTGCGATATAAACGTAAATGATGTAGAACCCTTTAACACCTATTATTATGATGAAAAGATTGATATTTATGGTAGCTATGGCCATGGCAATCGCATTGCAGGCTGCCGCTATGGATCGCAGGGAAGCACGTGCCGAAGCCCGTTATCTGGCCGATAAGATGGCATGGGAGTTGGGACTTTCGGCCCGAGAATACGATCGGATGTACGAAATCAACTACCGTTATCTGCGTGGCGTCAACACCTGACGACGACCTTTACGCGTGGCGTTGGCGCGACCGCAACATCGCTTTGCGCAATTTCTTCAACGATCGCCAGTGGGAAATCTACATCGGTGCCGACTATTTCTATCGTCCGTTGTCGTGGCGCAACGGTGCTTTTGTCCGCAATGTCTATGTAGATCGTCGTCGTCCGCAGCCTTATTGTCGCGAACGTCGTCCGTATTATCGACCCACACCACCCCGTTGTGAGCGTCAAAGAAGCTGGCGCCGCCACCACGACTATGATTTCGACCGTCATCGTCGCCCCGGTCATCGCCCTCGTTACGACCGTGAGTGGGATGATTAATACATCAATATCACCAGACATAAGCATATCAAGAAATAAGAGGAACGTAAATCATCACGTTCCGCCTATTCTATGTTCGCGCTATATCTACTTTGTTTTCATTCGAAAACTCTATAAAAGAATATAAAAATATAGCAGTTTGACTTATATTTTAATTTGATAGCATTACCTTTGCAAATCGAAATTACGCTTATAGTGACGTTAAAGCAATTGGAGGATATGAGAAGGAAGAAGAAAGAATACGTGCAACCGCTGATTGATGTTATTCGTTGTCATAGCGAAAGCATGATTTGTAGCAGTACATCGGTTCAAGAAAAACGGAGGTTTATGATAGATAATTCATACGACAATGGTGTCGAACACGATGGTGGTGGCGAAGGAAACGATATTTAAAAACCAACAAACATTTGTTGATATAAAGAGGGAGAAATAGTAAGCTATTTCTCCCTCTTTATATCATATTTTTAGAATCTAATGACGGAACGAGGCCGAACCATTCTGATCATTTTTAGGGCAACACTTATGCTTGTGTTATCTTGTTCATGATGAATAATAATCGTAAATGACAGATTACTTGTATCTGCCGACCAATAAAAACCACTCAAGAGGAACGCCTCCTGCTTGCCAAAAATAATATTTGAACCAATTGATTTTTCAATGGGCCGGTATAATCATAGGGTGTTCTTAACCTCCGATTTCTCAGCGATGTTGCTTGAAAAGTTTGCAAAGCGAGTTCCCCATTCACTCAATCCGGGCATATACCATTTAGCGTTTGCGATGCTTCCTGTCAAAAGAAACCCCTGGGTTTAGATTAGCTAACCGCGTTAAACGCGGGGAATTCCGGATTATTTGCTTTTGACCACATTAGGAGGGGACCACGTTGTTAATCTCTCATACGTAAAGTCATATCCATCATAACGATCTAAGAAATCTTTGAAGTTTCCTTTCGTAAAACGATTTCCATGGGAATTCTTTTTTGCCCATTGACATCTTGAGTTGGCGTCTTTTAAAGCCATGGCGTATGTTTTGCCATTGTGTTTTCCCACCACCAACGCGATCGGAGTTCTTGTGCCTTTGTTGCCCATGGTGCCCTGTTGTGCCATCGCTGAAGAGATAATTCGCGGTGTAATATACCGTGACAGAAATGGTGTAACTGGTATTTCTTTCAGATTGCCGGCGATACCTTGGCTGATATGTAGTGTTTTGCCGGCGATAGCTTTCTTATAAATCATTCCGGTTTGATGGTCAAATTTGAATTTCAGTTCCTTGACGTCTGTTCCCGGAAGGAAGTATTTTTGCGTCGTTGCTCTTGATATATGAGTTATTTCCGTCAACTATATTGCCCGTAAAAGAGGCAAAGCGGCCCATATCGCCGGCAGTAGGTTTATTCGTTGTGGTGGTCGAACCATTGGCCGGATCAATGATAGTTGTTCCCGGAACTTTGTTGGCCGCATAAACGAAAGAGCCATTGGTAGGCCCTTCAAACGCGGGCGTAGAGAAACCCTTTATCTTGAAATAAACTTCCGCGCAATAGGGTTTGAGCGTGAAATTCACCGCCGTCTTTCTTACATTTCTGATTTCTTTGTTTTTCTCTACGCAAAAGAGCGCGTTTTTTGGAAGCATGGTCTAATGTTGCCACAATCTTACCATTTTCCAAAGACAGTGCTTCATTGAAAACATAGAAATCATAGTAGCCTTTAGGTAGATATTGTTCTTTCATCGTACCTTCTATAGGCTGATAGGTCGTGCCATTATACTGCAAAATCCACTTCGCTTTCAGTGCTCCTCCTTGATAGGCCAGTACGGTGTATTTACCTGCCGGAGCAGGATGTATGGAACGTGTGACCACCTTTTTTACCGGATTTTCTACCACTTCAACCAATGCTTCCAATCCATTGCCGAGGTCTTCTGTCGAAGATGAGAGCACATTTGCTTCATCGTTTCTGCCCATGGCGCGCGACATGGCCTTGGCCGACGCGCTTGATGGGGTAGCGTTGTCGTTGTCTTCGGCAGTATAATCGCCTCAAATCAAACGCGAAAGAGATTTTTACTTCCGCGTGAATCTGCCGGAATATCATCGTCGTCGATAACAGAATTTGCATGATTACACCCTGAAAAATGGTCGTTGCCAATAATAAGAGTAGTGACAATGACCAAAAAGTCGTTCCTTTTGTATTCATATTGATTACTTTGGGACACCTGTTGCGTACCAGTTTGTGCCCTTGTTTTTATAATTACCTTTTTTATCGTCTGCAAAGTTACGACTTATTTCGCGAAATTAGTTACCTAACCATCTTAATAAGTATTGTCATCGTGCTAATGCCGAGCCAACAGCCCGAATCTTATACGGCGGAAATTCAATCTTCATTTATCTTCAAATCCTCATTCTCCGCACGGCGCGTAGCGAATGATGATTTGAGATTAAATGTAAAATTTCAGTCATAAAAACGGCCTCTAAAAATGCTTCAAATAAATGAAAAAATAAGGTTGAAAGACCGTTTTTTATCCTTTCGTGACGCCCTTTTTTGTCTTTTCCGAGCTCAAAGCATAGCTTTCGCGTTGTAAAAGGGCTGCTTTTACACGCCGAAAGCTATGCTTTTGCATGCTCATCGTGATGCTTTTACACGCTAAAAAGCTATGCTTTCAGCTGTTTTTGATGTTTCGGAGTGTTTTAGACGCGCACTTGCACCATGATTTCATATAAACGATTGATTATCAGCTACTTGTTGCATCGGCGCGAACTATCCAAATGCTTGGCTTATTTGCGACCAAAAAAATCTTGACGCAAAATAAACGAGCGGTTTGTATGATTTTTTGATAGTTGCCAAGCTGGCAATGTGAGATGATATTCTTTCCATTCATATTGGTGTTGGTTACAAGAAGGATTTATTATCTTTGTACGGAAAATGATAGTGACTCACCTAATACAATCAAAAAAATGAGTAAGACATTCAATATATATTGTGATGAGAGTACCCATATGATACATGATGGTCATCCATACATGTTATTGGGTTATACAAGTATAGCTTATCCTCAGATAAGGATGGCAAAAGGAGGCTATAAAGGCTATCAAGAAAAGATATAATTATGGTGAAGAGTTTAAATGGACAAATGTTCATCAGGCCACTTATAAGGTTTATGCAGAACTGATAGATTGGTTTTTCATGAATGACTTGGAGTTCAGAGCCGTCATTGTAGATAAGTCGCAAATCGACGAATCAAGGCAAGATTATACATTCAACGACTTCTATTATAAAATGTATTTTCAGTTGTTGCATACAAAGATTGACTTTTCAAAACACGTATAATATTTATGTAGATATTAAGGATACTTGCAGTTCTGAAAAATTGGCAATGCTAAAGAAGATCATGGGTTATAATTCTTCTATAGGTAATCTTCAGTTTATCCGGTCACACGAGAGCGTCTTTTGTACAACTTGCCGATGTTCTTATGGGTGCTATTAATTATAACCTGAGAATGGAAAAGGGAGATGTGGAAGGACGGGTGGAAGCAAAAACTCAAACTAATTGAGAAGATAAAGAAACATAGTAATATCTCTTTAAATAAGTCAACACCATTATTAAGAAAAAGTTTAATTTGTTTTTCATCTCATTAAAAGTAGGATATGAGCGGATTTAATATACTAAAAAAAGTATCCTGAACTATTAGAACTCACATGTCTTAATGAGAGGGATAGAAACAATGACTTAATAAGTATTTTTAAAAGGGACATTGAAGATAACAATGAATTTGCTTTTCGTTCTAAGAAGATATATCCAACGAAAACAGACGGAGGAGAGGTTGATATGGGACGCCTGTTTAAACATCTGACGTGTGAGGCGATAAAGATAGAGGATAAAAATGGAACTGTTTACGAAAAGCGAGTGTTTGAAGTAAAACGTTCTGAAAGATTGCATTGGATAAATCACCATGTAAACGAAAAAACACCTGAAAATATAGAAGTATTTACAGTGGAAGAGCGAGATAAAAAGAAACGCAAAGCAAGGAAAACTTATATATACGATACCGTGGAGCAATATGTCATAGTCTTAGAGCAACAAAGGAGCAATGCTTTCTATTTGCTTACAGCATACCACCTCAATAAAGACTATGGAAAAAGCAAATTGAAAAGAAACGAAAGAAGGCTCTTTCTACCCCTTTATAACAAAACGCAAGACCCGAGTTGCGTCAAGGCAATCGGGTCTCGAAACTCCTTCTAACTATAGATGAGCATTGCAAAGTTATGGTTTCTTCTTTAATTTTCAAACAAAGAAGATGCTATTTTTCCCGTTTTTAACACTTTTCGAATAGGTTTTCACTAAATATTAGGCGTTTTAAGAACCTTTTAATAGGGATGGATGACAGACTTGTCATAACCCTGAAACCCTTTAAGAAGAGTGAGAGTGGTTTGAAAGTACGCTCTATCCGATACGTTCATTTCCGAGTCAACCTTAGTTCTATAATATGGAAACATCATCGCTAAGGATTGTTGTTTCACTCATGCAGACAATATTAAGAACTGAAATACAAGCCTTTACGGAGAAAACAGCGTTTATTCTGACGCAAATTTGCGGAGAATAAGACTGCTATTCTCCACAAATTACTTATTGTTTGCGTATGATTTAGGTTTTACCGGCGAAGAAACGCACACGCAAAGTCGCTTTTTACACGAGGCTTATCAGGTCGGAAGGATGCTGTCGGGCAGGCATTCCCATCCTTGGGAGGGGCAGGTGAGGTGCTCAATAGCTTCTCACCATATCCTCCGGAATGCAAATATAGTAGTCGCCGTGGCCCAGATAGGTGCTGTCGAGGCTACTGATGTCTTCCTGCTTCACGCTGTAGACGGTCTTCAGCTTGGTATTGGGGCGGTATTTGCGCAGGTATTTGATAATGCCGTCGTTGGAATCGGAGTGATAATTGCCGTTGAAATGAATAAAGGGACGCCGCCAACGACGGGCGATGTTCCAGCCCATAGTGGCATCTTTCAGTCCCCTGCGATTGGCCTAAATACTCGGAATTGGCCTTTTTGCCTTTCCCTAAACTGCTCATCATGCCGAAGGCCGCGTTAGCTTGCGGGTTGCTCTCGTAAGGAATGGGCAGCGGCGGCATATAGGCGCGGGCCTCCTGCGACAGCGAATCGAGGGAGACCAGGCCGCGGTTCTTCACGATGGAGGCGTAACGGCGCGGTATGTTGGTGGCGATGAGGCCCAGCCGGTGCTCATGCGCGAAGTCGACGAGTGGCTTTGTAGTCGGTAGAATAGTTAGGCCACAGCCGGCATTCGTCCTCAAACTGCGACTCGCTGATGACGCCCGCCATGTATTCATCGATAATTAATTGGTTGTCGGCTTCGAGCATTTCCATGCCCACGTCTATCTTTCCGTCGTGTGCTTGGCAGAGCGATTCCAGCAGTTTATATTCCAGCCAATGCGTGATGGGGCAGTTGTGCATCTCGCCGAAGAACACCACGTCCTGCGTGGCCAGCTCTTTCACCAATCGGCTGTAGGCAATGGGCTTGCCCTTGGCGTCGAATAGTCGGTAAGTTTCGGGTTGATTTTGTGCCGAAAGGCCCGTTGTTGCCGCCAGCAGCAGTATGAATGTCAGTAATTTTCTCATTTTTGTTGATATAATAAAGTCATTTTTATCGTAATCGATGTGGCGTCGGAAGCCTTCCATGACGTCTTCCGGCGTAATGCTTCGCAGGATTTCGTCGTAGCGGTTGTACTCGTCAAAGGGTGCCACCGTCCTTCTGCAGCGTGGTCAGCACCGACTTCCATTCGTTCGGTGCCACGTCGGTCAGTGCCTGCCGCTTCGTGACGATAAACGAATGTTTCATCTTTTTCAGTTCCTGCGTGCTGACGGGATGATTGCGCAGGTCGTCGATGATAGTCCGCAGTTCGCGTGTCATGCGGTCGCAGTTCTCGTTCTTCACGTCGATATAGAGCCTGAAGATTACCACGCGCTGCGGTATGCCTCGGTATTGCACGTCGGTGAAGGGCGAGTAGACGATGTTGTCGCGTTCGCGCAGTACGCTGAGCAGTCGGTTTTGCAGGATGTCGCGCATCAGTTTAAAGAGCAATGTGGGGCGCAGTCCGGGCTCGTGAGTGTGTGGCAAAGACACACTGCGTGGCGGTCTGGGTGCTGTCGTCGTGAGCAAATCGTAAGCGCTGGCCGCCCGAAGGCAGAGCAAAAGCTTCGTCGCGCAGGGGCAACGGCGCTTGACGGCAGGGCAGACGGCCGAATGTGGCGGCTGCTATCGGTGCTAAACTATCTGTTCGGAAGCCGCCCGTGAAGAGCAAGGTCAGTCCGTCAGGGTTGCCGAAGAGTCGGCGGTAGTAGCTTGTCATCTCGTCGAGGTCGAGCGCTTCCACGTCGTGGCGCGTATAGGGCAGGTATTGCGCTGACAGCGTTGCCGAAGAGCGAGTCAACGGTATTGTTGATGAGGCGTTCCGGGTCGCGTTTCATCATCTGTTCGAGTGTCGTTTCCTTGCCTAAGGCGTTGAGTTCCTGCTGCCGACATTCCTCGAAGTCGGCCTGCGCCTTACCCGGACGCGTCAGTTTTTCGTAGAGCAGGTTCATCATGGCCTGCGCGTCGGTCGTGCGGGCCGTCATCATCACTTGATGCCAGTAGTTTTCTATGCCCACGTTCATCATCATCTCACGAGCGGTTATCAGTCGGCTCAGCGTGTCGGGGCTCACGGTCTGTGATGCCACCCATGTCTACATAGGCCACGGCATCTTTCAAGCGGTTGTAGAGCGAGTCGGGCAAATCGGCTATGCCACTCGCGGCCCAAGGCCGTAACGGCCACGTTGCCGCTGCGCTCGGAGGTGGGACGGAAGCGCAATCGCAGTCCGTTGGTGAGCGTCCATTCCGTAAGACCTAACTCTGGGTAGGTCTGTCGTTGGCTGACGAGGGTGGGAGAGAAGCTGTGAGAGGCGGCCAGTATGGGCGGTAGCGGCATGATAGCGGTGTCGGTAGCCTGCACGGGTTGCGCTTGGGGCTGTTTGAAAGCCGTCGCCCTGCGGCTGTTGCCACGGTTCCATGCCCGTCGAACGGCCTGTTCGTCGATGCGTCGCTGACTTTGGCCGTTGTCGTTAAGCCCCGCCAAGAGGGTTTGACCGGCCGCGGAGAGCCGTGCTTTGGGCCACCGCTCGGATGTCAGTCGCCCGCGTTTGGGCCAATTGGTGCCGCAACCACGCTGTCTCACGCTTGCAGTAGACGCAGCGATCGCCTAAGATAATCTGGTCGACAAGGTCATCGCACCATTCGGCCGACATCTTTTCGGTGTCCGAGGGTTTCAGTCGCGCTTGCTTTCGGCTGATGGCCCAAGCCAGTTCTTTGGCTTCGGGGCCTCGCAGGGCCAGTCTTTTGATTTCGTCGGATGCCGCGGTGATATATTGAAGCAGCGTATCGGGCGACGCGTTTTTAAAGGTCAGGGCCAAGTGGTTCTTGTCGGCCAGGTACCAGTTGTCGCTCACCCTGTGCCCGGACATGCCGCTGTTGCAGTCTGTTGTCGAGCATGCTGACGGCCAGTTCACTCCGCAGACGGCGCAATATCAGCTCGAGATTGTTGTTGAGAATGGTCGGGTGGGGGATGATCAGGTCGAGTTGGAGCGACTGTTGCAGGCTATTGACCACGCGCATCTGCTTGGTCTCCCGGCTCATATTGCAGCGGTACGATGGCCTGTGGCTTGCGGCCCCGTGGCGATAAGGTGCCCTAAAAAGCGCTTTATTTTGCTTTCTGTGGCCTTAGAATTGATATTGCCTACAATGACTACGGTAGCTGTCTGCGGGCCATACCAGCGTTGATAGAAGTCGACGAGCGTCTTTCGGTCGATGCGGCGGATGTCTTCGGCACGTCCCAAGGGCATGTGGCGGGCATAACGGTTCGTCGTTCCGATCTTCAGGTCGTAGAAAGCGTCGTGGGTGTCGTAGCCCCGCAGTTCCTCGAGGATAATGCCCTGTTCGCGCTGGGTGCGCTTTTCGTCGAGCGTGAGCGACGTCAGAATGTCGCCCATAGCCAACAGCGTGGAGTCGACAAGGGCGTCGTGGTCGTTCTCTACGGGCAGGCTGAACCAATAGACGGTGCGGTCGAAGCCGGTGAAAGCGTTGATGTCGCGCCCGTATTTCATGCCTTGCACCTCAAAAACTCTACCAATCGGTTGCCCGGAAAGTGCTTCGAGCCGTTGAATACCATGTGTTCGAGAAAGTGGGCGGCACCCCGTTGCGTGTCGGTTTCATTGATAGAGCCCACCCGCATGACCAATCGGCACTCTACGTTGTGGCGTGGTAGGGCGTTGGGCAGGATGATATAGTGAAGTCCGTTAGTAAAACGCCTTCCACCATTGACGGCGGAAGGCTGATAGATTTGTAGTTACCGACCCGCGGCCGACAAGGCGACCGCCAGCAGTAGGGCGATAACAGTATGGATTCGTTGGTGGTTGATGCTCATCGTTCTGAGCTTATTTGTGCATTGTATAAGTGACATTGACGCGGACATAGTCGGTCAGTACGCTGCCGGCTCCGTAGTCCCAGGCGAAGTCAAAGGTCATGGTGCCTTTGTTGAAGTCGTATCTCGCCGCGGGCGCGATGTAGTTGCTGGGGTGTTATTGTAGGTATCGGTGGCGATGTCGCTGTTGCTCAGATACTTGGAAGGGAAGAACGGCTTGTAGGTATCAATCAGTTCTTGCACCGGATACGCCACGGTATTTTCGCCTTCGTTCACCTTGGCGGTCTTGCCCGCTTTGCCCATCTCGGTCAGTCGTTCCCAAACGGAATAGGTGTAGCTGAACGGAACGGTGGTGATATCGGCGTCGTATTCGTCCTTAATGGCTGCGGTGAAGTTGAGCGTGCCGTCCTGATTGAGCGTGATACCATCGAGCACGGCGCCGAAAGTCTCCTTATTCTTGTCGTAATCGACGATGGCCAGCAGTGCCGCGTTGATGGGATCGCCGACGAAATTGCCATCAGGTTCTTCGGTGGTGCAGCGCAGCAGTTTCTCATACATAAACGATTCCATTCCCAGAGGGTTGCTGAGCATCTTCAGCACGGGCTTTTCGGCGGTTGCTTTCTCGCTTAGGGTGATGACGGTATTGCCTTCAAACGTGCGGTTATCCTTACCGCCGTTCTCCCGATCCTTATCGGTGTTGCCGAAAGTGATGACGGTCTTCACGCTGACCATGCCCAATACCTTGGTCAGGTCGATGCCCAGATTAGCCTTGTAACCAGCGATGAGTTTCTGTTGTTCGGCCGTGAGCTCGGGAATCTGCGCGTTGGGCTTCACGGTAAAGGCCAATCCCTCGGCCGTCAGGGGCTTGACGTTTTCTTCAGAGGACGATGCCACCTTGACATAAACCACCTCCTGTAGCCACCAGTACGTTGGCCTGATTAGACAGGAGTTTCACGGTAGCCTTCTTCTCCTTGGCCTTGAAAGTTACTTGCGTAGCGCTTAGCTTCACGGCTTCCTTGTCATCGCCCTCTAATTTAAGGTTTATGGTGATGTCGTGGTCAACGCCGTAGACCAGCAAAACGTTGATGTCGAGCCCGTTGCTGTCGTCCTCTGTCATCCGGATTGCGCCGGCAGCGTCTAAGGCTACATAGTTTGGCATCTTCTCAGAGGTGTCCGAATCGGTGCTGCACGCGGTCAGTCCGGCGGCAACCAACATGAAAAGGAATAGTTGTTGAATGGTTTTCATCATGTGAAGTATTTTTTATGGAAGCCTTTTCCCCGTTTCCGCATTATCGGAAGATCGTTTTGGGGTAGAGGATAGGCTTATTCATTCTTATTGGTTGACCATCCCGTGTTTTGCGTGATGGCCGTATTGTAGCGGTATTCCGTGGCCGGAACGGGCAGCGTCCAGCGATAATCGTCGGCCTTGATGACCGTGCGGATGGCATTGCCCCAAGGCGCGTAGCGGGGCAGAGTAGCGGGACGCGCGCGCTTTAGGTCGAAGAAGTTCTGGCCTTCGCCCGCAAACTCGCGGCTTTTCTCGAGCAGAATGGCATTGATAAGGGCCTCTCCCTGCAACTGATCGTCGAGCAGTGGGGCATTTACCGCCTTGAGATAAGTGTTGAGCGTGGCCACGGCCGCTGCGGATTGCTGCATGCGGGCCTCGGCTTCGGCCAGAATGAAGTAGGCTCCGGCATAGCGCATGCGGTTGATATAGGCCGTGTTCAGGTTTTCCTTCCTTGTCTTATTGTACTTGCCCAAGAGGTTGCGAGGCTGTCCCTGCATCTCTTTGAGATAGACAGCCCACTTGTAGCGACCATCATTCGTGGGCATGTCGAGTTCGGGATTGAGCGCGAAGTAGTCGCCCTCGCTGTCGCATTGGATTTCCGAATAGAAGGGTTGGCTGGTGTTGAAGGCAAAGATGCGACCGTTGAACGACGCTTTTGCCCACAAATTGGCATAGCTATCGGCCGTGAGAAAAGACGGTTTGCAGTCGGCAATGACCTTTCGGGCGTTATCGGCCGCACCATGCCAGTCGCCTTGGTAAAGGCAAACTTCGGCCAGCAAGTAGCGTGCCGCACGGGTAGAAAGCCAACCATTGGCCGATGGGTAGTGGTCGACACTGAGGGGCGGCGGTCAGCAACTGCCGCAGATAAGCCACGCTCTCACGCTTTGATGAGCGTTCTTTGACCTCGACACCGGTGCGCGTCTTGATGAGCATACCGGCCGTATCGGTCTGTAAAATCGTAGGCCGAGTGCATGAGGCGCAGCACGTCGAAGTAGGCCATGGCCTTTGAGTGTCTGCCCCTCGGCACGAATAGCAGCCAATGCTTGTTTGTCGGCATGGACATCGGGCAGACGATCGAGCAGGATGTCGCAGTTGGCAATGCAGTTGTAATATTTCACCCACGTATCTTCAGCAAAATCATTGAGCTGTATGGCCTGCCAAAGGAAGAAGTCCTGCTGCTCCACTTTCTTGCCCTGAGAGGTTGGTCATGCAGAAATCGTTGCCTAAAAGCGACAATTGGAACTCCTGATGCGGGTAGAGCAGGTAGCACGAAGTGAGCAAAGAGCGGGCGGTCTTGACGTCGGTGATGGCGTCGGGATCAGAAAATTGGTCTTGCGGAGGAATGTCGATGGAACACGAACCGAGCGTGATGACAGTCAGCAAGGTCAATAAAGCGTGATGTAGAAAATGTAGTTTCATATCTTGTTTCCTCCCGTTAAAATGTAAGATTCAAGTTGAAAGTGTACACCGGCTGCGTTGTGCCGGCCAGTTGACCGCTTTCGGGGTCGCTCTCTATAACCGGTCCATGTGAAAAGGTTAGCTGCCTTGCAGTCCGAAGGTGGCGTAGCGAATGAAAGGCAGGTGGCGCGACATCCATTTCGACGGCACTCTATAGCGCAGCGACAGCATGGATAGTTTCAGATAGTCGCTCTTGCCGATGGTGCGTGAGTTGGGAAAGAGAACCAGATTCTGCTCGGCCGTTTCCGAACTGTAGAACGGTGTCCAGTAGGTTTTGTACTCATCGCCCTGTTGGAACCACATCTTTTCGAGCTGTCCGTGGACGGCATTCTTGATCGCTGTGGAGCGATTGCGCACGTAGGAGATAGTTGAAGCGTTGCACACCGCCGTGAACGAAGTAGAAGTCGGCGTCCAATTCCAGCGACTTGTAGCCGCAACTGACGCGGAAACCGCCCGTGTAAGGAGGGGTCAGGTGGCCCAATGCCTCGACGTCGTCTCGAGTAAGCGGCTGCGTGGCCTGCTTATCGCCTTGGGCGGTGAGGAATACGGGATAGCCCGTTAGGGGATTGATACCAAGCGAGTGTGGGCCGTAGAGGATGTCGTAGCTCTTGCCCACCTCGTAATCGGGCATCAGATTATCGGGATTGCTGTAGATGCGGTTGCCGTCGTACAGGCTGAGCACCTTGTTATCGTTATACGCCCAGTTGACGCCCAGATTGAGACGCCAGTCGTAGGTGTTGAGAATACGGGCGTTGAAGCTTAGTTCGACCCCTCGGTTTTGCAGCGAACCGATGTTGCGCATCAGCGTGGTATAGCCCGTAGAGGTAGGGATGGGCATGTCGAGCAGGGCGTCTTCGGTGCGTCGGTCGTACCAACTTACTTCAAACGAGAGGCGGTCCCACAGGTCGAAAGAGACGCCGAAGTCGAGGTTCTTGTTCTGTTCGGGCCGCAAGTCTTTATTATAAAGCGTCATGAATTGCAGCGGTCGCTGGTTCTCGTAGCTGTCGGTGGAGTAGCGGAAGCTGGCCACGGTAGACGAAACCGATACGCCGTTGAGGTTGGCCGTGACGCCATAAGAGCCTTTCAGGTTCAGTCGGGTGAGCACTTTGTTGCCTTTCAGGAATGGATAATTGCTGGGTGTCCAGCCCAACCCCACGGCCCAAGCAGTGTTCCATCGTCTGTCGCGCGGCAGTATGGACGAGCCGTCGAGCTTGTAGGAAGCATAGACGTCGTAGAGATTGTTATAAGTATAGCCGCCTACGAAGCCGAAACCAATCTGGGCGTTCTTGTCTTTGGGCGCGCTGATATAGGGTTTGCGGCCACTCGTAATACTCTGATTGATGGCCGAAGCCGAATTGATTTCGCCCACGCCATAGCCTCTCAGCAGTTCGTCGCTGACGTTATTGAGATAGTAATCGGTGTTGAGACCCAGCGTCAGGTCGTGTTTCTCGGCGAAAGTATGGTTATAGGTGGCGCGGATATTGGTCGTGAGATTGCTCGTAGTGTTCTTGTGCTGCGCGTAAATACCCCTGTTCTATCTCGGGTACGCTGCTGCGTATCTCGCTATAAGCGGTGGAAGGGGTGAACTGGTGGCCCTCGTCGAGCAGGAAGTCGAGGCCCACGATGGCCGCAATATCAAGCCCCTTGAACGGTTTAAGGGAGAAAGAGGCCGAGGCACCGGCGCTCTTGTCGCTCGATTCGGACTGATACTGGTGCGTCAAGTCATTATAAGTCTGGCCGGGATAAGACCACAGGCGGCCGGTCTTCTGTTCGTAGGGGTTAAGCTGGTAGACGAGTGAGGTGGGGTCGTTGGTGCTGCCGTTGGGCGTTTTCGACTTGGTGTAGCTGCCCGTGAGGCTCAGCATGAAGTAGCCGATTTTGCCTAATTGTTGGTCGAGATTGAGCCGCAGCCCCATGCGTTGCTTAGTGTTGCCCTCGATGCAGCCACCTTGATAGGAGTAATTGCCCGAGATATAAAAACGATGATAGCTTGTTGCCGCCCTTGATGCTGACGTTGTGGCGGTGGTAAAGATTGTTGCGCAAGAGGGTGTCGAACCAGTCGGTGTTGATCTGACTGAGGCGTTGCAGCTCGGCCTTACCTTCACTGATGAGTTGTTCTAAATTGGGATTAGTGCTCTCAAACTTGCGCAGATAGTCCTCGCTGTAGCGATAGCCCGGTGTCTCGGGATTCTGAAGGCGGCGTTCCAGTTCGAGTTTTTCGGCCGAATCCATCATTCGTATGCCACGACGGCCGCGTGTGGTGAGACCCGTGTTCATGCTATAGCTGACGATGGTGTGGCCATGATAGCCGCGCTGCGACGTGATTTCGAGCACGCCGTTGGCCGCCTTTACGCCGTAGAGGGCGCAGGCAGCGGCGTCTTTCAGCACTGATGTCCTTGATGTCCTGTGGATTGAGGTTGTAGAAAGTCTCGGGCGTGATAACTTGGCCGTCCATCACGTAGAGGGGTTCGTTGGTGGTGTTGCCTACGCGCAGCGATGAGTTGCCACGGATGCGTATCTTGGGATCGCTACCCAATTCGCCGCCGTTGGCAACCACTAATCCGGGCACCTGTCCCTGCAACGAAAGGGCGAAGTCAATCATCGGTTTGGCCTCGACACGCTTCATATCCATCGACTGCACATGGCCCGCCATGCCGCGGATATCAATGGCATTGACATTCGTGCGGGCCTTGATTACCACCTCGTTGATGAGCTTGGTGTCTTCTTTCAGCGTCACGTTGATGGTCTTGCGTTGACCGATGGTGATAATCTGGTCGGTATAGCCTATGCTACTGACGCAGACGCGGGCTTTCTCGCTCCATTGTCCCTTGAGGCGTATAGCGGCCTTCGACGTCGGTAATGGTTACGAGGTTGCTATGTTCCAGCTTGACGGTGGCACCGACGAGCGGCTCCTTTTGCTCATTACGAACATATCCCGCCAGCGTTGAAAATGATTCTTGGGAATAACTCTCTGTGGAAAGAAAACTAATATGGTGATAATCCACCACTTTTTATACTTGTATCCTTTCATTGTATAAGTATTTTATGTCGCAAAAATTAATAAAGATTTGTTCTTGGTAGTGTTTCTTTTGCTAAAAAGCATAAAAATACCTATTAATAATGATGTCTTATTTAGGTGATAGAAAATCGGTGGTCGAGTAAAAGCGTTGCTATGGTTTTTCTAAAAGCATAACTATCGCGTTGCAAAAGCATAGCTATTACACGCTAAAAGCATAGCTTTTTAGGGAGGTAAAAAGCTATGCTTTTTAGAAGCCAAAAGGGCTGCTTTTTGGAAACCCACTCTGACCCCTATCAAAGGGAGGCAATTTAAACAGTCTATGGTTTTAGTTTGCTGCCCGGATAGAGCCTAAGCCTTCCGGCTTCGCTTCATACAATAAATGCCCAAAATGATGAAGGGGACGGAGAGTATCTGCCCCATATTGAAGAGCATGCCTTGCTCGAAGTCGACCTGTATGTCCTTGGTGTATCTCGATGAAGAAGCGGAAAGCGAAGATGAGCGTGATGCAGAGGCCAGAGAGAAGCCGTGGCCGACAGGGGCGTTTGGCGTGGCGGTAGAAGTACCAGCCCACGAAGAAGAAGCAAGCGTAGGCAATGGCCTCGTAGAGTTGGCCGGGATGGCGCGGCTGTTGGTCGACGCGCTCGAAGATGAAAGCCCAAGGTACATCGGTCACCTTGCCGATAATCTCGCTGTTCATGAGGTTTCCCAGACGGATGAAGCAGGCTGTAATGGGGGTGGCGATGGCGATGTTGTCGAGCACGGTCCATAGTTTGACACCCATCTGGCGGCTATAAAGCACGAGGGCCAGCATGAGACCGAGCGTTCCTCCGTGCGAAGCCAGCCCCTCGTAGCCCACAAATCGCCACGAACCGTTGGGCATGTGGTGGATGGGAAGAATCATTTCGATGGCGTGATCCCACGACGTGAGGAAGTAGTCGGGCTGATAAAACAGGCAGTGACCGAGGCGGGCGCCGATGAGTATGCCCAGAAAACAATACATAAAGAGTGGGTCGAAGACGTTTTCTTCTACCTTTTTACCGTCTTTCATGATGGTGCGCGTGGTTATCCGCTGGTCGCTGAATAGCCATTTCACCATGAAATACGCGCCCACCAAGCCGATGAGCCAGCATGTTGAATACCAACGTATGCCCCAAGATCCTATATGAAAGATGTAGGTATCAGGGGTTCCAAAGGATAAAAAGTAAAGTTATTCATAAGTAAAAAGAATTGGGAACCTCCCCGTCCCCTCCCAAGGAGGGGAGTGCCTGTCGGATTGGGGCAGTTAGGAGTAAAGTTAATGGTGTAAAATAATGCTCCTTTATAGAATTTTTGGGGCGAGATTGCTGTTTTATACATTGAACCTAAAGTGCATGATGTCACCATCTTGCACGACGTATTCCTTACCCTCAATGCCGAGTTTTCCGGCTTCGAGCACGGCGGCTTCCGAACCATATTGGATGTAATCGGCGTACTTGATGACTTCGGCACGGATGAAACCTTTCTCGAAATCGGTGTGGATGACGCCGGCACACTGCGGGGCTTTCCAGCCTTTATGATAGGTCCAGGCCTTCACTTCCATCTCTCCGGCGGTGATAAAGGTCTCCAGATTGAGCAGGGCGTAGGCCTTTTTGATGAGGCGATTGACGCCACTCTCCGTTAGTCCCAGCTCTTCGAGGAACATTTGCTTGTCCTCGTAGGTCTCGAGCGAGGCGATATCTTCCTCGGTTTTGGCGGCAATCGTCATGGCCTCGGCGCCTTCGCGGGCAGCAATTTCTTCTACTTTACGGCTGTATTCATTACCCGATTTGGCGCTGGTTTCGTCGACATTGCAGACGTAGAGCACGGGTTTGGTGGTGAGAAGGAACAGGTCGTGAGCCGCCTGTTGCTCCTCTTTGCTTTCAAAAGTTACCTCGCGGGCGTTGCGTCCCTGCTCCAGTACCTCTTTATAAGCCTCGAGTACCGTCACCATTAGTTTGGCATCCTTGTTGCCGGCGGCCGCTGCCTTCTGCTGTTTGGCCAGCTGCGCGTCGATGGTTTCGAGGTCTTTGAGCTGCAGTTCGGTGTCGATGATTTCCTTATCGGCCACCGGATCTACGGCCATGCCGCCCTCGCGCACGATGTTATCATCGTCGAAGCAGCGGATGACATGGATAATGGCGTCGCACTCACGGATGTTTCCAAGGAATTTATTGCCCCAAACCTTCGCCCTTGCTCGCACCTTTCACGAGGCCGGCGATGTCGACAATCTCGCAGGTGGCAGGCACGATGCGACCCGGATGAACGATTTCGGCCAACTTATTGAGACGCTCGTCGGGCACGCTGATGACGCCCAGATTGGGTTCTATCGTACAAAAAGGGAAGTTGGCCGACTGCGCTTTGGCACTCGACAAACAGTTGAATAATGTAGACTTGCCCACGTTGGGGAGTCCCACAATACCACATTTTAAAGCCATAGTCTTGTTGAAATGTTTATAAGAAACTGTCCTTGCCGGACAGTAAATGATTGATATTCTTTAAATAATGCTGCAAAAGTACACAAAAAACATGAATAGGCCTATCTTTTAAGGGAAAGACTCGTCGGCCGGACTGCCCTGATCGTGCCATCCGAACCCATCAGAATCAATCAGATAGCCTTTTTCTACAAACTCTTTTACGCGCCTGACGTATTCCCTTTTTGTGGTCTCGATAGCTGCGGGCGTGCTTTCGAACCGGGTGCTATCCACAATTGTTTCGGTGCCGGTTTGGCCCGGTAGAGGTCGTAAACCATGTGGGTGGGCACGAAGGTATCGTTGCTGCCGTGGATGAAGAGCATGGGTTTGCGACACCGGCGCACGGCGTCGATGGCCGCAAAGTCGCGGAAGTCCCAGCCGTTGCGCCATTCGCAGAGCATGGACGTGGTGTAGAGTAGGGGAAAAGCGGGCAGTGAGAACTGCTCCTTGAGCTGTCCTTCAAACTCGTTGAAGGTGCTGCTATAACCGCAGTCCTCCACGTAGGCGGCCACATAGCGCAGCGGTGCGTCGATGGAATCCTTGTTGCGACCGTCCAAATTCTGCTCGGGGAAGCCACCGCTGAGCGTCATCACCGTGGCCGCACCCATCGAAACACCATGTAGTATCTGGCGAGTGGCCGGCGAGGAACCTCTCCACAGGCTGTCGGCATAGGCCATCCATCGACGCACGAGCAGTTGATCGTCGCCCGCTCCCATGTGCATGAAGTTGCGGGGGCTGCGTCCGCAGTCGTTAAGGTCGGGCAGAAGCAGGTTGAAACCCATGTCGGCATAGATTTTTCCAATCATAAGCATGGAGAGATGGCTGTCGGTATAGCCGTGAACAAGGATGGCAACGCGGTTTGTCGGGTGTGGCGCGTCGACACGAAGGGCATGATATCGTCCGCCCGGTCGTGTGAGCCACACGTCCTTCCAGCCGCCATTGCGTCGCAAACTGTCGAGCCACGGCTTCATTTCGGGGTACTGTTGGCGCATGCGATGGTAACAATAGTTGATGCGTCGGCCCCCTGTTGTTGGACGGTTGCAGCGAATAGCCCAACATATAGTGGCTGACGGCCAGAAGCAGACCTGCCAAAAGAAAAAGGATAATCAGAAGAATACGGATGATTTTCTTCATAAAAAGTAAATGTTAGAGGGCCTGACAAGCCCTGAATCCAAAAGATTCTATCAAATATAGTCAGCATATAAGCCCCCAAAGAACAGCTGCCATAGGTTTCAATCACGTGGCGTCAGGTCAGCAATCGAACAACTAATATTCAACAAACAGCTGTCATTGGTGTTTCAATCACGTGGCGCCAGGTCAGCAACCGAAAAACTAATACTCAACAAAACAACTGCCTTTAGTTTCAATCCGGTAGGCACTCCCTCCTGGGAGGGGCGGGGAGGCCCCTTTAATGCGCCTCCAACCAGTTCTTTCCCCAACCGGCATCGGCCGTCAGTGGCACGCTTAACTCGTAAGCGCCCTGCATTTCTCCATGACAATGCGCTCAACCAACTCTTTTTCCTCGGGTACAACGCTGAAATTGAGTTCATCGTCACCTGCAATATCATCTTCGAGCGCACACCTTCGGCCTTAAACCGCTGCCAGATACGCACCATGGCCAGCTTGATGATGTCGGCCCTCGCTGCCCTGAATGGGCGCGTTGATGGCGTTGCGCTCGGCAAAACCACGCACGGTAGCGTTGCGGCTGTTGATATCGGGTAGATAGCGGCGGCGGTGGAAGAGCGTTTCGGCATAGCCTTGGTGGCGTGCCTGCTCTTTCGCTTCTTCCATATAGGCTCGCACTTTGGGGAAAGTGGCGAAGTAACCATCAATCAACGCTCGGGCTTCGCCGTTAGAAATGTCCATGCGTTGGGCCAATCCGAAGGTCGTGATGCCGTAAATGATGCCGAAATTAGCCTGCTTTGGCCTTCTTTCTTTCTTCCGATGTGACGTCCTCAAGGGCCTTATGCCAAATCTTAGCGGCCGTTGCGGCGTGAATATCGAAGCCCTCGCGGAAGGCTTCTATCATCGCTTCATCGCCCGAAAGATGAGCCATGATGCGCAGTTCGATCTGACTATAGTCGGCCGAAAAGAAGAGACAACCCGGTTCGGGGATGAAACATTTGCGTATTTCCTTACCATCATCATCGCGCACGGGGATATTTTGCAGGTTGGGATCGCTCGATGAGAGGCGTCCTGTGGCCGTGACAGACTGGTTAAAGGATGTATGGATATGACCCGTTCGGGCGTTGATGAGTTTGGGAAGTGCCTCGACATACGTGCCGAGCAACTTCTTCAGGCCGCGATAGTCGAGGATGGCGGCGATGATAGGACTCTTCGGACGCAGCTGTTGCAGCACTTCTTCCGACGTGACATACTGCCCCGTCTTGGTCTTTTTGGGTTTATCTATAATCTGCATCTTGCCGAAAAGGATGTCACCCACCTGCTTCGGACTGGAGATGTTGAACGATTCACCGGCCAGTTCATAGATGCGTTGTTCGAGCTCCAGCAAGCGGTTGTTGAACGTTTCTGCAGTTTCGGCCAGCGCTTTCGTGTCGAGTACCACGCCCGAAAGTTCCATATCAGCCAGCACTTGGATGAGCGGCATCTCGATATTGTGGAACACCCTTCTACGCCAAGCTCCTTCAGCTTAGGCTCCAGAATGTTCTTTAGCTTCAAAGTCACGTCGGCATCCTCTGCCGCGTATTCATAAATGTCGGTCGGAGCAAGGTCGCGCATCGACTTTTGACCACGTCCTTTGGGGCCGATCAACTCTTCTATGTGGATCGTTTGGTAGTTCAGATAAATCTCTGCCAGGTAATCCATGTTGTGATGGAGCTCGGGTTGATGAGATAATGGGCAATCATCGTGTCGAAGAGCGGACCTCTGACTTCAACGTCGTAACGTCGCAGCACCTCGATGTCGTACTTGATGTTTTTGCCCTACTTTCATGATTTCGGCGTTTTCGTAGAGCGGTTTGAATATATTGACGGTTTTTAAGGCTTCTTCACGATTAGCGGAAATGGGCACATAAATCGCCTTTCCTTCCTCCACACTGAAGCTCAAACCGACCAATTCTGCGTCGATTGCGTTCGTCGAAGTCGTTTCCGTGTCTAAACTGATAATTTCTTTTTGTAAGAAAAAGTCACAAAACGACACATTTCTTCCTCATTATCAACGAGTTGGTAGTCATGAGGGGTCGTTTTAAGGCTCAAATAATCGGCTTTTTGCGACAACCGCCCCATCGTTCGGATTTTCCGCAAAGATATCAAGCTCAATATTTGCGTTTTTTTGCTTTTGTTCGGGTTTGTTTAAGATTTTGTTTGTGAGCGTCTTAAACTCCAGTTCGGTGAAGATTTCGGCCAGTTTGTTCTCGTCGGGTGCTTCTACCTTCAAATCGTCGAACGTCACATCGAGTGGCACATCGGTTCGGATGGTCGCCAAGAATTTTGACATCTTGATGTCTTCGATGGCCCCTTCCACCTTCTCGCGCATTTTTCCTTTCAGTTGGTCGGTGTGGGCGAGGAGCTCTTCGGTAGAACCAAATTCATTGATGAGCTTCGCCGCCGTCTTTTCACCTACCCCCGGACAGCCCGGAAAGTTATCGGCCGAGTCGCCGCATGAGGGCCAACAGGTCGATGATCTGTGCCGGAGTGCTGATTCCATATTTCTCTTGAACCTCGTTCGGTCCTAACTTTTCGTAGCCGCCGCCATGTTGCGGACGATACATATATACATTGTCGCGAATCAACTGGCCATAGTCCTTGTCGGGCGTGAGCATGTAAGTCTCGATGCCTGCCTCACCGGCGCGAAGCGCCAGTGTGCCAATCACGTCGTCGGCTTCAAATCCATCGGCCTGTAGGATGGGGATGCGGAAGGCCCGCAGGATGTCTTTGATAATCGGAACGCTCAACTTGATATCCTCAGGGCGTTTCTCGCGCTGTGCCTTGTAGGCCGGAAACGCTTCGTGGCGGAACGTCGATCCATGGTCAAAGGCCACGCCGATATGAGTGGGGTGCTCCTTGGTCATCACCTCGTGGAGCGTATTGACAAAGCCCATCACGGCCGAAGTGTTCAATCCTTTTGAATTGATGCGGGGTGATCGGATGAAAGCATAGTAGGAACGATAGATTAACGCATAGGCGTCTAACAGGAATAATTTATCCATTCTATATTTTTTATTATTTGCCGTAAAATTAGTAAAAACAATCACAATTACCGATTAATTCATTAATTTTTGTGACAAATTACAAATTCGAATGGACTACCTTTCTCTTATTCAGCGGCCTATCCAAGCCGAACTGGCTCGATTTCATCGCGTTGTTCCAAGCTTCATTAGACCATTCCGACGGTCTTCTGGCTCAGGCACTTGCGCACATTCGAGGCAAAGGTGGCAAGCGGATGCGCCCGATGCTGATTCTGTTGATGGCCCGCAACTTCGGTTCGGTGAGCAGTGTCACGCAGCATGCGGCCGTAGGTCTCGAGCTTTTGCACACCGCCAGCCTTGTACACGACGACGTGGTGGACGAGAGCGGCGAGCGACGGGGGCAGGCCAGTGTCAATGCCACGTATAATAATAAGGTTGCCGTGCTCGTTGGCGACTCACATTCTCTCGACCGCTTTGCTCTATGTATCGCGTACCCATTCGGAAATTATCGTGCGTTATCTGGCCGAACTGGGCCGCACGCTGTCCGACGGTGAGATTCTGCAACTGTCGAACATTCAGAATCAGCAGATTTCAGAAGAAGCTTACTACGAAATTATCAAGCGCAAGACAGCCGCTTTATTTGAGTCGTGCGGCCATAGGCGCAGAGAGTGCCGGCGCCGAGCAGGAAGCGGTGGCCGCGGCAGCGCAGTTTGGCCAGAATTTGGGCATTATGTTCCAGATTCGCGACGATATTTTCGACTATTATGACGCCTCAGAAATCGGAAAACCCACAGGCAACGATATGGCCGAAGGCAAACTGACGCTGCCCGTGATACATGCGCTCAACACCACCGGTGACGTCGACATGCTGGCGTTGGCCCGAAAGGTGAAGGCTCGCACGGTCAATCCCGATGAAATCGCCCGTCTTGTGGCTTTCACCAAGGCGCACGGCGGCATCGAATACGCCGAACAGCGTATGCGCGATTTCCACACGGCCTGCATGCGTTTTTGTCGATGAAAGAGTAGGGGATACGGCCATCAGAGAAGCGCTGACAGCCTATCTGTACTTCGTGATAGAGCGGAAGAGTTGAGCCTCCCCCGCCCCTCCCAAGGAGGGGAGTGCCTCCGGACAGAAACGAATGATGTTTTCAGATAATATTGCTATGCACGAACTGATGACCTTGTTATATAAGAATTGATGATATTACCATACAAGAACTACTGATGACATCGCAATATAAGCATAGATGTCATTAGAAATAATAATCGCCAACAACCTCAATAGGAGATTGTTGGCGATTATTTTGATATATTAGTGGCGCAACCCGGAGGAACTCCCCTCCTTTGGAGGGGTTGGGGAGAGGCTTTTCTTAGAAGAATTTTATCTCTTTTCCTTCAATTTCGCTCAGCAGCAAGTTGGCCAATCGGCTGGTACCGAGGCGGAACCACTTATTGGTGAGCCATTTTTCGCCGAGCACTTCCTTCACGATGGTGTAGTAGGCGAGGGCGTCATCGACCGTATTGATGCCACCGGCAGGCTTGAAACCGACCTGACGACCCGTCTGATCGTAATATTCTTTCATGGCTTTTGCATCACGTAGGCGGCCTCTGGCGTCGCGCTTACCTTCTCTTTACCGGTTGAAGTCTTGATATAGTCGGCACCGGCGTACATCGAGAGGATGGAAGCCTTCTTGATATCGGCCGTATTGCGCAGGCAACCTGTCTCTAAAATCACCTTCATGGCTACGTCCTCACCGCACGCTTCTTTCAGTTCGCTGATGTCGTCGCACACGCCTTCGTAGTCGCCGCAGAGGAATTTGCCCACGGGCATGACGATATCAATCTCGTCAGCGCCGTCTTTCACGGCCAGTGCGGTCTCGGCAACCTTCACTTCGATGAGCGCCTGAGACGAAGGGAAAGAGCTCGAAACGCAGGCGATGTTCACGCCTTCTACGTCGAGCGTGTTCTTTACGGCCGCCGCAAAGCAGGGATACACGCAGATGGTGGCCACGTGGGGCAGTTCCGGATAGTCGTTGTCAAAGCGATTCACCTTCTCCGTGAATGCCATCACGCTCTCGTCGTTGTCGGTATTCTTGAGGGTAGTGAGTTCGATGCTGCTGAAGAGGAATTTCTTAACCTCCAAATTGTTGTTTTCGGCCATTTTCTCGTCGAGCAACTGCTTCACTTCCGCAGCCACCTGCTCGTCGTTGAGCGCGCAGTCATACTTGCTGAGCGTTTCTTCATACTTGTTTTCGCCGGCATTCCGGCTCTCGTTCTGTCGTTCATTACGCTTTTTTGATTGTTCCCATATTGTTATTCTTGATTAAGTTTCGGGTTATTATGATGACGCGTGGCGTCCCTTTTGTTTTTCTTTTTCTATACTTTTTCTGCAGTTCAGCGGTCAGATCTACGCCTGTTTGATTGGCCAGACACAGCAGTACCCAGAGCACATCGGCCATTTCTTCGCCCAGATTGGGCTTTTCGCCGGCTTTAAAGCTCTGGTCGCCATAGGTGCGGGCCATGACACGGGCCAGTTCGCCCACCTCTTCTGTGAGGCAGGCCATGTTGGTGAGTTCGCTGAAATAGCGCACGCCGTAGGGTCTTAATCCAGTTGTCTACGGCCGTTTGGGCTTCTTTTATGGTCATAGGTGGCTTACTCCTTCCGCTTACTGTCCATCAATATCGTCACGGGACCATCGTTGAGCAACTCTACTTTCATGTCCGCGCCAAACTCACCCGTGCCCACAGGCTTGCCGATACCTTCAGAGAGGCGGGCGCAGAAGGCCTCGTAGAGGGGGATAGAAACCTCGTGACGGGCCGCACGCAACCAGCTGGGGCGATTGCCTTTCTTATAACTGGCGAAGAGCGTGAACTGCGACACGACCAGCATATCGCCTCCTGCATCGAGGATGGAGCGGTTCATGACGCCGTTTTCATCATCGAAGATGCGTAGATTGATGACTTTATGGGCCATCCACTCCACGTCTTCCGGTCCGTCGGCTTCCTCAATGCCCACAAGGAGGACCAGTCCGGGGCCGATGGCCGACTTCACTTGGCCGTTGATGGTGACAGAAGCGTGGCTTACACGCTGAATGACGATTCTCATAGTTTTATTTAATGAATTGATTATCAAATAGATATAGAAAGTTATTCCGTTACCTCCGGGCTTGTCCAATGTGCCTTCAGCAAGCGTGCTTTGGCCACGCCTACCACTTCAGCCAGCTGTGTTTCATCGGTTTTTCATGCGCTTGACGCTCTTAAAGGCCGCCATGAGGGCCTCGCGGGCCTTGGGACCAATGCCTTTAATATCGTCTAACTACTGTGAATCTGATGTTTAGAACGCTTGTTGCGATGAAAGGCGATGGCATAGCGGTGCACTTCGTCCTGAATATGCGTAAGCACGTGGAAGAGTTCGCTCTTGATGTCGAGTGCCACCACCTGCGGCGGAAGCCAAAAAAGGAGTTCGTTGGTGCGGTGGCGGTCGTCTTTGGCCAGTCCCGCAATGGGGATCGGCAGCTTCAATTCGCCTTCCACCACCTCGCGCACTACGTTCATCTGCCCAATGCCACCATCCGTGATGATGAGATCTGGCAGAGGTGTCTGCTCCTCTATCATGCGACTGTAACGGCGACGCACCACTTCCTGCATCGAAGCGTAGTCGTCCGGCCCCGTCACCGTGCGGATATTATACTTCCGATAGTCCCTTTTCGAGGGCTCATGCCCTGAAAAACCACGCATCCTGCCACGGCATCGCTGCCCGAAATATTGCTATTGTCGAAGCATTCTATCTGATAAGGCAGCTTCGGTAGCGCAATTTCTGTTGCAATTCCTTCATCAGTCGCGTCTGTTTCTGCTCCCGATTCAGTTTTTCGGCCTGCTTCAGACGGTCGAATTTATACTGTTTTCCGTTCATTTCACTCAGGTCGAGCAAGCGTTTTTTTATCCCCTCGCTGCGGAATGAAAAACTCCGCGTCTTTCAGTTTCCACGACATCTCCATCGGCACGATAATCTCCCTTAGCCTTACTATGAAAGCGTTCGCGGATTTCGGGAATCGCCGTAATGAGCAATTCTTCGGCTGTTTCGTCCAGTTTTCGCTTATATTCAAAGGTGAAACTCTGGTTTATCGTGCCGTTCTTGACGTGTATATAGTTGATATAAGCGTTTCTGCTGCTTTCGTCATCTACGATGGTGAATACGTCAATATCGTCGATCGTGTAACTTACCACCTCACTTTTCGTCACAAAATCGTTGAGTAAAACGTACTGCTTCAATTCCTCAGCCTTCTCAAAAGTGTAGTAGTTCGGCGTTTTTCATCATGAGATCGTAGAGCCATTGACTACTTGCCGCGTGTTGCCCTTCAGAATCTCTCTCACTTGGCGCATATTCTCCTGATAATCCTCATAACTTTGCTTGTTGACGCAGGGCGCGCCGCAGTTTTCGATGTGATATTCGAGGCATGGTTTGTATTTTCCGATCGCCACTCCCTCCTTGGTGATGGGGTTGCGGCACGTGCGTGGTTTGTAGATTTTCTATAACTTCCAGCACCGCGTTCATACTGCCGATGTGAGGATAAGGCCCAAAGAACGTTCCGAAGTGCTTATTGATGGTGCGTGTCTTTAAAACACGTGGAAAATACTCGTTCGTCACGCAGATACTGGGGTAGGTTTTGCCGTCCTTCAGCAGCACGTTGTAGCGCGGATTGTACTTTTTAATCAAGCTGTTTTCGAGCAGTAGGGCGTCTTCTTCCGAGTTTACGACGGTGTAACTGATGTCGTGAATCTTCGACACCAGCACTTTTGTCTTAAATCGGTCTACCTCTTTGCGGAAGTATGAGGCTACTCTTCGCTTTAGGTTTTTGGCTTTTCCTACATATATAATCACGTGTTCGCTATCATAAAACTGATAGCTGCCCGGCTTTTCAGGCATTGTCAACACAATTTTCTTGAGAGAAGCCAGCCTTTTTTCGTTTTCTTCTTTGGTCAAAATGCAGGGATTAAAAAACGTTTCACGTGGAACGTGTGTAACGGTTTATGCTTGCTGGACGGCAGGTGTGAAGGGTGTTGGCGTATTCTTTCTGCAACTGCCGCTCTGCGTTCTGTTGTTTTTAAAACTGCAATAGCGATGTGATTTCTACATCCTTATTAAATGATTCACGGCTATGCGGAAATTCGCTATTGAGTTCTATGATAAAGTTGGCGTATACCTTTTTGGGAGAGAACTTATGTACGAGGTCGCATGCTGCCTTCATGGTGCCTCCGGTTGCCAATAGGTCGTCGTGGAGCAGCACTACATCGTCCGGAAGAAATGGCGTCTTTATGTATTTCGATGGTGTCAATGCCATATTCCTTCGCGTAACTCTCTTGTACGGTTTCGCACGGCAGCTTTCCGGGTTTTCGGCATAGCACAACGCCCGCGCCCAAGCGCACGGCTAAGGCCGATGACATCACGAAACCGCGACTCTCGATACCCACAATCTTCGTGATTCCTTTTGTCTTTGTAGAGTTCATACATCTCTTCGATGATCTCTTTCAGAGCATCCGGATTCTTGAATAGGGTGGTGACATCGCGAAAATTAACACCCTTAATCGGCCAATCTGGTATGCAACGCAGATTGTCGAGTAGTACTTGTTTGTTCATCTTATTTGTATTTTGATATTGATAATGACTTATTTTAAATATGTATTCTATATTTCCGGGCTGGCACTCGCGCAATGCCCGTATTTAAAGGGTTTGCCGAGCGCGTTGCAAAGCGTAGCTTTTAGCGTGTAAAAGCAGCCCTTTTAGAGGTCAAAGCATAGCTTTTAGCGTGTAAAAAGCTATGCTTTTGCAAAGCCAACTCTATGCTTTTGATATATGGGCTTTGAATTCCGGTGTAACAGATGTGTCACGGCGGCGAATGATATGCAATCTTCGCGTTTTCCTTTAACGTTTAATAGCCTGGAAATCAATGTTTTATCTCGTTTAAGTTTCACGTGAAACACAGCTGCGTCGCTGGTGGAACGTTTGCCGCGTTGGTATGTCTGCGGGTAAGATGGTGTCGCTTTGGGTGTGTTGTCGTTTTGTTATCTTCCGAGCAATACCAGCATGACGTTGATGTCGCTTGGACTGACACCGGGGATGCGGCTGGCTTCTGCTAAAGTCTCCGGCTGGATGCGTTCGAGTTTTTGTCGCCCTTCCGTGCTGATTTCGTGCAGTTCGCTATAATTGAAACGCCCCTTAATCTTGATATTTTTCGAGGCGATGCATTTTGTCGGCTATCATTCTTTCGCGTTCAATATAGCCCTGATACTTCATCTTTATCTCTGCGGCTTCGGCTATTTCTTCTTTTCTATTTGCGGGAGAATCGAGCTTCTCTCGCAGTGCCGGAATGGTTTCGGCTAGTTGTTTAAGATCTATGTGGGCGCGCGATGATGTCGCTGAGCTTGCAGCCGGCACGAAGTGGGGTAGAACCCATTGCTTCGAGCGTGCTGTTTATTTCTGTCGGTTTAATCGGAAGTTGTTCGCAAAAATGAATGAGTTCATCGATGGCTTGCTTTTTCTGCATCCACCAGTCGTAACGATCGCGCCCGGCGACCCTTTAATTGATATGTTTTCTCGGTGAGACGGGCGTCCGCGTCGTCTTGTCGAAGTAAGATGCGATATTCCGCACGTGAAGTAAAACATTCGGTAAGGTTCGTCTACGCCTTTTGTGGTAAGGTCGTCGATGAGTACGCCGATATAGCTTTCGTCACGGTGCATTACGAAAGGTTCGCCGCCACCGCAACGGATGGCCGCGTTGACACCGGCCACCCAGCCCTGTCCTCCGGCCTCTTCGTAACCCGTAGTGCCGTTTACCTGTCCGGCAAAGAATAGTCCGGGCACGATCTTTGATTCCAAAGAGTGGCGCAATTGGGTAGGGTCGAAGTAGTCGTATTCAATGGCATAGCCCGGTCGATAGGCCTTGGCGTCGCGCAAAGCCGGTATCTTGTGGAGCGCGTTGAGTTGTACTTCCATCGGCATACTCGATGAAAAGCCGTTTAAATACATTTCGTTGGTGTCTTCTCCTCGGGTTCGAGGAAGAGCGGATGTTGGTCTTTATCGGGAAAAGTGACCAGTTTTGTTTCGATAGAAGGGCAGTAGCGTGGCCCTGTGCTCTGTATCTGACCGTTAAAAAGCGGCGAGTCGGTCAGTCCCGAGCGTAGTGTTTCGTGTACTTCGGCGTTGGTGTAGCATGTCCAACAGGGCAGTTGCGCCAACACGCGGTGTGGTCCCATGTAACTGAATTGATGGAAGTCGATCTCGCCGGGTTGAACTTCCATATCTTCAAAGTGCACGCTTCGTCGGTCGATGCGTACGGGTGTACCCGTCTTCATGCGTGCGGCGGTGATTCCGTGTCGTGTGATGCTTTCGGAAAAGTGGCGCACGGCCGGTTCGGCACAGCGTCCACCTTCTATCATTCGATGGCCTACGTGCATCAGTCCGTTGAGGAATGTGCCTGCCGTGATGACGATACTCTTGGCGCGAAACTCCACGCCCCAGATGGTTCGTACGCCTACCGCTTCGCCGTTTTCGACGATGAGTTCGTCGGCTTGGTCTTGCCAGATGTCGAGGTGGTCGATGTGATCGAGCGTTTCGCGCCATTTCCAAATGAATTTTTCCACGGTCGCATTGAGCGCGAGGACTCCAAACGGCCGGCCCTTTGCCTCGGTTGAGCATGCGAAACTGAATGGCTGGCGTCTGTGATGTGTCCCATCTCTCCGCCTAAGGCGTCAATCTCGCGCACAATCTGGCTTTGGCAATGCCGCCTACGGCCGGGTTACAAACTCATTTGTCCGATTTTTGTTCATGTCCATTGTTATCAGACACGTCTCGACACCCATGCGGGCTGCCGCTGCCGCTGCCTCGCAACCCGCGTGGCCACCACCGATAACAAGCACATCGTAGGAATACGTCATGTTAGGGATACTACTATTTTTTCGCAAAAAGTAAGAAATTAAATTGAATTTTTATGAAATAGCTTTGAATTATCGGTTTATTATACTAATTTTGTACACGACTTACGCGGGCGAAATACCTACTTTAAGGTATTGTGAAATGGCTTGAATGTAGTACTTGCTCGTGATTGTTTTATTTATTCCTGTCAGATTAGAACTTTTTAAATTTTATAAATAATTAAAAATCAATCATTTATGTGGTTAATCAATTCATCTGTCGGTAGAAAAGGTCGTGATGTCCGTAACAGGTCTCGCGCTTATTCTATTCTTGACGTTCCACGGTTGTATGAACGTAGTAGCGCTTTTCTCCGGAGAGGCTTACAACACGATTTGTGAATTGCTTGGCGCTAATTGGTATGCAGTTCTCGCGACTGTAGGCCTGGGCGCGCTGGCAGTTTGTCACATCGTTTACGCGTTTATCCTGACCGCTCAGAACCGTCGCGCCCGTGGCAGCGAGCGCTATGCAGTAACATCAACACCCTAAAGAAGTGGAGTGGGCCAGCCAGAACATGCTTGTGCTGGGTATCATCATTCTTTTGGGTATGCTGCTCCATCTCTTCAATTTCTGGTATAACATGATGTTTGCCGAGCTCACCGGTATGACGGTAGCGCACAGTCCGTCGGATGGTTTTGCCTTCATTCAGGACACATTCGCTAATCCTGTTTATGTGGTGCTCTATGTTATCTGGCTCGTTGCCATCTGGTTCCACCCTTACACACGGTTTCTGGAGTGCTATGCAGACCTTCAGTTGGAGCGGTAAGACATGGCTCGACCGCTGGAAGATGATCGGTATGGTTTATTCAACCCTTCTCATGCTGGCCTTCCTCGTTGTTGTGTTGGCTTTCGCTTTCGGTTGCGCTCCCAGCCTCTGCTGCGCAATGTAATCCTTTAACAATATTCCTGTTGCCGTCGGTGATAAGCCGTCGGCCGTTATTAAAAATCTTAAAATTATGACTAAGACATTAAATTCCAGAATACCTGAAGGACCGGTGGCTGAGAAGTGGACCAACTATAAGGCTCACCAACGCTTGGTTAACCCAAAGAATAAACTGAAACTGGACGTTATCGTTGTTGGTACGGGTCTGGCGGTGCATCGGCTGCCGCCACACTCGGTGAGATGGGCTTCAACGTCTTCAACTTCTGTATCCAAGACTCTCCACGCCGTGCGCACTCTATCGCCGCACAGGGTGGTATTAACGCCGCAAAGAACTATCAGAACGACGGCGACTCCGTATATCGTCTTTTCTATGACACCGTGAAGGGTGGTGACTACCGTGCTCGTGAGGCCAACGTTTATCGTCTGGCTGAGGTGAGTAACGATATCATCGACCAGTGCGTGGCTCAGGGCGTGCCTTTCGCACGTGAATATGGTGGTATGTTGGCCAACCGTTCGTTCGGTGGCGCACAGGTGAGCCGTACCTTCTATGCCAAGGGACAGACCGGTCAGCAGTTGCTGCTCGGTGCTTATTCTTCGTTGAGCGCGCAGGTACAGACCGGTAAGGTGAAGCTTTACACCCGTTACGAAATGGAAGACGTTGTGATCGTTGATGGTCACGCTCGTGGTATTATTGCCAAGAACCTCGTTACAGGTGAGCTCGAACGCTTCACAGCCAATGCCGTTGTGATCGCTACGGGTGGCTATGGCAATGCCTATTTCCTCTCTACCAACGCCATGGGTTGCAACTGTACAGCTGCTATTCAGGTATATCGCAAGGGCGCGATGTTCGCTAATCCTTGTTACGTTCAGATTCACCCGACCTGTATTCCTGTGCATGGCGACAAGCAAAGTAAGCTGACGCTGATGTCGGAATCACTCCGTAACGACGGCCGTATCTGGGTTCCCAAGAAGCTGGAAGACGCTAAGAAGTTGCAGAGTGGTGAAATCAAGGGCTCTGATATTCCAGAGGAAGATCGCGATTATTACTTGAGCGCCGATATCCGGCCTTCGGTAACCTTGTTCCTCGTGACGTTGCGTCGCGTGCTGCCAGAGAGCGTTGCGACAAAGGCTTCGGCGTAAATAACACCGGTTTGGCTGTATTCCTCGACTTCTCTGAGTCAATCAACCGCCTCGGTATCGATCAGATACTTCAGCGTTACGGCAACCTCTTTGATATGTATGAGGAGATTACCGACGTTAATCCGGGCGAATTGGCCAAGGAAATCAATGGCGTGAAATACTATAATCCGATGATGATCTTCCCCTGCTATCCACTATACGATGGGCGGAATTTGGGTAGACTATGAGTTGCAGACCACTGTTCCCGGTCTCTTCGCTATCGGTGAGTGCAACTTCTCTGACCATGGAGCCAACCGTCTTGGTGCTTTCCGCGTTGATGCAGGGCTTTGGCTGACGGTTACTTCGTATTGCCTTACACCATTCAGAACTACTTGGCCGACCAGGCTTTGGGCCGAAGGTGGAAACCGATCGTCCTGAATTTGCCGAGGCAGAAGCCGGTGTGCAGAAGGAAATCGACCGCTTGATGGGTATTCAAGGCAAGCGTTCTGTAGACTCTCTTCACAAGGAACTGGGCCATATCATGGGGAACACGTGGGCATGGGTCGTACCAAAGAAGGTTTGGAAAAAGGGTTTGAAGCTTTTTGAAAGAACTGCGTGAGGAGTTCAATACGAACCTCTTCATTCCCGGAAGCAAGGAAGGATTGAACGTAGAGCTCGACAAGGCTATCCACTTGCGCGACTTCATCCTCATGGGTGAGCTTGTTGCTTACGATGCTCTGCACCGTGAGGAGAGCTGCGGAGGTCACTTCCGCGAGGAGCATCAGACGGAAGAAGGCGAAGCTAAGCGCGATGACGCAGGCTTCTTCTACGTAGGTTGCTGGGAGTATCAAGGCGATGACGCCAAGGCTCCTGAACTTGTGAAGGAACCACTTGAGTATGAAGCTATCAAGGTACAAACACGTAACTATAAGAATTAACACTATGGCAAGATCAATTTCATTCACAATAAAATACTGGAAGCAGAACGGTCCGAAGGATCAGGGCCATTTCGATACACACGAAATGAAGAATATTCCTGACGATACGTCCTTCCTCGAAATGCTCGACATCCTTAATGAGGAACTCATCGAGGCCGGTCAGGAACCTTTTGTATTTGATCACGACTGCCGTGAAGGTATCTGCGGCATGTGCTCACTTTACATCAACGGTACGCCCCACGGCAAAACAGAGCGCGGTGCTACCACCTGTCAGCTCTATATGCGCCGCTTCAACGACGGCGATGTGATCACCGTAGAACCTTGGCGTTCGGCCGGTTTCCCCGTTATTAAGGACTGTATGGTAGACCGTACAGCCTTTGATAAGATCATTCAGGCCGGTGGTTATACCACCATTCGTACGGGTCAGGCACAGGATGCCAATGCTATCCTCATTCCGAAGGATAATGCCGACGAGGCTATGGACTGCGCTACGTGTATCGGTTGTGGCGCTTGCGTCGCTGCTTGTAAGAATGGTTCGGCCATGCTCTTCGTTAGTTCTAAGGTAAGTCAGCTGGCTTTGTTGCCACAGGGACGTCCTGAGGCAGCTAAACGTGCCAAGGCTATGATTGCCAAGATGGACGAACTGGGCTTCGGTAACTGCACCAACACGCGTGCTTGTGAAGCTGTATGCCCCAAGAACGAGTCTATCGCCAACATCGCACGCCTGAACCGCGAGTTCATTTGCGCTAAGTTGAGCGACTAATCACAATATTCCGACTCCATATAAGGGGTTTGAATATATCTAAAGGAGGAAATCGAGCGGATTTCCCTCCTTTTTATTCCATATTGCTGTTTATGGTCCGTTTTTACAATCGATTCATAGATAGAAATACCATTTATGATAGGTGATATCTTTAATATATAAACAGGAAACCGCTATGGGGGGATTTGTCGCATGCTTCCGTCATAAGGGTAGTGATACGCAATGAGAAAACAAATATGCGATATATGCAAACCAAGATGATCCTGTTTTTGTGCGGTCTTTTGCTCTCCACGGCCCCGTTGTGTGCCCAAGTACCGGAGGGTAGCCTGCAGAAACAAATGGAGTGGATTCATACCACCCACCACGTTGATTTCGTTTACAACGCCGATGTCGTTGTCAATCAATCCTATCAAGGCCCAACGTTGCGAGGACTGACGCTCGAGAAAGCACTGGCGACGCTCTTTCAGGGCACCGGTATCAGTTGGAGCCGCGATGGTCATTATGTGATTCTGAAGCAGAGCAAAGCCACGAAGCCGTCCAATAAGCCCGTTGAGACGCCCGTTCGCCAACGACGATTCACCATAAGCGGCTATGTGAAGGATGCCGGCGGTGAGTCGCTCATCAATGCCACCGTCTATGACCTGACCACCGGCAGGGAACCACCACCAACGAATACGGTTTCTATTCCATCACCCTGCCCGAAGGCCGCCACCGATTGCGACTTTCCTATTTAGGTTTTGAGGAACACGAGGAAGCCATCCACCTTACCGCCGACCGCCGCATAGATATCTCTGCAGGAGCGCAACAATCTGGCCGAAGTCGTTGTCACGGGCGATATGAACTCGCCGTTGCTCAACACGCAGACAGGCAAGCGCACCTTCTCACAGAAGGACATCAAAACCGAGTTTTCGCTGCTCTCGTCGCCCGACGTGGTAAAAACCGTGCAGCGCACCAGCGGTGTGGCCGAGGGAGTAGAGCTTGCCAGCGGCCCTGTATGTGCACGGCGGCAACAACGACGAGAATCTTTTTCTGCTCGACGGCACACCGCTCTACCAAATCAACCATTCGATGGGCCTCTTCTCCTCGTTCAATGCCGACGTCGTTAAGAACGTCGACTTCTACAAAAGCGGCTTCCCCGCCCGTTACGGCGGCCGTCTGTCGAGCGTGATGGATGTGCGCACGGCCGACGGCGACCTGCAACACTACCACGGCAGCTACCGCATCCGGACTGCTCGACGGCAGCTTTTCAACTCGAAGGCCCCTATTCAACGGGCAAGACCAGTTTCAATTTGGGCCTGCGCCGCTCGTGGCTCGACCTGATCACGACGCCCGTTTTCGCCATGATCAACCGCTCAAACAAGGAAGATAAAATCAATATCAACTACAATTTCCACGATCTCAACGCGAAGATAGTCCATCTGTTCAGCGACCGTTCACGCCTGTCGCTCAGCACCTATTAGGGGCCGCGACCATCTTTTTACAAAAGGCGAGTCGCTGTGGGGCAGCAACACAGCCATTGATCGCGACGTGATTGAAAACCGTTTCAACTGGGGCAACTTCAATATGGCCCTCGATTGGAACTACGTTTTCTACCGAAGCTCTTTTGCCAACTTCACCGGCGTCTACACCTACAACCTCTCGCGCTTCAATACGCTCAACGATTACACCTACAAAAACGGCAAAAGAATCTACCGTTTCGCACTCCGAGCACGGCTATCACTCCACCATCAACGACTTGGGTTATCGCATGGCCTTCGACTACCGACCCCTGCCGAGCCATCATCTGCGCTTCGGTCACGACCTCACCTACCACTGGTTTTCGCCCCCAAACCTTCTCGTCGCTTACCTATTTCGGTTCCGACACGAAGGCCGACACGCTGAAACTGCAGGGCAAGAACCACCATGGCACGCTCGAACTCAATGCCTATATGGAGGACGAATGGACCTTAAAACGACCATTGGAGCGTAGACTTCGGGGCCAATCTGTCGCTCTTCGACACCCGCCTCAAGCAGTTCTTCTGCGTCGATCCGCGCGTGGCCATGAAGTATCAGGCCGGTCAGCGCCTCTCGTTCAAGGCCAGTTACACCATGATGACGCAGTTTGTGCACAAGATTTCCACTCTTATATCGACCTGCCCACCGACTACTGGGTGCCCACTACCGAACGACTCCATCCCATGCGCAGCGGTCAGCTGGCCGTGGGTGCCTACTATCAGCCCACCCGTCACTGGCTGTTGTCGCTCGAAGGGTATTACAAGGAGTCCAATCGCCTGTTGCAATACGCCAACTGGCTGGGCTTGGAGCCGCCCGCCGATGCCTGGGACACGAAGGTTTCCGAAGGTCGGGGCCGCTTCTATGGTGTCGAAGCCGACGTGCGTTACCAAGACAAGCGACTCAAGATAGACGCCGCCTATACGCTGTCGTGGAACCGCCGCCGCTTCGACGACTTCTTTCCCGAATGGTATTACGACAAGTTCGATAACCGACATAAGTTTAATATCACGATGCGTTGCCGTCTTTCAAAGGGCACCCACTTCTATGCGGGCTGGATTTATCGCACGGGCAACCGCATGACAGCGCCCACGCAGTATGCCGATATGCCCGACTTGGGCGAAGGTCGTTCGCAAGGCTTCGTCTACGAGCGGCCCAACAACATCGTCCTGCCTGCCTATCATCGCCTCGATTTGGGCTTCGACATCCATCACAAGACCAAGCGGGGCCACGAGCGCGTGCGGAACTGGAGTATTTACAATGCCTACTGCCACTTCAACACGCTGTTTGTCAATGTGAAATACGATGAAACGACGGGCCGCATCCGGGCCAAAGCCAAAGGCTATATCCCCATTATCCCTTCGTTCAGCTATACGATTAAGTTTTAAGCACGGCGCGTTTCTGCCCTTTTTATATAGGTGTAGCGCGTTCCAAGAATAAGAAAAATGATGAAAAAGAAAAGAATATACGGGCTTGTGGCCTTCTTATCGGTCCTCCTTTTTACAGGTTGTCACGACCGTTTTTGATATCGACCAACTGCGTTCTGCCGGCAAGTTAGTGGTCTATTGCATGCCGGCTGCCGGCGACACCACGCTCATCCGTGTGACAAGCAGCCTGCCCGTGGGTAGCAAGAAGAGCAGTCCGCCCGTCACCGACGCTACAATCGACTACCGTCTTAATGGCCAATCGCAGCAGGTTGAGAATCTGGGGGCGGGCAACTACCGTGTGATTGTGCGTCAGAAGGGCGGCGACGAGGTGCAACTCGGCGTCAGTGCCGCCGGATTTGCCGGCGTATCGGCTGCCACCCACATTCCGTTACCCGTTGTGGTGGGCGACTTTAGCTGCGAGAAAATCCGCATCTACGACACGTATGACGAAGCCGTGCAGGACGAATTGCAGCTGCGCCTCACCTTCACCGACCCCGCCGAGACCCACGATTACTATGCCGTGCGCGCCATGCGCTTCTTTAGGAGTCAGAAGGAAGTGTGGTATGGGGCCGACTGGGGCTTCTATACCACGCGGGAGGTGGCCGAATACAAATATGTTTCCATCCATAGCGACAGCGAACCCGTGCTGAAGACCCTCTCAAGTATCGACTATGACTATGGCTTCAGCGACACGCCCTATCAGCACATGTGCCTCTTCGACGACCGCCTCATAAACGGACAGACCTACACGCTGCGGCTCAATATTCCCTATTACAGTTTTTCTGAGGCAATGGCCGTCGAACTTTATCGACTTACTCCCGAGTATTATCACTTCCTCAAGTCGATCAGCGACGCCGACAACAGCGAGCTGGCCAAGGTAGGACTGGCTGTCATCGCGCCCACTTACAGCAATGTCAAGGGCGGCATTGGCTATGTAGGAGGCTATTATCGTCAACGAACCCCATGGATTAAAGACAATCAATCACAATGAAACGTTTCTTCTTTTATTATTACTATTACCGGCTCTGTTGCCAGTTTTGTTGCTGACGGCTTGCTCCGGCGACGAGCCAGACCTCGAACAAGCAGAACAGGTCAAGTCTTTTCGCGACTTGCGCATCCTGTTTGTCGACTCATTAGACAACAATCTGACCGATCGCACGCGGGTAACCATCACCGATTTATACAATAAAAATAATATACCATTTGCCGTCGAGACCTTCCGTGGCCAGCGTTGCATCCGTTTTTGCGGCCACGCTCTATCCGGTAGACATCGTCGTCAATGGGCGGCAACACGCCCTATATTTACTCGAGCAGTTCGTCAGAGGTGGCCGCCGGTCGGAAAACCACCACCATCCACTATCTGTATAACAACGTGAACACCGGCGATTCTGTGGCTACCTTTGCTCTGTCTCAGCAATAAATTACTCCTGCGCCATTACGCGCCCGAATTGAAGTTCAGGCTAATATTCCCTCGTGTGCCCACCCATCAGATACCCAAAGATAATCCCTGCCGGCTCAACACGAATATCCATGAAGGCCCTCTCCATGGTATGCCCGATACTCAGGGCCGATTCATCAGCATGGACACTACTCCCATTGACGATCATTACAGCAAGGTGACCTTGCTCATGGGGGCTACCGTACAGTATGGGGTAGAATATACAGACGTGCGAACCAGCCAAACCACCTTGCATTTCATGTTTGAAAGTCAGCTCTTCCCCTACGAAGACCATCGTTTTAAGGTGATTGTAGATTACATTGAAGACCTGTTCGGCCATGCCTATCATTTGTCAGACTTTCGGGATAGAAAGGGTTTGCTCCTCTTCCTTGCTTCAATATCAATGGCATACGCACACAAGTAACCGGTGGCCTCTCTTTTTATAGTGATGTGCGGCAAAGCTAGTGAAGCCCGATAATATAATAGAAAATAGAGATGGCGAGTTGGTAGTCAATTCGTCTGTTCGTAAACTTGAAACCTATGAAATTTGTACTACATCATTACCGGCCCGGTCGTTTCGACCCTCGCAAAGGCTACGAACGCTTCGCCCGTAGCCAGTCGTTACCCGTTCGTCGTCGGCTGTGGCCCGTCTGGGCTGCCGCCGCCATCGTCGCCTTAGTGGCCTTCGGTGTCTATGGGTGGTTCAAAACGCGACTCACCACCTTGTCGGCCGACACCGTGGCCCGCACCCATACGTTGGCCGACAGCACGCGTGTGGTGCTTGCCCCGGTGCTTCCATCTCGTGGCGGGGCAGCTACGATCGGCAAGTCAGCATGACGGGCCGCGCCTATTTTGAAGTCCGCCACGACGACCGCCGGCCGTTCACCGTCGTTGGCACGCATTTTCTCGTCTCCGACCTCGGCACCCGGTTTGAGATAGTCGACGGAGTGGGGCAGACGCGCGTGCTTGTCACCGAGGGCGCTGTGCGCTTTGCCGGTGCCCAATCGCGTCAGAGCGTTGAGCTTCGGCAGGAATGAAGCCGTCTTGAAGCACAACGAGGCTTGTCCTCGCCTGTTGGCAACCCCAATACGAACCATGCGGTCTGGGCCACCCATCGTTTCCACTTCGACCGCACGCCCCTTCGCCGTGTCCTTACCGACCTCGAAGCGTACTATGGCGTGCGATTGCGCACGACCGCTCCCGACCAATTGCTCACCGGTGACTTCACGGCCGACTCGCTGCAAACGTTGATAAAGGTGATAGAGCAGGCCATGGACGTGGAAATAGAGGTGCAATCCGGCCAGGGAAAGCCCACTCCCGGCCCTCCCAAAGGGAGGGTGAACTAACTGAGAAAGCTAATTATATCCCTAATTTTGGTTTGGTTAGCTTCCATGTTTATCTGTTTATATCCCTAATCTTGGTTTTGGTTAGCTTCCATCATAATCTGTTAGTTAGTTCACCCTCCCTTTGGGAGGGCTGGGTAGACTATTCCTCTCTATGAAAATTTTTCGTACAAACCGCTCGTTTATTTTGCGTCAGGATTTTTTGGTCGCAAATAACCAAGCATTTGAGCAGTTGTTAAAATTCTGACAAACTACTGATAACCAATCATTTTGCAAGAGAAGGCCCGCTTTTTGCACGTCAAAAACGGCCCAAAACACTGGAAAAATCACCCCAAAAGCAGCCCTTTTACCCGTCGAAAGCATAGCTTTTACCGTGTAAAAGGGCTGTTTTCTGGCGATGTAAAGCATAGCTTTTGCGACATAAAAGCGATGCTTTGACCTCCGGAAAAGCGAAAAACGACCACACGCAAGGGGAAGCCATCATTTCATCTCTGTTTTTCACGCTAATTGAAGATTTTTTTCAGAGCCCGTTTTTTTATGACAGGATTTTTACATTTTTATGCCATGCGCAATGCTTTATTTCATCTTTGTGTGAGGGCGGAACGTGATGAATCACGCCCCTACGGCTCACGCCCTGTTATTTACAATGCGGGAATCATGTATTGAGAGGTTGTCAACGAGTCGCCATGCGCCAGCGTAGGGGCGTGATTCATCACGTTCCTCACAACCCCAACCAGGTTTTTTAATTCCCCCAACAATGTTATACGCTGCCCATAAAAACAAACATAGTAGCGGAAGGAGGTAAATCACGCATTGTATAGTCTTTGTTTGTGATCGGAACGTGATGAATCACGTCTTGTATCATCTTTGTTTGCGGAGCGGAACGTGATGAATCACGCCCCTACGGCTCACGCCCTGTTGTTTACAATATGGAAAATCATTTTGGGGAGGATGTAAAATAATCTATTGGATTAAAATCGCGATGAGTCTCTATTTGATGTAACATGTGTGCTATATTGTCTTTCTCCGTACATGTAGAGTTATTATTCAGCATATCCTGTTTCCATCTTTCGGGATTCTTCATAATATAATTCCTTACAAACATGTATTCCCGTTCATTTCGTATCACCCGGTCGTAATAATTGCGTTGCCAAAGCGACTTCGTATCCTGTGCGTTTTCAATGGTATGATGATATTGATAAGATGTTACGGCCTTAAAGTATCTCACTACTTCAGGTATATAAGAGTCTCCCATATTGGTAATGATAAAATGTACATGGTTGGGCATGATGACCATATCCGCTATCTCTATGTCATCGAAATGTTGATGAAGTGTGGCAATACAATGCCTCACTATGTTTCCAATCTCACTGAGTACGGCTTGCTGATGAGCGATAAATCCAAGACAATTTTGGCGGTTATGCGTTACAACCGTAATGAAATAGTGATTCGCAGTCTTATAATCATATCCATTCCACCGGATATATTTACGATGCGGAAGATTCATGCGAAAATGTATATGGGTTAAAAACGATATTTTAGATACGAACAAAAGTAGGATATACAGCTGATTTATGCAAGCATTTTTAATGAAATGTCAGAATCCGTTTTACCAACGTTAGTCGCCATGCGCCAGCGTAGGGGCGTGATTCATCACGTTCCTCACAACCAAAAATAGGTATTTTAAATTCCCCAACAATGTTATATGCTGACCATAAAAAAACAAACACAGCAACGGAAGAGGATGAATCACGTGTTTTATAATCTTTGTTTGCGTGACGAAACGTGATAAATCACTCGTTGTGTCGTCTTTATTTTGCGGAGCGGAACGTGATGAATCACATATTGTATTATCTTTGTTTGCGGAGCGGAACGTGATGAATCACGCCCCTACAGCTCACGCCCTATTGTTTTACAACATGGAAATTATGTGTTGGGAGTTTGTCAATGAGTCGCCATGTGCCAGCGTAGGGGCGTGATTTATCACGTTCCGCCTTATCCAACCAGCTTCTTTTCGTATCTTTTATGGTTGTAACTACTCGTTTTGAATGGGAAAGAAGCGGTCATAAGTTTTACGGAAATCTTTCTTTGTTTTTTTATTCGGAAATAATGTATAACTTTGCACCCGACAAACCGAAAATAATATATCAAAGAGATTGTATATTTCGCATTTAATAATTTAAATTAGTTTTAAGTATGAAAAGATTATTTTTGATTGGGATAATGATATTATCCGTAGTTTCTAGCTTTGCGCAGGACGCGACGGCTGTGAAGGATTTAAAGAAACAGCAGAAAAGTGCTCGAATTAACAGCCAAATTGAACAGCCTCCAGCTTGAATGTGAGCAAAAGAAACTTGAACATAGTGCGCTTATTAGTAAGGCTGCCAGCGTTAATGCGGAAGCCAATGCGGCCACAACAGATTTCACGGCATCCAATCCTTTCAAGCACTGTAAAGGACGCAAAGGATACTATTAAGAAACTGAAAGAGGCGAAAAATCAATAAGAAGTTAGACAAGAGCCTGAAAAGGTGTAAAAAGTTAGAAAAGAAGATTGCTCAGCTCAAAGGCTAAGATTAGCAAACTGGACACAAAGATTCAATTTGTTGATAAATAAAAATCATATCAAATCAAAAGGTAGGGATGCATGAACGATGCGTTCCTACTTTTTATGGGTTACCCATATAGAAACTACCGGATTTACGCTCTTTAAGAAAACAAAAACAATGACAAAGAAAATATTTCTATCCCTATTGATGTTATCGGTGCATCTCTCGATATATTCACAAATGCTTTTTCTCTGAAAATCTTACAATGGATATAGATAGTACGAAGACAATACAAGGTTCTATCTTGCCCGTATTGGATTTCAAGACCGAAAAGGAGGATGTTCTCACGTTTAAGAACACGGCCAATCTCAATTTATTGATTAAGCGTCAGCGTGTCATTAATTGATTAATAAATTAGAATTTTCTACTTACGGCAAGAAAGTAATGGTCAGTGGAGGATACGTACACGGCGAATATCGTTATTTATTAAATCGTGTCTTTGAGATTTATCCTTACGCTGAGTCGCAATGGACTGAAAGCCGAGGCATGCAGTATAAAGTTTCGGCCGGACTTCAATCACGATATCGATTGGTCAACAAAGAGAGTTTCCTTATGTTTACGACAGCCGGACTTTTCTATGAATTCGAGAAGTGGGAAGATCCGACACCTAATGCTGCTCAATTATACGTCTATAGCCGTAGTGTCAAGACGCATCTGTCTATTAGTTTCAAACATCATTTGAGCGATCGTTGGAACCTAACCACCACCGCTATTCATCAGACCAAGCCCGATAAAAGTTTTAAAAAGGCGCGTATAGGAGGCGCTGTCGACCTGAAATATAACATCACGCCAAAGACGGGTATCAATGGAACCTATCGTCTTATCTATGATATGGCTCCGATTGTGCCTATTAGGAAGATGTATTCAACTGTGGATGCAGGGTTGAGTCTGTCCTTCTAAAAAGAAGGGTAGGCCCATTCGGGATAAAAAGTATTGAAAAAACAATCGTTTCCTACATATTAGGAGATGCAAGATTTAGGAAAAACCATCCCCAACTGACGTTTTTCCTTACCTTTGTGGTCTGAAATAACGCGTTATGCAGCTTGATATCAAGGATTTATTTGCCCGTCATTATCGGCCGCTCTGTCTTTTATGCCTTGCATTATGTGGGGGCTGACGATGCGGCGGAGGATATTGTGCAGGAGTGTTTCGTCAGCCTGTGGCAGCATGCGCCCCGTAATCCCCGTTCTTTTTTGTACACCGCCGTGCGCAATCGGTGTATCGACCACCTGCGGCGGGCCCGTCTCGACACGGTAGACGTGGCACCACACGACTTGGAAGGCTTCATCAGTGACGATGAGGCCCGCTGTCGTTCGGAGCAAGAGGCGCGGCTGTGGGAAGCCATCGACCGACTGCCCGAGCGGTGTCGTCAAGTGTTTCTCATGAGCAAGCGCGACGGCATGCGCTATAAAGAGATTGCGGCAGAGCTGAATATATCGGAGCGCACCGTGGAACATCAAGTGGCCAAGGCCATGCAGAAGCTCAATCGGCTGCTGCGGTCTGACACCGGTATGGCCGTGCGGCGGCTTGTCTTGCTGATGACATTCATGACGTTGTCCCTGTTGGCGTTGCGAGCACAGACGACGACGGCACTTCGGTCGATGAATGTTGCCGTGGGCGTGGGGCACGACAATGCCGATTCTACCCGGACGAGGGCGGTCAATGTGGGCATTTTTGCCAATACCGACACGCTGCGGGGCGCGAACATCGGTCTGATCAGTGCCGGCACGCACCGACTGATGCAAGGTTTTCAGGGTGCCCTGCTTATCAACAGCGCCAACCGCGTGCAAGGAATGCAGCTGTCGGGACTTACCAATCTGAGCCGAAAACCTTTAGAAGGCTTGCAACTGGCCGGTCTGACCAATATTGCCATGGGCGTGAAGCGTGGCGTGCAGCTGTCGGTGGCGGTCAATGTCAGCGCGGGCTTTATGCGTGGCGTACAGGTGAGCGCCTACAACTTCACCGAACAGCTCAACGGTTCGCAGATAGGACTTATCAATGTGGCGTTGCGCCACCCCCGTGGCTGGCAGGTGGGCGTTCTCAATGTCAGTCGTGACACTACGGCCCATAAGCTCGGACTCGTCAATATCAACCCCAATACCCGCATCGACTTCATGGCTTTTGCCGGAACGACGTCGAAATTCAACTTCGCCGTGCGCTATCGCAACCGCAGCGGCTACAGTATTCTCGGTGTCGGCACGCATTATATGGGACTGGACAATAAGTTCTCGGGTGCTCTTTATTATCGATTGGGCCGGTATGTCAACCTTTCGCCCCGCTGGAGTGTGAGTGGCGACGTGGGCTATTACCATGTGGAAACCTTTGAAGAGGAGAGTAGCAAGCCCGAACGGCTCTATTCGTTGCAGGGCCACTTGAATCTCGACTACCGATTCTGTCGTGCGGCGGGCGCTTTCGTGTCGGTCGGCTATGGCGATACGCGCCACTATGGTGGCAAGGAATACCGCCACGGCTTGATACTACAAGGCGGTCTTACCTTCAACTATAATAACCACTTGGCCCAGCGTCGGCCTTCGACCCGTCCGCTGTTGCGCTTGGAACGCGACACTACGGGCATGGGCAGCCTTTATCGCTTTGCCGACCCCGACTATTTAGAGCCTCATCCATGGCCGGCGGCACTGCAGGCCACGAGTATCAACCTGCTGGTGCACGGCTTCGACCGCTTTGTGATGAAGGCCGACTTCGCCAAAGTCACGCTTGAAAGTATAGCACGGAACTGGCGTCACGGCTTTGTGTGGGACAACGACCAGTTCTCTACCAACCTCTTCGCTCATCCTTACCACGGCAATCTTTATTTCAACAGTGCCCGCAGTCGTGGGCTCAACTTCTGGCAGAGTGTGCCTTACGCGTTGGGAGGCAGTCTGATGTGGGAGATGTTGGGCGAAATAGAGCCGCCGGCTATCAACGATGTGATAGCCACAGCGGTAGGAGGAATCTGCCTCGGCGAGATTTCTCATCGAGTGTCGGCACTTGTTCTCAACGATCGCAGTCGTGGATTCCGTCGCTTCGCGCGTGAGTTTCTGGCCACGGTCATCAACCCCATGCAGGGGCGTTACGCGACTGATGAATGGCGATGCTTGGCGGTGAGGCAGACCAATTACCTCTATCACGACCACAACGCCATCCCCTGTAGACTTCACGCTGGCCTTCGGACATCGTTATCTGGCCGACAACGGCGGCCTTTTCCGGGGTGAGCACAACCCTTATTTGAGTTTCTTTGTGGAGTATGGCGACGTGTTTAAGTCTTCGACCAATCGTCCTTACGATTATTTTACGGGCCATGTGACGTTCAGTCTTTCGCCCAATCAGCCGTTTATCAATGGTATTCACCTGCTCGGAAGGCTGTGGGGACGCTATTTCGAGCCCCGAAACGGCAATCAGATGGAGTTCGGTTTGTTCCAACATTTCAATTACTACGATACCAAACCCGTGAAAGACGGCACGTCGCTGACGCCCTATCGCATCAGTGAGGCGGCATCGGTGGGCCCCGGTGTCATCTATCGGTTTCCTGCAGGTGGCCAATGTTTCGCGGTTAGAACAGCGTGTGTTCATCAGCGGCATCCTGCTTGGTGGCACCAAGAGCGACTATTACAGCTTCATCGACCGCGATTACAATATGGGTTCGGGCTATAGTGTCAAGATGAATACGCTGATGGAGTTTCCCCGTATGGGTCGTTTCGTCTTTAATTTTGAATACTACCGCGTCTTTACGTGGAAGGGTTATGAGCAACGCGACCTAACAACAGTCGATCCGCTCTATCTCAATGCGCAGGGCGACCGTGGCTATGCGGGGCTGCTGGTGCTGAATCCGGCGTTCAATATCAATCTGGCGCGTGGGTTACAGTTGGAAGCCGGCGGTGCCTTCTTCGGCCGCAAGACTCATTACCGCTATTATCATGATGTAAGAGCCCGCACCTTTGAGGTGAAATTGGGGCTTTCCTATCGATTGTAACTTTTAAGAACAACGGCACGCAGGTATGACCACACAGGAATTTATTAAGCAATATCGTCATGACGACGTGTGTCGGTTGGCCTTTCTTCAGGACAAGTATCCCGAGGTAGACCTGCCGTTTGCGCTCGATCAGATACGTGGCTGGCAGACGGCACGCCATAAATTGCCCGCTTGGGCGGCACAGGAAGGACTGATTTATCCGCCGCATCTGTCGATGGAGCAGTGTTCGAGCGAGGCAACGGCACAACTGAAGGCGGACATTGTAGCGCGGTTGTGCCCCGAACGGCAGCAGATGGTCGACCTCACGGGTGGCTTCGGCGTAGACTTTTTCTTACTTAGCCCGTAGCTTTGACAAAGCCGTCTACGTGGAACGGCAGGAACATCTCTGTACGATTGCTCGCCATAATCTGGCTCTTCTGCGACTGACACAGGCCGAAGTGGTCTGCGCCGACAGCACTGAATACTTGGAACGGATGGAGCCTGTCGACCTTATTTTTATCGATCCGGCACGCCGTGATAGTCATGGAGGTCGCACTTTTGCCATTGCCGACTGCGTGCCCGACGTGGTTGCGCTGCGCCCTTTGCTCATGCAGAAGGCTCGCCGGCTGCTGCTCAAGCTGTCGCCGATGCTCGATTGGCACAAGGCCGTGAAGGATGTGGGCAGCGTGAGCGATGTGTTTATCGTAGCGGTGGGCGGCGAATGTAAAGAACTGCTGCTGCTGGCGCAGCCCGATTATTCCGGAAGCCCACGCTGCACTGCGTGGATGATGTAGCCTCCCCGCCCCTCCCAAGGAGGGGAGTGCCTGCCGGACGCAAGCTGATGTAACAGAGAATACAGGTCAGACAGACGTTGCTTCAATGGTTGTTGATGGGGGCGTGCGGAGGAGTGATAGGGTTTTTGAAAAGAAACGCTCTGTGTGTATGAAGGAACTATTATTTACAAGGGCAATAGCCAATGTGCTGATAGATTACCGGCCCAAGAGCGTTTTTTTGTCTTACGGATCAGTTATCGCCTCGAGATGGTTTTTTTGTCTTACGGATAAATTATCGGGCCGAAATAGTTTGTGTCCGGCAGGCACTCCCTCCTTGGGAGGGGTGGGGAGGCCTGGTTACCTCCTTCTCCCATCCGTTTCTGTCATGAAAGCCGGCTGCTTTTGCGGCCATAGAACAAGCCTTCGGACTGCGTCAACTGGCCCCTAACTCCCATCTCTTCCTTTCGGACGTGCCTGTGGAAGACTTTCCGGGGCGCACGTTCAGGCTCTTGGCCGTCTCATCTTTTAATAAGAAAGAGTTGCGAAAGGCGTTGGTGGGTATTGATAAGGCCAATCTGGCCGTGAGAAACTTCCCGATGACGGTGGAAGAACTGCGCCGCAAACTGAAACTAAAGGACGGCGGCGACCACTATATATTTGCTACTACCGACGCCGAAGGCCGCCACTTGTTGCTCGTTGGGCAGAAAGTATAGCGGCAGAAAGCAGAGGATGTTCCAAAAATACGTAACTTTGTGGATAGTATGAAGATAGGAAAGATTGATTTGGGCCATCAGCCCCTGTTATTGGCCCCGATGGAGGACGTTACAGACATAGGTTTCCGAATGCTTTGCAAGCGTTTCGGCGCGGCCATGGTCTATACCGAGTTCGTATCGGCTGAGGCATTGGTGCGTAATATTCAGTCTACGGTCAACAAACTGACTATCTGCGATGAAGAACGCCCTGTGGGCATACAGATCTATGGCCGCACGGTGGAGGATATGGTAGAGGCTGCCAAGCGCGTGGAAGAGGCTCGCCCCGATGTCATCGACCTGAATTTCGGCTGCCCTGTAAAGAAAGTGGCGGGCAAAGGGGCCGGCTCGGGCATGCTGAAAAATGTACCGTTGATGCTCGACATCACGAGAGAAGTGGTGAAGGCGGTCCATGTGCCCGTGACGGTGAAGACCCGTTTGGGTTGGGACTGCAACAATCTTATCATTACGACGCTGGCCGAACAGTTGCAAGACTGTGGTATTCAGGCCCTGACGATTCATGGTCGCACCCGCAGTCAGATGTACACCGGCACGGCCGACTGGTCGCTGATCGGTGAGGTGAAGAACAATCCGCGTATTCATATACCTATCATCGGCAACGGCGATATTACCTCGGGCGAAGAGGCCCGCATGGCTTTTCGAGCGTTATGGCGTGGACGCCGTGATGGTGGGACGGGCCACTTTCGGTCGGCCATGGATATTCCGGGAGATGAGAGCGGACGGCGGTGAACCGCTGACGGTTGATGAGAAGATTGACGTATTGGAAGAACAGCTGCGCATCAATGTGGAGCGCATCGACGAATATCGGGGTATCTTACACCCGCAGGCATCTGGCAGCCAGTCCGGTGTTCAAGGAATCCCCGATTTTTCGACAGACCCGCATCGCCATGTTGCGGGCTACGACCATCGAAGAACTGACAGCCATTCTTGACTCAGACGCGCGCGTTGTTGCGCGAACATTTATCTAATGAAACATAAGAGCCGCAAGAGCTATTCTTGTAATATATAAATCAAGTGATTATGGATATCAATAAAACAATGCAAGACGCGTTTAACGCGCAAATCAGTCACGAGTTGTATTCCTCGAACCTTTATCTCCAGATGGCTTTCTGGTTCCGTAAGGAAGGTTGGAAAGGCTTTGCCGCATGGATGGCTAAGCAGAGCGATGAAGAAAAACGCCACGCGATGGATATGGCCGACTTCGTTCTCAATCGTGGTGGTGAGGTGAAACTGACAGCCATTGAGGCCGTTCCGACAGAGTGGAGCAGCCCGAAGGAAGTGTTTGAGGCTACGATGGAGCATGAGAAACATATCTCTCTGCTGATCGACAAGCTGGCTGAGGTGGCCGATGAACAGAAAGATCGTGCAGCGTCTAACTTCTGTGATAAGTATGTAGATGAGCAGGTAGAGGAAGAACGTAGCATTCGCGACATTCTGAATCTCTTCCGTCATCGCGATGGTCACACCGTTGCCAACATCGATGACATCCTCGGTACACGTCCTGCATAACCACAAATGAGGGCATTTGTGCCCTTTTATAAAATAAAAGGCGAAAGGGCCCGGCTGCATACTTGTGTGGCCGGCCCTGCTTTTTAATGCTAAAAAGTGCTTGATATTTGGCTTTCTATTTGAAAATGAGTATATTTGCACGTTTAAAAAGCATTAAAAATAAATAGAAGATGTCTTTTGTTGAAATAAGAAAAGTAGAGACTCGCCATGATCTCGAAACTTTTATAGACTTCCATTACGACTTATATAAGGGCAACGCTTACGACGTGCCGGTACTCTTCAGCGATGATATGAATACGCTCAGCCGCGATAAGAATGCCGCTTTCGACTTTTGCGAAGCTGAATATTATCTGGCTTATAAGGGAGGAAAGCTCGTAGGACGCGTGGCCGCCATCATCAACCATAAGGCCAATAAGCGATGGGGACGTAAATCGGTACGCTTCGGATGGATTGACTTCGTAGACGATCGTGAGGTTTCGGCCGCATTGTTGAAGGCTGTTGAGGACTATGGTCGCACGAAGGGAATGAACGAAATCGTAGGTCCGCTGGGTTTTACGGACATGGATCCCGAAGGAATGCTCACGTGGGGCTTCGATCAGTTGGGGAACCATGCCTACCATCTATAACTATCCTTATTATCCCGAGCATATCGAAGGCGTGGGCGGTTATGAAGTGGACAACCGATATGTAGAATATAAGGTCATGGTGCCCGAAGCGTTGCCGCCTCGCTATGAGAAACTGGCGGAGATGATACAGACTCGTTATAACCTGCGAGTGAAGAAACTCACGAAGCAGGATATCTTTGAAAAAGGTTATGGCGAACGCATCTTCAAACTCATCAACGAAACTTACAAGGATCTTTATGGCTATAGCGAACTGACCGACCGGCAGGTGGCGCAGTACATCGATATGTACTTTAAGCTACTCGATCTCGACCTGATTACCGTCATCGAGGACGCCGGAGCTGACAATAAGCTGGCCGGTATCGGCATTACGATGCCTTCGCTTTCCAAGGCTTTGCAGAAATGTAAGCGTGGAAGGCTGCTACCTTTCGGTTGGTGGCATGTCATCCGTGCACTCAAGTTCCGCAAGACAGAAGGCGTTGACTTGCTTCTTGTGGGTTTCCTGCCCGAATACAGAGCCAAAGGGGCCAATGTTCTCTTGTTCTACGACCTCATTCCTCGCTACAATGCCCATGGTATTAAGTGGGGAGAGACTCAGGTAGAAATGGAAACTAATGCCAATGTGCAGAGCCAGTGGGAGGCTTTCGACACCCATCTGCACAAACGCCGTAAATGTTATAAGAAGTTTTTTTAAGCAAAATCATCATGAGCGAAATAGAAACCACGCTTCCTCAGAACCCAAGTTCCAACGCTTCTACTCCCGAATATACTGACGAAAACATCCGACATCTGTCGGATATGGAGCATGTCCGTACACGTCCGGGTATGTATATCGGTAGATTGGGCGATGGTTCGCTGCCCGAGGATGGTATCTACGTATTGCTGAAAGAGGTCATCGATAACTCGATTGATGAGTTTAAGATGAAGTCGGGCGACCGAATAGAAGTCGACGTGACCGACAATCTGCGAATCAGCGTGCGCGACTACGGGCGTGGCATACCGCAGGGAAGCTCGTGGAGGCCGTGAGCGTGCTCAATACCGGTGGTAAATACGACTCGAAAGCATTCAAGAAGAGTGTCGGACTGAATGGTGTCGGCGTGAAAGCCGTCAACGCTTTGAGTGCCCGCTTCGAGGTAATGTCGTATCGTGAAGGCAAGGTGCGCCGCCTGCAATTTGAAAAAAAGGACTGTTGCAAACGGATGTAACAGAGGATTCAAACGATGAGAACGGCACGTATATCTATTTTTGAACCCGATGCGACTTTTGTTTAAAAACTATCGTTTCCATGATGATATCGTCGAAACGATGTTGCGCAACTATACTTATTTGAACAGTGGACTGACCATTATGTATAACGGTCGGCGCATTCGTAGTCGCAATGGTTTGGAAGACTTGCTGACCGATAACATGACCACCGATGGCCTGTATCCGATTATCCACATGCAAGGCGAGGATATTGAGATCGCTTTTACCCATACCAACCAGTATGGCGAGGAGTATCACAGCTTCGTGAATGGCCAACACACCACGCAGGGGGGGACGCATCAGAGCGCGTTCAAGGAGCATATAGCAAAAACCATCAAGGAGTTTTTCGGCAAATACGAGTATGGCGACATCCGTAACGGACTGGTGGCAGCTATCGCCATCAATGTCGAAGAGCCGGTTTTCGAGTCGCAGACGAAGATAAAGCTGGGTTCTACACAGATGGCTCCCGACGGCGAGAGTATCAACAAGTACGTGGGTGACTTCATCAAGCAGAACGTAGACAATTATCTGCACATCCATACCGAAGTGGCGGAGGTGCTGGAAAATAAGATTAAGGAGACCGAACGGGAGCGCAAGGCCATGGCCGGCGTGACGAAACTGGCGCGAGAGCGGGCCAAGAAAGCCAATTTACATAACCGAAAGCTGCGCGATTGCCGCATTCATTTCTGTGACGTGAAGAACGATCGCAAGGAAGAAAGTGCCATTTTCATTACCGAGGGCGACTCTGCCAGCGGCAGTATCACGAAAAAGTCGCGACGTAAACACGCAGGCAGTATTCTCTCTGCGTGGCAAACCGCTCAACTCTTTCGGCCTGACTAAGAAGGTGGTGTATGAAAATGAGGAGTTCAACCTGCTGCAGGCGGCACTCGATATCGAAGACGGACTCGACTCATTGCGTTACAACAAGGTGATTGTGGCTACCGATGCCGATGTCGACGGCATGCACATCCGCCTGCTGATCATCACGTTCTTCCTGCAATTCTTCCCCGAACTCATTAAGAAAGGTCATGTTTATGTGTTGCAAACGCCACTTTTCCGCGTGCGCAACAAGCGGACAAAGATGAAGAATAAACACGTGATTGCCGAGGCTGATGAACGTATGAGCAACAAAAGAGAAGAAAAAGTGACTTCATCACACGTTATTGTTATAGTGACGAAGAACGCCAACAAGCCATCAAGGAACTGGGCCCCGACCCAGAGATTACGCGTTTCAAAGGCCTTGGCGAAATCAGTCCCGACGAGTTTGTGCATTTCATCGGCCCCGATATTCGTCTGGAACAAGTAACGATTCACAAAACCGACCAAGTACAGAAATTGCTGGAATATTACATGGGTAAGAATACAATGGAACGCCAGAACTTCATCATTGATAACTTAGTGATAGAAGAAGATATTCCGGAAGAGGCTTGAAAAAGTAAAAAGGGTACAAAGGTAAAAAGAGTAAAAATGAGTGATAGTGTCGTCTATCAGTTGGCCAAAAAGTTTGCAATAAGAGTCATTCATTTGAATGAATTTCTTGTGAACGAACGACAAGAGCACGTAATGTCACGGCAAATTTGTAAAAAGTGGGACGAGTATTGGAGCCAATTTGGCTGAAAGTAAGTTCGCCCAAAGTTCGTTAGATTATAAAAGTAAACTGAAAATAGCCCTCAAAGAAGCCAACGAAACACTCTATTCGCTCGACCTTCTCTATGATACAGCGTATATTTCGCAGAAAATATACGATTCCATGAGCAACGATACCCGAACCATCATAGGCACATTAGTCAATATTATCAATAAAATAGAGAAAGAGAATCACCAATGAAATCAAGCAGTCAACAAAGAATAAGCACCCAAAGTATCAATCGGGCACGGAAAGTTTTTTTCCTTTCTGCGCCCATTCTTTTTACTTTTTACCTTTTTACTTTTTTTACCTTTTCATGCGCAGGTCATAGACTTGGGTAAAGATAATACTCCCGCATCGCAAGTTGCAGATAGCCGAAATGGCTATCAAAGGGCTCTATGTAGATCAGGTGGATGAGCAAAAGCTCGTGGAAGACGGCATCCGGGGCATGCTCGAAAAGCTCGATCCGCATTCCGCTTACTCCACCGCCAAGGAGACTAAAAGCCATGAACGAGCCGCTGCAAGGTTCGTTCGACGGAATCGGCGTGCAGTTCAATATGGTGCAGGACACGCTGCTCGTGATTCAACCGGTGCTGAAAGGTCCGTCGGAAAAGGTCGGAATCCTGGCCGGCGACCGCATTGTGGCAGTCAATGACACGGCCATTGCAGGCGTGAAAATGTCGAAAGAAGAGATTATGAAGCGGCTGAGAGGCCCTCAGGGGCACCCAGGTGAAGCTCACCATTGTGCGACGGGGAATCAAGGATAAGCTCGTCTTTACGGTCACACGCGACAAAAATTCCCGTGAAAAACCATCGACGCCTATTACATGATTCGCCCGCAAGTGGGTTATATTCGCATCGGTAGTTTCGGCGCCACCACCTACGATGAGTTCATGGAAGCCGTGGATAAACTGAAGAAGCAAGGCATGCACGACTTGGTGCTCGACCTGCAAAGAGAACGGCGGAGGTTATCTTATAGCGGCCGTTCGTATAGCGAATGAGTTCCTGAAAAGAACGATCTCATCGTTTATACCAAAGGATTGCGCACCGAACGGCAGGACTATAAGGCCGATGGAACGGGCCGATTGCTCGAAGGAAAGGTCGTGGCGCTCATCAATGAATATACGGCTTCGGCCGCGGAAATCGTAACAGGCGCTTTGCAAGATCAGGATCGTGGCTGGGTGGTAGGTCGCCGCTCGTTCGGCAAAGGGCTCGTACAGCGCCCCATAGAGTTTAGCGACGGCAGCATGATTCGCCTCACTATCGCCCACTATTATACGCCATCGGGCCGCTGCATTCAGAAGCCTTATAAGAAAGGTGAGAACTTAGATTACGCCATGGACATCGAAAGCGTTTTGAACATGGCGAACTCTACAGTGCCGACAGCATTCATTTTGCTGATTCGCTGAAGTATCAGACGCTGCGCCAACACCGAACGGTATATGGCGGTGGCGGCATTATGCCCGACTACTTTGTGCCACTTGACACGACGCTCACCACACGATTCCATCGCCAGTTGCTGGCCCACAGCTTCATCATTAACGCCAATCTCAGTTATGTAGATGCCCATCGCAAGGAACTCAAGAAGCGTTATCCCACGTTCGATACCTTCTTGCGCGACTTTGAAGTGCCCCAGAGCGTGATTGACAACATTGTGGCTGAGGCAGCTAAGCAGAACGTCAAGCCCAAGGATGAGGCAGAACTCAAGGCTACCATGCCCGCTCTCCGCGCCCAACTCAAGGCTCTTGTGGCCCGCGACCTGTGGGATATGAGCGAGTATTTCCACATTATCAACGAGCGAAAACGCCATCGTCAAGAAAGCATTGACACTCTTTTAGCGCGCAAAGGGCTTTTTACACGCTAATAAGCCCCCTGTCATAAATTGACAGGGGGCTTATTGCAATTTATCCCAAATCGATTCATTGTAAAAGTAGCTTTCATTTGGCCGGAAATTCCATCGTACTGATATGTTGTTGACGAATGTAAAGGTAGTTATCTGATTTGAATATAATTTTATTCCCGTGCTATGCGTTGGGCCCAGCATGCCGAGGTTGAGCTTGTTGCTGCCCTGTATATCGCTCAGCACATCCATCAGAATGTCACGGGTATGATAGGCATAGGTCAACTCTTCCAAGTCTTCCAGCATTTTATCGGTGACTTTCTGCATCCATGCCGAGAAGTCGAGCAGGGCTTGCAGGTTGTCCTTGTCATCGCAATTCTCCTTGTCTTCTTCGGTCAATTGGTCGATGACGTGGACAATGTTGCGGCTGAACTCGGCCAGTTTTTTGGGCTATCCTGCGGACGTCGGCTTTTCTTCTTTCGGCTGTTGTTCCACTCGTCAATGATGTCATTGCCCGGTTCTATCACCGTTTCACAGCATTCCCCGGTCCAGTCTGTCAAGGCGGAAGAAAGCCTCATACAACGGCACTGATTCTTCACGCGTGCAGAGCCAGGCGGCTATCTGTGCGTAAATCTGCTTCATTTTTGGGCCGCAATGCCTCCATTTCCTTGCGTGCTTGTGCTATCGGCAGTTGACCGATGGGGCAGAGCTTGCCGTCGTAATACGTGGCACCCACCGCCTTTTGGCCGTCCACGACCTCTTGCATTGCACCGATATCCTCGTGCCCCTGACGCATAGGTGAGTACGGTCTTGCGGTTCTCTTCGGTGAAAGGAAAGCCTTTTTCGCCCTCGAAGGCATCGTTGGCGGGATTGAAGAAGTCGAGGCAGTTGTGCTTGGTGAAGAAGTCGCAATAGAGCGGTTTGAGCCATTCGGTGTCGAGATAGTGCCGCAGCCAAGCATTCAGTTCGTCGCCTTTGAGCTGCGGCCAGTCTGTCGTATCTTCGCCGAACCAGTCGAAGACCATCGCTTCCACTTGTTCCTTCACGGTCTGTGGCACCAGTGTCCATGCCACTTCGGCCGGTCGCCGTGTCGTGGGATGAGTGTTGTGAAGATGGTGAATGCGCTCTTTCGTCGTTGGATGCGAATTCCATAGTTCGTCGTAGGTGAAGCGGTTGCTTACCGGTTCGGCCGGCAGATCGTCCGCTCGCAGCAGTCCGAGGGGCACTGATGGCTATCTGTCGCTCTTGGCATTCCCGCTGGATAATCAGCTCCAGCAGTTCGAAAGGCGCGGCCTTGCGCGTTTCCGTAGCCAGCTTTTGCAGGCAGACGATAGGCTTGGAGTCTATACCGGCGATGATGTCGGTCTTGATTAAGGCCGATTCCGTAGCTGCTTTGCCCACATAACAGTCGGCCTGTCGGTCGGCGTCATATTCCTGTTGGCGAGACAATTCCATGTAGGGCACGTTGACATAGCCTGTACAAGCATTGCAACAGTCTGGCCACCTTGCCGGCCAACCAGCGCGTCATCTTACCGAAGATGGCGAAGAACCACCATGTTTCGTCGGCCCAGCGGTCTATCCAGCGGTCCCAGTAGTCGGTCTTGAAGGCCAGGTTCCACATGATATTGTTGCCCATATATACTGTTTCGCCCACCCGCATGCTGTCTTGTGAGAAGTGGCCGAACTCATGGGCGAGGATGGTCCGCACCTCTTCGGTGTTGGCTGTGACCAACAGTCCCAGGCCGAATACCAGGTTCTTCTTCACGGGAAGGAACATTGACCAGAAGGATGTGTTGAAAAAGACACGGGCGTTGACCTCCGGATTGAGGAACACCTTGTAGGGACAGGGGTGCTTTGACGGCGTCAGCCGTTTCGTAAATCAGTTGAAACAGTCGTGGGCAGTCGGACTCTGTCACCTCTATTCGGGTGGCGTCTTCATCGTCGTGTTGGGCAAAGATGTATTTGACGAGGTAGAAACCGAAAGCCAGCGAGAGGAGGATAACGCCGATATAGAGGCAGAATACGATGGCGATGGCGGCTCCCGAGTGTGAAAGGAGTGAAGCCTGCAAAATGCCGAGTCCCCACCGCGTGGCTCAGAAGTAGCTGCCCACCAGCAGGGCAATACCCAGGAGGACGAGCAGAAGGTAAACCAGGGCGAAGACGGTCATGCGCCTAAGTACCTTTCGGGCGCAGGCATCGAGTCTGTTGTTGGATTTCATGATAGGAAGGGAATTTGAAGGACGTTGGTGATAGGTGTCAATGAGTGGTTGGCAGTCCCCATTGGAAGGGTTGGAGTGGGCCATTATTCACTCTCTCATCGCCAGCGCTTTGTTCTCGTTTTCCTCCATAATCTCACGTTCACCCGGCCCTTTGTCGTTGATACCGCAGAGGTGGAGAATGCCGTGGATAATGACGCGGTGCAGTTCTTCGTAGTAGTCCTTGCCCAGTTGTTCGGCATTGCTGCGCACGGTATCGAGCGAGATGACGAGATCGCCGTTGAGTACATCGCCCTCATCGTAGTCGAACGTGATGATGTCGGTGTAGTAATCGTGGCCGAGATACTCGTTGTTCACTTCCAGAATCTTTTCATCGTCTACAAACATGTAGCCGATTTCGCCGACCTTGCGGCCGTGTGAAGCTGCCACCCGCTTAATCCAAGCCGTGGTTTCACGCTTCTTGATTTTCGGCATTTTCACGCCGTCTACGTTGTAAGTGATCATGTAGTAAGAATCGGAAAGCCTCCCCGCCCCTCCAAAGGAGGGGTGCCTGACAGCTTGGGCAAATCGGCTTTGTTTTTAGTGGTAATTTTCGTATTTAAATCTTTACATTAGAGTTTTTATAATTACTCTTTTTCGTCTTTAAATCTTCGCATTAGAGCCTTTATGATTACTCTTCTTCGTCTTTAAACCTTTGAGTTAGCCCCTTTATTTTTTTACTCTTTTACTTTTTTTACTGCTTTTACCTTTTTACTCATTTTCCGTCAGGCACTCCCTCCTTGGGAGGGGCGGGGGAGGCTTTGTGGCAGTTGAATCTCTTTCCCAAACCTCTTCAGTTCTCTCATGAGCGACGAACTCACGTATGCCAGTGCCGGATCGGCATAGAGCAGGATGGTTTCCAGACCGCCGAGCGCACGGTTGGCGTCAGCTATGTCGCGCTCATACTCGAAGTCCTTGACGTTGCGCACGCCCCTCACCACGAAGCGGGCACCCTCACGACGGGCGAAGTCGATGGTCAGGTCGTCGTAGGTTTTCACCTCAATAGCCTTCTCATCGGCATAGAGTTGTCGAATCGCGGCTACCCGTTCCTCGGCCGTCCACATATAGTGTTTGTTCACATTGACGCCCCACGCCGATGACAAGGCGGTCGAAAAGTGGCAGCGCACGCCTCACGATAGAGTCGTGGCCCACGGTGAAAGGGTCGAAACTACCCACGAAGATAGCAGTTCTCATGTGTGCAAAAAGTAATAATTAATTATAATAGTCGCAACGATTTGGGCATTGTATTGCGGTTTTTGTCGGTCGAAAAGATAGTTGTCTTCCTGATAGCCGCAGGAAACAAAAGAGTTGTTGAGCTTTTTATTCTTACCTTATTGCGTAAATTACGTTGCGCAAGTTACGCAATAAGAATTAGAAAAGCCATTTTCATCGGCTTTTTATTGCCATTTTGATAGCACAAAATATGGTAATCATACACAGCCTTATCCTACTACTTGTTGTCTTTTTCTTGTCAGTAGCTTTTTTCTTTACTTTTCAAACTCTTTTATACTATCAGCCACGAGGCAGGTCTTCCGGCATTGTACCACCAAGTTCTTTAATGGTTTGCCGAACTTTTTCCCCACCTCATAGTGCGTCTGATTTGCCTTTGCTTTTTCCCTTTATATTTTTCGCGACGTAGTTTTTCTTCAGTTTGTGTTGCGCGGAACAGATTGGCAGCCAGCTCTGTACTTCCCATGTGGTCGAGTATCTTTTGACTATTCTTCAAACCTTTCCGTGTATGGATGGCTTTTGCGTCTAATCCTCCATAAAGTCCTTTGTAGCCATGGTTTTGAAAGATAGCATAATCAATGGTTCAACAACGCCGGCATTCTTGGCGGCATCGGCCAACTGACTATTATGGCGAGCCAGTTCTTCACGCAAAAAGAGGCGTTTTTCTTCTTCATTTGTCAGACGATTGTATTCGTCCATCTGTTTTATCTCAGCAATCCGTGTCTGAATGGCGAAATAAGTTTGTCCATTTGCCACGACCTCTTTGCCCGGATCGGCATTTTGCACAATTAAGTAACAGGCATAACGGGATAGTTTTACGGATTCTAAAAGATCGTTTTGCACCAGATCCGATACTGACCATTTCGAGGATATCCTCGAAATGGTCTAAAAAAATATGATTACTATTGACGCACGCTTCTCGCGCTTTCTCTATTACGGGTAGAAATGTCGGTATTCGGAATATTCAAGAACTTTCGCCATTTCTCGTGCTGACCAATATTCCAAACCATTTTTCGTCAATATGTCTGATCTGTTCAAAGATTGACTTTCGTGGGTTTATTAATTCATCCATTTGCTTATGTTTTATCTGCCGTAATCATTCAGTGCGGAGGAGTAGCTTTGCCGCAAGTTTATAGGTGAACAAGATTCGGCGATTAGACAAGTCCCATTGCTGTATTTCCTGCCGTACCAATTCCGGATGCTTCTTGCTTATATCTCTCAAAGCGTTTCCTACGGATTTCCGAAGATACTCACTTTCGTGTGCTTTGTGTTTGCTGATTAGCGCAATGGCAACTGATGGATTCTCTTTGAAGAAAGGACGACTTGTCCAAATCCTTAAACCTTCCGTTACGGCACGAATAATATTTGGGTTGTTGCCATTCAGCCATTCTTCGATAAGTGGTAAGGAAGCTTCGTATCCTCTATATTTGCAGATCTCATCAAAAAGCCTTTGCAAGCATTTCTTGTACACGCCAATTCTCATCAGTACTTACTTGCTCTTTCAAAAGACAAAGGGCTTCGCTGTTTGTTGTTGCCAATCGCCCCAATATCATAGTTGCCAACATTCGATCTTGATAGGCTTCTTGCTTGAGAAAATCAAGGGCAAATTCAAAGCATTGTTCCTTTGAGTATGCCGAAAAGAATTTCGTTAGCCCCGTCAATAATGTGCTGAAAACCATGCTCTATTTGCTGTATCTTGTTTAATATTTCATTGATCTCCATAGTTATGTATGTAAATCCTTTACTAAATACTACCAATTCTCATACCTGTCTTTTCTCTGTCTCCATTCTTCCTGTGTGAGTTTGGTGAAATGCGCTGTGCGAATGTCATTCATCAATGGGACAGGCTTGTTGTATTCCGTATGGCTGTAAGTGAATCCACATTTCTCTTGCACTCGTTTTGATTTCTCGTTGCCATCAAAATATCCGCACCAAATGGTAGTCATCTGCAAATCCTCAAAGGCATATCGAATCAATTCGCTGACGGCTTCGGGAATCAGGCCTTGCCCCCAATATGGCTCGCCTATCCAATAGCCAATCTCACAATCGCTACTTGCCATCTTTGCGGAGTGAATCTCACTCCTTGCTGTCATGATACCTACGCTGCCGACTGTTTCGCCTGTCTCTTTCTGAACAACAGCGTATGTTTCCGGATCAGATAACACGCTCTTAATGATTTCGCGACTATTCTCAACGCTCGTGTGTGGAGGCCAACCTGCGATGGGACCGACATTCGGATTACAGGCATACTTGTAGAGTGCTTCGGCGTCGCTTTCCTGCCATGGTCTTAAAATCAAGCGTTTGGTTTGTAGTTCCATATTCCTATTGATAAAAGTTTTTTTATCGTCTGCTCTTCGGGCATTGCGCCAGCAGATTATAGAATAAGGTTTCCCTCGCTGTCCATCTTCCAAAATGGATTATAGGCTACCTCGAACACATAGTCGTCCAAGTCTTTGAAATAGCCACTATATCCTCCCCAAAACACTTTCTGTGCGGGTTTCACAACGGTTGCCCCAAGCCGTTCGGCTTCCTGCATCACGGCATCGACTTCCTCCTCCGATGTGGCGTTATAACTGATTGTCATACCCGAAAAGGTAGTCTGTTGATACCTTAACGTGGTATCTTTTTCCAATTCTTGCAATGGGTATACTCCTAAAACTATCCCACCCAAAGGAAACAATGCGTAAGCTTCCTGACTCTGTTGCGATTTCTTCCAACCCAAGCCCTCATAGAAAGCCAATGCCTTTTGAAAGTCTTTTACTCCTAATGTGATTAAAGAGAATTTCTGTCTCATAAGTTGTACTTTATAATTTAGTTATCAAAACAACCTCTGATACTGCGCGTTGCCATCCTTGTTAAGCCCGCAAATCTTACGCCCAATGAGTTGTCAAAACAACTCACCCTCTCTTTGAACAAACAGGTTGTTGCGTCCCAGATGGCTGTAGGCCAGAGGCGTAGCCATGCGTCCGCGTGGTGTCCGCTTGACGAAACCCTCCATGATGAGGAAGGGTTCGTAGACGTCTTCCACCGTACCGGCGTCTTCGCCAATGGCCGTGGCGATGGTGCCGACGCCCACCGGACCGCCGTGAAACTTGTCGATAATCGTCAGCAGAATCTTATTGTCGATGTCGTCGAGGCCGTATTGGTCGATATTGAGAGCCTTGAGTGCCACTTGGGTGATGGAAGTGGTGATGGTGCCGTTGCCTTTCACTTGGGCAAAGTCGCGCACACGGCGCAGCAGCGAGTTGGCGATACGGGGCGTGCCACGGCTGCGTCGGCCTATTTCGTCGGCCGCATGGTCTTCGATGGGCACCTTCAGCAGCGTGGCCGAACGGCGGATGATGCGCTTCAGCGTTTCGGGATCGTAGTATTCCAAGTGCATGTTGATACCGAAACGGGCCCGCAGCGGTGCCGTGAGCATGCCACTGCGCGTTGTCGCGCCTACGAGTGTGAACGGATTGAGGTCTATCTGTATGGAGCGTGCCGATGGACCTTTGTCGATCATGATGTCGATGCGGTAGTCCTCCATAGCCGAGTAGAGATACTCTTCTACTACGGGCGAAAGCCGGTGAATCTCGTCGATGAAGAGCACGTCGTTGGGTTCCAGCGACGTCAGAATACCCGCCAGATCGCCCGGTTTGTCGAGTATGGGGCCACTGGTTATCTTGAATCCCACGCCCAACTCGTTGGCGATGATGTTGCTCAGTGTCGTCTTGCCCCGGTCCCGGCGGCCCGTAGAGCAGGGGTATGGTCGAGCGGTTCGCGGCGATACTTGGCTGCTTCCACGAAAACTTCCAGATTCTCAACGACCTTAGGCTGACCGTTGAAATCGGCGAAGCGCAGGGGTCGCAGCGCGTTCTCAAATTCTTTTTCGGCCGAAGAGAGCCGTTCTTCTCTTATATCAAAATCTTCAGACATGTATGTATTCCTTGTTCTTTCGGCAAAAGTAAGCATAAAAATCGAGAAATGCGAAGCCTTCGCTAACACATTGATACATAATGCGTTGCAAAAAGCAGCCCTTTTTACACGCTAAAAGCTATGCTTTGACCTTGTAATAGTTATGCTTTTTAGCGTGTAAAGAGCTGCTTTTTGCAAACCGAAAGAACTACTATTGAAAAAGTAGTAGTATGCTTATGCTTTTCAGTAGAGGTGGAACATGCGTTCCATCATCTGCCATTTCTCGTTTGAAGTCTGTCCCGGAGCCACCGATTGAAACCTTGACGTGTAGGCTTCCCACTCCGCTTGGCGGGGGCAACGTGGCCAAACGGGCCATTGCCGTGTCCCAATCGAAGTCGTCCGGCGTCTCTACAATCATGAAGAGGCGGCTGCCTAAGATATAGATTTCCATTTCGAGAATGCCCACCTGACGGATTCCGTCGATGATTTCCTGCCACATTTCGGGCTGGCTGTGGGCTTTCCGATACCGGGCGATGAGTTCCGGGTCGGCCTTTAGGTCGAGGGTTTGGCAATAACGTTTCATGTTGGATTAAAAGTTTACGCCGAAGTTCATAAAGAACGCGTTACCGGTGGCGTCGCGGTTGTCGTCTTTTGAAATGTTGGCTAAACCAAATTGATAGCCCATTTCGAGATAAAATGTTGTTGTATTCGGCACCACATCCGAGCTTGAATCCCATGTCGCTATGCTTAAAAATAGTTGTCGCGGAAGGAGCTTATCTTTTGTTTGTTGCCCGATTGGTGGCTGTTGAGCGTGGTCTTACCGCTGATAGCGTAAGAGAAATAAGGGCCTACGAAGGGCAGAATGGCAATGTCTTCGGTTGCCTGAATGCCAAATTTGATGAGCACAGGAGCTTCGAGATAGTTGAGACTGGTCTTGGTTACGCTGGTCTTGCCACCCCGTTCGGTGTAGTAAAGGCCACTTTCGATAAATATGGGCATGGTTTGCGAACAGCGAACACCTACAACGCCGCCTAAGGTCATACCTACTTTTGGGGTCTAAATTCCAATCGCCGCCAACGCTGGCTGCCGTCATACCGAGGCGAACACCATAATAAACACTTTCTTCACTGAATGTGAAACCGCCGCTCTTGTACTGAGCGAACGAAGGAACAGCCATTGCGATGGCCGCAATCATAACTAATAACTTTTTTCATAATCTCTAATTTTTACCTTAAATAGATGTTGAAATGGGCATAAAGGCCCATGCAAAGTAACGAATATTTTTGCTTCTTTCAAAATCTTTTTACATAAAAAAATCATTATCTATCAGCGTATTAGGTGGTATACGCCACCGGCCATGGGCTTGACAAACCCTTGCATTTCGAGTTGAAAAAGTAGTCCCGAAAAGGGTCGCGATGGGCAAGTCGGCTTTGACGGATAGTTGATTGATGGTGAGGTCGTTTGTGGTGGTGAGGGTATCGATAATATGTTGTTCGTCGGGCGAGAGCGTGGGGAAGAGCTGCCGCTCGATACCTTCGCGGCGCACTTTCTGTAGCATATACTCTGTTTTTCCAGCCCATGGCGTCGGCAAAATCCTCGGCCGACGTGATGAGAGCGGCGCCGTTGTCGCGTATCAACTGGTTGCAACCCTCGCTGTATTCGGCTCCCACGGGACCGGGAAAGGCAAACGTGTCACGGTTGTAGTCGCGCGACAGCCGGGCCGTAATGAGTCCGCCGCCCCGTGCCGCGCTCTCTACGAGGACGCAGGCGTCGCTCATGCCCGCTACGATACGATTGCGACGCACGAAGTTGGCCTTGTCGGCGTTGGTGCAGGTGGTATATTCGGTGAGCAGTCCGCCGTGTGTGGCCATTTCGTTGGCTGTGTTGCGGTGGGTCGGCGGATAGAGCGTGTCGAGGCCGTGAGCCAGTACGCCCACCGTCGACAGGCCGTTGTGGAGCGCTTGTCGGTGGGCGTGGATGTCAACGCCGTAGGCCAGTCCGCTGACGATGAGCGTGTCGGGACAGAACCGTTGCAGGTCGGTCATGAACCGGTGGATGAGATCCTGTCCGTAGGCCGTGCAGTGGCGGGTGCCCACGACGCAGACCACGTGGCGTGCGTTGAGGTCGGCCGTGCCCCGATAGTAGAGAGCCAGTGGCGCGTCGGCACACTCCAGCAGTCGTCGGGGGTAGCGTTCGTCCTTCGGTGTGAGTATTTCCACGTGGTGTTGTTCGGCCCATCGCAACTCTTCGTCCACCCGTCGCCGCACTTCGTCCGTGTTTTGAAAGAGTGCCATGAAGCGTGGCGTGGCCTCGGGCATCAGCGTGCGTATGTCGTTGCTGTGCCCTATGATGTCGGTTGCGTTGCCCACCTGCCGGTAAAGCACCTGCATCTTGTCGATATGCCAGAATCCCAGTCGGGCCAGTATGAGCGTATTGTAGACTTCCTGTGTGTCGATCATCTTTATTTAGGTATTTTTTTGATGATTGCGAAGTAACAAATTATTTTACTTACAACAAAGGCTTTTTCGTTAAAAATGTTGGTTTTTTCAAGTTAATATGCTTCAAGTTGGCCTGTAATCGCAGGATTTTGTGTAAGTTTGTAAAATAGTTTTATTCATAAAAGCGTATAATGATGGGCGTACGTGATCGGGAATGCGCATTTGAAAAGTTGTTCAAAGAAAATTATTCCCAATTATATTATAATGCTCTTTATATAGTGCATGATTCGGAAGTGGCCCGAGATGTGGTGAATGATGTCTTTACTCGCGCTTGGGAAGACTTTTCCTACCCGCATCATCGATATGGTGTTGCCTATTTACGGCAATGTGTTTACAATCGTTGTTTGGATTATCTGAAACATGCTAAGGTAGAGTCTGCTTGTGCCAAGTTCTTTCTTGACATGAGCCGGCATGGCATAGACTGGAACATGGATGAACAGGAAGAATACATCGAATTGATAAATCGTGTGATGGAAAAAGCTCCCTGTCCAGTACCCGTTTTTGTGATGGATCAGTGTTTTTATGAGGGACATACCTATAAGGAAGTCGCGGCCTTGCTCGATATTTCAATCAGTGGGGTGAAGCAGCATGTCATGAAAGGTTTGCGATTATTGCGTGAATCTTTTTCTATAGAATACGCAAACCGGAAGATAACCAAAAAGAATCGATAATCGTTATATTATATAATGAACATGGATATTGATAATTTACATCAGAACGCGGACGCTACCGAGGAGCACGAGGTAGTGAATCGGATAGATAACTGGGACGAGTTGACGGATGACGAAATAGGCGCGTTGCTGTCTGACAAAAGCTTCGCAGGACGCGTATCGTTTGTTGTGGAGCTATCGTTGTGCAAGACTTAGAGAGAAAAGTCCAGCTCCTGACACAGCGAAAGCTTGGAAACATTTTTGCGCTACCGAGCTTGCGCCCGCCGCTTACGGAGTTCTTATCGGCGCAGATTGTTGTATGTTGCCGCCGCGGCTGCTGCCGTTGTCGCAATGGTATGGGGCATTCATTCCTATTTAGATGGTCGGCCGGCTGCCGATCATCTGATGGCTTTCGTGGCAGAAGACCGCCCGCAGAAGATTTTTGTTGGGCAAAAGCCGACGAACAGATGAAGGATATTGAACTCGCCTATCACGACGAAGGGGTGGTGATTGATGACGAACGGGCCGATTTTTCACATACCTCGACGCGTGCGGAGGGGTGCGAATGTTGTCTACACCTCGTGGGAAAGCATATAAACCGATTCTTTCCGACGGCACAAGTGTTACGCTCAATGCGGAGAGTAAGTTGATATTTCCGGCTCGTTTCTCGGGCGATGTAAGACGAGTAAAACTGAAAGGGAAGCTTATTTTAAAGTGAAGAAAGACGCCCGGCATCCTTTTTATCGTAGAAACCGATAGGATTCTGACCCGTGTATTGGGCACGGAGTTCAATCTGAAAGCTTATCCCGGCTCGGACAATCATGTGACTTTTGGTGTCGGGTTCGGTGGCGATAAGCAATAAAACGAGCCGTCAAAAAGTCGTATTAAAGCCCGGCGAAGACGCGACATTAAGCGATGACGAAGGGTTTAATGTGACCTGTGTCGATACGGAGTATTACATTCAGTGGAAAGACGGTTATTTTTATTTTTGACAATTTGCCACTGATTGACATCCTGAAGGAAATCGGCAGATGGTATAATGTGAGCATTGAGATCTGCGATAACTCCTTGATGAGCTATCGTCTTCACTTCATTGCCGACCGCAATGCCGATATATCGCAAGTCGTGAAAAACCTGAACGCGTTCAGTTATATCGAAGCCGAGTTGAAAGATAACAAAATCGTTCTTTCTAAAAAGAGAGGAAAACTAATGCCCGATATCTCATTTGGGTCGTTAATCCTATAGGTGATACCTTAAAAATACATCATTTATGAGTTATAAACTAAAAAAACGGCAAGCGTTGAGTAGATTTGCTTGCAGGATTGTTGTGGCGTTGTTTGCTTTTTGGGGAAACGTTGCTGCTGTCGAAGCACAATCGTTGACCGACAAAATTACGGTGGAATGTCGTAATGAATCATTGGCCAACGCGCTGAAAAAGAGTTGAAAAAAAGCATCCGGATTCAAGGTTTTGTTCACGTATGATGAGGTGCAAGGTTATACGGTTAGCGTACAACTAAAAACAAAACGGTAGAGAAAGTCCTTTCTCTCTTGCTGCAAAACAAGCCTTTCAGGTATTCCGTGAATGGTAAGTTTATCAATATCACGCAGACATCTGCCCAAACGGGCGGAGCCTCAGACGGCTTGTCGCAAAATGGTTTGTCCGGAAATCAGGCGGGAAAAAGGCAAGGTCGTGATTCAAGGTAAGGTCTTATCCGAAAATATGAGAGAGCCTTTTACCCGGAGTTACCGTCTTTATTAAAGGGACATCGGAAGGCGCTCAGACCAATCTGGAAAGGCTTTTTCAGGATAGAAACCCTATGCGAAGCGTCCTGTTCTGCAATTTACTTATGCCGGCATGAAGGCTGTGACGGTGGCATGGCATGGCGAGGAAATGCTCCATGTGACGATGGCCGACGACGTGTCGCTTATCGATGAGGTCATCGTTACCGGTTATCAGCGCATTAGAAAAACGAAATGATCGGTTCGGCCAACACAGTACAGATAGAAGATCTTTTCTATGACGGACAAAAGAGTATCGAACAGATGTTGCAGGAAAGCTGTCGGGTACGAGTGTGTTGAATACGAGCGGATTGGTAGGTGCCACTCCAAAGGTGCGTGTGCGTGGAACGTCTACTCTGTTGGGTAATCAGGAACCGGTGTGGGTGGTCGATGGTATCATTCAAGAAGACCCGCTGCCGTTTAAAAACGCGTGACCTCGATGCTTTGGGCAATATCAATCAGGACAATTTCGACATGATTAAGAATTTCGTAGGTAATTCTATCTCCTGGTTAAGTCCGAATGATATTCAGACGATTTCCGTGTTGAAAGATGCCGCAGCGACAGTGATGTATGGCGTGAAAGCGGCCAATGGTGTCATTGTTATTACAACCAAGCAAGGTAAGAGCGGACGTATTTCGGTGAATTACAGCGGTGGTATATCCGTCACTCCACGTATACACTACAGCCGGATGAATCTGATGAATTCCTCGGAACGTATCGATGTTTCAAGTGAAATTTATCGAAGAGGACTTATCAGTGAGGCCAATCGCCCCCTCGAACGAATCGGATATGAAGGACTTTTAGGGCAATATTTGCGTAAAGAGATTACCTATCAGCAATTTGTGGATGGGGTAAGACAGGCACGTTCCAACAATACGGATTGGTTTAAAGAGCTGTTTCGCAATTCGATGAGCCATCATCATGGTGTAAGTCTCAGTGGAGGATCGGGCAATATGAATTACTATGCATCACTTAATGGTTCGTTTACCAATGGTATCTCCAAAGGTAACGATTCGAAAAATTATAGTGCTTCGGTAAGCATTGATACCAAAATCAGTAGTAAGGTGAGTTTGGGTGTGCGCTTGAATGCGGCTTCTCATGAGACCCATGGTTTCTTCCGCGTAGATCCTTACTACTATGCCCGAACGATAAACCGTGCCATTCCGGCATACAATGAAGATGGTTCCTTGTTTTATTATGCTAAAACACAGGATGCCAACCGCAGAATGTATAATATCATCAATGAACTTAATAATACCGGAAATACCAATACGACGAACACAATGGCACTCTCTGCCAACCTAAGATGGATGATCGCTGAAGGCTTACGCTTCGAAGGTCTGCTCGGATACAACACCTCCAACGTGGTCGGAGAGTCGTATGCCGATGAGCGGAGCTTTTTATCACCAATCTGCGAGGCTATGAGTTCGGGCTTTATGGGCCTGGAGACCTGGAATATAAGAAGTCTCGTTTGCCGCATGGAGGCGAGTTGAACACAACGGAAAGCCGCAACAAGAACTATACTTTGCGTGCTACCTTATCTTATAATAAGATTTTAAACGACGTACATCGACTGAGTTTCATGGCCGGAGGTGAAATGCGCAGCAATAAATACGACGGATATAATACAACCGTTTACGGTTATTTCCGTCAGCGGGGTAAATCTATTATGTTGCCGCCACGCCAAGTTGTAGACCCGTTGAATAGTTCCAATTTGATAGCCAATGAACTATACGATAACTTCTCTAACTCCGTTATCGACCGTAAAATCAATACTGTCGGCCTGTTTGCTACAGGAATGTATAGCTATGACGAACGTTACATATTATCGGCCAGTGTCCGTTCAGACGCGTCTAACCGTTTCGGACAGGACGAACGCAACCATTCCTGCCTGTATGGTCTATGGGTGCCCGTTGGAATATTATTAATGAACCATGGATTAAGCATCTGTCGTGGATTAGTGATTTCAATGTGCGTGGCTCATACGGTTGGCAGGGCAATGTCGTAGAGAACTGCGGCCCCGACCTGATAGCGCAGTTAGGGCGTGGTCGTGAGTTTATTGATATCCGAACAGGACGTTATATCTTGAAGATAAAGTCATTACCTTATGACAATCTGCGCTGGGAAAAGACGAAAAGTATCAACCTTGGTATTGATTTCGGTGTATTGAAAAACCGTATTGCCTTCAGTGCGGAATATTATTCGAAAGCATACTTCGGACATGATTGTTTCTAAAGCCGTGCCTTATGAGTATGGAGTTTTGTTCATGCCAATCAACGGTGGCAGGCATGACCAACCAAGGTTTTCGAGTTGACGGCAAGCGTAACGCCTGTGAGAACCAAGGATTGGGTGTGAGTTTTTCGCTTAACACGGCAAAGAATTTCAATGAAATACGATCCACTATCGCCGAAAATCAGAATTGGAGAGCCGCAGCAGGGAGGCTCCGTTCATAAGAAAGGTTATCCGGTAGAGACCTTTTTGGGCATGGAATTTTACGGGACTTGACTCGCAAGGAGGGTATCCTTTGTTTAAGATTCCAACCAAAGAGGAAGGTGCTAATCCGTTCGACGCTACAACCTATATGGCCTATGCCGGAACAACAGAGCCTGATTTCTCGGGTGGTATGTCGACCGTGTTGCGTTGGAAGACATTGACTTTGTCTACTTCCTTCAGTATTGCGCTCGGTGGAAAGCGCTTCCTTACAGATTTGTTTGACGAAGATTATTTGAATAACAGCACACCTTCGGCCTATTCCAATTTGTCTAAAGACATGGTGCGGCGTTGGCAGAAGCCCGGTGATGAGGCGCATACCCAGATTCCTACCATCCCTTATCGAAACATACCGCTGGTGAATTTGCCTGATGGATCAACGGAGTATCGTCACCGAATGTACAATTATTCTACGGCACGGGTAGTAAATGCCTCTTTCTTACGGTGTAATAACATCTCTTTGTCCTATACAGTACCCGCGAAAGTCGCAAGCAAGATGATGTTGAAAAACCTCTCTGTCAGCGGTGCTATTAGTAATCCGTTTATCATAGTAAGCAAAGATTATAACGGCGTAGACCCCGAAGTAGCTACCGGCTCTCAGCCGATTACGCCAAGTTATAGTCTTACTTTTGAATTTTTAGTTTGTAATTTTTAATGATGGCTTCAATGAAAAATATCATATTCTTAGGTGCGTTATCGATAGCCTTGTTATTGACGGCTTGCAGCGATTTTCTTACAGAAAGCAGTCAAGACGAGGTAAGACCAAAGTACTACAACCGATTTGGAAGAACTGCTGTTGGGTGAGGGTTATGCTTCTCGTACGCCCATCTTTCCTTATCTTGAGTTGTTGACGGATAATGTAGAAAAGCAATTACTCCGACGCCACAGGTCAGGAAACGATGCTTCTTGGTGGTGGACCGGTTTTTACTTGGGCTGAAGACATGTTTGAACAGCTGCAGAAAAACAATGTGCCATGGTATAATTCATGGCAAAATCTCTATCATTGGATCAATGGATGTAATGTTGTCATTGATCAGTTACCTTTAGTCACGGGTTCCGAACAGGCAAAAGAACGTATCAAGGCCGAGGCTTTGAGTCTGCGCTCTTTCTACTATTTCATGCTTGTCAACGCGTATGCGCCACCTTACAACACGGAGAATACAGAGGCCAACGCGGCTCCCGGCGTGCCACTTGTTCTGAAGTCTACGGTGAAAGATGAGTTTCCGAAGCGCAGTAGCGTGGCTGAAGTGTACGAACAAATCGTAAAAGATCTTCTTGAAGCACGTAACCTCTTTGCCAAGAATGGCCCGGTGGCTCATAACGTGTACACCGTATCGCCGTTGTTTGTCGACATGTTGTTGGCTCGGGTATATCTTTATGAGGGCAAATGGGACGAGGTTATCAAATACAGTTCTTCCGTTATAGAACGTAAGCCCACGCTTTTGAAGCTTCGTCAGTTCTATTCGTATGACGACTGGCAGGGCATCGTAATGTATGATATGTCAAAAGGAGGAGTGTATAACAGCGGTAGTCCGGAATTGATCTGGGGCTATTCGGTCAACGGCGAGTATTCGGCGTATTTCATGGGAGTAAACTTTTATATCGATCCGGGTAAGCTACCGGCCTTCACCGTGAGCAAGGAACTGGAAAACAAGTATGCTTCCAACGACATTCGGCGTGAGGCTTACTACAATGCCTACCTTGTTATGAATGGTTTTTTCCCTGAAAAACATCTGTTGGTAGGCCGTAAAAGTGATAATGTTATCCAGAATCCTACCAAAGGAATGCGTGTGGCGGAAGCTTATCTGAACAGAGCTGAGGTTTATGCTCGTAAGTATCTGCTCACCAAAGATGAAGAAATGCGTAGATTGGCGTTGAACGATCTCAATACATTGCGTGAGGCACGCTTCACAGATCCGTATGTAAAGCTGGATATAATGGATGGAGAGGAACTGTTGAAAGCCTGCTTGGATGAACGAAGACTTGAGTTTAGTTTTGAAGATCATCGCTGGTTTGATTTGCGGCGATTGGGAATGCCCGCGCTCCAGCATACTTTCTCTATTGTAAAAGGGCAGGTACAGACTGTTCGCTTGGAAAAGAACAGTAGCAAATATATGCTGCCTATCCCTCGCGAAGTGAGAGAACGGAATCCGGAATTAGATAAATAAGAATGACGAAGATATGAAACAGAGTATTTTTATATATAGTTTTGGCGTTGACATTGGCCGCCTGTGGAAATGAAGATCCGGTCAAACCAACCAATGGTTCTGAAGAAATCGTAGGCCCGCACACCCTGCCTCAAGGTAATCATCCTTATGATAAAACAATTCAGGAGGTGTATGATAAGACAGGTTCCTTGTTGCTTTATAAATTTAGCGATACAGATTTTGCATGAGGGATCTACACAAAGTTTCCTGTGGAGCAAGAACAGAATGCAGGATGAGGGCTATCTTTACGCATTGCCGGAAGAGGCACAGGTGGGGGAGCAAGTAGCTTTATTGAAGACGCAGTTCTTAGATTTATTCCCGACCGAGTTCCTGAAAAAGCATTTGCCCTTGCGCATTCTGCTTTGCGGAAAGCTCTTTTTATCTGGAAGGTGGATATACCGAAGTACCCACAGAAGAGGACTACAAGCGTATCAATGCCTTTGAGGGTTACGAGTATTTTTGCGGTGAATTGGGGAAGCAGCGAGCTTCCGCAGATGACCAAAGAACAGAAAGACCAATTCAGACAGGATATGTGTACGCTCTTATTGCGACGTATCTATCCGGATGTAAACAAGGGAACTGCCCGTGAAAGCATTCCTGAAGCTTTTACCGCGGTATCTGCTTACGGCTCTAATATTGAGGGTTCATTGGCAGAAGGATTCTTAAATAGCGCTCATAAGAGCAGCGAGCGTGAGGATTGGTTCGACTATTTTGAAAACTATTGTGTCTACTCCGCTGGCCAAACTTGAGGCTTCGGATGGAGTCCTGAGTCATGAATTGGTAAGACGGAAGTATGATATTGTCATTAGGTATTTCAAAGAACAATTCAATGTAGACTTGCAGCGTATCGGTAATATGAGCGATTAAGGTGCTGGCAGAAGGTATCGGAATCAGAATAAACATAAAGGATGCTTCGATTAGAGGAACAGAATGAAAATGAAACACATGAACGTAAATAACACAATCCTATCGATAATGCTTTTATTGTTTGCGCCTTCGATGACGCAAACGATGAAGGCACAGGAATATAAACAAAGTGATCTTGACTGGTATAACCTGCATCCTACGGCTGATAAGGTCTATGGAGTGGGGGCGAACGAGGCCTATCAATTGCTGAAAGGGCGTAAAGCCCGGCGCGTCGTCGTAGCCTTGATAGGCTCCGGCCTGGATGTGAGCCACGAGGATTTGAAAGGTAGGTCTGGAAAAACCAAAGGAGAAATCCAATGGGCGCGATGACGACGGTAATGGACTGGTAGACGACATTGTCGGTTGGAACTTCTTGGGAGGTAAGGACAAAGGCGGGCACAAATCGTTCGATGAACTTTACCCTGAATCAAGGTGACCGAGAGTATTTCAGATTGCGTGAGAAATATGCCGACTATGTGTCTGATGGCAAGCGGTTTTATAAGTTCAACGGCGACGAGATGGTGCAGGTAGATGCGCCACGGAATATGAAAGAATACCGATATTATCGTGATACGATTGTGTATGGTCGCCACTCGCCTCACGATACGCAGGGCATTCTTGCAGCCAAAGTCGTGCGCCACTATACCAAGATCTTTGACGCGAAACTCCGCCAGCGCTTTCCCGGTCAAGAGATAACGCTAAAAGAGTTCGAGACACTCTATGATAAGAACGCGCCAAAAGGATTCGTTGGCAGATATGTCTTTCATGATATTGGGCTATAGTTTTTCCTATTGCTAAGACAGAATCATGGAAAAAGATATATGAGGTGAAATGCAAGGAACACCTATCCGTCAGGCTCAGCAGGCGTATGAAGCCTATCTTCAGAAGCATGGTGACGACAACCGAAAGGAAATTGTGGGTGATAAACCGAATGATATTCGCGATACCCGTTACGGGAATGGGCAGCTGTTGACGGAAGATGCCAACATCGGAACCATGGAGGCGAGTATCATTGCCGGTGTGAAGATAACCGAATCGGTGGCGACGGCATTTTGTAACGAAGCGCTTATCATGCCTTTGCGTGTTGCGACCGCCGGCGATCCGTATCTCAAAGACGTGGCTTTGGCCATGCGATACGCGGTCGATCATGGGGCGAAAGTTATCGTTCTGCCTTCTCAAAACACGTTGTTTCCTGTCTCAGAACGTAGTTGGATAGCGAGACGCTTTGCGCTATGCGGAGCAGAAGGACGTACTTGTGATTGCGCCAGTTACAGAGAGTTCCACAGGACTTGGGGCACACATTGTATTATCGAATCGCTTCATGATTCCCGGACATGAACTCGGCAATCTGATGATTGTGGCTCCGAGCGACAAGGAAGGCAAACCTTCGCTGAGTGCGAACTTCGGTCGGAAAGAACTGGATATCCATGCTCCGGGGAAGGAAATCTATACGGCCGGCGTGGGAAACACCTATGGATTGGCTACCGGAACGGGCATGGCCGCTGCGTCGTTGGCGGGCTCTGCAGCCTTGATAAGAGCCTACTTCCCCTCGCTGAAGGCTGGTGATGTGCGCCGATTGCTCAACGAGACCGCAACGAAACCGAACGATATGGAGGTTGAAAAAGACGATGGTGAACGACCGTAAGGTTCAAGACCTGTTCCTATATTCTGATCTGATGCCTTTCGGGAGGCATTGTCAATGTGGCAAATGCCGTGAAGGAAGCCATCAAACGCGAGCAATCGAAAAAATGAAAGGCCGCAATTATATTCTTTCCGTCGTCTTGCTGCTGTTGCCGTTGAGGCTTGTCGCGCAAAGATCTTTCGATCAAACGGTATGCCGACACGATACGGTATGAAATGAAATATGGACGCATCATCGTTCCTGTCACGGTCAATCAGGTGGTATACAGATACATCTTGGACACCGGAGGGCAGACCGCTACCATTTGGGAGGAGGCAAAAGGCGATGGGAGGACAGCTGACCGGAGCCAGCAAGGTGACGGCCGACATGAACGGCAAGGCCAATATGTATTCGATGGGAAGGTTGCCCGAGGTGAAGATTGGAAGTAATCTGAAACTGTCGCTTACTACGGTGCGCTACCCGATATCAAAGGGATTTCGGGGAGCTGGGTGTAGTCGGAATCCTCGGCGGTGACGCCTTCAAGGATATTGTCATGGCTTTGGACGGGGCGAAAAGTGAGCTGCGCCTCTATTATCCTTATCGTCCGAAGGGGCTGAAGTTAAGCGATGGCATTCCGTTAGCTTATTCGGAGACGTGGCATGTGAACTTTCCTTTGTCGTTTTTTCAGGCGCATCCGTGCAGGTCATGTTCGACACAGGGAGTGCCCGAATTGCTTACGATGAGCGAAAAGGATTACCTTTTTGGCGCAGACCCAGGCCGCAACGGTCGTTCGGAAGGGTAGAGGAACGTTGGGCGCAGGCCTTGAAGGGCTGGGGAAGCCAAGCCTTTGAAGCAGGTTAAGCTGGGCGAATTCGCGCTGGGTAGTAAGTCTTTTCAGAATGCTACGTGCCTTGTCGCCCCCAATGTGCCAACAATACTCGGGGCGGAATTGCTGAAATACGGTGTCGTAACGATTGATTATCCTCGTGGACGGTTTTATTTTCAGCCCCTACGAAGAGCTTCCGCAGATCTCGCGAAGGCTGCTCCCATCTGGGATGTGAGTATTCTTCCTGCCCACGGAAGGTTTGAAATAACCGCGGTTTGGGGAACCTCTGACTGACCGATTAAAACATCGGTGATGAGGTTGTTGCCGTCAATGGGAAAGATATTACTCGCCTTCTGTTGGGTGAAACAACGATTTCTGACATCTTCGACAGACTTATTTCGTCAGAAACCACCATTACGATGAAGCGAGGGAATCGGAGTTCGATATTCCTGTTCATCGGCGTTAAACAAATGATTATGCGTGTTTTCAAGTTTATTCTTTTCCTTTTGGTCGGTTTGTTGTCGACTCATTCGAGCGTGTTTGCTCAATCGGCCAACTCTCTTCAGGAAACTTATGACTATCAGGAGTTGGATGACGGTTCCATAGCCGTTACTTTGCAAATGGATGATGGTCGGGATGCTTTGTTCGTGTTAAGTGTGTCCAAAAGAAACGGCTTTGTTTAACGAAACACTTCTAAAGAGGCTACTCCCGCCCTTCCGCACACCCTTGTCTTGGGGCAGAGTCTGTATGCCCACGAGACGGATTTTTTCACATATACGACGGGCCATTGGCCTTCCGAACGAAATAAGGTTGTGGGAATATTGGGACTTGATATGCTGCGGAATGTAATCTTGACAATCGATTCCAAGCAACACAAACTAACCTTTTTCCAGCCCCTTACAGACCCGGTTTTTATTAAATTGAGCAATCGGATTAGATTGCTGACAGAACCAGAAAAGGAGTAAAGATACCTGTTTCTATTGATGGAAAGGATTACGCTTTGCCCATTTCATTGGATTTTTCTTCGCTTCTTTGTCTGACGCCCGATGACCTACAACGTGTCGGGAAGACAGATTCTTACACAATCCGAATCGCTAACACGTCAATTCGGACCATTCCAGTCGGAACGAATCAGCCCGCTCTTTCTTATCTTGGGCGCGATCTGTTGCGGCATGGCTTGCTTTCAATAGACTTTACTAAATCGGCCGTTTACTTCCAATCTTTCGACTCTTCTGCGCCGTCTTATGACGCATCTGTCGAAAAAGCAACCGATAATGACGGATGGCAAGGTGGAGAAATAGGGCGAACCTACTTCTTGAATCATATCTGGGACTACACCACCCATCATCAATTTGCCTATAAAGACTCTGTTCCACGGTGATAGACTTCTGGGCAACATGGTGTGTTCCTTGCAAACGGCTTTCACCTTTACTCTCCCGATTGGCCGAAAAATATAAGGGAAAGATTCGATTCTTTAAAGTCAATTACGTCACGGAGCAGCAATTGTCTAAAGATTTGGGCATAGAAGCTTTGCCAACCTTGTATATCATCCCCGCCGAGGATTACCGCAACAGATGGTTGGAGCTAAACTCGAGGATGTAGAACCGATGATTCAAAAAGTTACTCAGATAATTTCCCGAGTCCTAAGCATGAATTTTGCGTATCATGATTACACAAAATTCTTGATCCAAAATCGTTCGTCAGAAATGTAATTTTACAAAGAACGATTGATAATTCATTGTAAACTTGGCTGTGTTTCCACAATTCTGACGGAATTACCGCTGCGTGGTAATGTGATTACCAGCCGTGTGGTAATAGTCTTACCGCTACGTGTTAATCGTGTTACCACGTAGCGAGTAATATTTTGGTAATTGCCCGATTGATTTGTAATTGCTGTTTTTTCAATAAGTCCTTAATGACCTATTTGGGCTTATTCAGCTTGCAGGAAGGGCGCGAAAGCACGGTCGTAGTCTTCGCTCACGGCGAGGCGGCCGTTGACAAGACACACGAGCTCGACGGTGGCGTGGAATGATAGTTTCTCATCGCTCGCACGGAATAGATCGTGTGTGAAGATGTAGCGCACGCCTTCTTTCTTGAGTGACAGACGTGAAATAAACTCATCGTCGCAGCGCAGTGGGATCTTGAAGGCCAGATTCATGCGGGCCACCACGGCATCGACACCTTTCTCGTGCATCTGAGAGAAGCTAAGGCCCATGTGTCGCAAGAAACGATGGCGCGTGTGTTCGGTGTAGTGCAGGTAGTTGGCGTTGTTCTACAATTCCCTCAATGTCGCATTCGTAATCGCGCACCTCCATGCGGGTTTTCAAAAAAATGTATTTACCTGTTGTGGTCTTTCCGTAGGAGAGTGGGTCGATTGTGACGAGGGTGTTGGCTGCAGGATTGGTCTTTTTCTGTCATTATTGCATCAATATTTATGGTTACGACGGATGTTTGTCGTTATTACAATTACTCGTTTATGGACGAATACCCCTATATGAGGCAACTCGTTTTTAGTTCTCATATTTGTTTTTTCTCGTGCCTTCAGCCCGCACATCCCTCTCTTTGGGAGGCCGGGGTGGGGCGTCGTTGGGACGTGACGGGTCGCAAATACTCATACCCGATTCTGCATCTGAGGCAGTCCTTGCGGTCGCAATACATCTTTTTGAGTTGAATAAGCGCTTGCGAGTCGCCCGCGTTTTTCCACGTTGAGGCCGCAGTCCTGCCACATCCGTACGATGTGATTGTTCTCCGCTTTCAGCTGGTCGAGGAAGTCAAAGGCCGTTGGCAGAGCTTCTCGTCGCTCTTGTGGCGGCCGTAAGCAAAGAGGATGGGTACCACGGTGTTGATGAGGAGCAGTTGGAGCGACGCGGCCGAAGCCGTTTTTGTTGTTTTTCGCCCGCATGACCGAAGGTGTAGTGCGTCTCCCAATAAGGTGTGACGGCGCTGCAGGAGCAGTTCGCCTGCCGCTTTCACGTCGTGGCAATCGAGCAATTGGCTCAGTCCGGCCCGTCGTTGATAGAACAAATTGGCCAGTTGAGCAATGCGAATATGTGGAAAATTCTGAGGACGGAGCCGCAGAAACTTCCAAAGCTGGAAGTCGATAGGCTCAAAGAAAACTTGTGTTGTGGGTAGAGATACTCCTTGCGAAGCCGTTGAAAGTAACTGTCGGCAATGGCTTCGGCCCGGTGACTTGCTCGGCAATGGCCGTCGGATCGAGCAGTCCGGCCTGCCCCAGAAAGATAGCTTCGATTTGCAGAAGGTCGTCCTGATGGTGGGCGACGGCCTGTAACGGAACACGATAGGCCCACGATTCAAAGGCGTCGCCGTTGATTCCGAAGCCGTAGTTGCGGGCCAGCGTGACGAAATAACCGGCTTCCCACGAGCCGTCGCAGCGCTTTACACGCTCCATAATGGCTTCCGTTTTTTTGCTCCAGTCGCTCCGTTTGCAGCGCGTTCATCCACGCGTGGACGCTGAGTTGTGAGAGCGAGGGAATGATACGGTAGCAAGGAGGATATTGGTCGGTGGTGAGCAGTTCGTCGTAATGCGCCTTTACGTGATTCGGGAACATCGAGTTGCAGTTGCGCCAGTGGCTCTCCCTTCTCGTTGCGGACCGGTCGATCGATGCTGCCACACGTGTAGAATCACGTTGTTGTAGCGTGGATCACGGTCATGTCCGTGCAAATACCAGTCGCTTGATTGATCATGAATCTCTACGTTGCCCACCCACAGCGTGCCGGCGATCTTGATTTTGGCATTGAAGAAGTCAGGTCCGGCGTCGCGATTGTGCAGTCGGGTCGATGATTTCTATCTGCTGGCCGTCGGTCGTGGTCATCGGACCGTGTCGCCACAACTTATGTTTCCATACGTAGTGTAAAAGTTGTTCCATCCGTATCAGGCGTTTTAAGCGTCATACAAAAGTAGAGATTATATTTGAAAGTGACTTTAAAGGCCCTCAAAATTTGTACAAAAGGCCTTAAATATTACTTTTTTTATTGCATTTCAGGCTTTTATCTTTGAAAAAGAAGCATTATCTTTGCCACAAATAATTAAGTTTCAAGTTGTAAACTAACAAATAATCAAGTAAAGATGAAAATAGCATTGATCGGCTATGGCAAGATGGGCCACATGATCGAAGACATTGCTTTGCAGCGTGGTCATGAGATTGTGTGTCGCATTGACGTGGATAATCCGGAGGAATTCGACTCTCCCGCCTTTGCCGGAGCTGATGTAGCCATAGAGTTTACCAACCCTATGGCGGCCTACGATAACTACCTGAAGGCCTTCAAACATGGCGTAAAGGTCGTGAGCGGTTCCACGGGATGGATGAAAGAGCATGGCGACGACGTGAAAAAGCTCTGTACCGAAGGCGGCCACACACTCTTTTGGGCCAGCAATTTCTCGGTGGGCGTGGCCATCTTTTCGGCTGTCAACCGCTTCTTAGCTAAGATTATGAATGGTTTTCCCGCGTATAATGTCTGCATGCAGGAAACCCATCACGTGCATAAACTCGACGCTCCGTCGGGCACAGCCATCACTTTGGCCGAGGAAATCGTTGAAAATATCGACCGAAAAGAAGGACTGGAAGCGTGGCGTTACATACTGGACGAACGACAGGCATGAAGACGCGGGCGACCCGATAACCGAGGATGACTTGATTATTAATTGTGTGCGCGACGGCGAAGTGCCCGGTATTCACACCGTGATGTACGACTCCGAGGCCGACATGATTACCATTGAGCACGATGCCCACAGCCGTAAAGGCTTTGCGTTGGGGGCTGTACTGGCTGCCGAATATACATTGAATCATCAGGGATTGCTCACGACGAGCGACTTGTTTAAATTCTAACCTACGTTGAAAGACAATGATTGATAAAGAAAAAGCTAAGCTGAATATGCGTGTACAGTGGACGAAATTCACTGTTGTAATCATCCTCTATCTCCTGTTTCTGTTTTGGTTGAAGAGCTGGTTAGGGCTTATCGTGGTACCATTCATCTACGATGTTTATATTACCAAGAAGATACGGTGGCAGTGGTGGAAAGATTCCGAAGGCCCGGTACGCTTCATTATGAGTTGGGTTGATGCCCTTGTCTTTGCCCTTGTGGCCGTTTATTTCATCAACCTGTACTTCATTCAGAACTTTGTTATTCCCTCTTCCTCGCTCGAAAAGAGCCTACTCACGGGCGATTACCTTTTTAGTTTTCAAGATAAGTTACGGTCCGCGCATTCCGCAGACACCGCTTACCATGCCTCTTACGCAGCATACCATGCCCCTTTTTGGCGTGAAGAGCTACGTGGAATGGCCGCATTGGGACTATCGTCGTGTGAAAGGATTGGGCCATGTGAAGCTCAACGATATCGTGGTTTTCAATTATCCGGCCGGCGATACGCTGGTGAATGCCGAACGTTATCAGGCTGCCGACTTCTACAGCATGTGTAATCAGTTGGGCGAACAGATTTATGAACAGCAGAATCCACAACCTGTTGACTTGTCGCAGCTCAACCGTCAGCAGCAGCGCGACTATCTCATAGGCCTTTACAATTTAGGTAAACGCTATGTGGAACAGAATCCCAACGAGTATGGCGACATCATTACGAGGCCTACCGACCGCCGTGAGAACTACGTGAAGCGCTGTGTGGGACTGCCCGGACAGACCTTGCAAATCAAGAATCACGTTGTTTATCTCGACGGAAAGCCCAACAAAGAGCCCGACAACGTGCAATATTCTTATTATATAGAGGCGCAATGCTGATATTCCCGAGGAGCTGATGCACGAGTTGGGAATATCGATGGAAGACCTCACAAGCCTCAATCAATTCGGCTATATGCCGCTGACGAAGCATGCCTATGACGTGCTCAAGAGCCGCAAAGACATCGTGAAGAGCATCCGACTCAACACCGACGCGCCGGTAGGTGAAACCTATCCGCTCACGACTTACAGGATGGACGCGCGACAACTACGGCCCGGTGTGGATTCCGAAACGTGGCGCTACCGTAAAAGCTGACGATGGACAACATCGCCATTTACGAACAGCCTATCCGAACCTATGAAGGGAACGACCTGGAGGTGAAGAACGGCAAGATTTTCATCAATGGCAAGTTGGCCACAAGCTACACGTTTAAGCTGGATTACTACTGGATGATGGGCGACAACCGCCACAATAGTGCCGATTCACGCTATTGGGGCTTCGTTCCCGAAGACCATATCGTGGGTAAAACCCATCTTCATCTGGTACAGTTCCGATCCCGATCGCAAGGGCTTTAAAGGCATTCGCTGGAGCCGATTGTTCAAAATGGTGGATGGAATTAAGTAATCAATGCGCGTTCAGAGTTTCAAACATGCTTTATAAAACCTAACACTCTATATTATCTCTCTTTCAAAATGGATATTGCCCATGGGTGTGGCTATTGCGATAGTCTTTGTGCTTCACACCTTTGTCATCTCCTTCTTTACCGTAACCAGTAACGATTTTTATCCTGTGTATTCAATCGGTAAAAGGGTGGTGGTCAACAAACTCGCGCGCAAAGATTGCCATTTTGGCGACTTCTTGGTCTATACCGACAGCGTGCATAACTATCTGTCGCAGGTAGAAGCGTTGCCGGGCGACACCATCCTCCACAAAGGCCAGCGTTATTGCATTCCCATGACGTGTTGCCAACGCTGTGGTTGCCCCGATTGTCGATACCTTTTGGTCAATACGGGCAGGCAGATGGTTTTAATTCAGCAGCATCTCATCGTCGGAAAAGTTGTAAGAAAAGAGCAGCTTATGAGCATAAGAGGGTATTAGGTATATAGCGTATCCGCAGCCATGTTATATCTTTCCAGTACATATTTTGGTCCTATCCAGTGGTATCAGAAGCTCAACCGCCACGACCACTGCCTGATAGAACGCTGCGAAAACTTCGTGAAGCAGACCTATCGCAATCGAATGGTCATTGCCACGACCAACGGACTGCAGGCGTTGAGCATCCCCGTGACCACCGATGGCGACTCTCTGTCGAAGACGTTGATGCGCGACGTGCGTATCAGCGACCATGGTCATTGGCGCCACATCCACTGGAATGCCCTCTGCTCGGCCTACGGCGAGAGTCCGTTTTTCAGTTTTATCAAGATGATATCCGTCCTTTTTTCGAGCAACGGTGGGACTTTCTCTTTGATTTCAACATGGCAATCACGGAGAAAATGTGCGAGTTGCTGGATATCCAACCCGATTATCAGCCCACCACTTCTTATGAATCCGCAACGCCACTCACGGACTTCCGCAACCTCATTCGGCCGAAACATCCGCTTCCCGACCCCATGTTTGAGTCGCGAAGATATTATCAAGTGTATGAGCGGAAGTGGGGATTTCAGCCTAATCTGAGCATTCTCGACCTGTTGTTCAACCAAGGCAACGAGGCCGTGCTCTATCTATAACACCCCTGACGCGTTACTCTTTGTCAACCATTTTCTCCTCAATCTCCAGCTTTTCATACGCTTTGGGCACAATCAACAGGAAGAAAGGGCGTGTGGTAAACGACAGGCGAGCACCCTGCGTATAGCGATAGGTGAGTTGCAGCTTGTCGCCCACCTTCTTGAGCGCAAGCGGTTGGAGCGTCGTTTGGCGGTCGGTCTCAGGCACAATCTTAGCCAATACGAAGCTCTTGTTGAAGTTGATGGGCGTAGGGTTCTCCATTCTTGCCCATGACAGCGGCCATTCCGAAGTTTTTCGTCAAACGTTTGTTGCCGCGTTATCTTCATCGTTTCGGGTAGTCGCGCCTCGCCTACGTGGAAATAGTTGCGGGCCTCTGTCCACTTCACTACGTCTGTCCGCGCGCACGAACTCAACAAAACGCCAGTCCGGCCATCATCATCTTTATCTTTTTCATTATCTTTTTCTGTTTTAAAATTCTTTTTTATTGGAAAAGACTGCCGCTTATTCCTTTATTGATTGATGTGAAGGCGCAGTCCCACGCCCAGACCGACATTGGTGGGTCTGTCCTTATAGATATTATCGATGCTGCTTCCATTGTTGAAGTAGCGGCGCACGCCCGACTCTATATACGCGCTAAGGCCGTTGCCAAACAGGTATTCTATCCCGACACTGCCATTGACGGAGTATTGCGGACGATGTTCGGCGAGCGAGCGCGATAGTGTCGGCCCCTACTGTCAGCCGCTTTGTCATGGATCGTAATCTTTCCGCTCACCGGTTTCTCGACCTCTGCCCCTGCCGAAGCGTAAATATTGAAACTGCTACGCACCAGCGAGTAACTCACGCCCACCGGCACGCCGATATAATGCAGCGATTGTTTTTCGCGTTCGTCCTTCATCATCGGCCCGTAGGTCGTTTCGGCCGACAGATGGCTGTAATTCAGTCCCGTCAGCAGGCTCCATCGGTTCGACAGATGATAGTTTAGTCCCACACGACCTTCACCGGTAACCCATGCCGGGTGCGCTTTTCCCGGCTCCGGGTGCTTGCTTTATCATGCCCCGTGAGTTGGTGCCCGCCATGTCTTCCGCATAGATACCAATCGGGTTGGCGGTCGCTAAGAGTAGCATATCGTTCGATGTTGTTTTACCCCCATACTATTATAATAGGTGGCCATGCTGATTTTTTGTTTTGGCGTGCGGACGCTCTGGGGTGATCGGTGGGCAGGGCAATGCCTCCTTCATACGTGTCCCGGCCTGTGTTGCGTATAGGTTTTGTCGGCCGATCGTTGGTCGTTGCCGCGTCGGTTGTCAAACCGTTGTCCGCCGTTGGCACTTCCGGCTGCGCATCGGTAGCACTGACCGATCCTTCGATCGAGGTGCATGGCCCATGGCGATCATGCTCTTGCCCGACGTTATCGGTATAGTCCGACCGGCAGAGGCCAGAAGTTGGGGAGTTGCTGCCGAAGACTGTGCCGGCGTGGCGGGTGTTGTTGCCGAAGGGCGAACATCCTTACCGATATCGAGGCGCGTCATCGGCGCGTCCGAAAAGCTTCTCATTGCGCAGCGTCAACGTAGCGGTCATGGCTGCCAGAAGGGCAATCGCCGCCACCACACGATAGTATTTGTTGTGGAACAGACGCGTATGAGGCTGTGCAATGGGTGCCAAAGGCTTCAGTCCCCTTGCGGCCATCTCGCGTTTCACGTCGTCGAGCAGGCCTTGCGGTGGCACTGTCCGTCGTTGTTCCATGCGTTTGCGTATATCGTCAGTCCATTGATCGTTCATTGCAGTTCCTCCTTCTTTTCTTTGCTCCCTGATCATTCAGGCCAGCATGTTTTTTAGCTTTGTAATATTGCGACGCCGACGTATCGGGCTTCATGTTGAGTAGCAGGGCAATCTCCTTATGGCTTTTGCCCTCGATGGCGTATAGGTTGAATACAGCGCGATAGCCGGGCGGGAAGCTACCAATCAACGCCGCGATCTCATCGTCGGATAATAACGCCGTGTTCGGTTCTTCTTCGGTCAGCTCTATCTTCTCAATGTCGGGTCGACGACCAACAGCTGTCCGGTATTTCGCAGCCAATGTAGCGCCTCGTTGACCACAACGCGCGTGAGCCAGGCCCGCAATGAGCCTCGCCCACGATATTCAAACGAATCTATTTTGGTAAAAATCTTGATAAAACTCTCTTGCAACACATCGTGCAAATCATCCTCGCGAGGTACGTATCGGGCACAAACGGCCGTCAGATGGTCGGCATATTCGGCATACAGCGCGTCCATCGCACGGGAATCTCCCTTGCTAAACAGTCGGATAATTTGTTGTTCCTTGCTGATTCCGAATAGCTTCATGTGTCGTTATATGTGGCCCGCGGCATGGTCGGTGGCAACCTATGGACGCGATTTATATTTGAATTTTGCGCTCTTGTCGCCACTGAACGACTTCCATTTGATGGTCAGTTCCACCTCCTTGCCTCCTGTATCGGGCAGGCCAGACAGCCTGAAAGCCACGCATCCGTCGCCTACCAGTCCGGCATTATCGCCATTGGCGTTGTGGCGCAGTTCCACTTCGTAAGGGTTACCCGTGGGTATCAGGTTTATCATGTGTGTCTTTTTCAGGTCGCCAAAGTACGTGCGGAAGCGCAAAGTCAGATAACCATCTTCCAGAATTGTGGCCCAATCTTTCACGATTTCTATCGGATCATTGCCGTAAGTGGCATCGTTCTTCTCACCCAAGTTCTTGGCCATGGGCTTCGTCAGTATCGTATCGATCCAGTTGACATAAGCTTCTCTTTCTGCTTTGTCCTTATCTTTATCGTCAAACTTCAGGTTTACGAACGCCCTGATTTCATGGGTTCCGTAGGGCGACTTTTTGAGATTGGTGGGCTTGACGATGGTTTGGTCGTCCAACTGCAGGTAGAAGCCTTGTGCCGCATTGGTCTTTAGTGTTACCAAAGCGTTGGGCATTCTGATATAAGAGTTATCATCGTCGTTGAGACATGACTGCAACGAGAAGGCCGTAGCCAAAACCGCGATGGCGGTAAACATCCAATTTCTTGTTTTTCATATTGCTTTGTTTTGAAAGGTTTTCTACTCTTTAAATCCTGCAAAGTTCAAAACCTTGCCTCGAAACCTTATTTTTGGAAAAAGAATGTTCGGCTATCCGCCACAAAGATACATCATTTTTTCAAAAGCTATGCTTTTTGGCTCGGCGGAAAAGGCATAAATACGCCATGAAAATTTCGTACAAACCACTCATTTATTTTGCGTCAGGATTTTTGATCGCAAATAAGCCAAGCATTTCGCATTTTTGTTAAAAATCGGCAAGCGACTGATAGACAGCCGCTTACGCAAAGCCGCCCTGTTCGTGAGGCCTCAAAACCAGGCCAAAACACCGCAAAAAGCCCCTAAAAGCAGCCCTTTTACCTGCTAAAAAGCATAACGATTACGATGTAAAAGCATAGCTTTCGGGCGGTAAAAGCTATGCTTTGACCTCGGAAAAAGCCCAAAACGATGGCCCGAAAGTATAAAAAGGCCATTTCATCGCTGTTTTTCGCTCTGGTTGAAGAATTTTTCAGAGCACGTTTTTGTGACCGTTTTTTTACATTTCCGCGTAGCATTTCAATTGCGTTGGCTATAATTTCCTCTGTTCCTCGCTTGACATCTCCTGCGAAAGTCACGAAATAAGAACCTTTATTGGGCGTCTATTCCGGGCATTTATGGGATGATATTTACAAGTAGAAAGAATGAATTATTCTGTCAAAATGGCCTTATCTATCCATATTTCTTACATTTGCCTTAGGGAGTTTGCTGTTTGCCTGCGTAAAAAGTATTATATTTGCCGGCTGAAATAAAAAGAAATAGATAAAATAGTTACATGGACTTATCGGAATCCTTGATTATCCGGGAACTGAAAGAGGGCAATGAGCATGCTTATCGGTATGTGTTCGATGCCCATTATGATGTGCTGTGTGTCATTGCGTCCCGTTATCTGCATGATGATTTCCTTGCCGAAAGCGTGGTGGGCGACGTGATTTTTCCACCTTTGGGAAACGCGTGAGAATATCAATATCCAAACTTCCCTTACGTCAGTATCTTGTCCGGAGCGTGCGCAACCGCTGTCTCGACTATCTGAAGTCGCGTCGGGTTCGCCACGAACGAGACGCTTTCGACGCTGTCCGATGACGGCCGTCTGCTCGAAAAAGCCTGCCGGTCACGACCATCCGCTGGGCTATCTGTTGGAGAAAGAGCTGGAACAGACTATCAACGACGCCATCGAAAGGCTGCCGGTCGATTGCCGACGGGTTTTCAAGATGAGCCGATTCGATGGCAAGAAGAATGCCGAGATTGCTCAAGAGTTGGGTATTTCGGTCAATACCGTGAAGTATCACATGAAGCAGGCCTTGCGACTTTTGCAGCAGCAGTTGGGCAAATACTTCGTCTTTTTGCTGATGGCGTATTTCTCATGAAAGCCTTTTACAGACTTCATCAACCCAATGGGCTTGATAAGATAAATGTATATAACGGGCTCATAAAACACAAAAATAATATATTCACTACCCCCTTTGCCTTTTTCGTCTCACTAATACCTAAACCTAAATGATGACAGAACCTACCAGTTATATGAACGACTTAATCGTTCGCTTTTTTACTGATGATCTCACCGCTGACGAACGCCTCGAGCTTGACAATTGGAAAGCCGAGAGCCGGGACAACCGTGCCTATTTCGAGCAGTTGGAGGAGATTTGGTTCTCTGTTGCCGACCCGAATACTGCCGACCGATTCCACAAGGAGCGTGCTTACGACGATTTTCTGAAGCGTGTGGCTGTAGCCCGAGAGGCCGAACGGCCGCGTGAGCGTCGCTGGCTGAACGTGCTGAAATATGCCGCTGTGGCCGTAGTAACGGTGGGGCTGTTCTCTTACCTATCTTATAATGTAGGCCGACAGGTGCTGTTGAGTGCCTTTACCGATATCCATGTAGAGGCTCCGCTGGGGTCAACTACCAAGATGCTGTTGCCCGACGGTACGCAGGTATGGCTTAATGCCGGTTCAAAGGTGAGCTATTCGCAGGGCTTCGGCGTAGAAAACCGCGATGTGAAACTCACGGGTGAAGGTTATTTTTGAAGTGACAAAGAACAATCAATTGCCCTTTACGGTAAACTCGAACAACCTCGGCGTGCGCGTGTTGGGTACTAAATTCAACTTCCGCGACTATGCCGCAGACGACGAAGCGGTTGTCGATCTGGCCGAAGGCAGCGTGGTTCTCGACGTTGCGGATAGCTCTGATCGCCACTATCAGTTGCGTCCCAATCAGCGGGCCGTGTTCTCCAGAGCTCCCGTCAGAGTGCGTATCGGCGACTGTGTGGCTACGAATGCCAGCCAATGGACCGACGGCACCATCGTGCTCGATGGCAAGTCGATGAAGGATATAGCCCTGCAGCTGTCGCGCAGTTACAATGCCGATATTGAAATCACAAACCGACGGGCTGCCAGCATGCACTTCTACGGCACTTTCGTCAGGCGGTCGCAGAGCCTGAAAGACGTGCTCGACGCCCTCTCTTCGACAGGCAAGATTCGCTATCGGATGATAGATGAGCGCAAGGCCATTGTCTATTGACAACTCAAAGGAGCCTAACCTAAACCTTGTAAAACCCTAAAAACAATCATAGCCTATGAATGAGCCATCATCAATAAACGTATTGATACGGGAAAAATAATTTATCATGCATCGTCCGTTCCACACTATGGCTTTGTGTCGGTAGTGGAACTGAAAAGAATATTACGATTATCTTATAACCAATTAATTAATAAAAACCGAATGAATAGCAGAGAAAAAGGTCTATTAGTGACTGCATTCCTGTTATGTCTGAACCTGAATCTGGCGGCTCAGAACGTTTCGCTCAATCTGAAAAGCGTGACGGTGAAGAAAGCCATAACAGAGTTGAGACAGAAGAGTGGATATTCATTCGTGTTTGAAGCCGGCGATCTGGATATACAGAAGGTTGTCAGCGTCAACGCGACGAATATCAAACAAGCCATCGAACAGATTCTGCAAGGACAGCGTCTGTCGTATGAAATCAAAGGGACAAACATTATCGTCTCCAAGTCTTTACAGCAAAACACACAGCGACAGCAAAATGTCGGTGAGAAGAAAAAGGTGAGCGGCGTTATCAAAGATGAAACCGGCGAGCCTGTTGTGGGTGCCACCATCCGGCAGAAGGGTGTTCAGGGTGGAACCATCACCGATCTTGACGGTCATTTCACATTGATGGTTGACGAAGGATCCGAGCTGGAAATATCCTACATCGGCTATGATACGAAGACCGTGCGTGTGGGCAAGAACAACAGCTACAACATCAGTTTGTCGTCGGGTTCGGCCAAAGAACTGAATGAAGTTGTCGTTACGGCCCTCGGTATCAAGCGCGAACAGAAGGCGCTGAGTTACAATGTGCAACAGGTGAATGGCGATGAACTGGTGGCAATAAGGACGCTAACTTCATCAATTCGCTGAATGGTAAGGTGGCCGGTGTGAATATCAACGCCAGCTCATCGGGTGCCGGTGGCGCGTCGAAGGTAGTAATGCGTGGTACACGAAGCATTGAACAGTCGAGCAACGTGTTGTATGTCATCGACGGTGTGCCCATGTTTAACTTCGGTGGTAGCGGTGATTCGTCGTTCGGTTCTAACGGAACGACCGAAGGAATGCCGACATCAATCCCGAGGATATCGAATCAATGTCGGTGTTGACGGGTGCGGCCGCTGCCGCCCTTTATGAGTAACCGTGCGTCGAATGGTGCCATTGTCATTACCACAAAGAAAGGTAAGGCCGGATACACGGAGTTTACCGTAACCCAGAACACCGAGTTCTCGGAGGCATTCCGCCTTCCTGAGTTCCAGAATCGCTACGGAACGGGAAGCGGTATGCGTCAGGCCGGTGCGGATAGCTACAGTTGGGGTCGCTTACTCAATGAGGCCAACTACATGGGTTACGATCCGAAGAGGGATTATCTGAAGACCGGTATCATGACAACCGAGGCTTTCTCCGTATCGACAGGGTCGGAGAAGAACCAGACTTACTTCTCGGCCAGCGCGTTGAACTCCGGTGGTATCATTCCGAACAACAGCTATAACCGTTATAACTTTACGTTCCGCAACACGTCGAGCTTGTTAAACGATAAGTTATTGCTCGATGCCGGTGCCAGCTATATCATTCAGAACGACCGCAACATGACCAATCAGGGTGTGATGCCAACCCTTGGTGTCGGCCTATCTCTATCCGCGCGGCAACGACTACAACGATATGGCCATGTTTGAACGCTTCGACACCAGACGAAACATTTATACGCAGAACTGGAACAACCTGTTGAGCGAGTTCGTGGGACAGAATCCTTACTGGATTAACTACCGCAACCGCCGCACCAACAAGAAGTATCGCTACATGATGAATGTGGGACTGACCTATAAACTCACCGACTGGATGAATGTTTCGGGCCGTATCCGCATTGATAACGCAACGAATACTTTTGAAAAGAAGTATTTTGCCAGCACCAATACAACCATTGCGGGTGCCAACGGTCAGTATGCTAAAATCAAAACCGATGACAAGCAGACCTACGGTGACTTGATGTTGAATATCAACAAGCGTTTGTTGCAAGACAAACTCTCTGTGGTGGCCAACATCGGTGCGTCGCTCGCCGACAATAAGCAAGACCAGACGGGTATCGACGGGCCGATAGCCGACAACCTGATACCCAATGTCTTCAATGAATATCAGATTGATGTCAACCGTGAAAAGCGTGAACCCAAGGGTTATCACGAACAGACGAAGTCGCTCTTTGCCAGTGTCGAACTGGGATGGAAAAGCCAATACTACATTACCGTTACTGGCCGCAACGACTGGCCTTCGATGTTGGCGGGCACACTCAACAAAAGCTCTTTCTTCTATCCATCTGTCGGTGGTTCATGGATTATCTCCGAGACGTTGAAGATGCCTAAAGCCATTGATTATTTGAAGGTGCGCGGTTCGTTTTGCTTCGGTGGGTATTCCTTTCGTTCGCGAAAGTGCCAACCCAAAACACGAATGGGACAACAACACCAAGCAGTGGAAGAGCCAGACGATCTATCCTATTTATGATCTGAAGCCCGAAACGACCAACTCGTGGGAAGTGGGTTTGCAGAGCTCGTTTCCTGAAACACTTCAATCTGGATGTGTCTTTATACTGGACTAAAACATTCAATCAGACCTTCAACCCCGACATTTCCGTATCGTCAGGTTACTCCGCGCTCTATATCCAAACGGGTAACGTGTCGAACAACGGTATTGAGTTGGCCTTCGGTTATAATAACAAATGGGGTCATTTCGGTTGGTCGAGCAATTACACTTTCAGTTCAAACCGCAACAGAATTAATGAGCTTGTGCGCAATTACGTTCACCCTGAGACAAATTGCCGTTATCAATAAGGATCGCCTCGACGTAGGTGGTTTGGGCAATGCTCACTTCATTCTGAAGGAAGGCGGTACGCTGGGCGACCTCTATTCTCTGACCGATGTCATGCGCGATGACAAGGGTCGCGTGTATGTTGATAAGGAAGGAAAGTATATCGTAATAATAATGTAGGCGATATCAAGTTGGGTTCGGTGTTCCCGAAGGCCAATATGGCTTAGCGCAACGACTTTACTTATAAAGGGATTCAGCCTCGGCGTGATGGTCAGTGCTCGCTTTGGCGGTATCGTTTATTCAGCCACACAGGCCGCGCTCGACCTCTACGGTGTATCGGAAGCCAGCGCGAAGGCTCGTGATAATAAATATGTGAAAGTCAATGGTAACGACTATCTCAACCCCGAATCGTGGTATTCGACCATCGGCGCCAGCGATGGTATTCCGCAATTCTATACCTACAGTGCCACCAATGTTCGTTTGCAGGAAGCCAGCTTGGGCTATACCTTCAGAAGAAGCATTTCTTCGGACTGGGCGATCTTACGCTCTCTTTCACCGGACGCAACCTGCTGATGTTCTGTTGCAAAGCGCCGTTCGATCCAGAGACAACAGCTACCACGGGTAACTACTATCAGGGCATTGACAAGTTTATGACACCAAGCACTCGCAACCTTGGTTTCAATATCAAACTTAAATTCTAACGAGAAGTCATAGAATTATGAAACAATATAAAAAAATATCATATTATCAACGGTATCAGCCGGCCTTGTACTGGGCTTCACGGCTTGTACCAACAGTTATGAGGAATACAACCAGAATCCTTATGGCGTATCAAAAAGAGGAAATGCAGCGCGACGCTTACTCGCTGGGTGCTGCCATGGTGAACCTCCAGAGTTGGGTAGTTCCGACCGATGTCAATACCAACCAGTTCACAGAATGTCTGTGTGGCGGTTCTTACAGCGGTTATATCTCAGATTCAAATGCCGGTTTCGCCGGAAAGAACTTTGCGCAGTATAGTCCTGAAAACGGATGGAGCCGCGTGCTGTTCAAGGATATTATCCCGAAAGCTTTTTCATCTATTTCAACGAAGTGAAGGGCGCAACCGATAATCCGGTGCCACTGGCTGTGGCCAATGTTGTAGCAGGTTGCGGGTATTCATCGCGTTACCGACGCTTATGGTCCCATCCCTTATTCGAAGGTGGGCGTGAACGGTGAGATTACCGCCGCTTATGATTCGCAGAAAGAAGTGTATACGCTGCTGTTCCAAAAAGCTTGATGAAGCTGTCAAAACATTGACGAGCCAACCGCTGCCAACTTCTCTCCCAAGGCCGACAAGGTGTATGGTGGAAATGTAGAAATGGATTAAGTTTGCCAACTCTCTGCGTCTGCGCCTCGCCGTTCGTATTTCAAAAGCTGATCCCGCAACGGCTAAACAGCAGGCTGAGGCTGCCGTGAATCACGAAGTGGGCGTTATGACCGGCAATGACGACAATGCTTTCATGACCCTGTCGAGCACCAATCCTTTTTGAAGTAATCATGTACGAGTATAATGGTGGCGACTCGCGTGTCGGAGCCGATATCACTTCCTATATGAACGGGTATAACGATCCGCGTCGCGCTGCGATGTTCACTAAGTCAACCTTTGCCAACGGAACTAACGGATACTATGGACTGCGTTCCGGAATACAGATTCGGGTGGCGAGATAGCCCATGCCTATTCTAATTATAACGTGAAGACAGATACCAAACTGTTGTGGATGAATGCGGCAGAGGTGGCTTTTCCTGCGTGCCGAAGGCGCGTTGAAGGAGCTGGAATATGGGCGATAAGGCCGGCAATTTCTACGCAAAGGGCGTTAAACTCTCTTTTGAACAGTGGGGCGTAAGCGGAGCGGAGAAGTATCTGGCCGACGCTGCCAGCACACCGGCGCTTTACAATGACCCCGTTGGTAATAATTCTTATAGCGGCAAGACGTCGACCGTTACCATCGCGTGGAACGACGGCGACGCGCTGGAACGTCAACTCGAACGTGTCATCACGCAGAAATGGCTGGCCATGTTCCCACTCGGACTCGAGGCTTGGGCCGACTATCGACGCACCGGTTATCCGTTGCTCATGCCCGTCAAGGTCAATAATAGTGGCGGTATTGTCAACACGGAGCGTGGCGCACGTCGCTTGGCGTATCCGCAAGAAGAGCGTACCAACAATCTCAACAATTATAATGCGGCCGTAGGAATGCTTGGAGGAGCCGACAATATGGCTACCGATGTATGGTGGGCCAAGTAAGTTGAAGGTAAGAATACGGATATATAAATAATGATTACCGAATTAAATAGAATAAAAAAACAATGAAACATATCATCAAGAGTCTGACATTTTCGACGGTCTGTGCGGCGGCTCTATTCCTGTGTAGCTGTGATACGGACGTTGAACCTGTAGACATCAACCCAGCAGGTATTGAACGGCAGAATGCCGAACTCTATCAGAATTACCTTACAAACCTCAGGGCTTACAAGGCAGGTCATCATAAAATCATGATGGCATGGTTCGACAACGGTCAGGCCATTCCTTTCAGTCAGGCCCAGCATATCAACGCCGTGCCCGACAGCGTGGACTATGTTGTGCTGACGAAACCGGAAATGCTCACCGAGCAGATGATGAAAGAAATCGAGGAAGTGCGGAGCCAGAAAGGCATGAAAGTGGTGTTCCAAGTAAGCTGCGAAGACATTAAGGTGGCTTATGACGCGCAGAAGAAGGCCTTCGGAGAGAATCCAGATAATGCGGGGAAAGCGTTCAAGGACTTCAATACCTACCTTGTCGATTCGCTCAATACGCAGATGAAGCTTGTCGATAACTTCAACTACGACGGCGTCATCATGGGATTCAATGCCAAACTGACCCTTTACCTGACCGAAGAGCAGAAGGCTGAGGCCATGGCAGTGGAGGCTGTGTTCCTCGGAATCGCCAAGATTGGGCCGCACGACATAAGAATAAGGAACTCATTATGATGGGTCGTCCGCAGTACGTAACCGATAAGACGTTGTTGGAACAGGCCCGCTACATCATCATTCCTACGCAGGCAGAGAGTCGGTCTATGGAGTGGACTATCTTGTGCGCAAGGCTTTTGGACGAAGGCGTGCCTTCCGACAAGTTCATTTTGCTGGCCAACAACAAGTCGGCTGATGAAACCGATACTAAGACAGGCTACTGGGGCAAGACGTTGGCCATGCACGGCATCGCTAAGTTCGTCGCTTCAGATCACACCGGCTACACCTGCGCCGGCATGGGACTGCTCAATGCCAACATAGATTACTACAACGCGTCGTTCACTTATCCCAATCTGCGTAAGGTAATCTCGACTATCAATCCAACCGTTAAAGAATAAAAGGAAATGAAGAAGCTATTTAAATATATGCCGCTTGTGGCTGCCGCCTTTCTGATGACGGCCTGCCAGAACAACGATGAAGCCAACTTCAAGAGCAAGGCGTTCATCGACGGCAAGACATTCACTTCGGAAACGATTATCAAGGGTGAAACGAACATCGTGAAGTCGCTCACGCTTTCGACGGCACGTCCGGCCGAAAAAGAATTGAACGCCACATTCAGCGTGGCCGCCAATCTGGTAGAAACCTACAACCAAGCCTACTATGCCAAGGCCGTCATGTTGCCCGATACCTGCTATAAGGTGGTTAAGGGCGACGTGAAGATTAACCAGGTAGTGTGAACGGCAACGAGGCGCAGTTTGCTTTCTTCAAACTGGCCAATCTGGATCGTGCCATTACCTACGTGTTACCCGTGACAGTGAACTGTCAGGACATTGAGGTGTTGCAGTCGGCGAAGAACTATTATTTCGTGTTCCGTGCGGGAGCACTCATCAATGTGGTAGCCGACATGAGCAAAAACTACCTCACTGTGAAATGGGCAACGCCCGATTTGGTGAACAACATGAACCAGATTACGATGGAAGCACTCATCTATCCACGCGAGTTTGGTAAGCTCATCTCCACCGTTATGGGTATTGAGGGAAATTTCCTCATGCGCATCGGCGACGCCGGTTTCCCCGATAACCAGATTCAGATAGCCACCGGTGCGGGCAATTTCCCCGACGCCGACTCCAACAAGGGCCTGCAAACCAACCGTTGGCAACACGTAGCCGCGACCTACGACGCCGATACGCGCGAGGTAAAGGTCTACGTCAGCGGAAGTCTGCAGTCGCAAGGAAAACTCCGGACAGGCAAAGTGTCTATCGTTGGAAATGGTACCGACCGCGATTTCCTGATCGGCAAGTCGTACGATGATGCCCGTTGGTTTGAGGGCAACATGTCCGAGGTGCGCGTTTGGAACGTAGTGCGCACGCAGGAAGAGATTGCCGCCAACTTCTATAGTGTCAATCCTAAGTCGAAAGGCTGGTAGGCTATTGGAAGATGGACGACAGCGCAAGCCCAAACATCGTCAAGGACGCCACCGGTAACGGCAATGACGCTACGGCCAATAAGCCGTTGTCATGGCATAACGTGTCGCTGCCGAAAAGAAATAACTCTTTAACTTAAATCACATGAAATTTATGAATATCAATAGCATCAAGATGCTGGCTCTCTCGTTGGCAGGGACTGGCCATAGCGGCAGCCTGTACGAACGATATAGACGTGCCCGGCGTCGACGAAAGTAACTATCGGATATCGGAAAACAGCTTCGCCTTTTATTACCGATAAATATGGATGCAGCCATCAAGATTCGCTCATCTTCAACGAAAAAAGGCTCCATCGACTTCTACGTCAACCTATCGAAAGCTGCCACTACCGATCAAGAATATACGTTGGTGTACGACACCAAGGCCCTCGAAAACTACAATAAGGCTCACGGAACCAACGTCAAGGCACTGCCCGAGAAGCTCATCAAGGTGGGCGGAACGGCCAAGGTGACTGCCGGAGCCATGAAGTCATCGAAGGTAACTGTAGAATATACTTCGGCCGAAGAGCTTGAGAAGAACGGCATCTACGCCATTTCCGGTGAGCGTGAAGGGCACCGCTCAGGGCGTCGAAGGATAAAAGGCGAGTTCGTACTCATCGTGCGCGACATCACCAAAATGCCCAACTGCCATAAGGAAAACGGCATGCAGGTGATCAGTTGCATAGAAGTGAACGACGCCAATCCGCTCCATAATCTCTGCTATACGCTGAAAGAGTCGGGCAAATTCGTGATCGATCAGGTGATTCTCTTCTCGGGAAACATCAACTATAACGTAGAGACCGGCGAAGTTTATAACTACAACAACGAGAACGTGCAGCACCTGCTCGACTATCGGGAAAAAAATATCTGAAAGCCATTACAGCAGAAAGGCATGAAGGTTATTCTGGGAATTCTGGGTAACCACGACCGTTCGGGTATCGCCAATTTGTCGAAAGAAGGTGCCAAAAGGTTTGCACAAGAGCTGAAGGCGGTGGTTGAGGCCTACGGACTCGACGGCATTTTCTTTGATGATGAGTATTCCAGCTATGGAGACTATCCCGGTTTTGTCAGCCCGTCAGATGAAGCCGCGTCGCGTCTTTTGCTACGAATGCAAGCGCGCCATGCCCGACTCAAACTCATGGAAGTGTACGTCTATAGTCGTACCGGAAGCTTGGAAGAAGTAGATGGACATCAGCCCGGCGAATACGTCGACTACGCTATTCAGGACTACGGACGCTACAGCGACCTGAGCCGCAACTATCCCGGATTGGGCAAAAAAGGCATGATCCAAGCCTCGTCAGAGTTTGCCCGAGGACGCATTATTGGCTCATGGGAGGCCGAAAGAATCAAGTCTGACGGCTACGGTGGCACGATGGTGTTCTCGCTGAATCCCCGTAACGGTTACGCTTCTCGTTTCAGCACAATCACAAAAGCCTTCTATGGCGAGGAAACCATACAGACGGGCAGCTACGCAAAAGATTGGTAACACGCTAAAAATATAAAAATGAAAGCAAAATATGTATATTCGGCTATGATGACAGCCGTTTTCGCTGTGGCTCTTACAGCCTGTAGCAGCGAGAACGATACACCGGAGCCTGAGCAAAAAACGAAGGAAACAACGCCCATTACGTTAAGCACAGACACGTTGAAGATAGAAGTGGGCACGTCTTCTTCCTTTAATATCACTGCCGGAGGCGGCGATTACAAACTGATTGTAGAGAATCCGGACGTCGTTTCGGCCACAACAGCAGGTAATACCGTGACCGTCAAGAGCGCGGTGAAAGGAAAAAAACTGGTATCATCGTTTCGGATGCCACCGGTAACTACAAGCGAATCATCGTGAAGTCTATGTATTTCAAGATGGCGCTTGACAAGGAAGTCGTGAAGATAGGGATGAAGCTCGGTCACACGGATGGCACCGGGCAGGTGACCGTAACCCAAGGAAACGGCAACTACAAGGGCTGTCAGCAACAACGAGAAAGTCGCTATTGTCGAGTCTGTAAATAGAGACGTGATTACGATTCAGGGCGTGGCGAAAGGCTCGGCAGACGTAATCATCACCGATATGATGGGCCTGAAACAGACCATCAAAGGTGCAGGTAGAGACCACCGAAGTAGCTTTCACCGATGAAGAGAAAGCAAAAATCATGGCATTGACAAGTAATGTCATTACTTTCGATCAATCCAAATCTTACAATTGGGGGTACAATGGAGATTACTACGGACAATGGTATGAACCTTGCTCAGTGGGATTACTACGGCTATTGCATCAAGTGCTGGTTCAGCGGCGACCTTACCGTTGGTAAGAAAGCCGATGGAAAGGTCTTGATTAACGATCCGTGGCGTCGGGAAAAGAAGTCCTATGAAAACGTGAATGTCGAGCTTATCAAGGTTGAAGGCTCGCGCGTATGGGGTATTATGTCCCTGATTAAGGATAACTATTTACACACCGGCTACTTCTGTCTGCAAACGCAAGGAGCCGAAACAGAAGATTAATTCAGAATATGTTGCTCTCATCAGAGAGTGATGTTTCGTTATATGGAACGAGGGCTTGCGGTGACGCGGGCCCTTTTTCGTTTTTGATTTTTAACTGGTGGATAGAAATAAACGTCTGCTGATGGCATGAATGCGCCATGAAAATTTCGTACAAACCACTCGTTTATTTTGCGTCAGGATTTTTTTGGTCGCAAATAAGCCAAGCATTTCGCATTTTGTTAAAAATCGGCAAGCGGCTGATAGACAGTCGCTTACGCGAAACCACTCGTTCCCAATGCCTCAAAACCAGGCTAAAACACCGCAAAAAGCCATCTAAAAAGCAGCCCTTTTACCCGCTCAAAGCATAACGATTACGATGTAAAAGCATAGCTTTCGGGCGGTAAAAGCTATGCTGACGTCGGGAAAAAGCGAAAAACGGCAGCGCAAGAAGACGAAAAATCGCCGTTTCATAGCTGTTTTTCGCTCTGGTTGAAGAATTTTGAGAGTCCGTTTTTGTGACCGTTTTTACATTTCCGCACATCTGTTATTTAAAAAGAAACGGGAGTGTCGCGTTTCAATTTGGGCACGTTCATGGTGGTTTTGAATCATCAAATAGTTGGTTCTTGTGGCATTAAGATTTGTAACGGCGTAGAAATTATTTTACGCTTTGCATCATAAAAAAAGGTTAAAAATTAGGTATTATTAATAAAAATAGCATACCTTTGCTTTCGTGTGAAAGAAATCCGCTTGTCGATGTAAGCAAACGCCTTTCGAATTGCTACAAAAAGGGAATCTATAATACAATTAGAAAGAAAATAATCTGCCTTTAATAAAAAGTTATTAAAAACTCAATGAAATCATCACTTTGGCCCCATCAGCCGAAGAAAAGTAAACCCTATCGCCCCAAAAGAGACGCGAAATCTCTAAGGAATTGTCGCCTAAATAAACATATTTATCATAACAAAAACAATCGATTATGTGGAAAACTATTAACCCCACCGGCTTATAAAGCAGAACAAACCGGTCCTGAAGCTGACGCAAGATATAAACAACTGCGTTGGCAAGTCTTTTTAGGTATATTCATAGGATATGCCGGTTTTTACGTTGTTCGTAAGAACTTCTCGATAGCTATTCAATGTTGGCCAACTTTGGATTTGAGAAAGAGCGAGCTTGGTATTGTGCTTTCGATGAACGCTATCGCTTATGGTTTCTCTAAATTTATCATGGCGAGCATCTCCGATCGCAGTAACGCGCGCACATTCCTCCCATTGGGATTGGTGATGGCGGCTATTTCTATGCTCTTTATGATTGTGCCGATTCAGTGGATTGGTGCCGAGCATAAGTCGTTTGCTATTCTTTTGATGGCCGTTTTAAACTTCCTTGTGGGTTGGTTTAACGGTATGGGATGGCCTCCCTGCGGCCGTGTGATGACCCATTGGTTCTCTATTAAAGAGCGTGGAACATGGATGTCGTTCTGGAATTGTGCCCATAATATGGGCGGCGCATTGGTAGGTCCGATGGCCGTTTATGGCGCGTTGTGGTTCGGTTCTTGGTTCTATGGTGCCGACGAACAGCGTTATTTCCTCATCGGAACGTACGCGTTCCCTGCCGCTGTGGCTATTCTGATTGCCCTGTTGGCTTATAGCATGATTCGCGACACACCACAGTCGTGCGGTCTGCCTTCGATAGAAGTGGAGCGGTTCGGCTTCAAAGAACTATTCGGAGAAGGCCGAAGAAGTGCTTTCTACAAAAAGAAATCTTTAAGATTGTGTTGAGTAATAAGTTCCTTTGGTACATTGCTTTTTGCCAACGCTTTCGTTTATATGGTTCGTTATGGCTGTTTGGACTGGGCACCGACTATCCTTACCGAGCGCGGCATTGATATCAAGAGTGCCGGCTGGGCCTATTTTGCTTATGAGATAGCCGCTATCCCCGGAACGATTATCTGCGGTTGGCTTTCGGACAAAGTGTTCCATGGCCGTCGTGCTTTGCCTACGATTTTGTTTATGGTGCTCGTGGCCGTTGCCATTGTTGTCTACTGGCAGAACATTGACAACGTGAACGTCGTGATTGGCTGTCTGATTGCCATTGGTTTCTTGATTTACGGCCCGGTAATGTTGATTGGCGTGCAGGCACTCGACCTTGCGCCGAAGAACGCTGCCGGCACTGCGGCCGGATTAACGGGCTTCATGGGCTATGTGCTTGGTACCGCTTTGCTGGCCAATATCGTTATTGGCTACGTGGCAGAGGCTGCCGGTTGGAACTGGACATTCATTCTCCTGATATTTGCTTGCTTGTTTTCAATCCTCTTTATGGGGCTGACTTATCGCGAGGAATTGTATCTGGCCAGAAAGGACAACAGGAAAATAAATAAGAATTGATTTTCAAATTAAATAATAAAACAACTAAAATCAACAAAAAGATGAAGACTCTTTACAGATTAGGACTCTTGGGTTTAGCAGCCGTCGCAGTCCTTTCCTCTTGTTCTGATGAGCAGGAGTTCACCAACGAGAACACCGACGCAAAGCGTATTGCAGTGCAGGAGCTTTCTCCAGAGATGGCTAAAGTGCGTGACTACGTGCCTCTTTATGCCTGTATGGCACACCGTGGCTCAACCTATTGGGCACCCAGAAGAGACCGAAGCAGCGTGGAGATGGGCACGAAACATGGGTGCCGACTATCTGAAAGTGACCTGCAGGCCACAAAAAGATGGTGTGGTGCTTGCCAACCATGATGAGAACTTGAAGCGTACGACCAACATCGAAGACGTATTCTCTGATGAGGTTCCGACCATTCGTAAGGATTTCTACCGCAGTTTCCGCAATGCCGACGGCAGTCAGCATTTCTCTGAGAAGGACATTGAAGAGCAGTACCAGCGCGATAAGAAAGATTTCCGCGCCAATTATACCTTATCTTATTACTACGCAGAGCTACTGATGCTCGATGCCGGTAAGTGGTTTAATGACGCAACTCCTGAACAAGAGCGTGCTTCTTTTTGCGGCCAAGAACAACGGTAAGGTGGTATATTCGCTCAGAGGCGTTCCTTCTATCCAGTATTCAGATGGTCAGTATGTTTCTGCCCTGCAGGATCAGATCAACTATGCCATGGGTAAGAAACTCAGAAGAGATGTCAATGGCCGTCGTATTCTTACATACAAGATTAAGCCGGAATACAAGAACATGACCTTGGGTGAAATCTATAAGGCTGCCAAGGCTGCAGTGAAGTGTGACGATCCGAATGTAGTGGGTAGCAAGTCTGCCAAATACATGGACTTCGTTGAATACAGCTTCGGCGATAAGAATGGCTCTACGGCTTATGTTAAAGACCCTGCCGACAATGGAAACCGCCCCGGTATCTATCCCGAATTCAAAGAATCATGGCTTAACCCCAAAGATATTGAGATTCGTGTTTATAATATTCTCGACGAATGGGGCTGGAATATCATCACCAAACCGGAAAGCACCAACAATAAGTTCTATGTAAATGGTAAGGTAAACGTGGGTAACACCAATGGTAAGGTTATCCTTCAGACCTTCTCTTTCGACGCTTTGCATCGTGCTTATGATGTATTCAAGGGTAAGGTTCCTATGTGTTACCTGCTTTGGATCAGCAAACCGGCTTACGCAACTGACCTTGCTTATGACACACCGACGGGTTATGCCGACTTCATTAAGTACGCTCAGGACAATGGCGCGCATATCATTGGCCCATCCATTGCGGGCGCTCCCAACAACTATCCTGAAATGAACAAGCCATGGCAGGCCTATATGATTCGCAAGGCAGGTATGCTTAACCACCCGTATTCATTCGATTCTGACGCTCAGATGAAGAGAAACATGGGCTATTATGTGAACTTCTGGGGACAGAACCCAACAGAATTTGACCACGTACTCAATGTAACTGTACAGCCAACTCCTTATACTACGTTCAAGGAACCTGACATACACCCGGTTTATATGGATGGTTATTTCACCAATCGTTCGGAGATTTCGCTCCATTACATGATTGAAAATGGTTTCCGTTGCAACGCGAAGCTCGCCAATCCTTTCCATCCCGGACAGCTTTACGACAACTCTCAGGCGCCATCTACGGTTCCTAACGCGGACGCCGTGCTCGATGCTTTTAGGTTATTAATCAGAAACAAGAATTCCACAAATAATCAAACTAAGAAACGAATATGAAGAAATATATATTGATGCCTTTGCTGGCACTCACCGCATGGTCAGCAAACGCACAGGACTTCGACTCTAAACCGACCGTAACTATCGACAATAAGGCCGAAGACCTTCATTTCACCGTAGGCGCGCGCTTCATGGCTGACGCTGCCTATTATCATGCCGACTTCACACCGCTGCAGAGTGGCGCGGCCATTTCTGACGCACGCATCCGTACTTCTCTAACTTTTCAGGACTGGTACTTCATGCAGACTTCGGATTTGGCGGCGGTCAGTTCCAACAGAAGAACATTTTCCTGCAGTATGCTGAGGGAAGACCGCAACGGCGGACGCCATGCCATCAAGGGAGGTTACTATAATAACCCCGCAGGATCAATGGCTCGCAACACGTCGCTGGGCAGTTACCATTTCATTTCGCGTGCCGGCGCGGCCAACGCGCTTGGCGAAGGCCGTGAGTTAGGTCTCTCTTACAAGTACACCAATGACCACTTCTTGGCTTATCAGGGTATTTTCACCGAGAATCAGTACAACAAGATCGAAGCCGGTTACAATGGAATGGTGCTTGCCGGTCGCTATCTCTGTCGTCCTATCATTGATGAGAACCAGACGTTGGCCATCGGTGGTAACTTCCGTTATCAGCATGTGGGTGGCGGTGTGGCCGAAAACAATGTGTTGAAGAAGACTTTGAAGCTCGGACAAACAATGGAAACATTTGTTGACGAGGACAAACAGTTCGTGTCTTGCGAGTTGCCGTGGGCCGAAGATGTAATTGATGCCGGCGCGGAACTCCTCTATCACAACAAGAAGATGTTTATTCGTGGTGAGTATTTGTATAAGTACGTAACCAAGAAGCGCGACTCCAAGACCATCTTCGACGCCAGCAACAACAACATCGATACGTGGGGAACACTCGATGCTTGGATTGCTGCCAACCCACTGCGTTCCAACAACTTCCACGGAGGATATGTTGAGGCCGGCTACATGCTCTTTGGCAACCCATACAGCTATGACAAGAACGAAGGCGTATTGCGTGGTCTGAGCGGCCGTTCTCTTGAGATTGTAGGCCGTTTCAACTACACCGGCCTGAACGACATCGTGAAAGGCGAATACTATTCTGCCGGTCGTAACCAGTATTATCCTGACGGTTACATGGCAGACTGGCCTTACGCTTCTACCAGCGTAGGCGGTGGCGCGGTTCGTTCTTACACCGTTGGTCTGAACTACAGTTTCAATAAGTTCACGCAGATGATGGTTGACTACACTTATCATCAACTTACGAAGGACTTCTTGCCTTACGACAAGAACTTCCATCAAGTTCAGGCTCGCCTGCAATTCGTATTCTAACCTTGTTTCCCAAATAGTCTGGCCCTCTCTTCGCTCGCTTTCGCTTCGGCGATGACGTGCGAAAAGGGAATGATTAACACGCGTCGTGCCAAGCAATCATATTGCTTGGCACTTTTTACTATCTGACCCTTTAGCCCCCATTCTTTGCTTCTCTACTGTTTCAGACGCTGTTTCCATCCGCTCTTTAGCCCCATATATACTATGTTTGCTGCCGTGTTATAAAAGTTTAAATACACAAGCACTTTGGTACAACTTGTGTCTTATCGTTATATATTTGCAGCCGTAACGCGAGATTTTTCTCACGGTTACGTTTTATTTTTCATCATTATAATCAAACACATAATCACAAATGAAGAAAATTTTTTTCTAACAATGGTTGCGGCCATGACAGCTTTGTCTGGCTTCGCGGCTCCAAAAGGCAATTTTAATTTAAAGGTAGAGCTGAAGAATTTTAGCGATACCATCATTCTCGTTCTCGATTCTGACGACGAAAAGCCCTCAACCCGTGGTGGCCAAAAACGGCAAGGTTGAAATTGATTTAAACGTTGCCAAACCCGTTAATTTGCAGCTGGTGACACCCGCTACCATGCGTCAGGAAGAGGCAAAGTATGTTAGCATTATAGCCGTTCCGGGCGAAAAATGCGAGCTGAAGGGCGATTACAACGATAGATACGATATTAATGGTTCTCGCTTCTATCAAGAATACCACGAGGCCGACATCATGATGGAAAACGCCCGTAAGCCTCTCAAAGAATTGCAGCAGAGCCTTGGCGCACGCATGAAAAACGGTGAGTCCAGAGAAGTTCTCTCTCGGGAGTATCGTGAGAAGTTTCCGGCATTGCAAGATGCCTACTACAACGCCATCTTGAGACTTCATCAAGACCCATCCAAACAGCGAAGCCAGTGCTGCCATCATCCCTAATCTCGACCAAGTGAGTCTCATGGAAAAGGCTATAGACCTGCTTGCGCCGGCCGTAAAGAATGGTCGTCTGAAGGAATACTACACTTATCCCATCACTGAAATCAAGAAGCAGGAGGCCCGTGATATAGAAAACGCCAAGAAACAGGCGGCCGGTGTCGCTGCGCCCGACTTCACTTTGAAGGATATCGACGGCAAAGACTTCACGTTATCAAGCCTCCGTGGCGAAGTAGTGCTGCTCGATTTCTGGGGTTCTTGGTGTGGATGGTGCATCAAGGGCATGCCAAAGATGAAGGAATACTATAAGAAATATACCGGAAAGTTTGAGATCGTAGGTATCGATTGCAATGATACCGACGCCAAAATGGCGTGCTGCCGTGAAGCAGCATGAGCTGCCTTGGATCCATGTTTACAATCCTCGGAACGACCGCGCGCTACTCAATAAGTACGGCGTAACGGGCTTCCCACAAAAGATTCTCGTAGGTCCCGACGGCAAGATCGTAAAGACCGTGATAGGCGAAGATCCCGAATTCTACACCTTTATGGACGAAACTTTCGGCAAATAATCGACGTTTGACAACGTCGTTCTAATCAATTCAAGGCACGACCATGAACAAATCAAAGGTTCATGGTCGTGCTTTTTCCTGATGGCCTGATGGCCAATAAATGTAAAATTTCGGTCATAAAAACGGCCTCTGAAAATGCTTCAATTAGAGCGAAAAACAGCGATGAAACGGTCGTTTTTGCCTTCTTGTGCGGTCGTTTTTCGTTTTTCCAAGCTCAAAGCATAGCTTTTACCGCCCGAAAGCTATGCTTTTACGATATAAAAGCTGCCCTTTTGCATTGTAATAGTTATGCTTTTAGCGGGTAAAAGCTATGCTTTTGGGTGGCTTTTGACGTAAGAAAAGTGGGTTGGTTTTCACAAACAGCTGGTTATCAGCGATTTGATGGTTTTTGGCAAAGCGCGAAATGCTTGGCTTATTTGCGACCAAAAAAATCTTGGTGCAAAAGAAATGAGCGGTTTGTACGAAAATTTTCATGGCGAAAAAGAGCCTGCGTCCCGACCATTGACCATTCGTTGAGCGGGGCAAAACGCTGCTCCGAGTAGACCGAATCCGTGTCTTGGCATGCTTCTTCCTGCCCTCCGATGGGGAAAAGAAACGGTAGCGGCGGGGCCGATAAACAGGGCGTTTGTTTGGGGTTGATAGATTTTTGTCTATCGGACGATAGATAATGTCTGTTGTTGGCAAGGGATATATCATCTAACTTTGCAATATTCAATAATAATAACCATATTAAATATTCAGATTATGACTATACAAATGCTCCCAACTCCCTTTACGCGGACAACGCGTTGGAACCTGTTATCAGCCAGCAGACTATAACTTTCCATTACGGTAAGCACCTTCAGAACTATGTCAATACGCTGGCTTCGCTGGTGAAAGATACCGAGTTTGCCGATAAAAGCGTAGAAGAGATTGTGGTATCTGCCCCCGAAGGCCCCTTGTTTAACAATGCCGGACAGACGCTCAACCACGCTCTTTACTTCGCTCAGTTTAAGTCGCCCGCGCAGAACAACGTGCCTTCGGGTCGCCTGGCTGAAGCGATCAATGCCGCTTTCGGCGATTTCGATACGTTCAAACAGCAGTTCGCGCAGGCCGCCGCAACGCTTTTCGGCTCCGGTTGGGCCTGGCTCTCGCAGGATAAGGATGGCAAACTCGTTATCACCAAGGAGTTTAACGGCAGCAATCCCTTGCGCCAAGGCCTCAATCCGCTCTACGGTCTCGACGTATGGGAGCACGCCCTACCTCGATTTCCAGAATCGCCGCGCCGATCATATCGCTGCCAGCTGGGATATTGTAGACTGGGACGTAGTGGCAAGCCGCATGCGATAAATCAATCACTCGCTTTTTAAATCAGCAAGAGATATAAACAATATCGACTAAACATATATTATAATGGAGCCACTTATCAATCAGCACGCTCCTGGATTCGAGGTTCAAGCATATCAGAACGGTGGCAAAACCCCTGAAACCGAGTATCGAACAGGTTGGAAAAATTATAATACAAAGACAATCCTTCGAGAGTCAATGGAGGCATAATCAGCGAGATTGTGCCTCCTTTTTTATCTGATAGCGAAGGAAACGCACAGGAAGGTACGCTCGTTCCTAAATAAAAATATAACTTTGTAGAAACATAGGAGTTCTTCAATCCGGCAACATCTTTTAACCCATTGCTTATGGGTGCGTGGTCGGGTTGGGCTTGTCTATGCGGCAGAAGATACTATATAAACCGATTGAAACAATTATCTCTTTTATAAAAAAACAATAAAAACATCATGAGAAATTTACTACTCAATGTACTTTTTTTGTGCTGTCGGCGCTATCTGTTCACGCGCAGACCGGCGCATGGCAAACCGTTCCCCGTCCGCAACAAGTGACACTGACGAAGGGCAATCCTTTTTATCATCGACCATCAGACCACCATTCGGGTGGCCGCGACGAGCAGCGATATGGAGCGTAACGCTCGTTTTTCTGTGTCAGAATATAGAAGAACTGACGGGCTTGCGGCTCAAGGTGAGCACGGCTGTGAGGCTCGCCAAATCGTACTTTCGATCGATACGACCATCAGTAATCGTGAAGGTTATGTCATCGAGGCCGACCATCAAGGCCTCCGTGTCAAAGGCAGTACGCCGGCAGCCGTATTCTATGGCGTGCAGACGGTGACGAAAGCATTGCCCGTGAAGCAAGGTGTCAAGTCGGTACAGTTGCCTGCCGTACGCATTAACGACTATCCCCGCTATGCCTATCGTGGCTTTCTGCTCGACGTGGGACGCCATTTCTTTAGCGTAGCCGACGCCAAACGCATTATCGACATCCTCGCTTTGCATCAGGTCAACACGCTCCATCTTCACCTGACAGAGGATCAGGGATGGCGCATCGAGATCAAGAAATACCCTCGTCTCACCGAAATCGGCTCGCGCCGAGACAGCACCATCAAGGCGCCGGGCGGCAAAGAGTATGACCATGTGCCCGTTACGGGCTACTATACGCAGGACGATGCCCGCGAAATCGTGAAATACGCGGCCGACCGTTATATCACCGTGATTCCCGAAATCGACCTTCCGGGCCACATGTTGGCGGCTTTTGGCCTCTTATCCCGAATTGGGTTGCACGGGCGGTCCCTACCAGATTCCATCCCGATTCGGCGTGTTCGACGACGTGCTTTGTGGCGGAAACCCGCAGGCTTTGCGCTTTGCCACAGACGTATTGAGCGAAATCATGGATATATTTCCGTCGCCCTACATCCATATCGGAGGCGATGAATGTCCGAAAACACGCTGGAACGACTGCGCCAAATGTCAGGCCCGCATCCAAGAATTGGGGCTAACCGACAAGCGGGGACACTCTAAGGAGGATCAGCTTCAGAGCGCGTTCATGGGCGATGTGGAGAAAGTTATCAGAGCACGGGGCCGTAAAATGATGGGCTGGGACGAAATATTAGACGGCTTCCCCTCGAAAACCAGCACGGTGATGGCATGGACCAGCCACGAAGCTGCCGTGCGATCGGCTCGTGCGGGCTTGCCAACCATCGTTTGTCCGATACAGAATTTCTACTTCAGCAATCCCGGTTACAATCGGATCAAAGGCTATGCGAGCATACAAAAGAGTGTATGATATGGAACCGGAGTCGCCCATTCTGCGCGCCGAAGAGCAGCGAAACATTATCGGTGTCGAATCGTGTGTGTGGACAGAGTGGGTGAAAGACATGGCCAAAATGGAGTGGCAGATGCTGCCAAGACTGGCCGCGATGAGCGAAGTGGGCTGGTCGGACAAGTACAACAAGGACTTCTATGCCTTCATGCAACGCCTTTCACGCCTCCGTCCGCTCTATGATCTGCGCCAATATCGCTATCGGGCAGATAACTTTGAGAAGCAAGTTGATAAGTAAAAACAGAAGATTCGATTTGTTGTAGTCTAATTCCCGAAGGGGAATCAACGAACAGACGAGTAAACAAATGTTAGCGCGGAAGTTGTCAGAGGTTTCTTTTCTGACGCTTCATAGCCTCATGAGACCTGCTAACCGTTTGTTTACTCGTCTGCTGTTTGTAGTCTGTGCGTCAACGTTATTTCGCGTTGATTTCCTTAATCAGGTGATCGGCGTGTCCCCACTTTGTCCATCATGAAGAGCACGTATCGAATGTCGACGCCGATGCAGCGTGCCAATCGCTTGTCGAGAGTTGATGTCGCTCGACAGGCTATCCCAGTTTCCGTCGAATGCCAGTCCGATGAGATGGCCGTTTCCGTGTGCGCGTTGAGGTTGGGACCAAACTTTACGCCCAAGGATTCCAAATACTCAACCACTTGATTGCCCGGAAAATGCTCTGTTCCGTTGAAACACATGTGTTCCAAGAAGTGGGCGAGGCCGCGCTGGCGCTCCTCTTCCTGAATCGACCCCACACGCTGCACGATGTAGAAATTCACCCTGTGCTCGGGATGATTGTTGTGTAATATATAATAAGTAAGGCCATTAGGCAGTGTTCCCAGGCGCAAGGCCGGATTTCTCGGAATTGGTTTGACGGCGGCATGGGCGCCCGTTCCGATACACAAAAGCAGCGTAACGACAGCGGAAAGGATTTTTCTCATTTTCAAAAACCCAAGATAACATTTGCCTTGAATCGGTGCCGTTGTCCTTCGATGCCATAGGTTCGGGCAAGCGCGTACGCCATTTTATAATCCAACGACAAGAAAAGCCCATAGCGTCCGAAAGTCTTTTTCCCGCGCCGACATTCAGGCCCGTGAGACCTTGCCGGGTGTGATAATAATTACAAAGGGGCGTGGCCAGGTCGGTGGAAAAAATGTTTTCCTGCGACGAAGGATAGGAAAGCGTGGCCGTGGGGAACGTGAAAGCCTGCTTCAAACCGTAGAAAACATAGTATGAAGAGCGCAGGGCACACTGTCGGTGCCATGCTATAGACACATCAAAAAGCCTTGCGTTCAAAGATGTGCTGGGTAGATCCGTCGTGCTTTTTCTCAAACTCATAGCCGGCCGAAAAGGCATACTGACGGATGGCTTGCTTCTTTCCATACTGAAAAAGAAGGGCCTCAACTCCCATATTTCTGTGCTGATAGATATAGTTTTTCTGCCCTTGCAGAATATTGTACAACTTGTCGTAGCCCTTGGAAGAACAGGCATAAGCCTGTGTCTGCAAACGAAGTGAAGGGTTGAACGTATAGTTTGCCCCTGCCTCAATGGTCCATTTGTTGACATGATAGGTAGAAAGCAGGCTGCGAGAGACGTTGGTCGTGCGGCTGCGACGAATGCTGTCGCGTCTCATGTCATAGCCAATGCGTGCCCAAAGCACAAGACTATCGAGACGACCTTGCAGCTGCAAGCCCGCATAACGCGTGTAAACATTACTTTCCAGACTGCGATTCTGAAACTGTTGGGTCTTTCGGTTTATGCCGAATCCCATCAGTTCGTAGGCCATGAGATCAAGTCTTTCTCCACGGTCGTTGTCCGGGTTGTTGTAAACGAAGTCGTTATCTCTCGTTCCATAGCCCAAACCGCCACTCACAATGGCCGAGAAACGGGGCAGCGTAAGGCCGCCGAAGAGATAGTAGCGCGAGGTGAAACTCTCTGTAGAAGGGCGCGGATCGTTGGAGCGAGTGCCCTTCTGATACCTTATCTGGGCTGCCGCGCCTGCCACAAAGCGTTGATTGATATTCCAACTGAAAGTTCCTTTCAAATCATATTGCTCCCTTTCCCAGTTTCCTTTCTTGGGCGAACCGAAGTAATAAGGCAAGCCGTCAACGGTCATTTCGCTCAAAAGCCACTGCACGCTGTCTTCATACAGGCGGGCATAGGCAAACTCGCCGTAGAGTTGCCACGTATCAGCCGTATGCAGACCGATAGACCGCGAGGCGCACGTCGGTAGCCTTTTTCGGGCATTTGAACGCGCCTCATCTTGCCGCTCTCACGGCCATAGCTCACCGTATTATAGCTGAAACCGGCTCGTGGCAACAGCCGGATGCCTGTCGGAACAGCCATCAGTCGGTCGAGTTGACGCAACTCCTGTTCCGTAGGAATGTTGAAAGTATGAAGCGTATCGCCGCCCCGGGCCGTGGCACCGATGGTCCACAGCACCGCGAAAGCAGCGATATATGATTTCGGAAACTTACGCATATCCGTTTAATTCTGAGGAGCGAAAGCCTTTTGGCTCTGCCTTCATCGTCACAAAGTCGAGTGTAGAATTGTTGATATCCTGCAGCACTCGGCGGCTGCCATCCATGCGGGCAACTTTTCGGGTGATACATTCCGAACTGTAATCGGGCTTTGAATAGGTATAGCCGGCGTCGTCATTCTTCTGGTAGGCCTTAGGTGCCAGATAACCGTTGTTCGTCGGTGTAATCACTTCTACCGCGTCAATGACGTTGGCCGTGGGCACCTGCATGAACTGCGAGTTGGAACCTGTACCCGGAGTGATAGCCGGATAGAGATAAACCGGTAACAAAGCGGGATCGGGATGGCGGAAGAGCAGGTAGCCTTCTTTGCCGTTTCGCGACAAACGCATGTATCGGCTATTGCCTGCATGGATAATATTCATATTGGCAGCCTTGGGATTGTCAAACTCTTCATAGCCTTTGTAAACCACGTCGAATTCTGCTCCACTCAGATCGACGGTGAGCTCCGGCGCTTCAGGCTTCACTTCTTTGCCGTTGGCCGACGTGAAAGTAGCCTTATAGTTCTGCGCGAACGCGGCGATGATGAAGCTCTCGCCCGGCTTGATAGGATATTGCTTGCCGGTTCCGGGCACCATGTATACATAGGTGGCGTAGTAATATTTGTCGTTGGCACCTGCGACATCTTTCATTCCTTCTGACTTACTCCAGTCGTAACGACCGTCTTCCGTGTAATAGTAGCGTTTGTTCTGCGAGGCATGGCCGTTGCCGTAGCGGTTCATTGTCGTCACGGCAACACACAGACTGTCGGCATAGAGCACACGGTTGGTGTTATTGTAAATCTCTATGAACTGGTCGTTCTCACCGGCGGCTTTCTTATTGTCAGACCCCGCATAGTAGATGGTCTTGAGCACAAAGTTATCGGTTGTGGCGGTGTTGAGCTCCAGCGCTATTTCAGCAGGTTTGCCCGGGCTTAGCTGAATGCCTGTGGCCGAAGCCGAGAACATAACGTTTTTCGTTGTTGAGTTCGAGCAATCCCAATGCCGTCTTGTAGTCTGACCCCGGCATTTCATATGTAGCGGTCAGATCATACATGTCTATCGGAAGATTCTCGATGAGTGCCGTGCCATCGGTTTTTACGTCAACGGCCGTTTCCTTGCCTGTATTGGTGTTGCGCAATACGAGATTTACCTTGCCCAGCTTCACCTTACTGTAAGCCGATGCCAGCTTTACGCTCACCTTGATTGACCCCGACGTTACTTCGGGCGTGTCGTTACCGTCGCTGCAAGCTGTCAGCATGACAGCCGAGACCATCATCAACAGCAATGCGAAGAGATGGATTTTTAGAAATCAGTTGTTTCATCAGATTTTAATAATATGTATTATACTTGAATGAGCTTGTTAGCTTCAGAGTTTATAGGATATATCCATGCTGATTGTGGGCGCCTGATTGAAGTAGATGCGGGTGCCGTAGCGCTCGATATAGGGCCTGTAGTTGAACACATTGTTCACATAGCAGGACAGACGGAGCTTCTGTCCCAATTCTTTCGATACGCGCAAATGGCAGTTGGGCACGATAATCGGCTGGTTGATGTTGACCGGTTCCGTGTCGGTCAGCCGCAAAATAACCCCATTTGGGGGCTTCGGCCTCCTTTCCTTCAAAGTACACTTTCTTGAAATTACGGTCGTAATAGCCTATCAGGTGAACATTGAATCCATGTCGATTGTGGTGCCGATACCAGAGTTTTGCAGACGCAGGTTGAATATCAGGCCGATAACCGGAATATGTTTGGTGATACTTAGGGTCGAAATCACCTCGTCTGAACTATTCTTGGTCGGCGCGTACAGCCCTGTCACGGCTTCTTTTTGCATGTCGATGTTACCGCCGGCCCGTTCGCCTTTGGAGTGATACAGGCTGTAATTGCAGACCACCGAGTAGTTGAGCGCTATGCCTAATGGGCGGATGTTACGGATATTGCCGATCCATTCCACGCCCATGCTGCGACTATAGAGTGAGTTTTCGGGCGTGTAATGGAGTCCACAATCAGTTCGCGCTCACCGTCGGGGCCGTAAATGGGCTTGCCCGAAGGCTCAACTCCCGTCTTCTTGTAGTTCTGCACCCACATGGTATCAATGACAGACCTTGACGAAATGCCCCTCATATCGATCTTCATATAGCCGGTGAGCGACGTGGTGAAGTCGCGTTTCTGCAACGAAAGGCCCAGTTCGAAGCTGTGAGTGTAGGGTGATTTCAGGTTTTTGTTGGTCGGATCCACCACCTTCGTCTGATACAGATACAAGCGTTCGTTGGCATTGTCGCTGTAATGAGAGAATACTAATCGGTCGAAATATACGTTTTCGGGATACAGATAAGCTGTGGCCGGAATCTTATAACTGATACCATAGGCCGCATAGAAACTCAATCCGTTGTTCAACGCGAAAATCGCGTTCAAGCGCGGACTGGCCGTGAAGTATCTTCTTTGCGTTTCAAATCGCAGTCCACCTGTCACAGATAGCATATTTTCGGCCAATGGAAGCGTCATTTTATCCTGCACATAACCGCCATATTGTAATAGGCGAACGCGGTTTTTGTAGTCGTAAGAACGATCGCCACGCCCATCTTGTCCTCCATCGTAATAGGGCGTTTCGGCGTTAAATATTTTACCTCTACCTAAATTGGCCTCATAACGGCCGAAAATGCCGAGTGTAAAGTTATGAGACGTCTTGCCAAACTTCAACAGTCGATGGCCCTCGACGTTGCCGTAGGTGGCCAGAGGCATGCCTTCGATTTCCAATAACGCCGTGTAGTAAGGCGGTGCTATGTCGGTTTCGTGAAGTCCGCTGGTATAGGCGTCGGTGATAATGCTGCGACGGGTGTTGGCTATGAACTCTTCGTGCATGTCGTATTGGCGTGACAATGAGAACGAAAGGTTGTATTCGAGCATGTCGAAGACGCTTTTCACGGGCGACAGCGATCCTCGGGTGCTCAGTCTGAGGGCCGATTGCTCGGTCTTCGTACGGTTCAGCACGGCGTCGGGATCGTTTTTAAGGCCGTCGAGGCTGCGTGTCAAGTCGAGCGAAAGCGTGTTTTCCCACTTCTGTTTCCTACTGAACATCTTGGTCCAAGTGGTGTTGAGGGCTATGTTTGAATTGGTTTTGAGTTTATCGCGCCGGTCTCTCGTACTGCTTACGTAGTCAATATTGAAGTTGAGAAGACCGTATTTTGTCGCTCAACGAGATTCCCTTTTTCCGATCGAAGCGTTGAAGATATCGTACTGCACTTTCACCGAACCGTAGAACGGTGTGAGTCCTGCCCGGCGGTTGATGATGACAGCCCCGCTGCTCAAGTCGCCGTATTTAACGGGGGCTACACCCGATATCACCTCGATACTCTCTATCGATGAGGCAGGTATCAGGCGCAAATCGTTGCCATTGCCCACATTTTCATTGTTGTCGGTGTTGAACCTTCGGTCGAACATCTTCGTTCCGCCCCACTTTCCATAGCTGTCGAGCTGCATGTTGGTGTTGTTCGATATGGGAGTGCCATCTACCACATAAGAGATACCGAAGGCTGCGTTGCGTGTGTAATCGTTGATTTTATTACGCGTGTAAGCGTCGAGCGGATTCTCTACCGAGCCCGAAAGCACCGAACGCAACGTGAGGAAACTGGCGTTGTGCATGTCGGTATTGAGGATGGCTTTGCCCGGTAACACTTGCATAATGTCAGCCAAACTATAGGCCTGGATATTGTCGATCGTATTGCGTTGTATCACCATCGACGAGTTGGAGTTTTTCGTTGAGCGCACGGCGTTGACCTGTACTTCCTTCAAATAGAGGCTGTTGTCTTCCAATGGGATGGTCATCGAAGCACGCGTACCCAACGATGCGGCCGAGATTCTTAGTGTCTTGGTCTCCTTACCCACATAACTGACGGTAACTTTCGAGCCTTTTTCCTTGAAAGAAAGTGCGTTTCAGGGCGATGTTTCCCCGCGCGTCCGCAGTGTAGGTGCGGTCATTGTTTTCCACGTAAATGGTGGCAAAGGGTAGCCCTGTCCCGTCTTTTTCTACGATATGGAATGTGATATTGTCATCGTCGGGGATGGCATGAGACGGAAGAGGAATAAAAGAAAACCATACGAACAGATATAACACGAGGTTGATAAAATGTCGGTTATAATCTGAATAAATCACCATAGCTTTATATCTGTGTAGTTTTTTGTAAAAATGTCTTTTTCAACGCATACAAATTTACGTCTTTAAAAACGCTTTGAAATCGCTAAAAAGGTAGTTTTTACAGGCAATAAAGTTTATTTAAGGCCATTTTGCGCCGTTTTTATACCTAAAATATGTGATAGCGTGTCTTGTTTGACACAATCATGAGAGCTAAATTTAAACGTCATAGTGGAGGAATTTTTCCCTCAATATCGGTGTGGAGTCGTGCGTATGGACGGAAAGCGTGAAAGACATGGCGAAAATAGAGTGGCAGATGTTGCCAAAGCCGGCTGCCATGAGCGAGGTGGACGCGGGATGGGAGGCGTTGAAAAGAATGGTATTGCCCTGTGAATCACCTGTTTTGGGTATTGCTTTGCATGTTTTTTCCTGTTATTTTTGACTGCATGAAAAGCATGACATATCGCCATGTTTCACTTTAACGGTTTATTAAAATGGAAAAGAAGATGATTATCGGTATCGTGTGTGTTGTCGTTGTTTATGTGCTTAGTGTGCTGGGAGCGTCGCTCTTAGGCTTTCTTTCGGCCTATTTCTGGGTGGGCAGTCCTATTTTGGCCTCGCTGCTGTGTGCCTTTTCTTACGCGTGGTTGGCCCGCCGGTGGCGCAAGAGCGGCCTGGCCACTGTGTTGTCGTTAGCTGTGGTGTTTTTCTTCTTGGCTTGCGGAGATCGATTTGAAAACAGCCACCATCGCCGTGATGGTAGGTGTGCTGTCCGATGTGGTGCGACAGATGATGGGCACCGACACGGCCGAAAGTTCTTTCTGGGCCTATCCCATCCTGGCATTGGCTCCCATTGCCTGGTTTATTCCCCTTTGGACAAATCCGCAAAACTATTATGAGGCTACCATCGAAGAGATGGGGCAGGACTATGCCAATGTCATTCTTACGCTGTCGTCTCCTGGAGCTTTGCCTTTGTGGTAGGAGCCACGGCTCTGTTGGGCTTTTGTAGGGGAATCAGATTGGCAAGAGTTTTAGTTGGCAAGTAGACAAGTTGACGAGTTGATAGTTTCCTTTCATTAGGCTTACTATCAACTCGTCTACTCGTCAACTCGTTAACTTCAACGCCTATCGTGCGTTGATTTCCTTGATGAGGCGGTCGGCATGGCCCCACTTATCCATCATGAAGAGCACGTATCGAATGTCGACGCCGATGCAGCGTGCCAATCGCTTGTCGAAGTTGATGTCGCTCGACAGGCTATCCCAGTTTCCGTCGAATGCCAGTCCGATGAGATGGCCGTTTCCGTCGAACATCGGGCTGCCGGAGTTACCTCCCGTGATGTCGTTATTGGTGAGGAAGCAGAGTTGCAGCTTGCCGCTGTCCTTGTCGGCGTAGCGTCCGTAGTCGTTGCTGCTCATGAGTTGGTGCATCACGGGTTCGGCTTGTAGTCGAAAATGCCCGCGTCGCCCTGCTTCATCTTGGCCAACAGGCTCTCGGCCGTGGTGTAATAGCCCGACGGACGACCACCTAAGTCGAAGCCACCCACCTGTCCGTAGGAGAGTCGCATGGTGAAATTGGCGTCGCTGTGGTGTGGCATGTCTTCCTCCATGCGCAACTTGGCGGCGCAGAGCCAGCGTTCCTGATCGGCGATGGAATCAGCAGATTCTTGCGTTCCAACGCCCAATGCGGCCTGTGTTTCAAGCAAATCCAAACCGAATTGCACGCCCGGATCTTTCTTATAACTCTTTTTGTTGGGATAGAATCTTTGTGCCGCTCTTCATGAGGAACGAAGTTTTGTAGAGGTAATCCACGTAGGCCTGACAGTTGCCGCCGAACTTCTGGTCGATGGTTTTGTAGAAAGCCGGCAGATATGCGGTATCAACATGCCGGCGATAGTTCGTGAGCAGCGTGGCCAATACCTCTTTGTCGAGGGCCGCGTCCCACTCTTCGCTGTTGTCCTTAAACAGGATATACTGCTTTTTGGATTCTTTTTGGGACCATTTATCTCGATTTTTATCGAGACTGGTAGCACGTCTGGCAAACTCGCTCGTGCGGCGGAAGGTCTCGTTAAAGTACATAAGGTTGCGCATAACGTCGAACCGTTTGCCGTAGAAATAGGCCATTTTATCGAAGTCGAGCTTGCCTTTTAGGAAGCCCGTGCTGTCTTGCCAGGCTGCGATACGGTCTTCGTAGGCCTTTTTCTGGTTAATAATTCCGATGGAATCGATACATTTGTTCATTCCAAGAGAGTTCTTCCAGTAGTTGGCACTCTGCGCGTACTTGGAGTCATACTTGATTCTGACGGCTTCGTCGGCTCGCATGTGACGTGTCATAACCTCTTGTTTTTACGCCACGTACTTGTGCCCGAGGGGTGTTCTGAGCATCGCGCATCTCGTGGATACCATAGCTGGAGAGGTAGCGGTTGGTGCTTCCGGGGTAGCCCATGGTCATGGCGAAGTCGCCCTCTTTGTAGCCCTGCAGGCTCACCTGTGCTCAATGCTTCGGACGGTAAGGCACGTTGTCCTTACTGTATTCGGCCGGTCCGTTGGTCTTAGGGTCGGCATAGACGCGGAACACGCTGAAGTCGCACGTCTGGCGCGGCCACATCCAGTTGTCGGTTTCGCCTCCGAATTTACCCATCGACTTGGGAATGGTGAACACCAGACGCAGGTCGGGGAACGTCTGATAGGTTGTGGCGTAGTATTTGTTGCCCTCGTAGAAGGCGTCTACGCTTACATGGTAGCTCTTGTCTTGCTTTTTGGCCTCCTTGGTTAGCGCGTTTTTCGAGCGAATCGACCAAGTACGACTGCCGCTCTTTCGACAAAACACTGAAGCCCAGCTTGTCGAGTTCGGGCGTGATGTCGCGCTGTTCCACCATGAAACTTACAAACATGTTCTTGTTTGGCAGCTCTTCGGCGTAGCTCCGGGCCACAAAACCGTTGAGCATATAGTCGTGTTCGACGGTAGAATGGCTGCGGATACCCTCGAAACCGCAGTGGTGGTTGGTGAATACCAGTCCATCGGGACTTACAACGACGCCCGAACAGTAGCCCGAGAAGTTGACGACAGCGTTCTTGATGGCGTCTTTCCCGTGGTAGAGGTCATTGTAGGGCAACTTGAAACCTTCCATCTTCATCTGCTCATACACTGCCTGTGGCAGGTTGTAGAGTGTCCACATGCCCTCGTCGGCATGCGAAGGCGCGAACGAAAAAGAGCGAAGAGAGGAAGAAAAGAGTAGTTTTGTTTTTTCTCATTGTCTATATATTAAAAATAAAAATGTTACACGATGATTCTCGTTCTTATCGCTTCTGCCGAGCACTAAAACGACCATCCCAGGCCAAGATAGGGATAGAAGAACGCTTTGTTGATTCCATGCTCGCCTCCAAAGTTGAATGATGGTGAAAAACCGACACGGAATAAGAAGCCTTTAGGGCGTTGGTAGCGATAGCCGATATTACCAAACAGGCAATATCCAAAGGTAGTATTGCTCTCATAGTGTGTACTCCACATTTGTGACTGGGTATGAGTATAGTAGACGTTTTCCACATTATAAATACCCAAACTTGCGCCCGCGCCTGTTTCAAACTTATGGTTGCCGCCACCCAAAAGATAGTTTATTTCGAGCGGAACGCCAAAACCTTTTGTTTCCTGACTGCTTCCAAAGAAGCTGGAATTGCCATATCCGAATCCCAAACCTACACGATAGCCCCAGCCGCTGTTGCCTTTCAGGCGGGAATCGTAGTTGATGCCCACCGTGTTTTGGGCACCGAAGAACTCTATCGAAAGGCTTTTTGTCTTATCCTGAGCCGACACGGCGAGCGCGGGAAGGATGATGAACAGATAAATAATGTACTTTTTTCATTGAATTGTATATAATTGTTTGTAAATTAAAGACGTGTGGGTTGATTGATGAAAAACACGAAAACGCTCGATGAAATGGGCAATTTCGTGTTGTAAAAGCAGCCCTTTTACACGCTAAAAGCTATGCTTTCAGGTGGTCAAAAGCTATGCTTTTTAGAAGGTAAAAGCATAGCTTTTGCAACCTATCGGCGAAACCGCTTGCCGATGACGGGTAAACTGCTGAGTGGCAAGTCGCGCCTAATGATGGCACCGATGAATATCAGAATCAACAGCGTATTGACACCCATGGCCGCCCACGAGCCCCCATTGGCGGTTGGCAAAAGCTCATGCCCGCAAAGAGGATGATGGTCAAAAGAACGTAGCGGAAGATGTCTTTGAGCGGATAGTTGACGGGATAATACTTCTGGCCAAACAAGTAACTGGCCACCATACTCACGCCATAGGCCGCAAAACCGGCCCAAGCGCAGGCCATATAGCTGAAGCGTGGGATGAGCAAAACGTCAATCAGAAGCAGCACCACGCAGCCCAGACCCGAGAAATAGGCACCCCAGATGGTGCGGTCGGTCAGCTTATACCAGAAACTAAGGTTGAAATAAATGCCAAACATGATTTCGGCGGCCATCACAATGGGTATCACTTTCAGTCCTTCCCAGTAGTCGGGAGCCACCACATAGCGCAGAATGTCCATGTAACCGATGACGCAGAGGAAAGCCAACAGCGTGAAAATGATGTAATATTTCATTACTTTGGCGTAGGTTTCCTTCTTGTCGGCACTCTTATTGGCAAACACGAACGGCTCGTAAGCAAAGCGGAAAGCCTGTGTAATGATGACCATGATCATCGCTATCTTAATGGTGCTGCCGTAGATACCCAGCTGTGCCCCGGGCCTCCTGTATGCTGCCGTCGTAGAAATAGGGAAAAAAATGAGCGTCGAGGCGCTTTGGTTCAGCTGGCCCGCCACGCCGAGAATGAGCATGGGCCACGTGTGGGAGAGCATGCGGCGACACATCGCCCAGTCGAAGCCGAAGGTGATTCCGCGCATCTCTTTCAGCAGAAGGAGGGTGGTAATGACGCTCACCACGAGGTTCAGATAGAACACAATGCCTACGTCGGGGATGAAGTTGGCGTCGTAAATGCCGAATGCGTTGATGCGCAACAGGGGAAAACGATGAGGAAAAGGGCCACAAGGGTCACGTTGATAGCGATGTTCAGGCACTTCAATATGGCAAACTTGATGGGGCGATGCTGGTAACGCAGGTAGTCGAACATGATGCACGACCACGCGTCGATGGCCACACAGATGGCCATGGAACCGATGTACCAAGGGTGATCGCCGTAGCCTATGAACGTGGCAATGGGGTTCAGGAAGAGGATAACGAGCACGGCGAAGGCTAAAACGACGGCTCCTACCATGCGCAAAGCGGTGGAGTAGACCATCCGGGCGTCTTCTCCTTCCTTGTTGGCAAAGCGAAAGAAGGTGGTCTCCATGCCGAAAGTGAGGGCGATGATGAGGATTCCGATGTAGGAATATACGTTGGTGATGATGCCATATTGGCCTCCGCTCGACGTCCATGCGATGGTTTCGATGGGCACAAACAGGTAGTTGATGAAGCGGGTCGCAATGCTGGTGATACCATAAATGGCGGTATCTTTTTAATAAAGACTTTAAATTTGCCATGGGTTTGTTGGAGTTGGAGGAGATGTTTTGAGGGAGTTGAGGAGAGGAGGAGAGGGAGTTAAGGAGTTGTTTTGAGGGAGTTAAGGAGTTAAGGAGTTAAAGGGAGTTAAGACATTAGTTTTATATTGAGGGGTTGTTGCTATTATATTGTGGGGTTGTTGCTATTTTTTTGTGTACTTATTGTTATTTTTCTGCGGGTTGTTTCTATGTTGTGAAGTTAAAACATTCGTTCGATGTCGATGCAAAGATGGCAGGGATAAGACATTAGTTATATGTTGTGAAGTTAAAATATTCGTTCGATGTCGATGCAAAGATGGCAGGGATAAGACATTAGTTATATGTTGTGAAGTTAAAATATTCGTTCGATGCTGATGCAAAGATGGCAGGGATAAGACATTAGTTATATGTTATGGAGTTTAAACATTCGTTCGATGTCGATGCAAGGACGGCAGGGATAAGACATATGTCTTAACTCCCTTTAACTCCTTAACTCCTTAACTCCCTCAAAATAACTCCTTAACTCCCCCAAACATCTCCTTAACTCCCCTTCTTCTTTCTTCATCTCCTCCCAAACAACTTCTTTTAAAAAAACAAATAACATATTGTGATAGCGCCTATCAGTGCCGATGAGGTCGGCCAACAGGCCGCAGGCTACGGCGTGACGCGTGTATTTAATGCTCACGCTACCGAAATATACGGCGAGAATATAGAAGGTGGTGTCGGTCGAACCTTGCAGAATGCAGCTCAGACGGCCTACAAAAACTGTCGGCCCCATAGGTCTTCATGGCCTCGAGCATCATACCTCTGGCGCCGCTGCCGCTTAGCGGTTTCAGCGAAAGCCGTGGGCAAACCGCCAACGAAATCGCTGTTCAGCCCCAGCAATTCCACACCTCGGCGAATGGCGTTGATGGCCATATCCATTGCGCCCGACGCACGGAAGACACCCACGGCCACGAGAATGGCCACGAGATAGGGGATGATGCGCACGGCCGTTGTGAACCCTTCCTTGGCTCCTTCGATAAAGGCGTCGTAGACATTGACACGCTTCCACAGTCCGGCCAGAATGAAAATGACGATGACTCCCAGCAAAATCAGGTTGCTGGCAACGCTCGTTACCGTGCCCATTGTTTCTTATCCATCTGTCCGAAACACCAAATGAGCAGCCCCACAAAGGCGATAATACCGCCCAATGTCGCCAAAAGGGCTGGCTGAAGCAGGCTCGTCTTCTGCCACAACAGCGTCAGCACGATGCCGGCGAGCGTGGCAATGGTGGTCGAAAGCAAGATGGGGATGAATACATCGGTAGGCATGGCGGCCCCGTAGGACGCACGGAAGGCCAGAATCGTGGTGGGAATGATGGTCAGTCCGCTGGTGTTGAGCACCAGAAACATAATCATGGGGTTGGTGGCGGTGTCTTTCTTCGGATTGAGTTCCTGCAATTGGGCCATCGCTTTCAGTCCGGTGGGCGTGGCGGCGTTGTCCAATCCCAGCATGTTCGATGCTATATTCATGAACATGGAGCCCATGGCGGGGTGGTTCTTTGGAATATCGGGGAAGAGTTTGGTAAACACCGGGCTGAGCATACGCGCCAACGCGTTGACGGCCCCCTGCCTTTTTCGCCAATCTTCATGATACCGAGCCACAGAGCCAATACGCCTGTCAGACCCAAAAGAAATCTCGAATGCGGTCTTGGAAGAATCGAAAGTTGAATCAACAATCTTTTGAAAGATGGTCGTGTCACCCATCAATAATCCGATACTCGCAAAAGATAAAAGCGATGATAAAAACGCTATCCAAATGTAGTTTAACACCATAATTAAAATGCAAAGTTAAGCTAAATAGCGCAAGTTTCGGGTGTTAGGGCGTTAAAGAAGTTAAATGAGAGGGGAGAGGTGTGAGGGTGTCAGGGGTGGTAAGAGGTAGATCTTGATGGAGAGTTTGTTATGTTTGATAAACTTACAACCAAAAAGTATTACAAAAAGAAAGAAGAAATGCTGTTTGTTTTTGAACCTAAAGGTTAAGTAAAAAGCTTTTTAGAATAGCTAAATCTAATTACTATTATCTCAAGGATAACTTTAGAAAGAAAGACGTTATTTGGACTTTTTAGTTTGTGGTTTTCTTTTAGGAATCTATTGAAAACAGCATTTTTATTGGTGATTATTGATATTTTGCGGCAAAAATACTTATAGTTTTTAAATAAAATATTATATTAGCAACATCAAACTTTTTATCATAATCAAATGAAGACCATAAAGATTTTTGTAATATTGGCAGTTGCTTTTGGAGTATTAAATTGGCTACTTGATATTATGTTTTTTGTGGAGATAGAGCATTGGGGAGGGCTGATTTTTAAAGAGTTTATGCTTTTTCAATACTAACTACTTTATTACTAAAATTACTCAAAGTTTAAAAAGTAATTGTTTTTAATTGTATTATTAGGATATGATAGTCTAATAAATAGGTGTGATTTGCAGTCTTATAGTTTGAAGAAGAACGAGGGATGGTGGTATAATTTATATTTTTTTATTTATATCAAAACATAAAATACACGCCCTCCCTTTGCTCTTTTGACTCCTTAATAAAGCTACAATCTTACTTGAACTGCCCCTCCTGCCACTATCCAAAGGCCGGGCTGAGGCACGTTTCCTACGTCGACAAACTTGCGATTGGTAAGGTTGTTGCCCTCCAAATACACGTTCCAAGTGGGCGTTGTCCACTGTAATTTGCCGTCGAGCAGGCCGTATGTGCCGTAGCGATGGCTTTCACCGGCGAGGTCTTTATAGCTTCCGGTGCGGTGTTGCAGCCGATAATGCAGGCTCAGTTCGAGCTGTCGCCACAGTTGCAGCCGCGCGTTGGCTACGAATTTGTTCTTCAGATACTCCAAGGCGTAAAGACTTTTGGATGTCGGAAGGCTCGTCGTGGTGCTGTTGGATGTAGCAATAGCTGAGGCTCAATTCGCGCAACAGTCGCTGACTGCGCAGTAGTTGCCATGTATCGAGCTTCATCTGTGCTTCCAGGCCCACAGCGTTAATCTTGCCGAAGTTGACCGATTTCCACACCAACGTGCCCGTTTCGTCCTTCGTTCCGTCACTGATCCAGTCGATAAGGTTCGTGTGGTGGTTGTGGAAAAGACCGACGCCGACGCCGTCACGGCATTGGAAGCGTAGCGCACACCGGCCTCCAGCGCGGCCAGTTCTTCGGGCTTCAGGTTGGGATCGGCCAAATGACCGCCCTTGCTGTAATACAGTTCCGTCACCGAAGGCATGCGCAGCGACGTGTTGTAACAGGCGTAAACCTTCAGTCCGTCGGCCACGCGCAGACTGGCGTCGAGGCTCGGATAGACGTGCATAGGCCGTTCGCCCCAGCTATTTTTCGCCGCCACGATGCCGCCCGAAAGCGTCAGACGGTCGAGCAGCACGTTGTGTTCCAGAATAAACTGCGTGCCGGTGCGGTTCAATCCCCTTCTTGTATAGGCGGCCGGTGCCATGTATCGGGCGCGGCTGGTCAGCGGTTCGCCCAGATTCGTGCTGACAAGGTCTTCGTTGCGCAGCTCGGCGGCCACGGCCGTGCGGCCCAATGACCAGTCTACATAGGCGTTGAGGTTGACACCCATCACGTCGGTGCGGTGATAGTTGAACGAGTTTTTGCCCGTCCGGGCGTCGTCGCCACGCAGTAGCTCAAAGCGGTCGTACTGGTGGTTCCAGTAAACAGCAGGGCGGAAGCGAACCCGTCCGTGGCGCGTTTCGGCCTGCAGGCGGTGAAACTCTTGAAAGTATGTTCAAACTGATTGTCGAATTTCGGACTGTAAAACGTGCTCGAACCGAAATCCTTCAGACTCATGCCGGCGTGCCAGCTGACAATCAGGTCGTCATCGGTGTAATTGCCTTGGTAGAAAGCCCGCGTTCTTTCATAATCGGTGTTGAGCTTTCCTTGCTTATTGCGGGTGTAACCATCGCTGCGGGCATACCCTGCCGACAGCTGGTTGTTCCACTTTCCTCGTGCCATATTGGCGCTTCCGCCTACACTGAGGTAGCCAAAGCTGCCCCTTCGGCATGGGCCGAGGCCCCGATTGCCGTGGCGTCTTCGTCACAATGTTGATAGCACCCAGCAACGACGACGTTCCGTAGACCCGTGCGGCCGGCCCTTCCAACACTTCGATGCGCTCAATCTCGCTGATATCGACAGGGAAATCAGCCACATTGTGGCCCGTCTGCGGGTCGCAGATGTTGATGCCGTTAAGCAAAACCGTGATCTGTTCGTGGTTGCCACCGCGCACGCTGATGTCGGTTTGGGCACCGATGGCCCCTCGTTGTCTGACATCGACGCCTACGGCGTACTTCAACAGATCGTTAACACTTTGCACCGGCGCCGCTTGAATGTCCTCGCGGCTCAGTACAGTTACCATTCTCGCTTGCTGACTAAGGGTCAGCGGCGCCCTCGAACCGGTGACCTGCACCTCGTCGAGCGTCTTCTGCCAGCTGTAAACAGAGTCAGAGGTCACCTTGGCCCATGTCGTTGCTGATGCCGTCGGCCTTCGCGTAGGTCAACGTAGCAACGCTCAACGTGCCAACGAGAACCTCTCTGCCCAAGCATGAGAAGAGAGCGTAGCCGTGGTTCGAGAACTGCTTGAACCGCAAGCTACCGCGCTTGTTGAAAAATCGTTTTGTACATAATAATAATAAAAAAAGCCTTGCTTTCCGTGTTTCGGCGCAAGACGCGTGCAAAGGTAATAAAAAGTTGGCAAGTCAGAACTCCGTGCTTTGCCTTTTTTGTGCGAAAGCAGTACGACAAACGCCCTCTTTTCGGCATCGGAAAGGAGGCGAAACGGCTAAAAACAGACATGGTATGGAGCGTGATTTATGAAGCGCAGGCGTTGTCGAAAGGCGTAGATAATGTAAAAATACAGTCACAAAAACGGCTTAAAAAGCTTCAATTAGAGCGGAAAATAGCGATGAAAATGGCGCTTTTTGCACATTCGTGTTGTCGTTTTTCGCTTTTTCTCGATGTCAAAAGCATAGCTTTTTACATGGCCAAAGCTGTGCTTTTACATCGTAATCGTTATGCTTTGAGCGGGTAAAAGGGCTGCTTTTAGGTGGCTTTTGCGGTGTTTTGGGGTGCTTTTGGGGCACAAGGAATGGCCAGCTTCGCGCAAGTGATTGGTTATCAGTTGTTTGACGGTTTTTAACAAAGCGCGAAATGCTTGGCTTATTTGCGACAAAAAATCTGACGCGAAATAAACGAGCGGTTTTGTACGAAAAATTTCACAGTAAGCGAAAGCCCCAATTCCTTGTGCCGTGATGGGTTCATCTTTAGGGCGTGAGCCGTAGGGGCGTGATTCATCACGTTCCTCTCGTACCATAAAGGCTATGTGATACATGAATCATTCCCTTTCATTTCAATATTTGTTTTTATGGTCGGCGTATCAAATGGGTGGAGTGGGAATGATAATTGCGTTTTTGTTTGCGCGGAACGTGATGAATCACGTCCCTACGCTGGCGCATGGCGACTGGTTTATATTTTTCTAATGCATTCATTTTGTGTTTAGAAATGGGTTGGCGTGAGCCGTGAGGCGTGATTCATCACGTTCCGTTTTACTAAAATATATCTTGTTTAAGTCAATTCTATGAAAATCCAAGTTGCAACAAGAAAAACTCTATATCTAAATGTGCTTAATCGGCATTGTATTGTCTTTGTTTGTGCGTAACGTGATAAATCACGCCCCTACGCTGGCGCATGGCGACTGGTTTATATTTTTCTAATGCATTCATTTTTGTGTTTAGAAATGGGTTGGCGTGAGCCGTAGGGGCGTGATTCATCACGTTCCGTTTTATCAAAATATATCTTGTTTAAGTCAATTCTACGAAAATCCAAGTTGCAACAAGAAGAAAACTCTATATCTAAATGTGCTTAATCGCGCATTGTATTGTCTTTTGTTTGCGCGGAACGTGATGAATCACGCCCCTACGCTGGCGCATGGCGACTGGTTTATATTTTTCTAATGCATTCATTTTTGTGTTTAGAAATGGGTTGGCGTGAGCCGTAAGGGCGTGATTCATCACGTTCCGTTTTCCAAAAATATCTTGTTTAAGTCAATTCTACGAAAATCAAGTTGCAACAAGAAGAAAACTCTATATCTAAATGTGCTAATCGCGCATTGTATTGTCTTTGTTTGCGCGGAACGTGATGAATCACGCCCCTACGCTGGCGCATGGCGACTGGTTTTATATTTTTCTAATGCATTCATTTTTGTGTTTAGAAATGGGTTGGCGTGAGCCGTAGGGCGTGATTCATCACGTTCCGTTTTGCCAAAATATATCTTGTTTTAAGTCAATTCTACGAAAAATCAAGTTGCAACAAGAAGAAAACTCTATATCTAAATGTGCTAATCGCGCATTGTATAGTCTTTGTTTGCGCGGAACGTGATAAATCACGTCCCTACGGCTGGCGCATGGCGACTGATTGCGTGTTTTTGGCTACTTTATTCTTTATTTTTGAACCCTCGTTTTTCAGATAATCCTGCTTTAATGACATGGTTTTAGTCAACATTTTTCTTTTTCTCGGGGTGTGTTTTACAAAAGTTTTGCGTTACGCGAACAAATTAGTTTAAATTATTTTTGTAATTTAGTTAGCTTTGTATATATTTGCAAAAATTTATCCTTAGAGCATTTTTACCTAACTCTATTAATATTATTATGCGCAAAAACCTTCATTTTTAGTGTATGCTCACTATTGGCGTGCTCAGCCACGAACGTATGGGCTTATCCTGACTTCTCTACGCAGATTGTCCCAACAGCAACAGGCTTGTCGTGGTGTTGTTAAAGACGCTGCCGGAGAAACGATTATTGGCGCCACAGTGCAGGTGAAAGGTACCAAGAATGGTACGGTTACCTCTGTTGACGGTAGTTTCTCTCTGAACAATGTTTCCAAAGGTTCAGTACTCTTAGTTTCTTATGTTGGTTATAACTCTACCGAAGTGGTATGGAGTGGCAGTGACCTAACCATCACCATGAAAGAAAAACGCTCAGTCGCTCGAAGAAGTTGTGGTGACGGGTTATGGTGGGCACCAGAAAGCGTGCCACGCTGACCACCCATATCTCGAAGATGGATAAGAAGGTACTGGCTAATGGTGCTTTCAGTAACGCGGGTCAGGCATTGCAAGGTTCGGTTACGGGTCTGCGCGTTGTCAACACGTCAGGACAACCGGGTACTAGTCCGCAGATTGTATTGCGTGGTGGCGCAACCATCACCGGAAGCAACAACAGTGCTTTGGTGATTGTAGACGGTATCATCCGCAACAGCATGGCCGACGTGAACCCGGAGGACATCGAGTCGATACAGGTGTTGAAAGACGCCGGTGCCACCGCTATCTATGGCGCGCGCGCCAATGGTGATGTTATTCTGGTAGAGACCAAGAAAGGCAAGAAAGATTGCGGCCAGCGTGACCTATAACTTCAAGGTGGGCCAAAACCACGCTCGCAGAGGTTACGACTTCTTGAACGCCCGTGATTATATATGGTATAACCGTTATGGTATAAAGAATACCAATAACGCTGTCTCAGCTTATTCTAATGGTTATCGAGTTGACACTCAGCAGGGCTATGGTGTAGGTAACAAGCTGTTTGACGTGCGTTATCTCACCGACGAAACGGCATCGTTGGTAAACGAAGGCTGGCAAACGATGGACGATCCTTACTATGAAGGCAAGAAATTGCTGTATAGAGATTATTCGGGATTGCTTCAAGACGCCGTGTTTGACGCCAACTCCGCTACGTCCGAACATTATCTGAGCATTTCGGGAGGTAACGATCGCAGTACCTTCGCGGCCAGCACGGGTTATTATAGTGAGGATGGTCAGGTTAGAGTACAGGCTTCAGACGCTTCACCGGTACCCTTAACGCCTCTTATAAGGTGCTCCCCATCTTGACAGTCAATGGTGGCGCGCAATTCTTATGGTCAAAAAGCATGACGTTCTATACAGGTATGTACGAGCTATTCTATCGTACCCGTTCGCAGCGTCCTACATGGAATCCTTACATGGAAGATGGTTCGCCGGCCAGCGGTTTCGGTTCGGCCGATGGTAACCCGCTCTATTGGATTCCTAAATACACCAGTAAGAACAGTACAACCCGCTATACGTTCAACGCAGGATTCAGTCTTGACATTATCAAAGACCATCTGACGCTCAACGGTAACGTGTCGAATCTGAACTACGAATACCAGTATGAGAGTTTTAACAAGGCCACAAAGCAGCAGAATCAGGGTTCTGTCAATACCAGACGTGGCTCAAGCGTTGAGATCGAAAAGTATCATCAGGTGCAGCTCAACTCAACGTTGAATTACAGAAACACCTTCAACGATGTTCACAATCTCGACCTTATGGTGGGTGGTGAATACTATACCTATGATTATTTTGATATGAATGGCAGTGCCCATGGTTCACCCACCGATGATATCGCTACGATGAACGTGGCTTCCGAATATGACAATGTTTCGACCGAAAAAGAGTGCTTATCGCATCCTTTCTTCTTTTTGGTCGTGCGGAATATAACTACAAGATGCGCTACCTTCTTTCGCTTACGGGTCGCTACGACGGTATTTCCAGACTGAAAGACAACCGCTGGGGCTTCTTCCCCGGTATGTCCGTAGGTTGGAATGTGACCGAGGAAGACTTCTGGAAAGACCTTCCGATGAGCGCTACCGTTAGCACATTGAAACCCCGTGTCAGCTATGGTACGAACGGAAATGTAAACGGTATCGGCAACTATACGGTGTATGGATCATACGGTTCGGGCGGTTTGTCCAAATACAATAACTCTACTTCCATCATCAATACGGGTCTGGTAAACACCGGTTTTGAAGTGGGAGAAGAGTAAAAACGTTTGAAGTTGGTTTTGGATATTGGCTTGTGGCAGAATAAGGTTTTATTTGATTCTCGACTACTACAACCGCAGAACACAAGACTTGCTTACCTCACAGGCATTGCCCGGTTATACAGGTTTCTCGTCGATAACGACCAACTTGGGTAACTTGCAAAACAGTGGTTTGGAGGCTGAAATCCGTGCAAACATCTTGAAGAAGAAAGACTTCAACTGGGACGTAACGGCCAATATCACCTCTGTAGCCAACAAGATTCTGAAGTTGCCGTTCAACGACGTGGCCAACAACCGTGTGGGTGGCTATGAAGTTGCCGCGGGACAAGCTGTGGCAGATGGCAATGGTGGTTGGAAATATACGACCAAATGGGTAGGCGGCCGTCAGGAAGGTGGCAAGCTGGGAGATATTATTGCTTACAAGCAAAACCATATTTTCCGCGACTGGGACGACGTAAAGACGCATGCCAACAACCGCGTTGACGAAGTAGGTAGCTCTATGGCCCGGGCTTGGAAAGCCAATATAAGGGCAAAGAAGGCTGGAAACCCATCGAGCCGGGTGATGTTTGCTGGGAAGATATGGATGGTGATGGTAAGATTACATCATACGACCAGAAGGTAATCGGCAACGTATTCCCGAAGGTTACGGGTGGTTTCTCTTCTACAATGTCCTATAAGGGCTTCTCGTTCTATGCTCGTTTCGACTACGCCCTCGGCCATACGATTTACAATGAATTGATGGCTCGCTCTTTGGGACAGTATCAAGGTTCGTTCAATATCATCTCTAAGGTGAAGGATACGTGGACCGAGACCAACACGAACGCAGACCTTCCGAAGTTCTACTACGCCGACCAGTTGGCTAAATACAATATCACCCGTGCCAATGGTGCTGGCATTGCGCTGAATGGCAACAACTCTCGTTTCTACGAAAAGGCCGACTATCTGGCTTACCCGTGAACTTACTTTAAGATACACACTGCCCAAGGCACTCATTCAGAAGGCTTACCTCCAGAACGCTTCTGTCTATGTAACGGGTCAGAACCTATTCTATATCACTGGTTATAGCGGTAGTTCACCCGAACCGGTTGTTACCAGTGGCTATGAAGGTATAGACTATGCACGCTATCCGACACCACGTACTATATTATTAGGCGTATCTTTAACATTCTAACCATTCAACTATCATTATGAAAAAAATATTTCATTATATCGCGGGAGCAATCGTTGCGTTAGGCTTTACGGCCTGCGACTCCCTCGACTTAGAGCCCGAAAGCATCATCACTGACGCGAACTATTGGAAGACTTCCGACCAGTTTGACGCTTTCAATGTCGGTATTCATTCCTACTTTAGAAATCTATCAGGGTAGTTTCTTCTTGTTGGGAGAGGCTCGTGCCTACCTTTATGGCGACACGCCGTTTGGTGGTGAGGCTACGCAGGGTATGGAACTGTTGCCTTACAACACCCTTTCCGCGGTTCAGCCCGTTATCGGCAATTACGCGGGTATGTATGGTGTTATCAACCAGTGTAACCTGATGATTAGCAAACTGAACGACACCGGTACACTCACCGACGCGCAGAAGAATTATTATCTCGGTACGGCGCATGGCATCAGAGCTTATCTCTATTTCCAGTTGCTGCGCTCTTGGGGCGATGCTATCATCCATTTGGATTATACTTCGGGCACAACGATCGACTTGGCCAACATTAACAAAACGCAAAGTTCTGCAGCCGAAGTGATGAAACAGATTAAATCAGACATCGAGGCTTCGGAAAAGGCCTTCAATAACGACTATCGTTTTGCCAAAGGTAAGAACTATTGGTCGTTGGGTGCTACCCAAATGCTGAAGGGCGAGGTATATCTCTGGAGCGGAAAGCAGATGGGTGGCGGCACTGCCGACTATCAAACAGCCAAGGCCGCGTTGGAATCGGTAGACAAATGCCCTGGTATCGGTTTTGGAGAATGACTTCGCGAAAGTCTTCAGCTACGACAATAAGAAAAACAAGGAGGTTATTTTTCAGCTTTGTCAGCGCGGAGAATGAAGCCAGCTTGATGAATGGCAGCTATCGTGGCAACCTGCTTCCACAGCAGAACTACCTGCTCAATGGTTCGTTCTATGACAGAAACAGGCACATTGTTTAAGGACACCAAGGATAGCCAACTGAATGGTCTTACCCGACTTGCCTTGCGCAAAGACATTTATTTCAAGCTGTTTAGAGAAGGTGACAGTCGCCTGAAGAAATCACTCAGAGCCGTTTACAAAAAGGCAGAGAATGGACAACTCTCCTACGTAGCTCCCTTTGCGTATAAGTTCCAAGGCACGATGCTCTCGGGATCTTCCGAAAGAAGCATGCTCGATGACTTCCCCGTATATCGCTATGCAGACTGTCTGCTACTCTTAGCAGAGGCTAAAGCACTGCTGGGAGAGGACATTTCGACCGAAATTAACAAGATTCGTAAGCGTGCGTATGGTGAGAATTATTCTGACGAAGTGGCTTATCCCAATGACAAAGGAGACTTCTACAACGGTAATAAGTTCGTGGGAGCCGACAGCGACCCTGTGGAAGCCGTGCTGAAGGAAAGATTCAGAGAGTTCCTTTTTGAAGGAAAGCGCTGGTATGACATCCGTCTGATGGGCAAAACATCAGAATATTCATTGGCAGAATCTGGCAAATTGTTGTGGCCAATCGATAAGAACACACTGACCAACAATAACGCTTTGGTACAGACCAAGGGTTATTAAACGGTGAAAACCATAGAGCGGGAGGTGATACTTCGTCACCTCCTGCTCCTTTCCCTTATTATAAATCCTCTTGATAGAATAATATGACAGGCCAACGTTTCCAACAGAAATTGGTAATCGCGCTTCTTTTCTTGCTCTACGCCGCACTTCCATGCGGCGCGGAGATTGCGCATATACTGCCGCGGCCTAAGCATATCGATGTAAAACAACATACCAAGCCATTCTACCTACAACGTTCTATACGGCTGGAAGACCCAACCGATTGCCTGCCTTTGCGGGAATTCCTACAGGATTATGGCTGTTCCGTGAACGAAAAGGCGAAAGCCGTTGTCACCATTGTGCTGACCAAGCATTTGCCTAACACGGTTGATTACGCGTTGGAAGGCTACGAAAACAGAAGCCTACCGGCTGAAAAATTACACCCACCGCATAGAAATTACGGCCCTTTCGCGCCTCGGCGTCATTCGGGCAGCGGCCGCAGCTTGCGCCAAATGGCTGAAGGAACAGGTCGCAAAAGTGATGTCGCCGCGGTCGACATCACTGACTATCCCTCGTTCAAACTGCGAGGCTACATGCACGACACCGGCCGTTCTTACCTGTCGATGCAAGAACTAAAAAGAAATAAAACAGCTCTCACTCTTCAAAGTAAACACATTTCACTGGCATTTGACGGAAAATCAAGCGTGGAGATTTGAGGTAAAAGCCTTCCCTCAGCTCACGGCTGATACGTCCATGACCCGTCATCAAGGCCTTTTTTATACACAAAACGAATGTAGGGAATTGGAAAGTTATGCCCGCGGATACGGCATACAGATTATTCCCGAGATAGATATGCCCGGTCACAGCGAGGCCTTTGAGAAGGCTATGGGTCATAGTATGCAGACCGACCGTGGCGTCAACGAACTGAAACAGATACTCAACGAGGTGGCCGTAGCGTTCCCGCTCGCCACTTATATTCATATCGGTGGCGACGAGAAAACAATTACTTATCCTGACTTTCTCGGGCTTATGACCCGTCATGTGCGTAGCTTGAGGCGGCGTGCTATCGTGTGGATACCCAACCACGCTCACTATATGGCGGCCGACATGACCCAACTTTGGAGCACGGCGGGCCGATTAGTACCCGGCATTCCCAATATTGACTGCCGCTACAACTACATCAATCACTTCGACGTTTTTGCCGATGTGGTGGGCATTTATAAAAGTAATATCTACTATCAGCAACAGGGTTCGCCTGAAGTTGCCGGCGAAATATGCGCCTTATGGAACGATCATAAGCTGTCATCGGAAAGCGATATGCTCCGACAGAACAATTTTTACACGAACGTTATCGCGTCGGCATCGCGGGCTTGGCAAGGTGGCGGCCGGCAATATATAGAAAAAGGTGGTACCACGCTGCCCGTAACGGGTGACGAACTGGATGATTTCCAAGACTGGGAACGCCGTTTTTCTCTTCCATAAATCACGTTGGTTGAAAGACGCCCCCATCCCTTACGTGCGCCAAAGTAACGTGCTTTGGGCCGTGACCGATAGCCTTTCGCCCGACCGCAGACCCGTCAACAGTCTGAAAATGCGGGGCGCCGGTGTCTATCTGCGCCACACATGGAGCAAGATCGTGCCCGCTTGGTTCACCGATAAGCCTACGGGTAAGACGGCTTACGTATGGACGAGCGTTTATTCGCCGAAGGATCAGGAAGCCGGCGCGCTCGTTGAACTGCAGAATTACAGCCGTTCCGAACAGGATAAAGTGCCCGATGAAGGGCAATGGGATCGACGAGGATCACGCATTTGGTGGAATGGAGAACCACTGAAAGCCCCTGAATGGAAGCGACCGGGGCAACAGATTGATAACGAAACCGACCTAACAAATGAGAATTTCACAGGCCGTCCCGTCATGAAACTGCGTCTGAAGAAAGGCTGGAATCACGTGCGGATGATCTTACCCGACCTGAAAGGCGATGGCATCAGGCTCAACAAATGGATGTTTACCTTTGTGTTGACGGATGTAGAAGGTCGAAACGCGCTACCCGACATCGTTTACTCGCCCCATGACAACATCGTTTTTCCACAATAATTCAGTGTATTCAAAGTTTTTCATAAAAAGACGATCCTAACCCCAAAGAATATCAAATAGCGTCATTAAAACAATGAAACAGTTATTGCTTATCATACAACTATTGTTGGTCACAGTCTTTGCGCAGGCCGGAAACAAGATTAAAGTGGCCTGTGTCGGTAACAGCGTGACCTTCGGACATGGCATTATGGATAAGAAAAGGCCTATCCGGCCGTCTTACAACAACAATTGGGCGTCGGCTACGATGTGAGAAACTTCGGTCATTCGGGCACAACGCTTCTCGAACAAGGCCATCGTCCCTACCGACAGAAGCCCGAATACAAGGATGCCATGGCGTTCAAGGCCGATATTGTGGTCATCCATCTGGGTCTGAATGACACCGATCCACGCAACTGGCCTAACTACAACAGCCGGTTCGATCGTGATTACCAGCAGTTGATTACTGATTTCAGAACCGCAAAACCCCAACGCCAAGATATGGATTTGCCTCATGTCGCCCATCTTCGACCGGCATCCACGCTTTCAAAGTGGCACCCGTGATTGGCACGAAGCCATTCAGAAGCACATTCAGAGAATAGCTCGAGCCAACGGAACGGGCCTTATCGACCTGCATACTCCGCTCTATAAACGTCCGATTTGTTTGCCGACGCTCTGCATCCCAATGGCGAAGGCGCGGCCATTATCGCTCAAACGGTGTTTGCCGCCATCACCGGCAACTACGGCGGACTGCGTATGGCGTCCCTCTATGGCGACGGTATGGTGATGCAACGCCATCAACCTGTTGTCTTCCGTGGTACGGCCAATGCCGCAGAGAAGGTGAATGTGGCCTTCAACGGGCAGCGACAGACGGCCATAACCGGTGCGGACGGTCGGTGGGAAGTGAGCTTTCCGGCCATGGAAGCGGGCGGTCCATACGAGGCTCGTATAACAACGAAAAGCCAAAAGCGCGTCATACGCGATATATATATAGGTGAAGTGTGGCTTTGTTCAGGGCCAGTCCAACATGGAATGGCCTGTCGGTAACACGACAAGTGCCAACGACGACCTGGCCCAAGCTGATCAGCAACATCGTCTGCGCTTGTTCAACATGCCGTCACGTTACCCCACCAACGCGGTGGAGTGGGCTGAAGCAACGCTCGATTCGGTCAATCAGTTGAAGCTATTGCAGAATAGGGCCCGTGGCAAAAAGCGGACAAAGCATCGGTCAAAGGTTTCTCTTCCATCGCCTATCACTTCGGCCGTGTGTTGGCCGACAGTCTGCGGATACCCGTCGGTATCATCTGTAATGCCGTGGGCGGAACGACCACTGAGTCGTGGATTGATCGTCGGACACTCGAGATGGGATTTCCTGTTATCCTCCGCGACTGGTATCATGGCGACTTCGGACAGGCGTGGGCACGTGGTCGCGCTTTACAAAACATCCGCAAAGCCGCCACTCCCGCATTGCAACGCCATCCTTATGAGCCCGCTTATATGTTTGAAGCCGGCATGCTTCCGCTACAAGGATATGCCATAAAAGGCGTTACTTGGTATCAGGGAGAGTCGAATGCCCACAATATAGAATTGCACGAGCGGCTCTTCCGCCTCCTTGAAAAGAGCTGAGAAGCTACTTTCATCAGCCCAATCTGCCTTTCCTGTTTGTTCAGTTGGCGGTATCAATCGACCGTCATGGCCCGAATTTCGTAATTCGCAGCGGCTTTTGGCCGCCGAGTGCCCATACGTGGATGACGGTGTCGATGGATAAGGGCGATTCGCTCGACGTACACTATCGCGATAAGAAGCCCGTGGGCGAGCGATTGGCTTGGCAGGCACTCGGTCATGTCTATGATCAGCCGGTTGTTTGCGAAGGTCCGGCCTGTGCAAAGGTTGTCCGTGAGGGCAGGCCGTGCGTCTTTCGTTCGATCATGCCACTGGTCTTAAGGCGCAAGGCACACACCTCGTTGGCTTTGAAGTGGCCGGAGAAGATGGTGTTTACCACACGGCCGACGCCCGTATTGTCGGAACCGATGTTGTCGTAACCTGTTCGCGGGTGGCCCATCCCGTCCATGTGCGATACGGTTGGCAGCCCTTTTCCCGTGCCAACCTTGTCAATGGAGCCGGCCTTCCGTGCAGTACATTTGAAAAGGAAATAGACTCATGAAACATCTAAAGTTAATTCTATTAATCTGTATCATCATGAATGAATTTACAAACGGTCAGAAAAATGTCAGCCCAGACTTGGCAACTGCAAACCATTGAGCGAGTTCTCGGCTTTCCGACAGACGAGGCCGGCATTGAAAAAGGAGTATCGGCATGCTTTGCCGGGACAGCCGGCAACAGTTTATTGATGGCCGGTGGTTTGCAACTTTCCGGTACACCGGCTGCCGAAGGTGGCAAGAAACATTACTACCAAAGGGTATCTATGCCGCCGAAATAACCTGCAGGCAATCAACTTGATTGGAAACTTGCAGGGCCGGTTGCCACAGCCCTGTGCCTATGGCGTTAGTATTCAATTAGAGGATGGAATCCTCTGTGTGGGCGACAATAATACCGATCAAAGCTTTGCCGACGCTTATCGAATCCATCTTGAAAACGGCCGTGCCGTCGTGACACCTTACCCCGCTTTGCCCGTAGCTTTAGACAATTTTACGGGTTGTCGTTGCGGTAACACGGTGACAGTCAGCGACGGTCATCGTCTTTATACGCTCGATTTGGCGCGTCCCGAACACGGTTGGAGCGAATCACCGGCCGGCTGTGACGAGAAATTAGGCCAGCCCGTCAGCGGCAGTATCAACGGAACATTCTGCCTATGGGGCGGATGTACCACCAAGACCGCTGAACGGCCGACCACGTTGAACATACCGGGACAGTCTTTCGGTGCCCAAAGAGCTACGCTGCCACCTCCTGTTGACAACAATGGTACGGAGATTTACCTCGGTGGGCGGCAGCTTTGAACCTGTCAGATGACGCCATTGTCATTGTCGGAGGGTGAACAAAGACGTCTTTCTCGACGCCGTGAACAATCCCAAGCCCGGCTATATGACACACGCCGTGGAGTGGTATCGGTTCAATCGCTACATCTGCGTCTTTCAAGACAACCGCTGGTACATCGCCGGAAAGAATCGTACTGGCCGCCCGCGCCGGTGCCGCGCTGGTCAAACAAGGCAACTCCGTCTACATTATTGGTGGCGAACTGAAGCCCGGCATTCGCACTCCCGAAAATCTATCGACTCAACTTCAACCATTAAATCCTTATGAAACTGATTGACAAAAAAATCATATCCCTGGCTCGTTGTAGCCCTGTTGTGGATCGTAGCCTTGCTCAACTACATGGATCGCCAAATGCTTTCGACCATGCAGGAAGCCACGAAGGCCGACATTGAAGAACTGAACCAAGCCGAAGCCTTCGGCGCGCTGATAACCGTATTCCTTTGGATTTACGGTCTGGTGTCGCCCTTCGCGGGCCTCGTAGCCGACCGGATGAGCCGCAAGTGGCTCGTGATCGGCAGCCTCTTTGTATGGTCGGCCGTCACATTGGCTATGGGTTTCGCCACCAGCTTCGACCAACTCTACTATTTGCGTGGAATCATGGGCGTCAGCGAAGCCCTCTACATCCCTTCGGCCCTGTCGCTTTTGGCCGACTGGCACGAAGGCAAGAGCCGCTCACTGGCCATCGGTATTCACATGACAGGTATCTATGTGGGTCAGGCTGTGGGTGGTTTCGGAGCCGTAGTAGCTGCCATGCTCTCGTGGAAGAGCACCTTCCATTGGTTCGGTATCATCGGAATCGCTTACTCATTTGTGCTGATGGTACTGCTGTATGAGAAGGCCGGCCACGCCACAAGCACGACCACGCAAGCCGAAAAGCCACAAGCCGGCGGTCTGCTGAAGAGTTTTGGCGTCGTCTTGTCCAACTGGGCCTTTTGGATTATTCTCTTCTTCTTCGCCGTTCCCAGCCTTCCGGGATGGGCAACGAAAGAAACTGGCTGCCCACGCTCTTTGCCAATAATCTGGGCATACCGATGGAAAGTGCCGGTCCGCTTTCTACCATTACCATCGCCGCCTCGTCGTTCATCGGCGTTATCTTTGGCGGTTACCTGTCGGATAAGTGGGTGCAGCGCAACCTGAAAGGCCGTGTCTACACCAGCGCTATCGGACTGGGGCTGACCATTCCCGCCCTTGTGCTGCTGGGTTATGGCTACGGTTTGCCGGCCATCGTGGGCGCAGGCCTGCTCTTTGGTGTAGGTTTCGGAATGTTCGATGCCAACAACATGCCTATCCTCTGCCAGTTTATCTCTTCTAAATACCGTGCTACGGCCTATGGTATCATGAATATGACGGGCGTATTTGCCGGTGCTGCCGTTACGCAAGTGTTCGGAAAATGGGCCGACGGCGGTAATTTAGGTTCAGGTTTTGCCCTCCTCGGCGGTATCGTTGCCGTGGCACTCATCATTCAGTTGACCTTCCTGAAGCCCAAAACGGACAATGTCGATTAGGAGAAAAGATAGGAAGAGTGAAGGAGATGTCTTGGGGGAGTGAAGGAGTTGGTTTTGGGGGAGTTAAGGAGTTAAGGAGTTAAAGGGAGTTAAGACGTATGTCTTATCCCTGCCATCCTTGCATCGGCATCGAACGAATGTTTAAACTCCACAATATAGAAACAACCCGTACAAAAAATGACAATGACATCACAACATAAAACTAATGTCTTAACTCCCCCAAACAACCCTTAACTCCCCAAAATAACACCACAAAGAAATAACAATACCCCCACAACATAAAACTAATGTCTTAACTCCCTTTAACTCCTTAACTTAACTCCCCCAAGACATCTCCTTAACTCCCCCAAGACAACTCCTTAACTCCCCCAAACATCTCCTTCACGCTACAAAAATATATCATTTTTAAAACTATAAACATTATGGGAAAAAGATTATCGGTCTCATAGACGCGCCGTTTACACCGTTCCACGCCAACGGTGACGTAAACCTCGAACCTATCGCTGCTTATGCGGCTATGTTGCAGAAAAACGGACTCAAAGGCGTATTCATCAATGGTTCTTCGGGCGAAGGCTACATGCTGACGACCGACGAACGCAAAGCTCTGGCCGAGAAATGGGTGAGCTGTGTGCCCGCCGGTTTCAAGGTAATCGTGCACGTGGGCAGCTGTTGTCTGCGCGAAAGTGTCAGATTGGCCCGCCACGCCCAGCAGATCGGGAGCGTGGGGTATCGGTTCGATGGCACCTCCGTTCCCGAAGATTGGTCGCATCGAAGAACTCGTGAAATACTGCGAACAGATTGCCGCAGCCGCGCCCGAGTTGCCTTCTACTACTACCACATCCCCGCTTTCAACGGCGCTTTCCTGCCTATGCTCGACCTGCTCAAGGCTGTTGATGGCCGCATTCCTAACTTTGCGGGTATCAAATACACCCTTCGAGAGCCTTTACGAGTACAACCAGTGTCGCCTCTATGCCAACAGCAGTACGACATGTTGCACGGACAGGACGAAACGATCCCTGCCTTCGCTGGCCCAAGGAGGCGCTCAGGGCGGCATCGGAGGTACCACCAACTACAACGGCCGTGAGCTTGTGGCCATCATCGACGCTTGGAAACGTGGCGACATCGAGGCCGCGCGCGACCATCAGAACTTCGCTCAGGAGGTGATAAACGTCATCTGCCACTTCCGTGGAAACATCGTTGGCGGCAAGCGCATTATGAAACTCATCGGCTTCGACTTAGGTCCGAACCGCGTGCCGTTCCCAAAATATGACCGACGAAGAAGAACAACGCATGAAAGCCGAGCTGGAAAGCATTCACTTCTTTGACCGTTGCAACCAATTCTAAAACAAGACTTATGATAGATATAAAAGCATATATCAGCGAATGGGCACGTTCTTACAAGGACGACCTGACCCAAAAATATCATGCCGTTCTGGATGAAGTACGGCCTCGATCGTGAACACGGAGGTGTCTATACCTGCGTAGACCGTGACGGAACGCTCATGGACACCACCAAGTCGGTATGGTTCCAAGGCCGCTTCGCCTTCGTTTGCGCCTACGCTTATAATCATGTGGAGAAGAACGAGGAATGGCTTCAGGCCGCCAAAACGACCATCGACTTCATCGAAAAATACTGTTTCGACAAGGACGGGCACATGTATTTCTCCGTCACTGCAGACGGCCGGCCGTTGCGGAAGCGCCGTTATGTCTTCAGCGAGACCTTCGCCGCCATCGCCATGTCGGAATACGCGCTGGCCACAGGCGACATGCACTATGCCGAACGTGCCATGCAGGTGTTTGAAGACACCCAGCGTTTCTTGGCCACACCGGGCTTCCTTGCGCCCAAATTCGAGCCAGAGGTGCAGTTGCAGAGCCACTCCATCATCATGATTCTCATCAATGTGGGCAGCCGTTTGCGCGCCGTGGTGGACAATCCCAAACTAACGCTGCAGATCAACGACTCTATCGACAAGTTGCGTCGCTACTTCATGCACCCCGAATTCAAGGCTTTGCTCGAATGCGTAGGTCCTAACGGCGAGTTCGTCGATACCAATATGACCCGCGTTATCAACCCCGGTCATTGCATCGAGACCAGCTGGTTCCTCATGGAAGAGGCGCGCCAGCGCAACTGGGACAAAGACTTGATGGACACGGCCCTCACCATCTTCAACTGGTCATGGGACTGGGGATGGGACAAAAGTACGGAGGCATCATCAATTTCCGCGATTGTCGCAACCTGCCTCCACAGGATTACTCGCAGGATATGAAATTCTGGTGGCCGCAGAGTGAGACCATCATCGCTTCGCTCTACGCTTATCTGGGCACGGGCGACGAAGAATACCTCTATCGTCACCGCCAAATCAGCGAGTGGACATACGCTCATTTCCCCGATAAGGAGTATGGTGAGTGGTACGGATACCTGCATCGCGACGGCACGGTGGCCCAACCGGCCAAGGGAAACCTCTTTAAAGGGCCTTTCCATATCCCACGCATGATGATCAAGTCGTTTACGTTGTGTAATGAAATACTTGAAAAGTTCTAAACGAACCCCATCGGATGGAACAACGAGAATATGATTTAATCATGGCCAACTATGGCGTCACACGGCAGCACAGCTACGACATCGTGCTGCTGCCGTGGGGTGCCACAGAGCCTCACAACCTGCATCTGCCTTATCTGACCGACTGTATTCTGTCGCACGACATCGCCGTCGACGCCGCCCGAGTGGCCTTCGAGCGTCACGGAGTCAGATGTATGGTGATGCCACCCGTCACCATGGGCTCGCAGAATCCGGGACAACGCGACCTGCCTTTCTGCATTCATGCCTCCCTACGACACCCAGCGTGCCATTCTCACCGATACCGTAGCATCGCTCCGTCATCAGGGCTTTCGCAAACTGGTCATCATCAATGGCCACGGCGGCAATAACTTCCGAAATATGATGCGCGACCTCTCGACGGCCTATCCCGACTTCTTGATCGCCTGCGGTGAGTGGTTTAAGATGGCGCCGGTGGCCAAATACTTCGACCAACCGGGCGATCATGCCGACGAAGTAGAGACATCTGTCATGATGCACTACCATCCCGAGTGGGTCAACCTGTCCGAAGCCGGCCCGGGCGAAGGCCACGGGTTTGGCGTCAAAAGCCTTGCGACAAGGCAAGGTTTGGTTGCCTCGCCATTGAATTTGGCGTCGCCCGACGATACGGGTATCGGCAATCCGGCCCTTGCTACGGTCGAAAAAGGGTAGGCGTTTTTGCTGACGCCGTCGTAGCGGAATATGCCGATTTTTCTGCGTGATTTCAAGCAAATTCAGCAACCGGAAGACCTTTACGAATAACACGCGTGACCTTTTTGAGTAAGGCTGCGCCATGAATCGCCACCGGCGAAAACCCATGGCGCAGCCTTACTTTCTTTGCTCAAATTCATGATGAAAAATCGTACAAACCGCTCGTTTATTTTGCGTCAGGATTTTTGGTCGCAAATAAGCCAAGCATTTCGCACTTTGTTAAAAACAGTCAAATAGCTGATAGCCAGCCACTTGCAAGGAGCGACCCCTTTTTCGTGCGTCAAAAACACCCCAAATACCGCAAAAAGCCATTCTAAAAGCAGCCCTTTTACCGTGTAAAAAGCATAGCTATTACCACGCGAAAGGGCTGCTTTTACCATGCAAAAGCTATGCTTTGACATCGCGAAAAAGCGAAAAACGAAGGCACGCAAGTGCAAAAACCGCCGTTTCATCTCTATTTTTCGTTCTAGTTGAAGCATTTTTAGAGGCCGTTTTTGTGACTGCATTTTACATTTTGCTGCCCCTGTGCCACCGCCAAAGCATGATGAGTTGCGCTTTGTAAGCTCGTGGTTTTTCGCCGGTAGGTACCTTCCGCCGCGAAAAGGCTAAAAAGCCGTCAAAAAGAATACAAACGGTGGAATCTTTTTGACGAATAGTGATTAAACATAAACGATTGTGGTTTGAAAGCTGTTTTTACCTTTTGAAAAATATTTAAGAAAAATTCTTGCAAGTTTCATTTATTTTAGTCATATTTTGCAAGTTGAAATGGCATTTTCAGACATCTATCACCTTGATGATGCCTGATGCGCCTTACATCATATACCATATAGGATTAAATCTAAAACATCAATAATTCACAAAAACCGCTTATGAAAAGACACGTAGCGCTAATAGGAGCGCTTTTACTATCGTGTGGCGCAACAGGAAGTTACGCTTTCGCAGCGCCTACCCCGCAGATTGTGACGGACAGTAAGACAACCGTTACGGTGAAAGGAACGATTGTCGACGAGAATGGCGACCCCATCATTGGAGCCAGCATTGCCGAATTGGGTACAACCCGTGGCGCGGTCTCGAACACAAACCGGTAGTTTTGAACTGAAAACAACCGAGAACGCTAAAACTCCGCATCTCTTTCCTTGGCTACAAAACCGTTGAGTTGAAGGCCAAAAGCAGCATGCACGTGCAGATGACGCCTGACAACGCGCTGCTCGATGAAGTGGTTGTCGTAGGCTACGGTCAACAGAAGAAGGTGAATCTCACCGGTGCCGTGGCCAATGTAGATATCGACAAGACGCTCGAAGCCGTCCGGAGCAAGACGTCAGCAAGGCATTGCAAGGCGCGGTGGCCGGTTTGACGGTGCTGAGCAACAACGGTGACCTCAACGCCAAGTCCTCTTTCAATCCGTGGCTTGGGTACGTTGTCCAATTCGCAGAAATCTTCGCCGCTCATCATTGTCGATGGTGTTCCCACCGATGACCTTACGATGATCAACGGTAACGACATTGCCTCTATCTCCGTACTGAAAAGACGCCCTCATCGTCAGCCATCTACGGTGCGAGAGCAGCTTTTCGGCGTTATCCTCATCACCACGAAGCAGGCCAAGAAAGGCGATCGCGTGACGGTGAAGTACAGCGGTCAGATGGCTTGGGATCAGGCCACGGTGCTGCCCGACTTCCTTCGGTGCCCGAACAGTTGATACCTGCCTTGATTGCTAAGAAGCGCGCAGGACAGACAACGCCCGAACTCTTCGGTATGTACTTTGATAAGCTGCTGCCGTATGCTGAAAAATGGGAAAAGCAATATGGTGGAAAGAAGGGTTACAGCGTGATGCAACCTTGGCAGAGTGACGAAGCCGTGGGCGACTACGACTTCCGTTCAGGCTCTCCGCTCTACTATGCCAATTACGACGTTCGGAAAATCTGGTACGACAACGCCGCGCCCTCACAGACACATGACGTTAGTATCTCGGGTTCTTCTGGTCGCACCACGTTCTATACGTCACTGGGCTACGACTACAAGCAAGACCTCATGAAGTTCAATCCCCAGCAAAGCGCGACCGTCACAGCGCGACAATCAATTTGCAGACAGACGTTACCGACTGGCTCACAGCAGGCGTTCGCTTCAACCATACACGCCGTCATTTCAGCGCGGTCGACCCGGAAAGCTATCCTATTTTTCCAGTATCTGTGGCGCTGGGGTTCTTATTTCGTTCCATCAGGTATCTATAAGGACGCCGACGGAACAGAGTACGACTACCGTTTGGTTGCCATGCAGAAGCAGGCCAACCGCTTCACCATCGCGCACGACGTGCTGCGCATGAATGCTTTTGTGAAGGCCAACATTACCAAGGAATTGACGTTCAACGCCGATTATACTTATCAGATTGATAACTTCAATGAGAAGAAATCGCTCAGAAGTATATATGGTATGAACTGGGTGGGCACAACGCCTCGCTATATCATTCCTTCCAGTAAATCGGCTACCACACGTTGGAACCGCAAGATGGATCGTTGGACAGCTAATGCCTATCTGAACTACGCTCATACGTTCAACGACGTGCACAATCTGAACGTGATGGCCGGTATCAACGGCGAAAGCTTCACGTCTGATTACTTTGGAGCAACCCGCAAACTGCTTTACGATGAGAACTATCCGAACTAAATCTGGCCTCACGGTGAAATGAAAGACGCCACCATCGAATCAGAAACAGACGACCGTGCTTCTGCCGGTTACTTCGGACGTATCAACTATGACTATAAGGGAATTTACCTGTTTGAGTTCAATGGTCGTTACGATGGCTCGAGCCGCTTCCGCAGTGGCGATCGTTGGGCCTTCTTCCCCAGCTTCTCTTTGGGCCATCGTTTCAGCGAAGAAGGCTATTGGAAAAACTATCGCAACATCGTTTCCAATGGTAAGATACGCTTCTCTTTCGGTGAAATCGGTAACGAAGCCATCGGTAACAACATGTTCCTCTCTACGCTGACACCTTATCAGGTAGAACCCGTTACTAAATTCTTGTGGCTGAATGGCAGTGGCGCTAAGGTAAACGGCTTTACGATGCCTACCTGGGTGAACCCATCGCTTACTTGGGAACGCATCCAAACGAAGAACCTCGGCCTTGATCTCGGCTTCCTGAACGACGAGTTTACGCTGACCGCTGAAATCTATGAGCGTCTGACCAAAGACATGCTCGCGCCGGGTAACGCCATTCCTTTCGGCCGTTGGTGCTGGAGCACCTTATACCAATGGTGGAGAAATTGCAGGCCCGTGGCTGGGAATTGTCGCTGGCATGGCGCAAGCAGTTTAGCAAAGATTTAGGTCTCTACGCTAACTTCAGCATTGGCGACTCTAAGATCAAGGTAAAGAAGTGGAACAGTTCTAATAAGATTATCGGTCACACGAACAACGTTTCATACGCTTATGAAGGTCAGACATGGGGCGATATCTGGGGTTTCGAAACCGATCGTTACTTCACGGAGGACGACTTTGAGGGCCGCAATGCTGATGGTAGTTGGATTTATAAGAAGGGCGTAGCCGATCAAACGGGTATCCAGACCCACAACTTTGTTTATGGTCCCGGCGATATTAAGTTTAAAGACCTTGATGGCAGTGGTGTCATTGATGGCGGAAAGGGTACTTTGGAAGACCATGGCGACCTCAAGGTTATCGGTAACACGTTGCCACGTTATGAATATAGCTTCCACATCGGTGGTACATTCAAGGGTTTCGACCTCGATCTCTTCTTCCAAGGTGTAGGCAAGCGCGACATCTGGACAATCAGTTCGTTCAACTTCCCACTCTTGAAAGAATCCGATTTGGGCGTTTATAAACACCAGACCAACTATAACATCTACACATGGGATGCCGATCCAAGTAAGAAAGTAGTGAAAATCGATCAGAAGAACGATTATCCTTGCTTGTGGCCCGGTAGCGAAACAGCCGGTAACGTACCCGCTTTGGCGAAGTCAGGGGTAACCACAACTACTATCCACAGAGCAGATACCTCACTCACATGTCTTATCTGCGTCTGAAGAATATTACGTTGGGTTACACCTTGCCGAAAGACTTGACACGCAAGGCCTACATCCAGAATCTGAGACTCTATGTCAAAGTGCCAACAACCTCTTCTTGCTTCACAAGGGCAACGGCAATTTGCCAGTCGATCCGGAAGTAAACGAAGGCCAAGGTATAGACTACGGAGGCTGGGGACGTACGCAACCGATTACTCGTTCGTTCGCCATAGGTGTGCAGGTTACATTATAAAGGGACATATAAATATCAAGCATCATGAAAAATCAATTCTATATATCTTTGCGGCTTCAGCCTTAGTGCTGAGCAGCTGTAACGACCTGTTGGACAAGAATCCACGTGATACGTTCACCAATGGTCCGGCTTTTTGGAGCAATGTCAATCGAGGTGGAGAGCTACAGCAACGCCTTCTACTCGTTCTACGGCACTGCCAGCAGTTTTTATTTCGACGCTTTGAACGACAATCAGGTGAGTCCTACGTTCGCCAACTGGACTTCCCGCACGATTCCTAATAAGTCCGCCGCATGGTCGGGACGCTTTACGAAGGTGCGTCGTGTCAACTATATGCTCGACGGCATCAAGACATCGAGCTCTCTGACGCGGAAAAGGCTAAGTTTGAAGCTATCGGTCGTCTTAACAGAGCATGGGTTTTACTACGAGTTAGTGAAAATGTATGGTGACGTTCAGTGGGAGAGAAAGTGATTCTCGACCCCAACGACGAAAGCTGTTTATGGCCCACGCAACGACCGCGATGAAGTGATGGATAAAGTGTTGGCAGACCTTGACTTCGCGATAGCTAACCTTCCGACGATCGGTAAGGATAAGACTACGTGGAGCAAGGAAATGGCGTTGGCCGTAAAGAGCGAGGTTTGTCTTTACGAAGGTACTTTCTGCAAAATATCGTACGCAAGCCGACAACGGCAAGGCTGCCGATGCCACCCGTGCCGCTAAGTATTTAGGGCGAGGCGTAAAGGCTTCGGAAGCACTGATGAACGGCAAGTTCAAGCTCAACGAATGGAAGCCTAACGCCAGCGGAAAGATTTATACCATCTATAATTCGCCTCGATTTGTCGACCAACAGTGAAGTTATCTTCTACAACAATTATGAAAAAAAGATGTCAAAGGTCATGGCCTCTGCGACTTCACTTGTAGCTCAACAACACAGAATGGTCTTACACAAGACGCTGTCAACGCGTTCCTCTTTAAGGATGGAAAACCATTGGCAACAACGACGATGGATACAAACGACGCAGCTGTTAAGAATGCTAATGGTAACTATTCTATTAGTCATCTGTTGAAGGTAAAGGACAAACGCCTGAGTCTGCTCGTTGACTCTATCATCTGCTTTAAGGGTCATGGCTGGATTCGTAATGAACCTTCGCCCAATGGTCCGCTGCCAGCTGAGACAACAGCGTCTACCGGTTATACCATTTATAAGTATGATAACCCACAGATGGACTTGTATTATCGTACCAATACAACGACCAACTATACCGACATCCCTTTGTTCTGGTATTCTGTTATCCTGTTGAACGATGCTGAAGCAAAAGCTGAATTAGGAACACTTACACAAGCCGACCTCGACAAGACGATCAACTTGCTGCAAGCGCGTGCAGAATTGCCTAAGATGACGCTCACTCCGGATGCTGATCCCGCTAACAATATGGGCGTAAGCAACTTGAGTTTGGGAGATACGTCGCGTGCGTCGCTGCGAATTGATGTGCGACTTAGACTTCCGTTATTGGGATCTCGTGCGCTGGCATCAGCTTGACAAGCTCGACAGCAACACCTATCCGGCTATCAACCGTGGTGCCAATATTACCAATTTGGCAGACAAGACCGGACAAAACGTGGACGCGAAGAACTACCTCATCGGTACGTCAGCTACTCGTAAGTTTGAGGCAAAATATTACTTTGTACCCCGTTCCAAGCAACGAAATCATGCTGAATGAGAAGCAAGTAAAGCAGAACCCGAACTGGTAAAAATCAGACGCGTGAAGCGTCTTAGTATAATTAATACGAACAATATCGACTACCGAGACTTGCCATGTGCAAGTCCCGGTAGTTTAGTAATCTCCTCATGAACAAGCTTTTTCGTTTTTCTCTATGATTGCCGGATGGTTCATGCCGGCCCAAACAATGGCCCAAACTTTTGCTCCTGCGCAGAAGTCTGCCATTGAAACCGTGTTGAGACAATTCACGCCCGGCTTTAGTACCGGACGTGTAAACGTAGACTCTGCTCAAGTAGATGGCAATCGCCTCGTGATCTATGCCAGCACGGGTTTTTCATATATCTCGTTTAATCAGGCCAAATGCGACGCCATCATCAGTGGTGTCAAAGCCGCGTTGCCCGACACTTACAAGAACAACGAGGTGCGTATCATCACAGGAGTGTGAATATTCATGATCTGATTCCCCGTTATTTGCGACCAAAAAGCCGACAAACCGGCTGTATTCACGCAGGATAAGGCGGTGCCATTGGTGCGTAATCTGAGCCGTCCCGCTGTACCCGACCAATGGCGCTTTATGGTCGTCACATCGCCATGTGGCAGAGCCATGGTCTCTATTTTTGAACTGGGACGGCAACGCTGGCAATGGCAACGGGGCCGTATGTTTCAGACCGTAGAGGACAAATACACGCAACAATACGTGCTCCCTTATCTTATTCCCATGCTCGAAAACGCGGGTGCTTACGTATTGACACCCCGCGAACGCGACACCAACCCCTATGAAGTGGTGGTTGACAATGACGGAAAGCAGGCTTCTTCGCCTTATCAAGAAACCAATGGCGACAAGCTTTGGACAACCGGCAATAGCCCCGGCTTTGCCTACGCACGACAAGAATATAAGAATTTTGAGAATCCTTTCCGTGAAGGAACCTACCGCATGGCGGAAACAACGTCGAACAAGAGCCGCGCCGGCGAAATCAAATGGACTCCCCGCATCACTGTCGGTCGCCCCTACGCGGTCTATGTGGCCTATCAATCGCTACCCAATAGTACCACGCAAGCCCTCTATACGGTGAATCACAAAGGAGGCAGTACTCACTTTTCGGTCAACCAACAGATGGGTGGAGGCACGTGGATTTACCTCGGTACTTTTGAATTTGACGAAGGAACGCAAGGTAACGTGACGCTTTCCAACTATTCAAAAGGAAAAGGCACCGTTGTGACGGCTGATGCCGTGCGCTTCGGAGGCGGCATGGGCAATATCGCCCGACGGGCCGACGGCGATAGCATTGCCTACAACGGAAAGATGGATCGCCAGTCGGGCTACCGTGCTCGTAATGCCTGGCAGCCCCAACTAAACTATCCTTACGAAACCAGTGGCTATCCCCGATACTTAGAAGGAGCCCGTTATTACATGCAGTGGGCCGGCATTCCCGACAGCATTTATTCGCCTTCGCATGGCAATGATGACTATCGCGACGACTACAAAAACCGCGGTCCATGGGTCAACTACCTGCTGGGAGGTACCAAAGCTTGGCCCGAAGGCAAGGGACTCCGTATCCCCATCGACCTCTCTTTTCGCTTTCCACAGCGATGCCGGCACCGTTTATGGCGACTCTATCATCGGCACTTTGGGCATTTATATGGTCAATCGCTATGGCGGAAAGTTTGCTGATGGCACCAGCCGACAAATCAATCACGACCTCTGCGACCTCGTTCAGTCGCAGATTGTGAACGATATCCGCACGCTCTACGAACCTAAAATGGACACGACGGGGCATGTGGAACCAGTCTTATTTCGAAGCGTGGACACCCCGTGTGCCTGGCATGTTGCTCGAATTGCTCTCACATGAGAACTTCGCCGACATGCGCTATGGTGCCGATCCCCGCTTCCAATTCTCCGTTTCGCGTGCTATCTACAAGGGCATGCTTCGCTTCCTGTCCGACAACTATGGCACGGATTATGTGGTTCAACCGCTTCCTGTCAAGGACTTTGCGCTCCAACTGACCAAGAATAACAAGGTGATGCTGACTTGGCAACCCGTCGATGACCCTTTGGAAGCAACGGCCAAAGCTGAGAAATACATCGTCTACACTCGGTTAGGCGATGGCGGTTGGGACAATGGAGTGGTGGTGAAGAAACCGCAATACACCGCTACGATAGCTCCCGATCAGGTGGTGAGCTTCAAAGTGTGTGCCTTGAACAAGGGGCGGAAGAGCTTCCCGTCAGAGATATTAAGTGCCGGCATAGCCTCAACGACCACTGCCAAGCCTGTGCTTGTGGTCAATGGCTTCGACCGTATCAGCGCGCCCGATGATTTCCGCAGTGCCGATGATGAGCAGGCGAGCTTTCTGGCAGACGATGATAATGGCGTGCCCTACCATGAAATGATTTCCTATACGGGTAAGATGAAGGAGTTCCGGCGTGCCATTCCTTGGACAGACGACGACGCTTCGGGCTACGGTGACAGCCAAAGCAACTATGAACGCATCGTGGTGAAAGGCAATACCTTCGACTATCCGGCACTCCATGGCCGCTCTATTCTGAAGGCAGGCTACAGCTTTATATCGGTTAGTCGTGACGCCGCTGTTAATCTTCAACTCTTCGATAGCGAGAAATTCAGTGCCGTAGATCTTATCTTGGGTAAGAACAAACAGACCAAGATAGGACGTATCGGAGCCATAAAGGGACTTGATTTCAAGACCTTTCCCAAACCGTTGCAGCAAGCGATTACAACCTATTGTCAAGCCGGCGGACGTATCTTTGTGTCGGGTTCATACGTAGCTACCGACCTTTGGCAGAATCCCATCGTCAAGGCCGACAAGGAAGACATCGCCTTTGCGCGTGGTATTCTGAAGTACCAGTGGCGCAACGATAAGGCTTCAACCGAAGGTGAGATTACAACCGTGGTGTCGCCGTTGACCGATAAACGATTGCGGATGGAATATTTCAACCGCCCCAACGAACAATCATACGTAGTAGAGTCGCCCGACGCTATCGATCCCGCAGATTCTTGCGCCTATACGGCTTTCCGTTATCCCGAAAAATAACAAGAGCGCGGGCATCGTTTTCGGCGGGAATGAGACCGACCGGTGGCGCACGGTGGTGCTTGGTTTTCCTTTTGAAGCGGTGAAGAGCGAAGCTCTACGCGATGAAATGATGAAGATGATTATGGCGTTTCTTATTACGCAAGGGCGTTGAATATAGCGAACGGTTTTAATTCAAGCCTCTCCAATAATCCTAATAAAAACATAGCAAAACAAAATAAAGAATGATGTATTCTGCAAAGAATGATGTTATTTTAATATCTTTGCAGCATCATATAGGAAAGGTAAAACAATATGACTCTTTTCATAACGAAACTAAAACGGTGGCACTTACAAGCTGCCATTTTGTGGGCATTCCTTAGTGTCTGTGTATTAATACAAGCCGGTGAACCTTTTCCGCTTTGCCCTTCTCACCGACATTCATATCGACATTAACGCTCCAAACCCCCACACAAGATCTGCGCAATTCGGTAGATCAAATCAATCAATCGGACAGCATCGACTTCATTCTCGTCACCGGCGACATTGCCGATAAGGGCGATGGCGCCTCGTTGCGATTGGCTAAACAGGAGCTTGACCGGCTACAACGGCCTTACTACATCGTACAAGGCAACCATGATCAGAAGTGGAGTGAGAGTGGTTGTTTGGATTTTAAAGCATATTTTTGGCTACGAACGTTTCAAGTTTGAGCATCGTGGCTATCTGTTTTTGGGCTTTCCGAGCGGTCCACTCATGCGTATGGCTTTGGGACATGTGGCCCCGGAAGATATCGATTGGGTCGTAGAAGAACTGAAAAAGAACGGCACTGATGGCAAGCCTGTATTCCTTGTGAGCCACATGCCCATGCTACCGGAGGACGTCGACAACTGTTTTGATGTGACAGACGCAGTCCGATCCTTTCCCGTTCAGGCCTTTCTGAACGGCCATTACCATCGCAACCGATTTGAGACATACGATGGAATACCGGGCTTTTATCAATATCACCAACCTCAGACAGAAAGGCCGTACGGCCGGACAATACAACGAATACGACGTAACGGTGGACTCGCTTATCGCTTATACGCATCCCGTTGGTTTGCCCCGTTATCGCTGGGCCGCTATCGCTCTTGGTCAACGACTTGGCCCGGCTGCAGCAGCCACGTCGCCTTTGCGTCCTGATTTCAGCGTCAACGAAACCCTATCCCATGGTGAAAGAAACGTGGCAGGTCGCTCTTCGGGCCGGTATCTATTCATCACCGGCCGTCGACAAGCAACGAATTGTGGTGGCCGACAACCTCGGACGCCTCACTTGCTTTGACCATCAAGGCCGGCAACGCTGGCAATATACCACCGGTGCCCGCATCATTGGTACGCCCGCAATCGGCCGTGGTGTCGTGGTGGCTGGCTCGGCCGATGGTTTTTATTTACGGACTTGATGCCCGTCAGGGAACCTTACGATGGAAAGTGCGGACGCAAAGACCCGTTGTGAGTGCAGTAACAATCCGTGGCGGTATAGCCTACGTGGGCAGTGGCGACCATATTTTCCGTGCTATCCGCGTCAAGGATGGCACAATCCTGGAGCCGACAGGGCATTCGGGGCTACGTAGAAACACGACCACTCGTTAATCGGCGCATGGTTGTCTTCGGCGACTGGGCCAATACGGTCTACGCGCTGCGCCGCAAAGACGGAAATCCATTGTGGGAGTGGACCACCGGACGACAAAATATGCACTATTCGCCAGCCGGAGTGTGGCCTGTAGAGGCTCATCAGAAAGTATTCGTGGTCGATCCACGCCGCGTACTGACAGCCATTGACGCTCGCGATGGCCACGAAATCTACGCCACCAAGCAGAGTGTGGTGCGCGAATCCATTGGTATTTCAAAAAGATCGGAAACGTATTTATGCCAAGACCATGCGTGATAGCGTAGTCTGTTATTCTGCTTTGGACAATCATCCACGACAACTATGGGCCTGCCATGTAGGCTTTGGTTACGAACATGCCACCGTCATGCTGCCCGAAAAAGACGGAGTGGTATTCTCTTCTACTAAGAATGGTCTGATTTTCGCCATCGAAGCGAAGACCGGACGCTTGCTATGGAAGCATAAAGTGAGCAACACGCTCGTCAACACGGTGGTTCCTTTAAGCCGCAACATTGTGCTCTATACAGACGAAGACGGCTTTTTAGGAAAACTTTCAATCAACAATAATCACTAACAATATAACAATCATGAAGAAAATGGTAGATTGCTTCCTCCCCATGGCGGGCCAGGAAGAGTTAAAAAGAACCCTTGAAGGCCTGAAAGGGCAAGATATCGTAAATCGCATCATTATCCTACAGTCCGGTGAACCGGTAGCCGTAGAAGGTGTTGACGGCGTTCTGACCATCGATACGCTGAAGAGCAGCGACACGATGCGCAAGGTGGCTGAGGCTGCCGAGGCTCCTTTCACCTTATTATATATGAAGGAGCAATACATGGAAATCGGTCTTTACGCGCTCGAACGTATGACCGGCATTGCTCAATCGCACCCATGCCGGCATGGTATATGCCGACCATTACAAAAATATCTGCAGAAGGAATCCGCTCGGAATCACCCGTTATCGACTACCAGAAAGGTAGTTTGCGCGACGATTTCGACTTCGGTTCGGTACTCTTTTTCCGCACCGACGCCCCTCAAGACAGCAGCCGGTAAGATGACTTCTCACTATCAGGCAGCCGGCTTCTATGACCTCCGACTGAAGCTATCACAATGCGAAGAGCTTGTTCATATCAACGAAAACCTCTACAGCGAGGTGGAACTGACAACCGCAAAACAGGAGAAAAGCTTTTTGACTACGTAGATCCACGCAACCGTGCCTCACAAATTGAGATGGAACAGGCCTGCACCGAGCATCTGAAGGAAATCGGTGGTTACCTCGCTCCCTAAGTTTGAGCCCGTTGATTTCAATCAAGAAGCCTTTTGAATATGAGGCAACCATCATGATTCCCGTGCGCAATCGCATCCGCACAATCCGTGATGCCATCGACAGCGCGTTGAGCCAAAAGACTAATTTTTAAGTACAATGTATTCGTTGTTGAGAATGGTCCTGAATTCCATTCTACCGACGGTACCACCGAAGCCATTGAGGAATACAAGAGTGATGAGCGACTGATACACCTCATTCCGACCCGTCGCGACATCGGTGTTGGTGGTGCTTGGAACATGGCTACCCACCATCCTAAGTGCGGTCGCTTCATCGTTCAGCTCGACAGCGATGATGTATATTCTGACGAAAACACGCTTCAGAAGTTTGTAGACGCCTTCCATGAGCAACAATGCGCTATGGTTATCGGCTCTTATATGTTGACAGATATTGATAAGAACATGCTTCCGCCGGGCAAAATCGACCACCGCGAGTGGACTCCCGACAACGGTCGCAACAATGCTTTGCGTATCAACGGACTCGGTGCGCCACGCGGTTTCTTCACACCGGTGATACGGACAGTCAACCTTCCCAATGTAAACTATGGCGAAGACTATGCTTTGGGCCTGGCCATTTCACGTCATTACCAGATTGGTCGCATCTATGATGTGCTCTATTGCTGCCGTCGTTGGGACGACAACTCTGATGCCGCGCTCAGCATTGAGAAGGAAAATCGCAACAATACGTACAAGGATCGTGTCCGCACATGGGAATTGCAGGCCCGCATTGCCATGAATAAATAAGGATTATTCGTTGTCAACAATACACTAAAAATCAATGAAAAGCAACATAAAATCTCCATGGCTGTGGGTGCCTACGCTGTATTTTGCCGAGGGTGTGCCCTATTTTGTCGTGAATAACATCTCTGTTATGATGTTCACAAAGATGGGTGTACCCAACGGCGATATGGCTTTCTTCACGACACTGCTGTATTTTCCGTGGCTGCTCAAGGGCATTTGGAGTCCCTTGGTCGATGTAATCAGAACCAAACGCTGGTGGATTGTCTGCATGCAGATGATTATGACCGCGTTCCTTGTTCTGCTGACAGTCACGCTGCCCTAACCCTTCGCCAGAGCTTATTGACAGCGGACAGACGCCAATCAGCATGTTTACGCTGACCTTAGTACTGTTTATCATCGCCGCTTTCGCCTCGGCCACGCACGATATTGCGGCCGACGGTTACTACATGCTGGCCCATAATCCAAGCAGTCAGGCCGCTTTCATCGGCATCCGCAGTACTTTCTACCGCATCGCCTCTGTTTTTGGTCAGGGTGTATTGGTCTTTATCGCCGGCAGTATCGAGAAAGATACGGGCAATATACCCTATTCGTGGAAGATTACGCTGGGCGTGAGCGCGGTCGTTTGCTTCCTTATTACGCTTTATCACACCTTTTTCCTTCCTCATTCGGCCGAAGACAAACCGCGCGTTGCTGATACTGTCGACGACAAGGAAGCCGCCGACTTGAAGCGAAAGGAACTGATCAACTCGTTTGTCACGTTCCTTAAGAAGCCCCATGCTCTGGGCCATTGCCTTTTATGTTGCTCTATCGTTTGCCCGAAGGATTCCTTATCAAGATGTGTCAACCATTCCTCGTTCACGGCACAGACAGCGGTGGGCTGGGCTTAAGTACCGATATGGTCGGTCTCGTCTATGGAACCTTTGGCGTGATGGCCTTGTTGGGCGGTGGCATCGTGGGCGGAATCTTCGCCTCACGCGTTGGTTTGAAGCGGTCGTTGTGGATTATGGCAGCCTGCATGACGCTTCCCTGTATCACCTTCGTTTATCTGGCCGTCTACCAACCCGCAGATCTCACCGTCATCAGCGTGGCCGTCTGCATCGAACAGTTCGGTTATGGCTTCGGCTTCACAGCCTATATGCTCTATATGATGTACTTCTCCGAAGGCGAATTCAAGACCTCTCACTATGCCATCTGTACCGCTTTCATGGCCTTGAGCATGATGCTTCCGGGCTTTATAGCAGGTTATATTCAAGAAGCCATTGGTTATGTGAACTTCTTCTGGATGGTAATGCTCTGCTGTGTGGCCACCATCGGCGTGACGTTTGTCATCCGAAAGCAGATAGACGAGAACTACGGACGCAAATAATTTACGAACAATGAAGAGATTACTATTCATCTGTTGTGCCTTATGGCTGGCCTTCGGAAGCGCGTCGGCGCAGAAAGTGAAGACCGGCATAGAGGGTTTTGAAAAAGCAGAACTTCAAAAATACTGGAGGGCTTGCGGGTCGGTCTGGTCACCAATCCTACGGGAGTAGACAACGACTTGCGCTCGGATGTCGACATCCTGCATGCTGCCAAGAACGTAAAGTTGGTGGCTTTGTTTGGCCCTGAGCATGGTGTGCGAGGCAATGTGCATGCCGGTGACGCGGTCGCTAACGACTCCGACCCGGTTACAGGATTGCCCGTTTATTCGCTCTATGGTAAATATCGCACGCCTTCTGACGAGATGTTGAAGAATATCGACGTACTCGTCTACGACATTCAGGACATCGGTTGCCGCTCGTTCACTTACATCAGCACCTTGGCCAACATCATGAAAGCCGCTGCCCGCAACCATATCAAAGTGGTGGTGCTCGACCGTCCCAATCCATTGGGAGGCAAAAAGGTAGAAGGTTGCGTCACGGAAGACGACTGCATTTCGTTTGTCAGCCAGTTCAAAGTGCCATACGTTTATGGTCTGACGCCCGGCGAACTCGCCCGATTGCTGAACGACGAAGGCCTGTTGGGCGAGAAATGCGACTTGGAAGTGGTGAAAATGAAAGGCTGGAAACGCTCGATGACCTACGGCGACACCGGTCTGAAGTGGGTACTTTCGTCACCCCACATCCCCGAAGCATCGTCGGCACCGTTCTATACCGTGTCGGGCATCGTGGGCGAACTTGATAGTATCAACATCGGCGTAGGCTATACGATTCCTTTCCAGACCTTCGCGGCACCTTGGATCAAAGCCACCGAGCTGGCCGATCGCATGAACGCGCTGCGACTGCGGGGCTACACCTTCCGCCCCATCTATTACTCGCCCTTCTACAGCAAGTATAAAGGACGCCAATTGCAGGGCGTTCAGGTACATTTCACCAATTATCGTAAAGCCCGCCTGTGTGATGTGCAGTTCTACATCTTACAGGAGCTTTACAAACTCTATCCCAATCACGACATCCTGAAGCAAGCCGGACAGCGTGCCGGCATGTTCGACAAGGTGTGCGGAAGCAAGAAAATACGTGAACTTTTCTTGCGTCGCCATCGTTGGAAAGACGCAAAAGCCTATTGGGATAAGGATGCCGACAAGTTTAAAAAGCTATCCCGACAGTATTACCTTTACAAATAAGCATCATGACTGAAGTGAAAAGCAGCCGCATTCAGGCCATTGATATCCTGCGTGGCATGACCATTGCCGGCATGATACTGGTCAACAATCCCGGCGGCGAACCCGTTTATACGCCTTTGGAGCATGCCGAATGGTTTGGATTGACACCCACCGACCTCGTTTTTTTCCGTTCTTTATGTTCATCATGGGTATCACGACCTACCTTTCATTGCGCAAGTTCAACTTTGAATGGTCATGGCTCTGTGCCCGCAAAATCCTGAAAAAGAGCCGTCCTGCTCTATTTCATTGGTATTGCCGTCAGCTGGCTCATGAAGTTCTGTTATGGCATGGTCAGTGCCGATAATGCCTCACTTCCTCTCCTCGAACGGATGCTGGTGTCGGCCAACAGCTTTGCTGAGATTCGGTTGGTAGGCGTCTTTCCGCGCCTCGCAATCTGCTACGGACTGGCCGCTTGTATCGCGCTCAGCCTGAAGCATAAGTACATTCCATGGCTCATTGCCCTCATTTTTTTATTGGCTATTTCATTCTTTTTGGAAACAGGCAATGGCTGGGCACACGATGCCACCAACATCCTCGCGGTGTTCGACAGTAGCATTGTCGGTCAGCAACACCTCTACAAATGGGACACCCCCGACCCCGAAGGCCTGCTCAGTACGCTGCCCTCGCTGGCCCATGTGCTCATCGGCTTCTGCGTGGGACGTGTTCTTACCAATCTGAAGAATCTCAACGACAAAATCGAGCGCCTCTTTATCATCGGTGCCTTGCTCACCTTCGCGGGCTTCCTGCTCAGCTATGGCTGCCCCATCAGTAAGAAACTATGGACGCCGACCTTTGCCATGGTGACGTGCGGACTGGGCTCTACGCTGCTGGCGTTGCTTTCTTGGCTCATCGATAAACGTCGGTATCAAGGCAATTTCAGCCGTTTCTTCATGACCTTTGGTGTCAATCCGTTGGCACTCTACATTTTAGCCGACCTTGTTCTCATCCCGTTATCCATCATTCCCATAGCCGGACAAACGTTGCAACGTCGTATGTTCAACGACGTCATGCAACCCCTTGTCGGCACGCAGGCTGCTTCGCTCGCATGGGCTTTGCTCTTCGTGATGATTGTATGGGGCATCGGCTGTTATCTTTATAAGAAAAATCTTTATCAAATTATGATATTATTAGCAGATAGTGGGTCTACCAAAAACCGATTGGTGTGTGGTAGACAACGGTCAGACCGTTCTGACCATCAAGACAAAAGGCACAAATCCCTTCTTCCAGACCGAAGAAGAAATCGCGCAGGAAATCAATAGCGCGCTCGTTCCCGAACTTCCATCGACCGACATCGAAGACGTATTCTTCTATGGTGCCGGTTGCACGCCCGAAAAAGCTGCCCATTCTGGAGGCCGCGCTCCGAAAGCACCTCCACATCACGGGTCGGTGCGAGGGTAGCCACCGACATGTTGGCGGCAGCCCGCAGCCTTTGTGGCCACCGACCGGGCATTGCCTGTATCCTCGGTACGGGCAGTAACTCTTGTGCTTACGATGGAGAGAAGATTATCAAGAACGTTTCTCCGCTCGGATTTATTCTCGGAGACGAAGGCAGTGGTGCCGTTTTGGGCAAGACATTGGTGGGCGACGTGCTCAAGAACCAGTTGCCGCAAGACATCGTAAAGGCTTTCCACGACGAGTATCAGCTGACCAATGCCGACATCATCGACCGTGTTTACCGCCAGAAACTGCCCAACCGCTTCCTCGCCGGCTTTGTTCCTTTCCTCGCGAAGCATATCGACAACGCGGCTGTTCGCCAATTGGTGGTCGATGGTTTCCGCCGTTTCCTCGTGCGCAATGTCAAGCAATACGACCATTGGGACCAACTACCCATCGGCTTTTAACGGCTCCATTGCCTACTACTCAGGCAACCGCTCGAAGAAGCGCTCAAGGCTGAAGGCATGACATTAGGCAAAATCATCCAAGCTCCCATGGAAGGGCTCATCGCTTATCACACCAATCAGGAGTAAGCTATGGCATTCGTCAAAATATCGGAGCAGCCGTCGCTCTACGACGACCTCGAAAAAGAAAAGCGTTCACGACCTTCTGGTCGACATCAATCGTGAAGACCAGAAGGTGGCCCTGGCCGTAGAGCAGGCCATTCCACAGATAGAGAAACTCGTAACGCTACTCGTTCCGCGTATGAAAAAGGGCGGACGCATCTTCTATATGGGTGCCGGCACGAGCGGAAGACTGGGCGTTCTCGACGCGTCAGAGATTCCACCGACCTTCAGGGGTGCCCCCAACCCACATCATCGGACTCATTGCCGGCGGCGACACCGCGCTGCGCAACGCCGTCGAAAAACGCTGAAGACGACGAGCAACGGGGCTGGCAGGAACTGCTGGAGCACCACATCAACGAGCACGACGCCGTTATCGGTATCGCCGCTTCGGGCACAACGCCCTATGTTATCGGCGCGCTGCGCGAGGCACGAGCCCACGGCATCCTCACCGGTTGCATCACCAGCAACCCCGATAGTCCCATGGCTGCCGAAGCCGATGTACCCATCGAGATGATTGTAGGCCCCGAATTTGTCACCGGCAGCAGCCGTATGAAATCGGGAACGGGCCAGAAAATGATTCTCAACATGATTTCTACATCAGTCATGATACAACTGGGACGCGTCGAAAGGCAATCGCATGGTCAACATGCAACTCACCAACAAGAAACTCATCGACCGAGGCACACGCATGATTGTAGACGAACTGGGACTCGACTATGAACACGCCAAACGCCTGTTGCTGATGCATGGCTCGGTCAAGAAAGCAATAGAAAACAGTAAAGGATAATTCATGACAAAGAAAGAACTGCCTGTCTTACTGCTCACCGGCTATCTCGGAAGCGGCAAGACCACACTACTCAATCGTATTCTCACCAACGAGGCGCGGCATTAAATTTGCCGTCATCGTGAATGATATCGGCGAAGTCAACATCGACGCGGACCTCATCGAGAAGGGCGGCGTTGTGGGACAGAAAGACGAAAGCCTCGTGGCTTTGCAGAACGGCTGCATCTGTTGCACGCTCAAGATGGATCTCGTAGAACAGATTCACGACATCACGACCATGCGGAAGTTTGACTATATCGTTATCGAAGCCAGTGGAATATGCGAACCCGCGCCCATCGCGCAAACCATTTCCAGCATTCCGACGCTCGGGCCGAAATACATCAAAGACGGCATTGTGCGCCTCGACTGCATCACGACCGTCGTAGACGCGCTCCGCATGCGCGATGAATTTGGCAGCGGCGACCAACTCGTGCGCGATCATATCGACGAGGAAGACATCGCAAACCTTGTCATTCAGCAAATAGAGTTCTGCAACATCATCCTGTTGAACAAGGCTTCGGAAGTGACGCCCGACGAACTGGCCCGCATCCGACACATCATCCGTGCCATCCAGCCCAAGGCCGAAATCATCGAGTGCAACTATGGCGACGTCGAACTGACCAAACTGCTCGACACCCACCTCTTCGACTTCGAGGCTACGGCTACTTCGGCCGCGTGGATAGACCACATTGAGCATCACCACGACGAGGAACACCACCACGATGAGCATGATGAAGACGAACATGAGCACCACCATGGCCACCATCACCACCACCATCATCACGACGAAGGTGAGGCCGAGGAATACGGTATCGGCACGTTCGTCTACTATCGCCGCCGTCCGTTCGACCTGGCGTGGTTCGACGACTTCGTAGCCCGTAAGTTCCCCAAGAACGTTATCCGCTGTAAGGGTATCTGCTGGTTCAGGGCGAGCCCGACACCTGCTACATCTTCGAGCAAGCCGGCAAACAGATGGGCCTACGCAATGCCGGCCTGTGGTATGCCACCATGCCCGAAAAAGGAACTCGAAGCGCTCAAAACCGTGCAAGCCGGACTACGCCGCGACTGGGACGAACAGTATGGCGACCGCATGCAAAAGCTCGTTTTCATCGGACAGAAGCTCGACAAGGAGGCCATCACCGCCGAACTCGACAAGTGTCTGCTTGACTAAACCAAGCTATAATCCCATACGGGCAGATATCTTCATAGATGTCTGTCCGTATTGTTATGTGCCGGTGTAGGAGCGTGATTTTATGTTTGAGCTTTTGGTGTTGTCGACAATATTTGCACCTGTTATATTTGCATATTTATCTATTTATATATACCTTTGTGCCCACTTTTTTATACCATTGTAGTTATATACGTCCATATTGACTGAAAGAAAATAGAGTTATAAGAAAACAAAGATATTATTATTGATATTTATGAGTAAAAGAACTTATGTTACTCCTGTATGCACTTGTATACAGATAGCTTCTTCCGCGCTGTTAGGAACCAGCGTTATTCCCTGTAGGCACACAGACTTCAAATCAAACAGACGCTTCGCAAGAGGATTGGAACGAAGAAGATAAAAAAACAAAGGAGGGCTTGGAGTTGGCGGTGGCGAATTTGAAGGCAACGACTGGTAAACAAGAACTTCTCATCCTTCTTTTTCATGTCAGGAAAAGACGCACTCTACACCAAACCCTAAAAAGAAATAAGAGATTAGAACAAAGTTTACTTTCAGGTTTCTAACAGCAAAAAAAGTAGCTTTCGTAGCAGTAGAATTTCAAGATAAGTAGGCAAAAATATGAAATCATCAAGACAAATGAAGAATATCATCATAGAGATATTGATTCTTCTGTGTGGCATTATAAGCATGACGGCTTGTAATGACGCGGCAGATGGTTGCGATAGTGACGCGGCAGGCAAAAAAGGTGTCAGCTTTACAATGGATTTAGCGGATTGGGAAGCGCGGCAAACCATAGGCGCGCCCATCACAAAGGCCGCGCCACAGCAACAGTCGACAACCCTAAAAACCATACATGTCAATCTTACTCCCGAAGTATCGGCTAACGTAAGCATCGTTAGTGATGAGCAGCAGACAGATCATTCTGCAACTTCAACACGTGCGGCTAAACGCAAAGCACTTGCCGTAGGCGACTATACAATCATTGCCTATCAAGGAACTGACGCGGCACCCATGAAGAAAGCAGAGCTGAAAGTCAAATGGGACGGATCGACGTTCACGATCAACAACGAGCAGGCTAAAATGCGTCTCGAGCCCGGAACCTATACTTTTGTCTGCTTCAATGACAAGCTGGAAGAGAAAAATGGTAAGCTATCGATGGTGAACTACGACCGCGACAAGTCTCTTTCTTCCGATGAAGACCATGCTGATTATTTAAAAACGCTTGCGGCCGACTACGATGAGGCTCTGGTGGGACGGGTTACCACCAATGTCACTGATACCAAAATGAAAAATTCCTTTTGTGCTGAGCCATCCTTGGGCGCGCGTAAAATTTGTGGTCGGAGGAATGTGTTTGAAGCACCCTGATGTCGATAAAGACTACTCTACAACAGGTTCTGTCACCAACATTTCGTACAATGCCGACCTCAGCGGAACCACAACCATGATTCCATCAAGCGAGGGAGGAGCGGTAAGCACGCCACAAACGCTTAGCGCGCACGAACTGAATCCTCTTTCATTAACGCCCGTTGCATATACCGAAAGCGAGGTAGACCTGGCTTCAGGAACAGAGAAACTGAACAATAAACGCGTATTCAAGTTTGATAATTTCGTAGAATATAGCGCCAGCAACTTCCTTCCTTGGATGAATGGATACACGAATAAATTCCAGGAATATCAAAGCATGAACCTCTACTTCCCCTGCCGGCGCGATGCTGAAAGAATATAAATGGCTCAACGGACGCATAAGTCTTTACGGTCGCCAAAGCTCATTCGACAAGTTGTATCTGGCAGTTCGCGACGCGCTTCCCCAACACTTCAAGCCAACAGCAGCTATAAAGTGTTCATACATGTGTCGTATAACTTCCGTTATCTCTTTGGTGACGGAACGGTTGGCACGTTGGCCGAGAACAACAACTGGGCTAACAAGAGACCTATTGCCATTGTAACGAGCATGAAAACACGCACGGCGATGTCGCTGGAAATGGCGACAGGACGTGTGAACTGGACAAAGGTAGCTCCCAATGGTCATTTTAACCGCCGCTACTATACGATGGCAAACGCTAACGATATGGTTAACGATATGGATGGATACCGCACCACATACGATCCTGCTTACACTTATGAAGGCATAACTCCACACGCGGAAAATCCAAATCTGCCCGCATTTTACGTAGCCGCACGTTATAAGGCACCCGGTACTACCGCATCGTGGATATTAAACCCTTCGCCTGATGTGAACGATAGCAGGGGTAAATGGTATCTGCCCTCGATGGGCGAGTGGATACAAGCTTACCATACGGTGGGTCATGGCACCGGTTATGATATAGGCCAAAAGCAAAAGACGGGGCCAAAATATGACAAATGGATGGAATGGCGAATTACACTGCTCGATATAGGTTTCAGACAGGCAGGCAGTTCGATTCCTCCCTCATGGAACTATCAGTGGTCTTCCAACGAGTTGGTAAAGGATCGCGAAAACAACGACTACGCTGTGCAGGTAGGATGGCGAAATGATGGGACCTTCATATTCAGAAGAGATAATTATAATCAAGGTATAGTAGTACCATTTATTCATTTTCTAATCAGAGGGATGTGTCAAAACAGGCACATCCCCTTTTTAGGTAACTATATTACCGGTCAAAACGATTCAATGCGCTGACCGCGAAATCCAACGACGCGATAGAAGGCAGGGCACGGGGACGAAACTGGTATGAAACAGCCATGAAAAATTTCGTACAAAACCACTCGTTTATTTTGCTTCGGGATGTCGCAAATAAGCCAAGCATTTGGATTGTTGTCGCAAATAAGAGAAGTGATTGATAGTCAGTTGTTTAGTAGATTCAATGGCGGTTATGTGTATCAAAAGCACCCTGAAATATCAAAAAAAGTACCTGAAAGCATAGCTTTTACACGATAAAAGCGTCACTATTAGCATGTCAAAGCATAACTTTGATTCTGTCAAAGGGCTGCTTTTGATACGCTAAAAAGCTATGCTTTTGACACCGGGAAAAAAACGAAAAACGATTGTGCGGAAGGGCAAAAACGCCATTTCATCGCTATTTTTCGCTCTAATTGAAGCATTTTTTTAGACCGTTTTTGTGATTGTATCTTTACATTTGTTGCTTATCGTAAGGTCTTTATGTATGAGGCGGAACGTGATGAATAACGCATGGTATTGTCTTTATGTATGAGCGGAACATGATGAATAACGCATGGTATTGTCTTTATGTATGAGCGGAACATGATAAATCATGCCCCTACGGCTGGCGCGTGGTTACTGATTTATATTTTCCACGTTATTCTTTTTCGCGTTTAGAAATGGGAGGGCGTGAGCCGTAGGGGCGTGATTTATCACGTTCCGCATGAATAAAAACAGGAGGAATGGATGATTCGCATCAAAAAAGGTTTACGCTTGCCGTTTTGTAAACGGTGAAGCGTAAACCTTTTTGAATGAGAAATAAAACGAGAAGCACGAAATGAATTATCAATCATTTCTCATTTCACGCTTCTTATTTCATCTTTTGATTATTTGTTTTCAAACATATCCTGGCAAGCTTTCCAACCAAACTGCTTGTAGAGTTGGTTAAGTTTGCCTTCGCGCTGCTTGAATGAGTTGTAATCTTTCTTGCTATTTTCGGTCCAACCCGTTTCGGCCATGGCTGCCAAACGTGGCAACAGCTGGTATTCGGCCAGTTCTTTTGCAAGCGATATACTCGGTCCAGAGGTTCACCTGTACACCTTTGACGTGCTTCTTCAATGCCAGTGTGGCGTCGTCGGGCACGGGATTGTAGCCGTAAGTCTCTCTACGGGCAGGTTACCGCCAATCAGGAGCAGATCGCGGCTCTTGTTTTGGTAGTGATCCAAGTAGTGATAATCGTTGGGCGACATGATAGCGTCGAGTCCGCGATTAGCCGCGATGATGCCACCGGCCACGCCACGCCAGCTCATAACGGTGGTTCCGGGTTCTACATCGCCTTCCAGAATCTCGTCCCAACCGATGATATGGCGGCCCTTGCTCTCCAAATGCTTGGCTACCTTGCTGAGGAAATGGCCCTGCAACTGTGCTTCGGCCGAGAAACCATTGGCTCCCTTGAGGTCAAGACGCTTGATTTCGGCCTGGCAACGGGGGCATTCCTTCCAGCGTTTGCGAGGTGCTTCGTCGCCACCAAGGTGGATATACTTCGACGGAAGATTTCGATGATTTCGTCGAGCACGTTGTTCACGAACTCGTATGTCTTCGGATTGCCTGCGCAAAGGATGTCATCGAACACGCCCCACTGCTGTGCCACCTTGTAAGGGCCGCCCGTACAGCCGAGTTCGGGGTAAGCCGCCAGCGCTCCAAGCATATGACCGGGCATGTCTATCTCAGGAATTACGGTGATATAACGCTCTGCCGCATACTTCACGATTTCCTTCATCTCTTCCTTTGTGTAGTGACCGCCGTAGGGAGTGCCGTCGAACACGGGCGAATTGTGACCTACAACGGTCTGATCGCGCTTCGATCCCACTTCGATCAGCTTCGGATAGCGATCGATTTGCGCACGCCAACCCTGGTCTTCGGTCAGATGCCAGTGGAAAACGTTAAGGTTGTGCAGGGCCAACATGTCCACAAACTCCTTCACAAATTCGAGATTGAAGTAGTGACGGGCGCAGTCGAGCATGGCGCCACGGTAGCCAAAGCGAGGCTGATCGACGATGCGGGCGGCGGGCAGGCTCACACTCTGCACCTTCTCCAGCGGCAATGACTTGCGCAATGTCTGTATTCCATAGAACACACCCTGCGGAGTTTTTCCCTCAATCGTAACGCCTTTGGCCTTCACGGTGATGATATAGCCCTCGTCATTGGCGATTTTAGCATTGAGTTTCAGCGTAATCGTCGCGCCTTTTTGGTCTACGCCATTGGCCTCTATGCCTGTAGCCTCACGGATATACTGCTTCAGGAAGGCGCCGTTGCGCAGCATGGCTTCGTCTTCACTTGCCACATAGACCGACGTATTGCCGGTAAGTACAAAAGCGTTGCCCTTCTCTGCGGTGATACTCTGCGGCAACGGCACTACATTGTAGTTGACATCGGCAGCCTGCAACGACAGTGCGGCCATGGCGATAGCCACGGATAATAAAGTTTTTCTTCATGTTTTTGGTTGATTGAATGATTTAATTATGGTTGATATAAATATAATTAGTAATCGTCAGGCGACAAATTTACGGCAAAATATCCGCAAACCCTAATCTTTTAATAATTATTTAAGGGTTGTGGAGTTGTGGCGGGGTTGTTAGGGTGTGGAGGTGTAATGATGAATGATTACCTATTCTATCACATTATCCAAACAAACTATTCATCCCAACACCTCCACACCCTAACAACCCCGCCACAACTCAACAACCTTTTTATATAATTATGATACTAATTCCATAAAAAAATTAGTTTCTTTGTAAAAGATATAGATTTTTATTTAAATCAACATAGTTATGGGAAAAGGAAAGAAGGCCGGAAAAGCGCCTTACTAAAAAGCAACTGGCTGAGAAACTGATTGATTTTTTTCTCGTCGCAGCCGGGTAAAACCTTAACGTTCAAGGAAATATTCAGGACTCTTAAACTCAACACGCATCCGCTCAAGATGCAGGCCATCGACATCATGGAGGAATTGTCGTGGGACGATACGCTGGCTAAGGTGTCGGACAACGCTTTACAAACCGAACACCAGCGGTCAGGTTCAGGAAGGTATTTTTCCAGCGCAAGGCCAACGGTAAGAACTCTGTGGTACCGACAGACAGCGACAAACCCATCTTCGTATCGAGCGCAACTCGATGGGAGCGTTGACCGGCGACCGCGTTAGGGTTCTCGTTCATGGCCCGACGCATGAATCATATCAAGGAAGCGCAGGTCATTGAGATTCTCGAACGCAAGAAAGACACCTTCGTCGGCAGGCTCAAGGTAGACAAAGACATCGCTTATCTCATTCCCCAGTCGGACGTTTTGGCCCACAATATCATCATTCCGCGCCGCAAGGTAAAGGGAGGTAAGACCGACGATAAGGCGGTGGTGCGCGTCACGCAGTGTCCCGATGAAGAGCGCAAGAGCCCCGTGGCCGAAGTAATCGACATACTGGGACAGACGGGCGACAATGATGTAGAGATGAATACCATCCTTGCTCAATACGATTTGCCCTATAAATACCCCAAGGCCGTGGAGGAAGCGGCCAAGAAAATTACGGGCGAAATAACGCCAAAGGATGTGGCCGAGCGCGAGGACTTTCGCGAAGTATTCACCTGTACCATCGATCCACACGATGCAAAGGATTTCGACGACGCCCTCTATTCGCTTTCTCGATGGCAACGGTAAGGAAATCGACATAGAAAAAGCAACCAACGCTCCGCCCCCAAGCTATACGAAGTGGGCGTCCACATTGCCGACGTGAGCCACTACGTGACCGAGGGCAGCATCATTGATAAGGAAGCCGTGAAGCGGGCCACGAGTATTTACCTCGTCGACCGCACCATTCCCATGCTCCCCGAACACCTCTGCAACTTCGTTTGTTCGCTGCGGCCCGATGAAGATAAGTTAGCTCTACAGCGTCATCTTCACCCTCGACGACGAAGCCAACGTGAAATCGTCGCGCATTGTGCACACCGTCATCCGCAGCAACCGCCGCTACGCCTACGAGGATGTGCAGCAACTGCTCGAAGCCAACGGCGTAGTAGACGGCACGGGAGAGCCCGCGCCCAAACCGGGAAAGGGCGGTTACAAAGGGCGAAAACGCCCTGCGACTCATCACGCTCGACCGACTGGCGAAGCAATTACGGGCCAAACGCTTCAAAAATGGGGCGGTAAAGTTCGACCGCGAGGAACTCCACTTCGATATCGACGACAAAAGGCAAGCCCACACGATGCTACTTCAAACGCTCGAAAGACGCCAACAAACTCATCGAAGAGTTTATGCTTCTGGCCAATCGCACTGTGGCCGAGAGCATAGGCCATGTTAAAAAGGGCAAGAAAGCCAAGACCTTTGCCTTATCGTGTGCACGATAATCCCGACCCACAGAAGATGGAAACGCTGCGCCAGTTTATCGTAAAGTTCGGCTATAAGGTCAAAACCGACGGCACGAAGGGTGCCATGGCCCGCAGCATCAACAAGCTGATGGACGACTGCGAGGGCAAACGCGAGGGCAAACTCATACAGACGGTGGCCCTGCGTGCCATGATGAAAGCCAAATACACCACGCATAACATCGGCCATTTCGGTCTGGCCTTCGACTATTACACCCATTTCACCAGCCCCATCCGCCGCTATCCCGACACGATGGTGCACCGACTGCTCACGCGCTATGCCGAAGGAGGGCGGTCGGCCAACGAGAAACATTGCGAGGAACTGTGCGAACATTGTTCTGAAATGGAACAAATAGCCCAGAACGCCGAGCGTGATTCCATCAAATATAAGATGGTGGAGTTCATGAGTGACAAACTCGGACAGGTGTTCGACGCCCATATCAGCGGCATCACGAGCTACGGCGTCTATGCCGAAATCGACGAAAACCACTGCGAAGGCATGATTCCGATGCGCGACCTCGACGACGATTACTACGAGTTCGATGAGCGCAACTTCTGCCTTGTGGGCCGTCGCCGCCATCATAAGTATCAGTTGGGCGACCCCATTCGTATTCAGGTGGCAAAGGCTAATTTAGAAAAGAAACAACTCGACTTCGCTTTGGCCGAATAAAAATCGCCCCTACGCGGATCGATTGGTGATGAAATCGTTGATCTAAGCGTAGGGGCGATTCTGTAATTTTATGGGTTGAACGCTTCATCGGGCCACGGACAGGGCTTTCCTGTGGCCTTGAACGATGGCCGTTGACCACCGTTTGCTCGGAGATAATTGCCTAACTCACGAGCAAGCGAACGAACGATTTGCGGATAACGGGCCGCCAGATCGTTCTTCTCACCGATATCTTGCGGGATATTATATAGTTCTTTCTTTCTCGTTTTGTAACTATAAATAAGTTTCCACTCGTCTTTTCGGATAGCGCAGTTCAGGCTGATGGCCGGTCCCGTGTTGCCCCACACGTTCGGATAGTTCCAAATAAGGCTGCGTCCGCGTGACGGATCGCCTGTCCGTGTCAGCAAAGGCATGAAACTCTTTCCGTCTATCGGCTGCGGAACCTTATACTTCTCTATTCCTGCCATTTCAAGAATAGTGGGGTAGAAGTCTTCAATCATCAGATAGCGGTCGCACCGGCTGCCTGCCTCTACGCGTCCCGGCCATTTCACAATCATCGGTTCACGGATTCCTCCTTCGTGAAGCGAACCCTTGCCGCAGTTCAATGGCGCATTCTGTGTGTACAATGGTTCGTCGCGCCAATAACTTCCCGTGGCATAACCGCCGTTGTCGCTCATGAAAATCACGATTGTGCGCTCGTTCTCGTGGTTCTTTTTCCAGCCAATCGAGAATCTCTCCCAAACTATGATCCATGCCTTCCACCAATGAGGCATAAGCCGCTTCCTTGTCAGAAAGCCCCTTGCGTATATATTTAGCAAAATAACGCTCGTCGCGATCTATCGGCACATGCACCGCATAGTGCGACATATAGAGATAGAAGGGCTGTCCGTAGGCCTTTGCCCGGTCGAGTTCATGCAATGCTTCCCGCGTCAGCGCGTCTGTAAGAAACGTTCCGGTGCCCCAATATTTATCCAATCCCGGAATGGAGAAGCGCGATGTGGGCGTGCCGTCCTTCTTATGTCCGTAATTCGTTTCACTAAGATAAGTAGCAGGGCCTCCTCGGCATGGCCCGCGATATTCACTTCAAAGCCGAAATGTGTGGGATTCTCGCCCGGTGTGTCGATAGCGCCCCAATGCGCTTTGCCGCAATGAATCGTGTGATAGCCATTCTGCCGAAGCAACTCGACGAACGACACCGCCGGATAGGTATGATCTACGCCCTCGGTCTGGCATATTCCGTTATAATTCCAGTCCGGTGGCACAAGACTGTCGTCCTTTTCGTCGGTCGTTTTGCCTTTTTCGAGTGTCCAATTGGTCACCCGATGACGCACGGCATTGGCTCCGGTCATCAGACTGCATCGACTCGGCGAACTAATCGGACACGCATAGGCCTGCGTAAACAGCATGCCCTGCGCCGCCAACCGCTCCATATTAGGCGTTTCGTATCTTCTGTTGAGTTCCGTTTCCTGCGTCCAGAACGGCACCGACGTATCCTGCCATCCCATGTCATCTACCATAAAGAGGATGATATTAGGACGATTAGCCTGCGGATTGTTCGCGCCCGCCGCCATAGCTGTGGCAGACGCCAGTAAAAGAGTGAGCATATTGAATACTAATAGGTATTGAATTTAATAAAAATCATTTGTTTACAAAGATAGTATATTTCATATAGAAACAAACAACTAACCAACTCCTATCACTCCAAAAAGAGGGGAAACTAACTGAAAATGTAACCAAATATATTGATTATATCCCCAATAGCTCCCCTTCTATATCAATAATTCGAGATAATATCTCTTTTATTTGAATGATTTACTATAACCTTCGTTCTGCGCCAACTTTGGATTATTGTCAATGTTGTTTTTGTGGAATCAGGGAAGTAACGATTGTAATCCTTATAGGTTCGTGGCTTTAATTCGGCATGAAAAATCGTACAAACCGCTCATTTATTTTTGCGTCAGGATTTTTTGTCGCAAAATAAGCCAAGCTATTTGTGTAGTTCGTACACACGAAATAAGTAATTGATAATCAGCGGTTTGTTAGATATGATAGCGTTTGTGCGTATCAAAAACACCTCGGGATATCGAAAAAAAGCACCTGAAAGCATAGCTTTTACCACGCAAAAGCGCAACTATGACCACGCGAAAGCATAGCTTTGAGCGGGTAAAAGGACTGCTTTTACAACCTAAAAGCTATGCTTTGAGGTTGTGAAGGATGAAAAATGGGAGTACGAAAGTACAAAAAATTCCATTTCATTGCTATTGTTCGTTCTATTTGAAGCATTTTTTAGGCTGTTTTTGTGATTGTATTTTTTTACATTTGTTGCTTATCGTATGGCCTTTATGTATGAGGTGGAACGTGATGAATCACGCATTGTATTGTCTTTGTATTTGAGCGGAACGTGATAAATCACGCCCCTACGCTGGCGCATGGCTACTGATTTATATATTCCACGTTATTCTTTTTCGCATTTAGAAATGGGATGGCGTGAGCCGTAGGGGCGTGATTCATCACGTTCCGCATAATCAAAATATATCTCGTTTACGATAATTCGGCGAAAATTCAGGTTGCAATAAGAAGCAAACTCTATCTCTGAATATGCTCAATCATGCATGGTATTGTCTTTATGTATGAGCGGAACGTGATAAATCACGCCCCTACGCTGGCGCATGGCTACTGATTTATATATTCCACGTTATTCTTTTTCACGTTTAGAAATGGGATGGCGTGAGCCGTAGGGGCGTGATTCATCACGTTCCGCATAATCAAAATATATCTCGTTTACGATAATTCGGCGAAAATTAAGGTTGCAACAAGAAGCAAACTCTATATCTGAATATGCTCAATCACGCATGGTATTGTCTTTTATGTATGAGGTGGAACGTGATGAATCACGCATTGTATTGTCTTTGTGTTTGAGCGGAACGTGATGAATCACGCCCCTACGCTGGCGCATGGCTACTGATTTATATATTCCACGTTATTCTTTTTCGCGTTTAGAAATGGGATGGCGTGAGCCGTAGGGGCGTGATTTATCACGTTCCGCATAATCAAAATATATCTCGTTTACGGTAATTCGGCAAAAATTAAGGTTGCAATAAGAAGCAAACTCTATCTCTGAATATGCTCAATCACGCATGGTATTGTCTTTTATGTATGAGGTGGAACGTGATGAATCACGCATTGTATTGTCTTTATGTATGAGCGGAACGTGATAAATCACGCCCCCTACGGCTGGCGCATGGCTACTGATTTATATATTCCAAGTTATTCTTTTTCGTGTTTAGAAATGGGATGGCGTGAGCCGTAGGGGCGTGATTTATCACGTTCCGCATAATCAAAATATATCTCGTTTACGGTAATTCGGCAAAAAAACAGGTTTGCAATAAGAAACAAACTCTATCTCTGAATATGCTCAATCACGCATTGTATTGTCTTTTATGTATGAGCGGGAACATGATAAATCATGCCCCTACGGCTGGCGCGTGGCTACTGATTTATATTTTTCCAAGTTATTCTTTTCGTGTTTAGAAATGGGATGGCGTGAGTCGTAGGGGCGTGATTCATCACGTTCCGCATAATCAAAAATATATCTCGTTTACGGTAATTCGGCAAAAACAGGTTGCAATAAAGAAGCAAACTCTATCTCTGAATATGCTCAATCACACATCGTATTGTCTTTATGTATGAGGTGGAACGTGATGAATCACGCATCGTATCGTCTTTATGTATGAGGCGGAACGTGATGAATCACGCCCCCTACGGCTGGTGCTCGTGCGATTACCATATTCTGAGCGCACAGCTTTTGCAGAATCAAAGGGCAACGGCTCAATGGAATCTCTCCATTCTACTTAGTTGATTTTGACCTTCACTTTGATGTCTTTTACGTTTGTCTTGGGATAGAAACCCCAGAAGAACATTCTGCTAAACGTGGGATGAACAAAGTTCTTCGGCAGGGGTCTCGATAACTTCATTAAAGATTAAAAAGCAAAAAGCCATCATAGGGTAGGCCGATGCTATGAAAAAAATAATGTATACAAATAAACAAAAAGAGAATACGTGTAAGTTTTTGGAGCTTTTAAATAACTTAAAAATGTAGACAAGGAAGTACATTTTCATGAGAAAAAAGTAAAAGCAGAAGCGGAGCGACAAGTGCTGCCGGCAGCCTTATATTTGCTAAATACCTATAAAATGGTATTGTTGCGCATTGTTTTTAAGTATTTTTGCAAAAAGAAAGGCATGTGCCTTCGCGTTTTTATGCAACGCTAATTATAAATACGAATTAACATTTCTTTTTATCCAAATGACAAATTTGAAGCAACTTTTCAGACCTTTCCTGTGTCTGTTGTTCATATCGGTAGGCATGAATGGCTATGCCCAGCAGGCGGTAAAAATCAGCGGAGCGGTCTGCGAAGCCGGCAAACAACCCCTGATTGGCGCCACTGTTTCGGTGACCGACTTTAAGTTTGGTGCCGTGACCGACATCAACGGTCGCTACCAACTCAACCATGTGCCACAGGGAAAAGTGAGGCTTGTAGTCAGATACCTGGGCAAGCAGGAGATTGACACCGTTGTTACGATCACCGGAAGTCGGCAACTCGACTTCTACATGAAGGACGAAAACTTTCGCCTGAACGATGTTGTGGTCGTGGCACAGACCAAGGCCGGCGGCACTTCTACCGCGTCCTACGTCAACCGCAACGCCATCGACCACTTGCAGGCAACCAGTCTGACCGACATCTTAGCTTTGGCACCGGGCGCCATTTCGTCCAACCAAACGCTGAATAAGGCGGGATTAGTGACCATTCGAGGTGTCGATAACAATAGACTAAACGAGCTTAACTCTTTCGGCGCGACGCTTATACAGGATGGCGCGCCCCTTTCGAACAACGCCAACTTAAGCGCGCTCAACCCATCTGTCAACGGAAGCACGGCTGCCATGGCCGGAGGAGCGTCGGCCAATACGGGTGTCGACGCCCGCGGCATATCGGCCGAGAACATAGAGTCGGTTGAAATCGTGCGTGGTATTCCTTCGGTAGAATACGGCGACCTCACTTCGGGAGCGGTTATTCTGCACACCAAAGGCCGGTCGCGAGCCTCTCCGCGTCAGTGCCAGGCCAATCCCAACATCTATCAGGGTAGCGTTGGCACGGGATTCGAGCTGGGACGCAGAGCCGGCGCGCTCAATCTGAGCGGCGACTATGCTTACAGTAATAATAAGGTAACAGCCTCTTACCTCACCCTATCAGCGTGTAAAACCTTCGGGCCATTTACTCCAATGCGTTCTTCGGAAATCGTCTGCGCACCAACACTTCGCTCTCGCTTAACTACGCCAAGAACCATGAGGATGACAATCCCGACCTGCCTCGCGACATCAGTCGTGGCGAAGACACGGGGCTGCGCTTCAATACCAACGGACTGTGGCGGTTTGATAAAGGCTGGTTGCGCAACATCCGCTACGTCGTTCAGGGCGAGTTATGCGTCTAAACAGAGCATGACCGAGCGGGATGAAACATCTGCCAATGCCGTGTATTCGGGCACAATGACCGATGGAACCACGTTGAGCAATCGCCCGGGACGCCGTGTTTATGACGCCGATGGCAGGAACGACCCACTTCAGCGACGCCGACGTTCGCGCAGGTTACTACGCTCACTACCTGCCCAACGCCTATACAAGTCATAACGAGATTGACGGTCGTGAGGGTAAACTTCTTCGCTAAGCTGACGGCTAACTTCTTTCAGTCGTTCGGTAAGTTCAATAACGGATTGCTTTTTAGGGTAGCGAGGTCAAGCTCGATGGTAACGAAGGCGAGGGCACTAAGTGGGTATGGCGAATCCTCCTTTCCGTTCGGTCAGAGATTACGACAGCAGTTACCGCCCACGAAGCTATAAAAGACATTCCTTATATCAAGATGTTGAGCTTCTTTGCCGAAGATAACGCCGAACTGACGCTGGGCCGTCACCGCTCAACTTGCAGACCGGTCTGCGCTACGACCGGGTTTCGGTGGTCGGCGGCACATTCAGTCCGCGCGTCAATGTGGCTTTCGACCTGGTTCCCGATGTCCTGACGCTGCGCAGTGGCTATGGTATTACGGCCAAAATGCCGACCCTTACCTATCTCTATCCGCAGAAAGCGTACTATGAGTACATTCATATCAACGAGTTGCCGCTGGAGAATATTCCCGCCGAAGAGCGAGTGCTGCTCACCACGACACGCGTTGTCGACACGCAGAACAAAGCGTTGAAGGTGGCCAAGAACTACAAGAGCGAGGTGGGTCTTGATTTGAAGTTGGGCAAGACTCGCTTGAGGCGTCACCGCTTTCAACGAGCATCTGCGCAACGGTTATAGCTTGGGCAGCACGCTGGGTAGCTTCCTGCCTTTCAACTACACCATTTACGGCCGCAACAGCGACAATAAAATCGTGACCAAAGGCACGTATCCCATCCTCACACCTTATTATACTGCGCTCAACAGTCAGGATATGCGCACCCGCGGACTTGAGTTTGAGTTCTATACGGGTCGTATCGAAGCCATCCGCACGGCCTTCCAGCTTAGCGGTGCTTGGATGGAGTCGAAATACGCGTCGCGCAAATACCACTTCTACGATAACTCCAACGGCGCTCCCGCCAGTCGTACCGATATCGCTATCTATGATCCAAAGGATCAGGACGACTACCAAAAGCAGTTCGTTACCACCCTTCGGGCCACCCATAATATTCCTCGCATCGGCTTTGTCGTTACGTTGACGGCTCAAGCGGTATGGAATGAGAGCGACTGGACAACCTTCCACAACGACTCTATCCCCATCGGCTACCTGTCGTTGAAGGACGGTAAGCCTCATTATTTCGAGCCCGGACGATTCAAGACCGTGGACGACGTGAAGGCGGCAGGGCTACGACTATCTGCTACAAAAACGTCAGTCATGCCAAAGCAATCAAGAAACGGTAGGCCCGTATTTCCAATTCAACCTCAACCTAACGAAAGAAATCGGCGACGTGGCTCGCATTTCATTCTTCGCCAATAACTTCTTCCGTAGCTATCCCATTAAGAAAAGTCACCGCTATCCCGGCACGTTCGATAGGAAAAACAGCGACTTCTTCTTCGGCATGGAACTCACGCTAAAACTCTAAAAGTACGTATTCAAGATGAAAAATATCGTTTATGAGCTATTCGTAGCCATCGCTTTGGGCACCGTTTCCTGCACGGGCTTCGACGAAGCAGCCAAAGTCGGAAAAGGTGACACCGCTGCAAGTGAGTGTCAATCGACCGTTTCTGTGGAAAAATTGGCCTCGGTTAGAACCTTACACTCAAACTCGACAATTATACCGACGACTATCATTATAGTGAAAGCTCAACGATACCCAAGCCAGTATCGACGGCGTGGTGCCCGGTATCTATACGGTCAGCGTGTCAGGCACGGCCTACGACACCGACGGAGCCGAGTTCTACGTAAACGGCAATGCCGTCAACAAAGGCGCTTTATGCGGGGGTAGCCTCTGTTCAAATCACAATGAGAGGACTAAAGGTAAAGTCCGCTCGTATTCAAGGAAATCTATTTCGCGGGCAGTAAGCCTCTGAAGGGAACTTCTTATTTCCGCGATCAGTTCTACGAAGTTTACAACAACTCTGCTGAAGTGCAGTATCTGGATGGTGTTTACTCGCCCAACTCGCGCCCAACGTCGCCACTCGTAAGCTGCCGGTGTGGGATGGTGGCTTGGACGAAAAACGTTTGCTATGGCGAACGCGTCTGGCGATTCCCCGGAACGGGCACGGAATATCCGCTACAACCCGGCGAAGCGCTGTCATCGCGCAGTTTGCCGCCAACCACAAACAGGAAATATACAATCCTAATTCACCCGTCGATTGTTCGCACGCGGAGTTTGAGTTCTTCCCGTTCAATAATCGCTTTCCCGATATGCCTGCCATCAACATGGAACACGTATTTTACGACGGCAAAAGCGCATTCGGAAAGATACCGCAGTTCCTTACCTCGGTCTTTGGAGGAGCATTCGCAATCTTCAAAGTGCCCGCGGGAGTTGACTGGGATCCTGTTAAAAACACGGCTTTTTCAGGCGCATGGGGTGAACAAAAAGACCTCAAGGCAAAGATACCGCTTCAATATGTGCTCGACGCCGTGGAGTGTATCAACAACGAAACCTACGCCGACGCCAAGCGTATCCCTGCCGCCATCGACGCCGGCATGACATGGGTGGGCTCAACGTACTGCGGATTGGGAGTTGTTCGTAAGCTTATGATCGAAAACGGTGACACGCTGAAGCGCGAGAATGGCGCGCTGATCTTTCAAGATACCAACAACAGCACCGATGATTTCGAACGAGGTGTTGTGCCCGTGCTACATCGCTATCATACCGGAGTGCCTTCATGGAACAAAAACCTATTGATATCACTTCTGTTCAACAGAGTTTTTCGTATTTTTAAACAGATTGCAATGAAAAAAATCAAACATACGTTTCTATCAATTTATCATGTTGTTTTTAGCCTTCGGCAGCGGTGCCGCAACGATGGCACGAGACGACCGACGAGGGACTCTCCGTGGCCGGACGGTCGCTGCTGAAGGGCCAAAGACTGTGGCTTCAGACGAGGCAACGCGGCAGGAACGGCTCATGATAATGCCCGAAACTACTCACGCCTGCAAGTCAACTACGATGTTCAGTCGGGCGACTTCACCGCGTTTACACCGGAAAAACAGTGCGCGACGCCAATAGTTTACACTGAAGGTTTTGTCAATTTGAGGCAAAGCTTACGTGTGGGAGAGTTCAAGTTTACGCACGAGAATGTGGGCAATGCCCGCTTCAATACCTCTATCAATGACCCATATCGTGGACAACCCTACTTCGTTGTTGACTCAGGAGTTCAAAGTAAGTGGCGTAATCAGAACTATCACCTGCGATTCCGGGCTGCCACGCCTGTGCTTTTCCGTAGCTGGACCTTTGGTTTGGAAGGCACTTATAAGGCCCAGTTGGCAGCCAAACAGCGTGATCCACGCGTTGATGCCCGCTTCTTTATGCTGCAACTCATGCCCGGTGTCACCTGTTCGCCTACATCGACGACGTGATTGGTGTCAACCTGCGCTATGCCAGTGTCAAAGAAGAGTCGAATATGGAGCTTGAAAACTATCAAGTAAAGCCTCATTACTTTGAACTTTACGGCCTTGGAACCGCTCATCGGGGCATTGGCACGGGCCGGGAAACCAACTATTTCGGCAACCGTTGGGGCTTCGGACTGCAATACGAACACCACATGAAGGGCTGGAAGCTATTGGCCGAACTCACCGCAGATAAGTATGTGGAGAATAATGAGATTAGTTTCACTACCCCCAAGAAGGATAGTCAACTTGAAGAAAAAGAACCTCGGAGCCAACATTCGAGGCCATGCTGTGGGGACGTTTGCTGACCCATCAGGTTCGCATAGGCTTCAACCGCCGTGCTGTCAATGGCATTATGTATCTCTCGCAGAATGACAACACGCAGGAAAAGGCGGGTTGGAAAGTGCTTCATCAGGACATCCGCTCCACCTATAAGACTACTGATCTGAGCGCAGCTTACACGCTGTTGCGCCCCAGAGATACCGAATACAGCTGGCGAAGCGACCTGAGCGTCGCCTATCGAGAAGCTGGATGACAAGTATCTGCTGCCGCTTTCGGTTAAGAATAGTGAGAATATCTATCTTCGCCTTAACCTTGAAAGGAACATCATCGTAGGTCGGTCGATGAATCGACGCTTGCTGCTGGCTGTCGGTGGCATGTGGAAAGATGCCTTGCGGGGCGAATATCGTTATACCGGAGCTAATGCCAACCTCGTCACCGTGCGCGAAATGGAACCGCTGGATCGAGCCTATCTGACGGCCGACGCATGGGGAGCGAATGGCGCGATCACCTATTCGCAATTGCTGAAAAGCCAGTCTAAGGTCAATGGTTTTGCTCAACTGGCCTTCGACTACGCCCATACCAACGCCGCGATGTTCAACCATCGCAGTCGCGTCAACGTGACTTTGGGCGTTAATTTCTAACTTCACATAGGGCGCAAGTCCTATTTTCCAACATACAAAGACTATGAGAAAAGGAGTATTACTTATCCTCGGACTGATATTGTACGTAGCCGCAATGGCGCAAACCATCATCCGTCCGAGCGTGAAGACGCCTACCAGCTTTGCCATCATCATCGATCGGCAGAGCTACAATAAAGCAAAGACGGCCGTTGAGGGCCTATCGCAATAACATAGAAGCTGACCATCTGGGCACTTATATCGCCATCGACGACTGGCAAAAGCCCGAAGATATCCGACAACTATTGCAAAAATGGCACGCCGACAAGCAGCAACCCTTAGAGGGAGCGGTCTTTGTGGGCGATATTCCCATACCGATGATACGTGACGCGCAGTACCTTACCTCCGCGTTTAAGATGAATCAGGGAACGATTGGAAAGTTTCAAAGCGTAGCCCAGTGACCGCTTTACGATGACTTTGGGCTGCGTTTCGGTTTCTTAAAGCAAGATAAGGAGAAGCCTCTTTATTTCTATTACAGTCTGACGGCTGACAGTAAACCTTATCTTTCGCCCGATATCTACAGCGGACGCATCAAAACCGCTTGAACTGAAAGAGCCACGATAAGTACAAAATGCTGCCGATTACCTCAACAAGGTGTCGCCCGACTGAAACGGCAGGAAGCCCACAACGTACTCGACAACCTGACCATGGCCCGTGGTCGATTCTTACAATTCAGAGGATCCATTGGCCTGGGCCGGCGAGCAGATTGCCTTGCGGGAACAAATGCCCCAGCTCTTCCGACGTGGTCATACCGTGAAGTTTTATGACTTCAACATGATGTATCCGGTCAAGAATCTGTATCTCAACGAGGTGATGAATCCAGATCTTGACGTGCTCTTGTTTCACCATCATGGTGCCACAGATACGCAATATCTCAATGGTTATCCCGAAGTGTCGGGGGTGGAGGCCAGCATTGCCAACATCAAACGCTATCTGCACGGCAAGGTTTTTAGACCGTTCGAAGAAAACGGGGCGCGACGGTGCTGTCACCTACTACGCTCAAAGGCTCGACGTTCCTGAACATTGGTGCCGCGAAGCCTTTGATCCGGCGGGGCAAAAGGCTGATTCTCTGGCCGACGCGGCTCAAGATATCTACACCGTCGACCTGCGACGACTCAAGACGAATGCCCGTTTTGTACTTTTCGACGCATGCTTCAACGGCTCATTCCATGTAGATGACAATGTTGCCGGAGCCTATATCTTCAACGATGGCATGACGCTGGCTACCATTGGCGGCACCGTCAACGCCTTGCAAGACAAGTGGCCCGACGAGTTTATCGGTCTTTTTGTCGGCCCGGAATGCGTGTGGGGCAGTTCAATCGCTTCAGCAGTTGCGGAAAGTCATGTCATTGGCGACCCCACGCTGCGCTTTCAAGACAATAGCAATTTGGGTTTCGATATCAATCAGGGGGCTTACTCGCCACTACCGCGACGCCAAATTCTGGCGCAAAATACTCCGTTCTCCTCTTCCCGATGCCCAAGCTATGGCCCTGCGCCAGCTGCATTTAGCCGGTGAAAAGGATATGCCCGCGTTGCTGAAACATACTTATGAAACGTCAGATAACTTCGTTGTGCGCATGGAAGCCGTGAAACTGCTCAGTCTTTATTATCCTGACGCCAGCGTCGAGGGTGCTGAAAGAGTCGCTCAATGATGGTTACGAGCTCGTTCGGCGCTTGTCCGCGATTTACGCCGAGCGCAACGGTTCGCCCCAACTGATACCCGCCATCGTCGCTACTTTCTTGAAACGAGGGCACGAACCCCGTTTAAGTTTCCAGCTGTTAAAATAACATTGAGGCTTTCGACAGCCCAACTATGCTGCACGAACTCGACCAACAACAGAGTCGTTACACGCTTTATAGCGACACCATCGTGAATAAGTTGCGCACGGCTTGCGCCAAGAACGCTTTGCGTTACAAAGGAAATCATGGACGAAATCAACGACTTTGGCGGTAAGCCTACACGTCGAAAGAACACCATTTTGCGCTTCCGCAACATGCCACGGGCCAAGATGATTGAGACGATTCTCCAATCAGCGGCCAACGAAAAGGAAGATATGGACGTCAGAATCGCGGCCATTCACACGCTCGGATGGTATGATACCCACTACCAGCGTGACATGATTGCACGCCGGTTGCGGCAAATCGAAAGCGATAATCCTGCCTTGAAAAGCGGAGATTGAACGCTCGGTGAATCGACTGACGTGCCACGCACGATAACCCATACGCCCCATGGAAGAAAGCGATTCCACGGGCTTATTTAATATGATCTATATGGAAAAGAACGAACAACTCCGCCAAGCCTGGGACTTCGTGGAGCATACCGGAAAAAGCATTTTCCTGACGGGAAAAGGCCGGAACAGGTAAAGACTACCTTCCTCAAAGCCGTCTGCCGCCACAGCACCAAACGCATGGTGATTGTGGCACCGACGAGCGTTGCTGCCATCAACGCGGGCGGAGTCACCATTCATAGCTTCTTTCAACTGCCGCTTTCGCCCTTCGTTCCGGGTGTGAAGATGGAGAGTCGATACGACTTCAGCGAAGAGAAGCGCAAAGATTATCCGCACGCTCGACCTACTGATTATCGACGAAATTAGTATGGTACGTAGCGACTTGCTCGACGCTATCGACTCGGTGCTGCGCCGCTATCGCGACCATAACCGGCCGTTTGGTGGCGTGCAGTTGCTCATGATTGGCGACTTGCAACAGCTGACGCCCGTGGTGACGGCCGAAGACGAACGTCTGCTGGCCGATTATTACGCTACTCCCTACTTCTTTTGGCTCCAAAGCACTGGCCATGACCGACTATGTGACCATTGAACTGCGCCACGTTTACCGCCAGCAAGATGAAACTTTCATCCGCCTGCTCAACCATATCCGCGACAATCAGGTGAGCGATGATGATCTGGCGTTGCTCAATCAGCGCCATATTCCCGACTTTCACCCACAGGCGAGGAAGGTTACATCCGGCTGACGACCCACAATGCCATGGCCAATCGCTACAATACGCAGGGGCTGAAGCGCTTGGAGAGCCGGTCGCATACCTATTTGGCCGATGTGGAAGGCGACTTTCCCGAATCTACTTATCCCACCGACGACCGGCTGGAGCTGAAAGTGGGCGCGCAGGTGATGTTCGTTCGCAACGATCCTTCGCCCGAACACCTTTATTATAATGGGCGTATCGGCCACGTGGTCTACCTCGACGATGAGCGGGTGCAGGTGCTTTGTCCGGGTGACGACAAGGAAATCGACGTTGAACCGGCCCAATGGGAGAACACGAAATATAAAATCAACACCAAGACAAGGTCTATCGACGCCGTCGTAGAAGGCACTTTCCGTCAGCTGCCGCTGCGATTGGCGTGGGCCATTACCATCCATAAGAGCCAGGGATTGACCTTCGAGCACGCCATTATCGACGCCCAGTTGTCGTTTGCCGCAGGGACAGGTGTATGTGGCGTTGAGCCGTTGCAAGACGCTCGAAGGGCTGGTTCTCTCGTCGCCCATCGGTCAACATGCCATCATTGGCGACCATCGGGTGGATGATTACATCAACCATCAGGCCGAGGCTGCACGCCAAAGCATCGCCCAACTGCCATCGCTGAAGGATGAATACTACCGGGAACTGCTCCTCGATGCCTTTTAATTTCAACGACTTAGCTACGCTTGAGGTCAGCTTTTCCGTGTGTTGCAGGAGTATTGCTATAAGTTTCCAAAGGTACAGCAGCTCCATCGCGTGCTCATGAAGAAGCTCGACACCGAGATTGTGCTGGTAAGCCGCAAGTGGATGGGCCTTATCGCGAGCATGACCATAGACGAACTGCACGGCGAAACGTTTCTCGACCGCGTCAACAATAGCGCTTCGTACTTTGCCAAACAGCTCTCCGCCATCTTCGATCCGCTCATTACGGCCACCGAAGGCGTGTCGAGCGACAACAAGACGGGTGCCAAACGACTGGAACAGCTCTTCTCCGACCTCCAAATGACTACAAAAGCACGCCGCTATCTGCTGGAAGACTTGAGCGACGAAGCCTTTACGACCACCACGTATCTCACCCATAAGCAGGAAGCTTACTTAGCAGCGATGGATCGAAGCCCCGGCGCCGGAAGTCGAAGAAAAGAAAAGAGAAAGAACCGAAGCCCGACACGCGCCAAGTGACACTGGCCATGTACCGTCAGGGGCCTGAAGCCCGACCTGATCGCTCGCGAACGCAAGTTGACCGAGACCACCGTGATGAACCATCTCATCTATTTCATCGCCCGTGGCGTTCTAAAACCGGACGAATTGATGGATCTTAGCAAGCTGCCGGTTATCTATGACGTGATACATAAAATGCCTCCCATGTCGCCAAAGGCTGACATCAAGGCCGCCTGTCCGCCCGAGATTACCTACAACGACATCGGTATCGCCTTGGCATTATTGGCTGCCAAAAAGCTGGCCGCGCAACAATAGTCAGTTCGTCGACCAGAGGCGATGTCGTCACGACTTTGACATCCATACACCCAAAAGCAAACCTTTCAACGTCGAAAAAGCTACACCACACTTTTTGCGGCGTTATATCAAAGATTCATATTATTTTATCTATCTTTTTCGCAGCGGACAGGTGCTTTTCCTGTCCGCAGTCCTATTTTTCTAAGAAAATATATTACAGAAACATTCAAATCTATCATTTTTTAGAACCTTATGAACATTTTATTGCTTCTTCTTTCCGTGCTCCAAATCGTACCGTTTTGGCGGGACGTGAATGTCACCAGCGTCAACGCGGTGAAGCCCCGTACCGATTTCATGACCTATGAGTCGAAAAGACAACGCGCTCACGCTGCGCTACGAAAACAGCCGGCGCTACCAATCGCTCAATGGAACGTGGAAATTTCTACGTCGACGCCTACAAGCAACTGCCTAATGGCGTAACCAATGCCGACTACAACACGTCGGATTGGAAGAATATTACCGTTCCCGGCAACTGGGAAGTGCAGGGGTTTCGGCACCGCCATCTACACGAATCACGGCTACGACTTCGCTCCGTCTAACCCGCAACCGCCACAATTGCCCGAGAAAAACCCCGTAGGCGTTTACAGCCGCACGTTTACCGTGCCCCAAGCATGGGCCGGCAAGGAAGTTTATTTGGCACTCGACGGAGCCAAATCGGGTGTTTACGTCTACGTAAACGGACATGAAGTAGGCTACAACGAAGACTCAAGTCGAAGGTTGAATACCGTATCAACCCCTATTTGCGCCAAGGGCAACAACACGTTGACGCTGAAAATCTTCCGTTACAGCACGGGTTCCCTATCTGGAATGTCAGGACTTCTGGCGCATGAGCGGTATTGAACGCGACGTTTATCTGTGGGCACAAGACAAGGTTTTCGCTTTGTGATTTCAACGTGAAATCTACGCTCGACGACAGCTACCGTAATGGTATTTTCGGTCTGCGCACCCGCTTGCAGAACCTCACAGGCAAGAGTCAGAAGGCACAAGTGGACTATACCTTATTAGATAAAAAATGGCCGTGAGGGTGGCCACCGGCCGTCAACAAAGGTGCTCATCAAGGACACTGCCGCTACGGTAGACTTCGACGCCACCTTGCCCAACGTGCAGACTTGGACATCTGAAAAGCCCAATCTCTATACGTTGTTGATTACCGTTTCGAGTGGCAAGACCAGCGAAACGGTACCTTATCACGTAGGTTTCCGCCGCATCGAACTGAAAGACGTGACCAATCTGTCGCCCAACGGCCGCCACGACGTGTGCCCTTTTCGTCAACGGACAGCCCATTAAGTTCAAGGGTGAACATCCATGAGCACAATCCGCTGACCGGTCATTACGTGACCGAAGAACTGATGCGCCGCGATTTCGAGCTCATGAAGCAGCACAACATCAACGCCGTGCGCCTCTGCCACTATCCGCAGGGCCACCGTTTCTATGAACTCTGCAACGAATACGGCCTCTATGTCTACGACGAAGCCAACATCGAGAGCCACGGTATGTACTATAACCTGCGCAAGGGAGGTACTTTGGGCAACAATCCCGCATGGCTCAAGAAGCATCTTGCACGCACGGAGAACATGTATGAGCAGGATAAGAACCATCCTTGTGTCACTTTCTGGTCGCTCGGCAATGAAGCCGGCAACGGTTATAACTTCTATCAGACCTATCTGTGGCTCAAAGCCAAGGACAAAGAATGGATGAACCGCCCCGTCAACTACGAGCGGGCGCAGTGGGAATGGAACACCGACATGTTTGTACCGCAGTATCCGGGAGCCGACTGGCTCGAATCGATTGGCAAGCAAGGCAGCGATCGCCCCGTCATGCCATCAGAATACGCGCACGCGATGGGTAATTCCACAGGCAATCTGTGGGGTCAATGGGAAGCCATTTATAAATATCCCAACCTGCAAGGAGGCTTCATTTGGGACTGGGTAGACCAAGGATTGCTTGTCGATGGCAAGAGCAATGGCCTCGTGGCTAACCATCCTTTGTTGCCCAATGCTCAAAAGCCCACTCCTTATTATGCCTATGGTGGCGACTTCGGAACTAACGCGCCGAGCGACGGAAACTTCCTTTGCAACGGATTAGTGAACCCCGATCGCACGCCCCATCCGGCCATGAGCGAAGTGAAATACGTACATCAGGACATGAAATTTGAGGCCAAAGACTTGAAGAAAGGCAACTTCCGCGTGTTCAACCGCTTCTATTTCACCAATCTGAAAGACTACGACTTCTATTACGAAGTGAAGCGACTCAGCGACGAGCCTGCCGTTCTGGCCCATGGAAAGCTTAACATCGAGGCCGCTCCACAGCAGTGGGCGTCGTTCCATATCGACTATCCCGACAGGCTGGCCACAGAAGAAACCGTCGTTATTAACTTCTTTGCCAAGACCCGTGAGGCCACTCTCAGCTTGCCCAAGGGCTACGAGATTGCGCGCGATCAGTTTGTTTTACGAGTGCAAAGACGGCTGTGCGACTTCGGCTGTAGCCAACAATCCCGTGAAAACCGTGGTGAAAGACGGCAAGATAACCATCACCGACGCTCAGCTTTGCTTTGTTTTTCAACAAGCAGAAAGGTATCGTCGAGAGCTATCAGGTGGATGGACAGGGAGTATGCCCACGATGGTTTTCGGACTGCAACCCAACTTCTGGCGTGCGCCGACCGACAACGATTACGGCAACGGAGCACCCTCTCGCAGTCAGGTTTGGAAGAAGCCAGCCGCCAATTTAAAGGTTGCTACGGCTCAAGTGACCAAGACCAAGAACGCAACCGTGCTACGCGTCGTTTACGACCTGCCCGCCGGCAACCGCTATTTGGTGGACTACACCTTCGTGGGCAACGGCATGGTGAAGGCCGATATCACCTTTACGGCCGCCAAGGAAGGTCTGGGCGAAATGCCGAGGTGGGCATGCGCATGCGTCTCCCCGTAGCGTTCAACAACATTTCTTATCTGGGTCGCGGCCCACAGGGAGAACTATATCGACCGCAATCACGGGTCCTTCTTCGATGTTTACCAAACTACCGCCGACGCGATGTACTATCCTTACGTGCGTCCGCAAGAAAATGGCCACCGCACCGGCACCCGATGGATTGAACTGCGCAATGCCGATGGTCGCGGACTCACGCTTCGCTACCGACAGCCTGATGGAGTTTAACGCGCTGCGCAACAGCATCGAAGACTTCGATAGCGAAGAGGCTACGGCCCATCCGTACCAATGGAACAACTTCAGCGCGGAGGCAATCGCCAATCACGACGAAGCTAAGGCCAAGAACAACATGCGTCGTCAGCACCATATCGACGACATCCAGCCACGCAACTTTGTAGAGTTATGCCTCGATTGGCGCATGCAGGGCGTGGGAGGTTACGACAGTTGGGGCTCACGGCCCGAGAAATGGTTCCAGATCGCGCCCAATCAAGAATATCGTTGGTCGTTTACGCTGACACCGATTAAGTAATTATAGAAAGTCGAATCAAGATTTTCATCATCAGACAGCATGCTGGCAACCCTGCCGGCATGCTGTTTTTTGATAGCTAAAAATAACGTCCGACGTGTTATTTTTTTGAGGATAACGCATTATGAAAAAAATCGTACAAAACCGCTCGTTTATTTTGCGTCAAGAAAAAAAGTTTTTCGCAAATAAGCCAAGCATTTGGGTAATTGGTAGAAAAAAACGATAAGCTGTTGATAGTCAGTGATTTGTTAGAAGTGGCAGCCCAAAAGTTGAGTAAAAGCGGCCCAAAACATCAAGAAAAACGGCTCAAAGCAGCCCTTTTACCTTGTCAAAGCATCACTATGACCACGCGAAAGCATAGCTTTTTAGCGTGTAAAAGGGCTGCTTTTACCATGCAAAAAGCGATGTTTTGACCCCGAAAAAGCGAAAAACGACAACATGAAAGGGTAAAAACGGCTTTTTCATCCTTGTTTTTCGCTCTAATTGAAGCATTTTTAGAGGCCGTTTTTGTGACCGATTTTTACATTTTTCTATGCCTTTCGCTTTTCGAGAGGCTTATCTTTTTGACCAACTGCCACAGCCGAATGGCTAAGTCGCGCGCGTATTCGTTGTCGTAACCCACAGGCAAACGGAGCGTCTCCTGTTCGGTAAAAATCAACAACTGATACTCGCCGACGGTATAAGGTGTGGCACTGTTGACGAAGCTAATGTCACGAATCGTGTCGAAAGGATAGATTTGTCCACGCGCAATCAACTGCCGGGTATCGGCATAAATAAGGATAACACCGGTAAGTTCGTTGCCCAGCGCGGCATTGAGCGTTATTGTGTCGGTGGGTTCTCCCATGTTTTCAACGACTTCCGCTAACGAATGATAAACCGTTTGCGCCGTCAGATTCTTGGCTTTGCGCTTCTCCTTCCGGTGCAAAGTTATGTAAGCCAGTGGGAAAATCAGCACCAAAAGGGCTACAAAACCGAAAAAAATGCACTAATAAAAAAGGCAGTAACGTCTGCCAGAAGCCAACGAGATTTGTCCATATTTATTTGTTTTTGAGATAATAACCTGCCACAAAATATAATGCTTTTTCGTGCGTAAAAACAACGTTAAAGCCAAATAGATCGTTAGAATATAAAATGCAGTTGATGATGAATCTCTTATGGTCGATTTGGAGTTTTATGCGCTATTAAATAATGTGAACTATTTGGTAATGGGCGTTTTTTAATAATTTTTGTATTTCATATTCATGTGAGAGTTATAATTTTTGAACATAGAATTACATCGTTTTAATATAGTATAAATGGATAAAAAAAGGATTAATGTTAATGGAGTTTGTTAGCAAAAGATGAAAAAGCGGATATATGTGAAACCGATGTGCGAAGCATTCTATTTAGAACCTGAATCTCTGCTTAATAATGTGAGCGGTAGTATGGACAACAAGGATGTGGGCGAGGATCCCAATGATCCTTGGTACACGGAAGAAGATTAATCGCTAGCGTTGCTTTGTTGATTAGTGACAAGAGTATCCTATGGAAGTTTGCGAAAGAAGATACTGAAATCGCAAAAGCGTTTCTGTTTGAAAAATATTAATACGAAGATTTTTAATGCCTGTTATTAGGCTTATTAATGAAATTAAGAATGAAAAAAAGAATTCTTTTTGCCAGCTATTTGCTTGGTAATATCCGCACTCACGCTATCTTGTTCTACTGAAATTGTGGATGATTTAGGCCAAAAAGCGCGTCTACAGAAAATATGTTAACCATTACCGTGACGGCAGGAACAACCGAAGACTTCACTGCGACAAGAGCCACATTGGAGAGAAGGCCGGTGCTACCAGCCCTGGAAATGGGAAGCAAACGACAAGTTGAAACTTATAACGACGAACCCGGCAGGACAAAAGGTTGTTACCGAGCTTAAACTGGACGCGTCGACAGCCGGTAAGATCATAGGTACATTTAAAAGGGAGAGATTCCTGCGAATAACGTAACCAGTGGGAATAGCTATCGTTTCTTCTATGTGGGTGATAGAACAATCAGTGCGGACGAAGCTGCGGAAGGTAAAATTGAAATAGATCTTGCTAACCAGACGGGCGATTTAGCTGATTTGAAGAAGAACTGTGTGTTGTCGGGCGAAGGCAAGATTGTTGTTTCTGAGATTCAGGAACCAGGCAAACCGCTTCCGAAAAAAGTAGCAAAAACAGAAGGTGGTATCTCATTGAAGAACGCGTTTGCCGTTGCGCATTTTCGCGATAACAGCCAATGATCATACGCCGATAACCAAGGTTGGATTGCGAGGCGAGGGTGTTTACACCTCTGCCAGTGTAGATTTGGGTAGCGGAATGGCTGTTGGAACTTCTGAAATAGGCTTAGAGGTTGACCCGGAGACGAACCTATTCTTCCCCAATGGGAAAACAGACTTCTATGTAACGCTTGTTCCCGGCACGGTCGCTCCGGCTTTCGATGCTTATTATGCCGGCTCGTATACCAGTGTGATAGAAACAGAACCAGAAACTCGTACCTATGAAGAAGCAAAGTCTTTTGTTTATTATAAAGGCAGTAAAGCAGCGTTCTCTGTCAGCGATAATCAGAAGGTAGCTATTACCAATGGCAATATGCAGTATGTAATGCCGGTGGGTACCTATACATCCCGCATGAAGCCAAGACAGCTGAAAGCCAATAACCTTGTCAGAAAAGCAATGGCTGAGCCAATCCAACTTTCAGGTAAGCCCACCATACATGCCGGTTATTACAGATTAGCCCCCGAACAGTGGAAAATGGCTATACCTAAACAGGTTAATGCAGGTACTAACTATGACTATGCTACGATTATGAAGAATGGTAAAACATACATATCGCCAGAGGCGTATCGTTATTTTGACACGCCATCATGGGGCAAAATGAAAAATCCAACAATGATTTCCCAACCCCAATTTACATATTCAGGCAAAGGAACGGATACCGATAATGACTTTGGTAACATGTTGTATGTAGGTTCTCAAAAAGACACGTGTATTGACAACGGATGAATGGAATTACCTGCAACCTTTGAACAAGAAGAACCAGAACCTCTCTGCGCAAGAGAAGCAAGAATTGGCCAATAAGGATCCCAAATATAATCGCTATTGGGTTATCGAGACTGGTAGTGCTATAAAAAGATATAATTTCTATGCGAAATGGGCAAGATGTTATATTGACGAGAACGATAATGGTCAACGAGGATGGAGTCCTGCAGAGTTGCGCGGTTATCTTATCTTCCCAGATGACATGACTATTGAGGATGCCAAAAAAGCATTTACAGACAAGGCGGGTGAGCCTAAATTCGGAAATGAGCCATATAATGTCCACCATAATCCGACCAACTATGAGCTGATTAAGGCGAGTGGCGCAGTCTTCATTCCATTGACGGCTTATAGAGCACCTGGTTCTAAGACTCTGGTACAGTGGGGAAATCATGGCAATTACTTTGTCTCTTCATATTGGTCATCAGGTATATTGCATGTTAAACTTGAAGCCGGCTCCTTTCATATTCCGGAAGCGAGTGCATGGGGACAAGGCTGTATGAGCAGATTGGTGCAAAACTTTTTAAAATGAGAATAGCTTAAACGAATGACTACTATTCGATAAGACTCGGGTTTATTGAACCCAAATCGGTCATTAGGAATCAGATTTTGATTTATTCCTAATGGCCGATTTAGGTTAAAAAGGGGCGATACCATGATGGTATTTTCGGATTTTTTTCACTATATTTGCGATAATTAATCATTTGCCTCACAATCTGTTATTATCCTTTTTACATATACCGCCATGGCAAAAACAACCTTTTCCTCATCTTCTTTTTAGGGTACAGCCCTTTCGCTTCAGGCTCAATCGCCTGCTAAGAAAGACTCTACGGCCTTGAAAACAGGCTACACCAAGGGTATATCGGGGCTCATTACGGGTTCGGTAGACCAAGTGACGGAACAGCAACTGAATAAAGGTCTGAACATCAACGCGCTGAGTGCGCTGAACGGTCAATCCGCGGGTGTGAGCGTATCGACAGGCCCCTAATCAGAAGCCATGCTCAATGCGGTGCGCGTGCGTGGTACAACGTCGCTCACGGGAGGCAACGATCCGCTTGTCATTATCGACGGCGTGTCGTCCGATTTGGCCACCTTGAGCACCATCTATCCCGCAGATATTGAGCGTTTCACCATCCTGAAAGACGCTTCTGAAACGGCGCAATACGGTTCGCGCGGCGCTTCGGGCGTTATTGAGGTGACCACCAAGAAGGGAAATGGCGAACGATTCCACATCAGTTACGACGGTAACGTAGGGTGGGAGGCCGTCTACAAACGCGTCGGAATGCTTTCGGGCAGCGAGTTTCGCCAAGCGGCGGCCAATCTGGGCATGACGATCGCGGACCATGGTGGCGATACCGACTTCAGGCGATCCATCGAACGCACGGGATGGGTGCAGAATCACCACATCGCCTTTGGCGGAGGAAGCGACCAAAGCAACTATCGGGCGTCTGTCGGCGTGATGGAGCATCGGATGGTCGTGAAGGAAAAACGCCTATCGCAACTACATCGCCAAACTCGATATCACGCAGAAAGCCTTCGACGAACGGCTCTCTGTCGACCTTGGTATCTTCGGAAGCATTCAGAAGAGCAAGCCGATTCCGTTTCCAAGGAGACTTTTCTACTCGGCTGCCGCGTTCAATCCGACGTTCAGCAATGGGCTCAACGCCGCCGGCGGATGGGATCAGGTGCCTGAAGCGTCGTGGATTACCAACCCCAACTCGCTGCTCAAGATGGAGAACGATAAGGATGACGGCCACTTCAATGCCCATCTGCGAATGAGCATGGACTTAGGACGAGGGCTCAGCGTGACCGCTTTCGGTTCTTATTCCTACAATACGGGCAACCTCTCACACTACTATCCCACCTTTTGTATGGTCGCACGGCGAGGCTTATCGGGGCGATGACAAGAGCGAGGATATGCTTGCCAACCTGTCGATTAACTACCGAACCGGCCGAGGAGCGCACCAATTGGAGCTGCTGGGACTGGCGGAAGTGCAGCATAGCGTAGGAAAGGGTTTCCATACGCAGGTGAGCAACTTCACGACCGATGCCTTCGGCTATCACAATCTGGCTGCCGGAGCCGTCCGTCTGTGGGAAGGCACGGGGTCGTATACCAAGACTCCCACATGGAATCGTTTCTGGCACACGCCCAGTACGTGTTGGCCAATCGTTATATCTTGTCGCTCAACGCGCGTGCCGATGCTTCTTCAAGGTGGGACGCAACAATCGGTGGGGCTTCTTTCCTTCGGTGTCGGGCGCATGGGTCATCGACAAGGAGCCATGGATGCAGCCGCTGCGACAGATCAGCAAGCTGAAGCTGCGCATGGGCTATGGTGTGTCGGGTAATCTGGGCGGTATCGACGCCTACATCTCACAACAGTCGGTCATGCCCAACGGCGTAGTGTCGGTGGGCGGCACACCAACGACGACGTTGGGAATCATCCGCAACGCCAACCCCGACCTGAAATGGGAAATCAAACGCACGTTTAACGTCGGACTCGATATGGGCTTTTGGAACAACCGCGTGGTGCTGACAGCCGACTACTACACGTCGCACACCTCCAATATGCTCTATCTTTACGACGCCAGCGTGCCGCCGTTTATCTACGATAAGGTGCTGGCCAACCTCGGTTCGATGCGCAACAGCGGACTTGAAATCGGTTTCGGAATCACGCCCTTGCGCACGAAAGACATGGAACTGAGTGTCAATATGAATATGGCTTTCGCGCGCGACAAACTCGTTTCGCTCAACGGCTACTTCAACGGAGAGTATCTCACAACGCCCGATATCAAAGGAATCGCGGCCCTCGGTGGCGCTGGTTTCCACGGAGCGAGCGACGCCGTGTTCCAGATGGTGGGCCAACCGCTGGGCGTTTTCTACCTTCCCCACTGCAAAGGTCTCATCCGCAATGACGACGGAAGCTATCGCTACGACGTGACCAGGAGAAATACATCTGCGGTCAGGCCACGCCCAAGGCCACACTCGGCTCGAACATCGCCTTCAGATACAAGGCCTTCGACGTGACCATGCAGACCAACGGAGCCTTCGGTCACAAGATTTACAACGGAACGGCCCTTACCTACATGAACATGTTGTCGCTGCCCAACTATAATGTCACGAAAGGCGCGCCACAAAAAGAATATCCAAGACCAGACGATCAGCGACTACTGGCTCGAACGTGGCGACTATCTCAACATCGATTATCTGACTTTGGGCTGGACTGTACCGGTGAAAACGACCTACATCCGCAGCCTTCGGCTCTCGCTGTCGGTCAACAATCTGGCCACCATCACGGGTTACAGCGGCCTCACTCCGATGATCAACTCTTCGGTTATCGACGGCACGCTGGGCCTCGATGATAAGCGCAACTATCCTGTCTATCGCTCTTATGCCTTCGGATTAAGCATTAAATTCTAAAACCATCGCTCACCCATGAAACGTTTTCTTTTTCCTTCCTTACTGGTGATATTGCTGGTTTCGTGCTCGCTCACCGAGCATCCGAAAGACCAGATTCCCGAAGAACAAGCCTACACCACGGCCCGACAATTATATCAGAACACCGTGGCGACACTCTATAATTATATAGGTGGCGACGCCGACGGTCAGGGACTGCAGGGTACTTGTCGTGGAGTCTACGACCTGAACACCTTCGGTAGCGACGAGGCCATGCTGCCCACGCGTGGCGGCGACTGGTATGACGGCGGCCTCTGGCAAGCTATGTACAAACATTCGTGGGTTCCCGGCCACTACCTTTGCAAGAACGCGTGGCTTTATCTCTACAAGGTCATCACGCTCTGCAACCGTTCGCTCGAAACATTGCAGGCCCACGGCAACCTTGTCGACGCGGCTACGCTACGCGGTTATCAAGCAGAGGTGCGTGCCCTGTCGTGCGATGTACTACTGGTATCTGATGGATCTCTTCGGCAACGTGCCACTCATCACGTCTTCAGACGTGTCGATGAGATCAGGTGACGCAGGAAAAGCGTAGTGTCACCTTTGCCTTTATCGTCAAGGAATTGCAGACCGTACTGCCCGATTTGTGCCGACGAGAACAGTGTGAAATCGGGCTATTACTATGGTCGGGTGACGCGTCCTGTGGCCTGTTTTATACTGGCCAAGCTCATGCTTAATGCCGAAGTGTACGGCGATGATGACTGGACCGACGGGCAACGACCCGACGGCAGCCGGATGAAGTTCAGCGTCGACGGACAAACGATGAACGCCTGGCAGGCAACCGTGTATTATTGCGACAAGCTCGATACCTCGTTCGCGCTCATGCCTAACTATCGTGACAATTTCTTGGTGCACAACGAGACGTCAACGGAAAACATCTTCGTCATTCCCATGGACAAAAACCTCTATCGTCAGCAACAACAGAACCTCTTCCGGTCGTACCATTACCGCCACGCGGCGGCCTATGGCTTCACCGGCGAGAACGGATCGTGCGCCACGCGTAAGGTTTTAGAGGTGTTCAGCTATGCTACAAAGGCAGAGGATCCACGCTTCGGGGAAAACTATTTTGCCGGTCCGGTGGTCGATCTCAATGGCAATGCCGTGGCGGATCGTGGCGGAAAGCAGCTCGTCTATTATCCCACAGCCGTCGAAATGAATCTGAGCGGCAGCCCGTATTTAGAAACGGCAGGGGGCCAGAATGCGTAAGTATGAGATAGACAAGAATGCTCTGAAAAGACGGAAAGCTGATGGATAACGACATCGTTTTGTTCCGTCTGGCCGACGTTTTGCTCATGCGGGCTGAGGCAAAGGTAAGGATGGGGCAGGCAGGACAGGCGGATTTCGACCGTGTGCGCAGCCGTTCCACCGGCGTCCATCGTGAGGCAACGTTGTCAAATATCCTCGACGAGCGACTGTTGGAGCTGACTTGGGAGGGCTGGCGCCGTCAGGATCTCATTCGGTTTTGGTCTCTTCCGTTCGTTGTATGATGGCAACGATCGAGTGAAAGAGGACGACGGACACACCACCGTCTCATCCCATACCGGCCGATGTCAGGGCGATGAATGTCAAACTCGTACAAAAACAAGGGCTATTAAGCCTTCCTAAGTTTTTTGCATAATGCTGTTCTCGTTTCCAAATATATTACGTATCTTTGCAGCATTACTGCAAAATTGAAATACATACGATAAACAATGAAGATAAACAAAAGCCTTTTTATGGGGGCGCCATTCTCCTGATGGCACTCTGCGCTACCTCCTGTAACAACAAGAAATTCCAAGTAAACGGAACGATTTCCGAAGCTAAGGACTCCATCCTTTATCTTGAAAATATGTCGCTGAATGGCCCTCAAGTGGTGGATTCCGTGAAGTTGGGCGAAGACGGTTCGTTTGCTTTCAGCGAGAAAAGCATTGCCGATAACCCTGAGTTTTTTATCGACTGAGAATCGCCAATCAGATTATTAACGTGAGCATCGATTCGACTGAAACCGTCACCTTTAAGGCCGCTTATCCTACGATGGCTATGAATTATGAGGTGTCGGGATCGGACAACTGCGCCAAGATAAAGGAACTAACGCTCTTGCAACAAGGCCTTTCAGGCCAGGCTGAACGCCATTGCCAAGAATGTCAATTTGGGCGTTGACGCCGTAGAAGATAGTATTAATAAGGTGCTGATAGCCTACAAGGACAACGTGAAACGTAACTATATCTTCAAGGAACCCATGAAGGCGTATAGTTACTTTGCCCTGTTCCAGACCGTCGCTTTGGGCATGCAGCAGGCTCTTATCTTCAATCCGCGCAGCAATGAAGCCGACATCAAGGTCTACGCGGCAGTGGCAACGAGTTGGGATACCTATTATCCGAACGCCGAACGCGGTAAGAATCTCCACAACATTGCTATCGAAGGAATGAAGGATATGCGCATCGTGAAAGCACGTCAGCAGGAGCGATACATTGACGCCGAGAAGGTACAATCGGCCGGTATCATCGATATCGCCTTGCCCGACAATAAAGGTAACGTGCGCAAATTGTCGTCGCTGCGTGGTAAAGTGGTGTTGCTCGACTTCCATCTCTTCGCCGCCAATCATAGTATGGAACGTATTATGATGTTGCGCGACCTCTATAATAAGTATCACGCGCAGGGATTGGAAATCTATCAGGTGTCGGTCGACCCCAATGAGCACTTCTGGAAGACACAGACCGCAGCCCTTCCATGGGTGAACGTGCGTGACGAAAACGGCAGCGACAGCCAACTGATGCGCACATACAACATCCTTCAGATTCCTACTTATTTCCTAATAGACCGCAACAATACGCTCGTGAAGCGCGACGCGCAGGTGAAGGATATCGATGCCGACATCAAAGCGCTGCTGGCCCGATAAGCAACGGCAGCCGAAAAGTATAACCATGTATCGCCCGGAAGAGTGCGATGCATGGTTTTTCACATGAAAATTCAACCTTGTTTCCCCTTTCGGGAACAATCATTATCAATCCGCAATTATTACAATCCTAACTTAATCATGAAGAAATTCTTTTGTTTACATGGGCTTGTCTTCAGCACAATCCTGCCCGCTATGGGTCAGGAAGTTGCGTTCAACTGGCCTTATCAAGTAAAAGACGGTACAATCGTTACCGAAGTTCCTCAACGGCCGGCCGGCCAACAGTCAGCTTTGGGCCTCACGGCACCGAAGATGAAGACCGTAAGAGTGGCCTTTGTCGGCCTTGGCATGCGTGGACCGGGTGCCGTTTTCCGCTGGACACACATCAACGGTACTGAAATCAAGGCACTCTGCGACTACGAACGCGAGCGCGCCGAAGCCTGCAACAAATATCTTCGCGACGCAAGCATGCCGGCAGCTGACATCTACAGCGGCGAAGAAGGCTACAAAAAGCTCTGCGAACGCAAGGATATCGACCTCGTTTACATTGCTACCGACTGGCTCCACCATTTTGTTGTGGCCAAATATGCCTTGGAACAGGGCAAGCATGTGGCCATCGAAGTGCCCCTCGGCCATGAGTATGACCGAGATTTGGACACTCATCAACCTCTCCGAAAGCAAGCGTCTGCACTGCATGATGCTCGAAAAACTGCTGCTATGACTTCTTTGAGCTCAACTCGCTCAACATGGCACAGCATGGTGTTTTCGGCGAAGTAATCTACGCTGCGGGTGCCTATCGTCACGACCTTTCTCCATTCTGGAAAGCCTATTGGAAAAAGACGCCAGCGATAAGTTGGGCTGGCGCCTCGACTATAACCAGAAATTCCGTGGCGATGTGTACGCTACACACGGCCTCGGCCCCATTGCGCAGGCACTGGATATTCACCGTGGCGACCGCATGACTACGCTTGTGGCCATGGATACCAAGTCGGTGAACGGCAAGAAGTGGGTTGAGCAGATGTCGGGCAAGCCATGCAAGGACTTTTGCTAACGGCGATCACACCGTTACGATGATACGCACTGAGGAAGGTAAAATGATGGAAATCCACCACAATACGATGACTCCACAGCCTTATAGCCGTATGTATCAGTTGGTGGGAACAACGGGGTTTGCCAATAAATATCCTATAGAAGGCTATGCCTTGTCGGGCGAAGAAATGAAGAAAGCCGGTGTGAAGCCGTCTGCCGACGACCTCTCAGGCCATAGCTTTATGAAGGATGTTGATCGCAAGGCACTGGAAGCAAAAGCATGAAAGCCCCATCATCAAGCGCTGTGAGGCCAAAGCCAAAGAGGTAGGTGGCCACGGTGGTATGGACTTCATCATGGATAGCCGTTTGGTTTTATTGTCTCCAGCATGGTCTTCCCCTTGATATGGACGTTTACGACTTAGCTGAATGGTGCTGTTTGGCCGAACTCGGCAGTGTTTCTATGAATCATGGCTGCATGCCTGTGGCCGTGCCCGACTTTACACGTGGCCATTGGAACACCGTGAAAGGCTACCGTCACGCATTCGCCACACCCGAAGAGGAGGCCGAAGTGGACAAAGCCAGTGCCGAATTTACAGCTAAGCTGAAAGAGAAAGGCGCCAAGTATTGGAAGAAAAAAAGGACAAATAAGCTACTTGTTCAAGTAAACTCGTTGACAAATCATCAGTCAACGGTTCATAGTAGACAAGTAAACAAGTTGATTGTGTTGCGCAGACAACATGCTTTTAAAGCCATCAACTTGTTTACTTGTCTTTTTGTTTGATGCAATAAAGTCCCCAATAATTCGCCAGAAGAATCTTTAATAGAAGTTAAAAGGAAGTGTTTCCTACTACGATGTGTCTACAAAAAAGCTGTTGTTTTGTCCTTTTAATAAACAACGGACCACAATGGAAACAGTGCACCAACCTTCTATCAAAACCCTACTTAGACTTCTTTTCAGCTTCAAGATAACCGGTTCGTGATGTGGCGATTGACCCGCAATCAAGAACTGGAAGACTATTGGCAGCAATTCATTGCCACGCACCCGGAGCTGAAAGATGAATTTGAGAAAGCCATCCGCGTATGCGACAGCGTACGCCCTCAATAGCAATCAATATACCGGACAGCAGGTCTTGTATGACAGAATCAGAAATCGCGTGGCCAAACAAAAACGCCGTCGTGCGCTACGCATTTATCGAATGGTGGCCGCTGCGGCTATTCTCTTGCTACTGATAAGTCCGTTGGCCTATCTCGGTATGCGTGAATGGAACCAACACGATGAACCAAGCAAAGAACTGATTGGCGAGATTTTTCAATCAAAAGATATCATGTTGGCTGTCGATGGGCAGACAGTGACGCTCCCGCAATCCATCAACATGATGATTAAAGACGGCTATGTCTATTACGGGGCGAAAAAGAGTGGCCGCATTGAAAGGCAAACATTGCTGCATAACGGTACCAGCGGGCAAGCATACTTCGCTGACGTTACCCGATCGTTCGCAGCTCTGGATCAACGCCGGAACGACTGTCAAACTGCCCACGAGCTTTTAATAAAGGTACGCGTGATATATATGTAGATGGTGAAGTTTTCATAGATGCGGCCCATCGTCCTTCGCAACCTTTCATTGTACATACCGATCGAATGAGCGTAACGGTACATGGTACGAGCTTCGATGTTTTGGCGTATCAGGATGAGGTTGCGCCGTCTGTAGTGCTCGTCAGGGGCAAAGTTATGGTGGCGACACCCCGCAGTGGCAGCATGATGATGCAGCCTGACGAGCGCGTGGCCTTGACTAATGGTAAGCTGGAGAAGCAGACAGTAGACGTGACCGACTACGTAAGTTGGAAAGACAACTACCTTTCTTTCAACAATACACCGATAGAAAAGGTGCTCAAACAGGTGGGGAAATATTATAATATCCGCTTCACGACAGCCGATACGATACTCACCGGCAAGCGAATATCGGGTAAACTCTATCTCTCGAATCAGATAGACGACGTGCTCAATTCTATTTCGCTCATGACAGCAACCACTTATAAACGAGATAAAAACATTGTAAAATTTATAGAAAAAGAAAAGGAGATAACGCTTATGAATCAAACAGATTGACCCTACATTACAGTCGAAGGGTGTTCTGATACAGCCCGGAGGCTATTGAATTTATAAAAACATCTTTTCCTACTACTAAACAGAATACAAATGTATCCATTTTAAATCTAAATTTCATGAGCATCTACTGCGCAGCCGCATAGGATAGTCAAGGTTACAGTCCCTATCCGTGTTACTCTCGCTGGCAGGAGTACTATGCGTTTCGGCCGGTCCGATGCGTGCACAAAACCTGAAAGTAACCTTGAACGTTACCAATATGACGGTGAAGGAAGCCATCAGTAGGATTGAAAAAGACTGAGGGCTAGTGTCTTTATCTCACAATGATAACCTCCGGTCGGAACTCAATGCGCCGGTTTCATTACAGGCCTCCAATCGCAACATTGACGAGGTACTCAAGCAGTTGTTTGCCCAAACGAACATAGCCTATAAGCGTTCGGGCAAACAAATTACTTTATTCAAGAAAATAAACAAAGCTGAAGATGATAGCCGAAGCTCTGAACCTACGCTCACAAAAACGCTGCAAGCGGGCAAGCGTATTGTCAAAGGAAAGGTCGTAGACAGCCGTGGGAACCCATCATCGGTGCCACCATACGTGTGAACGGCAAGGCCGTAGCCACAGTGACCGATATGGAGGGCAACTTCTTGATAGATATGGAAGACGGCAAAGATCTGGAAATATCCTATATTGGCTATCAATCACAGGTCATCAAGTCGCCCGACAGACAGGTCGTCGTCAACCTGCGCGAAGACAGCGAAGCACTTGAAGAAGTCGTTGTCGTAGGTTATGGGTACCAAGAAAAAGGCCAACCTGATTGGTGCTGTGAGCACAGTGACGGCGGCAGAACTAAAAGACCGCCCTGTTAGCAGTGTGGGACAAATGTTGCAAGGACAGGTTCCGAACCTTAATATCACCTTTTCGTCGGGTACACCGGGCGAAAGAACCCGAATGAACATTCGCGGCGCAACATCTATTGTGAACTCCGGTGCACCGCTGGTATTGATTGATGGTGTCGAAGGCGACTTGGATCGAATCAATCCGAACGACATAGAATCCATTTCGGTACTGAAAGACGCGGCATCGGCAGCTATCTACGGAGCACGTGCGGGCTTCGGCGTGATTCTCATCACAACAAAGTCCAACAACGACGGACAGGTGCATATCACCTACAATGGGCGATATAGCTTCTCGTCTCCGACCCGTAAGACCGATTTCATGACAAGTGGTTACGATGTAGCCAAGCTGGTAGATGAGTTCAATATGGCTACCCACAACAGCAGTTATACCAACTTTACGCAGACCGACTACGACGAGTTGAAAGCCCGCCGCAATGACACGACTGAGAATCCGGCCCGTCCGTGGGTCGTAACAGGCGCGGATGGCAGGTATCATTATTATGGTAACTTCAACTGGCTACAACTACTTATTTGACTATAGTCAGCCTACTTGGAATAACAATTTGAACATCACCGGTGGTAATAAAAGTTCAACTACGTGATTAGTGGCAGTGCTAATGACCACAATGGCATATATGCCGTCAGCACCGATAAGTATCACACCCGCACGTTGATGGCCAAATTCAACGCGGAAGCAACCCCATGGCTGGATATTTCAGCCAGTGCGTCGCTTTTCAAATCGAAATACAAACAACCGGGATATGACTATGAAGACGGAGGTAATATAGGTAACCTTACCTTTCATGCCATGCCGTGGATCAGTCCGATTAATCCTGATGGCACCAATGTTTACACTTTGCCCAATTCCGGCGATCGGCCAGCTGATGGTTTTACGGCTATGCTCCGCACGGGTAATGGTTTTACAGGCGTGAACAAGACACAGCATACTTACGCTTTGGGTGCTACCATTCATATTTTACCGGGCTTAGACCTCGTCGGAAAGTACACGTATCGCACCTTTATTAAAGACAAGCAATTCAGATCCGCCAGTTTTGACTATTCAGAGCGCCCCGGAAAGATTCTAACCGCTAACTCTGGATTCTTTGCTAATCGCCTAAAAGACATCCGGACGACCGACGATGTGTCCGACTATGATTTGTTCGCAACCCTATACCAAGACTTTCAACAACGCTCACAACCTGAACGTTGTTGTGGGAACAAATTACGAAACGGAACATTATAAGAATGTAGAAGCCTCGTCTTATAACATCCAATCGGAGGTATTGAACGATTTGGCACTGGGTACTGGTAACAAAGGCGTGAAGGAGGACAGCACGAATACGCGTTGTTGGGCTACTCGGCCGCGTCAGCTATGACTACTTTGGTAAGTATTTGGCCGAAGTCAACATGCGTTATGATGGTTCTTCACGCTTTCGCGAGGGCGACCGCTGGGGCTTCTTTCCCTCTGTCTCTCTCGGCTGGCGCATGAGTGATGAAAAATTCTTCGAGCCGTTGAAGGCTGTCGTTAGCAATTTCAAGGTCAGAGGCTCTCTCGGTTCGCTGGGAAATCAGGTAACAGACGGCTATGCTAATGCCTATTATCCTTACATTCGTAGAGCTTCCATAGTCAATACCACGACCATCGGTTACATCTTTGATAACGCACAGGCATCTTATATCAAGCTCGATGCCCCAGTTTCGGGCAGTCTTACTTGGGAAACCATCGTCACTAAGAACCTCGGTTTCGACCTTGGCTTCTTCAACAATCGCCTTTCTGCCACCATCGATATCTACCGTCGCGACACGAAGGACATGCTGGCCGCTTCGCTTACCTTACCCAACGTGTATGGCTACAATGTCCGCTGAGAACAACGGACAGTTGCGCACCAATGGTTATGAAATCGTATTGAGTTGGAACGACCGCTTCAATGTGGCAGGGCATCCCTTCACATACGGCATTTCCGCATCGTTGGCCGACAGCAAGTCTAAATTAGTGAAGTTTGCCGGCAATGAGACCAAGACTTTGGGCAGCAACTACGAAGGCATGGAATGGGGAGAAATCTGGGGTTACCATATCGAGGGAATCTATAAGACCGATGCAGAGGCCGCAAACCGTCACATTGACCAAACATTCTTAGGGCGGTAATCGCTTCACTTCCAATGCGGGTGACTTGATATTTGCCGACCTCGACAACTCAAAGAAAATCGACAACGGCAAGGGAACCCTGAAGATCATGGCGATTTAAAGAAAAATCGGTAACAGTCAGCCACGTTATCACTACAGCTTCTCTGCCAATCTATCGTGGAACGGCTTTGACCTCGCGATGTTCTGGCAAGGTATCGGCAAGCAGAATCTGTACCCCGGCGATAACAACATGTTGTTCTGGGGGGCTTATTCCCGCTCTTACAGCTCGTTCATTCCGTCAGATTTCGTGGATAAAGTGTGGACACCGACCAAGACAGACTCCTATTTTCCCCAGGGCAGGAGCCGATCAAGCCCTGCTTTTGCCATGAAACGACCGAACGACCGCTACCTTCAAGATCTGGCCTCACTGCCGCTTTCGAAGAACCTGACGGTCGGCTATACGTTGCCTTCTTCCTTGACGCAGAAAGTCTGTCTGAGTAAAGTTCGCTTCTATTTCAGCGGCGAAAACCTCTTTATCACGACCAAATTGAAGAATGATTATCTGGATCCCGAACAGATGACGGCCGATGCCAACGGCCGCGTTTATCCATTTTCGAAGACTTATTCCTTTGGTATTGATATTTCATTTTAATAAACGAAGAATCCTATGAAAAAGCTATATTATCTACCGATAGCCTTAGCGGCACTCACTTTGTCGAGCTGTTCATTGGACAAAGAGCCGTTGGACACGCTGGCGGCTGAGAATTATTTCAATAATCGGGCCGAACTACGAGACCTTTACGAATGGCTTCACGCAGATTTTTCCTAAAGGCAGAAACGCTCTATGGCGAAACAGCTGACGCCATTATCCCTACCGGTTTGACCACAGAAGTGATGGGAACACGTTCTGTTCCCCGAAAAAGACGGCGGCTGGTCGTGGAGCAGTCTGGCCAACATCAACACCTATCTGCAGCGTTCTTCCTGCTGTCCCGATGAGGCCGCACGCAAGGAATACGACGGTGTGGCCTGTTTCTTCCGTGCCTATTTCTATTATAATAAGGTAAAACGCTTTGGCGAGTGCCTTTGGTTCGACGCCCCGCTTGGCTCTACTGACAACAAGCTGTATGACCCACGGACCGATCGCAAACACGCCTCATGGAGAAAATATTGGCCGATGTCAACTATGCCATTGAGAACTCTACCGACAACCTCCAGCCTCTATCGTGTAACCAAATGGACGGCGTTGGCTTTGAAATCGAGAATCTTCCTGTACGAGGGAACCTATAGAAAATATCACGGAATAGATGGTTACGAAACCTATCTGAAGGAAGCAGCCGATGCCGCTGAAGACTTCGTACGAACAGTCCGTATAAAAATTTATACGGCTACCGGTGAGCCTTATCGCAAACTATTCGTGGCTGACAATGCGGTGAAAGACGAAGTTATCTTGGCCCGCAACTATAATTTGGGGCTCAACATCGTCCATAGCGTCAATCAGCACTTCCTTACCGGTGGCTCTAAGCCCGGCATGAATAAGAAGATTGTCGACAGCTATCTGATGAAAGACGGCTCCCGTTTCACCGATCAGGCCAACTATCAAACGATGGTTTACTACGACGAAAATGCAAAAACCGTGATCCTCGTCTGGCCCAAACGATCGTAGCACCGGGCCACAAGCGCATCGGATCAAACAACGTTGTCTCACCCAGTTTCTCATCAGCAACCACCGGTTATCAGATTGCCAAGTGGGTGACCGACGCAGGACAGGACAGTTATAACAAGTCGCACAATGACATGATTCTCTTCCGCGCAGCTGAGGTTTACCTGAATTTAGCCGAAGCTAGGCTGAATTAGGCACGCTGTCGCAAGAAGATCTCGACAAGACGATTACGAAGATACGGGCGAGAGTGGGCATGCCCCACTCAATATGGCTGCGGCCAATGCCAATCCCGACCCTTATCTGACCGCCGCCGAAACGGGTTACCCCAACGTCAGCAGCACCAACAAGGGCGTTATCTTAGAGATTCGCCGCGAACGTACGATAGAATTGTTCGATGAAGGCTTCCGATACGATGACCTGATGCGTTGGAAAGGGTAAAAGCCTTTGAAAAACAATTCAGAGGAATGTATGTTCCCGCCCCTCGACTCTACGAAAAAAAGTTCGTCATCTTAGACTTGAACGGCAACGGTACCAGCGACTCGCAAGATGTTTGTATCTACGAAGGAACGGCCGCACCCACTGTTGCCAACTATCCAGAATTGGGCGGAATCACCATCTTCCTCAAACTGAGCGAAAAACCTTTCGTTGGAAAAACGGTGCTAATGGTGGGCACATCATTGTGCACGATATCAAAAACAAAGCCCCGCTCATGGAACGAAAACAGAGATTATCTCTACCCGATTCCACAGGATCAGATTACACTCTATGGCGGTAAAATCACCCAAAATCCAAAATTGGTAAGCATTATAAAAATTAGGTTAGTATCCATTGCGTCACCCGTCAAAGGGGCGCGATGGATTTAAAAATCCTGTTACATGAAGAATCATACTTTACGTTTTTATATGTTAATTGAACTACTTTTTGTCACTGACGCTCACAAGTTGCGGTGGTGGCATGGCCATTCCAATAACGAGGATAACAATGGCGAAAATCCACCGATTGTCATAGAAGACTACAAATACACGAAAGCTGTGGGCGATATTCGATTGATGACCTATAATTCTTATTATTGCAAAAGCAACAGCGCAACACAGTCGTTCAGTGAAGCCCACACCAAAGACTTCGCCGATGTCATCAAAGCGCTGTCACCCGACGTCATTGCCATTCAGGAGTTAGACAGTTTCTGCACCCATCGCAGCCAAAGATACCTCTTGAAGACATCAAGAAGGCCACTGGCATCGACTATCAGATTTTTCTTCGGATCGGCGGCTAACTATGATGGTGGCCGTATTGGTTGTGGACTGATGGTGAAGAAGACGCTGGAGGTGAAGAAGGCCGAAATCATTCCACTACCGGGCAACGAACAACGGGCCCTTATCAAAGTCCATTTGCCCAAATTCACCTTCCTCGCTACTCATCTCGACCTGAATAATTTGGCCCGTAAGAACAGTGCGGATATCATCAACAAGGAGGCTAAAGCAGAGACACAGCCTGTATTTCTGGCCGGCGACCTCAACGATTCACCGGCTTGGGCACCCGACCAATCAGCCTTTCCTGCGCTTCTACAGACCTTTACCATTGTCAGCGAAACTGCAGGCAGTCTGCCCGGACAGCCCGGAACCACCATCGATTACATCCTCTTAGATACGGCCCACACCGGAAATATCACAGTAAAGAAGACTAAAGTCGTAAAAAGATTGTCGATAGAGGGCGACCAAAAGGATATTTCCACTGTATCGGATCATTACCCCGTTTTCGTAGACATCCAAGTAAAATAATGCCATCTATGCTTTCTTCCGTGCTCAGAACAATATTTCTACTAATTGCTCTTACTCTGGCGCAGTTCTGTCCGGCACAGAATTTCAGCGGCGTAAGCGAACTCGTGAGGCGCAGAATACCATCGCTTCATCGATATATCGTATTCAAATCGCTCCCCAAAAATCTTCAGAAGAAACATTTATTTTATCTACCCGAAACGGAAAAGTTATTGTTCAGGCCAATACGATATCCGCGGCTTCAACGGCTGTGAACCATTATCTGAACAACATTTGCCACAGTAGTATCTCGCATGCTGCCGATAACCTGCCATCCACCGTTAAGGTGATTCCCATCAAAAGGCCCATCCGTGTGTCGACGCCATTCCGTTATCGCTATGCGCTCAACTACTGCACATATAGCTATAGTTACGCTTTTTATCAATGGGAGGACTTCGAACGCGAACTCGACTGGATGGCCCTTAACGGCATTAACCTCATGTTGGCTCCCTTGGGAACCGAAATTGTATGGCAACAGACACTACAATCATTGGGCTTTAGCGAGGCTTCCATTGCCCGTTTTTATCCCCGGCCCTGCCTACACAGCATGGTGGTTGATGGGTAATCTCGAAGGCTGGGGCGGTCCGATGAGCCAATCAATGATAGAGAAACGCCACCGGCAGCAAGTCAAAATTCTGAAAAGGATGCGCCAGTTGGGTATCGAACCCGTGCTACAGGGCTTCCCCGGCATCGTACCCTCATTCTTCAAGGACAAGTTTCCCAACGCGCCGGTAATTCCGCAAGGTCTTTGGGGGCTTTCCAACGGCCTTATATTCTGCTGCCGGGCAATGAAACATTCAATCGGGTGGCCGATCTCTACTATCAGAACATCAAGAAATATTATGGATCCGACATCCGATTCCTCGGCGGCGACTTGTTTCATGAGGGTGGAAACGCGCAAGGGGTAGACCTCGCCGCAACGGCTTCGCTGGTGCAACAACGTATGCTGACCCACTTCCCGCAGGCCCGATGGGTGTTGCAAGGTTGGAATAACAATCCGCCGCCCTCACTACTTACCGGCTTAGACAAGCACCATGTGTTGCTCATTAATCTGGCCGGAGAGATCGCTACCTCATGGGAGCAGTCGCAGGAGTTCGGCCAAACGCCATGGCTTTTGGGGTAGCGTGAACCACTTCGGCGGCAAAACCGATATGGGTGGGCAGCTTCCTGTGCTGGTGAATGAACCGCATCGGGCCTTCCGCAACTCTTCCAACCACGTAATGAAAGGCATCGGCATTCTGCCCGAAGGTATTTTCACCAATCCCATTGTCTACGATTTTTGCGCTGAAAACGGCGTGGAACGACCACGCGCCCGACCTCAATCAAATGCTTCGCCAATACATTCTCTATCGCTACGGACGGTGGGACGGACAGCTCTACAAAGCATGGCAGCTGCTCAGCCAGTCGGTTTTTGGCGAGTTTGAGTTCAAGGGCGAAGGTACGTTTGAGTCTATTTTCTGCGCCCGCCCATCCACAAACGTCACCAGCGTCTCTACTTGGGGGCCGAAACGGATGCAATACAACCCGGCTCTACTCGAACAGGCATTGACGCTCTTCAGGCAAGCAGCCGATAAGTTCGCGGTTTCTGCTACCTATCAGTACGACCTTGTCGATCTGGCCCGTCAGGTTATGGCCAACCATGGACGCGTGGTCTACCGCCGGGCCATGGAGGCTTATCAGGCCAAAGACACGCTGCGGCTGACCGAAGCGTCACGGCGGTTCATCAATCTCGTGCTCCTACAGGACAGTCTCCTTTCCACCAATTGCCATTTCCTTTTGGGCAACTGGCTGAAAGCGGCTCAATCCTACGGCGACAGTGAAGCCGATAGGCGACAGTCGCTCGAAAAACGCTCGCACGCAGATTACTTACTGGGGGCCCGACGACCCGGCAACACGCGTTCACGACTATGCCAACAAAGAATGGTCGGGACTGTTACGCGATTTCTACGTGCCCCGTTGGATTGCTTTTTCAATGAACTAAGCCTTCAACTACGTGGTCAAGATCCGCCTAAAACCAACTTTTTTCGCCATGGAACAAGCATGGGCTAAGGACAATAACACTTATCCCACCGAGCCTAGGGTGACTATCTCCAAGATGGTCGACCGTGTGATGGCAACCATCGGTTTGAAAAAGCGATAGATAAAAAGACCGCTGCCGAAAGCCGAATGACAGTCATCTTCCTTTCGTAAATACAAAAATACTGATATATATATACAATGCGAATCCTACACAAGATTGCGGCAATCGCTTGCCTGCTCATCAATATCGGTGTATCCTCCAACGCGCAGGAGTACCCTTCAGAAATAAAAATCTGTCGTCCGAAGCCCGCGTCAACGACCTGATTGCCCACACGACGCTGGACGAGAAGATTGACATGCTCGAAAGCGACTTCTTCTATCGGGGTTGCGAACGGCTGGGACTGCCCCCTTTCGAGACAACCGACGGCCCGTTAGAATAGCGTCCTGGGGGCTGAAGGGACGGGCCACGGCTTTTCCCCAGTCAGCTGTCATTGGCAGCTTCATGGAACAGGAGCCTGGCCCAACGCGTCGGTGGCGTCTACGCGCAGGAGTGTCGGGCTCGCGGCATTCACGTCTTCTATGGTCCAGGTGTCAATATTCACCGCTCGTCGAAGGACTCCGCAACTTTGAATACATGGGCGAAGACCCTCACTTTAGCCGCTGAGATGGCTCGTACCATTCATCCAAAGCATACAAGCGAATGGCGTCATGGCCACCATCAAGCACTTTGTGGCCAACGATCAGGAGTTCGATCGTTACAAAGTAAGCAGCGAAGTGTCGGAAAGAGCCTTGCATGAGATTTATTATCCCCCCTTTAAGGCGGCCATACAGCGGGGTGGTGTGCATGCGGTAATGATGGGTTATAATTTAGTAAACGGCGTTTACTGCGCCCAAAATAAGTACCTGATGACCGACATCCTGCGCAACGCGTGGGGCTTCCGGGGCAATATCATGTCGGACTGGGGAGCTACCCACAGCACATTGGCTTCAATTGAGGCCGGCCTTGACATGGAGTTAGGCACCTTCGACTATCTAAATCGGGAGAAACTGCTGCCACTGATTGAATCGGGAAAGCTGAAAGAAAGTCAGATTGATGATAGGGTGCGACACATTCTCGAACCTTGCTTCGCGTTAGGATTCTTCGATCGCCCCACGGCAAAGGAACTTTCGATTCCCACCTACAACGAAGCAGCCAATCGCATGGCTTACGACGAAGCCTGCGAAGGAATCATCCTGCTGAAGAACGAGCGTCATATCCTACCGTTGCGGTCGCCCAAGACGATTGTGGTTATAGGCCCCAATGCCAATCCCAACGTCGTTGACGATAATACGTTCGACGTAAAAGGCTGTTCGTTTGGGGGCGGAGGAAGTTCTAAGGTCAACCCTTGGTACGTAGTAAATGATATGGAGGGTATTCGCAGAGCATTCCCCGAAGCGCGTATTCTCTACAACGAAGGGTGTCGAATGCCTACAAGCGTAAGCTGTTCAAGCAAAGCGCGTTCAGAACAAAGGGATGGAAAGCGAGGACTATATGTTTGCTACTATGCGCTCGACGCGCAGGAAAACCGGATGAGCAACGAGCCGAAGATAAGCCGTATCGACCCAAATGTCAATTTTAGAAGGGAAGAAGGGGCATCGGCTATACAGTCTTTTGGGACTCGATTATCAAATAGAATGGAAGGCACGATGGCGTCGGAGAAGAATGATTCCATTTTATTCTTCGTCGACGCGCAAGGCGGTTATCGGCTGATTGTGGACAACAAGGTCGTCATCGACGAACGAATGTCGCAATCGTTTGCCAACCGCTATGTGAAGATAGCGTCGCAAAAAGGTCGCAAGCACGCCGTTCGACTGGAATATTGGAATCGTCGTTGCAATCCGGGCGAGATACGAATGGGCTGGGACTACGCGTCGGCCGTAGATTATTCCGAAGCCGTTCGACTGGCAAAGCAGGCCGACTGCGTGGTGTTCTGCGGTGGACTGGACGCCAGTCTGGAGTTTGAAGGTACCGACAGGCCCTTTGAGTTACCTTATGGGCAGGACGAACTGATTATGGCTTTTGGCACAGGCCAATCCCAATATCATCGTGGCACTGCATGGGGTGGGGCCATGCGTATGTCGCCGTGGATAGACCGCGTGCCCGCCGTGCTTCATTTGCTCTATCCCGGACAAGAAGGCGGCACGGCATTGGGCCACATTCTATCGGGGAAAGTGAATCCGTCGGCTAAACTACCCTTTACCATTGAACGCGAATGGAAAGATTCGCCGGCCTATGGCAACTACGATGAGACGCGCAAAGAACGCAAAGTGTATTATCGTGAGAGTATCTACGTGGGCTACTGAGGCTATGAGCACAAGGGCATAAAGCCGCTTTTCCCCTTTGGCCACGGCCTTTCCTACACATCTTTTGCTTACGAAAACCTCACGGTGTCGGTCGTTGACCGGAAGAAAGCCGTGGTAAAGGTGGCTCTCGACGTGACGAATACGGGACAAAAAAAGAAGGTGCCGAGGTGGTGGAGCTATACGTGCACGACCCCGTTTCAAAGGTGGATCGGCCTTATAAGGAACTGAAGAACTTTGAAAAGGTATGGCTCAAGGCCGGAGAAACCAAGCATATAGAGATGATATTACAGGCCGATGCTTTCCGATACTACGACGAGCATCGCCATCAATGGGTATTGGAACGAGGCGTTTTCGATATTTTGGTGGGTGCTTCATCGGCCGATATCCGACAGAAAGCCACCATCCGCCTGTAAAAAAAGAAAAATATCAACGTATAATACCCCACCAAGCGGCCAACACCGAAAGCAACGGATTTCGGAGTTGGCCGCTTTTTTCGCGCAAAACGGTAATGGCACGATACACGAGTTTGCGAACCGACCCCACCTGTAAGTCCATTAGTTCGGCTATTTCCTCATAACTCATGCCGTGCATGTAACGCAGATAGATGGCTTCGCGCTGCCGATCGGTGAGCATGCCCATGAGTTGGGTTATCGTGGCGGCAATGTCTTGACGCTCTTCATCGCTGATCATCGTGTCGAGGATGGTCACTTCGGTAAAGAAAGGCAACTGTGCGACCTCCTTGTCAGCCTGTTTGGCATTTTTCTTGTGCACGTTGAGCATGGCGTTACGAAACGATCGGAAGAGATAAGCGGTAAAATTCGCCACCGAAGTCAGCTGTCGCCGCTTCATATAGATATGGCAGAACACGTCATGAACACCATCTTCGCACGTAGGTTCATCGAAAACCCATACCACGACCGTAGGCCATCAATTCGTCTACAGACAGAAAATAGAGAGATGAAAAGGCCTCGTTGAGACCCCTCCTCATCCTCACTGTTCAGGAACATTGTCCAATGAAGTTCCAGTTGTTGCTGCCGTTTGTTATGGTTCATGGTAAAGGTTAAGACTACAGCATATCGTTTTCGCGACTACCAAAGCTTCGTTTAGAAAGCTGCGCAACCAGCCTCCAGTTCGAGCATCAGCAGGTTGTGGAAGCGGAAACGAGGCAGGATGCCCCAGCCATGACCGCCCGACGGATAGACATGAAGGGAGGCTGGGACGTCGTGGCGATAGAGTTCCATGTAGTACTGACGCCATTGGCGGGCGCCACCACTTGGTCGTCGTCGCTCAAAGCGATCCAAGCCCGTGGCGTTACGCGCGACACCTGCAGGTCGTTGCTATACAGGTGTTCGTCTTTTTTTGAAGCGTCCTTACCCAAAAGGTTGTCGTGGCTCCCCTTGTGCGTGAATGCCGGATCCATCGTAATGACGGGATAGAAGAGTATTTGGAAGTTAGGTTTGGCATCACCACGGCTGTGTGTGGCCAGCGTTGAGGCCAGATGACCACCCGCAGAGAAGCCCGCATGATGCCCACGTCGTGGCGGTTGATCTTCCAGTTGGCGGCATTGCGGCGTATCAGTTTCATCGCTTCCTCGGCATCGCCGATGGCCACTTCCTTCACGCCATGGGGCATACGATACTTCAAATGCGATGGCCGCAATCCCCATATTGTTGAGAAAACCGGCCCAATCGGTACCTTCTTTCGCCATCGCCAGGCTGCCATAGCCGCCGCCGGGACAGATCAGCACGGCTCGTCCCGTAGGTTTCTCCGGCAAAAAGACATACACCTTGGCCGTATCGGTAGGGTCCTGGCTTGCGACAGGCGCACCGTGAGGCCACAGATTCAATTCAAACGTGCGCTGTGCCACGGCCGGAGCGACCGCCAGAAGCAAGGCGCAAATCATCATCAGTTGCTTTAATTTCTTCATATTGTGTTAGGATTTAGGCTTGTTTTCTATCGTTTAGCTGCAAAGATAAATAAAAAAACACAATCTTGTATCGCAAAAAAGTCGAAATAAAACATGCCTTCACGTGATTATCGGCTGGGACACGGCAAGGCCCGACTTCAACCATTCGCTGCCGGTTAAGGTCGGGCCTCGTTGCTTGGTCCGTGTTCAGACTTTCGATTTTTCAGAACCGGCACTTCATGCCTCCCGTGAATTTATAGCTCACTCGCAGCATAACAAAGCTGGGAATGCTGTTCGTCCATGTCTCCGAACGACCCTGTTCGTTCAGTTCGAATCGCACCGACTTCACATCATGCAGTAGGTCGTAGGCGTGCAGAGCTATGCTCAGTTTGTTTTGCAGCAACGTTTTAGTAAGGCTGGCATTCAGCAATCTGTTCGTAGTATTCATTTGAGTGTCGTTGTAACCGACCCGTTTGCTGAACGTCAGCATGGTTTTCAGTTCCCAGATTCCAAGGCAGTTTCGCTGCCGATGTCAACGTTTCGCTGATATCCCAGGCATTCACTTTCGTGAAATCGGCCCTACTTCCGGTGGCGATATAGTTGTTCGCCATTGTGTTAGATGAAATGATGAACTTCCGATCGGGCGACCCAGCGTCACATCTATTGCGCCCAAATTATTGAACGTGCGCACGCGGCTACGTTCCTGACCTTTCCCGGCTACGCTCATCAAGTCTACACTATTGTTATAGCTAAAATTGAATATGGTGGTCAAGTTCCACTTGTCGTTCTTGTCCAGTGCCCGCGAATGATCCATACCCAGGCCGCAAATTCCAGTTCCCATTGATGTTGACCGGTTTTCGATGTCGTCACGCCCTGTGCTCTTGTCGTAGCTCACCGACGTAGCCAAAGCGTTCTGAACAGCCATAATCAACGTTAAAGCTTGTTATGGGATGATAGACGCGCATGCTGGTAATGGCATATCTCAGCGAAAAATCATGGCTGAAGGCCTTCTTCGTCAGGATTACCCAGCGTCACGTACAGCGGATTGGCGTCGCTGCGGACGTCAAGCATGCTCATCAGATCGCGTTGATTTTGTCGTAAAGTATACTCGAAACTTAATTCGCGCATTCCCGTCGAGTCGTTCCACTCCAGAGTGCTACGCACCGACGGGGGACATCAGCAGGCTGTTGCGGCTCTTTTTCAAACTGCTTTTGTCGAAAAATCTCAGCTTTTCATACGCGAAACCAATGGAAGCAAGGCTTTTTATGGAGATTTTTGGCCCACCTGGGCGTTCGTACGCGTGTGATGTAGACCGCAAGGTCAGCATGTTCCGAATCTCATGATTGGTAGAATGGTCGCTGTTGGTGGCGTCGAGCACGGCTTTCAGTTCGTCTCTTGACGAGGGCAACACGCCTAATGGGTAGTGATCAGCGTTGTAATGGGGCAATTGGTCAAGTCTGAAGAGCGAATTGTTGGCCGACCGATAATTATACATCATTTTATAATCGACATTCAAAAACAGCGTGTTAATCTTATCGGCCTTGGGTGTCAGTCGTCGCCCGAACGACATACCGGCCTCCAGATTGGTATTCTCGTTGGGGCGTTCGGTATATTCATGGCGATGGTCTTGTCGTGGGTTCGTGCCGAAATAGTCGTATCGATTGAGCGCGTATCCCAACTGAGTTGCTCTTCGAATGGCTGCCATAGAAATCAAGTTCCAACATATTGGCGAAGTCGCCGGTACCCTTGCCGATTCCGATGCGGTCGCTAAGGTGGAACGCCAAGAGGTCAGAATAGTTCCGTCCACGCCCTTCGCTGCCCTGTCTGTTGATGGTTATGTCTCGCAATCGATTGCTGAACCGGGGCTGAAAAAGGCTGTCGAGCAAGTCGTCGGCCCAATCGGGAGAAGCCAGAAAGCTGGCCGAACGCGACCGCTGATTGCTTGTGCCATGACTACCGCTATATTTAAGCAGTGCCTTCATGATTTGTTTCTTCAGTCGTTTGCCCCACGACAGCATTACAATGGATTTAGAAGTCTTCTCCCGATCATACGTATTGTTGCGCTCATAGATGTCGCCGCCCGTCAGAAAAAGTTTGTCGGCTCGTGCGCTGTTCGTGCTGAATGGTTGAAGGAGTGATGGAGAAAACCACGGATGACTCATCATCAAACGTCTTGCCCTTTGTGCTGATAACTGCCTTTTATTTCGCCATTTCGAGGAAGCCCCATGCCGCTCCTCATTTGTTCCATGTCATTGCCTATCGTGGCGGGAGAAGGTCCTACATTGCCGAAATAGCCACTGAGTTGGATGTTATTCTTCTTGCCAAACCCCAGAATGTCAATATTTTCATAGTAACGCTCATGCGTTCCGCCGGCCATAGCGGCCTCGCCACTTATGCCATGCTTAAATCGCTTCTTCAGATTCACGTCTACCACGCATTCCTTATCGCCCATATCGCGCCCCATCAGTCGGCTGGCTTCGCCGGCATGGTCGTACACTTTCACCTTTATCTACGGTGTAAGCAGGCAGGTGAGTAGTGCCAGCTTCGGGTCGCCGCTGAAGAATCGCCGCCCATCTACCGAGCAACGACGACACCCCGTTTGCCCTGAATGGTGATGACGCCATCCTTCAGGCGGGCACCCGGCATTTGACGAATGAGTTCGTCGAGCATCGAACCTGGCTCAGATTGAAGGCATCGGCGTTGTAAACCAGCGTGTCGCCCCGCATCACCATCTTGACGCGCGTGGCCTTAACCACCACTTCCTGCAACGCCTTGGCGTCTTCTTGCATCAGAATATCTTCGAAAAACCACCTCTCCATGTTCTAGGCAGGTTCACCGTGATATTCTTATACACGGTCTTATAGCCCATACATAGAGAAACAAAGAATATAACTGCTGTCTCGTTCTCACCTCTATCTCATAATGCCTCTTTTCATAATGGGCCATCGAACCAAACGCTCTGTCATCCTTAGAGATGGTTCGGCGAATCACCGAACTATCCTTCGGCGACAGCAACTCAATGGTTGCGCCCACGAGAAAATGCCTTGTCTTAGCGTCATAAATCCTTCCGGTGATTTTAGCGGCATGCTGGGAAGCAGAAAGAGAGACAAAAGAGAGTGAGCAAGTATATTCTTTGTTTCATAATAGATAATGGATAGTGAGTTAAAACGCAAACAATTCTTTTGGTGAAGCTATGAAAAACCTATTAGATACGCACAAATGTATGGCTTTTTATCATAAAAGAACAAGTTCTTATCAATCTTTTTGTGTTTTTTAAAAGTAGGCAGATGTCGTAACCATTCCTATGGCCACACTCTTTTAAAACATGGCTTTAATTCTGCTGAAATTTTAGGACAAAAGGGTTAAAATGGCTGCGTTATTCTGAAACCGCAAAACTTTTGACGGAAATAACGCATTCTTGTGCGATTTTGGAGTTTGTTGATAATCAGCGAGTTACGCTTTTAGGCTCAAAATAAGGTGTCGGAAAGGCCGTTATGATCGTGCTTTTGGCTTGTTGTGGTGGCCTTTTTACCGGCTAAAAGCAGCCCTTTGGCGTTGTAAAAGCTATGCTTTTAGCGCGTAAAAGAGCCGCTTTTACAAAAAAAGAGCGTCGAAATGACTTTTTCAACGTTGCGCAATGGCTTTTCCGACGCTAGATGGTGCCGGCTGGAAAGCTAGATTCAAATAGTAAGTGCGACACTTTTCGGTGAATAAAGGTTTACAAAACCTATGAAAAACACCGAGGGTTTGCCTTGCGGCGGGGGCTCGCAGCCCCCAAGAGCATGACAGAGTGATAATTTTAAATGAAAAAGAGGAAACCGAAGTTTCCCCAAGATTAATTAACTTTGTATTTGATATGTATAAACAATTAACCTCGGAGCAAAGATACACAATATCTGTCTTACTCCAACAAGACCTGTTTAAAAAGAGATTGCCACGGCAATAAATGTTCATGTGAGCACGCTGTATCGTGAAGTCAAGCGTAATTCTTCCCCTTACACGGGCAGTACCGCTATACCGTGGCCCAACGAATCGCCGATAAACGTAAGCTGCGTTATCAAAGGCCACGTAAGCTAACGCCGAATGTGCGTGTCACAATCATCGGATATTTGAAAAAGGATTGGTCACCCAAGCAGATATCAGGTCGGCTCAAACGATCTGGAAGGCCTACAGTTTCTCATGAAACCATTTATGAAATGATTCGTCGTGACAAAGCCTGTGACGGCAATCTGTACCGCCACTGCAGGTTTTCCATGAAGCATGTCAACCACTGGCTCAAAAGAAAAGGTATCGCACGTCCGGACAACAGAAAGGGTATAGACCAGAGGCCTCCCGAAGCAGACGGGAAACGCTTCGGAGATTGGGAGGCAGATACCATCGTCGGACCAAAAAGATCGGGAGCGCTGACACTTATAGAGCGCAGTACAAATAAGATTATCATAAGAAAGCTGCCGCCCTATTATAAAGCTGCACATGTCAGACAGGCCATCATAGAGGCTCTGTTGCCATACAAAACACACGTGTTGACCATAACAACAGATAACGGACCGGAGTTCGCTTGCTACGAAGACATAGAGAGAGAACTCGAATGTCAGGTTTATTATGCAAGACCATATGCACCATGGCAGAAAGGGGCTGTGGAAAACGCAAACATGCTTATCAGACAATATATACCAAAGAGATTCAATATCAGTCAAATGTCAGTACAATATATAACTCATGTTCAGAAAAGAATTAATGAAAGACCAAGGGAAAAATTGAGGTTTAGAACACCCGAATTTGTTTTTAACAAAAAGATAACGTAAATTCGCACTTGGTACTTGACTCTGCCAAAGTCATTTTGAATAAGAAACTTTACAAAAATAGGTTTGTCTGAATTGCAGTCCGGCCTATCGTCCCATACGACTTTCGAGTGGTTCTGCAAATCATGCTCCGTGCCATGATGTAAAAAAAATAGGCCATTTTGCTATCTCTGAGATTACAATTTGGCGATATTGGGCCTTCCGAGTTGGAAAAATATGACTTTTATACCTATTAATGAGTATATTTTCTGTTATATTTACAAAATGTTGAATACATATTACTTATATTTGCATTATTCATTAATCTGTTAATCTATTAATCTATGAATTGGCATAAACTGATAACATGGAAAGACATTCTCAGCTACCGCCAGAAGGTTTTTCTGTTGGTTGTAGGTGGCACGATAGTAGGTCTGATATTCCTCTTCCTCTACCTGCTGAGAATGCACACCCTATATTGCCGGCGACGATCCTGCCGCTTGTCAGTCAACTGCCATATCATGACCCCTTACTACGCTACCTGGTCGCATTCGTCGCATGGGCGTGACGCCACGTGTAACGATTCGTCACGTGCCCCATAGCAACATTGTGGCTCATTATGGCTTCAAGGGAATTGATGGCATGAAGCATGTGGCTTACTTTGTCACCCACGCCGAGCATCAGGCCATCCGTGCCGAGACCGCCAGCGCGGAAGTAATCATGGACAACTGCATCCGTTGTCACACACAACTCAACACGGAGTTTGTCAAAACGGGGCGCATCGACTACATGCTGGCCAAGCGCGGCGAGGGCATGGCCTGCTGGGACTGTCACCGCAACGTACCCCATGGCGGCATGAACGCCCTGACGAGCACACCGAATGGCGAGAGCCAGGTGCCCATTCCGCCATCGCCCGTGCCCCAATGGCTGCAAAAAGTATTGGGAGGAAGCTGATTTCTTGGCGTCACGACCCGGCTGACGGTTCAGACGGATACGGCCGGTCGGCCTTTCAGCCCACCCACCATCACCTCTGCATATTTATATCTATCACCTAACACCTAAAAAACCAATACCTAATTAATATGGCAAAGCAATTGAAAAATGGCAAGGATGGCTCCTCTTTGGAGGCGCTATGGTCATTGTTTTTGTTCTTGGACTCATTTGTTCCTCTCTGCTCGAACGTCGGGCCGAGGTCGTAAGCGTATTCAACAACAAGCGAACGATGTTTACCGACTCCATCGTCGCGCAAAACGAGAAGTTCGCCCAAGACTATCCGCGTGAGTATCAAACATGGGCCATGACCGAAGATACGACCTTCAAGAGTATGTATAACAGCTCTAACGAACGCGACGTGTTGGCTATCAACCCCTATATTGTTATCAACTGGGCCGGCTATGCCTTCTCGTGAGTACAATACGCCCCGTGGTCACCGCCACTGTATCGACGACTTGCGGAAGATTCTGCGCACGGGCAGCCCCGGAGTAGATGGCCTTGACGACATGCAACCCGGTACTTGCTGGACCTGCAAGGGCCCGGATGTGCTCCGCCTGATGCGTGAGAAGGGCTTGGATGCCTCACTATGGCGCGAAATGGAGCGACTGGGGAGCGGAAGTAATGAACACGGTGGGCTGCTCCGACTGCCACGATGCCCGCACGATGGAGCTGCGTCCGGCTCGTCCCGCTCTGTATGAGGCTTGGCAAAGAGCCGGTAAGGACGTACGCAAGGCCAGCCATCAGGAGATGCGCTCGCTGGTATGCGCTCAGTGCCACACCGAATACTACTTTGAAAAGGAGAACCATCAGTATCTGAAGTTCCCACAGGACAAGGGTCTCACCTGCGAAGATGCCGAGGCATATTTCGACAGCATAGGTTTCTACGACTATATCCACCCGCTGTCGCACGCCAAGATTCTGAAGGCACAGCACCCGGGCTACGAAATGTTTAAGCAGGGTATTCACGGTCAGCGCGGCCTTTCGTGTGCCGATTGCCACATGCCTTACAAGCAGGAAGGTGGCGTGAAGTTTACCGATCATCAAATTACAAGTCATTGGCAAAGATCGATCGCACCTGCCAGACCTGCCATCGTCAGGACGCGGAAACGCTTCGACAGAACGTTTACGAGCGTCAGAAGAAGGTGTACGACCTTGCTATGCGGATGGAAACAGAATTGGGCAAGGCTCATCTCTATGCCGAATTTGCGTGGAAGCAAGGCGCAACCGAAGCCGAAATGCAGAAAGTGCTGACGGATCTTCGCAAGAGTCAGTGGCGTTGGGACTACTCTTTGGCCAGTCACGGTGCCGCATTCCACGCTCCACAGGAAGTGATGCGCCTCTTGGCCGACGCTATGGAGTTGGCTAAAGACGCTCAGGTAGAATGCACCCGCATTGTGGCGCAACATGGTTGGACCAAGCCTATTCCGCTGCCCGACGTATCTACCAAGGAAAAAGCGCAGCGTTATATCGGCCTTGACATGCCTAAGCTGAAACAACAGAAGCAGCAATTCCTCGACACTGTCGTTCCGAAGTGGATCGAAGAGGCCAGAAAGAACAAGAGATTTATCACGAAACCGATGTAAACCAATATGGGGTGGGCTTCACCCATCCCCATTTGTTATCCTATACTTATACTATGTGGACAAAACCCTGGAGCTATCGGGAGGGATCAGCGATTGCCTTGGGACTCATCATTGTGGGTCTCATGTTGCAATATAGCGTGGCCCACCGAATGGAAGATATTGTGTGGCCGGCCAATCTCATTGTGCTGGCTGTTTTGTGTTATTCGTCATTGTTACCTACGCTTTACGCAAGCGGGTATATGCCTTTCGCTTCATGATGAGCGTGGAAGCGGCTGTTCCGGCCTTGGCCGCCGCCGCCCTCCTCACGGTCATCATGGGACTGACCAAACAGGTGGCGGAAGGTAAACCGACTGCTGATCCGATTGGATTGAGCAAGATGCTCAACTTCTGGCCATTCGTTCTTGCTCTATGTTTGGATGACGGTTATCGTGGGCGAGGTCATGCTTTCATCAGCTGACGCACCTCAACAAGAAAGGCATACCATCGCTCATCAGCCACGTAGGCCTCTTTCTTGTGCTCACAACGGCCACCCTCGGCTCGGCCGATATGCAACGCACGAAGATGTATTGCGAACTGGGTAAGCCCGAATGGCGCGTGCTCGACGAGCGGCAGGACGTGAAGGAGCTGCCATTGGCCATCGAACTCAATCGCTTTACCATCGACGAATACCCGCCGAAGCTCATGGTGATTGACGACAAAGGGCTGCCGTTGCCCACGAAGAAGCCCGCGCATATCTTGACAGACAAGGATTTCAAGGGCGAGAGTTGCTCGACTGGGACATCCGAATCGTGAAACGCATCGACCATGCCGTGCCTGCGATGATGGCGAAGATGGTGGGTAATATGCCCAGCGAGATGGTGGGACGCATGCGCATGGATTCTTTGGGACAGGTGATGAATAAAGGTGGCTACATTTCTTTTTGAGGGAAAAAGGCGCGCAGTGTGCCCTTCTCGTGCGGGCAACAAAGGGTGGCAAGACCACGGAAGGATGGGTGACGTGTGGCAGTTATCAATTTCCCCTATCAGGGATTGGAACTCGACAAGCACCATACGATCGTTATGCCCAACCGCGAACCTGCGCGTTTCGCCTCTGACGTAACGATTTTTACCAAGGAAGGAGAACATATCGACGCAACGATAGAGGTAAACAAGCCGTTCGCGATAGCCGGATGGAAGGTCTATCAGCTCAGTTACAACGCGCAGATGGGCAAGTGGAGCAACCTCAGTGTTTTTGAACTGGTGCGCGACCCTTGGCTCCCCGCCGTTTATTTTCGGTATCTACATGATTCTGATGGGTGCTGTTCTGATGTTTATTCAGGCGGCTACAAACAAGCAAAAACTAAACTTATGAATTGGAATTATTTTTATATTCTTCGCCGTTATATCCCTGCTTTTTCTGGGCTGCGGGCGCATGGGCCGGCTGGAAAGACAGAAAGGCTATGGCCTTCGTAACCACCGGTTGCGGCCTGCTGGTGTTCTTCGCGTTCATCGTTCTGATGTGGATTTCGCTCGAACGACCACCCTTGCGCACGATGGGAGAAACCCGTTTGTGGTATAGTTTCTTCCTTCCACTGGCCGGAATCATTGTTTACAGTCGCTGGCGTTATAAGTGGATTTTATCGTTTTCCACCATTTTTATCGGCCGTTTTTCATAGGTATCAACCTCTTCAAGCCCGAGATTCACAACAAAAACGCTCATGCCCGCGCTGCAAAAGTCCGTGGTTCGCGCCGCATGTAATCGTCTATATGTTTGCCTACGCATTGCTTGGCGCGGCCTTCGTTATGGCCGTTTATCTCTTTGTTTTTAAGAAGAAATACGCCGAAGAAGAGCTGGATATCTGCGACAATCTGCGTGTATGTGGGCTGGGCTTTCCCTAACCATCGGCATGCTCTTTGGCGCGCTGTGGGCCAAGGAAGCGTGGGGAACTTACCGGGCTTGGGACCCGAAAGAAACGTGGGCGGCAGCCACACGGCTGGCCCTATCTCGGTATATATCCACTATCGGCTCAAGCGCCGTTCGGCAGCTCATAGCCCTGTGGATTCTGATTGTCAACTCCTGTTGCTCCAAATGTGCTGGTGGGGCATCAATTACCTGCCTTCGGCGCAGGGCAGCAGCGTCCATACGTACAATATGAGTTGATGAGTAGGTAAGAAAATGAGTAGAATAAGTTGACGAGTTGTTTTCAAATCGAAAACAACTCGTCAACTTATTGGTAGATCAGTGTAGTGAGCCGATCGGGTACCATCAGCTCTTTGGCCACTTGCTGAATACTCTCTGACGTGATAGCGTCGATGTTTTGGAAGAGAGTAGTGATGTCTTTCTCCCAACCATAATGTAGAAAACTCTGCCGAAATCAAGGGCAAAACTCTCCCGGTTGTCGCAAAGCCACGCCTATCTGGCCCTTCAATTGCTTCTTCGCCTTCGCCAGTTGGGTAGGTGACAATGGCTTTTCAATGACTTTGTTAAGCTCTCGCCGAACGAGTCGCATGCAGCGTTTCACGTCGTGTGGGTCGCAACCAAAATAGATAGCCCACAGTCCGGTGTCGCTATAATCACCATCATACTCTCACCGTGTAGACCAAGCCGTGGTGTTCGCGCAAAGCCAGATTGAGCCGGGCGTTCATTCCCGGGCCACCCAGCATATTATTGAGTAGGTAAAGGCTCATGCGGCGGTCGTCGTGAATATCATAGGCACGACAACCCAGCATGACATGCGCCTGATGGGTGTTGCGATTGACGGTGAGAGAGGTGGGATCTGAGGCATTATATGTGGTTGCCGATGCCTGCGGGGCATTATTTTCGTTCGGCATGGAAGGTGCTTCTGGCCAGTCGGCTCGCTGCAGTTGGCGGATTACTTTTTTGAAATCAATATCGCCTTCGATAAAAAAAATGGCGTTATCGGGGCGATAATAGCGATGGGTAAAGCGTTGCGCGTCGGCCGTCGTGAAGCGTCTGACATTGACCGACGTACCGAGAATGTTATGACCTAAGGGATGACCTTGGAAAATCATATTCTCAAACTCGTCGAAAAATCTGTTCTGCCGGACTGTCATGGTAGCTTTCGATCTCATCACAGATGACTTCGACCTCCTTGTCAAGCTCATGTTGCGGATAAACCGAGTGAAAAACGATGTCGGTCAGCAGGTCGATGGCCCGCGATGTATGCTCTTTGAGGATGGCGGCGTAGTACACCGTATCTTCTTTTGTGGTGAAAGCGTTGAGGTCGCCACCCACACTTTCCAGCCCATTGATTACATGCCAGGCCTTACGGCGGCTCGTTCCCTTGAAGGTGGTGTGTTCACAGAAGTGAGCTAAAGCCCTCTTCGCCGGGTGCTTCGTTGCGTGTGCCGGCGTTAATCTGGTAGCCACAATAGACAATCGGCGAATGATCGGGGCGATAGATGACGCGCAGTCCGTTGTCGAGTGTAAACGTTTGATATGCCATAATGGCTGCAAAGGTAATTTATTTTCATAAGATTTCTTTCGTCCTGAGCTTGAAATATATGTCCCTAAGCAGCGTGTATTCCAATTATTTACGGTACTTTTGCGGTTGCGGAAGCCTTTTTCATGCTTCCGCACCTATCATGTGATTTGAAATCCAATACAACAACATGCGAAAAAGTAATAGGAATCGGTGAGACTACACTCGATATCATCTTCAAAGATGGGCAACCTATCAGCGCGGTGCCCGGCGGTTCGGCGTTCAACGCTATCATCTCTTTAGGCCGGGCCGGCGTGAATACCACTTTCATTGCCGAAACCGGCAACGACAGAGTGGGCCGCCGCATCATTGATTTTCTGAAAGAGAATGGCGTTAATGCCGATTATATCAACGTGTTTCCCGATAGTAAATCGCCCATATCGCTGGCTTTTTCTCGATGAAGAGAACAACGCCGACTACCTCTTTATAAAGATCATCCCCACGATCGGCTGGAGTTTGTCTATCCCGAGGTCAATGCCGACGACATCATCGTGTTCGGTTCGTTCTTCTCTGTCAATCCCGTCGTGCGTCCACAGGTGGCCGACTTCTTGGAATATGCCCACAAACGAGGCGCAATTCTTTACTACGACGTCAATTACCGTGCGTCCCACAAGGACGAAATCATGAAGATTACGCCCTAATCTGATTGAGAATCTGGAGTATGCGGATGTCGTAAGAGGTAGCCGTGACGACTTTTCTATCCTCTATCGCATGCCCGAAGCCCAGCATGTTTATACCGCAGAGATTAGCTTTTATTGCAAGAAATTCATCTGTACGGACGGCGCCAATCCCATCGAAGTGCGGGCAGAGAACGGTTTCGGTAAGGCTTACGACGTGCCCAAGAACGACCACGTGGTGAGCACCATTGGCGCGGGCGACAATTTTAACGCCGGTTTTATCTACGGATTCATCCAAAATGGCATTACCAGGACGATATCCTGCGTGGCCTGAGCGAAGCGCAGTGGGATCAACGTATCGCCAGCGGTCAGCAGTTCTCGGCCGAAAGCTGCAAGGATATCTACAATTATATCTCGAAAGAATATGGAGAAAGGTTGAAGGGTAGATGATAGGCATTGCGTATTCGGGGCTGAATGAAGAGTCTTAATAGCCTTCATAAGATTGTTATACCTATCTTTATAAAAAGCAAAAAGCTGGCTTAGGCCAGCTTTTCTTGTAATTCGGAGAGTGTGTTGATGGACTCAATATAGTCTTGCCATCGGCCTCTGATCATGCCCCGGCGGCCCAAATCATCGAGCGTGGCTGTCAGCGCGTCGTAAAAACCATTGATATTGAGCAGATAAAGTTTCTTCCGGTGGTAGCCGATGGTATGCGATGCCGCCACGGTAAATATCTCGTCAAGCGTTCCTATGCCACCCGGCAGGGCTACAAAAACATCGCTGCGATCCATTATAATCTGTTTGCGGTCGGTCAAATCCTCACAGGCAATGTTGACACTGACCGCGTCTGACAGTCTTCCCGTCTTCTCAATGATGCGTGGTATCACACCGATGGTCGTTCCTCCATGGTCATGCATGGCACGACCGATGGCTTCCATCAGCCCCAGATTGCAACCACCGTAAACGAGCGTGTGTCCATTCTCGGCCATCCAACGACCTAAAGCCTCGGCGGCACGGAAGTAAGCCGCGTCGATTTGGTTGTTGGCCGAACAAAAATACACCCTATATTCATACGTCTGAAATATGTAAAGGCATGAAACCTTTTGCCGGTTTCATGCCTCCTATAAACTGATTTCTACTTTATTTCTTTTTGGGTTTGCGACGTGCCCAGCCCTCTTCGCTGAAGTCAGGTTCATCGCCTTTGAGTTTCAATGGCTTACCGCTGATGAGCGAACGCCAATCGGTCTGATCCTCAAAGTCGTTTTGACGGCGGCTGCTTCGCTTGTTTTCACGTTGACGACGACCTTCTGCAGGCCGGCCTCCACGACGTTCTGTCGCACGACCGCTACGTCCTTCGCTTCTGCCACCACGACTTTGAGGGCCACGTCCACCCTCGTCGGCATCGTTGCAGCGCACCTCACGTCCCTTGTATTCCAGTCCGTTGAGCGCCTTCATCACCTTCTGGGCATCTTGTTCGGGCACCTCGATGTGGAAAATTTCTGCAACAAGTCGATGTGTCCTACCTCCTGACGACCATGTACGTTCTTATTGAGGAACTGCATGATTTCGCCGGGATAGAAACCGTCGGTCTTTCCCAAGTTAATAAACAGTCTGCGATAGCCTCGCTTCGGCACCACGCTTGCGGCGTCCGCCTGTCGCACGACCCTCACCACGGCTTGCCGAGCCTTCGCTTTTGCGACCACCGATGGGCTTTTTCGATAACCGGCGCGTGCTTATAGTAGTCGAGGAACTTGCCAAACGTTACCGTTACCATCTTCTTGATGATATCTTCTTTGTCGATATATTCGAACTGTCGCATGATTTCGGGCATGTACTGAGCAATCTGTTCCTCATCCACGTCGGTCTTCGCGATGTCGTCCATCACCTTGTAGAGCTGCTTTTTGCAAATCTCTTCCGGGTTTAGGCAGTTCGCCGTCGACAAACTCCTTGCCGATTTGCTTTTTCAATCTAGCGAACCTTGAACTTCTTTTGGTATGGATAATTGATATCGACGTACCCTTCTTCCGGCTCTTCCGGTACGGCCCGAGCGGTGAGTGTAGCTTTTCGATATCGTCGGGTAAGCCGTAATTGATGACATGTCAGGTCATCCACGTCGAGACCGCGCGCGGCCACGTCGGTAGCAACGAGGAATTGCACCGTGTGTTGGCGGAATTTCTGCATCGTCAGGTCGCGTTGTTGCTGACTTAGATCGCCATGCAAGGCCTCTGCATTGTAGCCATCCTTGATGAGTTTGTCGGCAATCTCCTGCGTTTCGATTTTCGTACGGCAGAAAATAATGGCGAAAATGTGTGGATGGAAGTCGACAATACGCTTCAGTGCCAGATATTTATCTCTGGAGTGCACCATATAATAGATGTGATTCACGTGCTCGGCGCCTTCGTTGCGTGAGCCCACCACAATCTCTTTTATAGTCGTGCAGGTAGTTTTTAGCGATGCGTTCCACCTCTTTGCTCATGGTAGCCGAGAAGAGTAGCGTGTTGTGATCTTCGGGCAACTGCTCGAAAATGGCATTGATACTCTCCGAAAAACCCATGTTGAGCATTTCATCGGCCTCGTCGAGCACGATGTTGTTTACGTTGTCGAGCAGTGCTACACCACGATTGATGAGGGTCGACCAGTCGTCGGTGTGGCCACAATAATCTGAACGCCATGGCGCAGCATGCGTATCTGACTGCCGATGTCGGTGCCGCCATACACGGCCGCTACGTGCATACCGTCGATGTACTTCGCAAAGGCGTTGAGATCATCGCAGATTTGCAGACAGAGTTCACGCGTGGACTTAGGATAACGGCCTGTGTCAGACGGTTTTTCGGCTACGGTTTTCTGCAACACGGGCAGTCCGTACGCCGCCGTTTTGCCCGTACCGGTCTGTGCCAGTGCGATGACGTCGTTCTTGTTACCGAGTAAATAGGGATTACTTCTTCTTGGACAGGCATGGGATGCTCAAATCCAAGTTCTTCGATGGCGCAGCGAATCGTTTCGCTGACGCTCAATTCTTCAAATGTCTTCAAACTAATGATGTAAAAATAGGTGGAAGGAATGCAGCCCTCCCAGCCATATCATTTGGGCTTAAAGACCTTCCGTTGTGAATAAAAAGGAATCACGACCCATACGTCGTGACTTCAAAATCGCTGCAAAGGTATGCTTTTAATTCTGATTATCAATTAGTTTGCTATTCGAATTATTCTTTTTAAGGTTGGAAAACACCAAATAGTGGAGCGAAAGTCTGATGTGGATGGTCGGAATGTTCGACCGCCATGTCGAGACTTCTTGTCAAGGTGAAGCACTGTTTTTCGCGCTTCGCGTTTGTTTTAAGACTCCAGAAAGAGAGGGAAAGTGGGTTTAGCGTTTACGCCAGTCGTCTTGTACGTAGCTGGAAGGGTAAGACGAACGATTGACGATGGTGCCATCGATTTGTCGGATGTAAGTATCAAAGGCGCGTTGGCCCTTTTTTGAGACAATAACCCGGGCACCGGGTGTCAGATGATTGTACTCGGTGTTACCACCGCTGAAGCGCCCGTAAGCCAGCAAGATGCCGTGCCACATGACGGAATAGTCGTTGCCGCATGGTCGTGACCCACGAATATGCCCATCACGTCGCCGCCCTCATACATGGCTGTGAACATGCCCGAGTTGAATCGGGGTGAGCAACAGGCTTCCTGACGGGTGCCCATCATGATGGCGTTCTCGTCTCTCACGGCATCGTGGTATTCGGGTAGAGGGATGTGGAAGAAGGCCAAGGCGGGTATCGTTTGTCCACCATTAGCAGTCTTGAATGCTTTTAGACTGATTGCGATACCAGGCTACCTGCTCAAAAAGTAAGCTCAGGCATAGCCATCGGTCTTGTAACTCTTGGGGGCGTAGGCATGCGAGTCCATACAATAGAGGTTGGCCGCAATGGTGCTGCCCTTGTGCGATTGTATGGGTAAAACGAAGTCGAGTTCCTGTCCGGGGGCGATAGCTGGCATGATACAGCCCTTCACCTGACGGGCAATGTCGTAGGGAGTTGACGGTTGGAAAGCGCCTTGTTCGTCGTCGTGGTTGCCAAATTCGTAGACCCATGGAATATGATGGGCGGCCAGTCGTTCCCAAAAACTTTGAGCAGCGTAGGCTGGCCGGCGACGAGTAGATGATGTCACCTGTCAGCACCACTAAGTCGGTTGTTCGCTTGTCAGTGTGTTATCTATGTTCTGCAGCGCGGAGTCGATTTGGGATTGTCTAATTGGAAGTGGATATCGGTGAACTGTACGATTTTTGAAAGTGCTGTCGGAACGGAATCGCAGTTCCTGTGCCATGGTGTTCCAACAAACAACGAAAGAAGGCCAAAAAGGGTTAGTATATCATAAGGATAGGGTTTGTCAAAGAAAAAGTTACGGAGGAGAATGTTGTACGCACTTTCTCCCCCGTAGCGAAGCGTGATTGGTTATTTGTATCGGGCAGTGTCCCACCAAACGCGTATAGCCATTCCATCACCCTTGCCATTGTTGAGAGACGCGTTCTTGGCGTTGGGGTTGTCGCGTGTTTCATCATCTACGTATTTCAGCTTCTTGATGAATGTTCCTTGTGGCAATGTGCTCTCCATACTCTGTACCACTGAGTGTTAAGGAAGGATAACCTGTGCGTCGAAATTCTGTCCAAGCCTCCACACCATCAGGGTAGAGAGCCAGCCACTTCTGCGTCATGATTTGTTTTAAGTGGCCTTCTGCTGTGCTTTCAGAACTCCAAGCTACGCTACCTGTGGTCTTATAGGTATTATCATTGCTCGTGGAGTAATATTTCGGATCTACACCTGCCCGCTCGCTATCGAATGAAGCCTGAATACCATCTAGGTAATGTTGCTGCGCATCTCCGGCACCAGCATAGCCGCGTAGGGCAGCTTCGGCCTTGAGGAAGCATACTTCTGAATACTCCATCAGTTTTATGGGGCGTGCAATGCAGAAAGAAGACTCGTTATTGTTGGCACTATTCCACCCCGGCATATATTGGAATCCCCAGACGTATGAACGTTCTTCGTCCCCAGGGATTTTGTCAGAAGGTAATCCGTTGGTAACACCCTGATATTTAGGAGCAGCTGCGGTAGAGTTCTTTGTGTGACCAAACCATAATGCGGTGCGAGGATCAAGTACCGTACTGGTTTGTTTAAGCATATTTTCCATTGTCTTGCTCATAGCAAACTCACCCCATCCTGAAATTTGGAAGAGAGGGAAACCATTAGCACCTTTGCCTGAAATATAAACGCAGGCATTATCGGTATTGTCTGTAAGTAGCCCGCCGGGAGCAGAGAGGGCAGCTTCGGCCTCTTTCTTGGCTATAGCTGCATCGACATATGCTAATCTCATGGCATAGCGTAGTCGTAATGAGTTTCCTAAACGTATCCATTTGCTAAGGTTGCCTTGAAATACGAGGTCTTGCGTGGTGCCCAATTTCACTTGTGCGGGATCATCTTTGTGGTTATTGAGATTTGTAACAGCTTCGGTCAGCTCTTTGAATAGGTCTGCATAGATACTCTTCTGACTATCATATTTTGCGTTGCTAGTTCCCATGGCAGCTTCAGTATAGGGGATGTCACCGAAGATGTCTGTCGTTTGGGCTGTGCAGCGAGCGGTGAAGATACGCATCACTTGATAGATGTTGTCGTACTGAGGTCTTTCTGTAGCGATTTCTTTCACGTTTTTGAATTGTTTTAACACGCCTACATAGTAGCTGTTCCAAAAGCCATCGGTCACCCAAGAACTTTTGAAAGTGTAGTTCCCAGAATTGAAGTAGGCTGCAGAGTTAGCGAAATATTGCGCGTAGAGATTGGTGTGAAGGTTGTCGCCCACTTGGTATTCCCATGACCCCATGCGACTGCCTTGTTCTTGTATGTAAGGAAGAATGTAGCCTGGGTCTCCGCTAGTCAATCCAGTAGGGTCGGTGTTAAGCTTGTCATAGTCGGCTGTGCATCCCATGACCATACCGGTGATGCAGAGAAGTCCTAATTTTTTAATAATATTACGTTTCATAGTCATTCGGTTTGATTAGAATTTAACGTTAAGCGCAACTCCTAAACTCCGTGTTGGAGGTAAGGACGCTAGTTCGAAAGCCTGTGCGTAGTCATTGCGTGAGAAAGCTCCTTCTGGATTTACTGGAGCATTCTTGTGGAAGTAAAGAGATCGCGGCCTACCAATGAGAACTTAGCATATTTGATAGGCGTATTACGGAACCAAGACTGAGGTAGAATATAACCAAGCGATAGTTCACGCATCTTAATGTAGGAACCATGATGTAAGAAAGCTTCTGGCTACACCTGTGGGGGCCTCCGATTGCGTTCCAGTAGAGCTTCTGATGTAATACCAATAGCGTTGGCCTGTCCATTTTGGGTCACGCCGTCAACCACGATGAGGTCGTTGCTCTCACGTCCTTTGAGCGTACGGGCTGATGTTCCCTGTTGGCAGGCGTAGGCGTCTGTTACCGATATGAAGTCGCCGCCGTGGCGAATATCAACCAGACAGCTGAAAGTGAGGTCCTTATAGCGTAGAGAACTCGCCTGCTAGAACCTGTCCATTTAGGTGTCATATTGCCTATCACTTGATCTTCAATTGTTTTCGGGAAGACCATTTGCATTGACAATAATCTTGCCATTGGTATCGCGCTTGAATGCCTTGCCTACGATGTCGCCAAATTTTCTCCGCTTGAAACGACAACCTTAGCGATACGTGTTTCTCCCAATGTGAGCGAGAAAATTCCATCGGTGAAAGGCTCTCGCAGGTGGTACGGCTCATACCCCAGTTAAGATTTAAGTCCCATTGCCAGTCCTTTGTTTGTATGGGAGTGCCGTTGAGCATGAGCTCAAATCATGACTCTTGATTTCGCCTGCGTTGATACTCTTGGCTGTGCAGCCTGAAGATCCAGGCATTCCGACACCGAGAATCTGGTCTTTTGTATTCGTGTTAAAATAGGTAAAATCTACTCCAAGGCGATTATTGAAGAAGCGGAATTCTGTTCCAGCTTCGAACGAATTGGTTTTCTGGTTTCAGATCAGTCAACGCCTTGATTTTACCGAGATATTCCTTGATAATATTAGGATTCACCTTGTCGCCTTCGCCACCAAGTTTGTCACCCGTAGTCCATAGATAATAGAGTGTGGCTAACTGATAAGGGTCTGTGTCGTTGCCCACCATGGCCCAGGAAGTACGCAGTTTCCAGTAGTTTATCCAATCGGGGAAGTTGAACATTTCGCTCATGATTCCTGATACGCTAACTGATGGGTAAAAGTAGGAACGATTCTTGGCAGGCAGCGTTGATGACCAGTCGTTGCGGCCAGTGAGGTTAAGGGTATACCATACTTTTGTAACCGAGGGTAGCTTAGGGCGAACACGGATTGAATTTCTTTTTGAGAATCCTTCACTCGTTGTTTGCGTAAGACCATTTGCAAGGGCAATGGTGCCGGGAATGGCAAAGCGTCCGGAAGAACTAGAAAGCACGTCATATTTCATGTTCTCCACCGAAGTTCCGAGGTTTGCGTTGACGGAGAAATCTTCGAAAACGCTTGTCAAAAATACAAGATAAGGTCTGCGTTGAACTCTTGATTGGTCTGACTGGTCTTGGAATATTGTGACGCTGCTAGAGGTTGGATCTGGCAGCGTATTGTAGTTCTTGATGGCATCGTTGTACCAGTCCATGCCTGCCCGGCCGGTTAAACGTAGATAATCGGTAAATTTGATGGTCGCATTGAGCTGGCCCATAAAACGGTTGCGCACGACTTTATTGCCGTTTTCTGAAGCACAAAGAGCGTAGGGATTGGCGAAGTTGTCGCTTGGTCCCGACCAATTTTCTGCATTATTGATATAGGCTCCGATACCTCTTGGGTTCTCCAAATCAACCAATCGGATACCACGAGGCATTTTTACAAGTTGTACCATTTGTCCATATTCGCCTTGTCCGGGGCGATTGTTAGTTTTCTGGTGCATGTAACTAGCCTTGATTCCCACAGTGACGAGTTTATTGTTCATCTCTGTGTGGAAGTCAATATATTGTCGGTTTTGATTGAAATTGGGTGTGATGTCGTTGGCACGACTGTCTGTAAACGACAGGCGCCCAGAAATATTCTCGCCGCCAGAGGTTGCTGTTACGGTATTAGAAAAAGATACCCCTGTACGATAAAAGTCCTTAATGTAGTCCTTTTGGGGTGTCAAAGCATAGGAAGAGTAGCGGTTGTCTCCATAGAAAAGTTTGCGCCAGTTTTCTATGGTTTGTCCCGTCATCTTAGTTCCCCAGCTGGCTTTGGCACTACTATCATAGTTACCCGCAGTTCCTTGGCCATATACATTCTGGTAGTCGTAGGGCGAATAGACAGTTGTCACATCCATTGTGCCATTGTATTCTAGCGAAGCGGTTGTCCGCGGCGACCCTTTTTGGTTGTGATGACGATAGCGCCATTCTGCGCACGTGAGCCGTAAAGAGCCGCAGCATTGGCTCCTTTCAGTATGGAAATACTTTCAATGTCCTCTGGATTGATTTCTGAAGCCGCACCGGCATAGTCAGAACCACCCCATTGGTTGGCTTGCTCCACAGAATTATCGTTGATAGGAAAGCCGTCGACTACCCACAGCGGCTGATTGTTGCCGCTCAGTGAGTTAAGACCACGCATAACGATGCGTGTAGACCCACCAAGTCCAGTGCCAGACTGAGCAATCTGTACACCCGCCACTTTACCTTGAAGCATGTTGGCTACAGAGAATGATTTGTTTTCTGTCAGTCCATCGGTTTTTACCTCTTGCATTGCATACCCCAGTGCTTTCTTTTCACGCTTAATACCCAGTGCGGTGACAACAATTTCATTGAGATCGTTGTTGCCAGGAGACAGCACAATGCGTAGTGTATTCTTGCCAGCTACTGCCACTGTTTGTGGCGCGTAACCTACGTAGGTTACAATAAGACTTGCGGTGGACAGTGTCTGAATGGAGAATTTCCCGTCTAAATCGGTTACAGTTCCATTCTTAGTGCCTTTTACAAAGATGCTGGCACCAATTATGGGTTCGCCAGTCTCGTCAAGGACGATACCAACAACTGTCTTTGTTTGTTGTTGGCTTCCCATGTCTTTGGGTGCAGCTGCGACGGCATTTGTCGGCAGAGCCATTGTCAGTATCAAACCACCCAATAGGATGGTAGAGATACTACGTACTTGTTTTTATTTACCATGGTAATCAAACGTATTTAGTTAAACTTTTAATTATACTGTTTGCGTTTTTATATGTGTTTGTTGCAAATATAAATTAAAAAAAGAAACATGTTCCAAAAGTTTTGCCGAGAAACTTTGGTGATTGAGCAAATATTTTGTAATTTTCGCCCGGATATTGATAAAAAGATTAATAAAATAATCTATAATACCTTGTTTCTTATGTTAAATCGTAGACATTTTATCAAGAACTTATTACTGACTGGTGCCACCGTCGTTATCTCACCGCAATTATTAAAAGCTCAAACACAACCCTCAACGCGGCAAAGGGAAATGGCGTGTGGGTGATAATCGCGCGACTATTGCAAACACAGAAAGTCGGCTTATCGTGCCTAAGGCTGCCGGGATGCGCATCACGGGGACTTTTTAGACGAGATTTCACACGACATACCTCATCAGAACTGGGGCGAAAAGGAGTGGGATCAAGACTTTCGTCACATGAAAGCCATCGGAATCGACACGGTTATCGACATCCGGTCAGGCTATCGGAAGTTCATTACCTATCCTTCACCTTATTTATTAAAGAAAGGTTGTTACATGCCTTCGGTCGACTTGATTGATATGTTCTTGCGATTGGCCGACAAATATGGCATGAATTTCTACTTTGGACTTTATGATTCGGGTCACTATTGGGACACGGGCGACATGCAACAGGAAATCGATGACAACCGACATGTCATTGACGAGGTTTGGAAGATGTATGGTCATCACAAGAGTTTCAAAGGATGGTACATCAGTACGGAGATAAGTCGTAATACAAAGGGCTGTATTCCTACGTTCCATACGATGGGTAAGCAGTGCAAGGATGTATCAGGTGGTCTGCCGGTTTTCATTTCTCCATGGATAGATGGTAAGAAAGCCGTACAGGGAACGGGTAAACTTACGAACGACCAAGCCGTAAGCGTGCAGGAACATGAACGTGAATGGAACGAGATTTTCGATGGTATACACGATGTAGTGGATGCCTGTGCCTTTCAAGACGGACATATCGACTACGATGAGCTTGATGCCTTCTTCTCTGTCAATAAGAAACTGGCCGATCGTTACGGTATGAAGTGCTGGACCAATGCCGAAACTTTCGACCGAGATATGCCCATCAACTTCTTGCCCATCAAGTTTGATAAACTTCGCATGAAGTTAGAGGCGGCCAAACGCTGTGGCTATGACAAGGCGATTACATTTGAATTCTCCCATTTTATGAGTCCGCAGTCAGCTTATTTTGCAGGCCGGTCATTTGTATGATCGCTATCGGGAATACTTTTGGAATCTAAAGAATTGTGGCTCTGATGGGGTGAGTTGGTCAGATAAATCAAACCACTCGTCCAATCAGAGTTTCTTTTATTAAAAAAACAAACTCAAAACCATGGAACAAGTTAGGTTAGGATATGTCTTTTTTCTAGCATTCTGTAGCCGCCATTGGTGGCTTATTGTTCGGCTACGATACAGCCGTTATTTCAGGTACGATAGACCAAGTGACAGCCCAGTTCGGGCTTGATGTCATTCAGCAAGGATGGTATGTGGGCTGCGCGTTGATAGGTTCTATTGTCGGCGTGAGCTTTGCCGGCGTGATGAGTGATAAGCTTGGTCGTCGCCCCACGATGTTCATTTCGGCCGTATTGTTTACGGTTTCAGCGGTCGGTTGTGCCATTAGTACAAACTTCGCGTGGCTCGTGGCCTATCGCATTATTGGCGGATTAGGTATTGGTATCGTATCGATTGTAGCTCCCGTGTATATTTCTGAGATAGCCATCACCCGTTATCGCGGACAGATGGTGTCGCTTTATCAGCTGGCTGTTACCGTAGGCTTCCTTATGGCGTACTTCGTTAATTACCTGCTGCTCAATCTTTCGCACGAAGCCATGTTCACGACCGAATGGGTACAGCTTGTTTTTGTCACAGAGGTATGGCGAGGTATGCTTGGGATGGAAACCCTTCCGGCACTGCTCTTTGTGCTCACTTTATGTTTCATTCCCGAGAGTCCGCGTTGGCTCATCATCCGAAATAATGACCGCAAGGCCGCCGTTATCTTCTCCGGTATCTATTGCAGGTCAGAAGACGTAGAAACAAATTGCCGATACGCGTTCTACCGTCTCGGCCGAAACCAAGTCTGAGTGGCGCAGTTTGTTGCGACCGGACATTTTGAAGGCCGTTGTCATTGGTGTTTGTATCGCCATTCTGGGGCAGTTCATGGGCGTTAATGCCGTACTTTATTACGGTCCGTCCATCTTTAAGGACGCGGGAATGGACGATCCGCTCTTCTGTCAGGTACTCGTAGGTGTGGTTAATACGTTGACAACCATCCTCGCTATGTTTATTATTGACCGAGTTGGGCGCAAGAAACTCATCTATTACGGCGTGTCGGGCATGATTCTATGCCTCATTCTCATCGCCGTCTACTTTGCCTTTGGAACTTCTTTAGGTCTTGGAGTTCATTTCATGCCAGTCTTTTTCCTGCTTTTATGTTTTCTGTTGTGCCGTTAGTATCAGCGCCGTAGTCTTCGTATTGCTGTCAGAGATGTATCCCAACAGCGTGCGCGGACTGGCTATGTCCATCGCAGGCTTTTGCGCTATGGATTGGTACTCACCTCATCGGGCAGCTTACGCCGTGGATGTTGGCCAACCTCACACCTGCCGGAACGTTCCTCCTCTTTGCCGTAATGTGCGTGCCTTATATGCTCATCATGTGGCGACTTGTCCCCGAAACGGCAGGCATGTCACTCGAAGACATCGAGCGCCATTGGACTCGAACATCGGCGAAATAACGATGTTTCACAAAAAATGCTTATCTTTGCCGCCTAAATAGGGGCGGTAAAGTTCTTTTAAAACTTCTATCCTAAATTTATAGACACCAAACATGAAGAGAATCTTATTACTGATGGCCCTTGTCATGCAGACATTGCTGATGGCAGGAGCCAATCGAATCGTTAAAGCCAATGATTCCGCAATTTCGTTTACCGGCCGAACAGAGACGCTTAGTGATGGGAGTGTGCGCTACGACTGGGTCGGCGTCTACATGCAAACAAGTTTTACGGGTGGCCGTATCGCCGTAGAGGTGGCCGAAACGGGAACCAGTTATCATAATGTATATATCGACAACCAGTTTGTTCGCAAGATAAAGATAACGGGTAAGGACCGCCAGCTCATTACGTTAGCCGCAAACCTAAGTAAGGGATTACACACGCTGAAGTTGCAAAAGTGTACCGAAGGCGAATATGGTTGTATCACCGTGAGTGCTATTCATATAGCTGCCGGTGCTCGTTTGCAAGCTGTGGCACCTCGTGAGCGACTCATTGAGGTTTACGGAGACTCCTATACCTGCGGCTACGGCACAGAAGGAAAGAGTGCCCGTGAGCGTTTCAGATTGGAAACCGAGAACTGCGACAAGGCCTATGCCTGCATTATCGCCCGCTACTTTGGCGCCGACTATCGTTTGATAGCCCACTCTGGCATGGGAATGGTGCGCAACTACAACGATTCTGTTCAAATATCTCGGCATAACCTGTCAACTCGTAGCATGCAAATCTACGACGATTTCAACCGTACTCCCTATGATTTCAGTAACTGCCGCAAGCCCGATATCGTGTTGATTAATCTCGGTAGCAACGACTTTTCTACACTCGTGAAGCCCACCCCCAAGCAATATACGGATGCTTACCTGCGAATGATTGACAATATCCGAAGCCATTACGGCAACGTTCCTGTGCTTTGCGTTACGCCTCATAGCGCCAGTCGCTACTTGCAGACCGCTCTCGACTATCTGCGCGAGCGGCTGATGAACAAGTATTCCGACGTATATATGGCCAATCCAATGCCCGGTATCGTGACGGAAGCTGCCGATACGGGTTCCGATTATCATCCCAATTACCAAGGGCAGTGCAAGATTGCCATGTCGTTGATACCCCAAATATCAGCCATAACCAAGTGGAATCTGACAGATTTATTTTGATTCCGCAACTTATTTCGTATTTTTTGTGACTATAAGTAAATGTTTTTCATGATATGACAAATCTTTTTGAAACCGAGAAAGATAGCAAAAATGTCGTTCTGAAAAGTAATATTTTGTGTTATTTCATTCAGAACGGAAACTCCACTACAAATGATTTGGCCAAGGAATTCAATCTCAGTATTCCCACAATGGCTAAGACTATCGCCGAGTTAACTGCGGGAGGATACGTCTTGGAGTATGGTAAGTTAGAGACGGGAGAGGGACGTCGGCCTAATCTTTACGGCCTTAATCCCGACTCGGGTTACTTCATCGGGGTCGATATAAGGCAAAATTCACTCAGTATCGGGCTTATGAACTTCCGCGGAGATTTGATAGATCTAATCGATGACGAGCCTTTCTTGTTCGGCAATACACAAGCATCGCTCGACGAACTCTGTGAACACATTGCCCGGTTTATCAAGAATATCAAGGTTCCTCGTGAGAAAGTGTTCAACATTAACATCAATGTGCCGGGTCGTGTAAACCCTGATACAGGCTATAGTTACAGTATTTACAACTTCTCCGAAAATGCCCCTGAATGGTTACATCAGCGAAAAGGTGGGCTGCGATGTGTCTATCGACAACGACAGCAGGGGCTATGGCGTATGGTGAATACATGCAAGGGTGTGCCAAAGGAGAGAAAAATGTCCTCTTCTTAAATGCTAGTTGGGGCATAGGAATGGGTATGATTATTGATGGAAACCTCTATAAAGGCAAATCGGGATTTGCCGGAGAATTCGGCCATATACATGCTTTCGACAACGAAATCCTATGTCATTGTGGTAAAAAGGCTGCCTCGAAACCGAAGCGTCAGGTTCCGCCTTCGACAGAATCTTTAAAGAACGCATCAAGAATGGAGAAACATCCATATTAAAAACCCCAAACGGCGAAGAAATTACGCTTCACGATCTCATCAAAGCCACCAATCAGGAAGATCCTCTCTGCATCGACATCCTCGAACGCATAGGTCACAACCTCGGAATGCACGTGGCCGGACTTATTAATCTTTTCAATCCAGAACTCGTTATCCTTGGCGGAACGCTCTCGTTGACCGGCGATTTCATTCTTCATGCCGTGCGTTCAGCTGTTCTGAAGTATTCGCTCAACCTCGTAAACAAGGACACTCAAATTCGTATTTCTAAACTCAAGGACCGTGCCGGCGTTGTTGGCGCCTGCATGTTGGCCCGCAATAATGTACTCCAATAAACCACATGATGATTAAAGACAAGCTGTTGATAGGCCTGTTCGCTCTGGCATTACCTTTTAATGCCGAGCGCGGTGACGTTTGCCCTCAGCCGATTCTACACAGCAAGAAGTAAAGAAGGCAAACGGAAAAAGCAGACAAAGAAAAAGAAAGACGACAAGGCTGCCGACAAGAAAAAGAAAAAGACGAATACGCCGAACTCATCAAGAAGAGCGTCAGTCTGGAGCGGGGACTCTTCGATGTGCGCCATATCGAGGATAAATGGTACTTCGACGTGCCCGACTCGCTGCTCGGTCGCTACATTCTGGCGGTCACCCGACTTACCGGAGTGCCTCAAGGCGTGGGCAAATTCAGTGGCGAAGAGGTGAGCAGAGCAACGGTTTACTTCGAGAAACACGATGCCAAGACGCTTTATCTGCGTGCTTATGTAAGGTCGCAGGAGGCCGATGCCAATACCAAAAATATCACAAACACTACGTGCTTCGACCGTTGATCCTATCATCGCGTCGTTTAAAATCATCGACAAAAACCCCAATAAAGGCATGAATCTCATCGAAGTGACGTCTTTTTTGATGCACGATAACAATTCGATAGGTATGCCGTCTAATGCCTCCAAGCAGTATAGTATAGGCGGGATGCAACCCGATCGTTCTTATATTGACACCATCAAAACCTTTCCTATCAACGTAGAGATTCGCTCAACACGCACTTATAGTGCTTCACCGTCGATGACGATACGTGCGGCCGCTACCGGAAACATCACCTTGGGTTTGAATACCAGTATGGTGTTGCTGCCTAAAAGTGCCGATGCGGAAGCGCTTGTGGGACAGCCGTGTGGGCTATTTCACCACTGCCGTTACCTTTTTTGACGACGACCAGCACAAGACCGATCCTCAGTACATCGCGGCCCGCTTCCGCTTGGTGCCCAAGGATAAGAAAGCATACGCCAAGGGAAAGCTCGTTGAGCCCGAAAAGCGAGATCGTGTATTACATCGATCCCGCCACGCCAAAGAAGTGGGTACCCTATCTGATGGCCGGTATCAACGACTGGAACGTAGCCTTCGAGGCTGCCGGATTCAAGAACGCGATTGTCGCTAAGGAAGTTCCCGAAGACCAAGATATCAGCCCCGACGACGCCCGCTACTGTTTCCTGCGTTATCTGCCGGCCGAAATCGAGAATGCCTACGGCCCTCATATCATCGACCCACGTAGCGGCGAAATCATCGAAACTCACATCTGCTGGTATCATAACGTGATGAACCTGCTCACCAAGTGGTATATGACCCAGTGCGGACCACTTGATAAGCGTGCGCAAACCATGCATTTCGACGATAAACTCATGGGCGAACTCATCCGTTTCGTGTCGAGTCACGAGGTAGGACATACGCTCGGACTGCGCCATAACATGGGTGCCAGCTGGGCTACGCCTGCAGAGAAGCTCCGCGACAAAGCTTGGGTAGAGAAACATGGCCACACCGCCAGCATCATGGACTATGCCCGCTTCAACTATGTGGCACAGCCCGAGGACGGAATCGGCCCGAAAGGCCTCTTCCCACGCATCAACGACTACGACAAATGGGCCATCAAGTGGGGCTATCAGTATCGTCCCGAATTTAAGGATGAGCATGCCGAGAAGAAAGGATTGATGGATGAAACCACCAAAAATCTTAGCGGCCAACCCACGCTTGTGGTTCGGTGGCGAAGGCAGAGATGAAGACCCACGCGCGCAGACTGAAGATTTGGGCGACAACAGCATGAAGGCCAGCGACTACGGCATCAAGAACCTGAAGCGATTGATGACTAATTTGCCGAAGTGGACATATCAAGATAACTACCAATACAGGGATTTGACAGAAATGTATAACAGTGTGCGTGACCAGTATCGCCGCTATTGCAAACCATGTGGCAGAACATCTGGGTGCCCGTTACCTCAATAACATGCCCGGCAAAGAACCTGTTGAGCTTCAGCCGGCCGCCCTTCAGCTGGAAGCCCTCGACTTCTTGGGACGTCAGGTCTTTGAAGCACCGCTTTGGCTCTATCCTTCTAACATCATCGACAAGGTCGGCGTCAATCCTTCTACCGACATTCTGAACCGTCAGAGCATGCTCCTTGCGCACGCCATGAACCTCTCTATGTTATCGAAGATATACGATGATTCATTTAAGTCGCCCAAAAGCACTGCAGTTAGGCACTTATCTGGATAAACTGTTCTCTGTTGTATGGAAGCCGTTGACCGCTTCTAATGAGTTGAGCAATAAGAGTCGCCGTGCGCTCGAACGGCTGTATATCAGCAATATCGACGGCAGTCTGAATCCGCCGGCCAGCGAAACCAAGACCGCCAGCGAACGAAAAGCCTTCAATACCGACGCGGTGCTCTACCTGACCGGGCAACTCGATAAGATAGAAGCCTTTTGTTAAAGGTCAGCTTGCCAAGAGCAGCGGCATCGATAAAGAACATTATCAGGACTTGTTGCGCCGAATTAAACTCATTCGCGACAAGCAGACGAAGGCGTAATAGCCATATCCTTTGCCGCTGTTTTTTAGATTTATCCGGCATTTGGAGGTATCGTTCTTCGAGCGATAATAACTCTATATTTCTTTTTAGAAATAACATTATTTTACGATGAAATGGGCGTTTTTTGCTCATTTCATCGTATTTTTTTGTATTTGAAAAGAGGCCGCTGTGTTGGCGTAAAGCTAATCGTCTGTGAATCAATAAGATAGAAACGGCTTTGTAAAAGCATAGCTTTTAGGCTGTAAAAGCATAGCTTTGACCTCCCTAAAAGCAGCCCTTTACAGCCCTAAAAGCTATGCTTTTACAACGTCAAAGTTATGCTTTTACAAAACCATTAAAAAATACCGATTATGCAACACCCGTTAGAGCGTTTCTGCTACTGCCCTTTATGCGGTTCTTCCCGCTTCGTGATTCACAACGAAAAGAGCCGCCATTGCGAGGATTGCGACTTCACTTACTACGCCAATCCTTCGTCGGCCACCGTGGCCCTGATTGTTAACGACCGTGACGAACTGCTCGTGGCGCGGCGCAAGAAAGAGCCGGCACGGGACACACTCGACCTGCTCCGGTGGCTTTGTCGATATGGAAGAGACGGGCGAGGAAGGAGTTTGTCGGGAGGTGAAAGAGGAGACCGGGCTTGATGTAGTGGCCTTGGAATACCTCTTTTCGCTGCCCAATATCTACCCATTTTCGGGCATAAATGTCCATACGCTCGACCTGTTTTACCGTTGCAAGGGCAGCCGATACGAGCCATGTCAGCGCGATGGACGACGTGGCCGAAATTCTATGGATTCCCATCGCTGAAATAGACCCCGATCAATTTGGCTTGCGCTCTATCCGTCAAGGAGTTATACGCTTCTTGGAAGCCTATAAACAGGCGATTCCTTAAAAAAGTCAAAATGCGACTATATAATAAGGTATAAACAAAAGAATGACTACATTTTGCGCCCAAAATTTAATAATTAGCTACATGCAGGAAAAATTTAGTCATCGTCGAGAGCCCCGCCAAGGCCAAGACCATTGAGAAGTTTTTGGGCAAGGACTACAAGGTTATGTCGAGCTATGGTCATATACGCGACCTGAAGAAAAAGAGCTGAGTATAGACACGCGAACATTGGAGCCCGACTATGAAATTCCGGACGAGAAGAAAAAGCTGGTTTCTGAACTGAAATCATCCGCAAAGAAAGCAAGTAAGATATGGTTGGCGTCCGATGAAGACCGCGAAGGAGAGGCCATCAGTTGGCACCTTTGCGAAGTTTTGGGATTGGATGAGGCTAAAACCAGCCGTATCGTCTTTCGATGAGATTACCAAGTCGGCCATTCAGGAGGCCATCAAGACGCCTCGTCACTTGGATATGAATCTGGTAAATGCCCAGCAAGCCCGCCGTGTGCTCGATCGCTTGGTGGGTTTTAAGCTTTCTCCGATTCTCTGGCGCAAAGTAAAACCGGCACTGTCGGCCGGTCGCGTGCAGAGCGTAGCAGTCAGATTGATTGTAGAACGTGAGCGCGAGATACAGAATTTTAAAACAGAACCTTACTATCGGCTCAACGCCATCTTCGGCATAGATAACGCCGATGGTTCTCAATCGGAACTGAAGGCCGAACTGGATACCCGTTTCAAGACCCACGACGAGGCTTTTGGCTTTTTGGAAAAGTGTAAAGACAGCCGAGTTTTCCATCGGTTCCATCGCTAAAAAGCCATTGAAGCGGTCGCCCGCGCCACCCTTTACAACCTCTACTTTGCAGCAGGAAGCTGCCCGTAAGCTCGGCTTTACCGTGAGCCAGACGATGATGGTGGCTCAGCGGTTGTACGAAAACGGTTTGATTACCTACATGCGTACCGACTCGGTCAACCTTTCGCGCTTAGCCATCAATACAAGTAAGGACGAGATTATCCGACTTTATGGCAAGGAATACAGTCGTCCGCGCAACTTTACGACCCATTCCAAGGGCGCGCAGGAGGCTCACGAGGCCATCCGTCCCACCGAGATGACACGCAATGTCATTGAGGGAACGGCGCAGGAACGCCGACTTTACGAACTCATCTGGAAGCGCACGACGGCCTGTCAGATGCAAGACGCTGAGATAGAGAAGACCACCGTCAGCATCGACGTGTCGGGAGCGACGGAGCGTTTCGTCGCTACGGGCGAGGTTGTGGCCTTCGATGGTTTTTCTGAAAGTATATCGCGAGTCTACCGACGACGACGAGACGCAGGAAGAATCGGGTCACATGTTGCCCGTCATGCGTGAGGGTCAGCGGCTGGAACGCCGTGAAATCGTGTCGACCGAGCGTTATAGCCAGTGTCCGGTTCGTTACACGGAAGCCAGTCTGGTTCTACAAACTTGAGGAACTCGAATTGGCCGTCCGTCGACCTATGCGCCGACTATTTCGACCGTTCAACAGCGCGAATACGTACTGAAAGGCGACAAAAAAAGGTGTGGAACGGGCCTATAAGGTAGATTCATTGAAGGGTATCAAGATTGCGAGTCGCACCAAAAATGGAAATGGCCGGCAATGAAAAAAGGCAAACTGTTGCCTACCGATATCGGTATCGTGGTGAACGATTTCCTGATGGAAAATTTCCCTGTTATCATGGATTATCATTTCACGGCCAAGGTAGAGCAGCAGTTTGACCGCATCGCCGAGGGCAAGGAGGAGTGGACCATCATGATGCAGGATTTTGATAAAGGCTTCGAGCCCACGGTAGAAAACGTGATGAACGCCCGTTCGGAACATAAGGCCGGCGAGCGTGAGCTGGGTGTTGAGCCCGCGACAGGCAAGCCTGTGTTCGTGAAAATTGGTCGATTCGGCCCCGTTGTGCAGATTGGTACGGCCGATGACAAGGAAAAGCCCCGCTTCTCGCAAATGCCTGCCGATAAGAGTATGGAGACCATCACGCTCGAAGAGGCGCTCGAACTCTTTAAGTTGCCCCGCACGGTAGGGCAGTATGAAGGCTCTGATGTCGTAATCGGTGCCGGACGGTTCGGCCCTTACGTGCTTCATAATAAGAAATATGTGTCGCTTCCCAAGGGCGAAGACCCCATGGCCGTGACGCTGGAGCAGGCTGTTAGCCTCATAACCGAAAAGCGTCGGCAGGAAGAAGAGCGTCATTTGAAGACCTTTGAGGAAGATGCCAAGCTCGAAGTGCTCAACGGTCGTTACGGACCATACATTGCTTACGACGGCAAAAACTATCGTATGCCGAAGGCTATGCACGACAGGGCCCGTGAACTGACCTACGCCGAGTGCATGGAAATCGTGAATGCCGCTCCCGAAACAAAAGACAAAGCGGGGTAAAAATAACAGACCGCCATGCGTCGTATCATCTTTCTCGGTTACATGGGATCGGGCAAGACCACCATCGGTAACGCTCTTTCCAAAGATTTGGGCATCCCTTTCTACGATCTTGATTGGTATATCGAGAGTCGTATGCGCAAAAGCGTGAAGCAACTCTTCGACAGTGTGGGGGAGGAAGGGTTTTCGGAAAATCGAGCATAATATGCTGCACGAAGTGGCCGAGTTTGAAAATGTGATCATCAGTTGTGGCGGTGGAACGCCTTGTTTCTTCGATAACATGGATTATCTGAACCGCCAAGGTGACACCGTTTATCTGAAAGCAACGCCCGAGGTGCTCTTCCGACATCTGAAGATGGGCAAGACCGTCAGGCCTCTGTTGCTTGATAAGACACCCGAAGAGGTGCAGACATTTATCGGAGAGCAACTCCGGGCTCGTGAACCTTATTACGCCCGGGCCAAATACACGCTCGACGTAAGCCTGATGGATAATTACGAGAAAATAAAATTTTCAGTAGCAAGTTTAAAACAGCTGTTAGCAATCGAATAGAAGTACCGCAAATGAAGAAGTGGACAATAGAAGACTCCAAGGAACTTTACAACATCAACGGATGGGGAACCTCTTACTTTGGTATCAACCAAGAAGGTGATGTCTTTGTGACGCCTTGAAGGACAATACGCAGATAGACCTGCGCGACGTGATGGACGAATTGGCGTTGCGCGATGTGGCCGCCCCCGTGTTGTTGCGTTTCCCCGATATACTGGATAATCGTATCGAGAAGACGGCCAGTTGCTTTCAACAGGCCAAGAAAGAATATGATTATCAGGCCGAGAACTTCATCATCTATCCTATCAAAGTGAATCAGATGCAGCCCGTGGTGGAAGAGATTATCAGTCACGGACGCAAGTTTAACCTTGATTGGAAGCCGGATCGAAACCCGAATTGCACGCTGTGATCGCCGTGCAGTGCCAGAGTGATTCGCTCATCGTGTGCAACGGCTACAAGGATCAGAGCTATATCGAATTGGCGTTGTTGGCCCAAAAGATGGGTAAACGTATTTTTATTGTTATCGAAAAGCTCAATGAACTCGATATCATTGCCAAGGCTGCCAAGAAACTTGACGTGAAACCGAATCTCGGTATTCGCATTAAATTGGCTTCGAGCGGTAGCGGTAAGTGGGCTGAAAGCGGTGGCGACGCCAGCAAGTTTGGCCTAACTTCGGCTGAGTTGCTCCAGACTTTGAAGAAGCTCGACGCCATCGGCATGCACGATTGTTTGCGGCTTATCCACTTCCACATCGGTAGTCAGATTACGAAAATACGGCGTATTCAGACCGCTTTGCGTGAAGCGGCCCAGTTCTATATCAATCTTCACAAGATGGGATATAACGTTGACTTCGTTGATTGCGGCGGTGGCTTGGGCGTGGATTACGACGGCACCCGCTCATCGAGTAGCGAAAGTTCGGTCAATTACTCCATACAGGAATACGTGAACGACTGCGTTTACACCTTCGTAGACGCGGCCAACAAGAATAATATCCCGCATCCCAACCTCATAACAGAGAGCGGTCGTTCGCTGGCGGCTCATCATTCGGTGCTGGTCATCGACGTTTTGGAAACCGCTTCACTGCCCGAAATGCCCGAAGAGTTTGAAGCCAAAGAGACCGATCACCAGTTGGTGAAGGATCTTTATGAGATTTGGGACAACTTGAATACCCGCAACATGCTCGAAGATTGGCACGACGCGGAGCAGATTCGCGACGAGGCGCTCGAACTGTTCTCGCACGGTATCGTCGATTTGAAGACCCGTGCCGAAATCGAAAGTATGTATTGGAGCGTGTGTCATGAAATTAATATGCTGGCCAAGCAAATCAAGCATGTGCCCGAAGAGCTGCGTGGACTTGATAAGATACTGGCCGACAAATACTTCTGTAACTTCAGTCTCTTCCAAAGTCTGCCCGATAGCTGGGCTATCGACCAACTTTTCCCCATCGTTCCGATACAAAGACTCGACGAAAAAGCCGTCTCCGCAACGCTACGTTGCAGGATATTACGTGCGACAGTGATGGCAAGATTGCCAACTTCGTGACCGGCGGTCACATCGGCCATGTGCTGCCCGTGCATCCGCTGAAGCGTAATGAGCCTTACTATTTAGGCGTGTTTCTCGTAGGTGCTTATCAGGAAATACTGGGCGATATGCACAATCTCTTCGGCGATACGAACGCGGTTCATATCTCGGTAAAGGACGGTAAGTATCATATCGACCAGATTTTTCGACGGTGAAACGGTGGAAGACGTGCTCGATTATGTGCAGTACAACCCCAAGAAACTGGTGCGTCAGCTGGAAACTTGGGTTACTAAGAGCGTGAAACAGGGCAAAAATCAGTTTGGAGGAAGGTAAGCATTTCCTCAGCAATTATCGCTCCGGACTCTACGGTTACACTTATTTGGAATAGGCTTTTCCGCAATGGGAGCTTGCCTCTTTCTGTTTAATCTCCCCTTTTTATGGAATCTATGAATATAGTAAAGGTTGGCGGAGCCATTGTTGAAGACGAACAACGGCTCGGCCAATTATTGTATAACATCTGTGCTTTTGTCCGGAAATAAAAAACTTGATGCATAGCTTTGGTCGACCGCTACGACGTGCTTACGGTTGCACTGCAGGCATTTATCAGGTGATGATCACGCGGATTCATGCCATGAACAATCGGTATGGCATCGTCATCAACGCCGAAGCATAGCGAGGTTGTTGTGTTAATGAAAATTAAAAGTAAAAGGAATGGGAAGTAACTTGTAACTTCCCGCTTAGTCAATCGTCATTTAATTAGAATAAGGATGAAAATTATCAGTTTTCAAAACGATATACTTCCGCTGAAAAACCAGTTGTTTCGACTGGCACTCCGCATAACGATGAATCATGCAGAGGCAGAAGACGTCGTTCAAGAGACGATGATTAAAGTCTGGAACAAGCGTGACAGGTGGGCTGAGATAGACTCGATAGAGGCCTTTTTGTTTTACAATCTGCCGAAATCTGGCCCTCGATAGCCTTTAAAAAGCACGACAATCAGAACGACCCGCTCGGCGAAAATGGCAACGAACAGTTTGACCATGGCTTTGACCCCTACGAGCAAACGAGTCGGAACGATAAAGTGGAAACCGTCAGGAAGATTATCGATCAGTTGCCCGAAAAGCAAAAATCCTGTATGCAACTCCGTGATTTTGAAGGAAATCATACAAGGAAGTGGCTCAGATACTGGAGATTAGCGAAGAGCAAGTCAAAGTGAATATCTTTAGAGCACGGCAAGCTGTCAAACTTAAATTTCAAGAATTAGACAATTATGGATTATAAATACATCAACCAACTTGTAGAACGCTATTGGCGTTGTGGAGACTTCTCTGGAGGAGGAAGCGATATTGCGAGCTTTTTCAGCCAAGAGAATATCCCGGCCGAATTGCTGAAATACAAAGAGATTTTCTGCTATCAGCAGCAGGAAATCAAGGAAGATGTGTTGGTGAAGACTTCGATAAACGAGTGCTTGCCAAGATAGCAGAACCCGTTAAGGTCAAGGCACGCATCATAACCATGACCGAACGCCTCAAACCGCTGTTCAAGGCCGCTGCCGTTGTAGCCATTCTGCTTACTTTGGGCAATGCCGTTCAGGTGCCGTTCAGCGAAGATTCCTATCCCGGCGATGAAATGGTGAAATTCCATCATACGGGTGTCAGCGTGGCATTAGGAGACTCTGCCGTCATCGACTCGCTACAACACAGCAGTCTTGATATTGTGGAGGCATCCAATCCAAATATTAATTAAGTAGATATTTCTATGCTTTCTATAATCATGTTTAGTAAAACAAAAAAACGAAACTGTGAAGTTTCAATTCTCTCAAAAATTTCATAACATACTATACGTCAGTAAGCCCGCTTCTCAAACGTGAGAAAGCGGGCTTTATTGATGAAATAGGGTAGCCAGAAAAGCTACTATAAGCCAAGCCAAAATCTCTGTTGTTTCTATCAAAAAGCGTTGTTTCTCATCGGAGAGAAACAACTTCAGTTCCATCTTTATTTCCTGTTAGTTCCGCGGTTTATTATGTTCTTGTTTGGCGAAGCGCAACTTTTTAGAAAAAGTGACGGCCGACCCCAAAGTCACGATGAGGTCGACCGTTTGAAAGTTTTTCGCACCATACGCTAATGATACTCAACTTTCGTGAAATCCATTCAGAATAATATATTATGCTTAAAAACTCAATTATGAGTCTGTGATATATATATTGCTTATTAATATTGACGACCAGACAGTTCAGCGTTTTGTCGTAAGTGGGGCGCATGGTGCGTCCATTGATTTTTCAACTTCTTTATTTTGTCAAATCCGAAGAGCTGTAACTTGTAAGCTCGTTGTTTCACCTGACCTTTATATTTGCCCTTGCATGGGTGAATATTCACGATGGAATGGGCATTTTCGCAAATATATTGCAGTTCGGTCGTGGCGTAATTTCCTTTCGTATACTCGAGCGTTGTTCCATCGTCTTCATAGAGCGTGAAACGATTATCCACATTCTGGGCGGCTGGATAGAGCCGCATGACGAGCGTATCGAGACGTGCCGACGCAGGACGGCTGCTGTAGGGTTGCATAGGTAGTAACCAACCACCCCGCACATACGGGGAACTCGTCCAATGGCTTCTCATTTCACGCGTTTGGCCGCCTTCGAAGCGTTCACCCGTAAAAATAATCATACCACGTTTCTCCCTTTGGGAACCACACTTTCTGTGTCGCTCGCTTGTCCATGCCCTTACCGGGCGATGTGATGGGAGCCGCCAGAATGAGGTCGCCGAACGTAAATTCCTGCGGATTCAGGAAAGATTCCTTCTGCTCGCCATAGTCGATATAGAGCGACCGATTCAGAGGTAGCATCGTGTTGTGCGTCTGCCATACACAGCTGTAGAGATACGGCATGAGTTCAGCACGCAGATGATACATGCGTCGCATGGCACTGACATTGGCTTTGTCGACCAGCCATGGGCGTCGGTCGAGCTGCGGGTCTTTTGTAGAGTGAACACGCAGTGCTGCCGAGAGTGCTCCAAACTGTGTCCAACGAGTCGTCAGTTCCGGATTAGATTCTCCACAGAATCCTCCGATGTCGTGCGCCCAGTAGTAACAGCCACCATTTCCGCGCTACCTGCGGTAAGTTTTTACTTCGAAAGCCAGCATGTTCCAGTTGGACTGAGCGTCGCCCGAGAACTGGATAGGATGGCGATGATCGCCCCAGCCGGCCCAGCGGCTGTAACCACAACCACGTAGTCCGTTGCGCTCGGAGTCGCGGTAATATAGCTCATTTATCCACGCCAAGGTCGTCGTATTGGTACCTCGCACGTATGGATAGAGATAGTTTTGTTGCCAATCGAGCCACCAAAAGTCCACGCCCACGCGTTCCGAAGGATGATGCGCGTAGGCAAAGAAATTGCGCATATAGCAGCTGTCGGCGGGGTTGAAGAGCAAATTATCGCCCCTGTTGTGCCCCCCATAGCCTGCATGAAAGGCTTGTAATATTCCTCGTGCGTGCGGATTCCGTCGTGCGGATGGTCGTTAAGTGCCACGTGGATGCGCTGTTGGTGAATCGCGTCGAGCAGTGCCCGCGGATTGGGAATCAGCTTTCGGTTCCATGTGAGCCCGTCCAGTTCTGCCACCCGTTGTGGCCGGCACCCGCCGTAGCGTCGTTGGTGTGCCATCCCATATCGAACACGATGTTGTCGAGCGGGAAATCATGCGTGTCATAGCCTCGGATAATGTCGAGAAACTCGTCTGACGTATAGTCCCAGTAGCGACAATACCATATACCATGGATATATTTGCGTGTCATGGGTACGCGACCGCTGATAGCGCCTAACGAGCGGAGCGCGGCCTTGTAGTCATTGCCATAGATAAAGCAATACTGATCCCTGCAGGTGCGTCTTCGTGTCGCGTGCTGTAACCAGCCATTGACGATGAGATCGCTACGTGCGTCGTCTATCATATACCAACCATCCTTGCTCAAAATACCGTCATTCATCGGAATCTCATGGGTCACCCGGTCGAGCGTTTCTACCGGTCCGCCGAGATTGTTGCGCAGGATGAAGCGGTTGGTAAACTTAGCTTTCTTGCCATTTTTCTGATAAAACACCTTCAAGTTTGACGTTGAAAACGGATAGCCGTCGTGCTTATACCAGATTTGTAAGGCCTTTTGTACGAATTTCGTATGTATCGTTGCCTCAGCTCTTTTAGCTCGAATTCATCGGGCCGGAGCATACTTTTTTTCGGTCGTGGGCGAAATAGGGTTGGCGCGTCAACGAATATGCCATTTGTGGAGTATTCCAGCCGAATGAGCGTCGGCGTGATGAGCGTCAAACGATTATTGCCCAGTACTATCGGATTGGTTGTGAGCAGAGCTGCTGCCCGAAAGCAAGCCAATCCATAGCAGGACGCAGAACCATAATAGCCTTTTTATAGGGTAAATGGCTGCTTGATGACAATCCTTCTTTTTAATATGCGCGTTCATAGTCAGTGATGTCCTTTCTGTCTGTGGATCTCTGATTGCAAAACGAAGGGCAAAAAGTTGATGCAAATATACAATAATGGGAGGTATAATGAATATGTTGGTAATAGCTTGGTAAGTTAGACAGATGAAGTTGTGTTATTAAATATTGAAAATCAGTTTGTTACAAAATATGTTGAAAAAGATTGGTAAGTTATGCTGAATTTGAAATTAATGATTAACTTTGTGTTTATAACTTTACAACGCAATGAGAAAAAGCGATATTATTCCTCTTTTTATTTTTCATTTTTCAGTCGTCGGAGAGGCCGCGAACGAAGCCGTGTTGTTTCGTCTTGACCAAACTCTGGCTCGACAAAAAGCCATTGTGGAGCAAAAGAAAAAGCGCATCACTGAGCAGCGTTTCCGTTTCTTTCAGCCTCAGGATATTCAGTCGCGGTTGGCCATTTGTCGCCAACTGATGCAGGAATATCTCTTTTTTCAGTATGATTCGGCTAAGGCTTATGCCGATCGGGGCATTCGATTGTCCGACCAATCGGGCGACACCGAGAACCTTCTTGATTTCTCGATTTCAAAGGCACGCATTCTGTCGATAGGTGGTTTGATGACATTTCCTATCGTTTATTGCTCAATATGGAGCCTGAGGACATGAGTTTGGCCAATCGCAAGAACTACGCGTTGGCTATGGCCGACTTGTTTCGCTTTTTGGGAAAGTTATTCTAATGACCCAGAATTTACCCCATTTCATCGAGAAAAATCGCATGAATGGCTCATTCATTACCTCTCTTTTTGACTCCCGGTACGCCCGAGTATGATTTTTATCAGGCCAAATACAATATGGAGGTGTTCCGTAATGTGGAGGTTGCCAATCGTTATTATCTGAAATGTATCGCCGCGTTTCCTAAAACGAATCGCTACTATGCCCGCAGCTGTTTCACCTATGCCAAGAATTGTTGGAATGCGGGCCTGCGTCAGCGCGCTATTCGCTATATGGCAGAAGCGGCGCGCAGCGATGTATTGGCCTGCACACGTGAAAACGCGGCCTTTAAAATGTTGGCTGAGTACCCTCATGCAGATAGATGCGGGCAATAGTGTCATGGCAGAGAAGTATATCAACGCGGCACTCAACGACGCTAAAAGTTATAACAACCGCTTGCGCCTAATCGAGATTTCGCAATCGCTGCCACCCATTCTTGAGGCTTACAAGCGTCAGCTCAATGCCGGAAGGGAGTTTCTGATGATGGCGCTTGTGGGCACACTCGTGTTGCTGTTGGCATTGTTGGTGACGGGATGGCTCATTTATCGCAAGAATCAAGAGTTGAAACGCCACCGTTTTGAACTGGCTAATTATAACCAGCGGCTCACCTTTCTCAATGAAAAACTGGAACGGGCCAACGAGCAGCTGCTTGATACGAACGACAAACGAGAGAGTTTGGCAACGCTTTATATCGATCTTTGCGCGCAATATGTCGAGAAACTCGACCGGCAGCAAACGCTTGTCAAGCGAAAGATTAAGGCCGGTCAGGCCGCCGATTTACTGACGCAATTCTCTTCGACACGCGTCAGCAGTGCGGAGAGCGAGAGCTTTCTGAGAGACTTCGACCAGTCTTTTTCTTGCGCTTTATCCCACATTCCGTGAAGAATTGAACGCGCTCTTGCAGCCCGAACACCGTATCGCGATACCGAAGACGGCCACGCTGACCACTGTGCAGCGTATTGTTGCGCTCAATCGTCTTGGTGTTCACGACTGCACAGAGATAGCCTATCTGCTCTTTGCTTCTACCCAAACCATCTATAATCGCCGTTCGGAGTTTAGAGCTAAAGCCATTTTCTAAGGCGACGATTGATGATGACGTGAAGGTTTTGTGCAGAGTGATGGTGCCCTGACGCCCCAATACGGGCAACAACAGAGCATGGTAGGATTGTAAAGTTTCAGTCACAAAAACGGCCTCTAAAAGTCTTCAACGAGAGTGAAAAACAGCGATTAAATCGCTGTTTTTCACCTAACGCGCCATCGTTTTTGTCTTTTCCCGATGTCAAAGCATAGCTTTTATGTTGTAAAAGCATCCCTTTTACACGCTCAAAGCTATGCTTTCGCCGGGTAATCGTTATGCTTTTTACCTTCTAAAAGGACTGCTTTTAGCCCATTTTTTTCGATGATTTGGGCTGTTTTTGAGGGCTATGAATTTCGCGATTTCGCACAAGTCATTGATACTCATTCACTTTTCCATATTCTGCTAACTATCCAAATGCTTGGCTTTATTTGCGAAAAACTTTTTCCTGACGCAAAATAAACGAGTGGTTTTGTACGAAATTTTTCATGGTGAATTTAGCATTTTCTATCAGTTGATTATTCAAATTCTGTTATATGAAAAGGTCATGTTTAACAACCTTGCGGGAGATTAAACATGACCTTGGATAATCAAATAGGGTAGCCTGTCGGTTACTTTAGGTAACTTTCATATTCGGCGTTTGTGGCACAATCCCACCAGACAGGATAGCTCCAGATGTCGGTATCGTGAGCGTGCTTGTTGGCGATTGTAGCGTTCTTTTTCATTGTAAAGTAAGCTCCAGTGTCCCGGGAAGTCTCCAACGGCGAGGCCAGTATTTCGGGTCGGTTTGGGAGGTTCCTTTGAGTTTGTCGTTTCCTGTGAACATGACGCTGCGGTCGAAATTGGGATAGACTATGCCGAAATCGGCTATGTTTCCTGTGCTGTAATTGAAGCGACGCATGTCGTTCCAGTTTTCAATGCTGCATCCCCATGGCTACGTATTTCTGCAACATGATGTCCTGCATGGTGAGTTCTGCCGCATTCTGACATACGGCATCGCTGGCCATGTAGGCCGTAATCTTTTCATTGTCCATCGGGAGCATGTCGGGATTCTTATAGCCTTGGCCCTCCCATGTTGTCAGCTTTCTTCTGCATGTAGTCAATATTTGCTTTGATACCGGCTTTGTAGGCTGCGAGCGCGCCGCCCTTGTCGCCTTTTCGGAAGAGGACTTCGGCCTTGATGAAGCAGGCTTCATGATAGGTGAAAAGTTCAAAATCGGACACAGGACGGATTTGGAACGACCCCGTAGAACCTACAACATTCTTAGCCATGGCGGCATTAGAGAAGTACCAGTACAAATCGGTTTCGTCTCGTGACTGGTTACCTGTCTGCTTACTGTTGCTTCGTAGTGTCACGCATAGGCTGTGTCGCCGGCCAATACATAGTTGGTGTTGTTCACATAGAGAGCCCCTTTGTTGTAGGTGACAGTCACTTTTTGATCGTTAACGCTTAACTTATGAAGTTTCTGCATGGCAGTGACAAACTCTGCTCGCTTCGTTGCGTCAGCAATATTATAGGTCAGTTTTACTTCCGTGTCGGCCCATGTGGGTGCCGTGATGGATCTAGCACCCCCGGCTTGCAGCCTGCTACAATCTCCGTGGCTGTCTACCGGCAACGATCGCAGCCAAGTATAGCCTATGATGTTGTTGTTTTTGTCAAGCTGAATGTTGGACATAGTCGCAGGAACAATCTTGGTGAAGCGTGGGTCTTCTATGCCCGCTCCACGCATATTGGTCAGCATGTTGTAGTAATAATTGGAGATGCGCTGTGTCGTTCCGTAGCCTACGTAGTCCCAGTTGGCGTTTGTCATCACGGGATCGCCGAAGAGATAGTCCGTCACGTCGTTGGTTTTGTTGTAGCAAGGCAGGACACTATTGTCATCAATACTTTGCGGGCCTTGCTTCAGGCAGGCAAGTATTTCGTCGGGTTTGAACAAATCGGCTTTCTTCGACAGCTTCAGCAAGTAGCGGGCTTTGAGTCCATAGCACATCTTGGCCCATAGAGCGGCATTGCCACCATTGACTAAGTCTCCGTCTTTCAAAGGAGTTGCGCCTGCAGTCTGTGTCTTGCCCAGCAATTCAATGGCTTCGTCGAGTTTGGCGATGATTCCGTTGAAAATGGTTTGGCCGTTGTCGTAGGATGGATTGACAGCTGCCGGGTTGAGCGCGTTGGTGTATGGAATCTCACCATAGAGATCTAACATTTCCATGAAGCCTAAAGCGTGGTAGATATTGGCCAGGGCCATATAGTGGTAGGCACCTTCCTTCTTAGCCGTTTCATACATTTCGCCGAGGTTCGGGCCTGTTTCAATAAAGAAAGTCTGGTAGGGTGTTGTTGTCATACCATTGGCAAAGCTCCACGTTGTAGAGCAAGTATTAACATTACCATTGGATGAATAGTAGACTCCGGCGATTGCTGCTGTTCGATAGTTGGTTACACCGGCACTGTAAGTGTAGAACTTCTGAATCCAAGGCAGGCGGTTCTTAACCGCGGAACTGGCGTTGCTCGGCGTGTCGTTTGCGTTGTTCACGTTTAGATAGTCGTCGCATGACGTGAAGCTCAATGTGAGTGCGCATCCTAAGAGCAATAGATATTTAAATTGTTTCATGATGAGTTCGTTTTAGAAAAGGTTAGAATGTGATGTTGACACCAAAGGTGACACTGCGTACCGAAGGCACACTGCAGTAGTCAATGCCCGTTGCGCCCGAACCGCCAGTGCCACCGGCTGTGCTCACTTCGGGATCCATACCCTTATAATTGGTGATGGTGAAGAGGTTTTGTCCGGTCAGATTTACAGAAAGGCGCTTGATGATATTCTGCTTGTTGATAAGACTGGAAAGGTCGTAAGTAAGCGAAATAGAGCGGAGTTTCAGCCAATTGACTTCCTGAATGAAGTTGTATGAGTTCTGGGCATAGTTGCTCCAATATTTCTGAATCATGGCTTTGCCCGAATAAGTAGTCTTTCCAAAGGTGTACTGTTTGTCGGCTTCATAGGTTTGGGTGTATTCTTCTCCGGTTTCGGAATTGATACCTGGAAACGGTAACAGACTGGCGGTTGTTCTGTGTAGTGAGTTTACTCAAACCATTGTTGACCATGTGTTGTTCTGTACCATTGAAGACTGCGCCGCCAAAACGGAAGTCGAGTAGGAACGAAAGTGTAAGATTCTTGTAGTTGATAGTATTGTTTAAACCACCAATTAACTTGGGCTCACGATTGCCTACTACGTCATTGTCGCTTGCGTGTACCTTGTATAATCCGGTAGTTGGGTCTACCAAATATTTGCCTCCTTCGATTTCAGGATTTGTTTTTTATTGTCCTGATGTTGATATTCAAATCGTTTTCCCACAAGTGCCACGAAGTTGCCGCCATTAGGGTACGGAAGCAGATTTGACAGAGCCAAACTGTGCGTCGGTAGGATAGAACATGCCGACACCTTCAAGGAATGTTCCAAGTGTGCCTCGGTTGTAAGAAAGGTTTAGCGTTGTTTCCCATTGGAAGTCTTTTTTGACGATCGGTTTGCCGGTGATGGATATTTCCATACCTTTATTGATGACCGATCCCGAGTTGATAGAACTCATAATATAGCCGTTGGCATTGGAAAGACGAGGCTGGGCAATTTGGTTTTTGGTGGAACTATGGTAATAAGTCCAGTCTATTCCCAGTCGTCCGTTGAGGGAAACGAAGTTCTGCTCCAATCTCCCAAGCAGTCTGAATCTCTGGCTTAAGAATCGCGTTGCCGGCGACATAGCTGTTTCCTACACCGATAAAAGATCCATAAGTCATGGGTGTCGTCAGATAAGTAAGCGTTGCGTGTGGGTCGGCATCCTTACCTACCTCCAGCCTCAGCTGGCACGGATTTTACCAAAGGAAAGAATGTCATTCTTCGGCATCAGTTCGGTGAAAACAAAGGCACTGCTGACCGAAGGATAGAAATAAGAGCGATTGTCGATAGGCAGTGTGGATGACCAGTCGTTACGTCCGGTAACGGTTACGTAGGCAATGTTCTTATAGTCGGCCCTGAACTCGCTGGAAAATACCGACCAGTCGCTTACGTATCGTATTGTCTTTGAAGAATTGGTTGCTGTTGGCTATGTTGTCGAAACCGATAGCTCCTTCGCTGATAAAATTATATCCCCAGTGGGTTTGGTTTACACGCTTGGTGTTTTCTGTCGTCGTTCCTACCATTAGACTTAGGGTTGAAATCGCCCACATTCTTATGGAAGTTACTCGCGAAGTTGGTCGAATAGTATTCATAACGATAGTCTGTTTTGGCTAGTCGACCATTTTGGTACATTTCGTGTACGACCGATCCCGGAGCAATATAGGTGTAGGCGTCTGTCGTATAGTTGTCATAACCGATGCGAGCCGATACATCCCACCAGTCTGTAATCTTGAACGAAGCGTTGATGGCGCCGGTGAAACGATTGGTTTTGTCGGTCATCTTATCCTTATTGATAATCCAGTAAGGATTCTCCATGTCGCTGGCCAAATCCCCAAACGCCGTCAAACAGGCGATATTTGGTGCCATCCTCGTTGAGATAATGGCTCATTTGTTCTTGAAGAGGCCAGCTATAAAGGGCATTCATGGTACTCTGTACCGCCGCTGCCCCACAAAACCTCCGGAGGTCAGTGTCTTGTTGGTGCGGGCGATAGAATAGGTTACATTGGCGCCAAGGGTAAGTTTCCCGTATTTCTGTTCGCCATTGAAGCGTACCGTAGTCTTGTTATAACCGGTCTTGCGGACGATACCTTGTTGGTCGTAGTTTGACAATGATAGATAGAAATTTTTGGTTCTTGGAACCTCCTGATACACTGATGTTATTGTCAAATATCGTTCCGTTACGGAAGAATTCACCGATATTGTCGTACAAGGTTTCGGTACCTTCATAGGCTTTACCCCATGATTCGTAGGTCTGATCGCTGAAAACGCCATTGGTCGTGTAGACACCACGTCCGAATAGTTTCTGTGTTTTTAGGTAACTTTGTAGCCCATGAACCGCTGACCTTGCCCGAATAGTCTCACTTTGACAGTTCCATCTGCTCCTTTCTTGGTTGTAATGATAATGGCTCCGTCGGCAGCCCGTGAACCATAGAGGGCTGCTGCTGCTGCTCCTTTCAGTACGGAGATGTCGGCAATATCCTCGGGATTAATGTCCATCACGCGGTTGGAGAATGTCGTTGCGTTGCGGGTCATGCCGTCTGTGCCCGAGTTGCCAACCACGGAGGTAGAGTTGTCACAGATGATGCCGTCTATTACGAACAGCGGTTGATTGCTTTCACCTTCTGCCGTAGAGTTAGCACCACGCATAACGATAGTTGCGCCTGCTCCGGCCGCGCCACTACTCTGTGTGATATTCAGTCCTGGAACCTTTCCTGCCAATGAGTTGATGACGTTGGTGTTCTTGTTTTTCATCAGTTCGTTGGCCTTCAGATCGGTTACGGCATAGCCGAGGGCCTTGCGCTCTTTCTTGATTCCCATGGCCGTAACGACCACTTCATCGACCGTGCGAGAATCTTCTTTCAGGTTGACGGTAATCGCTTTGCCACTAACAACCTTGATGGCGCGTGTCTCAAAGCCGATGTAAGAAACTTCGAGCGTACTGCCCATGGGGGCTTCGATGGTAAATTCACCGTTCATGTTGGTGATGGCGCCTTTCTGACTGCCTTTACCAACACGCTGGCACCAATGACAGGTTCCCCTTTGGGGTCGATTACTTTGCCTTTTACAACGTTTTTCTGTTGTTGACTGATGGCGACGAGGGGACTGTTGTCAGGCCCAGCTGCTTTCACTGAAGGCACACCGCTGCTTAAAAAGAGCAGCCAAAAACGTACCGGCAAAGATAGTCTTTTGATTGTTACGTTGTTTTCTTTGTGATTTCCATTCATAGTGATGAAGTTTTTATGATATGATAGGTTAGTAAAAAAATATCTTTTTCACTAAAAGATATTAGGCTTTTTGTTCAACGTTTCGGTTACAAATATGAGTAAAAAGATAAGATAAAAAGCAAGCAAAACACTGAAAAATATAACAAATAGTAAATTAATACCTGCTTATTCCTTATAAAGCAGGTATGGGCGGCGTTGCTTCTTGAATTTTTCAACGTCGTTTTGCCATTTGGCTTTGATGTCGTCGGCGTCTTTTCCGGCTTCAATCATCTGTCGGACGTAGGCTACACCGATGAGTTTTTCAAAGAATGGGGTGAAGAAACGGTCGCCGATGTTGAGGCTGCGATAGGCTTCGATGAGGTAACTTAGGTCGAGGCCTTTCTCTCGGGCGGTCTTTTCGTCGAGCGATGACAAGTCGCGGCCGTAGCAACGTTTTTCCCAACTGGGGCGGATTCTTGGCTCCCGGCCGGCTTTCGGGTGTGAAATGATAGGTGTATCCCTGCATATCGGGGTGTCCGAACTGTTGAAACGGCTTGTCGGTGCCGCGTCCCAGACTTACGTCGGTGCCCTCGAAGTAGCAGATAGACGGATAAAGATAGATAGAAAGCATGTTGGGCAGATTGGGCGATGGTGCTATCGGCAGGCGGTAGAGCGTTTGGTGCGTGTAGTTTCGGCAGCGGATGACGGTCGCTTACAGCGTTTGCCGCTCTCCAGCCACTGTTCGCCGTTGGCCATGAGGGCCAGTTCGCCGAGTGTCATGCCATGAACGACGGGTATGGGCAACGCGCCTACGCCTGATTTGTATTTCATGTCGAGGATGGGGCCGTCTACATAGAAACCATTCGGGTTGGGGCGGTCGAGTATCACCATGTGTTTACCATAGCGGGCACACTGATCCATGAGTTTCACCATTGTAATATAATAGGTGTAATAGCGCAGTCCCACGTCCTGAATGTCGGTTACGACGATGTCAATCTTTTGCATGGTGGCTTCGTCGGGCACGCCTCCCTTGGCTCCATAGAGCGAATAGATGGGCACGCCCGTCTTGCTGTCGACGCTGCTGCTGACCTTTTCGCCGGCATCGGCCTTCCCTCTGAACCCGTGTTCTGGCGAGAATATCGTGACGACATTGACTCCGTTTGCCAGCAAGATGTCGAGCGTGTGCTTGTCGCCGACCATCCCTGTCTGGTTGGAATACAGTGCCACGCGTTGTCCTTTCAGGTGTTTCATATAGCGTTCGGGCATGGCCGCGCCCACAACAACGTTGGCTGCAAGTGCTGTCTGTGCCCATAAGACGCAGCAGAGGAGGATAATATATGAAGTGATTTTTTTCATATTGCGGTTTAGTGTTTGTTATTCTTTTTCTATACTTTCACTCTACTTCCTTATGCTTCCCGCTACGGCATTGGCTACGTATGACCGCAGGGCTATGCAAGCACCGCCATCATTGGGATGCGCACGATTGGTGAGGAAGATGATGCTGATGTCGTTCTCCGGATCAATGACGATACTGGTGCCCGTATAGCCCGTATGGCCATAGGGTAGAAGGGCTGAGTAGGTCGCCTTGATTGCTGGCATAGTCGCTGTAACAGTCCCAACCGGGTGTGCGTCCGAACGCTTCTACCTGACGAGGGTACGGTGCGCATACATTTCACCGCCTGTGGACTGAGGATGCGTCGGCCGTTCCATTCGCCGCCGTTTTGCAGACAAGCACAGAGGATGGCTACGTCTTTGGCCGAAGAGAAGAGCCCCGCGTTGCCCGAGATACCGCAGTTAATGACACGTGCAATGGGGTCGTGTACTACTCCTCGCAGGCATTTGCCGTCGGGTTGTATCTCCGTTGGCGCGCAGATTTTCGGACAGATTGAAGTTCGGGCTGTAGTCGGTGTGCTTCATACCGAGCACGTCGAAGATATGCTGTTTCGCAAAATCGCGCAGGTTCTGTCCGAGATGATTTCGATAATTCGCTGTAGTGTGACGTAGTTCAGGCAGCTATACTGAAAGTCGGTCTTCGGTTTGAAGTCGCGGCGGCAGTGCGAGATATAGTCGATAAGGTCGTCACGATTGGGCGTGTTGTATTTTTTCTTCATGGTGTTGATATCCACGTATGGCGGTAGTCCCGATGTGTGGGTCATCAAGTCGACCACGCGAATCGTTTCCTTGTGCCCCAATGAGTCTTTCCAATTCTCAAAGTTAGGTATGAAAGTGGTCACGGCATCGGTCAGTCGGAGCTTTCCTTGGTCAATGAGAACCATGGCCGACACGGCTGTTGACATTGATTTGCTGCACGAGGCCATATCGAATACCGTGTTGATGTTCATTGCTTCTGTGTTAGGAACGACGCGTTTATTGCCGTAGGCCTTGAGATAAGCCAATTTGCCATGGCGTACCACGGCCAGCACCGCACCCGGAATATCCTTGTGAGCAATGGCTTTTTCGATGGCTTTGTCGGCATATTTCAAGTGCTTGGCGTCGAGACCAACGGCCGCCGGCGTCACTAAAGGGCAGTCCTTGTGCCATTGAGACAAGGGCCTGCATAAGGAAAAAGGAAGGAGAAAAAGCGTTTTCATGCAGTATAGGGGTTTACTTTTTCTTTCTGATAAGCCACATACCCGTCATCGTAAAGAGAGCATTGAAGATGAGGAGTTCGTAACTGAACTTATAACCATTGAACCATGCCTCGGAATTTTGAGCCAGAATGAAGCACAAAACGGGCGAAGCCACGGCTACCAAGGGTATAAAGCGGTCGTGTACTTTGGTCTTGCAAAAAGAATGCCGAAGGCAAAAAGACCAAGGATGGGGCCATAGGTGTAGCTGGCTAAAATGTAGACCGCGTCGATGACGCTGGCACTGTTGAGCAGCCCGAAGACAAAGATAACGGCGGCCACGAGGCAGTGCTATGCCTATATGCACTCGCTTACGGGTGGCTGTCAGTGAGCTTTTCGTCCTGTTGCTTGTCGGCATGTCCGTTGCCCAGAATGTCAATCGTGAATGACGTAGTGAGGGCTGTGAGGGCCGAACCTGCCTGCCGAATAGGCCGAAGAAAAACAGGCCCACGATGAACAGAACGCCCCACAACACCGGGCAGATGATTGCTTGTGGCCACCGTCGGAAAGAGGCCATCGCCTTTGGCATCGATACCAACCTTCACGGCAAACATATAGAGTAGTACGCCTAACATGAGGAAAAGCAGGTTGATGAAGAACTGACAGACAATGCTGACCATCATGTTTTTCTGCGAATCGCGGTAGTTTTGGCAGCTCAGGTTGCGCTGCATCATGTCTTGGTCCAGACCAGTTGTGGCAATCATTGTGAAGATACCGGCGAGGAATTGTTTGAAGAAATAGCGTTTGTCGTTGATGTCATCGAAGAAGAAAACCTGACTCATGCTGCTGTCGTCAATGGCTTTGAGCATGCCGTTGAAGCTCAGATCAAGCTGGCCGGAGACGTAATAGATGCACAATCCCACCGAAAGGATTAGGCAGAGTGACTTTAAGACGTCGGTCCAGATGATTGATTTCACGCCACCTCGGAATGTATAGAGCCACACAAGGAACACTGTGAGAACGACATTGAGCAGGAATGGTAGTCCTAATGGGTCGAAAAACGAGCAGCTGCAACGTCAGACAGACGAGGAATAGACGTACCGACGCGCCTAACATCTTGGAAATGAAGAAACCAAGCCCCCTGTTTTGTAGGGATTTCAGGCCGAAACGATCTTCCAGATACTGATAAACCGACACAAGATTCATGCGGTAGAACAGCGGTATCAGGATGAAAGCGATGAGAAATTGGCCCACAACGAAGCCCATTACCATCTGTAAATAAGAGAATCCTTTCTCTGCTACCATTCCCGGAACACTCACGAAGGTGACGCCAGAGATGAACGAACCCATGGTGGCGAGGGCTACTACCCACCATTTTGATTTACGGTTGCCGACGAAGAAGCCGGCATTATCGGCCTTGCGGCCTGCTAAATACGATACGGAGAATAGCAACAGAAAATAGGTTGCTACGGTAATGATGATTGTCAGTGTGTTCATATAGGATTATAAGTATATGGAAGTTCGGGTAATTTAGAGGTTATGGGAGATAGTCGATAGCGATATTCCACGACCATTGGTCGAAATAAAGGTTGCCACCGCTCCATTCTACCTCGCCCCGTTGGAAGTCAACGGTCTCGCTGCGTGGGTATTTTTCTGTCCGTTGATAGTTTTTCCCTCGACGTCCTTGCCCTGAAGGGAAGAACGATTGCCCATAGTCGTTGTTCACAATCATACGCCATGAGTCGATGCCACCTAAGAAAAAGTAGCGTTCGGTTTCGTTTTTAGCATACGAGGGGAAGCCAAACGACTGGTCGACAGGTACCCAACCCACGCCTTCAAAGTAGATTTCGCACCAGTCATGTAGGTTGTCATGGCCGGGGTGCATCATGAAACCGCTCTGCCAATGAGTAGGGATACCGCTCAGTCGGCATAGCGTCATGAAGAGCAACGTTACCTGTCCGCAGTCGCCATGTCGGTTTTTCACCACGTAACTGGGGATGTTTTCGATGGTCGAATACTCGCGTGCCGAAGCCCATGGGTAATTTTCGGCTATATAAGTGAAGATATAACGGGCTTTCAAATAAGGATTTTCCACACCCCGTGTCAGGCTGTCGGCCAACTGACGCAGGCGTGGCGTAAAGACGATATGTCGGCCGTCTTCGCCTACGAAGCGCTTGTAGACTTCGCTGTTTCGGTCATAAGGTTTCACGTCTGTGGCTTTTAGTCCCCGGTATTCACCGCTGATGGTGTATTCAAAGGTCTCCTGAAACACTGTCGGTTGTCCCTTTCGGGCCGCCTGTTCCATGTAGAGAGCCGAATGTGGGTCGGTCGGCGGGCTGATGTGAGCGGGCTTCGTGGAACTGATAAGCTTCACGTCGCGCTGCCGATTGACATCACGTCGTGGAAACGGTAGCCAGCAACGCACCTTCTCACCGGCCGGAACCGCGTCGGCGTTCACCGAAAGCGTGTAGGTCACTCGCATACGTTTGGGTTGTGCTATCTCAACCCTAGTGGCCTCGCCGGCCTCGCGCATAATGGCCGGTATATTTTTCTTTGTCTACGTCTTCGTAGCCATCATGGTAAGCTCCATCCTTGGCTTCTTTGATGCGATGACAGGCCTTGTCGATACGGAAAAGATTAGGTGCCGCGTTATGGAAATAGCGTTTCTTGCCGTCGATAGTCATGCACTCCAACGCACGACTCTGCTCCCCAGGCGTCCAACTGCTCATCCGTTACGTCGGGAATATAGCGCCGGATGTAGACCTTAACTTCCTCTCGGCTCTTGTTAAAGTCAACCAGCAGCCGATGATGTAAGTCCTCTGCCCACCCCTTGGTTTGAGCCATGGCACTCGATACGACCATCATCGCCATGCATATAAATATCAGTTTTTCATCATTCTTTCCATATAACATCGCCATTCATTCACGCCTGCATCCGACACCTATTATATAAGAACGACTCCGATACCCGGTCGGTCGGGCAATGTAATCTTTCCTTTCACTACTTCCATACCCCGGAAACGGTCGTTACTGATGAGTAAGTTGCCGTCGAGGTCGGCGAAAGTCAACCGCTGGAGCCAGTTGGGCGGCGGCACTCACGGCACATGATGTCTCGGTCATGCAGCCTACCATCACCTTCATGCCACGGGCACGGGGCGTAGTTGAGCATTTTCCAGGCCTCACGCATACCTGTGCATTTCATCAGTTTGATGTTATACCCGTGTAAGCCCCTCTACTTCTTTGATATCCTTGAGCCTTTGGAGTGCCTCATCGGCAAAGATGGGCAGCGGACTGTGTTCCGTAATCCACGCAATGTCGTCCTTTCGCTCGCGTGCCATGGGCTGTTCCACCATCACGACGCCTTTTCTTTGAGCCAATGAATCATGTCGAGTGCCTGCTCGCGGTCTTTCCAACCCTGATTAGCGTCGACGGCAATCGGCAGGCCGGTCACTTCGCGGATGGTGTTAATCATCTCTTTGTCGTTATCGCGGCCCACTTTCACCTTTTAATATATTGAATTTGTCGGCACATTCGCGCGTCTTCTGCCTGACCACTTCGGGCGTATCGATGCCGATTGTAAAGGTGGTGGAAGGCGCTTTTGCCTTATTCAGTCCCCATATTTTTGTACCATGGTGCTCCCAAGAGTTTGCCCACTAAGTCGTGCAAAGCGATGTCGACAGCCGCTGTAGCTGCCGTATCGCCCGGCGAAAGGCTGTCAATATACGTAAGAATATCGTCGAGTTGGAACGGATCGCTAAAACTGGCTGAGATCTACTTTGCGAAGAAACGCGCTGACACTCTCTACCGTCTGTCCCAAATACTGCGGCATCGAGGCTTCACCGTAGCCCGTTACGCCCTCATAGGTAATCTCTACCTGTACGTCGGGCGTGGTTGTGCGGGAGTAAGTGGCCACGGTGAATACGTGGCGCAACTTCAGTTCGTAGGGGAAAAAGCGCATTTTCAGCCGCCCCGGCTTTGCTTCCTTGTTGATGTTGAATAAAGGTGAGGTGAACTTAGTTAAAGCTTCGGCCTTGCTTACGGCCAGTGCCGACCCTATGGTAGCCAGCGTTGCCTTCTTCAGAAAATCGCGACGTGTGGTCATGTGTCCTCCTTATTTGAAAAATTCGTTATGGTCTGTGGTCATTATCTCTTTATCCTTGTTGACGGCGGGTAGGATACGACAGGCCCAAAGCAGGCGGTTGAGGTCATACGCATCGTACTCCTTGTCGGCGGGATTGAAACTGCTTACGTGTACCCGACCCAGCGAATGGATGAATTTATGGTTTCCGATGTACATCCCCACGTGTGATACACGGGCCGGTTTGTCGTCAGTGGCCTTGCTTCCGAAGAACACCAGGTCGCCGGGAATAAGGTTGCTGAAGTCGGGCGCTATCTCCAAGTGCTGTCCCACCTTAGCTTGCTGACGTGCGTTGCGGGGCAGAATGATGTCGTGTGCCAAGAGAATATTGCTCACAAAACCACTACAATCGCAGCCCTTGCTACTGTTGGCACCCCACATATAGGGTATACCATTATATAGCATGCCCGTGGCGATAATGCTTTGTGCGTCGCGCTTCACGCTGTGGCGCCATTGATCGAGTGGCATCGCATCGGTACGAGCCACAAATCCCCTGTCGTCCGTCGGGATATTCCACCTTATAATATCGTCCTTTCCGGCCTTTGAGAAGCAGCCGGTTGTTGCGTACTAAGGTCGCCTACGGCCTGCGATCGGTCGTTGGGATGTTCACGGACAAAGCTGTATTGGGTAGTAACGATAATCTGCGGGCTGCGATTCCAATTTGTGAGTTGCTCTCGTGTCATCTTTTTGAAGCGAATTATGAAGCACCCATGCTTGGTCTCCATCGGGCGTCTGCACGTGTATCCAAGTGCCGTCTTGCAGGATTTTTGACCGGTTCGCCGAGCCACCCCTGCGTCTCCATTCCCGCGTCGTAATCGCCGGCGACGCGCATATTGCACACTGAAATATTAACCACAGCCCATTCCAATGCCTCCGCTTTCCGGGCATATAAAGAAAGGTGTGTCATTAAAAAGGCGGAAAGCACTAAGAAAAAATGGGCTTTCCTGCTTAAAAAAACATGGTATTTCATTTGTGTTGAAAGTATGTCGGTTACAAAAATAAATAAAATAGCTGGAAAAGTTTTTATTTTTCTCTTTTCTTTTCGGCAAAAAGAAAATAGAGGTAATGATGGATGGGCTTCCTTTCGTGTACCCTATCTATAGGTATTGTTGCGTGGCAATCGGCACATTCTTAAAGATAAGTCGTACCTTTGCGATAAATAAATGACAAAATATGAGAAATATTCTTCATGAACTGAAGCGCAAGGATCACCCACATGTGCTGGGTGCCTTCGATATCTTCAAGTATATCGGCCCGGGTTTACTCGTTACTGTTGGTTTCATTGACCCGGGCAACTGGGCCAGCAACTTTGCCGCCGGCTCTGAGTTTGGCTACGCCCTGTTATGGGTAGTGACACTTTCTACCATCATGCTCATCGCGTTGCAGCACAATGTGGCCCACTTAGGCATTGTCACAGGTCTGTGTCTGAGCGAGGCTGCCGTGAAATTCGCGCCTCGTTGGTTGGGCAGACCCATTGTCGGAACAGCCATTCTGGCCAGTATCTCTACGTCGTTGGCCGAAAATTTTAGGAGGAGCCATCGCGTTGCAGATGCTTTTCGGCATCGCCATTCCCTACGGAGCTGTACTCACGACGGTCGCTGTGCTCATCATGCTTTTCACCAATAGCTATCAGAAAATGGAGCGGGCCATCATCGGTTTTGTGTCGATGATAGGCCTGTCGTTCGTTTATGAGTTGTTTTTGGTCAATATTGATTGGCCTGTTGCCATGCGTTGCGCGGTGGTTCCGAGTGTTCCCGAAGGCTCATTGCTTATCATCATGAGTGTGTTAGGCGCGGTAGTCATGCCTCATAACCTCTTTCTGCATTCCGAAATTGTGCAGAGTCGCGAGATTCATCTCAAGGGTGACGCCCGCATCCGCCACATGTTGAAATATGAGTTTATCGACACGCTCTTCTCCATGATTGTAGGGTGGGCCATCAATTCAGCCATGATTCTGTTGGCCGCCGGTGCCTTTTTCACGCACGGTCAGCATGTAGACGAACTCGCTCAGGCCCAAGCCATGCTTCAACCGCTGTTGGGTAACAACGCCGCCAACATCTTTGCTATCGCATTACTCTTAGCGGGCATATCGAGTACGATAACGAGTGGCATGGCGGCAGGTAGCATTTTCTCCGGTCTTTTCGGCGAATCCTACAATGCCCGTGACACCCATTCCATCCTTGGAATCGTATTATCGCTCGGCATCGCCCTGCTCCTTATCTTCTTTATCGGCGATCCGTTCCGCGGTTTGATTATCTCGCAGATGGTGCTTTCCGTGCAATTACCCTTTACGGTGTTCCTGCAAGTGAGCCTCACGTCGTCCAAACGAGTCATGGGAAAGTATGCCAACCGTCCTTGGAACACCGCTTTTCTTTATTCATTGGCCGCTCTCGTAACTGCGCTCAACGTATGGTTGCTGGTTGAGAGCCTGTAAAATAGGGAGTGAAAACGCCAACTTGCATTTGGATTATTGATGAATAAATCGTAAGTTTGCAGCATAGAAGCTTATAACGAGTATCCTTTTAGAATTTGTAAGATATGGGATAAGGTTGCGGTTTTTCATGAAATAAAAATCTATAAATATGGAAGAAAAGACGGAGCGTTGGCGTCAACGTCTGGCTACATTTGGCAAGGCATTGGTCTCGAATGGACGAAGTAGTTATGTTGTGGCATAACCGTAAGTTGTCAGATTTGGAGCGCGACGGGATGATTCAGCGGTTTGAATATACGCAGGAGTTGGCATGGAAGCTGCTCAAGAATTATATCGAATACCAAGGTGAAGCACAAATGGGTGGCTCCAGAGACACGATTCGTCAGGCTTTTAGGCTGGGATTGATTGAAAACAGTGAACCTTGGTTCGACATGTTAGAAAGCCGAAACCTTACATCTCATGTGTATGATGAAGAAACTGAGATGACGGTAATCGAGCGAATTGTTGATACGTATTACCCGATATTGAGCTTGCTGCATGCCGAAATGTTGAAAAGGGCAACGTAAGGAGGCTGTTCTTAATCTCCCATTACTCATGCAATTTGGACTTGAAGATAAGTATTTTGAAGAGCTGACGACCATTTTTCGCTCCATACCGGAGATTGAAGAGGTCGTAATTTATGGTTCGCGAGCCCGTGGCGACTATCGGCGCGTTTCCGATATCGACCTTTCGCTGCGTGGCGAACGGCTCGAAGACAAGCATGTCGTTCAATTGAAGACCTTGCTCTACGAGTCTCGTATCCTTATATTTTTGTGATGTTCACATCTTTCATCGGCTGCGAAATCCCCAATTTATTGCCAATATTGAACGCGATGGCATCGTTTGTTATCGGCGTGGAAAATGAACTTGGCAGGGATATTGCGCGTTGATGAAAGACTGAATCATTAGCCGAAGAGAAACTAAAAAATCCAATCCACAATGCCAGATTGATACATTGAGGATTGGATATGGAAGAAATGATGAGTTGATTACCATTTCAGCGGTTCGTTGAGGATGACCCCGTCACCTGCCGGAGAGTCGTTTTTCGCCGAACGAATCAGCCTTATACTGAATGCAGAGCATGAGCATTTCGTCAGCTCCCGTATTCTTTAAAGCTCGTTTTCCTGCAGGTGCCACGCGGACAATACTGCCTTCCGATACGTTGAAAATCTCGCCATCAACCTGATATTCACCTGTTCCTTTGAGGATGAAGTAAAGTTCTTCGTGGCTCTTGTGGGTATGAAGGAAACCGCTGTCTTGTCCGGGCGCCAGTGACTGAAACGATAATTCACTGCCGGTGGCGGCCAATGCCTGCCCGATAAATACCTTTCCGGGAATCGTTACATTGGGTCCCATGTGGAGTTCGTAGTTCTTGACGTCGCTCAGTTGACCAACATTGACAGCTGTAAAGTTCTTTCCGCTTTTGTAATTTCAATTGTTTTTCATTGTCTTTGCTTTTTATGAATGAGTATTTGTGATTTACTGATGCAAAGATAGGCTGAATCTTACTGCTTTACAAGTAGGCACGCAAAGGTGGGATGGTTACCTCCGGGTAAGTAATGGATGAATAAAGCGGAAGTGGAAAACGTGTTTTACAAAGTTTAACGCAAAGCTATGCGTATATCTTTTTTCTTTAGTTACTTTTGTAGCCTAATGCTTTAAATAATAGGTTATGACACGAACAGAAGTAAGAGATAGCCTTTATCCGGGCTGTCCGATTCGCAATGTTTTGAGCAGAATAGGTGACAAATGGTCGCTTTTGGTGCTGTTTACGCTGGAACAGCGTCATGTGGGCCGATTCAAAGAGTTGCAACGAGCTATCCCCGATATCTCTCAGAAGATGCTGACAACGACCTTGAAAACATTGGAAGCTGATGGATTGGTGCTGCGCAAGGCTTATCCGGAAGTACCGCCACGCGTAGAATACGAACTGACGGAGCGTGGAAAGAGCCTGCTTCCCTTTGTCGATAGTCTGATAGGGTGGGCCATTGGTAACATGGAAGACATCGTAGCTTCCCGACAGGCCTATCTTTTGAAATCGTAGAAGGCAGCGAGACTTATTCCGTATTTTAAAAACAGCGTTGTGAAAGACGCGTTCAGTGGTATGTCGCAACCTCCTTAAACACCCGTAAGTACATAAAACAAAAAAAGGAATTACAAGCGTAATTCCTTTTGCGCTTCAAGATGGGCTTGAACCAACGACCCCCTGATTAACAGTCAGGTGCTCTAACCAACTGAGCTATTGAAGCATTGCGTTATCATTTCTGATTTGCGGTTGCAAAGGTAAAAGCAACTTTTTCATTCTTCCAAATGTTTTTGCCGGAAAAATTCATAAATAGACTAATTTTTTTTAATTAGCCATGCTTTTTGCGGCCTTAAAGCACTAATATATAACATAATATGCTACTTTTGCAAACGTAAAGATAACCTTTCAATGCAGATGAAGCAATATATAATAGGTGTGTTGTTCATGTTGGCTTTGCCCTTAGCAGCCCAGAACAAAGACGATCACCACTTCGAGGGTGATGAAAAATTTGAGACGTTTTTAATTCCATCTACAAGCAATTAGACATGCTCTGTGTAGATACGCTCGATCCCAAAGCAGCTATTGGTGCCGGGATAGAAGCCATGTTGCGGTCGCTCGACCCCTATACGGAGTACTATCCGGCCGAGAAAACGGGCGACTTTAAGATGCTGGTGACGGGTAAATACGCCGGTATCGGGTCGCTCATACGTTATAATTACGCCCTGAAAAACGCGGTGATAGAAGAGCCGTATGCCAATATGCCCGCCGCCGAAGCCGGCTTGAAGAAAGGCGACGTGATACTGGCAATCGACGATTTGTCGATGGAGGGCAAAGATAACAGCTACGTCAGCGACCATCTGAGGGGCGACGCGGGCAGCACTTTTGTCATAAAGATACGCCGACCCAGTACGGGTAAGGTGATGAAAATCAAGGTAACACGTCGTGCCATACAACTTCCGTCGGTGCCTTATTACGGTATGCAGCAGGGCGACGTAGGCTATATCAACCTGAATCAGTTTACGGAAGGATGTTCAAAGCTTGTCAGAAGAGCCTTTCTCGAACTGAAAAGCAAAGGCATGAAGAAGCTTGTGCTCGATTTGCGGGGTAACGGCGGGGGTATCGAACAGGAGGCCGTGAGCCTTGTTAATATGTTTGTGCCTAAAGGAAAACTGATAGTTTCTAACCGTGGACGCTTGAAACGGGTCAACAACGACTATAAAACGACCGTCGAACCGATAGATACCCTCATGCCGATCGTGGTGCTGGTCAACGGCGAATCGGCCAGTGCGAGACGAGATAACGAGCGGTAGTCTGCAGGATTTAGACCGTGCGGTCATCATGGGAACACGCACTTATGGCAAGGGATTGGTGCAGATGACCATGTCGGTGCCCTACAACGGCAGTCTGAAACTGACCACCAACAAATACTATATTCCCCAGCGGGCGTTGCATTCAGGCCATCAATTACAAGCACAATAATGGCGGATATACGGGCACATGCCCGATCTCGCTGACCAAAGAGTTCCGTACGGCCGGTGGTAGAGTGGTGAGAGACGGCGGCGGTATCACGCCCGATGTCGAAGTGAAGCCCGATACTTTGTCCAATCTAACTATCTGTTTGCTCAACTCCAATCCCTATCTGGCGTGCGATTCAGGCGAACTTTTTGCTCAACTACGTGGTGGATTACATCGGCAAACACCCACTATTGCGGTGTCAAGGACTTTGAACTGACCGACGCCGACTATGAAACGTTTGCCAAAAGAGTCGTGGACAGCGGCTATACCTACGCGCGTGACTCGGAAAAGTATCTGAAAAATCTGGAGAAACTGGCCCGTTTTGAAGGTTATTATGATGAGGCTAAGCCCGAATTTGAGGCATTGAAGGCAGCTTAGCCAACTTAGCCAAGGATTTGCAACGCAACAAGCAGGAACTGAAAAGAGATTCTGGCCAAAGAAATCCTGCCATCGTATTACTATCAGGCCGGAGCGATTGAGTATGGGCTGAAACACGACAAGGCTTTTGCTGAGGCCGTGAAGCTCCTCAACGACGCTACTCGTTATCAAAAGATATTGCGTCCGTAGCCTTTCCTGTTATTTCTTTCCCCATGGCGCGCCACGTTTGGTCGTGGCGAGGGCGTAACAACAACCCCGAGTCATTGCTGCGTTGGTAGTATGGCTCGGGGTTGCTGTTTTGTAAACACCTACTTGTAAAGCGTCGACGGCGGAATATAAACGTTTGCTTTGAATGTAGTAAATAGCATAGGTAAAAATCGTTAAACCATAGATAGATAAAGTAAGGCTGGGCGTGAGCCGTAGGGGCATGATTTATCATGTTTCGCGCAAGCAACATAGATATTCATAATTCGCCCAACCATTTTTTATACGTTGATCATAAAAACAAAACACAGCAACAGAAAGGGATAAATCATGCCTTGTCTCATCTTTTTGGGTGAGGCGGAACGTGATAAATTACGCCCCTAAGCTGGCGCGTGGCAACTCGTTTTATGGCATAAAAATGTAAAAACGGTCACAAAAACGGTCGAAAAATACTTCAATTAGAGTGAAAAACGGAGATGAAAGGGTGGTTTTTGAAAGCTTGCGCAGGGTCGTTTTTCGCTTTTCCCATGGTCAAAGTGTAGCTTTTATGTTGCCAAAGCTATGCTTTTACATGCTCAAAGCAGCTCTTTTGCCTTGTCAAAGTTATGCTTTTAGTGGGTAAAGGAGCTGCTGAGGCGGTTGTTGACGCGCAAAAGTGGGGTGTTTTTGTAAATGGTTGGTTGTCAGCAGTTTGTTGGTTTTTAACAAGTGCTCAAATGCTTGGCTTATTTGCGACCAAAAAATCCTGACGCAAAAATAAACGAGTGGTTTGTACGAAAAATTTCACAGAGAACGAAAGTCCAATTCCTTGTGCCGTAGTGGGTTAATCGCCAGGGGCGTGAGCCGTAGGAACGTGATTTATCACGTTCCGTTTTAATATTTGTTTTTATGATTCATGTATGAAATGGTTGGTTAGGGGTAATCATGGTTGTGTGTTCTGGGTGAGGCGGAACGTGATGAATCACGCCCTTACGGCTGGCGCATGGTGGCTGGTTGTGTGTTTTGAGTGAGGCGGAACGTGATGAATCACGCCCCTACGGCTGGCGCATGGCGGCTGGTTGCGTGGTGTTTGTTGGATGGGCGTAGGCATTTACGAATTGAATCTTGCAGAGGTTTTTGTCCAAAAATTCTACTCTTGTGAAAGCAGATGAGCGTTTTCTCATGATAAAAAGCGGTATTTACTCTGTGGATACAGATTTTATTCGTAATTTTGCAGCGTTCAGTGGAATGAGGGGCTCCAAAGAGGTTCCTCATTTCGTTATATTAGCACATATAATTAATGTATGATTGACAAAAACGTCGTTAAACAGATTGTAGATGAATGGTTGGCTGATAAGGAATACTTCCTTGTGGATGTAGAAATCAGCCCGAGTGACAAGATTGTAGTGGAAATTGACCATGCCGATGGCGTGTGGATCAATGATTGCGAGGACTTGAGTCGCTTTATAGAGGACCATTTGAGCCGCGATGAAGAGGATTATGAGCTCGAGGTTGGTTCGGCCGGTCTGGGACAACCCTTCAAGGTTGCTGCAACAATACATCAACTGCATCGGTGAAGAAGTAGAGGTGATGGACGCGAACGGCAAGAAACTGAAAGGCATTTTTGAAGAGCGTTGACGGTAATGATTTTGTGGTTACGGTGAACGAAAAGGTGATGGTGGAAGGCAAGAAACGCCCTCAGAAGATGGACGTGGACCATCCGTTCAAAATGGATCAAGTGAAATATACTAAATACATAATAAGTTTCAAATAAGCTATGGCAGCAAGAAGAATGAAGAAGTGCAGAGTCAGTATGATCGATACCTTCAAGGAATTTAAGGAAACGAAGAATATTGACCGTACTACATTGGTGAGCGTGCTGGAAGAAAGCTTCCGTAACGTTCTCGCTAAGCTCTTCGGTAGCGACGAGAATTTCGACGTTATCGTAAATCCGGACAAGGGAGACTTCGAGATTTATCGTAACCGTGTGTTGTGGCCGACGGAGAGTGGAAGACGAAAACAAGCAGATGGCGCTGACGGACGCACGGAAGATTGAGCCCGACTGCGAAGTGGGCGAGGACGTGAGTGAGCAGGTGAACTTTACGAAGTTCGGCCGTCGTGCCATCCTAAACCTGCGTCAGACGCTGGCCAGTAAGATTCTGGAGCTGGAACACGACTCGCTCTACAACAAGTATAAAGATCGCGTAGGGCAAGTGGTGTCGGGCGAGGTATATCAGGTGTGGAAACGCGAGGTGCTGGTGGTGGATGACGAGAACAACGAGTTGATTCTGCCTAAGTCGGAGCAGATACCGTCTGACGTATATCGCAAGGGTGAGACGCTGAGAGCGGTTATTCTGCGCGTGGATAACGAGAATAACAATCCCAAGATCATTCTTTCGCGCACCAGTCCTGTATTCTTGGAACGCCTGTTAGAGGCCGAAGTGCCCGAAATTAACGACGGTTTGATTACCATAAAGAAGATTGCCCGCATGCCGGGTGAGCGTGCCAAGGTGGCCGTAGAGACCTTCGACGATCGCATCGACCCCGTAGGAGCCTGCGTGGGTGTGAAGGGTAGCCGTGTGCATGGCATCGTTCGCGAACTGTGTAATGAGAATATCGACGTGATCAACCGTCGAATACCAAATTGTTTATCCAGCGTGCCTTGAGTCCGGCTCGTATCAGCAGCATCAGCATCGATGAGGAAACCCGCAAAGGCAGAGGTGTTCCTGCAACCGGAGGAAGTGAGCCTGGCCATTGGTCGCGGAGGATTGAATATCAAGTTGGCTTCTATGCTGACGGAGTCACCATCGACGTGTTCCGTGAGATTGCCGAAGGCGAAGCCGATGAGGATATCTACTTGGAAGAGTTTGCTGACGAAATCGATCAGTGGGTTATCGACGCCATCAAGAGTATCGGTTTGGATACGGCAAAGGCCGTGCTGAACGCGCCGCGTGAAATGCTCGTGGAGAAAGCCGACCTTGAGGAAGAAACTGTTGATAACGTTCTGAGAGTGTTGCGTGCGGAGTTTGAACAGTAGAATAAAGAAAAGTAATAAGGAATTAAGTAAAAGATGAGCATCAGATTAAATAAAAGCGTTACGCGAATTAAACATAGGACTTCAAACGGCAGTTGAATTCCTTGAAAAGAAGCTGAGTTGAGCGAAGTGAAGCCTGAACCCAGCTTTAAACTCAATGACGACCAGTACAACGCATTGGTCAAGGCATTTAAAGCAGGACGCGGAAGTTCGCAACCAGGCGGAGAAAGCTCTTACAGAAGAAAATAAAAAGGAAGAAGAGCGCGCAGGGTGCTGACAATCGTGCGGAAAAGCCTGTTGGCGTCGTCTAACCAGCAACAGTTTTAAGCCGTTGGGAAGATAGATCTCGACCAGGTAGGAAAAGAAGAAGCCGGAGGCTGAAAAAGTCTGTTGCTGCTGAAGATAAGCAAGTTGCCGAGAAAAAGACTACTGCCGTTAGTCCGAAACCGGAACCCAAACCTATTGAAAAGACCGAGAAGGTTGAGAAACCGGCTAAGGTCGAAACAGTGAAGGTTGAAGAAAAGAAAGTTGAAAAACCCAAAGCAAAGGCCGTTGAGCCTGTTGAGAAGCCTGTGGTTGAGAAACAACCGGAGGCTCCCGTAACCACGAGGCAGTCCTCCGAAGCGGAAACAGCGGCTCCGGAGAAGGCTGAAGCGGAAACAGAATTGTTCCAGTTGAATAGCGACAAAGAAGATTATGAATACGCCCAAGGTGAACGTTCTGGGTAAGATTGACTTGGATTCGATCAACCAAAGCACACGCCCCAAGAAGAAAACCAAAGAGGAACGACGGAAAGAGCGTGAAGAGAAAGTGGCCACACAGCATAGTGGTGAGCGCAAGAAGCGTGTTCGTATTAATAAGGAACGCGTAGATATCAACGCGGCAGCCAACCAGCAGTCGGGTAATGGTGGCCATAATCGGAACAACAACAATAATAATAACAACTAACAAGAATAACCAAGGCAAGAAGAAGAACCGCAACCGCAATCAGAAGCCATTAGAGGTGGATGATGAGGCTGTAGCACGGCAGGTAAGAGAAACGCTTGCACGCCTAACCAGCAAGAGTAACCAGAACAAGAAGGGCGCTAAGTATCGTAAAGAGAAGCGCGAAGCCGTTCAGGAAAAGCTGCAGCAGGAAGCCTACGCGGGCGTAAGGAGAACAAGATACTGAAACTGGCCGAGTTTGTGACGGTTGAGTGAGCTGCTACGATGATGGATATCAGCGTGACTGGGTGATTTCTACGCTCATGCAGGCGTATGGTATCATAGTATCCATCAACCAGCGTCTGGATGCGGAAACCATCAATATGGTGGCCAGTGAGTTTGGTTTCAAGACCGAATATGTCAGTGCCGAGGTGCAGGAAGCCGTTAGCGAAGAGGAGGATGATGAGAATGATCTTGTAGGTCGTGCGCCTATCGTTACGGTGATGGGTCACGTAGACCATGGTAAGACGTCGTTGCTCGACCATATTCGCAGTACCAACGTGATTGCGGGTGAGGCCGGTGGTATTAGCCAGCACATCGGTGCTTATGGTGTGACGCTGAAGAACGGACGCAGGTGACATTCCTCGATACGCCGGGTCACGAGGGCCTTTACGGCGATGCGTGCCCGTGGTGCGCAAGTTACCGATATCGCGATTATCATTATCGCGGCCGACGACTCAGTCATGCCGACCACGAGGAGGCCATTGCGCACTGCGCAGGCTGCCGGTGTGCCAATGGTGTTTGCGATAAACAAGATTGATAAACCGGGCGCGAATCCAGATAAGATACGCGAAGACTTGGCGAATATGAACCTGCTTGTAGAAGAGTGGGGAGGTAAATACCGGTGTCAGGAGATCAGCGCGAAGAAAAGGCGTTGGCGTGAGACGAACTGATGGAGAAGGTGTTGCTGAGGCCGATATGCTTGATTTGAAAGCTAATCTAACCGTAAGGCTACCGGAAACATTATTGAATCAAGTCTGGACAAGGGTCGTGGCTTCGTAAGTACAGTGCTGGTGAGCAACGGTACGCTCAAGGTGGGCGACGTTGTGATTGCCGGAACGAGCTGGGACGCGTTAAAGCGATGTTCAATGAGCGCAATTCGCGTATCGATGGTGCCGCTCCCGCTGAGCCTGCGATTATCCTTGGTTTGAATGGCGCGCCGACAGCGGGTGACGCTTTCCACGTGCTCGACACCGATCAGGAGGCGCGTGAGATTGCCAACAAGCGTGAACAGTTGCAGCGTGAGCAGGGCTTGCGTACGCAGAAGCGACTGACGCTGGGCGATATCTCGCATCGCATTGCCCGTGGCGAGTTCCACGAATTTAATATTATCGTGAAAAGGTGATACCGATGGTTCAATCGAAGCGTTGGCCGATTCGTTCATCAAACTGTCTACCGAGAAGGTTCAGATTAATGTAATCAACAAGGCGGTAGGCCAGATTAGTGAGAATGACGTGATGCTGGCGAGTGCTTCCGACGCTGTTATCGTCGGCTTCCAGGTTCGTCCTTCGTCAGACGCACGTAGAGTGGCCGACCGCGAAGGCGTTGAAATCAATACCTATTCTATTATCTATGATGCCATCGACGACGTGAAGAGCGCCATGGTGGGTATGTTGGATAAGGTGAAGAAGGAAATTTTCACGGGTCAGATCGAAGTGAAGCAAGTCTTCAAGATCAGCAAAGTCGGTACGGTTGCCGGTGGTATGGTGATCGAAGGTAAGGTTCATAGCAAGGATAAGGCTCGTGTGGTGCGTGATGGTATCGTGATTCGCACGGCCGATATTGATGCCTTGAAGCGTTATAAAGATGACGCGAAAGAGGTGGCAACGGGCCTCGAGTGTGGTATCAGTCTGGTAAACTTCAACGATATTCAGGCTGGTGACATCATCGAAACCTTCACGGAAATAGAGGTAGAGCAGAAACTTTTAAGACGCTTTCCTGATAAAGGCGGCCGTTTCTAGGGAAAACCTGTCGCGGGACTGCCTCATAATGGATAGAACAACATATTCCACTGCGGTAGAGGTGCCTTTATGACACTTCTACCGTTGGTGGTTACAGACTTCCCTCGGAAACTTGGTTACATTTGTTACCGGCTTAGAGAGAGGTATAGTGTTTGTTATGTCCCTGTGAAAGGATAAAATCATGGAAGAAAAAAACGAAAAGAACGCGTATGTAAAGCAGGTGACTGAACAGAAATATGAGTTCGGATTCACCACCGATGTACATACGGAGATTATAGAGAAAGGGCTCAACGAGGATGTTGTGCGCCTTATCTCACATAAAAAGGTGAGCCCGATTGGATGCTCGACTTTCGTCTTCAGGCTTTTTCAGCACTGGAAGACGTTGGAAGCAACCGTCATGGGCGCATGTTCATTTGCCCGAAATAGACTATCAAGCGATATCTTATTACGCGGATCCGTTGGCCAAGAAGCCGGTCAACAAGGAGATTGACCCCGAATTGGAGAAGACTTTCGACAAGCTGGGCATACCTTTGGAAGAACGATTGGCACTGAGTGGAACGGCTGTTGACGCCATCATGGACTCTGTTTCGGTCAAAACAACCTTTAAGGAGAAGCTCCGTGAGAAGGGGGTTATATTCTGTAGTGTTGGTGAAGCCATTAAAGAGCACCCCGACTTGGTACGCCAGTATCTGGGAACCGTGGTGCCCCTATCGAGATAATTTCTTTGCGGCGTTGAATAGCGCGGTATTCAGTGACGGTTCGTTTCGTGTATATACCGAAGGGCGTTCGCTGCCCGATGGAGTTGAGTTCGTATTTCCGTATCAATGCGCGAAACACAGGACAGTTTGAACGGACGCTCATTATTGCCGACGATGATGCCTACGTCAGCTACCTCGAAGGTTGCACGGCACCGATGCGAGATGAGAACCAATTGCATGCCGCTATTGTGGAAATCATCGTCAATGATCGTGCTGAAGTGAAGTATTCGACCGTACAGAATTGGTATCCCGGTGATGAAAAACGGAAAAGGGTGGCGTGTTTAATCTGGTGACAAAGCGTGGCGATTTGCGTGGTGTAGGCTCTAAATTGAGCTGGACACAGGTGGAAACGGGTTCGGCTATCACGTGGAAATACCCCTCCTGCATTCTGCGTGGAGATAATTCTGTGGCCGAATTCTACAGCGTGGCAGTCACCAATCATTATCAGGAAGCCGACACCGGCACGAAGATGATTCACATGGGAAAGAACACCAAATCGACGATTATCTCGAAAGGTATATCTGCCGGCCACAGCCAAAACTCATATCGAGGCCTCGTTCGGGCCACGGCCAATGCCGACAATGCCCGCAATTACAGTTCTTGCGATTCATTGTTGCTGGGTTCGGAATGTGGTGCGCACACTTTCCCTATATGGATATTCATAACGAAAGTTCCGTGATAGAGCATGAAGCAACCACTTCTAAAATCAGTGAAGACCAGTTGTTTTTATTGCAATCAGCGTGGTATACCCACCGAACAGGCTGTCGGCCTGATTGTCAATGGGTATGCCAAGGAAGTGTTGAACAAACTCCCGATGGAGTTTGCCGTAGAAGCACAGAAGTTGTTAAATGTCAGTTTGGAAGGAACTGTAGGATAATAAATCAAGAAAAAAATATGTTAGAAGTTCAGCAATTTACATGCCACTATTGCAGGCAAAGAGATATTAAAAGGTATCAACCTGACCATTCGGGATGGAGAAATCCATGCGATTATGGGTCCGAATGGGTCGGGGAAATCTACTTTAAGTGCCGTTCTTACCGGCAATCCTCTGTACGAAGTGACCGAAGGAATGGCCATTTTTGAAGGTCAGGACTTGCTTCAGATGAAGCCCGAAGACCGTGCGCGTGCGGGTTTGTTCCTTTCTTTTCAGTATCCCGTTGAGATTCCCGGTGTTTCTATGACCAATTTCGTGCGTGCGGCGATCAATGCCAAGCGCGAATATGAGGGTAAAGAACCGCTCAATGCGGCCGATTTCATGAAGTTGATGCGTGAAAAAAACGCAAGCTGGTAGACCTTGATAGCAAACTCTCTCGTCGTTCTGTGAACGAGGGATTCTCGGGCGGTGAGAAGAAGCGGAACGAGATATTCCAAATGGCGATGCTTGAACCGAAGCTCAGTATTCTCGATGAAACCGACTCTGGACTTGATGTTGACGCGATGCGTGTCGCAGCTGATGGTGTCAATAAGATGCACACCGACAAGACGTCGGCCATCGTAACTAACCCACTATGAGCGCCTGCTCGACACGATAAAGCCCGACGTTGTTCACGTGCTTTATAACGGAAGGATTGTCAAGACGGCCGGACCGGAGTTGGCCAAGGAGATTGAACAGCGTGGTTATGATTGGATAAAGGCTGCCGACGCGGCATTTGGTGAATAAAGGCAGGATGTTGTGAACAGCGAACAGCAATACATAGATTTATACACCGAAGCATCCGGCTTGATCAAGCAGCATTTCTTCTGGTGTAGCTTAATGCCGTGCGCGACAAGGCTTTTGCCGATTTCAAGGCACAAGGTATCCCTTCGCGCAAGGTTGAGCGTTATAAATATACCGACATGGAGCGGTTGTTTGAGCCTGACTATGGCTTGAATCTGAACCGTCTTGAAATTCCCGTCGATCCTTATCAGGCTTTTAAGTGCGATGTTCCTAATCTGAGCACCTCTCTTTACTTTGTTGTGAACGATAGTTTTTACACAAAATCGTTGCCGCAGACCCATCTTCCCGAAGGTGTTATTGTGGACTCGTTGACCCATGTGGCTGCAGAAAAGCCCGATTTCATCGAAAAATACTATGCGAAGATTGCGCAAACAGACGCCGATGCCATCACGGCATTGAACACAATGCTGGCTCAGGATGGACTGTTGGTTTATGTTCCGCGTAATGTGAAGGTAGACCGCACGATACAGGTTATCAATATCCTGCGTTCTGATGTCGACCTGATGGTCAATCGACGTGTGTTGATTGTACTCGAAGAAGGCGCGGAAGCCAAGTTCCTCTTCTGCGATCATGCATCTGATGACCGTCATTTCTTGGCCACACAGGTCATTGAAGCCTATGTCGGACGCAATGCTAACTTGGAATTGAATTGTTTGGAAGAGACACATTACAAGAATACACGTATCAGTAATGTCTATATTGAGCAACAGGCCGACAGTCGTGTCAACCACAATGTCATTACTTTACATAATGGTGTCACTCGTAATCGTTTGGATTTAGTGTTCAAAGGTGAAGGTGCAGAGTGTCAATGCAATGGCTGTGTCATAGCCGATAGAAACCAGCATGTGGATAACAATACGCTGATTGACCACCAAGTACCTCATTGCACCAGCAATGAACTTTACAAATATGTGCTTGATGATGAGGCTACCGGTGCTTTTGCGGGTCGCGTTCTCGTTCGTAAAGACGCGCAAAAGACCATCAGTCAGGAGCGGAATCAGAACCTTGTGACCACGAAGAAAGCCCGTATGTACACGCAACCGATGCTCGAAATCTATGCCGATGACGTGAAATGCGCCCATGGTTCCACCGTTGGTCAGCTCAACGATGCGGCCATGTTCTATATGCGTCAGCGTGGAATCAGCGAGCGGGAGGCCAAGTTGTTGCTGGAATTTGCCTTTGTTAATGAAGTCATTGATAAGATGGCACTCGAGCCTTTGCGCGATCGTCTGCACTATTTGGTCGAAAAACGTTTCCGTGGAGAACTCAATAAGTGCGAAAGTTGTAAACTTTGCAAGTAATCACCGATGAATACAGAATTAATCAGGGCTGACTTTCCCATCTTATCCCGAACGGTTTACGGCAAGCCATTGATTTATCTTGACAACGCCGCCACTACGCAGAAGCCGTTGTGTGTGCTTGATGCCATGCGCGACGAGTACCTCAATGTCAATGCTAACGTTCATCGAGGCGTGCATTGGCTCAGCCAACAGGCTACCGAGTTGCATGAAGGAGCCCGTGAGACGGTGCGTCAATTCATCAATGCCAGCAGCACAACCGAGATTGTCTTTACACGTGGCACCACCGAAGGATTGAACCTGATTGCCTCCGGATTCTGCGATGCTTTCATGCAAGAAGGCGATGAAATCGTTGTTTCTACGGTCGAACACCATTCTAATATCGTACCTTGGCAGTTGCAGGCTGCCCGAAAGGGACTCGTGCTTCGGGTCATTCCGATGGATGATAACGGCACCCTCGATATGCAAGCGTTCCGTCAGATGTTGTCAGAAAAGACCAAGGTTGTCAGCGTTTCTCATGTCAGCAATGTGCTTGGAACAATCAATCCTGTAGAAGAAATCATCCGTATAGCCCATCAATACGATATTCCTGTCGTAGTTGATGGCGCACAGAGCGCACCTCATTTTAAGGTGGATGTACAGGCACTCGATTGCGATTTCTTTGTATTCAGTGGTCATAAGATCTATGGTCCTACAGGTATCGGCGTGCTTTATGGGAAAGAAGCATGGCTCGATCGCCTTCCGCCCTATCAGGGAGAGGTGAGATGATAGAACATGTTAGCTTTGAAAAGAGCACTTTTTGAGCGTCCGCCGCTGAAGTTTGAAGCAGGGAACGCCCGATTACATCGCGACAACAGGACTGGCTGAAAGGCCCTCGATTACGTGTCGGCCATTGGTATGGACGCCATTCAAAAAGCATGAGGAAGATCTTACCCGTTATGCTGTCGCTCAATTACAGCAGATTGATGGCATGCGCATTTTCGGTATTCCGGCCGATGCCAATCCATGACGTTGCGCCACGACGCAGTCATCAGCTTCCAGTTGCGTGACATTCATCCCACATGGATATGGGCACGTTGCTCGATCGTTTGGGCATTGCCATTCGCACGGGACACCATTGCGCCCAACCCCTGATGGAACGTTTAGGCCTTCTCGGTACCTCGCGAGCCAGCTTCGCGCTACAATACCCGCGAGGAAGTCAACGCCTTGGTGGCTGCCATCACGCGCGTGGCTATGTTTTAAGCAAAGGCTTCGTCGACAGGCCAGCAACGCCTGTACGAACCATGCAACGCAAACGATTCGAAGCAAAAAGGGCGATTCCATCGGGAATCCTGCCAGCACGAAAGCACACTGCACTTTCAGTAGCAACCATGTCTGATGCGTGCTGATTTCCTTATCCAAGACGGAACTATAGTAGCGCTGCAGCAGAGCAATCGGGGTGTTGATGACCTGTGCTATCCGGCCCATTAAGTGGCGAATGTTCTGAAAGCGTGGCTTTGAAGCGGCGGGTAATGAAATGTTCTTTTCCATAATGTCGTTCTTTTAGTTCTGTTTTAATTTCTGAATGCAAAATTATCGGCGTGTGTGGAAGTATTATTTCAGACTGCATTTTCTTCTCGTTAAAACTGTTAATACATAACATTTGTTAACTATATGAACCTGTTTTTATGCTGTTATCTCATTATTATAAAAGAGGTGGTAGAGGCCGGTTGCGATGAAGCGGGGCGTGGTTGCTTGGCCGGAAGCGTGTATGCCGCAGCCGTTATTCTGCCTTCCGATTATCAAAATCCCGCACTCAACGACAGCAAGAAACTCACCGACAGTCGTCGACATGCTCTGTCGTGCCGAAATCGAACGTGATGCATTGGCTTGGGCCGTTGGTATTGTTACGCCCGATGAAATCGATAAAATCAATATCCTTCATGCCAGTTTTCTGGCCATGCACCGAGCGATTGATCAATTAAAATTGCGTCCCGAGGCCCTTATTATCGACGGCAACCGTTTTGATCCTTATCGTGTGGGCACGGGATTGCCCGACGAAGGGAAGTTGCTACCTTATACTTGTATCGTGAAAGGCGACGCGAAATATCAGTCGATAGCCGCTGCCAGCATTCTGGCTAAGACCTATCGTGACGATTATATGGACGCGTTGGCACAAGAATATCCCGATTACGATTGGCAAAACAATAAGGGTTATCCACGCGGAAGCATTTGTCAGACCATTCGTTTGCATGGAATTACCCCGTTTCATCGACGCAGTTACAACCTCTTGGGTACCAACGAACTTGAAATAAACTTTGAAGAATGAGCGATACCATGATGTCAAAAGAACTCCAACTCATCCTTTTGATGGTCGATAGCTTTGATTATACGGCCGAAGACCTTTGCCGCAAAATTGGCACGACGCGTCGCCAGCTCTATAATTATCTGCGGAAGTTTCGTGAGATGGGTTTTGTCGTAATCAATGAGAACCAAAGTTATCGGCTCGATCCGGCTTCCTCTTTCTTCGAAGCTTAGCTCGCTCCGTTAATTTCACGGATGTCGAAGCTGCTTTTCTGCATCGATTGCTCGATGGAACCGACGAAAAAGAATCCGATGGTGCCGGCTATTAAGCGCAAGCTCGAACGCTTTTACCATCTCCGACAGTTTACCGATACCCGTTTCAAGGCCCACAATATAGAAACGCTTCACGCACTGATGGAAGCCATTCGTTGCCGTCGTGTCGTTTGTTTGAAAGACTATTCATCGCCCCATAGCAATACCGTGAGCGATCGTTTAGTTGAACCCTACCAGCTTTTTGAACGAAAATCTCGACATTCGCTGCTATGAATTGAAAACCGAAATGTGCAAGACTTTCAAGCTGGCGCGTATCGGAAGCGTGGAAGTTTACGACACGCCATGGATTTATGAGGCGCGTCATAGTCGGCTCTTTACCGATATTTTTCATGTTCAGCGGCCTGAACGCCTGCCCGTTCGTCTGTTGATGAAACAACTTTCGCACAATCTGATGCTTGAAGAATATCCCATTTCATCGGATTATTTTACGCCTGCGGCCGATGGACGCTGGCTTTTCCAGGCCGAGTTGGCCAGTTATGTAGGTATCGGTCGCTTCATTCTTGGACTGTATGATGATATCGAAATACTGGGTGATGAGGGCCTTAAGCAATATATCTGTCAGAAAATTCAAAAATTTAATCATATCTAAAAACTTATGTCTAAACTACATCTTTCTAACAAGGAATCCTTGTTTGGCAAGCGCTTCTTGGTTACGGCCGCCCTGTTCGTGGCTGTTTTGGGAGCCATTGCTCAGTCGCGTCCACTCTGGATGCGTTATGGTGCCATCTCGCCCGATGGTCGAACTATCGCTTTCTTATAAAGGCGATCTTTATACAGTGCCTTCCGCCGGTGGCGAAGCCCGTCAGTTGACTTCAATGCGGCCTATGATTCTTACCCGTATGGAGTCGGATGGCGAAAAATCGCCTTTTTCATCGAATCGTGAAGGCAGTCTGGACGTGTTTTTGATTGCCCGTGAAGGCGGCGCGCCCGTGCGGTTGACAACTGATAGCGGCAATGAAACGCCCTTGACCTTTACCGATAACACGCATGTGCTGTTTGAATGCTCGGGTATGCCTTCACCACAAAACATCATTTTCCCCAATGGCTCCTTTACACAGGTGTACCAAGTGGAGACAACGGCAGGTCGTCGGCCCCGTATTTTTCTCCGAAATCTCCATGCCCGGCTGGTATCAACAAGGACGGAGCCGTGCTCTACCACGACGTGAAAGGCTATGAGGACATCTGGCGCAAGCATCATCCCGTCGCCCATCTGCCGCGACGTGTGGCTCAAAAGGGAAGGAAAATACACTAAATTGACCCATTTCAACGGCGAAGATCGCAATCCGGTGTGGGGAGAGGGCGACACCTATTATTATTTAAGCGAGGAAGACGGCACGTTTAATGTCTTCAAGAATAACCTGAAGCGGAACGGCCAAGCAACAGTTGACCCATTTCAAAGGCAATCCCGTTCGTTTCCTGACCCGTTCAAACGACGGAACCTTGAGCTCGGTTACGACGGCGAACTTTTATACCATGCGTGAAGGACAGCAACCCAAGCGTGTGGAAGTGTCCGTAACGGCCGACCGCAACGATCAGGATTTGCAGCGACAGACGCTTTATAGCGGTGCCACCGAGATAGCTTTGTCGCCCAACGGAAAGGAAATCGCCTTCATTCTGCACGGCGATGTTTACGTCACTTCCGTGGAATATACCACCACCCGCCAGATTACCGACACGCCCGAGCAGGAGCGTAGCGTAGATTTTGCGCCCGATGGTCGCAGTCTGGTCTACGCCAGTGAACGTAATGGCCTGTGGCAAATCTGCAGAGTTCGATTAAGAATAAGAAGACGACCTCTTTACTTACGCTTCCGAAATTACGGAAGAGCAACTTGTGAAGAGCGATAAGACGAGTTTTCAGCCCGTTTACAGTCCCGACGGCAAGAGCGTGGCCTATCTTGAAGACCGCACGACGCTGCGTGCCGTCGACGTAAAGACCCATGCGCTGCGCACATTGATGGACGGTAAGTACATGTATAGCTACAGCGACGGCGACCAATGGTTCTCATGGAGTCCCGACAGCCGTTGGTTGCTGGCCAGTTACATCGGTAATGGCGGTTGGAACCACAGCGACGTGGCCTTGGTTCCGGCCGATGGAAAGGACGAAATCCGCAATCTGACCAACAGCGGCTGCAGCGATGGCAACGCCAAATGGGTGCTCGGCGGCAGGCCATGGTCTTCGAGAGCGACCGCGCCGGCTATCGCAGTCATGGTTCGTGGGAGCTCTGAGCGCGACGCTTACATCATGTTCTTCGATCTCGACGCCTATGAGCAGTTTAAAAATGACCAAGGAAGAGTATGCCCGTTGGAAGGAAACGAGTGAGATAGAGAAGAAAGAGGCCGAAAAACGTAGAAAGAGGAGGCCAAACAGGCTAAGGATAAGAAGAAAAATCCTAATGCCGTGAAGCCCGAGAAAGGTGGATCAGCTTGAACTCGACATAGAAATTGCCGCGATCGTGTGGTTCGGTTGACGGTGAATTCGTCACATTTGGGCGATTTCTTGCTCAACAAGGAGGGTGACGCCATTTATTATCAAGCCCGCTTTGAGGGCGCGTCCGACCTTTGGAAGCATGACTTGCGCGAAGGTAGCACCATGATAGTAGCCAAAGGGAATCGGTGGTGGCGGCATGGTAGCCGACAAGGACTTCAAGACGATTTATCTCTGTTATGATCATATTAAGAGTTCGACGTGGCTACAAACAGCATCAAGACCATCAATTTTTGAAGCCCGTTTCAACTATCGTCCATACGCTGAGCGCGCCTATATGTTCAATCATGCCTGGCAGCAAGTGAAGGATAAGTTCTACGATACGAAGCTGCATGGCGTTGATTGGGAGGGATATAAGAAGGTCTACGAACGCTTCCTGCCCTATATTAATAATGGTTATGACTTCCGCGACATGCTTTCTGAAATGCTTGGCGAACTGAATGCCCTCACACCGGTGCCCGTTTCCATTCTTACGGAGCCGAGGTTGCGCACGCCGCATTGGGGCTTTTCTATGACGAAAGCTATACGGGCGACGGACTGAAGATTGCCGAAGTATTGAAGCGGGGCCCTTTGACGTGCGCGATACGAAGGTGAAAAGCCGGCGATATCATCGAAAAAGTATCGACGGCGAAAAGATACTGGCCGGCAAGGATTACAACCATTTGCTCGACGGTAAGGCCGGTAAACCCGTGCGCGTCACGGTGAAGAGCGGTGGTAAAGAGCGTGATGTGGTTGTCAGGGCCATTGGTAAAGGCGCGCAGAACAACCTGCTTTATCACCGTTGGGTGGATCGCAACCGTGCGCTGGTCGACAAATGGTCGAACGGACAATTGGCCTATGTCCACGTGCGGGCGATGGATAGTGAGAACTTCCGCACCGTATTCCGTGAACTACTTTCCGACAGCAGCCGGCAGAGAAAGCCGTTATCGTGACGAACGCCACAACGGCGGCGGTTGGCTCACGACGACCTCTGCACGCTCTTGGGCGGCAAGCAGTATCAGAGTTTCGTTCCCCGTGGTCAGTTTGTCGGTTGGGATCCATGGAACAAGTGGGTGAAACCGAGCTGCGTGCTCATCTGCGAGGATGATTATTCCAATAGCCACGGCTTCCCCTTTGTTTATAAGACGTTAGGACTGGGCAAACTCATCGGCGCGCCTGTAGCCGGCACGATGACCGCCGTGTGGTGGGAGACGCTGCTCGATCCCCAAATGGTATTTGGTATTCCGCAAGTAGGCTGCTTAGACATGAAAGGTGTGTATGGCGAAAACAACACCTTGCAGCCCGATATTGAGGTTTACAACACCCCGAAGACTACCTTAGCGGCAACGACGCGCAGCTTCGCCGTGCCGTGAGGAAATGCTAAAATAGCCGATTTCATCGGTGAAATCGTGAAAAATCAGCCATGCTCTTTTCCGAAGAGCGTGGCTGATTGTGTTTTATGTAGATGTAGAGCGTATCTCTGCCGTAAACGGTCCGCGGAATGGCTCTGTCAAGCGTAATACCGTGTTGGCTGTGTTCAACGAGCAGGTTGTTATCCGCTTAGAAAGGCTAGATTCAAATAGTAAGTGCGACACTTTTCGGTGAATAAAGGTTTACAAAACCTATGAAAAAAACACCGAGGGTTTGCCTTGCGGCGAGGGCTCGCAGCCCCCAAGAGCATGACAGAGTGATAATTTTTAAATGAAAAGAGAACCGAAGTTTCCCCAAGATTAATTAACTTTGTATTTGTTATGTATAAACAATTAACCTCGGAGCAAAGATACACAATATCTGTCTTACTCCAACAAGACCTGCCTAAAAAAAGAGATTGCCACGGCAATAAATGTTCATGTGAGCACGCTGTATCGTGAAGTCAAGCGTAATTCTTCCCCTTACACGGGCAAGTGCCGCTATACCGTGGCCCAACGAATCGCCGATAAACGTAAGCTGCGTTATCAAAAGGCCACGTAGCTAACTCCGAATGTGCGTGTCACAATCATCGGATATTTGAAAAAGGATTTGGTCACCCAAGCAGATATCAGGTCGGCTCAAACGGTTCGGAAGGCCTACGGTTTCTCATGAAACCATTTATGAAATGATTCGTCGTGACAAAGCCCGTGACGGCAATCTGTACCGCCACTACCAGGTTTTCCATGAAGCATGTCAACCACTGGCTCAAAAGAAAGGTATCGCACGTCCGGACAACAGAAAGGGTATAGACCAGAGGCCTCCCGAAGCAGACGGGAAACGCTTCGGAGATTGGGAGGCGAGATACCATCGTCGGACCAAAAGATCGGGCGCGCTGACACTTATAGAGCGCAGTACAAACAAGATTATCATAAAAGCTGCCGCCCAACTATAAAGCTGCACATGTCAGACAGGCCATCATAGAGGCTCTGTTGCCATACAAGACACACGTGTTGACCATAACAACAGATAACGGACCGGAGTTCGCTTGCTACGAAGACATAGAGAACTCGAATGTCAGGTTTTATTATGCAAGACCATATGCACCATGGCAGAAAGGGCTGTGGAAAACGCAAACATGCTTATCAGACAATATATACCAAAGAGATTCAATATCAGTCAGATGTCAGTACAATATATAACTCATGTTCAGAAGAGAATTAATGAAAGACCAAGGGAAAAATTGAGGTTTTAGAACACCCGAATTTGTTTTTAACAAAAAGATAACGTAAATTCGCACTTGGTACTTGACTCTGCCAAGGTCGGAGTGGTTTCGGAAATATCTTACAACCACCACCCGTTTCCTGCGTTTTTCTCCAGCTCCTACTGGATTGAAAAACGGGAGTTTTGGCGCAGTTTGGTAAATTCTTGATAATCAACTGTTTAGATTCTTTTGTGTGCTAAAAAGTGGGTCTAAAGGGCACTGTTTTGCCGACTTTTACTCGTAAAAGCATGCTCATTACCATGTAAAGCATAGCTTTGACAACGCAAAAAGCTATGCTTTGAGCTGCTAAAAGGGCTGCTTTTACCTGCCAACAGCGATGAAATGGCGAATAAATAGCAGTTTTTGGACGGTTTAATCGTCGAAAAATGCCTTTCCGGTTTCTAGATGTCGCGTCCGCGAAGTGTTAAAAATCGCTGTGCTTTTTTGACAAAAAGAGGCTTTGGAGGAGTCGCCGTCGCGAGGATTTGCGAAGCTAAAGTATAAAGAGTGTGAAAAGAGCAAGCCATTTGAGTTGTTTTGTTATAATAGAGCAGAATCTTTGTGGTAAGCTTTTTGTTGTGCGTCAAGATAATTGTATCTTTGCATTAATACATCAACCTATTTCTATTTTATTTTAAACAGCATGGAATACGCAGAAGTAAAAACCATCCTCCAGGCTTTTCGTATGGAGGGAACGCTTGCCCGGATAGAACCATTGGGCAACGGATTGATTAATGACACTTTTAAGATTACGACACAGGAGGCGGATTGCCCCGACTATGTTTTGCAGCGAATTAATAATGCCGTGTTTAAGGACGTGGAATTGTTGCAGCACAATATTGAGGTGGTGACGCGTCATATCCGTAAGAAGCTCGAAGCGCAGGGCGAGTCTGACCTCGACCGCAAGGTGCTTCGGTTTGTGGAAACGGCGGAAGGCAAGACGTATGTGACGAGACGATGAGCAGCGCTATTGGCGTTTGTCGGTGTTTATTCCACGTTCGAAGACCGTAGAGAGCGTGACGCCGGAGAGCTCTCGCTTCGCCGGACAGGCCTTTGGACACTTTCAGGCCATGTTGGTAGATGTGCCCGAAACGTTAGGGGAGACCATTCCGGACTTCCATAACATGGGCTTCCGTCTGCAACAGTTGAAGGAAGCCGTGGAGGTCGACGCGCGCGGAAGAGTGGCGGAGGCATAGCCATTGTTGGATACCATCGAAGCATGCCGAAGAAATGTGTTTTTGCCGAGCGATTGCATCAGGCCGGAAAACTGCCGAAGCGTCTTTGCCACTGCGACACGAAGGTGAACAATATGCTTTTTCGATGAAGACGGAACGGTTCTCTGCGTTATCGACCTCGATACCGTGATGCCGAGTTACGTGTTCTCTGACTTTGGCGACTTCATGCGTACAGCGGCGAACTTTACGACTGAGGAAGATGCCGACTTGACTCATGTGGGCTTTATATGGAAATATTCAAAGCGTTTGCCGAAGGGTATCTGGAGACAGCCGGTACTTTCCTGACCGACGTGGAAATCCGCTACTTGCCTTGGGCTGCCGCTATGTTCCCGTTCATGCAGGCTGTCAGATTCCTGGCCGATTACCTGAATGGTGACACATTATAAGACACAATATCCCGAGCATAATCTCAATAGGGCCAAGAACCAGTTGACACTTTTTGAAGATGTCATGGAGAAAATGCCGGCGATGGAGGCATTCATGTCTTAGAAACGATAGTTTTTACGATAATGAATCATTATTGTAGGAAAATAGCCCCTGCTGCTTTTTGCTGGTGGCAGGCATGCATAGCGCGGCGTCGGCACAAGTGGAGCGGATTGATTCTGTGAAACTTAATGGGCACATGCGCTATTTTTAAAATGGTGATTCCGGAAGGCATACAGGCCGATGCGCCGTTGGTAGTCGTGCTGCATGGTTATGGCGGCACTTATCTGAAGCGAAAAACCTATATGCGTGAGGCCGCAATGGCGCATGGTTTTGCGCTCTGCGTGCCGACGCGTTGGTTGATCCAAAAAGGAAGCGCAGTTGGAACGTGGGTTATCCGCAGCAAGAAGGATGGCAGCAAGACGACGTGGCCAGTCTGTGTAAGCTGGCGGCTCATGTACAGCGCAAGTATAAGCTCGAGTAGACACAATACGTTTCTGACCGGTATGTCGAATGGCGGCGATATCTGTTATCTGATGGCGTATCGGAATCAGACCATTTTTAAAGCTTTGGCTTCGCTATCGGGGCAGTTGATGGAGTCTATCTACAAAGGGATTTGCGCCACAACGCCGTGTGCCTTTCATGGAAATCCACGGAACGGCTGACCCTACGTCACGCTTCGACGGCGATATTAATAATGTAGGAGGCTGGGGAGGTATCTGCCCGTGCCGATGGCGGTCAACACAATGGTGGTTCTACAATCGCTGTACGGGCGAAGTGGTAGAGAAACGTGATGGTTTGACGCCCGAAAAACGGCCATCGTGTAACGATTCATCAATACACAGGGCGGTGACGAGGGATGTGATGTTTGGTTCTATGAGATAGAAGGAGCTAAGCATAGCTGGCATCAAGCGAGACATCAATACCGGCGAAGAGATATGGAAATTCTTTGCTAAACACCTTCGATAAGTTGATAAGTGGGCCGGCAATAGTGGTTATAACTTGTCAAAATTTCAATCCAACGGATATAAAAAGAGGGACGCTTTCGGATGAAGCGTCCCTCTCTCTTTATGAATGATTGTGGGTTTATCGAACTTTACTTGATCTTTTCGTAAACATACAGCTCGTGTACTTCTCCTGTGTAGCCTTCTTCTGTGAACGGACCGATAGGCATACCGAGCAGAATTTGGTTACCACGGTTGTTGAGTACTACGAGATCGTCGTTGGTTGGGTCGACAGAAAGACCTTCGATTTCACCGGCACGGCGGAAATCGCCCATCTCACGGAACAAGCTAATGCGACCGGCCATGGCTCCTGCGGCAACTTTACCCGGCTTCTTTACAGCCTTAAAGTTCTCTACAGATACCTAGTGCCATCCTTCAAGCCCCGTGTGGTACGTTGCTGATGTCGGCAATGTAGATATTGTCGGCAATACCGAATGTAGACTCGCCATCATCGGCGGCAAATAGCATCTTACCATCGGCAATGAAGATACCCTGACACCAGTAAGGACATGGACGGCACTGCATCTTGGTGTAGTACTTGCCTGTTTCAAGGCTGTAGCAGTAAACATAACGGCTATCAACCCAGTCGCTCATCCATACCATATTCTTCTCGCGATCGATGGCAAGGCCTGAGCATTCTACCTGTCCTGACTCTGCTACCCATGGAATTGTGCGTTTCCACTTCAAGGTCTTGGCGTCGTAAACATCGATGGAGATATTGTGACCCTGGCCAAAATTCAAACTTCTCATTACCGGTGTAAATCTCGCCATTGAAGATATCGATATCGCCGAAGTGGTTTTGCCTTTTCGGGATCTCTGAACGGTTGATCATTCTTCATGATCATATTGCCTTCCTTATCGTATTTGTAGAGCGCCTTGGTGTCGCTTACGTGAATAGTAATCTTTGTCGATGGCAATACCTTGGCGGCCTTTTACGGGAATCACCTTTTTGAGTCTGTACTCAGTACCTAAGTGTTGGGCACTGGCCATCATGCTTACACAGCAGAGAGCCAACATTAAAAATGTTTTTCATAAGGATTTGATATTGATAGTTTAACTTGTAATGAATGATTTGTCTGTTTAGAATTTGAAGATACCCATGATTTGGAGCTTGCTTGATGTAGCTTCGCCGTGGTTAGTGGCCTTAGCGTCGCTGGTGTAGTTGTAAAGCATGTAGTTAGCTGGAACTTTAAGCGAGCATTCATGTGATAGAGTGAGACCAACCAAGAACTGATCGTAGTTGTTGAGTGTGCTCTTGTTTTACGTTATCGCGATACATGGAGTAGCGAACCGTAGGCAACCATTTTTCCTACATGATAGGCGGCAAGCGCGTAGAAGCCATCTTCCTTAACAACGTCCTTACTGTCCTTGCTTGAGCCAATGTGACCATATTCTGAACGAAGAACAAGTCCTTGTGGGTCGTTATACCACGCGCCGAAGATGTAACGTGTCATTTTCTGGTTCTTATACGCAACGCTGTTGATGGTGCCGTCGTATTCGCCCCAGTTGAATGAACCCTTTAGGGCTGAAGTTCTTTTGCAGGACGTACGGTTACGGCCGCAACGAGGTCTTTCGATTTGTTTTGATCATCTTTGGCTGGTAATGAACCATTGCTCAATGACAAGTTGTAAGATACGTAGTTGAAGCCTTTTCCTGAAGGAGCCAAGTCGCCCATTAACATTACGCCAAGGTCACGACCATAATCTACGAAATCATAAGTGTAAGTGTTGCGACATACCATGCGATAGCAAATGTCTGAGAAGTCAACCGTTTCGAGCGCAGCGGGTGATGTGTCGTAGTTCTCATAACCTAAAGGCAGATAGTACTGACCGGCGCGAATCTTGAGTCCGTCGCTCAGTTTCATGGTAGCGAAAGCGTCCATTACCTGTAAGTTTTTCTGTCCGCGACCATTGGTGGTTCCAGAAATACCATTGAATGCTTCAATCTGTAGGCGGAAGCTAACATTGTCGGTTACGTAGCCATCGGCAATCAAACGCAAACGCTTGGCCTGGAACGAAGAAGAGTGGCTGCCCAGACTGTTATACTGATATCCTGTTTGCAGGTAACCAGAGAGCTTTGGTAGCTTTTTCGAGTGCTTTTTCCCAGCCTGTTTTTCAGCAGTGGTATTCTCTGTAGCGGCTACGTTTGTCGTTTCAGACACTGCATTTGTCGTTGTAATTTCTTCAGCTTTGTCATTTGTCATGACATTACTTGCCTGGGCTGTTCCTGTAGAGACAGCCATCAACCCAATAAGGGAATAGAGAAGATGTTTCATAATAATTGTTTTAAGTTTATAAAAATAAGCTGTAATTTAGTCTTAGGTATAAACAGGGTGGACGTAAGAGTCCTTTTAGTTTTGCGATACGAATATAATAGAAATATGATGGAGTTATTCTTTTCGGTTTGTTGATTTCTTTTATTTTTAAGTGAAATAAAACCAACGTTAAGTTAAAAGCATAGCTTTTTAGGTGTATTTTGATGCAAAAACGCAAGCCTGTTCTTTTTATTGTGTAAAGAATAGGCTTGTGAAAATAATAGATAAGGAGCCTTTAGCTTTCTGTTTATAAGTTATTCTTGCTCTTGTATTTTGATGTTGTCTAAGAATAAACGGTTCTTTCCTTTGTCCTGTTCCTTTTGAGTTCGCGCCCCATTTAGGACCACTCGATGAAGAACAATTTGGGTTTTTCCGGTTGCGCCATTGATGGTGAATTGAACTTGCTGGCAGGCTCATTCCATGGGTTGTAGCCCTCGCCATGTTCGTTCTTGGGCGAATCCGGGTAGATGGTGATGTCGAAAACAGCAACGTCATAGGTAGAACCGCCGATGGAAATCTTGTCGGTTTTGTCGGCTACAATGATGCCGGGCCCTATTAAACCTACGCTTAGCACGCCGTCGTCTTTTCTTTCCATTGCTGGCCATATAGCCGATACACTGGAATGAAACTTTTGCTTTGGTGCTGCCCTTGATGGCTGTGAGAGCCGGTGAAACGAGGTCGCCGGCATAGTTGGTCTTGCCTATCTTGGTGTAGCCACGACCGCCATACATAGCTTCGCCTAATGTAGTCCAACCCATAGCCTTCTCGCCATCACTCCATTTGGTGAAGTTAACTTCCGGATAGTTATAATAATAATCTTCTTTACCTTCCTGCAGCCAGTCGAACCGTTCGAAGAGGATGATACCGGGAGCCGACTGGGTGAGTGTGGTAAACGAAGTCATACTACTGAATTCACCATCGCCCTGAGCAGCTGATGACAACGCTGCGCTTGTCGTCTGTATTCTTTGATGAGTGCGATATAGACGGTATCTTTTTCCCACAGAGTCAATCTTTGCCCAGTCGCAGGCTTCGATAGAAGCTTTCCAAAGGTATATTGGCGGTGATGGCAATCTTGGTCTGACCAGCTGTTGGCAGTGCGGTATAGCCTCCTTTGGCATTGACAAACGATAGTAGGGGTACACTTGCGTCCTGCGTAATGGTAATTGTTTTTACTTTGTCCCCATTTGAATAAAGGTTTATATGTCCTTCGCGTCCCTTGAAAGAAGGGTTGGCGTCCGCCCAGTAGTAGAAGATTCCGTCGTCTTTGCCTTCATCAACGAAGGTATGAAGCCATTGTTGGTCTTGGTCGGAAGTGCTTACAGTCCAACTTCTGTTGGAGCGAATGACGATGGGCACCATCTTGTTTTTCGCGATTCCTTCGATTCCCACATGGATTGTTTCTATGTTTCCATCGAACGTATAGTAAGGATCGCTGTTGTCTTTGGAGTCGTCTGAGCAGGCACTCACAAAGAGTAATCCCCATAGAAACGCGCTAAATATAAATATGTTCTTTTGTTTTCATACGTATCATGTTTTAGGATTATTTACCTAATTCGATTGCTTTCTTGCTCCACCATAAAGGAGTCTTCATGTCGTTTTTGCCTCTCATGCGCTTGAGTGCGGTTTCGGCATTTACGCGATTGGTAGCGATGGTTGTATTGGGGTAGGCAAAACGTGTAGGGAGAATACCATCGTTCATGAACGATTCGTCGACCGTGAGGTTGGGATAGCCAGTGCGTCTGTATTCTATCCAGCCCTCCATGCCAACCATGAACGCAGCCAGATAGCGTTGCTTGGCAATCAGTTCGAGTTTGTCGGTGGCATTATCCCAAGAGGCGAGGGGCGTTTGGAGATATTCTTCGACAGCTTCTTCGGTGATGCGATTTTGTATTTCGGTAGCGATTCCGTAGTCAGACCACTTTTGTAAGGATGCTTTTACGCCATTGATATAATGTTTTTTAGCAAGCTCTTCGCCACCGCTAATCCAGCCTTTCATCGCCGCCTCGGCTAAGATAAACGCTACTTCGGAGTAATCCATGAACCATTCGTCAGCATTATTGCGCAGGAATGTAGTTACATTCATGTTGGCACCACCGCCAAAGTCGCTGTTTCCTATATTTACGCCACAATAAGACCAGTAACCGACTTTCGCTTGTTGCATGAAGATTTGTAAACGAGGGTCAATATTAATGTCAACCTTTGTCGTTGTCGGCTTTTTCAACCATGAGTGTAATTAGATTCTTGGTCGCACGATAGCAGTTGATATCATTTTTGGTATATTCCTGTGGATTTAGTTCGCTGTAATAAGGAGCAATGGCTGAGAATTTCACGGTAGCGTTTTCGTCACTTGAAGTGATGATGGGGTAGTTTACTTCGTTGGTAACAATCTCATTTATTTTTTCTATTACGTTCTTACCATCGGTGGCAATGGTCGATGGACGCCCGCTGATGCGGCAGAGTAGGCGTAGGTATAATGAATTGTTGAATTTGCGCCACTTCATCATGTCGAAACCATACATGCCATCGAGTGGCTTGATGGCTTTGCTTACTTCTGGGTTAGTAGCATATATCTTATTGGCAGTTTCTAAGTCTGCAAACATTGCTTTGTAGACATCTTCTTGTGAGTCGAAGACTGGAGTCTTTACACCTTCGGCAGCTTTGAACGCTTCGGTGTAAGGGATGTCGCCGAAGATATCGGTCAGTCCATCCATATACATTACTTTCAAGGTCAGGGCTACAGCTTCGAGCGGTTTGTTGCTTTGCTTCGTTGCCAAACGATGCATCTCATGGGCGTTGGAAGCGTATTTTGCGTAAGTTTTCCACACGCTAGTCCAGTTGCTGTCGCCAATATCGTATTTGTAAACACGGCCCAAGGTGTTACCCGTTAAGGCTACATACTGTGCTAATTCATTGTTCCAGCTGAGGCTATAATAGGTTAGGAAGTTGGCACCTCCATAAAGAAGCGGTTCAAACATGGAGCTGGCAGCCATCTTACCGCTTGCTACGGTAATCTTGTTGGGGTTTGTATTGGTTTGATCGAAGTTGTCGGTACACCCCATCGGCATCATTAGTCCACATGCCAATATGACGATCGAAGAATATTTGATAGTTCTCATGATCAATCAGAATGAAAGTTTAACGTTGATTCCATAGGTACGGGTCATAGGGAACGACATCGTTTCAATACCGGCGTGGATTTCGCCATTATTGACCATGGCCGTTTCAGGATCGTACTGCGGGAAGTTGGTGAGGCAGAATAGGTTCGTGGCATAGATGCCCAAGCTAGCATCGGTCAGGAATTTGGACTGCTTACAAATCTTTTTGGGCAGAGAATAGTCGAGACGAGCTTCTTTCATTTTAATATATGATGTGCTGAAGGTATTCTCTTCGCAGTTGTTGCGATTCCAAACATAAGTGTTATAGTAGTTGGTTGCATTGGCAAAGACGGTGTTGTTCAGTGTGTAGACACCCTCTTCTCCTGTGGCTTGCACGCCATTGACTACCATTCCATCGTAGCGTCCTTCCAATGAGTTCTTTAATTTGCCTTGATAAGAGAGGGCAAAGTTGGTCACTGAATAGCAATGGCCGCCATATTGGCCTGCAAATGACATGCTGAGATTCCAGTTCTTGTAGCGGATATTCGTATGCAAACCGCCAGTCCAATCCGGATTTACTTTGCCTAAGTCTTTCAGTGTGCTACGGTCGAGTTCAGGATAACCCTGCTTGTTGATAATCTTCATGCCGCTGCAGTCAACCTTATTACCGTCTTTGTCCAGATAGTAAGAGCCTTTCGGTGCACGCTTATAACCTGCGCCATAAAGGTGATACATTTCTTTTCCTAAGTAAGAATACACGTAGACGCGGTTGCCGATGGTGGTTCCCATGTCGGTTTGGTATGGAGTCTGTGGATCCCAGTCGTCTTGTAACTTTTTCAAGACGATTCCAATTCTTAGACCAGTTGATGTTCACATGCCATTCCCAGTCGCGGTTCTTGATAGGTGTAAAGCCCAAAGTAAGTTCAAGTCCCTTGCTGCTAATCTCACCGGCATTGATGGTATAGCCCGTCGCACCCGTGATTTGATCGGCTGCTACATTTACAATCTGGTTGGTTGTGCTGGTAGAGTAAGCTGTGAAATCGAAACTGACGCGTCCGCCGAAGAACTTTCCTTCCAAACCACCTTCCCAGCTTGCCTCATTTTCGGGTTTAATCATTGCGTCCGGAATCGTAGGGCTGATAGTATAACCGCCGTAATAGCTTGTCGAATTGTAGTAGCGGTCGAGCGCGTAGGGTGATGTATCGGTACCGACGTTGGCCCCAAGAGAGTTTGAATTTCAGCATATCTACCCACTTGGCTGTTTTGTTCATGTGGAGCACTTTGTCGAGCAGAATGCTGGTAGATACCGACGGATAATTGTAAGAACGATTGCCGGCACTCAGCGTGGAAGACCAGTCGTTGCGGTCGGTCAACTCTAAATAGTAAGTGTTGTCCCAACTAAATGATGCAAAACCATAGAAACTATTCACCTTTTTCTTGGAGCGGTAGCTGAAAACGTCTGGACTATAGCCCGATGGAACATTATATACATTGTAGACTCCGTCGTTCTGCAACTTGTTCAAGGTCACTCGGTTGTTGTAATACTTATAGTTCATGCTATTACCACCAGAGAAACGCTGAAGCTTAGTCGGTCTCTGACGAGTTTGTTGTTTACGTAGTTAAGCAAGAAATCATTGTCGATGTGGTACACTCGGTTTTACTTGTTCACGGTAGAAGCCCCTGTAGATAACCCGAAGTGTAGAATGGTTTCTGTTGTGTACGCCACTGATCCGTCAAGTCGAGTGCCGAACGCAGTTTTAGATTAAGCCCTTTTGCCAGTTCTATATTCAGCGATACATTGCCGTAAATACGATTCTTGTTCAGTATGTTCAGTTCTTCATATACATTGCGATACGGATTCAATGGCTGATCTGAGCGATAAACGAGACTCTTTCCGTTTGCTCCATCAGCCAGATAGTTCTCTTCATTATATCTGCCCGCAAAGTATTCGTCTTTCCAAACGGACGCAGGCTGGTTTGTATAGCCCATGACAAGCGCATAGATTGGGTTTTGTGAAGAGTAGCCCGTTGCGGGAAGGTTATTGCTTCGTTTGTTGAGGAAATTGACACGGCTTGACACTTTGATTTTGCTACTGATGGGAGTATCGAAAGCCATGGCTACAGCATCGCTGATATAGCCTGTGTTGGGCATAATCCAATCATTACGGGTATCCGTCAAAGAGACGCGAGCCGTCGTGCCTTTTCCGTTACCACCACTCACCGTGACATTATTTCTGTAGGTCGTACCTGTTTGGAAGAAGCCTTTGTACCAATCTTCATTATATTGCCAAGGCAGTGGTGTGTAGGTATTGGTATCCCAATTCTTTGAAAGATATTGATAGCGGAGTTTCGAGGCATTATATTTCTCGCCGAAAGCATATCGTGAAAAGATGGCTGGTTACGGCTATGCCATCGGGTGTTTGGTCAGCTGTCAGATCCCAAAAAGCGAATGGCGTGAGCCCCATGTCAGACCAGGGACCGTATGTTTTTTTGGAAGTCGGGCCAAAAACCAGCCTTTTTCAAAGGTTACGGAAGAGTTGACCGTGACACCCCATCCTTTCTTTCCACTACCACCTTTGGTCGTAATGACAATGGCTCCGTTACCAGCCATAGAACCATAGAGGGCTGTTGCAGCCGCGCCTTTCAGCACGGTTACCGACTCAATATCCTCAGGATTGATATCGCTGGCACCATTACCAAAAATCTACTGGCGCATCCTGATTGGCATAAGTAGAACCACTACCGGTCGCAACCGTGCCCGAATTGATGGGAACACCATCGACAACGAAGAGAGCTTCACTATTACTATAGTTCAGAGAGTGGTCGCCACGTAGGGTGACACGCATTGAATTCATGGGGCCTGTACCGGCATCGACCATTGAAAGTCCCGCAACCTTACCCTTCATGCTATTCATCCAGTTGCCACTAACGGTCTTAGTCAGATCTTCGCCAGTTACTTTTTGATACGGAATAACCCAAAGATTTCTCTTCGCGTTTGATTCCCAGGGCTGTAACGACAACGTCTTTAAGGGTTTTGGTATCCTCATGCATGATGATGGTAAGATGGCGTTTGTTACCAACTTTCACCTGTTGCGCGTCATAACCGACATAGGTGAAGATCAGTACAGGATCCTTTCGGTTATACCGATAGAGAAGTTGCCGTCTATATCGGTAATAGTTCCACCCTTGGTACCCACTTGTTTCACCGTGACACCAAGCAACGGAGTTGTTCCGTCTGTATCAAGAACCTTTCCCTTAATTTGATTTTTGGGCATAGGTAGACATCGCAAAAGCCCTCACAAGAGCCCCCAACAATATTATGTGTTTTAGATTAGAACAGTTGTTTCATGTTGATTAAGTTTTTCAATAATAATGGTTTGATTCATGGAACTCCTGTGGCCGGAGCTATTTCATGGCAAGTCCAAATGCTTTGGGACGTATCATGTCCTCTTTATAGATATGTCCGAAAAGCATCTGTCACTTTGATATAGAGAGTTGAGGTGGGACTTGTTGCTTTCACCTTGAACAGGTGTGCCGTCTTGCTCGTTTTAAACTCAGCAGTTGGTTTCTTGCCTGCCGCACAACGCTGGGCTTCGTAACTTAATACGTGGAGAGGATCATAGCCTGTCGTTCGTTTCACGGCTAGTTCTTTACCGTTTTTCGATTACTTCTATGCTCCATCCTTTATCATAATTCCACACGTTTATCAGAACTTCATTGTTATGGTTGGCCTTGTCATATCCACAAGCATAATGGGCAAAGATGTCGGTGTTCCCTTTTACATCGTTTGTGCCTATATATACTTGATTCATATCATAAGTTCTGAACTGATACTCCTTGTCAAAGTCTTTGCTTTTATAGTACCATTCTAACTCATTTCCATTGGATATATAGACCCCGTAGCCTCCCGGTGTCCCATCACAACACAGATGTTGTTTACCAGAAGTGAGCTTTTCCGGTCCACCACCAAGTAGCGCAGATGGCACTCGTATTGTGTTCGTGGATATTGGGAAGTGCTGTCACATTGAAATTGTCGTGGGTATGTCCAGATAGAATATGCACATTCTTGTAATCTTTCAGTAGTGCCACCAGTTCTTCAGCATTGTCCAGTTTGTACTTTGAAGTTTGGTTTCCCTTCGCGTCTAAACCCGGTATGCGATAGAGCGGTGCATGAAAGGCGATGAACAAAGGTTGTGTTTTGTCTTTTATGAGGGACAAGTCTTTCTTCAACCAGTCCATCTGTTCCTTAATAATGGTTGTGTTGTAGTCGCGTTTGCCAATGTTTCCCAGGCTTGCACCATCGTTCAGATATTCGATATTGTCGAGAACTACGTAGTGGGCATTGCCCGCATTGAACGAATAATATATGGGGAAACAATTAATAAACGCTTTTTCTGCCAGCCAGTCATCGGCATAGTAGGGGTCATTGTCATGGTTTCCCATGCAATGGAAGAAAGGTGCATCGATGTCTGTTCCATAGCTTCGGCAATGGCGAAGTTATTATCATACCAAAAGAGATCCCAACTTTCATCGCCCAAACTGAGGCCATAAACCTGATATCCTTGTCGACGAAGTTGGTTGATAGTGGTGTTGATATCCCTCGTAACAGTAGCAAATTGCTTTAAGTCTTCTGTGCGGTTGGCCAAATGAAAGTCGGCCATAGCTATGACGGCATGCTTTCGATTATCTGTTTTCACGAGTTCAAAGTCCTGACGTTCCACAGCGGTAGCCTTGATGCTGTTCACTTTCTTAAAGAAGTCTGGCATGTTTCCATGCTTAGTCTTCACTTCATAACCAGTCGGAATTGTAATGAAAACATAACCATATTTCTTTTTGGAAGACAAATAGTACACGCCGTCGTCATCGGTTATCGTCACTTCGATGCCATCCGACACTTCTACTTGAGCCACACCTTTTCCTTCGCAGGTTACTTTTACCTTTGATGGTCATACCCTTTCTGTCAGGAATATCTGTATCCTGTCCGTGTTTATCGGTTGGTGTGTCTGGTTTGTTTGGCGCAGATTCAGAGCAGGACGTTGAACTCCACCCGAAAATGCTAATCACAAACAAAAGCAAAATCGTGTAGACTGATTTCCAAAACTCTCTGTGTCGTTTCATAAGAATAGCACCTTCTTATTTATTGGTCATGCGATTTCAGGAGCAGTTTGCCGAATTCTTCGATGTTGAGGGCCGTAATGTCAGGTTGGCGCTCATACGTGAGCGACATTTCTAAAGTCGTTTCCCCGACAGAACCAGCACTCCCAGCGAACCGGCATTTTGTGCAGTGGCCACATCCGTATAGATGCGGTCGCCACACATGGCAATTTCGTCCGACTTCAGTCTGTATTTATCACGGATGCAATAGAGCATATTCGGGTTCGGCTTGCCAATCACGATGTCGGGTTGTCGCTTTGTCGCACCTTCGATAGCCTTGCAAACAGAACCGCAGTCAACCAAAATAGTATCTTCATCGGTAGGACATACCCAGTCGGGATTAGTCGCAATGTAAGGAATGTCAGCCTTTGAAGCCCACCATGCGGCACGGCACAACCGCGAATATTCCAGCGTTGTGTCGAAAGCAACGACCAAAATGTCAGGTCGATCTTCAGCGTTATCTTCGCAAAGAATGAATCCTGCCTTTTCAAACTCAGCCAGCATGCTGGGTGTTCCCAAGCAGAAGAGGCGTTTGGCTTCGGGATGATTCAAACGGATGTGGTCGATAGTGGCAATCGAAGAGGTGTACATCTGTTCCTCGGTGGCCTCAATACCCAGTCGGGCCAGTTTGGCCAGATAGTCTTTGCTACTCTTTGTAGGATTGTTGGTCAAGAAAGAGTAAGATATACCATGGCGAGTGAGCATGGCCAAAAAGTCTTTTTGTATAAGGAAACAACGTGCTGCCCAGATAGATGGTACCATCCATGTCGAGGGCAACGTGCTTGATTTTAGCGCACGCCTCCATCAGTTTTTCTGCTGATAGAGGCGAACTGTATTTGTCAAAATGAGTCATGGCTGTTTATTCTTCGTCGTAATTGATTTGCTGACTGCGTGCGTAGCCGTCGCGGGGAGCCTGCCACATCGATATGAGGATAAACATTCCGATAACGGCTACAACGATAATCGTCTCAAAAACGCGTGTCCATCCATATATGTCGGCTACATAACCAACGAGCAAGCCACTGAAACCTGAACCGATATAGCCCAGAATTCCGGCAATACCATTGGCTCGTGCCGATGCCTCTTTGGTAGCTTGCTTACTTAATTCGATACCCACGAGAGCCTGTGGACCATAGATACAGAAGCCGGCTCCAATGAGAACGGCAGCCGTAACCGTAATGTCTGCGCTTTGTGGAAGGAAGCGGAAGATAGTCATAAATGCGGCGGCACCCAGCATGCACATCACACACATGTGGTGGCCTTTACCTTTGAAAAAGGTGGTCGGTGGCCCAACCGGCAAACAGAGTGCCCACAATTCCGGCAATTTCAGAAGGCTGCCACGGTCCATCCGGCTGTGGAAATATCCATTCCTCTACTCTCTGTCAGGAACTTGGGACCCCAGTCGAGTACACCCATACGTACTACATATACGAACATATTAGCAATACAGAAAGTCCAAACCCAGCGGTTTTTCCATACCATGACGCTTTCAAACTTTTTGCGGGCTTTCCCACTCATGCTTTCAGAGTAGCTTCCCAGTGATGTATCGGGCAGATCGGGCAATCCCACGTCTTTAGGTTCGTCGCGCAAACCCAAGAAGATGAAGATGGCACCGGCTACGGCAATACAAGCCGGAATCCAGAAACACCATTTCCAAGCACCTACATGCGCGGCGTAGGTCAGAGCCTGTGTGGTTGCGTTGGCCACGTCGTTGTTAGTCAGATTAGCCGTAATACGAGCCACAACCTCCGTGTTGGCACTCATGTCAGTACCCATCGTTCCCATGATATAGCCACAGATAATCACCGCAAAGGCCGCGCCTATTGAGTGGGAGGTATTCCATATTGACATCTTTGTAGCCAATTCGGCGGGGTGAATCCAGTGAGGCAGAATACGGGCACATGGAGGGAAGCCCATGCCTTTGGAAATATTGGTTCAGAATAATGGTGATACCCATAATCAGAATCAGCGCGCTCGTGAAGTCTGGTCCACTTTTCTGTGCCGGTGAAAACCTGACTTAGGTTGACGCCGAAGCCGAAAGCAAAGTTGGCAACGGCGCAGAGCAGCAGTCCCAATGCCATGATGATACGCCCTTTGACGCGGTCTACGGAGTAACCGTTGATGAAGCGTGAAAACTATAGACTAGCGAACTGGCAAAAGATAATCCAACCAAAAACTTTTGTTGGTGATACCATATTCAGCTGTCAGGCCGGGCATAGCCAGCGAGAAGTTCTTTCTTACGAAGTAGAATATGGCATAGCCAATCATGGTTACTGAGATTGTTCGCATCTGCCAGCTAAGAAATTTCTTTCGTTGTGGGCCTAATGAACTATAAACATCTGTCTTTTCCATTTTATTGATAGATTGTTATGTGATTGATTTACTTTTGATTTTTCTTGATAAGGTATTGTTCTTCTTTATAGGTAAGCCCCATGAATACGATTGACATCACGCAGGCACCAATCAGTAGAATGAATGTCCAGCCCCAGCCGGCAGCGTCTGCCACGTAGCCGATAACCACATTGGCCAGTAAGGCGGTACCCAATACGTAACCCATGAAGCCCGTCAGTCCGCAGCTGTGCCCGCAGCGTTCTTCGGGGAGCCAGGTCAAGTGCCTGCACACCAATAAGCATTACAGGACCGTATATGAAGAAACCAATCGCGATGAGACATACAATTACGACATTAATATTATCGAAATTCTGCCAATAGATAAGAATGAAGATTGCTACGATAGCCATGAAAAGAATCGTGGGCAGAGCACGGCGACCATTGAACACGCGGTCTGACAGCCATCCGCAGATGATTGTGCCCGGAATAGCGGCCATCTCGTATGCAAAAGTAGGCCCAACCGGCATTCTTGATATTGATACCTTGTTCGGTCAGAATGGTGGGTGCCCAGTCCAGACAGCCGTATCTCACCATGTACACGAAGGCATTGGCGAAAGCAATATACCACAAGAACTTGTTAGAAAGTACGGTCTTGAAGATTTCACGGGTACTTAATACTTGCTCAGCTTTCTCGTTATAGGTCTTGCCATAGTCGCCGCGCCACTTCTCAATCGAAGGAAGACCACACGATTGTGGCGTGTCGTGGATAAGACTATAAGCGATGATGGCGACGAGGATAGCCACACTGGCGGGGAAAAGGTAGGTTCCGATAAAGGAAATAGCGTTGTTCGTCGGTGCCATAGAACCAGCTACCGAAACCAAATAGCACCATAGACAGCCATCGGGCCGACCAGCGCTCCGCCCACATTATGGGCACAGTTCCACACTGACATCCATGTGCCACGCTCTTTTATGCTGAACCAATGAGTCATCACACGACCGCACGGAGGCCAGCCCATACCATTGAACCAACCTACGAGGAAGTTCAAAACTGCCATCAACATAATGGCCATAACCTTTATGATTAGGGGCCGATATACTGCACCGGAACAATCGATGAACATCATAGAGAGAGCTGCAAGGAATAGTCCTAAAGGCAGGAAACGCTGCGCATTACTGCGGTCGGACACACTGGCCATAATGAATTTGGAGAAGCCATAGGCGATGGCATTCATCGAAAGTACGATACCGAGTTCTCCTTTCTCGAATCCGAAAAGGAGCCAACATTGGTATAGCCATCGAGAAGTTCTTGCGAACGATGTAGAATCCTGCGTATCCGATGAAGATGCCCAGGAATACCTGCCAGCGAAGGGCTTGTAACGGGCGTCTGCTTCAGGCCCGGTCTGTTCTGCCTTATACGCAGGAGGTGTCAAAAGTTCCACATAATGATTTTAAGTTTAATGTATTAAATTAAATTGTTATTAGGTTATCTGAAGGTGAAGGAAAGCTTACGTTGCTGAAACTTTTTAATCTTCTTTTAGAGCAAAAGATACCTTTTATTTGATAACCATAACGTCTTTGTTGGGGATATTTAACATCTTTTTGGCGCATCTGTATCGTAAAAAGCAAGCTTGTTGGTTTCGAATGAATACATAGTATGTATCATAGGTGTATGTTTTTTAGGAAAGAGTAGCCTAAAATAAGAGAGGATGTGTCAAAATAGTCACATCCTCTCTTATTGAGTTTATGGAAATTATCCAAAGGTATTGTCCCAAAGTTTGATGTCAAAAAAGCATTTCGGGTTCAGCACCAAGCTTTCTCTTCTTCTTAATATACAGCACGGTGTAAACGATAGAGATGGCAATCCCTAACGCAACACATATAATCGAGGCCTCCGGCCCAAACGCTCCCCCCGACAATATGTCTGCCCCGCTTATCCTTGGGGTAATAAGTGGCAGGTAATCTAGTGGCGTACCCGATACGGCACAGCCGAAAACGCCCCCTTCAAGATAGTTCCATGCCCAGTGCATGCCAATGGGCACCCATATCGTTTGGTGGTAGGCGTAGGCCATTCCGAATAGCCAGCCCGAGGCTAGGGCTATTGCCAACGCTGCCCACAGCGTGGCTCCGGGGTTTGCTATATGTGCCAGTCCAAAGAGCAAAGACGACGTTGTAAGGCCAACGGCTATGTTCCACTTGTCGGTTATGAACCTAAAAAGAATGCCTCGGAAAATAACTTCCTCCACCACGCCCACCAACAAGAAAAGCGATAGCCAACTGAGCTGACTGGCTACATCGAACTCAACGGTCACAATGTGATAATATCCGCATAGGAACAAGCACACGATTATCGTCAAGAAGTTTATAGCAGAAACCGCCCAGCCAATGCCCATCATTCGCATCTTGCTCCCAAAAGACAAACTTTCACAATCCTCCGCATACCAGCTTATATACTTCTTAAAGGCATATAGCGTAACAACCGCCCCTATTGTGGATAAGGGTACGGCAGCATAGGCTGGAATGTTGAGCAACAACACTACCAAGTCATTGCAGGAATAATGGTGAATGCCAAAAACGCCTAAGACAAGATAGCAGCTCACGCCAAGTTGTCGTTTTTTTAGATATGATAATCATTGTTTTCTGTTTTGTTGTTCTATACTGTTACATAAACGTCTAGGCTTAGTATGCCCACAGGTCATTATCCTCGCCTTTGCGGTTTCTTCTCTTTTTGATATACAGCAGGGTGTATACCAGTGAGATAGTTACTGATATTATCAGGTTTACAATTGTTCCTTCTATTTCGTACTTCCCGCCAGGCATAAACTCTAAGCCTTCAATGCAAGAGATGAAAATGGGGGAGTTATCTAATGCCGTATCCGGTGCATAATGGCCAAAGAAACAACCAATAAGAAAATTATATGCCCAATGTATGCCAATGGGAACCCACAGGGTTCGATGGTAAGCGTAGGCTATGCCCATCAACCATCCGGCTGTAACGGCTATTTCCAAACAGCTCCATACCGTGCACTCTGGATTAAGGATGTGTATAAACCCAAAGGCTAAGGAGGAAATAACCAAGCCAACCGTCACGTTCCACTTGTCGGCAATCATCCTGAACACAATGCCACGAAGGGTAACCTCTTCAATAATGGCTGCCGGCAATAATATCGAAAACCAGTTAAGCTGGCTCTCAATGTTGAAATTAGCCCCTACGATAGAATAGTGCCAAGCTAAGTAAAAGCAGCTCATCATCAAGACAAAGTGGAGCATAGACACTAGCCAACCGATGCCAACCTTACGTACCTGCCCATATACCGACAGGCTTGCCCCGTCTTCCACATACCAGCCTAAATATTTTTTGTAGGCGTATAGGGTGGCGGCCGAAAGCAATATCGCGGCTGGAACCCTAATGAAAACAGATATATCGAGCCATAAAAATCTCTAGGAAAATTCCTGGTAGGAACAACAAACCTAGAAAAACCGAGTAGCAAATAGCAGCTCCACGCCAAAGTTGTCGTCTTTAGATATGATGTTCATAAACTTTAAAAATATTTAGTGTTGTTATGCGTGCTAGAATACTGGCGCAACATCTTCTTCTGTTTTAATTCTCGTTTTCTTCTTAAAATATAGAATGGTGTAAACCACGGATATGGCAACGCCAATCGCTGTGGATATAATAGAAACCTCCGTGTCGTACTCTATACCGACAGGGAAACTTTACCCCATTCAAGCCAATATAAGAATGGGAGGGCTGTTTAAGGCACTTCCTGGCACGCTGTGTTCGAAGATGTTGCTTTGAATGTAGTTCCAAGCCCAATGGATACCAATGGGAACCCACAACGTTCGATGGTAAGCATAGGCTATGCCACACAACCAACCTCCTGTAATTGCTATCCTTAAACAAGACAATGCGGTGGTGTTGGGGTTGAAAAAGGTGCACTAAAACCAAAGACAATAGAGGACACCGCCAGTCCTGCAACAACATTCCACTTATCAGTTATGAGCCTAAACAGGATGCCGCGGGCTGTAATTTCTTCGATTACGGCAGCCAGTAAAAACGACAACCAGCTTAACTGATGGTCTAAGTTGAAGTTAAGGTGTGTCACCGAGTAGTGCCTGGTTGCGAATAAGCAAATTAAAATAGTGAAAAGATAAAGCGCAGACACCAGCCAGCCCACACCAACTTTATGTATTTGGCCAAAGGCTGATAGGCGTGCGCCATCTCTACTACCAGCCCAGGTACTTTTTGAAGGCGTATAGGGTAGCTCCCGATGCCAATAAAGCTAGTGGAAACTTGATGAGGGAAGAGAAGTCGTTGTCTAACAGTATAAGACATATACCTGGAAGAAACCCCAATCCCAAATAGCCAATCACTAGATATGCCACCCATTCAAGCGTGTTGTCTTTTGATATGATTGCCATGTTTTGTAAAGTTTAGTTTAATTTGCTTGTTTCTGTTATGAACGCTAAAACATTAATGTTGTTTCATTTTCAGATATGGATTTGATTTTCATCTTTTTAAAGTACAGCGCAGTGTACGCAGCAGCAATGATAATCGTAATTATAACAGTTATAATCGAGGCTTCTAAGCCAAATGCTCCACCCGTTAATATGTCGGGGCCTGATACTATAGGTGTGAAAATAGGTATGAAAGTAATTGGGTTTCCTGAAACGGGGAAACCGAAAACACAGCATTCGAGATAGTTCCAAGCCCAGTGCATGCCAATTGGAACCCATATTGTTCGGTGGTAAGCATAGGATATGCCAAGCAACCAACCTGCTGTAAGAGCTATGGCTAGTGAGGCCCATGCCGTTCCACCAGTGTTGAAAAGGTGCATAAATCCAAAAAGTAAAGAAGAAACAATTAAGGAAATTGAAGGATTCCACCTGTCGGCCAATAGTCTATAAAGTATACCTCGGCTTGCTATCTCTTCGGAGATTGCAACCAACAAAAAAAGAGATAGCCCTCAATTTGGCTGAGTAAAGTTTAAATTATAGTTTCTTATTGATACACTTTAACCAAAACAAAAACTGGTACGATTGTGCCAAACAATATGGCAGCAACTCCCCAGCCAATAGGTAATGTATATAACTCTTACAGGTGGAGATGTTACCATTAAAGTGTGCATACTTTAATAAATACCTCTTATAGAGGTTAAGTAGTATCGAAGAAAAACAATAAAGCTAAAGGTGGTTTTTATCCAGACAGAGTACTTGTATAGCAATACTTCAAATGAAAATGCTACTTAAAAATAAGGAAAGACAAGAAACCAACAATCAAATAAAAAGCTCCACCTTAATGCTCCATTTTTATAATGATTACTCATGACATTTTAATTTAGGAGAGGGTGTGCCAAAGTTTTACCTTTTGACATACCCTCTAATACGTAATCTCTACAATACTTGTAGACAACAGAGATGCAAAAACAGCTATTTGATGTTAATAAACCATTTTGTTTCAGGGGGATTATCTATACAAAAATTAGATAGATTGCTTCCCCAACCTCTTTTCCTATCTTATAAAATGAGGGCAAAGGTTAAGCAGACTAGACCAACCTTAACAAACGGATACCGTTCTGCAAAGTCTAAAATTTGCAAGCAAATTTTGCTTATATCAATATTCTTTAAGTTCTCCATATTAAGATACTTAAAAGTTAATAATAAAACATTTGTATTGGTTTCCGGATACCTTTACGTTTACAAAAATAGAGTTCTTCCGTGCACAAACATTGCATTATCTAAAAAAACTACCTGCAAAAATACATTTTTTATCATTCCGTCCAAGTATTCTACCTGTAAGTTAAGGTTAAGTTCAAAACTGTTGGTATAATAAAAGGTGTAGTCGCTACGGCTGTAATCTATCTTTGTACCCAGTGCACGTAGATTGTCTAGACATTATATAGGTGGCGTTTACTGGCGTGCAGCCTTTGGGCAAGTTCGTCTGGTGAGCCTGTATTACACTTTTTTGATAAGTAGGCGCAGTGTGTTTAGTTAGTGTATTTTATTGCTTAGTTCCACATCCAACAACCTCTCCTTTGTCTATAACCACCATAGAAGTATGCTTTTTGGGAATGAGCAGTATAAAAAAGAGGATGAACCATAACGGATCACCTTCTTTAGCGTTCATATAGTATTTTCAGGTTACAAGTCAATTAAATAAAATAGGAATGTGGAAGCAGCCCCGGTTTGTTTCAGGAATCCACATGGTTTGCAATATGATTGGGCAATGGTAGCCCTCAATCTCTACGCGTTCAGTTGTTGAGTAGCCTCTGCATCGAGAGCTTCGGCAATGAGAGAGATAGGATTAATGACTTTGTATTTCGTCGACATTTCAATTTGCCATTTACAAGTTTCGCAATCCGTAGATACACAATCGGGATCAACGTCATTGATATGATCAAAGAGAGTTTCACCAATCTTTTGTGAGCATTCGTAGTTTTTCTTTCTTAAAACCATAGGTTCCGGCAATACCGCAGCACAGACTGTCGAGCATTACAGGTCAAGGCCCGGAATCATCTTCAGCAATTCGGTACTATAAACGACCCATCCCATGCGTTCCATGTGGCAGGCCGTGTGGTAAGCCACCTCTTTTTTTATAGTCGTTTCTGAAGGCGAGGCGTATTTTGCCGTCGTTGATGAGATTATACAGGAAGCGAGTTGCCAGCATCAGACTGCTTCTTACGTCGTCGTTGTCAATCTCAAGTAGGTGCTTGTATTCGTCGCGCATGGTGAAAGTACAGGTTGAACTGGTCGTTACGATGGCTTCATCGTTATTCTTGATTGCCCTGTCGCATGGAATTCATGTTTACTTCTCCTTGCTTTTTGGCTTGTCCGGAAAGGCCATTGGCAATCAGTGCAACACCACAGCATTTCTCTTTTTCAAGCAGATGGACGCCATATCCGCAGGCATTTAATATCTTTACCAAATCCTTACCGAGCTGCGGAAAGTTGTAGTTGACGTAGCAACCATGGAAGTAACTCACAAACTTTGAGAAAGTTTTCTGTTTGTCGGCCGCTTCTTTCTTGAACCAAGTTTCAAACTTCTGACCGCTATACGCGGGAAAGTACGATGCTTATCCACACCGATTACCGAATGAAGAACGGCCTTTGTGGGCTTCAGACCTAAAGAGAAATTCACCACGGGCGCCATCATGGTGGCCATCGTTCCTACGAAATCCGTGTTGGCCAACATACGATCACGCAGCGAAGGCCCATGCGTGCTGTATTTGATGCGGGCCTCTTGAATGATGTCTCCAATCTTCACCCCGTTAGGACAGGCCACTTCGCAACGCTTGCAGTTCAGACACATCTTGAGATTGTCGTTAAAGAAAGCGGCGTCTTTGATGCGATAGCGCATAAGATCCGGGCCTGCGTGCTTGGGGCCGGGGTATTTGGGTTCGACAGCCGATACGGGACAATACACCGTACAGATGGAACATTTCATGCATTGTTCCAATTCATGTTGGCTGATATTTTTGAGTTGTATTCTGGCTTGCATAATATTTTTATTTGTTTAGGATGTTGTGTGCTACGGCAATGGCCGTAAGCATGGGAAACGCCGGTGCGGTTGGCTTGCTTTATACCGCTGTTACCGCTCAATACAGAGCCGATGGCATAGAGGTTCTGAATGGTCTTTCCGGCTTTCTGAACGTGGAAATTACCATCGGTCTTTACGCCAAACGCCATGTAATGTTGTTCGTCGAAGAGATATTCTGCCGTCCAATCCTCACGCTTTTTCGGCCGCTTCTACGTCGAGATTGAAGGCCGGTTCACTGACATTCAAGTAGTTGGAAACAAGTCCTCCGCTGATGAACGACCCTGTTGCCAATACATATTGGTCGGCCGTGAGGCGTGTTTCTTCCAGCTTTTTCGGTCGTAATGGCGGTGAGTTTGTCGCCTTCAAAGCAACCTTTTTCTACCGTGTCGCTGTTCAAGATGACAGCGCCATGCCCCTGAAGGAAGGCCCGCAGCTTGTTCTGAATATAGGTGCCGGGTACCGAAGGTGGCATAGTGGCCACAAATTCAATCGGTGTTTGAGTTGTCTCGCGCAGTAATTTGACGGCATTGTCGTTGGTCAATCCCAGTACGGCAGGCAACAAAACCATATCGTAACCGGCAGCAATGCGGTTGATTTCATGGGCAACATCGGTCACGTTCTCTGCCTTATTGAGGTATTTAGCGATGTTTGTGGCGCGCATTTCGGTCGGACTATTACGAGCAAACTCCAGTTCTTTCGTGGTAAAAGTGGCTTCTTTCACGTCGGCGCCCATCGTCTGCAAACTATCTAAAAGATAAAGGAACAGGCCAGTCGAGGAAGCCCTCTATGTTGGCCAATAATAGTTTTTTACCTTTCAAGTCATCGGTTGTTTCGAGCGTCAAAAGGTTGTCGAGGGTGAGCCATGCGGGTATCGTTGTGCCGATAGGGGATAGGCGCAGATGGTTCTTACTCTTGCTTCCTTTCAACTTCAAGCCTGCTTCCGCGAGCAGTTGCTCGGCTTCGTCAATATAGTTTTCAAGCTTTTCGGCCTTGATTTTACGATAAAGGGTGACCTTCGTTCAGTTGTTTCATGGCCTCCAAAGGGTTCTCGACAGCCTTTCCCTCTTGGTATCCTAAGAGCTCAAGCGACCCCGAATTGAAGTGCAAAGTGCTTTGTCCGGCTGTTACAAGCCCCACTTTCTGTCCGTTTTTGGCGAGCATGGCGGCGCAAGTCAGTCCACTCAGTCCGCCACCTATTATAATAGTATCGAATTTCATTTTGCAATCTCCTTTCCTTTTTCCTGCGCGCTGATTCAGTCCGCAGAGTCCTTCATAGACCATCGACATTAATTGTGACTCCTTCAAAGTGTCTCCCCCAGCCACCGGGCGCATGCCTTTCCAGCGTTCTGCCATGACAGAAGTGAGGTCGGCTTTGGCTTTTTCTTAGCCTCTGTTTTCGTAAGATTGCAGAGCACACTGGCCGCACGACAGGCGCAAAGCGTGCCCTGACAGGTGCCCATACTGACGCGAGTGCGGCGGCGCATGTTGATAAGATTCTTCACGTGAAGTGTATCAACAGCAAACTTCATCTCGCCTACACTCACCTCTTCGCACTCACATACCAACGCTCTATCCATGATGGTGTCGGTCGGGATGTTTGAAGTCAGCGTGCCATGGCGTCCCTCTGCGGCGATGCGGGCTGTGGGAAGGCCTTTCTTTGGCATGCTCCGTTCCGAGCCGGGCAATGGCTTTTCGGCGGTTTCGCAGCCCTTTGTCGACGCCCAACTTCTTGCAAGCGAGGTCGGTAGCCATCTCTGCCATCAGTCGATAAGTCATCATCTTGCCACCCGTTATCGTGATGAAACCGGCCAATCCGTCGCGTTCTTCATGGTCGAGCAATACGATGCCACGGCTGATATTACGTCCGGACGGGTCGTTGTCGGCTGCTACAAGTGGGCGAACACCGGCGTACGCACGCAGAATACGTGTCGTGGCAAGGGCCGGAGCGAGTTTTTCGCCTTCGCTAATCAAGATGTCTACTTCTTCGGGTGTTATCTTCAAATTGTCGATAACGTCGTAAGGCACGCGGTCGCTGGTGGTCCCAATCACGCAAACGGCGTCGTCCGGAACGAGAATATCGGCGTTGGCCGGCTTGCGACAGCGGTTGATCACCATCTGATTGACACGGTGGCCGAAGATAAGCAACGAGCCTTTAGCCGGGAACATATGAATCGAAATGTCGGCCGTTTTGGCTATCAGATGCCCCCAGATGCCGGCCGCGTTGATGGTAAGTCGGGCATAGGCTTCGTGTGTTTCGCCCGTCATGTTATCGCGCATCGCGACACCTTCTACACGGCCATTATTGACAATGAGTTCTGTTACTTTGTGATAAGTAAGCACTTGGGCCCCATGGAGTCGGGCGTCGAGCATGTTGGCTGCAGTCAGTCTGAAGGGATCGATCGAGGCATCGGGCACTCTGACGGCGCCAATCAGCGCCGGATTCACGGACGGTTCCAATCGGATGGCCTCTTTCGGGTCGATAATATCGGCGCGAATACCAGCCTTTTGGCAAGCGTTTACAAAGGTTTGCTGATACTGAATGTCGTCTTCGGGCAGCGTAATGAACAGACCGTCGGTCTCTTCTACGCAGTGACGCGCGATCTTTCGCAGCGTCATATTCTCTTGGATACACTCGGTTGCCGACTCCTCATCGGTAACGGCATAGCGGGCACCACTGTGCAGCAAGCCGTGGTTGCGTCCCGTAGCTCCGTTGGTGAGGTCGTGTTTCTCTACCAGCAGCACTTTCAGACCACGCAAGGCGCAGTCGCGAGCTGTTCCGGCACCGGTAATCCCACCCCCGATAATGATGACGTCGTACTCATTGTGGCTATCTCTTTTTCATCTTGATGAAATTTAGGTTTTCGTATGCAAATGGATTTATAGATCTGTATGAAAAGGAAAACGAATCTTTCGCTATGAAACGTCTTTTGTCTTCTTTTGAAGCAAAGATAGGTTTTATTTGCTTTTATTGTCGCTTTTATGGCCGATATTTAGTTTCTTTTAACGCTTTTGTGTGGTAAACGTAATGTTTTTGCTTTCGAATGAATGTGTCATGCGGAGCGATACGGTGCTACTTGCCAAGGGTTATTTCCATGTTTGCTTGCAGTCGTCATGTCGTCATTTCGCGTCCGTGTAAAACGTGATGAGGCGAGCCTTTGTGGTGAGCGCATGGAAAATGGTTTTGCGCAGGCAATTTGTAATGATTTTTATCACAAAAACCGACCTTCCGGAGGTTGCGAAATAGAGGGCGAATGGGGCGAAAAAGTGGAGATGGATGGCTGTTTTTGACTGCGGAAGTGGTCGTTGTTACCCTTTTGCGACGTAAAAGCTATGCTTTTTACCTCCTAAAAAGGCTGCTTTTGAGCTTGTCATAGTTATGCTTTTACATGCTGAAAGCAGCCCTTTTAGGAGGTGAAAAGTGGTGCTGTTGAGCGACGAAAATCGTAAACGGCTGATTATTAGCGATTTATAAAACCGGCTATTTTTGCGTTATTTTCATCCAAGGACGGATTGTTTGCGAATAAGCCAACCATTTTTGACCAAATGTAAAGATAATGGATGGTTGAGTGTTAATATATTTAAAGATGAACGCGTAAAGGATAAGGTTGTGAAATAAATCGTATATTTGTCTTATTAATCACAATCTATCAAACGATGACCAAAGAAGATAGACACAATGCCATTCTAGAACAATTATTTAAGTCCGATTTTGTGCTGGTATCGGAGTTGGCTGAGTTACTTGACGTGTCGTCTGTCACAATCCGAAAAGATCTGACCGACCTTGAGAAAGCTGGTAAAATTATACCGCAGCCATGGAAAAGCAATAGCCATTAATCCCTTTACGAGCAATCGTTCGGTTAATGAGAAAGAGAAACTTTTCCCGGAAGAGAAGTATGGTATAGGCACAGAGGCCGCTAAGTTTATCACGCCTAACGATTCGATTATCATCGCTTCGGGTACCACCATTCACGCGTTTGCCCACTGCGTGAAGCCTCTTCATAAGCTGACGGTTGTGTCGGCGTCGCTTCAGGCTTCGATTGTGCTTTCGCAAGATGACAACATTGATATCATCCAGTTGGGTGGCATGCTGCGCCATAGCAGTGAGTCGGTGGTGGGCGATTATAGCGAAGTGTTGCTCAATGGGTGCGCGTTCAGCAAGCTGTTTATGGGTGTTGACGGTATCGATTTCGACTTCGGTATCACGACTACGGATATGCGGAAGCCCATCTGAACCAGCGGATGATGCAGGCAGCCCAGAAAACGATTGTATTGGCTGACTCTGTCGAAGTTCGGACGCAAAGGATTCGCGAAGATTAGCGACATGGAAGAGGTGGACATGATTATCACCGACAGCCATATTAAGTCCTCTGACGTGCGCCGGATAGAAGAGCTCGGCATCGAACTGATTATCGCGCCCGGAAAGGGAGGGTAACTGATAAGAGGTGGCGAACATGCCGTGCGGCTTTCGTTTCTTGTTTTTAAAAAGATAATTAATTTTTGATAATATGAAGATACCTTCAGAGTTTGATCCCATAAGGCCTTTCGAACGGAAGAATTGCCTGAAGTGTTTGACCGATTGTTGGCCGACCAACAGTTTTTACAAGTGCTGGCTTACCTTTATCCAGGGGTGCCTGTCAAAGCCATCAGGCCAGAAGATGAAGCAGTGTAAAACGAATTTTTGAGTTCCAGAAAACATTCTGCTATCCCTTCCTGCTGCAACTGGTGCAGACGGCCAGTGCGGGAATCGACATGGATGTACAATCTGAACATCAAGAAGCGTTACACAGCTTTGTGAGTAACCATCGTGATATCGTACTCGATTCGGCCTTCCTCGACAAGGTTCTGATTGACGTGGGCTTTGAGAAACAACGTGCGAAATCGCTATCGGCGACAACCTGCTGACCCTGCCATGGGTGAAAAGATTTGGTGCGTATCAATAAGTCGTTCACCGTAGAAAAAGGGCGCTCCATTCTGTCGAAATGCTGAAAGCCAGCAAGCGCATGTCGGAATATATCCACTTTGCCATTGCTCAAAAAGAACGAGAACGTGTGGATAGCACAGCGTCAGGGGCGTGCGAAGAACTCTAACGATTTGATCTAACCGGCCATCCTCAAGATGATGGCGATGGGTGGCGTGAAGGCACGATCATCGAGCGGTTGCAGGCACTTCATATCGTGCCGCTGGCCATCTCTCAGGTATGACCCATGCGACTATCTCAGCGCGCGAATATCAGTTGCGCCGCGACGTGCCGTTCTGGAAAAAGACGGCCGAAGACGATATGGAAAGCATGTTGGTGGGTATCAAGGGCTACAAGGGACATATCCATTATGAGGGCCGCGCCCTGCATCGATGATTGGCTGGAGACAGTCGATTTGGAGCAACCCAAGAACAAACTTTTCGATGAAATCGCCGCGCATATCGATACCGAGATTCATCGCAGCTATCGTATCTATCCGTGCAACTACATCGCGCTGGATATGATTCAGGACACAAAGGTGTGCGCCGATCATTATACGGAGGCAGAGTATGAGCACTTCGAGGCTTGTGTTGCCGGTCAGTTGGAGAAGATTGATATAGAGAATAAGGACGAACGCTTCTTGCGCACCTGCCTGTTGAGCCAGTATGCCTACCCGACTAAGAACTATCTGTCGGCCAAAGCGGCTACGGAAGGTGGCATGTTTAAGTCGTTACGCAACCGCTTTTCGTTCAAGAAGTAAGTATGCGGGGAAAGAAATGTTGGGGCATTGTGGCCATCGGATGGATGGCCATCAGCCTGCTGACAGGTTGTAAGCACGAAACTTATGAGAGTGGTGATGGACAATATTCCTATCTTCAGACTCATTACGTGGAGGCTATGACCAATAGTGGCGGGCTGTTTGTGAGATGCGCTGACAGACGAAAACGTGCGACTGACGTTCACAAAGCCTGTGCAGACTATCTGGGCCACGACAGCCGACTCCACTTATCGGGCGCTGCTCTATCACAAACGGGTGATGAGCGATGGGTCAACGGAGCCTTTTTCGCTGCGTCCCGTGCCCGTAGTGCGGTTGCGCGATGCGGCAAGTCTTTCCCAAGTATATACCGATCCCGTGGTGTTTGAGAGCGCTTGGGTGTCGGCTAATAAGAAATATCTCAACATTTCCTTTGCCCTGAAGACGGGAAAGGTAGACGATAAGGACAAGCGGCAGCAGGTAATGCTGGTGCTTGATCGTATGATAAAAATGCCGATGGAACAAGCGACGCTATATTCACGTGTTCCATCGGCAAAATTCTGTTCCTGAATATTATCAGTCTGCCCCAAGTGATGAGCCTTCCGTTGGAAGGATTCAGGGCCGAGTGCATCTGACGGTCAATACCTATAAAGGTAAGGTCGTGAAAATGTTGACCGTTTTATAGGTTCTTTTCAAGATAATCCAGGTCTTCTGGCTCGTTGCCCAGCTCGTAACGAAGCGGCAAATCATATTCTGTTTATCGAACGGCCCCCAATGCGTGAAAACAATGTCTTTCTCGCACAACTGTTTCACGGTCTCATGGCTGAGAATGACAAATTGTTGGTTGGTGGGAGAGTCGATAAAAAAGCGGTATCCCTTGTCTTGGAATATCTTTTTCATGCGCATGGCCATATCAATGGCGTGGCGCGAGATGTCGAAATAGAGATTGTCGGTGAAGAGGGCGTCGAACTGTACACCGAGTAATCGCCCTTTGGCCATGAGTGCTCCGTGCTGTTTCTGGATGTTGAAGAAGTGCTTATGGGCGTTGTTGTGGGTGAATACGACAGCTTCGCCGCAGAGCGCGCCTATCTTTGTGCCTCCGATATAGAACACATCGCGGTGGCTGGCCAGGTAAGGTAGTGGGATATCGTTGCCATCTGCCATGAGACCATAGCCCAATCGGGCACCGTCTACATAGAGAGGAAGGTCGTAGCGTTGGCAAATTTGGAAGATGTCATCCAGTTCCTGGGCTGAATATAGCGTACCATATTCGGTGGGAAAGGTGATGTAGACCATGCCGGGATAGACTGAATGAGAGGCGTTGCCATCGTGCATGAAGTTGTAGAGATAGTCGTCCAGCACCTGCGGATCCATCTTTCCGTCTTTCTCTTTGATGGAAATGACTTTGTGTTCGGTAAACTCGATGGCACCGGCTTCATGCGTATTGATGTGTCCGGTCTCTACACTGACGACGCCTTCGTAGGTGTGGAGAATGGAATCTATGACCGTTGCGTTGGTCTGAGTGCCACCCGCAAGGAAGAAGATTTCGGCATTCGGGGCCTCACAAGCTACTTTAATTTTCTCTTTGGCACAGTCACAATAAACGTCGAAGCCATAAGATCGTGTTTTGTTCTTCATTGGTTTTCGACGAGGTGTTGCAATACTTTTTGGATGTGCTCCGTTGTTGTAATCGCTTTCAAAAGATATCATTGGTTGTTTGATTATTTGGTTTACAAAACTACATTTTTTTCATATAATATTCGCAAATGCTTATGATGTAGTTGTTGGAAGTGTAGAGGGTAAAAAGAAGAGAATGAAGGATTAAAAAGGCCTTTCGAGCATGTGTTTGATGACTATTTCTACATTCATTTCACGAAGGTCGACCTCCGGAATGACAAAAACTTCAGGGGCTTTCAATGGCGTTTTTGAGTAATGAAAAGTGGCCGTCTCCATCGTGAAAATGGGACGGCCACTATGTTCTTATTAAATAAGATGCTGAAATTCGTAACGATTGCGCTTCGCTCTCGTGCTTTTTTGCAGTGTCGAAGCAAGGCGGACTAAATCTTCTACATTGAAAAACGCTTTCATATACAGCGATGGTTGTTTATCAGTTGGCGTTGCTCAACGATTCATCTCGCCCTATATGGTTTGCGGAAATCTATTTCTGATTGTCCTTTTCGCGTATTTCGACACGGCGAATCTTACCGGATATCGTCTTAGGAAGCTCTTCCGCAAACTCAATAATACGAGGATATTTGTACGGAGCGGTCTCGCGCTTCACATATTCTTGCAGCTCTTTGACCAAAGCATCGCCCTTTTTATCCTTCCATTCCTTGGTAAGTACCACGGTAGCTTTGACCACCATGCCTCTTATAGGGTCGGGAACACCGGTAATCGCGCATTCCACAACGGCCGGATGGGTCATCAGCGCGCTCTCAACCTCGAATGGTCCGATGCGATAACCCTGAACTCTTGATGACATCATCCATGCGTCCGACAAACCAATAGTAGCCGTCGGCATCGCGCCAGGCCATATCTCCGGTGTGATAAAGGCCGTCGTGCCACACTTCCTTGGTCTTTTCCTCATCACGATAGTAGTGCTTGAAAAGCCCGGTGACGTCTTGTCGCCCGCGCGGACGCAGATTTCGCCCTTCTCTCCATCCTCGCATTCGGTGCCATCGGGCTGCAATAGTCGGATATCGTACTGCGCGTTGGGCTTTCCCATGCTGCCGGGCTTCGGCTTCATCCATGGAAATGTACCTAAAGTCATGGTCGTTTCGGTCTGACCGAAGCCTTCCATCATCTTAATACCCGTGAGTTGGCGGAACTGTTCGAACACGGCGGGTTCCAATGCCTCACCGGCAGTGGTGCAATACTTCAGCGATGAGAGGTCATACTTGGCAAAATCTCTTGAATCATGAAGCGAAAGATGGTGGAGAGCGCACAGAAAGACGTGACGCGATACTTTTCAATCTGCCGCATAATCTTTTCGGCCGTGAATTTCTCATGATCGAAGACGAAGACCGTGGCACCGGCAAACCATTGTCCGTATAGTTTACCCCATACAGCTTTGCCCCATCCCGTGTCGGCCACGGTGAGATGAATACTGTCCGCGTTGAGATTATGCCAGAAAACACCCGTGGTAAGATGGCCCAAAGCATACAGATGATCGTGAGCGACCATCTTTGGCTCACCACTGGTGCCGCTGGTGAAAGTACATCAGCAGAGTGTCTTCGTTACTGTTGACGAATGGCGGCCGTTGGAACTGGCCTGTTTGTTTCCATTCTTTGTTCCAATCGTGGAAGCCTTCGGGCACAATCTTTTCCTCCTCTGACAGCGAATTGACGGCCACTAACGCGAACGGTCGGACTTTCGGCCATGGCGGCTTTGATCTGTCCCGTTACGTATTCGTCATTGACACACAGAATGGCTTTCACGCTGGCTCTTTCGTTTCTATATACGATGTCGTGCTTGGTGAGCATGTGGGTTGCCGGAATGGCAATAGCACGCAGTTTATACAATGCAATCATAGCTAGCCACCACTGGTAGTGGCGCTTCAGAATCAACATTACTTTATCGCCGTGGCCGATACCTAAGCTCTGGAGATAGGCTGCGGCCTGATCGGTTTGCTCTTTCAGGTCTTTGAACGTGAAACGAAGTTCTTCGTCACGCTCACTGGTCCACAAAAGCGCCAATTTATCGGGTGTTTCTTCGGCCCAAGCGTCAATAACATCGTAGGCGAAGTTGAAATTTTCAGGAATAATAAACTTCAGATGCTGCTTGTAATCTTCCTCCGAAGTAAAGCAAGTTTGCTTTAAAAATCTTTCTATCATTGTCTGTTCTGAATTAGATGGCTATACATAAGAATCTTACAGGCTTGCCATCCAAGGCCCGCATGCAGTGAGGTTGACGCGCGTCAAAGTAAATGCTGTCGCCAACTTCAATATTAATACCTTTTCTCCGATGGTTAATTCGAGTCGTCCCTCTGTTACGATGTCAAACTCTTGCCCATCGTGCGCGTTCTTACTAAACTTAACGTCATCCGGTAGTGGGTCTACTTGCACCATAAATGGGTCTACCTTGCGACTCTCTAAAAGCCGCTGGCCAGACTTTGATACTCATAATCCTTGCGGCGTTCGACCATCGGTCCCCTGATTCTTGCGTGTGTCAGGAAATGAGGCGTCCATGCGTGGTTTCTTCACCGAACATCAGCACATCAAGGCTGATACCGTAACGCTTGGATATCTTAGAAAGACGATAAACAGACGGGTCTGCTTCGCCGGCCTCTATCTTTAAATAATGTTCAAGGCTGATGTCGCATAGTTCGGCCACTTCCTCCGCGGGGATTTCAAGAACCTCCCGAAGTCCTTTCAGGCGCAGGCCTATTTGCTTTAATGAATCTTCCATAATAATAAAGTGATGAATTTAGATAAGTTCAAAAAGTAGCAAATCTTTTTCGATTCACAAATAAGAGCCTGTATTTTTACAGATTTATCACTCATTTAACAACGTTTCCAATCGCTGAATACAATCTTCGGCCTGATCTCTTGTCAGACCAAGTGGTAGCAGAATGCGCGGCATATTGCTACCGCGCACCCCCGTCAAAGCCGTGTTGTTCGCCAACGAGCTTGCTTCTTACGTCCTGATTTGTTATATTTATGTTTTTACTGTTTGGGCATGACAATCCACAGGAAAATATACATGAGCAAACCCGGAAGGCTGCGCTGAATATCGTTAGCAGCACGTAGGGCCAGGGCGCAAGATGGCCGGATCCCAATCAAATATTCAGCAATGCCGCCTAAAAATGCCAGCAACCTACTTGTCATTCGTTGATCTTAATAATTTCTTTTCCAGTCATATTTATATTCTTTAATGGTTGTTGTTGAAGGTTAGACGTCGGTAATGACCGGATAGTTGCATAGCGTTCCGAATTTTTATCTATACTGCATTTCACCCTATCCGCCGAACTTTTAATCCTGTCAGATTGTCGGGCCAGTCACGCAAACGTATCGAAGTATTGCTCATGCGACGCGTCCGCAGCCATCACTTCCACCTCTTTTATATCCTTTTAGAATATAGAGTCTACTGCTTTAGCTATATCCTTGCTCAATGCTTCCAAATTGGCGAATTCCTGAATGACGATAAATATCGTGTCGTCGCCGGCTATGGTTCCCTAAGATAGCCGGTATATTGCTGTTGTCGATGTTGTAAGCAATGCTGCTGGCATAGCCCGGACGAGTCTTGATAACCCCTATATTGCCCGAGTAGTGTACCGACAGAAAGCCCGAATTGCGCATCATTTCGGTGGGCGACAGCGGTTTATGTACCCGTCGGTACATCGTTTCGTTGGGTAGCACGTGACATATTTACCGTTCATACTGGCCGCCTTGGCCACTTTTTAACTACTTCATATCGCGACTCAAAGTGGCTTGGGTCAGCGAGAATCCTTCTTTCTTGAGTTCTTGAAGCACTTCTTCCTGACTGCAAAGTTCTTTGCTCGAAATCAGCATTTTCAGAGCTTCGATTCGGGTTGTCTTATTTTTCATCTGGTTGAATATTTATGCGTTGTCCGTCGTAAAGTTATGTATATTTGGAGAAAAGGCCAAATGTTGTTGCGTATTTTTAACTAAATATGCAATTTAAGGGCTGTAAATGTGTATGTATATGCGCTTTTGAGTGGCGCGATTTCCGTATTTGCGGATAGCATGGTGCCGGCGTAAGGGCGTGATTTATCACGTTCCGTTTCAGTATTTGTTCCTGTTGTGTTGTGGATTTTGTAGTCATCGCATCGGCTTGTTTTTGATGCGGGATAATCGATTAATGCCTGTTTGCTTATGCGGAACGTGATAAATCACGCCCTACGCCAGCGCACGCAACTTGCAAAACAGCAAAATTCCATGTGATGTACAAATCACTGTCGTATTTTTGCTTCGAGAAAAAGTTCGTGACTAAAACCGCAGTATTTTTGAGCGTTTGTGAAAAAGATAGGTAACTATTGATAATCAATCGGTTGTCGAAAAATAGCAACATTTTCGCCGGTCAAAAACGACCTGAAAACATTGAAAAAAACACCTAAAAGCAGCCCTTTTACCAGGTAAAAGCATAGCTATTCACGGTCAAAGCATAGCTTTTAACGGGTAAAAGGGCTGCTTTACAACGCGAAAGCTATGCTTTTGACCCGGAAAAAGTGCAAAAACGGCATCACGAAAAGAGCGAAAAACAGTTTTTACCCTGTATTTTTATCTAATTGGAGTAATTTTTAGGGTCGTTTTTCTTACCACTTTCTTTACAAAACAGAGGAAGTGTCGGCAGGCATCAGTAAGCTAAGTTTTCTTTGCTTTCAGCACTAATAATAACAAAAAAACAGATTGCGTATGGCAATCTGTTTTTATCCATCTGACCATTAGTGGTCAGCTTGGGCATATGTTATATATGATTATAATAAGGTGTTTGGTCTGTTTCAACGTTGCTTCGCGCCTCTTAATTATTGCTTCGGCCAGAAGCGGAGCAGATAAAGGAAAGAGGTTGATGAAGTCGAGATACAGGTTGAGCGCGCCGATGAGGGCTATTTTTCTGCGCGTTTTTCATCGGATACTCCTGTAAGGCCAATGCTGTTTTTGATCTTCGGAGTCATAAGCCGTCAGTCCTGTAAAGAGAATGACGCCGATTCCACTGATAATCAGGTCGAGCATGGAGTTGTGGGAAGATGTTTACCACGAGTGCGACAATCGGTCCCAGCAAAGCCATCCGCAGAATGTTGCCCCATTTGCTCAGATCGGTTTTGGTAACGTAGCCGTAAACGGCCATTACGCCGAAGGTACCGGCCGTAATATAGAAGGTCGTGGCAATGCTGCTGGCTGTGAACGCAAGGAAAATAATCGACATGGTGACACCATTGAGCACGCTGTAGAGCAAGAATGACAGGGTGGCAGTTGACAGTGAGAGCTTTTGAATGCGGGCAGAAAGGGAATACTACCAGCGCAAACTCGGCGATGGCAATGCCCAAAACAGTGCCCGATTGCTGATTAAGGTGAAGGCCAGATTGGTGTTATTGGCAATGCCATAGGCCGTAAGACCCGTCAGCGCGAGGGCCAATGCCATCCATACATATACCTTGCGCATGAGCGCGGGGAAAGCTAATGAGAAGAACCTTCCTGCTCTCTGATCATTTTTCAAATTCTTTTACTTCCATTGTTTATACTTTTAATTGATAATTTACGATAGTCAAAGCCTACTTTCGTTGCTGTATTGCTTGCAAAGATAATACCATTAGGCATCACTTGCCATGAAACTTCTATATTTTTAACAATGTGGCATCAGCTGACCATGTGTGCCGACGGGCTTCAATGTCAGTAGATGCAATATATAAGGTGTCGTTATGGAAATTTAAAGAGCGAGGTTTTCGGCATGATAGTGGCTGATGGTGTTCCCATCGTATGTCTCTTGCGCCACGAGAAGGCTTTGTAAGGGAGGTTGCGGAGCCTGACTCCCTCGGAAATGGTCATGGGTGATGTCTCAATCTGGATTTCATCCCACAGCCCCCGATCGATGAATTGTTGCAAAACGTTGGTTCCTCCCTCAACGAAAAAGGCTCTGTTTACCGGTGTTGTAGAGATATTGGAGGACGTCGTCGATACTCGGCAGACAGACGAAACCTTCGGGAACGGTTGTCGGTCGGTGGCTTAATCACGATGCGTTCGGGCGAGGGGCCGACCCACTCTCTGACGTTCAGTTGTGGCCGATCGATGTCTAAGGTGTTTCTACCGATGAGTATGGCTTCGTATTCGGTGCGGAGTTTGTGGACCAACATCTTTGTAAACGCCGTTGAAATGGCTAAGGGTTGTCCGTTGTGAGCGATGAATCCGTCGGCCGTCTGTGCCCATTTTAATAAGATATAGGGTCGTTGGTGGGTGTTGAACGTGATGAAACGGCGGTTGAGCAAGACACTCGGCTTCGAGTATGCCTACGATTACCTCGATTCCCGCGTCGCGCAGTCGCTGAATGCCACGCCCATGCACTTGAGAAAAGGGGTCGACGCTGCCGCAGACACATCGTCTGACACCTTTGCGGACAATCAAATCGGCGCATGGCGGGGTCTTTCCGTAATGCGAACAGGGTTCCAGGCTGACGTAGATGGTAGCTTCGGAGAGCAAAGATTCGTCTTCCGGCCTGACGCTGGCAAAGGCATTGACCTCGGCATGGGCCTCTCCGCAGTGAACATGATAGCCTTCGCCGAGGATACGGCCGTCGCGTGACACGATGACCGCGCCCACCATAGGATTGGGTTTGGCGTTGCGCTGTCCGTTGCGGGCCAGTTGCAGGCAGCGGCGCATGTATTTCTGATGCAGGAGTTGCTGAGCTTCGGCCGCGCCGGCATAGATGTCATTTTCCATAAAATAGGGCGTTTGATAAAAATTATTCCGTACAAAATGTAGACAAAATAAGTGAAACAACTGTCGGTAACGGTATTTTCTTTGTGGCGCAAACAGTTACGAAAACACCGTTGGAGAAGACCACTAAAACTAAATTATTATTAAAAACTTGTTTTTGTTCGGATATAATCCATATCTTTGCAAAAGTATTAAAAACCAAGGAAGATAAGGTGCGGAATTCCGACAACAAGAGGCTGTCGGAATTCCTTATTTTATTATCCTAAAGGAAAATATTCATAAACTTAAAAAGCAAGAAAAATTATGGCTTACATGTCACAAGAAGGCTACGATAAACTCGTGGCTCAACTCAAACAGCTTGAATCTGTAGAGCGCCCCAAGGCATCAGCCGCTATCGCTGAGGCTCGAGATAAGGGAGACTTAAGTGAAAAACTCTGAATATGACGCAGCAAAGGAGGCTCAGGGCCACCTCGAAGATAAAATCAATCAGGTGAAACTTGCCATCGCCGAGGCTAAGATTGTAGATATGTCGCGGCTGTCTACCGATGCCGTACAGATCATGTCGACCGTGGAAATGACCAATATGCCCAATAAGGCTAAGATGACTTATACCATCGTGAGCGAGTGAGGCCAATCTGAAAAGAAGGAAAGATAGCCATTACTACGCCAATAGCCCAGGGACTGCTGAACAAGAAGGAGGGCGACGTGGCCGAAATCAAAGATTCCACGCGGCACGATTAAGCTGCGTGTCGACAAGATTACCATCGGATAAATTCTGTTTGTGCAATATTATTAATGGAGGAAAATCAATATGAGTACAATTTTTCAGTAAGATAGCCGCCGGCGAGATACCGAGTTATAAATGCGCTGAGTGTGAAAAAGTTCTATGCTTTTTCTGGATATCAATCCTGTGGCAAAAAGGCCATACGCTGGTGATTCCTCGCAAGGAGGTAGACTACATCTTTGATATGGACGACGCCGATCTGGCTGAGTTTGAGGTCTTTTGCCAAGAAAAGTAGCCCGTGCTTTGAAGCAGGTTGTGCCCCTGTACGAAGGTCGCTCAGGTGGTGTTGGGGCTTGAAGTACCCCATGCGCATATCCATTTGCTGCCGATGAACAGCGAGGCTGATGTCGATTTTTAAGCGTCATATAGAGATGAGCAGCGAAGCGCAGCAGGCTCTTGCCGCGGAGATATTCGCCGCTTTCAAGGCTATAGATTAATTCAAACTGAAGAAAAAGATAGACAAAAAGGGGATGTATCTGCACGATGCATCCCCTTTGTGTATTTTATAAAGTGCATGATCATAAAGAGAAGGATAGTTGTTTGTTTAAATATTTTTTACCATCTTTGCATCCGATAAGTTACATTCGGCAATCCGAAAGTAAACTTCCATTGCATTCGTTTGCTGTATCATTTAAAATAACCGGCAACAAATATTTTTAAGGAATACGAAAGACACCATGGATTTTTGATGAGGCGTTACATATCTCTGAACTGAAAAGAGACTACAACATGCTTTTCGTGTGTTGTATGACCATTATGCAGTCCGTCTTTTTCTTTCTGCATGCAGTACACACATTCGAGGGAAAAGTCAGAAGAACTTGTGGAAGACACTTTCGTGTGGTTATGGAATAATCGGCATACCATACAACAGGAAACGACACTCAAGTCTCTTCTCTTTATCCGCATGCGCCATTACGTCATCAATGCTTATCGGGCTACGGTGAATGCTCCTATTTTTCGAAGATTATGTGGATTATCTGGGACATTTTACATGTGGAACAACTGATGGTTTGGAATATGATGATTTTTGTGAAAATGCTGAATGCAGCCATAGACAGATTACCGGAAACACAGCGCAAGATCATAAAACTGTCACGGCTGGAAATGAAAAGCAACAAGGAGATAGCACAGTTGTTAGGGTTAAAAGAACAAACCATAAAAAATCAACTGGTACTTGCTATCAAGGCATTGCGTAAGCGTTTGGAACCTTTTTACGCAATCTGTCACCTCTTATTTTTGTTAACTGAAGGGTACTTTTCCTGTATTTTCTTGTTTTACCCAATAAATCAAGCATGAATATATATATGGATAGCTTAGAAGAAAAATTCCTTTTCCAATCATATAACGAAGCCGGAACTTCAGCAATTACGCAGTAACATCAATATAGTTTCTGACGAAACCTTGGAAGAATCTATACACAAAAGATGGGATGATTTTGATACAGCCCCCAAGTCTTTCAAAGTTGATGTGGATGTGGAGTCGTATCGAAGATCGGGTGAAGGTGTCGTCTGTAAATCATTGGAAGAGCGCATGGAAGTGGATGCAGATCGCGGCAGTTATTATGATGCCGGTTCTGCTGTTTTCCACCTATTGGTTCTATGCGCAGAGAAACGACCTTTTCGCCAGTGTCACTACAGTATGTACACGAGATAGGCGGAAAAGGCAAACGTAGTGCTGCCAGACGGTACGCGGGTTATGTTGAACGAAGATTCAAAACTGTCTTACAATCCAGGTAATTTTTAATAATGCCAAGAGACAGGTGAGCTTTTAATGGTGAAGCTGTTTTTCAAGTTGCAAAAAGACAGCATTCATCCGTTTTCCATCAATGCTACGGGATTGAACGTGAAAGTCACGGGTACAACGTTTAATCTGTTTGCGCGTAAGGATATGGATGTGGCCGAACTGGCATTGCAGAGTGGAAAGGTAATCGTTTTCTTCATCCGTTTCGGATGAAAAGACAATAGTCTGCCCAATCAGATTGCTACCTTGAACAAGTCTATGGGTGGCATTTCTGTTCGTACTATGGCAGAAGGCGTACAGGATGCAACAGCTAGCAACGCAATGAGTTGGTTTTTAGAAATGCGTCTCTAAAGCATGTGATAGCCACGATTGAAAAAGAATTATCGCGTGAAGTTTCATTTCACGGTACAGCCCAATATGGAAGATCTGTTTACCGATGTGCTGGCTGCCAATGACTTTGAGGCGAAAATCTTAAAATACTGGAAAAAGTCTTATCATGTGAAATTAGAATTGAATGATAACATCATTACGATAAGAAGATAGTTCCCCGTATTGCTTTCACATGAATAATTAGTCTATTCTCTAACTCTCCCATTGCCTTATAAAGTAAAAAGCAGGTGGGCAGCACTCCAACTGAAATGAGAGGCTTGTAAAAGTTTGCCTGTAAAAAGTGTCGTAGTTTTCATGTATAGGTGCGTCTCCCGTAAGTCCGTTCAGTCTGTCAAAAACCTGTCTGGTATACATGTCTGCCTTTTTACTTTCACCATAATTCCTGAAACCTTCAATGGCATAATAGGTCTGGTCTAACCATATCGGACCTCTCCAATAGCCTTGTGGGTCGTATTTAGGATTATCAGCAGCAATGGTAGGAAACGGAATGTAAGTGGAAAACTTGTTTTTATCTTCCAATACTTTCTTTGCCCTGTTCCATTGTTCTTTTTGTCGCGATACGAGTCCAGAACGGTAGATATCCCTCGCATCCCATTTCTCTTACAAAAACTCTTGTCAACCAGTCTTCGGTCAGAGAAAATCCTTTTTCGGTATCAAAGAAATAGTCGGCAATGCGATGTCTCAGGTCAGGCTCATTAAAGTCTTCTTTTAATATTCCTGCAAACTTTTTCAATAGGGTATATTCATACGCCAGATACCCATTGAGATCTACACTTTCCTGATTGATGCTCCATGCCGTTCCACCGTTGTGTAGCATGCTGGCATTATCAAACCGTATGGCATTGTCCATACCGCTTTCCCATGCCGCGGCTTCCAGAGTTCCGTCTGTTGACCCAAATTCACAGATGCCGTTTCTGTCATGATCACGATATTTGTACCACCATTTATAATAAGCCAACAACTTAGGATACATCTCTTTTACAAATGCAGTGTCTGCGGTAGCTTTCCATATCTCGTCTACTGCCCAGCAAGCCAGAGGCGGTTTACTGTCTCGTGCATTGTTCTCCTGTGGGTTAGTATATATGCAGTCCTATCACCATACCATCAGCCTGTTGGTAATCAAACATTACACGGATATTGTCTTTGGCAAGTTTCGGAAAGAAATGTGCCATTGCCGCAGAAAAGCGCCAGCAGTCCCATGCCCAGCAGCCTACAAAATATCCTATGGCATGACTGGGAACAATGCCGTCGTGGAGTAGTCCGCCACGTTGTGCCCGCCAGTTTGAGATGAGTGTCATAATCGATTTTACTGCGACTCTGTTGTATTTGGTCGGCATATCTTTTTCTTAGTACCTTATTAATATAACCATTCCATCTGTCGCTGTTTGCTGTTTCTGTCTCTTTGTATTTTTCCAAGGAGTGTTTCTGCAAACAGCTGCTGTACGTTCTGTCGGTCACCTGGCAGCAGCATAGACAACACAATTGTAGCGTCGTGCTGTCCTTGGGGAAGAGTAGAGGTGTAGTTTTTGCCATTTGTGCTAAGGCTGCAACCTTGCGGAAATGTAATAATGATACATTCTTCTGCCGGTCCTTTTACAATGACATGGTTGCCTTCTATGCTCATTGTCACGTTTTCATGAGGCTTAAAAGCTGTAAAGCTATAGTGTGCTCTTCATTGCCAGTTATTTTTAGCAGTGCTGTGCGTGAATCAGCAAAGATTATTTCTTCGTTTACGACACCCTTTTCTGTCTGTAGACTCATGGCAATCTTTCCCGGAGTGTAGTTGGACGTTATGGTTTTTAGCTGGCCTTTACTGTCTTTTAGCGCCAGTAAAGAGGTGGCAAACCATTGTCTGCTGTTTATGCTGAATGGTCCGCAAAAACCACCTGTAGGTTTGTCTGTCTCGGGAATGGTGAACCCCATCCATGCCCCTTGATCGGAAAAGCATCCGGTAAGGCGTTCTTTTCCTGTAGGCGTAAGCCGTATGTTGATAATGTTTTCAAAGTCTTCACATTTGAAGAGGTTTACAGCCTCAAGGCATTGTCCTATGCCGCACCACAGTGTGGTGATGAGTAGGATGATGGTTTTATATCTGTTGTTCATCTTGTTATAGTCGTTTTTAATCGGTTTTATCGTATGTATGTATAGTGCCATTCGTGTGGTGTGATGGTATATTCGGGATGTACCTGTGCTCCCCATGTGTTGTCTCCTCCTACACCCGTCAGCCGGTGGTCTATGTTGAGCCACACCATGTCTTTGCGTTTAACGCTTCCTCCATACTTGTGTGCTGTTTTGGCAGGAATGTAGTCACGTCATCTTGGGTAAAGTTCCATGCACTGACATTGAGCGGTTCGTATCCCTCTATCCTGATGCCGGAATCTTCTTTGTCTTTGATCTCTACCCATCTTACGTCACTCTTGTTGGCAGTTTCCTGGGCTCTGCATAAGGATGAAACTGCTCCCATACACTGCCGAGTAAATATCGATGAGTGCACTCTCCTTTCTGTCTGCATAGTTCTCGTGAGGGTCCACGTCCATACCATGCTCATCTGGTCGTAGTCGGCAGCAAGAACCATTCTCGTGCCTAAGCGGAGCATTTTCAGGCTGGTTTGTTTCCCGGCTTGAAGTGCATGTCTATTTTGATTTGTCCGTCTCCCGACAGCGTATATGTTAGTTCTACATTGGATTCCTGTTCTTTCAACTCGTATGATGTTTTGATACAGATACCATCTGCTCGGCTTGTCGTTTCAAATTTGTTTAATATCATCTTGTTACTGGCATATTGCCATGTGCCTGCAACGTTTTGGAGTACCGCTTGCCACGTCGTTGTCCGTCAGTGGTCTCCAAAAATTTGGTTTGGGACCGTTTTTCAGTATTTCTTTACCGTTGTAGCGGAGTGACGTGAGTTCTCCCGTTGGTTTAGAAAATATGGCAGTGAAATCACTTACCACTGATGAACACATTGTTTTTCTCTGTTTTCATCTTCGGTGCTTGCCTGTCTGTAGCTGTTTCTGTATCTGTTCGAGCTGCAGCCGAAAGTACCCATTGAGTGTTGGCTGTTCAAAATGAGCAGGCAGTAAAGCATTTGCCTTTTGTGAATACCCGTAATGAGTAGAGACTCGCTATCTTTTTGTCGGGCCGTGTAAATGGAATCTCCATCAGACCGCTTTCATGTGGCATTATTGTCGGGAAGTCGCATTTTTCCTTGTTCTGTTATTTTGCCGTCTTTCTTCACATCCCAGTGAAGTTCGTATTTGTCAAGCGTGGTGAAATCAAATACATTGCGTACCGATATCTTGTTTGAACAGAAAGGTGCAGGACTAAAATGTATATATTGGTACACTCTTTTTACCTCCCAATAATGAGGATGCAATGTGCGGTTGGCAGTAACTAAACCATTCGCACAGAAGTTTGAATCGTTTTTCCACCCCCACAAAGCCCATATCTCCACCATATGCCCATATATCATTTCCTATGCTGTCTTTTGCTTGCAAAGGTCTGGTCTACCCAATCCCAAATGAATCCGCCCTGTAGTTGGTCATGCTTTTCAATCAAGTCCCAGTAATCTTGCAGGTTGCCGACGCTGTTGCCCATGGCATGCGCATACTCGCATAGTATGAGCGGACGGGCATCTCTCTGATTGACATGCCTGCGTAAAGCCCAGATGCGTGCATACATTGGGCAGTAGATGTCAGACTCTCCCTCATATCCACCACCTTCATACTGAACAGGTCTTGTAGCATCCATTTCTTTGGCTTGATGATATATCTGTTCGAATAGTGGACCATACCCCGATTCGTTTCCAAGGCTCCAGATGATGACGGAGGTGCAGTTTCTATCTCTTTTTATCATACGGCACATGCGCTGATGAAAAGCATCTGCCCATCATCATTGTCAGCAAGTGTAGGATGAGGTGAGTTTTTCCATACCATGACTCTCTATGTTAGCTTCGTCCACAAGGTATAAACCATATTTCGTGCATAGCGCATACCATTCCAGTCGATTGGGATAATGTGAGGTGCGAACGGCGTTGATATTGGCTTGTTTCATGAGCTTGATATCTTCAAGCATACTTTCTATCGTAATGGTACGTCCTGAATGTGCATCGTGTTCGTGTCTGTTTACACCTTTTATCTTGATGGCCTTTCCGTTTATAAGTAGCATGCCATACTTTATTTCTACCGTGCGGAACCCAAAATCATGTGTTATCGATTCTGTTACAACTCCTTTGGCTGTCTTTTGTGTTGATGACAAGCCTATAAAGATGAGGCGTCTCTGCATTCCATTGATTGACAGAGGGAATATCCGGTGAATGCTGAAAACAGAGTCTGTAGTGTTTCTTATCTTAAACTCTTTGTATAAAATGGTTTTGTTGTGTTCGTCCAGAATCTTTGCTTCTACGCGATTTCCTGTTTGCTTCCCCCTTAAAATTAAGTCGAGATTAAGCTCGCCGTCCTTGTAGTCGTGCACAAGTCCTGCCTGTAAGACGAAGTCGTGTAGTCTGAAATGTGGACGTGCCTGTATATACACGCTCCTTTCTATGCGCTGTATTTCCAATAGTCTTGGTCTTCCAGATAAGAGCCGTCACTATACCTGAACACCTTACTGCCAGTCTGTTTTCTCCTGCGCACAGATAAGGTGTGATATTGAAGGGGCCGGCAGACGACTGTCTTCGCTCATAGCCCACCATCTTGCCGTTTATCCAGACATAAAAAAGCTGACTCCACACCTTCAAAGTCAATGTAAATATCCATACCTTTCCAATCTTCGGGCACAGTGAAACTATGTAGGTAGGATCCTGCAGGATTGTACGTTGCGGGTACAAAAGGCGGATTGACAGGGAACGGATAGCTTACATCTGTATAAATGGGCGCGTCAAATCCTTGCAGTTCCCAACTTCCGGGTACTTTGATATTGCTCCAGTTACTTGCGTCAAAGTCTTTCCGGAAGAAATCTTTTGGAGCTTTCTCGATATTTTGAGCATACATGAATCGCCACTTCCCGTCTAATTGTATTCTGCGTTTCTGCTTTGGGATCGCATTTCAGGCGTTCTGTGTCACACAGGTTTGTACCTCTGCATAGCCTCCTGTTCATTCTTGTAAGGAATGAAATGGGCGGTCATAGGCTCTCTGTTGATGCTTGAAACGTGTGGGTCTTGCCATGGATTATTGTTATCGGCAAATACGTTGAGTGAGCAAAAACTAAAAATAGACTATAGATAAGGTGTCTTTTTCATAAGTGGAAATGGTTAAATAGAACAAAAGAAAGTGACAAGGAAAGGTACACTGAAGTCTGTCAGAAATCCATGCATGATGGAGATGATGGCAAATTCTTACCAGCGGTTTGCGTGATGATGGGCAGAGTGGTGTCCATGGAGGTCGCGCCACCGGCAGATATAGGGAGACCAAGGGGCCAAACCACTTTCTTAGTAACGGCGCACAGAGTAGTGTTATAATTTCTCGTATGATATTGGCAAGGTAGAGCAATGGTGCCCAATTCTGCCCCTCTCATCTCGGTGATGAATATACCGGACAAAGAATAATAGCCTAAGCCCGAACTGATGGCAAGGCAACTGGTGAGATGTCTTTCGGGCAACAACCACGCGACAGCGAGACACCCAGCCAGTGTTCCGGCAATGGTAAGCAAAGGCAGTAGCATGAATTTAGGACTTATCTGTCTGAAACTTTTTAAGTGTCTTGCTGTCGTTTCCGATTGATATTCCGACACAAAACATCAGTGCGCATAGTGCATAGTAGCTCAAGTCACTGTCTATGACCTTAGTGGGTAATAGTTTGAGTTAAGCCGGCAATGATGCCAAGTGCAAAACATCCTACGATGATAAGACTTCCTTTCATGCTACTGTTCTTCTTTATTTATAAATTGCCATAACATCCATGCCAGCAGGCAACTACCTGCCATTCCTCCAAGAGTAAGAAGCAGTGCTTCTCCTCCCAGATTTCCTATACCATTGATGATACGTTTGTTCATTCCGACCTCTGTGCCCAATAAAAAGAGCAGCAACCATATCAAGATGGTGATGTAGGAGATGAAATTCAGATTGTACTTGCGGAATATAAATCCTGTAAGAATTCCTCCCAGCATGATGCAGACAATTTTAAGCATGTTCTGACGTACTTTCTTAGTTGACGAGTCCGTTGGCGTTTATTTCAGTCTGTGGTACGGGTAGAAAGCGTGTGCTTCTTCTGTAAAGTTCTTACGTCCATCGGCCTTCATCACAGCCTCAGTTTTTCCCCAGCGGCGTAAATCGTAGAAACGCAAGTTCTCAAAAGGAAACTCGATAGCTCTTTCGTGTTCTATCTGTGCTTGAACTTCTGCTTTTGAACTACCTTTCATGGCAGGCATATTGCCATGCACCTTTCTTACCTCATTGATGATTTTGTAACGGCAGTGCCGTTTCTCCTATTTGATTTAAGGCTTCAGCCTTCATCAGCAGCACATTTGCGTAGCGCATAAGTGGTATGTTGACAGCCGTTTCGTCCATACCGAGTTCTTCTATCGTTGCCGGCATGAACTTTCTGAAAAGCAGGGCGGTTGTACGCTTTCCCATCTTCGGTAAACCAATCGTCGTACTTCTTGCCATAAACTCGGCCTTCGGGCGCATTCCAGTAATCGCACTGATAGAAGATCGTTGCATACAGGCGGTTGTCGTATTCGCCATCGGTAGCAATCTTGCCTTCTTTCATAAACTCGTCCATCAGAGCTTTTGCCGGAAGTATTTCATCCCATCCCATTAGTTCGCTGCAGCCAATCCACCGGTGCATCTGTGTGCGGTAGTTTGCGCCATTTGCGTCGTTGAGTGTGAACTGCATTTCAAAGATAGATTCCTTTGAGTTTTCACTCTGCCCATTAAACATGCCTGCAAAATTGGGATTTAGTTCATAGCCCGTGACTTTGTTGAAGGCATCTATTGCTTTTTTCAAATGGTCATCTTTAGCTTGATTCTCTTCTGCAGCGCGTGTCAGATAAGCCCATCCTAAGTAAGCATAGGCTGCGCCTCGAGTGGCTCTTCCGATGTTTTCTGTGCCATGACTTTCGGGTAAAGCCGTGGCGGCGTTCAGATCTTTGACCACAAAGTCCCAGCATGCACTACGGGAGGAGAGAGCCTTGTCAAGTTCCGAAGGTTCTCCGAAGTGATATATTGGTCGCGGATGACAATTTCTTTCCAGTTGAGTAAGAGCCGCATGTGATAGTAACCTCTCAGGAAATGAGCTTCTGCCATGAGTCGCACCCTTTCTGCATCGGGCAGTTTGGCTGCCGGCACTTTCTTCGATTTCTCCAAAATCTGATTGGCGAAATTGATACCTCGATAGAGATGTCTCCAATAGGCAGAGACCTGTGAGTTGCCGTTAGTAAAGGTATAGTTGTATAGGTCTACCCAGTTTTGGTAGTTCATCGCGTCGCTGCCCATCTTTATTATGTCTTCTCGATAGGCTTCCACAGGCCAGATTACTTCGCTCATGCTCCATCTGTCACTGCTGTAGTCCATAAAGTAGAGTTGTGAATAAGCTGCTGATAAAGCCGATTCCACGTCGGCCTTGTCTCTCCAGAACGATTCTGAAGTAAGATCGTCAGGCGAACTTACGGTCAGATAGTCTTCGCATGCCGTGAATGTGAGTATTATTAAGACGGCAACTGTATATGCTATTTGTTTCATAATGGAATCTTTGTTTTTAAATAATGGTATTCTTTTCCTGTTTCATCAGAAGGTTATCTGCGCACCGATAGTGAAGGAGCGTGTAAATGGGTAAATCAGCTTGTCGATACCGGCATTGAGCACACTGCTGCGGGAAAATTCAGGGTCTATCCCGTCGTAGCCTGTAATGGTGAGGAGATTTTTCTGCACTTGCGTAGACACGCAACTTGTCAAGATAAAATTTCTGGGTGAGTACAGAAGGGAATGTATAACCCAGTTGTATTTGCCGCAGACGTATGAAGTCGCCGCTTTCCAGAAAGCGTGTAGACTCACGACTATTGCCGTTGGGATCTTGATATACGGCTCTTGGTACATCGGTCTGTGTGTTTGTAGGAGTCCATGCCTGAAGTGTAGAGCGCAGCATATTTGAGCCGGAGTTCATTGCCTCGTAGAAATACTTATTGCCGTTGTAAATCTTGTGTCCCCAGCCGCTTCCTATTACAAATGAGAAGTCTATGCCCCTATATGTCGCGTCAAAGTTGATGTTGGCTTCAACTTTCGGAATACCTGTTCCGGAGTACACTTTATCTTCTTCATTAAGTAGACCATCACCATTCAGGTCTTTAAAGCGCATGTCTCCGGGTTGCGCGTTGGGTTGTATGGGTTTGCCGTTGGCATCGGTATGTCTTGCCACCTCTTCTGTTGTCTGGAAGATACCGTCTGCCTGATAGAGATAAAAGGCACCGATGGGTTTACCTACATGAGTCTGAGTCGGAAAATGCTCTGAACCGAATTTCAGTCCTTCTCCATAAAGCACCTGAGACTTATCTGCCAGTTCTACCACTTTGTTGCTCACGGTACTTAGGTTGAAACCTGCATTGTATTGAAGTTTGCCGATACTGTGATTCCAGTTCACTTCAAACTCTATACCTGTGTTGCGCATTTTGCCGACGTTCAGTACTGGACTGTCAAGTCCCGTGCTTGGTGCCATTTCTTTTGTAATGAGCAGGTCGCTGGTCTCGTTGCGGTAAAAGTTGATGCTGCCGGAGAGATGATTGCCGAATAGACCAAAATCTACACCGATATTTTTTTGTTTCTGTAGTTTCCCACTTCAGATCGCGGTTTTCGAGTCCGGTGGCAATGCTGCCGGGCCATGCCGTGTTTCCGGTACCGCGTACATAACCTTGATACATGGTGTTGTTGGTCGTGATGCGTGCCAGGAAATCATAATATCCCAAGGCGTTCTCGTTGCCCAATTTACCCCAACTAGCACGAAGTTTTCAGGTTGCTTATGGCTGTATGTTTGGGAAAGAAAGATTCTTCGGTGACGCGCCATCCAAGTGCCAATGAAGGAATGTTCCCCAACGACTGCCACTGCCAAACTTTGGAAGAACCATCTGCACGCATGGTAAACTGCATCAGATAACGGTCTGCATAATTGTAGTTCAAGCGTCCGAAGAATGAAACGCGATTATACTTCCAGTTAGAACCGCTACCGCTGTACGTGCCCCCTTTGCCGGCGTTGATCGTTTCCAAATGCCGTAGAGAGAAATCCTGCAGGCTTCTGTGTCGTAACGAGCTTCCCATCTTCTACCTTATATACAATGGTTTTGCCCTCCACAGAAACGCTGTTCCATGTGTATTTGCGCCCCGTGAGCGATGATCCCACCATGGCATCGATTTTGTGTTTGCCAAAAGTTTTATTCATATTAAGAACATTGTCCCACACCTGTTCTTCCCAGTAATTGCTGCCTTCGGAATTAAGAGGATATTCGTTTTTACCTTTGATGTCTGCAATATAGTCAGGTGCGTGATATGTTGTGCGTCCGTGCTCGCCTCTGTATGAGTAGCTGCTTTTGAAAGCGAATCCTTTATTAATGTCAAACGTCACGGCAATGTTGGCATCTGTATGGTAAGCGCGCCCGTCCGATTTCTTGTAGTGGTGGTCCGCCATGATGTTGCGGTTGTTGGGAATGCCGTCAAAGTTGGTTAGTCCATACCCATACTTTTCTGTTTCGTTGTAGATAGGTACGAGTGGTGAGATCATGTACATCTCCTTCAGTGAATACTGTGGCTGATGACCGTTTGCGTATTTGAAGTTGAGGTTGGCGTCAAAGGTCATAAAAGCCTTTTTCATCTGCAGTTTCATTCGCACGTTATCCTGTCTGAAATCATTGCCGATAAAAATGCCCCTGTCGTATGCGTGGTTGTAAGATACGGCATAGAGAGCCTTGTCCGAACCACCGCGCAGGCTTATCATGTAGTTTTTGAGACAGTCCGCTGCGTTCCACGGCATCCTGCCAGTCGGTATCCACGCCGGTTTCTTTTGGTGATATAGGCAGGGAAGAGAAACGGTGTGTCCGGGGTTCTGGGCATTGTAATTATCGTACATGGCACGATGCACCTGCTTGTATTCGTTGGCATTGAGCATCTCCAATTTTTTTGCAATGTCTGTAAAACTTAGGTATGAGTGGAAGTCTATTTTTAAGTTGCCGTTCTTGCCGTTCTTGGTTGTTATAAGTACCACGCCGTTTGCGGCAACAGAGCCATAGATGGCTGCGGCTGCACCGTCTTTCAGCACTTGCATGGACTCGATATCCTGCGGATTGACATTCTCGATGTCGCCGGGAAAACCATCTATAATATAAAGAGGTGTGTTGTCTCCGAAAGTCTTTACACCGCGTATTTTTACTTGTATGCCTGCACCCGCGTTTCCGCCACTCTTCATGATGCTTACACCGGCAATCTTTCCTTGGAGAGCTTCTGCAGGATTTGTCGTCGTGCGTTTTGCCAGCTCGGCTGTGTTCACAGACGATATGGCACCCGTCATCGTCTGCCCCTGCGCATGGTGCCGTAACCCACAACAACCACCTCGTCCAATGCCTCCGTATTTTCTGCCATGGTAATATCCATGTTATAAGAAGCCGTCAGTTCGCGGTCTGCAAAGCCCACATAGGTGATTATAAGTTTGCTCTCGGGCTCAGCATTAATGCTGAATCTACCATCGATATCGGTTATTGCGCCTGCGTCAGAACCTTTTACCTTGATGGTAGCTCCGATGATGGGCTCTCCTGTAGCGTCTTTTACCACGCCTGTGATGATATTGCTCGTCGTGCTATGTTTGCTGCCCGCGTTTTTAGTGTTGCGGTTTGTAATGACAATTGAGCGGGAAGATATAATAGAATATGTCAGACTACGTCCTTTGAAAGCATCATCGAGAACCTTTTCTACGGGAACTTTCTTGCGGTTGATGTTGATGTCTGCACGATCATCTATCACTTCGTTGCGATAAGAAATGCGATAGGTGGTCTGTTGTTCTATCGCCTTGAACACCTGCCTAAGCGAGGCATTCTTCATGTTGATTGTAACCACTTGTGTTTGGGCTTCTGCACAGAGCGCAGACAGGCAAACGAATAGTACTATAAGGTAGTACCTTAAATTTACGATGTACTGTCATGTTAGCAGTGTTTAGGTTAAACATTTATTTATAGTTATTAGGTGTTATAGACTTGGTTTTATATGATAGACAAAGGTTCTTGTGAAAAGTACCGAAAAAGATTACGACCAGTAAGAAAATATTCATATTAACAGATAATGAAGAAAGATAAACTTTTCATATGGGAGGCTGCTGTCAACCCAAACTGTGCTTTAGAGAAAACGCTGTCAACCTCTATCTAAATATAAGGATGAAGTTAGTCAACATAAGGAGTATTTAACTATAAAAGCTGTCAATTGATTTCACTACGTAGCCCCCAGTATGCTGTAGTTTGAATTAAAACGCGCAATTAGCAAAATATTACCACGCAGTGGTAATGCTATTACCAGCCCGTGGTAATAACGTTACCACTGCGTGGTAATCATTCAAAAGCTACCCTTTTGTTATTCAATAGTTTGATGCGTGTTTGTGTAGAGATCATAAAAAGCGTGATAATGCTAAATCAATTGTTAGAGAATTATGGGAATATAGCCAAGTTGCAATGAATTGTAAATAGTCCTCTATAAAGCCATATTTCTAACAACCAATTCAGGTTTGATATGCTGACATGATCTACCCCCACGCATGAAAAGTGATCAATCTGCTTTCTTGCGTAGGTGCGTGTCGGCCAAATGTATAAAATAGGAGTGTGGATTCTACTTCGCTGCTGTTGGAATAACATAGTTTCCAAAAGCAATGGAAGAGAATCTGTTGTAATAGAGGGTGTGAGTTATCGCGTATGTATTTCTATGTTAAGAAGGCTGATTTGGATAAAATAACGTGAGTTCGACAGATTCAGAACGATGTAAGGGGAGTGTAAATGATGCTTTGTGCATTGATGGACGGCTTCTTTGGAAACAGGAAATAGGTGGTAATTGCCTATAATAAGTTGATGATGAAGCGGTCAAAGTATCTAGTATGGAGTGTTCCACTTATGAAATGTTCTTAAGTTCATCATTCACCGTTTCAATAAAGCAGCGATAACTAGAACCGTGGAAAGGAATCATTACCAGCATAACTTCTGTCTTTGACATCATAGAATCACGACGATGCTTTCGTTTCCCGGTAGGTTTTAGCGTATATTTTGCCGTCATTACATCAAAAAACTTGCAGGAATCGACTACCATACAAAATATTTCAGTAACTCCTCCATAGGTGATTATTACGGTTTTTATTTATAACTGTTTTGTATATTAGCTCCTTAATGCTACAACGAATTTTCACTAATCACCAAATCCATAGACACTTATAATTCATCGAGATCACGTAACATAAAAAGCAAAAACAAGAGAGACTGCAATCTATAAGAGGCTTTTACGCGGATACCATCAGTAGTGAGAACATTAATCTTAATATAAAGATTTACACGCTCATAACAGCTGTTTTTTAGGGAATCTCTGCGCTTTTTTCTCCCTGCATTAGGGCAGAACGGAGGGAGGGAAGGACTGTTCAGATGTAAAGATTATTCCCATCTGCTTTTTAATCTACGCCCTTTTGCGTTCTAAAAAGATGCCCTTTTGATGTGTAAAAGGGCATGTTTTGCAATGCAAAAGGGCACCTTTTACAAGCCTCTTTGTAACCTATTGATATCTTGAAGGTTACAAAAGGTGACAAAAGAAAGAGATATGGTAGGAAAGTGAAAGATAGCGAAGTGAGAAGTGTAGGATTTTTGTTACTATTCGTTCCGTTGTGTTTTTCAAGGTAAGGTCAGTGCGTTTGTCATCAGGGTAGCGGCTTTACTGATTCAAAAGGTGGATGAACAGACTGAGAAACGGACGTGAAGAAGACGAAAGAAACAGCGGGATTGGCAATCAAAAATGTGTCTTTCAGTCGGTGATTTTTAACGTTCCAACGACAGTTTACAAAGAATTAATTGTGTTTCAGCGACAGAACCATGACCAATAATAGGGACCATGATGGATATACAGTAAGCTGAGAGCCTACTTAATAGATTCAGCTCGCACGCTCTATGTCCTCCCTTTAAAAAGGACAAAGAGCTTCACGAGCTGTAGAAGGAGAAGTTTTCAATTCAACTATATCACTTCTCAAATAGATTACCGATATGCTTATGCTATAGAAGAAGAAGTTTTATCTCAACTTATAGCCCTTGAATGCATAGAAAAGGATATAAGAGAAGCTGACAAAAACAGATCCCATACGCATATTGAATGTTGCTAACATCCTTAATAAGTCCGAACAACACAGTGATAACAGCACCACCGATAAGTCCCATTGTCATTAGTGATGAGCCTTCCTTGTATATTTACCCAAGTCCATAAGAGCCAAAGGCCAGAATGCGAGCCACATCAATGAGCAGCCTAATGCCATGATACCTACAGCATAAATACTATAAAACACCTGGAGCAACATACAAGTAGCGTTCCCAAACAGTGCAACGAAGGAACAGATCTGTAAGGCTTTCGTCTGTGAAAGATACTTAGGAATAAGAATAATACCTATGATATATCCTATACTGATGCTGATTGGGGTAATCCATGAGTACGTATGAGGATGAGGAAGACCTAATTCACTTGCAGCAATCTATAAGTGTACCCCAAGACGATGGTCTCTGAACCAACATAAAAGAATATGGCAATTGCTCCAAGAACAAGATGTGGGAACTGGAAGACAGAATGCTTACTGTTTGCGTAGTCGGACACTGCTGAATCTGCATCGGCGTCATCTTCTCCAGCAGCTTTCACCTCTGGCAATGGTGATATGAGTGCTACTGACACCTAAGATTACAAATAAGCAGATTATAACCAAGAACGGTTTGTCAAGATCTTCCAAGCCAACACCTCACTATTACTTGCAAAAAGAGCAATAAACAAAGAGTGATACAGGCCATGCTAACTTGTTTATCATGCCCATAATAGAGATTCTTTTGCTGCACTCTCCGTTGGTCCAAGGATTGTTACATAAGGATTTATGGCAGATTGTAGGAACGTATTAGCTGTTCCACAAAAAGAAAGATGCCAATAAAAAGATAATGAAACCCTTTCAGCTGCAGAGAGAATAAACACTCCGAAGGCTATAGCAAACATGGCAAAAAGCTGCAGCCATCGTACGCTTATATCCAATTTTCACTTATCAATAAGCCTGCTGGATAACCAAAGATAAGGAACGGTAAGAACGTAGCACCCTATAGCATATATGCTTCTGTGGACGAAACGCTTAGCGAAACCTTCAATACTGGTACTAATAAGAATTGATTCCCAATGCAAAGCCACAAGTAAAGAACATAAAGCAAGGAGAAAAAGCATTGGTATATATGAAGTTGTTTTTCTTTTCATAGAGAATCTTTTTGAATTAAAAATTAATTGTTATGTTTTTAAAAATCCGCTTTTTTGACTATAGTTATCTTTAAAATGCAAAGTTACTACTTGTTTTTTAATAATAACATACACTATCTTTGCGTTGTTATAGACTATATTTACATTTGCAGAAAAGATGGTAATACTTTGATAGAAAGATAGTACATAATGTGCAAAACCAAAGGGTGCAGTCACATTACATACACTGAGTTTAATCTACCATTTCATAGACATTCCGAATATGAACTCATCCTGTTTACCAGCGGAAGTGGGACTGAATTTGTTGGAGAGGGGTTGCTGACTACAAAAGGGCGACGTTGCATTTATCGGAAGTAATATTCCCCATCTGCATTTATGCAAAAAGTAGAATGGGAAATAGCCAAGAGACAGAAGCTATGGAACATAGTACAGGTGAAACAATACAGTTCTGTCCAGACATGTTTCCACCTGATATTCTTAACCTGCCGGACTATGAACATATTGCTGATTTGCTATCGAAAAGCCAGTATGGCATACGTTTCTATGATGAAGGATTATATGAGGACCTCTCTCAAGGTTATCTTTGTTCGATTCACAGTCCTATACAAGGCGTCTGATTGCTTTGTATGAGATTCTCGAAAGATTATATAACTGTTCACAAACAAAGCTATTATCACCAATAGCATTCAGCCATTACAAAGCTCCCTAATACCGATACTGCCATTGACAAGGTATTCACCTATTTATATAATAACTTCCAGAAGAAGATTGTTCTCACGGAACTTGCTGACTTTGTTAGTCAGAATCCGACGTCACTTTGCCGATATTTTTAAGAAATGTACCAACAAGAGTATATTCCAAGTATTGCACAATATACGCATTGAATATGCTATGTAAATTACTAACTCATTCGAACCTTACGGTTAATGAAGTGGCTTTTTAACTCGGGATCAATACACCAACACTGTTTTACGAACAATTCTTAAGAGAGATACATCTAACCCCAAAATGAATACAGACAACACATTAACGCTGAGAAAAATCAGCAACCATATGAATATAACAAATTGGTTCGCTGCAAGACTCAACACATAGTAAATAACGTGAGTTCGACGAATTCAGAACAATGCAAGCTGTGTGTCAATGATCCTTTGTACATTGATGCACGGCTTCTTTGGAAACAGGCAATAGGCAGCAATAGCCCCTAATAAGTTGACGATGAAATTGTCAAAGCATCTATGTCTGGAGTGTTCCACCTGCGCAATGTTCTTAAGTTCATCATTCACCGTTTCTATAATGGCTCTTTTTCTGAGTAAAAGTCTGTCTGAAACTCTCATTAAAGCTCCTTTCATGTTACGCTTCAATTTGGTAATAAGCTGTATTCCGTCAACGAAAAGCCTTTGAAAGAGGTTCTTACCGATGTAGCCCTTGTCACCAAATAGCTTACCATATATAAGATCTATGAATGCTTTGTACTCCAAAGGCTTACGGTCATCAATATCTCCCGGCGTTATCATAAAGTTGAGAAGTTCTCCTTTCTCATTGCAAATCAAGTGCAATTTGAAACCGAAGAACCAACCCATAGAGCATTTTCCTCTTTGGGCTATGCCTTTGAAAACCTTGTGAATATGTATTCTTTGGTTTTTGCAGACACGCAGTGGTGTGCTATCAACGAAGCTTATACCCGTGCATTTGCCCAGCAGGACCTTCTTGATAAACAAGGTTAAGGGTACGAGCTACACCCTTTCAATTCTACTATGCGGTTATAAGAAACAACTTTTGGAAACAGATGGCGAAGCTGCTTGCATACTTTTTTCAAGATAGAAATGTTTAAAGCAACGATAATCAGAATCGTGGAAAAGGATCATTATCAGCATAACTCTGCCTTTTGACATTGTAGAATTTCGATGATATTTTCCTTCCTGTAGGTTTAGCGTATATTTTGCTGTCATTGCATCAAAAACTTGCAGAAGTCATCTGCCATACAAAATATTTCAGTAACTTTGTCCTCGGTGATCATAGCTGATTTTTGTTTGTAACTATTTGTATATTGGTTCTTTAAAGTTACACAAATTTCGCTAATCACCAAATTATAGACACTTATAATTCGTCGAACTCACGTTAGACTTTTTACGTGTTATCGTTGATTGGCGGTAACACTTAGATGTATTGATTACCTTTCTTCAGCAGTACCTCGTTGACGTATTTTCTGACAAGCGAAGAGGAATCCTCTTCTTGCAGATGAGCAGTACGTTGTCTTCCTCTGCAATGATGTAGCCGTCCAAACCATTGATGACGGCCAGTCGCCCTTCGGGCAGCTTGATGATGTTATTGCGTGCGTCGTCGATAATAACGTCAGAGTTGATAATCACATTCTCTTCGTCACTGCGTTGGGTGGCTTCAAATATGCTGTGCCATGTTCCTAAGTCGGCCCATCCGAAGTCGCATTTCATGACACAAGCCTTATCGCTCTTCTCAATAGGATATAGTCAGTGATATATTGTGGGTAGGAGGAAAGTGTTCTTGGATAGATGCGCTCTCCCTCAGAGTAGGTTGCGTTAGGATATTTTGGTCGAATGCGTAATACGGAAGGTGAGAAATTTGTACATACACGTGTTTATGAATTGTACATTACTCAAGAAAAGTCCTGTGTTCCATAGAAATTCGTTGCTTTCTATGAAGAATTTAGTAAACTCTCGATTGGGTTTTTCAGTGAAAGACCTTACTTGATATACATCACTGCTGTCTATATTGTTCCTATCTGTATGTAGCTATCCTGGTTCTGGCCGAGTGGGTTTTACACCCAGTGTCAATATCATGTCATTGCGTGTCACGAATTGCAGTCCGTCCATGATATTCTGCTTGAAAGCATCTTCGTTGAACACTGCTGGTCCGAAGGGCTAATGATGATGTTAGCCTCTGGATTTATTTTGACAATACGATGAGCTGCCCAAGCCATGCTGGGAGCCGTGTTGCGATAAATCGGTTCGGGCATGATATGGTCTGCCGCTACTCTGGTAGCTGTTCTTTAACCAGTTTTCTCACAGTGGCATCTGTGTTGATGAAGATGTTTTCTTTGGGAAGAATTTTACAGAATCGGTCGAAAGTCTGTTGCATCGGTTCGGCCTGTACCGAAAAAGTCGATGAATTGTTTGGGGCGAGACTCTCTACTGTGCCATAGTCTGCGTCCCTTGCCGCCTGCTAAAATAACACAGTAGTTGTTTTCAAGGGCGAATTTCATAAATAGGCTTTTTAGGTTTTCGTTTATAGTTGCTACGAATTTATGCAATAATCCCGATATGCCAAAATGATTAGTATTATTTATAGGATGTTTTTCATGAATTGGAGAAAAAACAAAATAAAATTTGCAAATTCAGGAAAAACTTTTACCTTTGCACCCGTATTCTTAAAGATACAATGCCCAGATGGCGGAATCGGTAGACGCGCTGGTCTCAAACACCAGTGGAGCAATCCATCCCGGTTCGATCCCGGGTCAGATTACAAATCCTTTGTAAGTCTTTGATTTACAAGGGATTTTTCTTTTCAGAATGTACTAAAAGTGTACTTTGTAGCAGAAGTATAAGAAACGTGTACTAAGACTGTATTCTACATAGTTTATTTAGATTTAATTAACGATAATTCTTCCCTTTTATTCCGTTTATTTCCCTCTCTTGGCTTTTTTTCCAATGAATATCCTATCTTTGTAAACAGTACCCACCATAGAGAATTGCAAAATGGAAAATGACAATCTAAAGATACAGCTTGACAGTATTCAACGAATATTAAGCTATTGCATTACTCAGACCTACAATGTGCTCATTGGAAATATTCTGAGGAAAAAGAGCTGTGTAAGCAATATGCAGTTTAAAGAGATTTTGCAAAAAGAATATATCCGAATAACCGATGAACTATCTTCCATTTATCTGAATCATCCTGCTCTTGCATGTGTAGAGAATATTACAACGATGATGACTTTTGTGGGAAAGCTCCTTCTTTGAATCACTGACCAAAGAACAAAAACAGAAATATGCCTCATTCTCCGTATCTTCATTTGAATATGCGAAATACATTAAGGCACACACCTTATATAATGATGCCCTGCCGATGTTCTCGTACCTTGTCGATGCGATTCTATATGAGCGATACGCAAAATATCTCATGGCAGAAATAGAACGAATTGAATTGACAGAGGTACAAACTGATCGGTCTCGCTCTTCTGTCTTGGTAAACGATGAGCCATGTGAGCAGAAAAAGAAACCTGTCATCGTTGGCAAAGGAACAAATCCATTTCAATCTGATTTTACAGATGAGCAAATAGAGATTCTTACCGCTTGCATCAACGAAATTCAATTATTTACAACTTGCATATCTCCTAAGATACTCAAAGATTTCTTTGCTTGTAAGCTAAAAGGTGTCCTGAAATCAAACAACAACCGCCAGCTGGCATATATCATGCAAAGTCTTAATCTTCGGGGATACGTTACTAATGAATGGCAGTCTACCATTGCACGCAGTAAACTCATATTAGGAAAAACCAAAAGATACACCATTAACTACGAACTGACCTTTCCACTGCAACAGATCAAATCAACATGAAGCAGCCGAAAGGATGGGAAATCATAGATAAATACATCAAACAACTGAAAAAAGAGTGAGCATAGGTTGATACGTCAAACATTGCTCAATGCCAGTTCTTTTTATCGTTTTTAATTTTGCCCTCGTTAACAGCAACGAGGGTGCGCACCCTCTATCGTTTTACCAAACAAATAAAAAATATGGAAAAGACCATAGAGGAACGAGTTTACGAACTCGAACAACTTCTCTTTACAAACAAAAATGTGCTTAGCTTTGATGAAGCAAGTAAGTTTCTTAACCTCTCAAAGAGTTATCTCTACAAGCTCACATCGGGCAATCTGATTCCTCATTATAAGCCACAAGGTAAGATGCTTTATTTTGAGAAAGCAGAACTCGAAGCATGGCTGCGTCAGAATCCTATTAAGACTTCTGCGCAAATAGCCCAAGAAGCACAGAGATATATTATGGGTAGCAAACCTTTAATGCAGAAGTAAGGCTATGGAAAACGAGAATTTTATTCGTGTTGGCACAACCTTGTATAAGATTGTGAACCAACCTCGCATCTGTGGCGGTTTTGTAAAGAAACGTATAGTGTGGAACAATGAAACGCTACGCCAGGACTATGGCAAGGATTTTCTGGCTACTGTTCCAAAGTACGATGGATTCTGCACAGTCCCTAATCATGTGGATTATCAGCCTGTGGTTGATAAATTCCTGAATCTCTATGAACCGATAGGACACCAACCAAAAGAAGGAGAGTTTCCGCACGTTGAATCCCTGATAAGACACATCTTCGGGGAACAATACGAGCTGGGCATGGATTACTTGTAATTGCTCTATCTCCAACCCGTTCAGAAACTCCCCCATTCTCTTGATGGTATCAGAAGAACGCAATACAGGTAAGAGTACGTTCCTTAACTTTCTCAAAGCTGTTTTTCAGAACAATGTTACTTTCAATACCAACGAGGACTTTCGCAGTCAGTTCAACGCTGATTGGGCAGGAAAGCTGCTCATCGTTGTAGATGAAGTTTTGCTCAACCGCAGGGAGGATAGTGAACGATTGAAAAATCTCAGCACAACGCTTTCCTATAAGGTGGAAGCAAAGGGTAAAGACCGAGATGAAATCTCCTTCTTGCCAAGTTCAGTGTTGTGCTCCAATAACGAGTTACTCCCTGTCATTATAGATGTGGGAGAAACCCGATATTGGGTAAGGAAGATAAATCGTATAGAAAGTGACGATACTGACTTTCTTCAGAAGTTGAAAGTTGAGATACCTGCCTTTCTTTATTTTCTCCAGCATCGCATGCTGTCTACCCAAAAGGAAAGCCGTATGTGGTTTGCACCCAAGCTGACTTTTACACCAGCCTTGCAACGTATTATCCGTAATAACAGAAACAAGCTGGAACTAGAAATGTCAGAGTTGTGTCTTGACATCATGGAAACAAACAATGTCGAGGAAGTCTCTTTCTGTATCAATGATATGATGCCGCTTTTAAGTAATACACAATGTAGGTATGACAAGGGCAGATAAGGAGAGTTGTACAGGATATCTGGAAGCTCACACCTGTGTCCAATATGCTGACCTACACTACGTATCAACTTAGTTACAACGCTCCGCAGTATTACTCTCCTATCCGAAGGACCGGCAGGTTTTATACAATCACCAAGGAGCAACTCAAGAGTTTATAAACAACATTATACTTATTATTTTGATGAAATGATGAATAGATTATATAAAAGCTTTCAGTACAAGTCGTTTACGTTCTCATCTTTTATTCATCGTGATATTCTGCTGATGAAAAAGAAAAGGATGATATTCTTATTTTCGTCAGCGATTCCATTTTGAAGAATAGTATGATGAGGGTATGATGAGTTTTCAACTATCTGATTACCATATAGATAAAATCAAATTCATCAATTCATCAAATTTTTCATCACTTTAACTTCCTACAATCATGGATATAAAGAAAATCAAACAAATTAAGTTGCAGGACTTTTCTTGCATCAATAGGCTGTAAACCTGTAAAACAGTATGGTGTCAACCTCATGTACCTTTCTCCATTAAGAACGGAGAAAGCATGCATCGTTCAAGGTAAATACAGAAATCAATCAATGGTATGACTTCGGTATTGGCAGAGGTGGCAATATCATCGCCCTTGCAGAGTTGCTCTACAACTCTTCGGACGTGTCGTATCTCATCCATCAGATAGAGCGTAACGCACCAAGCAGCGTGTCAGGCAGTCTGCCCACAGTCAAGCCAATCACACCGCAGAACTCCTTTGAGCATCTTCAAGCGCTTCTTATCATTCATCCAGCCCTTATTAAATATCTTGAAGAAAGGTGTATTGATATTGAAACGGCAAGAACTGTGTGTAAGGAGCTGCACTTTGATACAAGGGGCAAGCATTACTTTGGTATTGGCTTTCCCAATATCTCAGGTGGTTACGAAATACGCAATCCGTTCTTCAAAGGCTGCATTGCACCAAAAGACATCAGCCATTTCTATGCAGAAGAGCCAAAGAAAGTATGTCTTGTTTTCGAGGGCTTTATGGACTTTCTGTCATTTATGACGCTCAGAAGAGAGGAGAATGACGGACTGAAGAGGCAAGATTATTTGGTACTCAATTCTGTAACGAATATTCATAAGGCTGCAAAGAGATTATCACGCTATGATAGCGTTCAATGCTTCTTGGATAATGATGAAGCAGGAAGAAATGCCTATCTACAATTATCAAAGGAATTGGGGAAACCTGTTACGGATGCATCAACTTTATACAATGGTTTCAAGGACTTGAACGAGTATTTGTGTGCTGAATTCAAGCATTCAGAGAAAGCAGAAAATAAGAAAATCAAAGGGATTAAGCTATGATTGTAGGATTTGCTTTACATAATCTATTTTTCGAGGGAGCAAGTTTATGTTTTGGGCATACCAAAACCACTTGCTCCACCTCCTGACAGTCGTTGCAGAGGATTATCCCGCTGGTCTCCATCAAATCAAATAAAAGAAATAAGTATGATAAAAACAGAATATAAAAAAGGTGGTCGTCCAACCAAGGGCGTAGCCGAAAAGAAGAAATACCGTATCACGGTGAAACTGAATACGCAGGATTACTATACGCTCAAAGGCAAAGCCAAAAGCGCAGGAGTAACTATGAGTGAGTTTATAAGAAAAGTTCTTGATAAAGGAAATGTCATTGAACGACTGACCATAGAGCAAGCAGACTTCATCCGCAAGCTGTGTGGCATGGCAAACAACCTCAATCAGTTGGCACATCGTGCTAATGCGGAAGGGTTTCATGTCATTGCTCCTTTCCATAAAACCATTATTGGCAAGATAGATGAAATATTAAATCTGATACGAAGATGATTGCCAAAATTATGAAAGGTTCGGGCTTCAAGGGTGTTATTAATTACATTCTTGACCCGAAGAAAGGAACGGAACTCATAGATAGTTCGGGTGTGAGAACAGATTGTATTAGTCATATTGCCCAAAGTTTCATCGACCAAACAGAACTTAATCCACGAGTGGGTAAGGTTGTTGGCCATATCTCTCTGAGTTTCTCGACACAGGACTCTCCCAAACTCTGCAATGAGTGGATGGCGCAGATTGCTCGTGAATACATGGAGAGGATGGGAATAAAAGATACGCAGTACATTATCGGTCGCCATTTCGATAAGGAGCACCCTCATGTGCATATTGCTTTCAATCGGATAGATAATAACGGCAAGACTATCTCTGACCGTAATGACAGATTCAGAAGTGAGAAGATTTGCAAGAACTGACCCTCAAATACAATTTATACTTTTTCTGGTGGCAAGGAGAAAGTCAAAGAGTATCGCTTGAAAGAACCCGATAAGACCAAATATGAAATCTATCAGGCATTGAAAGCAGAAATAGCTCGGTGCAGGGATTGGACAACTCTCCTTAGTCGTTTGGAAAAAGCAGGATATTGGTGTCCGTTTTAAGTATAAAGGCAACTCACAGGAAGTGCAGGGAATTATCTTTGAAAAGAACAGTTATCATTTCAATGGCTCAAAAGTGGACTGGGCGTTGAGTTATTCCAAGATAGACTTTGCTCTGCAACAGAATAATAAAGGAACACGAACAGCAAACACAGGGAATGATAAACCCTCATATCCAATGTTGCTAGTGTTACGAGCGAAATTACCAACAACCTCATAGAAGGAGGATTGGATTTGTTTCAAACTCATGGTACTGTCCCTGCGGAGGTTTACAACACACCTCGATAAAAGAAGAAAAAAAGAAAAACGTAAAATACATTTTATAACTATGGCTGATAATAATACATTTTGTCCTCTTGGGAAATCAAAAACAAGCTGGAGACAATTTACAGAGAACTAAATGAGACTGAAAGAAAAGAAGAACAACTCTGCCTTTTCTCCCTGTTCAATCTACACCAACACAGAGTGATGAGCAGAAAGAACAGGAATTGCTCAATCAGTATGAACAGCGAACAAAAAGAAGTGATTAACAAGTATATTGGTGTGCAAGTGCGCATCAAGGACGAGGAGGCTAAATCCATGGACAAATTGGTGGCAAGCGTCTTGAGCCATGTTGCACGAGTGGCAGGAGCAGAAAGAGCATCCACAACCGCAGGAACTGGTTCACAGACATAGCTTTGACATCAAGTCGTCGAAAGTCTTTACTGCTGTGGTGGCAGTGTCTATCCTTTGTTTTGTTTCTTTGGTCGGTAATTACTTCCTATGGCAAAGCAAACAGCAATACAAGGATGATGCCTTGAAATTCCGTATCATTAGAGTATGGCGAGGTTGCAGTTCAAAGGAAATCCTTTGGCTCAATGATGTGTTTGACATTCATCGAAATGAAAAGGTAATCAAGTTAATCAAGGAAAAAGCCAATAGTTACGATATGGATTTGAAGCAAAAAGGCAGATAGCTTGATGCAGAACCAATTGAAATAACCCTATACGAAGCAAGCCCAACCAAACGAGATATAGGTTGGGCTTGTTATATCCCCATATTATTCTATGATTTCCCAAAAGCCGCCTTTATTGGGACCGACACGGCGAAGGTATTTATCACGCATAGCTTCTATGTTACGAGATATAGAATTTTTCACTGATTCCCACATGTTTGGAAAGTTCCGATTTAGAAATATATGGATTCTCTATTATTAGCTTGATGATAGATATACGATTTTCTGTTAATTTTTTTCATTGAGAGCCGCCGCTTTTTCTATCACCTTTTTCTATCACCTCTTGATGAGTTTTTATCACCTTTTTCTGTCACGTTGATATCCTTTTTCTGTCACCTTCGGCACTGTGATTTTCAAAATAAAATCATCAAGATGGAAGGATAAATGTGATGTACCATTAGCTTCCAACTCCCTACACATGCGATCCACACCCTCACCAAACTCCTTTACAAAGTCGTATGCTTTAAGGAATTGGGCTATTTTTGGATTACGCAGAAATGTGTATGACAGATGTTAGAGGGCTTTGACCGTTCCAGGCAGTCTGCCTGGCGACTCAAATACCAAACGATTGTCAAACATCTTAATTTGAATTTCAGTACCCTTGATATTGTAGGCACGGTGGCAGCAAGCATTGACTACCATTTCTTGAATCACAAACTTTGGATAATCTCTATTGGTTTACAAACTGGCCGTGCTGTCCAAGGAATGTGTGTTCCTCCACCTGAGTTTCAAGATAAGCTATCGTGGCTTTCACTTGATCAAGTATCGTTCCTTCAAAAAGTTACGTCCTTAATTACATTCATCTCAGCACCCACTCGCTCCTCTGTACCTTTATAACGGATGAAACGAGTACGCCCACGAGGAAAGAACTTCTGAGGATATTTACCAAAACAACAGAATACAAGCCACACTAACTTGCTCTCTCCCTTGGCGTTGGTAGTTATGAAGCCATTATTCTCTTGTAGATATTGCTTGGCAGACTTGGTATATCCAATCAATTCTGTATATCTTTCGACAGCAGTCATATCTATATCATCTACAGTAGCACCATACACAGCCGTATCTTCATAATAACGTTCGCCCTTATCATACATCAGCTGTATGCGCTCCTCAAAAGATAGTTTTCTACTTTTTATCGCCAACACGCATATAGGCTTCGTCTGCCTGATTAGCATGTAGTTCAGAACTTGCAGGAATATGCATCAATAAAATATGATTTTCGTTTCCATCTTTATCCGTGCATGGTAACAAGTCGCTGGTAATAGACACAGAAGGATTACAGAAGTCTAAGGGCACACGAAGCAACTCATTCAACTTTTTCCGTATGCTGGTCAACTCCTTCTATCTTCCTTGTCTTGTCAGACACACCGATAGCGATATCACCACCGTCAGCATTAGCAAACGCCACAATGGTAATAGCTAATGCTTTCGGATCAATTTGAATGCTTTTGCAATCAAAAGTTTGATCTTCCTTGCGAGTTATTATATATTGTATAGTCATAGTTGAAATTATAATGTTATCGATTTTTTTGTTTATTATTAAAGGCTACCTTAAGTGCGTAGAGACTGCTTTGCTCAGTTACACCTATGAATAATATTTTGTCTGCCATCTCATAAAGCCACTTGTTTCCTCATCATTGCTGTGTTCTTTGACTGGCGTGCAGCATTACTTACAGAAACAATCAATAGTCTATTTTTGAGTTAACGCTTTTTTTGTAATTCCTTAGGGATAACTTTATACATTCGCCGAGCAAGAACAAAGAATAATAGGTTGGCTGCCTTTCAACAGAAAGTGAAGTACATCTTGTTCCAACTTACTGTTAAATCCACTGACGACACACTCCCTGCGACTGCGCATATCCGTTGCCCAATCATTACACGCCAACACCGTCTCGGAAGATATGTTGCTCGATGCAAGGAAAACTATCTTTGCAATTTCAACAGTTCCTGATTGCCAAGATATTGCGTGTGGACTATCATAGATTATTCTCCCTCGTTGTCCTTTTTTTCTTATTGTTCTTTCGTAGCGCAATACGTTTCAAGTCTTGGTCGAGTTGCTTGATGCTGTCAAGATGTTCTATCTGTCGTTGCTGCTCTTTGTAGGTAATATATTCCTTGGTAGCTTTTTCTACTGCCATCTTGTGAGAAATTGTGCCGGCATGCTCAAGGATATTCTTCTCGTTCATGAGTGAGCACAAGGCGCAGTTTCTGTATCAATCGCGCATATACATTGGTTTCTCTGCCAAAGCCTGCGCCTCAGCATAGGCAAGGAACTGTTCTACGATTAGTTTTAGTTGACCAATCTCTTTCTCATTTAGATAGTTCTTGCCTACCACGACATCACCTTTGGTAACTTTCCCATCTTGTTCCGTAGAAGTGAGTCCTATCATCGGCAGCGAGGCATTGGCACGATAGTAAACAAGTTCGGCGGCCGTCTTTCCGCTGACAGCCCAAAGCAATTTGTTCTGTATTTCTTTGAAGAATGCCAATGTCATATCGGCTGATGGGTTATAGTCGATACTTGTTTTATAAATATCCTTTATCTGTTGATAAAATACTTTCTCAGAAAGGCGTATCTCGCGAATACGGTCTAAGAGTTCCTTGAAATAATTGTAGATGAACCTGTCTTAAATCGATCATCGTTCAGAGCAAAACCTTTAATGATATATTCTCTTAACCGCTGTGTTGCCCAAATGCGGAACTGCGTACCCTGCTGCGACTTCACCCGATAGCCAACAGAAATGATAATATCGAGGTTGTAATAATCTATATTTCTAGCAACCTCTCTATTACCTTCCGCCTGAACTGTTGCAAAATTTGCAACAGTTGCCTCCAGTGACAATTCCCCTCTTCAAACACATTTCTTAACATGCCGTGAAATAGTAGATTTATCACGCCCGAAGAGTGTTGCCATCTGGTCTAACGATAGCCACACCGTCTCGTTTCTGAACCGTACATCTATTTTTATCTTTCCATCTGCCGACCGGTAGATGAGCATATTATCGTTGTTGCTTACTTTCATTATTCTATTATTAAATTATCGTTCGATACGCACCTTGCTTTCGTTTAATGGTTTTGCCTCCTTCTTCTAATTTACAGCTGTAGGGGATTGCAATATACTACGACCTTTTCCAAAATCATCATCCCAGATAATACGTAACTGCAAAGGTGTCTGTATGACCCTCACACAGTAACATACCCTCTTCTCTATAACCATTATGAGAAGTTATCAAATCGTATGGTCCCCAAGCTTCACACAAATAAACTCCTTCAAGAGTACTCTCATTTACTATTTCTACACGGACATTACGAGCATCGGCTTGCCCCTGAATTATAAAAACGGATTCGCCGACTACCGTTTTTTCATGGATAATATTACACTCAACTTTGGCTTGTAATTCTTGTTCTTCCGTTTTTCTTATTTGCTTAATTTTCAGTTCATTTTAAAAGATGTTCCTGCTTTTTGATTTTTATCGTGACGATAATACATAAATATTCCACCAATAATGCCACAGATAGAGAATATATGACCACCCCCAATCTTTAAATATTTCTAAGAAACACATGTTACTCAAATTTTATATTCTTACAGTCTTTTAAACGCTTTTCGCAGTTCATCTTTAATATATGATTTCGCATCTTCTTCTATCTGATTTTTAACTTCATCAAATACATCTACGTTTAATTCTTTTTAATTCTTCTATTCCTCCAAAATACTCACGATTACACATCGTACACTTAATATATGATTTATCTTCATTAAACTCAAAATGCTCATCACTACCACATGTGCTACAGCGCAACTTAATGGTGTAGTTATTTCTTAATTTGTTCATTTTATATTAATGTTTTTTTATTGTTTCTCTTTCATTCCAATATGTTTCATGCTATCATAGTTGATGACGAAATCTTTTTTCTCAGTGAACCATAAAAATCATAGAGAATATTGCCTATTTAATCAATGGAAACCTTGGAAGTTCCTGTACTATAGCTCCTTGCAGTAACTTTCCGTTTACCTTTTTATTACGTTTAATACCATCTTGTCCCCAGGTTCCCCATTGCTTAAAGAAAAATGGGATTTTATGGGCATAGGCTTGCGCTTTAATATTTAATACCATTTCTCTTTCATTGGTCTGGCTTGAAACCCACTTTCGCCTCCTACGATTATCCATTGAATATTTTCGAGATTTAATTCTCCAAGGTCTTCTAATAAAGGCTCACAAGATAAAAAGTGAATCTTAGCATCTATTGCTGATAAAATGATCTACACGGTATTTCATCTTTTTGTTTTCTACAGTAACTCCTAACCAGGCATTATCAGGAACTCTTCTGTTTATAAAATACTCTTCCATCCGTTCTGCTCTTTTCGTTAGAATTTGGTAACGATGTTGTGGCGTATCTCTTATAACCTCCATCAACCTGTCAATGAACTCAAATGGGACATCTTTATGGAACAAGTCTGCCATAGAACATACAAAGACATTATGGCTTCCCTTCCATTTGTAAGGTTCATTCAAATCGTCCTCATGCATTGTTAACTGAAATCCATTGATATATTTCTTTTGCCCCATTGCTTTCAAACGCCTTGCCATCACTTCTGCATAGCAATAAGCACAACCCTCAGAGAATTTTTGTGCAACCTGTAATTGGATTCCAAGTTTTATCTGTCCATTCTATTTTTGTTTCAGCCATTACTTAAATCTTAAAATACAATCCTTAATAAGTAAAACACTAACTTTATGCTGCTTATTATCCTGATAAACAGCAGACAATCTTTCCTCTGCTACGAGCCTTCTTAGAGCTTCTGTATAATGTTTTCTACAATACAATCCTTTTTGTTGATGCTCCTCAAAGAGATCTAATGCCGAAATTTCTCGACCTTTATATTCCATATATAACTTTTTCTTTTAGAACATCTATATTTTCAGATGCCACATCGAATAATTCTTCAATAGGGTTTGAAATCTTCTTGACATCAAAAGTATATGTATTAATACCATCAAAAATAGTACCCATTCGCAAAGTCATTATAGATTTGTTTAATCAAGTCAAAACCACGTTTTGATTTGGTCAGATGGAGAATGAAGTGGCTCGTTGTTTCAACATCTTCTTCTTGAAATTTGAATGCAGTATAATAAATTTTTCCTCCAAGAAGTTTTTCGTATTCTTTTCCTAAATTGTCAATTATAAATTGAAGTCTTTCAGAGACATTCTTTTATCTCTAACGAGAGTTTTAAGCGCATCATAACTTTTGAGAACAAACATCGCATCAAAGGTTCAAATTTTTTTCATTTTCCAATGCAGGATTTATTCTCTTTGTGTTTTAAAAATGAATAATTCGTTCCCCAGTAATTTAAGAAAGTAGAAAGAATTGTTGTATCTATACCTTTGTAACCAAATGGATCGATAAACAATACAGAAAGGACATTCATTTTTCCTTTTTCCATATGATTTTTGAGTAATGAATCTATCTATGGCTTCGCATTCTCCTACTGTGCTGTAGCCCCAAAATGTGGATTGAATACAAACGTACCACTTGGATATAACTTCAAAAAGTTTTTCTTTGCAACTGTGTAGAATATTCTTTATCATTAAAAACCATCCATACTTTATTCTTAAGTAAACAATCATTAAAACAATTCTTTGCTACTAAAAGGGAGTAGAACAATTTCCATCTTCGTATACCCTGGACCTGCAAATAAATCAAAAATAACCAATACACCTTGGCATATGTCTTTTTACTATAATCTACAGTATTGGGGGAAAATATTCAGAAACAATACTTGCTTTTACTCTTGATGATAGAGTCTGCTTTTTCAAAAATGTACGATCTGTCATAGGTCCTTTATTTTTATTCATTAGTGCAACAGAAAGGAAACAAAATCTTCTCCTTTCTTAGTCAAACTTTCTTTTAAAACATTTACTGGATTGTTGTTAGTTTCTATTACTCTGTCTTTTTACTCCAGGACATATTATTCTGTTAGCTTCTAAGAAATAAAGTTCTTCTATAACTTCATCTTTATCCTCAACTTTCAGTAAACGTTGTAGTTGCTCTACAAAATTATACTTTAAAACATAATGAATTCCAGGCCCAGGATGTATAAGAGGTAAATCTGGAATTATCATACCTCTTTTTCTTGTTATACCCTATTGGGTCATGCAAAATAGCAACAATATCTATCCCTAAAGAACTCAATTGCTCTAACAATCTTAAATAGCTTTCTGTTTTTGTCATAAGAGCAACAACAGGTAATAGCACTATGCAAAAGAATATTTTATAAAGTAAACGCTTTTTGCTCCAATCGTTCATTAACTACATATCGGGCTGTCTTTTTCAAATATATCCAAGAAATCAGCCTGACTAACATAATCTTCATTAAGCTGTTGAACTTCTTCGTTTAATTGTCTGTAAAAATCCTCAAGTCTTTTAAGTTTTCTTTGGGTCTGCAAGACAGCATACTCTTCATAAACGTCAACCATTGTTCCGAATATTGGAACATAGTTCATGCAGTTCTTTGCTAAGCCTTTTACTGAAGCAATTACTATATCTTTTTGTATTGTTCATCTGACTTTTATTTTTACATATTACACAACTATTTGTCGCTGATAATACATTTAGCAAGATGATTTTCTATTACCTCACGTACCAACAATGGATTATCGGTTAAATACGACAGAAATATCATATCACTTTTATCAGTGATATCCCACAGACTAAAGTATTAAAAGTGCCAAACATTGATACCAGCATTGAGTTTATATTGTATTGTTGATGGCAGATTCTTACAAAAATTCCTCGTATAAGGAGTTTAAGGTTTCCTTGTCTTTATTACTTATTTCATCAAATGGAAAAGTAAAAAGATGTTATGTCTTTTTCCTGTTACATCAAAAATCATCGCCATAAGTCAGCCATTTTGATATATATAGCTTTCCACAACAAAAGGAGTTGAATATATTTGTTATATTGAGGAAGGAATTTTTAATGTACCCTAATTTCGTTTGAGGAGTTGGGTTGCCTTCTAAATCAAAAGCATTTGGTTTTTATATTTGAGATTGAAAGGAAGTTATAACCAACTTTTTTTATAATATAAGCAAATACCATTAAGATTGTCTTCCAAAGCTGCTATATTATATCCTCTCTTGTTTTCATATATAGACTGAATAAACTCAGAATCAAGCATAGGTATCACCCCACTATAAACAAAATAATTATACTTTTATCGTAGTGGCAAAAGAGAAACTCTTTGCTCACTAAACCAGCGATGTAAGCAAGATGTGTATTTTTCATTACCTGTTGAAGAAAGTAAGTAAATACAATTTCTTACTCGAACATCACCTGAGAACAAACCTGAAGGTATTCGGCTATAAAAAGAGTACCAAGCTGAACCATGAAAGTTATTTAATAAATTACGAACTTCGACAAAGTTTCTACTAAAAAGCAATATTATGCATTACAATAAATCCATGTGTTCCTACGGGGCATAGAAGTTGTAATACACGCTTGATAACATATCCATATAAATCACTACACATAAATGTCTCATTAGACAAATAAGCTATTTTACTCTTAGACACATACGGTGGATTACCAATAATCACATCAAATCCTCCGTGGCCATTGATGATTTCATAGAACTCGGCAAGCCAATGGAACGGTTGATGCGACTGGTACCATGCATCGTAATCGGCGGTTGTGCCCACGGCACCAAACATCTGAAGGTTCAACAGGTCGTTGAGCTGGGCGAGTCGTTTCTTCAGTTCATGCTTGGCACGCTTAAAGGCTGCCATGTCTTCAGCCTGTTTCAACTGCACGTCTTTGAAGATGTCGTATGTGCGGGCTACCTTATCCATTTCCTCATTAACCTTCGCCTTGAATTCCTCAATGGCAAACATATCGCCTTGCACCAAATTGCGATCCAGTTCCTTCTGCGTAGCATAACCCACAAGGGTGTTACCACAGCGAATATTGAAGTCAATGTCGGGCAGAGGGTCAAGTCCTAAGTTCGGATCACGTTTATCCACCTCAACCACCGCCACCATCTTCAGGAACAGACGCAGCTTGGCTATCTCGGTAGCTTCTACCATAATATCCACGCCATAGAGATTGCGGAGAATGATGCTCTTGTAGATGAAGTACTGAATGTTGGAACGGTACTTATGCGCTATCTCCTGTAATTGACGAATAAACAGATGTGGGTTCTGCTCATGGAACTCCTGCATACGGTTGATGCAAACCTCATAGAGTGGTTCCAGAATGTTGAGTGCAGCAAAGAGGAAAGCGCCCGAACCACAAGTGGGATCGAGGATGGTGACGTGCTGCAAGGCATCGTAGAAGTATTCCACAAACAGATGGTTCTGCGTGTGCGTAAGATAGTCGGTTACGAACTGGCGAATATCAAGATTATAAGTAATGAAGTCGTTAATAGCAGTAATCTCACCATTGACAATTTTCTCCTTGATGCTTTGGCAGCGTTGCAGGCGTTCTATGGTTTCGCGCCAAATCTCGGTAGGCAGAGCAAGGGCTTCGGGCGTACGCTCGTTCCAGTGGGCGCGACGCTCCAAGAGGTTGGGCTGCGTGGTGTCCAGCCCTATGGAAATGTTGTCGGGAAGTGGCTGGCCGGCACCTTTCTTCATGGCATCGTAGATGTACCGGTCGCCACTCACGCAAGAAAGTCCACAACTCACCATTGGAGCGAAAGAGTTTTTTTCGTCTTTGCGCTTCACAGCGTCCATCAGGTAAAGGCACTATGGTATTACGTCCAATATATTCCGTGATGTCCTCCTTGGTATAGTAGGCTCCCATCTGTGCTCGGTCATTGATGTATTGCTCGAAGATGTAGCCCAATACATCAGGGTTGATGTCACGCCCTGATGCCGTCATGCGGTCGTCAAGATGCCAGTGCCATTTATCAAAGAAGTCGAAGAGGCTGACGAAAGCCTCATCGGCTATATCAAGTTCTGCATAGTCTTGTTCTATCTGGTGTACATCGAACATGCCACCATTGAGATAAGGTATGCGTCCATAAATGTTTTTCAAATTCATGGCTGTGCTTGGGGCGTTGAGTCCATCATGAAAAAAAGACTGACTAGAAAACCCTTATAGAAATGGTTGAAGAAGCGATCCTCGCCCTCCTGCTCGCGCGTCCACTCCAGCTTGTGGCGCAGATAATCTACATCGCCATCCAAAAAAACCTTTTTTTCTGAATGAAGTAGCAGAACATCAGGCGATTGAGCATCACCGAGGTGTACCACTGTTTGTTTTTGTTTTGCTTATCATCAATATGGTCGTCAATGCCTGTAATAAATTTGCAAAAGTTGCTGTGCTCTTTCTTAAACCCAGCATAGAAATCTTTGGTAATCTTCTCTGAATTGATGAGAAAAGATTTCTGCACCTTTTTCTATAATATCAAGAATGGTAGGATTGTCTTCAATAGTAAATGAAAGACTCTCCATCTTCTCAAACAAAAATCCAGCTTTTATCGAGTGTATCGTATTCCATCAGCACCACATCTCTCTTTTCTACCTTCTTCACAGGAGCTACCCAAAGATGATGAAGTGTATTTGGGAACAACGAATATGCAGATGTAGTTTTTCGGCATTCTTCCGTAACTTGGTATCCAATTTCTTACAAACCGATGCAGCAGGAATTTCGTCAGTGCAACATTGCAAAATTTGAAAACCCTTGCGTTCGGCTATCTGTTCTATACAAAAGATATGCTCGTCTATCGTATATTCTGGCAATAGTGTTGCTCCAGACGGATTGTTCCACAACATTTCGCTTACAAACAATCCCTTGAAGTCAGCCTCTGTTATGTATTGGTTGAATAGTTTTTCTTTTCATTATTTTATGCTTTTAATCCCATAGAACAGATAATCACAGGGTCTTTGTGTTTTTATTTTGTCCTCATCTATACGGCACAGGTTTGCATTTTCAAACATTTCAATAACCGTGTCCACAATATCATCATGCGTATTACCTGTACGCATCATTCTACCGAGGATGAATTTCGAGTTTTCCAATAATGGATAGTTATATATCTGGTCGATGGCAAACTTCAGCAATTCTTTCTTTTCCTGGGTATAGAAGACGTTTAATGGCTGCTCATAATAGTGGTTCAACAATTCATAAACTTTACGCTTTGTGCTGAAACGACTACCCAAAATGCCCCCCACATTTGTATTCTCATTCTTAATGCCCTTTACTGCTTTCTCCACTAATGAGAAGTGATTCTCCTGTGCTGGCAAACACGGCTCACTGATTGAGCATGCCATTGCTTGAAGAATGCGCTTCTGCGACTGGCTGACAATATCTCCTTTAGCGTTATACCAAGTCAGCACATCGAAGTCATTGTAGGTTCGGGCGTAAGTAATCACACCATCTTCTATCACACTATTAGTTTTCTTTGTAGAATATGCGATATTTGGAATCTCTGGTATAATACGTTTTAAGTCGGGGTTAGCATCAGTAGCGTTCTTCCATATCTGGAAAGCCTGTGAACCCAGATCTACATCCACATCATCCTCATCTTCATCCAGACTGCCACTCTTTTCATTATACATGTCGCTGAAGATTCTGCTCGTTTCCTTCAAAGAACACTTCGTCGCTACCCACAATGCCTGCGTTTTTCGTTGATACGGTCATTAAGTCGGGTACGCAAACGAATGATATTCTCAACCTTGTCGGCAGGGAAGAAAGAATAGCAATAGATTTGTTCAGAACTTTGGTCGATACGATCCACACGTCCTGCACGCTGAATAAGTCGGATAATAGCCCACGGCAGATCGTAGTTCACTATAACATGTGAATCTTGCAGGTTTTGACCTTCACTCAGCACATCAGTTGCTATCAGCACACGCAATTCATTCTCTGTGGAAACATCAGACTTATTGCTAATGGGCGAAAATCTGTCAACAACATCCGTTGGGTTCTTTGTACTTCCAGTCACTTTCTCTATGTGCTTGAAGCCGCGCTTCTAAGTTGATAATACACGTAGTTTGCCGTATCTGAATATTGCGTAAAGACTACTACCTTATCCTCCTTATGCTTATCGCTCAACAAATCTTCCAACTCATTGAGCTTTTTGATCTGTCTGTGGATTCCATGCGTCACATAAGTTAATCATAGCTATCAGTTGCTCACAATCTTTCTTCAACTGCTGTTTGAGCGTGCGCTTAAAGTACTTGGAATCTATCCATTGCACATTGTTTTTACCTATCAAACCATTGTAATACTCCTTGGCTTTGTCTATATATATCCGCATATCGTTAGGCACCTTTATCAGGTTATCGCCAGAAGAATATTCGTCATTTTCATCGTCATTCGTAAAGATGTCGTTGATATCAGCATCATCGATGAAATTCTCTGGGAAAGTATTTTCATCACTGATGGGCAACTTCAATTTATTGTCGATAGCATAGATATATACGGCACAGTGCAGGATATGACGAAACAGGGGTGATAAGGAAAGAGAAACCACTGCTGTCGATACGTTTTGAAGAAAGTACTCTTACAAAATCCCATCATACGTTCGCCCTGCACGGGAAAGATTGGCTATTAAGTCGTTCTCGTATTTTTGATGCCGCTTCTGCTTTCTTCTCGTCCAAATAGTGAATCAGCCCATAACGAGGAAGTTTCAAATTCTCCATTAGTCCAATCATCTGCTCTGAATACAGCCGACTGTACTGGTCGCCATCAACCGTCTTGAACTTGACTGCTTTAGGTATCCGGTCAGGGAAATAAGACTTATGTCCATTCTTGAACTCCAAATACTTTCGCCCATTCGTTGGATCGGTCTTTTGCATAATTATCTTTAATGAAAGTGCGAGTGCGACGAATCAGAAAAGAGTTTCATCAGTTCCCTGCCAGTCTTCCTGACAATCACTTCGTTCAAATGCCTTGATGCTCCGTATAAAGTCCCTCATGCTTTTCTGCAAACTTGCGCTCGCCTCCAAGCTCGCGAATATAGGCTTCAGGACGAATGCCCAAATCGGTTTCATCATCTATAAACAAACGTAACTGACTGCTCAAATCTTTGTATTGCTTTGTTATAGGGTGTCGCGTAAGCAACAACACCTTGCAATCTTGCTTTTGAATAAGGTCTCTGATATTTTCGATAGCGCATACCCTGACTATTACGCAGGTTATGGCTCTCGTCAATAATGATAAGTTTATAGTATCTTGCATTATCCACATCAATAGGTTTCGCCATAGACATGATGTCAGCCTTCAGATCATACTGTTTACGATACTTAGCCCACATATCCTGCAGGTTGGCAGGACAGATTATCAACGTGTTGCTGCCAAAGGTATTTTCATACATTTTTGCAATGGCACAGGCAGTAATGGTCTTACCAAGTCCCACTACATCACCAATCATTGCTCCTCCTCTCTTGTCGTTGTTCAGATGGCGGGCTGCTATCTTCACGGCTGTCTGTTGAAACTCAAAGAGGTCGTTCTTAAACTCTGCAGGGATTGTAAATTCCTTTATACCCGAACGTGCCTCCTCACTAAGATGATAGGCAGTTTTCAGATAAATATAGTAAGGCGGAATCTCTCTTTTACCAGCCCAGCTATTATCTATAATATCTATCAGTTCCTTGGTGATATCAAGACAGAACTTGTCTTCCCACTGGTCGTCAAACCAACGAGCCAGTTTCTCTGCACTGTCGCTGTCGCCAAACTCTGCATTCAACTCTCCTTGCCTTGTAAGTCCCGAATAGGTAAGATTACTACTACCCATGATGGCTTGAATCTTATTGAAATTATCATCAGGACGATAAGCGAGATAGAGTTTTTGCATGAAGTGGTTCACGAAGATATAACTTCACGCATACTTTTTCGTCTTTCATCTGTTCGGAAAGGCGACGAAGCGTGAACTCATCCTGTTTGGTTGGAATTCCCAGCTGAAGCTGGCGTCTGAAATTGCGCGCCACTTCCAGCCTACACTGGCTTACTATAATTGGCATCTGGCAAAGGCTGCTCTGTATAGAGTTGACGGATTAGCTCTTCGGCAGGTCGATGCATACCTATCAATAATCGACACTTGCGGAAAAAGGCGTTTGTCGCCTCTCATAGACGTAATCGCCTGTAAGCATGTCAACCTGATCTACTACAAGACCCCAGCCACGCAAGTTAAAATAACCGACGCAGAAATCCACACGCTTTACACCTACATTGGTAACTATGCCTTGCAGACCTTCAGCAAACTTGCTTTCATATTATCATAAATTCGTGCCATAATACAATTCCTTCAATAGCCAACTACAAATCATCTGTCCACAACAAATCATCTACTTTTACTCTCAATATCTTTGCTAACTGTATGAACATTTCGACATTGGGCTGGGCAGCATTCGTAACCCATTTTGATATAACGGCAGGGTCTTTGTCCAAGATTTCTGCCAGTTGCTTATTTGTCATTCCTTTCTCAGCGAGAACCACCTTCAGGCGATTGATTTTCTTGCGTCCCATTCTGATGTAACTTGATTGCGCCCATAAAATTACTCATTATTTCTCAGAAAGTGGTGCATTTTGAGCAAAAAGAAAGTTTCTTATAATCAAAAATGTATTCTAATTCATTTTTCTTATTATAATTTCAATTCTGGCAAGCTATTTATCGCTCCGACTTCAACTTATCCACTGCACGGGTGTATTTCTCAGTATGCTTTAATCCGCTATGCCCCAATAGGCTAGCGACAGTTTTTATGTTAGCCCCATTATTGAGTATGTTCACGGCAAAAGCTATGGCGAGCACAATGCCAACTGATGTGTTTTGTTAATGCCAGCACGTTTCACCCATCGCTTTTACAGATTTGCAGCAACTCTCATAAGATGGAAGATTGAATATGGAGGTATTCAAATCGTCAGGTGCCTCACCAACCAATGACAATAATCCATCATTCAGAGGAATGACCACACCACTATGTGCTGAATGCCCTTTAGTTTTGTTCTGCTCAAATTTCAAAAGACGATTAGTGTAATCTATATTCTTGTAAGTCAAGTCTTTCACATCGCAGAAGCGTAGCCCACAATACAGACAGAGGATAAAGGCTCGTCGCACATTTGGGTTCTCGTTGTCGTAATGACATTGTATCAAAGATTGGATTTCATCCATAGACAGCACGTCCTTGCGCAAGATCTGTTCGTCGACTTTGCATACCACACCTTTACAAGGGTCTTTCAGCATCACTTCGTGGTCGATTGCATATCGTACAACCTTCTTGAAACGCTGATAGATGCTCTTTGCTCCTTCGCCCACGCTTCGTGATTGCAGATACTCCACAAAGCGTTCCATCATGTCCTTGGTTATCAAATCGGGCTTAATACTAAACTCATAGAGTGGATATTGCTCTTTAAGAAAATCCTTAAAACGATTCAAGGCTATCTTAATCATTCGTAGGTCTTTCTTGGTATAGCTGTCTATGTAAGCCTGATAATAGTCCAAGAAATTGATATTTCTATCTTTCTTCAACCGATAGCCGAGCATACTCTCCTTAAACTGCTGTTCACGTTCCGCACGAATTTTGGCAGCCAATTCAAGTGTTTCTTTATTTTGTTGCCGTTCCATAGGAGTACGAGGTTTAGCAATCAAGTACAACTGCAAATTCTCTTTTCGCCTGTTATGCTTGATGTGCACTTTGGGCTTGCTCGCCATCTTGCCAGTTTCATAAAAACTGAATTGCCGTCTTCATCCAACACAGGCGTTTCTTCTCTACCAAGATAATACTCAAGATAAAGACTTATCCGACCATCAGAAAGCACATTTTGCTCCAATTTCGGATTTTCTTTTGCTTTATTTTCTAATTTTGCCATAATTGATAGTTATGTACCTAAATGTGTATCAAACCGAGTAAAAATCATTAACTCGTTTATTTTTCAGATGTTTTCTTATTTTTGCAAAGATACTAAAAAGTTCCGAATATCAAAGTGTACTAAAAGTGTACTATCTAACAAGAAATAGGCAAAAAAAGGGCAAAATCACTAAATATAAGAAAACTGCAAATTGCTGATTATCAATACAATATATTCTTTTTGGTTTCTCTTGTTTTCACGACATTGTACCGGGTCTGGGTACAGAAGCAAAAAGCTAAGTGGTTCGTTGTCAAACACTTAGCTTTTTCTTGTTTTACGAATGTTCCCAAATTGTTCCCATATATCCTTTTTAAATGCTTATAATTTAAAGACCGACTAACTATAGGAATGTTATTTATAGAATCCTATAATCCATTGGGATAACCTATCATCAATATATCTTCTGCTATATCAACGTCTTGTAACTGTTCTATGGTAGGAATTATAGTATTATCAAAAGCTCGATAGAAAATTCTTTTTCCTAACCTTTCTTGAAAGGATTGAATAATAGGATTCACCGGCATAACACAAAGGTCAATATCGAGATCTGGATGGAAAATCTATTCTTTTATCAAAGTTTTTCTTCTATATTTATGGGAACATGTTTCGTGTAAATAGGATTGCCATTCTCATCACACTCACTCATGGTAAACTTCCCTTGGTTCATATCTTGTACGACATGCTTATTTGTTACGAGTAAGGGCATTGTGCCCTTATCATCTACTAATAGATTGACAAAGAAACCTGTACCAGAGTAAGAAACACCTTCATAGGAAGTCGTTTCAATACGAACTGTACTAAAACATAATTGTCCAATTACGGATAAATCCATATTATCTCTATTTTTTTATATATGTTTGTTAAATTAAAATCAAATTCTTGAAGCCCTAATTTTCACCATGAAAAACATCTTTTTGACAGCACACGAAGCGCAAACCCGGGAGAAAAATCCCGTGTATACTTTAAAGTTGCAGTAATTAGCGATGATGATCAGCTTTAACATACAGCCTTACCCTGAAATCGCGCATGTACATATATATTCTCTATGAAACGATGAGTCTGCATTTTCCCGATTATACTTTGGAAAAATCGCGGAAACCATTTGTCATATAGAATATTTCTGTAATTTTGTCATCGGTAGTAATTGCGGTCATTGTCTGTATATATTTAAAATAACACAAGATGCCCGTAATTTACACAAACACCAAATTCACGGGGATTTGCAAACCATCGACCTTATGTTTTTATTCAACAATTCTGATACAATGAAGAAAAAGTTTCTGATTATTATCATATGTAGTCTGTTCTCGTTGCCTATGTTCTGCGAAGCGCATGATTTACAGGCTTTTACTACATAAGCTTTGATGATGCGATCGAACGAGCAGAAGACATTGATAATAAGCATAGGAAAGCAATAGAAAAATCACTTAGAATGTTTGATGAAGCGGTGGATGACAAGATCAGGTATAAGTTGTGCTTAGACCTTTTCTCCCAATATAAAAAGCGCAATCTTGATTCGATGTATATCTACGCTAAGGAAGGCTGGTTATTAGCAAAGAAGATGGGGATTATGAGAAGATGCAAAACTCGATGCTGAACATTGCAGACGCGTATAAAAACTTGCCAGGTATGATGAAGCTTTTGAACGTTTTTACAGAATATGGACAGAAGCTATATAAATACTCATGGCAAGCAATATTACAACATGCTTCACGGAGTCTACTTCTCTTTGCTTAAAGAGGGAAGAAGCAGTGAGGAACAAAGGGGTATCGCCTCATGCAGCGGCAGTACAGGGATTCTATGGCTATCTATGAAACGCCCAACACGATGATGCATGTATGCAATCAGAGTATGATTCTACGTTTAAATGGTCAGTATAATCAGGCGATAAAGTTGTTTCGCAATTATGAGAGCCAACATCCTGACAGTATATGGAATGACGCTTCCGCGTGCGCCGTGGCTTCGGAACTGTATGGAGCATCAGGATATAAAGACAAAAGCATAGTATTCCTCGCACAGGCCGCAATTCTTGACAAACTGGCGGGCAACAAGAGTTACACTGCTCTTCAAGACCTTTCCAGAATGCTTTATGAAAAAGGGGATATTGATCATGCTTATCGCTATATGATGGTTTGCATGAATGATATTATACAAAGTAAAGCAAAGAGCAGACTGACAAACGTTGCCGGTCTTCTGCCGATTATTACAGCTGCGCACGACAAGGTAGTTGAGGAGAAGCGTACTACATTTGTCATTTATATCATAACACTTATTTCTTTTCTTTTGGTATTAGTGGTTATGGTTTTGCTCATATTAAGACGAAATCGACGGCTATCGGTGTTTGCGACATGAGCTGGAACTGAAGAATATCAAGCTGCAGGAAAACGATGTCTTTATTGAGAGTAAGAATAAAGAACTTGCTTTGTTAAACGATCAACTTCAGGAAGAAAACAATATCAAGGAAGAATACATTGCTCAATTGTTTAATATTTGTTCGGTATATATTAATGACCTGGAAAACTATCGCCTTAGTCTACTTACAAAAATGAAAACACATAAGACTAAAGAGTTGCAGACAACTCTGGAGTCGCCTGTAGCATCGAAATACAAAAGAGAGCTTTATCGTCTTTTCGATTCTATATTCTTAAAGTTGTTTCCAAATTTTATTGCAGACTTTAACGACCTTATTACTGACGGAACGACTTTTTACCAAAGGAAGGCGAGATACTTTCGCCAGAGTTAAGGATTTATGCGTTGGTTCGTTTAGGGATAACTGACAGTGTTCGTATATCTTCATTCCTTGGCTACTCCAAACAAACGGTATATAACTATCGGCAAAAAGTGCGCTCTCATATTGGAGTTTCTCGTGAAGAATTGGTAGAAAAGATTAAACTACTTTTAGTGATAAGACTTACTAAAGACTTACTATTTCTCATCCGCGTCAAACATCTAAGTTGTTGATATTCAATGATTATTGGTTTCCAAACCAACTTACTTTCTTTGAATATCACTTGACTATGATTATATTTTTGACGTAATTTTTGCCGCAACAGAAACCGAATTAATCTCTGTAACCTAATAATGACGGAGAATACTACTAATATTAAATATCTTAAACATAAAATGATGAAGAGAAAATCAGATTCTATTTGGCGAAACGGATGTGTGTACCATTTGCTATGTATGGCAGGACTGCTTGTTGTTCCGACAAGTACCTTTGCTTTGGAGCATACGCATGGTAACGTAGCTTCTATGGGCGCTATCGTGCAAGATAGCAAGAAAAATCAGTGGGAATGTCACCGACTCTAATGGCGAACCTCTTATTGGAGCCACAGTAATAGTGAAAGGCAGCAACATTGCTACTGTTACGGATATGGATGGCAATTTCCAGTTGGACGTGCCCAATGGCGCAACTCTCGTGATATCTTATGTAGGTTATGTCCAACAGGAGTTCAAAATTGGCAATCAGCGTAGTTATACCTTCAAACTGAATGAAGACAGTAACACTTTGAACGAGCTTGTGGTGATAGGTTATGGTCAGGTGAAAAAGAAAGATCTTACGGGCTCTGTAACTGCTATAAATCGTGACGATCTTAATAAAGGTGTGCAGAATACAGCTCAAGAAGCACTTGTCGGTAAGATTGCCGGCGTAAATGTTATCACTAATTCGGGTGCTCCGGGCGCAGGCTCTACCATCAGAATACGTAGTGGCGCGTCGCTTTCTGCAAGTAATGATCCACTGATCGTTATCGATGGTGTTCCAGTTGACAACTCCACCATTGAGGGCGGAGGAAATGTTCTTGGCGGCATTAACCCTAATGATATAGAGACTTTTACTGTATTGAAAGATGCTTCGGCTACAGCTATTTATGGTTCGCGAGCTTCGAATGGTGTTATTGTGATAACAACCAAGAAAGGCAGTGATGGCGGTGTAAAGATTAATTATAATGGAAATGTCTCTGTTGGTGTTATAGCAAAAAGGCTTACTCCCCTTACAGCTGACGAGTTTCGGGCTTTTGCGCCCACTGTTACAGGTGTGCCCACCGGTGTTTCGTTTGGCACAGCAAATACAGACTGGCAAGATGAAATCTTCCGTACAGCCATTGGCACAGAGCATAACGTCTCGCTTTCAGGCAATGCCATGAAAAAGGCGCCATATCGCGTTTCTGCAGGTTATACAAACCAGAGTGGTATCATCAAGACAAATCATTATAGCCGTTATACATTTGATGGCGGTATTAGCCCAACATTCTTTGACAATCATCTTACCATTGGTTTTGAAGCTAAAGGCTTCGTATGAGGATAACGTGATGGTTAGTGGCGATGTTGTGAACAACGCATTGCGCTATGATCCAACCCGTCCGGTTATGACAGGAGTAAAGGGAAGTGATACGCCTGGATTGGGATATTTCATTTGGATGAACGGAGGTTCTCCAATGGCCATCCAGACAGATAATCCTGTTGCGCAGCTTGAGCTTCAAAAAGTTTTTGCAACAAAGTATCTCGTACCATCGGTAACGCAACGATAAACTATAAAATACATGGTTTTTGAAGATTTGCAACTGAATGCGAATCTTGGTTTTGACATTCTTAAAAGCATTTATACTAAAGATGTTCCTGATAAAGCGGGAACTATGTACACTTCGAATCTGAAAGATGGAACAGGTTTGGATTATGATGGTACTCAGAATAAGCGAAACACTCTTTTAGATCTTTATGCCAACTATCGACATGTATTTGCCCAAAAGCATGATTTCAGCGCAATGGCAGGTTATGGATGGCAGCATTTCTGGAAGAAGTACAACGACACAACACTTTCGCCTGCAGGGAAGGAACTATTCTCTCCGTCTCATTATGAATCAGAATATTATCTGCTTTCTTTATATGGGCGTCTCAACTACACTTATGATGACAAGTATATGATAACAGCGACCTTGCGTTCCGACGCCTCTTCTCGTTTTGCTAAGGATAACCGTTGGGGCTATTTCCCATCTGTAGCATTGGCATGGCGTGTGGGTAATGAGGAGTTCCTCAAGAATAGCCGTGTCTTGAGCAATTTGAAACTGCGTATGAGTTATGGTGAAACTGGTCAACAGGATATCCTCAACGACTATCCTTATATGACTACTTATACAATTTCTTATCCTGAGGCAAGTTGTCGTTTTGGTGACAAATGGTATCGCACTTATCGTCCGAATGCTTATGATACGGATATTAAGTGGGAGACGACCGCTACTTGGAATATTGGTTTGGATTATGGTTTTCTGGGCAGCCGCATTTATGGTACTATTGATCTGTATAAGCGTCATACTACAGACCTTCTGAATACCATTAACGTGATTTCGGGTACTAATTTTTCTTCCATTCTCACTACCAACATCGGAGAGATGGATAATAAGGGTATAGAGTTTGCTATCAATGCACAACCTATCCGCACGAAAGATCTCACTTGGGATTTAGGCCTCAACTATACATGGAATACTTCTAAGATTACGAAACTGAACACCATAGACTATGAATCAAACTTTGTGCAAACGGGTGCAATCTCTGGTACAGGAAAGTATGTTCAAGTTTTCATGGTGAACAAACGTCCGTATACATTCTATCTTGCCAAACAAGCATACGACAATAATGGCAAGCCTTTAGAAGGAAAGTATGTTCAGCCAGATGGATCAATATCTTCAACAGAAACGCGCTATGCTACAGACAAAAGTGCTCTACCCAAGTCGTATTTGGGTCTGAACACACATATAAACTATAAGAATTGGTATTTAGGCTTGAATGCCCATGGTGCTTTCGGAGCCTATGTTTATAATTATATTCGTGCCGATCAATATTTGCAGCAGGTGTATAGCGACCAGGGAAGTTTCTCGAATATTCTTCCTTCTACTCGAGATTTAGGCTTTGACGTACAGCAACTTTATTCAGATTACTTCCTCGAAAAAGGCGATTTCTTCCGTTTAGATAATATCACGTTGGGATATACCTTTAAGAAATTGTGGAACAACAATTCTGATCTCCGTTTGGCTTTTTACCATACAGAATGTTTGTACGATTACGGGCTATAAGGGTATTGATCCTGAATTGGCAAATGGCATAGACCGTGATGTTTATCCACGCCCCCGCACATTCTCTTTATCAGTGAATCTGAATTTCTAATCAACCAAGAATATACAACTATGAATAAAAATAAAATCATCACAGTCATATCAATCCTGCTTTGTTTAGGACTTACATCATGTTTCAACGATCTTGACACAATGCCTCTTGATAATAACCAGATTGTTAGCGAAGAAGTCTACAGCACTACTGACGGATATGCAGGCATGCTTGCAAAATGCTACGGGTCAATGATTCTCACAGGTCAAAAAGGTGGAGATGGCGGAGATGGCGATTTACAAGGCGCAAACGAAGGATATTCTGGATATGTGCGCTTATTGTTCTATCTTCAGGAACTGAACACAGACAACTTCCTTATGCCATCGTCTTCCAATGGGCTTCGCAAAATGCTTAATCTTTCATGGGATGCTTCAAATGCTCCTGTAGTTACCTGGACTTATCAACGCCTATACATGAGTATTGCTTATTGCAATGAAGTTTTGCGTGAGTGTACAGAGGACAAGTTAAAAAGCGCGGGCTTTTGGGACAAGATGTCAGACGAATGCGCAAGCTATCGCGCCGAGGCTCGTTTCATCCGTGCTTATTGCTATGCAACATTATGTGACCTTTTTGGTAATGTTCCTTACATAGATGAAAATACAGGCGTAAAAGAAATCCCTGTGCAATGGACAAGAAAGCAAATTTTTGAATATGCCGAAAGAGAACTTAAGGCCATTAATGGCGACTTGAAAGCGCCGCATAAGAATGAATATGGCAGAATTGATCAAGTTGCAGCATGGTTCCTTCTGGCAAGAATGTATCTCAATGCACAGACATGGATAGGCGATAATCGTTATACCGACGCCCTTGTTTATGCAAAAAAAGTAATCAACGAAGGAGGATATCATCTGGCTTCAGATTATCGCCATATCTTCCTTGCTGACAACGATCAATGTTCTGAGATCATCTGGCCACTTTGTCAGGATGGTCAGAAAGCCCAGAGTTCTGCTGGAACCAATTTCTATGTTAAGGCATTTGTAAATGGTCCGATGAACGAACTCTACCAAACTGGCGTTGGTTCACGTGGCTGGGGTAATGTGCGTGCCAAGACAACACTTGTAGATGCGTTTGACGCTGATGATGTTTTGTTTGACAAAACCGACACATGGGGTAATCAGAAAAAGGATAAACGTGCACAATTCATGACAGCACTCCCTAATCAAAAGAAAAGAAACCTATGACGACAAGGGAGCAATGACAAGTACTTTCACTTGCGGATATGGTTATATCAAATGGCGTAATGTTACCAAGGATAATCAACTTCCTGTTCAAGGTGAAGCTTATACATCAATAAATTTCCCTATGTTCCGTACCGGGGAGGCTTATCTCATTGCAGCAGAAGCTATCCTGCGTGGTGCCCAAGGGGGAACAAAGGCAGATGCCCTTAATTATGTAAACGAAAATCCGTGAACGTGCATATATGAGCGGTAAATACGCCAAACCAGGTATTCGCTCTGACGCGAATGGTGACATTATAGAGTCGCAACTTACTCTTGACTTCATTCTTGCAGAACGCCAACGTGAATTAGCATCAGAACTTGTACGCCGTACAGATCTTATTCGATTTGGCAAATTCACAAAAGGGAAAAACTGGGATTGGAAGGCTGCTCAACAGAAAGGTGCTGATGTTGATAACAAATTCGTTTTGTTCCCAATACCAGAAACAGAACTCACAAACAATCCAACTTTGAAACAGAATGAAAACTATTAGAATATACCTGCTCATCACGCTTCTCCTGCCATTTAGTGGGTGTTGGCTCAGACTTCCTTTGAGGAGATTGATGCCAACCCTACTAAAGGCAGGAGGAGATACTCTAGCTTATCCTGTAGAAAAAAACATCTTCAAACCCCTACTCCAAAAAGGCTATCAACCATTCTACATCAGCCACTATGGCCGACACGGCTCTCGCTTTTTTATTAGGAGATAGGGACTACAAATGGATAATAGACCTGCTCAAGATGCTAATAAGCAACACGCCCCTGACAGACTTGGGGCGTGAGTTGCTTGCCAAGCTTCAAGAATTATGGCCCATTGTAGAAGGCAGAGGTGGCGACCTTACTTCTGTAGGCGAGCTTCAGCATCGCGGAATTGCTCATCGAATGTATACTCATTACCCAGAAGTTTTTAGAAAAACCAAGAAAGTTTCAGCAAGATCAACCATGTCTTTGCGTTGTGCTATGAGCATGGCCGCTTTTTGCGATGAACTCAAAAGGATTATCGCCAGGCCTTTGACATGCATCTTGAAGCAAGTGAGAAATATGTCAGATATTTAAACTGGCAATCAAAAGAATCCAATACGTTTGCAGATAGCAAGCATGGCCCTTGGGTTGAAGAGTATCGTAAGTTTACAGCGGCTCAGACCCGTCCGGAACGTATGTGCAAATCTCTTTTTAACGACAGCATCTACATATTGAAAAAAAGTAAATCCAAGCGAGCTGATGTGGGGCTTATATTGGATCGTTGTTGATATGCAGGACATCGATACAGCTATTCAATTGCCCCCAAGTACTGACAAACAGAGAACTTTTTGACCTATGGCAAGTCATTAACTATAAATTTTATGTTGATGGCGCCAACCACGCAGATGGAAAAAGGCGCATGTCCTGGGAAAGCTGTTCCATTGGTGAAGAACATTATAGAAAGTGCTGATGAGGCAATTACCAATAAGAATATTGCAGCCACCTTGCGATTTGGTCATGATGGCAACATTATTCCATTACTGGCCTTAATCAAGCTTGAAAACTTTGATGCTAGTGTTAGTAATCCTTATGAGGTCTATAAAGTTTGGAGCGATTTTAAGGCCGTTCCAATGGCTGGTAATATTCAGTTGATTTTTCTATAAGAACAAAAAGGATGATGTCTTAGTGAAAATCCTTCATAACGAAAAAGGAGGCACATGTTGCATTGCAAACAGATATTTTCCTTATTACCATTGGAAGGATCTTCGTGCTTATCTTCAATCACTATTATAGCCGTTCCTTTAACCCACATCCTCTTGCACAAAGCCCCGACTTTTCTCAAGCCAGGGCTTTGTTATTTCCCAAAGTTTTTGTAACTTTAGGCATACAATAATAGTTATGCCAAAGTTACACTTTTGCTCTACCATATGCAACCAAACGGTGCTTTTTCCGCAAAGAATTGATGAGAGCATTGCGGAAAATGACCCCGTTCGCATTATCAATGCCGTTGTTGATGGTCTGAATGTCGATAATTTTTCGTAAGCTTTACAAAGAGAGCGGGCGCAGTCCCTACCATCCAAGAATGATGCTCAAGGTCATCCTCTATGCCTACATGAACAATATCTACTCCTGTCGCAGGATAGAGAAACTACGCAAGTTCGGATTAATAAAGTCCTTTTAAAAGTTGGTAATCCGAACTTGCGTCTATGAGTGAGCCGTCAGAAACGCTTGGACGGCAGGCGTGTAGATATGCTTAGACGAGGTTGGTTGTGCATGCATATCTGTGGGTTTTCGTAGGTGGCAGGTGTGCAGATATGCTTAGGCGAGGGAAGAAATGATGTGTGGGTGGTGCAGGAATGATCGGCAGATAGGAATCGTGTAGAAACGGAGGTTGGGCGGTGTGACGTATTCAAAAACGAAGAAGCCATTTCAGAACTCTATATTGAGTAAAGAAATGGCTTCTTTGTATCTTTTGAGAGACGCGCAACTTGTAAATTGACGTTGCCAATGCTTAAAATCGCATCGTGAAAGCTCTCTTTGGTCGGGATGACCGGATTCGAACTGGCGACCCCTACGTCCCGAACGTAGTGCGCTACCAACTGCGCTACATCCCGATTGCAACATGGTTGTCAGCGTGCTGAGGCCTTATTGCGGGTGCAAAGATAAGCTATTTTTTGCATATAGACGCATTTTATTTGAAAAAAATTTGCTCGTAAGATATAAAAACTCTATCTTTGCACTCGCTTTAAGGGAAGTAAGCACTTGGTGCCATAGCTCAGTTGGTAGAGCAAAGGACTGAAAATCCTTGTGTCCCCGGTTCGATTCCTGGTGGCACCACTCCTCCTTTCATTATGCCGTTCACATCTCTTCGGAGTGTGAGCGGCTTTTTTTATGGGCAAGGAAAAGGCTGTAAGCGGCATGGCTTACAGCAATTCGGGCAACCGGAACAGGCCTATGCCGTTACTACCTTTTATTAATATATAGTAGCCTTGGAGCCGGTGGGCCTGAAGGGCTGCCTTTACCTCGTCTACGTTGTTGAACTTGCGGTAAGCGGTGGTTGTCTTCGCGAACTCTTCTCCCACGAGCCACACTTCGTCAAAACCTTCCTTTCGGAGCTGATCCACCACCTTTTGGTGTTCCGCTTCCGACACTTCGCCCAACTCGCGCATGTCGCCCAAGATGGCCATTTTCTTATCTACGTCCATCAAACGGAAGTTTTTCGATGGCGGCATTCATGCTCGATGGATTGGCGTTATAGGCGTCGACAAGCAGGTGGTTGTGGGCTGTGGCAATGAGTTGGCTGCGGTTGTTGGTAGGCTCATACTGCTCCAGTGCCTGGCTGATGAGCGCGGGCTCTACGCCGAAAATGAAGTCCTACGGCGACGGCGGCCAGCATGTTGTCGATGTTATAGGCCCCGATGAGGCGCGTTTGTACCTCGTATGTGGCCGATGCGGGGCACTGTAGGCCGTTGGCCTGCCACGCAAACTTGAGGAAAGGGGCACACGACACCACCGCAACCATTAACGGCATACTCGCCGTTTTTGACTCTGTCCGTAGCTCACCACACGTTCAAACGAACGCTGACAAGCCATTTCATCAGGTCGGCATTGCCTTCGTTGAGGAAAAGCGTGCAGTCGTGGTTTTTCAGAAAGTCGTAGAGTTCGCCTTTGGTGCGCTTTACGCCCTCGAAACTACCGAACCCCTGCAAGTGAGCACAGCCCACATTGGTAATCAGTCCGCACGTGGGTTCTACGTAATCCACCAGCTTTTTGAATGTCGCCGGGTGACTGGCGCCCATCTCCACCACGGCAATCTGATGGTCGGCGTTGAGCCGCATGAGCGTCTTGGGCACTCCCACATCGTTGTTGAAGTTGCCTTCGGTGTGCATCACGTTGTACTTCTGTGCCAAAACGGCCGACATCAGTTCCTTGGTCGTGGTCTTTCCGTTGGTGCCGGTGATACCAATGACGGGAATATCAAACTGCCGCCGGTGCTCACGAGCCAGCTCTTTGAAATTGGTAAGCACGTCGTCGGTCAGGATGTAGCGGTCGTCGCCGGGCTGGGCATATTCCTTTTCGTCGATAACGGCATAGCTACAACCCTGTTGCAGGGCTGTGGCGGCAAACTTATTGCCATTGAATGACTCGCCTTTCAGGGCAAAGAAGATGCTGCCCGTCGGACAATCGCGGCTGTCGGTCGTGATAATGGGGTGCTGCTGATAAAGCGTATAAAGCTGATGTATATTCATTGTCGTAAAAGGGGTGAAGGAGGTGGTAAATGTTGGGGTTTGAAAGGGTGAAAGAGGCAGAAGGTCAGAGTCTTCCTTCCTCATGATAGGAATAATAACGGCCATCGGTGATGATGACATGGTCGAGCAGATAGACGCGCATCAGCTCTGCCGCCTTCTTGATGCGCTGCGTCAGCGTGTCGTCCATGTGGCTGGGGCGGATGTTTCCGCTGGGATGATTGTGGCAGAAGGCCAGCACGGTGGCATTGGAAAGAATGGCCTCGCGCATGATGATACGCACGTCGACGGCTGTTTCGCTCAGTCCGCCGTGGCTCACGCAGAGCGATTTGATGAGTTTGAGTTCTGATTCATGAGCAATATCCACGCTTCCTCTACGTCAAGATCCCGCATGCGCGGGTGCATATAATTATAGATGGCCGTGGCCGAGCCCAAATCGGTTCGCTCTTCGGGCTGCTCCATGGCCCGCCGTTTGCCCAGTTCGCACGCCGCCAGAATGGTAACGGCCTTGGCAGGGCCCACACCGTTGTATTGCTGAAGCTGCCGAACGGTCAGTTTTCCGGAGTGTATTGAGGTTGTTGTTACAGTCGTTCATCACACGTTTCATCAGGTCGACGGCACTCTCGCGGGGCGAACCCGAACCGATAAGGATAGCCAATAGTTCGGCATTGCTCAAGGCTGAGGCGCCCAATCGCTCCATTTTTTTCGCGGGGGCGGTCTTCTTCGGCCCAGTGGTTGATGGTCAGTTTTTCCATGACACGGCGAAAATGAAGTTAGCAGAACGACTATTGATAGAAATTTTTGCTGTAGGCCTGAAACTCATCCTGCCCACGCACACAACGTTTCCACCAGGCTTCGAGGAAGCCGCAGCCGTAGCCCAGCAACTGGATGAAGGCCGAAGCGACACTCAAGAGGCCTATCCGGCAACTGTTGTTTCGCTGCGTGGCATCGAAGAAAATGAGTACGCAGTAGAGCGCGAGTGGCGCAAGCGCCAGCAGGCTGATCGCTATGCCCAATGCCTGTTGCATACCGGCCGGCAAGGTGAAGAAAAGAACGATGCCCAAAAAGGAACGCAACGGCCAGAAAGGCGCAGCCCATCGTAAAACACCATGGGTAAGAGATGAACCGGCTTGAGGCTCTCGGGATATTTCTTATAGAGGGTTGATGCGCGCGATGCCGCTGTTGTAAACCTGCCGCCAGAACTTGCGGAAGTCGGTGCGACGCTTGTGCCATACCCATGCTTCGGGGAAGAGACGACAGCGGCAACCGGCCTTGAATATGCGGATAGAGAAGTCGATATCTTCGCCGAAACGCATCTTGCTGAAGCCTCCGAGCCGCGTGTAGACGTCGCGTCGGATGCCCATATTAAACGAGCGAGGGTAGAATTTGTCGAGCTTTTTCTTGCCGCCGCGAATGCCGCCTGTAGTGAAAAAGCTCGTCATAGAATAAGAAATGGCTTTCTGTACGTCGGTAAACGAAGCGTGGGCGCAATCGGGTCCGCCAAAAGCATCGGCCGGTTGGCGTCGCAACTCGTCATCGACGGCCTTGAAATAGTCCACAGGCAACACGACGTCGCTGTCAAGCACGATGAGATACTCGCCTTGTGCGCGCTCGGCACCATAGTTGCGGCTTTGGCCGGGGCCACTATTGGGTTTGTCAAAATACTTCAGGTCGAGCCGATCGGCGTATTGGTCGCAGACCGACCGGCAGGTAACCGCCGAACCATCTTCGACAATGATGACCTCGAAGTCTTGCAACGACTGGCGAGTGAGGCTCTCGAGCAACTCATCCACCTCGTCGGGACGATTAAAAACTGGGACGATAACAGAGTATTTCATGGGCAACCGTTAATCAGTGTGCAGATTTTTAAAAACGCCATGAGCGTTAGAGTAGGGCGGGGGTAAAGATATTGGGTGATGGTAACTGCCCGAGTGGCTCTTTGTTACCATCACCCAATGTGAATTGTATCTAAATTATTCCTTAACGCGGTTCAGATAGCTGCCGTCGCGTGTGTCAACCTGAATAAGGTCACCCTCGTTGATGAAGAGAGGCACACGTACTTCAACACCGGTTTCGAGCGTTGCGGGCTTAGTAGTATTGGTAGCGGTGTCGCCTTTGATACCCGGCTCGCTGTGCGTAACGCGTAAGTTGGTCTTAACAGGCATTTCGGCAGAGAGGATCGTGCCGTCAGTAGTATCCGTTACGATGTCAACGATGTCGCTTTCCTTCATAAATTCAACGCCTGTAATCTGATCTCTGGCGATTGGAATCTGCTCGAAAGTTTCCTGATTCATGAAAAATATAACCTGTCGGATCTTCGTAGAGATACTGATAAGGACGGTGTTCCCACGCGCACGTCATCCAACTTGAAGCCTACCTGGAATGTGCGTTCGAGTACGCGACCGTCAGCTACATTCTTCAGTTTAGTGTTCATTACCGTGTTTCCCCTTTCCAGGCTTGCGGTGTTGAAAGTCAATACATTTCAAATACCGCCATCCATACGGATGCAAGTTCCGATTTTAATTTCCTGTGAATTGATCATTTTTATCTTGAAATTATTTATTATTCTACAACAATCGTTAGAATTCAGCTGCAAAGTTACGCTAAAAATAGGAACAACACAAAAAAATACCATGAAAAAACCGTTAATTCTTTGGCGTTTCGAAAAATATGAGTAATTTTTGCAACCCAAAAAGGTTCAGAGCGACAAACTGAGCCCTTTTGCTGCCGTGTATTGCGGTTGTTTCCCCCAAGAAATATAAACAATAAATAATATATAAAATGAAAAGAACATTTCAGCCTCACAATCGTCGTCGCGTGAATAAGCATGGTTTCCGCGAACGTATGGCAACAAAGAATGGTCGTCGCGTATTGGCTGCACGTCGTGCACGCGGTCGTAAGAAATTAACTGTTTCTGATGAAAACCACGGTAAGTAATTACCGCACAGGCAGAATATTAGCAGAAAACAGAAAGAAGCAAAGAGTTGTCTTTGCTTCTTTCTGTTTTTTTTGTACTTTTGCATATACTCATTATACGTTATGAAGTCTTCGGAATTTATCAAGAAGTTTAAAAGCTGGTATCTATGGGGTAATATCTTAGCGATGGCAGTGGTCGTGGTCGGTATCATTATCGGCATTAAATACGGGCTCGATCTTTATACCCATCACGGAGAAGCTATCGAGATACCCAATCTAAAGCACATGACGTTTGCCGATGCTCAGCGTATCCTGAAGGACAGAGGGCTGGAAATAGCCGTCAGCGATACGGGATATGTAAAGAATCTGCCATCCGATTGCGTATTGGAGCAAACACCGGCATCAGGTGAAAAAGTGAAATCAGGACATATTATATATGTGACCGTCAATTCCGCACACTCTCCTACATTGTCGTTGCCTGACATCATTGATAACAGTTCGCTCAGAGAAGCCATGGCCAAACTGACAGCCATGGGATTCAAACTTGCTCAGCCGGAATACATCCCGGGTGAGAAAGACTGGGTTTATGGTGTGATCGTCAAAGGACGTCATGTGATGGCGGGCCAACGGATACCTGTTGAAGAACCGCTCGTCATAGAAGTGGGCAACGGAATGAGGAGTTCGGACGAAAATATTAATTATGTCGATCCGGCAGAGTCTGAACAACAGGTGGGAGAAGACGAGATTGACGAGTTTGATGTGGTGACGGCACCGGATCCTTCGGAGGCAGAAAACAAACCACAAACGCCTCGAAAACCTTCGAATCCCTGATACTCGACAAAGGAATATAAGGACATGATCGATATAATAAACGATATTTTAGAAGACAACGAATCGTTCGACAACGGCGGTGAAGGTCTTTATGAACACTGGAAAATAGAGGTCGATCCGAGTCAGAAGCCTGTCAGAATAGATAAATATCTGGCCGAGAAGAACCCGTATCAGAGCCGTAATCGTATTCAGAATGCCGCCGACGCCGGTTTTATCCACGTCAACGGCCTACCCGTTAAGAGCAATTACAAGGTGCGACCGGGCGATGCGATTACGCTGATGCTCGACCGTCCGAAGCACGACACGTCGATTGTGGCAGAAGATATACCACTGAATATCGTCTACGAGGATGACCAGCTGATGGTGGTTAATAAGGAAGCGGGAATGGTGGTGCATCCCGGTGCCGGTAATTTCACGGGAACGCTCATCAACGCGGTGGCCTGGCACATGAAAGATGTCAAGGACTTTGATCCTAACGACCCGGAGGTGGGTTTGGTGCATCGCATCGACAAGGATACGAGCGGGCTGATTGTCGTAGCCAAAACGCCCGAGGCCAAAACGGCATTGGGCAAGCAGTTCTTCAATAAAACGACCCATCGCAGCTATAATGCCTTAGTGTGGGGTAACTTAGTAGAGGATGAAGGCCGCATCGAAGGCAATATCGGACGCGATCCGAAAGACCGCCTGCGCATGAAGGTGTTTGACTCCGATTCGGGCATAGGTAAGCCGGCCGTCACCCACTATCGGGTAATCGAGCGCTACGGCTACACAACATTGGTGGAATGTGTGCTCGAAACAGGTCGTACCCACCAAATACGAGCGCACATGAAGCACATCGGCCATCCGCTGTTCGGCGACGAACGTTATGGCGGAACGGAGATATTGCGAGGCCAGCGAAGCAGCACCTACAAGGCTTTCGTACAAAACGGCTTCAAACTATGTCCACGACAGGCGTTGCACGCCAAGACCTTTGGGCTTCGTTCATCCCGCCACAGGCCGGCAAATGGATTTTGATAGCGAATGGCCGGACGACTTCAAACAACTGATAGATAAGTGGCGCCACTTTATCAAGGGCACGACAGTCGATACTTTTGAACAAAATTAAAGATTAAAATAAATGGAAACATTCAAGAGAAACGTAGCCATCGTCTGCGGTGGTGATTCTTCAGAGCACGATGTATCTCTCCGCTCAGCGCAGGGACTCTATTCTTTCTTCGACAAAGAGAAATACAATATCTATATTGTCGACATCAAAGGACAGGACTGGCATGTAGACCTGCAGAATGGCGAAACCGCACAGATAGACAAGAATGACTTCTCTTTCCTGCTCAATGGTAAGGTGGTAGTCTTCGATTACGCTTATATCACGATTCACGGGCATCCCGGCGAGAATGGATTGATGCAGGGCTATTTCGAGATGTTGGGCATCCCTTACAGCACAAGCGGTGTATTGGTAGAAGCCATGACCTTCGACAAGTATGTACTCAACAACTACCTGCGTGGTTTCGGCGTCAATGTGGCCGATAGCATTTTGCTCCGTCGTAACGAAACATACGATGAAGATGCCATCGAAAAGCGGATAGGCATGCCCTGTTTTGTGAAGCCGTCGGCCGACGGAAGCAGCTTCGGCGTATCGAAAGTGAAGAACGTAGATCAACTTGCACCTGCGCTTCGCGTGGCATTCATGGAGAGCGATGAAGTGATGGTAGAGGGATTCCTCGAAGGAACGGAAATATCGCAGGGCGTCTACAAGACAAAGGATAAGAGCGTCGTGCTCCCTGCCACGGAGGTTGTGACCAACAACGAGTTCTTCGACTATGACGCGAAATACAACGGACAAGTTCAGGAAATCACACCGGCCCGCCTTTCGCCCGAAACAGCGGAGAAAGTAGCTCAGGAAACCAGCCGAATCTACGATATTCTGCATGCCAATGGCATTATCCGTATCGACTACATCATCTCGAAAGATAAGGACGGTAACGATAAAATCAATATGTTGGAAATCAATACGACGCCCGGCATGACCGTAACGAGTTTCATTCCACAACAGGTTCGCGCCGCAGGATTGGACATCAAAGATGTACTTTCTGAAATCGTTGAGAATCAATTTGACGATTAAAGAATAACAAACGTAACATTGCTTTTGCATAAAAAGAAAGCCGTAACAGCACAATGACGCTGCTACGGCTTTCTTATGTATAGAAATATGGGGTTTCAGAATTTTTAGATAAGGCTCAACACGCCGCAGAGCTTGGGGAGTGAACGATTTGAGCAGGCGCAAATCGTCGAGCGTATGGATAGGACCACGCAACCGGCGGTAATCAACGATGTCACGAGCCTGCGTATAGAGTGATATAAGGATGGCGACTAAGCTGTGACAGGGTCGCGGTATTGATGTCAAGACGTGCCACATCATCATCGGGAAGGATGAAATAGGATAATGACTTCTCGGGGAAATCCTCTATCTCACGCAGCTGTTGGATGCTATGAAAACCACCTAAATGTCGGCGGTAATTTACAATCTGACGGGCAAAATAAGATCCGATGCCCGGCACATGGCGTAGTTGGGCCGTGTCGGCTTTGTTCAGATCGACCCGTTCTAACGGCTGAATCTTCCGAGGATATTTAAGTGTGTCTTGCGTGAAAAGCAGGTGGCGATTCGGCCAAAGTGGATGCCGGTAAATAATCAGAACTGATTTTTATATGTGGCAACAAGCGCAAAAAGTCTTTTCGGGTGAGTCCATACAGGCGGGCAAAATCGTTCGGGCGCCGATAGACACCACCCCTTTGCCCGATACTTATAGATATTCCTGACCTGCCAAGGGCGCAAGCCTAAGGCAGAAGTTGGGTGCTGTCGGCTGTATTGGGGTCAAAAATCAAACAAACAGGGCCCGAAGCAACGGGTACCTGATAGTAGCGATGCGAGTAGCGAGAATTGTAGTTGCGCTGTCGCGATTTGATTGATATGGTATCGCCAACGATGGCTGTTGACTGGTCGAAACCCTCGCTTGTCAGATATACCATGAGGACAAATAGGAGACCAAAGAGAAGAGCCGTGAGCAACACGATGCGATCACTCTTTATAAAAATAGACCAAATCGCTCCATTTCATGTGTATTCCGCTTTTAATTACACCTTGCTTTGTTCAAAAGAAAGTTAGATTAAGTGAAACTGGTGGAGCAGGATGGCCAAGATAGCCAACGGACAGCAGTATCTCACTAAAAACATATAAACACCAAAAAGACGCACGCTGGCCGTTCCCCAATTCGTAAACTCATCTTTAACAATCTGCTTTGGCGCAAACCATCCTAAGAAAATACAGGTCAGGAGGCCACCAACCGGCAGAAATATCTGGCCTGTAATAAAGTCGAACCAGTCGAACAAGGACTTTCCGGCTATGTTCAGAAAATCAACCGCGCCGAAAGAGAGGGAACAGAACGTGCCTATCAAGCATGTGGCCGCCGTAACAATCATGGCACCATGCTTTCTTGATATGCGAAGTTCTTCAGAGAAAAAGGCCGTACTTACTTCATGGAGCGAGATTAATGAAGTAGCGCTGCCAATGACAACAGCGTATAGAACATCAACGAAACCAGCCAGCCAACGATCGGCAGACCGCCAAAGGCCTGATTGAATACGTTGGGCAATGTAATAAATACAAGTGAGGGGCCACTGTCGGGGTTGATTCCTACAGAAAAAGCGGCCGGAAAGATGATTAATCCGGCCAAAACGGCTACCAAAGTGTCAATGGCGGAAATCTGTATGGCCGAATGAAGGAGATTCACCTTGCGCGTATAGTACGACGCATAGGTACAGATGCAGCCCATCGCAATGCTCAAAGAGTAGAAAGACTGGCCTAAAGCACCCAGAAAAACATCTTGATTGACCCGTGTGAAGTCGGGCTTCAACAGAAATTCCACTCCTTTTTCCGGCTTGTGGCAGCATCAAAGACGAGCCGACCATCACCAATAATAATATAAATAAGGTGGGCATTAAAAGTTTGGAAGCTTTTTTTCAATGCCACCCCGTATCCCATGAATGATTACAAAATGAGCAATCAACAATATGGCAATCGTCCAAAAGGCAGGCTTCACAGGATTGGATGAAAAGCTTTGGAAATAGCTTTGAACGTAGTCAGAGTTGCCATTCAACTCGCCCATCACCGAAGTATAGACATACTGCACGCACCAACCGGAGACAACCGCATAATAGCCGGTGATGAGAAAGCCCGTTAAGACACCCATCAGGCCCACTAATTTCCAAGCACTTTTTGGGTAATAAGTTGGCATACGCACGATAAGTGTTGGAGGAACCATGCCTTCCGATGATAAATTCGGATACCATACAAGGCAGGCCCAAGGCCAAAATGCACCCCAAATAAATAAGGATAAAAACCGCGCCGCCGTTCTCACCAGCCATATAAGGGAAACGCCAAACGTTTCCAAGCCCCACGGCACCACCGGCAGTAGCCAATATCATGCCTATCTTACTTCCAAAAACTTGCACGCTCTTGTGACATTTTTGATTCATTCTTAGTTTAAAAAACGCAAAAAAATATAAAAAGATTTTATATTTTAAGAATAAATCAATAGTAAAACGACGAATAAGTTATCATTCTTCCATTTCTTTTCCGATAAGCCTCCGGCATTTGATCGCGCCAGCACTTAAACGGATTCCTTATCAAATAGGAGTTATAAAAACGACGGTCACCGGTCACTTCCATGCCTATAAAATCAGGCTTGTCATAAGCTTCATGCTCATCGTTCAGCTCGACTTCTGCCAGCACAAGCCCACTATTATCACCAAAAAACTCATCTACCTCAAAAGGTATGCGCCCCGCTCGCGATCAGATAACGACACTTGTCAACAACGCCGCCTTTGCAAAGTTTCAGCAGTTCGTCGGCTTCTTCCATCGTTATTTCTTTTTCAAACTCGTAACGTGCCAGCCCGTTGTCACGCGCATGCGACTTGATGGTCAGATAAGCTTTGTCATCTCGCGTTCTAATCCGCACCGTTGCGCCATCGGCAGGGATATAACCTTGCCGGATATGGCTATGAGAAAAGGCGGCATGTTTATACGTGTCGCCTTTTTTCACCAGAAACTTACGTTCTATTTCCAGTCCACTCATTACAGGACGGTTGAATAAACCATAAACAAAACTGCCAGAATAATCAAAGCGATGAAAAATACCTCTGATAACTTTCTTGGCCTGTTCTTCTTGCTTTTACTTCGCGTCTTGCGCGGTTAATCTTGCTTCTTTCACTCATAGTATTTGCTCCTTTTCTTTGCCTCGCCATCGACGAGGAGTGTCAAATAAAGGCATAGACACTTAGGTTAATTTATCTGTTATTGATCACTTGATTGCTTAAAGTTCATCGTTTTCATGGGGAGATGCAGATTCTGTCGACCCAAAAGCTATTCATCTGTAACAGGAAACTCCATCAAATACGCTTTGATGAAATCGTCTATCTTCCCATCCATCACACCATCAACATCAGCTGTCTGATAATTCGTGCGGTGATCCTTTACTCTGCGGTCATCAAACACGTAGCTTCTGATCTGGCTTCCCCCATTCTATCTTTTTCTTTCCGGCCTCTATTTTTCGCTTGCGCTTCCAGTCGTTTCTTCATGGCTCGGTCATATAATTGACTTTTCAAGAGCACCAAAGCCTTAGCGCGGTTCTTGGGCTGGTCACGGGTTTCTGTGTTTTCTATCAGGATTTCTTCTTCCTCTCCTGTATCAGGATCTTGATACCAATAACGTAGACGCACTCCCGACTCCACCTTATTGACATTCTGTCCACCGGCACCACTCGAACGGAAAGTATCCCACGACAATCGGGCCGGGTCGACAAACACCTCTATCGTATCGTCGACAAGGGGCGAAACGAATACCGAAGCAAAAACTTGTCATTCGCTTTTCCCTGAGCGTTGAACGGGCTCACACGCACCAATCGGTGAACCCCATTTTCGCTTTTCAGGAAGCCATACGCGTATTCGCCACCCGTAACTTCGATGGTAACACTCTTGATTCCGGCCTCATCACCTTCCTGTAAGCTAATGATAGAAGCCTTATAGCCATGTGCTTCCACCCAACGCATATACATACGCATCAGCATCGATGCCCAATCCTGGCTTTCCGTTCCACCCGCTCCGGAATTAATCTTTATCACACACTCCATCGGATCTTCTGTCTGACGAAGCATATTCTTTAATTCCAGCGCTTCTATCGCGGCTATGACTTGGGCATAGGTATGGTCTACCTCTGCCTCTGTCACCATCTCATCTTTATAGAAGTCGAACGCCAACTGCAATTCTTCGGTCAGCTGTTTTACTCCTTTATAGTCGACGAGCCACTTTTTCGATTCCCTTTGACGAGTCGCATCTGTGCTTGCGCCCGCTCCGGATCATCCCAAAAGTCAGGCGCTTGCGTTCTCAGCAGCTCTTCTTCATATTCAACTTGTTTCTGGTCGATATTCAGATATTTATGAAGCGCATCCGTTCGCTCCACAACATCTTTCAATTGATCTGCGGTTATCATATCTTTATTACTCCTCGTACATCTTCTCGATGATCGATTTATAGATTTTATTAATCACGGGACGCTTCAGTTTTAGCGTGTTTGTCAGCTCTCCCGTCTCCATAGAGAAGTGATGCGGCAATATCATTATTCGCTTAATCTGTTCATAAGAAGCCAGTCCCTTGCTGCAAGGTCTTGATACGATCCAACAGCATATCGTGCACCTGCGTATTCTCACACAGTTCTTCTCGTGACGAGTATATGATATGATGTTCCTGTGCCCATTCCTCTATGGTATTGAATTCCGGCACGATTAGCGCGGATACAAACTTGCGTTGGTCGGCTATAACGGCACATTGATCAATATATTTGTCTACCAACAGCAAGGCTTCTATTTGCTGCGGGGCTACATACTTGCCATTCGAGGTCTTGAAAAGATCCTTAATTCGCTCTTTCAGGAAGAGTTCGCCATTCTCCATATAGCCGGCATCACCCGTGTGGAAGTAACCATCTTCATCGAATGCCTCTGCGTTGTTGGCATCGCGCATATAATAACCCGGCGTAATGGTTGGCCCTTTCAACAAGATTTCATCGTTTTCACCAATCTTAATCTCAATACCATCGATGGGGCGACCTACCGAACCTACTGTGTATGGCTTGCCACGGCGGTCGCAACTCACTGTTGCCAAGCTCTCCGTTAGGCCGTAACCTACCAGCATGTCTAGTCCGATGGAATGAGCGAACTCCTCTACTTCAGGCGACACATAGGCTCCTGCTGTGGGGAAGAAATTCGGTTTGTCCAGTCCTAATTGCTTTCTGACCAGACTAAGAATCGAATTATTCATCACCTTATATTCCATTTCTAAAGCAAGGGGAACGCGCTTGCCTCGGCTCAGATATTCGATATTGCGTTTGCGTCCTACGGCCAACGCGCGTTTAAAAAGAGCTTTCTCTACAGGATTCGACTCCTCTATACGCTGCTTCACGGCAACATATACCTTCTCCCAAAAGCGTGGTACGCTTGCCATACATGAGGGATGGGTCTCGCGCATGCTTTGTTGAATTTCTTTCGGATAAGTGTTGATAATCAACTGGGCCCCGGCCGTCAATGCCAAACAAGCCCAAGCACGCTCAAACACATGGGCAAACGGCAGGGAAATTGATGACCCGGTCTTTTTTTCGGTTATGGGCACACACTTTCCGTTGGCCTCCATCGCCGCGTGATACTGACGGTAAGTAAGAATCACGCCTTTGCTTTCGCCCGTCGTGCCACTGGTGTATAGAATATTGCAGATATCCTCTTCGTTCGCGTCCTTCCAGCGACTTTTCCAGTTCCGACTGGCGAGGCAGACCTTCTCCCAATTTGATAAAATCCTCGAAATAGAGCGCGGCGGAATCGTGTGGACTAATTCTGACGCTATCATCAAAGATGATGATCCGCTCCAAAGACGGACACAAAGGCAAATATACGATGCGCCTTGTCATATTGTTCCTGCTCTCCTACGAAAAGAAATCGCACATGCGCGTCGTTCACAACGTATTGAATTTGCTGCTCGCTACTGGTAGCGTAAATGGGAATCGTAACTACTCTGTCACCATACGCCCCGTAATCGGTATATAAATAATGAATACAGTTCTGCGAAAAGATAGCGATTTTTTCCTGCGGCTTCATGCCCAGGTTTAACAGTGCGTTACTCACTTGCTTCACTCGCAGCGAGAACTGTTTCCATGAGACTGTTTTCCATTTCAGGCTGCCAAAACTACGAAACGTCAATGCGGGTTTGTCGCCGTATTTTCTTCGCCTGTTCGTGAATGAGTACAGATAGATGACATTTGCTTTGCATACGTAAACCATTTGTTGATTTCACAAAGGTAATTATTTCATTTTAAAAATGAGAAATATCTGCGATTTTTTATTCTTTCAGACCCTCTGCGGAGGCATATGCAAAATGGCATTTCTGCGTTGCGCTTGATTAGTAATTGTTTGGTGTCATGGCTGCTAATTACTCCCAAATTAGGTACAAAAAAAGAGAACGAAAAAGGGCAATTACCAAAATATTACCGCTACGTGGTAATCGAATTACCACACGATTGGTAATTGTGTTACCACGTAGCGGTAATCATATTACCACATAATGGTAATCGCATTACCACGTAGCGGTAATCTCATTGTTTGTAAAAAAATGTGCGTCATTTTTGTGAAAGAAAAACAATAAGGTGTCATTTCTTTTGCGAAAATGACACCTTTTATAATAATGTATATAGCGTATCTTTTTATCTGCCGAGCCATGCTTCCGGATTCAACTTGGCTGTTTCCTTGCGTAGCTGGAACTGCAGAATATTGTCTGCGCCAACGATTCCCAGAGCCTGACGGGTCGAAACCTTCTGCCCTTTACTTACGCTTACGGATTTCAAATTACAATAAATAGAGATGTAAGCACCATGGCGAACCATGACTAGCATGGAGCCTTGCCAACCATAAACGGCACTCACTTCGCCGTCATAAATCGACTGGGCCATACAGCCGGGCTGCCCTAAGATATTGATACCTTTGTTGTCAAGTACCACTCCTTTCAAACCTTCAACATTATATTGCCCAAAATGGCTCACGATTTTTATATCTTCCGGTGATTGGCATGGGCAGTCGGCCTTTATTGGCGGTGAATCCTCCGCTGACCATTCTGTCGACTGTAGAGAGGCGTAGCGACTCGTCCACATCTTCTTTGGCTGCTGCAATCTCCTGCTTGTTACGTTTTCTCTTCTGTTTTGGCCTTGAGTTCGGCTGCCTGGCGGGCTGCTTCTGCCTCTCTGGCGGCCTGCTCCGCACGGGCTTTTCGGTCGGCGGCAGCAGCAGCTTCACGCTCCATCTTCTCATGCTTGGCCTTCTCCGCGTTGGTATCAGCAATGCGTTTAGCTTCTGCCGCGGCCTTGGCGGCTGCTTCTGCCTCAGCTTTTCAATCTTTCCTCTCGCTCCTTTGCTTCGGCAATACGCCTTGCGTTTTCACGCGCGGCAGCCTCTGCGGCGGCCTTCTTACAGGCTAGTTCTTCTTCCCGACGCTGGCAGCGGCAGCTGCTTCGACCTTTCGTTTGGCCTCTGCGATAGCTCGTTGGCGAGCTTTTTCCACTTCGATGGCCACCCAATCGGTCAATTTCCGCGTTCAGGGCGGCATCTTTTTGAGCGCTGCTCGGTTATGATTTTTCTGAATTGTTTTCTGTTGATTGTGCAATGAGGCTACAATCTTCTGTTGCTCGTCTTGCTGACCTTGTAAAGCCGTTTTTCTTTCTTGTCTTTGTAAAAAGCAGGTTGTTTTTTTCTGTCCACGTACCAGCTTCAACTGCTCTTGCTTGCTGTCCACCTGTGCCTGTTTGACCTTTACCATTTCTCCTTGTGCGCGCTGATAATCGGCATATTCACGCACAAAGCGCAGGCGTCTGTACATCTGCGCCAGATTCTTGGCCGAAAATACAAACATCATTTTGTCTTGCATCGACTGATGACGAGCCATGTAGCGCATCGACTTTACGTATTTCAGCTTGCGCTCATTGAGTTGCTCTTCCAGCGTTTTCAGCTGAGTTTGCAACAGAACGATATTTCCTTCGATGTGATGGATGTCCTTCTGAATACCCTCTATCGACTTTTCTCGGTCGTCGATGGCCGAGTTGATGGTCAGTGAGATTCTGTAATCGCTTCTTGACATCGGCCTGATTGGCGCGCAAAGCCAGTTCCTGCTGGCGCAGTTTCTTTTGTATCTGCGAGCGTTCTTTCTGCAGTCCTTTGATGGAAGTGTTTGCGTATGCCGCCGTTTTATGCGTCTTGGCAGCTGTAGACTTATGCTTTTGAGGAACCTGCTTCGTTGTTTTTTGTGGCTGCTTTGTCGTGTTGGCTGTCGTTGTAGCCTTATTCTTCCTGTTTGTTGCGTGCTTTTTGCGCGTTTACCGTCAGCGAAACCGCGAGTATCAAGAATATAATGCTTATCTTCCTCATATCAGAATCTCATGATTTTCGACAAGATATCCTGTGGCGCAATTTGTTTATAGCGATCAGAAATATTGAGTTGTCGGATCCCAATTATCCTTGGTTGTCACTTCATTCATTCGGATGGTCACCTCAGCCGTTTGTTTTTCTGTGTAGCCGTTGTGGTAAGGTAAACTTCTGTGTAGCGGGGAACTGCTTCACGCCTACTACCATAAAGTCATCATAGGCCCAGTTGAGGGTCGACGCGCCATGATTCTGTGAGCTATAATTGATATCAGTACCTAAAACCTGTGCTGTTCCCGAGTCGGCCCGCCATGTCACAGAGAGTTTTCCTTGTTTTAGCTTCACCATAGAAGCGCCTTGGGCGTTCAACTCAACCTCATACTGTTTCAAATCCTTTGCGGCAACAGTTTGCTGTCCCGGGAGGAAGAGCTGATTCAGAACAATGCCTGCAGACTATAGAAGTTCAAACCATTTGATTTCAGGAAGTCGAGCTGGGAATAGTCGGCCTTTACGTATTCTTTATGCAATCGGTCGATAATCAATACATACGTAGGCGTAAACTCCAGACGGCCTACTTCGGTTCCGAGTAATGGCATAAAAGCTGTATTCGGATAACTTCGTCCTACGCATGCGCAGCGATCCCGGCACGGTGATGTCCTTTGAGCCGGCTTTAAGGTTGAACTTCATGTCACCCACTATGTTTTTACATAGACGCTATTGTCAACCACCCGCTGTATAAATTGTTGCTGGCGTAACTGCAATGCGTGAGCACTCTCTATTTGTGCTTTTTCTTCAGCCTGCGCAGCCTGTGGTTTGTCAACAGAAGGTTGAACCGTGGTCTTTTCCAGATTCTTTTTTGATGCACATGATGACACGAGTAAGACTCCAATCAGTGCCAAAGACATGATGATATTAAGTTTTTTCATCTTTTCTTTCTTGTACTTTTAGGTTTCACAATTACTTTGGGATATATTTTTTGTTCCAATGCCGCCTTGTCACCACCGGACTTTAATGCCTTCGTCCAGTAATCAATGGCAGCGGCATGATTACCCATGCGTTCATTGATATCCCCCGCATGTTCATAGATAACGTTGTTATGTTGGGTTGAATCGAGGTTAGCTATCGCCTGTTCTATATAGATCTTGGCCTCAGCAAAAGCGATCGTCTTTATATAAAATCCACGCGTAGGTATCGAGATAGGTGGCATTTTTCGGCTCGGCCTTCACCGTCTTAGCACTCATCTCTGCCGCCCGACGCAAGTCTAAATTCTCTTCGCTCAAGTAATAAGCATAGTTATTCAGGCAACTATAGTTGTCGGCTTTCCATTGCAGACAACTATCATAGGCCGCAAAAAGCCTCCCTGCTATTCCCTTTCTGGTGCAACAAGTCGCCCAAAATGGCATAAAAATCAGACGCGATGTTGGGGTTGCTCTCCGATGTTATCTCACTTACACCTCGTCTGAACGTATCAAGTGCTTTCTCGTTTTTCGTCTTTTTTGGAAATAAGCCATGCCCAAAAAGTAATAGAATCCCATCTCTTCGGGATTATATTCGGTAGCCGGCTTGCAAAGACTGATAATCTCATCCCAGTTTTTCTTGGGCCATTCGTTCTGTAATAGTTGCATGCGGGCACCGGCATTGTCGGGCGCAACCCTGAGCCAATGGCGCAATTCGGCACTGATAGAGTCGGTAGGCATCTTCTTTAATGTCATATACGCCACCTTCATGGCATACATATCCGTATCGGCAGGGGTTCACAAACAGTGCCTTATCAAGCAGCTGTAACACCTTTGTACTGTCGCCTCCCTCTGCTTCCGATTGTTGAATGATTTGCCGAATAATAGTCGTCTTGCTCTGCGGAGCAATCTTCTGGTTGGTGAGAATGCGCTCTGCCAGTTCTCCGGCTTCGCTTTCTTGTCTGCGGCCCGATAGTAATCATACATCGAACTCAAGGCATACCCATTCTCCGGTTCAGCGGTGAGTACCGATTTAAACAGCTTGAAAGCCTCTTCGGCTTTTTGATTCTGCATCAACCAATTACCTAACATGACTCGAAAGTTCAAGTCGTAGGGGTGTTCATCGGCCAGTTGCTTCAACGCTTTGTATGCCGACTTCTTGTCATTTTTCAGCTCGTACACCCTCACTTTCGACAAAGTGAGTTCCTCGCTATTACCATCAATCTGCTCCATGCGTTGAATGCACGTCAGCATCTTGTCGTAATTTTTCTGCTGTTGATATAGTTGAAGGAGAATTTCAAGTACTTCCGAGCGGCTCTTGTCTGTTTGATAAAGTCCTTCATAGGCCTGAATGGCATTATCAAACTGCCGCATATTGATATAATGTTGGGCCAGTTGCTCACGATATGTCACATTCGATGATCGCAACATCACTGCTTTCTGTAAATAATCCATGGCCAAACTGTCCTTACCCAGCTCACGTTGAAACATGGCCAACAGATAATAAGTTTCTGCCCCTTTGGGATTAATCTCCCGACAGTGGTTAAGCAAGTCGAAAGCCGCGTCATATTTCCCCGCATGATACTGCCGTAACCCTTCCATAAAGAAATAATCGTAGCGTCGCTGATCATTATACGACAGCGTATCGCCCGCAACGGCATTGTGGGTTATGCCAGATAGCACAACCACTAACAACAGGAATAAGATGTTTCGAATATTTCCAAGCATACGATATGCAATAACTCGACCTGCAAAAGGGTTTCCTTGCTTACTTGACGCCGGTATGGCCGTAGCCACCCGCGCCACGTTCGGTCGCATCCAGCTCCTCTACTTCGGCAAACGTAGCTTGCTCATGACGGGCAATAACCATCTGGGCAATACGCTCTCCGTCTTCTATGATAAAATCTTCTTGCGAGAAGTTAATCAGTAAAACCATGATTTCGCCTCGGTAATCGGCATCAACAGTTCCCGGACTGTTCAATACCGTGATTCCTTTTTTCAGTGCCAATCCACTGCGAGGACGTATCTGGGCCTCATAGCCTTCGGGTAAAGCAATGTATAAACCGGTAGGAACGAGGTGACGCTCAAAAGGTTTTCAGTCGGATAGGAGCGTCAATATTGGCGCGTAAGTCCATACCGGCACTTTGCGGAGTTGCATAAGCGGGTAGTGGTTGTCGTCCTTGATTGACTACTTTTTATTTTAATCATAGAACCAGTGATACTGTGATAGAATGTAATAGAAGAGTAAAACTCTTGCAAAAATAGCGATTTATCTTCTAAAAACCCCCATTTTTTTAAAGCTAAAAATGAAAGAATTAAAGGCAAATTTAGTTTATCTTTGCAATTATCCTATTGATACGTAAGTATAGAAAGAATATGAACTGGTTACAGCTGATTTCAAATGTCAGATTTGGGCAGGGAGCACGCCACGGCGGCTCATCATGACGCCCGTTCGAATTTAAGCGCGATTCTGACCGCCTTATCTACTCACCTCCCTTCCGTCGTCTACAAAATAAAACGCAGGTATTTCCGCTTCCGGGCAGTGTCTTTGTGCACAACCGACTGACGCATAGCCTTGAAGTCGCTTCGCTGGGAATGTCGCTGGGCAGTGATGTAGCTCGTATTCTGACAGAGCGTCATCCTGAATTGAAAAAATACGAACATCGGGAAATCAGCACCATAGTGCATGCGGCGTGCCTGGCTCACGACATGGGCAACCCGCCGTTTGGTCATAGTGGTGAGAAGGCTATTCAGGCTTTCTTCACCGAAGGCGAAGGCTCGCTGCTTAAAGACCGGCTCAGTAAGCCTTTCTGGGAGGACATTACCCACTTTGAAGGTAATGCCAACGCGTTCCGATTGCTTACCCATCAGTTCAAAGGACGCCGCAAAGGTGGTTTTGTTCTTGCTTATTCGATGCTGGCCAGTATCGTAAAAATATCCTTTCTCCAGCCATTACGCGGGTCGTCATGGTAAGTTTGGCTTCTTCCAGTCAGAGGTGCCGACTTCCAAAAAGATAGCCGATGAATTGGGCATGATTCGTCTTTCGTTCGAGGGAGAGCCGTTGCGCTACGTGCGTCATCCATTAGTTTACCTTGTCGAAGCGGCCGATGACATCTGTTATGAGATTATGGACATTGAGGATTCGCATAAACTGCGCATCCTTTCCTACCAAGAGACCGAGGATTTGCTGCTGAGTTTCTTTGCTCCGGACGAGCAGGAGAGTATTCGGAATCGCATGGACGAAGAGGAAGTGACCGATGCCAACGAACGAGTGGTCTACATGCGGGCTTGCGTTATTGGCAGATTAGAACACGAATGTGTATTGGCCTTTGCCAATCATGAGCGACAGATTCTTGACGGGAAGCTCGAAGGCTGCCTCATTGACCACATTTCACAACTTCAACGCGAAGCTTACCGCAGTTGCAGTAAGGTTTCATACAAAAAGATTTATCAAAGTAAACCCGTGCTCGATGTCGAATTGGGCGGTTATAAGATTATGGAAACGCTGATGAAGACGATGATTGACGCAGCGGTCAATCCACAACGCTTCCATTCACAACAGCTTATGAAGCGCGTCAGCAGCCAATACGACATTCAAAGTGATGATCTTGAAACCCGCATTATGGCCGTGCTCGACTACATCAGCGGCATGACAGACGTCTACGCGTTGGATATTTATCAGAAGATTTGTGGAATATCACTGCCGAGAGTATGACCAACTAACCCCGATTCTCAAGAGAGAGAGTCGGGGTTAGTTGTTATGAAAAGCAAAAGCAATCGTTATATAGAAGCGATTGTAGTCTTTGGGCAGATTGTTATGCCGGTTGTCAGTACCAATCAGAGACAGCTTTTATAAATCACGTTATTAGCTCCGCTGGTGATTTGTAGTGCTTCGGGATGTTCCTTTACGTAACTATCGATGTGGCGTACACGCTTTTTCTTCCAGAATTTCATCAACAGCAATCAGGATTCCCGTTTCTTCCACGTCGCCGAATCCGTAGTTAATAGCCGTTCAAACAGCTTCATCGTGAGGGCTCAGGCTCATGTAGGCATTCACCAAAGGGGGAATGTTGTAGCCTAAATTGCGGATTTCGCGGTTCAGGATACGGTAGTCATCACGGAACGAATCCTGCTCAAACAGTTGTGCCAATTCCTCTTCGGGCGTCTCAATAGCCAATGGTTTAATCGGTACAATCAAGTTCTCCTTATCGTCAAAATGCTTCTTGAGGAAGTAGAGTATCATGTCGCGGCCACGACGGATGTAAGATGGGTACATCGTTACCTTACCGAAGAAATACTTACAGGTAGGATTGATGACCGTAAGTGCTAATCCGTCCCAAAGATTGTCGAGCGCGAAGATGCTTTTTGAATTAGTTCTTACGTTCTGATACTCCAGCGACACGAAGCTACGTCCCAATTCTACGGTGTAAGGCGCGTAATCGCGCATGAATTCTTCAGAGAAATGAAACATGTGGCTCGTGGCCAGCACGGGCTGACCATTGCTGTCGGTTTTCCAATCTGTGCCAAAGAGATAGCGATAGCCACCGATGATTTCCTCCGCTTCGGGATTCCAGACAATCAGTTGCTTGCATCCACCCTCCATCGTGTCGAACTCATCAATGTCCGCAGCTTTACCTGTGCCGCCGCCGGCCGAACGAAAAGGCAATCTCTCGCAGTCGTCCGATTTCCTGCATCACATGCGGTGCCTTCTGAGCCGTAATGACATAAATCTCATTATTGCTCTTATTGGTCATCCGAAGTTGACGCTCCGGCGTGAGTTCACGCTTGAGCAGCTCTTTGGGAACAGGTTGGATAATCTCTTCTTCCATTGATTTTCTATTGTTCGTTAACTGTGACGGCCACCTTTTCGCGTTACGATTGGCGGCTACAGTTCATATACTTTGTCTTCAACATATTGGGCCCATTCCATCGGTGTTCTGCTCTTGTCGAACGTCTGCCATGGAATCGGTTTACCGATGACGACCCGGAAGGTCTTTCCCACGTTGCGATACATTTCGTCGACAAGGAAAAGCATGGCCAGATTGAATGGAAGGAAGCGGTCGCTAAAACTTCGCTATGCGATAGAAACGATTGGAATTGCGCCCGCTGAAACGTATGGGCACCACGTCGCGATGGCTTTCCACGCTCTTGGTGATAAACGTTTTTCCAAGGGAGGTCGTGAATCTCGCCTTTGATCATGCGACTGTTGAGGCCGGCGGGGAACATCAGCAGATGGTTGTCGCCTTTAAAGCCTGCCTCTACCATGCGAGGGAAAGTCGCGGCTCTGCTTACCGGTTTTATTGATACCGATACTTACCGGTTTCAAACCGGGCAGATTGAGCAACAAATCATTGACCAGATAGCGGAAATTGCCATCATAATGCTGCCCGATAATAGAGCCGAGCGAAACGCCGTCTTGCCCTCCGAGTGGGTGGTTCGATACAAACGTATAGAGCTTGCCGTCGTTCTTGTCGGGCAGATTTTCGGTACCAACGACCTCAAGGGTGATTTTTCAAGTAGCGCACACATTCCGTCAACCATTCCGTCCCTGTAAGATGACGGCTTTCCCTAAGGAAACGATTGACTTCGTCTTGGTGAATGAGACGCTTCAACCACGATACAAGAAAACGAGGCACGTAACGAACCTTACGTCCCATCTTGCTTTTCAGAATCTCGTCAATGTCGATTGTTTTTCTCTATCGCTTCTCTCATGTGTAAAAATTAACACGTTGCAAAAATAACATATCTTTTTCTAAATACATTTGCTTTTTGGTCAAAAATATCAAAAAGCGATGGTGTGATGGCCTATTTCATCCTTTTTGGTTTCATTTTCACAAATGGTGCGTCAGCCAAAGATCGCAACAGATTTGCTTAAAAACTGAATTGTTAAAAATTTGAATAATCTTTACAGCGCGTTGCGTTTTTAGCCATCAAGTCCATGTTGGGTTGCGTAGAACGAAAAAAATAGCGTGTTTTTCGTCTTTTCGCATAACTCTTTGAGCCTAAGTGTATTACGTAAAACGCTTGCTTTTAAGTCGTCGAAAACATGGCGAAAAAAAGTAGCGAAAAGCATGCATTTTTGCCCATTTTCATCGTGCAAAAGCAGACCTTTTATCGTGTAAAAGTTATGCTTTGACCTTGTAAAAAGGGCTGCTTTTTGGCTTGTGAAAGTTATGCTTTGGCCGGCGATGGTGGCTTTTTCGCTTTTTCATAAGGCTATTTTGGCCTTTTTATCATCTATTTGGAGCGCTCGAAAGTGTTAAAAAAAGTAATCTATCTTTACATTTTCAAGAAGCGTTGCCATGCGTTGGTCTTGGTTGAAAAAGAAAGGTGGTCTGACGAAACCATATCTTTTGCGTGAGAATAGATAAAAAAAGTGGGGAAAGTGGGGTGATGTGGGGAAATTTTGTGTATCTTTGACGGCGAAATCTTTATAAAGATATGTACATGCGTTTTTAGGTAATATTTCGGCAAAGCTCGACACCAAAGGCAGAGTTTTCATGCCGGCCACCTTTCGCAAGATATTGCAGGCTGCCGGAGAGGAGAACATTGTGCTTCGGAAAGACATATTTCAGCCGTGCTTGGTCATCTATCCCGAGTCTGTTTGGAATGGGGTGATGGACATGATGCGTAGTCGTTTGAGTCGATGGAATCGTAAGGAACAGCAGATTTTTCAGGCAGTTTGTGTCGGATGTAGAGATTCTTTCGCTCGATGGAAACGGCCGTTTCCTCATTCCCAAGCGCCACTTGCAGATGGCGAATATTCAGCAAGAGGTCAGTTTGGTGGGCGTAGACGACACCATCGAGATATGGAGTGCCGAAGAGCGCGATAAGCAACTCTTGCCGGGCGATGAGTTTGAGCAGGCCATCAACGATATGATGGGCAGCGAAAGCGATATGTAAGAGGGATAAAGAATAAAAACAGGATGTGTCAAAAATATTGAGATGGTAAAGACAGCAGAAACCTATCACGTACCGGTGTTGCTCCATGAGAGCATTGAAGGGCTGAATATACGGCCCGGCGGCATTTATGTAGACGTCACCTTTGGTGGTGGTGGTCATTCGCGCGAGATACTTTCCCGTCTCGATGCCGACGCTCATCTCTACAGTTTCGACCAAGACGCCGATGCGGAAAGGAATTTAGCGGCCCCAAACCAACCGTCGACGCCCCCGAATTTCACCTTTGTTCGCTCCAACTTTCGTTATCTCAAAAAAACTGGATGAGGTATTATGGCGTGGAGCAGATTGACGGATTGCTGGCCGATTTGGGCGTTTCGAGCCATCATTTTGACGATGAAACCAGAGGTTTTTCGTTCCGTTTCGACGCGCCACTCGATATGCGCATGAACAAACGCGCGGGAATGACGGCGGCCGACATCGTGAACCAGTATCAAGAAGAGGCTTTTGGCCGACATCTTCTACCTGTATGGCGAGCTGAAAACCGCCCGTCGCATCGCGGCTGCGGTGGTGAAAGCGCGGAGCGAACAGCCTATACTGACCACCCGGGAGTTTATCAACGCCGTCGAACCGCTCTTCAAACGCGAACGCGAAAAGAAAGATATGGCCAAGCTCTTTCAGGCCTTGCGCATTGAGGTGAATCATGAGATGGACGCGCTGAAAGCGATGTTGCGAGGAGCCACAGCATTGCTGGCACCCGGCGGCCGATTGTCGGTGATTACGTATCACTCGCTGGAAGACCGCATCGTAAAGAACTTCATGAAGACCGGCAATGCCGAAGGCAAGGTGGAACAAGATTTCTTTGGCCGCGTCGAAACGCCATTCAGATTGATAAATAATAAAGTCATCGTGCCCCAAGATGCCGAACAACAAGAGAATCCAAGAAGCCGAAGTGCTAAACTCCGCATAGCCGAAAAAGAAATAAACAATGACAGACGAACAAATAAAAGAGCCTCAGCAAGAAGGACAGCAGGTCGAAGCACCGGAAGAAGGCTTGCCTACGCTGAAAAGAAGTGCTTATCGAACAGGCGATTGAAGGTGAGGCTCCGGCCTCTGCCAAATTCACGTTGAAGAAAGTACTGGGTGGCGATATCCTTTCAACGAAGACCATTCGTGACCAGATATGGGTCTTTCTGCTCATTGCGGTCTTTATGATTGGTTATATAGCCAATCGCTATAAGATACAGAAAAACCTGTTGGAGATAGACCATCTCAACACGATGTTGCAGGATGCTAGTATAAGGCACTCTCAAGTAGCAGCCAACTGACCGAGAAAAGTCGAGAGAGCCATGTGCTCGACATGCTGAAGAACAACAAGGACAGCGTTCTCAAGATTCCCAAGTCAGCCTCCTTACATCGTCAATGTTCCGGAGAAATAAAACAAGAAATCGAAAACGCGAAGGACGGAAGGGCGAACGGAACGTCCGTGCGTTTGATACTTTCTATTCAGTAATTGATAGTAAAAACTTTCATTTAAAATAAAAATACAACACTCTTGAGTAAGTTTGACCATAATAAAATCATGCCGCGTTACGGTGCTTTTGCACTGCTGATGACACTGGCCATTGCGGTAATCGGCAAAAACCCTCTATATCATGACGGCCAAGCGCGATTACTGGATGGAAGTGGCTGATCGTGTGAAGCGAGATAGCGTAGATATCAAGCCCAGTCGTGGTAATATCCTTAGCTGCGATGGCAAACTCATGGCGAGCAGTCTGCCCGAATTCCGGGTGTTTATGGACTTCAAGGCATTGCACGACTCGAAAAACCGATTCGCTTTGGGACGCAAAAGTAGACTCTATCTGCATGGGCTTGAATCGCATTTTTTTCCGGAAATGTCGAAGCAGGCGTTTCGTGCCCATCTGAACGAAAGGCAAGGCAAAGATGAAGCGTCATTGGCCTCTTTGGCCCCAAACGCGTCGACTATAACACGTTCTCGAAATCAAATCGTTACCCGTTTTGTGCCTGTCGGCCTATCGTAGTGGATTCCATTATGAGGAGAATAACGCACGCAAGCGTTCGTATGGCTCGTTGGCCAGTCGTACGATTGGTGCCATGTATGGCGCGAAAGACGCGGCCCGCTTCGGTCTGGAGTTGTCTTACGACTCGATTCTGCGTGGATCCAATGGTATCATTCATCGCCGCAAGGTGCTCAATAAGTTCCTCGACATCATGGACACACCGCCTGTCGATGGTGCCGATATCGTGACAACGATTGACGTGAGCATGCAGGGATTTGGCCGAACGGTCGCTCATCGAAGAGTTGAAAAGTAAAGATGTTAATGGTAACGTGGGTGTGGCTATCGTGATGGAAGTGGCTACGGGCGACATCAAGGCTATCGTAAACATGGAGAAATGTGTAGATGGCGAATATCGTGAGATTCATAATCATGCGGTGAGCGATCTATTAGAACCGGGCTCGGTGTTTAAGACTGCCAGTATCATGGTGGCCCTCGACGATGGCGTTGTCGACACGACGTATCGTGTAGAAACGGCCAGTGGCGTATGGCCCATGTATGGACGAGAGATGAAAGATCATAACTGGCGGCGTGGCGGATATGGCATGTTGACGCTTCCACAGTCGCTAATGGTCAGCTCAAACATTGGTGTGAGCCGCATCATGAGATGATCATTATCGCAACAACCCCGAAAAGTTCGTGGAAGGAATTTACCGTACCGGACTGGCCGATAATCTGCATGTTCCATTGGTTTGGAGCCTCTCGGCACGCATTCGTAAGCCTAAGAAGAACGCGCGTGGGCAGTGGGTTAATTGGAGTTCTACGGCGTTGCCTTGGATGAGTATTGGTTATGAGACCCAGATACCACCTATCTCAACCCTCGTTCTACAATGCCATTGCCAATAACGGCAAGATGATGCGTCCTCGCTTCGTCAAACAAGTGGTAAAAATGGCGAAGTTATCATCGATTTTTCCGCCACAGGTGATGCGCGAACGCATCTGTAAGGAAAAACCGTGAAAAGAAATGCAACGTATTCTGGACCGAGTGGTGAGCGAAGGACTGGGTAAAAAGGCCGGTTCGGCTTCGTTCCGTGTAGCGGGAAAGACCGGAACGGCGCAGATGTCAAAAAGGAGTGCAAGGTTATAAGAGTGGTGTCATGAACTATCTGTTGAGCTTTGCCGGCTATTTCCCTGCCGATAATCCGCGTTATAGCTGCATCGTCTGCATACAGAAAACGGGTTTGCCGGCATCGGGTGGTGGCATGAGTGGTGTCGTATTCCATAATATTGCAGAAGGAATCATGGCTCAGAGCCTCAAACTTGACGTGAAAGAAGCCCGCGATTCTGCTTCGGTCTTCGTGCCTGCCGTGAAGGGAGGCAACTTGTTGGCTGCCGACTATGTGTTGTCGCGCTTAGGTATCAACACCAATAAGAGCTGGTCGGGCAGCTATGCCACAGGCAATCCCATTTGAGGGAAAGGCCGAAGCGCGGCATAAAACCATTACGTTGCAACGCGGAAAGGTAGCCGGTAAGCGGCAAGTGCCCGATGTGATTGGCATGGGAGCGCGCGACGCGGTGTTCGCCATGGAGAGTCGTGGTGTCAGAACGATTATATATGGGCGCGGACATGTGGTTAAACAAAGTGTTATGCCAGGTGTTACCATCCAAAAAGGGATGAAATGCCGATTGGATTTGGAATAAGAATAAAGGAATTTTAAAATTATACGATATGAAATTAAGCGAAGTGCTTAAAAACATCAAGCCCCTGCAGACGGCAGGTGACATGGATGTAGATATCAACGGCGTGAATATAGACTCGCGCCGCATAGAGAATGGTCATCTCTTCATTGCCATGAAGGGAACGGTGGTTGATGGTCATGCGTTTATCGACAAAGCAATAGAGCTGGGCGCACGGGCTGTTTTGTGCGAAGATATGCCGGAGAAGCGGGCCGAAGACGTGACTTACGTGCAGGTGGCATCGACCGAAGACGCGGCGGGCAAGGCCGCAACGTGCTTCTATGGCAATCCTTCGACCAAACTGACGCTGGTGGGCGTGACCGGAACGAATGGTAAAACCACCATCGCCACATTATTATATAATATGTTCCGCACAATGGGACATAAATGTGGGCTGCTCTCTACGGTTTGCAACTACATCGAAGACAAAGCGATTCCTACCGGACATACGACTCCTGATCCTATTGAACTAAATCAGTTGTTAGCAGAGATGGTGTCGGCAGGGCTGCGAATATGCTTTCATGGAGTGTTCAAGCCACGCCATTGCGCAGAAACGAATCAGCGGACTGACCTTTGCGGGTGGCGTTTTTACGAATCTGACACGCGATCATTTTGGATTATCATAAGACTTTTGAGAACTATCGCGATGCCAAGAAAGCCTTCTTTGATGGCCTGCCGAAGACTGCTTTTGCCATCACCAACGCTGATGATAAGAACGGAATGGTAATGGTACAGAACACGAAGGCCGCCATTAAGACTTATTCCACCCGAAGTATAGCCGACTTCAAGGCTCGTATTATCGAATGTCATTTTTGAAGGAATGTATCTCGATATCGACAATCACGAGGTGGGTGTGCAGTTTATCGGCAAGTTTAACGTTAGCAATCTGTTGGCCGTTTACAGCACTGCCGTCATGTTGGGCAAGAAACCGGAAGATATTTTTGCTCGTTATGAGCACACTCCACAGCGTGAACGGACGATTAGAACCGGTTCATTCGCCCGAAGGTTACACGGCAATCGTGGATTATGCCCATACGCCCGACGCGCTGGAGAACGTACTGAATGCCATCCATGAGGTGCTTAATGGCAAAGGACAGGTCATTACGGTGTGTGGCGCGGGCGGCAATCGCGACAAAGGAAACGCCCTTTGATGGCGCGGGAAGCCGTGAAGCAGAGCGACAAAGTGATCATTACGAGCGACAACCCCGCTTTGAAGAGCCACAAGCAATCATCAATGATATGTTGGCCGGCCTCAACGCGCAGCAGATGAAGAAGGTTATCAGTATTGTAGATCGAAAAAAGCCATTCGCACAGCCTGTATGATGGCTCAAAAGGGTGACGTGATACTCATTGCCGGCAAGGGCATGAGGACTATCAAGAAATTAAAGGCGTCAAACACCACTTTGACGATAAGGAAGTTGTGAGGAGATTTTCAACGCATGAAAACTTTCTGCCGTTTTCCATTATGTAAATAAAGAATTATGTTATACTATTTGTTTTAGATTTCTCGACCAGTTTAATGTTCCCCGGATCACACTTGTGGCAGTACATCTCGTTCCGAGCGCTGCTCACGTTGATTCTGTCGCTGGTTATTTCGGCTTGGTTTGGTGAGCGTTTCATTAAACATATGAAGCGCAAAAAGATTTCGGAGACGCAGCGTGATGTCACAATCGATCCGTTCGGTACAGAAAAAAAGGTGTGCCGACGATGGGAGGAATAATCATTATCGTTGCAATCCTGATACCGGTGATATTGCTTGGCCGTATGCGCAACATCTATTTGTTGCTGATGATCGCTACTACGGTATGGCTGGGATTCCTCGGTTTTCTTGATGATTATATCAAGATATTCCGCAAAAAAACAAGGAAGGACTGAAAGGAAAGTACAAGATAGTGGGACAAGTAAGTATCGGACTTATCGTGGGACTGACGCTTTGGGCCAGCCCCGACGTTAAGATGAATCTGAATATAGAGACCCAACGACAAGGCAATGAAAAGGTTGTCGTTCATAAATCAGAAGCGGTGAAGTCGTTAAAGACAACCATTCCGTTCGTGAAGAATCATAATCTGGACTATTCGAAGATAATGAGCTTTTGCGGTAAATACAAAACGGCCGCAGGGTTGGATTCTGTTTGTTGTTATGACCATTCTTGTTGTGACAGCCGTATCGAATGGTGCTAATCTGAATGATGGCATGGATGGTATGTGTGCGGGTAACGCCGCGGTCATTGGTGTGGCGTTGGGAATATTGGCTTACGTGTCGAGCCATATAGAATATGCGGCCTACCTTAATATAATGTATATACCCGGGTCTCAGGAACTAGTGGTATTCCTTTGTGCCTTCATTGGTGCGATGATAGGGTTTTCTTTGGTATAATGCTTATCCGGCACAAGTATTCATGGGAGATACTGGTTCGCTGACCATAGGTGGTATCATTGGCGTGGGAGCCGTTATTGTCCATAAGGAGTTGCTTCTGCCCATCCTGTGTGGTATCTTCTTTGTAGAGAGTCTGAGTGTTATTGTTCAGTCTACCTACTTTAAGTATCGCAAGCGAAAAGGAGAGCGTGTGCGGGTGTTCAGAGCCACACCTATTCATGACAATTTCCGTAAGCTTGACTCGCAGCTTGACCCCACAAGTGCTTATATTTTTGAAAGGTTGGCCGAAACGCCAGTTCCACGAATCGAAAATCACAATCAGGTTTTGGATAACAACTATCATCTTGGCCGCGTTGACCATCATAACGTTGAAGATTAGATGATAGAAGAGAGTGGTGTTGCCAACACCCACCGATTAATATATAGATTACGAATATGAAAAGAATAGTTGTATTAGGAGCAGCCGAAAGTGGTGCCGGGGCAGCTGTACTGGCCAAGAAGGAAGGATTCGATGTGTTCGTGTCGGACATGTCGGCTATCAAGGATAAATACAAAAACGGTTGAGACGACCACCATATCGCGTGGGAGGAAGGACAGCACAGCGTAGAGAAGATTCTGAATGCTGATGAAGTGATTAAGAGTCCCGGTATTCCTGACGAAGCACCGATGGTTCAGAAAATCATTAACAAAGGTATTCACATCATCAGTGAGATAGAATTCGCGGGACGCTATACCAACGCAAAGATGGTATGTATCACAGGAAGTAACGGCAAGACGACAACCACGTCGCTCATCTATCATATCTTCAAGACTGCCGGCTATGATGTAGGGCTGGCCGGGAACATTGGGAAAAGTTTGGCGTTGCAAGTGGCAGAAGAGCCTCATGCTTATTATGTTATCGAACTGAGTAGTTTTTCAGTTGGACAACATGTATGACTTCCGTGCCAACATCGCTATTCTGTTGAACATTACGCCTGATCATTTTGGATCGCTATGATAACAAGTTTGAGAACTATGCGGCCTCTAAAATGCGCATTATCCAGAATCAAACAGGGAAGATAGTTTCATTTACTGGAACGATGATCCTGTTATCAAGAAAAGAACTGGAAAAAGTATGATATCAAGGCTATTCAGTGTCCGTTCTCTGAAATTAAGGAAAAATGGTTCCATCGGTTATATCGAGGAAGGACAATATACGATAGAACACCCTACGCCGTTCAACATGGAGCAGGAAGAACTTTCGCTGACAGGTAAACACAATATTTATAATAGTCTGGCTGCCGGTATTGCTACAAACATCGCAGGAATCAAAAAGATGTTATCAGAAAAAGCTGAGCGACTTTTCCCGGTGTGGAACACCGATTGGAAAAAGGTGTGCAAAGTGGGTGGCGTTCAATATATCAACGACTCGAAAGCCACGAATGTAGAGCGCTTGTTGGTATGCGCTGGAAAGTATGAAGACGCCTACGATTCTGATTTTTGGGCGGCAAAGATAAGGGAATGACTATCAGCCCATTAAGGAACTTATTAAAAAGAAAAAATGTGTGGGGCTTGTGTATCTCGGCGCGGATAATCAGAAACTACATGACAACTTCGACGCATTGGGGATTCCGTGCGCGACACCCATAGTATGAAAGAGTGTGTGGCGGCCTGCTACGAAATGGCCAAAACAGGGTGATACGGTGTTGCTGAGTCCATGCTGTGCCAGCTTTGACCTCTTCAAGAATATGGAAGATCGTGAGAACAATTCAAAAACATTGGTGAGAAACCTGTAAGAAAGACCAAAATGAACAAAACACTTGGAAATGTCTTTAAAGGCGACAAGGTGATCTGGATGGTTTTCTTCTTCCTATGTATCATCAGTGTAGTAGAGGTTTTTCTCGGCTTCGTCTGAGCTGACTTACAAGGGAGGAAGTTACTGGGCACCCATGCTGAAGCACATTGGTATCTTGTTGCTGGGTATCTTCTTTATGGTTGTCACGCTGAACATCCAGTGTCGTTATTTTAAGATTCTAACTCCATTCTTGCTTATTATCTCGGTTATTACCTTGGTATGGGTGTATTTTACAGGCGTTTCAACGAACGGAGCACAACGATGGATTAGTTTTTTCGGCATGCAGTTTCAACCTTCAGAGATTGCTAAAGGCACCTTGGTGTTGGCTACGGCGCAGATTCTGAGTGCCATGCAGACGGAAAATGGTGCCGATAAGCATGCGTTCAAATACGTGATGTGGACATCTGCGCCTATTCTATTACTGATAGTGAGAGAAAACTTTTCAACAGCCTTTTTGTTGGGAGCGGTTATTGTCATGATGATGATTATAGCCCGTGTGTCCAAAAAAGCAAATTGGTATCCTGCTGGGTGTAGTTATGTTAGCGGCGATGTTAGGAGTGGGAGCTATTATGATTACCGGAAACGTGCAAGAAGAAGTCAATCCTAAGAAGAGTTTGACAGAAAAAATTACTAGTGGAGATGCGGAGAAGGAAGATGGAGGACGACGCGTTCTTCACAGAGCTGATACATGGAAGGCACGTATTCTGAAGTTTGTTAATAACAAAGAAATTCTGCCATCCGAAGTAGACTTGGACAAAGACGCGCAAACAGCACATGCCAACATTGCCATCGCGTCGTCTAAGGTCATAGGAAAAGGTCCGGGCAACTCCGAAGAACGTGATTTCCTGTCGCAAGCCTTCTCAGATTTCATCTATGCTATCATTATAGAAGAACTGGGAATAGGGTGGAGCCATATTTGTAGCACTGCTTTATATCATCCTGTTGTTCAGAACAAGGGAGTATAGCGATGCGATGTGAGAATAATTTTCCTGCTTTTTTTGGCAATGGGACTGGCATTGTTGCTCGTGACACAGGCCTTATTTAATATGTGTGTGGCTGTGGGATTGGCACCCGTAACGGGACAACCGCTACCTTTAATCAGTAAGGGCGGAACTTCGACAATGATTAATTGTATTTATATCGGAGCCATTTTAAGCGTGAGCAGATCGGCTAAAAAGAAGAAGGAAAAGTGACGCGCGACACAATCTGCAGCATATCTATTAGTACATTCGATAGAACACGGAATTAAATAACAGGCAAAATGGACAAAAGACGATTTTTTTGATTACTTTTTGCAATATAGATAATAAATGAAATGGATAAGGAATTAAGAATCATTATTAGCGGCGGAGGGACCGGAGGACATATCTTTCCTGCAGTGTCTATAGCTAATGCCATCAGGCTAAACGCCCCGATGCAAAGATTCTTTTTGTGGGTGCCATCGGTAGGATGGAAATGCAACGTGTTCCGGCCGCAGGATATGAAATCAAAGGCCTGCCAATTAGTGGATTCGATCGGAAGCATTTACTGAGAAATTTTTGGCGTTCTGTATAAAATATGGAAAAGCCAGCGCATGGCAAAGAGAATCATCAAAGATTTCAGGCCCATGGCCGCTGTTGGGGTAGGAGGTTATGCTAGCGGACCCACCTTGAATGTCTGTGCTGACCGAGGTATTCCTTGTCTGATTCAAGAGCAGAACTCCTATGCGGGAGTTACCAATAAGTTACTGGCCAAGAAAGCGGCAGCCATCTGCGTGGCTTATGATAATATGGAACGCTTTTTCCCTGCAGAAAAGATCATCATGACGGGGAATCCGGTGAGACAAAACGTTTTAAACACCAATATTAGTAAGGAAGAGGCTCGTAAGCACTGGGGACTAGATCCTGAAAAAGAAAACTGTGTTACTCATTGGTGGTAGCTTGGGTGCCCGAACTATTAACGATAGCGTAATCAATCATTTGAAAGAGATTGCCGAAAGTGACGTACAATTCATTTGGCAGACAGGCAAATACTATCTGGAAGAAATGACAAAAAGGGCTGAAGAATTAGGAAAAGCCAAGCAACTTGGTTATTACCGATTTCATTAGTGATATGGGAGCAACCTATCAAGCAGCCGATTTGGTGGTAAGCCGTGCCGGAGCCAGCAGTATCTCTGAGTTTTTGCCTGATCGGTAAACCGGTGATTCTGGTACCAAGTCCCAATGTGGCAGAAGACCATCAAACCAAGAATGCAATGGCACTCGTCAATAAGGACGCTGCTGTATATGTGAAAGATAGCGAAGCTCCGGAAGTTCTCATCAAGCAGGCCTTGGCCATTGTTAATGACGACGAGAAACTAAAAAGGTTGAATAACAATATTCTGAAACTTGGATTGAAAGACTCTGCCGACGTTATTGCCGACAAAAGTCATTGAATTAGCGACACAACCATCATGGAATTAAAAAGAAATAAAAGCGGTATATTTTATAGGGGCCGGCGGAATAGGTATGAGTGCCATCGCTCGGTATTTTATCCACAAAGGACTGGTTGTGGCTGGATACGACAAGACTCCAACCACTCTAACTCGTCAGTTGGAAAAGGAAGGTATGCTTATTCACTATGAAGAGAATCTGGATGAAATACCACAGGCATGCCGTAATAAAAATACCTGCTTGGTAATTTACACACCAGCGATACCGGCTAACCACAAAGAATTGATCTACTTCCGTGAAAATGGGTTTGAAATAGAAAAGCGTGCGCAAGTATTGGGTAGGCTGACACAGGCCCATAAGGGACTTTGCGTAGCTGGTACACATGGTAAAACGTCAACATCAACCATGTGCGCCCACATCATGCACCAGAGTCATGTCGATTGTAATGCCTTCTTAGGTGGTATCTCTAAGAACTATGGAACAAACTATATTCTGTCCGATAGCAGTGAATTCGTTGTAATAGAGGCCGACGAGTTTGATCGATCGTTCCATTGGCTTCGTCCTTGGATGAGTGTTATTACATCTACAGACCCGGATCATTTGGATATCTATGGTACAAAGGAAGCCTATTTGGAAAGTTTTCGTCACTATTCGACTTTAATTCAACCTGGTGGTGCGTTGATTCTCCATAAGAATTTGGAGATGAAACAGAATGTGGTTGAGGGCGTGAAAATATATGAATACAGTCTGAACGAAGGTGATTTTCATGCAGAAAACATTGAAATCAAGAATGGGAGGATTACATTCGACTTCATTTCGCCCATAGAGAATATTTCACATGTAGAGCTTGGACAACCTATACCTATTAATATAGAGAATGGTGTGGCTGCGATGGCAATGGCTCAGCTGAACGGTTGCACGGCAGAGGAGCTGAAATATGGCATGAAAACATTTGGCGGTGTAGACCGGCGCTTTGATTTTAAAGTCAAGAATGATAAACATGTCTTCTTATCAGACTACGCGCATCATCCTAAAGAAATATTCCAAAGTGCCAAGAGTATGAAAGAGCTGTATCATGACCGCAGAATTACAGCTATATTCCAACCACATCTATATACTCGCACACGCGATTTCTATAAAGAATTTGCCGACGCATTGAGCCAACTGGATGAGGTAATCCTGTGCGATATTTATCCGGCACGCGAGCAACCCATTCCCGGCATAACCAGCCAATTAATTTTACGATAATCTCAAACCTGGCATAGCCAAGCAGATGATTCATAAGGAAGAGGTGCTTGACTTCGTTAAAAAAACCGTGACTTTGATGTACTCATCGTTTTGGGGAGCCGGTGACTTAGATAGCTATGTCCCACAAATAGCCAAGCTAATAGAAAGTAAATGAGACTCAACTGGAAAAAGACTATAACCATAACACTTGATGTGTTGATTGGTATTTATCTCCTTTTGGCTTTCATTAGGTTTAATAAGCCTGATGAAACGACGAAGAGTATGTACCAAGGTTACAATCGATATTCAGGACGAAGCTACCAACGGGTTTATCAATACACAGGAAATCAAGCACCGACTGGAAATAAATAAACTTTATCCGTTGGAAAAGCCGATACGATATGTGGACGCAAGAAAAATAGAAGAAATGCTGAAAGCAAGTCCGTTTGTGAAAACGGCAGGAATGCTTCAAGACACAAAGGCGGACATGTATGTATCCTGCTCACACAGCGTATGCCTGTTGTCAGAATCAAAAGCCGTGCAGGGTGACGATTATTATGTAGACGACAACGATTGTATTATGCCCAACTCGCACTACACTTCAGACCTTATTATTGCGACGGGACATATCTCGAAGTGGTTTGCCATGAACTATATCTCTCCTGTGAGTAAGGCTATCATGGGTGATGACTTATGGAGAAATCAAATAGAACAAATCAATGTGTTGCCAGATCGTTCGATAGAGTTGGTGCCACGAGTGGGCGAGCAGATTATCAATTTGGGTCAACTTCCGGAAAGCAAATATAAGAATGAACGGGGAAACTTGTAAATGATTTTTATAAATAAGAAGCTAACGAGATTGGAAAACTTCTATAAGTACGGGCTTTCACAGGCCGGTTGGAATAAAAGTATTCCTATATCAACCTGGAATTTGACAATCAGATTATCTGTAAAAAGGAAGAAAACGTTATAATACTGAATAAGAAATTAAAAACAAAAAAATATGGCAGAATTTATTGTAGCAATTGAACTGGGATCTACGAAAATCTCAGGAATCGCGGGAAAGAAGAACCTCGACGGAAGCATTACGGTACTGGCCGTAGTGGAGGAAGACTCTACATCCTGTATCAGAAAGGGCGTAGTATATAACGTCGATAAGACGGTACAGTGTCTGTCAAACATCATACAGAAGCTCAAAACCGTACTGAAATCGAGACATAACACATGTTTATGTCGGTGTAGGTGGTCAATCAATTCTGAGCGTAAAAGAATGTTATCACGAAGGATTTGCCTGCAGAAACACTTGTTTCTCAAGACATGATAAACGAACTGATGGACTCTAACCGCAGCATGCCTTATCCTGACCAAGAGATTCTTGACTCTGCGACTCAGGAATATAAGGTAGATGCGCATTATCAGTTAGATCCTGTAGGTATTCAATGCAGCCATTTGGAAGGCAACTTCCTGAACATTCTTTGGGCAAAAACATTCTACCGCAATTTAAATAAATGCTTCGATCAGGCCGGAATTGCCATCGCCGAGATGTATCTTGCGCCCTTGGCACTGGCCGACAGCGTGTTAACCGAAGCCGAAAAAAGGTCTGGTTGTGTATTGGTTGACCTTGGGTCAGGCACAACCACCGTTTCCGTTTATTACAAAAATATACTTCGTCATCTCGCCGTTATTCCATTAGGAGGCGACAATATCATAAAAGATATAGCGTCGCTGCAGATGGAAGAGGCCACAGCTGAGCAGATGAAGTTGAAATATGCCAATGCTTACACGCCCAGTAATGATATCGACGCAACCCTATATGTTGCCCATTGACCAAGACAGAAAGGTTGAAAGCCGTAAGTTTATCGATATTGTTGAGGGCAGAGTAGAGGAGATTATAAAGAATGTTGAGGTTCCAAATTCCTAACGAATATGCCGATAAATTATTGGGAGGAATTATTCTTACGGGTGGCGGTTCCAACCTGAAGAATATCGAAACAGCTTTTCCATAACCACGCGCTTATAGAAAAATACGTGTGGCCAAATTCGTAACGCAGACCATTAATTCCACACACGAAGAAATCAATCGACATGATGGCGAGATGAATACGCTCCTTGGCCTGCTTGCCAGGGGCGACATGAACTATGCCGGTGCCGAAATCAAAAAAATGACTTGTTCGGCAGCGAAGAAGCCAACAAGGGCATGCTCAATACTGCCGACGTCCATACGCAGGCCCGACAAATCAACGAAGTGGCCGGAAGTGGTGTGGTTCGAACTGAAGCCGAAAAGCTGAAGGCCGAAGAAGAATTGCGCAAGCGGAAGGAAGCAGAGGAGGAAGCAGCTCGTCTGGAGCAAGAAAGGAAAGATGCCGAAGAGGCTGCCCGCCGCAAAGAGAACAGCTTCTGGCACAAGTTTATGAAAAAAAGCCAAGAACTTCGGTGAGCAAATGATTAAAGAGGAAGAGTAATCACGTCAAATAAAAAAAGAATATGCCAAACGATATAGTTAATTTTGTAGGACCCACGAAAGAGCATAGCATCATCAAGGTTATCGGCGTGGGAGGTGGCGGCGGCAATGCTGTTAATCACATGTATCGTGAAGGAATTCACGATGTTACATTCTGTATTGTGCAACACGGACAATCAGGCACTCAGCGATTCGCCCGTTCCCGTGCACCTGCAGTTAGGCAAAGAAGGCCTGGGAGCCGGCAATAAACCCGAAAAAGCACGTCAGGCAGCCGAAGAAAGCATTGAAGATATCAAGCAAATGCTGAGCGACGGCACGCGCATGGCCTTCATTACAGCCGGTATGGGTGGAGGAACCGGAACTGGAGCAGCCCCTGTCATTGCCCGCGTTTCCAAGGAAATGGGCATCCTGACGGTTGGTATCGTCACAATCCCCTTCCGCTTTGAAGGCCCTCTCAAGATAGATCAAGCCCTCGATGGTGTAGAGAAATGGCCAAACATGTAGACGCGTTGCTCGTTATCAATAACGAACGACTGCTCGAAATCTATCCGGAGCTATCTCTGACGAGTGGTTTTGCCAAGGCTGACGACACACTGAGCATTGCAGCCAAGAGCATTGCCGAAATCATTACGACACATGGATTCATCAATCTCGACTTCAACGACGTGAAAACCGTGCTCAAAGATGGTGGCGTAGCTATCATGAGCACCGGTTACGGCGAAGGCGAAGGTCGTGTGAAAGCGGCTAGTGAGGATGCGCTCAATTCACCATTGACTCAGCGAAAACGATGTTTACAACTCCAAAAAGATACTGCTCAGCCTTGCCTTTACCAAAGAAAAAGGACAACGAAGGCCTCATGATGGACGAGATGAATGAAATCAACGACTTCATGGCGAAGTTCGATAGCAGCTTCGAAATCAAGTGGGGCGTGGCATTTTGACCCAGAGTTGGGCAAGAAGAGTCAAAGGTAACTATTCTTGCCACAGGCTTCGGAATAGAAAACGTTGACGGCATGAACAAACATCTTGGCAACAGATATTCACAGGAAGAAGCCGACCGTTGCGCCCGCGAAGAGGAAGAAAAAAAGCAAGGCGTCAGGAGCGAATGGAAACCTATTATGGCCGTCAGGATGGCAATAGCCAGTACAAGCGACGCCCGAAAGTCTACCTTTTTCCATCCCAATGACCTCAATAACGAAGACGTGATTTTGGCCATTGAGAACACGCCTACCTACAAGAGGACGCAGCAACAACTGGATGATATCCGCAATCAAGCACAGGAAAGTCCACTACAGACACGAATGACAACAATGACGCTACGCCAGTCCAAGGAGTTATCTCCTTTGCGTAAGCTTAATTGCGTGTCGCTAACAGTATAGAATATAAAGCCCCGCAGCGAAAGAATATCTTTGCTGCGGGGCTTTTCTATAATCATGCCATCAGACCGGCCATGATAAATAGTCTTTTTCTTATTTCATGCAGATCTAAAATGTAAATAAAGAATCATAAAAACGGCCTTTTAAAAATTCTCAATCTAGCAAAATAAAAAGGCCAGAAACGCTCCGTTATTTTTGACAAAAGGCAGTGTTTCTGCTGCGAAATCACAACTTTGATAGGGTAAAAGATACTCTTTGAGCCGCTAAAAAGCTATGTTTTTGCACGATCAAAAGCATAGCTTTGACATCGTAAAAAGGGCTGCTTTTACACGATAAAAAGGGCCACAATGAGCGAGTAGAAGTGACACGATTATTTGTTGCAAAATACAAGTGATTGGTAATCAGCGCGTTGTAGGTTTGTCGTAAAGTCGCGAATAACGGGCGTAAATGCGACAAAAACTTTTTGTTTCATAATTTTGAAGCGGTTTGTAAAGATTATTCAGCAGCATTTTTAATATCAGTCGATAAGGGGCACGATTTGTCATGTTCTTTTCCGACCATTTGCGTTTGATTACGATACTTCTCCCTGTATTCACTCTTATCTTACTTTCGTTCTTTTCCGACCATTTGCGTTTGATTACAGCCTTGATTCTTCCCTCCGAAGCGCATGAGAGGTTTGGCGGTATTAAATGGAGCTTTTGTATTATTATGAGTGTGAGAATGTGAAAGAATTATGGCGATAAATCAGATAAATTGTTGTTTGGAGCATAAAATAAATTGCAGCGTATTTGCTTTTTGTGTACTTTTTGCATTTCTCTTTTTGAAAAAGACATATTGTGATAATATGGATAACGTATGACTGGATATCATTTCAAGATTGTAAGAGAAAGATTGATTTAATATTAGATTTTTAATTAAACAGAAAATAGAATAGAGACAAATGAGAAAGCAAATGCAAAAGATGAATTTTTGTGTTGCGTGCTTGGGCAGTATTGGCTCTTGTCATGTTGTTGAGCGGAGCGACGCCGCTGTTAGCGCAAACGCAAAGCGTAGACAACATGCGAGTGACACTGTCGGTAAAAGCAGGTAACATTGAAAGCGTTCCTCGACGAAGTATCGAAACAAACGGGATTGCAGTTCGAGGTTGATCCTCCCAACTGGACGAGGCCGACCGCGTGAGCATCGATGCTCGCGAACAACCCGTGCGTGCCGTCTTGGGACAGAGTGCTCAACAAGGCAGCCTTTTGCCTACACGATTGAAGGCAACACGGTGAAGCTGAGCCGTAAGAGCGTTCCGGTGAAGCGAAAAGGGTGTTTATGGTCAGATAACTGACAGCCAGGGAGAACCGCTGGCCGGCGTAACTATCAGGATGCAAGGCTTCAGCGGAGGTTACATCACCAACCTTGACGGACAGTATGAAATCGCTACCGACCTGCCCGAAGTGAAGCTCACCTTCAACTACATTGGTTACAAACAGCTGGAGAAAACCGTGAAGAACGGCACGGCGGGCAACTTTATGATGCACGAAGACGCCGATGTGCTGAGCGAAGTCGTGGTGACGGGTTTCGCCACGAAGAACAAAAACAACTTTACCGGTTCGCTAGGGTGTCTATCAAGAAAGACGAGTTGCTGTCTGTGGGTACTAAAAACGTACTCACCAGTCTTGCCACCTTTGTGCCCGGTATGAACATCATGGAGGACAATCTTGTGGGTTCCGACCCCAACAAAGTGGCCGATATCAATATCCGTGGCCGCGCTACGTTTACCGGACAGGCCAACATGCCCGTGTTTGTGGTAGACGGTTCGCAAGTGAAAGTAGACTATGTGAACGACATGGACATGAACGACATCGAAACCGTTACGGTGCTGAAAGACGCCTCGGCGTCGGCATTGTATGGCGCGAAAGCCTCTGCCGGTGTTATCGTCATCACCACCAAGGCCCTGAAAGGCGGAAAGTTGAAGCTCAATTACAACGGAACGATGCGTCTTTCTACGCCCGACCTCAGTGACTACAACCTGCTCTCGGCCTCGCAGAAGCTGGAGTATGAGCGCTTGGCAGGCCTCTATACCTCGACCGATCTTGCGGAGCAATACGCGTTGGACAAGAAATATGCCCGGTATTACAATCAGATACAAGACGGCGTGAGCACCGATTGGATTTCAAAACCTCTGCGCAACGCTCTTTCTACACAACATAGCGTGAGCATAGATGGTGGCGACGAACACGCTCGCTATAATCTGGGCGTGCGCTACGGAAACGACGCGGGCGTGATGAAAGGCTCGAATCGCGAACGCTTGTCTACCAATTTCAAACTCTCGTACAACCTTCCCGGCAAATTCTTTGTCAGCAATACGGCGACTCTTTCGGCGGTTAAGTCGAACCAATCGCCTTATGGCGACTTCTCGAACTGGGTGAAACAGAACCCTTACGAATATCCTTACGACGAGGCCGGCGCGCTGAAACCGAAGCTCAACTACGATTTGTCTAACCCTCTTTATGAGGCTTCGTTGGGCAGTTTCAGCAAGGGCGACAACCTCGATTTCCTCAATACCACCACGCTTCAATTATGGTTGGGTGAACAATTTTCGCATCGACGGCGACTTTTCAATCCAGAAAAGCAAGTACGATGGTCGCACTTTCGTGTCGCCTTTCTCAGCCGATCAGCTGAAGAATGTGGCCGACGTGTCGCGCAGAGGACGTCTTACAGAGACCTTTACCAAGACAACCACCTATCAGGGAAAGCTTATGATGTCGTATAACGACTATCTACTGAAGAAGCTTTTCTTGACTGCCATAGCCGGAACGAGCATCGAATCGAACTCGGTAGACGGCGGCACCTATGGTTCGGTGGGCTATTACACCGACAATGTGGCTCATCCGTCGTTGGCCGGCAGCTATCCTACGGGCCGGCCTTCGGGCACCGACACCCGATATAATGGTGTGGGCTTCTTCGTGAATGCCAATGCCATCTGGGACAACCGCTACTTCCTTGACGTGATTTACCGCTACGAGGGTTCGTCAAAGTTTGGTAAGAACACGCGTTTCGCACCCTTCTGGAGTGTGGGTACGGGTTGGAACCTCCACAACGAGAAGTTCCTGAAAGGCTCGCCGTTCCAGTTGCTGAAGCTGCGTGCCAGTTTGGGCTACTGGGTAACATATCTTTCGAGCCCTATCAGGCACTTACGATGTACACCTATCTTAAAAGGTTACAACTACATCAAAGGCATCGGAGCCGTTCCCATGGGCATCGGCAATAGCAATCTGAAGTGGGAACGCACGCTGGTGGAAACGTTGGACTCGACATTACGATGTTTAAAGGACGCTGGGACTTCTCGGCCGACTTCTATCTGAAGAACACCGACAACCTGTTGCTCGACATCACCAAGAGCTCCTTCCTTGGGTGTGACCACGTCGCGTGAGAATGTGGGTGAGGTAGAAAACCGAGGATTGGGTTCCAAACACGCGTGATACCCATCCAGAACAAAGACTGGCAGTGGTCGTTGAGCCTCAATTATGCCTATAATAAGAATAAGATTAAGAAGATAAGCAACGCCCTGCGCGAGCAAAACGAGAAAAAAATCAGGCCAAAGGTGGCGTGGCACCGCTACCCATCTACGAAGAAGGCCAATCGCTTACGGCATTGAAAGTGGTGCCTTCCGCAGGTATCGACCCTGTTACGGGCGATGAAGTGTTTATCAAACGCGATGGCAGTTACACCTTTGTGTACGATGCCAACGATAAGGTTGTGTTTGGCGACACCACGCCTTTTGGTATCGGTTCGCTCAGTTCTTACCTTACCTACAAGCAGTTCTCGATGGGCGCGTCGATGCGTTACTCGTTTGGCGGTGCGGTTTACAATCAAACCTTGGCTACAAAGGTAGAAGGCGCCGACCCACGTTACAATGCCGACGAACGCGTGTTTAACAGTCGCTGGAAGCAAGTGGGTGAACAAACCAAATACAAACGCATCAGCGATTCGAGTGTGCCCATGCAGACTTCGCGTTTCGTGCAGACCAACAATTACATGACGCTGAGTAGCCTGTCGTTCGCCCTATGAAGTGCCTTTGAACTTCATACAGAAGTACAGCTTGAGACGTTTGCATCTGGAAATGCTTGCCAACGATTTGTTCTATCTCTCGTCGGTGAAGCGCGAACGCGGATTGAGTTATCCTTACGAGCGGAGTGTGAGAACTATCGGTGAGATTGGGTTTCTAACCGGTCCTATATACACATTCACAACAAGCAACAACGACAAAATATAAAGAAGATGAAGATAACAACATATTGGAAAAACCTGTTGTCGGGTTTGGTGGTATTGGTTTTTGCCACCTCTTGCAACGACTTCTTAGATGTTCACCCGCAGGCGAGGGTGGACGAAAGCGAACAGTTTAGTTCCATACGCGGCTACCGCAACGCCATGTATGGCGTATATGGTAGCATGTCACAGCCAACCTTTACGGTAAAAATCTGGGTTATGGCTTTGTAGATCAACTTGGGCAGCTGTTCGGTTACGACAACTCGTCGGAAACAAGCTACTTCGTAAGTCAATATAACTACTTGCGCAGCGACGTGCGCGCCATTGTAGACGGGATATGGGGTAACCAATACCAAACCATATCGTATGTAAACAACATATTGCGCAATGCCGAGAGTCCACAGTTCAACCACAAAGAGCTGGCTGTGATGCGTGGCGAATGCTATGGTTTGCGAGCTTTTTTGCATTTCGACCTCGTTCGTCTCTTCGCCGAAGACTATGGACGCAGCGACGCTACCACACGTGGCATACCCTATGCAACGACGTTTGACCTGAACAACAAGCCGATACTCACGCTGCATAAAACGTTTGAGGCCATCTTGAACGACCTCAATCAAGCGGAGACTTTGTTGGCCGGCGACAACGAAGTGAACATAGAAGCAACCGCAACGAGCGACTACCTGAAAGGACGCGCCGCATTCTTCAACAAGTATGCTGTGGCTGCCACGAAGGCAAGGGTGTACTATGCCATGGGCGATACGGCCAATGCGGCCAAGTACGCTAGGCAAGTTATCGCCTCGACAAGCAACTTCGCACTGAAGAAACTCAATTCGATGACCGACGTGAAGCGTTTTTCCCGCAACGGGCGAGCTGATATTCGGCTTGTATAACAATACGCTGTCGTCTGACATTTCAACCACCTTCCTTTCGCAAACGGCACGCGGTACGTTCACCGAAGGACGTCGCGATTTGGAAGATCTTTATGAAACATCAGCCTTCTCGGCCACCAGTGCCGACCTCCGTTATACGGGCTATTATCGGCAGAATATCACTTCTGATGGATTAAAGAGCTATTCGTTCGTTCGCCTTTTAGAGAGCGACGCGCAGGTAAGCAGCAGTCCGTTGCAGGGTTTAACCCTCATTCGCCTGCCCGAAATGTATTATATACTCAGCGAATGTACCTATGGCAGCAATAAAGATGAGGCTGTGCGCCTGCTTAATGTGGTGAGAACAAGTCGCGGTCTTGAAGCCGTTGACGCCGCCAAAGTGGCAACTCGCACCGCTTTCGATAAGGAAATGTTGCGCGAACGCATGCGTGAGATGCCCGGCGAAGGACAAACGTTCTACGCGTTGAAGCATTATAACACTGCTTTTAGCGACTATCGTGGCATCACCACTTACCAACCGTCGAGCGCTATCTTCGTGTTGCCTTGGCCTGAGAAAGAAAAAGAATATGGTGGACAGTAAATAAAAATTAGTTCAAATGAAAAAGATATTCACAAATATACTGCTGGCTTGTGCGGCCATGGCCCCACTTGCGGCATGCAGCAATGTAGATTACGATGGCGAGTATAGCTCTGATGGCACATACCAATCGGTCAATCAGGCTTACTTCTATTTTGCTCAACCCGAAGACTCGCTGCTGAATTACTCTTTCGGAGTTAAATCGGTAGACACGCTGACGCATGTGGTGTATGTTCCTGTGCAGTTGGCGGGCCAGCTTTCGGGTAGCAAGCAAACCTTTAGCGTGAAAGTGGGAGGGCACAACGGCTGTGGCCGGCAAGCATTATACGCTCAATGCCGACACATTGGCATTCGCGCCCAACGCCCATCGTGCTTATGTGCCGGTGACGTTGCTACGTGCCAACCTCTCAGAAGATAAAAACGACTCGATACAACTGGTGTTGCACTTGGTCGGAAACGACGCTCTTGGCATTAGATTTACGACAAACAATACGGTGAAGATAACTTTCAACAACGTATTATCTAAGCCCGACTTTTGGACTTTGATGGAAACCTATTGGGGATTGGGCCCCTTCACCAAAAACAAGTATCGCAAATTGCTCTCTTATTACAACAGTGATGAGGGCGCCATCAGGAACATTCTCGAAGGCACCGATGCCACTGCGCAGGGATATCTCTACCTAAGAGTGCAAGAGGTTGTGGCCTATTTTGCGGCACATCCCGAAGAATTATGACAAAAAGCGAAGTCATTGGGATGCACATGGCGTGCGTGCCGAGAAGATTTCGCATATCTATGGCAAACAGAAAAATAATAACAATGATGATAAAGAAACATTTGCTACATTTCTTGGCACTTCCGCTGGCAGTGTTATCGCTGCAATCGTGCATCACCGACGATTCAACCGCGCCTCTGGGAACAGCGTCACAACTGTCGCTGGGCCAAGACCTGCAAGAGAAATATACGCTCAACAGATGGGATACGCTGAAGATTACGCCCCAAGTGGTACAAACCAACGCGCAGAAAGACGTAGCCTACGGTGGGAAGTTAACCGTAAGGTAGTTTCTACCGACGCTCAACTCAAATACGTGTGCGAAGAATTCGGCTCGTTTCCCTGTCGATTGAAGGTGAGTAACGGCGATAACATACAATATTATGAGTTCGCGCTCAACGTGCAATACTCTTATGTAGAAGGACTTTACATATTAGCAAGCCACGGTGGAAAGACAATCGTGTCTTACTTGCCTGACGCGGGGAGCACCAAATCATTCGATTTGGATGTGCTCGAAGAATAATCCCGGTGCGGACTTCAGCGCAGAGCCGAAGGGAATTGACTATGCGTTGGCTCGCGACAACAAAAACACCGCTAATGTTTGTGGCACTGGGCAACCCCAGTACTATCTATGAGCTGGACGGAAACTTGATGACAACGCGCTTCAAAAACGACTTCGACCGGTAATATCTCTTATCTCAAGAAGAGCGCGCTGACTTATCCCAAGTCGATATTGACCATGGTTGACCATGTGCCTTCAAGACTTACACTGTCTGAAACGGCACTTTACGACCTTAGCAAATACATTAAAGACAGTTTGAAAACCAACTTCTCGATGGCTGATGCTACCACTTCTTGGAAGCAACAAGACCTTCGTTACGTGCAAGGTTACATGATGTTTGACAACGCGGAGGGCAGATTGGTGCCACAAAAGGTACAGGCCACGGGTAAAATACCCGGCCAACTCCTCAAAGGAACCTTTACCGGCGACTCGCTCATTGGCATGGGATCGGTAGATAGCGAACGGAATATCGTGCTGTTGACATGGAATAAGGCCGCAAGTAAGTTCAAATGCTATTACGTAGCACCGGGATATTACCCATCAAATCTCACCAAAGTGGGCTGCAACACTAAAACAAGTGTCCGAAGTGCCTGCTACGGCCGGACTAACCAAGCGCTCTGTGGTAAGAGTTTCGCCGGATAAGAACCTGATGTATTACGCAACGGGCAACAAACTCTACGCATACAACGTGCTATCTAATGGTAATTTCCCAACCAAAGCACTGGCAACGTTTGGCGATACGGGCGAAACCATCGTCGACATGCTTATTACCGAGGGTAGCAATAAGCTCTTCGTGGCCACCAATGCGCCCAGTAGCAGCCTCGCAGGAAGCATCTATTGCTACGACCTGAACGAGAACAAGCTGCTTTGGCAGAAGAAAAACATCACAGGAACCATCAAGAATATCACTTACAGACAATAATGGCGATGGGCGTGGAGTGAACTTCCACGCCACGCCAATCTATACTTTTTAGAATGATAACAAACGATATCAAGACCATGGTACGCACAATGGGGATAGGCTTATTCCTGTTGTGCTGGCGTTTTGGCCTTTGCTGACGACAAAAAGGCCGACGATAGCAAGAAAACGAAGAAAGAAACCAAATACGATCGCCTGTTTAAAGGCAAGAAGAAAGAAACGGCCAGCAGCCGATTTATCACCGTTCACAAAGCTGAAAACAAGGTTTATCTGGAAGTTCCGGTAAAACTGATGCGCAAGGAGATGCTGTTGAGCGGAGCCGTATCGTCCACTACAGACCCTACCTACGTAACTGTGGGAACGAAAAAACTTCGCGCCATTGCATTTCTTCTTTGAACTGCAAGACAGCAGTTTAGTGATGAAAACTCCCAACGGCGTGGTGTATTCAGATGGCGATGTCAGCGGAGAAATGCGGCAGGCGTTGAACCTAGTTACCGCGACCCCCGTGCTGATGGGCTTTAAAGTCGAAGCATACAACAACGATAGTTCGGCTGTTGTGGTCGATGTTACCAATCTGTTGGCTCGTCCCAACAGCATGTTGCCCATCATTCCGAAGAAAGCCGGCGACCAAGTTGTGAGCGCTTCGCCCAAGAGCGACATGTCTTACGTGAGGTCGATCAAAAGCTTTGAACGAAACATTACGGTGAAATCGGATTTCAATTACCTGCTTACGGCCACGCTCATGTCGCTGACTGTGGCCGGCGAAATTCCCACAACGGTTGGCGTTACGTTCAGTATCGCCCAGTTGCCCGAAAGCAAAATGCGCCCACGCGTGTCCGATTCACGCGTGGGAGTGGCTACCGTGTCGAAGCTCACGTTCGACAATAATATTGCCAAAAAGCCAACCCACATTCATCGCGCAGCGTTGGAATCTCACTCTAAAAACGCGAAGGCTTATGCGCAAGGCAAGGGCAGCGAACCGATAAAGCCCATCCGCTTTTACGTAGACGACGCGTTCCCAAGTGAATGGAAAGCCGCAATCAAGCAAGGGGTGGAACTTTTGGAACAAGGCTTTTGAACAAGCCGGTTATCAAAAAGGCTATCGAGACGCTGGATTTCCCAACAAATGACAACACTTTCGACCCCGATAACATCGCTTATTCTTGCATACGCTATGTGCCAAACACATCAGAACAGGCTACTTCGGCATTCATGGCAAAACCCTCAAACGGGCGAGATCATCAATGCTTCGGTGTTTGTTCCGGCCAACGTTGGCGACCAAATATATCGCTGGTTCTTCATTGGTTCGGCGGCATCTGACGCCTCCGTGCGTTCATCGCGCCTGCCTCAAGCCAAGTTTAATGAAGGTTTGAGATACCTTGTTGCGCGCGAAGTGGGACGCGCCTTGGGCCTACTCGACAACATCGGCGCGTCATCGGCTTTCCCCGTAGACTCACTTCGCAATGCTACTTTCACCCGAACCAACGGCGGCAGCATCCATCATGGCCAATACGCCGTTTAATTATGTGGCTCAACCGGGCGATAAGGGCGTTGTTTACATGCCCGAAGCCACCGGTTTGTACGACCGCCACGCCATAGAGTGGGCTTATCGCTACTTCGATCCCGCAAAAAAACAAGCGTGAAAGAAGAAACGGCAATCCTCGAAAAGATGGTTGATAAGCGCGTGGCAAATCCTCGCTACCGCTTTTCCGCACCGCTTCACTGGCGTGGGATCCACGTGTTCAGGAGGGAGCGTTGGGCAATGACGCCATCAAAGCCAGCGAATACGGATTGCGAAACATGAAAATCGTGGAGCGCAACCTTTACAACTGGGTGAAGAACGACGAAGACAGCCGCATCAAAGAGAAACTTTACCTCACCATCGCACAACAACGTTACGCTTTCTTTAAGCGCGTGTTGAGCAATGTGGGTGGCCTTTACCTCAACGAAATGAAGCTGACATCGGGCGTACCACGCTACGAAATCGTACCCAAAGCGCGTCAACGCCAAGCCATGTTATGGTGTTTGGCCGAGGCAAAACGCTTTAAATGTTATGCCGATCCCGCGTTCGAACGCAAGGGTTTCATATCGGTTAGTTACTACGACCAGCTGTTGGGTTTATCGGTTACGACCTCTTTGGCGTCCGCACACGCCTTGCCGTGACGTCGCACCTGTCTTCGCAGAGTTACAATCAGAAAGAATACTTCGACGATCTCTTCGCGGCCATCTTCCAAAGCGCGCAACAACAGAAGGTGCCTTCGCAAGAAGAGCGAGTGCTGCAACGCGCTTATCTCACCTATTCGCGTGCCGTTGTAGATAAAGCCAACAAGCAGGGGAGGAAACGGTCCGGCCGCTCTTCGAGTCCTCATCGGTCAACACGGGCATGGGCAATATGACTATGGCAATCCGACGGCTTCGCTCGCGCCAACCGTAGACGCTGCTTTGTTGGACAATTCGGCCATTTACTTCTACACATCACTGCTCAAACTGAAACCCATACTTGAGAAATGTGTCAAGTCTAACCTCTCATCCGACGCGCGCTCGCACTACGAGATGCTGCTCTTTAGGGTGAACAAAGCTTTGGAGGACGGCAAATGACACATACCTTATTATATAATGTAACGGCGCGACGCCTGTTTTTCGCTCGCGTTGGCACTGCTTGTGCTTGGCTCATCGGCCTCTGCTTTCCCTCTGTTTAAGCGTAAAAGAAGGCGCAGACCACACAAACCGTGAAGAAATCGGCCTACGAACGTGCGCTGACAGACCACGCCACCGAGTCGGCTCGTGGCTCTTTCGTGTCGTTTCATAAAACCGATGGCCGCCTGTTGATGGAACTTCCAACCGCTTCTTTGGGTCGCGATATGCTCATCGGCGCGACAATCTCGTCGGTTTCTAACCCTAAGATGGGCGATTTGGGCTTCAAGAACTCCAACCTTGTGCATGTGCGTTTCGTCGAAAAAGACAGTTCGGTGGTGATGCAGGTGGTGAATACCGACTTGTTTGTGCCCCAAGGCAAACCTTCGGCGGCCCTTGCGGCAAGGCTCAACTACGACAACCTCGACTTCTTTTTCGTTCCCCGTCAAGAGCTCGCAGTGTGGGCAACGCGTCGGTATTGTTCGATGTTTCGTCGTTCTTCCTCAAAGAAGACCGCTTCTTTCCCATCATTGCCAAGAACGTCGGTTCGTATTCGGTAAGCTCGTCTTTGAAAGAAGCCTCTCAAGAGTGACGGCGCTCAAGGTATTTGAACGCAATGCGTGCGTCAAGATGGATCGCCATTACATCATCAACTTGTCGGGAAAGGGCGGCTCACCCATCACAAACTATCCCGTAACCATCGGCGTCAACTTCACGCTCGCGTTATTGCCGGCCGAGTTAATGACACCCGCTTGAGCGATACGCGCGTGGGCATGTTCCTGATAAACAAGGATGTGCTCACCAAAGACGGTTCGGTAGACAAAGCCACGTTTGTGAAACGCTGGCGATTGGAGCTAAAGACACCGCCGCTTACTTCGCCGGACAACTCTGCGAGCCCACAAAGCCCATCGTTTATTATGTGAGAACACGTTTCCGCCACTCTGGAAGCGAGCCATTAAGGCCGGAATACAATGGTGGAATAGTGCTTTCGAGCGCATTGGCTTTAAGAATGTGATACAGGTGGCCGATTTTTCCCACCGACGATCCTAACTTCGACCCCCGATAATTTCGACTATTCGTGCATCAGATACCTGCCCACCGACGTGGAAAACGCCATGGGGCCATCGTGGACCGACCCACGAACGGGCGAGATTATTAATGCTACGGTGCTGGTGTATAATGATGTGGTGAACACGATTAACAACTGGCGACTGGTGCAAACGGCACAGATGAGACCCGCCGCACGTGCCGCGCGGATGCCCGATAACATTGTGGAAGAAACGTTTGGAGTATATTATCGCTCACGAAGTGGGCCATACGCTGGGCTTTATGCAATATGGCCGCTTCGGCAGCCATTCCCACCGACTCGTTGCGTTCGCCTTCGTTTACCCGCGTGCATGGTACAACGGCTTCGATCATGGACTACGCCCGTTTCAATTATGTGGCCCAGCCCTCCGATCGTGGCGTGCGACTGACGCCTCCACGGCTTGGCGTCTATGATTTCTATGCCGTAGAGTGGGCTTATAAGCTGTTCCCGGGTTCAAAGGGATATGAGGACGACGCGCGACGATTGCGCGAACTGGTCGACAAACACGCCGGCGACCCCTTTTATCGCTACGGACTTCAACAAACCAACAGCCGTTACGACCCCTCGTCCATCGAAGAAGACCTTAGCGACGATCCGGTAAAGGCAGGCGAATATGGCATGGCTAACCTGCGACTTATCCTTCAAAACCTTGATAAATGGATTGGTGATGAGGATGGCGGAAAGCGCAAGGCCGAACTCTACAACGAGATATTGTCGCAGGCCATGCGCTATGTGCGCCACGTATATGCCAACGTGCCCGGCATCTATCTCTATCAAACGAGTGAGAAATCGGGCTTGCCACGCTATAAGGTTGTACCCAGGACAAGCAGAAAGAGTCGGCACAGTGGCTGTTGCGCTGGGCACGAACCTTCGCGACGCTGGGCAACGACACGCTGGAACAGAAGTTGCCATACGGCGCTAACAGGCCTTTCAAGATATTGGCACGCGATGTTCAGTCGTTCGCCATGATGGCAAACGCTAAGTTGGCCGTGTCTTTTTACTGGATTCTACGTCCTATTCGCCGCTCGAATACATGGAAGACGTTTATCAAGACGTGTTCGGGAAAGACCCTTGCGGGCAACGAAAAACCTCTCTGTGGCCGACTTGTCAATGCAGCGTCTTTATGTAGACCTGTTGCAATCGGGGTTGCCGACATGAAGCAAGCGCCCAATGTGCACAACCTGCAGGCTGCCGGTGCGGGACAAGAACTCATGGTAGCCTTGCCGGCACGCCCCAATCGCGAACTTCATTCGTGCCGTTCGCATGCCTGTTTCTCAACAGACGCATGGCAAACGGGCGACGGTGATACCGGATTCCTTAACTTCGGCAACGCCTATGGTGAACCCGAACCGCTGTGAGGGAACAACCGTGAACCGCACTTCCGAGTACCAATTGTTCTATGCGCAAAAGCTGTATGCCATGCTGAAGACGCGCATTCCGACCGTTTCTTCGGCCGAACTCAAAGCGCATTACATGCTTCTTGAAAAACGATTGAAGTCGTATTTGAAGTAAGTATCAAATCAATCAAGATATGCCATTGGCTCGGCGGACTCCATGTCTGCCCAAGCCAATGGCATTTTTAACTTTTTAAATAACGAATCGTTTGCAACCATGAACTGCGAAACGCGTAATAGGGGTAGAGATTCCTATTCCGAACCGGCGTGTTGTTATGTTCATGGCAGTCCGAAATATAAAGAAAGAATCAGAAAAAAACGCCCTTTTAAAATTCTCAATCTAGCAAAAATAAGAGGCTAGAAACGCACTGTTATTTTGACAAAAGTCGATGTTTGAGCGGCAAAATCACAACATTGATGGGGTAAAAGATACACTTTGAGCGGCTCAAAGCACTGCTTTTGCCCTCCAAAAGCAATGCAATTGCATGTAAGATAATATCTAAAAATACAACTTATTGAAAATAAATAAGTTACCTTGTTGGTATAACTGAATAGGTAACGATTTGGAAACGAGCGAGCTACTTGGCTTTGCTGTTTTCTGCCTAACAAAGAACGCTTGTTATTCTGTCTGCAAAGATAATACTTTGTTACCGAATAACAAGCGTTTATGCTAGAAAATTCTTTGTTTTGCGTTTTTTTGTAAACTCGTGTGACTTATAGTTTTTCTCCCTCGTTTCTTTCTGTTCGCTTGGTATCTGAGCTTGCGCAGCCATGCTGCTTCGGCATAATCATCGCCCTGTGCGGTTGGTGTAATCATCCCGCCTAAGCCTTCCAACACTTCATCGACTACGCTCATGGCAGTATCAGCCACTGCGTCAATGGGACTTTTGCATTTGTGGGATGTCATTGTCTCGTGAGATAGAGGAACGGCTTTTGGGTACAAGTTGATAACCTGTATCAGGCTGTTCGTTCTTTTCTATCGGTTCCTGTATCGTTTGGTGTGGTCTTTTTAATGCTTTTTTGTTAGTTGGTTCAAAGTTCTTCTTCAGGGAACGGTAGCCGAACTCCCTGCCTATTTCCGACGCCTTGAAAGATTGTCCTCCGTATGAGAACTTCAAGCCATAGACCTTTCCCTGCTTGTTCTTCACGCGCTCTATGATAATGCCGTTCTTGCTTAATTCGTAGAGGAACATGGAATGTCCCGTGATGCCTGTACATTTGTATTTATCAAGCAGGGTATAGCATATTCTTTGCAGTTCTTTCTTTGCTTCCTCCCTTGTGGGATTGGCTTTTACCTTTTGGTGTTTCCTCTCCGCCTTGACCTCCTTTGCGATGGCCAAGCCTTTCTCCCTGCTAATGTCCTCCGCCACCCTCGCTGCCCTGTTGCTTACAAAAGGTGGTATCATAAACTTCTCCGTATAGGCTGATGCGGTTGGCGATAATGTGGATATGCCTGTTGTCTGTATCCTTGTGCGTTACTGCCACCCACTGATGGTTGTCAAGTCCCATTTTCTTAGCAAACAGATGGGCTATTTGGGCAAGTTCAGAAACTGATAGTTTCTTCTCGTCCTGTGGTGCAATGCCGATTTCGATGCGCAGGAATTTGTTTCTGCATCTGGTATTGTAATCGCTGACCAACTTCATTTCCTCGTAAATAGCCTTTGATTCTCTGCTACAAAAGGTTATGAAAGGCAAGCCGATTACCCAGCTTGCCCTCTCTGAAGATATAGTCCAATGCAGTACTTCCGTGCGCTATCGCCTTACACTTTCCTATCATACCTCGGCAGATTTAAAACCTTATATATATCGTCACCAATGCGGAAGTGAGGTTCGAAAAAACGCTTAAATGCTTCTTTGGCACATATCGAAAGGTTCTTGGTTATCGGCACCCATGACTCGTCCTTTATCCTGATGAGGTTGGAAACCTGTGCGTAGTACATTCCCGTTCGGTGGAGTACGGCAATGGCTTCCCTTTTTCATTGTCGGTCATCTTGGGTACGGCTACCATTTCACCATTCAAAAGAATCTCACGGCAGTACTCGGAGAACTTCCGCCCTGTGCTTTCTGCCTTTGCCTTGATGCGCTGCTTCTCCTCCAAAGTACACCTAACCTTGATGAACTCCGTCTTGTTCATCTGCTTTTCTTCATTGTCCTGCTGCTGCCATTGGGTAGCTTTTCTTCTGTATTTTTCATATAAGTTTCTCTGAAAAGTTAATCATAATGGATGATTCATTGCTGCTTAATTCCTGAACGCTGACCGATGAGAACGGGTGATTACGGTCTATTCTCCCCGATAATTTAACAAGGGGAGCAAGAGCAGTTGTGGGTACAAACTGACGTCTTGCAATGCAACCTAACAGACCGTTTACGCACAAGGCGTTTTGCAGTCGAAAAGTGAATGCTGTGCATTCCGTGCCTGACTGTGTTCGTGATATTCTCATCATTCAGATGTCTGCTTAGTAAAAATATGATGTCATATTTGCCCCAAATATGACATCTCATTTATGAAATATGACATCATATTTTAATGCGATTGATAGGGAATAGAGTGAGAAATAAATCTATTGTAATTCCTCCATCGACCCTTTTTCATGCGGTTTACAGCTTTCTCCATTTCTCAATGTCCTCACCGTACTCCTCCAAATGAAGGCGCACGATGTTCTCTACAAAACTTGAAAGGTTGCTGCTCCTGTCACCCAACCTGCGGACGACGAAGTCAGCACATTCCTACGTTCCCTACTCAGATAGACCGCCTTCCGGTTGTTCAACTTAGTCGGCACAAAGATAGGCTTGCTTGTAGGCTTCAGTGTTTTCTTTCTCATCTTGGCACTGATGCGTTTCTGAACGGTTACGTTCTCAGCATTCCGTGCAGAGCTCGAGTGCATGGTATTCTCTGCGTCCTGCTTGTTTGTTGGTCTTTCTCTTTCCAGAAACCGCAGTCGCTTCTTGTGAAAGTAGATTCATTCTCTGTTTCATCTTCCACCCAAGAACCACGAAAGGTCTTTGTCGCTCATCATAGTTTCCTTTTCCATTTCTATTTCATTTTAAGTTTGACTTGTTTTTGATTTCTTGTTTTGTCCTGTAATTGATATGTGTGTCTGTTCTTGCGCTTTCCGTTTCTGCTGCTCTCGGACACGGCTGACATGAAAACCGTTGAGATCCTTGAAGTCTTTGTAATGTATGTTCATGTTCTCAACATGGAAGCCTGCCTTTATGAAATCTTGAACAGCCCTCCGTCCTGCTTCATCATTGTCAAGGAAGGTACGGATATGGGTGAGGTGTCGTTCATTCAAATAGTGGATAGTCCTTGTCACGTTGCTCACGGAGTTCATCACAAGGCAGTGGTTGGTAATCTCTTCTTTCATTGAAAGGAAGGAGAGGAAGTCCATAAAGCCTTCAAAGATACATACAGGCTCCGCTCTATCCGTGAATATCGGAGTAAGGTCCTTCGGTGCTATCGTTCCTTGAAAGAGCCGCTATCCCGAAGTTCATACCCTCCTGATGGATTGGAAAAGCCGATGGTTTGATAGCACCTGCCCTTTACCTCGTAACTGATACATTTTGAGGAATGGCTTTGCATTTTTCCAAGTTGATGCAACGTACCTTTGTAAGGTACTCCTGTAAATGTGGCGGCAGGGTGTCTGATATTTCTATCAGTCTCCTTGCTCCATTTGCAGCTATCACAGGCTGGGAATTATTTGGCACGAAGTCATTAAGAGAACTATATGTGCCATTATCGGAAGCGTTCTGTCCCAAACGACGGATGGCTTCCGATAGCGTGCATCCTCAAGCGCATACAGAGGTCGATTATGCTTCCGCCCCTGCCTTCGGCATAGTCTATCCAGAGGTTCTTCTCTGTGTCTACCTTGAAACTCGGATGTGTTTCCGCACGAAGCGGTGAACGGTACAGGGCATGAGCAGGTGTCCTGCGTACAGGCTTGATGCCTTTCCTTTCAAGATACTCCACGATGGGGTATCGCTTGATTGCTGATAAATCTTTTTCTTTCATTGTGATATGTTTTTATTAAACTGATTTTTATTTTTGCTTGAATAACAATGATATGTTTGAATTATATTTGAATAGTAGTTGAATAATCGATGAAAGAAATTCTCTTTTTCTGAAGTTCCCCCTCAAACTTTTTCATCTTTCTTCTTACTACATACTATTTTTAAGTTAAGTAATTGATTTACAACATATTTTTGTAGTACAAAGTCATACTACGAACTTACGACATACGGCTACTACATTTGGTTGCTGCAATAACTTGACAAGGGACAAGGGAGAATCTTCCTTACCTTATATACATAGATGGGACTACCGCCCTCACGCCTCTTGCTCACTTTCTCAAAGCCACTCCTTTTAAGGGCTTCGCCCATGTGCTTCAGGGACAAGGAATGATGCGTATAGTAACCTAAGTAGGGTGATTATCTCTGTGGTGGTCATATAGGTACAGTTGGGATTATCCTCCGTGGGTTTCTCAAAACAGCGGAGCAACAGTTCCATTTCTGCGGTCTGCACTTGGAAATCCTCACTCGCTTTGTAAAGCTCCGCTATCTCATCATCGTCAAACCAATAGCGGAAACCTGATTTTTAACAGGGCTTTGGCTTCGGTATAGACGGTATCCATAGAGATAGCCTTTGCTCTGTTGATGTCAATGGACAACACTTCAAAGGGCAGGAAGCGTCTGCTACCCTGTGGGATCAGTAAGAAAGTCATTGCCGTTCACCGATGCAACGAAACTTGCCAAGTGGGGTGTTCCTCCACATACTTGTCATAGGGCATACGGTACTTGACCATCGGGCAGGTGATGAGGTTCTTCAACTCGTTTTCGTCACGCTTGTTGAGGGCTTTGAGCTGGTCGTCGATGTTTACGATGAAGTTCTGCCCAATATAGGTAAGCGTGTCCTTCTCCTGCGGATATATCTTGCCCGTGTAACTGTAACCATGTAGGGCTGGTGGACAGAGCAGGTCAAGGAACGTGGTCTTGAACTTGCCCTGCTCGCCTGTGAGCACAAGACAGGTGTGGTTACGGCACTCACGGTCGTCCATGGCATTGGCGACCACTGCCACGAGCCATTTGGTGAGGTATGGCAGCCATTTGTCGGAGTTGCGCACGACAACGCAACTTGCCAAGTCATGAATGGCTTTCAGTGAAAGGAAACATCATTTCCACTATCACGGTTACTATTGCCTATATCCGTAGCAGACAACCTTTTGAAATATTCCTGTATGGGGTTGATGCGTGGCGAAAAACTGCTCTCGATGATAGAATATAGATTATCGGAAGAAGTAACAATCCCGATGTCGTTGTCTATCTCCCTTCGGAGCGTGTTGATTTCATAGCGACCCACCTTTGAGAACATAGCATCGTTTTTGCCACGATACTCGGTTCTTCCCAACACCGTGTTGTATCTGAACTCATAGCGAGAGGAGAGATAGATTTCTATCTCACCGTTTTTTGAGGAGGTCTTCCTTTGCTTGGGCATATTGTTTCCGCCCTCCGATTTGCTTTTATCTGCATTCTTCTTCATTATATGCTTGGTTTGGTTTCCAAGAGTGAAGTTATGAAGAGAACAGGAAAGTTCAAGCATTCAGGAGTGCTTGCATAATGTTGCGTACATTGGCTATGAATTTCTCACAGATTTTTGACAAGAAACTGTTGGAAAGTATGGATTTAAGCCCCAAACAAGAGGACAAGTGTGTAAAGGATGCGAGAAAGGCAGGTGCTAATTTGCTACAATACGCATCGTATTGCGTCGGCTAAAAAGGATATGATAAAATGGAGTAAAGAGACAAAGAAAGAGCGACAATCCTTCTGCCATTTCCATGTTTTTCCCTCTATTTCCCTGCTGTTCCCTCTGTGCTTTGAAGTATGGCAAACACTCTCTACTTTTTGCAGGCAGAAATATGCGGTGAAACGCAAGACGGACAAAGGTTTTTATTAAACCAATAAGACAGAAATACAAACAAAACAATAATAAAACTATGGGATATTTTTATCATTACGGATTCAAACTGGGCAAAGCTGAGGAACGAGATACTCAGTCTTGCCGAGACCTGCAAAAGGTATTCGGAGAACAGAATGAGCATACCGATTGGTTTGCACAACGGTGATGTGTGCAGGCTGCTCAACATCAGTAAGCGCACCTTGCAGCACTACCGTGATACGGGCGTCTTGCCCTTTGCCCAAATTGGGCATAAGTGCTATTACAAGCGTGAGGACGTAGAGAGGTTGCTCCAAACCAAATCAGAGAAATCAAAAAACGGATAAAACTAAAAATCAACAAATAAATAGGAAGAGTATGGAACAGGTAAGAGACTTGAACATAGAGGCGGACGATATGCAGGTAGTGCTGTCAGCTATCAGCGGAGTAAGCAGAGAATTAAGGAAGTGGCACAGACACACAAGCCGCTGTTTGGCGGTGAACATTTCCTAACAGGAAAGGAAGTATGCGAGAGGCTGTATATCAGCCCACGCACCTTGCAGGACTATCGGGACAGGAGGATTATTCCTTACAGGCAGTTTGCAGGGAAGATACTCTATAAGGTGTCGGACTTAGAAAAATTGTTGGAGGATAATTATAAGTGATAGCAGCATATCGCAAACAGAATATGTTATAAAACCTAAAATAATCAACAAGGCGAGCAATTATTACACTTTTTGTGTAGAGTATATATACTTTATTACATCTACTTTTTGCCAAAAAAACAATTATTTCGTTATGGAAGGAAGATACAGTAGAAACAGGCTCTATGTGAGCGAAAGAGAACAAAGCATCATCAAGGATTATAAGATATTCTTTGGTGGTGCAGGTATAGGTAGTATCGTGGCTGAATGTGCCTTGAGGTTTGGCTTTGAGCATATTACCATTGTTGACGGTGATAAGGTTGAGGAAAGCAACCTGAACAGGCAGAACTATACGGAGAAAGATATTGGCAATAACCATTGTTTTTACTTTTCCCTTCTGTCTATGCCGTGGCAATAGCCAGTTGAAACGTGCTGTTTTAATCATATGTTTCGGACGGAAGACCTTCAAGTGGCTATACAGCATTCTTCCCATTATGAGATTGTCGGTAGCATTATATGGTTGCTCGGGTTATATCCATAACTTTCACCATGTACTGCGACTCATCTTCACTATAGGTGTTTAAGCTCTACTTGTAATTGTTTTACAGGTCTTATTCCATACTCATTCTATCATCATCTAAATTTGTTCAAAAGGGCAAGTCTTCAGAGAGATATTCATTCGTAAAATAGCTGTACTCAATACGAGGCTCTTCTACGTTTCGATACAGCTCCCTTTCAGATATTCTCTCTGATTGATGGGCAGATTTTGCTCTAAAGAGAGAAGCAAAAGGATCGTCTTGACTTGGTTTCCAAGTACCAAAATAACTATCCATGAAATCCTGAAGTGATGAGCGATTCACCAAATCACCCTTTTGGAAACTTCCAATGTCAATACAGCCATCAGGCTTGAAGTGCATGTAGTTACCAGTCATATCACTTAGGTTCCCATTACCAACCCACACAGAACCATCTCTTGTAAAGCGAAATCCCATACAAGTGAGAGTCAACTCTTCTGAGATTTTCTTTGGAGCATATCCTATCAAGAGAGTGGAAACCTTATGAGTTTCCTTGTGTACATACATAGACATCATGTTTTCATCTGAACGTCCAGACTTGCCCATCTTCCCTTCATAGTACCATTGCACAAAGTCAATTAAGTTGGTCTGAAGACGACTTTCTTTATAGTAACCAAATTCAACAAGATAGTCTCCGTTGATACATAGCCCCCATCCGTTACCACGGTTCCCTTTGAATTGCATCGTGTACATATAATGGTCATGGCTGTTGATAGCTGGACCTTCGAGTACACCTTGATTATAATTGCCATAGACGTAGAAATCGGGGTAGAATTTCTTTCCGCAACCGTGTGGGATGAAGCTTCCTTTATGATAACATCCCCAACCGTTGTATTTCTTGCCATCAGCCAGGATTTTGCCAGACACCCTTTCTTCTGCTACGGGGGAAAACGAATACTCTTTTTCATTATCAGAGAAGAAATCATCATCAAAATCATCCACAGAACCACCATCTGTCATGCGTTTCAATTCTTTTACATATTTAGCAAAGCTGTCGGTCTCATCAAGTCCATCCGTTCCACAGAAGGCTGCAACAGGTTCGTTGTTTTCGTCGAACATATATACCCATAGCCATACATTATGCGGCTGACGCATGATCGCGATTGTTTGCACGTTCACTGGTCCATCAAGGGAATTATCAGGGTGGTATTCGTCGAGGTCAAGCCAGCCGTCCACATTCATTTGAACACCTACCTGACCATTTTTGTTCAACTTCCATAAAGTCAAGGATGTCAAGTGAGCCTTTATCGGTCTCAATCTCATTCACATCGAAAGTCCATGTACATTCCTTAATGTCTTGAAATGTACGGAAATCATACGAAATCTGTTGTACCTGATATTTCATGAATCTAATTTTTTATGATACAATGTCTGTTATTTCACCATCCATAAGAAGCAGTTTGATGTCATCTCCTTCTTCATATGTTTTTGCTATTTTTGAGGTAAAAGCATCTGGAATCTTAGATCTTCTATCATCAAACTCAACAAAAACATGCACCTGGCAGCTTGCTCACAACAATGGCAGATACGTTCTCTATTTTTATGGGTTTACCGATATGTTCTTTTATGGCATTACATAATTTAATGAGTGCGATGCGAATACTGTTAAAGTTCTCTTTTCTAAAGAAGTTATGAAGGTGTGTATTTCCTGATGCTTCAGACTGGATTACCATACATCTATGCGCACCTTCATTGCGAACATTTCTTAGATTGCTTAACAGCAACTTATAATTTCTCTCACCAGGAAAGAGGATATTGCACAAAGCACTACTTTTGCTCACTATTGCAATGTCTGCAACAGACTGTTCCGGCCTATTCTTGTTTCTCTTAAATTGGTAACTTTTCCCATTATTATCAACCTCAGAAGCAGTATAGTATTCTACTATATACAGCAGATCATTTATTTTGGGGTAAGTCTCATGAAAATAATAGTTAATAATGTTTTCAACTTGATGAAAAGCATTAACACAGAAAGTATAGAAGCGTTCTTTTTCATCCTGCTGAAGATTTAGAGCCGCATTTTCCATTCGAAGATTATCTATAATTAACTGGTCACGAAGTCGTTGGTGTTGGATGAAGTCATAAAGCGATACTTTTTATTTGCTCTTATTTCTAAAGCCTCTCTTATGAGCTGAACATCACTTGTAATGCCAGCACCAATATTTACACTTGATGCGGAAGACTTAATTTGCAAAGCTTTCCGCAACTCCGAACCGAACTCTGCGTTTTTGCTGAGTTAGTCGGATAACTTTATCTAATGTGGATTTCAGTTTGTCATCCATAGTCATGTACTTAAAAGTGCATCCAATTCGTTATTCAATTCGTCTATATCGACAGGCTTTGGCGGTGGTACAGTCACGATGCCGAGGCGGTGAATGAGCATAAATTCCTTGCCCTTTTCATCACGGCATTGTGAAATTGCCAGCTTGTCTTTGGTGTCAATATCTGTTTCTGACAGATACCTATTTATCGAAATCAATTGCTTTTTGTACCCGCGAGCAAATAATATGCGAAGCGGCCCTTACCTTTCTCGGTATTACCCCTTCCCGTCTCATCTTTTGGCTTTATGACGATTTCAACAGATGTTCCTATTTTCTTTTCAAAATCAAGGAGGGGCATAGTCTCAATATAAGTGATGTGTTTGTCGTTGGTCTTCTTCGGGTTGCGCATCTGTGCTACCAAGTTCTGAAACTTGGCGTAGAGCCTCTTATATACCGAGTCTTCCTCACCTTTAACCATTTTAAGGTACATCAGTTTACCGTCAATCACATTTACAAGGTCTGGATTGCCTTTCTTGACATGTCCTTTCTCTTCTTTATACTTTGGGAAGAACTTTGCATAGGCTACAGAGTAACCATACTTTTTCCCACATATAAAGAATGTTACGAATATCTCGCACATACTTTTGGGACACATTCAGTCTATCGCTGATAATGATTCCAGTTACCTCCTGCCGCGAGCCACGCTTCTGAAGACGGGTCTTTTTGTCGTTTATCACAAACCTTTGGTCACTAATGATGCGTACCAGTTCTTTGCGGAAATCACTGTTCTCTTGAAACACGTTGTGCATAGAACTGAATGTAATATCATCAGCATAACGGGTATAGTTCAGACCGAAACGCCGTGCCAATCCTCCAAGGCGATGATCCAACTTGTCGCAAATCATGTTGGTAATGATGGGCGACGTTGGCGCACCCTGTGGCAACACATAAAAGTCCTTCTTTGTGCCATCGGGCATTTCCCTGGTTTCCTTCATGCTGCATAATCCGGCAATGGCACTCGCCACTGGGACAGGAAAGTTGAAAGGTTGTAGTTGCAATCTCTTCCAAACACGAGGCTGCTCAATGCTCGGGAAGAAGTCTTTGAGGTCAATGTTGAAGACGTAGTTTGCCCTTTGTGCATGGCGGCATTTGTCACGACCGAGCGACCTTCTGTAAACCCCATTACATATTGCGATGGAGTATAGACAGCTTTCAAGACTTCATTCAGGCAGTCGAGCATGAACATGAAACTTCTGTTCCTCGGCGCGGTAATCTGTCGAAAAACCTCCAGACTTCTTCTTTATCTTGAACTGGCGGTAACGGTGGAAGGCATTTTTCGGATTACAGTAGTAATTCATGTGCCTTGCTGTAAAATGGATGGAACTTGTCAGCAAAGCCCAGTTCTTCCATCTCATCGCGTTTGATGCGGTTAAGAAGGTTGAGAGGTCTTTCCGAGACTCCATGTGGAGTGCTATTTGCTTTTATTTGTTCCTTATCCATTTATTTACGTCGTTCAAGAGTTATACAAAGATAGGCGGTCTTGACATATTCCTATCTGAAACGATTTTTCTTTATGTAAGAACGTAAGTTCAACATATAAAATAAGATAACATCATAATATCATAACATCTACAGTAAAAACATACTCCGTATGTATAGTGTACACGTTCACGTGATGACATTGCTTATCTCAAAGCCCCGGAGGGCAGAGAGACATCTTGCGAATACGCAGGACGAAGTTCAAAATGTAGTTCCAGAATCGGAAAAATGTCAAAGACCGCTTTGTTTCTTTTTTCGGTGCAAAGTTATAATCTAAGCCCGAACTCTATGTTCGTCATTTTTATAAAAAAACGATTTTCTTTGTGATTTATTGTCAGTCGTCTTAGAAACTAAGGAAATCGTAGTCAACTCCAGGTCCTGGGTAATCACCATATTGTCCATCCGTAAGAGCATACCAGGTTTCTTCCTCATAGTCTATACCATCGTCATTTCTCCAATCGTCATTTCTCCAATCGCCATCGCAGTGATAATCTTCATAGCTACGACTGATGTTCCGCTGGCCTCTCACGGGCAAAGAAGGATTCAGGTTATGAAAGTAAACTTCATGCGACTCACCATCTTTCACAACTTTAGTTGAAAAACGGTTTTTGCCGAGGAAATTCCAAATGTCATCATATTCAACAGGAAGGACTTCTTCTCCTCTTCGTTAATGATACCCCATTTGGCATACTGTTCCGGATGTTTGGCTTTATCCAATCTGATAAAATCTTCAAGATTCTCACGTCCTTCAACCACTTTAGCCTTATCTGACTCTAAATCAATGATGGCAATAGTATTGGCGACCCTTCCTGAATTGCCATGAGTACGGACGCGGGCAAGACCTTTGTCGAAGCCGTCAATCCAACCGTATTTTCCAAAGGGAACGATTTCATTTCCTTCGAGGTCAAGCACGCCCCACTTATAGTCTGAACTCTGTGCGACTATCACGTTTCCGTATGTCTTATAGCTCTTATATTCCATATAGTTTCGTTTTCTGGTGCAAAGGTATGGTGGCGTTGCGAACTCTATTTTCGCAGGTCGGAATAAATTTCGTTCATGTCCGAAATTCTTTTTTCAACCATGCCTGTTATAGGGCTGGGTGACAGCACTACCAAGTCTTTTCCAAACGAGGTCAGTTCGCGTATAAGTTCATAATTCTCTTTACATTCTATGAGGAAGAAACGTCCCTCAATCAGTTGGGGAAATTGGCTCCTCAATTCTGTTTCATGGGCTGATCCTATATTACGCTGAGACTCGTGGAGCGGTTTCGTCGCCACATAGTCTGCTGACATATTACTGACCCAAAACAGTATTTTATAAACAGGACTTTCCTCTTTGTAGGTAATGCCGATGATGTCTTCGTATATTTCATTGATGTCGCCCTCATACTCTGCATATTTTGTGAGATGATAAGGGCTTCACATCGTCAATTCTGTCAAGACTGAATGTGAGAAGCTTCCCATCTGATTCTGCAGCAGCAATAAGGAACCATCTACGGTTGTACTCTTTCAGCAAGTATGGGTACAAGTTTACAGAAAAGCCTTGCTTCCTTAGCCTTGAAAGTATGGTAGTATAAAGTAATGGTCAGTTTCTGCGAGATTGCAGTGAACAATTCACCGAGGATGTTTGAATCTTCCAGCGGATTCTTGGACAAGGAAATAATTTTTCCTTTGAGGTTTTCTCAGACCAAGCCCCAATCTGAGATTTTCCAGTCCTTCAAGGTTGGGAAGTCCATCAAACTGGCCAAGCAAGGTTAGTGCTTCAGAAAGCAGGTACTCTTCGTCTACAGACATCTGTTTCTTGAAAATCGAAAACGCCGGACTTGTATATCGGAGGCATTGTTTGGCATAGGTTTTCTGTTTTTCTTTACTGTATGCATCGACCGTGTACCGTTCAATGTCAACCATGAACGGGCCTTCATATTCAAGTAGAAAATGTCCTTTTCAATCGTCCTTCTGACTACACCATTGGTGTCAGGGTACATTTCAGACAAACGCAGGTTTTACCTCCTCTGTCAGGTCATCCAGGGAGTAGTTATGATACCGGTTGCTCAGTAAGTCATCCAGTATCTTGTATCGGGTCATTGCATTCTTATTTGCTGGCATGGTTCTCTTTCTTATAATCCTCGATATTCTCCGTTCTCTTCAGGCAAACGGTCAAGCGTTCCTCAACCCTTTCGCGTTTCAGAATTTTTGGAATGAAGTTCATATAACTTTTTGTTTAACTCTTCGAGTTCTTCTTCAAGTTTGACATACTGGGGATTTTTCTCACGGAAAATCTTATCATGAAACAATCTTCTCTGCAAAGGTCATCTTAGCTTGAATATGCTCTTTACGTTGTTCAAAATAGCGTATTCTGTTCTCCTTAAACTTAATCTGTCGTTCAATTATTTTTCACTTCCTTCTTAAACGCTTCAATCATGGAGCGAACGCTGTTCAGCACTGGAGGAATTTCAGGCTTGACCATTTTGTTCATTGAAAAGGATTTCATCTATCAATGGTGACATATCCCCCACAGACTTCCTGCAACTGCATAAGGCTTTCGACAAACAGCAAGGCTCCTGTGATTTTCTCAGCCTTAAATAGGGTTGTCAGCTCGTCTGACATGGTCTCCATCATTACAATTTCATCCTTATTAAAGGGACGGATTACGCTGAGACGGATTTCAGATAAGGATGAGTCTTTAATCCGCTTTGCACCTCGGCGGGATTATCCATGATGGCCCGTAAGCCCTTCATCATTTCTTCAATCTCTCTTATCACTACTCCCCGATGAATTTCTTCGGGTCAGCAACAGATTGATTCACGAAGTCAGCGATAAAGTTTATGGAAGACTCCCAGCTGTCTCTCAGGGGACGGTATGCCCTAGTACATGCCATCAGAGATTTCATATTGGCATAGTAGTAGTGTACCAGATACGAATATGGCAGGATGACAATATCCTTGTACTTTACAGCAAGATTGAAATAGGCAGCGCTCCCATATCCGAAATTCGTTCTAAGTTCAACGGTAATATCATCGTTAATTGGGTGCGTGTATGTAGAGAACCCAACAATATCACGGGAATACAGTTTTATCTCGCCTTTTTTTCTTTTATCTTCTTGACAGTTTCGCTAAGCCGGAGACACCTGATATAGATGGAAGCCTTTTTGAAATAAAGTTCCTTAGCAGACTTATTGGCTGCTTCAATTTCTTTATCCAATTTTCGCTTTCAATGCCTCTTTCGTATCTTTACTATAAAGATGCTTTGCATTGAAACTTTTTCTATTTCCTTAACTCCGTCGATATAATCAGCATAAGAGATTTCATTAGGGAACTGCTCGCTGGTCTATATAGCTACTGTTGTATTCACTTGGATAACAAAAAGCAAAAGCCTTGATTTTAGGAGAAAACACAGAATAGAAATACGAAGACATATCGTAAACTGTTCTGTTAGAGTTCTCCACCATAGCTTGCAACTCTGCAATAGGCACCTCAGAACTTGGTATGTCCATTTTCCTTACACTTAGAGTTGCATCGCTGTTCTCAACCAGTGTAAGTACGTATTTCTCATTTACTTCGCTTCTCTCCATAGTCCATTTATTTCGTTTTCGGGTGCAAAGTTTAGCTCCATTCACGAACTCTATGTTCGCAGGATTGGAATTTTAATTCTTCAGGCAGCCAATAGGTACGACAAACACACCGTCTTCCTTTCGTTGATAGGCAAAATCGCCGACTGCCGTAAGCATCATGAGGAACGAAGGCTTCTTCATCTTTGTCGTGTCAATCTTCTCGGCAAGAGTTGTCAATGCGGATGCTCCATCGTTGATGAGTTCATCGCCACCAAGCTTAATTTCTATTAGCCCATATTGCCCATTCCTTAAATGCAGTACGGTGTCACATTCCAACCCCGTCTTATCTCTATAATGGTATACCTCGCCGTCCAAGGCATCGGCATATACGCGCAAGTCTCTTACACACATGGTCTCAAAAAACAATCCCATCGTATTGAGGTCATTTATTAAGTCCTGAGGTCCGAGCCCGAGTGCTGCCGTAGCTATTGATGGGTCAACGTAATAGCGCGTGTCGCTTGTACGTATGGCTGTCTTGGAGCACAGATTGGGATTCCATGCGTGCACTTTTGTTTGACAACGTACATTTCACTACAAAAAGTACATTTTTAATGCGGAATACCGCAAAAAGATTACACAAAAAGTGTAATAGATGATATTCGCATAGGAAGTATTTTTTTGCCGTATAAATCAAGAAACAAAAAGCATTATGGAAAAAAACAGATTGCAACATTTAAGGACTATGCTATCTTCATGGCAGACAAAACGAGTCTGATGGAAATAGCGCAGTTTGTGGTTAGGGAAAATTACTCCCATCACTTATCTTCATTTTACAGAGAAAGAAGTAAATGAAGATATCAAATCAGTGCTTGAAGAAGAGGAATATTTGTATGATAACAAATCTCATATCTATATTGCAAGGGATGCCTTTGGGAATATAGTTGGCTGCATCAGGAGTTTCCATTGGGATAAGCACAAGACTCTTCCTATTGAAAAATATATGGAATAAATCCACTGAATGCTATTCACGGGGAAAGTAAATATAGTTTTTGGGGTTCTGCTGGATTTAGTGTGAATTAACATGCCGTTTCTTGCATAAAACAGCGCGAATTCATATCTTTGTGGTCATTATGAAGAGACAAGAAGACATCTTAACCAAGCTGCTCCTCCAAAACAATGATGACTGGGAAATCGATCGTGTGACATGTGATGACTCCGCTGATGAGATACACATCACCCTCAAATATCGCCATGACACCATCCATGTTGATGGGAAGGGATTCCCTATATCTGACTTCCGTCACGAACGGAGTTGGAGGCACTTGGACATGTGGCAGTACAAGACGATTCTTGAAGCCCGAGCCCGCCGATACCGGGATGGAGATGGGATCAAGAGCGTCCCCGTCCCGTGGGTAATGCCGAACTCCCGGCTGTCTTGGTTGATGGAAAAAAACGGTAGAAACATTACTGTCCACCAAGAATCAGACAAAGACTGCACGTCTTCTTCGCCTGTCCTTTGACCAAGTGCATGGGTGATGCAACGAGCTGTTGAACGGGGATTGAATCGGCGTGACGACAGGCATCTATGAGCATGTCTGTATGGATGAGAAGTCAATCCGACGAGGGCATGAGTATGTGAGTATGCTCTATGACGGAGATACAGGAAATGTCTTCGGAGTAGAGGGCGGGCGCACCAGGAAAAGTGTTGAGAATCTGTGCACAAGGCTCTCACTGAAGAGCAAAGGGCAGGTGTGAAGACCGTATGCACGGACATGTGGGACGCCTTCATTGACGGAGCGAAGAAGTACTTCCTAACGCCAGCCACTGCCACGACATGTACCACTGTGTCACCTATCTGAACGACGCCGTTGACAAAGTTCGCAAACGTGAGGTCAGGCACTTCCCAGAACTGAGACACACCAAATATTTGTGGTTAAAGGACCAGTCCAAATATACCACCAACGACCAGGCTCGTTTCAACAAGCTTGAAGATGCGGAATATGAGGTTTTCGCAGGCTTGGAAAGTCAAAGAACTCTTTCGTGACCTCCTACATCTCAAGTACCATGGTGACATGGAATCTTACGGAATGTTGCTGCGCTGGATGGATGATGCATTGCAGTACAACATAGAGGAAATCAACTGGGTGGTCTTCATGTTCAAGAGACACCTTAAAGGCATTGTCAGAGCCATGGTCACAGGGTGCAAATAACGGCAAAGCCGAAAGAACCAACAGCTCCATTCAAGAGATAAAGACCATCGGCAGAGGATATGGAACTGCCGAGAGATACAGGATTGCTATTCTATTTTTCTACGGTGGGCTAGACATAAGTTAATTCACACTAAATCAGTAGAACCTCCTTTTTAATCGTAATCAAGCGGTGAAAGAAGAAGGGCAGATGTAGTTACTGCGTAGTACCATTGTTTCGGGTATTTTACTACACGTTAATCCTTTTTCTTTTCACCGCTTTATCTTTTTATAGTAGTATGTAGTAAGATATAATCAGTGAAAGAAAAAGGAAATCAATACAGATTATCAGTTATCCGTGCTGCCAAGCAGAAATATCGGTGTTATCACGGATGCAGGTTTCTGCAACCTCTCACAGAGATACTTCCTGAACAAATGCGCTTCTGTGCTGTCCAACTGAAAAGACAGGGCAATGATGATAGGAAGCGGATAGAACGGAGCATAACCTTTTAGTTGTTCGTTTACATAAATATCATCCTCACCTGCACTCCTTTCATCGGGATGCAGGTTAGAAAATCTCATCAACGCTTGCAGTCTATGGTTAAGTTTACTCCATGCTACACCGAAGAACTTCGCAAGTTCTCCCTCCGTCATGGTTATGTCTCCGTTTCCTTTTATGACAACCTGCATATTGCTGCCCCAATCAAAGATACTGCGATGACAGGCAGTGTTTGTTGCAGCTTTTTAAGTTATCGTTTGCTTTCATGCCGTTTCCTCCATTTTATAGATTGATGTATCCAAAAGTTCAAAAGCCTCTCTCTCCATAGTTTCTTTATCTTTTGCCGATTGTTTGGCAATAAGCCTGTCCATATCCTCCGAAATCTTATTGTCCGTTACCTGTGCATAAATCTGCGTGCTTGATATGGAAGCGTGTCCCATCATCTTGGCTATGCTCTCAATAGGGTATTCCTGCGCTTAGGCTCATCGTACCGAAGGTATGCCTTGCAACATGGTACGACAATCTCTGTCTGATACCGCAAGCCTTACCCGCGATACTCAGGTTCTTGCCCATCACGCTACGGCTGCAATGAGGTTGAAAGACAAGGCTGTCGCCTTTTTCTTTCACCATCTGCCGTTCTTCGTTTCTTGCCTGCTCTTTCCTACAATAGTTGATGATGGCTTCCGCTATGGGATGTAACGGAACGATAAACTCAACCTTTGTCTTCTGACGCTCCTTGCGGATATACCTCTGTCCGTCCGCTGCCGTTTGGATATGCCTGTATTCCAATTTTTCCATATCAGCGATAGCCATACCTGTGAAGCATGAAAAGACAAACATCAGACGTGCCAACTCTGCTTCCCTGTCGTTCATCCTCATTGCCATAAGTTTCATTACATCGCTCTTTTTGCAGGGAAGCGTATCTTCTTTTCCTCCTTCTCATACTTGGCATTCTCAAAGGGATTGCAGCGGATAATCCTCCTGCTGACCGCACGAAATATCAGTCGGCTCAACCAACAAAGGTAACGGTTAATAGTCGATGCGGCATATTCGCGCTTCTTCAAGAAGATACGGTACTCCTCGAACATCTCCTCTGTGATGGCTGTAATGGATATATCCTCGTTTCCTCTGTCCTTGACAAACTCCATGAGCATCTTGTCAGAGTAGTACAGGTTCTGATAAGTTCCCTCTGCCTTTACCTTGCCCACACAATCCCTGACGGATTGCAGTTCCGCCTTACTCATAGCAAGAAGGGTTGTCGGATAGGTGGCAATGCCCTGCAGGTGATTCTTGATAAGTTCCACACTTACCACTCCGTCCCTTGTCAGTAAATCTCCATAAATTCTCTCAACAAGTTTCCTGAACTCGCAGATTCTTTGGTTTGTCTTCTTGTTGGTTGTCAGTCCTTGTTTAGCATTCCACTCAGAGGGCTGGCACTCTTCGCTTGTGGTAATGGCTGTACTCTTTCCGTCTATGGTGATACGGCAGAGAATGACGGTGTTGCCGTTCGCCTTTGTTTTCTGTCTGTTGATATAAAACAGTATCTTGAATGTACTTCTCATAATGGTCTTGATTGAATTGTTCGTGTTTTATTTGACTAAATACGATGTTGAATGAAAGTAAATGGTCAGATAGCCAACTGCATATCTTCGGTGAAAGAAAGAAAACGGTCAAATTCCTCAAAGAGTTTCTGCGGTGTTACCTTTTGCATAACGCTCTGTCATACTTATGTTGCTATGTCCGAGCATCTTGCTTACCGTTTCTATTGGCACTCCTTGCTCAAGCGTGATAAGCGTGGCAAAGGTGTGTCTTGCCGTATGTGTGGTAAATGGAAACGAGATACTCGCACGAAGCCGTAGGGCTTTCAAGTATGATTGGTAGGCGGCATACCTCATAAAGGGGAGCAGTGTTTCCCTTCCATTGCTGTGAAACTTCTCTATCAGCCTTATGGCCTCGGGCAGCAGTTTGATACGGCAGAGTACGCCTGTCTTGTGGCGGTTGAACTTTAACCACAAACTTCCTTCGTCATCACGGAAAAGATGCTTCTTGCCAAGTCCCATCAAATCACAATACGCAGCACCTGTATAACAGGCAAAGAGGAAAATATCCCTTGCCGTTTCTATTTCCTCCTCAAGTCCTCAAAGTAGAGAGCCTTCAATTTGTCTAATGCTTCCTTGTCCAATGCTTTGGGCAACTTCTTGTTACCCTTGCTGATTTTGGCTTTGTCAAATAGTAGTACATCAGCTAATCCCTCACGGTAAGCTAACCTGCATACCGTCTTCAAATGCGTGGCAGCATTATAGAATGTACTTTCTTGAAAACCGCACTCACCTAAGAAATACTGCCCAAACTCATGAATGAAATTTTTCTGTGAGTTGTGAGAAAGCCAAGTCAGATACTTTGTACTTTCTTTGAATAAACTCCTGCAAATGGATTCGGGTGGAGTGATAGCCATGTATGGCTCCTTCCTTGATGTCTATACCGACATAACTTTCCTTCTCCTTGATGAGTATATCCAGCCTTTCTATGAGCATGCATCGTGTTTGTACGCTCCCTTGAAACTGTTCCTTTACATCGGTAGCATCAAATGGGCAACATTTGGAAAGCAAGGCTTGATAAGCCGACTGAACAGACAACAGTAAACTCTCCAACCTGCCGTTTATCTCCACCGCTTCACGACTCTTGCCGTCCATCCTACTCTCTCGTGGATTCCACAACTCTGGATTGCAGGAGAGTTTACAACTGAACTGCGCAACATTCCTTCCAAGCGTGATACGCCCCATAATCGGAGCCTTCCCTGACTTGGCAAGACCGCTCTTTTTTAAGGTGAGAGCAACACCTTCATTTTCTCTTGCTTCATACGCTTTGATGTTTTGTGACAAAATTACCAAATTCAAAGCGTTCCTCACTTATGCAGAAGACTGCCGACCGAAGCAACAGCCACACGAGCGAAAATAATTCAGTTACCGAACATTACTCCATCGTTACCTATCCCAAAAATCAGGTAATGCTTTGGTAACTGAACTTCTGCCCTAAATCTGCATATTCCTGCCCTTTTTTGAAAAGAGTACTTCTATGCAAAATCGTTTCGTTTCTCCCACATTATCAGTTAGTTTACTTCAAGTTCGACCTTTCTTCATTTTCCTTGATTAGTTAGCACCCTAAAAGCATAACTATTGCAATGTAAAAGCAATGCTTTTATTTTTTAGTTTCATTTAGAACGTATCTCGAAGGCAAAATAACATAGATATAGTTTCGTATAATCTCTTTGCGCATCTCACAACTATTGGGTATTTGTTTTTATCGGTCGCATTTGTTACCTCAATATCTTTTTCATCTTTTTTTAATTTTGCATTCGAAATGAATGTCAAGGCGTTCATTCTCTCAAATACTATAAATGAAGAATTATCTCTTGAACTTACATAAAGCAATATTTGCCTTTTTAAGTCTTATCTGTTCTTTTTGTTGCAGTGCATGCTCAACAAAAAAGCAATTTAAACGACACCGTTATATTATTGGAAGAAGTGTCGGTTAAGCCCAAATTCAGTCTTACTTCACCCGATATGATGCAGGCTTTAGCCCATCAAAGGCGCATTGCAGGCAGCACATCTCTTGTAGAAATACGCCCAGATAATCAGCGAATAGCCACGATAAAAGATGCCTTAAAGATGCAACCAGGCATTATGATACAAAGAAATTCTTTGGCTCAAACGATCAGCCCCGCTTAAATATTAGAGGCTCAGGAATACAGAGTAATCCTCAAAGACGAGGTGTTTATCTGCTTCAAGATGGTATTCCTGTGAACTTTTCAGATGGCTCTTATGTGGTAGGTATAATGGATGCGATGACCGCTCGCTATGTAGAAGTATTTAAAGGAGCGAATGCTTTGCGGTTTGGAGCAGGCACATTGGGTGGCGCATTGAACTTTGTTAGTAGAACAGCGCAAACAGATAGCACCACAAGTGTAAAAGCTCGAAGGAGGCTCTTACGGCACAATAGGCTTAACATTCACCACAGGAAAGCGTATGGGTGCATGGGATATGTTTGTTGCTTCTACCTATAATGCTCAAAAAGGCTACCGTATTTATAACGAAAACAATCGTCTAACCGCTTCTATTAACGTAGGGTGGAAAAACCAAAAACACACTATCGAGAACCGAACCTTTATGCATTTCACACATCTTTACTTTCAAATGCCAGGTCCATTAACCCTCGATCAGCTTTTTAACCAACCCCAAACAAGTGAGCGTAGGCGTTGACCTTCCCTTCTCAATGGGTCCTAATATCTTGAGAGATAAGCCTCATCGCAATGTCGATATGTTTCGAATTTCCAATCAAACAGGTATTGTTCTCAATGCAAAAAGCAATCTTTTAGCATCGGTCTACTATCAATATGCCGACGATAGGTTTGCCTTTCCCATCACCATCTCAATACCTCATTCTTTTAATAACGATCTTGGTGCAACCCTTTATTATAACTATTCCACCTCAAAACTACAGCTTTCGGCAGGCGCTTTAGCCTCTTTAGGTTGGATGAATCGACGCCATTACATCAACAAAGATGGCAAAGAGTCGTTTATGTTTGCATGGGATAAGTTACATTCTGCCAACTTTACCGCCTTTATTGAAGCCGATTATGCCTTGAATAAACAGCTACATGTGGTGTTAGATGTGCATGGAGTGCATAATATTCGCAATAGTAAAGACGTGTTTAGTGATCCAACTCTTCGCCCATGGTATAGCCATATGTCGAGAAAATATCGCTATTTCTATTCAGAAAACAGTACACTAAATCAGCAATTCACTGCCTTTAATCCTCGAATAGGTGTGGTTTACAATCCTATTCAACAAAAAGATATCCAGCTATTTGCCAATATTAGTAATAGTTATGAGCCTCCAACGTTCGACGAATTGGTAGGAACAGAGGTGACATCGAATATCAATACCAGTCCAAAGAAACTCTTTTCTATCGCTTTAAAGAAACAAACAGCTACCACATTTGAGGTTGGTAGCAAGGGACGTTTAACGCAATTGTCTTGGAATGTGGCTTTTTATAACTCGTGGGTAACCAACGAAATACTCGAAATAAAAGACTATGTGCGAGGCTTAAAGCGTACAGAAAACTACCCAAAGACCCTTCATCAGGGCTTAGAAGTAGGGCTTCAGGTGGCAAGTAAGCCCCATGTTTTAGGGCATAATATCGGTAGTTTCACCTTAGGAGCAGTGTATAATTATAGTCGTTTCATCTTTAAAGGTGGCAAAATATGATGGAAAAGTATCTAGCAGGAGTTCCCACAACATTACATCAATAGCTCGCTCGATTATCAACATTCTTGTGGTTTTAATGGTTCTATATCATTAGAACTGAAACCAGGAAACACTCCAATCGACCACACAAACACCATGTTTCAGCCTGCTTATCATGTGTGGAACGCCCGTTTGGGCTATCAGTTCAACTCAAAATGGCATATCTATGTCGAGATGAAAAATATCGCAAATAAACGCTATTCATCAAGTTATGTCATCAGTGATGAGATACATAACCCCGCAATACCATTCCCAAACTTCACCGCAAAGCAACTAACTTTCTTCATTCCAGGGCAACCTCGAAGTGTATTTGCAGGCTTAACATGGCGTTGGTAGAGGGCAATTGCATAGCAACTAATCAATAAAAACAAGCAACAATAATCGAAACTAAAACGAAAAAACAATGGTAGAGAAACGCATGAACATGGAACAAGGTCACTGGGTACTAGCAAAATTAGGTAAGAAAGTGTTGCGACCAGGTGGCCAAGAGTTAACTCACGAAATGCTAAAAGCAATGAACATCACTTCAGATGATGATGTAATAGAGTTCGCTCCGGGCTTAGGTTACACCGCAAAACTTGCTCTTTCTCATCAACCTCATAGCTATGTGGCAGTAGAACTTAATGCAGAAGCAGCCAAACGAGTTGAAAATAACGTGCAAAAACGATAAAAATGAAGATCGTAATAGGAAACGCTTCTGAAACAGGTTTGCCTGCAAATAGTGCCTCAAAGGTGTATGGAGAGGCCATGTTAACAATGCAAAGTAAACCACAAAAGCAAGCTATTATAGCCGAAGCAGCACGTTTATTGCGCCCAGGAGGGCTTTATGGTATTCATGAAATAGGTATATATCCCTGACAATACATCGCAAGAAGTGCGCCGAGAGATAGAGAGTGATCTTGCAAAAGGCATCAAAACCAATGTCCGTCCGCTTACCGTTGCTGACTGGAAGCAGTTGTTAGAGGACAATGGATTTGACATTTCATTCATTGAAAGCAAGCCCATGCATCTGTTAGAACGTAGGCGTGTGATTGCCGATGAAGGCCTTTGGAGTTTCATTTGCATTGTGTTTAGAATGTTGAAAAACCCTGTTGCCCGCAAGAGAGTATTGGAAATGCGCAGCATCTTCCGTAAACATGCCCACCACATCAATGCAATTTGTATTGTGGCACGTAAGCGATAGGGATATAAAAGCAAATCAATGAAGAAAAGAAAACATTGTTTTAAGGTGGCATCGAGGCTGCAATTATGGCTGAAAATGCTTTGTTTTTGCTTGGCATTGGGCTTGATGTCATGCGAGAAAGAATCGTTTTTATCAGATGATTTGCGTCAGGGCGACAAACTCTTACCCAATAAGAAAGACTATGTGGATAAGGATTTAGGCACTCGTTCGTTAGCCGAAGCCATACAAGGTGACTTTAGTTCGCGACTATCGATGATATATTATGATGCCACACGCAAGGAACCATTGCTCTATTTCACTACCGGCAAGCACCAAGTGCAGTGTAGTGTCAATGCAAATGGGTCGTTACATGTCAGTATTCACAAGTTCCACACGAACTTCATGCCGTTATCTATCAGCGTCGAAATGGACGTATTGCTCACCGAAACCCAAGGCGACACGATTCGTTTGCAGGGACGTGACGGCATTGTTCGCACTTCGGATGAGGGTAAACAGATTGGCTTGGAACTGCCAGAAAGCGATGATGCCGAGCTCGAAGGCTACTATCTGCGTTCTAAAAAGGAGGTTTCGGCATTGATAGACCTTATGTTACCCATCGCCATGAAGATGCAATGGCAGGGCACAAAGCCATAAAAAAGTAGATAAGATAACATTAATAATTGATAAATTAAATTTAGAATAAGATGAAAATAAAAGCAATTTCAACAGATGATGAGCATGGTTGCAATGCTCGTTTTGGTGGCATTCATGACAACATCATGCAATAAGAGTGATGACGATACCAATGTTTCGGCGGCTGTTGCCAAGGTTGTTGGCACCTATCGCGCCACAATCACGCCGACAATGGGCACGCAGGCAGATGGCTATGGGCACTCATTCGGTGAAATGTGAAAGCCATTGACGGCGGCAAAAAAACTGCGCTTCTTTTTCGATAATTTCAATGCACCAATGGTGGATGAAAAACGGAAAAGTAAGTAAAAGATAAGTTCATGCCATTCGTAGTTTCGGTAGATGTGGTCATGAATGTGAAAGGATAATAAAGACGGAAGTTTAAGTCTTTTATCGGAAAAAGGTACTTTCAAGGCTAAGCCAAAAGATGGAAAACCCATCGACATGAGTAAACTTCAGAGGGTATTCTGCCTCCAAACCTGAATGGTTTTTGAAACCGATAAGTTGCAGGCGGAAGGCACTTTCAAGGACGGAAAACTACAACTGAATCTCTTACCCAACATTCTTCCTGTGAAGATTGTTATTGAAGGAGTGCGCGAGTAGTGTCATCTCATGGCATAAATCGTGCGGAGAAATGAGATAAAACGCTAAATTTTTTATTTACAAAAACAGCTATAAACAACATGAATTTACCTATACATCATAAGCAAAATAGCATGGCGGCTATCGTCGGTGGCATGCTCATAGCGTTTAGTTTTTGTCGTCAGTGGTTGCACAAAGACAGAGTTAAAACGAGACTGAAAGAGGCTTGGTGGCTAAACAAGAATTGGCTGATCGCTTCGACAAACTCTTCTATGAAGGTTTTGAAAACCCTGATGAGACGGAGAAAAAGCTAAGAGAATTTGAACTCAATGATTTGGTTTCAAACGATAAAAACCTGCTGACCGACCAAGATATTCGTGTCGATAAGTCGATGATTGAAATGACTATTCGGTTGAGAAGAATACAAAACACGTTGGAAACTGAGCTTAACAAGGGCACAATCTTCGACGGATTTATTCAGAAAAACAGGGTGTTGCTCAACTGCAAGAGCGTGCTTCAGGAGCTGCCTTATCGTGCAAGGAAGGGCAAAAAGTATGAATATTTGGAAACGAAAGTGGCCGATATAGAACGTCTAATCAATGAAACATTGACGAAGAAAGAAAGAAGTTTAGGGCCAATTCCTAACGAGTTGTTGGGAAAACAATGGAAATGGAAGATAGATTTCGACCCCTATCAGTTCAATTCTGCCGACCTTTTTTCGGATATTTTCAAGAAAGTGAAAGACTTTAGCTTTGATTTTCATTTCAATAACGACAATACCATCACGGCAAAACGTTTCTTCTTGGCCCCTGTTATCATAGAGGGTTCAGCGAGTTTTGATGCAGCCGGCGACTGGACTCCAGCGTTAATGGGAGATAAAAAGATAGAATGCTATGCATACAATCATAAGCTATTCTTCTATGTTCCGATGATAGACAACGCCGATTTCAATACAGGTCGGGGCAATGTTGCACATGCTTGGTACTATGAATACGATTATAAGGTTGAGGGAAATGAATTGATACTCACGATGAATCGTGTGGGGCTGTACACCATGGTCAATCAGTTTATCACCACAAAGAATGACAATGAAATGGAATATAGTTATGCTGCGGCTTTCAAGTCATTCACTTTATCGAGTAATTCGCTATGAATCACGTAGTAAAATCAATGCTATCGTTGTGTGTTTTCATGCTAACGGTTTTTGCAAGTTGCATCAATCGTGAGTTTGATAGTAACGATGAGTTTAAGCATAGCAAATCCATTGCGCTCAATGCAGACAATGATCGGCTGCTCTCTCGCATCTTTATTATCAATGAAAACAAGTCTTATTTGTGGTTTGACCTCAATAATGAGGTGGCAAACTTCTCTAAACCTCAGTTCACTTTGCCTATCATTGAAGGCGGAAAAAACAGTTTTCGCAATTTTCCCTTGCGTGGATTGATTTATGGATACAAGGCTTCGGAGAATGAACTCACATTTAAGAATGTGCCCGAACAATTCGTTCAGATGGGCAACGACCAACTATCGTTGACGTTTAAGCTGTCAATGACCGATGGAAAAGAGGTGGTTCTACCCAATAAGAAAGTGGTAGAGACCTCGAAAAAGCAATATCTTCTGACCTTGGTTCGCCTTCAGTTTGCCTCTGATAATGCCACTTTCAATGTGGGAGAGAAGATAAAACGAGGGGGAAGAACCTATGAATTTCTTCCGTTTAAGACCGAACTCACGCTGATAAATTAATGAAAATGAACCATAAACTATATAGGTTGATACCATTGTTGTTGTTGATTGGCGTGATTAAAGGTCATGCACAGCAAACACGATTGGACACAACGAAGACGCAACAGATAAAGGAAGTCGTTGTGACGGCCGACAAACATAACAAGAATGTGGGCGAAATCAAACGCACAGCCGAGCAACTTCGGGTGGAGATGCCTGTTGATATGAATGACTTAGTGCGTTATATTCCGTCGGTAGGAGTGTCGGTTTCGGGTTCAAGAGGAGGCATGCGAGGCTTTGCTATCCGTGGAGTTGAGGCCAATAGAGTGGCAATCAGCATTGATGGTATACTGCAACCAGAGATTCAAGACAATATCGTCTTCAGCTCATATGGCCTTTCTAATGCCTCAAGAATAGACTTTTGATCCCTACTTTGCAACGTCAGTTGAGATTCAGAAAGGAGCCAATTCGTTTGTCAGTGGGACTGGAGCCTTGGGCGGAACTGTTAACTATTCGACGAAGGAAGCACGCGATTTGATTGGTGAAGGCAAGTCATGGGGCGTGTTGTCGACAATTAATTATAACGGGAAAGAGAACCTACGAACCTATCTTTTGGGTGGGGCTGCACGCTGGAATCATTTTGATGTGCTGTTGATGGGTGCGCGTCGGGATGGTAATGAGCTTAGAAACTTCTCGCATGGAAAGTATACCCGCAACATCACTTCTACGCAAATAGACCCTATGGACTTTCATCAGAACACGTGGTTAGGTAAACTTTCCTATGCGCCGAGCGACAATCATAAGTTTGTTTTGTCGTTTTATGCGATGAATCGCAAGACAAATGCCGATATCTGGACCCTCGAACCGATAGATGCTTTCACTGCCGATGGGAAACCTTATTACTATTCTCATGACCAATCGCTTTGTCGTTCACTCTCGTTTTTCCTATCGATACCTGAACGAAAAAGGCTTTATTCGTAAGCTGATGGCAAAGGCTCATTTGCAAAATTCCTATTTGGATGCCAGCACATGGACCGACTTTTATCGTCCAAACTTCGACCTTGTGAACAGTGATATGACTCTCATCTACGAGGGAAAGCACACAAAGTATCGCGGACAAGCTACAAAAGACAAGCTCATTCAATTGAATATAGACAGCAAACGCTTTGATTTGGGCAACTTAGGAAGCCATATTTTTCAACCTCTCTACATTGATAATGCAGCGTAACAGCGATGCAAGGAACGTGGATATTGAAACTCCTTTGGCCTCAGATCCAGTCACTGGATACACGGTTAGAATGGGAAAGGTTTATAAATACGGTGAAGCCATGGGGGTGTTTGCTCAAACTTATTCGTTCTTAAACCCCATAACACGATTCAATTGCGGGCTTTCTTTGATGGATGATATAGCGTTTGGTAAGAAGTTCACAATGAAATTGGGTGTGAGATACGACTATTTCTTGACGAAAGACAAGGCAGACGAGGGCGAACAAAACATGGGATATATTCGCTATCTCTTGCAAAACATGCAGGGAGCAGCCATGAATTTCGACCCCATTCACGACAAAGAATCGGGCTTTTCGTTTTTAACGTCGGTGTCTTATGCCTTCCATCCGCTGCTGAACACATCCTATCGGTTCTCTACAGGCTTTCGAGTTCCGAACACAGAAGAGAAGTATTTCCAGTTCTATAGCCTTTGGCCATCGTTTGTTGTGTTATCAAACAGGGGCTTAAAAGCCGAGAAATCTTTCAATCATGAAGTTGAATTAAATGGTCGGGGCAAAGGTTTTGGCTATTTGTTGAGCCTGTATTATAACCAATATTCAGACTTTATAGAGCTGAAACAAGGCACATTGACGATTGAAGAGCCTTTAATGCAGCGGTCAAAAAGCATTTCTTATGCCAAGAATGTCAATCAATCGTCGGCCCATCTGATGGGATTTGATGCCGCCTTGCAGGTATATCCCGGTGAGTGGATAGACAGATTACAAGGCTTTATGCTTTCATCGGCCTTTAGTTATGCCGAAGGAGAGTCGTCATCGGGAATGAGTATGCTTGGCATTCAGCCTTTAACGGGAAACGTCGGCATTGAATATACGTCGCCAAATGGGCGTTGGCAGGCCAATGTTAAAAGCCAATTTGTTCTTTGCAAAGCCTGTATCTCAAACTACTTTCTGGGATAAAGACGCCGCAGGAAAAGAGCTTATACGCCGTTATCCGGCTTCATTCATGAGCAATGCCTATACATTTGATGTCTACGGATATTACAAACTGACACGCAATCTCACGCTAAGGGCAGGCATATATAACCTGTTAAACAATGAGTATCTACGTTGGGATGACTTGCGACAACTAACAAATCCCGCGCTGCTTTCAAACATAAACTACTTCTTTCAGGATGGAAAGAAGTCATTGAGTAGGTTTACTCGTCCTAAGAGATATATCTCTATAGCTCTTGAATACAAACTTTAAACGAAATAAAACAGATATGAAAAGAACATTAATCATTGTCAGTCTGCTCGCAACCCTACTCTTTTCGGCTTGTGATCAGCGCAATACGATAGACGTATATGAAACAAACAGTACGCCAGACCTAAGTAATCCTGTCATACAAAAGCTGACAAATGTCAGTTGGTATAAGGGAGGTAGCTTAGAAAACACAACAGTTTGGACCACCACTAAGTTCAAAGATAAAGCTTCTTCGCCTTTTGAGAGCATGCTTTATTCTATGGCTTGGATAGGAATGGAACTTCATCGGGACGGCACTTCCACGCTATTGTTCCGCCCACCCTTTGGAGAAAGCACTTACATCTTTTGCCAAGGGAAGTGGAAAGTGTCTGAAACCGAGAAGAATACTGTTATCATCGACACGAAGATTCCAGTGGGATATACCAATATTAAGCTTAAAGTGAAGAACATAGAAGCTAAAGATAACGTCAGCATTCTTACCGCTTCATTGGACTTTGGCGACCGAATCTTGATGTTAGACTTTTATAATAGCACTTCGATTTATGGGGATGAACCTGATAAAGACTATCCTGATATCGGCAAATCTACAAGTCAAGATTGGTTCTCTACAATGAAAGTGCAGCACGATAAGCTTGCAGAGAGCGACTTTCTCAACACTTCTTGGGAGACCATAGGCTATAAAACAGAGAATAAAGACGAGGTAGATGATAAGTCGGAACTATCTATGCGCACGCTGCATATAGACGATTTGCTGACTAAAACGCCTGCTTTCTTCTTTGGTTTGAAGTTCTCTTTCGCTGAGAATCATAAGGCTTTTATTCAATCTCCAACGCTAATGAAAGACTTGTATCAAAAAGAATTGGAGTGAGATTGAAGAGGAAAAAAATATCCTGTTGTGACGGCAAATTGGAGAATAGATGGTAGCCGTCTCATCGTTGAAACAGACGAATTGCCTTATACAAGCTTTGGAGAAACGATGTTTAACCTTATCACTGACAAGACACAGGCTGTCTTTTGGCCTTCTAAAACGCCTGATAAGGGAGTGTATTTATGGCGACATTTCTACTATATCTTTGAGGTTATAAAGCATACCGACAAAGGAAACTGGTATCGAATCACGTCACCTGAGGAGACACACTACGTGTTTATGTTGAAGACTTCGATGCCCGATGTCTCTAAATTTGTAGGAGTTAAGAACGCGGTTAGTAAATTAAATTAAGATAATGAAAGGCATATTGAAAATGAAAAAGTATCTATATACGTTGTTGTCCCTATTGTTTGTGGCTACAATTTCATCGTGTGAGAAGGGCGATTTGCTGAAACATCATCACGCAAGATATTGACTTAAACGAGAACTCTAAAGAGTATCAACAATATTTAAAGGAGCGAATTGAGTCGTATTTGAAGACTTATCGTTTTGAAGAAGCAAAAGAAATCAGTGCCTAAACTCACTGAAGAGGAGACGCAAAAAGCGGTTTTGGGATCTTATATAATAAGTATCATCAAGAGGCTCTAACGCAAGGATGTGGCTATATCTTAGCGTCAGGTGACACGCTGTTTCTAAAGGTAATGAACAAAGACGAGATAGCCCCTGAGTCAGTTAAAAGCGTTGACTTCGTTTTTATGATTATGTCGAATTGAAGGGCACAAACCAAGAAACAACGCTGTGGGGCTTTAGGAAATTATCCTGCATTGGAAACGCTTTCGTTCCCTTCTTGCTTTGTTTCTAAAGGTGAAAGATCTTGATAAACTCAAGCAACTTAGAGTCTTTTTCGCTCACTGCCGACAAAGAGAAATATGAGTGGTGGTTTACTTCTAAGGCTTTCAAACCTATTGATATGGCGGGTTATGACCTATCAAAGAATGATAAGTTAGATTCACTTCTGCTCGATGGTGTAGACATTTCGAATCTCAAAAGTGACTCCAAACACAATGCGGTTATTGTCATTGAAGCACGGCATTTATACCAATGCAAGCCTCAATAGCATTCATGCGAAGCACATAGATATAGAGAATTCAGACGCAGCCGATGACGAATTGATTATCAATAACAAGGCCATTCAGCGCCTATCTATTGTGACTAATGCCGACAATAATAAGCCGTTTAAGCTTATAAACGTAGCAAACTCGTCGTTACATAAGCTTTATGTGGTGGAAACTTCAATGGAACAGCGCACACTAAAGAAGGTAATCTTGAATGAAAATATAGATACTTTGACTATTGGTGGCTATATTTCGCGCGGCGATGTGCCACAACAAAGCGTGGAACTCGTTGGACTTTCAAGGCTCAATCGACTCAAACGTTTATCTTATAACCCTGATTTCAGCCCCATAGCTACTAAGGATTTGCCGAAGAATATAGAGGGATTGTATATCGGTGGCTCTGGAAATGTGCCCTATAAAGACGGAGATTCGTTTGACTATAGCCACCTTTCAAAGCTTAAAATCTATTCAAACGGAAAGTTTATTTCGGCAAATATGAAGCTATCTACAGCCATAGATTCGATTTATTTGTTTCCTTCTCAAGTGTTTGGTGACTTAAAAGAGCTTGACTTTTCAAGCTTAAAATTCACCAAAGCCGATATTTATATAGGCTGGTTAACGCGAAATGATGTGGAGTTGCCTATACTTAAGCGCTTCGTTTTCCCTGCAACATTGAAACAACTCAGTTGAGTAATGCTCAAAGTGAGGTCTTAGATTTGAGTCGTTGCACGCATTTGAAAGACCTTTATGTCGATGATTCACGTACAGGAGAGAGGGCAATTAAGAAACTGATACTGCCAAAGAATCTCAAGAAAAGTGACTTTAAGCGACAGCATAAGAGTGTGTTTGAAAACGATTATGCCTTTAAGTTGTCGGATATTAATAATGAAACAGTGATTGAAAACCTGCCTTCGTGGGTTGAAAATGACGGAAACGGGACGTATAGTGTACCGAATGATTAGTGAAATGAATATGGTTTTAACTCTAAAATAAATTGTAAAATGAAAAAGATATGTAGTAATCTATTTGCTGTTCTCTGTCTGATGATGGGAACAATGATGATGTTTTCGTGCTCAAAGAGTGAGGATACGCCCAATGAAAAGGGTAATCCTGAGGCACAAGTAAAGGTGAAAGAAGAAACGAAATCGGCTATTATCAGCGTTAAAAACCTACCCGCAAAGAGCGAAGTGCTGTTGGTTTATGCTGACGATCGGGGGCAGATGCTCACCAAAGGCCTTACCGATGCACAGGGAAACTGGCAGTTTGACGCCGACCAATTAGTGGGATTTGAACAGCATTTGAAGGTAATGGTGAAAGAAAATGACCAAAATAAACTGATTCAAACCCTCACTATTCCGGCTGCAAAGCAGACTCTCACACAGCAACAGATAGAGAATTTGCTGATGAAACACACCTGGAATTCGGTTGCCCACACCTCTCGTGTGCTTGTGGCAAATAGCGATAACAAAGCCATACGCAATGTTTGTGACAGTGGCACAGAAAACTTTTTAAGTTCGAAGCCAATAACAAATTTATCTTTACAGTAACCAGTCCGCTAAACTATACCTACGAAAATGGCTCATGGACCATCAATAATTCGGTACTAAACATCAGTACAAGAATACCTATTGGACCATTAGAAATGAAGAATGCGTGTTACAAAGATTACAGATAGCGAGCTTTTCGCTTTTGGTTGAGATATCAGATGGTTTATTCTTAATCAGTTTTAAGGCACAAAAAAATAATTGAAAATAAAAGGAAGTAGATAGTGTTTTTTTCTACTTCCTTTTCTTCTTTTATACCTCAAAAGGGTAAAAACACCTAAAAAAATAGGTATGGCAAAGAATTGAGAAAGTGTGTATTTTTGCAGACGAAAGTTGGTGGTACACATGAAAAACAATTTTTTTCGCAACTCGAATCGTCTGCTCTTTTTTTCTGGATTAGATGCTAACGACATCGAAAGACACTTGAACACGCTTCGATATAGCGTGAAAAAGGTGCCTGCTAAAACTGTTTTTATATCAGAAAACGACTCTCTTTGCGAAATAATTGTGGTGGTTGAAGGACTTGTTTCGGCTAGAATGAGCACGGCAAAAAGGCAAACATTTAATGGTAGATTATTTGAAAGCAGGCACCATGTTGGCTCCTGCTTTTGTGTATTCTGATGAGTGTGAGGTTCCTGTTGAAGTGAAAACGATAGAGAAGAGCGTATTATTTTGTATGTCAAAAGACGACTTTTCACTTCTAATTGGCTTCTGCGAGCCTGTTCGAAACAACTTTATTCATATTCTATCGCATATTAATTTTTTTTTAATGAGCAAGATTCGTATGGTGTATATGAGCTCTATTAAAGAGAAGATTGCCACTTTTTTACTTCGAAAGGCCACCATAATGCATTGCGATTCGGTACCTCTTAGTCTGTCGAGAAGGCAACTTGCCGATGTGTTTGGTATTCACAAAAGCTCGTTAATACGCACTCTTAACGAACTGGAACACGACAATTTAATTTTTGTTCGAAAGAAAGAGATTGTCATTCTCGACGCACATGGCTTGCAAGAGATATTGAAAGGCTAATCCATCTCATTGCTTTTGCACTCTCAAAGCATAGCTTTCGCAGGGTAAAAGGGCTGCTTTTACACGCTAAAAGGGCTGCTTTTACACGCTAAAAGGGCCACAATGAGCGGGTAGAAATAACATGATAATCCATTGAAAAAAATACAAATCTCTGATAATCAGCGCGTTGTAGGTTTTTAGCAAAGTCGCGAATAACGGCCGTAAATGCGGCAAAAACTTTTTTGTTTCATAATTTTGAAGCGGTTTGTAAAGATTATTCAGCAGCATTTTTTTAGCGTGAACCATGTGGTTACTCTGTTTGCAATGGCTCATGCGCTGTTTGTTTATTGATGGTTCGTGGGATATTCTCCTCCTAACGCAGCCGATCGGCAAAAAGTTTGCTGCAAAACTTGCCTTCCATTGCGTGTGGGAAGGGAAGGTGTTTTAGTAAAGTTATAATTTGATTCATTCTTTTTGGATTACTTGAGCGAAAAAGCGTTACCTTTGCCATGACGCAAGGTCGAGTTTTAATTAAACATGAATGAATCATTAATATCAAGTATGAAAAAGTTTTAATCGTTGTAGATGTACAATATGACTTTGCCAATTCCAATGGCGCACTTTATGTTCCGGGTGGCGAAGAGGTTATTCCTGCCATAGCGCAATATATCAAAAGACAATCAAGAAGATTTGGATCATGTGCTATTCACGTTGGATTGGCATCCGCTTAACCATTGTTCTTTCAAGCCACAGGGTGGATTATGGCCTGTGCATTGCGTGCAGCACACATGGAGCCACGCTTTCTGAAGAGCTGTTGAACCTGTGCAACGAATTGGGGGTGGCGTATCGCTATTGCCTGAAAGGACAAAACCCCGGGCGCGAAGAATATGGCGCGTTTGAAAACGGTGTAGATTTCAACTTTGATAATATGGAGTTGGTCTGCTGTGGATTGGCGGGCGATTATTGTGTGTTGAAACGTTTAAGAACTTATGCAAGCATTGCAAGAATGTTGACTTGTTTATGCCCGGCATTCGTTCGATTGATGGCGGAGCGGCGTTGGACAACTATCTCAAGTCGGCAACACGATAGCATAAGTTTTATAGACAAAATCGGGTAGGAAAGCTCGGCTTCGCCATTTTGCTTTCGCACGGCTTTCAGTCAAATAAGGATTTGAGAACATCCAGACTTTTCAGTTGTGGAAAGCCGGGAATATGGAGTTGATAGTATTTAAAGTATCATTTCCGTGAACCAATTACGATACGCGTGTGACATGCGAAACAGGTGCATGTTCTCGTATGTCATGCGCATGGCTCGCTGCAAACGGGCTGCCTCTTCAGCGCGAAGGTAGTCGCTGTGGAGCGGTGGGGTAGACTCAAACGAGCTTTCGCGTAAATCAAATAAGTCGCCTTCGGTGTAATCATCCAGGTTGGGAAAGAAACCGACGAATACAGTGAACCGCAACATAAACACCAAATGAAAGTTGGCATAGCGCTCGTTACGCTCATCAAAGCCATATCAAACTACGCATGATATAGTCGAAAAGCGGTCGGTTATCCTGTTCTCCACGCGTGGCATAGTTCAGAAACTCGGATAGAAATATGCAGATAGCAACTTTTTCCATCTGTGACTGCATCGTCGTGTAAGGTCGCTCGACTTGAAAATCGTGCATGTGCAATAGGTTTTGACCGGGCCGATCGTCAAACTCTATATGAAGTAAGGTAAGAGGTTGGAAAAACAAACGCTTATGTTGACTGCGTGGCGAACTCGAAATCGTCGTGATAAAGGAGAGCCTTCCCTTCGTTTCGGTGAACATATTGACGATGATTTTGCGTTCGCCATACTTCACAGTGCCTATAACTATTGCCCTTGTTTTTGTCAACATATACACAAAGATAGGCAAAAAGCATGAAAACAGCTATTTGCAAAAATAATTGCAAGAAAGTTTGGTCGTAATAAAAAGATATACCTTTGCACCCGCTTACAATAAGTCGCAAGGTCCCTTCGTCTATCGGTTAGGACGAGAGATTTTCATTCTCTAAAGAGCAGTTCGACTCTGCTAGGGACTACAAATTACAAAGAAAAGATTCATAACAAAGATGGCAAATCACAAATCATCATTAAAGAGAATACGTCAGACAAAGACAAGGACGCTGCATAATAAGTATTATGCTAAGACGATGCGCAACGCTGTTCGTAAGTTGCGTGCTCTCCAGAACAAGGATGAGGCTAGTCAGCTGTATCCTTCTGTACAGAAGATGTTGGATAAACTGGTTAAGACAAACATTATTCATAAGAATAAAGCTGCCAACTTGAAGTCAAGCTTTGGCTCTTCATATCAACAGTCTTGGTTAATTACTGAGACTTGTTGTCTATCCCTCATATAGGTCGGTATTCATGAGAATATCGACCTTATTTCATTGTGTGCCATGACTTTTGTTTGGAAGAGGCTCGTCGCGAGTTCGTTAGTGGACGAATAGCTGTGTAAGAGAAGAATCTTCATTATACATTAATGTATTTTAGCGTCTTTTCCTATCGTAATATCTTTCTTTTTTTGTATCTTTGCATGGAAATATTACTGATCAAGGAAATGGCAGAAAAATCACAACACCGAGGCGAATTATTCAGCCCTCGAATATCCAGGTTCTGGAGGGTCTGGAAGCCGTACGTAAGCGTCCTGCTATGTACATTGGCGATATCAGCGAAAAAGGTTTGCACCATTTGGTAAACGAAACTGTCGATAACTCTATCGACGAAGCAATGGCTGGATATTGCACCGATATAGAAGTAACCATCAACGAAGATAATTCCATTACGGTTCAAGACAACGGCCGTGGTATTCCTGTAGACGAACATAAGAAACTTCATAAGTCGGCCCTCGAAGTCGTAATGACCGTGCTTCATGCCGGTGGTAAGTTTGATAAAGGCTCCCTATAAAGTGAGTGGTGGTCTTCATGGCGTGGGTGTGAGTTGTGTGAATGCTCTGTCCAGCCACATGAAATCACAAGTGTTCCGCGATGGAAAGATTTACCAACAGGAGTATGAAAAGGGTAAACCGCTCTATCCTGTAAAGGTAGTAGGTGAGACTGAACTGCGAGGAACACGTCAACAGTTCTGGCCTGATCCAACGGTTTTCACCACTTTAGTATACCGTTGGGATATCATTGCTAATCGAATGCGCGAGTTGGCTTTCCTAAATGCCGGTATCCGGATTACGCTTAACGATCTGCGCCCTGATGAGGACGGCAAGACTAAGCAGGAAGTATTCCATGCGAAGGATGGTCTGAAAGAGTTTGTTCGCTTTGTTGACCGTCACCGCAACCACCTGTTTGATGACGTAATCTATATGAAGACCGAGAAACAGGGTGTTCCCATCGAAGTGGCCATCATGTATAATACCGACTATAGCGAGAATATCCACTCCTATGTCAACAACATCAACACGATAGAAGGTGGTACGCACCTCACCGGATTCCGCATGGCACTCACCCGTACGCTCAAGTCTTACGCCGAGACCGACGCTACAATCTCTAAGCAAATAGAGAAAGCCAAGGTCGAGATTGCCCCCGAGGACTTCCGTGAAGGTCTCTCCGCCGTTATCTCTATCAAGGTAGCTGAGCCTCAGTTTGAAGGTCAGACCAAGACAAAATTGGGTAACAGCGAGGTGCAAGGTGCCGTTCAGCAGGCTGTAAACGAGGCCTTGACCAACTATTTGGAGGAACATCCCGACGAAGCAAAGAAGATATGCGAGAAGGTTGTCTTGGCAGCTACGGCACGTATTGCCGCCCGCAAGGCCCGTGAAAGCGTACAGCGCAAGAGCTTTATGACCGGTGGCGGGCTGCCCGGAAAGCTGGCCGACTGCTCTAATAAGGATCCTAAGGATTGCGAAATCTTCCTCGTTGAGGGTGATTCGGCCGGAGGTTCCGCCAAACAGGGCCGCGATCGTTTTCATCAAGCCATTTTGCCACTCCGCGGTAAGATTCTAAATGTGGAGAAAGTACAGTGGCATAAGGTGTTCGAAGCAGAATCTGTCATGAACATTATCCAGAGTATCGGTGTGCGATTCGGTATTGATGGTGAAGATAGCAAGGAGGCTAACACAGACAAATTGCGCTACGACAAGATCATTATCATGACCGACGCCGATGTCGATGGTTCACACATCGACACGCTTATCATGACTTTGTTCTATCGTTTCATGCCGAAAGTGATTCAGGAGGGGCACCTCTATATCGCCACCCCACCGCTTTACAAGTGCACTTATAAAAAGGTGAGCGAATATTGTTACACAGAGCAACAACGTCAAGCCTTCATTGACAAGTATTGTGAAGGCAAAGACGATGATAAATCACTCCATACACAGCGCTACAAAGGTTTGGGTGAAATGAATCCCGAGCAGCTTTGGGAAACCACAATGGACCCGAAGACGCGTTTGCTCAAGCAAGTGACGATCGAAAACGCGGCCGATGCCGATGAAATTTTCTCAATGCTGATGGGCGATGACGTAGAACCACGCCGCGAATTCATTGAGAAGAACGCCACTTACGCTAATATTGACGCATAGTTTTTTATAGCAATATACCAGCAAGGCATACTTACACCATGTGAGTATGCCTTGTTTTTTTATGTGCAAACAACAATTTAACTGTACCATACAAGCCTGTCTTTTCGTCGTTTGCTTCCATGTAACGTTAAAAATATTTGGCAGGGCGAAGCGAAATGATTATTTTTGCAGTAAATCTTAATCCCTAATGACTTATGCGATTTTCACCATTCTTTAGTTTCTCATGCCTTATGATGGCTTTGAGTATCCAAACCAGTAGTGCAAAGATCCAACCTAGTAAACCTCTTCCATTGCGGCTATGGTATCAAACGCCGGCCCGTTATTTCGAGGAAGCGTTACCCATTGGCAACGGAAAGCTCGGCGCGATGGTCTACGGGGGTGAAACAACCGACTCACTGCAGCTCAACGATATTACGTTTTGGAGTGGAAAGCCCGTTGATCACAATGAAGACAGAGATGCTTGGCAGTGGATTGAACCTATCAGAAAGGCCCTTTTCAACGAAGATTATGCAAAGGCCGACTCACTGCAACCCATGTTCAGGGCACAACAGCTCCTATTATATGCCATTGGGTACATTATATATAGAAGATCTTAACGCCAACGCGCCTATTACACGCTACCGCCGTCAGTTAGATATCGACAGCGCGCTCTGCCGGGTGACCTACCGGCGCGGCGACGTGGGCTTTGAGCGTGAGTATCTGGCATCGAATCCTGATAAGTGCATTGCTGTCAGACTCCGAAGCACACAACCGGGTAAGCTTTATCTAAGCCTTCGCCTGCAATCGCCGCTCAATCACACTGTGAAAGCAACCGACAGCCAGCTCACCATGTTGAGTCACGCCATCGGCGACCCAAAGGAGACGATTCATGCCTGCACGATTGTCCGTGCGACCACCACTGATGGTCGGGTGTCGACGGCAAACGGCAACCTGCTGATTGAAGGGGCGACCGAAGCCACTTTCTTTTTAGTGAACGAAACCTCGTTCAACGGCTATAATCGTCACCCTGTCACCCAAGGAAAACCTTACACCGACCTGGCTGCCGATGATATTTGGCACACGCACAATACCAATTTCGCAACCGTCAAGCAGCGTCACGTAGCCGATTATCGGCGATTCTTCGGTCGGCTTTCATTGCAACTTGATGGCGCGAAGTTAGACACGCTACGCACCACCGAGGCCCAACTGAAAGCCCTATACTGATCAGAAAGAGAACAATCCCTACCTTGAGACGCTCTATATGCAGTTCGGTCGCTATTTGTTAATCAGCTGTTCGCGTACCCCCGGCGTACCGGCCAACCCACAAGGCTTATGGAATCCCTATGAAAAAGCACCATGGCGCAGCAATTACACCATGAATATCAACCTCGAAGAGAACTACTGGCCGGCCGAAGTTGCCAACCTCAGCGAGATGGCTATGCCGCTATGGGACTTCATGAAGGCTTTGGCCGACAACGGTCGCTACGCCAGCCGCAATTATTATGGTATCAACGAGGGATGGAGCGCAAAGCCATAACAGCGACATTTGGGCCATGACTAATCCGGTGGGAGAGAAGGGAGAGTCCCGAATGGAGCAACTGGAACATGGGAGGTGCATGGTTGACGCAAGCCGCGTGGGATCATTACGCTTTCACACAGGACAAACAGTTCTTGAAAACACAAGCTTTGCCACTGCTTCAGGGCGCAACCGACTTTATGCTACGCTGGCTTACGCATCATCCCGATAGGCCTAACGAGTTGATAACGGCGCCCCTGTACGTCGCCAGAAAACGAATACGTGACGTCCAAAGGCTATCATGGAACAACCTGCTATGGCGGAACGGCCGATCTGGCCATTGTCCGCGAACTGCTCAATAATACCCGGTCGGCACTTGCTATCGACCATGCTACAACTGCGAAAGGTGCGAACAAAGCCAATCCTAAGATGCTTAAGATAGAGCAAACCCTTGCTCAGCTACGTCCGTATACCATCGGTCACATGGGCGATTTGAACGAATGGTTCCATGATTGGGACGATTTCGATTTCCGCCATCGTCACCAGAGCCACCTCATCGGTCTCTTCCCCGGTCATCAGATTACCCCTGCCCGCACGCCGGAGCTGGCACAAGCCGCAACGAAAAGCTTGGAAATCAAAGGTGAAGAGACTACCGGTTGGTCTACGGGATGGCGCATTAATCTTTGGGCACGCCTCGTCGGGCCGATAAAGCTTATCAGATATACCGCAAACTCCTTACTTATGTTACGCCCGATGGCTACCATGGCCCCGACCGACGTCATCGTGGCGGCACCTATCCCAACCCTTTTTCGACGCGCATCCACCTTTCCAGATTGACGGAAACTTCGGCGGAACGGCCGGCGTTTGCGAGATGTTATTGCAAAGCGAATATGCTGTTGACGCGTCACCGGCAGTCACGTTGCATCTGTTACCGGCCCTTCCGCAGGCTTGGCACGCAGGTAGCGTGAATGGTCTCAGCGCGCGCGGCGGTCTGGAGGTTAGTATGACATGGCAAAACGGTCGCGTTGTCAGCGCTACGATTATAAACAAACATGGTTATAACGGAAAAAAATAAAAAGTGCTATATAACGGTAAAAGAACGCGTTGTCAGCGTACGACCAGGGTGTAGCAAAACCATCCGATGAAATTATTGATTGCTTTTTGGGTTGCTCCTGATAAGTCTGTTGCCTACGCAGGCCCAGTCTTTCGGCACCCACTGGATAGCCAGTCCACAGGTAGACTCCACGTCGCAGGTGTGGTTCAAACAATTGTTTGTCATGCCTCGGCGGCCCTCATCGGGCCACGCTAACTGTTATTTCTACAGGTTATTTCGCTGTTTACGTGAACAATTGGAAGGTAGATTTAGCTTCCATCGCTCCCTATCGATCTTATGGTGACACCCTGACCAAGGGCATTTGCTACGACGTGACCCGCTTCATGCGTCGCGACAGCAATGTCGTTGCTGTGTGGTACAGTCCCGTTTTTTTCCACATATCGAATCGCGTCAGCTATCGGTTTCGCTTTGTTACGACCGATTCGCAAGGGCGCACCAGCGTACATAATTCAGACTCGGGATGGCTCTGTCATCGTGCCACCCGTAGCCTTAATGCCGACGGAGGTGAAACTATCGACGGTCAGAGTTACCCATTGAAGTGGTATAATGGCTTTACTGATCAAGCCCTTTGGCAACCGGCCGTCAATATTAAGGCCTCCCCGCTGTTGGGATATACTATAGAAGAGCATTTTCGACCACAAATGAAAATGCGGAAAAATCAGAAACCAGAACTACTTCGACCTTGTCGGAGATACCGTTTACTACGAGTTCGGCTTGGGCTTTTACGGCAACCTGCGTGTCACCATTCGTGACGCCAAGCCCGGACAGGTCCTTCACATCGGCAATCTTACCTATATCTGCAACGGGAAAACCGATGAACAAGCCATCTCTCGCTTTGCCCCCGCTTATTATCGACGCATTCCCGTTTGGGGAAAGAACTTTCGTCACAAACAAATACAGAATTTTTGAAGCCATCGAGCTGGCCCCTGTATGGCCTGCTTTTCTAAGCAATGAGCGTGGTTGCGCTAACTTATCAATAAAAAAACTTATGACCCATAATAACATTGAATTCATTTCGGTAGAGTCAGCCTTGCAGCTTTATCAAGGCCGCCATATCGACAATGACCTATTGCTCATTGATGAAGTGGCCGACCTTCCGCTGCCCAATGAATCTCGCCGCATGAAAAGTTTGTTGTTGGCACTCTGCATTCAGGGAGAAGCGCAATACACCGTCGACACGATAGAACACAAAGTAAAACCTAACGACATCATGATCATCAGCAACGGCCAAGTGGTAGACGACTATTTGTTGAGCCCAGACTGCAGTGGTATAGCCATCATGGTGTCTTATGACTTCTATCGTGAGATTGTTTCTGACGTGCACGAACTCTCTTCGCTCTTCATTTTTTCGCGCAATCATCCCGTTGTAACCCTTTCAGAGGATGAGGCTCGCATGATTCAGGAATACTACCAACTATTGAAAAATAAAGTAGAAGACCAGAATCATCACTTCCGTCGCGAAGTAGCACGCCTCTTCTCTCCACCGTTATTTATGATCTCAGCAATTCGCTCTATCATATCGCAAACACCACAACCATAAAACAGACGCGGGCAGATAGGATTTTCAAGGAATTTATCCAACTGGTAGAGGCCAACTATCGTGAAAAAAGGCGTGTCACATGGTATGGAAACCAACTCTGCATATCGCCGAAGTATCTTTCCGAAACGGTGAAGAGCGTCAGCCGTCAGACTCCCAACGAATGGATAGACCGCTATGTGATACTCGAAATATGTAATCTGTTGCGCAATACGACTAAAAAGTATTAAGGAGATTGCCAACGACCTGCACTTTCCTACGCAGAGTTTCTTGGGAAAATACTTCAAAGACCACGTCGGCGTAAGTCCCAAAGAGTACCGCCGAGGATAAATCCTTGCCGTTTTAATCATCAATCCGAATCTTTGTGAACCCTAACTTAAAAGCATATATATATGAATAACAAGCTATTGACTTTTAGCACTTTTTGGTTCCGGCCGTAGCCCCAACGACAAGCTCAGCCAAAGCAGCCAAGAAGCCCAACAATGGGCAGAAAGCGCCCAACGTAATCATTATTCTGGCCGATGACTTAGGCTATGGCGACCTGAAATGCTATGGCGCCAAGAACGTAGAGACGCCGAATGTAGACCGATTGGCCCGCAACGGTATTCGTTTCACCAACGGACATGCCATCGCCGCCACGAGTACGCCGTCGCGCTACTCGCTGCTGACAGGCGAATATGCCTGGCGAAAGCCCGATACCGACGTGGCCGCCGGCAATGCGGGCATGATTATCAAAGCCGAGCCAGTTCACGATGGCCGACATGTTTAAGAGCGCGGGCTACACCACCCTGTGCCATCGGTAAATGGCATTTGGGCTTAGGCGACCAGACGGGACGGCAAGATTGGAACGCGCCACTGCCCCCAAAGCCTCGGCGACTTGGGCTTCGACGAGCACTATATCATGGCGGCCACGGCCGACCGCGTGCCGTGCGTGTTTATCCGCAACGGTCGTGTGGCCAATTACGACGCCGAACATCCCATCGAAGTGAGCTACAAAGCCAACTTCCCGGGCGAACCCACGGGTGCCGGTCACCCCGAATTGCTCTACAATCAGCGTTCGAGCCATGGCCACGACATGTCGATCGTGAACGGAATCGGCCGTATCGGCTACATGAAAGGGGGCGGCAAGGCGCTGTGGAAGGACGAGAACATCGCCGACTCGCTCGTGACAAACGCCATCGACTTTATCAAATCGCACAAAAACACGCCCTTCTTTATGTACTTCGCAACAAACGACGTACACGTGCCCCGCTTCCCCACCAGCGTTTCCGTGGCAAGAGCGGCATGGGACTACGTGGCGATGCCATCGCGCAGTTCGACTGGTCGGTGGGCGAAATTATGAAAACACTGGAACAACTGAAGATTGCCGACAACACACTCGTGATTCTGACGAGTGACAACGGCCCCGTGATGAGACGACGGTTATGACGACCGAGCCGAGGAACTGCTCAACGGTCACAGTCCTGCCGGCCCCTTCCGTGGCAACAAATACAGCGCTTTTGAAGGCGGAACGGCCGTTCCTTTCATTGTCAGTTGGCCCGCCCGCGTCGCCGGAGGTCAGGTTTCCGACGCGCTGCTCAGCCAGATAGACCTCGTAGCCTCGCTCGGCAGCCTCGTCAAAGCCCGTCTGCCACAAGGCAGCGCGCCCGACAGCCGCGATTATCTGCGCACCATTGTCGGTGCCGATAAACAGGGGCGCGACTACATTCTTGGCCAATCAATACGCACGTGCTGTCTGTTCAGACGGCCGACTGGCGATACATAGAGCCCAGCGATGGCCCGAAGATGATTCCATGGGGTCCAAAAAGTGGAGACGGGCAACCTGCCGCTGCCGCAGCTCTACGACCGCACGAAGAGCCTGTTCGAGCAAGACAACGTAGCCGCAGCTCATCCCGAGGTGGTCTTCCGGATGCAAAAATATCCTGCGGAGAGAACGCGCCGGCAAGGCGAAATAGCCCCAACAAACCGAGCAGAAGGCTGTCGGCTCCGCATTTTAACAATGCTTTCGTGAGTGTCAATTTTTCTTTACAAAGTCTTTGAAATGCTGCCGTTATTTTGAAACAAACGTACTTTTGCCTCAAAAATAACGGCAGTTTTTGTATGTTTATAACCAGTTTATAATCAGTTATTTACACGTTTCTTCCTCTTTTTTTATGTAGAAAATACTCTCCGATAGTGGCCCTTTTACCACTTCAAAGCAACCCTTTTACCTTGTAAAAGCACTGCTTTGGCACGCTAAAAGGGCTGCTATTACCTTGTAAAAGCGTAACGATGAGTAGGGAAAGCTGTTTTTTGACCTTCACAATGCTTGAAAAAGCAAACTTCGGAAAGCTAAAAAGCCACCATTTTTGAAGGCTAGATTCAAATAGTAAGTGCGACACTTTTCGGTGAATAAAGGTTTACAAAACCTATGAAAAACACCGAGGGTTTGCCTTGCGGCGGGGGCTCGCAGCCCCCAAGAGCATGACAGAGTGATAATTTTAAATGAAAAGAGGAAACCGAAGTTTCCCCAAGATTAATTAACTTTGTATTTGTTATGTATAAACAATTAACCTCGGAGCAAAGATACACAATATCTGTCTTACTCCAACAAGACCTGCCTAAAAAAGAGATTGCCACGGCAATAAATGTTCATGTGAGCACGCTGTATCGTGAAGTCAAGCGTAATTCTTCCCCTTACACGGGCAAGTACCGCTATACCGTGGCCCAACGAATCGCCGATAAACGTAAGCTGCGTTATCAAAGGCCACGTAAGCTAACTCCGAATGTGCGTGTCACAATCATCGGATATTTGAAAAAGGATTGGTCACCCAAGCAGATATCAGGTCGGCTCAAACGGTTCGGAAGGCCTACGGTTTCTCATGAAACCATTTATGAAATGATTCGTCGTGACAAAGCCCGTGACGGCAATCTGTACCGCCACTGCAGGTTTTCCATGAAGCATGTCAACCACTGGCTCAAAAGAAAAGGTATCGCACGTCCGGACAACAGAAAGGGTATAGACCAGAGGCCTCCCGAAGCAGACGGGAAACGCTTCGGAGATTGGGAGGCAGATACCATCGTCGGACCAAAAAGATCGGGCGCGCTGACACTTATAGAGCGCAGTACAAACAAGATTATCATAAGAAAGCTGCCGCCCAACTATAAAGCTGCACATGTCAGACAGGCCATCATAGAGGCTCTGTTGCCATACAAGACACACGTGTTGACCATAACAACAGATAACGGACCGGAGTTCGCTTGCTACGAAGACATAGAGAGAGAACTCGAATGTCAGGTTTATTATGCAAGACCATATGCACCATGGCAGAAAGGGGCTGTGGAAAACGCAAACATGCTTATCAGACAATATATACCAAAGAGATTCAATATCAGTCAGATGTCAGTACAATATATAACTCATGTTCAGAAGAGAATTAATGAAAGACCAAGGGAAAAATTGAGGTTTAGAACACCCGAATTTGTTTTTAACAAAAAGATAACGTAAATTCGCACTTGGTACTTGACTCTGCCAAGTGTTAAAAATTCGCTGTGCTTTTTTTGACAAAACAGCGAAAAATGGCATGCTTTTTTATCATCGGAATCTATGATTCAAGTAGTGTTCTCAGCCTGATAGTCCGTATCTGACAGGTAGTGAATCATGCCATTCATAAGCCGCTTGATTGTATTCGCAAAACGCCGTCATTTCAAGAAGTCCGTAAAATATTTTTTTCATTTTTTATGCATGTACACGAAAACACTAACTTTACATTTATTAAAATAAGAACGGACACTTGGCCCGCCTATCCACAAATCTTTAACAATATTCTTAACGTTATGAACAATACCACAAACATTGTGCGTACCGCAGTGTTCACCATCGTAGGATGCCACCTTGCACCCTGCTTTCTTGCACTCGCGCTGCTGGTTTTCTCACCTGTTGCCGCGCAAGCCGCCGCTGTTTCCAAGCCGCAAAACGCGCCACGCACGGCTATGCCTGATAACGGCAAGCGTCAACTGCGTGGAACCGTGACCGATGAAAATGGCGAACCGCTGGTGGGAGTCAGTGTGTTGGCCGACGGTTCGACCCCTTTGACCATCACAGATGTCAACGGCAAATTCAATGTAGCTGTGCCGGCTAATGCCACAAAACTAACTTTTACCTACGTGGGAATGGCTACCCAAAGCGTCAACATCGGGCAACGTTCAAATTTCTTAATCACGATGACCGCGGGCGAACAATCGCTGAAAGACGTGGTGGTAACGGGTTATCAGACCATCTCGCGCGAGCGCACAACGGGTTCGTTCAACGTGGTGACTCCCCGAAAAGCTGAAAGGTAAGTTGCAAACCAACATTCTGGCGCGGCTCGAAGGTATGGTGCCGGGCATGATGCAGCAAAACGGCAACCTCTACATACGTGGTATGGCCACGCTTAACGGCGGTGCCAACGCTTACAGACCGCTCTTTGTTGTAGACGGATTGCCTTTCGAGGGAGATATAAACAGCATCAATCCCGCCACCATCAAGTCGATAACCGTGCTGAAAGACGCTGCGGCAGCCTCTATCTATGGCGCACGTGCCGCCAATGGCGTGATTGTCATTAGCACGCTTGACGCCAAGGACGCTTTAAAAACCACCATCAGATATGATGCCAGCGTGAAGTTTACGCCTAAAACCCGACATGAGTTATCTGAATCTGATGGACAGTCGCGAACTGGTAGACTTGCGCCAATATGGCTTTTAAGTTTAATACCGTAACGCTGAGCATGATACCGCCAAACTATTACTTAGATCCCGTGTCGGAATTGCTTTACAAACATCGCGACGGGCTTATCGATGACAAAGCGCTTAACGAGGGTTTGGATAAATATCGTAACCTTGACAATCGTAAGCAGCTGGAAGATTTCTATACGCAAACCGGTGTGGAGCACCAGCACAACCTTAGTTTGAGTGGAGGAAACGACATCAACCGCTATGTGGTCAGCCTTAATTATGCCGGCAACCGCTATAACGCCCGGTATAATCAGACCGAACGTTTAGGCGCGACCCCTGCGCGATAACATCAAACTGACGAGTTGGCTCAATGCCGAAGCCGCGCTCACCATGAACATAAACAACACCAGACAGCGACCGAGGCATGGGAACATACGCCGATATGTATAGAAATCAACCCTCGTACACCATGCTGAAAGACGAAAACGGCAACCCGCTGAGCGTGCCAACCCTATAAATCGGAATGGGAAATGAACCGCTTGATGGAGATGGGATTGAAAGACGAGCATTACAGCCCCATAACCAATCGCAGCGAAGAACGCTACCAAAGCAATGAAAAATATTACCGATTGATGTTGGGATTGAACGTGAAGCTGATGAAAGGACTGAACTTCGACGTGCGATTCCAAACCGAAAACTCGTCGGATAAGACTACTGAAATCTACAGCGAACGCTCGTATTATGTGCGCAACATGATTAACGACGCTGCCCAATATAACCAAACGACCAAGCGACTCACGCTGAACGTGCCCGAAGGAGCGCAGTATGCCGAGAGCCGGGGGGACGCGGACGCCTATACCTTGCGTGCCCAACTGAACTTCAATCGCGACTTCGGGCCTCACAGTATCACCGCTTTAGCCGGTGGCGAAAGGCGCCAAACAAGGAGCACCAACACCTCTATATATTATATGGGCTTTGATGAAAGCACGCTGGCATATAAACCTGTGAACCCGACAGCATTGGTAAACCTGAAGGGAACAGAGTCTTTGGCCGGCAACTTCAGCTGGGCCAGCACGGCTAACAACTGGATAAACGAAATAGAAAACCGATATGTGTCGTTCTATGCCAACGCTGCTTATGCTTTCGACAGTAAGTATAACCTCACGGCAAGCATACGTATCGACCAGTCAAACCTCTTTGGTACCGACCCCCGTTACCAGTATCGACCGCTTTGGTCGGTGGGTGGCGCGTGGCACTGACGAAAAGAAAAATTCATGGTCGGCAAACTTTCATGGCTCAACAACCTCACCCTGCGCCTCACCTATGGTATCGGTGGAAACGTACCACGTGGCGCCGGCCCCTACGTTACCATCAAAGCGGCGCAATACAACCCATGGAGCAAAAGACTTTGGAGCAGATATTAAGAATCCACCCAACTACACCCTGCGTTGGGAAAAGACCGCGACAACCAACTTTGGTCTTGACTTTGCCGTGCTCAACAATCGCTTGTCGGGAAGCATTGAAGTATATCGCAAGCATTCGACCGACCTTTTGGCACAACGCGATGCTGACCCAACATTGGGCTTCAGACAACTAACACTGAATTATGGCAACATGACTAACAAGGGTGTGGAGCTGACATTGAACAGCGTTAACGTGCAAACACGAAGCCTGAGATGGATAACGAGGGGTGAACTTTGGCTATAACAAAAAAACATGCTTGACGATGTAGAGGACTCTAATCCCAACGTGCACTCGTACACAAGTGGTTTCGCCGCGGTGAAAGGACATCCTCTTGGAGCTATCTTTAGTTTCCGTTATGCCGGACTTTCGTCTACCGATGGCACGCCACGCTATTATGTAGAAGGTGGTAGTAAAACCGACGCAAAAGTGAGTAACTTGTCCGATCTCGCGTATTCAGGTACGCGTCATCCCACTTATAGCGGTTCGTTGAGTAACACGATTGCCTATAAAAACTTTGAATTATCGTTCATGTTGATGTTCTATGGAGGCAATGTGCTGCGTGCGGAGCCTGCTCCTTTCCTGTCGGAACCCTCACATCTGAACCCCAGTAAAGAGATGCGAAACATCTGGCGACAGCCCGGCGACGAGAAGAACCCTAACGCCACGCCCGCGTTTACAGGCTATGCGTTAGACCTTACAACGATGGTGCATCCATGGTATGCCGCCGATCGGCACGTGTTTAAGGGCGACTATGCTAAGTTGCGCCACCTTTCATTTACCTATCGCGTACCTCAGCAGTTTGTTTCCAAGTGCAAACTGTCGCAGTTGGCCTTTACTCTGCAAGCCCAAAACCTGTTCAGATGGACAGCTAATGATTATGGTATAGACCCCGAAGCACTGGGTACGACGGGTTATGGATGGGGAATGCGTGCCATTCCAACGCCCGCGACATGGACCTTTGGCGTATCGGCCACTTTCTAAATACGTATAACGCCTTATGAAAGTGATTTATAAACCCTCCAAAAACGTAAAACAAAGATGAAAACAACATACCATATACTAGCCACGATGGCTTTTGGCCACGATGCTATGCGCCTGCGATTCGTATCTCGATATCAAGCCCAAAGGCGAAAGAATACCTGAAACGGTTGCCGATTACAGAAGTATGATTAGCAATCCCACGGTACAGAAAATAGGAGAAACCTATCCGATTTACCTCTCAGATGACTGTTATCTACCCGACGTAGCCATGAATTCGGGTACTCCGGGATTAAACACCATTACGCCATATCTGAAACGTCTTTACACCTTCGATAAGCAAGTGTTTGGCGATGGTGAAGACGATACATTCTGGTTCTCGGCCTATTCGCGTGTCTTTACTAATAATGTGGTGATACGCGAAGTGATGGACGCTACCGAAGGTACCACCGAAGAGAAAAAGGCGATATACGGTGAGGGCGCTCGCAAACCGAGCTTTGGAATACTTGTATCTCGTGAACGGCTATGCCAAACACTATAACGAAGCTACGGCAGACACCGATCCGGGTGTGCCCTTGCTGCTTAATGCCGATATATCGCAAACAAATCTTACGCGGGCTAGCGTGAAAAGCGTGTATCAGCAGATACCGACCGACCTTAAACAGGCCGAAAATAAACTGCCGGAAAAGATAAGCACCAATGCTTTCCATGCTTCAAAAGATGCCGCACGCGGACTTCTTGCAAGGGTTTGTTATACATGGGTAACTACGCTGAGGCCCTAAAGGCGGCTAATGAGGTGATAGCGAAACATGATGTTCTGCTCAATCTCACCCAGTATGCCGTGGTAAAACCCAACGGAATGATTGGACGCACCAACGTACCTGATGCCGATGCCAACCCCGAAAGTATCTTTTATAAAGTACGCTCCTTATATTTTTGGAGTTAGTTCAAAGGTGTTTCCTTCAGACAGTTTGCTGAAAATGTACTCCGACACGGATATGCGTAAGTTGCTTTTTCATGCCCGATAAATACCGTGGCAACCAACTAACACATCCCATTTGGGCTCCTTTTGTGCGTGCAAATACGGCTGTTAGCACGCCCGAACTGTTCCTCGTCGCCGCTGAATGCGAAGCACGCATGGGCAATTTGGAACGTGCCATGTCGCTGGTGAATAAGTTGCGTGACCATCGTATCAAGACAAACACCCATGTAGTGTTGACAGATAAAGACCAGGTGCTGAGCTTTTGTGCTCGAAGAACGTCGTCGAGAGCTGGTCTTCAATGGTTTCACACGCCTCATCGATTTGAAAAAGACTTAATTTAGACCCACGTTTCGCGACAACGGTGAAGCACGTTGGAGAAACAGAAACATGGGTTTTGCCACTAACGACGCCAGATACGTGTTGCCTATTCCACAGAGAGTGATGCGCTTTAACGCTAACAGTATGACACAAAACGAAAGATAATTATGTGAAAAGACTACCATTGCTCGCGCTTATGCTCAGCATCGCGCTACACGCGGCTGCCGTTGGCATTAGTGCCAGTGGACTTGTGACCGATAAAAGCATTAAGAAACTATACTTGTTTGTCGTACATGACGAACGCTATGGCTATGTGCAACCGCTCGATTCGATTGAAGTAACCAACGGGAAGTTTGCCTTTCGCAATGACACAATTACGACACGCCTCTTCTTCCTTTCTCCCGTGTTCAACCCAAATGAAATGGAGAACTGTTTTGAACAAGGTACATACCTGTTTATGGCTAACGGCAATAACCGGTTGGTAGTATCAAGAAATGCGAAAGGGGCTATACTGGTAGACAATTCCTCGGTGAAACTCAATGCCGAATATGCCATATTCAAGCACCAGAAAGACAGTGCGGGTGACAAACAAACACTCGATTCGCTCGACCAACTGTTCTATGCGGCGCGCGATCGTAACGATCAGCGTGAGATGCAGCGGCTAAAAACCAGTACGGCATCTATCTATGACCATGCTTACAAGCAGTTGCGAAAATGGTTGGATAAAGAGATAGAACGCTGTCAAGGCACCCCCTTTGGTCTATACCTTTATTATACATACAGCTTGCAGCATACCAATATTACCAACCACACAGACTTGGAAAAGGCAAAGCAGATGGTTGAGAAAGCTGATGCCGAAGCAAGACAAACGTGGTATTACACATTGGCAACGCAAAAGCTTGATGCGCTGAAGTTGACAATTGTGGGGCAAACGGCACCTCCGATAGCGGGTGAAGACAAGGAGGGTAAGGCTTTTAGCCTATCTGACTTGAAAGGGAAGTATGTGTTGGTAGATTTCTGGAGTTCATCTTGTACTTGGTGTGGGAAAAGAAACTCCCGTCTTGCTCAAAAACATATAATGCTTTTCAAAGATAAGAACTTTACCATCTTGGGCGTGTCTACCGACTTAAAAGAAAACCGAATGGCTGAAAAGCAATCAAAGAAGATGGAGCTATATGGAATCATCTTTTGCTTAAAGGTGATGCGCGTAAACAAGTAATGGCAGACTATTCTATCGTGAGTATTCCGCAAATATTACTGGTTTCGCCCGATGGAATCATCATCGCCAGGATTTGCGAGGTAATAAAAATCTATGAAACCGTGGAAAAAGCGGTGATGAAATAAACCTGATAAGAAAAAGACCATTTCAAAACTCGTTTGGAGTAAAAAATGGTCTTTTTCTTTTATGAAACACTCTACTAACAGATTAAAAGTTACCCGTTGGCGGAATTAATTTAATGCATATTTGACCTGTCCTAGTGGTTTGTCGTTTATGTAGTTAATGTATTGCAGTACTGTAAACGTACTGATTTTGGCAGTAATTCTTGCGAATAGTCCTGTGGTCTGTTTGGCATAGTTCCCTGATGAGCATGAGATGGTCACATAGTTGAGAGAAACAAGTCTCAATTCTTTTTCTAGCCTTCGCATAAGGTTTAAAAAGCAGCTTCCATGTCTTCATGTTTAATCTATACGGAACCTCCAGTTTGATGTGCGCAGATGAAAACAGATCTTGTTGCAGTTCTGCACTCAGATAAGCTCTATCAGCAAGAATACAGCAATCTGAAAATTCAAACTTCACATCTTTCATATAATGTATATCATGAACATTAGCAGCGGTCAGGTCAAATGAATGTATAACACCTCGTAAACCGCATACAGCGTGCAACTTATAACCATAATAGTATACTCCTTGCGTGGCGCAGTAACCAAAAGCTGGAGATTTATCAGGCTCGTCCTGCCCATCTTGCAGCGTTTGCCTCTTGAGAGTCTGCAAACCTCTATCGGTTTGGAATCTACACAGAAATATTCCTCTGCACCATCCATTGCCTTTGCTATACGCTTACGAAGCGTTTCACACAGCTGACATGTGTTCCTGCGACGGTCATTGAACTGGCGACGACTGATGAGATGACAAAAAGTCCCTTTTTGGTATTCTTTCAGCCGGTCAAAGAGGTTATTCTCACTGTCAATGCCGAGATGCTCTGCTGTCAGACTCAGGGCTATGACATCAAGGTCAGAGAAGCGAGGGACAACACCGCGACGAGGAATATTTCAAGGTCATTAACTCAATCCATAGGAAAATTTCTTGCATATCTCAAGGATTTTGACGAAATTTGCATATAAGTTGTGCATGGAGATAAAAGCAGACAACAGTATTGTTGATCATCATAAAGTTACAGATTTTTTAGCGACATGTGCAACTTTTTATATTCATATTTCTGATATTTTATCTATTGATTAATTCCGCCAACGGGTTAAAAAGTTGTCAAACTATACATTTATATTTTTGACACACTGCATTGTGATATTGCTGTTTTTATGATTCTCAACGGCTGATTTGAGATTAAATTTTTGCTTGTTACCCGATTGTTTTTCAGTTTGTCTTTGAATGTCTTGTTATAGTTATCCCAAAACCGCATATAAATATTCGGTTTTTAATCATGAATTGATGATTTTATAACTTTTTATGATAAAAAAATAAAAGAAATATGAAAAAAATAATTGGAACTTATGTTTATAATTGTTACTTTTTGCGCCATGCGGGAGTCGTCAAGATATAGAGATGATTTCTGTCGTTATACGATCTAATAACGCATAGAAGGAGAGATTTTTGTATTATATATTTATTTATTAACGAGAGAGATTTTATGGAAAAGAGACTCAGTATGTTTCTCGCCTGCTTATTCCTAAGTTTAGGAATGGCATTGGCTCAAACTCAAGTTAGTGGTACCGTAACTTCCGCGGAGAATGGTGAACCTATTATTGGCGCGGCAATCAAGGTTGTTGGTACTAACACGGGTACAGTGACAGATGTTAACGGCCGCTTCTCATTGTCTGCTTCGGTTGGTTCAAAACTTCAGTTCTCATACATCGGTATGAAAACAAAGGTGATGCCAGCCAAGAACAATATGAAAGTGGCTTTTGGAAAGCGATAACCAGACCTTGGAAGAGGTGATGGTTGTGACTTATGGTACCTCAAAAGAAATCATCATTTACAGGTTCGGCAGAGAATATCGATAGCAAAAACTGAGTTGCGTCCTGTTACTCGGTTACAAAAGCACTCGAAGGTAACGCCAGTGGTATTCAGCTGACTTCCGGTTCGGGGCAACCCGGTTCTTCACCATCTATTCACATCCGCGGTTATGGCTCTATTAATGCTTCTAATGAACCACTGATTGTTGTCGATGGTATTCCTTTTGATGGTACGTTGAGTAACATCAACCCTTCGGATATTGAGTCGATGACCGTACTGAAGGATGCAAGTGCCGGCGCGCTTTATGGAGCCCGTGGTGCCAATGGTGTCGTAATGATTACTACGAAAAAGGGCGTTGAAGGTAAGACACAAGTAACCTGGCGTTCTACTTTTTGGTTGGTCTAATCGTGCTATCAAGCGTTATGCCAATGTGAATCAGAAAGAATATGTACAGTTGGTTTATGAAGCATTGCGCAATGAGGCTTTTTAGCGGTGGCGCTTCGTGGAGCGACGCTGCGGGTATTGGTCGTGCCGGTCTGTCTGAAACATTAGGGTGGCGAAAACCTATAATCCATTTAAAAATTACACTTGGGCAACTATCATTAATCCGGAAACGGGACAGGTACAGGCTGACGCGCAAGCCGCTTGGGATGAAAATTGGATGGACGCGGTAGAACATAAGAACGCTTTCCGTCATGAACACCAGCTTTCTCTCAATGGTGGTACTGAAAAGACAAAGTACATGATGTCACTGGGTTATATCAACGAAGACGGAACGCTGAAGACAACTAACTTCCAGCGTTATACAGCTCGTGTGAATGTAGACTCCAAGGTGAACGACTGGTTTAGTGCCAATGTAGGACTCAATGTGGGACATTCGATATCTAACTTCAGCGATTATACAGGAAGTGCTAATTCAAATGTATGGTATACTGCCCAGTTTGTGAATCCATTGTTCCCCGTATATCTGAAAGACGCTGAGGGTAAGACTATATATAAGAATGGTAAAGCTGAATATGACTGGGGTGAGTCTTATGCCAACAAGGATATCCGTCCGGGTTCTTTGACAGACTTTAGTTCACTGGGAATGTTGTTGCTTGATAAGACCGAAGCCCTTCGTGATATTGCCGGCATGCGTAGCGGTCTTGTTTTCGGTAGTGATAAGGATAGCTTTGGTTGGTTCAAAGGTATAAAACTGCCTTGAACTTTGGCTTCGATTATAACAACCGCAACAATTCTAAATTAATGAACCCTGAGCATGGTAACCAAGCCAGTGCCGGTGGTTTGCTTACCAAGTACGAAGGTCGTACTCAGAGCTACACCTTCAATCAATTGCTTACTTGGAACCGTTCGTTTGGTAAGAATACTTTTGACTTCCTTGTTGGTCATGAGTTTTACGCTTATAACTACAAGTACTTGATGGCACAGCGTGCGGGTTTGATGAACGGAATTATTGAACTTCGTCCGGGTGCAACACTAAAGGACGGTGATTCTTATTCTTATGATTATCGTATTGATTCTTATTTGAGTCGTTTCAACTATGATTATGATGATAAGTATTATCTATCAGCTTCTGTTCGTGAGAGATGCGTCTTCACGTTTTAAGAGAAATAACCGTACAGGTTCGTTCTGGTCTTTAGGTGGTAACTGGCGTATTTCGCAAGAGAAATTCCTTAAAGACGTGAAATGGATCGACAATCTCTCTTATAAGGTGAGTTATGGTGAGCAGGGTAATGATAATATTCTCGACAGTGATGGCGATCCTCGATACTATTTGTGGCAGGGTTTGTCGAGTGTAGCCTATGCTAACGCTAATACAACGGGTTCTTTGCTCTCTACATTAGAGAACGCTGAAGTCTCTTGGGAGAAGAATGGCAACTTCAATACAGGTTTGGAAGGTTCTTTCTTTGATGGTCGCTTGAAGGCAAGTGTAGAATACTACTATCGTAAAACATCCGATATGTTGCTCAACTATCCGATGGCAGTGTCAACCGGTTTCAGTGGTTACGACGCTAACGTAGGTAATATGCGCAATACGGGTATTGAAATAGAATTGTCAGGTACGCCTATTCGTACAAAGGATTTCAGCTGGAGTCTTTCTTGGATGGGATCTACTATTAATAATAAGGTGACTAAGCTGACTGAGGAAAGCAAGCAGTTGCTTACCGGTAACTATATTATTAAGGAGGGATTGCCCATTTATACCTTCTATGTAAGCAAGAGCGCGGGTGTTGATCCCGCAACGGGCGTGCAGCTCTATTGGGCTTACGACAAGGATAAAGATGGTAATATAACAAAGGAATACATTACTTCCAATCGTAACAAAGCAACGAATAGCCGTTATGAGCTAGGTTCTCGCGTCCCTGATCTTTATGGCAGCATCGGTACGAACCTTACTTACAAGAATTTTGACCTATCTGTTCTGACAACATATTCTATCGGTGGCAAGGTGATTGATGTCCTTTATTACAATGATATGAACCTGCAGTATCTTAATAACAGTCTTCACAAAAACGCGTTGCGTCGTTGGCAGAAACCGGGCGATATCACCGATGTTCCCCGTATGGCGATTAAGGAGACTGCGAGTGTACTCGATCGCTATCTCATCAACGCTTCTTACTTCGCTATCAAGAATATAACGCTCACTTATACCTTGCCGAAGTCTCTGACTAAGAAGGCCGGTCTCAGCAATGTACGTGTGTTCTGGTCGGCAGATAACATCGCCCTCTTCTCTCATCTTGACGGTATGGATCCACAGTACAACTTCAGTGGTGGTACAAGCTACGCTTATCCAAGTAACAAGACATGGACTTTGGGTTTGGAAGTTAATTTCTAAATGAATAAAAGAAAGGATATAACTATGAAATCAATATATAAACTTGCATTTCTGGGACTGCTCACTTTGGGCATCATGTCTTCTTGTTCAGAAGACCTTTTGGAGACATCACCCACCACATCCGTTGATACCGGCCAGTTGATGGGTAGTACATCGAAGGCTATCGGTGCCTTAAATGGAATCTATCGTTTTATGTATACGGCCGATTATACCAGCAGATGGCAGCATGAAGAGTTTGGTATTACCGCATTCAACCACGTAGCTGACCTCGAAGGTGAGGACATGATTCAGCAGGCAGCAGGTAGCGGTTGGTTCTGGTATGACTACCAGTTTGATGTCAAAGGTGATTATACGCACAATGGTGGTCGCCCTTACGGCACATGGAACTTCTTCTATACCATTATTTCAAACGCTAATTATCTGATTGCGGCAGACGCAACGATGACTGGTGATGAGAAAGAGAAGAACTATATTGTCGGACAGGCTTACGCCTTACGTGCCTTCGGATATTTCTATTTGGCACAGTTCTATGCCCGCAACCTTGTGGATCATCCAACTGACCCTTGTGTTCCTATTTATACAGAGCCTACCGTGAAGGGAACAAAGGGAAAACCACGCGCTACCACAACAGAAGTTTATCAGCAGATTAATAGTGATATTAAGACTGCAATCGAAAAGATGAAAGCTGCTAAGACTGTCCGTGATAGCAAGTCGCATCTGGGTTTGGGCGAACTTTATGGCCTTGCAGCCCGCATAGCGCTTGTTGAAGAGAAGTGGCAGGAAGCCAAGACTTATGCTGAGAGCGCAATTGTTGAAGCTGAAAAAGAAAAAAACATTGGCATTGCGGTTGTAAGTAACTTCCTCGGCTTGAACAAGGTAGATTATAAGAATGTAATGTGGGGACTGAAGATTGTTTCTAACCAATCAACGCAGTATGCCAGCTACTTTAATCACATGGATGCCGATTTGGGCAAGTACGGAGCTACCGCTCGCATTCAAGGAAGCAAGGTCCTTTACGCGCTGATGGGCGAAAAAGACGAGCGTCGTATATGGTGGAACCCAAAAGACAAGCATAATGGTTTTAACGAAGATTCAACCGAAGTGCTAAGTGGTTATCAACAAGAGAAACTCAAATTCTCTAATAAAGCCACGTTTGAAGGCGACTATATCCTGATGCGTATAGAAGAAATGTATCTCATCAAGGCTGAAGCAGAGTGTATGTTAGGCGATGATGTCGGCGCGCAGCAATCATTGATGGTGGTGATGGAACAACGCGATGTTGATTATTACTGCGTCAAGACCGGCAAAGAATTGGCCGTTACATCCAATCCGCTTATCAAGACCGGTTCGCTTCGTGAGGAAATTATCAATCAGCGTCGTATAGAGCTGTGGGGAGAATTTGGTCGTATATTCGATATTCGTCGTCTGTCATCAAGGTGTTTATCGTTCTCAAGAACAAGGACATCCGTCTGCTGCATTGGTAAAGGGTATTGATAATAAGGATAGTTATAAGTGGGTGATGACCATTCCGCAGTCTGAATTTGACGGAAACTCTGCCCTTGATCCTCAAAAAGATCAAACCCCAATGGATTAATCACGCCTTTTTCTTAATTCATAAAATTGATTACAATGAAAATTAGTAAGTATATATTAGGTGGAGCAGTGGCAGCGGTAATGCTGTTTACATCTTGCGACAAAGACAATGAGGCTACTGTTTATGCTCCAACAGGAGCGAACATTTCTTTCGTAGATAAATCTCTGAGTCCTATTACCAAACAATCATCAGCTGATATCGTTGTTTACCTGAGCCGTTTCAAGAGTTCCGGCGAGTATACTGCTCACTACACACTCAGTAGTGACGACCAGAATATATTCACTGACGCGAATAAAGGTTCTGCCATTTATGCGAATGGACAGTCTATGACGTCAATAACCATTAAAGCGGCTAATATGATGAAGGGATCAACATATAGCGCGAAGCTCACCTTAAGTGACACTGATGTTGCCACAAATGATACGATTGTTGGTAATCCGGTAAAAGAAATCGTTATCCAGTGACCTGTGACTATGATTGGACAGACCTTGGCGAACTGGACGATTTATCAAATTTCAATGATGGTAATACAGTAAAAGTACACGTTTACGAAGCTGCGACTACAGATGGGTTCAAGGTTTACAAGTTTGAAGATATCTTTGCCAAAGGCTATAGCGTCATTGCCAAGGCTACAAATGAAGACGCTACCGAGTTTGCCGTAGCCAGTCAGCCTGGCTGGAAGTATGATAGCAAATACGGAGATGTCTACGTCAGTGGTACAGGTGTAAGAAATAACAAGGAGTTAATCCTTTCTTTGGAGCATTTACTGGTCAAGGTGAATCATTCATTCGGTATTTTTGATGAGATTATCACTTTGCCTTAGGGTGATAAAAAGCAAATAGAATTTAAGATTAGCCTTATCATGGGCTAATCTTAAATTCTCTCTCTATTTCAGGGAAGCCAGCTGTGAAGCAGGCTTCCTTTTTTGATGATGGCCCATCGAGGCCTCTCTCGTTAAACTCAAATCGGTCATTAGAAATATGCTTTTACGAGAGTTATGGATAATTCATGGCAAACTTGGCTGTGTGTCCGCAATTCTCTGGCGATTGTTTGGGTTCTGTCACGCCTCTGATAAGTAGAAGTCTTATCCAAAAACGCACAGTAACGAATGACCGGACAAGCTGTCGTCGAATCGCGTTTGAGTTGTTACCAAGAGATTACCGCTGCGTGGTAATGCGATTACCAGCCGTGTGGTAATGGTCTTACCGCTACGTGGTAATCGTATTACCACGTAGCGGTAATATCCCGGTAATCGCCCAACTGATTTGTGATGGCTGCTTTTCAATGACTCTCTGTGACCGATTTGAGTTAAAAAGAAGTGTAGCGGTTGCCGTTTTTAAAAGAATATATTACTTTTTGTAACATTCTAATTCATGAAATAGAATTTATGCTGAAGATACTTCTCGAACTATGGTGGATAGAAACACGGCGCACCTTCAATTGGAAGAAAATGGGCATTTTTATCTATATACTCTTCATCATGGCTTGCTTTCTGATTGATTTCTACGTGGGCAGGGGGCAGCACCGTGCAGGAACAGATGGCCGACTTGTCGATTGAACGCTTTGCCGTAGCGATGGGACTCGCCGTCGTGTTGTCCGACTTCATGATGAAACTCATGATGAAGCAGGACGCCGCCATCATGGACGACTACCTGAAATCGAAACCCATCACGGAGCGCACATGGAACAAATTTCTTATTCTTTCCAACCTACTTGATTACTGGAATTACATGGTGCCGCTCGTTATGGCACTGATTTATTTCATCTTTATGCCGGTTGGCTACGCGTTGCTGGCCACGCTGATGACCTATATGCTGTCGGTGGCCGACGGTTTGGCCATCACCTGTTTGCACAAGGCTGACGACTGGGCCCGCAAGTTGGCTGTCTGGGTAGGCTTGTTGTTCTACCTTTTCATCCTGACCCTTTACGCGTTCTGCTTCATCGGCCTTGGTGCCGCGGCTCATATACTGGGTATGATGGCCCTGTCGGGCCTTGCCATCTATGTGCTCTACCGCTATCTCTGTGCCATGCGGGTCTACAACGACCACAAAGACCAAGCCTCTTCTGTGCGCAGCATGGGGCGAATGTCGCTTCTGAGTTTGGAATACCTCTGCCTGATACGAGCCAAACGACTGCGCCAGAGCTTGATATTCAGCCTCGTTATTATTGTTCCGCAAATCTATGCGCAGTCCTCCACATTCGGTGGCGACAGCGCGGTCGACCATGGGTTCATGGCTTTCTACATGTATTTCTCGGTCGCCTTCCCGTCCATCATCCTGGGGCAGTGGGTGTTCGGCGTGGAAGCCAACTTCTTCACGGGCTGATGAGCAAACCCGTGTCGGTCTATCGGCTGCTGCTCAACAAGTTTTTATTTCTATATGCTCATCAATCTGCTGGTCTTCCTGCTGCTCGTTCCCGGGCTGCTGATGGGCAAGTGGAGCCTGGGATTCTTGTGCAGTGCCGCGTTGTTGGCCATCGGTACCAATCTGTTGCTGCTGCCAACCTGCCTTTTTTCCACCCGTCTCGACGTCTTCTCGTCGGCTTTCTTCAATTATCGAGGGAGCCAATATGTCTATCAATGTATATTCTTTTTGTGCCGTTGGTGCCGATGATTGGCTTTGCCTTTGCTTTCGCGTGGCGCTGCCTCCCGTGGTGGCCGAATGGATTACTTCGCTTGTAGGTATTGGCCTAATTGCGGCTCATCGACCCATCATCAAGCGTGTGGCCGATATGTTTATGGCCCGGCGATATGAACGAATGGAGAAGTTAGGAGAGTAATGAAACATTTTTCTTATGATACAAAATATCCAATCTTAAAAAGGTTTACCGTGACAAAACTGTGATTGATATTCCGGAACTGACCATCCGTGATGGCCAGCTGATCGGTCTTGTGGGTAACAATGGCGCAGGCAAGACCACGCTGATGCGCCTTATTCTCGACCTCATCAAGGCCGATGAAGGCAGTGTGGAGAACGAAGGAAGCTCGTTCATGAGAGTGATGACTGGAAAAACATTTACCGGTTCGTTCATCGACGGGCGCTTTCTAATCGACTTTTTCACGCCCGAAGAGTATTTCGCGTTCATCGGTAAGGTCTATGGTTTAGACGAAACGACCATCCATCAACGGCTTTGCGAGCTTCGAGGCGTTGATGAATGGTGAGATTCTCGGTACAAAGAAATACCTGCGCGACTTCTCCGAAGGCAACCGACAGAAGGTCGGTATCATCGGAGCCATGCTCATTCAGCCGCGCGTACTTATCCTTGATGAACCTTTCAACTACCTCGATCCGTCGTCGCAGATTCTCATCTCCAAGATGATCGAGCGCGAATGCCGGGAACGCGGCACCACCGTCATCCTCTCCAGTCACAACCTCAACGTCGTGTCCGACATATCCACCCGCATTCTCTTGTTGGAGAAAGGCCTTATCATCAAAGATTTGGCAAACGTGGAGGGTAGTGCCATGACCGAACTCAAAGCCTATTTCGATATTGCCGACGCAACGCAGCCTGCTGCCGAGTTGTAAGAATTGCCCCAAATCTCGCGTCTGTTGCTGCAGTAAAGATTATTAAAAATAAAATCATTTTTGCTATCTCATTGATTCATCGTACTTTTGCAGGAAATATAACAATAATTAGATATTAGTTTTATTATGGCAAAGAAAGCACTTGATGATTCTCGACGGTTGGGGAATCGGAAAACACGGTAAAGGTGACGTTATTTACAACACGCCAACTCCATATTTAGATTATTTGACAGCTGTTTCCGCACATTCAGAGCTTCAGGCCAGCGGCGAAAACGTAGGCTTGCCCGACGGCCAGATGGGTAACTCTGAGGTGGGACACCTCAATATCGGCGCCGGTCGTGTGGTTTATCAGGACCTCGTTAAGATTAATCGCGCGTGCGCCGACGGTTCTATCTTGAAGAACGAAGGCGTCGTTGCGGCCTATACCTATGCCAAAGAGAAGGGCAAGAAGCTCCATCTCATGGGGCTGACGTCTGATGGTGGCGTTCACTCTTCACTCGAACATCTCTTCAAGTTTATTGAAATCGGTAAGGAATATGGTCTCAAAGATCAGGTGTTTGTTCACTGTTTCATGGACGGACGCGACACCGACCCACGTAGCGGTAAGGGTTTCATTGAGCGGGCAGGCTGGCTGCGACAAGAATGACGCCCACATTGCCGGCATTATCGGTCGTTTCTACGACATGGATCGCGACAAACGCTGGGATCGTGTGAAAGAAGCGTACGACCTTCTCGTTGAAGGAAAGGGCAAACAGGCCACCGATATGGTGCAGGCTGCAGGAAAGCTACGACGAGGGCGTGACGGACGAGTTTGTCAAGGCCATCAACAATGCCAAGATTGATGGAACAATCCAGGAAGACGACGTAGTAATCTTCTCAATTTCCGTAACGACCGAGCAAAGGAAATCACCGTTGTACTACGCAACAGGATCTTCCTGAAGAAGAATGCAATACTGGTTAAGGGCCTGCATTAAGGCATGACGCCCTCACGACCCGACTTCAAGAACGAAAACTACTCTTCCCGGAAAGCAGTGTACAGGATACGCTCGGCGAATACTTGTCGAACTGGGCAAGAAACAGCTCATACGGCCGAAACCGAGAAGTATGCCCAATGTAACCTTCTTTCTTCAACGGAGGTCGAGGCCTTCGAGGGCGAAGACTGTATCCTTGTGCCTTCGCCTAAGGTAGCAACCTACGACCTGAAGCCTGGAGATGAGCGCTATTGAGGTGAAGGATGTTTCGTGGCCGCTATCAAGGAAGACAAGTATGACTTTATTGTTGTGAACTCGCAAAATGGCGGCGGGAAATACATGGGTAATACAACGCCATTGCCAAAGCTGTTTGGGCGATAGATCAGTGCGTGAAGGAGGTAATCGAGGCTGCCAAGGCCACCGGTTATGAAGCTGTCATTATCGCCGACCATGGTAATGCCGACAATGCGATCAACGAAGACGGTACGCCCAACACGGCTCACTCGCTGAATCCGGTGCCTTTTATCTATGTGACTGATAACAATTCGGCCAAGGTAAAGAACGGTCGGCTGGCCGATGTGGCTCCATCTCTGCTCCATATCATGGGCTTGGAACAACCGAGCCGACATGACGGGCGAGTGCCTGATTGAAGATAAATAAGCAATTAAACAAACTAAATAGAATCGGAAGTTACACGTTCGTAGCTTCCGATTTTTTGTTTTAGGTGTCCTGCGCTATCGTCTGGCACCACCGAAGACCCAGTTCTGCCCGTTAAGCACCTTAGGATGAACAGGCAGAACAGTCGCTTATGATATGTTTTTGTGAAAAGACTTACTTTTCGTAGTTTATCATTATCTTTGCAATCATTATTAACTGTCTGTATGAACGTAAAGATAGAAGAATCGTGGCGGCAGCATCTGGGTGCCGAGTTTGAGAAAGTCTTGCTTCGTGAATCTCACCCGATCGGTGCGTGAGGAGTATCAAAATCATGCCTGTTATCCGCCGGGACAGTTCATTTTTAATGCTCAACCTCTGTCCTTTTCGACCGAGTGAAAGTCGTTATCATCGGACAGGACCCTTATCATGAGCCCGGTCAGGGCCATGGGACTGAGTTTTTCGGTACCCGAAGGCATACCGGCACCGCCTTCTCTCATTAACATCTTCAAGGAAATAGAAATGGACTTGGGTAAGCCTATGCCCTGCTAACGGCAACTTGACACGTTGGGCCGATCAGGGAGTGCTGCTGCTCAATGCCACGCTGACCGTGCGAGCGCATGAGGCTAACAGCCATCAGCGACTGGGATGGACCACTTTTACCGACGCGGCCATCAAGGCCTTGAGCGACCAACGCGACAATCTGGTATTCATGTTGTGGGGCGGTTTTGCCCGTAGCAAGAAGTATCTGATTGATACGAAACGCCATTTCGTGTTGGAGAGCGTCCATCCTTCACCACTGTCGGCCAACCGTGGGGGCTGGTTTGGCAACCATCACTTCTCTCGTTGCAACGCTTTCTTGGAGAGCAAGGGATTGGAGCCTGTCGAATGGTAAATGACGAGTTTGACGATTAATAGGTAAACAAGTTATTAGTTGATGATAACAGGGGAGCGGCCGGCCGTTCTCAAGCCATAATATCAAGATGAATCAAAAACGAATTACATATTTTGCAGGTGGGCGACGTATTGGTTTCGCCCGATATTATCACCGAAAAGTTTTGCTGCGACCTGACCAAATGCAAGGGCAAATGCTGTATCGAAGGCGATGCGGGGGCTCCTGTGACGCTCGATGAGATAGCGGGCATTGAGGATTCGCTCGATACCGTGTGGTCGCGGATGAGCGCTTCGGCCCAAGCGGTGGTCGACAAGCAGGGCGTGGCATACGTCGACCGGGAGGGCGACCTCGTGACGAGCATCGTGGGAGGCAAAGATTGCGCTTTCACGAAGTACAAGAACTTGACGCTCGACGACGGAACCGTCGTACACGACTGCTGCCTCTGTGCCTTGGAATGTGCCTTTCGTGAGGGCAAGACGACGTTCGTAAAGCCTGTTTCGTGCGCCCTTTATCCCATCCGTGTGAAGGATTTCGGCCATGGTCTCACGGGAATCAACTATCATCGGTGGGACATCTGCGAGGATGCAGTAGCCAAAGGGCGTGCCATCGATATGCCGGTTTATAAGTTTCTGGCCAATCCGTTGAAGCGTCGTTTCGGCGAAGCGTGGTATCGGGAATTATGTGAGGTGGCCGAAGAAGTGCTGAAACAGATTTCCTCTTCTTGTATTTAAATCCTTCAGAATTATCTTTACAAAAAGGCGTTTGCCGGTTGCGATATTCTCGCCGGAATATTTTTGTGTGTGCAAATACGCGAGTTTTGGCGTGTTTTGTATTTGTCTGTCTATCAATGATTTGCGTTTTTTTCGGTGACTTTGTAGTGCTGCTTTCTTCCCCTAAAAGCTATGCTTTTTGGCGTGTAAAAGGGCTGCGATGACGATGTAAAAGCTATGCTTTGGCTGGGTCAAAGCATAGCTTTTTGCGGGCTAAAAAGGGTCGTTATTGCGATTTTGGGGCTTGTAAAACGTGGGTTGATGGTTGTTTTTGCTTGGTTGAGGCTTGCGCTTTGAGATTTGGACGCGTAGATGTGAGCATTTCGCGGGTCGTTTTTGGAGTGAATAAAAGTTGACAAATGATGGAATGGCGATGGTTTTGTGAGCTTGATATTATATTTTTATGGGCTTTTATATTATATAAGGTGCGAGAAAGAATACGAGACAGGTCAATACTGCTAAATAGTTACGATTTTTTCTTGCATATTCTAAGAAGATGTTATACCTTTGCCGCCGTGAAACAATTAGCAATGACATATCAAGTGAACGAAGTACTGCAAAGAATCTCTCAATTCTTTGCAACTTTTTGCACTTTATCTTTGGTCAATCCAAATAATTTGCTAACACACACACACACACACTCGCACCTAGCGTTCATTAAGACATTTTTTTCTTCTCGCATACGCGCGCGCGAAGCGTGCCGTAACCCCTATAAACAAAAGGATTTTTCGGAGTTTTCCTTTGTTCGCTTTTTATGCCCTTTTGCAAACTAGACTTAGAACAAAAATAAGAATGAAATAACAATTATTTTAATTAATAAAGTAATGAGTAAAAAGCAAGTAAAGAAGAGTTATTCTGCACCAGCATGCATGATAATTCAAGTCAACGAAATCACTAATTTGATGGCAGGCTCTCCTTTTAATGGTCAACACAACCCAGCACAACCAGGTGGTACATCAGGAGATGCCAAGAAGGCATTTGATTGGATGGACGAAGACGAGGAAGAAACTCCATCATGGAAAGACTAACAGAAAGTAATAGACTAAAAAGAACAACGAAAAATGAATAAAAATAATGACACAACATTCATTCGCACCACGTTTAAAGTCCCTGGCACTTGTGTTCGGCATTGCCTTGGCTTTTTGCTTCTTGTGCTAATGAGGACATAGCACAAAATCCTAATGGAACAGATAACAATAATAACTTTACCATCTTCTCAACCGGTGACCCAGGAACTCGCACTTCCATGGAAAGCAATGGCGCTTTCTATTGGGAAGCAGGCGATAAGATTTGGGTTAAAGACGATACCGGTGCATGGAAGCAAAGTCGTAATGCTCCAACAGAAAAAGACAGCCAGCTTTTAAGTTCGAAGTACCTGGTAAGTTTACAAAGACTAATACCTATAAGGTTTTATTACCCAGGTCAGAATGGCAATCAGAATCAAGTTACGATCGCTGCAAACCAGATCCAGGCAGAGCCAAATACTACCGCTCATTTTGGTACATCTGGCGATTGCGGTATGGCAGACGCTGCATGGTCAAATGCAAAGAAAGGTTTTGCTTTTACACTTGACCACAAGGCAGCTTACCTTCTCTTCTTGCCACGTACAGCCAACACAGCCTTGCATAACTGTTACTTAACTAAGGTAGAGGTAAACTCTGATAACGACATTACCAGTACTTACACGCTCAACCCAGCAACAGGCGAACTCACAGGCACAGGTACAGGTAAGCGAATTACCGTTTTAACACTTGGTAGCGGAACATACGCTAATGGTTTCCCTTTAACCAATAACGCTACCAGCGCAGCTACCAATGGTGCTTACGTCGTAATAAAGCCAGGAACTCACACACTTAAGATACGTTATTGGGTAAAGGACATTGTAACAAGAGTAGAGGGAACAATAACCAAGACATTAGCATCAGCAACCTACGACCAGAACAAGTATTATAATATCACTGCTAATCTTAATCCGCATGATTACGATGGCGATCATTATTACATGTGGGATGCTCAGGAACATTATTGGAAGGGACACGAATGGAATAAAGGTGGTAGCCAGCCAACACTCATCTATAATTATCCGGGCGCAACAACTTCCAACGACTACGCCAAAAATAATAGTGACCCTCGCTATTACAACGAAGCATCTACTTATGGAGATGATAAAGCAACCCACACATCATGTAAAGACCTTCCCAACGTGAACGAGATGACATGGTATGCTGCAAAGGGCGAACCACGTTGGGATAAAGACGAATTATGGACAACCATGGGGCACTTATATAAAGGTGGTATGTGGTTTAAGAAGAAAGCAAACATAAGCGGATTCAACCCTAACACCTCAGTAGACGGAACTGATTGGCGAACAGATAGAGGTCATGGAATCTGGTCTGTATCTCAGACTCTCCCCGACGCTGCTGACGCAAACAATTATTTCTACCTGCCCACCTTGGGTATGTACGTCATTGGTCAACTGGGAAGCGTTGGCAGTTCGGGCTACTATTGGTCGTCAAGTGCTTTCCCATGGGACAGTGACCTAGCATACGCTCTGACCTTCGATGATGGAAGGGTCTGCGTGAGCCGCTCCTACCGCAAGGGCGGTTACAGAGTTGAGCCGTTGTTCAAGTAGTCCTCGCGCTTGCCCTTTATAAGTTTTCGCCCTCTAAGAACCCCTCCCCAAACCAACGGTCACTGACCGAAGGGAAGTAAAGGGAGGGAGTTCCAAACGGGATAAAGGAGGGTGAGAGACAAGGGAAAATCTAATTCATCCCAGATACTCCTAAAAGCAAAGACAGCTACTACCAAAAGAGAAAAGAAACGCAAAATATTGCTGTCTGGTAAAAATTAAACAACATGATTTTTCGTGCGGAATTGTCTCCAAAATAGGCAATTCCGCATTATTGAAAACCAAGCCCCTAATCCTGTAAGGAACTCCTGTAAACTTCCACACGGAAGCATGAAAAAGAGATTTTTTGCTCTAAAGCGTCGCGCGGAAGCATGGAATTCTGGCTTCAACTTTTTATATGACAATAATGCTTACCAGACAGCAATAGGCTGTTGTTATTCAACTTTTTGAAATTTTCTTTTTGAAAACATTTGGAGGTTTGTGAAAAGAATGTATACCTTTGCATCCGCATTCAGGAAAAAGACTCACTTTTATATTTGAGACCAACCTTCTGATAGCAAGGCGGTAGAGTCTTGTCATAAGACTGACGCCACAAAAGAAAGCGATCTTTTGAATAGATTTACATAAACAGAGAAGTAGTACAAGAAGCGAGTACGCCTTATTATAATATGTTTTATGATTTTGGTTGTACTTGGGTAAAAAGAAACGACTCGTCAATATAGACAATAGGTTTTCTTGACTTCAATAAAGGATAAGCGTTCTGAACAGATTATTCAAGGTACTCGTAACTGAAGTTTAGAGTTTTTTTACTCTTTTTACTTTTTACGGTTTTTACCTTTCAAACTATTTTACAATGGAGAGTTTGATCCTGGCTCAGGATGAACGCTAGCTATAGGCTTAACACATGCAAGTCGAGGGCAGCATGAGGTTTGCTTGCAAACCTTGATGGCGACCGGCGCACGGGTGAGTAACGCGTATCCAACCTTCCCATAACCGGAGAATAACCTGCCGAAAGGTAGACTAATACTCCATGGTTTCCGCTGATGGCATCAGATGTGGAATAAAGATTTGTTTTGGTTATGGATGGGGATGCGTCTGATTAGCTTGTTGGCGGGGTAACGGCCCACCAAGGCAACGATCAGTAGGGGTTCTGAGAGGAAGGTCCCCCACATTGGAACTGAGACACGGTCCAAACTCCTACGGGAGGCAGCAGTGAGGAATATTGGTCAATGGACGGAAGTCTGAACCAGCCAAGTAGCGTGCAGGATGACGGCCCTATGGGTTGTAAACTGCTTTTATGCGGGGATAAAGTTAGTCACGTGTGACTATTTGCAGGTACCGCATGAATAAGGACCGGCTAATTCCGTGCCAGCAGCCGCGGTAATACGGAAGGTCCGGGCGTTATCCGGATTTATTGGGTTTTAAAGGGAGCGTAGGCCGTGGATTAAGCGTGTTGTGAAATGTAGACGCTCAACGTCTGACTTGCAGCGCGAACTGGTTCACTTGAGTGTGCGCAACGCAGGCGGAATTCGTGGTGTAGCGGTGAAATGCTTAGATATCACGAAGAACTCCGATTGCGAAGGCAGCTTGCGGGAGCACAACTGACGCTGAAGCTCGAAAGTGCGGGTATCAAACAGGATTAGATACCCTGGTAGTCCGCACGGTAAACGATGGATGCCCGTTCTTCGTTCTTTTGAATGAGGGACCAAGCGAAAGCATTAAGCATCCCACCTGGGGAGTACGCCGGCAACGGTGAAACTCAAAGGAATTGACGGGGGCCCGCACAAGCGGAGGAACATGTGGTTTAATTCGATGATACGCGAGGAACCTTACCCGGGCTTGAATTGCAGGGAGAACGATCTAGAGATAGTGAGGTCCTTCGGGACTCCTGTGAAGGTGCTGCATGGTTGTCGTCAGCTCGTGCCGTGAGGTGTCGGCTTAGTGCCATAACGAGCGCAACCCCTTTCTTCAGTTGCCATCGGGTAATGCCGGGCACTCTGTAGATACTGCCGCCGTAAGGTGTGAGGAAGGTGGGGATGACGTCAAATCAGCACGGCCCTTACGTCCGGGGCTACACACGTGTTACAATGGCCGGTACAGAGGGTCGGTCGTATGCAAATGCGATCTAATCTTTAAATCCGGTCCCAGTTCGGACTGGGGTCTGCAACCCGACCCCACGAAGCTGGATTCGCTAGTAATCGCGCATCAGCCATGGCGCGGTGAATACGTTCCCGGGCCTTGTACACACCGCCCGTCAAGCCATGAAAGCCGGGGGTGCCTGAAGTCCGTGACCGCAAGGATCGGCCTAGGGCAAAAACCGGTGATTGGGGCTAAGTCGTAACAAGGTAGCCGTACCGGAAGGTGCGGCTGGAACACCTCCTTTCTGGAGACGTTTTATGATGCGCTGTTGATGTCTTTTTTTGACTGAAACAGCTGAGAAGTTTGAGATATTGTCAGCCTGACTGATGATTGTTTATCGAGTAGTCTCTTTTCTTCTTGTACTCACAAATCTGTTTTTTCGATAAAGAGAAAAAGGAAGCCGGGCATCGGTAGTCGCGCCCAGGTCTTGGACAGACAACCAACCGGAGACAGTCCTATAGCTCAGTTGGTTAGAGCGCCACACTGATAATGTGGAGGTCGGCAGTTCAAGTCTGCCTGGGACTACACATAGCACGTTAGCGCAATGTGTAAAGGTAGCAAGTCTGCCTGGGACTACACATGGCCTTGAAGGCAATGTGTTCAGGCCTTAAGCGCCTGGGACTACTTTTTATCCCTTTGGGGATTAGCTCAGCTGGCTAGAGCACCTGCTTTTGCAAGCAGGGGGTCAACGGTTCGAATCCGTTATTCTCCACATCTGAAGGAAAGGTCAAGGCTAAGAGTTTTTACTTTTTTACCCTTTTTACTTTTTTACCTTTCTCTTCTTTCGATCTTTGACATATTGACACAAGCAAGACTGTAAAGTAAACTAAGTTCAAGACTTATAATTTTTAGAGCGAATTTTTTTGCTTTTTAATTTTACGACAACAGCTAAAAGTATGAGTAATCAAGAAAGTAATTAAGGGCGGATGGCGGATGCCTAGGCTCACAGAGGCGATGAAGGACGTGATAAGCTGCGATAAGCCGCGGGTAGGTGCAAATAACCTTTGATCCGCGGATTTCCGAATGGGACAACCCGGCCGTTTGAAGAACGGTCACCTAGGCTTTAGCGTAGGAGCTAACCCGGGGAACTGAAACATCTTAGTACCCGGAGGAAAAGAAAATAACAATGATTCCCCCAGTAGTGGCGAGCGACCGGGGAATAGCCCAAACCGATGACGTGGCAACGCGCCGTCGGGGTTGTAGGACCGCGTTATTGTACTCAACGTGTGAACAGAATTTTCTGGAAAGTAGAATCATAGAGGGTGATAATCCCGTATGTGAAGCACAATGAGCCATAGCGGTATCCTGAGTAACGCGGAACACGAGTAATTCTGCGCGAATCTGCCGGGCCCATCCGGTAAGGCTAAATACTCCTGTGAGACCGATAGTGAACGAGTACCGTGAGGGAAAGGTGAAAAGCACTTCTATTAGAAGAGTGAAATAGTACCTGAAACCATCCGCCTACAAGCGGTCGGAGCTGCTTTTGCAGTGACGGCGTGCCTTTTGCATAATGAACCTACGAGTTACCATCTCCGGCCAGGTTAAGGGCTTTATTCCCCGAGCCGTAGTGAAAGCGAGCCTTAATAGGGCGTATAGTCGGAGGGGGTAGACGCGAAACCAAGTGATCTACACTTGACCAGGTTGAAGTTCCGGTAACACGGAATGGAGGACCGCACGGATAAGCGTTGAAAAGCTTCCCGATGAGTTGAGTGTAGGAGTGAAAGGCCAATCAAACTTGGAGATAGCTCGTACTCCCCGAAAGGCATTTAGGGTGCCGCGTGCATAGATTCCCTGAGAGGTAGAGCGACCGATAGGGATGCGAGGGCTTCACCGCCTATCAAGTCCTGACGAACTCCGAATGCTCATGGGTAGCATATGTGCAGTAAGGGGGCGGGTGCTAAGGTCCGTCCCCGAGAGGAGAAGAATCCAGACCGCCGTCTAAGGTCCCTAATTTCTGTCTAAGTTAGTCTAACGAAGTCTGGTCCCTATGACAGCTA